>VOFG01002751.1_pt1 | contig 1337050 bp, 1561 predicted proteins | sample 5384171 | NCBI WGS metagenome assembly VOFG01 (sample SAMN12384726, study PRJNA508395) | human gut metagenome | isolation source: healthy gut F | host: Homo sapiens
TACCGCTGTAACCTATTTCGTCAAGTGCATTTTTTGTCTTATCAGAATACGCAATCGGCACAACGGGTATGCCCATTCTTAGCGCAAGCATAGCAGAATGAAAACGTATTCCCAAAATTGCTCCGCAACGCTTGATATTTTTCAACATATCATTTATATCTGTGTATCGTATAATTTCGGTCATATGTTTATTTTTCATAATACCGTAAACTTGATTTGCCACCGAAACATCATCTTCCAAGCCTGTATTAAAACACAAAAGACAAACATTTCTGCCTGTTTCGTTAATAAATCTGTCCGCAATCTCTGCCAACAAATTTATATCCGCACTCTTATGCACACTTATCCCAAGTGCATTTTCACTATGCACATTCGGTATCATTTTATCACTTAACGACAGCACCATATCGGGATATTTTTCACATTTTACATTAGGTATATTCTTCGTTATATATTTATACGAATATCTGTCACGCACCGTCACAAAGTCATATCCGCTGATTTGCTTTTTGTATAACTTTTTCGGCAACGCGATTAACAAAACCGCTTATATTGCAGTTTATAACGGCTCTGTTTTTGAATACCGTTTTTCGCGGTACATATCACGCATACGATAAGCTATACCTTTGTTGTTGTGTATCAAAAATCCCGAGCCTGTCACTTTTAAATACCGGTCAAAACCTATTTTTTTCTTCAGTATATTCGGCAATATCAAGTTTGGGAGATGTTATATACAGCTTGTGTTCTTTAAGTCCGTTAGCCGCAAGATACAGCATAAGGTCGTCGCCGAAATTACCGTCAATATATCCGTCAAGCAAAATCCTCAATCTTTTACTCATTCCTTAAACTTCCCATCTCCACGCATACAAAGACGCAACTTTCATTCGCCATCTTAGAGGAAAAATCAGCAATGCAAGGAAAAACGCCTTATGTTTGATACTGCATTTTCGTGTAAGCGCGGACTTTAAATATTTTCTGTAAACATGGCTTGTCATAACTCTGTATGCCGATTCATATGATAATTTTGCACATCGTCCTATATTATATGTAACAATCATTGACGCGGTAAATGACACCGCCTTTTTCATTTCAGGCTCTGCCTCTGCCATATAGTCAATGAACAAATCGCATATCGCCGCCAATCTTCGCTCGCCGTTGCTTACATTATGAAAATGACTTGTTTCATACTGATAGTAATTATAATAAGGTTCGGAAATAAAGCAAACTTTTTTAAACAGCTAAGCATTTTTAAATTAAACATTAAATCTTCTGAAAAATATTTCTTTGTATCGCAGAATTTCAAGTTGTTTTCCTCAAGAAAGTTTCTTCGTATAAGTTTATTACAAATTTCATAACTGTGATAGCACGTTGAAAAATATTTATCGGCATACTCGCCTTTATCCTCAACAATAACTGTCTTGTCCAACGGTTTAAGCTGAATTTTTCTTGTTCTGTCAGGATATATGTCATATAAATTACACTGCACCATATCCGCATTTTCCTTTTCGGTTTTTTTTCATACATTTTTCAAGCATACATTCCTCTATTGTGTCGTCAGCGTCAATAAATGCAATATATTTACCGTTTGCAACAGACATTCCATTGTTTCTTGCATATCCTTGACCGTAATTAAGGTGAGAAATAATTTTTAATCTATCGTCATTTATACCTTTTAATACCTTCAAAGTGCTGTCGTCCGAGCCGTCATTTACCGCTATCACTTCGATATCGGCAAGCGTTTGATTAAGCACGCTGTTTATACATCTTCCTACTGTTTTTTCACAATTATATACAGGTATTATCACACTAACTGCTGTTTCCATACTTTCCTCCGTTCCCGTTTGTTCTATTAATAATATCATAAACATATTTTTTGTAAATACTTATGATTGACTGTAACCGTTAAAAATGATATACTTAATAAAGTGTTGACACAAACTGTCAACAGCAAAATCATATGTAAAGGAGAACGTGAATGAGTATATTACTTAGTATTATCGTACCTGTCTACAATGTAGGTTCTTTTCTGCCTAAATGTATCAACAGCATTATTTCACAAACCTTTACAGATTTTGAACTTATACTTATAGATGATGGTTCAACGGACAACAGCGTCGAAATATGTGACGCCGCCGCAAAAAAAGACAGTCGTGTACGAGTTATTCATAAAGAAAACGGCGGCGTTGTCAGTGCAAGAAAAGCAGGGCTTTCCGTTGCGGTCGGCAAATATGCAGGCTATGTTGACGGTGACGATTGGATTGACGAGCATATGTACGAACATATGATTAATGCAATGGAAAAATATAATTGCGATATGGTTATGTGTGACGTTGAACACGAAAACAAGTCCGTTCCGCTTTCTTCCGGCAGCACTCATATCAATATAAGCGGCGGTTACTATAATCGTGAACAGCTTGAAAATAACGTGTTTCCTAAAAATGATTTATACGGGTGTGTTTTATAAGTTCGGAATATACCCTGTCATATGGAATAAGCTCTACAAAAAGAGAAAACTCATTAAACATCAAATGGCGGTTGATGACGATATTCGCACCGGTGAGGATGCGGCTTGTGTATATCCGTATTTGCTTGAATGTGACAGTCTGTATTTCTTGGAAAACCTGTCTTTGTATCATTACAGACGTTCCCGCACTCAAATGACAGTAAGTTATGACAGTTCATATTTTGACTGTTTCAAATCACTGTATGAATTTTTGTCAAATTCATCAATCGCAAATTCACCGTATTCAAATCAACTTGAATACTACTATTCTTATCTGACGAAAACCGCAATAAGCAACGAACTGAAAAAAGCAAATTCAGTTCCGATTAAGACAAAGCTAAATCACATCAGAGAAATATGTACATTTGCCGATAAAAAGGTTTTATCGATAAAATAGATATTTCCTCCTTGCCGTTTTTCCACCGTATGTACTTCAAACTTATAAAAAGAAACAGACCTTTTTTGCTTACCGTCTGTATAAACATTGTGAGATTTTGGCAAAGATTTTTCAGATGAGGTAGTAATATGAGAAATTTAAAATCAGGATTTATACTTTCATATATATCCATTTTTATACAAAGCATAATCAGCATTTTATACACTCCCGTTATGCTTAGACTTTTGGGTGAAAGCAATTACGGGCTTCTTCAGCTTGCCGTCTCCACAATGTCAAGTCTCAGCATTTTAAGCTTCGGTTTCGGAAGTTCGTATATGCGGTTTTATTCACAATACAAAGCCGACAATGACAATAACGCAATATCGGTTCTGAACGGTATGTTTACGATAATATTTATTTCCGTTTCAATTTTGTCGCTTATCGTCGGCGGTTTTATAACGATGAACACATCAACTCTGTTCGGCAAATCAATGACCGCAAGCGAGATAAAATTACTGAAAACATTGCTCGGCATAATGACCGTAAACCTTGCGTTTACATTTCCGTGCAGTATATCCGATTCGTACATAATCGCACAAGAGCGTTTTTCATTTCAGAAAATTCTGATTATAATATCGTCACTTTTAAATCCCATGCTGACTTTTCCTTTGCTGATTATGGGACAAGGTGCGATTTCCGTTGCGATTTGTATAACGGCAATTACCGTTATAAAACTGCTTTGCGGTATGGTGTATTGTATAAAAAACTTAATATGCGATTTTGCTTTGCATTTGATAAAAATGTTTTCAAACAGCTTTCGGTATTTTCTTTTTTGTGTTTTTGAATATTATAAGTGACCAAATTAATTGGAATGTCGATAAAATTCTGCTCGGAATTTTCAGCGGCGCAAAAATGTAGCCGTTTATTCAGTAGGTTCTCAATTCAACGGATATTTCCTTACATTTTCCTATGCACTTTCGTCACTTATGACGCCAAAGGCACATACGCTTATCGCAAACCATGCCGACAACAGAGAAACAAGCAAATTTTTTGCGTCATTCGGCAGAGTGCAGTTTGTCGTTATGGCTTATATTTATCTTATGATAATCGCAGTAGGCAAACCTTTTATCAAACTTTGGTCGGGGATTGACAGCAATATCCCCTACTATACCGCATTACTGCTTATTTCGCCGCTGCTTGTAACTTCAATTCAATCTATCGGTATTGAAATTCAGCGTGCAAAAAGATATGCACAAATTCCGCTCGGTTTTGTACTTTGCAATCGCCGCAATTAATATTGCCGTAAGTATTCCCCTGTGTATAAAATTCGGCGAGCTTGGCTGTGCATTCGGTACGTCTTTAAGCCTTGTTGTCGGGAATATAATTATAATGAATATATATTATCATAAACGCGTCGGACTTGATATTAAATATTTTTGGAAAGAGATTTTTAAATTTATTCCGTCTTTAATTATTCCGATTTTGACGATAATCGTAATCCGTCATTTTGTTTCGGATAATTTGTTCTCAATAGCTTTGTGCGGTATTATCTTCACCATCTTTTATGCAGTGTCAATGTGGTTTTTAGGACTTAACCAAAACGAAAAAAATTTATATAAAAAATGATGCACCTCGAAAGGTGCATCACTACATATTATTCTATTGATTCAATAACAGCATATTTGCCGTCTTTTCTCTTATATACAACATTCATTTCATCAGTTTCCTGATTTTTGAATACGAAGAATGTGTGACCCAACAAATTCATTTGAAGAATAGCCTCCTCAACACTCATAGGCTTAACGGTAAATCTCTTTGTCTTAACAACTTCAAATTCTTTTGTTTCTTCACCCTCTGTATAAGTCGCACCGCTGATTAGTTTTGCGTCAAGAGTAGCATCTCTCTTTATCTTCTTTGAAAGACGTGTCTTATTCTTTCTGATTTGTCTTTCGATAACGTCTACAATCTTATCGATTGCGGCAAGGATTTCTTTATCCGATGCCTCTGCTCTGTACATCATACCTGCCGCATAAATTGTAGCTTCAATATAATCATTATCTTTAATCGTTCCGATTACGACTCTTGCCTCAGATTCATCTTTGAAAAACTTATCAAGCTTTCCCAATTTCTTTTCAACATAATCTCTGATCTTATCTGTCACATCGTATCTTCTGCCAATAATTTTGAACTTCATAAAACTCACTCCTTTTGTGTTTAGCCAAAGATTATTTTTAATAAATTATCTTTGTTACTATATATATACCACCATATTACAAGTTCAAACATTTTTTTTGAAAAATTTTTTTATATTTTTTATGCTTGCATTATATAGGAATATATAGTAGAATAATAAGTTGAGATAATAATTATTAAAATATGAGGTGAAAATATGCTTGAATTTCATTAACAGTGCTTTTTCTCGGCACTTGCCGCTTTTGCTGTATGGTCATATTACATCAATCCGGCACTAAAAGCAATGTGAAAAAGGATAACAACGCAATGTATATTATTGCCGCCGCGGCAGTGGCATTTATACTTCGTTTAATCCTCGGAGCGGTCTACAGAGGACACAACACTGATATGAGTTGTTTCATAGGCTGGTCAAACGCCGTTTTTGAAAAACGGTTTCGGTAAGTTTTACACACTCGATATGTTTCACGACTATCCGCCGGGATATATGTATGTCCTCTATATAGTCGGTGCGATTGAAAACTGTTCGGTTTCTCCGACGGTGCGCAATACGCACTTGTAAAACTTCCGGCTATTGTATGCGATATTCTCGCCGGTGTACTTATATATAAAGTTGCAAAGAAAAAGTTTTCAGATGGACTTTCAACCGTGTTCGCGTCGCTATACCTTTTCAATCCCGCAACTGTAGTAAACTGTTCTCTTTGGGGACAAGTTGATTCGGTATATACATTGTTTATACTTCTTATGATATACTTCATAAGCGAAAAGAAAATGATTTATTCATATTTTATGTTCGCAATATGTATATTCATAAAACCGCAGGCATTTATATTTACGCCTATACTTATATTCGGTATAATCGAAAATGTATTTATAAAAGATTTCAGCAAAGAAAAGCTGTTAAAGAATTTAGGATTTGGTGTCAGTGCAATAATCCTTATGGTGTTGCTTGCACTTCCGTTCGAATATCAAATGTAATCGACCAATACACCACGACTATGGCGTCATATCCTTACCTAACGGTCAATGCGTTTAACTTGTGGGGTGCATTGGGTAAAAAACTGGGAAGGTCTTTCATCGTTCACAACTGTTATCGGTTATGTATTCCTTATTGCCATTGTCGCATATTCGGTATATGTATTCTTCAAGAGCAAAAACAATGCGAAGTATTACTTTGTCGGTGCATTGCTTGCGTTTATGACATATATGCTTTCAACAAAAATGCACGACCGTTACGCATTCCCTGCAATGGGGCTTTTGCTTTTGGCATTTGTTTCAGTGACTGATTTCAAAAACTTTATTATGTATGCACTTGTTACACTTTCGCAGTTCTTTAACACTGCATGGGTACTGTTTGTATACGAAAAAAGTCCGAACGACTACTTCCGTTCCGCACCTGTTTTGATTGCGTCTTTAATAAATGTCGCACTTATGATATTTGTAGTTTACTTGACGCAAAAACTTTATGCAGGCAACGAACTTAAAGATACGGTAAAAAGAAGAAGTTAAGAGTACGAAAAATTCAAAACAAGCATATCAAAAAGAATACAAAAAGTTCAAAAACATTCTCAAATACTCCTGTTAAGAAACAGGCTAAATTCACCGTAAGCGAAATATTTCCTAAAAATAACCCGTGTAGACGTTATTGCAATGGCGGCTATAGTCGTTGTATATTCATGTATCGCACTTTACGACCTCGGCGATATGCACGCGGCAGAAACGGAATATATGATTTCAGACGCACCTGTAACGCTTGATTTGGGTAAGGACTGCAACATCAGCCAATATAAATTCTTCCTTGGTTCATATGAACTTGAGGACAACCGCAATTTAACAATCACTTTTGTGGACTCATCAAACAATACAACCGCTACGGAAACACTTACAGAGGGTTCTGTATTCCATTGGGAAGAAAAAACAAAGAGCGTTACAGCAAGATATGTTACACTTTCAACAAACGGCACAGAGCTTTCAATGAAAGAATTTGCCTTGCTTGATTCTTCGGGCAACCTTATAGAGCCCGTTTCGGCAACACCGTCAGAGGGACAGGCTTTGTTTGACGAACAGCAGGAAGTTCCGGAGCGTTCATCATTCAGAAACGGCACATACTTTGACGAAATTTATCACGGACGTACAGGCTATGAATTTGTACATCATCTAAACGTATACGAATGGACTCACCCACCGCTTGGTAAAGTATTTATTTCAATCGGTATAAGAATATTCGGAATGTGTCCGTTCGGCTGGAGAATTGTCGGTACTGTATTCGGTATATTTATGTTACCGCTTATATACCTTTTGCAAAGAAATTGCTAAAGAAATCTTGGCTTGCAATAGTTACTTGCCTTTTGCTCACATTCGACTTTATGCACTTCGCACAGACAAGAATTGCAACAATAGACGTATATATCACATTCTTTGTAATGCTGATGTACTACTTTATGTATAAGTATTACAGCACAAGTTTCTATGATTCGTCATTCAAAAAGGACTTATCACACTTGCATTGTGCGGAATCAGTATGGGACTCGGCATAGCAAGTAAATGGACAGGTATATATGCAGGCGCGGGACTTGCGGTACTGTTCTTCATAACACTTTACAAGCGTTACAGTGAGTACCGTGTCGCAGTTAAAACACCAAACGGCGAAACAAACGGAATAAGTCACAAATTTATAATTGACAACTTTAAGCCGTATATGATAAAAACAATTTTATGGTGCTGTATATTCTTCGTAATAGTACCGCTTATTATATACTGTCTTGCATATATTCCGTACTTGCAAGCACCGAATTCGCAAGGTTTCAAGACTATTATTGATAACCAAAGTTCAATGCTTACTTACCATTCAAAGACCGTTCTCGGCTCAGAGCATCCGTTCTCGTCACGTTGGTATGAATGGATTATTATGAAACGTCCTATATGGTACTATTCGGGAACAATTACATCGGAGGTTAAAGAGGGTATCAGCTCGTTCGGTAATCCGCTTGTATGGTGGATTGGTATTCCGGCATTCTTCTATATGGTATATTTGATTTTCAAGAACAGAGATAAAAACGCATTATTCCTTGTAATCGCTTACCTTGCACAGCTTGTATCGTGGATACCTGTTACAAGACTTACGTTTATATACCACTACTTCCCTTTGCGTACCGTTTATCGTGCTTATGCTCGGTTATTCAATCCTCAACATCTATAACGAGGCGAAGAATAAAAAGGCGGTTATGTACGGTGCATTTGTATATGCAGGACTTGCAATCGTATTGTTTGCAATGTTCTACCCTATTCTTTCGGGTCATCCGTGCAGTGTAGACTACGTTGACCACTTCTTGAAATGGTTTGACTCATGGGTATTGATATAAGATAAGGAGAAAAATTTATGCGTATTATAAATTCAAATGACATTGCAGAAGTTGTTAAGGGTATGTGTATCAAAGCAAATTGTCATATAAACAAAGACATCAAATCTGCACTTAGCAACAGTGTCAAAACCGAAAAATCGGATATTTCAAAAGGTGTTATAGAAAACCTTTTGAAGAATGCCGAAATTGCCGACAGCAAAGAAGTTCCTATTTGTCAGGATACCGGTATGGCGGTGTTCTTTATCGAAATCGGCAATGAAGTTTTTGTTGAGGGTGACACAATAACAGACGCCGTAAACAAGGGTGTTTCAATGGGATATACAGACGGATATTTAAGAAAGTCGGTTGTCCGCGATCCGCTTGACAGAGTGAATACAAAGGATAATACTCCGGCTGTTATTTACTATGACTTCGTTAAAGGCGATAAAATTAAAATCACATTTGCACCGAAGGGCTTCGGCAGTGAAAATAAAAGCAGACTTAAAATGCTTAATCCGTCAGACGGCATAAACGGAGTTATTGACTTCGTTATCGAAACAGTCAAAAAAGCCGGTGCAAACCCTTGTCCGCCTATGATAATCGGCGTAGGTATCGGCGGTACTATGGATAAAGCGGCACAAATTGCTAAAAAGGCTCTTACAAGAGATATTGACGTTCCAAATGCCAATCCTTTTTATGCAGAGCTTGAAAAAAACGCTTTTAGAAAGAATAAATAAACTGGGAATAGGTCCTCAGGGTATGGGTGGTACAACAACCGCCCTTGCCGTAAATGTGGAAACATTCCCTACCCACATTGCAGGCTTGCCGGTTGCAGTAAACGTAAACTGTCACGCAACAAGACATACTGTGGAAATTATATAAAATTTGAGCCTGTCCGACAGGTTGATATAAAATTGAATAATCTTGTCCGGATTATAATGAGACTATAGGGTTTTCTGTTTTTGAGTCAAACAGTATTAACCCTATAGTTTTTTTTTCGGAATAAATATAAGGAGAATTATTTATGGATCAAACGTTTATGAAAGAAAAAAAGATATTGCCGCTTGTGCTTTCAATGGCTTTACCTATGATAATATCTATGGCGGTAAATTCACTGTACAATATCATCGACAGTTTTTTGTCGCAAAAGTGAGCGAAAACGCAATGACCGCACTTTCGCTTGTCTACCCAATTCAAAATCTTGTCAATTCTATCGCAGTCGGATTTGGTGTAGGCATAAATGCGGTAGTTGCATTCCATCTCGGTGCGGGCGAAATGCAGAACGCAGACAGAGCAACAACTTACGGATTGTTTCTAAGCTTTATACACGGACTTATACTTACCTTCTTTTCAATATTCGGTATGCCGTACTTCGTAAAAATGTTCACAACCGATACAGATGTTATCAATCTTGCCGTAATGTACTCAACTATCGTGTTTTCATTTTCAACAATAGTAAATGTCGGCATAGCATTTGAAAAGATTTTCCAAGCAGTCGGCAGAATGAACGTATCAATGATAAGTATGATATGCGGTTGTGTCACAAACATTATTCTTGACCCGTTAATGATATTCGGCTTAGGACCTTTTCCCGCTATGGGTATTCAAGGTGCGGCACTTGCCACAGGTATAGGACAGACTATAACGCTTATCATTTACTTCATATTCTACTTTGCAAGTCCTATTCAGGCAAAATTCAGAATAAGTCTGCTCAAATCCGGCAAACGACTTCTGAAAAGGTTATACTCAATCGGTGTACCGGCTATGCTTAATATGGCACTTCCGTCATTGCTTATAACGGCACTTAACGGAATACTTTCCGAATTTTCAGGCTCATATGTTCTTGTACTCGGTGTATACTACAAACTTCAAACATTTATATACCTAACCGCCAACGGTCTTATTCAAGGTATCAGACCTATCATAGGCTATAACTACGGTGCAGGTGAACACAAACGTGTTAAGCAAATATATAACACCGCACTTTTGCTGTCGGCAATAATTATGGCTTTGGGTACTGCACTTTCGTGGATTATGCCGTCTACACTGTTCGGAATGTTTACTGCAAACCCTGCCACGCTTAAATTAGGCGTTACGGCACTTAACATTATCAGTATAGGATTTATCGTATCAGCTGTATCCGTAACGTCCTCCGGTGCTTTGGGGGCTTGGAAAAAGGTATGCCGTCATTGTGGATTTCGCTTTTTAGATATATAATAATCATAATTCCAGCTGCTTTCGTTTTCAGTAGATTTTTCGGTGCAGTAGGCGTATGGATAAGCTTTCCGTTCGCCGAATTTGTCACAACCGTTTTTGCGTATTTTATTTATCATAAAGCAAGCAAGAGAATATAAAGACCAGAGCCTGTCGCCAAAATGTCGACAGCTCCAAAAATCACATCATACGATGTAATTTTTGAGTATTGTCAGAGAAAAAATCATAAAGTTCCTCCAAAGTCGAAACTTTAGATTTTAAGCCATTTCTGCCGCACATGTCGCCAGAAATGATTTTTAATGAGGTCGTATCGGAAAGACATCCGACGCTCGTAAGCGGTTTTGCCACAGGCAAAACTACTGAAAAAGCACCTCAAACTCCCCCAAAATAAAGTAGACAAAACCATAAAGGTTTTGTCTACTTTTTTGAAAAGTGCGGTCATTTTATTTGACCGCACTTTTTATTATCTGATTTTCTTACATTCAAGATAAAATCTCTTATCTGCCGCCTCACCCATTGAGAAAGTTTTTCTCGGAAGTGAGCCGACCTTTATAACTGTTGTGAACAAGTCGTTCTTCTCCATTGAATCAACCATAAAACCGATTGTATTATCTGCCTTTGCAAGATTTCTTACAACGTCGTTTCCGTGGATATAATCAATTTTACCGCCGTTTTCGGCAAGGTACTTATCAAGAAATTTTTGAAGTGTTCCGACAGGAAGATTTGAGTCTGTATTCTTAATATAGATACTGCCCTCATTACCGCCGTATGTATAATCAATACGCTGACCGCCGTTATCTTCATATTCCGCACCGTAAAACGCAACAAGTTCATCAAGCAATTTCTTCGGCTCTGTTTCAAATATTACACGTTGAATAGGTTCAAATTCAAGTGTTTCGTCGTGGATATTCATAAGCTCAACCAACGCAAAACGTGCAGGGTGAGTTTTAATTTCTTCCTCTGAAAGTTCCTTTTTAATTTCTTCCCAACAAGTCTTTGCGGTTGCAAGAGAATGATTTCCGTCACCTGCCGCGAACATCAACACGCCCTTATCCTTAACACCGTATTTCGCCTCAAAATCAGCCTTATCGCCGAGTTTTTCTATTGCATCAAGTATATTCTTCTTTGCACTTTCATTTACATTATAACCCACGATATGTCCCGAATTTTTCATAAGGTCAAAATCATAAATCTTTTTCAAAATCATTTATCTGATTTTCAAGCGGTTCAACAACCGCTTTTTTCTCTGTCATCAATAAGTATCAGGATATGCGGTGCCTCAAGCGGTGCATTTTTTTTTCTTATACGCTGTCTTGGCGGAATACGTTCGATAATTGTACCCTCAGTTGCACGAACTTTTGACTGTGAGCCTTTTGAAAATCGTATTCTTCAAGATCAAGCATTCCGACAATACCGTGACGTGTTTTTTCCGTTCGGCTGAGTACGTTTTACATATATAAACGTGTCCTTTAATTCTCTGAAAATACCCTTATTTATATACTCCTCCATTGTGCTGTTTATCTTCTTGATACGTTCGTCTCCGTCACCGTCCTCAAGATAAACCTCAGGGAAAATAATATTCAATGTTGACGGACTGTCGCCGACAATATTTTTTACATCTTCCCAATATTCTCTTTCAGACGTGTATTGGTCACACGCCACAACGCTCCACTTTGTGAAATCAACATTTTGCGGAATAAGTATGTCCGCCGGTTTAAAAATTGCCATAGTTCTGCCCTCCGTTATTCTTTCGTTATGTCTGCGAATACGCAGTCTGTTGCTTTTTGCACATCATTCGGCGAAAGGATAAGCGTTGTACCGCATCTTCCGCCGCTGATTGCGATTGTTTCAAAGTTTTGTGCCGTTTCGTTTATATATGTCGGATATTTCTTCTTCATTCCGACAGGCGATACTCCGCCTCTGATATACCCCGTAAGTCCCAAAAGTTCTTTGACGTGTATCATCTCAACCTTTTTGTTACCCGAAACCTTTGCAAGTTTTTTTAAATCCACTTCGTGATTTACCGCTATACAGCTAACCATTATACCCGTTTTGTCACCTCTTGCGACAAGAGTTTTAAATGATTTTTCAGGCGGAATACCTGTCATTTCGGCGATAGCCTCACCGAAATGCTCGCCGACTTCATCAGCTTCATATTCAACCGTTTCATATTTTATCTTTGACGCATTAAGCAAACGCATTGCATTTGTTACAGTCTTTTTGTCCTTTGCCATTTATATCACCTTATTTTAATTCTACTATCGTTACACCGTCTTCGCCCTCGCCGTATCTGCCGTTTCTGAACGATTTGACGTATCTGTGTTTTTCATATATCCCTGCAAGCCTTTACGCAAAATGCCCGTACCTTTACCGTGAATAATGCTTACAGGCGAAATTCCCGCAAGGTAGCAATCGTCAAGGAATTTTTCAACATTCATCCACGCTTCTTCAAGATTTTTGTCCTCTGACGTCAACTTCCGTTGAAACGTTCTTTGACTTTGATTCAAAAGCCCTCGTACTTCTGACGTACTTTTCAGCCAATTCCTTTGACTTCTTTTCTTCAACCTTACGCAAGTTCGTTATATGCACGTCCATTTTTATAATACCCGCCTGAACACGAACATTGCCGTTTTTATCAGGTTCTTTTAAAACTGTCGCCTCTTGATTCATATCAACGATTTTAACAGTTGCACCCGGTTTAAGATTTTTAGGCGGTTCGACATATGTTTTCTTCGGCTTTGCCGCACGCGCCATTGCCTTATCAATCGTATCTTCTTTCTTTTTCAGCTTGTCACGCATTGCGGAAGTCTTTTTGTCAAGATTGCCGCCGTTTGAAATACCTTGCTGACGCATTTTTCAAGGTCGCGAATAATGCTGTTCGCGTCATCCTTTGCGTCCATTACAAGTATTTTCGCCTCACGTCTTGCCTCATCAAGTATTCTTGATTTATTTTCTTTAAGCTTTATTCTGTCATTTTCAATCTGCTTTCTGAGATCGGTAAGTTCACGCTTCATTCTTGCCGCCTCGTCAGCCTCTTTTCTCGCCTTTGCACGGTTTTGTTCAAGGTCTGTTATGGCGTCCTCAAATTTTATATCCTCATCAGACAATATATCGTTTGCTCTGTCAATTATTCTTTCGTCAAGTCCGAGTCTGCGTGAAATTGCAAACGCGTTTGACTTACCCGGTACACCGATAAGAAGTTTGTAAGTCGGCTGAAGTGTCGCAACGTCAAATTCGCATGATGCATTTTCCACACCGTCAGTCGAAAGCGCGAATAATTTCAATTCACTGTAATGAGTTGTCGCAACGGTTGTAGCCTTTCTTGCACGAAGAAATTCCAATATTGATATAGCAAGTGCCGCACCTTCTGTCGGGTCAGTTCCCGCACCCAATTCGTCAAACAGTGCAAGTGAATTAAAATCAATATTTTCAAGTATGCTCACCGTATTGACCATATGTGACGAGAATGTCGAAAGGCTCTGTTCTATTGACTGTTCGTCACCTATATCCGCAAAAATATGATGGAACACAGCCGCTTCACTGTTATCCTGTGCCGGAATATGAAGTCCTGCCGCCGCCATAATCGAAAACAATCCGATAGTTTTAAGCGTTACTGTTTTACCGCCCGTATTCGGACCTGTTATGACAAGCGTATCATATTCGCCGCCAAGCATTATGTCATTTGCCACGACCTTCTCTTTGTCGATAAGCGGATGACGTGCTTTTTTATATCGTATGATACCCTTGTCGTTCAGTACAGGCTCATTTGCGTTCATATCAAGCGACAGTCTGCCCTTACAGAACATAAAATCAAGCTCCGTGACATACTTATAATCCACAAAAATTGTATGACTGTTTTCTGCAACAAGTGCCGAAAGTTCCGCAAGTATTCGCTCAATTTCCTGTTGCTCTTTTGTATGCAAATCACGGATTTCGTTGTTGTTGTTTACAACGCTCATAGGCTCGATAAACAGAGTTGCACCGCTCGCGGACGTATCGTGTACAATACCGTTTACTTCACCTCTGTATTCACTCTTTACGGGTATAACGTATCTGTCCGAACGCATTGTTACAATAGGGTCTTGCAAAAACTTTTTTGTAATGCGTTGAGTGAATCATAGAATTAAGATTTTCCTTAATCTTGCCGTTTAGATTTCTTATTTTTCTTCTGATTGTGTTAAGTTCAGGTGACGCATCGTCGGCAATTTCATTTTCAGAAACGATACACGAATTAATTTTGTCCTCAAGTTGTTTTGCCGTTATGATAGCCTCCTCTATACCGTGAAGAATTGTACATTCTTCGGCTGATTCGTCTATATACGACTTCATACGTCTTGCTACATACAAAAGTCTTGATATGTTCATAAGTTCCTTTGTATGAAGTACACCGTCACGCTCTGTTCTTTTTACTGCTCCAAGCACATTTTCAACAGACAGATTTACCGGCGGTGAGCCGAGCTTTAATAAGGTTGACATTGCCTCTGTCGTTTCTTTCTGTGCCGCCCTTGCGTCCTCTAATTCCGTATACGGAACTATTTCTTCAATGCGTTTTTTACGTCTTTGCTCTCCGTATATGATGAAAGCCGTTCAAGTATCTTGTCAAATTCAAGCACCTTGAACGCTTTATTCTGTTTATCCATTTTACCTCTCCTATTTTATATAGAATATACTTTTAGATTAGAATACTCACCAATCATAGGCGCCATTTGTCTGAAACCTATTTTTCCGCCGCCTAAAACAGGACCATATTCCTTTCCGTCGTCTTGCCATGAAAATACAGGCAAATCGTCAATTATAAAATCAATCTTACCGTCTTTTTTACAAGCTTTATATGATAGCTTTCAAATGCGTCCTCGCAATTCGGAATAGGGTCTGCACCTTGTACAACAAGATGAAAGCCCTTGCTTTTTCTTAAATTGCAGGTATGAAAAACCTCTTTCCTCGTCCCACTTTCTGCGGAAATATGAAACATGGTACGCATTTATATCACCCGAATGATACAAATTATACTGTCCGTCCCTTTCCTGTAATGACGGATCAAACAAATCTTCACCGTTCACACCCTTTGCCGAAAAGAACAAAATCGCCAATCCCGGCTCTTCAATCGGTCTGAAGTCCCACTCTATCTGCACATCTGACGGGAAGTCCTCGTTGCACCAATACACAAAGTTTGACTTTTGTCCCAAATCGGCAGACAACGCATTTTTCATACGCATTTTACCGTTTTCAAAATATATCTCGGCACTGCCCTCAAGAACGAAATCTTTTACGTCATTCTCGCAGGACAATTTGTTTTCATAAACTAACTTCATTGTTTTTAATCCTCCACAAAAAAAACTCATCTTAACCTATATTATATCAGCAATATTTACTAAATACAACACGAAATCAAAAAAAAGGATTGAAAAATCTGTGAGAATAGTATAGAATGGTATATATATTTTTATGTAAAGCAATATAATATTGCGAGTGGACGATAAGGAGGTACATTATAATATGTGCGGTATAGTAGGATATATAGGTAAAAAAAATCAAGCAGCTCCTATTTTGCTTGAAGGGCTGTCAAAACTTGAATACAGAGGATATGACAGTGCAGGTATTGCTGTTTACAATAATAATGAATTGGAAGTTGCTAAGTCAAAGGGAAAATTAGCGGTTCTTTCAGAAAAAATTGACGGCGGTAAAAAACTTGGCGGTAATATGGGTATCGGTCATACACGTTGGGCTACTCACGGCGAGCCGTCAGACGTAAATGCTCACCCTCATCTTTCACAATCAGGCCGTTTTGCCGTTGTTCATAACGGTATTATCGAAAACTACATTTCATTAAAGAAAAAACTTGAAAGCAAAGGTTTTGAATTTATTTCTGAAACAGATACAGAAGTTATCGCTCACCTTTTTGAATATTACTACAAAGGTGACATAATGGATACAATGATTAAGGTTATCAACAGAGTTGAGGGTTCATATGCTCTTGGCGTACTTTGCGTTGACTACCCTGACCAATTTATCGCAGTAAGAAAAGCAAGTCCCATGATTGTCGGTCTTGGTGACGAAGAAAACTTTATCGCATCGGACGTTACTGCAATTTTAAAGCACACAAGAGATATTTACTACCTTGAAGATAACGAAATCGTTGTACTTAAAAAGGACAGCGTAAAGGTTTACAATACAGATAAAGAAGAAGTTAAAAAAGAAAAGTTCACGGTTGATTGGGACGTAAGTGCGGCTGAAAAAGGCGGCTATGAACACTTTATGATGAAAGAAATCGAAGAACAGCCAAAAGCTATCAGAGATACCATCAGTCCGAGAATTAAGGACGGCAAAATCGTTCTTGACGATATTTCTCTTACAGAAGAAGATATTAAGAATATCAATAAAATTTATATCGTCGCATGCGGCAGTGCATACCATGTAGGCGTTGTAGGCAAGTATGTAATCGAAAAGATGTGCCGTATTCCTGTTGAAGTACAGGTTGCGTCAGAGTTCCGTTACTGCGACCCTATCGTTGGCAAAGACGATCTTGTAATCGTAATCAGCCAGTCAGGCGAAACAGCCGATACAAAAGCCGCTCTTGAGGAGGCGAAAGCTCGCGGCGCAAGAGTGCTTTCAATCGTAAACGTTGTCGGCAGTGCCATTGCAAAAGCGTCTGATGATGTTATTTATACATGGGCAGGCCCTGAAATCGCCGTTGCGACAACTAAGGCCTACAGTACACAACTTACTGTTATATACCTTATCGCCGCATATATGGCTGATAAATTAGGTAAAATTTCTAAAGAAGAATATGCAGACTTTATTAAAGAAATTGAGTCACTTCCGGATAAGGTTGCTGAAATTCTTAAATCTAAAGAAGATGTTCAGTATCTTGCCTCAAAGTTCTATAATTGCCATTCAATATTCTTTATCGGCAGAAACCTTGACTATGCAGTATCTCTTGAAGGCTCACTAAAGCTAAAGGAAATATCATATATTCACAGTGAAGCATATGCCGCAGGTGAATTAAAGCACGGTACAATCTCACTTATCGAGGACGGTACACTTGTTGTAGCGCTTGCAACAGGCAAGAATTTGTTTGATAAAACAGTTTCAAATGTTAAGGAAGTTAAAGCAAGAGGTGCGGTTGTTATGGGCGTAACAACCGAAGAACATGAACATATGGACGACGTTGCTGACTATACTGTAAAAATCCCTGCAACGCACGAAATGTTACTTCCGTCACTTACAGTTATTCCGTTGCAGTTATTCGGTTACTATGTTGCATCATTAAAGGGCTGTGACATTGATAAGCCGAGAAACCTTGCAAAGTCGGTTACTGTTGAATAATCCTGACAGAAATATTTTTTGTGGTATAATAATATTGATAGAGTGCCTGACAGGCTTTGAATGTCAGACACTCTGTTTTTTTATTTATATTTAATTTGATGGGACGGTTTTATGCCGAACAGAAATAATCTTTTTATGACGCTGTTAATACAGTCGCTCACAGTCACATTAATTGTGCCTGCAATAACGCTTATCGCAACATTTATCCACAGTTTTGCGGGACGTCGAGGCGCCGTCCCCTACTTTCTCTATTCTTCCCACCATTACAAATATGCTATGACACCACACATACTTTCTTCGTAGGGGCGATCATTGGTCGCCCCTTAATTCGTATTTTACTTACCACCCCTCAGTCGTTTCACGACAGCTCCCCTCAAGGGGCGCCATTGTAGTGGTAGTCACTCATCATTTTGCATAAATAAAAAAAAAGTTATTCTATTCTAAATTTTGCAAGTTGCATATTGACAAAACTTTATTTAGTGGTATAATTAAAGCATAGAAAACAGTTAGTTAAGACAACTAACCCCATAGATTGAGCGAAGATAAGACAAGGGTGTTTTATATTTTTAAATATAAAATGCCCTTTTTTCGTAAGATACTTATTGTTAGCTCAGCAAAACATTTTGATTGTACTTTTTTATTATATATGTGCATCAATAATTTCAGGAGGTATTATTATGGAAAACGGAAATGTAGCAGAAATTTTCGGTGAGAAGGTTTTTAATCTTCCTACTATGAAGGCAAGATTGCCTAAGGATATTTACAAATCATTGCTAAAGACTATCAATGACGGTTCAAAACTTGATATATCCGTTGCGGAAGTTGTTGCAAATGCAATGAAGGACTGGGCACTTGAAAACGGTTGTACTCACTACACTCACTGGTTCCAGCCAATGACAGGTCTTACAGCCGAAAAGCATGACTCTTTCATTCAGCCTACAGATGACAGAACTGTCATTATGGAATTCTCAGGCAAAGAGCTTGTTATGGGTGAGCCGGATGCATCTTCTTTCCCATCAGGCGGACTTAGAGCAACATTTGAGGCAAGAGGTTATACAGCTTGGGACCCGACATCATTTGCATTCATTAAGGATCACTCATTGTACATTCCTACATCATTCGTTTCGTATACAGGTGAAGTTCTTGATAAGAAAACTCCTCTACTTCGCAGTGAGGCTGCAATCGACAAGGCCGCAAGAAGAGTTTTGGCTCTATTCGGTAAATTTCCTAAGAGAGTTGTTTCATATGTCGGTCCTGAACAGGAATATTTCCTTGTTGACAAAAAGCTTAGAAATAAGCGTAAGGACTTACTTTTAACAGGCAGAACTCTATTTGGTGCAAAGCCTGCAAAGGGTCAGGAAATGGACGATCACTATTTCGGTCAAATTAAAGAAAGAGTTGCAGCTTTCATGCAGGAAGTTGACGAAGAACTTTGGAAACTTGGCGTACTTGCTAAGACAAAGCATAATGAAGTTGCTCCTGCTCAGCACGAAATCGCACCTATTTTCTCAACAACAAACATTTCTTCAGATCACAACCAGCTTACTATGGAAGTTCTGAAGAAAGTTGCCGACCATCACGGTCTATACTGCCTACTACACGAAAAGCCATATGAAGGTATCAACGGTTCAGGTAAACACAATAACTGGTCAATCGGTACATCAGACGGCGAACTTCTTCTAAAGCCGGGTAAAAAACCTGAAGAAAACGTTCAGTTCCTATTGTTCCTTGCAGCAGTTATCAAGGCTGTTGACGATTATGCAGATTTACTTAGAGTATCTGTTGCAACAGCAGGTAATGACCACAGACTTGGTGCAAACGAGGCACCTCCTGCTATTATTTCAATGTATCTTGGCGACCAACTTGCAGCAGTTGTTGACCAGCTAAAGAGCGGTAAGGGTGTTAAGTATGAGGCAGGTAAGCTAATCGAAACAGGTGTTGAATCACTTCCTGATATTGAAAAAAGACACAACAGACAGAAACAGAACTTCCCCATTTGCATTTACAGGTAACAGATTTGAATTCCGTGCTCCGGGTTCAAGGCAGTCAATCGCAGGTATTAATATCGTTATCAATGCAATCGTTTCCGAAACACTTACAGAAATCGCAGATCAACTTGATGGTAGCAAGGACATTTCAAAAGATGCTCTTGAACTTGCAATCAAGATTTTCAAAGATCACGAAAGAATTATCTTCAACGGTAACGGTTACAGTGATGAATGGGTTGCAGAAGCTGAAAAGAGAGGTCTGTACAACTTAAAGACGACTCCTGACGCTATGCCTTACTTCGTAACTCAGAAGTCAATCGACTTGTTCACAAAGCAAGAAGTATTTACTGATGTAGAAGTTAAGACAAGAGGCGAAATCATGATGGAGGATTACAACAATACACTTCATTTTGAAATGCTTACAATGCTTGAAATGGCTAAACAGGAAATTCTTCCTGCTTGCCTAAAATATACAAAGTTCGTTACAGACGATATTGCTTCAAAGAAAGCACTTGGTCTTAACGCTCCTAAGGAACTTGAAAAGGCTCAAAGACTTACAGAGCTTACAGAGGATCTTATGATTAAGATTGATACTCTTGACGCCGCTACAGACGTTCCTGACGTTGACGTATACGCAGTGGGTATGTATTATAAGGATACTGTTCTTCCTGCTATGGACGCACTTCGTGAAACAGCCGATACTCTTGAAACAATCGTTGCAAAAGAATACTGGCCGTTCCCAACATACACAGATTTACTTTTTATCTTGTATAATCTAAAGAAACTTCTTTCTTTGTTATAAATATAGTAGCAACAAAAAATCCGATGGAACAAACCATCGGATTTTTTGATATTTATATATATTTTATATTTCTCTGTACTTTGCCTGACCTATTTCGTAAAGGTCGTTACCCTCGCAATCTATAAGCACGACTGCCGGGAAATCTTCAACTTCAAGTTTTCTGATTGCCTCCGTACCCAAATCGTCATATGCGACAACTTCGGCTTTTTTTTTATCGATTGTGCAATCAATGCACCCGCACCGCCGATTGCGCCAAGATACACAACTGTATTACGTTTCATTACGTCAACAACTTCTTTGCTTCTTGCACCCTTGCCTATCATACAGCCAAGTCCGTTATCTAAAAGCATTGGCGTATACGCGTCCATTCTGCCGGCTGTAGTCGGTCCGCAAGAGCCTATAACTTCGCCGGGTTTAGCAGGACATGGACCTGCATAATAAATCACGTTGTCGGTCAAATCTATCGGGAACGGTATTCCGTTTTGAAATTTGTCGTCATTCTTTCGTGTGCCGCGTCACGCGCTGTGTATATTGTTCCTGTTATAAGCACGCTGTCGCCTGCTTTCAGGTCTTTAATTTTATCCTTTGTAAATGGTGTTGTGAGTCGTTTTTCCATTTATTCTCCCTCCACTAAAAAATCTTCTACACTTTTTTAAAATATAGTTCGCCCCAAGTTTTTCAAAATAACCTCTTGCTCTCTCGCCTTGTATTCCCGTAAGCACCGCACAAAAGTCAGCACCCATCGTCTGTGCCGCCAGAATATCCGCACCTGCGTCGCCGACAACAAGTGTAGTCTTTATTTTCGCTTTATCATAATCGCCGTCAACAATGCGTTTATTGCTGTAATCAGTGCCGTAAAGCGCCTTTAGGAACATATATGGATGCGGCTTTGTAAGTGCATTGTTGTTAAGCTCTTTTTCAGCCTCGACAACATTATCATAATTGCAAAGTCCGTTTTGTGCAAAATACTGCTTTATCCCCCAATTTTCAATCGGCGGCAGCATTTCTATATACGGTCTGCCCGTACCTGTACACACGCGTTTATTTTGGCTTAAAAGACTCATTATTGCAATAAGCTTATTCTTATCGACAATCGGTTCTTCCTTATATAAAAGCCCCGTTTTGCCCGTATTAATCGGTATATAGCCAAAAGTCTTTTTAAACAGTTCATCACCAAGAAACCACGTCTGAAATATATCTCGCATAGTCGTCCACATAGTTCCGTTGCGTTTCAGCCATTCATAATCAAAACCTGTTTTTTCGGCACATTTAATTGCAAGATTATCGTATTCATCAATAATATTGTCTGACAATGACCTTGCATATTCAAGCACTTTGTCAAAATAATTCCAATCATTTTTTCCGTTGCATATCCATGCTATAAGCACCGTCACATAACCCAAATCCCAATTTGAATTAACACCCTTGCCTTTTAAAACGCTTATCAGCTCATCGTCTGAAAAAACGTGGCTTCGGATTTTTGAAATATTTTGCATACACTCTGTGGCATTAATTTTTTGACCGCTGTTGTAATTCAGATATTCCCAGACAGTGAGTGCCGCACAATTCCAATAATTCTGTTCACTTGTTATAACACCGTCCATATCAAATATAACGGTATCGTATTTATCAAGAAATTTTGCGAGTTTCATATTTTTAATACTTTGTTCCTTTCAGATTTTATCTGTTTTCAGAAATAGGGACACTAAATTTTAGTGTCCCTATTTAGTGTCCCTAATATTATTCTATTACCCAATCAATTTTTCCGGCTACACCGCTTGTTTTGCCCTTGCGGCTTTCAGACACTTCAAATACCTTATTCAAAGCACTTCCGAAACTACGGTATATTGCCTCCCAAATATGATGTCCGTTATGACCTTTTACAAGGTCAATATGAAGTGTACACATAGCCCCTGTGCAAAGCCTTCAAGGAATGTTTCCAAATCCTCCGTATCCATTCCCTCGACTTTTTTCACTAAGCTCAATACCGTGATAATCAATATCGCAATATGCTCTTGATTCAAAGCTCAACGCACATTCCGCTTTTGCCTCATCTATAATACCGACTGCGTCACCGAAACCTCTCGCACCGTCTGTACGGTCGATATATTCCTTTGCCGCCTTACCAAGTGCAATACCTAAATCTTCACATATAACGTGTGTCAAAACAAATTCATCAAGCTTTAAGTCAACATCAATATTGACCTCACCGCGCCATGCAATATGCTCAATCATATGATTTAAAAACGGTATAGGTGTCTTTATGTACTTTCTGTAATCCTTTTTAAGCGGTGCAAAATCAAGCACAACGTTCATTTCGGATTCGGTTGTTTTTCGGGTAACTTTTATCTTTTCCATAGTGGTATCCTCTTATAATAATAAATTCAAAATTGTTTTCATAGGTATCAATTTTGATTTTGAATAATTTCAAAATTGTTCGTATATGGGACGACAGGTCAGCGACGACGTATGCTGATACTTCAAGCTGACGGGAGTTTCATAGGCGTCAATTTTGATTTTGAATAATTTCAAAATTGTTCGCATATGGGACGACAGGTCAGCGACGACGTATGCTGATACTTCAAGCTGACGGGAGTTTCATAGGCGTCAATTTTGGAATTATTTTTTTCTTTGACGGCTAAACCGTGCGTGTCAAATCCTTCGACCTTTGCAAATCTGTAAGCGTAATCTCTTACCTTTTCAAAACCGTCTTTTGACGCATAGCCTACTGATGAACGCTTTAAGAAGTCTTGAACACTTACTGATGAATAAGTCTTTGCAAAACCGCCTGTCGGCAAGATTGCGTTAGGACCTAAAACGAAATTACAAAGTGTTACAGGTGTGTAATCGCCAAGAAGAATTTCACCTGCATTCTTAATCTTAGGAAGTGTATCAAAAGGCTTTTCTGTCATAACTTCCATATGTTCAGGTGCGTATTCGTTTACAAAATCGATTGATTCGTCAAGAGAATTTGTAAGAATTACACCGCCGTATGTTGTAAGGTTTGTTTCTATAAATTCTTTTCTCTTCGGAGAAATCTTTTCAAGCTGTCTGTTTACAATCGGAACAACCTTTTCAACAAGTTCCTTTGAGTGAGTAACAAGAAGTGCGGCACTGTCAGGGCCGTGTTCAGCCTCAATCATCCAGTCAAGAGCAACCTTTTCAGGGTCAGCCTTTTCATCTGCAAGAACAATAATTTCACTCGGGCCTGCCGGCAAACCTGCGTCAATATGGTTTGCAAGAACTCTCTTTGCGGCAGTTGCATAACTGTTACCCGGTCCAATTATCTTATGACACTTAGGAATTGTTTCAGTACCGTATGCAACGGCTGCAACGGCTTGAATACCGCCGACTTTATATATTTCAGTGATACCGATTATCTTTGCCGCAGCCAAAATAGCGTCGTCAACTTCACCTTTTTCATTCGGAGGTGTTACAACAACAATCTTAGGAACTTTCGCAACAACTGCCGGTATACCAAGCATACACAAAACTGATGGGAATGAACCCTTACCGTGAGGAACATACAGACATACGTCAACTATCGGAGTGGTCTTTTCGCCTACCATAAGTCCGTCATCGACCATAGTAAACCACATTTCCTCCGGAAGTTGCTTTTCATGGAAATCGTATATATTCTTATAAGCATATTCAATAGCCTCTCTTGTTTCCTTATCAAGGTTATTGTAGCCAGCCTCTATCTCTTCAGGTGTTACTTTCATTTTATCAGCAGTAAGCTGTACACGGTCAAACTTTGCAGTATATTCCAATACTGCCTCGTCACCACGTGCCTTGACATCGTCAGAAACTTCTTTGGCAACTTTCATTTGTTCTGTAATATCAAGCTCTGCACGTTTCATTATGAAATCATACTGCTCTTTTGTCATTTTTGAAAGTTCATAAATATTCGGGTTCATTGTCTTCCTCCTAAGTTTATTTGTTCAAGAAATCTTTCATCTTTTCTGCAAAAGATTTCTTTTTGTTTATAATTTTATCTTCTTCAAATTCACGCAAAAGTTCTTTTTGCTTTGAATTAAGGTTTCTCGGCACTTCTACGTTTACAGTAACGTATTGGTCGCCTCTTACCTTACTTCTGATTGACGGAATACCTCTGCCCTTCATTCTGAATTTTGAACCTGTCTGAGTTCCCTCAGGGATTTTCAGCTCAACAGGGCCGTCAAGTGTAGGTACTTGTACGGTTGCACCCAAAGCAGCCTGTACAAATGATATAGGCATATCTATAAATACATTCGTTCCCTCACGTTTAAACATCTGATGCGGATGTACTCTTATTGTAAGAAGTAAGTCGCCGTTAGGACCGCCTTTATCGCCGGCCTCGCCTTTACCTGAAAGTTGAATTGTCTGACCGTCATCAATACCCGCCGGAATATCAACTTCTATCTTCTTCGACTTTCTTACCTTACCTGTACCGCGACAGTCAGGACAAGGATCTTTTACAATCTTACCTTCACCGTGACAGTGCGGACAAGTCGTAACGTTAGTCATATAACCCAGTACAGTTCTTTGTTGTGTACGGATTTGACCTGTTCCGTGACAATGCTGACAAGTTTGTGCGGTAGTACCCTTTTTAGCACCACTGCCACCGCAAGTTTCACATTTTTCCTGTGCCTGTATACTCATTTCTCTGTGACAGCCGAATGCCGCTTCTTCAAAAGTTAGATCAATAATCTTACGAATATCAGCACCGCGTTTTGGTCCGTTTCTTCTTTGACCGCCGCCGAATCCTCCGAAACCGCCTCCGAAGAAATCGCCGAATATATCGCCAAAGTCAAAACCGCCGCCGTTAAAGCCACCGCCGCCCGCTCCGAAGTTCGGGTCAACACCTGCGTGTCCGAATTGGTCGTATTTACTTTTTCTTTTCAGGGTCAGAAAGCACTTGATAAGCCTCGTTTACCTCCTTAAACTTTTTTTTCTCCGCCTCTTTATTGTTCGGATTAAGGTCAGGATGGTATTTCTTACTCATCTTTCTGAATGCCTTTTTATTTCATCATCAGAAGCACCCTTTGAAACTCCGAGCACCTCATAATAATCTCTTTTTTTCAGCCAATTTTTTCACCTACCTATGATATTATACTACAATATTTTAGTTTTGTAAAGTGTTAATACAAAGGCTCTGTTAAAAAGCCTTAAAAGGACGGACATTTGTCCGTCCTTTTAGCGTTTTCATTATTATTGTTGATTGTTATCGTCGTTGTCAACTTCTCTGTAATCAGCCTCATAAACACCGTCATCATTTGGTGCACCCTGTTGTGCATTAGGATCACCCTGCGGATTAGCTTGCTGATACATTTGCTGTGCAACTGCGTAGAACTTTTCTTGAAGTTCGTCTGTAGCCGCCTTAATAGCTGCCGAGTCTGTACCCTTTAGAGCCTCTTTAACCTTGTTTACTTCAGTTTCAACCATTGACTTTGTATTATCGTCAATCTTATCACCTGCATCTTTAACAGCCTTTTCACATTGATATACAAGTGATTCTGCGTTGTTTCTGATTTCAACTTCTTCTTTACGCTTTTTATCTTCTTCAGCGTACTTTTCAGCTTCTTTAACAGCTCTGTCAATATCTTCGTCACTTAGGTTAGAAGATGCTGTAATAGTAATCTTCTGTTCGTTGCCTGTGCCAAGGTCTTTAGCACTTACGTTTACGATACCGTTTGCGTCAATATCGAATGTAACTTCAATCTGTGGCACACCTCTCGGAGCAGGAGCAATTCCTGTTAGATTGAAACGTCCCAAAGTCTTGTTGTACTGAGCCATTTCTCTTTCACCTTGAAGAACGTGTACTTCAACAGAAGTTTGACCGTCTGCGGCAGTTGAGAATATTTGTGATTTGTTTGTAGGGATTGTTGTATTTCTTTCGATAAGCTTTGTAAATACACCACCCATTGTTTCGATACCAAGTGAAAGCGGCGTAACATCAAGTAGAAGAACGCCTGTTTCTTCACCGCCAAGTACACCTGCCTGTCTTGCAGCACCTACTGCAACACATTCGTCAGGGTTGATACCCTTATTAGGCTCTTTGCCCATTTCTTTCTTAACAGCCTCTTGTACAGCAGGAATTCTTGAAGAACCGCCGACAAGAAGGACTTCATCGATTTGTGATGCGTTAAGACCTGCGTCATTCATAGCGTTTCTGATACATGTAAGTGTTCTTGCTACAAGGTCAGCTGTAAGTTCATCAAACTTAGCTTTTGTAAGTGTAATATCCATATGCTTTGGACCTGTTGCGTCAGCTGTGATGAATGGAAGATTAATGTTTGAAGTTGTTGTTGTCGAAAGTTCAATCTTTGACTTTTCAGCAGCCTCTTTTAATCTTTGCATAGCCATCTTATCTGTTGAAAGGTCTACGCCCTCTGTTTTCTTAAATTCGTCAAGCAAGTAGTTGATAATTGCCTGGTCGAAATCGTCACCGCCAAGGTGAGTATCACCATTTGTTGAAAGAACTTCAAATACACCGTCATCAATGTCAAGGATAGATACATCAAATGTACCGCCGCCAAGGTCGTATACCATTACTTTCTTACCTGTGTCGCTTACACCGTATGCAAGAGCTGCGGCAGTAGGCTCGTTGATAATTCTCAAAACTTCAAGACCTGCAATCTTACCTGCGTCCTTTGTAGCCTGACGCTGTGAGTCGTTGAAGTAAGCAGGAACTGTGATAACAGCCTGTGTTACAGTTTCACCAAGATAGCTTTCTGCATCTTGCTTTAACTTTGTAAGAATCATTGCCGAGATTTCTTGTGGTGTATAAGCTTTTACCGTCGATTGTAACTTTTTCGCTTGTACCCATTTTTCTCTTAATTGACATAATTGTTCTGTCAGCATTTGTTACGGCTTGACGCTTTGCAACCTGACCTACAATTCTTTCACCGTCTTTTTGGAATGCAACAACTGAAGGAGTTGTTCTTGCACCTTCGCTGTTAGTGATAACATTAGGGTTACCGCCTTCCATAACAGCCACACAACTGTTTGTTGTACCTAAGTCTATACCTATAATCTTTCCCATTTTTAATTCCTCCTAATTTATAATTAATTTGCTACTTTTTACCATACTGTGTCTGACTACTCGGCCGTCCTTATATATGTAGCCTTTCATTAAATCCTCGACAACTGTGTTGTCGTCTATTGTTTCATCTTCAATGTGCATAACCGCATTATGAAGATTAGGGTCAAACTGTTCACCCTCTGCCTTAATCGGCGTAACGCCCAACTTTGAAAGCGTTTCATTGAACTGTTTTAAAACCATTTCAATACCGTCTTTCATTTTTTGACCGTCCTCCGACTGAACTTCAGTCGCAAGTGCTCTTTCAAGGTTGTCGCCTATCGAAAGAATTGCACCGACCGTATCAATTACCGCGTCACCGTAACGCATATCTTTTTCACGCTGCGAACGCTTTTGGTAGTTGTCATATTCGGCATACAGACGCATATATTTATCAGTCTGTTCTTTCAGCTTTTCTTCAAGGACTTCCTCGTTTGACTTTTCTGCCTCTTTAGGTTCAGCCGTTTTTTCTGTTTCTTTATCTAATGTCTCCTCATTGACTTCCTCATTCTTCTTAGCCATCTGATTACCCCTTTCTCTACTCATCACTTATATATTCGTTGAGTATTTTATCTATTTCATTTGAAATAAGGTCAAGGCTTGCAAAAACCTTTGAATAATTCATCCGTTTAGGTCCGATAACTCCGATTTTCCCGGCTTTTTTATTGCCGAGTGAATAATTGATAGTTACCAATGAGCAATCCTGCAATATTTCAAAATCGTTTTCTTTACCGATTTTAGCCTCAATTCCGTCAGCGTCGCTTGAGGCAACAAGCTTTTTTCAAATTTTCTTTGTCATCAAGGAAAGTAAATATCTTTTCCGCTTTTTTCAACATCGTTGTATTCGGGATATTTCAATATTGACTTTGCATTGTTGACATATATTTCTGTTTCACCGCTGTCCGTTATCGTTTCATACACAAAGTGCATTATATCAATCAAAACTTTCGGATGAAGTGAAAGTCTGTTTTCAATATCTTTTTGAATATCCTGTATCTTATCAAACGTTATCTCTCCGGCTTTAAGTCCGGCAAGATGTTCGTTTAATATATTTGCAAGTGACATACACGCTGCACTGTCAATGTCGATATTCATCACCTTGTTTCTTACAGTTCTTGTTACAACAATAAGCATTACCGTTTGCGTGGCAATCGGCACAAGGTCAATCTTGTTAATTTCAAATTCCTGCTCCTTAGGCGCTGTAACAACCGTTGTATATTCGGTAAGATTTGACGCTATTGCACCGGCATATCTAATCAGCTTTTCAAGCTGACTGACACGCGTTTCAAGTACGCTTTGCAGCTGTGCAACTGCTTCCATACCTATTTTATACTTCCGCATAAGCGAATTAACGTAAAATCTGTATCCCTCATCTGACGGAATACGTCCCGCAGAAGTATGCGGTTGTATCAGATAACCCATTTCTTCAAGGTCTGCCATTTCATTACGGATTGTCGCGCTGGACAAACCCAAGTTTTCCTTTTTGGAAATCGACCTTGAACCGACAGGTTCAGCAGTGCCTATATATTCATCAATGATTGCTTGCAGGATTTTTCTTTTTCTGTCGTTCAAATCCATATACAAACATTCCTTTCTATCTTTAAACAAGATGTCATATAAGCATTTTCTTGTTAGCACTCATACACCTTGAGTGCTAACAATTATAAGATACCACTATTATACCCGATTGTCAAGTGATTAATATAACTTTTCATAAAATGTTCATAAATTATCCCATATTGCCAAATTTCTTATACAAACTCGCACAAAATCGAGTTTGACACGTTAATCCCGTCCAACGTAAGACTGTATCTTCCGTCAATATATTGCATAAGTCCGAGCTTTATAAATTTATCAAATTCACTGCCGAATACATCATTTATACCCTTGCCGAAACGCGACTTAAAATCAGTTTCGCTTACTCCCCTGTTCATACGAAGTCCGGTAATCATAAATTCTGCTATCTTATCATTTTCGCTCAATTCGATTACTTCCTTTTCCGCACCGCCGATATATTCGTTTATGTCGGACGTGTTGTAAAAACGGCAGTTTCCGATATATGAATGTGCCGCCGTACCTAAGCCGATATACTCCTCACCTGTCCAATACTTTACGTTATGCCTGCACTCGTATCCGTCCTTTGCGAAATTCGATATTTCATATTGTTTAAAGCCGTTCTTACCGAGAAAATCAACTGTATGCATATACATTTCTCTGTCAGTATCTTCATTCGGAATATCAAGCAATCCTTTTGAATATTCCTTTTCAATAGGTGTTCCGTCCTCAATTATAAGACTGTATGCCGATATATGCTTTACAGGCAAGCTGACGGCTGTGTTTAAAGTATTTTTAGACTCTCAAACGTCTGTGACGGCAGTGCGGTCATAAGGTCAAGATTTATATTTTGAAAACCCATTTTATCTAAATGACAAATTGTATTATATGCCGTCTTTGCGTCGTGTATTCTTCCGTTTTTTTCAGTTCATCATCATTGAACGACTGTACACCTACGCTTATACGATTTATACCGCCGTTTAACATTGCTTTAATTTTGTCATCATCCATTGTTCCCGGATTTGCCTCTGTCGTAAATTCGCAGTCACTCGCAACGTCAAATACATCAAAGCACATTTTCGTAACTTCTTCGATTTGTTTCGGTGTTAAAATTGACGGTGTACCGCCGCCGATAAATATTGTATCTATTTTTTTCCCCTGTATTGTTCCGCCTCACGCTTTAGCGCGTCAACGTATTTGTCCGCCGTATCCTCCATACACGGAAATGATACAAAATCACAATACTTGCATTTTTGTTTGCAAAACGGTATGTGAATATAAAGTCCTTTCATAAGTCACCTCAATAAAAAAAGGACTTAACAGTCCTTTTTATTCAATTCAATATTAATGTTCGTGTCCGCAGTCGCAGTCATCATCGTCACAATCGCAATCAAACTCAAGTTCGATTTCTTCGTGACAGTTCGGACATACGATAGCGTTATCATCGTCAATCATATCAAAATCAATCATAACGTCTTCACCACAGTTAGGACATTGAATTTCAAAATAATCATTTCCGTCACTGTCGTAATCATCGTCATCATAATCGTCGATATAATCATCGTCGTCATCGTCATCATAATCGTCATACTCATCGTCACCGTACAAATCGTCGGCAATTTCAAGTACGCAATCATCAAGCTCGTCAACAACATCTTCAACATCATCAACTCTTGAGTTTAATTCTTCAATAGTATCAGCCATTTCAGACATAACGTCAAGCAATTTGATAATAAGCTTACCTTCGTCACTCTTTGGGCTAAGGTCAAGACCGTCTGCATAACCCTTTAGATATGAAACTTTTTTAATTAAATCTTCCATAATTAATCTCCTTTCATTCAAAAGGCTGAAAGAAAATTGTTCACAACACAAAATAAGTGCCGTGTGCGATTTTATTCAGACTTATTTTACTCTTTCCATGTATTCGCCTGTTCTTGTGTCTACTCTGATAACTTCGTTCATATCAACGAATAGAGGTACTTGAATTGTAGCACCTGTTTCAAGAGTAGCAGGCTTTGTAGCGTTTGTAGATGTGTTACCTGCGAAACCCGGTTCTGTATCAACGACTTCAAGTTCAACGAATGTAGGCGGTTCAACACCGAATACGTTACCCTTGTAAGACATAACCTTACATACGTCATTTTCCTTAACGAACTTCATTTGTTCTTCGATTTCTGACTTAGCAATGTCAAGCATATCGAATGTTTCGTTGTCCATAAAATGATAGAAATCATCATCACCGTATGAATAAGCCATATCCTTTCTGTCGATATGAGCTTCTTCAAACTTTTCTGTAGGTCTGAATGTCTTTTCAACGACACCGCCGCTGATTATGTTCTTAAGCTTTGTTCTTACAAAAGCAGCACCCTTACCCGGTTTAACGTGCTGAAATTCTACGATTTGAAATACATTACCTTCGTGTTCAAAGGTTCTGCCATTTCTAAATTCACCAGCTGTAATCATAAATTAATCCTCCTGAATCTTTTGTAATTTAATATTAATAATTATATTTTAATATATTTTGTCTAAAAAATCAAGTATTTATTAGTTTTTTTTCCTTTTTATTATTACAGGTTTAAAACTTGTAAATTAATAAAATGATATTAGCGTACTATCGCCGTTCTGCTATCGGCATCCCAATCTACGTCATATCCCATATTTTCCGAAAGGAAGCGTAGCGGTACCATTGTTTTGCCGTTTACGAGTCTTGCAGGCACATCCATTTTAGCGGGTTTATTATTTATTCTTGCGTTGACGTTATCTATTGAAAATGTTACTGCCTTATTCTCAATCGTTGCTGTTGCTGTCTGAGTTTCACTATCCCATTCAACATCTGCTCCCATTTGCTCGAACAAAAATCTCATAGGCACAAGCGTACTGCCGTCTTCGATAATCGGCGGTACGTCAAAGCCGAGAATATTACCGTTAAACTCAATATAGGGCGTATCCGACGGGCATTTTTCATTTAATACATCTTCAATATCTGCCATATCATATTCTATTAATCTGTTTCTGGTCCATAAAACAAGCTTATCTTTCCACAAATCACATATAATAATATGTTCATCATCACTGTCTGCAGGGATTGCTACATCAACAGAATATACACCGTCACGAGATATTCTGAATGTATCAACATTATCATATTGTGTTTCAACATAGATATTACCCTTTGCTTTATAGTAACATGTTATAGGTCTTTCTTGCACCACTTTAATTAAATCCGACTTATTTTTTCTATGAACATATCTTTCACTTCAAACCTATAATTACTTAAGTTTACGTAATTTGTCAACTTTCCTTGAAATACAAGCGTATTTCTGCCATTGCTTTGCGGCATACTACTCCTTTCATTATCAATTTGCCAATCAATCGCATCATAAGAATAGTAAATAGTATTTTTACTTTCATATTCTTGTGGTCCTAATTTTGTGTATTCTTGTGTTTCAGCATAATAAACACCGTCTACATATTCAAAATCGGTTAACGGATTATCCAACTGAACTTCGCATAACAAATTAAAATTTTCATCCAATATATATATTGGCATAATTGCCGAACCACGTTTTCTTATCATTTTATCTATTACTAGAGAAGGGTTGAAATATATTTCATTATATACAATATATTTATCCCCGTAATGCTTAATTTTCGCACGATGCAATCCACTAATTTTCATACGCACCTCATCGCTAAGATCCATATCACGCCACTCTACCAAATCATCGGATTTTGTAAATTTAGTATCTAAAAAAGGGCATTGTATAAATTCAGTACCTGTCCACCAGAATTGAATTCCGTTGTTAGTTTTCACAACTATATCACGATATTTATAACAAGAATCTAGAGGCTTATCGTAATCATTACTTTTTTAAAACTACTGTTTCTGCATTCGCACTTAATGTTGTTGATAATAAAACAATAAATAATAATCCTATCATAAACTTTTTCATTCTTTTATCCTCCCCCAAAATACAAAAAAAGGGTGCAAAGTCTTATTTGTTGTCAAAGACTTTACACCTTTTAATAAATCCTTATGTCCTATACTGTTTTATTTAATTCAGCCTTTAACTGATTGATTTTACTGTCTAATTTTATCAGTTGTTATTAATATATTTACATTATAACATATATTTTTCAAACTGTAAAGACTTTGTCAGTTAAAAATTGCAAGTTCCGTTAGGGCAATGCGATTGGATATATTCGTCAAGTATTTTTGCCGCAAGACCGACTTTATCTTCGCAAGTGCGTTTCTTATAATATTCTTCTGTTCTCTTTGACGGAACGGGACTGTTATCTTTTCCGTCAAGTCCTAAAAGTTCTCGGCATATAATAGAGCCTGTTTCCGCTTTAAATTGATTTGCGAGTTCCTGCACAAGTGCGTAGGTATCTTTTTTACCCTCATAATCTTTCGCGTCGTCATATCCGTACAAAATTCCGACAACCATAAACATTCCCGTTACGGCACCGCAAACTTCTCTCATTCTGCCCATTCCGCCGCCGAATGATGACGCAAGTCTCAGTGCCGTCTTTTTATCCATTTCCATCAAGTCGCTAAACGCCGCCACCATTGCCTGTGAGCAGTTGTATCCCTCTTTAAATGCCTGTCTGGCAAGTTCTTCTCTTTTGTTCATATTAATCACCTTACGTTTTTATTCTAATTATATCACACTTGTCAAATAAAAAAACTGCGAGTATTGTTACCCGCAGTTTTTCACATTATTCAGCTGTTAATCTTTCATATTCAGCCTGTGTAATCGGCATTACAGTACCGTGACGATATGTACCGTCAAACGAGAAGTCTGAATCTGCCGTAAATTCACCCTTTGTAATATCGGTTGTTACAAAAGGCTTATAGCCCTTACTCTTTGAGAAGTAGTCAAGAAGTAAGCACCATTCATTTTTACCGTTTAATTTATAAATTGTAGGACCTTCATAGCCTGTCATACTACCCAAATTATAGTTTGCAACATCTTTCCAATCACCGCTTAGAGATGTACACTCCTGCATTGTGATACTTGATTTTGCCTCATTCTTTGTAAATCTGTAATATGTACCCTCATGGTCGATAATAGTTGTATCAATAACCGCGTTAGGCTCTTCTATATACAATTCAGGAGCAGAGAATGTCTTGAAGTCCTTTGTATAACTTCTGTAAATTCTGTACTTTTTTGATAGCTGTCATCGCTTACAACCGATGCCCAGAATACCATATATTCATCCTTTTCAGGGTCATAGCAAGCCTCCGGCGCCCATGTACAACCGGCATTGTCATTATTAATCTTTACAAGGCTTGCCTCGCTCCAATTAACAAGGTCACTGCTTTCCCATACAACAATGCTCTTTGAGCCTTTGCTGTGCGGCGGCTGTCCAGTTATTCTTTAAGTTATAGACGCTTAAGTCTGTTGCGATAATAAAGAACTTACCGTCCTCACCGCGAAGAATATACGGGTCACGAACGCCCTGTGTACCGACATTACTTGTCAAATACGGTTGTTTATTATTAAGCGTTGTCCATGTCTTACCGTCTTTTGATACTGAGAAATAGATTTGTTCACGAGTTGCGTCCTCTTGTGTATCAACGAAGTGAACAAAAACAAGTACGCACTCATATCATCAAGGTTCTTAATATTAATTGTCTTTTTCCACCTTTTCTTTTCTGTTGTTCCGTCTGATAATGTTGCTGTTATTTTATACTTACCTACTTCAAGATTATCAAAACTGCCTGCCGCATTTGTCTGCTCTGTTCCGACTGCCGTACCGTCTGAATCAGCCAATGAAACCTTTACGGCATACTTATCTTTCGTCGAATCACAGTCACTTGCATAAACGATTTTATTTCCGTCGGCATATGCTTTGAAACTGTCAATAACCGCTGTATATCCCAATACAGTTACGTCGAAGTTTCTTGTAAATTCAACACCGTCTTTTGTCATTTTTGCAGTCAAAGTAGCTGTTTTTGTTTCGTCACTTCTTGTAATCTTACCTGCCGTTGTAACCACAGCAGCGTCTGAAGTTGACCAAGTAACACCCTCTTGCGTAGGGATTGTAATGTCAGATGTAACAGCTGTCAAATCACCCAAATCAAGTGAATTTAAAGGATTTTCGTAAGCATAGTTATAGATTACAAAATCATCTATATAACCTGTTGCATACTCGCCAGAACCCCAGTTAGCCTTACCGATATATGCAACTGAATTTTTGCCGAGCATATCCGAAATATTAACTGTTGAATTAACACTGCTTGTTCTTGTTCCGTTTACATAAACATCCGTTACGCCGTCGGCAATCGAAATGATTACATCGTTCCATTCATTTGTGTTATACGCACCTTTTGCCGCCTCACTTCTTGTACCGGAATTATTATATCTTTCAGATGTAAGTGTGCTGTTGTTTGTCATTGCACCAAGATACTGTTCCTTTTTGATATGTCTGTGCACTGCTGTTTGGTGAGGCAAAGAACCACCATGATGTTGTTGTGGTTGTCGGCTTAACCTTAAATGAAATTGTGATATTTTTCTGACCTGTCAAAAGTGAATTGCCGTTTGCGTCTGTAAGCGTAACAACCGTTCCGCTTGTTCCGTCAAACTGAATACACTTCTTATTGTCAACCGTAACAAATTTCGGTGTACCTGTTGCCTTGCCGTATGATGATGTACTTCTTAAGTCACCGTTATCAAAATTCATATTGATAAGTTCGCCGCTTTCAGGAACCGTCGGTGCTGCGGTTGGTTCAGGAGTCGGCGTCGGTGCCACCAACTCACTGCTGTAAGATATTACATCTGCGTCAAAGTTATCATATGAAACAACTCTTCCTCTTGCACCGTTGTATGAACCTGTTAATTCAAGCGATTTAACGCTTATAGGTGTGCTTATTGTTCCTGTGTAACTTACATCAGTCTCACCGCCTGTAAAGCTTACGCTTGCCGAGCCTGTTCCGTCTATTATAATTTCTACCTTTTTATTAAGTCCCATATTATTTGCGTACTTCTGTGATGAAGTCTGCCAACCGTTTGCACCACGCAATGCACCGTTTTTGACATCAGTTGATTTACACTGGATTATCGGTTTTTCCGAATCGGCAAGTACGTCTGTACCTCCGATACGCATTTGATTAAGATTATATCCGCCGCCTGTGATTGTAAATCCTACAATCTCGTTACCGTCTGCATCTTTAACAGAGAATGTATTTTCCTTACCGTTCTGCTCCCAACCTGAGAACATATCGAATGTAAGTCTGAACTTATCTTTGCTTGTAAGAGTTTGTGCCTCTGTAAGTTCTGCTTTTGCAGTTGCTTTAACAGGAACAAATACATTACCGAATCTTTCAAGACCTGTTGCATATACTTGATTTCCGTCTGCCGACAAATCTCCTGCACTTGCATTAAAGATATTTGTTGAATCTTCAAAATCATCGCTCATTTCATCAATATCCGTAACGCTCGGTGCTCCGACTGCCGTTTCCTCTGACGGAGTTGCATCAACCAAAAATTCTGCGATATTTGTCATATTTGTATCATTAGTATATTTGAAGTAACGATATGCGTTTTGATTATTCAGGTCTTTACTTTCGATTATTGTATATTGACTTGACGGAATTGCTGAAGTGATTGTATATAAATCTGTCCATGTTATACCGTCATTTGACGCTTGAATCTTACCGCCTACAGTTCTTTCCGGCATACCTTTTCCGCTTCTTGCGGCAAGTTTTACGTTGTTTACTTTAACAGTCTTGACGAAGTCGTACATTACATAGCCGTTTTGTACGCCGTCAAAATATGTATTAAGGTCGCCGTCTGCCGCTTTGCGATAATCGTTAGCGTCACTCGGTGCTGTTGAGGCATTTCCCCATGAAGCCGTTCCGCTTAGAGTATACATTGTTACCTTAATATCTTTTGTAGCCTTAACGTCACCGATTGTCGCCGTTATTGTAACTGTTCCTGCTGACACGCCTGTTACTGTACCGTCTTGTGAAACAGTTGCAACTTTTTCATCACTTACGCTCCAAACAGGTGTACCCTCTGCATTTGTATCAAGAGTATATTGTGATGTTTTGCCGACACCTACAGTTGCCGCACCTGAAATTGTTGCATAAACAGTGATGTCATAAGTTTTTGAAGTTGTGTAGTCGCCTACCTTAACCGTAACAGTTACCTTGCCCGGTTTCTTAGCCTTCAAAAGACCTGTCTGAGAAATTTCGGCAATACCGTTTTCAGTTGCATCACTGTCAACAGACCAAGTAACATCACCTTTTAAATTTGTGCCAAGGGCAAGTTGTACCTCGTCACCGCGTTTAATTTCAACGTCACTGCCTGTAATAACCGCATAATCTGTTCCAAGCTGTGAAGTAGTGTTTGTTACAGTCGCTTTCGGAGTAACTCCGTCCCACGCCATAAATTTGAATGTACAGTCTGTAAAGTCACCTGTTAGTTCTCCTGTCGGTTGGTTTACCGTAACAGCTTTTAGCAAACCGTTTTTATCGTACACTGCAAAATATTGGTTATAACCGTTCAATGTTTCACTCGGTGTATAGCTGTATTTTAAACCTGTGCTTGTAGGTTCAAAACTTGTAACCTTTGCACCTGTTTCAATCAAATATGTTGTTACTGTATTTGCTTTTAAAGTTGTTGTAAGAGTTTTTCCGTCAACAGCACCATCCTTGATTTCTGCCCACTTTTCGTTACCTGCCATATCTGTTCTGATTTCTCTTACATTTATACCTACCGTATTAAATCCCGAAAGGTCAAATACATAATCAACATCAGACGAATTTGCACCGTTGTTTGCTACGATTTTAATATCGCCTGTATTTTTGTTGTATGCGGCAAGTGTGTTTGCCGATGAGGCTATAATTGTATCACCGGGATTTATGTACTTTGTAAATTGACCGTATGTGTAATACTTATTTGTAAGTACCAATTTTTCTTTGTCGTGGTCTGCCATACCTACGCCCCAAAGCGATTTTGTCCATATGTTTTTTGAGGATCATATATATTACAATCGTATTTAATATATTGGTCATTATTCTCCTCCGTCTTGTTTCCGCTCGTCGGATCTATGAATTTTGAGTCCTTATGGAAGTCCACTATATCCCACATTACCCATGCGGACGGTTGCATACCGTTCATATCTTCGATAATCATACTTGCAAGAGTTGCACCGTTACCGCCCTTGTCAACTTCACTCTGCCATAGGTTTTTGCCGAGTTCAAGTGCCTTTGCCTTAACCTGTGCGTGATAGCCACGGTCTGAATATGTGTGAGTATCAACTCTGCCGAGTGCAATCTTTGCCTCGTCTGTAAGACTTCCGAGATTGTTTGCTGTTTTCTTCAAACTTGTTTCGTCCATACCTGCCACAAGCACGTCCGTAAATCCTGCATTGTCAAGTGCTTTTCTTGTTTCCGTAATCATCTTTGACTGACTTGCACCCGGATCAAAGTGACAGCCCTCTTGTTTTGGTGAGCCGTAACCCCAATAATCCGTATCAGGCTCATTCATAGGCGAATAGCTCTTAAATTCTATGCCGTTATCTTTGAACAACTTTGTTGCGTCTGCAATAAACTTGGCAAAATCATCATACATATCGTCATTTAAGTTATTCAATTTTCCGTTTGACGTAACCGTTCCGTCACTGTTTACAGTACCGCCGCCGCTTGTACAGCCTGTTTTAGTCATAAAATACGGTGCGGAATTTGAAAATCCTTCAAAATACAAATCAGGATTTGCTTTTAGTGCCGCTTTTGCGATATTTAATTGGTTTTGGTCTTTCGTAATGTCATATGTAATGCTCTTTACATCTTTGCTGTCACTTGACAATTTGTAATCACTGTACACGCCGGGTACTTTTGAGTCAGAACGGTTGATGTGATTATGGGTCGGATCGTCACCGCCGCCTAAGTTGTAACGTGCGATGTCAAGTCCCAATCCCTCGTCTGAAAAAATGCCTCTGCCGCCGCATTGGTAAGTTTTTCACTGTAACCTAATCTGTTCGCCCACCAGCAAAGTGCAGTACCCCAGCCTTGGAACTCACCGTTGTTAAAAGGTGACGCGTCAGCCGGATTAAGCTGTACATATGTCGGTTTTGTATCTTGAGCAGATGCACTGATTAAGCCGCCAAAAGGAAGCATAGCACATGCCAAGATTGTGCTTATAATCTTTTTTCTTATTCATTGGTTTTTTCTCCTCCTTAAGATTACATTATCCGTTAATTATACTATAGCACTCCCACATAGGGCATTACAATTATAAGATTTCTAAAATAGTTGTAAATTTTCTAACTGTTTTGCTTTACTTTTGTACTTAGATATTTTATAATAGATATTAGATTAAAGACGCGTCTGTCAACACTTTGCCGACAGACTCAACAGATATATTGGAGGCGGATAATATGTTCAAACCTGTATCAGCAAAAAGAAGAACGACTTTTACCGGTGTATGTCTACGGCTCGGAATCGCTTGAACATCAAGCACAAATAAGTCGCGGCAAAGGTTTTATGCTACATTCTCAAATTTCCGTTTGTTACAGCGGAGAAGGCGTTTTTACAGACCACAACAATGTTTCGCACAAAGTTCAAAGCGGAGATATTATGTACTTTACTTCCGCAACATCAAATTCATATAAACCCACCTCTGTTCCATGGAAAACAGACTACATCGTTATGGGCGGATATGCTCTGATTGAGCTTATGAGGTTTTTGGGATATTCAAAAAGCGGTGTAATTCACCTTACCGAAAATATTAAAGAAAAAGTATATCAAAATTTTAAAACAATTATTGAACTAAACAACTCCAATACCGAAAATGCTCATTCGATTTGCAGCAGACTTTTTGTATACCGTATTGTTCGATATTGCATCTTGCATTGAAGGCAATCCCAACAATGACAAAGCGAATTTAATCAAGCCGTGTATTGATTATATAAAATCTAACTATATGCACGATATTTCAATATCCGCTTTGGCTGAAATGATTAAAGTAACTCCTACTTATCTCGGAATTATTTTTAAAAAAGTTTACAATATAACACCGCAAAAATTTCTTACCAATATACGCATAGAAAATTCCAAACAACTTTTAGTCAGCAACAAAAATATGTCACTTTCGGATGTTGCAATTAATTCGGGTTTTAACAGTGAAAGTTATTTTTGCAACACATTCAAGAAATATATAGGCATTACACCTACGGAGTACAGAAGTATCAACACATTCGGAGAAATATAAGCTATGAAAAAGAATTACGAAAAAATTTTACCGACATACATATGTGATATACAGGAAATAAACAATCTTTCAAAGGTTATGTTTATGAACAACTTTCCGCACCATCAATTCATTTTGTGTACAAGCGGAACAGGTAAAATATGCACCGAAAACAACATTGAACAAACCGTAAGCAAAGGCGATATTGTATTTATAAATTCTTCAATTCTGTTTTCGCTCAGACAGCAAGAAAATTTTTTCTATAAAGCGTATTGCGTTTAACGGTAATTTCGTTACAAATTATCTCCAATACTTTGATTTTAACCCAGCCGTTGTTTTTGTTCCGAAAAGCAACGAAGTTTTTAACGCATTTAATATTGCGTATGACGGCTATATGCACGATAAAGACGATATACAAAATTCTGTTAATATGTACAATCTTATCGGTGTATGCGGTGAAAGTTATGTTTCATCAAACCCCGCTCTTTTGACACCCGAAGATTTTATTGCCGAGAGTGGTTTTGATTTCATAAAACAAAACATATCTTCAATAAATATAGACTTTTCACCATATCTGAAATTACACAAAATTTCAATAACGGAGCTTAACGATATTTTTATAAGCCGTTACGGCAAAAATATTAATGAGCTGATTTACTTTTACCGTATGGAATTTGCGAAGTACGCGGTTTTCAAGGTAGGAAATACTCATTACGAAAGGTATTATAATCAATGCGGTTTTAAATCTCCCGAAGAATTTTACAGTGAATTTAAAAGTATGCGAATATGACCGTAGAGGAATACCTTAACCTCGTTTGGGCAAAATAATAGGCTGTCGGCAAAAAACCGACAGCCTATTGTTTTATTTATTTTCAATTTTATACAACATCGTTGCCGCTTCGGCACGTTTCATATTATTATTCGGAAGTATCGTGTTATCCTCATAACCGCTCACAATACCTGTCGAATACAACTTGCTCACACCTTCTTCCGCCCACTGCGGTATATCGTTTTTATCCGCAAACGGAAGATTCGGCAAATCATCATTATTCGGAAGTATTCTTCCCAAAATCGTCATTGCCTCTGCACGCGTTATATTGTCATACGGTGCAAAATGTGCTTGTTCCGTCGTCATTGACGCGGCCTAAAATTATACCCTCTTTATACACAGCTTTTACAGCCGGAACTGCCCACTGCGGTATTATATCATTATCCGTAAAATCAAGCTTTACATCATCATATTTTGAAAAATCAAGTTTTTGTAATTTGCTATCATCGACGCAAATTCCGCTCTTGTCATATTGTTGTCAGGTTTAAAAATCATTTTTCCGTTTTCTTCAAAACCGCTGATAATCCCTGTTGCCGCCATATCGGCAATTATGTCCTTTGCCCAGTGATTTTCTGTATCGTAAAACGGATTAGGTGTACTCGGATAATCCGAAATATGCACCGGTATTTCTTTCGTTAAAGCCCCTGCCGTCACCTTTATTTTACCGTCTTTGTTGACCGTATCGGCAAGTGTGAAAATGCCGTCCTCTGTTATCGTACCTATATCACCCTCAACTTCCCATTTATACAATCTGTTTGTTGAAAGCAATTCGATTCCGTTTTTGTATGACGCCGCCGAAAGATTAAGCTGTAATTCTTCGTTTGCCTCTGTATAGATTTCGCTGATTTCTTTCCAGTCCGCTTGATTATATACCTTTATTTCTTCAGGTGTTTCATAAACGCCGTATGTCACGTCCGCCACGTCACCGTTATCGCCGTACATAACAACTTTAACATCGCCTGTACCGTTAAGCGATACTGCTCCGTTTTCGTCTACCGTACTGTCCGTATCGGTGTCCGCACGATATTTTATATTATACGGTTCTTCCATTTTATAATTTGCGGTATCGTATACGCTTTCTATATTAATATTCGCGGTCATTCCCGAAAGATAGTTATTATTAGTTCCGCCTGTAATATTGATTATCCACGGAATATTCGTTCTCTCGCGATTGTCCTTTAAGAAAATATAATTTGCAACACTTCTCAAATAACCGTCCGACGGTGAATTTACAACCATTGTATTGTCTTTTCCCGGAAACCACGCAGAAATGGTTGTCGAACCGCCGCCGTCAAGATTTAACGCGTCAACACACCCAAGCTCAACCATACGTTTTGCAAGCGTTTTAAGTTGAGCGCCATAGCTGTAACCCGACTGTCTGCCGTCAAGCGTATAGAAAATAATATTGCCGTCTGCTTTTATTCCGACAGCCGTTCTCGGTGCCGCACCCGCCTCAAAATCAGAATTTGCAACTCCGTTTGTTACAAGTCTGCCGCCGACACTGCTTACCGCGTTTTCAGCTGTTTTCCAAGTACCGTCATCTCCGACCGCCTGATTTGCGACCGTTAAAGTCTGACCTGCGTGAAGTCTGCTCAAAAAGTCATAATATTCACTTACACCGCTTGTATCCATAAGCAAAACAACCTTACCCTCAGGAATTTCTATCTCGCCGTTATATATGAACACATCATCAACAGTAAGCGACATTGTTTCGTCCACGTGCAGTCTGCCCTCGTTAGGTGTGCAAATAACAAAAATACATTCCGATTGAGTTTTTGTCGTTTTTCCGAATTTGTCCGTCAAAAGATAAACAGGATCAAATCCCGCCTGACACCACTTATTTATATACATAACGTCAATCGATTTTTCGCCGTCTGTCACTGTTGTCTGAATGTCAAGCCACTTTATAAAACCCGTTCCGTCACTTCTGAAACCGACCGCGTCCTGTCCGCCGTATTCCTTTGATATAATTTCGCCGTCGGCTATTGTATAACCCATCGGAATACCTGTCTTGAATGAAAAATAATCGGCATTAATTCCGGCAAGCGGTCTTAAACCGTTCTCCTGCATATATTGCTCTGCCTGTTTAATATTTCTCGTTCCCCATATGCTCGCACCGTTCACAACAATCGGTACGGCGTCCTCATTAGGTGTATATTCAACATAATATTCATTTTGCTTACCGACGCTGTCCGAATTGAACTGTACATTATGAAAGTATGTAAATGCTCCCATATACGTACTCCAACCGCCGTTTTGCTCACCCAAAACATCTGCACTTGCAGTTATTCCCGTAAGCAACAAAAGCGTCATTGCAAAAATAAAATTTTCTTCCTCACAAAACATTCCTCCATATAAAAAACAATACATTTTATAGTATATCACAAAATCGGATTTATGTAAAACTTAAATAATGGAATATATGCAATTAAATATTATATAATTAAGGCTATCGACATCAAAAAATAAAGTAGACAAAACCATATCGGTTTTGTCTACAATCCAAATTTTGCTTAATTCTTATTCTATACCTACAACTTCATATCCTGCGTCAACAACGGCTTTTTAAGCACATCGTCCGACACGTCTTTTGCAAGTGTTACAACAGCCTGACCGCCGTTATCAAGTGAAACTTCCGCACTTACTCCGTCTATTGCGTTTAGCACCTCTCCAACTCTGCCTGTACAGTGTGAACACATCATTCCGTTAATTTTAATCGTCTTTGTCATAGTTTTATTCTCCTTTTCATTTTTTACAGTTTTAATATTATTGCATTTCGGTTTGAAAAATCTCAATCTCAACGCATTTGACACAACGAATACCGAACTGAAACTCATAGCAAGTGCGGCAATCATAGGATTTAATTTCAATCCTGCTATACCGTACAAAACACCTGCCGCAATCGGTATTCCGAGTGCATTATAGAAAAATGCCCAGAACAGATTTTCTTTTATATTTTTGATTACCGAGTGGCTTAGCTCTATTGATGTAACAACGTCCTGCAAATCGCTTTTCATCAATACAATATCAGCCGATTCAATAGCTATATCCGTTCCCGCACCGATAGCAATACCAACGTCTGCACGAGTCAAAGCAGGTGCGTCATTAATTCCGTCACCGACCATTGCAACCTTGTGACCGCTCTGCTGAAGTTTTCTTACTACTTCTTCCTTGTCTGACGGCAACACCTCCGCAACGGCACTGCTTAACGGCAGCTTGTTTTTAATTGCATTTGCCGTAACGGCATTGTCACCCGTAAGCATTATTACGTCAAGTCCCATATTACGCATATCTTCTATCGCTTGCCTGCTTGTTTCCTTTATGGTATCGGCAACTGCGATTATTCCGACAAACTTATTATCCACCGCAAAATACAATGATGTTTTTCCGTCATTCGCGAATATTTCATCTTCCGATACTTCAATATTGTTTTCACGCATCATCTTATAATTTCCGGCTAAAACTTTCTTTCCGTCAACATTGCCTTTTACACCTTGTCCGACAATCTGTTCAAAATCTGCAACATCACTAAATCCCAAGCCGTCGGCTTTTTCAACAATAGCCTTTGCAAGAGGGTGTTCCGACAAATATTCTATTGACGCTGCAATCTGTAAAAGTTCCTTATCGGAAATTCCGACAGGTGCTATATCCGTTACAGAAGGCTTACCCTCTGTTATTGTGCCTGTTTTATCAAGTACGACCGTATCAACCTGATGTGCTGTTTCAAGACTTTCTGCTGACTTTGTAAGTATTCCGTACTGCGCGCCCTTGCCTGTACCGACCATTATTGCAGTCGGCGTTGCCAATCCCAACGCACACGGGCAAGAAATTACAAGTACCGATATTCCCATTGAAAGTGCAAAACTAACGCCTTTACCCAAAAGCAACCACACTATAATCGTAATCACTGCGATTGATATTACAACCGGTACAAATATACCGCTGACCTTATCGGCAAGCTTTGCAATCGGTGCTTTTGATGCCGAAGCTTCTTCCACAAGATGTATAATCTGTGACAATGCGGTATCTTCGCCGATTTTTTCAACCTTAAATTTAAAATATCCCGATTTATTTATAGTAGCTCCGATAACCTTATCACCGACATTTTTTTCAACCGCGATACTCTCGCCTGTAATAGCCGACTCATCTATCGCACCGTTACCCTCAACGATAACACCGTCCAGCGGAACTGATTGTCCTGCTTTTACAACGACAATTTCACCGATTCGCACGTCATCTACACCGACTGTAACTTCTTTTCCGTCACGAATTACAACTGCCGTTTTCGGCGATAAATCAATAAGTTTTTCTATCGCCTGTGATGTTTTCCCTTTTGCCCTCGATTCAAGAAATTTTCCGAGGGTTATGAGTGCAAGTATCATTGCCGCCGACTCAAAATACAAATTCATCATATATGAATGTGCAAATTCCTTGTCACCGTGTCCAAGTCCGTATCCTATGCAATATATTGCAATGATTCCATACGTGAATGCCGCGCCCGAACCTATCGCTATCAGCGAATCCATATTCGGTGCACCGTGAAACAACGTCTTAAAACCTGTTATATAGTATTTTCTGTTGACATACATTATCGGCAACGTCAACAGCATTTGCGTAAGTGCAAATGTTATTCCGTTTTCTGCACCATGAAACACGCTCAAAAACGGCCAACCCCACATATGTCCCATTGAAATGTACATTAGCGGCACAAGGCAAACAAGCGACACAATAAGTCTGAACTTCATATTTGAAATTTCATTGTCGATTTTGTTGTCTTTCTTTTCTTGTTTTTTTCCCGCAACAGACGCACCGTATCCGCCCGAAACAACCGCGTTTATAATATCGTCAACACTTACATCCGTTTCATCAAAATCAACGTGCATATTATTCTGCAACAAATTTACGTTTACAGATTTCACACCGTTAAGTTTTTTGACGCTTTTTTTCAACGTGTGCGCTGCACGCACTGCACGTCATTCCCGTTACATTAAATTTTTCAGTCACATTATCACCGTCCCGAATATTTTGATTGAATTTATTTATTGTTTATGATATTATTATATCGTAAATTATTTATTTTTCAAGTATGCACTTTTTTGATAGATACTATCATTTATGATAGTATGGATTGGAGGTAATACATATGAACCACGATTATATATGCCCTGTTGAGGCAACACTTGAAATAGTGGGCGGAAAATACAAGCCACTTATATTATGGCACTTATCGGGTAAAACATTACGTTTTGGGCAATTACAAAAATTGCTTTCATCCGCAACGCCGAAAATGCTTACAAAACAGCTCCGCGAACTTGAAAATGACGGACTGATTGCACGAAAAGTTTATCCCGTAGTTCCGCCGAAAGTGGAATATTCACTTACGCCGCTCGGAACAAGTTTTATTCCTATATTATCAAGCATTTGCGATTGGGGAAATAATTATTTAAAGGCAAACAACATTTGTCCTAACTGTTCTATGACAGAACAAAAATAACAAAAAGGAGCTGATTTCAGCTCCTTTTTGTGTCAGTTTAATTAAACCAATATATTAAAGAACGTCGTTCTTTATAAGGTCCTCATATGATTCACGCTTTACAACTACCTTAGCTTTACCGTCCGAAACAGCAACAACTGCCGCTCTCGGAATTCTGTTATAATTGCTTGCCATTGAATAGTTATAAGCACCTGTTGCAAGAACTGCCAAAGTATCTCCGACTTTGATTTCCGGCATCATCGCATCTTTAAGCAAAATATCTCCGGATTCACAGCACTTACCTGCTACTGTAACCTTTTCGGTACGTTCGGCATTTGCGTTGTTCGCAACAACCGCCTCGTACTCTGATTCGTAAAGTATATATCTTGGGTTATCACCCATACCGCCGTCTACCGACACATACTTTCTCACATTCTTAATATCCTTAATTCCGCCTACTGTATAAAGCGTAATACCTGCCGGTGCAATAATTGAACGGCCAGGCTCCATAAGAATGAACGGTAGTTTGACTCCTCTTTTTTCTGCAGTAGCCTTAACAACCTCTGAAACGTGCTGAATATATTCATCATACGGTACAGGATCGTCATTTTCGGTATACATAATACCGTATCCGCCACCAAGGTTAAGATTATCAATTTCAAGACCAAGCTTGTCCTTTAAGTCGCCTACAAAGTTCATCATTATTTCAGCCGCTTTACAGAACGGTTCAATATCAAAAATTTGTGAACCGATGTGGCAGTGAACACCGTTTACTTTTACGTTAGACATTTTACTTGCTTTTTCAATAATTTCAAACGCTTCGCCGTTTTCAAGTGCAACACCGAACTTTGAATCAATTTGACCTGTTTGAATAAAGCTGTGAGTATGAGCGTCAACACCCGGTTTGATTCTGAACATTATGTTCTGAACAACACCGTATTTCTTAGCAGTTTCGTTAAGTGCTTCAAGTTCGTAAATATTATCAACTATGATATTACCAACTTTATTTTTAACTGCAAGCTCAATTTCATCAGCAGTTTTATTATTGCCGTGAAAATAGACTTTATCCATAGGAAAATCTGCCTTTATCGCCGTATAAAGCTCGCCGCCCGATACAACGTCAATACCCAAACCTTCTTCTTTAACAAGTCTGCAAGTGAAAAGTGAGCAGAAAGCCTTGTTTGCATAAAGGACAAGTCCGTTTCCTCCGTAATATTTATCCATCGAGTTTTTATAAACACGACAATTTTTTCTTATTAAATCCTCATCTAATACATATAGCGGAGTTCCAAACTCCTTTGCAAGTTCAACAGTATCATTTTTACCAATAACAAGATGATTTTTCTCGTTTACTGTCAAATCTTCTGATACAAACATTCTTTCTCACACCTTCCTAAAGTTTCTTAACCCTGAGTTCCGTCAGGCTCTAAATTTTCTTTGAGTTTCTTCGTTTCCTTAGTTTCGTGTATAATCTTAGGTTCTTTTTAAATCTGTTATACACTTCTTTGTTATGATAACGGTTTTTTATACTGTCATCGGACGGCACTTCAAACATAATGTCAGACATTGCCTCCTCGATAATTGAACGAAGTCCTCTCGCACCTGTATTTCTTTCAATCGCTTTATCAGCGATTGCCTCTATCGCGTCATCTTCAAATTCAAGCTTTACACCGTCAAATGCAAACAAGGCTTTATACTGCTTTATAAGTGCATTTTTCGGTTCTGTAAGAATTGTAATAAGCGTTTTTCTGTCAAGTTTATCAAGTCTTGCAAAAACAGGAAGTCTGCCTATAAATTCAGGAATCAATCCGAATTTAAGCAAATCCTGCGGTATAAGTTTACCCAGCAATTCATTGATGTTAGACTCTTTCTTGCTTGAAATCTGTGCACCAAATCCCAAACCTTGCTTACCTGTTCTTGAGCCGATAATCTTTTCGATACCGTCAAAAGCACCGCCGCATATAAACAAAATATTCGTTGTATCAATCTGAATAAGTTCTTGGTGCGGATGTTTTCTTCCGCCCTGCGGAGGAACTGACGCAACAGTGCCTTCAAGCACTTTCAAAAGTGCCTGTTGAACACCTTCACCGCTAACGTCACGCGTAATTGACGGATTTTCGGATTTTCGTGCAATTTTATCAATTTCGTCAATATATATAATTCCGCGTTCTGCAGCGTCAATATCGTAATCAGCCGCTTGAATAAGTTTTAACAATATATTTTCAACGTCCTCGCCGACATAGCCCGCCTCAGTAAGAGAAGTAGCGTCAGCTATGGCAAAAGGTACATTAAGTATCTTTGCAAGATTTTGTACAAGGAACGTCTTACCGCTGCCTGTCGGACCTATCATAAGTATATTACTCTTTTGAAGTTCCACATCGTCAGCCATATCAGAATGTTCTATTCTCTTGTAATGATTATATACCGCTACCGACAGAATTTTCTTTGCGTCCTCCTGTCCGACAACATATTCATCAAGAAAAGCCTTTATTTCCTTCGGCTTAGGCAGTTCAGTAGCCGTAAATCCGCCCTTATGCTCAAATTCACCGTCAAGTATACTGTTGCACATATCTATACATTCGTTACAGATATATACCCCCGGTCCCGACAAAAAGCTTATCTACTTCTTGTTCAGTTTTTCCGCAGAATGAACATCTGAAATGTTTATTTTCGTCCATATATTTATACTCCTTTATTTAGAGGCTTTTTACAATAACCTCGTCAATAAGGCCGTATTCTTAGCCTCTTGAGCAGTCATAAAGTTATCACGCTCTGTATCCTCACAAAGCTTTTCGTAAGTTTGTCCCGTACGCTCTGCAAGAATTTCATTCATCTTCTTCTTTGTATTAACAAGATGATCTGTGTATATTTTAATATCAGTTGTCTGACCGCTAAGTCCGCCGCCGGCAATAGGAGGTTGATGTATCATAACCTCACTGTTCGGCAAAGCAAATCTCTTGCCTTTTTCACCGGCCGCAAGCAAGAATGCACCCATACTTGCCGCCATACCGATACAAATTGTAGATACGTCACACTTTATATACTGCATTGTGTCGTAAATTGCCATACCTGCAGTAATCGAGCCGCCCGGGCTGTCAATATAAAGCTGAATATCTTTATCAGGATCCTTTGCTTCAAGATATAAAAGCTGTGCCACAACAAGACTTGCCGTTGCGTCAGTTACCTGATCTGCCAAGAATATAATTCTGTCCTCAAGCAGTCTTGAATAAATATCGTATGAACGTTCGCCTCTGTTGGTCTGTTCAACGACCATTGGTACTAATGCCATACTATTCATCCCTTTCCGAAATTATGAAATTATTTTACCTGTGCATTGTTTACAATCATAGTGATTGTCTTTTGAATTTCAAGGTCTTTCTTAATGCTTTCCTTTTCAGCGTCACCAAGAAGTTCCTTAAGCTTGTCAAGTTCCATATTGTACTTCTTTGACATATCTACAAGTTCAAGTTCAACTTCTTCAGGACCTGCTTCGATTCCTTCAGCCTTTTGAATTGCCTCAAGAACAAGCGAACCGCTTAGCTGTTTCTTAGCCTGTTCAGCGAATTGAGCTCTTAGAGCGTCCATTGTCATACCTGTATATTGCATATACATATCAAGGTTCATACCTTGGTATGAAAGTCTTTGAGCAAAATCTCTTACACTGTTGTCGATTTGAGTTTCAACCATAGCGTCAGGAAGATCGAACTCGGCATTTTCAATAACCTTGTCGATAACTGCATTTTCGGTTTCAACCTTAGCTTTGTTTTCAGCAGCCTCTTCAAGCTTTTTTGCGAACGTCTGCTCTGAATTCGTCCATTGTATCAAATTCGCTTACTTCACTTGCGAAATCGTCATCAAGCTCAGGAAGTTCACGTTTCTTGATTTCCTTAACCTTTACTTTAAATACTGCGTCCTTACCTGCAAGGTTTTCTGCATGATATTCTTCAGGGAAAGTAACCTTAACGTCAACATCAGCGTCAGTTTCAGCACCTACAAGCTGTTCTTCAAATCCAGGAATGAATGTACCTGAACCGATTTCAAGTTCGTAGTCTTCGCCCTTGCCGCCTTCAAATGCAACATCGTCTACAAAGCCTTCAAAGTCGATAACTGCGATATCGCCGTTTTCGATTGCTCTGTCGTCAACTGTGATAAGTCTTGCATTCTTCTTTTTGTGTAGCCTCGATATCCTTATCTACATCTTCATCTGTTACAGTATGGTCAATTTTTTCCACTTCTATACCTTTGTAATCGCCAAGCTTAACTTCCGGCTTAGTTGTAACAAGTGCTGTAAATACTACAGGCTCACCCTTTTTGATTTCTTCAACGTCAATTTCAGGTCTTGCAACTGATTCAACACCTGATTCCTTTAGAGCTTCGTCATAAGCCTGCGGAAGTACGCTGTTAATAGCTTCATCATAGAATACAGCCTCTGTATAATACTTTTCGATAATCTTTCTTGGAGCTTTGCCTTTTCTGTAACCAGGTACGTTAAACTTCTTTACATTCTTTTTGTACACCTGATTAATTGCCTTGTCAAAATCCTCTGCACTTACTTCAAATGTAAGTTTTACAAGGTTTTTTCGATTTGTTCATTTTTCACTGCCATAGTGATAATATCCTCCTTCTGTGTCCTATTACAGACATATTAACATAGCGTATATTATATCACTTATTTTCTTATATTTCAATCTTTTTTTAATTCTTTACAACTTTTTCATAATTACATAACTTTTTAAATATCGTTTTAGTATATTTTTACCCATTTTCGTATAAATTACTTAACTTCGTCTAACAATCCGGCAGTAAAACCAAGCGATTTTATAAGCTGCATATCCGACATTACCGTTTCGCCTGTTGTTGTAAGCATATCGCCCGATATAGCGGCATTTGCACCGGATTCAAAGCAAGATTTTCCGCCGTCGTCAAGAAGTATTCTTCCGCCTGCAAGTCTGATTGCGGCTGACGGATTTATAAATCTGAATATCGCACATATACGGCGCATATCGTCCTTTGTAAGTTTTTTATTGTTTTCGTATGGTGTTCCTTTTATCGGATTTAACATATTTACGGGCATTGAACTTACACCGAGATTTCTAACCTCAAATGCCATATCAATTCTGTCCTCCATACTTTCGCCAAGTCCGGCAATACCGCCGCTGCACACAGAAAGTCCGGCTTTTTAGCGGCTTTGATTGCATTTATTTTATCGTCATATGTATGCGTTGTACAGACGTTTGGAAAATAATTTCTTGAACTTTCAAGATTGTTGTGTACACGCGTTAAGCCTGCGTCTTTTAGTCGCTTAAACTGTTCTTCGTTCAAAAGTCCGAGTGATGCACAGACTGATATATCGCTTATTTTTCTTATTTCTTTGATAATTTCACAGACTTTGTCAACTTCACTGTCAGACAGTCTTTTTCCCGATGCGACAAGTGAAAAACGCTTAATACCCTTGTCCGCACTCTTTTTAGCCGCATTTACTACCGTTTCCTTGTCAAGCAACGGATATTCCTCAACATTGGTGCAGTGAAACGCCGATTGTGCACAATACTTGCAGTCCTCACTGCATCTTCCGCTTTTTGCATTTATTATTGTACATATGTCAAATACATTGTCACAAAACTTTTCACGAATTTCATCAGCCGCTTTACAAAGCTCATCAATCGGTGCGTCTATAAGGCTCATTGCCTCATCTTTTGTTATCATTTCTCCCGAAAATATTTTGTTCTTTAATTCTTCAATCATTTTTCTCAAAACCTCTCCTATTGTTTATGTAGGAATTATATCACTTCTTATTTATATTGTCAACTATATAAATATACTTTTAGTTTACAATCAATACAAATAAATACACCGCTAAAAAGCGGTGCATTTATTTATAAATTCATATCAATTAAAATATCTCTTAAATTTTTCAATTCTTCGTTTGTAAAAGTAAGACCTTTACCCATTTTTTCATGTTCCGGTGCCCAATCACGCAAATCAAATTTAGGGTTTGCACCGTTCCACGAAACTATATTAAGCTCCTTTGTCCAACCTTTACTGCTCTCGGATACCGTTCCGATATGTTCTTTTATTTCAAACTTCAATTCAGCCATTATTTCTCCTCCGATTTAGAAATACATTTTCAAATATTCTTTTGTATTGTCGACCATTTCGTCAAACAATTTTCTTGCATCACTAACCGAAATACACATATTAGGGTCAGCCGCAAATGCGTTAAATACACCGTCAAGGTCACGATTTAAAGCACAATCGACAACTTGTTCCTGTTCACCGCACACACGGCTTATAAGCGGATAAATTGCCTGCGGAATATTTCCGGCAAATACAGGATTTAACGAATTTGCTCTGAAACAAGCGTTCGTTTCTACAACCGCACCGATAGGCAAGTTAGAATTTGACCGTAATTCGGTATATTAACATTCGTAACAAGGTCGCCAAGTCCAAGCAATGCTCTTATCTGCTGTACACCCTCTTCGCCCGTTTCCTTTAGTTCAAATTTTTCTTCACCGCTGTAAAGTTTTTCACTTCTTTCAAGACGTTTCTCAAGGTCGCCTTTTCTCCACGAAACAGGAGTTAATGCAAATCCCCACTTTTCAACGGTTTCTTTGTCTTTCAAATACCAATCACCCGGACAAAATTCAGCCAAATGTCTGTCCCCTGCCGCGGCGATACTTCCATATCTTAAAAACAAGTCAATCTTAACTTTCTCACTGCATGAGAAATACTTATTCATCCAGTTTTCATCTGACTTCTTCACAAAGCCGTTATCTTTGTATTTCTCCGCAAATTCACGGTATACAGGGAAAATATCTATATCCTTGTACTGTGCCTTTGTAAGCCAAGTAAAGTGATTTACTCCGACAACATTAACTTTAATATCCTCACGTTTTACGTCTTTTATACCTTTAATATCTTCAAGTGCATTTACAAGCAGTTTTTGTGTACCGAACACTTCGTGACAACAACCGAACGCCTTAATTTCAGGGAACACCTTATACAAAGTCTTTACGCACATTGTCATAGGGTTTGTGTAGTTGATTACCCATGCGTCAGGGCAACACTTTTTATATTCTCTGCGATTTCTTCAAACATCGGAATTGTTCTTAACGCTCTCAAAATCCCGCCCGGACCTGCCGTATCGCCGACTGATTGATATATATTGTATTTTTTCCGGTGTATGTACATCGCTTTCCATTTCATCGAATGTACCCGGTAAAATTGATATAATAACAAAATCCGCACCCTCAAGAGCCTCTTTTTCAGTTTCAACGGCTTTGTACTTCCACTGTGACTTACAGCCTTCTATATCCTTTATGCCGTTGCCTATCTTTTCGTTTTTCTTTGCAGCCTCTAAATCTATATCGTAAAGATAAACCGTACCGCACATATCCTCACACACCGCAAGGTCGCTCATAAATCCCCACGCCCAACCGCGTGAGCCGCCACCGATATAAGCGATTTTTATATCTTCGTATTTATTGTTACCGTATTTCATTTTTCTGTCCTCCGCTTTAATTTTATGACTTAATTATACCACTGATTTTCTACTTAAACAACAACAATATTGCTCCAAATCAAAAATGTACTGCCTAAACAGTACATTTTTTTGCTTAATTATTTTTCAAAAATTCATCTATGCCCTCAGCGATAGCCTTACCAATTTCATCACCTGACGACTGTAATATCGACAAATCGGAGCTGTCATAAAAACCGATTTCCATATAAGCAATCGGAACAGGACATTTATTGAACAATATCAAATAAGGTGTATTTATAGGTGAATTTTGCGAAAGTCCAGTTGCCGCCGCAACTTTTTGATTTATGATATTACCCATTTCATTGGACTTTTCGACAAAGTCACTGCCTATAAATTTCTGTTCGTAATCCGCACCCAAAGCTATGTATGAAGTTCCCCGACCGCCTCCTGCATTTGAGTGGATACAAACATATGCCGCCGCGTCGGGAGCTGACGTTGTATCATTATTAGGGAAACAATACGATACACGCTTGTCCATTGACGGATTTTGTTCGTTTGACGTTCTCGTCATACGGACTTCATAACCCATTTGCTCAAGATACTTTTGTGCCGCCAAGGCATTGTCAAGATTGATTTGCGGTTCTGTATCTCTGTCGGCATTACCCATTGAATACCAACACGACGCGTTTTCGGGCGACAAGCCTGTACAACCGCTACCATGACAATTTTCGCCAAATGTGCCGTTTTTATAGTGTCGCCATTCGCCCCAATTTCCCTTTGACTCGTTATATTCATAACCTTCGGCTGTTTTTTCGTCAGATGTCATTTCAGATGATGACTTACCGTGTCCTGCGTCAAGTACGATTACCTTTTTACCTGCTCCGGATTGACTTTGACCCACTGTAACATCATCTATCCCCAACGCATCAGCCGCCGTCTTTACTGCATTACTTTCACCTGTTGCACCGTCACCGTCATTTTTAACTTCTTCTGTCGACTGCGGTGCAAACGTAGGCATTTGCATTTCCGCAAGTTTGGTTTCGGTATCAAGGCGTTGCTTTTCCATATTACTTTTTGTATATTCACTCCGCATATTACAGCTATACAAAAAACTATCGACACCGCCAAAAACACTGCCGCTCCTCTTAAACAGACTTTAAGTCTTTTATCACTCATAATCATCCCTGCGTCCTTTCTTTGTAAGACGTTTATCTCTGTACATTTCCGCATCGGCTCTTGCGACAAGATTTTCAAAAGTCGTATCACCCTCCGTATACAACGATACACCCCTTGCAAAATCCAAATTCACATTATTTTCTTCATTGTATTTTACTCTGCACTTCTCAATGCGTTTAAGCACTTTTTCTATGCCGTCATCGGTAATGTCGTGAATCAACACTACAAATTCATCGCCGCCGATTCTGTATATCTTACCTTCATTTCCGACTGCCTCACGAAGTACTGTCGCAATACCTCTTATAAGAACATCTCCGGCACTGTGTCCCATTGTATCGTTAGCACGTTTAAGATTGTTTAAATCAATAGATATACAAGCCGGTCTGTTGTTGCCGATACATTCGTTTATATCGTTTTCAAAAGACAGTCTGTTGTTAAGCTCGGTAAGTCCGTCCGTAAATGCAAGATGTTCGTAAACCTCCGCTTTAAGGTGACTTCTGCTTTTTGCCAGATACTGTCGTATCGTCCGTGTTACCTGCATTAATACAAATATATACAAACCCATTGAGAAGAAATATATCGTTTTGTCATCGCTGATCCGATACAATCTCACTATATCAATAATACTTCCTACAATCGGGAACATAATTGATATCAACATATATTGTATACTCTTCTTTTTGTGAAAAATAATCATTGTTGATAAAATCAATATCCCGAATAAGCCGATAAGAATATGCGTTACAAACAACATCATCTTATAATCGATTTTTAATACAAAATTCAAAAACGTCTGTACGAGCACATTCAAAACAAATATGCATGACATTGAGGTATACAATTTTTTAATAACGCCATCCACGTTAGTTTGTATAAATAACGATACAGCTACACTGATAAGCATTAATGACGTAAATTCAAAATAATACGGCAGATACCCGTTAGGTGCAATAATATGCGACACTTTAAACTGACAGGCAAGATATATTCCGCATATCACGGAAATCATACCAAGGTAAAACATTTTACTGCTCTCGTCATCCTCATACTCACTGCACCGTATTATTATTGCCAACAGCAAGAGTACAAAACCGAATATTATAATTAATACAGCTGTAATAACTTCCGACTGCTCGGATTTTAATATATGCCATACTATATCCGACCTGTTGCCTATCATCATAGGCGCAACGGAATACTGTATATGATCTCCCAAAAGAGGTCGTATTTCCAATTTTATCGTTTTTCATTTAAATCTTTTCCGATTCTGACAATTCTAATCTGTGTACCCATAGTTTTTGAAAAACCGTTTTGAGGAGTGGTCAAATCAAAAAGCTTTGTGTCATCCACGTAAACGGTATAATCAAAATACCTCGACATAACCATTAAATACTGCGAATCATCAAACACATTTGCTTTGTCAATCTTCTTCGTCAATACAATCGGTTCTCCCGTATATTTAAACCCATAAGGTAAAATCACTTTTGAATTATCTTTTCAACGGTCCACGTCTTCAAAGTTGCAAATTCATCTTCCGAAAGTATTTCGCATTTGTACATATCTCCTTTTAGATACACAAACAAACCAATAAAACAAATAATAAACACAAGAATCAGAAACATATATTTACTGTTGAATTTTCTTAGCTTATTCATAGCTTTCATTCCATTCTATCATATTAGATAAAACCGTTTCGGTTTTGTCTACTTTAAACACTCAAAAATTACATCATACGATATGATTTTGGGAGCTGTCGACATTATGTCGACATTCTCTCTATATATGTATTAATTTTATTTTACCATTTTCTATAGGGAATTTCAAGTGAAAAACCTGTGTATTTTAAAAACGCATTAAAAAAACAGACAAAATCGCAAGAATTTTGTCTGTTGTCGCATATTACTTATTTCATCAAGAATTTATCCACTGCGTCAGCCGCCTGTCTGCCCTCTCTGATTGCCCATACAACAAGACTCTGACCTCTGCGACAGTCACCTGCCGCAAACACGCCTCTAAGACTTGTCTTGTGGTCCTCTTCCTTGGCAAGAATGTTGCTTCTTCCGTCAACATCAAGAGTAAGCTGTTTTAAAAGTTCCTGTTCAGGTCCTAAAAATCCCATTGCAATAAGAACAAGTTCGCAAGGTCTTACCTGTTCAGTACCCTTAACAGGAACAGGAGCACCTGTTGACCAATCAACCTCAACGGTATGAACAGCCTTTACATTGCCCATATCGTCACCCTCGATTTTTGTAACCGTTGTAAGATACTCTCTTGGGTCTTTGCCGTAAAAGCTCGATAGCCTCCTCCTGACCGTAATCGGTCTTTTTGATTCTCGGCCACTCCGGCCACGGATTATTCGGCATTCTTTCCTCTGAAAGTTCAGGCATAATTTCAAGCTGTGTAACGCTTTTGCAGCCATGTCTGATTGATGTACCCACGCAGTCTGTACCCGTATCACCGCCGCCGACAACAATTACGTTTTTGCCTTCGGCACTTATGAACATTCTGTCTTCAAGATTTGAGTCAAGCAAACTCTTTGTATTAGCCTTTAGGAAATCAACCGCATAATGTACACCCTTTAAGTCCGCACCTTCGCAAGTAAGCATTCTCGGTTTTGTCGAACCTGTGCAAAGTACAACCGCGTCAAATTCATTTACAAGTTTAACAGCCGGATAATTTTTACCGATTTCAGTGTCAAGTTTAAATACAACGCCCTCTTTTTCCATAAGTTCAACTCTGCGGTTTACGACTTTCTTGTCAAGTTTCATATTCGGAATACCGTACATCAAAAAGTCCGCCCGCTCTGTCGGCTCTTTCAAATACAGTAACTCTGTGACCCATTTGATTAAGCTGATCTGCACAAGCCAATCCCGACGGGCCGCTGCCGACTACCGCAACACGTTTTTCAGTTGACTTTTCAGGTAATCTCGGCTTTACTTTATTCTCCGCAAACATTGTATCTATAATATGGCACTCAATATTTCTAATCGTAACGGCAGGGTCGTGCATACCGAGTGTACAAGAGCCCTCGCAAAGTGCCGGACATACTCTGCCTGTAAATTCAGGGAAGTTGTTTGTAAGCGAAAGACGTCTGTATGCCTCGTCCATATCACCTCTGTATACAAGGTCGTTCCATTCCGGTATAAGGTTATTTAAAGGACAGCCGATTGACGTTCTTCCGATTTGCTTACCTGTGTGACAAAACGGTACACCGCAGTCCATACATCTTGCACCTTGAAGCTGCAACTGAGCAAGGTCAAAATGTGTATGGAATTCGTCCCAATCTTTCATTCTTTCCTTTGGAGGTCTGTCCTTAGGAAGTTGTCTTTGATATTCTAAAAATCCTGTTGGTTTTCCCATGATTTTAAATCCTTTCTGTAAGAGTTACCGTTCGGACTGTATAAGCCCGAACGATATATCAAACTTATTACGCTATTTCTACTTTTTTGCCCGTTACATTTTCAAATGCAATAAGCATTGCCTCATCTCTGTCTGTTCCCTTTTCAAGTTCTTCATCAAGAACAGTTATAACTTTCTTATAGTCGTTCGGAATTACCTTAACAAAATTCTTTACTTCTTCCGACCAGTTATTAAGCATATTTTCCGCAACGTCACTGCCCGTATATTTAACGTGATTTTCAAGCATTTCCTTTAGCTTTGCAATATCCTTGTCTGACAATGTTTCAAGTCCCAGAAGTTCCTTGTTACAGTTTTTGTCAAGTGAACCGTCCTTGTTATATACATATGCAATACCGCCGGACATACCTGCCGCAAAGTTTCTGCCTGTCTTACCGATTACGGCAACGCAACCGCCTGTCATATATTCACAGCCATGGTCGCCGATACCCTCGACAACCGCAGTCATACCCGAATTTCTTACGCAGAAACGTTCGCCTGCCGTACCTCTGATATATGCCTCACCTTTAATAGCACCGTAGAATGCAACATTACCGATAATAACGTTTTCACTCGGAACAAATTTAGCCTCTTTACGCGGTACAACAATTATCTTACCGCCGGAAAGACCTTTACCGATATAGTCGTTACTGTCACCCTCAAGTTTCATTGTAACGCCCGGTGCCAAGAATGCACCGAAACTCTGACCTGCACTTCCGACAAAGTTCAATTTAATGCTGTCTTCAGGAAGTCCTTCCTCTCCGTGTGCTCTTGCGATTTCAGATGAAAGAATTGTACCTGTTACACGATTGATATTTGTGATTTCAAGTTTTGCCTCAATCTTCTTACCGTCTTTAATCGCCGGTTCGCAAAGTTTCAATAATGTGTTCATATCAAGAGTTTTGTAAAGCTCGTGATCCTGCATTTCATTATGGTATCTCTCATAATCGTTTGAACAGATTTTCGGTTGATACAATAGTGATGACAAATCTACTTCTTTTTGCTTTCCAGTTACCCGAAACAGTCTTTTGGCTGAGTCTTTCAACGTGACCAATCATTTCGTCAACAGTCTTAACACCGATTTTAGCCATCCACTCTCTCAAATCCTGTGCGATAAAACGCATAAAGTTTTCAACAAATTCAGGCTTACCGCAGAAACGCTTTCTCAATTTAGGATTTTGTGTGGCAACACCGACAGGACAAGTATCAAGGTTACATACTCTCATCATTACACAACCGATTGAGATTAGCGGACCTGTCGCAAAACCAAATTCCTCTGCTCCCAAAAAGTGCCGCTACCGCAACGTCACGACCTGTCAAAAGTTTACCGTCTGTTTCGATTACAACTCTGTTTCTTAGATTGTTCATCAAAAGTGCCTGATGTGTTTCGGCAACGCCAAGTTCCCAAGGCAAACCTGCGTGACGTACACTTGTCTTTGGTGCGGCACCTGTACCGCCGTCATAGCCCGATACCAAAATAACATCTGCTCTGCCCTTTGCAACACCGACTGCAATAGTACCGACACCTGCTTCAGAAACAAGTTTAACTGTTACTCTTGCGTCACGGTTTGCATTTTTAAGGTCATGAATTAGCTGTGCCAAATCTTCGATTGAATATATATCGTGATGCGGAGGTGGCGAAATCAAGCCAACACCCGGAGTTGAATGTCTTGCCTTTGCAATCCAAGGATATACTTTACCGCCCGGAAGATGTCCGCCCTCACCCGGTTTAGCACCTTGTGCCATTTTAATCTGAATTTCTTTTGCATTCTGCAAGTAGTGAATATGAACACCGAAACGTCCCGATGCAACTTGCTTAATAGCACTGCTGCGGCTGTCACCGTTTTCATCAGGAATATATCTTTCAGGGTTTTCACCGCCCTCACCGCTGTTTGACTTACCGCCAAGTCTGTTCATGGCAATTGCAAGACATTCGTGTGCTTCCTGTGAAATCGAACCGTATGACATAGCACCGGTCTTGAAACGCTTAACAATGCTTTCCACGCTTTCAACCTGATCTATTGCGATTGGCTTATCAATCGTCTTAATATCAAGCATACCGCGAATTGTGCATTGATGTTGCTGATGTTCGTCCATTTCCTTTGCATATTCTTTATAAAGCTTGTAGTTACCTGTACGGCAAGCCATTTGTAATTTGTAGATTGACTCAGGGTTGAACATATGGTATTCGCCCTTTGCTCTCCACTTATAGTCACCGCCTGTTTTAAGTGCCTTTTTACCGTTTACTTTATCAAAAGCCTCTGCGTGTCTTAAAAGCACTTCCTTTTGGATATGCTCAATACCCATTCCGCCTATTCTTGTTGTTGTACCTGTAAAGTATTTGTTTACAACGCTTTCCGATATACCAAGTGCTTCAAATATCTGTGCGCCTTGATATGACTGAATTGTTGAGATACCCATTTTAGACATAATCTTAACAATACCCTTTGTACAAGCCTTGTTAAATCTCTTTACGCCGTCCTCATATGAATATTCAAGAAGTTTTTCGTCCGAAAGCTCCTTAATAGCCTCATATGCCATATACGGATTGATACCGTTCACGCCGTAACCTACAAGACATGCAAAATGGTGTACTTCTCTCGGCTCACCCGATTCAAGAACGATAGATACTTTCATTCTTGTACCTTTTCTGATAAGGTGATGATGAAGTCCGGATGCAACAAGAAGTGCAGGAATAGGTGCTTTATCCTTATCTACTCCCTTATCCGAAAGTATGATTATGTTGTATCCGTTTTCGATTGCTATATCAGCCGCCTCGAATATTGTATCCATGGCGGTTTCCATATCGTTTTCCTGTTTTACGTTAAACAATGACGGAATTGTTATTGACTTAAATCCTTCAAGGTCAATGTTTCTTAATTTTTCAAGTTCTTTGTTTGTTAAAATAGGGCTTAATGCTCTGACCTTACGACAGTTCAATTCAGATGATGTCAAAAGGTTTTGTTCACAACCAAAAAAGTGTGTATGTTGAAGTAACAATCTGCTCACGAATTGCGTCAATAGGAGGGTTTGTTACCTGTGCAAACAGTTGTTTGAAGTAGTTATACAAAAGCTGCGGTTTTTCCGACAATACCGCAAGCGGAATATCCGCACCCATTGCACCGATTGGATCGTCAGCCTTTTCAACGATTGATTTAATTGTTGTGTTAACGTCCTCCCAAGTATAGCCGAATGCCTTTTGACGTGTAAGCAATGAAAGTTTGTCCACACTGTTTTCGCGATTTACAAACATATTTTCAAGAACGATAAAGTTCTTCAAAAGCAAATGTTCGTTGACATTGCCTTTTGCGTTGTCCTTTAATTTATGCACCAAATCGTGCCATGTATCGCCCTTTTTACCTGTATTAAGAGGAAGATTGTCAAGCTCAACAAGGGTTTTCTTTACCCACTCTGCATATGGCTTGTGAAGTGCCTCTTCCTTTTTGATTTCTTCGTCTGAAATAATCTTGCCCTTTTCTGTATCGATAAGGAGCATTTTACCCGGATGCAGACGTTCTTTCTTTATAATAGTAGACTCGTCAACATCTGTTACACCGACTTCCGATGAAAGAATAATCATATCGTCAGAGGTCAAGTAGTAACGAGCAGGTCTCAGACCGTTTCTGTCAAGCGTTGCACCGACATAACGTCCGTCTGTAAATGCAACAGCCGCAGGGCCGTCCCAAGGCTCTGTGATACATGAGTGATACTCATAAAATGCTTTCATTGCAGGGTCCATATCCGCGTTATTTTCCCAAGGTTCAGGAATTGTCATCATTACGGCTCTCGGAAGTGAGAATCCCGAAAGATGTAGGAACTGCAAATAGTTATCAAGCATTGCGGAGTCAGAACCGTCCTCATTGATAACAGGTAAAATCTTATCCATATCACCCTCAAATTCAGGTGTTGCGAACATTCTTTCTCTTGCCTTAACCCAGTTTACATTACCGCGGATAGTGTTAATTTCGCCGTTATGGATAATGTATCTGTTCGGATGCGCTCTTTCCCAAGACGGGAATGTGTTGGTTGAGAAACGTGAGTGCACAAGTGCGATTGCCGTTTCCATATCCACATCTTTAAGGTCAAGGTAAAATTCATTAACTTGGTCAGGTGTAAGCATACCTTTATATACAACAGTTCTTGCAGATAGTGATGCGAAATAGAAATAGTTGTCAAGACCGCTCTTTCTGATTTCCTTTTCTGCAAGCTTGCCGATAATATATAGCTTTCTTTCAAATGAATCTGCATCAAGGCTTTCGTCACCTTTGCCGATAAACACCTGCACGATATGCGGCATTGCCTCTCTGGCACTGTTACCGATACATACGTCATAAACAGGCACTTCTCTTATACCGAGAAGTTTCTGCTTTTCACCGCCAATAATCTTTGTAAGTCTTTCAAGACTTTCTTCTCTTGTATCCTTATCCGGCGATAAAAACAGCATACCAACGCCGTAATCACCCTTTTAGGTAGCTTAATCCCTTCATTCTTACAAACCTTTTTCATGAAGGCATGAGGCATTTGAATTAAAATACCGGCACCGTCACCTGTATCAGGCTCACTGCCGACACCGCCTCTGTGTGCAAGGTTTTTCAATATCTGAATTGCCTGATTAATAATGCCGTGAGAAGTTTTTCCTTTGATATTTGCAATAAAACCGATTCCGCAGGCATCATGCTCAAATTGCGGGTCATAAAGGCCCTGTTTTTCGGGTAATCCATTATACTCCATTTTTTTCAATCCTTTCGCTGTATTCCGCCGAACAAAAAGACGTTTCAATCAGAACATACCAATCCATAAATTGATATGTACCGATCGAAACGCCTTTGTTTCGTCAAAAAATTATTTTGTTATCCTGTGTAAACTTATTATAGCACATTATTTTTGTTTTGTCTACTAAATATTTTACAAAATTGCTTTGATTTTTTCCATTGCTTTTATGGTATTTTCCTTAGTTGAGAATGCTGTAAATCTTACGTATCCCTCACCGCTCGGTCCAAAACCCGAACCCGGTGTTGTTACAACGCCTGTTTCTTCAAGTAATTTGTCAAAGAAATCCCATGATTTCATACCGTTCGGTGTCTTTGCCCAGATGTACGGAGCATTCACACCGCCGTAAACCGTAAAGCCTGCCTCTGTAAGCGATTCGCGGATAATTTTCGCATTTTCAAGATAATATGCAACAGCCTCTCTTGTCTGTTTATATCCCTCGTCTGTATAAACAGCCTCTGCCGCACGTTGAATTACATACGGTACACCGTTAAACTTTTGTGCATTGACGTCTGTTCCACAATCCGTTAAGTTCAACTCCGTCAACCTTTAATTCGTGCGGTACAACAGTGTATGCACATCTTGTACCCGTAAATCCGGCTGTCTTTGAAAAACTTCTGAATTCAATCGCAACTTCTTTTGCGCCCTCAATTTCATAAATGCTGTGCGGTACGTCAGGGTCTGTAATAAATGCCTCATACGCACTGTCATAAAGAATAACCGCATCATTCTTCTTTTGCATATTCAACCCACGGTTTAAGCTGTTCCCTTGTTGCCGCAACACCGATTGGGTTATTTGGGAAACAAAGATAAATTATATCAACCTTTTCTTCCGGAAGTTGCGGCATAAATCCGTTTTCTTCCTTGCAAGGCATATATACAAGATTATTCCATTTACCGTCTGTAAAGTCACCTGCTCTGCCTGCCATAGCATTCGTATCAACGTATACAGGATAAACAGGATCGCAAACTGCAACTTTATTGTCAACAGAGAAAATATCTCCGATATTTCCGCAGTCTGATTTTGCACCGTCTGAAACGAATATTTCATCAGCCTTTACGTCAATACCTCTTGCCGCATAATCCTTTTCAACAATCTTGTTTCTCAAGAAATCATAACCTTGCTCAGGACCGTAGCCGTGAAATCCCTCTGCCGTACCCATTTCGTCAACTGCCTTGTGCATTGCCTCAATTACCGCAGGAGCCAACGGCTTTGTAACGTCGCCTATGCTCATCTTGATAACTTCTTTGTCTGGATTTGCCTCTGTATATGCAGCCGCCTTTTTTGCGACTGTTGAGAATAAGTAACTTCCCGGTAGTTTTAAATAATTGTCATTTACCTTTGCCATTTTTATTTGTTCCTTTCTGTTCTATGTTCAAATTTATCAGTTTGGAGCTGTCGACATTTTGTCGACAGGCTCTTATATAGTTATTGTTCCGTCAAATACAAACTTTGCCGGACCTGTCATATATACTTTATTTTCATTTTTATCCCACTTAATATGAAGTGTACCGCCCAAAAGTACAAGGTCAGCCTCATCATCAACAAGACCGTTTAAATTTGCCGCAACCATTGTTGCACAAGCACCTGTACCGCAGGCAAGTGTTTCACCTGCACCGCGTTCCCAAACACGCATTTTTATAGTGTTTCTGTCAACTATCTGTGCAAATTCTGTATTGATTTTCTTTGGGAACAATTTATGCGTTTCAAACTTAGGTCCGATTTTTTTCTATTTCAAGACTGTCCGTATCGTCAATAAATGTAACCGCATGAGGATTACCCATTGACACGCCTGTAACTTTATAGACCTTTCCGTCAACTTCAACATCTTCACTTATAAATCTGTCAAGATTTGAGTCAATCGGAATATTTTTCGGAACAAGTTCCGGACTGCCCATATTTACGCGAACAGTCTGCACTTCGCCGTCTTTAACATTTAGGTCAAGAATTTTTATACCCGCCAACGTTTCAAGAGTAATCTGTGTCTTGTCTGTAAGTCCTCTGTCGTACACATACTTACCGACACAACGCGTTGCGTTTCCGCACATTTCAGCTTGTGAGCCGTCACTGTTGTACATATCCATTCTGAAATCAGCCACATCAGACGGGCATATCAAAACAAGTCCGTCCGAACCGATACCGAAATGTCTGTCACTTACGGCTTTAGCCGTTTCGTTTATATTCTCGACTTTCTCCTTAAAACAATTTACATATATGTAATCGTTTCCTGCACCGTGCATTTTTGAAAACTTAAATGTCTGCATTTACTTCATCTCCATTAAATATTTAAAATCATTCTTGCCGTATCAATAAACTTCGCACCTGTATCCATACTTCTTTTTTGTATAAATCGATGTGCCTGTTCCTCCGACATTCTGTGTGTTTCCATAAGATATGCTTTTGCATCACGAATTATCTTTTCTTCTTCCGGTGTACGTTTTGCTCTGTGCTTTCTTCTTTCGATAATTCCGACAAAAGTTTCTACGGAATTTATTAAAAGCTGTCTGTTCAAAGGAAGTGTTACAACAAAAATATCTTGATTATATATACTGCTCTGCCTTTCGGCTTTGACTATGCTCATAAGTTTCTGACCTTCCATAAGATCGTCATAAACATCATCGACAGTTCCGTCGGGAAGTTTATATCCCATAATTATAAGCACTTCGTCCATATCGGATACAGTTCTTAAAAGTTCTGCTTTTGAGTGACAGACAGTGTAAACATCATAGCCGCTGCCGTCAAGCATCATTTTTATTTTGTCGGCTGTTTCGTCTTTTGAAAAAGCCAATACTACTCTGTCCACCGCCGTCCCTCCTTTTTAGGAAATTGTTTTTAATTAATAAGCAATTAAATATTTTTCAATTTCCCACTGATTTATGGTACGACGATATTCTCCGTATTCTTCTTCCTTAGCTTCAAAATAGCTTGACGCAAATTTATCACCAAGCAATTCGCTGATAAATTCGGACTTTCTTGCAATTTTAATCGCCTCGTTAAGACTTATCGGCAAGCTCTTGACTCCGAGTGCCTCACGTTCTTTATCCGAAAGATTGTAGATATTAACATCAATACTCGGCGGAAGTGTTTCATTATCTTTTATGCCTTTCAAACCGGCTTTAAGGCAAGCCGCAAGTGCAAGATACGGATTAGCTGTCGGATCGGGTGAACGAAGTTCAATTCTTGCGTCACCGGGCTTTTTCGATGACGGTACTCTTACAAGCAAACTTCTGTTGCTTTCCGACCAAGAAATATAGCAAGGTGCCTCATATCCCGGTATAAATCTCTTATATGAATTTACCGTTGGATTTGTAAAGCACGCCATCCGGTGTATATTTTAATAATCCTGCCGTAAATTTATGTGCCGTATCGGAAAGCTTTGACGGATCATTTTCATTATAGAAAACATTTTTACCGTCCTTTTCAAGCGACATTGTAAGGTGCATTCCGCTACCGCTTACTCCCGCAATAGGTTTCGGCATAAATGTTGCGTGAAGTCCGTTACGTTTTGCAATAGTTTTTACAACAGTTCTGAATGTAACAATTCTGTCCGCGGTTTTTAATGCGTCGTCATATCTGAATGTAATCTCGTGCTGACCCGGTGCCATTTCGTGATGTGACGCCTCGATTTTATATCCCATATCTTCAAGCGTAAGACATATTTCACGGCGGCAGTTTTCGCCGTTATCAAGCGGTGCCAAGTCAAAATAACCCGCATTGTCATGCGGCTCTGTCGTTGGATTACCGCGTTCGTCCGTATTAAATAGGAAGAATTCACATTCAGGTCCCACATTAAATTTGTAACCCATTTCTTCCGCTTCTTTAATAACCGTTTGCAGAATATATCTCGGGTCACTTTCAAGACGTGTACCGTCAGGCTTATAAACATCGCATATAAGTCTTGCGACCTTTCCTTGATGCGGTCGCCAAGGGAAAATTTCAAATGTGTCAAAGTCGGGATGTAAATATAAATCACTTTCCTCAACACCGACAAATCCCATAATTGACGAACCGTCAAACATACAAAGATTATCAAGTGCGTCCTCAAGTCTTGAAGTTGTAATCGCAAGATTACGCATTGTTCCAAGCATATCCGTAAATTGCAGACGAATAAATCTTACGTCCTCTTCTTCAACCAAATCGAAAATATCTTGTTTTGTCAACATAACGAACTTTCCTTTCTAATTTCAATACTATATAATATATAAATCGTCCTAATATGCAAAAAAGGTGCTTCTATCCTATGAGGACGAAACACCTTTGCTCGTTGTAAATATTGTAACACACCTAAAAAAGTTTGTCAAGACTAATTTTAATTTAATTCTACGCACAGAACAATGTGCAAAATGCTAAATTATATTCATTTATTTGTGCAATTTCTACATAATACTTGTACTTGCTTTGTGTTTTTATTGACTTTTTGTATAATCAGTTATATAATATATTATATAAAAAGTTATTTTTAGGAGATGGTATCATGAAAAACATAAAAAAAATTTATATGCTTGCTTATAATGACAGTACTTATAACGCCGTCAATCGCAATAGCGGAGGACACTTACAGCGGATATTTTAATAATGATGAAATTACAATGTTCGCCGATACTTCGGTTAAAATTTCCGAAAATGAAAAATCGGCGGTTGAAGATATTATTTCAGACTTAAATAACCTAAAAACGGAATCTGATATTCAAAAATACAACATTCCTTTGGGTAACATTCAAGAACTTATTGATTCTTTACCTAAAGCAATACAATATGAGCATCCTGAATTATTTTATGTCAATTTACGTCAATTTTCTTATAAATCAGCAGACGGTCAGACAATTTCGGAAATAATAATCAAAGACCCTTTCACTATGGAAAAGACGAAATAAAGGTAGCTTAAAAAATTGATTGATGATGAATGCAACGAATTGTATCATCTGTTCCGAAAGACGCAACAGAGCTTGAAAAAGTGCTTTTTGTTCATGATTATATCACATCTCATTATGAATATGATATGTCTTATCAAAACCGCAATCTTTACACAACAGTAAGAGATAAAAATGCGTTTGCCAAGGATATTCATATTTATTTATGTATATTATGAATAAATATTTTGAAATAGAATGTACAACAGTTCCGAGTGATGCGTGCAATCATATGTGGAACAAAGTAAAAGTAGACGGTAAATGGTATAACTTAGATTTAACTTCAGATGACCCTACACCGAATTTATCATCACTTGCAAATCACACATATTTTCTTTTGAGCGATGAAGAATTGAAAGCTGTTTCAGCCTCTTCGGTATCAAATTCAAACGGCGGATTATATGTTGAAGAACAAGATATTCACCGCACTTGGAACGTAAACACTTGGTATGGTGAACCGGTTATAACAGCAGAAGACGACACTTATAAAGATTCAATTATTCATAACGTATCAGGACCTGTAAGTTTTATAGATGAAAAAATCTATTGTTTCAATGATAAAAATGAGCTTTCCGCTTTAGATTTATCGACAAATACTTTTACACCAGTTTATAAAGATACTTCAAAATATTATTGGTGCGTATACGGTGATAATAAATCTGCATATTCATCACATTTTAATGTTACTGTTGCTTTTAGCGGAAAATTGTATTTTAACTCACCGAATAAAGTTTTTGAATTTGACACAAAAACAAATATAGCAAAAGAAATATATGAATATACGGAAATTCCCGACATTTCAAAAACGTATTTGTTCGGTCTCACAGTCAAAGACGGTAATTTGTGTGCCGAGTATACTACAAATTTAATGAATGGAGTTGAGTCATTTATAACAATTATAACTGCACCTAAACCAACCGAAACACCGATTGTTACAGAAACACCGACCGTCACAGCATCACCTGTTCCTACAGAAACACCTAACGTTACAGCATCACCTGTTCCTACAGAAACACCTAACGTTACGGAAGTACCGAAACCTGTTATAGCATACGAATCGAAAATCACACCTAAAGATGACGGAACTTATACTATATCTGTTGACAAAAAACTTGAAACAACAGATACACCTATTTTGTATGTAGCCGAATTTGACGAAAATAACATTCTTATAGGCTTAAAAGCTGTTCCGTACACAGAACCTGTTTCTGTAAGCGCACACGATGATTCACAAATGCTGAAAGCATTCGTATGGAACATAGGAAGTCAACCGATTTCACTTGTATCTCAAATCGTTTTGACAAAACCGGTTGCGTCACCGACACCGACAGATGTTCCTACAGTTACAGGTACACCAACCTCAACTGATACACCGACCACAACCGATACACCCATTGCAACTGTCGCACCTGTTTCAACAGACACACCGACTGCAACAACACCGGCAGACAGACGCTAAAATATAAAAAACGCACTCTTTACAGAGTGCGTTTTTCTATGGCATTTCTCCTCTTATACGTTCTATTGCTTTTTTCTCAATTCTTGAAATCTGCACCTGCGACACTCCAATTATCTTGGCAATCTCAGATTGTGTTTTGCCTCTGAAATATCTAAGCAGAATTATTTCTTTTTTCACGTTCTGTAAGACGGCTCAAAATATCGTCAATCATAACTTTATTTATAACTCCGTCCTCAATTTCTTCACCGGTAATTGTATCAAGCAAGCGAATTTCTTTATCGCCGTTATCGTAAACACTTTCATAAATACTTTCGGGCGGTGTTGCCGCCTCAAACGCCTCGATAAGACTTTCGGCATCAATTCCGCTTTCTTTTGAAATTTCGTTTATTGTCGGCTGTCTGTTCAATTTTCGTCTTAACAGTTCTTCACACCGCCAGCCTTTCATTGCATTTTTCCTTTAACGTTCTGCTTATTTTAACGGCACCGTCATCACGCAAAAAACGTTTTATTTCACCTGTTATCATCGGTACTGCGTATGTAGAAAATTGTACGTTAAATTCGGGATTGAATTTCTTTACGGCCTTTATAAGTCCTATCGCGCCGATTTGCGTCAAATCTTCCGCATCATATCCGCGATTTAAAAATCGTCTTGCAATACTGTATACAAGGCCCATATTTTCTTCCACCATTCTGTTTTCTGCCTGCTTGTCCCCCTCTCGCACGCGTTCAATCAAAGCAGTATTATCTCGCATAACACATCACCTACTTTAACTTTTTTGTCATAGTAATGCGTGTGCCTTTTCCGACTTCACTTTGGACTTCAATACTGTCCATAAACGTTTCCATTATCGTAAAACCCATTCCGCTGCGTTCCATTTCGGGTTTACCTGTGAAAAGCGGTTCTCTCGCTCTTGAAATATCCGGTATACCCACTCCGTCATCCGATACGGAAAAAGTCACCGTATCGTCCTCTATACTTCCGGACATCGTTACAATTCCGTCTTTTTCATCATATCCGTGAATTATCGCATTTGTAACCGCCTCCGAAACAGCCGTTTTTATTTCTGAAATTTGGTCTACTGTCGGATCGAGTTCAAGCACAAATGCCGCCGCAACCGTCCTTGCAAATCTTTCGTTATCGCTTTTGTTCGGAAATTTTATTTCCATAATGTTACTGTACATCAATGCCCGCCTCCTTTACACCGTTTTCAAGGTTGTCGGCTACCGTTACGATACTCTTTATACCCGACATTTCAATCAGTCTGTTCACCGCATCAGACGCACCGTATATGATAACCTTTCCGCCGAGTGCCGTAACCGTCTTGTATCGTCCCATAATAACGCCGATACCAGACGAGTCCATAAAAGTCACATTTTCAAAATTAAACGCGACATTAACCGCCCCTGTTCTGCCAAGTTCCCTGTCCGCATTTTCTCTTACTGACGACGCTTTATGCTGGTCAAGTTCGCCGAAAATTTTATAATCAGCAATCTGTACCTGCCCATTAACATTAACTCCATATTTTCTTCCTCCTGTATATAAATGTTATCATTTTTATATTTCTATTATTTGTAATAAATTTCCTTTGTTAAATTTTTGATAACCTTTGTCGAAAACACTTTTTATTATTTTTGAACTGTGATATAATAAAACAGACATAAGAAATGAGGTTACATTTATGAAAAGTGAATGGAATAAACTTGACAATGCCGCCAAGATATTTCCGGCGGCGCAGTCCAAAAAAGATACGCAGGTATTCAGATTTTCCTGCGAATTATACAAAACAGTAAACAAAGGCCTTTTGCAAAAAGCCACTGAAGATACATTGGAGGAATTTGATATTTTCAAAAGTATATTAAGGCGTGGACTTTTTGGTATTACCTTGAGGAATCGGATATAAAACCGATTGTACGCGAAGAATATAAAATCCCATGTTCGCTTATATACCAGAGGAACAATCACAAGCTTTTATTTGAAGTGACTTACTACAGAAACAGAATAAATCTCGAAGTTTTTCACGTTTTGACAGACGGCACAGGTGCGATGAATTTTCTTAAAACACTTGTATCAAACTACCTTACACTTGCGGAAAATGTTGAAGACAGCGGAGTTGATTATGACGCATCAAGCACACAAAAAAGTGATGACAGTTTTTCAAAATACTATTCCGGCAAAATTTCTTCAAAGCAAGAAAATAACCCTGTTGCATACAAAATTGTAGGACGAAAATATCCCGACGACAAATTAAAAGTCATAAACGGTATGGTTGACGTAAAGAAAGTACTTGAAGAATCTCACAAATACAATGCAACTTTAACTGCGTTTTTGTCTGCGGTACTTATAAAATCAATCATAGACGAAATGCCTGTACGTTCAAAAAAGGCAAGAAACCGATTACAATACTGATACCGGTAAATCTTCGCAACTTCTTCCCATCCGTTTCGGCAAGAAACTTTTTCTGTCTGACATATATTCAGTATGACATAAAAAAGCACGGTGAGGATTTTGAAACAATGGTTGACGTTATAAACACTCAATTAAAAAGCAAGCTGAAAGCCGAAAAACTTCTCGGCACTATCGACACATATTCAGCTGTTGAACACAATGTCATAACAAGAATTGTACCGCTTGTCGTGAAAGATTTCTTTTTGAGAATAGCATACAGAATGTCGGGCAGATCCGTCACGGCAACTTTTTCAAATATAGGAATAGTTAAAATGCCCGAAAATATGAATAAGTTTATAAAATGCTTTAACGTGTATATCAGCACCGACAAACTTCAATTATGTTCTTGCTCGTTTGACGGTAAGCTGACTTTGGGATTTACTTCTCAATTCATCAGTTCGGATATCGAAATGAGGTTTTTTCGTGAATTGACTTCAAGGGGTATTAACGTTGAACTGACTTCCAACATACACGACGATGAAAGGAATGATTAAATGAAACATTGTGATAAATGTAAAATTGATGTGCGTGGTGAATTTGAGCGTTGTCCGCTGTGCCAAAACAAGCTGACAGGCGAAAGTACACCTTACGAATTTCCGAAAGTACAATCATTTTACGAAAAATATGAAAAGATTTTTAAATTTGCAATTCTTGTCACTTCGTCACTTTCGATAATAAGCATTGCCGTAAACATACTTCTTCCCCAAAGCGGTCATTGGTCGTTGTTTGTACTTTTCGGTGTAATATGCTTCTGGCTTACGACAAATATATGTATTAAAAACGCCAAGTCTTATCGCAGAATATTGCCGCAGAGGCTGTTATAATATCAATATTGTGCGTAATATGGGACAAATTTACAGGTTGGCACGGCTGGTCGGTCGATTACGTTATACCGATAATATTTTCATGGGCAATGCTCGGATTGTTCGTGGCAACAAAGATTTTAAAAATTAAAATGCCCGATTATGTGTTCTCATTTGTGATATGTATATTTTTCGGACTTGCACCGTTTATATTGTGCATAACAGGTGTCACAAAAATTCTTATTCCGTCGGTTATATGTATTGCACTGAGCATAATTTCTTTTATAACTCTTGTGTTATATGACGGCAAAGAACTTGTTTTGACATTATCAAAAAAATTTCACATATAGACAAAAAAATGGTGTTGCTTTCGCAACACCATTTTTAATATTATAGATTTGCCTTAAAAAATTCTTCCAAAGCCTTTGCAGCTTCGTCCTCGTCCGGGCCTTCAACTTTTACGTTAAGTGTATTACCGCACTTTGCCGCCAAACCCATTACAGCAAATATTCTCTTTGCGTCACCTGTCTTACCGTCTTTTTCAAGAGTGATTGTTGACTGATATTTTGCCGCCTCTTTTACAAGCACACCTGCAGGACGAGCGTGAATACCTTGTGGATCTGTGATTGTGTAGTTAAATTCTTTCATAATACTTATCTCCTTTATATATTAATTTTCTTTGTATACAGGTTTCTTTAAAAGTGCAAGCATAAACATTGTAATAACCGAACCTGCCGCTAATGCTACCAAGTACATAGGCCAGTTACCTACAACAGGGAATACGAATATACCGCCGTGAGGAGCCATCAATGTACATCCGAATACCATTGACAATGCACCTGCTACTGCCGCACCGACTGCTGTTGCCGGTATTACGTGCAGTGGATCTGCTGCCGCAAACGGAATTGCACCCTCTGTGATGAATGCCAAGCCCATAACATAGTTTGTAATACCCGACTGACGTTCCGATTTTGAAAAACGATTTTTAAAGAATGTTGTTGCAAGTGCAATACCGATAGGTGGTACCATACCGCCAACCATAACAGCCGCCATTATATCATAGTTGCCGTTTGCGATTGACATTGTACCGAATACATATGCCGCCTTATTTATAGGACCGCCCATATCAATAGCCATCATACCTCCGAGAACAATACCAAGAATAACTTTTGATACTGAACCCATACTGTTTAGTAGGTTTGCAAGTGCGTCGTTTATAACACCGATAATCGGATTGAATACGAACAACATCAATGCACCCATAATAAATACGCCAAGTACAGGATACAACAATGTCGGTTTAATTCCCTCAAGACTTTCAGGAAGTTTTGAGAATATCTTTTCAGCAACAGTACAATATATCCTGCAACAAAACCGGCAACAAGTGCTCCCAAAAATCCCGAAACAGTTGTACCTGATGAATTGAATACTGTGTTTGCAAGATAGCCGTTAATTCCGCCTGAGTAGCTGTTTGTAAATTCTAATATACTGTTACCCGTTGAGGCAAGCATACCGCCTACAAAACCGACTGCAAGACCTGGTCTGTCCGCAATAGAGTATGCGATAAATCCTGCAAGAACAGGCAACATCAAACCGAATGCGACACCGCCGACTGTTTTAAAGAATGCCGCAATCGGTGTATTCATACCGAAGTTTGACGGATCAATAGTAAAGTCGTCAAGCAAGAATGCGATAGCAATTAGAATACCGCCGCCTATAACGAACGGCAACATATGCGAAACACCGCTCATAAGGTGCTTATAAATTCTGTGACCGATGCCCTCTTTATTATCCGACTTAGCCGAATCACCCTCATCACTTTCATTTGAGGTAAATATCGGAACATTTCCGCCAAGTGCCTTTGCGATAAGTTCATCAGCCTTTGAAATACCGTCACTTACCTGTGTAACGATTACCTTTTTACCGTTAAAACGTTCCATAGGAACTTTTGTATCTGCCGCAACGATTATGCAATCAGCCTCTGCGATTTCAGATTCGGTAAGAACATTCTTTGCACCGCCCGAACCTCTTGTTTCAACTTTAATCGCACAACCTGCTTTTTTCTGCCGCTTTTTGAAGTCCCTCAGCAGCCATATAAGTATGAGCTATACCTGTCGGACATCCAGTTACTGCAAGTATTTTCTTATCAGATGTAGTAACCTGTTCTGATTCAGCATTATCTTTTGCAGTTTCCGCGTCATCTATAATTGAAATAAATTCCTCTACCGATTTTGCATTAATAAGTTTTTTGAAAAATCTTCGTCCATAAGCAAAACGGAAAGTTTACTCAATACGTCAAGGTGTACATTTTCTTTTGTATCAGGTGCGGCGATTGCAAATATAAGCTTTACCGGCTCACCATCTATCGAATCAAAATCAGTACCGTTTTTGATTACCATTGCCGCAAGTCCGGGTTTTGTCACCGCACTGCCTTTATAATGAGGAATTGCGATACCCTCGCCGACTGCCGTCGTACTTTCTTCCTCTCTTTTTATCAAACCTTCTACATAAGCATTCTTATCTGATATTTTTCCGCTCTTTTCCATAAGGTCTGCCATTGCACGAATGGTTTCTTTTTTGTGCTTGAAACTCCGTCAAGTCTGATACTCTCTTTTGAAAGTAAGTCTGTGATACGCATAATTTTTACCTCCTCATATTGTTTTAAATACATTTAAAATTTCTTCTTTGGTCGCAAGATTTTCCGAAAATGCACTTGCACTGCCTGCCGATAATCCCATTTTAAGTGCATACATAAAATCCTGCTTTTCCATATATCCCGCAAGGAAACCGGCAACCATTGAATCGCCTGCTCCCGTTGAGTTCACTAATTTACCTTTAGGTGCCTCACTTTCGTACACTTCTCCGTTTTCACCAACGAACACCGCACCCTCGCCTGCCATTGAAACAAGTACATTCTTCGCACCCATTTCCTGCATTTTCTTTGCATACGGAACAACTTCACTTCTCGTCTTAAGTTCAACACCGAATATTTCACCTATTTCGTGATTATTAGGTTTTACCAAAAACGGTTTATACTTAAGAACATTCACAAGCAAGTCCTTTGTTGCGTCAACGACTATATTTAATTTTTTATCTTTAAGGTAGTCCATAATTTCGCAGTAAATCGAATCGGAAAGCGATGACGGAATACTTCCGGCAAGTACCAACGTATCGCCGTCATTCAAACTGTCCAGTTTTTCGTAAAGTTTCTTTACCGCACCGTCTGAAATATCAGGACCCTGTCCGTTTATTTCTGTTTCGGCGTCTGATTTTATTTTCACGTTAATCCTCGAAAAACCGTTGTCAAGCTTTATAAAATCGGTTTTACAATTCATATCGGCAAGTATATTTTCAATCGCACCGCCCGTAAAACCGGATATAAAGCCAAGTGCCGTATTTTCGACACCCATATTGTTCAGCACAATTGAAACATTAATACCTTTTCCGCCTGCCATAATCTTTTCGGATTCCGTCCGGTTTACTTCACCGCTTCTGCAAGACGGAACAACCATTATATAATCCAATGCGGGATTGAATGTTATGGTATAAATCATAATTGAGCAGCCTCCTTTATATTATATCCTTTAATATTTTCCGTTATCTTATCCGTTATTACGGTTATGTCACTGCCAGCCGCAAAAGTTGCTTTTGATATTTTATTGAATTTTGACGAATCGCAAAGTACAAATTTCTTTGCACATCTTCTCATCGCAAAATTTTTAATATCCGCCTCTCTGACATCGGGAGTTGTGAACCCTCTGTCACTGCTCAGTCCGTTAGTTCCGAAAAAGCCTTTTGTGAAATTGTATTTTGAGAGTGATATAATCGCCTCGGAATCTATAATCGCCTCTGTCACCGATTTGATAAGTCCGCCGATTATATATACTTTAAAGCCTTTTCTCGCAAGACCGACTGCGTGAGATAAAGCGTTTGTAACAAAAGTTGCGTCCTTGGCGGTTATATACTCAATCATATATTCAGTGGTAGTTCCTGCGTCAATATATACAAGGTCGCCTTCATTTATCAGTGACGCCGCATATTTTGCGATTTTAATTTTTTCATCACTGTTTTGAATACGTCTTGCACTGACTTCCGAATCTTCCATTCCTCCGCCCGATACAACCGACATTGCACCGCCATGTACTCGTATAACTCTGTTATCATTGGCAAGAGTTGTTATATCTCGTCTGATTGTCGATTCAGATGCACCAAACATCTTGACCAATTCTTGATTAGATATACTTCCTCTTTCGTTTACTATCTTTACTATCTCATCAAGTCTTTCTTCAAGTAACATTCTCTCGCCTCCTTTTATCGTTTGAACGTTTTTGACTGTTTCTATTTGTATTATACAATCAAATTCGCTCATTGTCAATCAAATTCATTCACAAATTATATACAAAATAATTGTATATGTTGCACATATTTCGCTGACTTTTAGTTATATTGTACATTCTAATGATTGTTTATGAATGTTTTTATCTGTTTTGTTCTTGAAAGTTTGAGGTACTAACCACATTAAAAATCATAAATTACATCACAGATGTAATTTTTTAAGCTGTCGACATTTTGTCGACATACTCAGTATTTATACTCTCATATTATATTATAACACTTTAATTTATCAAGTAGCCATATTTATGTTGACTATCGTCAGACAAATGTGGTATAATAATATTGTTGTAATAATGGTCGGAAAAAATTAAATAACGGAGGTAAAATTGTGGCAAAAGCTAAAAAACTGAAAATCATACCATTAGGCGGACTTGATGAAATCGGAAAAAATTTAACCGCCCTTGAGTACGGAAACGAAATTATAATGGTAGATTGCGGTATGGCTTTCCCTGATGATGATATGCCAGGTGTAGATATGGTAATAAACGATATTACCTATCTTGAAAAAGAACTGGTCAAAAATCAAGGGAATTTTTCTTACTCACGGTCACGAGGACCATATCGGCGGATTGCCTTATTTCCTAAAGGCTATCAACGTTCCTGTTTACGGTACAAGACTTACAATCGGTCTTGTCGAACATAAATTAAAGGAACACAATCTTTTATCAAGCGTAAAGCTTGTTCGTGCAAAGTACGGAAACGTAATTAATGCGGGACAAAACTTCTCTGTTGAGTTTGTCCGCACCAACCATTCTATTGCAGACTCTGCTGCTCTTGCAATCAAAACACCTGTCGGAACGGTTATTCATATGGGTGACTTTAAAATTGATACTACTCCAATCGTCGGAGATATGATTGACCTTGCAAGACTCGGTGAACTCGGAAAAGAAGGAGTTCTTGCCGTTCTTTCTGACAGTACAAATGTTGAACGACCGGGATATGCAATGAGTGAAAGAAGTGTCGGTGAAAAATTTGAACAGATTTTCAAAGGCTGTAATAAACGTATTATAGTCGCTACTTTCGCGTCAAACGTGCACAGAGTGCAGCAAATTATCGACGCTGCCGCTAAAAACGGACGTAAAGTAGCAGTTTCGGGAAGAAGTATGGAAAATATCGTTGAAATATCAATTCTTCTCGGATATATGAAAGTACCAGAAGGCGTACTTATCAATATTGACAACATAAAAAAATACAGACCGAACCAAGTAGTTATTATTACAACAGGCTCACAGGGCGAGCCGATGAGTGCCCTGACAAGAATGGCTTTTTCTGACCACAGAAAAGTCGAGGTCACAAAGGACGACCTTATTATAATCAGTGCAACACCTATTCCGGGTAATGAAAAGTCGGTTTCAAATGTCGTAAACGAATTGTTTAAAATAGGTGCGGAAGTAATTTATAAATCACTTGCGGAAGTACACGTTTCGGGACACGCTTGTCAAGAGGAATTAAAACTTATTCTTGCACTTACAAAGCCGAAATTCTTTATTCCTGTACACGGCGAACACCGCCATCTTGTTCTTCACAAGGAACTTGCGCAAAAAGTAGGTATACCGGAAAAGAACAGTTTTGTACTTTCAAACGGTCAGGTGCTTGAACTTGACTCAAAAACCGCAAAAATCGCAGGCACTGTTCCGGCAGGTAAAATACTTGTCGACGGTCTTGGAGTCGGCGATGTCGGAAATATCGTACTTCGTGACAGAAAACATCTTTCACAGGACGGTCTAATTATCGTCGTTGTTACAATATCACACGACAGTAAAGAAATCGTTTCAAAACCTGATGTTATTTCAAGAGGTTTCGTGTATGTACGCGAGGCCGAATCGCTTATCGAGGGCGTTAAACACGTTGCCGGCGAAAGCATTTCGGATTGTCTTGGCAAACGTAATATGGATTGGTCAACTCTAAAGAGTTCAATGAAAGCGTCTGTCGCAAAATATATTTACGAACAGACAAAACGCAGTCCTATGATATTGCCTATTATTGAAGAAATCTAACAAAAAATTAAGCGTAGCTGAAAAATGCTACGCTTTTTATTTGTCCACCTTTTCTATATTAAGCACATTCTTCGTAAGTGTGCTGTGTATGAAATGCAATATTTCGCATTTTTTCATACTTATCAGAGTTAAAATTTTTAAAAGAAATAAGATATTCACTTTCTGTTTTAACAAATTGAAAATATTGCAGAGTAACAGTCGGAGGAAATTCATCAACATAAATTTTCTTACCGCCCATAATCGCGCTCGGTATGTCAAGCACCAACGCAAACACCGTAAAAGAAATTGCAACTATTACACCTATCTCACAACCAAGTTCACTTCTGTCATTTTGTTTCTTAACCGAATACCAAGTTATAGTTATCAGCACTGCCAATACTACACTGCAAAATATTAATATAGTCCAATACCCCATAATAAATTCCTCCTATATGTATAATCTCTTGTATATTTCTCACACTATACTTGTAAAAATCACAAGTATCCTTTGTTAAAATAGGTAAAAAAATATGATAAAATATATAATAATATTTTAAAGGTGGTGTTTTGTTTGACTTTCGACTATAAAACTGTTGGCGGCAGAATAAAACATTACAGACTTTCAATCAACAAAACACAAGAAGAATTAGCCGAACTTGCAGACATCAGTGCCAATCATTTGTCCGCTCTTGAAAACGGCAGATCAGCAGGAAGTTTAGATAAATACTACAGTGTCGCTCAAGCGTTGGGTGTCACTGTTGATATGCTTATTGACAACTCATCTGATCGTGCATCCGGAAACGACTACTTTTTTTCAAACCAACTTTTACCGCTTGTTTCTTCACTTTCCGTTGAGCAACGTAAAATGTTGATAGATTTCATCGAACTTTTAAAAGATTACGATGTCGATAAGAATAACACCAAAAGAGGTTAAAATAACCTCTTTTTTAGTGTTTTTACTATATCCATACATATTATAACACATTTATTTTTTTATGTAAATAGCTTATTATAAAAAAAGTAAGAAACTATACTGTTTTGGTATTATCAACTATACTTCACCAATGTACACCTCTGTGTAGTTCTGCACTGTCGCAATACCGTTTTTTTCGTATTTGTCAAATAATTCATTCAATTCTTTTACATATTCATCAAACTTTTCATCATTCGCCGTAAGAGAATATGATGCAGACAACGAACGTCCGAATTTCTTTCAAGCAACTGTCTTGTAAAAATTCCCGTTCCCGCACCTATATCCGCAATCTTCGATTTATCCGAAAAACCGACTTCGTTGTATAAATAATCCATCAGCTTTGTCGGATATGACGGACGTGATGAAACGTATTTGTCCGCTTTATCCGTAAATTTCTTCGTATTGTCCATTTAAATCACCTCTTATAGTCATAATAGCACAAATACCGCAGATTTTCAATCTGCGGTATTATAATCAATCATATATTCAAAAAGTTTTCAATCATTTTCATTCCGTTGGGTGTAAGTACCGATTCAGGGTGGAACTGTATTCCATAAACAGGACGTTCATTATGTTGTACGCCCATTATACAATCGTCATCACTTCTTGCCGTTATGTTAAGACAATTCGGCAAACTTTCCTCGTCAATCACAAGTGAATGGTATCTTCCAACCTCTGTTTTTACACCTATTCCGTCAAATATAGGGCAATCCATATCGACCGTTACAACGTCACTCTTGCCATGCATTATTCTCGGTGCGTGAACAATCTTACCGCCGAATGCCTCGCCTATCGCCTGATGTCCAAGACACACTCCCAAAATCGGAATATCTCCCGCTTTCTTAATCAAATCCACGCATATTCCCGCATCAATCGGAAATCCCGGACCCGGTGACAAAATAATATGACTCGGCTTTTTTCAAGCACTTCTTCAACCGTTATTTTATCGTTTCGATACACCTCTATATCGGGATTTATCGTACCGATATATTGGTACAAGTTATATGTAAATGAATCGTAGTTATCAATCATTATAATCATACTATGTCACCTGCCTCCTCAATCGCTCTAAGCACCGCCGACGCTTTGTTTATCGACTCCTGATACTCATTTTCAGGAATAGAATCGTAAACAATTCCTCCGCCGGCTTGGATATATGCCTTGCCGTCCTTGAATACTCCTGTACGAATTGTTATACAGCTGTCAAAGTTGCCGTTAAAGCTAATGTAACCGATTGCACCGCCGTATGTTGAACGTTTCGTTTTTTCAAGTTCATCAATGATTTCCATTGCACGGATTTTCGGTGCACCCGAAAGTGTTCCTGCAGGAAGTGTTGAACAAGTGCGTCAAAACAAGTTTTGTCACTTCTTAATTTACCTTCAACGTCTGTTATAATGTGCATAACGTGTGAAAAACGCTCCACATACTTAAATCGCGTAACCTTTACCGAGCCAAACTCGCTGACTCTGCCTATATCGTTTCTGCCCAAATCAACAAGCATTGTATGTTCCGCAATTTCCTTTTTGTCAGCCAAAAGCTCCTTTTCAAGTGCCATATTTTCCTCAACAGTCTTACCTCTCGGACGTGTGCCTGCGATAGGTCCTGTCTGAACAACTCCGTTTTCAACTCTCACAAGCATTTCAGGTGACGCACCTGCAATCTGATAATCTCCGAAATTCAAATAGTACATATAAGGTGACGGATTGATAAGTCTTAGTGCCCTGTATGTATTGAACGGACTTACATTCGTTTCAACTGTAAATCTCTGTGAAAGCACAACTTGGAATATATCGCCGTTTTTGATGTACTCTTTCGCCTTTTCAACGTTCGCACAAAATTCTTCTTTCGTCATATTTGAAACCATCTTTGAAGAAGAACGATATTCGCGCTTTTCTTTTTTTTCATAAGTCCCGAAAGGTCCGTCATTTCCTGCTGAATGTCAAGTAATCTGCCTGTTGCCTTTTTGTACTGATTTTCAATATCACCCTCTGCGTGAATATTTACTATTATAACAATCTTTTGACGCATATGGTCGAACGCGATTATCTCGTCCATCAACATAAAGTGCATATCAGGTAAATGCAAATCGTCTTGATTTATGTTCGACAAATGTTCATACTGACGTATAATGTCATACGCAAAAAACCTACCGCACCGCCGTTAAATGACGGTATATTTTCAAGTTTCGGTGCTTTGTACTTTTCAATAAGCTTTTCAAGCTCCTCCATCGGTTTGCCTTTATATGTATTTGTTTTTCCTGTGTAATCTGAAATTGTTATTTCATCGTTAAGACTTTTAAAACTGATAAACGGATTTCTTCCTATAAATGAAAATCTTGCTGTAACGTGGTTTTGACCGATACTTTCAAGCAAGAAACAATCCTTCTCTGTCTGCATACGCTTGAACACGCTTATCGGCGTATCCATATCGGCATAACATTCAATCGTCAACGGTATCATATTGTAATTTTTTGACAATTCTTTTACTTCATCTACGGTTAAATTAAACATCAAATCCCCGCCTTTCTTATTTTTATTAAGGCGGCTTTTCTGTGAAAACAAAAAAGCCTTTTTCTTGTATTAGAAAAAGACATAGAAATATCAATATAAATTTATTCTCGTCTAATCTAATCTCATCTGTAGTTATTATATTACACATTTATTTTTTGTCAATATGTCTTGATAATATTTATTTTTGACGGTATAATTAAGGTAATATCAGTTTTAGTTAAACCACCCCTCAGTCGGCAAAGCCGACTGAGGGGTGGCATTTGCGGTATTAAAATACAAAAAGGAGCATATTATGGATAAATTCAGTTTAGACAGAGATTGGAAGTTCTACAACGGTGATTTTGAACTTCCGGAAACAAAAAACACATACAGAATGTTATATGGCAGCCAAAGCCGGCGGTGCAATCGGTGCGGCGTCACCGGATTTTGACAAAAGCGATTGGGAAACCGTAAACCTACCGCACGACTGGGCGGTATACAATGAATTTGAAGAAAAATGGGGACCGTCGCAAGGATACAAAAAAACGCGGTAAAGCGTGGTATTCAAAGAGATTTCGTCTTGATGAAAGTGACAGAGATAAGCAAATTTTAATCGAATTTGAGGGTATTTCTTCCTATGCAACAGTTTATCTAAACGGCTCCGTTATCGGCAGAAATTTCTGCGGTTACAATTCATTTGTCGTTGATGCGACAGATATGGCACTTTACGGCGACCAAGTAAACGACCTTGTCGTGTTTGTTGACGCGACACAAATTGAAGGTTGGTGGTATGAGGGAGCAGGCATATACCGTCACGTCAATCTGTACAAGAAAAACAAGTTACATATCGCACATTGGGGTGTGTTTGTTCACCCTATAAGAAAAACAGTTGACGTATGGGACGCGGCTACAGATACAACGATTGAAAATTCGTCTTATGAAAACAAAAATTTCAGATTAAAAACATATATACTGACAAAGAAGATAATATTGTCGGCAAAGATGAAAAAAAAGAATTCTCGGTTGCCGGCGGCAATAAAATCGAAGTCAATCAAAGTATTTTGACATACAGCCCGCTTTTATGGGACATTGATGCGCCTAACCTATACACAATGGTCAGTGAACTTTATGAAAACGACAGTCTTGTCGACAGTCAAAAAAATACATTTGGTTTCCGTACAATCGCTATTAACAAAGACAACGGCTTCTTCCTTAACGGCAGACACGTTCCGCTGTACGGTACTTGCAACCATCAAGACCACGCAGGTGTCGGTGTTGCCGTTCCTGACAGCGTGAACGAATACAGAATTAAGCTTTTAAAAGAAATGGGTTCAAATGCGTACCGTTGTGCTCACGGCAACCCTAATCCAGAAATACTCGATTATTGTGACAAATACGGTATTCTTGTCATGGACGAAAACCGTAACTTTAATTCAAGTGCCGACGGTATCAAGCAAGTGCAGGATATGGTTATGCGTGACCGAAATCACCCATCTGTCGTTATGTACTCGCTGTTTAACGAAGAACCGCTTCAAGGCACTCCGACAGGCAGAAAGCTTGCCGAAAGACTTCAATGCGAAATAAAAAAACTTGACGCCACCCGTTTTCTTGTGGGTGCTATGAATACAGGCGTCACAACCGACGGCGGTGCTTGCGATATTCTTGATATGACCGGCTTTAACTATATCACCCATACTTATGACGACTTCAGAGAAAAGTACCCCGATATGCCGATGTTGGGCAGCGAAAACGACAGTGCTTTTCAAACTCGCGGTGTTTACAAGACCGACCACAGCAAGAATATTATCGACTGTTACGACAGTGAAGCCGCTCCTTGGGGCAATACATATCGTGACGGTTTCAAGCAAGTCGATACTCGTCCGCATATTATGGGACTTTTCATATGGACAGGCTTTGACTATCGCGGTGAGCCGACTCCGTTTGAATGGCCGTCAATCGGCACTCAATTTGGCATCATGGATACTTGCGGTTTCAAAAAAGACGCTTTTTTATCTTAACAAAGCATTCTTTACAGATGAGCCGATGATTCACATTCTTCCCCACTGGAATTTTGCGGACGGTGAAGAAGTGCGTGTTATGACGCACACTAATTGCAGTGAGGCTGAACTTTTCTTAAACGGCAAATCGCTCGGCAAAAAGAACGTTGATAAGTACGATATGGCGGATTGGTTTGTTCCGTTTGAAAAAGGTACTCTTAAAATGGTCGGATATATTGACAGCAAAGAGGTTTGCAGTGACGAAGTTTCAACCGCAAATGCGGCAAAAAAATCATTATCACTCCGCAAAATGAATTTGTATATGACAGTTGCGATGACGCAGTAATATTCAATATTTCAGTTGTTGACGAAAACGGTGTAAGTGTACCGACCGCCGATAATCTTATAAAATTCACTGCCGACGGCGGCGAAATAATCGGTGTCGGAAACGGCGATCCTAATTCTCACGAAGCCGACAAAGCCGAAGAAAGACACCTGTTTAACGGTTTGTGTCAAGTAATAGTTAAGCAATCGGACGGTGCGGAAAATGTTACAGTTACTGCAGCGTCGGACGGACTTGAAAGTGCAACGGCTACCGTAAAATCAGTTGCAAACGAAAATAAAAAAATATTTATTCCGTCAGTGAATGAAAAATATATTGCAAAATGGCGTCAAGCGGTTGATTTATCAGAAACACGACCTGATCCGAATGTTAAAATTGAGGACCACGATATGAATACTTGGGGCATCGTGTCGGTTGGCAGCGGATACGACGATAAATTTAAAAACGTAACCGGATACGGGCTTTACAAAACTACCGTTAATATTAATGAAAACGATAATTTCATTGTGTTCAGAGAACTTACAGGCAATGAAGTTGAAGTTTTCGTAAACGGCGAGCAGAAATTCAAAGGCGATTGCCAATGGGGACGTAAAGTTGAAATAAATGTTTCTGACGTAAACGGTGATGCCGATATTGTGGTTATCGTAAACAGCACCAAAGCAGACGGTAACGGCGGTATTTCAAAACCTGTTGTTATTACAGATTAAACAAAAAGCAAGGCAGAGTGCCTTGCTTTTTTTTTAAATCCGAATTTTCTTCGTACTTTATCGAACTTCTTAATATTTTTTCTCCTTGATCGGTTCATTGATTATTTTATCTATAATAATCGTATTAAACCAACGGTTAAACTCAAACCCGCACTGCTCAATTTTTCAGACTAATCTATAACCCATTTGCTCATAACCTACTGTTTTGCCGTTTAGTTCCGCAACAAGACGGTGAATTTCTCAACAGTCGGCAATTAACAGTCATATGGAGGTCTGTTCGACATAGTAACTGTAAATATCCAATAACGTGTTCGTACCATTAACATCAGCAACTCATATTGTTACTTCTGAATCCGTGCTGTGTTCCCTTATTACAAAATCATTTCCATAGTTGTTTTTGAGGTTTCAGACCTTGTTTTTCATAGAATTTTTTGAGCCGATTCATTACAGCTCCAAACATTTAACGTCAAGTTATAACAGCCGATTTCCTTTGCATACTTCTTGACATAATCATAAATGACAGTACCAACGTGTTTATCTCTCATATTTTCATCAACGCACAAATCATCTATATACAAATTCTTCATATCTGTCAAAACGTTATCATCTTTACGGTCGGTTATCACGCAAAATGCGTAACCTATAACAACTCCGTCATCTTCTGCAACGAATATCGGACGGTTATCGTCTTTTATGATTTCAACAAGCTCGTCATTTTTATACTTACGGCAATTCGCCTTGAACAAATCAGGTCTGCCATAGTGGTGTACCATAGCTACCTGCAATAACAATTCGTTTATTTTCTCAATATCTTTTATTTCTGCTCTGCGTACCAACATAATTTTTCCTTCTACTTTTTTCTATTAAATAAAGAGTGCATAGGCACTCTTTATAATTACAAAATCCCAATATGTGAAAACACTATCGTTGCAATATTAAAATACAAGAACAGCGAACAACAGTCCACTATTGTTGTTATAAGCGGTGTCGCCATAATCGCCGGGTCAAGTCGGCATTTTTTTTGCAAGCATAGGCAACATTGAACCTATAACCTTTGACAAAATAACTGTTGCGATAATTGACAATGCAATCGTCAGTGCAAGCATAAACGGATAATCGCATTTATGCTGATACATTATATAAATTCGCACACCGTTTACCACCGCCAATACCGAACTGACTATAATAGAAATTCTAAATTCCTTGAACACCACTTTAAAAAGTCCGAAAAATGAATTTCATCAAGTGCAATACCTCTGATTATAAGAGTAGAACTTTGTGCGCCGCAGTTACCGCCGGTATCCATTATCATAGGCATAAACGAAACCAAAAGCGGTACTGCCGCAAATGCGGCTTCGTACCTATTCGTTATAATCTGTGTAATCGTTGCACTTATCATAAGTATCAAAAGCCATACAATACGGCTTTTTTGCGTGTTTAAAAATACCTGTTCTGAAATACGATTCCTCATTCGGTGCAATAGCCGCCATTTTTGAGAAGTCCTCTGTATTTTCATCTTGAATGACGTCCATAGCGTCGTCAAATGTAACGATACCGACAAGTCGATTATCCTTATCCACAACCGGTAACGCAAGAAAATCGTACTTTCTGAACATATGTCCGACAATTTCCTTATCTTCAAGCGTATCAACGCTTATAATATGCGTTTCCATAATATCGGCAATCTTATCGTCCTCATCAGCCATAAACAAATCCTTTACAGTGATTACACCGATAAGTTTTCTGTTTTCGGTCACATAACAAGTATAAATAGTTTCCTTATTCACACCGACTTTACGAATTTTTTCAAAAAGCTTCCGATACCGTCATATCCTTATGCAGACTGACATATTCTATTGTCATTATACTTCCGGCACTGTCCTTCGGATAACGCAGAATTTCATTAATCGCCTTACGCTCGCCTGTTGTTGAGTTTTTCAAAATTCTCGAAACAACGTTCGCCGGCATTTCTTCGATTATATCAACAGTATCATCAATAAAAGATTCATCAAGAATATCTCTGATTTCTTTATCGGAAAACATCTGTATAAGATGGCTCTGCATATCGCTTTTCATTTGCGCAAATGTTTCAGCCGCCAAATCCTTTGGCAAAAGTCTGAACAAAATCATAAATTCAGTCTTTTCACCGAACACTTCACCGAACAGTTCGTCAAACAACACCGCAAGGTCTGCGGCATTCTCATCTTTCACAATATTTTTTACTTCAAAAAATTTTTTCTCTTTCAAAAGACGGTCTATTTTATTCAGCAAATCTTGCATTGGGGTACCCCCTATCTTATATGAAATTTTCCCATTCTCATATTTATTTTACTGAAAAGTTCTCAGGACGTTTATCACTGTAACCAAATGCGTAAAGAATAGCTTCAACAGTTCTTCTTGACGCTTCACCGTCACCGTAAGGGTTAGCAGCGTGTGCCATTTTATTATACGCATCTTCACTGTCAAGCAATTCCTTTGCAAGACGAACAATATCGTCCTTTTCAACACCTGCTATTTTAACCGTGCCTGCCGCAACAGCCTCAGGACGTTCTGTTTCTTTTCTAAGTACCAAAACAGGCTTTGCAAGTGCCGGTGCTTCTTCCTGTATTCCGCCGCTGTCTGTCATAACCATAAACGAACGTGACATAGCATTATGAAGTTCCTCAACGTCAAGAGGATCAATAAGATGTACTCTGTCCATATCGCCGAGAATACCGAACGCAGTTTCACGAACAGCCGGATTTAAGTGAACAGGATATACAAGTTCAACATCTTCATATTCCGTAACAATCTGCTTTAGCGCATTACAGATATTTTCAAGCGGTTTACCAAGATTTTCGCGTCTGTGAGCAGTTACAATAATTACTCTCTTATTGTCAAAATCAAGGTTGTTAAGGCACTCATCCTTGAACTTATAATCATCACGGACAGTTGTTTTAAGTGCGTCAATAACCGTATTACCGGTTATATAAATAATATCGTCCGAAACATTTTCTTTAAGTAAATTCTTTCTGTTTTGCTCTGTCGGTGAGAAATTAAGATCGGCGATTCTGCCTGTAAGCTGTCTGTTCATTTCTTCAGGGAACGGAGAATATTTATCGTATGTTCTTAGACCTGCCTCAACGTGTCCGACCTTGACTTGATTATAAAAAGCCGCAAGTGCCGCAACGAAACTTGTTGATGTGTCGCCGTGTACAAGCACAATATCAGGCTGTTCCTTTTTTTAATAACTTCGTCAAGACCTTCCAAAACTCTTGTTGTTATTCCGATAAGACTCTGTCTTGTCTTCATAATATCAAGGTCATAATCAGGTGTTATGCCGAATATTTCAAGAACTTGGTCAAGCATTTGTCTGTGCTGTGCCGTTACACATACGATTGATTCAATATTGTCATATTTTTTCAGTTCAAGTGCAAGCGGAGCCATTTTGATTGCCTCAGGTCTTGTACCGAAAACTGTCATAACCTTTAACTTTTTCACTTTTCTCTATCCTTTCCTACTTATCCTCATTACCTTTTTTATCGGAAACTTCTTCAACGTCAATTTCATTATCATCAGTCAAATTTCTGTTATCCTGATGTTGATGTACATAACTGTTCTTTCCAAGCATACTTCCAATCAAAAGAAGTATAAGCACGCATATTACAAGCAACAATGCTCTGAGTACGCCGCTTTCAGCCAAAAGTACAGCCGTTATTCCAAGCACACCGCTTATTGCGTACAATATAAATACGGTTTGTTTCTGGGAAAATCCCATATCCACAAGTCTGTGGTGCAAGTGTCCTCTGTCCGCAGTCATCGGACTTTGTCCGCGCAATATACGTCTAATCATCGCAAACAATGCGTCAAACAACGGCAATCCCAAAATCAAAAGCGGTACTGCAAACGATATTACCGCATAACTCTTGAACACACCTTGTATAGACAATGTTGCAAGCATAAATCCCAAGAATGTCGAGCCTGTATCACCCATAAATATTTTTGCTGGATTAAAGTTAAACGGCAAAAATCCGAAACACGAACCCATAAGTGCAATACCCAAAATTGCAATCGAATATTCACCCACTCTTATCGATATAAATACAAGCGATATAGACATTATCGCCGACACGCCTGCCGCCAATCCGTCAAGACCGTCAATAAAGTTTACCGCATTTGTTATGAATACAATCCATATAACAGTAAGCGTTACCGAAAGCCATTCGGGAAGTACCCAATACGGATTGTCGCTTAGGAAATTTGGGTTTGTGAACACATCGATTTTTATATCGCCTGCAAACACAACCACAAGTGCAGCAATAATCTGAATTACGAATTTCAGCTTAGCGGGCAGATTTTTGCAGTCGTCTATAACGCCCATGACGGCAATAATCGCCGCACCCGCGAGCGTTCCGTAAAGCTGCCGCGACGGCTGTGCAAAGCACAATGTCGCCACCGTAAATCCAAAAATAATTGCCAAACCGCCTATTCGCGGTGTAGGTTTTTATGCATTCTTCTGTTGTCTTTCGGTATGTCTATTGCACCGATTTTAAAAAGCAAATCGTCTTACCAAAGGAGTCGTTGCAAACGTAAATGCGAACGATACGATGAATGCAAATATCATAAATAAAACTTGTCGAGTTAACATATTACCCTCCATTACAGCACAAAGCCGACTTTCTTATACACCTTTTTCAATGTTCTCTGTGAAATTCTCTTTGCACTGTCAGCACCTCTTTGACATATATCCATAAGGTACTGCTTATCGGCAATAAGTTTATCATATTCATTTCTGATCGGGCGGATACATTCAACAACCGCCTCCGCAACGTCATTCTTAAAGTCACCGTAACCCTTACCGCTGTAATCCTTTACGATTGACTCAATATTCCTGCCTGTTACGGCTGACATAATGCTCAAAAGGTTGTTAATTCCGGCTTTTGTCGGATCGTTTTCACGATATTCAATAACACCCTCACTGTCCGTTACCGCACTCTTTATCTTCTTGGCGATAACATTCATATCGTCCATCATTGAAATATATCCCTTAGGGTTAGGATCTGACTTTGACATCTTCTTTTCAGGCTCTTGCAAGCTCATTATCTTTGCACCCGACTTTGAAAGCATGCCTTCAGGAATTTTGAATACATCACCGTAAAGCGAGTTAAATCTCTGTGCAATGTCACGGCAAATTTCAATATGCTGCATTTGATCCTTACCTACAGGCACATAGTCTGTTTGGTAAAGCAAAATATCTGCCGCCATAAGTACAGGATATGTAAACAATCCCGCATTGATGTTTTCGGCATGACGTGCAGACTTATCCTTAAACTGCGTCATTCTCTGCAATTCACCCATATATGTGTAACAGTTAAGTACCCAGCCAAGCTCTGCGTGTGCTGGGTTATGCGACTGAATAAACAAAATTGTTTCTTCCGGATTAATTCCGCAAGCGATGTACAAAGCAAGCACTTCAAGAGTTCTTCTTCTTATATCAGCAGGAGTTTGACGGACTGTAATTGTATGCAAGTCCATCATTGAGTATATACAGTTATAATCTTTCTGTATGTCAACCCAATTTTTTATTGCTCCCAAATAGTTTCCGAGTGTAAGATTTCCCGACGGTTGCACGCCTGAAAATATGATTTTCTTATCTTCCATTATTATCTTCCTTTCACAGATTAAAGCATTTCTGTCAAGACTTCTCCCAAACGTCTTACACCTTCTTCTATATTTTCAATAGTAGCTGATGAATAGTTAAGTCTGAACATATTTGACGGAGCATATATATCCGTTGCAAAATTTGAACCGGGTACGATAGCGACTTTCTTTTCAAGGCACTTATCGACAATCGGTGTAATATCTTCGATAGTAGGGCATTCGCACCATAGGAATATACCGCCCTCAGGCACTACCCACTTAACTTTACCCTGTGGGAAATATTTTTCCATTGCACTGACCATTGCGGCACATTTCTTTCCGTAAAGCTCTCTGTTCTTTGCAATGTACTTATCTATATCATACTTCTTCATAAATTCCACACACATAAGCTGTGTAATCATCGGTGTATGTACGTCATTGACCTGCTTTAGCATTTCAATCTTTTCCGCAAGCGGTGCAGGTGCTACAATGTAGCCAAGACGCATACCCGGTGAAAGAATTTTTGAGAATGAGCCTGCATAAACAACTCTGTCCTCTGTATCAAGCGACTTGATTGTCGGCACGTCCTCACCTGCAAAACGTAAGTCACCGTAAGGATTGTCCTCAAGGATTAGCACGTCATACTTTGATGCGATTTCAAGCATACGCTTTTTCTCTTTTCAAGCGACATTGTACAGCCTGTCGGATTTTGGAATGTAGGAATTGTGTAAATCATCTTTACACCGTCCGTATTCTTCAGAGTTTCTTCAAGCTCGTCCATATTCATACCGTCAGCCTCAACAGTAACGCCGACAAGTTCAGCCTCATATGTTCTGAACGCATTAAGACTTCCTATAAAGCTTGGACTTTCAACGATAACCTTGTCACCCTTATTTAATACAGCCTTTGCAGTAAGGTCGATACCTTGATTTGCACCTGTCATAATAAGAATTTCATCATTTTCACCGACTGAATTAACTTTTTCCGCACGCTTTCTTGCACAGTCTTTCATTTTCGGATAGCCGTCTGTTGTACCGTACTGCAAAGCAAGAGTAGGGTTTGTCATAAGAATTTTACCCGCAATTTTTGAAAGTTCGTCACCTGGGAACAATTCAGACGCAGGGTTTCCTCCTGCAAGTGAGATAATCTCAGGATCAGCCATACGCTTGAACATTTCACGAATGGCGCTGCCTTTCATCGTCTTAACTCTGTCAGCCATAAATTTTGTATATTCCATTTTTCAAAACTTCTTTCTATTTATTAATTTTCTTCCATGAATCTTTTAATGCAACAGTTCTGTTGAAAACAGGCTTTTCAGGTGTTGAATCTTTATCAACGCAGAAATATCCCAATCTAAGGAATTGGAACTTATCTCCTACACTTAAATTTGTCAAATTGCTTTCAAGTTTTGCATTTTTAAGAACTATCATAGAATCTTTGTTAAGATTGTCTGTAAAGTCATTTACGCCTGTTTCGTCAGACGGATTTTCAACCGTAAACAATCTGTCGTAAAGACGTACTTCCGCGTCTATTGCGTGTGCGGCACTTACAAAGTGAATTGTACCCTTTACCTTACGTCCGTCAGGTGAGTCACCGCCGCGGGTTTCGGGATCGTATGTGCAGTGTACAGCAATAATATTGCCGTTCTCGTCCTTTTCACAGCTTGTGCAAGTAACGTAATACGCACTTTTTAGTCTTACTTCTCTGCCGGGTGAAAGTCTGAAATACTTCTTCGGAGCGTCCTCCATAAAGTCGTCTTCTTCTATATAAAGTTCACGCGAAAATTCTACTGTTCTCTTACCCATTTCAGGATTTTCAGGATTAACTTCAACTTCAATCTGTTCAACCTTATCTTCAGGATAATTGTCGATTATAAGTTTAATCGGTCTTAAAACCGCCATTGCTCTCGGTGCTTTCTTATTCAAATCTTCTCTTATACAAGCCTCAAGCAAAGCAAAGTCAACAACGCTGTTTGCTTTTGAAACACCGATTTTTTCGCAGAAATCACGAATAGCCTCAGGTGTGTAACCGCGTCTGCGCATACCGCATAGTGTTGACATTCTCGGATCGTCCCAACCCGACACAATATTTTCACGAACAAGTTTCAGACAACGTCTTTTACTTGTAAGCGTATAGTTAAGATTCATTCTTGCGAACTCAATCTGTCTTGAAGGGCTTTCATAGCCGACTTCTTTTAATACCCAATCATAAAGCGGTCTGTGATCCTCAAATTCAAGTGAGCAAAGCGAATGAGTAACACCCTCAACAGTATCTGAAATAGGATGTGCAAAGTCATACATAGGATAAACTACCCACTTATCACCTGTTCTGTGATGATGTGCACGAAGTATTCTGTAAATAATCGGGTCGCGCATATTTATGTTAGGCGACGCCATATCGATTTTTGCTCTTAGTACCTTTGCACCGTCCGCAAATTCACCATTTGTCATTCTCTCGAACAAATCAAGGTTTTCTTCAATCGTTCTTTTCTCTGTACGGACTGTTCTTACCTGGAGTTTTAAGAGTACCTCTGTACTCTCTTATTTCTTCCGGTGACAAATCGTCAACATATGCCTTACCCTTTTTGATAAGTTTTACAGCCGCCGCATAAATATCGTCAAAATAATCAGACGCATAAAGCACCTTGTCCCACTTAAAACCAAGCCACTTTATATCCTCCATTATTGCGTCAACGTATTCTGTATCTTCCTTTGTAGGGTTAGTATCGTCAAGACGCAAGTTACATTTTCCGTTATACTTTTCAGCCATACCGAAATCTATGCTTATAGCCTTTGCGTGTCCGATATGAAGATAACCGTTAGGTTCGGGAGGAAAACGCGTTTGTACATGGTCGTACACTTTTTCCTCAAGGTCTTTGTCTATTGCTTCTTCAATAAAATTTCTGCTGAATATTTCTTCCATATATCTTTATCCCTTAAACTTTCTATTGCTTCGTCAAATCTCTTCATCACTTCGTCCTTACCAAGCACTTGAAGTATTTCGTAAAGGTCCGGAGTATTTCTTCTGCCTGTTGCCGCAACACGAATAACGCCTGCGACATCACCGACATGTCCCTTATATGAATCAGGGTCTTTTTATAAACCTTAGGTGCTTTAGCATAACCTATTGTTTCCGCCATATCTCTTACCTGCGGGAACCAATCGTCGCTGCTGACGTTTTCGTCGTAAATCTGCTTGTAAAGTTCAAGTATTTCTATCATATCATCATTTGAAAGATTATCCGGAAAATCAAATTTTCTGTCCCAAAGCTCCGAATAGAAATACGAAACGTAATTTTCAACGTCTGTCCAAGCCGAAATATCTTTACGCGGTTTTGCGTTTCCACGCTCTATCGCAAATATTGCCTTTGCATATTCTTCGTCATCAACAAGAAGTTTGTATAGTTTCTTATTGTTTTCCTTTGCCCAATCAGTAACCATTTCATAAACTTCTTCCGCACTCAAACGGCAAATATAGTTTTTGCTTACGTCCGCAAGCTTAACCATATCGAAAAGTGCGCCTGCTTTACTCATTTTCGAGAACGAAAACTTAAAGTTGTCTATATCCTCATTAGGATTTGCAAGACGCCAATCTTCATAATTTGAATTGGCAAGCGTCATTAAGTATTCCCAAATTGCACCTTTCGGATAACCGACCTCACTGTAATAGCTTACTGCCGCCTCAGGGTCTTTTTCTCTTTGAAAGTTTACGCTTACCGCCGTTTTCCTCTTTCATAATAGGCGAAATGTGCGCATACTTAGGCGGTTTTAACCCGCATAGCCAGAACAACTGCAAATGTATCGGCACTGATGAAATCCATTCGTCACCACGAATAACGTGAGTTGTACGCATTAAATGGTCGTCAACAACGTGAGCAAAGTGGTATGTAGGAGTTCCGTCCTTTTTCAAAAGTACAACGTCAAGAATATTTTCAGGCATTTCAATTTCGCCCTTGATAACATCCTTAAACTTAATTCTCTTGTCTTCCTTACCCGGCGACTTCAATCTTACAACGTATTCATCGCCGTTTTCAATTCTCTTTTGTGCCTCTTCAACAGTGATGTCGCGATACTTTGCAAATTCACCGTACACACCCGGAAGTAATTTTTCACTTTCCTGCTTTTCTCTGATTGTTGCAAGTTCTTCTTCCGTCATAAAGCACGGATATGCAAGTCCCTGCTCAACAAGCGACTTAACATATGCCTGATATATATCTTTTCTCTTACTTTGAGTATATGGACCGTATGCACCCTTTTCGTCAGTTTCTGACAGCATACCCTCATCGATTTCTATACCGAAATCGTTAAGTCCCTTTACTATAAGGCTTACACCGTTTTCAACCTCACGTTTTTTATCGGTATCTTCGATTCTCAGATAGAATACACCGTTTGTTGACTTTGTCGCCGTCTTTCCGATAAATGCGGCAAACAATCCGCCGAAATGCAAAAATCCTGTCGGACTTGGTGCAAAACGAGTTACAACCGCACCCTCTTCAAGATTTCTTTTGGGATACATTTGTTCGTAATCGTCGGGAGTTTTTGTTATATTCTTGAACAAAAGATCTGCCATTTGTTTATTACTGTCCATTTTTTTATTAATTCCTTTCATTATAGCTAATATACCTATTCTATATTATTATACCTAAAATGAACTCTAATATCAATGGTTTTGGGAATTTTTTTTCGCATAAAGCAAAAAAATCAGAGTATAACAGAATGTTATACTCTGATTTAATAATTTCATTAATTTATTTTGTCTAAAACTTCGTCATTTACGGTAACTTTTATACCGTATTCGTCAGCCCATTTTTGAACTTGTTCGTAAAATACGTTGTTCTGCATTGTATTATTAATGGTTTCCGCAACGTTTTCATATTCTTCTTCAAAACATTCCTGTGATTCGTCAAGCGGCAATCGTTTTATTACATAATATCCCGAATCTGACTGAACAAGTGTAAATTCGTCGGCCTTTATCGAATCAACGCCTTCTTCAAATTCTATACCTGTTTCGTTATCGGTGAAAATATATCCGTTTTCATCGGAATCATTTGCGGTATTCGGTGAATAATCGCTTATAAGCGTGTCAAAATCTTCACCGTTTTGTGCTTTTTCCAAAACTTCTTCCGCTGTTTTCTTTGCCTCTTCCTTTTTGTCATCCGATACCTCGTCACCGGTTTGTGAGTCGATAGTCGAAATCAACACATACTTGACACGTCTGTAATGTTCTTTAAAATATTCACGCAATTCATCTTCCGTAAATGTAGGTGTTTCCGTTTGTTTCTTCAACGCGTCCGTATAGTAGCTTACCGACGCAAGCGTATCAATATAATCATCAGTCAGGTTATTGTCCTTTAAAAACTTCTTATATCCGCCCTCACGGTCATAAGAATCTTTTATCGACTTTGATAATCCTTTAATTTAGACTGTGTGTCACTGTCAAGCTTTATATCCATTGCCTTTGCAACTTCAACGATAAGCAGATTTCTTTGGCAGTATTCAAGCGATGATTTTTTCGCCTGACCCATATTGTAATTTTCCTTATATGTGTTCATATAATAGTTAAATTCACTCTCGGTAATCTGTGTATCTCCGACAGTCATAACAATCGGATTGTCGCTATTTGCACTTTGACCGCAGGCACTCAACATCATCACGCTTGCCAATGCCACTGCCGCAAGTTTTGTATATTTCATATGTCTTTCTCCTTAAAATCTTATGATTTTATTATACTATCTTTTCGGCACTTTGCAATTCCTTTATTGTACTTAACAAATTATTTACAATATTCAAGATTTTCTTATATTCACCCTTAATCGCATAGCTTATGACAGGTTTGTCGCCCGACAACAGCTTTATGCGTTTAGGGAACATTTTATCAAGTCCCATAATAAGATTTGCGTCAACGTAATTTTCGCCGAATTTCATCAAAAGATTGTCACCGCTCTGTGCTATTTCATATATACCACATTCTTTGGCATACGTTTTAAGTGACGCAACTTCGATAATATTTTGTACGGCTCTCGGTATATCACCGAATCTGTCGATAAGTTCGTCCTCGATTTCAAACTTATCGTCCTCCGTTTCGATTGCCGCGATTTTCTTGTATATATCAATACGTTGATTGTGGTTTCTGATATAGCTTTCAGGCAAATATGCGTCAATATTTATATCAATCGCAGCGTCCTGCACATCGTCAATCTTAATACCCTGTGCCTCATCAACGCTTTCTTTCAGCAATTTACAGTACATATCGTAGCCGACTGCGTCCATATGTCCGTGCTGTTCAGGTCCTAAAATATTGCCTGCGCCTCTGATCTCAAGGTCACGCATTGCGATTTTAAATCCCGAACCGAACTCGGTAAATTCCTTTACCGCACGAAGTCTTTTGACGCAATATCCGATAATATCTTATCTCTGTGATACGTCAAATACGCATATGCCGCACGATTTGAACGTCCGACACGTCCTCTTAGCTGATGCAGCTGTGAAAGTCCCATTTTATCGGCATTTTCAATTATAATCGTATTCGCATTCGGAATGTCAAGACCTGTTTCGATAATAGTCGTACAGACAAGTACGTCGGTTTTGCCGTTTACCATATCGTACATAATATCTTCAAGTTCGTCCTCTTTCATCTTACCGTGACCGACTGCAACGGTTATATCGGGGAACATTGAACGTATCCATTCCGCTTTTCTGTATATTCCCTGTACACGGTTATACAGATAAAACACCTGTCCTCCGCGTGACAGTTCATTTCTGACAGCGTCCGCTATAACTGCCGGATTGTCCTCCAAAACATACGTCTGTACAGGGTATCTGTTTTCGGGTGGTTCCGAAAGCACACTCATATCTCTTACACCCGTCATTGCCATATGCAAGGTACGCGGTATAGGCGTTGCAGTCATTGTCAGAACGTCTATATTTTGCTTTAATTCCTTTAACCGTTCCTTGTGTGCAACACCAAATCTCTGTTCCTCGTCTATGATAAGCAATCCCAAATCTTTAAATTCCAAGTCCTTTGAAAGTATTCTGTGCGTTCCGATAATTATATCAATTTCGCCCGTTTTAAGTTTTTTTTCAAAATACGTTTTTGCTCGGACGCGGTACGGAAACGCGACAGCATTTCAACCTTTATCGGAAAACTTTCCATACGTTTTAAAAACGTTTCATAATGCTGCATTGCAAGAATTGTCGTAGGGCAAAGATATGCGACTTGTTTTGAGTCGCCGACCGCCTTAAATGCCGCACGAAGTGCAATTTCCGTTTTACCGAAACCAACGTCACCGCAAAGAAGTCTGTCCATCGGCTTTTGGCTTTCCATATCGCCTTTAACTTCTTCAATCGACCTTAACTGGTCGTCCGTTTCCTGATATGGGAACGTATCTTCAAAATCACGTTGCCAAGGTGTGTCTTCACTGTACGCAAAACCTTTTGCCTTCTCACGTTCCGCATAAAGTGCAACAAGTTTTTTTCGCCAATTCTTCCGTTGACTGTTTTACTCTCTGCTTTGTCTTGTTCCATTCGTTACTGCCGAGCTTATTAAGTTTCAGCTTTTTTATCGGTATTGCCGACATATTTATAAAGCAGATTAAGCTGGTCAATCGGAATATACAAAGAATCTGTGCCTTGATACTGAATTTTAAGGTAATCCTTTGTTATACCGCCGACAACCATTTTCTTTGTACCCATATATTGACCGATACCGTGCGTTTGATGTACAACGTAGTCGCCTACACTTATATCTGTGTAATTCTTAATTCTGTTTGCATTTTCAACTTTACGTCTTGAACGGCTTTTCTTTGTTTCAAAAATTTCTCTGTCGGAAACAAGCACAAAATTAATTTCGGGATACTCAAACCCCTTATTAAGTTCACCCTTTATTATAACGGTTTCGCCTTTATTGAAATTTGCTTTATTTGCGTCATCACCGATAAATCTCGCTCTTATCCCCTTGTCAACAAGCACACCTGCAAGGTTTTCGCCGCGACCTCTTGACGTACAAAGAATTGCGACAGTATAATTTTTACTTTGCCAATTCCTCAAATCTTCATACAAATACTCGATTTTACCGTGGAACGAAACAGTTGTTTTAGTTGTGAATGTTTCAAGGTGCTTGTATTTAAAGTCGGTTGACGAATGAGAAAGAACATCAAGCGATATAAGTTTTTTTCGCCGACATTTCATGCACTTTATCGTGATATGAGCAATAAAAACTATCCTTTGCAGCACCGATTATTCCCTTTTCTTTAAGTTCGGCTACTACTTCGTTTTTCTCCCATTCAAACGTCTTGCCACGCTCGCTTATACGTTTCGGGTCAATTATAAACACAAGGTCATTATCCGAAAAATAATCGGTAATTGACGGTATTTTGTCATATACAAGCGATACATATTTGTCTATTGACGGAAATATCTTACTTCCTTAAAGCTTTCTATATCCGATTCGGTTGTTTCGATAAAATAGCTTTCGTCACTCTTTTTACGTTTTGCACTTCTTATGCGTTTTTCAAGCTCTGCTATAATTCTGTCACGTTTTTCGTCAGTGATAACCGCCTCATTCGCCGTTGTCACACGTGCGAAGTCAATCTTATCAAGCGAACGCTGAGTATATGTGTCAAACTCTCTTATAGAGTCGGTTTCATCATCAAAAAATTCGATTCTGTACGGATTTTCGTTGCCGACAGGAAATATATCAAGTATTCCGCCGCGGATTGCGAACTGTCCCGCACCCTCAACGCTGTCCTCTCTTGAGTAACCCATTACAACAAGGTCCTCCGTCAGTTTTTCAAGATTAAACGTTTTTCCAAGCTCAAAATCTATACAAAGGCTCTCAAATTCTTCTTTATCGCAAGTATACTGCAGAATTGCGTCAAGGCTTGTCACAACTATATAATCGCCGCCGCTTACAAGTTTCTGTATAACGGAAATTCTTGCGTGCTCGTTCTGATGACCGGAGGTTTCGATATTATAGAAAATATATTCCTTTGTCGGAAAATACAAGACATTATCCGAATACAATTCCATATCCGAATAAAGTTTTTCTCGCCTCCATATCACTGTAACACACAACAAGCGCAGAGGATTTATTTTCATTTTTCAGCGAATAAATAAGCTGTCCCTGAGCCGATTCAACTATTCCCGCAACAGAAACAGGCGTATTATTAAGATTTTCTACTATGCCTTTATACGGTGCATAATCGTTTAAAATATCAGAAAAATTCATATTTACAGCCTTTCTGCCCACAACCGTTCTTTACACACCTTGTCGTGGACGGACAAAATGCACTTTTTTATTTGCCGTTATACTTATTCATCGCAGACTGTACACCGTTTTGATAATCTCCGCAACGGCTTTTTTCCGCTTTAACTATTGCGTCCTCCATTACAGGAATTTCTTCCTTTGTAAATCTGCCGAGTACAAAGTCTGCCAAATCATAATCTTCGTGTTTCGGTGCACCGACACCCATTTTTACTCTTGGGAATGTATCGCTGTTTAGACGGTATATTATAGATTTAAGTCCGTTGTGACCGCCGGCACTTCCTTTCGGTCTTACTCTTATTCTGCCTACATCAAGAGATATATCGTCATTGATTACAATAATATTTTCAGGCGGTATTTTATAAAACTGTGCCATTTCACCGACTGAATCACCGCTTAAATTCATATACGTCTGCGGTTTTACAAGGTACACCTTTTCACCGCTTATTGTCGCCTCACCGTACACCGCTTTAAACTTTAATTTGGTAAGTTTTGCACCGTACTTATCCGCAATATAGTCTATTGTGTGAAATCCGATATTATGACGTGTCATATCGTACTGCTTACCCGGATTTCCAAGTCCTGCTATTAAATACATTGGTATAATCTCCTCTTTACGTCCAAAAAAGGGCAGATAATTTATCTGCCCAAATATCTTTAAAACTCATATTACTTACGTTTATCCTTCCAACCCTCTTTATTAACCTGTCTTGCACGCGCGATAGACAAGCTATTTTCAGGAATATCTTCTGTTATTGTCGAACCTGCGGCAATATAAACGCCGTCACCGACATTAATCGGCGAAACGAAGTTTGTATTACAGCCTACAAAGCAATCGTCACCGATTGTTGTTCTGTATTTCTTCTTACCGTCATAGTTACACGTTACAGTACCACAGCCGAAGTTTACCCTTTTACCGACATCGCTGTCGCCGATGTATGTAAGGTGAAAATCTTTGTACCGTCGTCAATATTTGAATTTTTAAGTTCGACAAAATCGCCGACTTTAACTTCCTTACCCACATGACAATTAGGTCTGATATACGCAAAAGGTCCTACGTGTGTACCCTCGTCAACTTCCGATTCAAGTATAACTGAGCTTAACACGTCAACGCCGTCATGTATAACCGCTCTGTCAAGCATACTTCCCGAACCGATAACGCAGTCAGAGCCGATTTTTGTACCGCTCTTTATTGTGACGTTCTGACAAATTTCAGTATCATTGCCGATTTCAACGCCGTCTTCGATATAAACGCTTTCAGGATTACGCATTGTAACACCGTTTCTCATATGGTATTCATTAATACGCTTTTGCATAATCTTCTCGGCTTCATTAAGCTGTACTCTGTCGTTTATACCTCTGATTTCGTCATTGTCCGAAATTGCGTAACCGCCGATTTTCTTACCGGCACTTAGAAGTATTTCAAGAGTATCTGTAAGGTAATATTCGCCTTGTGCGTTGTTCGAGTAATCTTATCAAGTGCATATACAAGCGACTGTGCGTCAAAAACGTACATTCCCGAATTTACTTCGTTTATTTTCTTTTCTTCTTTACTTGCGTCCTTTTGCTCAACGATTTTCAAAACAGAACCGTCATTATCTCTTACAATTCTTCCGTAACCTGTCGCATCGTCAAGAATTGCGGTTATAACAGTTGCTTGATTGCCGTTATTTTTGTGATATTCAATAGCCTTGTTTATTGTTTCGGCAGTTATAAGAGGAGTGTCACCGTTTAGAATAACAACCTCGCCCTTTGAATTTTTATAACGTCGATAGCTTTGCATAACTGCGTGACCTGTACCTTTTTGTTCAGCCTGCAACGCAAATTCGCACACATCGCCGAGTACCTCTTTAACCGTTTCAGCCTTATGACCGACAACCGCGCAAACCTTGTCCGCACCTGCTGCCTCAGACGCGTCAATAACCCACTTTGAAAGCGGTTTACCGCATACTTTATGAAGTACCTTCGGCATTTTCGACTTCATTCTTGTTCCCATTCCTGCCGCTAAAATTACACTTGTAAACATAAATAACTCCTCTCAAAAACACTTATAAATCCATTTTTGATGTAACTTCCATATCGTGATGTATCTGTTCAATAAGTTTATCTACACCGTCAAATTTTATAACACCCCTAAGTTTTTTCGCAAAACTCACGCGTATATATTCTCCGTAAATATCCTCGTCAAAATCAAGGATATGACTTTCCACTGTCAATTTTCTTGCACCGAATGTCAGATTTTTTCCGACATTAACAACGCATTTCAAACGCTTTCCACGCACATACGTTATACCTGCGTAAACACCCTCTTCGGGAAGTGCCATATTCACGTCATAATCAACATTCGCAGTCGGAATACCCATTTTTCTGCCGTTCTGCAAACCTTTCACAACATTGCCTTCAATGCAATAACGTCTGCCCAAAAACGTTCCGCTTTTTTCCATATCACCGGCTTTTATAATGCTCCTTATGTATGTACTCGAAACGATTTTTCCGTCAAGCTTTATAACGTCCGTAACAAACACTTTAAATCCGTATTTCTCGCCAAACCATTTTAAAAGTTTAACGTCACCTTGTGCTTTGTAGCCGAAACTGTAATCATATCCGACACAAACAGCCTTTATATGAAGATTTTCAACAAGATACTGTACAAATTCTTCGGGAGTTTTTTTCATAAACTCCTTATCAAATTTCTCCATATACACAAAATCGGGCTTTTCACGTTCCAAAAGCTCCAACTTTGCCTCATTCGGCGTTATAAGCTCAATCTTATGCCCAACAACGTCATTTGTGTTTTCTTCAAACAACAGCACACCGCTTTTTAAGCCGTTTTCTTTTGCATATTTAATACCGTTTCTGATAATCGTCATATGAGCGATATGAAGTCCGTCAAAATTTCCGAGTGCAACAACCGTACCATCGTAATCTGTTTTATCACGGAATATCTTCATTTATATCGCCCCCTTAATTCCAGAAAGATTTTTCAAGTTTTAATTTGCCGTCTGTAATCTTTGATATACACAAAAATTTATTTTTTCGTCATACACGCGGTAAGATTGTCCCTCTTTACCGCTGTACGTCATCTGTACACCGTTCGTAACGCTTTTAACTTGCTTTGGGTTAAGTTTAATTTTAGGATATTCCTCAAACATTCTGTCAACGGAATTATGATTTTTTCAAGCTCGCCGTTGTTTTTCAATGTTTCGATTTCCTTTAGAGTGTGGCTTTCTTCTATCGTAAACGGTCCTGTTTTTGTACGTCTTAATGTGTTCATATACGCACCGACGTGCAGTTTCATACCTATATCCTCGCAAAGTGTTCTGATATATGTACCTTTTGAACACGAAACGTCAATAGTCACACGTTCGCCGTTAATTTCAAGTATATCAATAGAATTTATCGTCACCTTACGGCTTTTCCTCTCAACTTCGATACCTTTTCTTGCAAGTTCGTAAAGTTTCTTGCCGTTTTGCTTTATCGCAGAATACATAGGCGGTATCTGCTCGATTTCACCGACAAAGCTCATTATAGCTTGTCTGATTTCATCTTCACTGCAAGTCACTTCACACTCCGTAAGCACTTCACCGTCAGCATCCTGCGTATCGGTCGTCATACCAAGCACAAACTCAGCTCTGTAACACTTGTCCGACAAAGTAAGCATATCCGCAACCTTTGTTGCAGAGCCGATACAAACAGGCAGCACGCCAGTTGCCTCAGGGTCAAGCGTTCCCGTATGTCCAACCTTTTTATACCCGTCATCTTACGCATAACATAAACCATATCATGCGAAGTACGTCCCAAAGGCTTATCTATTATAATTATACCGTTCATTATAATCTCCGTTAAATTATTTTATCCAAAGCTCTTTTGCAAGCGTCGATAACAGCCCTTTCGGCTTTTTTCGGTTGAATCGAAATCCAAAGTCGCACCTGCCGCTTTAATATGACCGCCGCCGCCGAACTTCATTGCAACTTCCGCAACGTCGGTTTTTTACCGTTTGAACGCAAATTAAGTCTGAAACCGTTGTTTGTACGTTTTATGCAAACCGCAATTTCAGTACCCTCAATTCTTCTCGGAATATCAACCAAATTCGGAATATCTTCCTTACCCATTCCGTACTTTGCACCGATTTTTTCATCGGTAATTACCGCTTTAATTTTACCGTCTGCATATTCCTTGATATTTTCGGTAATTTCTGCTTTTAATTTCGCCGCCGCAAGCGACTCACTGTCAAAAAGCAGTCTTGCCACTTCCGCATGGTCAAAATCATATTCCAAAAGGTTTGCCGCCGTACGCATTGTTTTAGACGTAACGTTACTGTACTTAAAGCAACCCGTATCGGAGCATATTGCCGTATACAAATCCTTGGCAATATCATTATCCAATTCAATGCCCATTTTTTCAAATAAAGCATACAAAATTTCACCTGCCGCAGCCGCTTTACCGTCAACATAATTTGCATCGGCAAAATTAGTGTTTGTCAAGTGATGGTCAATATTTATTGAATTATTTATTTCTTCAAAGAGGGACTTTCTCTCTGCTATACGTCCCAAATCACCGCAGTCAATGCACGCGCAAAGGTCGTGATTATGTTTCATACCCTCTTGATACAAAACATAATCATCACCTATAAATGCCAATCTTGACTCAATTCTTCCGTTTACATATACGGTCGCCTCTTTACCCAACTTTCTCATAACCTTTGCAAATGCAAAGCATGAGCCGATTGTATCCGGATCCTCATTCAAATGAGTAAGCACTGCTACGGATTTTGCCTCCATTATCTTATCAATAACAGCCTGCATAACTAATCCCCTTTATTTCTTGTTTATATTATTAAGAAGTCTTTCGATATTTGCACCATGCTCGATTGAATCATCAAGTTCAAACACAAATTCCGGCGTATATCTTAAATCAATTCGTTTACCCAATTCACGTCTTATAAAGCCGGCGGCACTCTTTAAGCCCTGCATAGCTTTTTTTCTTCGTTTCTTCATCGCCCATAACGGAAATATATGCCTTTGCATATCTCAAATCGTTTGTCACATTTACAGTAACAACGCTCGTCATAAGCGGAATACGCGTATCTTTTAATTCACGAATTATATTTGCAAGTTCACGCTTAACTTCTTCATTGATTTTGTCAATTCTTGCCATATTTATTCCTCTCCGATGAATGGCTGAATTTCAGCCAATAACTATCTTTCTATTTCTTCCATAACAAAACATTCGATAGTATCGCCCTCTTTAATATCGTTGAAGTTTTCAACACCAATACCACATTCAAAGTTTTCCGCAACTTCTTTTGCGTCATCTTTAAATCTCTTTAGAGAATTTATAGTACCCTCGTGAACTATGATACCGTTACGAACGATACGAATTTCAGCATTACGCTGAATTTTGCCTTGTGTTACATAACAACCTGCGATAGTACCCACGTTTGACACCTTGAATGTCTGACGTACTTCCGCATAACCGATAACGACTTCCTTAAATTCAGGGTCAAGCATACCCTTCATAGCAGCCTCAATTTCTTCGATTGCCTGATAAATAACTCTGTAAAGTCTTATATCAACTTCATTCTGTTCAGCCGACGCAAGTGCACCTGCGTCAGGTCTTACGTTAAAGCCGACAATGATAGCATTTGACGCATTTGCAAGCATTACGTCAGATTCGTTAATCGCACCTACACCGCCGTGAATTGCTCTTACTCTGACTTCATCGTTAGACAATTTTTTCAAGTGACTGTTTAACAGCCTCAACGCTACCTTGTACGTCAGCCTTGATGATAACGTCAAGCTCTTTCATGTTACCCTCGTCAATCTGGCTGAACAAGTTATCAAGTGATACTTTAACAACTTGATTAAATTTATTTTCTTGAAGTTCCTGTTTTCTCTGTTCAGCAACGTCACGTGCAAGTTTTTCGTTTTCAACGACCATAAATGTGTCGCCACCCGACGGTGCCTCCGACAAGCCAAGAATTTCAACCGGTGTTGACGGCGGTGCAGTCTTAACACGTCTGCCCTTATCGTTTACCATCGCACGAACTCTGCCGACAGCTGTTCCGGCAATTACAAAATCACCGACTTTAAGTGTACCGTTCTGTACAAGAACAGTCGCAACAGGACCTCTGCCCTTATCGATTTCAGCCTCGATTACAGTACCTTGCGCATCTCTGTTAGGGTTAGCCTTTAGCTCCTGCATATCTGCAACAAGAAGTACCATTTCCAAAAGTCCGTCAATGTTAATTCTCTTTTTAGCCGAAATTTCAACGCAGACAGTATCTCCGCCCCATTCTTCAGGTACAAGATCGTACTCGACAAGCATTTGCTTAACTCTTTCAGGGTTAGCACCGTCTTTATCAATCTTGTTAATTGCAACAACGATTGTAACACCTGCCGCTTTTGCATGGTTAATAGCCTCGATTGTCTGTGGCATAATACCGTCATCAGCCGCAACAACAAGTATTGCAACGTCAGTTACCTGTGCACCTCTCGCACGCATTGTTGTAAACGCTTCGTGACCCGGTGTATCAAGGAATGTTATAAGTCTGTCGTTTAGTTTAACGCTGTAAGCACCGATATGCTGTGTAATACCGCCAGCCTCTGTGTCTGTTACGCTTGTGTCACGGATTGCGTCAAGAAGTGATGTCTTACCGTGGTCAACGTGACCCATTACAACAACTACAGGAGGACGCGGAACAAGATCTTCCGGCTTATCTTCTTCCTCGGTTTCAATCATAAGCATATCTTCTTTTGTAAGAACAACTTCCTGTTTAACTTCAATACCGAAATCGTCACCGATAAGCTGTGCTGTTTCAAAGTCGATAGCTTGGTTTTGTGATGCCATAACTCCAAGCATCATAAGTTTTTAACAACTTCTGCCGATGTCTTACCCATCTTAGACGCAAATTCACCGACTGTAATTGTTTCAGGGATTTCAACCTCTGTTATAACCTTAGCCTTTATTTCCTTTTTAGGCTGTTGGTTCTTTTTCCTTTTCACGACGGTTTTTGCCGCCCTTTTTATTTTTAGCTTTACCGCCCTTTTTATCCATCTTGATATTATCAGGAACCATATCTTCAATACGTTCACGGGATTCTATTGTATCAAGTTCAACAGTTGATTGACGGGTATCAACATAACGTTTCTTTTCCTCCGTCTTTACAACATACTCTTCTTCCGTATTGGTATGGTCGATATTGCTTAAGTCAATTCTTTGACCCGACTGTTTCTTTGCAACTTTCTTATGCTTTTTCTTGCTTTTGCTTTTCTTCTTTCTTTTCAGCCTTTGTTTCAGTCTTAACTTCGGCTTTTACCTCTGCTTTTTCTTCAGTCTTTTTAACTTCTTTAACAGGTTTTTCTTCTGCTTTCTTTTCTTCTTTCTTAGCAGGTTTTTCAGCCTTTTCTTCAGTTTTCTTTGCAGGCTTTTTTCGCCGGCTTTTCTTCGTCATTGCCGTCTTCGCTTGCTTTCTTCAAAGCCGCCTCACGCATTTCGCGGATTTCTTCATCTGAAACTTGGTTCATCTCCGTATAAATATCGAAAATCAAACCGATAGTTTCTTCGTCAACCACGCTTGCCGAACTCTTTAGTTCTACTCCGAATTCCGCAAGTTTAGCTATTATATCCTTATTTGTAATCTTTAGATTTTTGAAATCTCACCTAATTTTATCTTATCTGCCATATTTGCATCACCCTTTCTCCATGTCCCAGAGGGATTAGTCGTTTAATCTATCTAAAATTGCTTTCGCAAAATTGTCGTCATTTACGGAAACTACCGCACGGCTGTCTGCTCCTGTAAACTTGCCAAGCTCCGCCTTACTTCCCGCCTCAACAAATTTCGTTTTATAAAATTTGCATGAATCGGTTATTGATTTTTTGTATTATCAGATGCGTCACACGCTACTATAATAAGCTTTGAAACACCGCTTTTAACGGCTTTTGAACATATATCTTCACCTGTCTGCACCTTACCGGCTCTTTTTGCCAAGCCGAGCATACCTAAAATTTGTTGTTCAAATCAATTCCTCCGCCGCTTTATATAGTTCCTTTGGGACGGCACATTTAAAATGACGCTCAATCCCTCTTTTTTTTTCTCCGCATTTCGAATACAGTCTATATTCTTGCAAATATAAGCACCACGTCCGAATAATTTTTTATCACAGTCGAATTTAATCTCACCTGTTTTGTTGTCACGAACCAATCTTATAAGTTCATTTTGCGGATACATTTTTCTGCACGCAACGCACATCCTTTGTGGTATGTGCTTCATATATATTAGTCCTCCGCACTGATGTCTATTTTCCAGCCTGTAAGTCTTGCCGCAAGACGTACATTCTGACCTGCTCTGCCTATTGCAAGCGAAAGCTGATATTCAGGTACAACAACGTGTGCACTCTTTTCCTCTTCGTTGATTTCAGCTGAAATAACCTTGGCAGGACTTAAACTTGCCGCAATAAATTCGGCAGGGTCTTCGCTCCACTTAACTATATCAATCTTTTCATTCTTCAATTCTTCGCCGATATTCTGAACTCTTATACCCTTCGGTCCGATACAAGCACCTTGTGCGTCAACGTTAGGATCGTTTGAATAAACGGCAATCTTTGTTCTTGAACCGCCCTCACGCGCAATGTTCTTTATCTCAACAATACCCTCGGCAATTTCAGGTACTTCTGCCTCAAACAACTTTTTTTACAAGTCCCGGATGAGTTCTTGAAACTATAATCTGTGTACCCTTTGTTCCGCTTTTCACTTCGCTCACATAGCATTTAAGCACTTGACCTACTTCATATGTTTCGCCGATTGGCTGTTCTTTTTCAGGCAGCATTGCTTCGATTTTGCCGATGTCAATAAATACGTTTCCTTTTTCTATTCTCTCGATTGTTCCCGAAACTATGTCATTTGTCTTTTCGGTGTATTCACTGTAAATTATTCCTCTTTCAGCCTCTCTTATTCTCTGCGTAACAACTTGTTTTGCAGTCATTGCACTGATTCTGCCAAAATCTTTCGGTGTTACTTCTATATTTACCATATCACCGATTTGATAATTACCGTTGATTGCTCTTGCGTCCTCAAGTGAAATTTCTTCAAATTCGTCATATACAAGGTCAACAACTTCTTTCTTTGCAAATACCTTTACAGTTCCGCTTTCTCTGTCTATTGAAACCTCAACGTTTTGTGCTGAATAAAAGTTTTCTTATATGCCGCAACAAGAGCCGCTTCAAGAGCGTCTATAAGCACCTCTTGACTTATGCCCTTTTCGTTACAGATTTCCGTAAGAACCTCAAATAATCCCTTTTCCATTTTTATAAATCTTCCTCTCTAAAACTTAAATGATAATCTTATATAAACTGCTTGCTTAACAGGTATTTCTTTCACTTCCCCATCAAGTTCAACAAATGCTGTTTTATCCTTGTAATCCTTTAAAACGCCTGTAAATTCCTTTACGCCGTTTTCTGCTTTGTAAAGCTTTACGTCAACCTCTCTGCCGATATAATAAAGAAATTCACGTTCCTTTGTAAGTTTTCTGTCTGCCCCCGGTGACGAAACTTCAAGCGTATAATTTTCTTCAATAAAATCTTCCGCGTCAAGAAGTTCTTCTACTGCCTTTGAAAACAATTCACATTCATCTATACCAATTCCGCCCTCTTTGTCAATATAATAGCATAGCGAATAAGTGTCATCGGTTTTTTTGTATGTCACATCAACAATATATACATTTTGTTTCTGTGCAATTTGTTCTCCGAGTTCAAGTGCTCGGATTTCTGTTCCGTTAGCCATTTGTACCTCCGTAACTTTTCAAAAAAATCTTTTCATATAAATATGAAAGAGTGGGTAAACCCACTCTTTCTGAATATAGTATATTCCGCTTTAAAAGATATTATATCACATAAATCCAACAATTTCAAGACTTTTTTGTGATTTTATCTTTATTATTCATCGCTGCCGTCATTGCTTTCACTGCTACTGTATTCAGAACTCGAAGATTCACCGCTTGATTCTTCGCTTGATTCATATCTTTCACCTGTACTCTCGTGAGAAGAACTTGATGTTCCCGTACTTTCTTCGGTCGTTTCATGATTTGATGACGAACTGGATGATGAGTTTGATGAACCGGATGATGAGCTTGATGAACTGTTTGAGGTACCTGAGCTTGATGAACCCGAAGTTCCCGATGAACTGTATGATGAATTTGAACTTCTGCTTTTTGAGTTTGATGAATTTGATGAATTTGATGAATTTGAAGTGTTTGACGAGCTTGAAGATATACCGCTTGATGAAGAACTACCGCTCTCTCTTGTAGCATTTTTAGGATTGTCCGTTGTGATATTATCTGCAGGATAACCGAACACATCTTGTACCATCGTTCTGATTTCGTCCATATTAGGTATCCAAACGTCGCCGTTCGCTGAATCTGAACTATATTCACCAGGCAATGAATACGAATGAATATTCACGCTTGAGAAATCAGCCAAATATTTTGAATACTTAATAACTTCACTTACTGTAAAGTTTGTCTTAATTTCAGAGCTTATATCCTTGAATATTGAAGGAATTTTCAAAATCAAAGATGCATTAACCTTTTGGTCTACAACAGCTTTCAGGAATTTCTGCTGCATTTCAACTCTGTCACTGTCACCGTTTACATAACCTTTAAATACACCGGTTGACGGATTGACATTACCGTGTCTGTAACGCATAAGCCATACAGCCTGCTGACCGTTCATCTGATAATCTCCCGGCGGAAGATTTATATGCAGACTCTGTACAGGGTCATCATATACCATACCTACACCGTCGCCGTAAAGATCCGGAATTGTAAATTCAATAGGACCAAGTTCGTCTATAACGTGAGCAACAGCGTCAAAGCTGAAATCAACATAGTAATTTATCGGAATACCCGTTATTCTCGTTACCGCCTCACAAGTTGCTGTCGCACCGCCGATTTCTCCGCTTTCATCCACAAATGCGTGTGCGGCGTTAATTTTTTGATAACGGTTTCCTATATACATTTTTGTATCACGAGGAATTGAGAGCATATTCACCTCTTTTGTTTCGGTATCAAAACTTGCCAGCATTATTGCGTCTGTTCTCAAGCCGTCAACGTCAACACCCATAAGTAAAACGTTTATCTTTCCGTCTGCCGCCTCAACAGTCGAAGTGTTGTCCACTGCTTCCTCATTGTTTGAGCCCGAAAAGTCAATTCCCATACAGACAGCTGCCACGGCAATAATCACTGCGAGTGATATTCCAAGCACTTGAAAATATCTTTTTACATTAAATTTAACTTTCACTCTTTAACCTCCAAAAATATTCATCTATGTTTCAAAAAAAATACAATATATTTTAATTATACCATTCAAACTTACTCTCGTCAATAGAAAAAAACACTTTATGTTTTTAAACTATTTGTAAACTTTACATACATATCCAAAAGTCAAATTGCATTTCAGATAATTCATCAGCACGCAAAAAGGGTGATATTTCCATACCACCCTTTAATTATTAACCCGTATTAAATTTTTATACTAATGTGCAATATATGAAATTTTGTTAGCTTTCAGATATTCTTCGGCATATGTGCCTTTTACGCATTTCACGTTGACTTTTTCACAGCTGTCAAACGCTCCGACAGCAATATATTCAACGCTCTTTGGCAAAACTACGGTTTTAAGATTTTTGCAATTTTCAAATGCTTTTATATCTATGGCTTTCGTGCCGTCAGGAATTACGATTTCCTTTAAATCTGTATTTGAAAATGCTTTCACTCCGATTTCCTGTAATTTTTCGGGTAACTTGATATTTTCAAGGCTTGTGCAGTCAGCAAATGTCATATCTTCAATCTTCATCACATTTTGAGGTATATTTATATCAGTAAGATTATCACAGCCTTCAAATGCTCCCCATTCGATATATGACACTGTTTCGGGAATTTCTATACCTTTCAACTCTTTGTTGTTTTTAAAGGCATCCGCTCCGATTCCCTCTACCGTCACACCTTCAAGTTCCTTTGGTATTACCGCATATTCGCCGAGATTATCCGCAGCTTTCAGAACAGCTTTCTCATTATGAACGGCATATGTCGCATATGATGAAGCGAATGCACTGATTTGAGTCATCATAACTATAAGCATAAGCGCCGCAACTAACATTTTCTTCTTCATATTTGACACTCCCTTTCATTCATTTCCTGTTCTCTTTATAAGTCTATTATACGCCGTATGAATATTTATTACAACAACAACAGACTTACAAAATTGTTTAAATGATTTAAGAAGTTGTTACAAATTGTTACAAAAAATTTTGTTTTATTTTGCATTCAAAAATACACCAAATTTGCGAAACCAAATCAAAGAAAAATATCAAATATTCCGTTCAAAAACGTTCAAAATAATATTATACAAAAAATCAGAGCAAGCTGTATACAGCTTGCTCTGATGTGGTGGGAGAGGATGGATTCGAACCATCGAAGTCAGAGACGGCAGATTTACAGTCTGCTCCCTTTGGCCGCTCGGGAACTCTCCCAAACTATGAGGGATAAACCCGAAAGTTTATCCCTTTTTATGGAGCTGGTGATGGGACTCGAACCCGCGACCTGCTGATTACAAATCAGCTGCTCTACCAATTGAGCTACACCAGCATATTAAATTTTATCCCTACCCCTTAGGGGTAAAAAAACCACTTTATATGAAGTGGTTTTTGGTGGGAGAGGATGGATTCGAACCATCGAAGTCGAAGACAACAGATTTACAGTCTGCCCCCTTTGGCCGCTCGGGAACTCTCCCATGTGTTAGGGATAAACAAAAGCTTATCCCTGTTTGTGGAGCTGGTGATGGGACTCGAACCCGCGACCTGCTGATTACAAATCAGCTGCTCTACCAATTGAGCTACACCAGCATCATATTTAAGAACATTATTTAAAAAGTGGTGGGAGTTACAGGGCTCGAACCTGTGACATCCTGCTTGTAAAGGCAGACGCTCTCCCAGCTGAGCTAAACTCCCATACTTTTTGGTCGGGATGACAGGATTCGAACCTGCGGCCCTCTGGTCCCAAACCAGATGCGCTACCAAACTGCGCTACATCCCGACGTATGTTCTCTGCCGTTTTGCTCTCGCCAAACGACTTGTATATAATAGCAAAGATATTTAGTTTTGTAAACCTCGATTACAGTCGATTATGTTTGTTTTTTGCTAATTTTACTTTTGTATTCTCCTTTTTACATTCATTTTCTACTTTATTCATATTTTTTATAAAATTATAAATAACATAGAAAACAAGCACCAATCCGCCGTAACCGCAAAGTCTGTAAGCTGTATTTATAATTTTAGAAAACCCCGCACCGCTCATAGCAACCGCAATTACAGTCATAAAGAATACAACAACATTCTTCCCTATTTTTCTGCTTGCTATGTCAAGTACGTTAAATCCGTTTGATACGTCTGTGGTAATGACCGCAAAGAAAAGCATTATTCCGTAAATCGCCCCAAACACTTTGTTTTGTCTGAGAGCCATTGTGAGCATAGGTATTTCTCCGAGATTTATTTTGCCGTAATATATTTCAAGCACAGTCCATATAAGTAACATCATAACAAACAGCACCACTCCGGACATAACGCTTGCCACTGCCGCCTCTTTCCTGTCCTGCAAAAACGGCTCATACCCGCAAGAATTGCACCTGTTGTTATAAGATTGTATCCGGCATATGAAATACTTGAAACAGTCATTTTAACTTCATTTGAAAAAACTTGATGTTCTCGAAATCTCAATATATAGAAACAACAAAAAATGATACCGAAAATTATTATTGCACCCAAAATCGAATTTATACCCATAATTTTTTATTGTTCATAAAAATATCATTCCGCATACTGCATTAAAAATAATTGCGCCGAATATTTTTTAATTCCGAACAATATAAAAAGCATTTCCCCTGCACACGCCGTCATAACGCATACTGTGGATATTGCAAAAAAGTAAAGTTATAATTTCGACAATTTTTCTTATATTATGTCTAAAAAAATTGTTCAGATAATCCGAATAAGTTTCTATATTTTTTCTACACACACCGATAAAACCGCATACGCAAACACCGAAAAATAATACACGAAAGCAATACACCTATAATACTGTATTTTCCGTATTTCACAAAAAAAGCTTATAATCTCCTGTCCCGACGCAAAACCTGCACCGATAACCGCCGCCGCATAACCGCATACGACGCTTAAAATATTCCGTATATTCCTCATAGCCTCACCCCCTAAGAAAATTTATGCAAAAAAACAGTGCGGTATTCAAATACCGCACTTAAATTTCTTATTAAATTATTTTTTGATTATTTTTCAATAGAAAGAATTTTAAATTCAATCTCACCGCCGGGAGTATTTGCCTTTACAGTTTCGCCTGCCGCTCTGTTAAGACAAGCCGCACCGATAGGTGATTCGTATGATAGCTTGTTCTTGTAAGGATCAGCCTCTGTTGAACCGACGATTGTGTACTTTTCTTCACCGCCGAATATTGCAAGAACAACCTTTGAACCCGGAGTTACAACGTCTGACTTGATTTCTTCATCGTCAATAACTCTTGCATATTTAAGCATATATTCGATTTCGTTAATTCTTGCCTCTACTTCTGCCTGTTCATTTTTTGCTTCATCATATTCGGCATTTTCCGAAAGGTCACCAAATGAACGAGCCTCTTTAATTTTTTCAGATACTTCTTTTCTTGTGACATTCTTTAAAGTATCAAGTTCGTTTTCAAGTTCCAATTTACCTTCTCGTGTTAAAACAAATTCCTTTTCATCAGCCATTTTATGTCATTCCTCTCTTATTTTCACTTACGATTTAACTATTATAACTTTTTTTGAGTGAATTGTCAAGCTGTATTGGGATTTTAACACTAATTTCTCCCCTCAAGCAAAACATTCGTAGAGGCAGTCATCGTTCACCAAAAAAATATATATTTAGCCCCTCAATCGTCTTTGTCGACAGCTCCACTCGAGAGGAGCCTTTTTAGTATGGATTTCCTAACTTGTACGGGACGGTGCCTCGTCGTTCCTTGCCTCTCCTTGAGGAGAGGGGGACCGCTTGCGGTGGTGTGGTGGCTTTTCTATTCGTATGATGTTCTTATTTTAGCCACCCCTCAGCCGACTTTGTCGACAGCCCCCCTCAAGGGGAGCCTTTCATTTATCTGAGATTAAAGCAACGTCAAATCAACAATGAATTTAATTCAAAATTATGGGCAAGCTAATAAAAAGGAGTGATTTTTTTGAATTTTCTCACTTTAAAAGAGGACTTTTACAAGCGGTACGAAACATCAGGCAAATTTCTTCACTACACCTCATACGGTGCATTATGCACACTTCTCGGACACACAGATATACCCACTGCACCGTCGTTATGTTGTACATTATCAATGCGAGTTGAAATGTTCGCCCGAAAAAGCGGCGGCAACTATGTAAAAATCGAAAACACCACCACAGACAAATGTCTGCAATACCCTTTCGGCACGTCCACAGACCTTTTTAAAGGCAAAACAAAATTCTTTGCCGAGTTAATACACGCACTTGAAAACAGCGGTTTAAAAGGTGCAGAAATACTGTACAATAACACGATACCGAATTTTATATCCTCAAAACACGCTTTTTCGGCTGCACTGATAAAATCACTTATGCAAGTAAGTGATATAGAACTCACCCTCTTGAAACCGCCGCAATATGTGCATTAAGCGACGATTTAACGCCTTATCTCGCCGTACTTTTTTCTAAAAAAAGGCTACTGTACACTTATGAACAGTGGTGAGCCGAAAAAAAAACTGCCGTTGCCGCTTTCCGGCTACAAAATTCTTACTGCGCACTGCACAGAACCGTTAAGCAACCATTCAAAGCACATTAAATATGCTATGTCCGAAATACGAAGATTATACCCTCATATCAATTCAATATCAGACTTGACGCCCGAAATACTGAGCACCGCAAAATCATCGTTTAAAAACAGCAAAGCGGCTAAATATATGTATCACCTATCCACCGAAAATACACGCATTAATACCGTTTCCGCCACATTAAAACGATGTGATATAAAAAACACTTTTCCGCGAAATAAACAATTCGGAACAATCCATGGAACGTTTTTGGGATATTGGCACAGAACATAAATTCCTTGCAAATACTGCACGCAATACAGACGGCATAGCCGCCGTAAGATGTCAGGATAAAGGTATTTGGGCAATCGTTGAAGAAGATAAGGTCGATTATGCAATAAATATGATTAAAAGCGATTTTGAAAACACAATCGGCTATAAACCGACTTTTTGTGTATGTGACACTTTTTAAACAAAAAATGAGTCTGTCGATAAAATGTCGACAGACTCATTCGGTTTAGCCGTTCATTTTTTAAGAAATTTTTCGTGTGCGGCTCTAAGTTCAACAGCCATTGCTTCAGGAGCAGTTGTGTTACAGTGAGCCCAAGCACCTGTTTCAGAAGATGCGTTATACTTAATCTTATCTGCACTTCTCATCGGCGGATAGAATGCGATATGGAAGTGGTAATAATCAGATACATCTTCACCGTTTACAGGGTTTTGATACATACACATCATATAAGGGAACTTATAATCAAACAAACTGTCGAATGTACCGGTTGTTTCCTTTAATATCTTTGCAAGATTTGTCTTTTCACTGTCTGTAAGCTGTGACAAATTCTGTACGTGACGCTTTACGGCTATGTACATACCGTAAGGATATTCGCTGAAGAATGGCAGGAATGTAACGAAATCTTCGTTTTCCATAATAATTCTGTCACCGCAGTTCATTTCATCTTCAAGCATATCGCAGATTAGACAGTTATGTGTTTCGTCAAAATGTTCCTTACATGATTCCATTTCAAGCTGTAATTTCTTCGGAATTACAGAATAACCGTAAATCTGACCGTGAGGGTGAGGCATTGTAACACCTACAACGTCACCTCTGTTTTCAAAAATAAATACATACTTAATCTTTTCGTCCTTGCTTATTTCAACAAATCTTTCTGTCCACAAATCAACAAGTTCTCTGATATGGTCAACAGGAAGCTCCGGCAATGTTACAGTATGCTCCGGTGAGTACAAAATAACTTCGCACTTGCCGTATGCTGGCTTTGTCTTGTAAATTCTTGTTTCAACATCATCCGGTACAGGCGGATTTTGTGAAAGTGCAGGGAAATCATTATCATATTCATACACTGTAAAGTGGTCAGGAACCTTTCCCGAACCCGGACAGAACGGACACCAATCCTTTGGCATCTGAGGTCTGTTCTGACGGTGTGATGCAATCATTACCCAATCCTTTATTAGTGGGTTCCAACGTAATTCAGCCATTAAATTTTTCCTCCTTGAAATTCATATAATACTATTTTACACCTATTTTCATTGTCAGTCAATACCAAAATCACGCAAGTTCAAGTGTGAACGTGAATTTTGTATATTTAACCGTTGAGCCTTCCTTTGTATCGACACTTTCAACCCAAACGTTTTGCTTATGCAATGTCATAATATTTTTAACAAACGACAAACCCAGTCCCGCACCGCTCTTTTCATTTACGCGTGACTTATCGGTTTTATAGAAACGATTGAAAATATTGCTCAAATCCGCACCGCTTATTCCGTCACCGAAATTACCTACGCAAAATCTCGCTCTGCCGTGCTCAATCCATGTTCTTATACCGATTGTCGAATTAGGATAACTGAATTTTATCGCATTGTCAAGCAAGTTTATGACAACTCGTTTTATCGCGTCTTTATCTGCTATAACTTTCAAAATGTCATCTTCAAAATCAACATTAAGTTCAAGATTTTTCTCGTCAATTCTGTTACACAAACCGATTATACAAATTCTTGTAAGCTCGTTCAAATCAAATTCAGACACATCAAGTTTATATTCGCTTGACGACATTTTTGACATTTCAAGCATATCATTAACCATTTTCGTAAGACGTTTTGATTCGTCAAGCACGATTTTAAGGTATTCCTTTTTCTTTTTCGGGCGGAATTGTACCATCCAAAATACCCTCGATAAATCCAGAAATACTCGTCATAGGAGTTCTGAGTTCATGCGATACGTCGCTTATAAACTCACTTCTTGTATCCTCCAATGCCTCTATGGAATCCGCCATAAAGTTAAAACTTGACGCAAGCTGTCCTATTTCATCGGCACTTGTCACCTCAACACGTTTGTCAAACTTACCTGACGCAATTCCCCTTGCAGCCTTATTAATCTCCTCTATCGGTTTTGAGATTTTCTTCGACTGCATATACACAAGTACAAATGCTGCCAATACAGAAAACAGTGATGTAATAATAACCATCATAAACAACTCAAGCGTAGTTTTTTTCTTATATCAAAAATGCCTGTCACATAAAATGACGCTCCGACAATACCTCCCTGATATTTAATCGGTACACCTATAACCATCATTTTATTTTTATACGAACCGTTTAATGTGCTGTATTTCTTTACGATATTTCCGTTTGTTACAATATGTACAAGTTCGTCCGGAACGGTCGCGGAACTTGTTGTACTTTCCAAAACTTCACCGTTTGAATTAGTTACTATAATATCAGAGTTCAAAAAGCTGCCCCACGACCTTAAAAGCTGTTTATATGCCGCTCTTGCACGATAATCGGTATCTTCTATTTGCAGTGATCCTGTCCAGTACTCCAAATTCTGCGATACGCTTATAACGTTATTCATATGAGTGCTTATTGCAAAATGATTTACAAATATACCGACCGTAACCGCAACCGACGTAAAAACAAGCATAAGTATTATAGCATACGTCCAAAACAAACGTCCCAAAATACTCTTAAACATTATCTTACCTCGAATTTATAACCTACGCCCCATACGGTTTTCAGCTGCCAATTTGCCTCAACGCCCTCAAGTTTTTCTCTAAGTCTTTTTTATATGAACGTCAACTGTACGCGAATCACCGAAATAATCAAATCCCCATACTTCTTCCAAAAGCTGTTCACGCGTGAACACTCTGTTCGGGTTTGACGCAAGGAAATACAAAAGTTCAAGTTCTTTCGGCGGTACCTCAACTATATTTCCGTTTATTTTAAGTTCGTAGTTTGAAAGGTTTATTGTAAGGTTAGGGAAAACAATTTCTTTTTCCGCATTTGATTCCTTTGTATCACTTCTTCTCAACACAGCCTTAACTCTTGCAAGAAGTTCTTTCGGCTCAAAAGGCTTAACCATATAATCGTCCGCACCGAGTTCCAAACCAAGCACCTTATCGAATGTTTCGCCTTTTGCTGTAAGCATTATAATAGGAATATTACTTACACGTCTGATTTCACGGCACACCTGCCATCCGTCCATTTCAGGCATCATAACATCAAGAATTACAATAGCCGGTGCCTCTGACTTAAAAAGTTCAACGGCTTTTTACCGTTGTTTGCGGTAACGGTATCAAACCCCTCTTTGTCCATATAAAGTTTTATAAGTTCTACTATATGTTCATCGTCATCTACTATAAGTACCTTATTGTTAGCCATTATTTTGTCCTCCTGTTTTTTCATCTTAATATGATACATTTATTATACCATAAACCGAAAAATAATAAAGAGTATTGCGAAAATGTTTTAAATGTTATATAATAAATTCATAAAATTTTCACAAATTGGTGTCGAATATATTTTCAGGCACTACGAAAGGACGAAAACATAATGAAACTTGGAATCGTAGGCTTACCTAACGTTGGTAAGTCCACATTATTTAATGCAATAACTCAGGCAGGTGCAGAATCGGCAAACTATCCGTTCTGTACGATTGAGCCGAATGTCGGTATAGTTGACGTTCTGACGAACGTCTTGACAAACTTGCAGAAATGTATCACCCTAAGAAAGTTACTCACGCCTATATCGAATTTGTTGACATAGCGGGTCTTGTAAAAGGTGCTTCAAAGGGTGAGGGTCTTGGAAACAAGTTCTTATCTCACATTCGTGAGGTTGACGCTATTGTTCACGTTGTACGTTGTTTTGAGGATGCAAACATCACTCACGTTGACGGTTCAATCGACCCTATCCGCGATATTGAAACTATCAGTCTTGAACTTATTTTCTCTGATATTGAAATGATTGAGAGAAGAATTGACCGTACAAAGAAAGCTATGAAGGGCGACAAGTCACTTGCAACAGAACTTGCACTTTTGGAAAGAGTTAAAGCGACTTTGGAAGAAGGACTTCCTGCAAGAAGTATTGAATACACAGACGACGAAATGGCTATAATGAAAGAAATTTCGCTTATTTCAATGAAGCCGGTTATCTATGCCGCAAACGTTGCGGAGGACGATTTCTCAAAAGGTATCGAAAACAACGAATTTGTAAACAGAGTTAAAGAACTTGCCGCAAAAGAAGGCTCACAGGTTATGCCTGTAAGTGCAAGAATAGAAGAAGAAATTTCTCAGCTTGACGGTGATGAAAAGGCAATGTTCCTTGAAGAACTTAATATGAGCGAATCAGGTCTTGACAGACTTATCAAAGCAAGCTACACATTGCTTGGTCTTATCAGTTACCTTACAGCCGGCGAACCTGAAGTTCGTGCATGGACTATCACAAAAGGAACAAAAGCACCTCAAGCGGCAGGTAAAATTCATACAGACTTTGAGCGTGGATTTATCCGTGCGGAAGTTGTTCACTATGACGACCTTATGGAATGCGGAAGTATGACAGCCGCTAAGGAAAAAGGTCTTGTAAGAAGTGAGGGTAAAGACTACGTTATGAAAGACGGAGATATTGTTTTGTTTAGGTTTAATGTATGATGAATAAAACTATAAAAAGCGTTTTCAACCATTGCATTTGCAGAGGTTATACGCTTTTTATTTTAGGACTTTTAATATAAGGAGCTTTATAAATGTTTACTTCTATTTTATCAAGTATAATCATTTGGAGTGCCGTACTTATTATAGCATTAAGAGTTGTAACAAATTCAGGTATTCAATTTTCAAACAACAAATACATATCTGAATTGACTTGTTACAAAGGTACTTCATCAAATTATAAAACCACAAAAAGGATATACTATGCGTATTTCTTTTGGCATTCTCTTTCAGAATTATAGTATTTTTGTTTTCCGTAGTGATAATATATATGTTCAATGACAACATAAACAGTTTTGGCGATATACTTGAACAGTATATGAAATGGGACGCAAATAACTACGTTCGCATTGCTACAGGCGGATATACATACTATACGGAAGGTGAAAATTTTACAACTCTTGCATTTTTTTCCGTTATATCCTTGGCTTATGAGGATTGTCAATATTATTTTCAGAGATTTGAGAGTAAGCGGACTTTTTGACTTCATTCGCACTGTATTCGGGTGCGTGCTGTTTCCTATACAAACTGTTTTCAATAGATTACAGTAAATCTGTTGCCGTTCGTGCAATAGTGTATATGTCGGTATTTCCACACGCACTGTTTTTCGGAACACTTATGAATGAAAGTATGTTGCTTTTCACATCTGCTGCAACTTTATATTATATAAGAAAACATAAGTGGTACCTTGTCGGTATATGGGGTGCCGCGGCAGCACTGTCGAGAATGCTCGGAATACTGCTTGCGATACCTGCGGCAGTTGAATGGCTTGAACATTACAAAATATTTGAAAAGCTTAAAAACAAGGATATAAAAACAGTATGGCAACTTTTCTACTCCAAAGGACTTTGGATATTTTTAATGCTACTTGGAACAGGAATTTATCTGTTCTGTAACTATAAAGTCACAGGCGACTGCTTTAAATTCCTTGAATATCAACGAACAATTTGGGGACACGGCTCCGCATATTTCGGAACGGGTATCAATTCAATCGTTTCAAAATTAAATTTGGGTACTGACAAAGATATGCTTGCGTCTGTATGGATTCCGTCTTTGGCTGCAATAATTTTTGTAACCGCAAATTTATTTTACGGTATCAGAAAGCACAAAAGTATGTACACTGCATATCTCGTTGTGTATCTGATTTTAAACACAAGTTTCGACTGGGTTATAAGCGTTCCGAGATATATGACTTGTGCAATTCCGGCATTCCTTTTCCTTTCAGATTTTTCGGAACGACACAAATGGACAGAACCTATTATCACAGCCTCAATGGCAATAGGTTTAGGCATTTATTTGACAGGATACTTGTGTTGGAAACAAATTTTATAACGGAGGATTAATATGAGCACAGTAAAACCATTAAAAACAAAAAATACGGACTATATAAATATTCTTGTACTTTGTCTTTGTGTTACAGCCGTTTTCTTCGTCGCCTGGACATTTACGGGACAATGGCCTTGGAAATCACAGCCATATAATTCGTACATACTTCAAGCTCAGTCTTGGCTTGAGGGCAGACTTGATTTAGGGCGTGACTATCCGTATCTTGAGCTTGCGATTTTCAATAATAAATATTATGTAAGCTTTCCGCCGTTTCCGTCTTATGCTATGCTGCCGTTTGTGCTTATCGGCTGGAACAGTTGTGACAGTATGATTGCATTTGCGGTATCGCTTTTGGGAGCGGTATACGCATTTAAGATATTAAAGCATTTTGATATTGAAAGTAAAAAACCGCAATATTTTTCACATTACTTCTTACAGTCGGTTCAAACTGGCTTATGACTGCACAAAATGCTTGGGTATGGTTTATCGCTCAAAATATGGCTTTTACATTAAGTCTTATGGCAATATACTATGCTTTGAAAAACAAAATAGGTCTTTCACTTGCATTTTGGGCATGTGCGGTAGGTTGCAGACCGTTCCAGATATTATATCTGCCTGCACTTCTATATCTGATATACAACGCACACAAAGCAGTCAACCCAGAAGATAAAATCATCGATATTATAAAAAGCGTTATCTCACCCTTGTTCCTATGGCGGTCATTGCATTATCGTATATGATTTTAAACTTCGCTCGTTTCGGCCATATTACGGAATTCGGTCACAACTATCTGCCCGAATTTACACGTTCGGAACTCGGTCAATTCAATATCGGATATATGGCTGAAAATCTGAAAAATATGTTTTCCGTTCCCGAAACACAGAACGGAATTTGGCAATACCCTTATGCCAACGGAATGTGCATATTCTTGGTGAGCCCGATATTTATATCTTACTTGGTATATATTGCACGTTCAATTATAAAGCACGAAAAATTTGATATGAAGTTTATGATTCTTGTTTTGACAATCGCAATAATCGAACTTCTTTCAATAACTGTGCACAAAACAATGGGCGGTGCACATTTCGGTAACAGGTACACAAATGACGTTCTTCCTATTATATTTATAGGAACAGTTATGTTACTGCCGAAGGATAATGATTGGGAAAGTTTCAATTATCCCCTATTCTTTATCGGTCTTGCGATTAATTTAGTCGGCTCAATTATGTTTTTTGTACAATAATTATTAAACAGAGGTGATTTAATTGTTAGGAGTTATTTATTATTTGCTTTTTTCTTATCATCGGATTTATTTACAGTTCGATGTTCTTCAAAAAAAAAGATATTTATTACAAACTATGGTCGGGACTTGTTTTCGGAAATATAATACTTATGGCAGGAATTATTCCGTTTGCCTTGATTTTAAATTCAAATACATAAGCCACATACTTTTACTTATTACGGCGATTATACCGATAGTTGTATTGGGAATTAAGCACAAAGACGTTGTGCAAAGTATTTTTCTGAGAAAACAGTATATTTAAAGAAACATCTTGTATGCAAAGAAAACGTGGTTATATCAAATAAGATTTTTCTGTTTTGATTATGCCTGTCACACTGTTAATATGCTTGCTTATGGTAAACCATATCCTTGCACCTTATGCCAACGGCGCTGTAAGTTCGGGACAGTCTACATACGGTGACTTACAAATGCACCTTGGATTTGTCACATCAATAGCCGAACAAAAAACATTTCCGCCGGAATACTGTTTCCTTTCGGGAACAAGATTAAACTATCCGTTCCTTATTGATTCGCTTTCTTCAAGCCTGTATATGTTCGGTTGTCCGCTTAGAATTGCCGTACTTATTCCAAGCTTTATATTTGCACTTTGTATAGTAATGGGATTTTACATTCTTTCATTCTCCCTTACCAAGAGTACAACCGTATCTGTCATTGCAACATTGTTCTTTTTTCTTAAACGGCGGATTTGGTTTTGCGTATTTCTTTGAGAGTGCAAAAGAAGACCCGTCAAACTTTACAAAGTTCTTTACGGAATACTACCAAACACCGACAAACTATAATGAACACAATATACGTTGGTCAAATGTCATTTGCGATATGATTATACCACAAAAAGAACAACAATGGCAGGTTGGTGCGTAATCCTGTTTGAACTTGAAATGCTTGTAAATGCGGTAAAGAATAAAAAGACATCTTATTTCATTATTCTCGGAGTTATCGCCGGCTGTATGCCGATGATACACACATTCATTACTTGCACTCGGAATTATAAGTGCCGGAATGTTCTTCCTTTATCTTTACGATGAAAAAGACAAGAAAAGCTATATTATGCGTTGGATATACTTCGGAGGCATTACACTTGTACTTGCTATGCCACAGCTTTTCTTCTGGACATTCTCACAAACTTCGGGAAACAATTCATTCCTAAGATATTCATTTAACTGGGTAAATGAGGCTGATCCGTATTTATGGTTCTATATCAAGAATTGGGAATTCCTTTCTTGTTCATTATCCCTGCGTTTTTCAATACATCAAAGGATAATAAAAAAATTAGTGCTTAGCTGCGGATTGTTGTTCTTAATCGCCGAACTTATCTTGTTCCAGCCTAACGATTATGATAACAACAAACTGTTCTACATAGCATATATGATTGCGGTAATCATTGTTTCGGAATATCTTGTACTTATTTATAATAAACTTAAAGGTATCAACTTACGCGGTTTCCTTGCGGCATTGGTTATTATTTCCGCTACGCTGTCAGGAGTTATGACAATCATCCGCGAATATCACTCAGGTGCAATGTATCAGACATATAGCGCCGCTGATATTGAAGTTGCTGAATATATCAAAGACAACACCGACGCAAACGGTGTGTTTATGACAAGTACAAATCACATTAACCCTGTAGTTTCACTTGCCGGAAGAACAATATATGTAGGTTCTTCGTTGTATGTGCATTTCCACGGGTTCGGAGAAGAATACACTGAGAGGAGCGAAGAATTAAAAACAGCATATGAGGGTTCTTCTCAACAGTTAAAGTCATTTGCAGATGAAAACAACATTTCATATATCTATGTAGGAAACAACGAAAAACAAGATTTCAATATAAATTACAATTCACTTTCACAGTTTGAAAAAATATATGATGAAAATTCAATACAGATATATAAAGTGAAATAAATGCAAAAAGCAGACAAAATCGTTTATGATTTTGTCTGCTTTATTTTTAACAATTCAGCATTTTCCCGCACTTTTGCAAACTTCCTTAATAGGACATACCGCACATTTAGGGTTTCTTGCCGTACATACCGCACGACCGTGTGCCACAAACTGATGGCACATTCTAAGCTGATAATCGGACGGTACAATCTTTTTCAAGTCCATTTCGACTTTTTGTAGGATCGTCGTTCGTTGTAAGACCTATACGCTTTGCAATCCGCTTACAGTGTGTATCAACCACAACAGCAGGCTTACCGAATATATCGCCAAGTACAAGGTTTGCTGTTTTTCTGCCCGTTCCGGCAAGACTTGTCAAGTCCTCCATTGTATCGGGTACTTCCCCGCCGTAAACGTCAATAAGCCTTTGACAGCACAAGATTATATTTTTCGCCTTGTTGCGGTAAAATCCCGCCGATTTTATATCTTCACAAAGCTCGTCATAATCCGCATTTGCAAAATCTTCTGCATTCCTATACTTTTTAAAAAGTGTTTCGGTAATTATATTAACTCTTGCGTCGGTACATTGTGCCGACATTTGAGTGGCAATAAGCATTTCAAGCGGTGTTGTGTAATTAAGCGAACATTTGACATCGGGATATGCCTTGTCCAAAAGCTCTCGCAATTTCAAAACTCGTTCTTTCTTCGTCAAAGAAATCACCTCAATTCAATTTTTCTGATAAGTACATTATATAATTTTTCGTAAAAATTTGCAACAAAGACTTGCACTTTTATTAAATAACATATATAATATTACATAAAGTTGTTTTCAACTCAACACTTTTTTATACGAAAGGAAATGGGAAAATGGAAAAATACGAAAAGATGAAATCTTTTGATCCGGAAATTTATGCGGCAATTCAAGATGAAACAAATCGTCAGAACAATAAAATTGAACTTATTGCGTCTGAAAACTTTGTATCGGAAAGAATTATGGAGGCTAACGGCTCACCGCTTACAAACAAATATGCAGAGGGTTATCCGGGAAAACGATACTACGGCGGTTGCGAACACGTTGACGTTGTAGAAACACTTGCTATCGAAAGAGCAAAAGAATTATTCGGTGCAGACTATGCAAATGTTCAGGCACACTCAGGTGCTCAGGCTAATATGGCTGTATTCTTTGCACTTCTTACACCGGGCGACACAGTTCTTTCAATGAGCCTTGCTCATGGCGGTCACCTTAGTCACGGAAGTCCTGTTAATATGTCCGGTAAGTATTTTAACATTGTACCTTACGGTGTTACAGAAGATACTAACACAATAGATTATGACGAAGTAAGACGTATAGCACTTGAATGTAAGCCAAAACTTATCCTTGCAGGTGCGTCAGCTTATCCAAGAATTATTGATTTCAAGAAATTTGCCGATATTGCAAGCGAAGTCGGTGCATACTTTATGGTTGATATGGCACATATCGCAGGACTTGTTGCAGCAGGTTGCCATCCGTCACCAATGCCGTATGCAGACGTTGTTACTACAACAACTCACAAGACTCTAAGAGGTCCTCGTGGCGGTCTTATTCTTACAAATAACGAAGAAATCGCTGTTAAGATTAATAAGGCTATCTTCCCGGGTATTCAAGGCGGTCCTCTAATGCACACAATCGCAGCTAAGGCAGTATGCTTTAAAGAAGCACTTGACCCAAGCTTTAAGACATACGCAGAACAGGTTGTTAAAAATGCATCAGTTCTTGCAGATACACTTATGGCAGAAGGTTTTAAACTTGTAAGCGGCGGTACTGATAACCACCTTATGCTTGTAAACCTTACAGATACAGGCGTTACAGGTAAAGAAGCTGAAAAAATGCTTGACGAAGTCGGTATTACAGTAAATAAAAACGCAATTCCGTTTGATACAAAGAGTCCGTTCGTTACAAGTGGTATCAGAATCGGTACTCCTGCCTCAACTTCAAGAGGTTTTAAAGAAGAAGATATGGTCGAAGTCGGTAAACTTATCGCTATGACAATCAAAGACTTTGAAAATAATAAAGAAGAAGTTAAGACAAGAGTTAAGGCTCTTTGCGATAAATACCCACTTTACAGATAAACCTATCGAGCCTGTCACAAAAATATCGACAGCTCCAAAAGATTATTATGCGGATTTTGATATTTTTTCAAAATCCGCTATTTTTCTATTGACAAATATAAATTAATGTGGTATTATAGTATCTGTTAATGGCTCGTTGGTCAAGCGGTTAAGACTCCGGCCTCTCACGCCGGCAACGAGGGTTCGATTCCCTCACGAGTCACCAAATTTTAAAATCACAAAAAACCGTATAAATGCTTGAATATCAAGTGTTTATGCGGTTTTTTAGTGCTTGCGAGAAAAAAAATCAACGTGATAAAAAGTGATAAAATGTTATACTTTTTTATTAGTCAGTCAAAAATATTGTGGTATAATATCACGACATATATTGCCTTACACGACCGCTGATTCGTTGCCGCCTGTTACTGTTGATATGAAATCATTGTAAAACTCCTCTGTCGTATTATTTATAACGATTGCCCCCATATCACGAACATTTTCTATTATCACGCCGTCATAGCCTTGACTTTTAGCTTTTTCAGCTATTTCACGTGTTGTATTTCCTAATTTGTCGTCTAACTCATTCCACATATGTCCTTTTGCGTCTATAACATATGGCTTTTTTATTGCAAGGTAAACCTCGTATAATTGCTGATTATCAGATTGAGCATAGCTATTTGATGTCACTTTGCTATCAGAAAAAAACAAAGAAATTCTATCGTCAGACATTTTAGGGTCAAACACATAAAAGCCCCCTTATCTGTTCCGTGATATACCACTTTCGGAGTTCCGTCCTCATTTACAACCTTGCTTGCCTCTGTAGGTTTGAAATTTTTGTCATGTTGCTTGACAAGTGCATGTAATTCTGATATAGTATAGTTATTCCGTTGGTCTGATGAGGCTAAGCTATTATTGCTGAACCTTTTACTTTCCAACGGAATTTTATTTATATTCTGTAATTGATATGCCCGTTTTATCGTTCCGTTACTATTTATATTATTTAATTCCTCAACATACAGCTTTACCAACTCATTTTCATTTCCTATATTTGAAATGGCATAAAGACTGTGCATCATCATTGAATTATTTGATTTTGCATTTGTGTTTGGTATCGTATAGCTATCAAATAATATAGCACTCTCTACAATGCTGTTTATGTAATCAAGATGTGATACAGCACTAACATTTTTAGGACCTTTATGCCCTTTCGTTTCATTAAACACTTTGCCAGACACATTTATATCCCAACCTGTATCTATATTTTTGCGTACACCTCGTGAATTATCTTTTTCAGTTACCACATGTACTGGCGTTTTATCATTTGCTCTCCAATCGCCAAACCAAGCTCTAAAAAATGGTGACTTTTCTTTCATTTCGGAATAATATCTTTCCGCTATTTTTTTGTTTTTTTCATATCTTCATCAGAAAAATCGTATATACTTTTTCGAGCTATTGACTGTATCGCCTCAACATCTTTTTTTCGCCTATATTAGAGTTCTCATTGTCTGAATTGCCCTTTAACGAAAACTTTGTTTTGTTTGTACCTTTCCCATTCTCCCAAAAAATACAACGTCCGCATTTTGAGTAGGTTTCATACTTTCAGGAAATGTATTAAGCCGTTCTTCTTTACTCATACTTTGTCTTGACTTAACGTCGTCAGCCTCGATTTCTCCTGCGCTTCGGTTTCTGTTTTCGTTATCAGGACTTTCGCCGACTGCAAATCCCTCTCTCACTTGTATTGCGTGTTGTACTTCGTGTATGAGCGATTTTAATTTTTCTTGTGTTGGCAAATTTTCGCTTATGAATATACAATCGAAATTAGGCGAATAAACCCCTCTTGCGTCTAAATCCGATATTTCCTTGACCTTTACTTTTTTCAAATCGGGATATGCTTTGAATAAGTCCTCGTGTTCAAGAACTTCATTTAAGTTTACAGCTTTGCCTAAACGTATTTTTTCTTCCTTATATTTAGCTTTGCTATCGTCAATTTCAAACTTCCACTTGTTATCTAATCCTCTACTCCAACCTGTTACTTTTCTGATTTCTTCTGCACTTGCCCCGTCTTTCTCTAAGGTTTCAGCTTTTTGCAATAACCCTATATCTGCGATTTTAGAATTTTTACCGCCAAAAGAATACTTGACATTTGAATTATTTTGGGGTATACTATCACTAACGGAGTAACTGAACCCCATGTCAAGTGATTTTTCTTGGCTGGGAACTCCGTTATTTTTTTGCGCAAAATCTACTTTATGTACCCAAAAAATATTTTTTGTCTGGCGACTTTCTTACATCTATGTTTATTGTTATCGGATGACCGTCTATAATTGCAGTTGATTCTGTATAAGCATATTTTACAGCGCTATTCGGGTTATGCACATTTTCCACATTATCTGTTAATAATTTGCCTCTTTTAATTATATCCGGCAAATCCCTTACCACTGCCAACTTTGCGATTTTGATTTTTCGTCCAAGCTTATAAAAATTTTTCTCGCCAAATGTTTCCTTTATACCTCTTGGGGTTATTTGTATAACCATGCCGCTATCTCTGTTTATAACTGTACGACTTCTTCCTGGTATAATGTAAAAAAGACTCATCTAACGGTCATTTACATTATACCTTTCTCCTTCTATCAACCTTTTAATCCGTGGTTGATTACGGTTTGATACATTGGTATTATATAAACATGTGATGTGGATTTGTATTTCTGTCTGTGGCTTTGACTACTTGAAGGAGGTTCTTACCACGCCTTGTTTCTTAGTAATGATTAGTTAGATGAGTCTTTGAATTCGTATCTTGTACCAGGTTTTACGGAACAAGTGTTGTGGATAAACACATTACATATTTTTTGAAAGGAATGTATTATCATGATTTTAGTCGGAATTGACATTGGTAAAAACAAACACACTTTTTCCATAATTAATAAAAGCTCAGGTGAAATACTTTTATCTCCTTCTGATTTTTCTAATAATCTGGAAGGTTTCTTGTTTCTCATCCAAAAATTAAACAACTATACTAAATCAGAACTTCTTATCGGCATGGAAGATACAGGTCATTATCACTTTGCCTTACTTAAGTATCTTCTTGACAGACGATATACCGTTGCCCTGATTAATCCTACAACCACTGATCTTACAAAGAAAATTACAAGGCGGTATTACTAAAAACGACCATCTTGATTCTCTCACCATCTGGGATGTGATTTCCTCTAATCACCGCAATAAACCTTATCGTGTTACAAAGTTAAATCGTTTTGACCTCTACGAGCAGAAACAATTAACCCGCCATCATCATAATCTGAAAGAAGAGTTAAACACATACAAAAATCGTCTTCAAAAATGCATTGATATTGTATTTCCCGAATTCAACTCTCTGTTTCATTCTAAATATGGGATTGTATATATGAATATTTTAAAAATATTCTCTTCTGCCAAAGCAATTGCAAATGCTGATATACGAAGTATCCGTAAATGTTTTGAATTCAAAGGAAAAGGAAAACGAATTTCCCTATCTGCTGAGCAACTAAAACTTATTGCCAAGTCTTCTATTGGCATACCTTCTGTCGCTGAAGAAATTCAAATCAGACATCTTGTAAGCCAAATTGAATTATTGAAAAAACAAATTTCTGAGATAGACAAAAGGATAGAAGAGTTTTCCCTCAAAAACAACTCTCCTATCCTCACCATACCGGGAATATCACATTTTTCCGGTACTTCTATTATATCAGAATTAGGAGAGATTTGCAATTATACAAAGGCATCTCAAATCATCAAATTTGCAGGTGTTGCTCCATATCACTACGAATCCAGTCAATTTACGGCACAGCATACAGCCATTACAAAGAAAGGCTCTAAATATCTTAGAAAAACTTTGTATCAGATTATTTTACCTGTTATCAGTAACAACGAAGTTTTCCATGCCTATTACACCAAAAAGTTAAATGAAGGCAAAGGTCACAGATGTGCTCAAGGTCACTGTATCAGAAAACTCTTAAGAGTTATCTATCATATCTTAAGCACAGGACAACCATTTAATCCAGAACTTTTGGTATAACCTAACATAAATTACCTTTTGCGAATTACCTTCCACAGAGGGTTTATTTAGCGTGCCACAAAATTCACAATTATTTATATGTTTTCAATGTTCATTCTCAGCTAACTAAATTTTATTTTTTTCAAAAAATACTTGATTTTTATATAGTTAGCTCCTTCATCACTAAAGAAACCTTCGTTAAGTAGCGTATTTTTACACTGCGTTGTACATTGACATAGTCTTGAATACTTTTTATACCGAAACTGCCAATTACATCTTCATTGATTGAAATGTTATAATTACCTGTTTTTTATTGGCAAACACAACATCACCATTCTTTTTCATACTCTCAGGAAAAGTGTTCTTGCGTTCTTCCTCAGTCATATTCATGCGGTTTTGTACATCTCGTGCCTCGATTTCACCTGCTGTGTTTTTATATAAGTCCATCGCAGTTTGCTCCTTAAGAGTTCTTAACTTTTTCATTAAACTTATATATTTTTCTGCATATTCTTTTTCCTTCGTCAATGTATTCCTCACTTACCTCATAAAGACCTTCCGGCAGTTTTTCTTTTTAAGTATGCTTTCGATTTTTTCATATTATCCTCGTCAAATAGGTTTATAAAATCAAGCCCTGTCTTATTCTCAAAATCATCAAAATCTACTAACTTGTCAAAAACATTATTCGCCGCGTCTTGATAAAATTCCAAAACCATTGAATTTTTTTCTTATTTCTCGCTCAAGACTTTCTATATCTTGACCGTTTTTTACTTTCCAATATTCAACGTTTGCCCCTGTCGCAAAGCCTTCATAATGCTGTATTGCATGTTGAATTTCATGTATAAGTGTACTCTTATCCTGATTTGAACTGTCGTATGCGTTTAATGTTATTGTATTTAAACTTGGAGTATATTTTCCGTGTTCACCTTTTTGCATTGATGTATCAAATTCAACATCTACCGTTTTCAAAAATGGATAAGCTCGAAACAATTCATCGTGCTTTATATAATCTTGAAGTACAGACGGTTTTCTTACCTCTTTTGTAGTATTTATAAGACCGTTAAGTTCTGATTGTTCTTGCTCGGTGATTGTGCCATTTATAAATTTCATTTCAAGTTCCTTTTTTTCTTGCCACGTCAGGATTGCTTGTAATTCCACCTTTATCAAATTCCATTTTAGAGTCGTCAATCTCAAATCGCCATTTTCCGTCAAGACCTCTGCTCCAACCTGTTTTTGGTCGTATTGTTTCTTTTTTTCGCCGTTGAGTTCCATTTCTTTTGCACGAGAAAGTTGAGTAATATTTGCGGTTTCTGCCTTATTACCGCCAAACGAATATCTTGTTTCACTTCCAGTGTCGCTCTCCGTATTTTCTGTCGTCTCTTTTAGCATATTTTCAAGTAAATCATGTGTTTTTTGTAAGTCTTGCATTTGAGAATGTTTACTGCTGAATTTTGCCTTTATCTTATTTATAAGTTCCTTGATAGCGTCAAGCAATCTGCGTATAACACCTCGTCTTTGCTCTTTATTTTCTATACTATCAACGAACTCCATAACTGCGTCAGCGTCTTTAAGAATATTTTGAGTATAGTCGGCTACAATTTCTCTTGTAGCCTCTTCGTATGTTAAATTTATTGACGATTTAGCGTAAGTATCAACCTTTTCTTTTACAAGTTCATCAATACTTTTATCGGTGTTTTTTGAATAAAGCCGAGTACACATTTCTTGTATTCTGTATAATCGAGCGTATCTTCAAGATAATGAGTTAATTCATGTGAAAAAACAGTCATAACCTTGTCATCGGCAGACAATGAAATATAAATCACGCCCTTGTAATAACAACCGTTTGCGTCATTACTTATCGTTGGTACAATCTTTATAGGCACACCAATAGCACTGCCAAGAGTATCTAACGCTGTTCCGTCCTCTAAAGGCAAAAGGTCAGAGTATTCGTCCTGTAATAAACCCGGTATCTTATCTTCTTCTGAAATTTCAATACTTTTTATTGCATTATCAGTCTGCGTAGTATTCGTATTTTTATCTGTATTAGGTGCTTGACTGTTGATTTTTTCGCTTTTGGCATTATTCGATACATCTGTATTGTTCTGTATTCCGACATATCGACTTGTTGATTTAGATATTCTTCTCTTTCGTCTGAATCTGATTGTTCTTCGTTCGGGTTTGTTTTTAAATTATCAGTCCCTCTTTTGGCAATATTAATAGCACCATACTTACCCGAAAAGTGCATAAGTTTGCCTCTATCCTCTGCGCTGTATGGCTTATGATAATCTTTTTCATCACCGTCAACACCTGCAAAAATGCCGTGAACATATTTGTCGCCCACTTGCATACCTTTTTATCAAGCATTTCTAATTCTTCATTTGTAACATTTCCGTTTTTTCATATGCCTCTTTCACTAAAGAGTTCATATAATTATCAACAGTGCCTTTATCAAAAAAGTTCCGTCAGGCATAATAGGCGTATAAGCCACTACATTAAGCCAATTACCTTTTAGCCGTAATATTTGTATTTACGGCGTCTTGCGTATTATATACAACAACACATACCCACAATTTTGTATTGTTTATGTTAAGATGCGCGTTGTCTGTACCAATTAAAGCGATAACTTCGGTTATCGCTTTTTTTTATTTATTTCATACAAAAAGCACTCACTGTTCAGCAAGTGCTTGACATTGCATTGTCACCTCATTCATTGTAAGATATTTCAACATTAAAATAGCAGCTGAAAAATCAGCTGCTATTTCTTATTTATTTAACTCTTTGAATTGTAACAGTTTGTTCTGTTTCATTCCACTCAACCGTTGCACCCAGATTTTCCGAGATGAAACGTATCGGTGTATATGTACGGTCGTTTTCAACAAAAGCAGGACTATCGAGTTTAACGTCCTCACCGTTTACTTTTGCATAATCCGAGCCGATTGTGATAAGAATTGTTACATCCTCTTGTTTTTCATTCTTACCTGTGATTGTTACAAGTTGTTTTTCGCCGTCCCATTCAACTGTTGCGCCAAGATTTTCCGCAATAAAACGAGCAGGCAACATTGTACGGTCATTCACAACCTTTGGAGCAACATCATTTGTCTTTGTTGTTCCGTAAACGAGTGCGTCATGTTCATCGATTGTCAAAACTATTGTATTTGAACTTTCTTTATTTTCATTTCCGCTATTATTATTTACGACATCTTCACTTCCGCCGTTTTCCTGTTTCTGTTCAGTCCACTTTGCGTAAAGTTTAAAACTTTTTGTTACTTTTTCCGTAAAATCGTACTTTGTTGTAAGTTCCTTATCAGTATACCATCCCGCAAATTCAAAGTTTTCTTTTTATCGGAGCAGTCGGTTCTTTGACTGAATTATCTTTTGCAACAGTCTGACTCGTTATCTTATTACCGCCGTTTGTGTTAAACGAAACTGTATAACGTTTTGTACTGCCGCTACCGCCACTGCTCTTACTACCGGTTGCCGCATATACAGCAGTTATTGTCGTAGAGTCTGCCTCATTTGTGACTGTTTGTGCACCGCTTACGGTATAACCATTTTCTGCAATGCCTTTTACAGTATAATTTGCTTTTGGTGTAATTGTTATTGTTGCGGTATAAACCGTACTATATCCGAATTTATCCGTAACTTCCGGCGACCAAGCTACCGTTGCTGTATATTCGTCTGTTTCTATTTCTGTCTGCGGTACTTCATTTTTAACAGGTGCAGTCAGTATTATTGCAGAATTTATTGTTTTCGGCAATATTGTAAATAATTTTTCAAGTGTTCCTTTATAATTATTTGAAATCATCTCAACTTTAGCTTTTGCCTCTTCAGATGCTTTTATATTTTTTCCTATGCCACTGTATAATCTGTATCAAGTACAAGAATTTTATCCCCATCTTTGACCTCAATAACAGGTTTAATCTCCTCACCCGTATATGTTTGGTCTGCTATTTTTGTTATGTTGTCATTTGTAAGTATTTTCTTTTCTATTACAAATTCAACTGCGTCACTTTCAAGTCCTGTATACTTATCTGTTTCTTCAACCGTTGCTTTTACATAATATGTTCCCGCATCTGTCGGAACAATGTCGTTATATTTCCGTCTGCCGCAGTTGAATATGTATATTTAGGTGTTCCGTATTTTGCCTCTGCTGTCGGTGTATTTGCTGTTTCACCGTATGTCCAACCTGTTATTGTAAGCGGTTGAGTAAATTCGTTACTGTTTTTATTTTCCGTTGCAGAATACACTGCTGTTACTGTTACGGAATCTGCCTCATTTGTGACTGTTTCTGCACCGCTTACCGTATAACCGTTTTTCGCAATTCCTTTTACAGTATAATTTGCTTTCGGTGTAATTGTTATTGTTGCGGTATAAACCGTACTATATCCGAATTTATCCGTAACTTCCGGCGACCAAGCTACCGTTGCTGTATATTCGTTTGTTTCCATTTCTGTCTGCGGTACTCCGTTTTTAACAGGTGCAGTCAGTATTATTTCAGAATTTATTGTTTTCGGCAATATTGTAAATAATTTTTCAAGTGTTCCTTCATAATTATTTGAAATCATCTCAACTTTAGCTTTTGCCTCTTCAGATGCTTTTATATTTTTTTCATATGCCACTGTATAATCTGTATCAAGTACAAGAACTTTATCCCCATCTTTGACCTCAATAACAGGTTTAATCTCCTCACCTGTATATGTTTGGTCTGCTATTTTTGTTATGTTGTCATTTGTAAGTATTTTCTTTCCTATTACAAATTCAACTGCGTCACTTTCAAGTCCTGTATACTTATCTGTTTCTTCAACCGTTGCTTTTACATAATATGTTCCCGCATCTGTCGGAACAATGTCGTTATATTCCCCGTCTGCCGCAGTTGAATATGTATATTTAGGTGTTCCGTATTTTACCGACGCTGTCGGTGCATTTGGTGTGTCACCGTATGTCCATCCGACTATTTCAAGCGGTTTGGTAAATTCATTTGTATCAACTGTGTCATCAATACCTGTTGCAGAATACACTGCCGTTACTATAGCAGAATCTGCCTCATTTGTAACTGTTTATGCACCGTTTACGGTATAACCATTTTCTGCAATGCCTTTTACAGTATAATTTGCTTTTGGTGTAATTGTTATTGTTGCGGTATAAACCGTACTATATCCGAATTTATCCGTAACTTCCGGCGACCAAGCTACCGTTGCTGTATATTCGTCTGTTTCTATTTCTGTCTGCGGTACTTCATTTTTAACAGGTGCAGTTAGTTGTGTTATTGCTGTATTTATTGTTTTCGGCAATATTGTAAATTCAACTGCATTACTTTCAAGTCCCGAATAATCTGCTGTTTCTTCAACCGTCGCTTTTACATAATATGTGCCTGCATTTGTCGGAACTTCTTCGGTATACGTTCCGTCTGCCGTATTTGAATATGTGTATTTTATTGTTCCGTATTTTGCCACTGCTGTCGGTGTATTTGCTTTTTTCACCGTATGTCCAACCTGTTATTGCAAGCGGTTGTGTAAATTCATTTGTTTCAAAAGTCGATATTTTTTCCAAACTGCATATAACGTTGTATTGGAACTTATTGTAATACTGCCACCCGAACTGTATTCTGCTGATGTTGCGTCTTTATTTGTCGCCCAACCAAGAAAAATTATATCCTGTTCTTGTCGGTACACTGTCACTTATTGTAAAAGTTGCACTGTTGCCCGCAACTATTTCGGCACTGCTACCGTCCGGTGCATTTGTACCGTTGTTTGCGTCATAACCGAGATAAACAGGAAATGTTGTTACTCCGCTTGATGTTTGAGTAAGCTTTATTTTATTATCTTCAAGTTTCAATGCGTAAGAGCTGTTACTAACTCCAATCTTTGCCATATCATTGTATGTAAGCACAACACCGTCTACCGCAGCAGCAATAACTCTGCCTTCTGATTCGCCCTCTACCGTAAGCATTAACGGATTTTTTATTGAAGATGTTATTTCAACGTATTTATCGTCAGATGTATTTGACATCAAATAAATATCATTTCCCACATCAATATTTGCATTACCGCCTATTTGCAATGTAGCACCCTTTTTGAATTTCTGCAACTGTGAAAAATCGCAGCACCGTTTTGCCTTGTACCTACCGCAGTGTTATTTTTTATCACACCACCGTTTATTATAGTTGTACCGTATGCTGAATTATAGATTGCACCGCCACAATCTGATGAATTATTTTGTATAAGACCGCCGTTTATAGTAAGCGTAGCTCCTCTGACATAAAACGCTCCGCCACCATATAGGGTAGATGTTGTTGTCTTATTATTTTCAACAGTACCGTTATTCATTTCAAAGCTACCGCCATACAAATATACCGCACCGCCGTATTCACTGGTTTCACAGCCCGAAATTGTACCGCCATTCATTTTAAAATTACCACCACTCATATATATTGCGCCACCGTTACAATAAGAACTGCTTTTTTTTATGATTTGTAATCTTTGCCCCGTTATTCATTATCACCGTACCACCGGTAATATAGATTGCCGTTGCTGTTCCATCTCCTTGAGCCTTCACATTGTTACCGTCTATTGTAACATTGCCAAGTGTAAGACTTCCGCTTTCAACTTTTATCAAATTTCCCGATGTACTCATTCTGTTAAGCGTTCCGCCGCCCGTGAATGTAACATCGCCTTTGATAGTAATTGCCGCCGTGATACTGACATCACCGTTTATTGTCACGGTTCCGCCTGATATTGTAACACCGCCTACCGTATCACCGTCATTCCATGTTGTGTCTGCGGAAATTGTTTCTGTAATTTCATCGGCATATACCAAAACGGTACTTGCAGGCAACACAGAGAACATCATTGCCAACGCCAGTATGATTGATAATAATTTTTAGATTTCATGATTTTTTCCCTCCTAAAATTATATTATTCCCACAAAATATTTTCTAAAGAATTTATTATATTTATGTATCTGTTCATATTTTAAATATACACCGTACACTGATGTACGATGCAATAATTTTGAGTATTTTTCTTCCTTTTCGACATTACATTTTTGTTACAGAGCATTGCTGTTTAAACCTGTCGATAATCTGTCAGCAACTCACGAATTCACATTTTACAATGTGATTTTTGAGTATTTTCAGAGCAGACAAACTGATAAATTTTAAAAAAACAGTTGCAAAATTAAAAAAAACGTGTATAATATAAATGAGTGTATCTTCAGGGCAGGGTGTAATTCCCTACCGGTGGTTAAAGTCCACGACCCTACTCAGTACAGTAGGCTGATTTGGTGAAATTCCAAAACCGACGGTTAAAGTCCGGACGGAAGAAGATGTTTTTTGTGTATGGTTTGCCCTGTAGCTATGCTATGGGGCTTTTTTTATTTCCCGTTCATAGCGTCAAGACAAAATTTATGCGAAGAACTTTTCCTAAAGATACAAAATAAATTTTTAGGAGGCTTTTTAATTATGGAAGCAATCAATGTTCAAAACAAAACAAGGTTTACACCGAAATTTATCGCAAGTGTAGGAATACTGTCGGGTATATCTATTGTACTTATGCAGATTTTAGAATTTCCTATCCCGTTTATGCCGCCGTTTCTAAAGTTTGATTTTTCAACTTTACCTGCTTTGATAGGCGGATTTGCATACGGTCCTGTTACGGGTATTGCGATAGCATTCATCAAAGCGGCTCTACACCTGCTAAGAACAGACACAGGCGGTGTCGGTGAACTTGCCGATTTCCTTGCAAGCGGTTCACTTGTACTTGTTTCATCACTTATTTACAAGCGTATCAAAACAAGAAAAGGTGCGGTTTTAGGTCTTGTTCTCGGTGCAATAGCAATGGCAATCGTAGGCGGACTTGCAAACTACTTTATCTTGATACCGTTCTATACAAACGTTATGCCTATGGAGCAAATTATATCGCTTTGCGGCAAGGTTAATCCGCTTATAACAAACACTTTGGGATATGTTTTATACAGGGCAATTCCGTTTAATTTAATAAAAGCACTGTTGTTATCAATCATAACATTCGTACTATACAAACAAATTTCAAAGATTTTACATTAATTTGATATAGTAATAATTGCATTTTAGAAAAATATAGTGTATAATGAATTCTGTAATTTTTATTTTAAGGAGAAGTTTTATGGATTCTATTGTACAATCTATTGTCACAGCACTTTCAGGAAAAATATCAAAGGAATTAATTGTTTTTCTTGTATCAATGGTACCGTTGTTGGAGCTTAGAGGAAGTATTCTTGCGGCAGGACTTATGAAAATGAGTTTCTTCCCATCATACATTGCCGCAGTACTGGGTAATATGCTCCCGATACCGTTCATATTGCTGTTTATTGAAAAAGATATTTGCGTGGATGAAAAAAAAAGTAAACGCCTTCACAAAATTCCCGATTGGCTTGAAAAGAAAGCACTTTCAAAATCGGCTCAAATCGAAAAATACGGCTATCTCGGATTATTCCTTTTTGTAGCCATTCCGCTACCGGGTACAGGTGCTTGGACAGGAAGTCTTATCGCAGTATTATTCGGTATGAAACCTAAAAAATCACTTTTTGTTTATCTTTTTAGGTGTACTTACTGCAGGACTTATAATGTCGCTTTTATCATTCGGCGTTTTGAAACAACTTATTTCTTAGACATATCAAAAAAATCGGACTGACAGTCCGATTTTTTGTTCTGTTTTTCAAACAAAAATGCCCTCCACAACAGATAATGCTGTCGTGAAAGGCATTTATATTAACTTATAACAAGTTTAAATGTTACTTCACCCTCATAAGCAGGTGTATAGTTACTGTAACCGATTCCCTGAACGGATAATACTGAAAGCATTGGCGTCAATCTGTCAGAACTCGTTGTGTAAAATTCACAGTCTTCATCGTATGAATATTGTCTTATAACGCTTAACGCCTCGTCTGCGTCTTTTGCGGAAATTACGATTGAACCGATAGGTTTATTTTCTTCGGGGGCTTCAATCGGATTGCCGTCTTTATCCAACTTATAGTATCTGCCGTATGCGATTTGTGCTCCGCCCGCAAGCGAATAATCATCTTCAACACTTGATTTTACTGTTCTTGAATTATTGATATTGTCAGCAGTTCCGTCATATACGGAACGATCGTCCGACTGAACATCAATACTTGCAATCGCTATTCCGTCATCTTGTGAATAAGCTTGAATATCGTTTGAATTATCAGCAACCTCAGCAGTTGTTTTCTGCGAAACCGCACCTTCGTCCGACTTTGCAGGTTCTGCAGAAACAGACGGTACCGCATTATTTTGTACCTTTGGACTTACAGACGGAGCAGATGTGGATTTACTGTTATTTGCAACCACACTGCTTTTTACCGAATTTGTACTCGCACTTGTTTGCGGCTTTGCCTTTGCAAGCGATGATGTACTTTTCGCTGTTTTATTTTCGGGAATAGTGTTTTCAACCGTTTCTTCAAATACTGTCGGTTGATTTTCTTCCGCATTGTCTTGAGCAGCCACTGTCGGTGCTGTCGTACTTACGGCAGTATTTCCGTCACTGTCAGTCACGACTGTTTCCTCTTGAATAACACCGTCATCATTTCCGTTCATCTTATCGACGAACATATTGCTGTTAGCCGTTACAACAGCTACCAACGCAAAGCAAGCCGCAGCCGCAGTATACTGTTTCCAATTACGGCGAACATTACGCATTACACGTCTTGTTATTCGTGCTTTTTTCTTTTCCTCTTCATCTATGCGGACATTTAATTTCTCCATAAAATCCACAGGAACATTTATGTCAGGGAGAGATTTAGCCGTTGAAATAATTGAACGCATAAATTCAAGTTCACTTTTGCAATTTGCACATTCCAATGCGTGTTTATCCATTTTCTGCTTTGTTTCGTCACTCAAATTTTCATAGTTGTCCAAGCATTCGTTAAATTTATCACAATTCATTTTTACTCCCCCCTTTCTTTAAATTTTCATTAATTTCTTTTTACAATATATTAGACGTAAGAAATATCAAAAAAAGTTCCCGTTTATTCATTAAATTTTTCTTTAATGCACTTCTCGCACGATTAATTCGCGACTTAACCGTTCCCGACGGTATTCCGAGTACCTCAGCTATGTAATCGTAACTCAATCCCTCAATATCGCATAGTGTTATTACAGTTCTGTATTCTTCTTTGAGTTCGCTTATCGCCTCACGTACAGCTCTCTGACGTTCCGATATTTCCATATTTTCTTCCGGTGTAGGACTTTCGTCCTTAATATCCATATCTTTTTTTTCGTCAATCGCCTGATTGATACTTATTACACCCGAATGTTTCTGACGTTTTCTCAGAATATCAGAGCAAACATTCTTAGTTATCCTATAAAGCCACGTGGTAAAGGAAGATTGCTCCTTAAATGACTCTATACTTTTATACACCCTTACGAATACCTCCTGTGCCGCGTCATATGCATCCTCTTGATTTGAAAGCATTCCGTAAGCGATATTTATAACTTGCTGTTGGTAATTTGAAACTAATATATTAAAAGCTTCTCGGCTACCTTTTTACACTTTTTAATCAAATCATTTTCGGTCAAAAATCCTCACCACCTCTCATGGTTTATTTGCCCTACGTTTGATTTTAGAAATTCTTAATTCTGTTCATATATACATCGTAATATGCCTTTACGTCAGCCATACAGTCACCGCTGAATTTATCCAAAAACGCCTTTGCGATTTCAAATGCGATTACCGCCTCAACGACAACCGAACAAGCCGGTACAGCACACACATCGGAACGTTCGACAGTTGCCTTATGCTCCGATTTATCGTCAATATTGACTGTTCTAAGCGGATTATACAAAGTAGGTATCGGTTTCATTGCCGCCTTAACAATAATCGGCTCACCGTTTGACATACCGCCCTCAATACCGCCGGCATTGTTGGTAAGTCTGTGGAAGTCGTCCGAATATTCGATTTCATCATGTACCTTTGAACCCGGTATTTCGCTCACACCGAAGCCCATACCGATTTCAACGCCCTTGATAGCCTGTACACTCATAACACCGAAAGCAAGGTTTGCATCAAGTTTTCTGTCGTAATGAACATAACTTCCCAACCCGGCAGGCACACCTTTTACGATAGTTTCCACTATTCCGCCTACGCTTTCACCGCTTGCCTTGATTTTGTCTATGTATTCCATAGCCTTTTTGAGCGGCATTTTCATCGCCAAACCCAACAGGTGAATTTTTTACTTTTTCAAAGAAATCTGCCGCAGTAAAATCAGCTGTATCTTCAACTTCGCCTATTCTCTTAACATGGCTTAAAAATTCTATTCCAAACGGTTTTAAAACCTGTCTTACGAGTGCGCCGACAGCCACTCTTGCTGCAGTTTCACGGGCACTTGCTCTTTCAAGCACGTTTCTCAAATCTCTGTGATTGTACTTCATACCTCCGGTAAGGTCTGCGTGTCCCGGTCTTGGGCATTCGACAGACTTTTCGTTATTCGCCGTTTCAGTACCCATTATACTTTCCCAATTCGCCCAATCTCTGTTTTCGATTTTAATTGCGATAGGACTTCCGAGAGTCACTCCGCCTCTCACACCCGAAAGAATTTCGGCAGTATCTTTTTTCAATCTTCATTCGTCCGCCTCTGCCATAGCCCTGCTGACGCTTTGCAAGCTGTTCGTTTATCTCATCAAGGCTTATCTCAACACCTGACGGCATACCTTCGATTATAACTGTAAGACACTTACCGTGTGTCTCTCCCGCTGTGAAATATCTAAGCATATTTTTATCTCCATTCGTAACTACAATTTGTATTTTTTTTTATATATAAACTACAACATAATGTATATAATCTATTTTATCACTTTTTCGTTACTTTTGCAAGTTTTAACGACAATTTTACAAAACTCGCTTTGTGTAATTGTAATAAAAAAGATATATTTAAAATAGGAATATTATGATATAATTTGAATATCACTAAAGTCACTGAGCTATTTCATACAGAAAGGAAAGGTAATTTTTATGAAAACTACAATCTGGGGAAATATTCTTCCTGCCGTAACAATCGACCTTGAACAAGGCGAAAGCATTTATACCGAATCGGGCGGTATGACATGGATGTCGGACAAAGTAAAAATGGACACCAATATGAAAGGCGGATTTATGAAAGGTCTTGGACGTATGTTCAGCGGTGAGTCATTGTTTATGGCTACATACACCGCCGAGGCACCGAACCAATCTATCACAATCGCCTCATCTTTTCCCGGAGAAATCAAAGAACTTCACATTTCTTCCGACAAAGAATTTATTTGTCAAAAATCAGCTTTTTTTGTGTGCCGAGCAAAGTGTTGAACTTTCAACATATATAACAAGCGGCATAAAGAAAGGCTTGTTCGGCGGTGAAGGCTTTGTACTTCAAAAGCTTTCCGGAAACGGTACTGCTTTCATTGAGCTTGACGGTTCAGTTAAAGAAATCGACCTTGCTGCAGGCGAAAAACTTAAAGTCGATACAGGCAGTGTTGCGATTTTTGAATCAACCGTCAAATATGACGTTGAAACAGTAAAGGGCTTTAAAAATATGTTGTTCGGCGGTGAAGGACTGTTCCTTACAACTCTTACCGGTCCGGGTAAGGTATATTTACAAACAATGAATATGGCTGAATTTGCAAATAAAATTATCCCGTATCTTCCGACACCGTCATCAAAATAGCAAATAGAAATTATAACTAAAGAAGTGGCAAAAATATTTTGCCACTTCTTATTTTTTATCTGGTTAAATAATTATAAATCATAATTATACTTTCCGCTCTTGTCATTTCACGGTTTGGATTGAAATTACCGTTACCGTCACCGCTTAACACTCCCATAGCCGAAAGCAATGCGATATATCCCTTATTTTCCGTAACATCATTGAACGGTGTAACGTAAATATCGTTATATTTCGCGTAATTTTCAGCACCGATTGCACGAATCATATACACAGCAGCCTCCTCACGAGTTACTGCCGCTTCGTCATCACGTTCATCTTCGAAATAATACTGTTTTGTGTTGAATTTCTGTACACCCAATTTGCCTGTTCCAAATTGTTTTTCAATACGATTATATCGTTACCGTTTATACTCATCAAAAGTGCAAGAAAATCCTTTTGAGTAATCTTTTCGTCAGGCTTAAATTCACCGCCCTCAAAGCCTATTCCGTAATAAGCAAGCTCTTTGATATACTTTTCGGCATAGTGACCGTCTATATCCGAATATTCAAGTTTACTGCTTGCATTCTCCGTAATTTCTTTGTTTTGATAGTCAACAAACTTACCTGTAAACGGATTGATATTTTCTGTATCTATTGTGTATACAGGGATAATCTCTCTTGTGTTGTCAGTATAATTCTGCATATATACAATGCTGTAATCCTTTACGTCAAACAAAATATTTTCAGCATCTTCCTTGCTCATTGCATTTTCGATTGACGGAAATTCGGTGTCGGTATAATTCATCCTGAAATCAGTAAGTACGCCGTTGTTTGTTGTCACGTTAGCATAGTCGCCTGTTACCTTAATACCGTTTACATATCGGATATACTGATGTGAATTTTCATCATATTTGTATTCTTTTGCCTTATCGCCTGCAAGTGTCTTTAAAGCCGAATCATCATTATTTTTTACCTCACTGTCATCTTCTCCCCAACGTGAATAATACTTTATTTCACCTGTTTTAGCATCAACAGAAGTATATATGTTGCACTTGTCATTTGACATTGATACAGCATATGTATATTCATCGTCATAATTTTTATATAAAGAAATGCTGTCTGTATTTATATTCTTAGGGATTGACAAAAGCTTGTTCGACTTTAATTTATTTTCCAAAGCGGTTCTTGAAATAAGTCCCTCTATATTGTCAAGCTCTTTTTATTTCCTGTTCGGTAAGTCCGCCGTCTGCTGCTGCATCATTTGCACTTTCAGATTTGTTGCCGATGAAATATCTGTAATTTGTAACATCAACCGCATCACCCGTAAGTGCATTAATGTATTTGTCGTAGTCGTATTCCTGTGTGTATACAGGATAAGCTAACACGTTACCGTCCTCGTCAACATATGTACGATAAACCAACTCAAGTCCGAGTTTATCACTGTACGCTTTTTTTTGCCTCATCAACGCTTATCGCATTATTGATTGACGGAAAATCCGCTTGTATATAGCCCAAATCAAAACCCATTACATATCCGTCTGTACCGTCAATATTAACCGAGCCGTTTCCGTTCGTGAACAATACACCGTTTACATAAGTTTTAATATAGAATGTATATCCGTTACCAAAAATACTGCCGTTGCTTCCATAAATTTTTATTTCATATGGAAAATCGGGATTAATTTGTTTTAAGAAGTTTTCCGCCGTCTTTTTTGCATCACTTTCGCTAATTTTCGGTAAATTCGGTGTGTTATTTTTATCATCAGATTTAAAACCGAGAATTGAATAGTTGGTTATAACTCCGTCTGCCGTACAAGTTATATTAACACTCTTGTTTCCGTCTTTTTCATTCCATGTAAAGTTATAAATTTTTTCGCCGTACTGTTCCTCTGTTCTGCTCGAAAATTCACTGCACTCACTCGGAATTTCAACTCTCTGTTTAACGCTTTCCAATATTTTCTGCATATTCTCTCTTGCAGATGTTTCTGTTTGCTGTGTGGCTAACGTTTCAGCGGCTAAAACTGCCGGTGATACTGCCGATACAGTAAGAGCCAACGCTGACGCTACCGCTAATAATTTTTTCATAACTTTTCCTCCTTTTTAAATTTATCGGATTATTTTTCCTTTCATATATAATACTTTTCAGCACACCAAAAGGTTGCATTAAATTGAAAAATTTTTTTTGATTTTTAATTAACACAAAATGGTGTTATATTAACACCCTTTCAGACTGTCGACAAATTGTCCGGAGCGTGCAAAGCATTATTTTTATATTTACAACTTAATTTATAGCTATAACAAATAACAGGCAAGCCTATCTTCGATATACGGCTTGCCTGTGCACTTTTTTGCGAAAATAAACTCTAACGTACCAACGTACGCCGATGAGTTCATTTTCACAAAATCCGAACTAATTTCTCGACATCTGATTCAATATTAAAATTTACCGCTGGCACCGCCGCCGCCGAAACTTCCGCCGCCGCCGGAGAATCCGCCTCCTCCGCTGCTGCTTCCGCCGGAAAATCCGCCGCCATAGTAACCGCCGCCGCTACGATAGCCGCCATGTCCGCCACGTCCGCCACGTCCTTTGATATTAGTGATAAATACCACAATCGCTAAAACTATGAAAAACACTACATATGTCATTATTTCAACCATAGTGTCATCATCATCTTCTTCATCGGGTGTCGGGTCTTCGAGTTCGCCGATTACCGAATCATAAATCTGCTTAATACCCTCGCTGTAATCACCTGCCGACAAAGAATCTGTTGCATTTCTGATAAATCGACCGCACTTACCGTCATTTAAAACGCCCTCAAGTCCGTAACCGACTTCGATACGAATATCACGACTATCCATAACAAGGAGAATAAGAACTCCGTTATCCGCGTCTTTATCGCCAATCCCCATTTTCTCGCCGTTTCAATCGAAAAGTCTTCAAGGTCGTTTCCGTCTATACTTTCCATTGTCAAAACAACAACTTGCGGTCCGCCGTTAGCATTGTACGCCTTACCTTTTTCAAATATATAATCCTCTGTTTCACTGTCAATAACATTCGCATAGTCATTTATAAAAAAAATCTATCCGTATGATTCGGTATATCAACCTTCGCAAACGCACAAATATTTATAAATAAAACAAATATTGCGGAAATTAATGCCGCGAAACGTATCTTCCCCCTACTCATATCAATCAAAACTTACAGAAGGAGCAGATTGTGCCGCACTGTCTGCCTCAAACTGCTGTTTCTTTTCAAAACCAAGCATATTTGCAAATATGTTTGTAGGGAATGAACGTATTTTTACGTTATATTTTTGAACGGCGTCATTATAATCCTTTCTTGCAACACCTATGCGATTTTCCGTACCTGCAAGTTCATCTTGAAGTGACAAGAAGTTTTCGTTTGACTTTAATTCCGGATATGATTCCGAAATTGCAATCAATCTGCTAAGTGCCGATGAAAGTTCTTCATTTGCCTCACTTGCCTCCTCAACCGTTCCCGCACCGGCAAGTTTTGCACGAGCATCAGAAACTGCAGTAAACACTTCTGTTTCGTGTGCCGCATATCCCTTTACCGTATTAACAAGGTTCGGTACAAGATCCATACGTCTTTGAAGTTGAACCTGTATATCGGAATATGCCGTGTTGGTCGATTCTTCTAAACTTATAAGTCCGTTGTAACTTCCTATAATGCTTACCGCTATAATTACGATTACCGCTATTATAACACCGATAATTACACCTTTTTTCTTCATATTTTCTCCTCTTTTCTATAAATAATCTGTATATATTATACACTTACATTTTAACCTATGTGTCTATAAATGTCAACAAAAAAGCAGACAAAACCATAAGGATTTTGTCTGCTTTTAAATCTTAATACACTGTAATTAAAATTACTTAGAAAGGTTAGCCTTTAACTTAGCAAGTTCGTCAGCCATTTCCTTCGGAAGTTTATCTCCGAACTGTGCAAAATATTCTTCGATATTTGCAACGTCTTCAAGCCATACCTGCTTATCGATTGTAAGAAGACCCTTAATATCAACATTTTCGTCTTCAAGACCTGTTAGGTCGATATCTTCAGGCTTTGGTAGGTAACCGATTTCGCTTTCAACAGCGTCAACCTTACCTGCACATCTGTTAAGAATCCAAAGAAGTACACGCATATTGTCACCGAAACCAGGCCACATGAAGTGTCCTTCGTCATCTTTTCTGAACCAGTTAACGTGGAAGATTTTCGGAGCTTTGTCGCCAAGCTTCTTACCCATTTCAAGCCAGTGACCCCAGTAAGTAGCCATATTGTAGCCTACGAACGGTTTCATAGCCATTGGGTCACGTCTAACAACACCTACTGCACCTGCAGCAGCTGCTGTTGTTTCTGATGCCATTGTAGCACCAACGAATGTACCGTGCTGCCAATCTCTTGATTGATATACAAGCGGAGCACACTTAGCACGTCTGCCACCGAATACAATAGCCTCTACAGGAACGCCCTGTGGGTTTTCGAATTCAGATGAGATACATGGGCAGTTGATAGCCGGAGCTGTAAATCTTGAGTTAGGGTGAGCAAGATTGTTACCTGCTGCAGAGTATTCAGGACCGTTAACCTTTGAACCCTTCCATTCTGTTGCATCAACAGGAGGATTCTTGTCAAGACCTTCCCACCAAACTGTATTGTCTGCATTGTTAAGAGCAACGTTTGTGAAGATTGTGTTCTTCTTTGTTGATTCAAGAGCATTGAAGTTTGTCTTTACTGATGTACCAGGAGCAACACCGAAGAAACCTGCTTCAGGGTTGATAGCATATAGTCTGCCGTCAGGACCGATGTTTAGCCATGAAATATCATCGCCGACTGTCCATACTTTGTAACCTTGGTTCTTTAGGTATTCCGGTGGAATAAGCATTGCAAGATTTGTCTTACCGCAAGCTGATGGGAATGCAGCACAGATATACTTAACTTCGCCTTGAGGATTTTCAAGACCAAGAATTAGCATATGCTCAGCCATCCAACCTTGGTTCTTACCAAGATATGATGCAATTCTTAGAGCGAAACACTTCTTACCAAGAAGAACGTTACCGCCGTAAGCCGAGTTGATTGACCAAATTGTGTTATCCTGTGGGAATTGAACGATGTATCTGTCATCAGGATTTACGTCTTTCTTAGCGTGTAGACACTTGATGAATTCAGCGTTTTCGTCATTTCCAAGCTGATCAAGAACCTTTTGACCGATTCTTGTCATAATAGCCATATTAAGTACAACATAGATACTGTCTGAAAGCTCAATACCGATCTTTGAGAAAGGTGAACCTATAGGACCCATTGAATAAGGGATAACGTACATTGTTCTGCCCTTCATTGAACCTGTATATAGTTTCTTTAGCTTTGCATACATTTCGTCAGGAGCCATCCAGTTATTGATTGGGCCGGCTTCTTCTTCCGTAGGAGTACAGATAAATGTTCTGTCTTCTACACGAGCTACGTCGTTTTCAGCTGTTCTGTGATAGTAACATCCAGGAAGCTTTTCTTGATTTAGTTTAATCATTTCACCTGTTTCAACAGCCTCTGCTCTTAGAGCCTCAAGCTGTTCTTCACTTCCGTCAATCCAAACAACATTGTCAGGTTGACACATAGCTTTCATTTCTTCAAGCCATGCAAGAACTGTCTTGTTTTCTGTCATGGTAAAAATCCTCCAATACATTTTTTAATTTTATACAGTGTTATTTTGTAACATTGTTTTCTATTTTACTTACGAATATATTATAACATATTTTTTGTTTTTTTTAAAGAATTTATAATGATTTTTTATTTTTTATCATTTACTATCAGAAATACGTTACTTTTTCGTTAAAAATGTGACGTTTTGCACAAATAAATCATAACCTTTTTGAATTTGCAGAATACAACTTTCGTTTTTGTCCTTGAAAGGCAGTCTTTTAGGTGTTATAATAACCATATAACCGAGTCTGTCGACAAAATGCCGACAGCTCAAAAAATCACATCACAGATGTAATTTTTGAGTGTTTTCAGAAAAAAATCACAAAGTTCCTCCAAAGTCGAAACTTTAGATTTTAAGCCATTTCTGCCGCACAGGTCGCCGGAAATGATTTTCAGTGAGGTTGCACCTCACACTCCAAACATTGCAGACAAAACCACAGCGGTTTTATCTGCAATATAGCTATTTGAAAGGCAGATTTATTACTTATGAAAGAACAAATTTATACAATACCGGTAAATGAAGTTTACGATACAGACTGCGAATGTCCGCTTTGTGAACTTGAGAAAAAACTTGAAAAAGAAACGCTTGACTACGCACTCGGTGCGGCAATGATGGAGCCTGAATTTCGTATGGAATCAAACGAAAAAGGCTTTTGCAACCATCACTGTTCAATGCTTTTCGGTATGTCAAACAAACTTGCACTGTCGCTTGTGCTTGACACACATTTAGAGGAAATACGCAAAAAGCTTGATACGCTGAAAAAATCCGCGTCGGCTTTAAAAAATCAAAAAGGCGGTCTTTTTAAGAAAACAGGCTTGGCTGATTTTTCAAAAGCACTTTCCGAAAAGCTTGACGGTATATCGGACGGCTGTGTTGTGTGTGACAAAATCAATCACACTATGGAAAGATATGCCGATGTGCTTTTTGTATATGTGGGCAAATGACGAAAAGTTTAAAAAAAAATTCAATAAATCAAAAGGTGTATGCTTAAAGCATATGAAATTGCTTGTTGATACAGTGCCGAAATCATTAAAAGACTCACAAGCAGCTCAATTCCTTGCCTGCCTGTTTGAAAAGCAAGAGACTGAACTTTCAAGAATACAGCAGGATATACATAAATTCACACTTAAATTCGACTATCGCAACAAAGATATGGAATGGGGTACCGCACAAGACGCACCAATCAGAACAATCGACAAAATTTCAGGTTTTATCAATAATGACTATGAAGAAAAATAAAAGTGGGGCTATTATAGCCTCACTTTTGTTATTTTGAACTTTTTTCAATAGCCTCCCACAAACCGTTTAGATATGTCGCACCCAACGCTCTGTCGTAAAGTCCGTAACCCGGCATAGCCACTTCGTCCCATATCATTCTTCCGTGGTCGGGACGGATAGGACCGTCAAATCCGATTTCGTAAAGTGCTTTCATTATTTCGTACATATCAAACGAACCGTCGGATGACAAGTGTGCCGCCTCCTCAAAATCGGTCGGTGAATTAAATTTAAGATTTCTGACGTGCGCAAAATGTATTCTTCCCTTTAATGAACGAATCATATCGGGCAAATCGTTTTCAAGGTTTGTTCCATACGAACCGGAACAGAAAGTAACGCCGTTATGCACATCGTCAACCATTTTCATCATACGAAGTATATTCTGCTTATTAATGATAATTCTCGGCAAACCGAAAACGCTCCAAGCTGGGTCATCGGGGTGAATTGCCATTTTTATATCGTACTTATTACATACAGGCATTATTCTTTCAAGAAAATACTTCAAATTTTCAAAAAGCTTTTCATCGTCAACATCCTTATACATTTCAAAAAGCTCTTTTACTTTTTTCCATTCTCTCAGGTTCCCAACCCGGCATAACAGTGCCGTTCATATCCTTTGAAATAGATTCAAACATCTTCTCGGGAACGATTTTATCAATATCATCTTGATTGTATGCAAGCACGGTTGAACCGTCGGGACGTTTTCTTGCAAGCTCACTTCTTGTCCAGTCGAACACGGGCATAAAGTTATAGCACACAAGATGAATGTCCTCTTTCCGAGATTTTCAAGAGTTTCAATATAATTGTCTATGTACTTATCTCTGTCCGATGTTCCGACTTTAATTGCGTCATGAACATTTACGCTTTCAATTCCGCTTATATGAAGTCCGCTTTTTTCGACTTCATCTTTCATTTCTTTAATTCTTTCTCTGCTCCATACTTCACCCGGTGCGGTATCGTAAAGTGTTGTTATAACGCCCGTAACGCCCGGTATTTGTCGTATTTGCTTTAACGTTACGGTATCAAATTCTGAACCGTACCAACGTAATGTCATTTCCATTTTATCTCTCCTGTTAAAATTCCTTATAAAAATCGTCTTTCATTTCCGATATTACCATATAACATTCTTTGCCGTAAAGCAATTTACAAGGCACTCGCCACGTCTTGCCATAATAGTAATCATCTGCAACAAGTTCACCGTCCGCATAAATTTGCGCCACGTCACCGACATAGTCAATCTCGGCAAATCCGTATCCGCCGTCAACATTGATTTTCTTCCATGTCAGTTCTCTTTCTCCGCCAATGCACAATTCTTCTTTATACTTCGGCTCAAACGGTGCATTTTCCACACCTGTGATTTCAACATTTGATTGCTTTGCCGACTGACCGATTTTAAGTGTTTCAAATTCACTGCCGTTCCATTTTTGACAAATATATTCGCCGTCCTCAACAGAGTGTATTTGTCCGTTTTCCTCATACAAATTACAACCTCCGCCAATATACACCGTTCCGTTTAATTTACGCATATACTTAGCATTTTCAAACGGCACTGTAACAATATTTGCACTGCCTTTGCTGAATTTGTATTCCGCTTTGATATTCGGTATTTCCGCAAAGAAATATGTATCATCGCACTTGCATAACGGCTGTGCTGTCGCATATTCAAGCACACTGTCGCCCATTTTCATATTAAACGGCATAAAGAAACTCACTTCTCCCTTTACGTCAATCGGCGTAAACTCAACATTTCCCGCACTTATCACCGCATTTTCAATATCTGCAAGTTCTGTCAATCTCTGATAATGATTTACAAACACAAACCCACTTTTGCCGTTCGTTCTCATACCGTAACGCAAAGAATTTGTATCGTCTGCCGCCACCGAATTTGCAGAATCAACCGCAATCATCGGTGCAAATTCTTCGCCGAAATCGTTTACAAACATATGCAGCATATTAAGCAATCCGTACTGTTCTCTGACCTCTCCGTACTCCGACAACGGTGCTTGAAAATCATACGAAAGTATCGGATAATCATTCGGATAGCCTGTCGCCTTTGTTTCGTTAAAAGTTGACAGTTCGCCTATTTTGTTCGTACCGCCGTGATACATATAATAGCCGACAAGATTGTTTCCGTCACCGAGCTTTACAAGCGACACCGCATATATATCCATAGGCTTTATAATCGGTCTGCGGTGATGTGTAACCTCTATACCGCCGCCAAGCTCACACGTTGCGAACGGATAACGCTCATACGGCAGCTGCCAGCCGTCACTCTGAGTTTTTGCGATAAGATCCGTTCCGATTGCGGAATCGTTTCTCATTCTGTTAAAGAAATAGTGCGGTGACGGCGACAGTCTGTTCATATGATTTTCCCACGGTGCCTCACAATAACCGCCGAATACAGGCACAACCTCATCAACGGGAATTTTCGCACCCGATGCACTGTTCCAGCCTGTAACTGTGTATATCGGTGCAATAAATCCACATTCTACGGCTATTTCTTTAAGTTTTGCCAAATGCTCGGCATTGTCGACAAATTCATTTTCAATCTGTACCGCAATTATGTTTCCGCCGTCCTTGTAGAACAGTCCTTTCACTTCGTTATATATGCTCTGATACCACTTCTTAACAACCGCCAGATATTCTTCGTTGTTGTCACGAAGTTTATAATCCTTTTTCAAAAGCCAATCGGGGAAAGCGCCGTTTCTGCACTCGCCGTGCGCCCAAGGGCCTATACGAATTACAACGTCCAAGCCGACATCTTTACATTCTTCGATAAACGCTCTGATGTCATTGTCGCCGCCAAAATCCATTTTACCCTCAATTTCTTCGTGGTATATCCAAAACAGATACGTTGAAACAATAGTTATACCGCCGGCTTTCATTTTTGCAAGTTCTCTGTGCCAATTCTCTCTGCTGTACCTCGAAAAATGGAACTCGCCCATAACGCCTATCCAAGGTTTTCCGTTTCGTGTGAAATATCTGCTTGTGACATTAATTTCTTCACCTTTCGGATTTTTACCGCCCATATTCAAATGATTTATCAAAAGCGGTTCATCTTTAAATTCTTTAAATTTGTATATCATATACTGCCCTCCAAAAATTGTACTCCGTAGCCGTCCAATACTCCGTCAAATTCCGAACCGTCAAACAGCGACACTCCTTTAATGTTTGTATCAACTTCATTTTCATTGTGATTTAAAATAATTATGCAGTCATCTTGCTTAACAACCTCCACACCGTTCGGTGTATCAACCGTTTCCACATTCGCCGACTTTGCTATAATTCTTACAAGCTCTTTCATTGCGTCATTGTCCAAATCACAGCCTACATAATAAACTCTGCCCTTGCCGTATTTGTTTACTGTCACTGCACTTTCGCCCTTGTAGTATTCACTTCCGTATGTGCATATGGTTTTTGCGGTATCCGGTTTTATTATATCACACCATATTTCCGCACTTCCGCTTACTTCGCCGTATATTTTTACAGGTTTTCTCAGCGAGTCAAATTCAACCGCCTCAATGCCCGCAATTTTCTTGAACACTCCCGGCAGTGCCATAGGTCTTACTCTGTTATATTCATCACGCGTACCGCTCCTAAACGTCAAAACAAGTGTACCGCCGTTTTTGACGTATTCCTTTATTTTTTCCGTCTCTGCGTCTGTGACTATGTTGTACGCAGGCATATACACGATTTTATAATCTTCATATTTGCCGTTTGAAACGGCTGTGTTTATGTTCAAATCACAATTTGCCTTGTAAAATGAATACAAGTGATTTTCATAATTATAGTTTTGTGCGTGACGTTTTATATCATGTCCCCATACATTGTCGTACGACTTCACAAGCAATGCATCATACTTATTTTTGAGCCGACAATATATTTTTCAAGTTTTTGAAGTTCGTGACCTGTCTTTTGAATTTCATAAAAACGTCTTCTCGGTACACCGTCATGGTCAAGTACACCGTACCAATATTGCTCCATACCGAAAAGAGCCGTTCTGAATCTGAAATACACAACGCCCTCGCAGCCGTGTGCGATTGCCTGATATGTCCATAATCTAAGTTGATTGGGACGTGGCGTTGAGCCTAAAATATCCCAACCGGCAGGACCTGCCTGTTCCTCCATTACAACAAAGTTTTTGTTCTTCGCACCACGCATATTTTCGTGTGCCATAGACACATATTCATATTCGGACGTTCCCCATTGATTGTCGGGATAATTGTCCCACGATACAAAATCAAGATCTTTTGACAAATCATACGCGTTTATATCCGAAAATGTCCCATTAAATTATGCGTTATCGGATTATCGGTATATTTTCTCAAAATATCAATCTGCATTTTCTGATAATTCACCCAAGTGTCAGAAGAAAACGTCTGAATTCCAAGTCAAGTGCGGGATTGTGCGACCACAAATCGCCGTATGTACCCTCGCACGAATTATATTTCGGAAGTATTATATCGTCAAAAGAATCATAGTTTAAACTCCAGAATACGCTCCCCCATTTTTCGTTTAGATTTTCTATTGTCTGATACCTTTCCTCAAGCCATTTTGCAAAAGCCTTTCGACAATGCTCGCAATAACATCTTGTACTTCCGTGACAGCCGAACTCATTATCAATCTGCCATGCTATGACGTTTGGATTGTCCTTGTAATGTTCAGCCATTTTTTCAGTTATAATTTTCGACTTTTCTATGTAGCTCGGATTGTTTCCGCAGCCTTCACGTCTTGAACCCCAATCCTTTTTTCTGCCGTATTTGTCCCTCTGCACGATGTCATATTTATCCGCAAGCCACTTCGGCGGTGCTGCAGTCGGTGTTCGAGTATGGTTTTTATACCGTATTCTTCAAGTATCTCTATTGCGTCATCAAGGAATGAAAAATCAAATTCACCCTCTTTTTTCTCAAAAAGTTTCCACGCAAATTCACCCATTCTTACAGTGTTAAAACCGCCCTTTTGCATAAGTTTAGCTTGAGTTTCCCACTCATCTCTGTTCCAATGTTCGGGATAATAGTCTACACCAAATATCATTATTTTCCCCTCTTTCTACAAATTGTTCACAGTGCGATTTTAAAGCTTGCGGTGCCGTATGTGTATACTGCCCCAAGCGAAAAAAATTGTGCTGTGGGCAATTTTACTCTTGCATCGCTTTATATAGTTCTTCGTCTGTCATATGATTATCCAATACCAATAACAGCATAACCTCTCTGTCCTCGGGCGCATACATCGTTTCGCGATACCATTTGTCATGTCTGATATTATCGCCGAACTCTCTGATAACCCCATTACCTTTCTTGCCATATACGCGGTATGCTTAATATCCGCCAAACAATCGTTATGATAAAAGCCTTGCCAAACTCCGTTTTCACTGTTACGCATTTCCTCATTCGCCTTGTCAAATAAAACCGCACTGTCACCGCAAAGCAAAAATGCTTCTTTGTAATTTTCCTTTTCAAATACCTCTATACCGTTGCAAAATTTTATTACACCGTTTGCACAATAATAATGAATTTTCGACTGTAACAATACAGTTTCGTCAAAAAAGCTGTTTCTCGTTTCCGCTTAGTTTTTCACTCGTCTTTTGCACATTTCGTAATATGAATTTATCTTGTCAATACCACTTTCGCATATAACTTTGTAATCTCTCACCTGACTGTAAAAACCCGCCTTTTCCGACAAGCCAATTAAGCGGAGCAATACTGTTTTTATCGTCCTTCACAAACTTATTCGCAATAATACGCACATTCTCGGTATAAAACTGTTCACCTGCGTGTTCATCTTCATTTTTACCGAATTTAATCGTTGACTTCGGATATTCCGCAAGGCATTTTGATACGTCATAAGCCGAATTAAAATAATCGTCCGCAAATTCCTTGCTGTGACTTTCGTCCGATATATCTTCACCGAACCACTTTTTTCTCACCGCGTCAAGATAATATGTATGCGGTCTGACATTTGAACAGTTGATAACCCAAAAATCATCGCCGCCGTTTTCAAGTACGTCCGATAATTCTCTGTTCACAAAATCAACCGTATTCGGAAGCATTGTTATGTGGTTTGCGGCTTGCAAATCGTAAAACGAAACATGATAATAAATACCCTGTCTGCCGCCGTCTTTAACAGGCATTGACGACACTCGTGCCGCATGATTGTCACGTCGTCTTGTAACCATTTTACCGTAACCGTTATCGGCTTTAACCTTGATAATACCGTCGTCAAGCTCTATATAACCGTCCTTGTAAAGTTCCATTATTTCGCCGTACAGGTTGGTACAAAAAACAGGATTTTTGACGTATTTCTTAACAATATCGCATTGCTTTTTTATAATATTGCTTATCAGCTTACCTCGTTTTTGCGGAGTGTCAAATTGACCGCTCGTGTCGCTACTCCAAAATGGGCAGTCACCCTGTCCTCTAAAGCACAAATTCAAACCACATTGCAGTCTTTCTGTTCAATTACCGCGTCTTCCCAAAGTTTATAAAAAAGCTCCGACTTTTCCATAAAATTCGCCTCAACGCCCGGATATGCTCTTGCAAAAATCTCCGCACCCAAAGGTTCTGCATGGTGATGAGTAATCCATAATCCCATATCCGCCGCCATTTGTCTGTTCAGTCTTGAATTTTTGTCAGTACCCGGAATTGTCATATTTCCGCCACAACGCAAAAGCGTTTCAAAAGCCATTCTCCAAGGCTCTTTTTTGTCACCGTTGATTTTCCATTTCATCATAAGCACTTCATCATTGAAAAACCAACCGCGATATTTTACCTTTGGTTTCGGTGAATTAATTTCGCATTTTCTATTCTAACACTGTCTTTCTTTTCGATTTTTTGGTCAAGCCAAAACCAAAACGGCTTAATATCAAGATATTTTTCACTTATTTTCAAAAGTGCATACACAAACCCCAAATCGTCCGCCGCACTTATCACGATATTTTCTGCTATATCAATTTTATAACTTTCCTCATCTAATGTATCGTCTTTTTTTAAATGAATATCATTTCCGTTTTCATCACTTGCACCGAAAACCTTTGCCATATCACGCTTTAAAATATTAATCGCATTCATAACAGGCTTTGTTTCCGTTTCGGTATGTACCTTCGTATTCAAGTTAAACAAAAAGCTCATTGATTTTGCTCCTTTTCATAAAATCTAATTATACATTACAGCAATTTAATCATATTTTCATCTAATATATTGGTTAAAACATTGATTATCTTGGCATTGTCTGATATAATAAAAATATACTTTGAGCGGAAAGGCTGATTGATATGACAGAGAAAACAGTAAAGATATTTCCGAATATGTATTTCGGTTTGACTCACTGCTACGATGAAGTACCCGACAACAATGATTTCAAGCTTCACAATCACGATGATGTATATGAAATAGTGCTGTTTCTAAGCGGTGATTCTGAATTTTACGCAGAGGGAAATGTGTACAAATTAAAGCCTTACGATATGCTCATAACGCGTCCGTTTGAAATGCACCATATACGTTGTTTGAGTGCGAAGCCGTATGAGAGGATTATTTTGTATCTGTCGACAGAATATTTCAAGCAAAACCGTTGTGAAGAATTTGAAGATATTTTCATAAACCGTCCGCCGGGTACGGGCAACCTAATACCGTCCGACATTGTAAAGGACGATTTGCTAAACCCTATAAACCGCATAAGCGTATATATCCATAACGGCTCACTCACCGCCGCAAACGGTGTCATTATAGAATTTCTCTATCTTTTGAATACTTCAAAATCGGCAATCTCACCGTCAAAATCAAAAGACAAACGAATAAGCGACATAATTATGTACATAAACGAACATCTTCCTGAAACAATAACACTTGACTTTCTTTCCGAAAAATTCTTTATAAATAAATACCACCTGTGTAAGCTGTTCAAGAAAAATACGGGATACACACTAAGTCAATATATCAATCATAAACGCATACTTCTTGTACGCGAACTGCATACGCAAGGTCAGTCACTCCTTGAGGCAAGCACCAATGCCGGTTTTAATAATTATTCGCATTTTTACAGACAGTACGTCAAAAAAACAGGTATGACGCCAAAAAATATGAATTAAAAAGGGAGATACATCTGTTGTATCTCCCTTTTAGTTTATTTCATTTGATTTTCGTAGCTTTCAATCATCTTTTTAACCATCTGACCGCCTACACTGCCGGCTTGCTTTGCTGTAAGTTCACCGTTATAGCCTTGACCCAGTGTTACGCCTACTTCTCTTGCCGCTTCCATTTTGAATTGTTCCAATCCTGCTGTTTTGCTTTTCTTTGACATGATTATTTCTCCTTTACATAAAATATTTAAGTGAGTAATTAACTCATTCATAATTTATGTAAAATACGAAAATATAAACATACAATTTTTACTAATTCATAACAATGTCGTCACTGATTATACTTTCGGCACGTTTACGAAGTCCGCTGTACTTTTCGGACTCCAAATGTCTGTCCTCTGCCATAATCTTTTTCGCCGCCTCCTGCGACATAGCAAGAATATCTCTGTCCTCAAACAGATTAGCAATTCTCATTTCAGGCAAACCATGTTGACGTGTACCGAAAAAATCACCCGGTCCGCGAAGTTTCAAATCCTGTTCACTTATATAAAAACCGTCGTTTGAAATACACATAGTTTCCATACGTTTTTTGTCACTTCATTTTTACCGTGTGCAAATAATATGCAAAATGCCTGTGCGTTGCCGCGTCCGACACGTCCTCTAAGCTGATGAAGTTGCGACAGTCCGAATCGTTCGGCATTTTCGATAACCATAATATTTGCGTTCGGCACGTTTACGCCGACTTCAATTACCGTTGTCGATACAAGTATGTTAATCTCTCCGCGCACAAACTCGTCCATTACTTCCTCTTTCAGCTTTGCTTTCATTTTTCCGTGCATAAGACCGATTTTGAACTCGGGAAATATTGCCTGCAACTTTTCCGCAAGCATTTCGGCATTTTGCAAGTCGCTCGTTCCGTTTCCTCAATCAGCGGACATACAACGTACGCCTGCATACCGGCACTTACGTTTTTTGTAAAAATGCAAAAATGCGTTTTCGCATACTTTCACCGACTGCGTACGTCTTAACGGGCTTTCTTCCCGGCGGTAATTCATCAATAACCGATATATCCAAATCGCCGTACAAAATAAGTGCAAGGGTTCGCGGTATCGGTGTTGCCGACATAATAAGCATATGCGGATTATTTCCCTTTGCCGCAAGTTTTGCCCTTTGTTCAACGCCAAATCTGTGTTGTTCGTCGGCAACCACAAATGCAAGGTCATAAAACTCCACCGCGTCTTGAATTATCGCGTGAGTTCCGACAACAACGTCTGCGATGCCTGTCGCAATCAAGTCATATGCACGTCTTTTTTTCCGCAGCTCGCATACTTCCGGTAAGCATTACCACCGTTATACCCGTACCCTTGAAAAATTCAGCCAACGTTTCTGCATGCTGAGTTGCAAGAATTTCAGTCGGTGCCATCATTGCGGCTTGATGACCGTTTTTTACGGCGGTATAAATTGCCGCCGCCGCAACAGCCGTTTTACCGCTGCCGACATCACCTTGAACAAGTCTGTTCATCATCTTACCGCTCTTGCAATCCTTCAAAATTTCATTCAGCGTTTTCTTTTGTGCGTTTGTAAGCGAAAACGGCAGATTATCCGTAAATTCACGCACACAATTTATATCTTCAAACACAATACCGTCCTGCGATGTATTTATATCCTTTCTTCCGCTTAACGCAAGCTGAAGCACAAGCAGTTCTTCAAATACAAATCGTTCTCTTGCAATGTTGTAGCTTTCAAAGTTTTCGGGAAAATGTATGTTTTTCATTGCAAAATTAAGCTCTGCAATGTGATATTTTTCTCTTATATCGGACGGAATATATTCCTCCATTCGTCCGACTTCCTTTATTGCAAGCTCCATTGTCGACTGTAAAATTTTCTGCGTCAGTCCGCTTGTAAGCGGATAAAGCGGTACTATTTTACCCGTAAATCTCTTTACCCTCTTGTTCACAAACAGGGTTCACCATTTCAAGTTTACCTCTGTTCTTAGTTACCTTGCCGTATAAAACATACTTATCGCCCGTCTTAAACTGATTTTTTACATATCTGTTATTGTACCAAACCACATTCAAAACACCCGATTCGTCCGATACAATCATTGTTGAAATAAGCATATTCCTTCTTACTCTTGTTTCTCTGACAGGCGAAAAAACGGTAATGCTCACGCACACCGTTTCTCCCTCGACACAGTCGGCAATATCTTTCTTTTCCGTTCGGTCCTCGTGAGAACGCGGAAAATAGTAAAGTAAATCTTCGACTGTCTTTATTCCTTTTTTTGCGAATAATTCGGCTCTTTTCTCGCCGACACCTTTCAAATATCTTATATCCTTAGGCATATTCTAACTCCATAATATTATTCTGCGGAAATAATATAGTAGTAAAGCGGCTGACCGCCTTTCTTAAACGAAACTTCGATTTCATCGTCCGCATACTTTGTTTCAAGTGCTTTAAGCATCACATCAGCCTGCGGTTTCTTGATTTCCTTACCGTAATATACGTTCAAAAATTCAGTATCTTCGTCAACCATCTGTGAAACTACTCGGTTAAGTACATCATCAATATCCTTGCCTACCGTTACGATTTTACCCTCAACCATTCCGAGAATATCATCTTTTTAATTTCAATACCGTCGATTTCCGTATCACGAACGGCATAAGTAAGCTGACCCGATGTAACTCTGCCGATAGCCTTATTCATAGCCTTTTCATTAGCCTCTGCCGACTTTTTATCATTAAATTCCACCATTGCGCTTATACACTGCGGAACTGACTTTGACGGAATTACAACGATTTTCTTATCCTCAACAAGTTCTGCGGCTTGATTTGCGGCCATAATAATATTTTTATTGTTCGGGAACACATAAACCGTCTTTGCCTTGACACGTTTTACGGCTTTCAAAATATCGTCCGTACTCGGATTCATTGTTTGTCCGCCCTCAATAACTCTGTCAACGCCAAGGTCTTTAAGAATATTTGTAATTCCCTTACCCATACATACCGCTACAAAACCGTAATCCTTTAATTCAACAGGTGCTTTCGGTTTAGGAGCTTTTTAAACTTTTCAGTCTTTTTCTCTGCCTTGACTTCCGCTGTTTTAACTTCGGCATTTTCCGAAGTCTGTTCATTACTTCCGTCAATAATAGACTTGTGCTGATGCTTCATATTATCTATTTTAAATTAATCATTTCACCGAGTTTTATAGCCTCTTCAAGCACAAAACCCGGATGATTTGTATGAATATGCACCTTTACGATTTCATCATCGTCAATTACAAGCATACAGTCACCCTTTGGGGCAATAGTATCTCTGAACGTACTTACGCTAAGACCTTTTTGCTTTTTCTCAACGATAAATTCCGTACAATATTTAAACTTTATATCTTCTGTCTTAATTGCCTCTTGTGACTTTTTTCTTTACAGGAGCAGTCTGCGTTTCAAGTGCTTCGCCTTGTCTTTCAACAACATTACCGCTCTTTAGATAAGACAGTGCACCCTCAAGCACAAACATCCAGCCTTGACCACCTGCGTCAACAACGCCTGCCTGTCTTAATGCCGGCAACATTTGAGTTGTCTTTTGAAGTGCCTTGTTACCTCTTTCAATGGCACTCTCCATTACGTCAATAATGTTTTCGTTTGTATTTGCGGCAAGCTGTGCACCTGTTGCGACTTCACGCGAAACAGTAAGAATTGTACCCTCTGTCGGCTTCATTACCGCCTTATATGCCGCATCCGAGCCGTCTTTTAAAGCAACTGCAAGTTCTTCCGCATTACATTCTGTTTTGCCTTTAAGGCTCTTTGATATACCTCTGAAAAACTGTGACAGGATAACACCGGAGTTACCTCTTGCACCTCTTAGAGTTGCGAATGACATTGTATCAGCCGCTTTTGTAAGAGTTGTGTCGCCTTTTTTCAAAAGTTCAGTCGCCATAGCCGTTGCGGTAAGCGACATATTTGTACCTGTATCGCCGTCCGGTACCGGGAAAACGTTAAGTTCATCAACAGTTTTTCTGTTATTATATAAATTATTCGCTCCGCTTATAATCATTTGAGCAAATGTGTTTCCGTTAAGCGTATTAATTTTAATCACCCCTAATCAGTTTTAGTCAACACGGACACCTTCAACACGAACATTAATTCTGTTCACTTTAATTCCAACTGTATTTTCGATAGTATATCTGACTCTGTTCACAATACTTTTACATATTGTATTAATATTTATGCCGTACTCAACGATAAGATGTATTTCTACGATAACTCCGCCTTCTTCAACTGTTATGCTGATACCTTTAGTCATACTGTCAGGCTTTAGGAGGTTCACAATTCCGTCTTTTTATTTCTCGATGCCATTCCGACAACGCCGTAACACTTTGTCGCAACCGCACCCGCAATTTCAGAGATAACGTTGTTTGAAATGGTTACCTCGCCTAAATCACCACTTGTTTTAAGTACCATCGCTCTATTCATTCCTTTCAATTCAAAATAATCCAAAATATCTATATATCTTTATTGTACTATAAAATTCAAAAATAGTAAATACCATTTTGAAAAAAAGGCACTTGCATTGACTTAAAATAAATTATATAATAAAAAGGAGCCTGCCGAGGCTCCAAAAATCACATCTTGCGATGTAATTTTTGAGTATTTTTAGAGATAAATCAGAGGTTATATATTATGAGCAAACATTCAAAATTAATGAATTTTCTTTCGGGTATGCCGGATTTTGTTTTTGACTATATCGAAATTGCGTATAACGGTGAAAGCATTAATACACAAATCGGTTACAGTATAGATATAAAAACATTTTTGAAATATCTGCAAAAATTCAATTTCAGTTATATAGAAAAAATTGAAGATTTCACGGTAGCTGATATGGAGAAAGTTACGCTCCGTGATTTAAACGCTTTTACGGCATATCTAAAAGAATACGAAACCGACACCGTTTCGATTGACGGCAAACACATTAAACGAATCCGCCGCAACAGTGCTTACGGCATAAACCGTAAACTTTCGGGAATACGCGGACTGTTTTCGTATCTTTACAAAAACGACTTGATTTCTCAAAACGTAACGGATAAGTTGGATTTTAAAAACTGCATCAAAAAATGAAACGTCCGCTTACATCACAAGAAACCGTCAACCTTCTTGACGTGATATATAACGGTGAAAAATATTATACAGGTCGTGACCTTACGGAATACAAGAACAGAAAAAAACGTGATATTGCACTTTTTACCGCATATCTCGGTACGGGCTGTCGTGTGAGTGAACTTATCAACCTTGATATTCGTGACGTGTGCTTTGATACTTCGTCATTCGTTGTCACCCGTAAGGGCGGTGACGAACAGGAAATATTTATGCCTGTTCAAGTGGAAAACGAATTGTTTACATATATGCAGGAACGTGTTGAAAACGAAAAAGCAAAAAGACGACGCACTTTTTATCAGCCGACTCGGAACACGAATGACCGCACAAGGTGTTGAAAAGGTACTGAAAAAATATTGTGCGACTGTCGGTATATACGACCCCGACAAGGCACGTCCGCACGCATTAAGACGTACATTCGCCTGTAATCTTATCGCTGACGGCATTGATATAAAAATGGTTGCGGAGCTTATGGGACACAAAAACATCGAAGTAACCCACAAATACTACACTCAATACGCAATCGAAAAACGTAAAGAAGTTATGCAGAATTTTGACATTACGGGAAATCGATAAAAATTGAATACATAAAAATTTACCGCCGACAGTTTTAACTGACCGGCGGTAATTTTTACAAAAAAAAATACACACTCCGTAGAGTGTGTATTTTAATTTGCATTATTCTGCTTGTTCAAAACCTGCGACAGCTGACTTATCCAAACTGAATTGAACCGCTTGTCTTGATGTTGTCTTTTTTCTGTGTTGTCTTCGGCGTCAGTATATGTTATATCTGCTGCTGCCTTTGCATTTACAGGAATAGCATTAAATGATTCATTTTACCTGTTTTTATATTATTTTCTATCTGGTCATAAATGTTTGTAGCAACAAGTTGTGCAACAAGCTTAGCACCTTGATATGACATATGCTGATTATCAACTTCTTCATTTGTTTCGTTATTGTACAAGAAATAGTTATGTTGTACCCATGTCTTACCCAATGTCTTCCAAAGCTCACCTGACAAATCTGCAAGGTCAATCAACAATACGTCTTTATCTTCAGCGACTGTCTTATTAGCGTTAAACCATGCAGCATTACCGCTACCGGTTGACTTCTCGTGTTCTCCTACCGAACCGTATTGAGAAATACAGATTTCAGGAGTTATAAGAACCGGAATAACACCCTTTGCACGGCACTCATCTACCATCTTGCCAAGATATTCTTCCATTTTTGATACCGGAGAATTATTCTTATCTGCTCTGTCGTTTATACCGAATTGGATAAACAAATAGTCACCCGCTTGAGCCTTTTGAATAACTGATGGGAATGTATTATTGTACCAGTTAACCGCATAGTCACCTGAATGAGCGTAATCGTCAACTATAACACTGTCTTGTAGATAGTATTCGAACAATTGACCCCAACCGGTACGTCTTTTACCTGCTGCCCACTTGTCCTTTGTAGGAGTAGGTCTGTAATTTGTAACTGTTGAGTCACCTGCAATCCAAATATGAGTCTTTCTCGGCTCTAAGTCAGATTTCTTTGTTATTTCAACAGATGAAATAACTGATGAACCGCCCCAGTTATCTGCCGATACCGTAACAATACCACCTTCAACAACAACATCTTTTTGAGTGTATGTTCCAGGCACTGTAATAGGGTCTGAACCGTCACCATCAGTATAATCGGCTTCAGGAATTACATAGTAGCCGTTTACTCTGATATGAGTTCTTCCGTTTCGGTTTTTGAGAAAGTCATGTCATATCTTCCGTCAGGAAGGTTTACTTCAAATTGGTTAGTGTTAAGATTAACACCATCTGTTTGAACCGGTTTAGCACCCTCAATTGTACTTGTTACAACTGTAGGTTCTTTTGTAAATCCGTATCCGTTGCTCTTTGTTACATTTGTTGTTACATAACCGTCAACAGTTGAGCTACCCAAATTAAATTTATAATTAGGTACAATTTCAATCTTATCTGTTGACTTTAAATCATGCTCGGTTAGTGTAATTTTATTATCTTCGGCTGTCTTTTCCAATGTTGTTCCGTCTTCAAGTGTTACTGTATAAGTAGTTGCACCGTAGCTTACTATGTCTGAAACATCAATGTCACCTGCTTCAGGATTTTCAACAACCTTTGAAAATTCGCCAACGCTTACCGGATATTCAATTGCTGAATCAAGTATAGTTGCTACAACAATTATGTCACCGTTATCATTTACTGCAAGATCACCCGTATCTGCACCTATTTCAGCTGTTTCTACGTTTGCTGAAGGTATAGTTTTTACTTCATTGCTGATAGGCTTCATATTCTTTAATGAATCCCAAAGCATAACTTTTGTTCCTGCCAAGCCTGTAACCGCAACTTCGTTTGAACCTTCTGTCAAAGCTTTATTTTCTGTTGTAACTCCAGTTAATACACCTTCTTCGTCATACTTTGCTTTAACAATTGTTATGTTTTTAGCTTCTTCTGCCGTTACATTGAATGTAACCTTTTCATCTGCATGACCTACGTTTGAAAGTGACCACTTAGGTGTTACAAGCTCTGTTATGTCATTGTTAAATTGGTCGATTACGTTTGTTACTGTGTATTTTGATGTAGTATTTGATTTATCTATTGTTTGACTGCCGTTTATTGTAGCTGATTTAACCTTAGCTTTTTCAACATTAACTTTTAGTGTAGCTGTTTTTGCCGCACCCTCACTGCTTGTTACTTTTATTGTTCCTCCGTTTACTGTTGTACCCGGAACTGTCAGTGTAGCTTTTTGTGAGTTTTGTGAGTCAGGAGTAATTGTAGCACCAGGAATTGTTGTTTCCCAAGTGAATGTTTCTCCGTCATCAACTACCATTGCGTCTACAGAATATTCCTTTGTTACGGTATGTCCCTTTACTGTTGAAAATTCTGTAGCACCGTCAATACTCATGCCGGTTACATCGATTTGAGAAACAGCAATATCTTTTAGTGCAACGTATCTGTCTGTACCGCCGCCGCAATCGCCGACTTTCAACTTAATTTCGCCTAAATCTTGTCCCGTGATTTTTCCCAAATCGGTTTCTGTATCGCCTACAGTGGCAATAGCTTTAGTCACTCCGTTAGTATTAGTCTTAAATAGCACTGTTACTTTCTGCCATTTGTCTACAGCAGGAATAGAACCTAAAGTTGTACCCAATGTAGAAGTTGTAGAACTCCATGCTGCGTTTGTACCGATGTCCAAATTTACATAATCCAAAGTAACCAAATCAGTACCTTCTGCTGTAGCCAATTTTACACTTCTTTGGAATGTGTAAACCTTAGTATTCATTGTTGTCATAAATGAAACCAATTGAGCTGTTCCCGGTTTAAATTCGATTTTTTCAGGGAATGTAATTGTATTTTCCAAATTTTTTGTTGAGCCGGTTGTTATATAGTCACCGCCACCTACTGTATGATGTTCTGTTTCGCCATAACTTGAACCGCCGACACCTGATTCATAGAATAAATAATCAGAAACAGTTATTTCAGTTGTTGCGCTCTTGCTTTCATTATTTTTTGTTGCAGTTGCTGTAACTGTAAACTTCTTTACATGGTTTTCGCCTGCGTCAAATCCTTTTTGCTACAGATACGACACCGTTTGCTATTGTAACCTTTGAGTCAGCTGTTTCACTGCCTGTAGGTACTATTGTCCAACTAATATCGGCATCTTCAATAGCAACATCTTCTTGGTCTGTTACAGCCACAGTAAATGCAGCACTTGTAAACGATTCTGCTGTAGTCGGCGCTACCATACAAGATTGTCCGCCTGATATTGTAACTTTATCAGGTACAGCAACATAGCTTTTCGGAGAATATGTAATATTTGTTGCTACGGCATTTCCGTTAACCGTTACAGTTCCGGTTGCATCGTCGTCTTTTCCGACAGTAGCTTCATAACCTGCCTTTGAAACAGTATATTTATACTCGCCGTTAGCAAGCTTTGTTTCGATTTGACCGGTTGCATCTGTCACATATTTGTGACCGTCCAAAGTTACATTTGCATCTTTAACCGCATTTCCGGCACTGTCCTTGACTGTTAAAGTAACCTTATAGTACTCATCAACAAGCCTAGTTGCCGTAAAGTTATCAAGACGCATATCCGCAGTTATATTTGTTTTTCTGTTAAGTACAATTCCGACATTTGCCACGTCTGAAGCAGATTGGTCTATAAACTTTTCAGATTTAACAATTGCCGACGGAGATGTCTGTCCGTTTTCGGTAAAGCTTATGCTTAGAACGGTATGTGTTTCGAAGTCCAAAACCGCAGAAACTTTATACCACTTGAAGTTTGCAAGTGCTGCACCTTCTGAATTTTTCAATTCAGTACCGTTAAATGCAATATCTTTAGATGATACCACATCAGAAATTTTGAATATATCCTTTTCGCTTGAATCTCTGAAAATCATATCGCTGCTGTTATTTGTACCGCCGCTGCCTGAATACCAGTCAAAATCCAATTTTACAACATCAGTTCCTCCCGGTATTGTGGCAGGAATTTTCACGCTTGCCGTTCTTCCGCCGCTTTCTGCCTTGGTTGTTGCAATTTTATAATACTTGCTGTCCCATTTTGTTTCGGCACTTGCATCATCAGATACAATTTCATTGGTAAAACGCCTGCATTAGTTCCTGAGATTTTCCAAGCAGCATCTGATGTTTCATCAAACGTATATGAAACAATCGGTGTTTCCGTGGCACTTGCCGTTACTGCAAAGCCTGTGAATACAGACGATGTTATTGCCAAAGCTGTAATGATTGACAATAGTTTCTTTTTGTTATTCATGTAGTCTCTCCCTCTCTTTATTAATTTTATACGGCACACCACCGTACAATATAACATGATAGCTATATTATATACTATTTACTATTTTTTTTTCAAGAGTATTTCTACGACTAAAATATTATCACTGATTTTTAAACATTATTTGTTACCTATATTTTTATAAGATATTGATTTTATATCGTTTTTCCCTTATAATAATAAGTAATAAAACAATTCGGAGTGATAAAATATTTTGAGTAAAGCAACACAATTTTTAAAAGGTGCAAGGCTCGGTATGCCTATTGCACTCGGATACATACCCGTTTCATTTTCATTCGGTATGCTTGCCGTACAAAACGGAATACCTGCTTGGGCGGCAATAGTAATTTCAATGACTAACCTTACTTCCGCCGGACAATTTGCCGGTATGAACATAATTTCCGCCGCCGGCGGTATATGGGAAATGACAATTACAACGTTTGTGATAAATCTTCGATATATGCTTATGTCGCTTTCCCTGTCACAAAAAATCGGTAAAATGTCGCTTGCAAAACGGCTTATAACAGCATTCGGCATAACAGACGAAGTATTCGCCGTTGCGTCAACAACACCGATTGCCATTACATTTCCGTTTATGCTCGGACTGATTGCAATACCGTACATCGGCTGGACACTCGGCACAGTGCTCGGTGCTTTTATAAACAATCTGCTGCCGACATCACTTGCGGACGCAATGGGAATAACATTATACGCAATGTTTATCGCAATAATTATCCCTGCGTCAAGGAGAGATAAAACGTACTTTTTGTACTTATCGCCGCAGTTATATTGAGTTGCGTTCTGTATTTCGCACTTCCTTTTTATATCATCGGGCTGGGCTGTTATCATAACGGCAGTGTTGGCGTCGGCATTCGGTGCGACGTTTTTCCGCACAATGAGGAGGGCGAAAAATGAAAATGATTGCTTTAATGGCAGTTATGGCAATAGTGACGTACATAATTCGTGCGTTGCCTATAACGCTTTTCAGAAAAGAAATAAAATCAAAATGGCTTAAATCGTTTTTATATTACATACCGTATGCCGTACTCGGTGCTATGACGTTTCCGGCTATATTTTTCTCGACAGGCTCGGTTTTCTCCGCCTCGCTCGGTTTGGTCGGTGCTATGCTTATGGCCTTTTTCGACAAAGGGGCTTATGGCTGCCGCTGTTACGTCTGTTGTAATTGCATTTGTAAGCGTATTTTTTGTGTAATATACTACCGAAATTTACATATTATATTATCAGAAAGGAACGGATGTTATGAGCTACGATATTGATTATCTGACACTGCTTTCACAGCAGTATCCGACAGTTAAAGCCGCGTCAACCGAAATCATTCGATTGCAGTCAAGGCAAAAACTGCCGAAACTTACAGAGCATTTTATGAGTGATATTCACGGTGAATACGAATCTTTTTTGCACATATTAAAAATGCCTCCGGTGTAATCAAGGACAAGATTACGCAAATTTACGGTCGTACGTTGTCCGAACGTGACAGACAAGTTCTCGCCACTCTTATTTATTATCCGGAGCAAAAACTTGAATATATCAAGGACGAAGTGGACGATATTAACGATTGGTACAAAATCACTTTATATCGCCTTATAGAAATATGTCGCGTTGTTGCATCAAAATACACACGTGCAAAAATCAGAGAATTTTTGCCGGAGGCTTTCGGCAGTACAATAGATGAACTTATACACGCAAATACCGATTACGGCTCGGACAAGGAAACATATTATAACGAATCTATTTCAACAATCGTTGAACTCGGACAAGCCGATGATTTTATTGTGGAAATTTCAACGCTTATCCAAACGCTTGCAATCGGTCGTCTGCATATTATAGGCGATATTTTTGACCGTGGTCCGCGAGCCGATATAATTCTTGACACACTGACGAAGTACCACAGTGTCGATATTCAATGGGGCAACCATGATGTTCAGTGGATGGGTGCCGCTGCGGGTAGTTTGGCTTGTATTGCAAATGTGCTTGCTATTTCCACCAAGTATTCAAACTTTGACTGTCTTGAGGACGGTTACGGAATTAATATGCGTCCGCTTACGGTATTTGCACTTGAAACTTATGCGGACGATCCGTGCGAATGCTTTATACCTCGAAATCCGAATATGGTTTATATTTCTCAGCATGACGAAAACTTTTGGGCGAAGGTACATAAAGCTATATCTGTAATTCAGTTTAAGTTAGAAGGACAAATTATAAAACGTCACCCTGAATTTAATATGGACAACCACCTTATGCTTGACAAAATCAATTACGAAAACGGAACAATTATGCTTGAGGGCAAAGAATACAAGTTGAAAGATACCAACTTCCCTACAATCAATCCCGAAAATCCGTTTGAACTTACAGACGCCGAAAAAGAGCTTATGAATTTATTGCGTTCATCGTTTTTACGCAGTGAAAAACTTCAAAATCACGTCAAATTCTTATACGAAAAAGGCAGTATATATCTGACATTCAACAACAATTTGTTGTATCACGGCTGTATACCGATGAACAGTGACGGTACTTTTTACGGAAGTTACACTTTTCGGTGAAACGGTAAGCGGCAAATCGCTCATGGACAAAGCCGAACAGCTTGCACGTGACGGTTATTTTGCCAAAAACGGTTCCGAAGAAAAAGAATACGGCAAAGATTTTCTGTGGTTTTTATGGTGCGGTTGCTACTCCCCTGTTTACGGCAAAAATAAAATGACTTCGTTTGAACGATATTTTATTGATGATGAAAGTACATGGGTGGAAATTAAAGACGAATATTATCACCTTATCGAAAAACCGAGCGTATGCAACAAAATTTTATGCGAGTTCGGAATTGACCCGAACAATTTTTCTCATATTATAAACGGCCATGTTCCCGTAAAAAATAAAAAAGGCGAAAGCCCGATTAAATCAAACGGCAAACTTTTAGTCATAGACGGAGGTCTTTCAAAGGCATATCAGAAAGTTACCGGACTTGCGGGTTACACATTGCTGTTCAATTCACACGGTTTGCTTTTTAAGTGCGCATGACGCATTTGAATCTATCGAAAGTGCCATAAAAGAAGAAAAAGATATTCACTCAACGCTTGACGTTGTTGAACTTGCTCGAATCGTTTACTTGTTGAGGACACTGACGCGGGTAAATCGTTATCGAAAAAATCACCGACTTAAAAGCACTTGTTGACGCATATTTAAAAGGAAAAATAAAAACACATTAAATAAAGAGAGGAAATCCACAAATGAATTACGAAAAAAAGAACCACTGCATATTTCAACATCCGTACCCAACGGTACTTATGAAGTAACTGTCACAGTTACCGCACACGAAGATATTGTTTTCACAATACTTTCGCAGTCACGCCGTTTTATGGCACAAGATATAAATCTTGGCAAAGGAGAAAGCACAGACATTACTTTCAACGTCAGCGTATGTGACTACCACAAAAACAACGAAGATTACACAAACGTAAACGGAGTTGAAATTGATATTATGTGCGACGGTGATTTTACCGCACTTTCCGCAGTATCGCCTGTCAATATTCCGACAGTTTACATCGCCGGTGACTCAACCGTCACAGACCAGCCTGCCGAATATCCGTACAACGCTACCTCTACATACTGCGGTTGGGGTCAAATGTTTCCGCAATTTTTTAACACGGGCATTGCGGTTGAAAACCACGCTCAATCAGGTTCTACAACCGAAGATTTTAAAAATGTGAATTTCACCGCATTCAAAGACAAAATCAAAAAGGGTGATTTCCTGATTATCGAGTTCGGTCACAACGACCAAAAAATAGATACTCCTGACGCGTTCGGCGGATACACGGAGAACTTAAAATATTTTATAAACTTTGTCCGCGAAAAAGTGCAAATCCGATAATATGTTCACCAATCAACAGAATTATATTCCAAGAGGACGGAACACTTCTTAACTTGCTCGGTGATTACAGAACAGCAGTTAAAAACGTATGTGACGAAATGAATGTACCGTTTATTGACTTGTGGTCACGCACAACCGAATTTTTGAGGCAGCAGGAGCGGTAAAAGCTTGGGATTATTTCTGGGGCAACGGCACTGACCGCGATTACACCCACACAAACGACATCGGCGGCAACATCGTTGCACGATTTGTTGCAAACGAAATGATTAAAAACAACGTTCAGCCGATAGCAGACTTAATCAAAAAAGATATGATTAACGTCGAAATGCCGAAACACGATTCAAGTGTCAAACCGCAAAATTCAAAAGAAATCGAACACTTAAAAACAATCGGTCTTGTCAACGTTCCGAAAGCGTCCGAGCTTGCCGACCTTGACAAAGACATCACCAATATCTAATACAGAGGCTGTCGACATAATGTCGCCAGCCCAAAAATCACCTCTTGCGATGTAATTTTTGAGTATTTTTTGTGAAAAAAATCTAAAGTTCCTCCACAGTCGAAACTTGAGATTTTAAGCCATTTCTACCGCACATGTCGTCAGAAATGATTTTCAATGAGGTTAGCACCTCATACTCCAAAAACAAAGCAGACAAAACCATAACGGTTTTGTCTACAAAATAACAAAAACTGCATTTTGAATAAAATCAAAATGCAGTTTTTTTATATCTTATCTTAATTGAGCACCGATTTGATTTTCAAGATTTTTAACAACCTTATCAAATACTTTCTGCACTTCATCACCTGTCAAACTTCTGTCTGCGCTTCTGTATATAGCACTGTATGCAACGCTCTTTTTGCCCTCAGGTATCTGTTTACCCTCGTAAACGTCAAACAACTGCAAGCTTTCAAGCATTTTACCCGATGCCTTTTTGATTACATTTTCAATATCCGCAACAGGAACTGTCTTATCAACAAGCATTGCTATATCACGAGTTACGGCAGGATACTTAGGAAGTTCCTTAAACTTAATATCAGTCTTAATATTAAGGAATACATTTTCAAAATCCAATTCGGCAATATATACAGGAGTTTCAATTCCGTATTTTCTGCTTACTGCCGGGTGAATTTCACCGATTATGCCGATTACCTTATTGCCGGCACTTATCTTTGCACATCTTCCCGGGTGGAATGTCGGGTTATCTGTTACGGCCTCATACTTAACATTCTTTACGTTAAGTTGTGCAAACATTGTTTCGCATATACCCTTAATGTCATAGAAATCTACGTTATCGCCGTACATACCCATTGTGATTTTAACAGGTTCGTTCGGAAGTTCACCGTCCGTTGTCGGAATAAATATCTTTCCTATTTCAAACAACTTGGCAGACGGATTTCTGTAATTATAGTTTCTTGACAATATATCCATCATACTTGCGATAGTAGTTGTACGCATTACCGATGTGTCCTCGCCAAGCGGATTTGTAATTTTTACAACGTTTCTCATTTCACTGTCTTTCGGAATATTCAGTTTATCGAATATTGACGGACTTGTGAATGTGTATGTGTAAATTTCGTACATACCTTGTGCTGTAAGAAGTTCGTTCACTCTGTCCTGTACCTGCTGACGTTCTGTTTTCATTCCGCAAGTAGCCTCGCCCGAAAGAAGTGTTACAGGTATTTTTATCGTAACCGTAGAAACGTGCAACTTCTTCCGCAATATCCGCCTCACCTTCAAGGTCAGGTCTGAATGACGGAGGAGTTACAGTCATCTTGTCAAGGTCAACCTTGATTTCAAGTGCGTCAAAATACTTAACCATATCCTCTGTCGGAATGTCTGTTCCAAGGAACGCATTAATTTTATCAGGTCTGAAAGCAAGCGGCTGCATATCTGTTACGTTACCCATAACGTCAATCATTCCGCCGACATTTTCACCGCAGCCAAGTTCTTCTACAAGCTGACACGCTCTTTCAACGGCAGGAACTGTATTGTTATAGTCAAGTCCCTTTTCATATCTTGATGATGATTCTGTTCTAAGACCGACTCTTTGTGCTGTAAGTCTTACAGACGCACCGTCAAATGTAGCCGATTCAAAAAAAATAACAGTTGTTGTATCGTCCTTAACTTCACTGTTAAATCCGCCCATAACACCTGCAATAGCAACAGCTCTGCCGCCGTCTGCGATTACAAGGTCGTTTGAAGTAAGTGTTCTGTCCTGTTCATCAAGAGTCTTTATAACTTCACCGTCATTTGCACGTCTTACGATAATTTTGTTATCCTGTAAATCTCTCAAATCAAATGCGTGCATAGGCTGACCATATTCAAGAAGTACATAGTTTGTTATATCGACAATATTGTTGATGGGTCTTACACCGCACGCACGAAGTCTTTCCTGCATCCAACTCGGTGACGGACCGATTTTAACGTTCTTAACCATTCTTGCACAGTATCTCTTACACTTATCCTTGTCCTGTACATCAACGCTGATTGTATCGGCGATATTTTCACTGTTTTCGTTAAACTTAACTTCAGGAATAGTGAACTTTTTATTAAATGACGCCGCTGTTTCACGCGCAAGACCGATTATGCTGAAACAATCAGGTCTGTTTGAAGTGATTTCAAATTCAACGACAGTTTCATTCATACCGAATATATCCTTAATATCCGTACCGATTTTTGTATCGTCCGGAAGAATAAGAATACCGTATTCAGGCTCATAGCCAAGCATATCCTCTGTTATACCAAGTTCATCGTGTGAGCAAAGCATACCGTAAGATTCAACGCCTCTAAGCTTGCCTTTTTTAATCTTTCCGTCAGGAAGTACCGCACCGACAAGTGCAACGGGAACGATTATACCGGCTTTTACGTTCGGTGCACCGCAGACAATCTGCAAAATCTCGCCTGTTCCTGCGTCAACCGTACACACATGAAGATGGTCACTGTCAGGGTGATCTTCACAGGTAAGCACCTTACCCGCAACTACATTCTGAACAGATTCGCCCATATTCTCCCAACCCTCAACTTTAGAGCCTGTCATTGTAAGTCTGTCTGAATATTCTTTCGGCGTAACGTCTATATCCATATAGTCATTAAGCCAACTCATAGGTAAATTCATTATATTTCATTCCTTTCAATTTCCGAATAATATATTAAAACTGGTCTAAGAATCTCAAATCATTTTCAAAGAAAAGTCTAAGGTCGTTAATATCATACTTACCCATTGCAATTCTTTCAAGACCGATACCGAAAGCAAAGCCCGAATATACTTCAGGGTCAATACCGCAGTTTGCAAGTACCTTAGGGTGTACCATACCGCAGCCCAAAACTTCAATCCAGCCCTCGCCTTTACATACGCTGCAGCCTTTACCGCCGCAAGCGAAACACGAAACGTCAACTTCGGCTGACGGCTCTGTAAACGGGAAATGGTGAGGTCTGAAACGTACTTTTGTATTTTCGCCGTAAAGACGGTGGATAAACATTTCAAGAGTACCCTTTAAATCTGCCATTGTAACACCTTTATCAACTACAAGTCCTTCGATTTGGTGGAATACAGGTGAGTGAGTTGCGTCAACTGCGTCACTTCTGTAAACTCTGCCCGGTGCTATAATTCTGATAGGCGGTTTCTTCTTTTCCATAACACGAACTTGGATAGGTGAAGTTTGTGTTCTTAAAACCGTATTTTCGTTTATATAGAATGTGTCTTGAGTATCACGTGCAGGGTGGTTCGGAGGAATGTTAAGCGCTTCAAAGTTGTAGTAGTCAAGCTCAACTTCCGGACCTTCCGCGATTTCAAAACCCATTCCGATGAATGTGTCTTTAATGTTGTTCATTACTTTTGTAAGCGGATGAAGTTTGCCTGTTTTTGTGCCTTACCCGGCATTGTAACGTCGATTACTTCACTCTTCAGCTTGATTTCTTCAAGCTTTTCTGAGATTTCCGCTTTCTTCGTATCTATGTGGTTTTCGATTACACCGCGAATTTCGTTTGCAAGCGCACCGATTTGCGGTCTTTCTTCTTTGCTTAACTGTCCCATACCTTTTAGTACGGCAGTAAGTTCACCCTTTTACCGAGAAATTTTATTCTTGCTTCTTCAAGAGCATCAATGTCAGTTGCTTTTTGAAGTACATCAAGGGCATTTTTTTGATTTCTTCTAACTTTTCTCTCATTTCAAAATTCCTTTCGATATAAATTAAAAACACTCCGTCCCATAAGGGACGAAGTGTGTAAATTCAAACTCCGCGGTACCACCCGACTTCCGATAAAATATCGGCACTCAATTATGTATAACGGCACTACCCGTCACAGACTACTTGCAAACCGCTTTCACCTATGCAGCTCCGGAATGAAATTTCAAATAAATCCTTACCGTATCGGCTCACAGCTCAATAACCGATACTCTCTTTAGGCGGTGTATACCTTACTTTGTTCCATCATTGCTTTTAATATTCAATAATAAAATATTATATCACCTTTTTTTTTTATTTTGTCAATCAATAACATAAAATTATTTAAAAGGATTGATTTTTTTGCCAAAAAATTATATAATTTATCCCGAAAGGGTTGATTTGAATTGAAAGAAGAAATTTTAGATATATTAAAAAATGCAGACGGATATATTTCAGGCGAACGCATAAGCGAAATGTTGAATGTTTCGCGAACGGCAATATGGAAACACATTAAATCATTACGCGAAAGCGGTTACAAAATCGAATCGGTCACGAACAAAGGCTACCGCCTTATTTCCTCGCCCGACATCATAACCGAAAGCGGTATCAAAAGCGGACTTACCACCGATTTTATCGGTCACAACTTATTTATATATGATGAAACCGACACGACAAACAATCGTGCAAAGGAAAGCAATTCCTCGCCTGACGGCAGTGTATTTATCGCTGAAGTGCAAACGCACGGCAAAGGCAGTCGCGGACGTGGTTGGACTTCTCCGCGTGGGATAGGCATTTGGCATTCAATCCTTTTAAAGCCCGAAATCTCCCCACTTGAAGTTTCGCAAATAACGCTTGTCGCAGGTCTTGCCGTCTGCAAAGCTATCGGTCTTAATTCAATGATTAAATGGCCTAATGACATTGTTATTAACGGTAAAAAAATCTGCGGTATTCTAACCGAAATGTCTGCTGAGATAAATATGGTCAACTACGTTGTATGCGGTATCGGTGTAAATGTAAACACAGAATCATTCGATGACGACATCGCCGACAAGGCTACTTCAATGTTTATCGAAAGCGGTCACAAATATGTGCGAAACGAATTAATCGCAAAATTGTTAAACGAATTTGAATGTTATTATAAGAAGTTTCTCGACGGCGGACTCAGTGCAATTCTTGATGAATACAAAAAGTGTTGCGTCACGCTCGGCAGAGAAGTAAACGTCATTTTCAAAAACGAAACGGTTCGCGGAACTGCCGTTGACGTTGACGAAAACGGTTCACTCGCCGTACAAACCGAAAACGGTATTATTCACGTCACTTCCGGTGAAGTTTCGGTCAGAGGTATCTACGGTTACATCTAAATTCGGATATATTATGAATAAATTGTAAATTGTTAGCACTCACATTTGTTGAGTGCTAATTTTGTATTGACAAATCTTACTTTGAGTATTAATATATATTATGTAAATTAATTAAACTTCAAGGAGTGATTTATATGGCAAAAGGTAATATTTCAGTTGACAGTGAAAATCTTTTCCCTATTATAAAAAAAATGGCTTTATTCCGATAAGGATATTTTCCTTAGAGAACTTGTTTCAAACGGTTGTGACGCGGTCACAAAATTAAAGAAACTTGCAAGTATCGGTGAAGCTCAAATTGACGAAAACGAAAAATTCAAAGTTACCGTATCAATATTTAAGGACGCTAAAAAGCTTGTCATCAGTGATAACGGTATCGGTATGACTGCCGAAGAAATTGACAAGTACATCAATCAAATAGCATTTTCGGGTGCAAGCGACTTCCTTTCAAAGTACAAGGAAGAGGACGACAAAGGTTCTCAAATTATCGGTCATTTCGGACTTGGTTTTTACAGTGCGTTTATGGTTGCCGACAGTGTTGAAATTGATTCGCTTTCATATCAAGACGGTGCAAAAGCCGCAAAATGGACTTGTGACGGAAGTATGGAATTTGACTTAACAGACGGCGACAGAACAGAAAGAGGTACTACAATAACTCTTAACATCGCCGAAGATTCGGAAGAATTTCTTGAAGAAAGCACAATCCGTCAAATTCTTCATAAGTATTGTGCATTCCTACCTATTGAAATATATGTTGAAATTCCTGAGGACAAACACGAGGATCACTGCGACTGCGGTCATGATCATGATCATGAACACGAGGACGATACACCGTCAGAGCCAAAGCCTATCAACAACACAACACCGCTTTGGATGAAAAAGCCGTCGGAGTGTACAGACGAAGAATACAAGGAATTTTACAGAAACGTATTTATGGACTTCAACGAACCGCTTTTCTGGATTCACCTTAATGTAGACTATCCGTTCAACTTAAAAGGTATTTTGTACTTCCCTAAAATCAATCATGAATTTGCAGGTCAAGAGGGACAGATAAAGTTATACAACAATCAAGTATTTGTTGCCGACAACGTAAAGGAAGTTATTCCTGAATTTCTAATGCTTTTGAAGGGTGTTATCGACTGTCCTGACTTGCCGCTTAACGTATCAAGAAGTTTCTTGCAGAATGACGGTTATGTTAAGAAAATTTCTTCACATATCACAAAGAAAGTTGCGGACAAGCTTACAAGTATTTATAATAACGAACGTGAAAACTATGAAAAGTATTGGGATTATATCAATATATTCATTAAATACGGCTGTTTAAGAGATGAAAAATTCTATGAAAAAGTTAAGGACGTAATTATTTATAAGGATATTGACGGTAAATATTTGACGTTGGACGAGTACCTTGACGGCAAGGAAGAAAAAGACGTTTATTACGTTTCCGATCCGCAAACTCAATCGCAGTATATCAATATGTTCAAAAATCAAGGACTTAATGCCGTTGTACTTCCATCAATGATGGATACACATTTTATTTCACTTGTTGAAATGAAACAGACGGGTGTTAAATTCAAACGTATTGATTCCGCCATAAATGACATTTCGGACAACACAGAAAAAGACGATTCAGCTAAAGAACAAGAAAAAAAGTTGATTGAAAAGTTCAAGAATGAAATCAAGGACGATACACTGAAAATCGAAGTGCAGTCACTTAAAGACGATTCAATCCCTGCCGTAATTTTGCTTGGTGAACAGTCAAGACGTATGCAGGAGATGTATAAAGCTTACGGTCAGCAAATGGCAGGTATGGCTGATATGTTCCACGATGAATTTACACTTGTACTAAATTCAAACAACTCACTTATCAAGAAAATAGATACATTAAATGACGAGGACGCAAATCTTGTTATTGACCATGTTTACGACTTAGCGAAAATAAGCCACAGTCCTTTGCCGGCAGAACAAATGACAAAGTTTATCGAACGCTCCAATAAATTACTTGAAAAGCTGTTTTAATTAACAGTTTTTTTTCTTCCATCGTCAAAGAGGGACACTAAATTTCAGTTTAGTGTCCCTCTTTTAATATGTTTAATAATTCTTCTATTGTATCCACAGTATAATCCGGCACTTCAAATTCATTTTTAGGTGTGTTTAACTTGTGAATACCCTGTTTTACACATACGGTTTTCATACCCAACTTTTTAGCCGGTGCAACGTCATTATCCACCCTGTCACCGACCATCACAGCATTTTCACCTTTACAGCCAGCTTTCTCAAGTGCTTTTTTGAAAAAGTCTTATATCGGGTTTTGATACACCCTCCTCCGCAGAGGATATGACAAGGCTGATATACTTTGCCAAGCCGTACTTTTCAAGGCGTTTTTGTGTCCCCAACGGTTGATTGGCTATAACTCCGATTTTGTACTTACCATACAGTTGTGACAAAACATTTTCAGAATATTCATAAGGCATTTCAAGCTCACTGTGCCATTCTGCCCTATTCAATCCCGATATAATAACAGCGTCATCATACGGAATTAAATTTTTCAAAGCACAGTCGTCCATTAATTTATAAAACTCGCTTACGCTTATGTTGCTCCCTTTTACCGTATCGCTGACGCGTTTTTCCCACGCCTTGCTTTCGTCAACAAGCGTTGAACCGACATCGAAAAATATCCACTTTATCATTCTCTTATCTGACCGTCACCGTAAATTATATATTTAATAGAAGTCAATGCCTCAAGTCCCATTGGACCTCTTGCGTGCATTTTTTGTGTACTTATGCCTATTTCAGCACCAAATCCAAACTCAAAACCGTCCGTAAATCTTGTTGAAGCATTAACGTAAACCGCCGCCGCATCAACCTCATTCAAGAACTTTTGCGAATGTTCGTAATTGTTTGTAACAATCGCCTCAGAATGTTTTGTGTTGTACTTATTAATATGCTCAATCGCCTCATCAATTCCGTCAACGACTTTTACCGCCATAATATAATCATTATATTCAGTATAATAATCCTCGTCTGTCGCGTCATTTACATCTGCAAATATTGCTTTTTTGAATTTTGGTCGGCTCTGATTTCAACATTCTTTTCTTTCAGTGCCTTGAACATAACAGGAATAAATTTATCCGCTATTTTTTTGTCTATAAGCAAAGTTTCGGCGGCATTGCACACAGACGGACGTTGTACTTTCGCATTAAGCACAATTTTAACCGCCATATCAATATCCGCGTCCGCGTCAACATAAACGTGACAGTTACCAGCCGCCGTTTCAACAACGGGAACAGTCGCATTTTCAACAACCGAACGAATAAGTCCCTTACCGCCGCGTGGGATTAACAAATCCACATATCCGTTCATTTTCATAAGCTGAGTTGCTGTTTCACGCGAAGTATCTTCTATTATATTTAGTGTCCCCTCAGGTATTCCGACACCGTATGCCGCATCCTGCATAATTTTCATAACGGCTTTGTTTGAATTGATTGCCTCACTTCCGCCTCTTAAAATGCAGGCGTTTGAAGTTTTAAGGCAAAGTACCGCCGCGTCAACCGTTACATTCGGTCTTGCCTCGTAAATTATTGCAATAACGCCCATAGGCACACGTTTTTGACCGATAGTCAATCCGTTTGGTCTTTTCCACATTTTTATTACTTCACCGATTGGGTCGGCAAGTGCTTTGACCTGTCTTACTCCCTCCGCAATTCCGTCAATGCGTTCTTTTGTAAGAGTAAGTCTGTCAATCATAGCTTGACGTGTTCCGTTTTTCTTTGCGTTTTCTATGTCAATGTTGTTTGCCGCAATAATTTCATCGGCACGTTCTACAAGTGCATTTGCAATAGCCTCAAGTGTATTGTCCTTTGTAACCGTACTTACTGAAACCATCTTATATCCTGCATCTTTTGCAAGAGTGCATTTTTCCAAAAGCTCGCTCATTATTCTTCCTCCTTATCGAAATTCTTCGACACAAACAATGTTCCGACAGGCTTTCCGTCAAGTATATCGTAAAGTGAATCAACATTGTTTCCGTTTGCGATTATCATATGAATACCTGCATTTGTCGCCCTTTCGGCAGCCTCAAGCTTTGTCACCATACCGCCCGTACCTCTGCTTGTTCCCGCACCGCCTGCAACATCTCTCACTTCGTCAATATCGTATACTGTAGGAAGTAATTTTGCGTTTTTATTCTTGTGTGGGTCATCGTCGTACAAACCATCAATATCGGAGAAAAGTACAAGTAAATCCGCGTCAACAAGGTCGGCAACGACTGCCGATAAATTATCATTGTCGCCGATTTCGATTTCGTCATAACTTACCGTATCATTTTCGTTTACAACAGGAATTATCCCCATTTCAATAAGCGTTGTAACAGTATTTTGAATATTTCTCTTTCTGCGCGGAATTGCAATATCCTCACGCGTTAAAAGCACCTGTGCAACGGTGTTATTGTAACCCGAAAACATTTTGTCGTAAAGATACATCAGTTCGCACTGTCCGACTGCCGCAATGGCTTGTTTGCCCTTTGTATCTTTCGGCTTTTCAGCCAAACCGAGTTTACCGAGTGCAATTCCCTGCGCACCCGATGAAACAAGAATTATCTCCTTGCCTTGATTTCTTAAATCAGAAAGCACCATAGACAGTCTGTCTATAAGTTTTAAATTCATTGTTCCGTGTTCATATGTAAGCGTAGACGTTCCGACTTTGACAACAATCCTGTGCGCCATAGACACGTCCTTTAATATATCGTTCATTGCCATCCTCCTATAAAGCATATAGTTATTTCTATTATATCGCTTTATGGGTAGTTTGTAAAGTCATTTTTAGGTCATACTTTATTTAGTTCCACCAATTTACCGTCAAATCTTCATTAAACTCAAAGTAATATGGAACCTTACCATACCCACCAAAGCCATTCATTGCTTCAAGATGTCCAACAGCTACAATGTGACCATTTTCAAGATAAAAATATGATGTTTTTTGTATAATCAGGCCAAATAGCTGTCGATGGTGATCTTAAAGAACTTGATACATATGATTTTATTGTATCAAACATTTCTCGCTTTTGACTGTCTGTCACTTCCTTATTCTTATTATTTTCCTTTTCTTGTTTTATATATTCATTGTATCTCCATTGAGCATCATTTTTCAATTCGCCAATCAAATCAATATCTTCTTGTGATATTTTATGTTCTTTTTTCAGTCTTTTCACATTCTTGTATTGCTTCTAAATACATACCGCTGTCTATATAACTTTTAATTTGATTAATATTTGCTGAAATATCATCAAAACTTATAATTTCATTTTCCGTGGTTTGTTCATCTGACTGAGTATCTTGTGTACTAATATTAAATTGAATGTTTTGCGGAACATGAATATCAAAAAATACTACCTGTTCACCGTACATTTTTTTTATAATCCTCATTATTTTTATTGCTGTACCCAATAAGAACCATCACATTATCATTATTTATATAAACATCTGATTTTTTCTTCGTCATCGTCTATGGTTTTATAATATTTAAATCCTATTATATTTAAATAAGTTTTATACTCATCAATCTCCTTTTGTGTACAATCCGAAGCTTTAAATATATAATTATGAACAATATATCCATTGCTATTATCGTCACCGGCATATATAGGTATTTTAGAATATTTTTTATCAAACGGTATGAAACTGCTATCAATAGTTATAGTTCTTGTATTATTGTTCCATTTAACAACACATCCTGAATCTTCCGCTATTGCTCTTAACGGCACCAATGTACGTCCATTTACAAGTTGAGGTTTGACATCTAATATTTTTCCATAATATTTTTGAATATCTGTTTTAGACATATCTTTTACACCACCGGTAATATTTAAATATGCTTTTTCATCCAATGTCATTATTATGAATTGAGAATTACGATTTGCAACAATTTGTTTATTTTCTTCATCCCATACAACATCATATCCCAAAGCTTCAAATATACCTCTCATAGGAACCATAGTGTAATCGTCAATAATTTGAGGAGGCACATCAAATGTCAATTCTGTACCATCTACTAACACTTTAATATCATCATTGCTCGCATTAACTTTAACCGTCAACATAGAAAACAATAATGACATCATACATAAAATACTAACAATTTTTTTTTTCATTTTCTTCTTCATAAGTTTCATCCTTTCAATCTTTTGTATTTGTGATACTGTCATACTAATTTCAGTTACACTTTTCCCCTTTTAAATTTTCTCACAAAAAAATGCGTGGTATCATAAATCTAATACCACGCATTAAAAACGCAGCTTAGATTTAATGTTACCACACATTTACTTTGAATTAAAATATTCCCATAACAAAGGTATTCTATTAATACAAATTAAAGCTTGCGTTTTTAACAAAACTACAACCTTTATATTGGGAATAACAAAAGAAGAATATTCATAAAAATATCCTTTTCATTAATAATATTAAATTGTTCAAAGTAAAAATGTGGTATATTAATTATAAACAATTATATGATAATTGTCAAGCGCAAACATTTTAGTAAACAACTACTTTTTTTCATATTTATTTGCATTTTATAAATATATATAAATTGTAAATTTTTTTTTAGGTTTGTTGACTTTTCACAAAAAATATGTTATATTAAATTACAATTAATAGTGGTGCAGTATCCTAGTCAGTACGGCTCTTCGGAAAGCGGGCCTAAAAATCCGCCAAATGGCACATCGATGAAGTTTCTGGTGTTTTGCTTTGAACGCCCAGTTCGGGGCTGATGCTGGGAGTTAAGGTTTAGGGGCGGTTTCCAACGGCATGGTAACCTTACCCCCTTTTCCGTGGAGGCCTATGACTGTGGCGGCCCATACCTCCTAAGGGAGCAAGTCGTTACGGCATAGGGGAAAACCTGTTTTGCGGTTAGTAATTCACGTCCTCACAAGGGACGTGGTATGAATGCTGTGGGCAGCGTAGCCAGCCTTGAGTGGATATGGCGGATAGACGCCCAAAACTTTTTCGCCGCTCGGCCAGTGGCAAAAAGGCAATGCGTCTTGAAACCATATTTGCAAAAGAGGATACGGAAAGCTCAGGCTGTTTGGGAAAACTTCTAGGCTGTCGTAATTGAATGAACAGGGGATTGCAGTGCGGACTCAGTGGCAATCCGGTAACTACAAAATAGTATAAGTCTTTAATGGGAAACCGCTTTTTCGGCGACGATTAAGCAGATTTATGGGAAAGCCAACCGGACCTATGCCGCAAACTTTACTCTGTTCATTACCCTATTTAAAATTAATTGAGCCTGTCGACAAGATGTCGCCAGCTCCAAAAATTACATCTTACGATGTGATTTTTTGAGTATTTTTTTAGAAAAAATCATAAAGTTCCTCCAAAGTCGAAACTTTAGATTTTATGCCATTTCTGCCGCGCAGGTCGCCAGAAATGATTTTCAATGAGGTTGCACCTCAAACACCCATAAATAAAGTAGACAAAACCATAACGGTTTTGTCTGTAATCTTAGTCGGCATTTTGCCGATTTATTATTATAGAAAAGGAGATTTACAAACTTGGATAAATCTGACTCTCACAGGCGAAAAAAATTTAAAGTACCAAAACCTGATTCAAATGTTTCGACTTCACACAAATGGACGATTTTCGTAATCTTCCTTTCGTTCGTGCTGTCATTGGTATTCAGTCTTATAACATCGGTTGCGATGCAATCGCTTAATTTATTTTTTGCATTTATAGTTTTATTCGCTATCATTGCAATAAATATTTTATTCGATATGATTGGTACGGCTGTTCAGTCTGCTGAAGAAAAGCCTTTTCATTCCCTTGCGGCACGCAAAGTCAAAGGTGCAAGAGAAAGTATTTCCGTAATACGTCACGCACCTCAGCTTGCAAACTTATGCTGTGACGTAATCGGCGATATTGCCGGAATTATTTCCGGTGCAACGACAACTCTTATTGTTTCGGAACTTGTCGCAAAATTTAACCTGAGCGGTATATTGCCGAGCCTTATACTTACAGGTATTGTCAGTTCTCTTACTATCGGCGGTAAAGCTATGTCTAAGGGAATCTCTATGAATAACGGTAATTCAATCGTTTTTACGGTTGGAAAAATAATGAGTGTTTTTAAACGTTGCAAATAACATTAATGGGGCATTGGTGATGGAGAAAATTTTAAATAAAATCGAATCACCCGATGATTTGAAAAAAATTAAATAAAGACGAATTGAAAACTCTTTGCAGTGAAATTCGTGAGTTTCTGATTGACAGTGTATCGGAAACCGGCGGTCATCTCGCCTCAAACTTGGGGATTGTTGAATTGACCGTTGCTATTCACACTGTTTTTAATGTGCCTGAAGATAAGATTGTCTTTGACGTAGGTCATCAGTCTTATGTGCATAAAATTCTTACAGGAAGAAAAGACGGGTTCAAGTCGCTCCGTCAGTTCGGCGGAATGTCGGGATTTCCGAAAACAAGCGAAAGTGATTGTGACGTATTTAATACCGGTCACAGTTCAACTTCAATTTCAGCCGCACTCGGTATTGCCAGAGGGCGTGACCTTGCCGGCGACAATTACAATGTAATTTCAGTATTCGGTGACGGTGCTCTTACGGGCGGTATGATGTACGAGGCTATGAATGACGCAGGTCATTCAAAAACACCGCTTATACTTATTTTGAACGACAACGCAATGTCTATTTCAAAAAATGTCGGTGCGGTGTCAAAACACTTGCGTTCACTCAGAATGTCGCCGTTTTATTTCCGTTCAAAACACGCGGTTGAAAACTTTTTAAAAAAAATGCCTACAATAGGCAAACCTACCGCAAATATATTAAAGCAAATAAAACGTTTCTTCCGCAGGCTTGTAATCCCTACAACGATTTTTGACGATATGGGATTTATATATATGGGACCTGTTGACGGTCACAACCTAACAGAAATTATACAGTGTCTTGAATATGCAAAAGAAGAAAAAACGGCCTGTCTTTATTCACGTCCACACGAAAAAGGCAAAGGTTATGCCCCCGCGGAAAGCAATCCGCAAAAATTCCACGGCATATCACCTTTTGACAAAGCTACGGGTGAAACGAAAAAAGGCAGTGAAACATACAGTGCAAGATTTGGCAATACGCTTGTCAGATTAGCGAAAAACAACAAGAAAATAGTTGCAATCACAGGTGCAATGCCTAACGGCACAGGACTTGACGAATTTCAAGAGCAATATAAAGACAGATTTTTTTGATGTCGGTATTGCCGAACAGCACGGCGTTACCCTTTCAGCAGGACTGGCAACGGTCGGATACACTCCCGTTATACCGTTGTATTCATCATTCTTGCAACGTGCATACGACCAAACTTTGCACGACGTCTGTCTGCAAAAACTTCACGTTGTATTCCCTATCGACCGTGCCGGTATAGTCGGCGCAGACGGTGAAACACACCAGGGTGTATACGATATTTCGTACTTATCACATATGCCGAATATGACAATTCTTTCACCTGCCACGCTCGATCAGCTTGAATATATGCTCGATTTTGCAATCAATAAATTTAATGCACCGATTGCAATACGTTACCCACGCGGCGGAACAGAGGCTGAAAATGTGCCTTCCGCTTTCACTTTGGGACAAGCACAGCGCATGCAAAACGGCTCGGATGTTACAATTATCGCAACAGGCAGAATGGTTAAACGTGCCGAAGAAGTTGCAAAACTTACAACGAAATCAGTTGAAATTTTAGCTATGCCTACAATAAAACCGCTCGATACAAAGAGCATAATCGAGTCGGCAAAAAAGACAGGCAGCGTTATAACCATTGAGGACAACGTAAAAATCGGCGGTATGGGAAGTATGATAGGCACATTGCTTGAAGAAAACCATATCGACTGCAAATTTAAAATATTTGCTTTCCCCGACCAACCGATTACGCACGGCTCAATAGATGAACTTGATAAATTATACGGACTTGATGCAAAGACGATTGCATCAAAAATAGATTAAAAGGATAAGAACTATGGGAAAAATAAGACTTGACGCACTTCTTGTCAAAAACGGACAGGTACAAAGCCGTGAAAGAGCGAAGGCTCTAATTATGGCAGGACAAGTGTATGTAAAAACCAAAAATGCGACAAAGCCGGACAGATGGTTGACGAAGATACAACCGTTGCGGAAATTCGCGGCGAAACTTTAAAATATGTAAGCCGCGGCGGATTAAAACTCGAAAAAGCTATGCAGGAATTTCCGATTACCCTTGAGCGTAAAACCACAATGGACATAGGTGCGTCAACAGGCGGGTTCACCGATTGTATGCTCCAAAACGGTGCTGTCAAGGTATTCGCCGTTGACGTTGGCTACGGTCAGTTCGCGTGGAAATTACGTCAGGACGAAAGAGTCGTAAATATGGAGCGTACTAATATCCGCTATGTGACACCTGAGGACATTGGCGAAGAAATTGATTTTGCGTCTGTTGACGTGTCATTTATTTCGCTTAAACTTGTACTGCCCGTTGCAAAAACACTTCTTGCCGATAACGGCGAAATTGTCGCACTTATAAAGCCACAATTCGAGGCAGGACGTGAACAGGTCGGTAAAAAAGGTGTTGTAAAGGACATAAAGGTACACTATGAAGTTATAAAGAAACTTCTTGACTTCGCACGAAGTATTGATTTGCACGTTGCAGGTCTTTCATTCTCACCTATCAAAGGTCCGGAGGGCAACATTGAATATCTTGCATATTTGAAAAAAGCCGAATGTGAGGATAACATCACAGATGAAAAAATACAAGAAATAGTAGACAAATCACACAATCTGCTTTAAGAAAGGAATGAACAGAAATGCTTGCCGAAAATACAGTTTTAACAGGCAGACGTGCGATAACACGTTCATATGCAAAAATAAATCTTACACTTGACGTACTTTCAAAACGCGAAAACGGTTATCACGACATTAAAATGATTATGCAGACAGTATCGCTGTTTGACCTTATTTTAGTCGATAAAACGCACAGGGGTATTTCTATTTCAACAAATTTGCCGTATTTGCCTTGCAATGAAAAAAAAACATCGCCTATAAAGCGGCAGACGCATTTTTTAAAGCGACAGGTATTCGCGGCGGTGCAAAAATCGTAATTCACAAAAATATACCCGTAGCCGCAGGGCTTGCCGGCGGCAGCGGTAATTGTGCGGCGGTTCTTACCGCAATAAATATGCTCCACGGCAATCCTCTTTCTAATGATGAGCTTATGCATATCGGTGCGTCACTCGGTGCAGATGTGCCGTACTGTTTTGACGGCAGTACACAGCTTGCGGAAGGTATCGGTGAAATTTTAAAACCGCTCTCCCCTATGCCAAATGCGTACATCTTACTTGTAAAACCGCCTATCAACGTATCTACGGCACTTATTTACGAACAAATCGACAACACACCTATCGAAATTCGTCCCGACACAGACGGAATGATTGACTCTTTAAATAATAACGACCTTTACGGCGTTGCAGACAGGCTTTGCAACGTTATGGAAAACGTGACCGCTAAAATGTATCCGATTGTCGGCGGTATCAAAACCAAAATGATTATGAACGGCGCCGTTAATGCCGTTATGAGCGGTTCGGGTCCGACTGTTTTCGGTATTTTTGACGATTTTGAAAAGGCAAAAAAATCCGCCGACAGTTTTGCTTATCAGTTTAAGGACGTATTTCTTACACAAGTTTTAAATTAAACGAGGTGATTATTTTTGGAGAAAGACAAGGATATTATAGAAGTAATCATTGACGAACAACCGACAAACAATAAAAAAATCAAGTTTGCATATTGGGATAATCTCGCAAAGGATTTATCACCGCTGTTTATAAAAGTATCATCGGCAATATGTATTGTGATTGTTTTGGGAGTATTTTTTGTCGGCTTTTTCATACCGAAAAGCGATAACAAAATAACAAAACGACTTGAAAAATTACAAAATACAAATTCGGAATATATTACGGCACAAAACAATTATTCATCGCTTTCCGATGAAATAAATACTCTTAATTCGGATTTAGCCGATAAGAAAAAAAACTATGAAGAATTTACAACGTCGCAAAACGGTCTTGAAAAAATAAATGACGAAAACGATAAACTCGAAAAAAAGGAAAAAGAGGAATTGCAAAACACGGTCAATACAAAGCAAAGCACACTTGATTCCTTGAATAACCAAGCATCATCGACTTCTCAATCAACCTTAACTTTGACATCGGGTACTTACGCAGTCGGAGAAAATATAAAAGCCGGTAAATATACAATTATGGGTTCGGGAAGTATTGCGATTTCGTCATTGGGAAAAGCAAGAGTAAACTCGAATTTAACCGCTGACGGAAAAGATTATGTATTAAACGATGATGAAACAATAAAAATCAAGGGCAAGGCTCAATTTATTCCGATAAAATAATGAAAGGATATGACGATTATGACGCAAAAAAATTATATGTTATAATACTTTCGTTTTTCACGATTATAATCGGTGTGGTTTGTTTTTCACTCGGCAACTATTTTGACACAAATTCTCTTGCAACAGAAAAACTGAAAACTCAAATATCTGCACTTGAAGAAAATACATCATCACTTACCGATACAAAAAATGATTTGGAAAGTCAGATAAATGACCTAAATTCGGAATTGAGTACAAAAACCACCGTAAATAATTACTTTATGGAGGCAAAGAAAAGAATGACGAATTAAAAACGACATTACCGAATTAAATCAAAAGTCATCTGAACTCGACTCACAAATTGAGGAACTGCAAAATCAAAACTCGTCATTACAGGCAACCGAAAAGACAGGCAAAACATATACATTAAAGAAAGACCAAAGCTATACTTGCCCGTCAGAAATACCATCAGGACGATATATCGCCACAGGTACGGGAACATTTATTCATCAAGCGGCAAAGCTCGTGTAAGCGAAGATTTGGCTGTTGCTTATAATAATTCGTATTCCTTTACACTTTCCGAAAAAGAAAAAATCAAAGCGACTGATGACATTAAATTAACTGAAATTAAATCAAATTAGCAAAAGGGGACATTAAAATTTAGTGTCCCCGCAGACTGTCGACAAATTGTCCGGAACGTGCAAAATATTATTTTTATATTTTACAATTTAATTTATAGCTATAACAAATAACAGGCAAGCCTATCTTCGATATACGGCTTGCCTGTGCACTTTTTTGCGAAAATAAACTCTAACGTACCATCGTACGCCAACGAGTTCATTTTCACAAAATCCGAACTAATTTCTCGACCTCTGCCGGTGTGTAGACACTTTTGTTCATATATACATCAACACCCAGTCCGCCTATTTTACCGTTTTCAACCGCCGTAACAAGTGCGTTTTCATCTGCCACAGCACCGCGTGAAACATTAATAAATATAACACCGTCTTTCATTAATGAAATACATTTTTCGTCTATCATACCTTTAGTTTGACTTGTAAGCGGTACATGAACGGATATAATATCCGCAACTTTACACAATTCGTCAAGTTCAAGCCACTCATAACCCTCATGGTATCTGCGTGAATTTGACACAATTTTCATACCGAGTGCATAAGCAATATCAGCCGTTCTCTGACCGATATTACCAAGTCCGATTACACCCCAAGTCTTACCTTTAAGCTCATTAAAATACGGTTTCAAGTGGTTTTGCACACTGCTTATCATATACTTTCCGCTTTTGACATAGTTATTAAATTCATTCAAATGACTTGCCAATGACAATGCCATAGAAACGGTAATCTGTGCAACAGAATCGGTTGAATAGCCTTTTACGTTGCACACACCTATTCCTTTGTGCCAACAATAATTTATATCGATATTATCGTAACCTGTTGCCGTAACACATATCAATTTCAATTTTTTTGCGTCGGTCAAATTATCTTTGTTAAGTTTGATTTTGTTTACGATTATAATATCGGCGTCCTTTATTCTGTCTTTAAGCTGCAGAGATGACGTTGTTTGATAAACGCTCACATCCCCAACTTATTAAACATAGAAAATTCAATATCGTCACCAAGCGTCTTTGCATCAAGGATTACTATTTTCATATTTTAACCCTCCAAAAGGTCGTGCATTTTGTTCCATATTTCAGGATATAGCTTTTTAAGATTTATCGGTACAAATTCACGGTTTACAAAGCCGTGACCGGTCTTTCCGACAGTCATAAGCTTCTTTTCCGGAAGTTTATAGACTTCGTAAGTGAATTCACATCTTGCAACGGTAAGCTTTGTCATTTTACAAGTTACAAGCACTTCGTCCTCATATTTTAAACCGTAATAATACTTTGCCGCCGTTTCGGTGAGCGGTAACATTATCCCCATTTTCTCCATTTCGGTATAGCTCATACCGATTTTTTGATAAAATCCGTTCTCACAACTTCAAACCAAGGATAATATCTCGAATGATGGACAATTCCCATCATATCGGTTTCTGCGTATCTTACTGTCAAATGCGTTTCACTTACAAATGCCATTTTTCTTTTTCCTTTCCGATGTATATTATTTGGAGCTGTCGACATTTTGCTGGCAAGCTCAGTTTATCTCTTCCATTCCCGAATAAACAAGTCCGCGTTTTGCGTCCATAGTAATGGTCGTGCCGCTCTTTAGTACTTTTGTGGCACCTGCCGCCGCAACAATTACAGGAATATCAAGTGCAACTGCAAGCACGCTTGCATTATTCGCCTCGCCCACTTCTTCAGAAATAATACCTGCTGATTTTTTTTCAAAATAGGTATCATATTCTTTGTGACGTTGTTTGTTACAACAATATCGCCGTCACAGAAATCTTTTTAAGTTCTTCATAGCTTGTAGCAACACATACATTAGCCGTTGCATTAATCGAATCAAGTCCGCGGCCGCTTACAAGTATATGACCGACAAGGTGAACTTTCATAATATTAGTCGTACCCGCAACGCCCATAGGTGCACCTCCTGTTATAACAACAAGGTCGCCGTCTTTGATAAGACCTGTCTTTTGAGCACATTCAACCGCATGGTCAAAAAAGTTCGTCGGTATTCTTTCTTGTTTCACTCATAATCGGGATAACGCCCCACGAAAGATTAAGCTGACGTCTTGCTTTTACACTCAATGTCGGTGCAATAATCGGACAAGTAGGTCTGAACTTTGAAAGCTGCATTGCAGTACCGCCCGAATATGTCAACGCAATTATAGCCGCCGCGTGCAAATCATGTGCCGTTGTACAAGTAGCATGGCTGATAGCGTTTGTAACGTCCATACGCGAATCGAAATTCATTCTGTCAAGACGTTTTACATAGTCAATATCATTTTCCGTTCTTTCCGCGATTGTTGCCATTGTCTTAACCGTTTCAACCGGATATTTTCCGATAGCCGTTTCACCCGAAAGCATAATCGCACTTGTACCGTCATAAATTGCATTTGCAACGTCAGTTGCCTCCGCTCTTGTCGGTCTTGGGTTTCTTATCATTGAATCAAGCATTTGTGTTGCCGTAATAACAACCTTACCTGCTCTGTATGTTTTCTTGATAAGGCTCTTTTGAAGCACAGGCAAGTCATGCATATCAATTTCAACGCCCATATCACCTCTCGCAACCATTATACCGTGAGTTTCACGAATAATATCATCAATATTATCAACGCCCTCGGCATTTTCAATCTTTGCGATTATTCTTATATCTCTTCCGCCGTTATCTCTCAAAAGAGTTTTAATTTCTCTTATATCATCGGCAGTTCTTACGAATGACGCCGCAATAAAATCAACGTCCTGTTCGATACCGAAAAGAATATCGTCAATATCTTTTTGGCTCATATAAGGCATTGAAAGTGCGACATTTGGGACGTTAACACCTTTTTATTTGAAACAACTCCTCCGTTTTTAACCTTACAAAGAATTTTGCTATTCTTTACGCTGATAACTTCCATCTCAATAAGACCGTCGTCAATAAGAATTTTACTTCCCACCTTAACGTCATTCGGAAGATTTGCATAAGTGATAGAAACTTGATTTTCGTCACCCACAACGTCATCTGTGCACAAAGTGAACTTTTGACCTTCTTTAAGTTCAACCTTGCCTTCCTTAAAGTCCTTTATACGAACTTCGGGGCCTTTTGTGTCAAGCAAAATTGCAACAGGAATATTAAGTTCATCTCTGACCTTTTTAATTCTGTTGATTCTTTCTAATGCTTCTTCATGACTTCCGTGTGAAAAATTAAGACGCGCAACGTCCATACCGTTAAGCATCAAATCCCTAAGCACATCTTCGTTGTCGGTCGCCGGACCCATTGTACAAATAATTTTTGTTCTTCTCATAAATCTATTCTACTCCTTTAATAAGTGTTATACCCCATTCTCTTTTATATCAAACGTAACCGTTTGTTTTTTACCCTTATCTAACAAAAGGCGGACAAAAATGTCCGCCTCATATATTATACTGTTAACTTCTTTGCTAAATCAACTAAATTCTGAGGCAATTCTTTCTTCATTGCAAGACCTTCTTCAATATCAACATCAACAATTTCATGTTGTTGCATACATACGATTCTGTTCTGCTTACCTTCAAGTAAAAGCTCAACCGCCTTACAACCCATTTCACTTGCCACAACTCTGTCACGAACTGTCGGACTGCCGCCTCTTTGAACATGACCAAGAATAGTAGCTCTTGATTCAATGCCTGTCTTTTCTTCGATTTCTTTAGCCATTTCAATAACACCACCGATACCTTCGGCAACTATAATAATAGAGTGCTTTCTTCCTCTTGATTTACTCTCAAGAATGGGACGAAGTACGTCTTCGTCAAAACTCCACTTTCTTTCAGGAACAAGAATGACCTCAGCACCGCAAGCGATACCTGCCTGAATAGCAATATAACCTGCCGCTCTGCCCATTACTTCGATGATTGAACATCTTTCGTGGCTCTGTGCCGTATCTCTGATTTTATCGACTGCGTCTTTAACAGTGTTAAGACAAGTGTCGTAACCAACTGTATACTCACTGCAACTGATGTCATTGTCGATTGTACCCGGAAGTGCGATAGTCGGAAGACCTGCCGCACATAAATCTCTCGCACCTCTGAATGAACCGTCACCGCCGACGACAACAAGACCGTCAAGACCGAATACCTTTGCAATCTCAACAGCTTTCTTTACGCCTGCCTCTTCCTTAAATTCAAGACAACGCGCTGTTTGAAGAATAGTTCCGCCTCTTTGAAGAATTTCAGAAACAGATCTTGCATTCATTTCTTCCAATTCACCGTTTATAAGACCGTTATATCCACGTCTTACGCCAAAGACTTTAAGTCCGTAATATGAACCTACTCTGACAACCGAACGAATTGCCGCATTCATTCCCGGTGCATCACCACCACTGGTTAAAACACCTATTGTTCTTACATTTTTGTTCTCCATAATTTGTCAATCCTCCCACGAATTTTTAAAACAGTTCGTTTTCAAAAATTAAATCCTGTGCTGTTTCCAGCTCCGTACTCGGTACAAGTACCTCGTAACAACTACTCTCATTTCCATTGCAGTTATTTGTGCGTCTTAATTTGAAATTACTTTATTAGTCAAAAGTACATCTATAAGCTTTTTTGCTGTTTCGATTGACTGCGATACATAAATTACTGTCCACATAAAATAAACCTCCTGCCGATAAGGCAAACCTTATCTCGCATCTGACATTAGCTTACCATGTTTCGTGTATATCTCAGCAGCACCGTTAATCTTTATTGCTGTTGTAACATCTGTGAATTGAGCAAGAAATACCTCTCCCTTATCAAGTTTCTCCGTATGATGAAACTTTGTATCCTTGCCGCTTGTAAGCCCTATAATATTCACACCGTTTTCAAGTGCTTTTACTACAATATACTCATCCATAATTAATACCTCGTTTCGGTAATTTTGCAAAATACTACATCTATAATATAATATAGCATTTCGCAAAATATTTCAAGAGTAAATACAATAAAATTTTTTAATTATGCAAGTTTATGTTTTCGTGAATATTGCTACTTTATTTTAACATTATCCTCTCCGAAGATATTTTTTAAGTCATAAATTGCATTTTCTGTACCGTTAAACCACAATCTCCTCGGTACAGACGACATTTTTCTTGTATCTTTAAAGAAAAGTCTTACTTCCATATCACCTTGATACGGTGACAGATACTTTTCTACGTTTTTCAAATTTTCGTCATTTCTCGTTTCAAGCTGAATGTACAGTCTTTTCGGCTCTTTTTTTGCCATAAGTGCCTCGTCTAAAAGCTGAACAGACTGCATTAATATTTTAGGAGCCTCGTCTTCCCTTATCGACAATCTGCAAGCTATCGCAACAAGATTATCTTCCTGCAAAAGCGGTGAAAATTCATTCAGAACTTTAGGGAATACTATACATTCGACAGAGCCGTATACATCCTCCACATTAAGAAAAGCCATTTGTGCATTTGAACGTGTCGTTTTATTTTTCTTGACGCTATGGCGGCGCATATAATCATCATATCGCCGTCCTTAAGTCCGCCCTCAACCGCATGATAGTTGCCGTCCTCGTCTTTATGCACACTGGTTAAAACATCGCTTATTATTATATTTTGTAAGTTTTTTATTTTATCCGTATATTCCTCCATCGGATGTCCGGAAAAATATAGTCCGGTAGACTGTTTTTCCATCTTTAACATCGTCTTTTTGTCAAGTTCGTCAATATTCGGAAATTGCATTTCACTTTGTTCCTCTATTGTATCAAAAGCGACATTTGACCTGCAACATTATCCTTGCGGCTCTTGCCGTACCGTCAAGTGCTTTTTCATAAACAGCCAAAAGCTGTGAACGTTTAACACCCATAGAATCAAACGCACCGCATGAAATCAATCCCTCAAGCGCGCGTTTATTCATATCCTGACCTGCCATACGGTCGATAAAATCAGAAAAGGTTTTAAATTCGCCGTTATTTTTACGCTCATTGACAAGATTTAAAATCATCGCACGACCGACATTTTTAACCGCCGACAATCCAAAGCGAATACTGTTATTTTCAACAGTAAACGTATCCTCACTTTTATTTACGTCAGGCGGCAAACGGTCGATGCCCATTTCCTTGCAGTTTGCGATATAATGGTTTATCTTGTCAAGGTCATCAATACTCGATATAAGCGGCGCCATATATTCAACGGGATAAAACGTCTTTAAATATGCGGTCTGATACGTTACAAATGCATATGCCGCCGCGTGTGATTTGTTGAAAGCATAATTTGCGAAATCGTTTATTTCGTCAAATATCGAAATTGCCGTCTGTTCGTCAATTCCGTTTTTGATACAACCCGGTATATCTCCGTCGTCACTGCCGTAAATAAAGTTTTTACGTTCAATAACCATTTGGTCGGCTTTTTTCTTACTTATAACTCTTCTCATAGAGTCAGCCTTACCGAGCGAATATCCCGCAAGTGTACGCACAATTTCAAGCACCTGTTCCTGATACACCATACAGCCGTATGTAACGTCAAGAATATTTTTCAAAAGCGGGTGCTTATATTTAATTGTTTTTGGATTTTTCTTACTTTTTATATATCGCGGAATTTGTTCCATCGGACCCGGTCGATAAAGTGCAATACCCGCTATAACATCTTCAAGCGTATCAGGCTTTAATTCCTGCATAAATGACTGCATTCCGGCACTTTCAAGCTGAAATACGCCGTCTGTATTACCGCTTGAAATAAGTTCATATACTTCCTTACAGTCATAATCAATCTCGTCCATATTGAGGTCAATACCCCTTGTACGCTTGATAATTTTCACTGCGTTTTCAATTACGGTAAGGTTTCTAAGTCCCAAAAAGTCCATTTTCAAAAGACCGAGATTTTCAACCGTATCTTTCGTAAACTGCGTCGTTATAAAATTTTCACTGTTTAACTGTAACGGCACATAATTGACTATCGGCTCACTTGTTATAACCACACCTGCCGCGTGCGTTGACGCGTGACGCGGAAGTCCCTCAAAGTGCCATTGACGTATCAAGCAATTCCTTTATTTGGGGATCATTTTCATAAAGTGCGTGAAGTTCCGTACTTATGTCAAGTGCTTTGCTTATCGTCATTTTCAAATCAAACGGCACAAGTTTCGCAACTTTGTCAACCTCCGCATACGGTATATCAAGAGCACGTCCGACATCACGAATCGCAAGTTTTGCTTTCATTGTACCGAATGTAATTATCTGTGCAACCTGCCCTTCACCGTATTTTTTCAACAACGTAATCTATAATCTTTTGTCTGCCGTTTGGCGCAAAGTCTATATCAATATCAGGCATACTTACACGTTCGGGATTTAAGAAACGTTCAAAAATAAGTCCGTATTTTATCGGGTCAACCGTTGTTATGCCAAGACTGTACGCAACGATACTGCCTGCCGCACTTCCACGTCCCGGTCCGACCATAACACCGTTATTTTTTGCAAAATGTATGAAGTCCCATACAATAAGAAAGTAGTCCACAAACCCCATACTTTTTATTACACCGAGTTCGTAATCAAGACGTTTCTGTAATTCGTCCGATACAGGTGAATATCGTTTTTCAAGACCGCTTTGACAAAGTTCACGTAAATATTCAAACGCGTCCTTACCGTCCGGTACTGCATAAGCAGGCAAGTGCCTTGTACCGAAATCAAAATCAACATTACATCTCTTTGCGATTTTTTCCGTATTCTCAATCGCTTGCGGCACATATTCAAAAAGCGACGTCATTTCTTCTGGTGACTTGATATAAAATTCTTCCGTTTCAAACTTCATCCTGTCAGGATCGTCAACCTTTTTTTTCCATTTGAATACACATCAAAACGTCTTGATACTTTGCGTCCTCTTTTTTCAAATAGTGTATATCGTTTGTCGCAACAAGTCCGATACCCGTTTCCTCCGACAATCTCAACATATCCGGAATTATTCTCTTTTTGTTCGCTGAGTCCGTGGTCTTGAATTTCAAGGAAATAATTATCCTTACCCAAAACCTCCGCATATTTTAAAGCGATTTTTTTGCTTCGTCATAGTCGCCTCTAAGCAATGCTTTCGGCACTTCACCCGCAATACAAGCCGACAGTGCGATAATACCCTCGCTATGCTCTTTAAGCATTTCAAAATCAATTCTCGGCTTATAATAAAATCCGTCAATATATCCCGCCGAAACAAGTTTTATAAGATTTTTATAACCCCTTTGATTTTCAGCAAGCAAAATAAGGTGACTTGTTTTATTATCAATATCATGTACCTTATCAAAACGGCTTCTCGGTGCCATATACACCTCACAGCCTATAACTGGGTGTATTCCCTGTGATTTTTGCTTCACGATAAAAGTCAACCACGCCGTACATTGAGCCGTGGTCGGTAATGGCACACGAATCCATGCCAAGTTCTTTAACTCTTGCAACAAGTTTTTTTATACTTGCCTCACCGTCCAAAAGACTGTATTCAGTATGTGTATGAAGATGGCAAAACTGCATATGCCCCCAACCTCCTTTATATCGTTTCCGCTAACTCAACCAATCTGCTCAGTCTGTGATTTACACCCGATTTGCCAATCGGCGGATTTGTTTTTTCACCCAATTCTTTCAAACTGTCCTCGGGATATTCTTCGCGTAAAATCGCTATTTCCTTTAATACATCGGGCAGTTTATCCCATTGTTTTGCGTCCTTGATTTTTTTATCGCAAACAAATGCTTTGATGACGCCTTCGCGGCTTTGTTCGTGTTGGCATTTTCACAATTTACACGTCTGTTGACTTCGTTACGCATTTCTTTTTCAATCTGTACCGAAACCAGTTCAAACGCTCCTTGTGCCGCGCCCATATATCCGAGTATATCCGCTATTTCTTCGCTACCCTTGATATAAACAACATTATACCCTTTACGGTATGTTATTTTTGAATTAAAGCCCTCATTTTTAAGCAATTTCTGCAAACGAAGTGCCTGCTCATCGCTTTTCGTATTAAATTCCATATGATACCCTTTTTGAGGGTCTGTAACAGAGCCGCCGCCCAAAAACGCACCTCGCACAAATGATGCTCTGCAACACGAAAACGGTATATCGTCCGATTGCGATATACCGCCTGTGATATTTTCAACCTGATATATATTATCTATAATAATACGCTGTACTTTTGAAATAACCTGTGTTTCCACCTGTATCCCGTAAGCCGTATTTATATCCGCTGTTATTCTCTTTGCAATATTTTCGTTTTCTGTTGCAAACTTAATGCTGTCACTGCCTATATTCCCTCCGAACATCAATGCTCCAGACAATTCATATGCAGCACAGTTCATACAACCGTATTCACTCTTACACAGCTTTTCTTTTATCTGTGATGAAAAAGACATTAAAATAATCCTCTCATATCTTTATCTTATTTATTTTCAAAATAATTTACGTCACTGCCCAATCTCATAATAGTTCTTGCCAAACGGCTGAAATTGTGACGTATTTTATCGTTTCGTACAAGCAAAAGATTACCTTGCACAAGTTTTGCTCTTTTGAGAACGTTTATTGAGTCAATCATAACTTCACGCGCATGTTCGGACGCGTACTTAATTCTAAGACTTTCGGGAATTATTGCGTTGTTCGCAATAACTATATCCGCAATACCCTCATACGAATGACGTTCAATCGCCGCAAGGTGATCGGACACCGTATAATTTTCCGTTTCGCCTGCCTGGCTCATTATGTTGCACACATAAATTTTTACGGCATTACTTTTTTTTTAATCGCATCAACAACACCGTCCACAAGCAAATTAGGTATAATACTCGTGTAAAGACTTCCCGGACCTAAAACAATTATATCGGCTTTTTCAAGAGCCTTTATAACTCCGTCAACAGCCTTTGGCTTTTCGGGATTAACCATTAATTTAACTATACCGTTTTTAGGGCCGTCATGGTGTACGCCGATATGCGACTCACCCTCAATCAGTCTGCCGTCCTCAAGCAATGCGCTTAGCGTTACAGACTCATTCGTAACGGGATACACCGTTCCTACCACACCTGTAAGGTGGCTGAATTTTTTTACTGCCTCATCAAAGCTTGACGAGGTTTCATTAAGTGCCGCCAAAAAAAGATTGCCAAGACTGTGACCTTTAAACTTCCGTCTTTAAATCTGAAATTCAAAAGTTCGCCCATTACGGATCAACCTCTGCCAACGCACTTACGCAGTTTCTCACGTCACCGGGTGCAAGCATACCGAGGTCACTTCTAAGTATTCCCGATGAACCGCCGTCATCGGCAACCGTTACAACCGCTGTTATATTATGAGTATGTAGCTTTAGGCCCTTGAGCATAGTCGAAAGACCTGTTCCTCCGCCTATCGCCACAACCTTTGTATCTGAAATCATCTGCCATTAACTCCTTTCACAAAGCTAACGTCGGCGAAATATTCGCCTTTTAAACTATTCCCTGCCCATATCACGATACGATACATTAACCATATAGTCACATGATTTTAAATAATCCGCAAGTTTATTTGTCATAGTAACACTTCTGTGTTTACCGCCTGTACAACCGATTGCGATTGTAAGAGAAATTTTTCCCTCCTCAATGTAAAGAGGTATCATAAATTTCATAAAATCTTCGAGTTTTTCCATAAAAGTAACCGATTTCGGGAAACTCATAACATAGTCTTGAACTTCCTTATCATTACCTGTTTTATGCTTTAATTCATCAATATAGAACGGATTCGGAAAACATCTTACGTCAAACACAAGGTCGGCGTCAAGCGGCATACCGTATTTAAAACCGAATGCCATTACATTAATTTCAAGTCCTTGCTTTGTATCGCCTGACGCATAAATTTTTTAATTCCTGCAAAAGTCCCTGCGCTGTAAGATGTGACGTATCTATAACATAGTCCGAAGCCTCGTAAAGAGCGGAAAGCATTTTTCTTTCCTGTCTTATTGATGCCAAAAGCCCGTTTGTATTTTCAATAGGGTGCATACGTCGTGTTTCTTTATATCTCTTTACAAGTGTTTCATCATCCGCATTGATGTACAAAAGTTTGCAATCGTATCCCTTTTGCTTTAAATCATCAATCTGTGCCAAAAGTTCATTTATCATATCGCCGACACGGGTATCAACAACGAACGCAACATTATTAAATTTACCGTTTACCGAAGTCAGCATTTCCGAAAACTTCGGTATAAGCATAGGAGGCATATTATCTATACAGAAATATCCCATATCCTCCAAATATCTTATTACTTTAGTTTTTCCGCTGCCCGACATTCCTGTTACTATTGTATATTGCATCCGATTTCTTCTCCTTACTGTTCCCCTATAAGCCTTACTTCAGGCTCTAATTTCACTCGAATTTTTCTTCCACGGTATCTTGTACATACTTAATTAAATCCAAAACATCCTTAGCCGTTGCACCGCCTTTGTTTACAACAAAGCCTGCGTGCTTGTCGCTGACCATTGCACCGCCTACGGAATATCCCATAAGTCCCGCATCCTGTATCAGCTTACCTGCAAAATAGCCCTCCGGACGTTTAAATGTACTTCCCGCCGACGGCTGTGACAAAGGCTGTTTATCACTTCGTCTTTTATTGTAATCAGCCATCAATGCCTTAATTTCGTCATAATTGCCTTTTTTAAGTTTTAATTTACAAGATAGAATGGTATAACCGCCGTTTTCAAACATACTGTGACGATAACCGAAATCAAGCTTATCTGCCGTTTCGGTTTTTATAAGTCCGTCAGGACATATAAATGTTACGTTTTCAATTATATCCTTAAGCTCACCGCCGTAAGCTCCTGCATTCATATATATACCGCCGCCGAGTGTACCCGGTATTCCGCCGGCAAATTCAAAACCGGTAAGATTAGCCTCAAGGATTTTCTTTGAAAGCGTTGACATCAGTATTCCTGCGTCGGCATATACTTCTTCATCCTCAATTCTGCACTTTGACATACCGTTTCCAATGTGTATGACAACGCCTCTTATACCGCCGTCACCGACAAGCATATTTGAGCCGTTGCCCATAAGCATATACGGTGTATCGGTATCTTTGCAAAAATGAATAATTTTTTCGATTTCAAGTGCGTTTTCAGGCGATACAAACGCGTCTGCCGTGCCGCCTATTCTGAATGTTGTATGCTTACTCATAGGTTCATCGTAAACAACATTGTCAGTAATAGCCGAAAGTCTTTCTCTGTCTAACATATATTCCGCCTTTCCGTAATTACATATGCCACTTAAACAGTTCTTTTCCCTTTTCTTTCATATATGCTTCAAATGATTTTAAATCTCTGTTTATAACCAATTTTTCGGGGAATGAAATTTCACTGAGCATACCAAGCGCATTATTGTAATTACCCAAATCAAACGTAATGTGTGCGTCAGAACTTACAACTATTCCGACTTCTTTTTCCTTGCATATTTCCGCAATTTTTCTGCAATTCGGAATACTTGCTTTTCTGACGTCAAACGAATGATTGTTTATTTCTATTAGCTTATGATTTTTTTTCTTTGCAAGGTCTATGATTTTTTCATAATCATACGCAAAAGCCGGTGAACCGCTGTGACATATAACATCTACAAGAGGGTTGTTGACTATCGCCAAATATGCGCTCGTATGGTCTGTTGCGTCACCGTCCTTGTAGCAAGGAGCGTGTATACTTGCATTTACAACGTCAAGTTTTTCAAGTACCTCATCGGCAAGATCTATATTACCCTCCAAGTCAAGTATATTCACTTCCGCACCGTATAATATCTTTACACCGTATATTTCACGCGGAATGGCCTTCAAATTCTGAAAATGCCAAGGGTGTGCACCGTCGGGAATAGCAGGTGCGTGGTCTGTTATCGCAATAGCCTCCATTCCTGCCTCCGACGCATATTTTGCCATTTCAAGAACTGTTGAATATGCGTGTGTACTTGCCAATGTATGTGTATGTGTGTCCAATAATATCTTCACGTTATATCTTCCTTATCTAAAAATTACAATAGTTTGGAGCTGTCGACATTTGTCGACAGGCTCTTTACAAATTACCAAGCTGACTTTCCATCTGGCTCATAAGTCTGTTGTTAAGCTCAACAGCCGCATTATATCCCATACGTTTCTGTCTGTTATTCATTGACGCAACTTCGACAATTACCGCAAGGTTTCTGCCAAGTTTTACAGGTATCGTAAGTGACGGTACGTTTATACCCATTATATTTGTATACTCATCCACCATACCGAGTCTGTCATATTGCTTGCCCTCTTCCCAAGGCTCAAGATGAATAATCATATCAATATTTTCAGTGTCTTTAACCGCACCTATACCGAATATTTCCTTTACGTCAATAATACCGATACCGCGCAGTTCAACGAAGTGACGTATAATTTCAGGTGACGAGCCGACAAGCGTCTTGTCCGAAACTCTCTTAATTTCAACCGCGTCATCGGCAACAAGTCTGTGACCTCTCTTAACAAGCTCGATAGCCGTTTCACTCTTTCCGACGCCGCTCTCACCCAAAATAAGAATACCCTCGCCGTATACTTCGACAAGCACACCGTGACGTGTACGTCTTGGTGCAAGCTGTACATTAAGATACGCAATAAGCGCACTCATAAATGCCGAAGTACCGCTCTCACTTCTCAAAAGCGGAACATTATACTTTTCAGCCAATTCAATCATTTCAGGGAAAATCTGAAGTCCTCTTGTGACGATAAGTGCAGGAATATGCTGTGACATAAGTTTTTCAATCTTCTCCGCTCTCTCGTCGGCATGGAACTGTTCAAGGTAAGTAAATTCAACCTTTCCCATAATCTGAATACGACTATTGTCAAAATAATCGAAAAATCCCACCATTTGAAGTCCCGGTCGGTTTACGTCTGTATTTGTTATCATTACAGAATCAAGATCATCAGTTTCGTAAATCTTTTCAAGTTCAAACTCCTCAATAACCTTTTTTAGCGGGAGCTTATATTCATCAACATTCATCATTTGGAACGTCCGCCTTTCATGACATTTTTATAAATATCCTATTTTATTATTATAACCCATACCGATACATTTTTCAATAAAAAATACATAAGTTTTTAGCTGTATTTACGGTTATAATATGTGCAAAAGCATAATTTTAAAAAAATTTAATAAAAAAGTAATAAAAGTCTTGCATTATTAAAAATTTTGTGTTAAAATATTTCTTGATGTTTTAACAAACGTGTCAGGAGGTGTAATGAAATGGCAAAATGTGATGTTTGCGGAAAAGGCGTTGCTTTCGGTATTAAGGTCAGCCACTCTCACAGAAGATCTAACAGAACTTGGAAGCCAAACGTAAGAAAGGTTAGAGCAGTTGTTAACGGCTCAGTTAAGTCAATGCATGTTTGTACTCGTTGCCTACGCAGCGGAAAGGTAGAACGTGCTGTTTGATTACTTTTTAGATAGAGACAGCTTGCTATTTTTTAGGCAGGCTGTTTTTTTCTTACTTTTATTCATTACATACCGCAATTTATTTTCAAAAAAATAAGTCAATTTTTTTATAAATTAAATTGCTTTTTATTGGTTTTTCTGTTATAATAGTTTAGAATAGATTTTGAAGGGGTGTATCGGATTGGAGAAACTCTTAGTCAAGGGTGGTAACAAGCTTAAAGGCGAAGTTACTATAAGCGGTGCAAAGAATGCCGCAGTCGCAATATTGCCGGCTTGCCTTTTGGTTAAAGGTAATTGCAGAATTGAAAATCTGCCTGATATAAAAGACGTAAAATTATTTTTACGAATACTTGAACAGCTTAATGCTGATGTTAAATATATAGATAAAAATACTGTTGATATAGATTGTACAAATGTTGATTCATATCGTCCGTTGGGTGACCTTACACGCAAAATGCGTGGTTCAAGCTATCTTATGGGCGCACTTTTGGGTCGTTTTTCTAATTTTATTGTTGACCCGCCGGGCGGATGTGACTTTGGTACACGTCCTATCGATCAGCATATAAAAGCATTTGAAACGCTCGGTGCTGACATTGACACATCAAAAGGTGTTATCGAAGGTTCTGCCGAAAATCTTTCTGGCGGAAATATTTTCTTTGACGTTATAACCGTCGGAGCGACAATCAACGCTATGCTTGCGGCGACAACCGCAAACGGTATTACCGTTATCGAAAATGCCGCAAAAGAACCTCATATTGTTGATCTTGCGAATTTTCTTAACAATATGGGTGCAAACATAAGAGGTGCGGGAACTGATACAATTAAAATTAAAGGTACAAAAGATTTGCACGGCGGAACATACACAATTATCCCCGACCAAATTGAAGCAGGTACATTTATGATAGCGGCAGCCGCTACAAGAGGCGATGTTGTTCTTAAAATGTAATTCCGCGTCACCTTGAAATCATAAGTGCAAAACTTATCGAGGCAGGCGTTAATATTTCAGAGGGTGAAGACAGCGTAAGAGTTTGGGTTAATGACGATACAAAGTTTAAACACATTAATTTTATCGCTATGCCTTATCCCGGATTTCCTACCGATATGCAGCCTCAGCTTGTAACGTTCCTTACAACAATCGAGGGTACAAGTATGGCGCGTGAAGGTGTTTGGGACAATCGTTTCAGATATGTAAACGAATTAAAGCGTATGGGTGCTGATATTCGAGTTGAGGGCAAACTTGCGATTATTGACGGTGTTAATTCACTTATCGGTGCGCACGTTAAAGCAACAGACCTTCGTGCAGGTGCGGCAATGATTATTGCCGGTCTTATGGCTGAGGGTACTACCGAAATCACCGACATCTATCATATTGACAGAGGTTACGAAAACTTTGAAGAAAAGTTCGTTAAACTCGGTGGCAGTATTGAAAGAGTACAAGTCGTTGACGATTTATTGGATTAATTCAAAAATACAAGCCTGCTTGACTTTTGTCGGCAGGCTTAATTAATTTTAGGAAGGTTAAAATGGCTACTTTTGTTTCACTTATAAGCGGTTCGTCCGGTAATGCGACATTCGTTTCGGACGGCAAAACAAATTTACTTATAGATTGCGGTATGTCGGGTGCAAAATTAAAAGAATCGCTTCACGCTATTGACGTAATGCCAGAAAGCATTGACGCACTCCTAATAACGCACGAACACGTTGACCATACAAAAGGTGCAGGGGTTATTTCAAGACGCTACAATATTCCTATTTACACCACACAAGGGACTCATACAAGTATGGATATAGGCAATATCGCCGATGAAAATATTAAAATAATCACCGAAGATACAGATTTTGAAATAGGCAATATCGGAATACGTCCTTTTGCAATTCCGCATGACGCCACACAACCTGTCGGTTTTAATTTTATGATTGGCGATGAAAAATATTCGCTTGCAACAGATATAGGTAAAATAACAAAAAGTATTTTAGAAAAGATAACAGGCAGTAAAAAAATATTGCTTGAATCAAATCACGACGTTGAAATGCTGAAATGCGGTACATATCCGTATCCGCTGAAACGCAGAATATTGGGTGAATATGGTCACTTGTCAAACGAAACCGCCTCAAAAGTCGCTCTGCACCTTGTACAGAACGGCACTGAACACATTATGCTCGGTCATTTAAGCAAAGAAAACAACCGTCCGGAAATAGCTATGCTCGAAACATACAATTTACTTTCACAGTCGGTGTCGATGTCGGCAAAGATATGACTTTGCAGGTTGCCGACAGATATAAGCCCACTTTATTTTAAACGGAGGAAAATATGAATATAACTGTTATTTCCGTAGGCAAAATTAAAGAAAAATATTTCACTGCCGCTATTGACGAATATTCAAAGCGACTTTCAAGGTTCGCGAAATTAAATATAATCGAAGTAGCCGATGAAAAGATACCCGATAATGCATCAGAAAAAGAAATGGAGCAAATAAAAGAAAAAGAGGGAAATAAAATCCTTGCAAAACTTCCGCAAAATTCGTTTGTCGTTACACTTTGTATTGAGGGTAAAGAACATTCTTCCGAAGAATTAGCGAAAAAAAAATCGCCGATATTTCAATGACTTCAAGTCATATTACATTCATAATCGGCGGCTCACTCGGTCTTTCCGATACCGTAAAATCAAAGTCGGCATTAAGATTGAGTTTCGGTAAAATGACACTTCCCCACCAACTTATGCGTGTCGTTCTTCTTGAACAAATTTACCGTGCATTTAAAATTAATAATAATGAAAGTTATCATAAATAATTTGATATACGCAAAAAGGAGCGAAAAATCGCTCCTTTTCATTTATCTGTTATTGTTTATAAATTCAACAACGTCATTAACTGCGTCATCAATATTCTTTTCAACTGCATTTTCTGCTGTTCTTTCCTTATATTCAACAACGCCCTCGCCGCATTTTTTACCTACGACAATTCTTACAGGAATACCGATAAGGTCAGCGTCTTTGAACTTAACGCCGGCTCTTTCGTTTCTGTCGTCAAGCAATACTTCTATTCCCTTTACCTTTAGGTCATTATATACTTTTTCGGCAATTTCACTCTGTTCTTCATTCTTAGAATTTACAGGAATAACGATTGCGTGATACGGTGCGATTGATACAGGCCAGATAATACCGTTTTCGTCATTGTTTTGCTCGATAGCCGCTGCAAGACAACGTGTAACGCCTATACCGTAGCAACCCATAATAACAGTCTTGCTCTTTCCTGTTTCGTCAAGGCTCTTTAGTCCAAGTGCGTCAGAATACTTTGTACCAAGCTTGAATATATGTCCCACTTCGATACCTTGAGCAGTCTTTATAGGCTTGCCACACTTAGGGCAAACGTCGCCTGTTTCGATTGTACGAATATCAGCAACTTCTGTCGGTGTGAAGTCCTTATTGATATTTACGTTCTTATAGTGCATATCTGTTTCATTTGCACCAACAATAAAGTTCTTCATCATTGCGACTTCTTTATCAACGTATACAGGAATATCAAGTCCCACAGGGCCTGCAAAACCAACTTCTGCATTTGTAATCTGTCTTACCATAAACGGCTCAGCAAGTTCCAAATCGTCCACACAGCCGACAAGATTTTTAAGCTTAACTTCGTTTACTTCTCTGTCACCTCTTACCATTGCGGCAACATACTTATCGTCAGCCTTATATATTATAGTCTTTGCAAAGTTATAAGCCTCTGCATTTAAGAAACTTACAAGTTCTTCGATTGTATGAGCATTCGGAGTATGGATTTTTTCCATATCAAAATCACCCTCAGGTGACGGCTTTTCTTGAGGAATACATTCAGCTTTTTCATAGTTAGCCGCATATCCGCAATCATCACAATACGCAATACCGTCCTCACCGATTGGTGACTTAACCATAAATTCCTGACTTCCGCTGCCGCCCATAGCACCGCTGTCAGCGTCAACGATAGTGAAATCAAGTCCAAGACGGTTGAATATTCTGCAATATGCGTCATACATTTTTTGATATGACTTATCAAGTCCTTCTTCCGTAAGGTCAAAGCTATACGCGTCCTTCATTATAAATTCACGGCTTCTTATAATGCCGAATCTCGGACGTCCCTCGTCACGATACTTATGCTGGATTTGATATAAAGTCATTGGATATTCTTTATATGAACGAACACTGTCAATTACAGTTTGAGTGAAAAGTTCCTCGTGTGTAGGACCAAGACAGAAATCACGGTCGTTTCTGTCTTTCATTTTGAACATACTCGGTCCGAACACTTCCCATCTGCCCGAAGCCTGATAAGCCTCTGCCGGCAAAAGTGCAGACATCAAAAGTTCCTGTGCACCAGCGTTGTCCATTTCTTCACGGACAATCTGTTCAACCTTTGCAAAGTGCGAAGTCCAAGCGGAAGATATGAGTATATACCTGCCGCAAGTTTTCTGATAAGACCTGCTCTCAACATTAATTTATGACTTGTTATTTCCGCCTCTGCCGGTACTTCTCTAAGCGTCGGCATAAGCAAGTTAGACATTCTCATTATATAAATTCCTCTCTTTATTAATATTTATCACTCTTAATAAGCGTGCCGATACCTGTCTTTGTAAAGATTTCAAGTAACAGGCAATGCGGTATACGTCCGTCAATGATATGCGCACCCGTAACACCGCCGTCGATTGATTCAAGACAGCCAAGTACCTTTGGTATCATACCGCCGCTGATGCTGCCGTCATGTATCATTTCGTATATTTCATTTTTATGTATTTCGGCAATAACATTGCCGTCTTTATCCTTAATACCCTCAACATCAGTAAGCAAAATAAGTTTTTTCCGCCTCAACAGACGCCGCAACTGCCGCCGCAACCGTATCTGCATTGATGTTATAGCTGTTGCCGTCCTCATCGGTACCGATAGGAGCGATAACAGGGATATATTGATCTGATGACAATAAGTCAATCAAACAATGCTTAACGTGAACAATATCGCCGACATAGCCTATATCAACCTTTTTCGCCGTCCACTTCCGTATACTGCTTTTTACACTCGATAAAACTGCCGTCAATACCGCTGATACCGACTGCACGACCGCCGTTTGTATTAAGAAGTGCGACAATTTCTTTATTTGTTTTACCTATAAGTACCTGTTGGGCAGTCTGCATTGTAATATCGTCCGTCACACGCAAACCGTTTACGAATTTGCTCTTTACACCACGTTCGTTAAGTGCCTTTGAAATATCGGGGCCTCCGCCGTGTACGACAATCGGATTAAGTCCGATAAACTTCAAAAGAGTAATATCCTCCATCACGGAGTTCTTTAATTCTTCGTTTATCATAGCATTGCCGCCGTATTTGATAACGACGGTTTTGCCGGAAAATTTCTGTATATACGGAAGTGCCTCTATAAGTATTCCCGCTTTTTTATAAGTTCTTGCATTACTTCCACCCTCTATTATAAATAAAATCCCGGATTTGTAAGGGCTGTCTTTTCGTCCAAGCCGAATAATAAGTTCATATTCTGAACGGCTTGTCCCGCAGCACCCTTTACAATATTGTCAAGTGACGATACGACTACGGCTCTTTGAAGTCTTTCATCATAGCACACGCCTATATCAACGAAGTTTGAACCTGCAACGTGTTTTGTTTCAGGCAAGTCGCCCACTTCCTTAACTCTTACAAAAAATTCGTCCTTATAAAATTCCTTGTACATTTCCGTAAGTTCTTCCGCACTTGACTTTCTGTTTAGATTTACATAGATTGTCGAAAGTATTCCGCGTTTTTGCGGAATAAGGTGTGGCGTAAACGAAATCATTATTTCTTCACCGGCAACATTGCTAAGCTCCTGCTCGATTTCAGAAGTATGACGGTGAGTTGCTACCTTATACGCTTTCATATTTTCAGTACATTCGCAGAAACTGTTTTGAAGTTTAAGACCGCGTCCTGCACCTGTAACACCGGATTTTGCGTCAACAATAATATTCTTTGTTTCAGCAATTTTATTTGCCAAAAGCGGAACTGTTCCGAGTATTGAACAAGTTGTGTAACAGCCGGGGTTACCGATAAGTCTTGCATTCTTAATCTTATCTCTGTGAAGTTCGGGAAGTCCGTAAACAGACTCCTTTAAAAGTTCAGGTGATGAATGTTTTTCACCGTACCACTTTTCATACACTGCCACGTCATCATATCTGTAATCACCGCTAAGGTCGATAACTTTAAGACCTTTTTCAAGTAATGACGGAATTACCGATTTTGACGCACCGTGCGGAAGTGCGGTAAATGCCACATCACAAGCACCGACCTTATCAAGGTCAAGTTCTTCACATTCCTTTTCAAGTACATGATTGAAGTTCTTATAAACATCACTTATCTTCTGTCCCACAAAACTGTGCGAACCGAGTATTTCAATACTTACCTCCGGATGTGATGTTAATAATCTTACAAGCTCAATACCTGCATATCCCGTTGCTCCGAGAACTGCCGCTTTTATCATTTTGTATCCTTCCTTCCAAATAAAAAATAAGGCACTTTATCGTTTTTTACCCTATTTTTTGCTACTATCTAATTAATTATAATACACATTTTGAAATTTGTAAAGGGTAAAATGCCACATTATTGTAATATGCTCTTAACAAAAATCAAGTTGAATTGTCACAGATTTACTTGTATAATGTATAATATTAAGAATTATGTAAACATAGGGGTGTGATGTTGAAAAACAGAATATTCAGGTTGTTATCTGTTTTCTGTTCGATTGTAATTTTAATGTCCTGTCTTACGTTCAGCACTGCTGTTGCTGATGAGCCTGTCGGCAAGATGGCGGCGGTATATGCTTATGTACTTAATAACTATTTGTACACTTACAGTTCAATGCACACCGAAAACGCAGGTGATTCTCTTTCAATTTCGGAGGACAATATACCTAACGGCGTTGTGTACAGTGATATAGTAAATTTTGACGCAAATGAAAATCCGTATCTTGTTATTTTCCTTGCGGACAGCGGATACACTACCGCCTCATGTCACGTTTGGAAATATGACGAAGAAACGGAAAATGCGGAACGTATCGCTATTTTAGACGTTAATTACAATCAAATACCGCTTGGTCAATCGGGTGTATTTTCTCTCGGTTCAAACGCTGAAAAACGTTATATAACATACAAGGTGTTTGAAGGTGACGAACTTGTTCACGCGGATTATTACACCGTTATCGACGGTGATGCGTTTGAATATGTAAACGCACCGCAGGTACTTTCGGAAACAGGTGTTATGGACTTCAGTTCGGAATATTTCCACCCAAATGTTGACGTTTCTCATTATAACCAAAATGTCGGCAACTTTTTCGACAAACTGAAAAACTCTGCCGCAGACAGTGTTACATATGAGGACATTGCGGAACGTTTGAGCGATGAGGACGAACATCAGATTGAAGAAGTTCTTAAAAATGTAGTAAGCTATACCGATTTTGATATTGCAAACTACACTACTATGGACGAATACCAAAACGCACTTAACGTCGAACCGAACGGTGACAGATTTTATCTGATTTCAGAGGCATATAATCTTGGTGACGAGATTTATTACGTTCGTTTCTCTACCGACCGTTCATATTACAACTATGCACTTTTGCGCAGAAGTGATATGGCTGATAACGGTTATCAGATTTTGAAGGTCAGAACGGACTGTATACCTCTTTCGGACAGAGAACTTAAACAGATAAAAGCCGATTACGACAGAAACACTTTACTTTATAAAAAATCAAAAGGTACTCTGAAGCTTTCAAAAACATCAAAGTATGATGACAGCGATGGTCTTTCAGAGCCTACAAAAGCACCGTCTATTCATATTGAGAAATCATTAAAGAGTTCAACCCGTCTGCCGGCAGTATGCTTGGGCGGCGGTATCGCAATAGCCTTGCTTACCGTTTTGTGGGTTTATCTACAGTGACAACAACTAATATTTAACGAGCCTGTCGACTACGTCGACAGTTCCAAAAAATCACATCATATGATGTGATTTTTGAGTATTATTAAAGAAAAAATCTTAAAGTTCCTCCAACGTCGAAACTTTAGATTTTAGCCATTTCTGCCGCACAGGTCGTCAGAAATGATTTTCAATGAGGTCGTATCGGAAAGACATCCGACGCTCGCAAGAGCGGTTTTGCCGTAGTCAAAACTACTGAAAAAGCACCTCATAATCCCCAAAATAAAGTAGACAAAACCGCAACGGTTTTGTCTTATAGTCTAAAAAAATCCGATGGTATGAAACCATCGGATTTTTTAGATTATTTTTTATTTTTCTTTTTAATTTCCACGTTTTTTTTCTTTAAGTTTTGCAAGCTGTTCTTCGTATCTTCTTGACGTCAAATTCGGGAATGCTTTAATAATACGTTTTTGGAATATATGCGTTTCTTTAACAAGATTATCGTACTTCGCTTTAAGTTCGTCCAAATCGTCCTTATGCTTTGACTTGATTTCTTCTTTCTTATGCTCGTACTTCTCTTTCATATCGTCCAAATTCTCACGAATTTCCTGTACGTTTTCACTGTTGTATATCTCAATGCCCTTTTTCATAATATCGTTGGCACTGTCATAAATATGTTCGCCGACTTCGTCGGAAACATTATGAATTTTCTTTGCAATATCATTCATAAGTTTAACACGTTTTGTAAGATTATTAATGGTTATAACGGTTATAATAACGTCAGCCACAAACACTGCCGCAAAAAATACAACTGCAACAAGTCCCAACATATGCGGTATAAATCTTACAAATCCGAGTATAACAGGGTGAATACCTTTCATAAGCGCGATACACACAAAACCCCAATATATAGAAAATTTAAGGCATATGTAACCGCCTATGTTAAACGGCATATCCGTATAATCCCACCAACGTGCGTGGAATATTTTGTCGAGTGCAAAACCTGTAATCAGTTCCAATATTGACGTAAGCAACGCCGAGCCTACGAAAAGTAAAAATAAATTGTCTTTTATCGGCGTAAGACATAATACAACTATCACACCTCCGACACCGTATATCGGACAAACAGGTCCGTTTAGGAAACCGCGGTTTATAAAATGACCTTCATTAAGTCCGCAAAATACTACTTCAATACACCAACCGAAAAATGCGTAAATGAAGAATAGCCATAAAAGTTCATAAATTGAATAGCCTAATATCATTTGTTTGTTCCTTTCATTAATAATAATTTTAGAAAATATTATTTTTTTGTATATCATAAAATTGCTCACAGTGCTGCTTTGCAGCTTGCGGTGCCGTATACTTATACTGCCCCAAGCAAAAAGTAGTGCTGTGTGGAATTTTAGTTGTCTTACTTTGTATCCTTATTTATGTATTCCGCTTTCAACTTCGAATACATAATCTTCTGACTGCTATACAGCCCATAATATCCCGACAGCATATAACTCACACCTGCCGCAATGGCAAAAAGTATAAAGCCTTTTGAGCCGAACAATTCAATACTTAAAACTATCGACGCAATCGGACAGTTAAGCACACCGCAGAACATTGCAATCATTCCGATTGCCGCCGCAAATCCCGGATTTAAACCGAACAAATGACCGACAACACAGCCGAATGTCGCACCGATAAAGAATGTTGGAACAATCTCTCCGCCTTTAAATCCAGCACCGATTGTTATTGCGGTGAACACGATTTTCAATACCCACGCCCAACCTTTTGCGTGACCGCCGACAACGGCGTGTTCGATTATATCCATTCCCGAACCGTTATAATCTCGTGAGCCTGTTAAATATGTAAGTGCGATTATCACCAACGCACCGACAACTACTCTTATATATGGATTTTTAAACCATATTTTTAAATATCTTGCCGTATAGTGCATTGTCGCACAGAATATTATGCTTAGTTCCGCACACAATGCTGAAATAAGTATTGTCTGTAAAATCGTTATAACGCCTGTCTGCGGAATAACGGTGATTGCGAATCGAGTCGGCTCAAGTCCCGCAAATCTTGTAACCAAAAAATGCCGCCAGTGACGACATAAGACACGGTACAAGCGCCGAATAATACATAATTCCCACGCTTGTCACACCGAGTGCAAACACAGCCGCCGTTATCGGTGTACCGAACAGAGCCGAAAACACCGCACTCATTCCGCACATTACAACCATATGTATATCTTTTTCGTCAAGCTTAAAAAGCCTGCCGATATTGCTTCCTATACTTCCGCCAAGCTGAAGCGCCGCACCTTCTCTGCCGGCACTGCCGCCGCAAAGATGAGTTATAACCGTACTTACAAATATAAGCGGTGCAAGTGAAATAGGTACTTTTTCATCATTTCTTATTGACGAAATAATACTGTCCGTCCCCTTGTTTTCAAGCATTTTACACGCTTTGTACATTGCCACGATTATAATACCGCCTATCGGAAGAAACAGTACAAACCAATCGTGCATTGTAAAAATAATATTCGCATAATTTACACTCATATGAAACAACGCGCCGACGCACCCACCAACCACTCCGATTATTATTGAAATCAACGCCCATTTCAAAAACGTAATAACGTAATTTGACGCAGATTTCATTTTTTCAATCGCTATATCCTTTATCATATTTATCTCCCTGTTTCTTTTTATAATATATTAAATTATATCATTTTACGCCGTTTTTTTCAACATATTTATATTCTAAATATTACTAATAAAATTTTTGAATATAATTTTCATCAATGTACAAAATATTAGTGTAGTCGATACAATTCGACACAAAATTTTAAATAGATTAAGACTTTGGTTTTAAGGAGGGAAACAAAATGAGTAAAAACAAGATTCAAGTTCCTGAGGCAAAGCAAGCTATGGAGCAGTTCAAAATGGAAGCAGCTAACGAAGTAGGCGTAAACCTAAAGCAAGGTTACAACGGTGACCTTACAGCAAAAGCAAGCCGGAAGTATCGGCGGTCAAATGGTTAAAAAATGATAGCTGATTACGAAAGCAGAATGAAATAAGACATTCTGAAAGTAAACTTACTATCATAATTTAATCAAATCACAAAAACGGTGATTAAAAATGAAAATCATTTTTAATCACCGTTTATCTTTTGCTTTATTTCCTGAACTATTTCAACCAACTTAAATTTAACAACAACTTCTTTATCGTTTTTGGTAATTATATCGTAAGTATCTTTATCAAGTTTTTCGCGAAGAATTTTTTCGCTTTCTTTACTGAGCCGAACTTCCTCACCCTCTTTAAAGCACAACGGCGGATACATAACGCACCACCAATTATGTCCTTCACCGCTACCGAGAACAATCCTTACACCGTAATATTCGCCCGCCGGCAAAATCATTGACTTATATGTTTTTTCGGGAAATTCAAATTTACCGTATTCGGCGTGTGCCGTATATGAAAAACCGTTTTCACGAAGTACGTCATTCGCTATATCTTCAAATTCATTCAAATCGTTTATTATCTCATCGCGACATTCGTTTTTATCCGTTTTTGAAAGTCTGTCGCCGACATTTTTTAAAATTGCGTCACGCACCTTTAATTTAACTGCTTGGTCGTTATCATCGTCACTGTCCGCGATAATATGTAATCTTATCAAGTTATCCTGCAAATCCGCCTGTACACCATCCGAATATGCAGTTACACAAACCGTCATACAAAGTGCCACCAAAAATACCGCTATTATCTTATTCATAATTAATACCTCACTGATTTAATCTTGTATTGAAATTATTAACCTATTTTTCATCTCGCATACATATTTATTACGATTTTATGGAAATACTAAAGAAAAATCACAAGGAGGAAGTAATATGAAAAAATTAATATCTGTCGTTCTGGCATTTGCATTGATAACTTGCGGCGTCGTTTATTACACTAACGAAAACAACGCATATGCGGTAAGTGCCTCATCAAACGAAAAACAGCTTTTGGCAAGAGCGGTAAACGGTGAGGCACGCGGTGAGCCTTACGAAGGACAAGTTGCCGTTGCGGCAGTTATTTTAAATCGTGTACGTCATTCGTCATTCCCTAACACAATTTCGGGTGTTATCTATCAGCCTGGTGCATTTACGGCGGTCAGTGACGGACAGATAAATGTTCCTATCGACGAAAATTCTACGGTTTACAAAGCCTGCAATGACGCTTTAAACGGTTGGGATCCGTCCGGCGGTGCGATATACTATTTTAATCCCGACACCGCCACAAATGCTTGGATTTGGTCAAGACCGCTTATAAAAACCATCGGCAAACACAGATTTTGCAAATAATATGAGAGAGAGGAAAATAATATGGAGAGAAAAAAAAAGCATACACGTTTGGCTGTATACAATACTTATTGTAGGAATAATCGCCGCAGTCATATGGGGTGCTACCGCAACGAAAAATGCAAAAGCACTTGAAGTTACAACAGAAAATCAGTACAACAGAGCGTTCCACGAGCTTGTCGGTTATGTTGACGATATAGACACTCTTTTGAGCAAAACACAGCTTACAAAAAGTCCCGCACAGCTTGCAAAACTTTCAAGCGATATTTTTCGACAAAGTGCAGAGGCAAAGTCATGTCTTGGTCAGCTTCCCACATCAGAGGTACAGCTTGACAACACGTCAAAATTTCTTTCACAAGTCGGCGATTACACCTATGTGCTTTCGCAGTCAATGATTAACGGTGAAGAAATTTCACAGGAAGAATATGACAATCTTGCGTCAATGAACGAATATGCCGCAACACTAAAAAATACCCTTTCGGAAATAGAAACAAAAATTTACAACGGAGAAGTACGCATTTCACAGTCAAGGACAAGACAGCGCGGAACAGTCGCAGACGCGGCAGATTCAAACGTACTTGACGATTTGGCTAACGTAGAAAAATCGTTTGACGAATATCCGTCACTTATATATGACGGTCCGTTCTCGGAGCATATTGAAAACAGAGAGCCTGCACTTTTGAAAAACGCACACACAATTTCACAAGAAGACGCACTGAACACCGCCGAGAAATTTGTCGGTACAAAAGGCTTGGCTTTTGAAAGTCTTTCGGAAAATACCGCAATACCGTCATACACATTTGTGAAAAACACCGACTCAAATCAAATTTCAATAAGTATAACAAAAGACGGCGGATATATTCTTTCATATCTGAACAGCAGAAATATTGACGGCGAACGTCTTGACATTAATTCCGCAACAGACAAAGCGGCTGAATTTTTGCAGAAAAACGGTTTTTACAGTATGCAGAGCAGTTATTATGAAAAATCAGGCGGTATCGCAACGATAAACTTTGCATATGTACAGGACAACGTAACGTGTTACAGTGACCTTGTAAAAGTTCGTGTTGCACTCGATACAGGTGAAATTGTAGGTCTTGAAACAAACGGATATATTATGAATCACGCAGAGAGAAACTTATCAGCCCCTGCACTTTCCGTTGATGACGCAAAATCAAAAATATCCACAGGACTTGACGTGACCGCAACAAAACTTGCTCTTGTTCCGAAGGACAGTATGAGAGAAGTACTTTGCTATGAATTTAAGGGTGCTTTTAACGGCAAAAACTTTTTAATCTATGTCAATGCCGAAAACGGTCGTGAAGAAGAAATATTCCTGCTTATCGAATCGGAAGAAGGAATTTTGACAGTATAATTTAATATATTGACTTTTTCGTGTATTTACGATACAATATATAATAGTATATTATAGGTACATTGTAAATATAGGAAAGGAAATAAAACCAATGAGTAAAAGATTATTTACTTCGGAATCTGTAACAGAAGGTCATCCCGATAAAATCTGTGACCAAATTTCTGACGCAATTCTTGATGAAATACTAAAAGAAGATCCGATGGCAAGAGTCGCTTGCGAAACTACTTGTACAACGGGTATAATCTCAATTATGGGTGAAATTACAACATCTTGCTATGTTGATTTCCCTAAGGTTGCAAGACAGGTTGTTCTTGACATCGGCTATGACAGAGCTAAATACGGCTTTGACGGTACAACTTGTGCCGTTGTTACGGCTATTGATGAACAGTCGCCTGATATTGCGCAAGGCGTTAATGATGGTTATGAAAACCGTGAACAAGGCGGTAATGACAACGAAAATTCAACAGGTGCCGGCGACCAGGGTATGATGTTCGGTTACGCTTGTGACGAAACACCCGAATTTATGCCAATGCCGATTTCTCTTGCACACAAAATGGCAAAGAAACTTACACAAGTAAGAAAAGACGGTATCCTTGATTATCTTCGACCTGACGGCAAAACTCAAGTTACTGTTGAATATGATGACGATAAGCCTGTAAGAGTTGACGCAGTCGTTGTATCAAGCCAGCATTCTCCTGATGTTGATATTCAAAAACTTCGTGAAGATATTAAGAGAGAAGTTATTTTAACAACTGTTCCGGCTGAACTTATCGATGAAAACACTAAGTTTTATATCAATCCGACAGGCAGATTTGTTGTCGGCGGACCTAACGGTGACAGCGGTTTAACAGGAAGAAAACTTATCGTTGACACATACGGCGGTTATGCAAGACACGGCGGCGGTGCTTTTTCGGGTAAAGACCCTACAAAGGTTGACAGAAGTGCCGCATATGCATCTCGTTGGGTTGCAAAGAATGTTGTTGCGGCAGGACTTGCAAAGAAGTGCGAAGTTCAGCTTGCATACGCAATCGGCGTTGCACACCCTGTTTCAATAATGGTTGATACTTTCGGTACTGCAACAGTTGATGAAGATAAGATTGAACAGGCAATCGAAAAAGTATTTGATTTAAGACCGCACGCAATTATCAAACAACTTGATTTGAGAAAGCCTATCTATAAAAACCTTGCCGCTTACGGTCATATGGGACGTGAGGACTTAGGCGTAAGTTGGGAAAAACTTGATAAAGTTGAAGAATTGAAAGTTGCAATTAAATAACTAATAAAATCCGATGGCATTAACCATCGGATTTTTTGCATCTTCAAAAAGCACATCTTACGATGTGCTTTTTTTGTAATACAAATAACTTTTTCATTAGAAATCTACTTCTGTACCGTAGTATGTGCAACTAAACAATTTCTCCATCTGTTCCGGAGTAATTGAACGTGGGTTTGAACCCGTGCAAGCATCACCTACTGCAAGTTCGGCGATTGATGACAATTTTTCTTTAAATTCATCTTCCTTAACACCGAATTCCTGCAATGTCTTAGGGATATTCATAGCTCTGTTAAATTCTTCAATCTTAGCGATTAGAGCATTTACCTGTGCCTTTTCAGATGTTCCGCCAAGTCCTACACGTCTTGCAATATCTGCATAACGGTGCATAGCCTCTGGCTCGTGTGCGTTGTACTTAATTACATACGGCAAATAAATTGCATTTGCACATCCGTGAGGAATATGACCTGTTGAGAATGCCGCACCTGTTTTATGTGCCATTGAGTGAACTATACCAAGCAAAGCATTTGAGAATGCCTGACCTGCAAGACATTGTGCATAGTGCATTTGTTCTCTCGCGTTCATATCGCACTTATACGACTGCGGTAAGTAATCAAGCACCATCTCTATTGCCTTAATTGCAAGAGGGTCTGTGAACGGTGAATTAAGCGTTGATACATATGCCTCGATTGCGTGAGTAAGTGCGTCCATACCTGTGTATGCAACTTGCTTTATCGGCAATGACTCTACAAGCTGTGGGTCTACGATTGCAACGTCCGGTGTAATCTCAAAGTCTGCAAGAGGATACTTGATACCCTTTGCATAATCTGTGATAACCGAAAATGCAGTAACTTCAGTAGCCGTACCCGATGTTGACGGAATAGCTACAAATTTAGCCTTTTGGCGAAGTTTCGGGAATGAGAAAGGTGTACAGAGTTGCTCAAAAGTAACCTCAGGATATTCATAGAATGCCCACATGGCCTTAGCCGCGTCAATCGGTGAACCTCCGCCGATTGCTACGATTACATCAGGCTGAAAATCTGTCATAGCCTTTGCACCCTTCATAACAGTTTCAACTGACGGATCAGGCTCAACGCCTTCAAACAACTGTACTTCCATTCCTGCTTCTTTTAAATATGCTTCTACTTTATCAAGAAAACCGCCGCGACGCATTGAACTGCCGCCCGATACGACGATAGCTTTTTTTACCGTCAATATTCTTTAGGTTTTCAAGTGAATCCTTTCCGTAATACAAATCTCTTGGTAATGTAAATCTTCCCATAATAAATAACCTCCTCTAATAATAAGAAAAAAGTAGTTGTTAAATTATTATCAATCTAACAACTACATTATATCACTTTATATTCAGTTTTTCAATGATTTAAACCTATTTTACAAAAAAAATTTACCTTTTGCATAAATTTCTTGGTTTATTTTGTACACTTTTAAAATCATAAATTAAAAAATCTTGTTGCGATATTGAAAAATATCAAAATACTCGTTGCATCGACAATGGTCGTTATAAGCGGTGCCGCCATAACAGCGGGGTCAAGCTTACAACGCTTTGCAAGCATAGGCAGTGAACAGCCTATAAACTGCGAAATTATGACTATACATATAATCGACAGACTCACCACAGTCGCAATTTGCAAATCACCTGACATTATCCATATTCGCACACCGTTTACGATTGCCAATATAACGCATATTACAAGCGAAATTCTGAATTCGGTAAATATGACTTTTAAGAAGTCTTTCAGTTTGATTTCGTCAACCGACATTCCGCGAATTATCATTGTTGAGCTTTGCGAACCACAGTTACCACCCGTGCTCATAAGCATAGGAATAAACGATACAAGTGCAGGTATCGCCGCACACGCATCCTCATATTTTGTCAAAATAGTTCCCGTTATCGCCGCCGACAACATCAGTATCAACAGCCAAAAATTCTGTTTTTGGCGTGTTTAAAATCAGACGTTTTGAAATACGATTCCTCCGTTGGATTGATAGCCGCCATTCTTTCGATATCCTCTGTTGCCTCGTCCTGCATAACGTCGATTGCGTCGTCAAAGGTTACGATACCGACAAGTCTGCCCTCGTCATCAACAACAGGCATTGTTACAAAGTCGTATTTATTCATATCCTTTGCAACGTCCTCTTTATCGCTCAAAGTATGCACGCATATTATGGTCTTATCCATTATATCGCACACTTTTTCATTCGGCTCGGCAAGCAAAAGATTTTTTACAGACAAATATCCCAACAGTTTTCTGTTGTCATCAGTGACATAACAAGTATAAATCGTTTCAGCCTCATTGATTGTACGTCTTATACGTTTGATTGCGTCACTGATTGTCATTTTCGGTCTAAGACTGATATAATCGGTCGTCATAAGACTTCCGGCACTGTCCTCGGGATATTTCAATATCTCATTTATCATCTGACGCATATCAGGCTCTGTATTTTTAAGAATACGTTTCACCACATTTGCAGGCATTTCCTCAACTATATCCGCCGCGTCATCAACGTAAAGCTCATCAAATACTTCCTTGATTTCATTATCCGAAAAACCGCGTATCAAAAGCTCTTGCTCATCGGTGTCCATAAGTGCGAATGTATCCGCCGCCAAATCTTTCGGCAAAAGTCTAAATAAAAGCGGTAAACTGTCCGAAGAAACCTCTGAAAACATTGCCGCTATATCCGCCTCATTCATTGACGAAAGTACATCTCGAAGTGATGAATATTTTTTGTTTTCAAGTAATGTTTCGATTGTCTTAGCCAATGCTGTCATTTTCATCACTCCTATCATTTTTAGTCCTATATATAGTATAACCTTATTTTTGCTTTGTGTCAATTTTTAATTCCGATTTTTTGTGTAAAATATATTTTTGAAAAGTTTTTTTTTTTTTCAAAAAAACTATTGACATTTGTCTAAATATAAGTTATAATAGTCAAGCAGTCAAGAGTTGGCCCGGTAGTTCAGTTGGTTAGAACGCCAGCCTGTCACGCTGGAGGTCGTGAGTTCGAGCCTCATCCGGGTCGCCAACAAAAAAGGAAGTACGATGTACTTCCTTTTTTTATTTTTAATTTCAGATATAAAAAAATGCCCTTATGGGCAAATTCTATAATGTAATAACACCAACTTGATTTCCGTGTTCTTTTATTATATCAATTAAATCTTCTGCTTTTAAATACACTGTTGCGGTATTATCATTCGGATGTACGGCTATTAAGTGTCCTGTTTTTGCAAATTCTTTATCTATAAAAAATTTCACTTTTAACTCTTTATCATTTAACAGTCCGAACGGTGTAACCGCTCCCGGTATCACACCCATTATACTTTTCAACTCGTCCTCCGACGCAAAGCTTAAAGCACGAGTATTATTTTCCTTTCTAAACTTCTTTAAATTAACCTTTTTATCGGCTTTTACGGTTATAAGATAATAATTTCTTTTCTTATCATCTCTGACAAAAAGATTTTTCGCCTCCGCTTCTGGATAAGGAATATCAATCTGCGACACTTCTTCCATATTATAAACCACTTTGTGTTCGGTTACTTCGTGCAATACATTTTTTCTTTTAAATAATCAAGTATTTCTTGTTTATTCATACTTTATCCCCTGTCCAAAATCGTTAAAAGATTTCGTTCAAACCGTTCGTCATCTTCTTTAGTTCTCTTTTTCGGATTAAACGTCTTACCGCCTTTTCTGCCGGCTCGGCGTACTTTCTGTCCCAAAACCTTTCAAACATAAGTTTATCGATATTATTGTTATCATAAATAAGTCCGCTGTTACCGATTGCATACGCACTGCGTCCGAGTGCAAGCGACGCAACGCCGTAATCCTGTGTAACAATGGCGTCACCCCTTTTCACTGTCGTTTATCAGTGCAAGGTCAACTGCGTCCCTGCCCTTACTTATCGTCACAATCTTGCTGTAATCCGAGCTTAAAATATGACTTGAATCAATATACATAACAACTTCGATATTCTTCTGTTTTGCAACCTTTTCAATAATTTCTTTAACAGGACACGCGTCCGCATCAACAAGTATCTTCATCATACATACCTTATAATCGCAATTATTACGCCCAAAATCGCACCGGCAAAAACTTCAATCGGAGTATGTCCTAAAAGTTCTTTCAGACGTTTTTCTGTTTTTGAAAAATCGGCATTCATAACAGACTCAACCAATTTATTAAGTATAGCAGCCTGCTGACCTGCACTTCTTCTGACACCTGCCGCATCATACATAACCACAAACGACATAACCGCCGATATTGCAAAAGCCCCACTGTCAAAGCCTTGCGTAAATCCGATAGACATTGTAAGTGCCATTACAAAAGATGAATGTGAACTCGGCATACCGCCCGAACCGATTATTCTCTTAAAATCAAACTTCTTTTTTATCCCAAACGAGTATCATCTTTAGTACCTGTGCCGCAAACCAACCTATAAGAGCCGTTATAAGCACCGAATTTGAAATAAGCTGTTGTAAATATGACATTAACTATCTCCTTTAGAATTTTCTATCAATTAAGTAATCTGTAAGATTTATAAGAAATTCCGCTTTTTCACCGAACATTTCAAGTGACTTCTTTGCTTTTTCCGAATATTCCTTTGCCAATTCCTTTGACTTTTCCAACCCTACAAGCTTTACATATGTATTTTTGTTTTCTTCCGCATCCGAGCCGATAGGCTTACCAAGCTCTTTTTCATCGCCTGTAACGTCAAGAATATCATCTTGTATCTGAAACGCAACACCGAGATTTTGAGCAAATTCATCAACGGCTTTTATTTCTCCGTCACTCGCACCGCCCATCAACGCGCCGACTGTGCAGGCACTTCTTATAATTGCGCCAGTCTTGTTAAGGTGAAGATATTTAAGTTCATCAAGGGTAATATCCTTACCTTCACTCTCCATATCGACAATCTGACCGCCTATCATACCCTCTGTACCTGACGATACGGCAAGCATATTCATTGCTTTAATCGCCCTTTGAGGATTGTTGCCGTTGTACTGCGACACAACTTCAAATGCCTTGTTCAAAAGTGCGTCACCTGCCAAAATAGCGGTTGCCTCACCGAATTTAATATGACTGGTCGGCATACCGCGTCGTAAATCATCATTATCCATTGCGGGCAAATCGTCGTGAATAAGCGAATATGTGTGTATCATTTCAAGCGCACACGCAAACGGAATAACCTCATTTACATCACCGCCGCACATTTTACAAGTATTCATCATAAGTATCGGACGAAGTCTTTTACCGCCCGCAAAAACACTGTATCGCATTGCCTTGTATATAATATTCTGCGGATTGTCTTTTTCGGCAAGGTACTTATCAAGATAACCGTCTGTAAATTTAATCTGCTCTTTCAGCAATTCCTTTATATTATTCATTGTCCGCACCTGTAAAGTCCTCTTTTACTATTTCTCCGTCATCATTTGTCATCAGTATAGAAACTTTCTTTTCTGCCGTGTCAAGCATTTTCTGACAGCTTTTCGATAATTTTATTCCCTTTTCAAAAAGTCCGAGTGACTCGTCAAGAGTCACGTCACCGTTTTCAAGCTGTTCAACAATTTCTTCAAGTTCAGCTATTGACTGTTCAAATGTCTTTGCCATATCTATTCTCCCTTTACTACACAATTTGTCTGTCCGTCTTTCATTCTAAGTGTAAATTCCATACCCTTTTCCATATCGTTCGCACTTCTTATAACAGTTCCGTCCTCTTTTGTCGGAATCGAATATCCTCTTGAAAGAGTTTGCAGAGGACTTAACGCGTCAAGCTTTGCAGCCTGTTCCGCAAGCTGACGTCTTAGCGACATAGTTTTCATTTTAATGCAGTTATCCATAGATTTAACAAGCGAATCTATCTTCAAATAATAATCGTCAATCCTATCCTTAGGAGTACGCATTTTAAATCGTTTTAAAAGCAATTTACAGCTTTCGATACGCTTGACTATATTTTGAGAAATACGGTTTTTATCGGTATTTATTCTGTTTCTGAGTTCAATCATTGACGGTACTGCTATTTCTGCCGCCGCTGACGGAGTAGGTGCTCTCAAATCCGCAACGAAATCGGCAATCGTAAAATCTGTTTCGTGTCCGACAGCCGATATAATCGGTATATTCGAATTAAATATCGCCCTTGCGGTGATTTCCTCATTAAATGCCCACAAGTCCTCTATACTGCCGCCTCCGCGTCCGACAATCAGCGTATCAACCTCATTTGTTGCGTTAAAGTATTCAATCGCTTTAACAACGCTTTCCGCCGCACCGACACCCTGTACCTGTGCAGGATATATCACAATTTCAGCCATAGGATAACGTCTTGTTATAACATTTATAATATCCCTTACCGCCGCACCTGTTGAGGCTGTAACAACTCCGACACGTTTAGGGAATTTCGGAATAGGCTTTTTATGTTCTGGACGGAAAAGTCCTTCTTCTTCAAGCTGTTTCTTTAATTGTTCGTATGCTATATAAAGTTCACCCACACCATCGGGTATCATTTCCTCTATATAAAGCTGATACGAACCGCCCGCCTCATACACACTTACTCTTCCTCGTGCAAGGACTTTCATACCGTCGCTCGGTTCAAAGTTAAGCGACTGCGCACTGCCTCTGAACATTACCGCTTTAAGCACTCCACCCTCGTCTTTAAGCGTTATATAAAGATGTCCGGAATAATGATGTTTAAAATTCGATATTTCGCCCTTTATCCAAACATTATTAAGTATTATATTATGGTCAAGTATTTTCTTTACATAACCGTTTATCTGTGAAACGGTAGCAATTTTAGGTTCCAAGCCTATGCCTCCTTATGTGCCAGATGTGCAAGATATGCTGTTCCGACTGCATTATCGGTTGAATATTCCGCTTTTGCGAAATACACATCACCGTCAAGTTTTTTGTAAGTCCGTTTCTTATAATTCCGTTTGACGCAACACCGCCCACAATCAACACGCGGTGAGTGTTTGTGTCCGTCATTGCCTTATTTATCGTTTTAACAAGTGTATCACGAACATTTTCAAGTACGCCGAGTGCAAGAGCGGATTTATCGCATTTTTCACTCTCCGCCATGCGTGACGCTTTTGTTTCAACACCCGAAAAATTCATATACGCACCGTCAACGGCTATCGGAAGTTTTTCACCTTTTTCAGTCTTTAGAGCAAGCTGTTCCAAAGCCTTACCGGCAGGAAAATGCAACCCCATTTTTACGCCCACTCTGTCAATAAATTGTCCGGCACTTATATCCTTACTTCCGCCGATAATTTCATTGTCAAAATGAAATCCGTTGTAACGGCTTTTCAAAATTTCCGTTGTACCACCCGAAAGGTGTACCGATATAAAATCGTTTTCAAGCAATTCAAAAGAGCCGCTTGAATATATTCCCGCCATTATATGTCCGTCTTGGTGTGAAAATTCATACAAAGGCACACCCAAAGTATTAGCGACAACCTTTGCATACCCCTCACCTGCAAGGAATACAGGCATATATGATCCCTCTACACATCTCGGTCTTGTACTGACTCCAACCGCCTTAACATCTTTAAAATCAATCTGCTCCGACAATTTTTTTCATACATCACCGGCATTAATTTCATATGCTGAAAAACGCCGTCACTTTGACGTATTCCTCTTTCACCGTCTTTGACGTATAAAATCTGTCGTACATTTATATCGGTTTTTCCGTCAGTCCACGCAGTTGACGTTGTGTAATTGCTTGTATCAAAGCCTATTGTACTCACGCTAACTCCTTAAATACATTACCCAAAAGTCCGTTTACGAATGTAGGGTCACCGTCATCACCGTAACGCTTTGCAAGTTCAACCGCCTCATTTATCGCAACTTTCGGCGGTACGTCGTCCATATACTTCATTTCAAATATTGCAAGCTTCATTATTGAAAGTGATGCTTTTGAAATTCTTGAAAGCGTCCAACCTGCTTTCAAATACTTTGCAACCGTATCTTCAAGCTCGCTTTCGTGTTCCTTCACTCCGTCAATAATCTGTCTTATATAACCAAGATTTGTTTCACATTCGGGACGTGCATTTAAAAGCTCCTCCAAAATTACGTCCATATCATCCTCGTGCATATTCATTTGGAACACTTGTGTAAAAGCAGCGTCCCTTGCTTGACTTCTCGTCTGTTTTTTCATATTTTTATTCCTTTCCCAAAATAATAAGGCTACTTAAATTCTATGTTAAAACTATACCACAATAACATAAAAAAATCAAGGCTTATGCCTATAAGACACAATCCTTGATTTATTTTCTCAGTCTTGAATATCCTCATCGTCCATAGAATCTTCATCAGTGTCAACAGTCTGTAAAGGTGTTTCGTTTACGTTGCTGTCAAGTTCTATTTTTTCTTCTTTTTCCTTTTCAAAGCTTACGCCTTCGATATGGATATTAACCTTTTGAACATCAAGTCCTGTCATTGTTTCAACGCTGTTTTTAACGTTCTCTTGAATTTCCCAAGAAAGCTCCGGTATTCTTACACCGTAATCCACCACAATATAAAGGTCAATCGTTGCAGTTGTTTCGTTCATATCAACCTTAACGCCCTTTGACGGATTTTTCTTTGCACCGAACATTTCTGCAATGCCGCCGGCAAATGTTCCGTACATTCCCGCAACACCGTCAATCTCTGTTGTTGCGATACCTGCGATTGTTGATACAACGTCAACTGAAATTTTTATATTCCCGATTGGTTCTTCTTCAACTTCTGCATTTGCAGTTGTTTCTTCGGCAGTTTCTTCGTTTATGCCGTCTTCATTTTGAACATTCTTAATTTCTTCATCCATAATGCTACCTCCGTAAATTTTTCCGAATAAATTATTATATGTATATTATAACAGATAAATCACTTTACTTCAACTATTTTTATGTTTTGTGCTGAAATTTTAAGTTGTTCGGTTGCGATTGACGTAAGTTTTACTACATCTTCGTCCGAAAATCCGTCTTTTCGGACCATAATATTTGCCTCACTGCCGTCTACATACACACATATTTCACTGTAGCCCTTTGACTGTGCGATACTTTCGATTTCCGATTCTTTCTGTACGTTGTTTGCCTCTTCAAGAATTTTGTCACCGGCTTTTTTTTACGAATATCAGCGTCAAAGCTTTCGTTTTCGGCAGTTTGATTTAATATTTCAAGTGACTTTGAACGTGATGTTTCTTTATTCATCTTTGCCTGTTCAAAATAATTGCCCGAATCCGACGCGGTTTCTATCGTTACATTGCTTTCCTGACTGTCCGTTGCCTGTTCGCCGTCATCTTCCGTTACTGCCGTTTCCTCCGCTTGCTCGCTGTCGTTTTGTTCCGCGTTGTCCGTTGATGTTTCCTCCGCTACCGTATCGGAAGAAACATACTGTGCCTCACCGAGTTTCTTGCCGGTTTCAACGTAGCTTTCGCCGTCCTGTACCCTTATTGTATCTTGATACGACCAATTCAAGTATCCGGCAACTCCTATAAGTACCACAAGCGATGCCGCTATTATCTCCTTCTTCTTCAAAACCATTTTATTTTACCTCCTTCTTAAATATACATATTCTGTGTGCAGGCACGTCAAGTGATGCTGTAACCGCCTCGGAAATAGCACTTCTGACTGCACTGTTTCCGCCCCCGTCGGCAGTCACGATAACACCTCTGACTTTTGGATACACCTCTTTTTACCACCATAGGTTCACCGTCTGTCATAACAGCCTTTTTATCCTCGCTTTCTTCCTTTTCTCTTGATGAAACTTTCGTTTCGTAAGCGATGTTCTTTTCCGAACTTGAATAATAGGTTATCATAACAGATACCTCTCCGGCACCGTCAATCTGTGAAAGAATGTTCGCAAGCCTCTTTTCTTCATCTTCAACACTTGTTACGGCTGCCGTAGGTTGTACGTCAGCTTTTTTATTTTTGTCCACACTTGCCACTGCCATAAGTACAACTCAATTATTAATATTAAGCATATCAGTCTGTTATTCTTATTTTTAAATATTTTAAGTAAATCTTCCTTATTCATCATGCACCTCATAAGGTTTCAAACCGTATACCTCGCATATTCTGCTCCTTGCACGGTCCGTTAATTTATCCCCGTAAACGCGTACACTGTCTACCCCCGTAATCTCACCTTCGTCATTCACCATTATTTCACATTCCGCCGTAACCGATAATTTAAACTCTTTTTCCATTCGTGCTTTAATATCCTCGTTTATCCTGTTTTTCAGCTCCTCTATAACAAGCTCCGTCTGCATATTACTGCTGTCGGCTATGTTTTCCTGTACACTGTCAAAGCCGTCAAATATATCACTTTTTACAATAGCTGTCACAGGAGAAATGATACAGCTTATTATAACCAAACCTGTTATAACCTGTACATAACTGCGCCACTTTTCAGGTGCAATAATTCCGGCCATAGCCGAAAGCAATGTTGCACCGATTATGGTTATGATGTATTCTTTCATTGCCGTCTATGTTATCTCCTTTCGCACTGTATTACATTTTGTACTTTGAGGAAAATGCTCTAAGCAGATTGCTTATTTGAAAACCGCAGTCGTACTCAATGTACTTCAAGGTTTGAAAATGAGTGATATACGACGAGCATTTTTCTCAAATGCCGGTGGCGGCTAACATAATACTTATATTAATCATAAAAAGTACCGCTACCATAACCACTACCGCAAATATCGTTGTAACCGACTCCGACACCTCCCAAAGCATAGACGAAACACGTTTATCCGTAAGCGGTTCGGCTATTGATGATGTGAGTTTTAGCATTAACTGTATCACGCCGATTTTAAGTATCGGCAATACGCATATAACGCACATCACAATAATTCCCGATGTTCCGACCGCATTTTTCATAAGCCTTGTTCCGCTTACGACCGTTTCAAGCGTATCGGATAAAAACGTACCGACAACAGGTACAAGACTTCCTACCGCAAACTTAACCGCCTTACCGCTTACTGCGTCAAGTGCGGGTGAAGAAAAGCCGTATATCGCACTTATACCGGTAAAATCGTTATAATCGCCGCCATAAGCCACTTTGAAATCGACTTAACCACCTTACAAAACCCCGAAAGCTGTACCTTGTCACTGATATTCCCCGCAACCGCAAGCACCGAACTGAACGCTATAAGCGGTACAAGGCACTTCTCAATAATTATCGACACAACATACACCGCCGCCGACATAACAGGCTGAAACGTCGACGCCGATACCGCTTTACCGCTTGTCGCAATCATAATCATCAACAGCGGTGAAAATTTCGTTATAAAGTCCGTCATTGCCGTAACAACCGTTGTTCCGTACTCCATAGCCGTTCCGAAACATTTTATCGCCGCCGCCGACATGAGCGTAAAGCAGGCGAAAAACGCTGCCTCACTTGTCGATTTATTTCCGAACGATGTTGAAATAGTTGTTATAATCCCCGAAATCGCCGCTATTATAAAAAGTATTATTACATCATCGGTACATTCCCTTATCTCCCCCATAATGTCGTCCGACAGCATATTTAATATATCAGTCGGATTTAACGACAAATCACCCGTCATACTCCTCTCCACCGTTTGATTAAACAAATCCTCACCCTCAAGTGTCGGTACGTCCGCATAAGCGGTTATCGGCATTATCAGCGTAAGGATAATGATTATTTTACACAGCAGAAAGTGCATTTACGCACACCTCCAAAAATTCCGTAACTATCGGCAGAGTCAGTCCCAATATAAACACCTTTCCGGCTAGCTCTACCTTTAAAGCAATCGCCCCCTCGCCGCCGTCACGCAATATTTCCGCTCCGAACTGCGTTATATATGCCACACCGACCACTTTCATAACTGCCGTAAAATATCTTGTGTCCACACCGCTTTTTCTCGGTTATAAGCGAAATCTGCGAAATTGCGGTTTCAAGCGTATCAAGCGTAAAAAACAATATCACCGTCACTGTCGCAAGTGCAACAAGCAAAGCATATTCTTTCTTGTATTGTTTTACGGTCATTGACAAAATTCCGCCTATCAGCCCCACTCCTATAATCTTAAATATATCCATTCTTCTCACCTAAAGACTAAAAATATTTTTCACCGTATCAAACAAATCTCCGATTTGCTGTGACAGTATAAAAAGTACTGCCACAAGTCCGGCTATCGTTGTAAGCAAAGCTTGTTCGTCACGTCCTGCACGCGTTAAAAGCTGATTCAATACCGCTACGATTATTCCGACACCGGCTATCTGAAATATCAAATCTACATTCATAACTATATCTCCATTATATCAGCATAATAACAATCAACAGTCCGACAAGTACACCGCCGTTTCTGTACATTTTTCCGAAACGGCGGTATTCGCTCTGTGCCTGTTTTTCCTGCTCGGCTATCATACTTTTTATATATTTTATATTCTTTATCTGGTCATCAGTATCCGTTCTTCCTATGTTTTTCCCAAGTGTCATAAGTATATCTTTGTCCGCGTCTTTTAATGACAGTTTAGTACTGCATTCATTCACCGCATTTGTCCAAGCCGTTTTTACGCCTTTTTCATCCATATTTTCCGCGGCGAATTTAAACAATCCGCATTTGTCCACACGCATAAATGCTTGTTTCAGCTTATTCATACTGAAATTTATTTCACTTTCGAGCATTTCAAGCGAAGTGATTATATTATTTAAACTTTCCGCTCTTATTTTCATCGCAAAACTTATTTTAAACCCTAAATATCCACACGCAAAACCTGTCATTACCGCTCCGAGAATTTTCACCATTCCGTAAGAGCCTCCTCCACCGTTCCGATGCCCTTTCGCTTGCTTAACGTTATAATTAAATCGAAAAATTTCAGCATACGTTTTAAATCGTCGCGTCTTTTATCATATCAATATTTCTTCCGTGTATAGTTGCAATAACCCCCGCACCGCTGTTTGTTATTCGTTCGATTGCGTCAATGTCCGACTGCTTGCCTATTTCATCTGTGACAATTACATCAGGGCTCATCGAACGCAATACCATAAGCATTCCCTCCGCCTTGTCCACGCCCTCAAGAACATCGGTTGAAAAGCCTAAATCGAATGCACTTCTGCCCTCACAAAGTGCCGCAATTTCACTTCTTTCGTCCACAACACTCACACGATACGACTTGTACGAAAGCTGACGTACAATATCTCTGAGCATTGTTGTTTTTCCTGCTCCGGGCGGTGATATTATAAGCGTGTTTTTATTCCTCCGCCTTTTAATATCATCGGTACAACCTCGTCCGCCGCTCCGATAACTTCACCTGCAAGACGGTAATTCAGTCCCGATATATCCTTTATAAACGAAACCTTGTCCTCTTTTATAACCGCCGTACCCGTTATACCGATTCTGTGACCGCCGGCTATTGTTATGTAACCGTTTTTTATTTGGTCACGCACCGAATATACAGACGAACTTGTTGCAATTTCAATCGCTTCATCTATATGCTCACGAGTGACTTTAAGCGTTGAATTCGGTATCGGCGTCAAGTTGCCTTTTGCATTAAGATAAAACCGACCGTCACTGTAATTTATACAAAGCGGTTTGCCGAGCCTCATATGTATTTCACAAGCTCCGTCAAGATTTACGCCGTACATATATCGCCGTATCCCCTGTGGCATATAATTCAATATACCTTTTGAAGAAACAGCCGTTTCATTGTTTGCTATGTACATCTCCCTGTCCTCCATTCGTGTTTTGTATTTGATATATATTACTTTTCGGACACGTTTAGAACAGAAATTTTAATACAAATATTTTTACGCACAAAAAAGAGAATGTCATAGACATTCTCTTTTAATTTAACAAGCCGAATTAATCCTCAACTTTTTTTATAACTTCCTTGCCGTTGTAATATCCGCAGGACTTACAAACTTTATGAGGCATTTTAAATTCGTGACACTGTGGGCATTCAACCATATTTGGCACACTTAGCTTCCAGTTTGCACGTCTTTTATTTCTTCTGGCTTTTGAAACTTTACCCTTAGGTACTGCCATGATTACACCTCCATAATTCTCTCTGACTTTATCTTACTTATCTTTTTTCCATAATATCTACCAAAGCCGCCCAACGCGGATCTATGTTTTCCTGACTGCAGCCGCAATCGCCTTCGTTAAGGTCCGCACCGCAATGCTGACAAAGACCTTTACAGTCCTCACTGCACAAATACTTACCTTCAACATTCATAAGAAAATTGTTAGCCACTATATCATCAATATCAATTTTAACGTCCTCAAACAATATAACATCATCATCTGACGATACACTGCCGTCGTCCTGAGCAAGATTTTCGTCAATGTCGAAATCAATATCAACGACTATATCTTTCATACATCTTGCACACTGCGTAGTCATATGACCTGTACAGTTAGCCTTTAATATCAAAGATTTTCCGTTGTTTGAAACACTGCCCGAAACCTTAACAGGCTCGTTAAAATGATACATTTCCCCAAGAAAATCGGTGTCAGACATTTCAACGTCACCGTTAATATCAATCTTTCCGCCAAGTTCCTTTAGAATTGTTGATACATCTATTGTCATAACATACTCCTTGATAAATACGAATCAGAGCAAAATTACTTTAATTCTACCTTAGCGCCTGCTTCTTCAAGCTTAGCTTTCATTGCTTCAGCATCTTCCTTAGCAACAGCTTCCTTAATTGTACCAGGAGCACCGTCAACAAGAGCCTTTGCTTCCTTAAGACCAAGACCTGTAAGTTCTCTAACAACTTTGATTACGCCAAGCTTTGATGCGCCTGCTTCTGCAAGTACAACATCAAATTCTGACTTTTCAGCACCGCCTGCAGCAGCACCGTCAGCAGCACCTGCAACCATAACTGGTGCAGCAGCGCTTACGCCAAACTCATCTTCCATCATTTTTACTAATTCAGCAACTTCAAGTAGCTTTAATTCCTTAATTGAATCAAGAATTGCATTCAAATCTGCCATTTTAATTTCCTCCTATTAATTATAACTAATTTTCAAATAAATTATTCAGCATCTGCTGTTTCTTCAGCCGGTGCAGCTTCTTCAGCTGCAGGAGCTTCCTCAGCGCTCTTCTTTGCTATTAGGTCTGCGATTTCTTCGCCACCGTCAGCAATAGTTGCAAGCAATCTTGCAAGTGAAGAAATAGGTGAGTTCAAGCTTCCCATCATCTTTGCGATCAATGTATCCATGTTTGGTGTAGCTGCAAGCTTATTAACCTCGTCAAGAGAAATTACAGCGCCGTCCATGAAACCTGTCTTAATTTCAAGCTTATCGTTTTCCTTAGCAAAATCAGCAATAACCTTTGCAGGTGCAACTGCATCTTCTGAAGAAACAGCGATAGCTGTCGGTCCGTGAAGTGCTTCATCAAGAGCATCAAGACCAACTTCCTTTGCAGCAAGACGAAGAAGTGTGTTCTTAATAACAAAATACTTAACGTTAGCTTCTCTAAGCTTTCTTCTAAGTTCAGTATCCTCTTCAACGTTCAAACCACGGTAGTCTACAAGCACACCTGTCTGAGCAGCCTTCAAAATTTCAACTGTTTCGGCAACTTGTGCTTTCTTAGCCTCTAAAACCTTTTCACTTGGCATAATTCGTTTCACCTCCTGTAAGAATAATCACCTTTGAAAATCCAAAAGCAATGTCTTACATATAAAACAAAAGCTCTCAGTCATAGACCAAGAGCTTTGTAATAGTCATTACCAAAACACCCTCGGTAGGACTTATGTCTGCAATGTACATTGCAAGCCGCCGACTGTCTACGGATTTTCAACTTTTATAGTATAGCATAATTTAAACAGCTTGTCAATAGTTTTTTTAATTTTCATCAAAAAATTTTAACAAAATACAAAAACCGCTCATATTGTGAGCGGTTTTTATTGCTATTAAAATCAATTAGCCAATTTTAGCTGCATTAATCTTTATACCAGGTCCCATTGTTGAAGCTACAACAACGCTCTTTAGGTATTGACCTTTAGCAGCAGCCGGCTTAGCCTTAACGATTGCACTCATTAGTGCGTTAAAGTTTTCCTGAAGTTTTTCAGCACCGAATGAAGCCTTACCGATTGGGCAGTGAATGATATTTGTCTTATCAAGTCTGTACTCAATCTTACCTGCTTTAATTTCGTTTACAGCCTTTGTAACGTCCATTGTTACTGTGCCTGCCTTTGGTGATGGCATAAGTCCCTTAGGACCAAGTACACGACCAAGACGACCAACAACACCCATCATATCTGGAGTTGCAACAACAACGTCGAACTCGAACCAGTTTTCACCCTGGATTTTTGCTACTAAGTCAGCATCACCAACGTAATCCGCACCAGCAGCCTTTGCTTCGTCAGCCTTAGGACCCTTAGCGAATACCAAAACCTTTGAAGTCTTACCTGTACCATGCGGAAGTACAATAGCACCTCTGACCTGTTGGTCAGCGTGTCTTGAGTCAACACCAAGTCTGATGTGAGCCTCTACAGTTTCATCGAACTTAGCCTTAGCTGTCTTTGTAATAAGGTCCATAGCCTCATTTGTATCATAAAACTTTGATTTTTCAACAAGCTTTACGCTATCTTGATATTTCTTTCCTCTAAACATTTCGTATCCTCCTTCGTGGTTAAACGAGATTTTATATCTCTCCCACTTCTCTTAACAAATTAGTCACCGATTAGAACGCCCATACTTCTGCAAGTACCTGCGATCATGCTCATAGCAGCCTCTACGCTTGCAGCGTTAAGGTCAGGCATCTTCTGTTCTGCGATAGCTTGAAGATCTGCCTTTGAAATTGTAGCTACCTTTGTCTTGTTAGGAACACCTGAGCCGCTTTCGATCTTACAAGCTTTCTTGATAAGAACTGCAGCCGGTGGTGTCTTTGTTACGAATGAGAAAGAACGGTCAGCATATACTGTAATAACTACAGGGATAATTAGACCTGCGTCCTTTGCTGTTTTTTCGTTAAATTCCTTTGCAAACTGCATAATGTTTACGCCGTGTTGACCTAGAGCAGGACCAACCGGTGGTGCCGGAGTTGCTTTGCCGGCAGGAATTTGTAATTTAATATAACCTGCAACTTTTTGTGCCATAATGGCCACCTCCTTGAATTTTTCATAGCATATCGCTATATGAATGTGGTAATTGCGGGCATAAAGCCCTCCCACTGTTACCAGAGGGATATTATAAACAGCATTTGCTGTCTATATCAAAATAATTTGATTGACTATTCCATATGTTCAACCTGTGTATAGTCAATTTCAACAGGGGTTTCACGTCCGAACATTGAAACAGCGACGTTAATCTTACGTGTTTCATTGTTAATGCTCGTAACTTTACCCGAAAAGCCTTCCATAGGGCCTGATTTAATTGAAACAAGATCTCCTACGGTAAAATCAATATCTTTCATACGAATAACTTCAACACCCATGCGTTCAACTTCTTCGTCCGAAAGCGGAACAGGCTTTGAACCCGGTCCAACGAATCCTGTAACACCACGTGTATTTCTGACAATGTACCAGCTTTCATCAGTCATTATCATCTTGATAATAACATAGCCCGGGAAAATCTTGTGCTGAACTACTTTCTTCTTATCACCGTTTTCCTCAATGACTTCTTCGGTCGGCACCTTGACATCAAGAATTAAATCCTGCATACCACGGTTTTCAACAGATTTCTCAATATTGGCTTTTACCTTGTTTTCATAACCCGAATATGTGTGTGCCACATACCATTTTGCTTCTTCTGCCATAACCGTTCTCCTTCCCTAACAATTCTTTTTAATGAATTATAATATGTTAGTTAATAGTTGGAACAATTTTGCAAAACCAAAATCAAGTACGGACAAGATGATTGTAATTATTAAGATAAACACAATAATTACGCCTGTGTTATGAATAAGCTGTTCCTTGTTAGGCCATGTGACCTTTTTTAGCTCAGCCTTAGTATCTTTAAAGAATCTCTTGACTCTTGTACCAAAGCTTGGCTTATTTGCTTTAGATAAATTTGTATCAGCCATTTTACACATCCTTACTCAATCAAAATTACTTGGTTTCCTTTGTGAAGAGTGTGCTTTCTGCAGAACTTACAATACTTGTTCATTTCAAGTCTGTCAGGGTCATTCTTCTTATTCTTCATTGTATTATAGTTTCTCTGCTTGCATTCGCTGCACGCTAATGTAACCTTTACTCTCATTTTTACACCTCCGCATTTATATATGTTCAGCTCTCTTTTCAAGCATAAAAAAAAAGAGCTTTTATTCGAGCAAAATTATTATAACATTATTACAATTATAAGTCAAGCTATTTTTTCATATTTTTTCTTTTATTTTGTTTTTCACGTGTATATTTTCGCGATTTCCTGTATTTATGTACTTTTTTTGTACTTTAAATATGATATAATTACCTTAATATATATTACGAAAGGATTAAAATTATGGGAGTCAGTATTATACGAGGCGCTATCTCCTCCGGCAAGAGTGATATGTGCCTTAAACAAATAAGTGAAATACACGAAAAAATCCCGATTCAAAATGTATAATGATTGTCCCCGACCATTATTCATACGAAACCGAACGAAAATTTGTTGATTTTTTCGGCGGTATAGGACTTAACAATATTGAAGTTCTTACGCTAAGACGTATGTCCATAAACTTTTTAAGTGCCAAACAACAAAACCATCTTACCGCCCCAGGTAAAATGATGCTTATATATAAGGCTGTTTCGGCGGCGTGCGACGAGCTTTTTAAACGTAAAGGATATGGATATAAAACTTATCACCTCTATGCGTCAGCAGGGTTTTCTTGACGTTATGTCGTCACTGATAAGTGAAATGAAGCGTTACCTTATCACACCCGAAATACTTTTTGAAAAGGCAAATGCATTAACGGACAACAAAACTTTAAAAACAAACTGATTGCACTTTCAAACGTATTGGAGAAATATCTTTCTTACGTTGAAGAAAGTGGCTGTACCGATAGCGAGGACGACCTTTTTCATCTTGCCAACCGTATCGAAAACGGCACCGAATTTGACGAAAACACTTATATATGGGTAAATCGTTTTGACAAATTTATGCCGCAGCAGATTTGCGTACTTGAGGCACTTCTGAAAAAAGGCGTACATATGACGATAAGTGTATGCTGTCCTGTTACAGAATACGAGAACGAACGCGAAATTTATCTTCAGACCGAAAAGACTGTACAAAAAGTTTACGAACTGTCGCAAACATACGGTCTTGAAAACGAATACACCGCCTCTGACGGGCTTCGTCACTTAAAAGGCAAGGACGACCTATACAAGCTTTTCAGATATTGGACAGAGGACTTTGTATATCCCGACAAGCCTAAAAATACGGCACTTTTTCAAAGTCGTGACACCTACGGTGAAATCGAACGAATTGCCTGCAAAATCGTTGACCTTGTCCGCGATGACGGCTATCGTTTTAAAGATATTGCACTGTTATGCGGTGATGAAAATGATTACAGACATCTTATAGAGGCTGTTTTCTCCGAATACGAAATACCGTATTTCACCGACAGAACAATCCTTTTGAGCGACCATCCTATCGCAATGCAGATTTTATCTTTATTCAGTATTCTTGAAGACGATTGGAGCTATGATTCTGTTTTCCGTTATCTTCGTGCCGGTTTTATTTACAGAAAAGAACAACACGGAAAGTTAAAATTTTTCAAGTCGATTAATCAAGAAGAAATAGATATACTTGAAAACTTCGTGTTGAAGCACGGCATAAGAGGCGGTTCAAAGTGGCTCGGTGAAAAGAGTGGCTTGGCGAAAACAATATCGTAGACACTGCTTTTCAAACAGAGTCTGAAGAAGATGCAAATGAAGTTATAGAAAACTCCGTCACGAAATAGCCGCACCGATTGCGTCATTCAAAGAAAAACAAAAGGCAGAAAAACGGCCGTAGAATTTGCAACGGCATTGTTTGAATACCTTGAGGACATCAACCTGTATAGCGGATTAAAATTCGACATCACAAAATTCCAAAAGACGGCAAACTGAACGAATCCGAACAATTTACGAAAATATGGAACCTTATTCTTGATATATTAAATCAAGTCACAATCGCACTTGACGGTGACAAAATTAACATTTCGGAATTTGCGGAATATATAACGGTAGGTCTGTCGCAATGCGAAATACGCACTATTCCATCGGGTATTGACCAAGTGTATGTAGGAAGTGTGGAAAGGAGCAGTCATACAAGCGTTAAGGTAATGTTTATTGTCGGCGCAAAAGCGGTACTTTTCCTACGGGTATTGCATCCGAGGGTTTTCTTTCAAACCGCGACAGATGCACTTTGCAGGAAGAATACGGCGTAACTCTTGCACCCGATACTAAAAAAGAAACTTGACGAACAGTATTTTAAGGTTTACAGAGCATTATGCGCGGTAAGCGAAAAATTGTATTTCAGCTATTCAATTCAAAATGAAGAAGGCAAGTCACAATCACCGTCGCATATGATAAATGACATAATGCGTAAATTCCCTAAAATGACCGTATCGGATAACCTTTTAAACGACCCATTGAAAGACGGAATTTACATTTCCACCCCGCAAGCAACAATACACAGAATGCTTATCAATATGTCCGACAGATTTAACGGCAGTAAAAATCAGTTATGGGAAATCGTATACGATTGGTACAAACACCAAACAAAATGGAAACCTATGCTTTCGCTTATGAAACGTGCCGATTATTACAGTGAACGCGGTGTAATGCTTGACAGCGATATATCAAATATGATGTATGACGGCAAAATCACATACAGTGCAACGCGTATCAACACCTATGCCGCTTGTCCGTTCCAATACTTTTTAAGATACGGACTTAACGCACAAGAGCGTGACGTATGGGAAGTCAATTCTTCAAATATCGGAACATATGCTCACGAAGTTATCAGAAAATTCTGCGATACCGTTGAGGACGGTGCAAATACCAACGATGATAAAATAGAACGTTGGCGTAATTTGAGTGACGAAAAACGTGACGATATTATAGGCGGTATTATAAATGAATCGTGCAGCAATCTGCTGTCATCAGACGTTCGCGACAAAGAACGTACCGCGAATATTTTCACCCGTATGGGCAAAACAATTTCAAATGCCGCAATACTTGTTCAAAAAACACTTTCTGTCGGCAATTTTGCCGAGAACGGTATGGAATACGATTTTGAAGAAGATATTTCCGATACAGTCGCATTAAAAGGAAAAATCGACCGAATCGACATATGCCGCGACGGTGACAAATCATATCTTAGAATTATCGACTACAAGACAGGTAAAACGGTTTTTGATATAAAAATATTTACAACGGCTATAATATGCAGATGGTTATATATGCCATTGCCGCAAAAATAAAAAATTCCGACACTGATGTGGCAGGTATTTATTACACAGGTGTGCGTGATGAAATAAAGGAGCTTAACTCATCAACTACAGAGGACAATATAGTTGAGTCCAACAAAAGCGTACTAAAACTTGACGGTGTAACATTCACGGACGAAGACGAACAACTTCAAACAAAACTGCTTTACAATATGGATAACAAATTCCTTGAAAGCGGTCAAGTTTCATTCACAAACATAAAAACAGGTACAAAAACAGGTTTTAAAGAAGTTCACACCACAGATGAAATTAACGGTCTAATGAAATATGTGGCTGATACAATTATTGAAATGGACAGCAATATCAGAAACGGCAAAATAAGCCTTAGTCCGTACACCACATCAAATACAAGCGTGTGTGACTATTGTTCCTACTCCCCTGTCTGCAAATTTGATAAGGATAACTGTACACCGCGTATTGCGGATTCATCGGTCAAAAAAAGAAGATATTTGGGAGATATTAAAAACAAAAGGCGCGGTGTTAAAAAACAACAAATCGAAAGGAGTTGACAAAGATGCCTAATTGGACAAAAAGAACAAGAAAAAGCGATATATGAGCCGTCAGGCAAGAAAAACATACTTGTTTCCGCCGCCGCAGGCTCTGGTAAAACGGCGGTACTTGTCGAACGTATCGTAAATCTTATAACCAACTCCGAAAACCCTTTTCCGATAGACAGTATATTGGTAGCAACGTTTACGGAGGCGGCGGCTACCGAAATGAAAGAAAGAATTATAAACAGAATTAACAAATCATATCGTGAGGCACTTGAAAACGGCGATATTGCACAAAGCAAATATTTAAAAGAACAAATGCACCTTACAGCAGGTGCGGATATTAACACAATCGACGCATTTTGTTTACGTGTGGTCAAAAACAATTTTCACGTTTTAGGTATTGATCCGAATTTCAGCATTATGGACACCAACGAGGACAAAATGCTCATTGACGATACATTAACCGATTTATTCGCGGCACTTTACGAAACAGAAAAACGAAGAAAACAAAAATCGTTTTCAACACCTTGTAACAACTTACGCATCAAACCGCGATGACGAGGGATTGAAAAAGTTATACGCAAACTTTACAACTTTATACAGTCATTCCCCGATCCGATAAAATGGCTTTACGACAAAGCGGCTATGTATGACAATAACATGTCGCAAAGTATATGGTTTAAGGAAATATTTTTATCAGTCCACAAAGAGAACATTTTAAAACATCACGGCGAATTTTGGGACAAGCTGATAAAAGAAATGATTGGGATTGTAAAGAAAGTATATCCCGATACAGATACTTCCGTACCGCCGGTTTGTATTCCTGAATGTGAGCAATATTGGGGAAAAATGTGGGAGTACATATGTATATGCGCCGACAGTGTAAAAGCATTAAAATCAGCTGAATCATTTGACGAAGTCGGCTCAGCATACGATACTTACATCGCCAAAACAAAGCTTGGAACAGCCGTAGAGCATACAAAAAGCTGAATCGCCGATTGAAGAGTGGCAGTATTACTCGAACAAATATAACTCTATGCGTGAAGATTTACTTAGCAGTACATCTTACTTGCCTAACGGCACTGCCGAGCAATTTAACAAGTATGTTCACTCGGAAGAATTGAAACAAACGATTGACGATATTGTTTGGATAACGGTTTTGTTCTCGGAACTTTATGAGAATGCAAAAGCAAAAAAGAACGTCAAAACATTCTCCGATATTGAACATCTTGCCTATCGTCTTTTCAGCGAAAATGAGAATATAAGAAACGAATATTCGCTGAAATATAACGAAATACTTATAGATGAATATCAAGATACAAACGGCTTACAGGATTCGATTTTCACGCTTATTTCAAGAGATAATAAAAATATGTTTATGGTCGGCGACTTAAAGCAAAGTATATATCGTTTTCGCGGCGGTGATCCGACTATTTTCAAGAAAAAATACAGCCTTGACAGTGATGAAATCGAAATTATACACCTTTCACAGAACTTCAGAAGTCGTATGCAGGTTATCGACAGTATAAATGACGTGTTCAGATTTAATATGTCGCAGGATGTCGGTGACGTTGATTACAACGACACTGCCGCTTTGCAGCGTGAAGAAAGCCGCGAATGTTATATAAACACCGCCGAAAATGCCCGGAATGACTACAAATCCGAATTTTACTGTATCGGAAAATCGAAGGATTCAAAAGAATCTTCTTCCGATTATCTTGAGGCAGTTACCGTGGCAAACAGAATAAAAGAGCTTGTTGACAGTCATTTCAAGGTTTATGACGGCAACGGAAAATATCGTGATTTGAAGTACAGCGATATAGTCGTTCTTATGCGTTCGACAAAAGTAAACGGCGAACTTTTGCAGGAAATATTAGAATCAAACAACATACCGTCATTTATGCAAAAGGAAGAATATTTTGAAAAACGTGAGATAAAGCTTATGCTTACACTTATTTCACTTATCAACAATCACATTCAGGATATTCCGCTTGTAAGCGTTATGCGTTCACCGATAGGTAATTTTACCGAAAACGAACTTTCAAAAATCAGACTTGAAAACAGAACCTCATCTTTTTACAATGCCGTAAAATATTATAAACCGTCTTCCGATGATTTGACGAAAGAAGAACAGAAACTTTCAAAAAATGCAAGAGCTTTCTAAAAGACCTTGACCGTTGGCGCGGATATGTTAAGATGAAGTCAATCTCCGCGTTGATTTGGACGTTGTATGAAGAAACGGGTTTTTACGACTTTATGGGTGCTCTCGAAGGCGGTGACGAGGCACAGGCAAATTTAAAACTTTTATATGAACGTGCAAGAAAGTATGAGGAATCGGGCTTTAAGGGGATCTTCAACTTCATTCGATATATCGAAAGAATTGAAAAAGAGAAACGAAGATTTAAGCGGCGCTCAGCTTATCAATGAAAACCACAATGTTGTACGAATTATGACAATACACAAAAGCAAAGGTCTTGAATTTCCTGTCGTATTTATTATGCGCACAACTAAAAATATGCTTGCCGCAAAACCTACGGAGGAACACAGAATACAACTTCACAAAGATTTGGGGATCGGCATTGATTATATAAATTATGAAAATTTATATTTAAAAAGCTGATGTTTACAAAATATATAAAGCGACAAAATCAATCCGAAACGCTTTCGGAAGAATTGCGTCTTTTGTATGTCGCAATGACTCGTGCAAAAAGAAAAATTAATTATTGTTTCGTCCGACAAATACAAAGATGAAAATGAGTTTAATCAAAAAATCCAAGAAGCAGTATATAATGCAAAGACAATGCCAAAGTACATCATCGCATCAAATGCAAAAAAATATTCCGATTGGCTGATTCCGTCAATAGGCATATCGTTAAATCACTGGAATTTCATACCAAGATTTCTTGCCAAAACCACTGTATCGGACGTCATCAAAGAAAAACAAGAAACGATAAAGGTCAAAAACATTGATGAAATGCGTGAAAAAGTGCAAAAGCTCCTTGAATTTCATTATGAACGTCCGCAATCCGGCAACATTCCGACAAAAACATCCGTAACGGCAATAAAAGAAATGGCGGAAGAAGAACTTACACGAAAAAGCGACGTTGAATACGAGCCTATTTATATGATGCAAAAACCTGACTTTATGCGTACAGAAAAACTCGGTACACAAATCGGTACGGCGCACCATCAGCTTATGGCATTTTTCGATATTGAAAAGATTAAGACGCTTACCGAAAACAATTACGCCGACTTTGTCGCATCCGAGCTTGTCCGCGTCACAAATGACGGTCAGATTGACAGCAATGTTGTTTCGGATAAAAATATAGCCGATATGATATGCAAAAATGTCACAAGCTTTTGGAAAAGCGATATGGGTAAAGAAGTTTTAAGTGCCAAAAAAGTATATCGTGAAAGTCCTTTTGAAATATCAATTCCGGCATATGAATACGACAACACTTTACCGGACGAGTACAGAAACGAACAGATTATTTTACAAGGTATTATTGACTTATACTTTGAGGATAAAAACGGTGATATAATCCTTGTCGATTACAAAACCGACAAATGCACTTCTAAAGCAGAACAACTTGCAGTTGCAAAAAATACGAAAAGCAATTAATTCTTTATGCACGTGCCATGGAAAAAATCTTAAAAAAATCTGTAAAAGATAAATATTTGTATTTATTTTCTCCGCAAAGTGTGGTAAAATTAGATTAGTAAATATTTTTGAGGTGATATAATGTCAAACTACGGCAATTTGAATATAAACAGAAATAAAAACAGAAAAGGCAAAAAAATTATTATCGCCTTGATTTGTATTGCGGTTTTAATGCTTGCATTTATATTTTATATAGGTATTACAGTTGGAAGTAACAGCGACAAATCCAACCAAATAGCCGACGCGATTCAAGAAAATACGGAATTAAAGTTAAAGGTAAACGAACTTAACGACCAGATTGCACAAATGCAGGAAGAAATAGATTCACTTCACGCAGAACTTGAGGCTATGCCGACGATTGAACCGACACTGCCGTCAGGCTCACCTGCTCCGTCAGTATCTCCTACTTCACCTATTTCACCGAGAATCGGTGTTCAATAAAAATTAATACAAAAGGTCTGTGGCTTTACCACAGACCTTTTAATTTGTTGTTTTATTATAATTCTACAATAGTTTCAACTTCAAGAAGTACGTCCTTCGGAAGTCTTGCGACTTCTACGCATGAACGAGCCGGATAAGGCTCTGTAAAATATTTAGCGTATACTTCGTTAATCTTTGCAAAGTCATTCATATCCTTAATAAATACTGTTGTCTTTACAACATTTTCAATACTTCCGCCGGCAGCTTCGATAAGGTTCTTTACGTTTGTAAGTGCCTGTTCTGCCTGTGCTTCAACACCTTCAGGAATATCGCCTGTTGCAGGGTTAATCGGAATTTGTCCCGATGTGAACAGCATATTTCCGACAGTTATTGCCTGTGAATAAGGTCCGAGTGCAGCCGGAGCATTGTTTGTCTTTGTTTCTTTCATTTGTACCATTCCTCTCGTTTTATAAAATCTATATGGTAATTAAATAGCATACAACAGTGAAGAATACGAAATATCCAAGAACCATTGCATACAATACCTGACTTGGTGATTTAGAAATCCATTCTGTGCGCAGTGCCTCATAGGTAAGCACCGCCACGCTGACCGCGCCGCACAAAATCAATATCATAAGCGTTACAGGTGACAACATACTGAGAATTACGCCGATTGCACATATTGCCGTAAACGGTATCCACGTTGACGCAAGACGTATTGAAAATTCCCAATATGCCGTTTTAAGACGCATTACAAATCTATTGATAAGCCAAAATATTCCCGAATACAAGAAAAATAAAATCACTCCGCTTATCGCACCGGATACCATACAAAGTATGATTTGCAATACAAGACTGTAACCTGCACCGCCGTTAAAATTCATAAGTGACGTCAATATTTTAAGCGGTCCTACTCCGCCGCCTCTTAATATAAAGAACATACACAGCCACAATACAACGCCTTGAAGTGCCGCAATAGTCATTATTGCCGCTTTTCCGAGATGTGGCGGATTGGAAATTGTGTCAATCGGTGATTTTATAAATCTCACGATATATCTTCCCAACTCACCGAAAAATCCTTTCGGATTGATATTTGACGTTCTTGTTGCTTTAGCTTTCCTTGCCGCTTTTCTCGCCTTATGCTTTATCTTTGCTCTTTCAAACTTGCTTTCCGTTCCGGCATAGCCTGTTTTGTAAGAAGTTTCGGTTTTATACGGATTACTGTAATTAGCCTGTGTTTTCTCTTGTTTTTATCCGATTTTTTGTCTTCTGTTTTTGTTTCGTTTTTTTCTTTCGGCAGATGATTGCTGTTTCCCCGCTCTGTGTGCAACACTCTGCGGACAATCGCAAACTTCGCCTTTTTCAAGTTCTCTGCCGCAATATATACAGCTTCTCATATATACACCCTTTCATAATTTAAGTATATATAAATTATAAACCTGTAATAAATTGTTGTCAATGTGCCAAGTGTAAACAAAATGTTAATTATTTCAGAATACTTTTGACGGCGCCCGTCTTATTTATACAGTCGTGCCTCAAATGTTTTAATATCCGCCTGATGTTCGTCACGGACACGGTGGAATAATTTTATCGTTATACCGTCTATAACGGTTTCACATTCGGGAACTTCCTCATATGCCGTTGCAATATCCGCATAATTCATAAAACTGTTTACAGCCTCCTCAACAACCGTCTGACTGCCCTCTGCCAAGTGCGTCTGTGCAGGAGATGCGACAAGAACATAATTTACGGTATACAACGGTGTCAAATCCCTGTCACGCGAATCTACCTGCGGCAATGACACGATATAATTATCACGTATCGACTTTACTCCGAGTGACGGTTCTGCATTTATAAGTATATCCTCATTAAGCGTAAACGATGACGCAAGTACGCCGAGCGTATCACCGTCATAAACGGTTGTGTCGATTTTTTTTTCTTTAACGCAAGAATTTCGTCCGTATCGTCTCTTGATACAGGCAGCATCGAAAAATTCGGTATCAATGCCATATGCTTAATTTCCTGTATATTATGCGGTTGTGTGCGTGGAATATATACATTCACCGAATGTACCAACGCCAAAAGCGATATTCCGACCAAAGCCCATTCTTTTTGTTATATGTCTTATTGATATAAGTGTAAGCATTATAAGTGACGGAATGTATAAAAGCAAATGTTGTTGTCCGTGTGTCTGAGTTGAAAGGAACATAAACAGGCACACTATCATCTGTACCCATATAAACAGCGTTCTTGTTTCTTTCTTTTTTTAACCGCCATAACCACTGACGAAACAGCAAGCACTCCAACAAATATTATACCGAAATATCTTGTTATAAGTTTCAAATCAGTTCCACCGAAAACTTATATCCCGAATAAAGATTGCCGTAATCTTTCATCAATTTATACACAAGGAAATCTCTGAAAAATACAACGAGTATCAATCCGACAACTGCGATTGTTACAATCGGTTTGTACCATTTTTTCTTAAACAGTACGCAATCCGCAAGCATTGCGGTTATAAACGATACCGAGAAAAACGCGTACCATCTTCTCCAAAGCATAAGTGCGACAAGCAATACGCCGATTACCGCATACCGCCATATCGCGTCATCATCTTTATCTTTTACAAAATACAAATTAAAGCATACAAGGCACCCTAAAAGCCCTCCTATATCAACAAATCCGTTAAATGTCAAAAACACCATAGACGGACATATCATAAGCGAAATCACCGCTGCAATTTTAGGTGCTTTACTGACTTTTTTCGCCAACACATACACCAGTGCAAATGACGTCACTAAATATAAATTGACAAGTCCCAAAACATAAGCAAGCCGTGACTCACCGAAAATTTTTACAATCAACGCCGACGGAAGTCCAGCTATATAGTTATAGTCCTGTTCAGCAACGGAATTATAGACGTTATGCCAAAAACCGCCTTCACTAAACGCTCCCGACGCAATTTTTCTTGCAATATCCCAATACGTCGAATCGTCCCAAAATATATATAATTATTTTTTGTAATATAAATAATCGCCAAAATATTAAGCACCGCCCATACAACCGCAAAATAAATCAAAGTTTTATGATGTGGTCTTGCCGATTGTTTGCGTTGTGCAATTTCTTCAAGGTCATACTTATCGTTTAAAATCGCCCTGAATTTCACCTGACTCAGCCCTCCTGTTTAGCTAAATAATGAAAGTATTTCTTCGTTAGAAAGACTTTTAAATGTGTCCGTATTAACACGGACTATATCGTCTGCAAGATTTTTCTTGTTTTCCTGCAATTTAAGTATTTTTTCTTCTATTGTACCCTTTGCGGCAAGACGTATAACCTGTACCGCTTTTGTTTGTCCTATTCTGTATGCACGGTCGGAAGCCTGTTCCATAACCGCAGGATTCCACCATGGGTCATAGTGAATTACGGTATCCGCACCCGTCAGGTTAAGACCTACACCGCCTGCTTTAAGCGATATAAGGAACACGTTGTTTTCACCGCCGTTAAATCTGTCGGAAAGCTCCGCTCTCTCGTAAGACGGAGTTTTTCCGTCAAGGTAGAACGAATCTATCCCCACATTTTTCAGACTCTCTCTTATAATTGAAAGCATTGACGTAAACTGTGAAAATACAAGTATTCTGTGTCCCGACTCAACCGCATTCGTGACAAGTTCCATAAGCAAATCAAGTTTACCGCTGTCCTTATCATAGTTTTCGTCAAACAATGTAGGGTGACAACAAATCTGTCTTAGTCGCATAAGCAGTGTCAAAATACGCATTTTACCTTGACCGCCCTCACCAAGCAACGCAAGCGTCTGATTTTTCGCAAGTGCAAGATACGATGTGTACATTTTCTTTTGTTCACCCGTAAGCTCCGCATACATTGTGTTCTCGATTTTTTCCGGTAACTCGTTTAAAACATCGTTTTTCATACGTCTTAGCATAAACGGCTTTATCCTCGCTCTGAAACTGTCCGCCGTCATTTTATCACCGTCTTTTACAAGCGGCATTTCATATCTGTTTCTGAATTCGTGTGCCGAATACAAATATCCCGGCATTACAAAATCAAATATTGACCACAATTCAAGCAACGAATTTTCTATCGGTGTACCGGTAAGGGCAAATTTATGCTCCGCATTTATTTTCTTGACGCTTCTTGCATTCATAGTTTTCGGATTTTTAATATGCTGTGCCTCGTCTATAAAGCAATACGAAAATTCAAATTCTTTATAATGTGCAATATCGCGTCTTAAAAGCGGATATGACGTGATTACAAATTCATACTCGCCGATAGTCTGTATAAGTTTTTCTCTGTCCTCTTTTGCACCGTCAACTATTATGGTTTTGGCATTCGGTGTAAATTTATTTATTTCGCTGAGCCAGTTATAAGTAAGTGCACTCGGTGCAACGATAAGCGTCGGTTTTTCGGGTTTTATTCCGTGAATATACGCAATAACCTGCAGCGTTTTACCAAGACCCATATCGTCCGCCAATATACCGCCGAAGCCAAGATAAGAAAGCTGGCTGAGCCATGCCATTCCATCTTTTTGATAGCCACGCAAAATGTCGCTGACTTCACTCGGAATTACAGGCTCTATATTTTTTATTTCCTCAATATATTTTTTAAATTCTTCATTCTTTTCAACAGATGAAAGAGAATTTAAGTAAAGTGCATGATACTTCGGAATTACTTTTTTACCGTTTTTAATATCCTCAAAAGAAAAATCAAGTTGATCAAGCAAATTGAAAATATCCTTTTGTTTACTGTTTTCAAGGTCGATAAAACTGCCGTTTGATAATCTGTAAAATCTTTTCTTCAGTTTAACCGCACTTAAAATTCCGCTGATCTGTTCATATGACAGATTACTTTCAAAGTCAGCCTCAAGCAAATCAACACCGCTGTTATATATTACAGATGCACTTATATCCACTCGGTCCATAATCTTCAAACCGGCAAATCTGTCGGAATAATAGAGCTTTGCTTTTTTCTTTAAGTACAGGAATTTCGTCCGATAGGAATAAATATATTTCTCTGTCCGATTTCAACATGAATGTACCATCTTGTAAATTGAACATCTTAAATGACGAAAGCAAATCGTTTTCAATCTCATAGTCACGCACAACGATTTTGCCGTTACCGTTTACATCGTTCGGCAAACGTAATCCTATACTTCCGTAATTCGCCTTAACAACGGCAGTTATACCGCCTTGTGTCGCGTCAAAATACACTTCAAATGTCGGTTTCGCATCGACAATCATATCTTCGATACCGCGTGTTATAACGCCGTGCTTACTGCGTATATCAGGTAAAACGTGAGTGGCAAACAAAATTGTATTGTCACCTTTAAAACTGATTTGCGTTCTGCCCTCCGTCGCAAGTGCATGGTATATCGGCATAAAATACTCACGCCATTCTTCGCTTGTGTGGTATATCGTGTTCTCGTAAAAGAACCACTCACCGTCATGCGTCAGTGCAAAGCCTCTGTCACTGACAGACATATCAACTTCGCCGTCACCTGCGTCAACATCAATTATTATATCTGGATTGTCTTCTTCTATTCTTACATTGCCCAGAGAAAGCCCATCAAATACAACAGAAAAATCAACATACTGCAGCAGTGGAAATATTCTCTTTGCCGCAAGTGAGCCGAAAGCAGTTTGATATGCCGCTTTCATATACATCTGAACATCTGCCGCACGATTTTCGTATGTTTCCGCAAGTATTGCTATTATCTCGTCTTGATGTTTCGGAAATTCCGTTACTGCGGGATTATATGACGTGTATCTGTCAAATTTAAACTCCTTGCCTTTCAAATAACATTCCAAAAATTTTCAATACCGTGTACTTTATTACCGCCGATTTCAACAGACATTGCATACGATACACCGTTTGTATTGTGCTTATTTATGTGCAGTGTAAACTTTGCATATAGTGGCTGTTTTTCGTATTTTCTTGATGCAAATTCACCGCATAGCGTTTTTGCAATCTTATCGTTTTCATCAACATAATCCGCGCCCTCGTCAAGTTCCTTTTGACGTTGCTTTAATGTTGAAACAATATGTTTGCAAACAGAATTCATCGTTTCAAAATAAGGACAGGTACAAAAACAATCCTCTACACCTTTTTCAGACAGTCTTACCTGCACATTGTAGAGTTCTTCCCCGTCAACTACGGCTGTTATTAAATTATCCTCACGTTTTCTTAAATGAACTCTGCCCTCTTTAAAGTATTCCAAGCCACGCTTGTAAATCGTCGCCGAGCAGGATTTTTTTATCATTGAATCTGTTATTTTCATACCTTACAGCCTTCCCGTTTTGAATATTGTACACCCATTCTGTATCTTATAATTATAGCACATTTTAACTTATGATACAATATTATTTTTATATAAAATACAAATGGATTAAATTCATATAATATGCTAAAATTATGCGTGTAAAAAAAAAACACGAAAGGACGAACAGTATGGGAAAATTTGACGGAATACTTTTATGCACCGACCTTGACGATACACTTCTTACAACCGATAAACGTGTATCGGACGAAAACAGTAAAGCTATTGAATATTTCAAGTCAGAGGGCGGACTTTTCACATTTGCAACGGGACGTGTGCCGCAAGGTGCAAAGTTGATGCTAAACTACGTTCACCCAAATGCACCTATGGTTTGCTTTAACGGTGCGGCAATATATGATTTTAACGATGAAAAACTTTTATGGGCAAGCACACTTGATAAAGGTGCTTTGAAATGCGTTGAATATATGGATAAAATGTTTGACTTTGCGGGAATTGAAGTTTGTACTTCGGATAAAATTTATTTCTGTAAAGTTAATCAAAAAGTAAGAGAACATCAGGTTCTTGAAGATTTACCCGATAATTTTCTTGATTATCACGATATAAAGGAAGATTGGGTAAAAGTATTGTTTATGGTTGAAGAAAATGAAATTCAGCAGATAAGAGATGCGATTGCAAATTCACCGTTTGTTAATGATTATGAATTTGTGCAGTCCAGTCCTTGGTACTATGAACTTTTGCCTAAAAACGCAAGTAAGGGTGAGGGGCTTATGCACCTTGCCGATTTGATGAATGTTGACAGAAGTAATACAATCGGTATCGGCGATAACGAAAACGACCTTGCACTTGTTAAAATGGCAAATGTCGGTGTTGCGGTCAGTAACGCCGTTGATGAAGTAAAAAGAAGTCGCTGATTTTATAACGGTTGATAATAATTCCAGTGCCGTTGCGGCTGTGATTTATGCACTTGATGACGAGGAAATTAAATTTGAATAACGTAATAAGGGCGACCAATGGTCGCCCCCTACTATTATAGGCTCCCATCAAGGGGAGCTGGCGACATCGTCGCCTGAGGGGTGGCTTTATTTCTTATACAGCATATCAAGTTCATCTTTTGTCAATTCACGGACTTCGCCTTTTTCGAGTGATTTATCAAGTTTCAAATTACCGATTGCGACACGTTTCAGATACGTCACCGTTTTACCGACTCTTTCGCACATACGTTTCACCTGATGAAATTTACCCTCTGCAATTTCGATATAAACCTCGTTCGGATTTTCCGTTATTTCAAGCTTTGCGCTTTTTGCGGTAAACTCTTTAAATTCCATACCGCCTGCGAATATTTCAACATCTTTTTTCTTCCATAGGTTTATCAAGCACCGCGAAATATCTTTTATACACATCTTTTTTCGGTGATGTCATTTCATGAGCGAATTGACCGTCATTTGTGAGGATCAAAAGGCCCTCCGTATCTATATCAAGTCTGCCTACGGGATATACCTCAAAATGTGCGTATTCCTCCGGAACAAATTCGGTTACAACGGGATACTTCTTATCATAAACAGCACTTACGCAACCTTGCGGTTTATTTAGCATTAAATACACAAATTCACGATAAATCAATCTTTCGCCGTCAACCTCAACAATACTGTTTTCATCAGTCTGTTCCTCCGGCTTTTTACACACTTCACCGTCTATAAACACAAGACCTTGTTTTATTAGTTTTTTCACATCTTTTCTGCTTGCATATCCGCAGCCGGAAATATATTTATCTATACGCATATATAACTCCTTAAGCAAAAAGGACGGCATAATAAAGCCGTCCTTTAATTTTCAATTATCAATTACTGATTGTTTTCAGCAAGCTTTTCGTCGTATTCCATTGCAAGCTGTTCAATTTCGCCTGAAGCTTTCATTTCTGAAAGTGTTTCGTTAATCTTGTCAAGAAGTTCTGTGTTACCCTTCTTAACTGCGATTGCATATTCTTCTGTTTCAAATGCCTGTGGGTCTTCAACAATCTTTAGACCGTTCTTTTCAGCAAGAGCCTTACCTGTTGCAGAGTCGATAACTACTGCGTCAAGCTTACCGTTCTTAACGTCTTGAACTATATCAATACCTCTGTTTGCTCTTGTAACCTTGTCTTCTGCAAGCTGTAAATCGTTTGTTACGATATTGTCGCCTGTGTAACCAAGAACAACTCCGACTGTCTTGTCATTCTTCAAATCTTCTGCACTTGTAATATCTGTGTTGTCAGGTGCAACAACGATAACCTGTGATGCAACATAGTATGGATCAGAGAAATCAACGCTTTGCTTTCTTTCGTCTGTAGCAGTCATACCTGCAACAACCATATCAACCTTACCTGTGCTTACAGATGCAACAAGTCCGTCAAATTCCATATCTTCAATTTGAAGTTCCTTACCTACATTTTCGGCAATCTTATTTGCAATAGCAACGTCAATACCGTCAAATTCGCCTACAAGACCTTGTGATGTTGTGTATTCAAACGGTGGGAATGCTGCGTTTGTACCCATAATCAACTTATCACTGCTTCCGCAACCTGCAAGTGCTGCCACTGCCATAACTGATGCAGCTGCCAAAGCTACTACTTTCATTAAACCCTTTTTCATTTTTTGTATCCTCCTAAAAATCACTTATTTTATATTTAACACATTCTGTGTTAGATAACTACTTTAAAACTTTGCTCAAAAATTCTTTTGTTCTTTCGTTTTTCGGATTGCTGAACACTTCGTCAGGAGTGCCTTCTTCAAGCACATATCCGCCGTCCATAAACAAAACTCTTGATGCAACTTCGCGTGCAAATCCCATTTCGTGAGTTACAACAACCATTGTCATACCACCGTCCGCAAGGTCTTTCATAACAGAAAGAACTTCACCGACCATTTCAGGGTCAAGTGCCGATGTAGGTTCATCGAACAACATTATATCCGGCTGCATTGCAAGTGCACGTGCTATTGCAATTCTCTGCTGTTGACCGCCCGAAAGCTGTGCGGGATATGAGTCCTCTTTGTCCGCAAGACCTACTTTATTCAAAAGTTCACGTGCAAGCTTTTTCAGCCTCTGCTTTCGGCATTTTCTTAACCTTAATCGGTGCAAGAGTTATATTGTCAAGCACTGTAAGGTGCGGGAACAAATTAAACTGCTGAAACACCATACCCATTTTTTCACGAATTTTATTTACATTTGTTTTTGGAGCGGTAATGCTTTCACCCTCAATGAGAATTTCACCCTCTGTCGGCACTTCAAGCAAATTAAGACATCTCAAAAATGTTGATTTACCCGAACCCGAAGGACCTATAACAACAACCTTTTCGCCTTGTTTTATGTGCTGGTCAATTCCCTTTAATACTTCTAAATCTCCAAAATGCTTTTTTAAACCGGTAACCTTTATCATCTCTTATCCGCCTTTCTCATACCTTTTTCAACTTTAGAAAGCAACGTACTTATAATCTTTATAACAACATAATATATAACTGCTATTGACAAAAGCGGTATAAGGTAATCATATGTAAGGCTCTGTACCTTTCTTGCCGCTCCGACAAGGTCGATATTCGCAATCATACCGATTACGGCTGTTTCTTTTATCAATACAACAAATTCATTACCAAGCGCCGGCAGAATATTTTTCATAGCCTGCGGCATAACAATGCTTGCCATAGTCTGTTTATGCGTCATACCAAGCGAACGTCCCGCCTCAGTCTGACCGATATTTACGGACAATATACCGCCTCTGACGATTTCCGCAATATATGCGCCGCTGTTTATACCGAATGCAATAAATCCGACTACCCACTTATCAATATGCACATTTGCAAAAATAACAAAATAAATTATAAGCAGCTGCACCATTGTCGGCGTACCGCGGATAATATCAATATAAATTCCCGAAACGGCTCTTAAAATCTTACTTTTTGACAGACGCATAAGTGCCATCAGAATACCGATTACCAAACCCAACAATACCGAGAAAAGAGATATTAAAAGCGTATATCCCAATCCACTAACAAACCACTGCCAACGTCCGTCTACCACAAATGTAGAGTTCAAGCGGTTTAACAAATCAACAACCCAAGCAGGCATATCTTCAACTCCTAATGTATTTTTATTTCAATACTCTATATAATATCAAAAATTGCCCTAAATATCAATACTTATTTGAAATTTTCTACATTTTGATGTATAACAATTCATTTTAGGATTGCAAAAAGGTTAAAATAATGATATAATATATATAAGACTGGTTTAGGGAGGGATATTATGAATAACGATATGTTCGGGAAATGCGGTATGACACAGTTTGTCGGTGTCGGCGTTTGCGATACAATCGGTCTTTATATCGCCAATATTGATGACGATTTAAGAAAGCAAATGAATATCCCTGAAAAGTTCCACGCGGTCGGTCTTATCGGTTCCCGTACAGGTGCGGGAGCACAAATTCAAGCCGTTGATGATGCGGTTAAAGCTACTTCGACAGAGGTTATCTCTATCGAAATTCCGCGTGATACAAAAGGCTGGGGCGGTCACGGAAACTTTATCATAATCGGCGGTGAAACACCTGCCGACGTTAAGAGAGCCGTTGAATTAGCGCTTGAATACATAGACATAAATGCCGGCGAAATATACATAAGTGAAGCAGGTCATATGGAATTCCAGTACAGTGCAAGGTGCGGTGAGGCTATCAACAAGGCATTTGATGTGCCGATAGGCAGACCGTTCGGCTTTGTATGTGCGTCACCTGCTCCGATTGGTATGGTAATCGCAGATATTGCGTTAAAATCTGCTGGTGTCGAACTGATAAAAACACTTCGTCCGGACAGCGGTACAAGCCATTCAAATGAAGTGATTATAATTTTCACAGGTGAGGCGTCAGCGGTTAAAACCGCCGTCACAAACGCACGTTCCGCAGGAATGCAGCTTCTGCGTTCACTCGGTTCTGAACCTTTGCCTGTAACAAAACCATATATTTAAGCTAACAAAAAAAAATCACATCATATGATGTGATTTTTTGAATATTATATGTTTTTTATTTTGAAACCAGCACAAGCTCATCATTTTTTTCTATTATCGTACTTCCGACAGGAATAACGACATCATCACCGCGTTTTATCATAATCACAAGATAGCCGTCGGGAAATTCAATTTCAGCCATACTTTTTCCACGCCAATTTTTTCTGTCGTTCGCTGAAATCTCCCTAAAACGAACATCACCGTTTATTCCGTGTGACGGTGCACCGAGAATTATCGTATCACCCTCATATATTACCGTTTCACCGTTCGGAATAATCGTTTCGTCATTTCTGTAAATCGCCGCAAAAAGCATTTGCGGCGGAAGTGAAATATCCTTTACCGCACAGTCAATCCATCTGTTACCGCTGTCAATATTCAAGCGAATAAAATTAATTTCCGTTTCGTCCGAATAGTCGTTAAACGTTTTCAGTACAGAACCGGTCTTGTCAATCATATTCGTTTTACTTGCGACAAACGGAAGAAGCGACCCTTGCAGCGTAATTGAAAACAATACAACACAAAATGCAATATGGAAAACATCTTGCTCCATTGTCACACCGCCTACCATAGCCATTATTGCAAACACGATTGACGCCGCACCTCTGAGACCCGCCCACGATACAACAAGATATTGCGAAATTTTTGTTTTAAACGGTGCAAGCACTGTCGCAACCGCCAACGGTCTTGCAACGAATGTGATAAACAGTGCTATAAATATTGACGGCAACAGAACAGTTAATATTTTTGACGGGAACGACAAAAAGTCCCAAAAGGAAAAATATAAGCATTTGCATAAGTCCGGTCATTCCGTCAAAAAAATGTACAAGTGATTTTTTGTTATGTATGTTCTGATTTCCCAAAACGATACCTACTATGTACGCACTGAGATAACCGTTTCCGCCGACCAATGTCGGCAATGCGTACGCAAGCACCGCCACTCAAGCACAAACGCCGCATCAAAACCCGATGTATTAAAAAGTGAAATGTTTCATAAACCATACTGCACCGAGCGCAATCAAAAACCTATCAAAACACCGAAAACAATTTGTGCGGCGATACTGTAAACCATCTGTCCGACACTGTTTTCGCCCTTCATAAACGACAGAACTATAACGGTCAGCATATATGCAAACGGGTCATTACTTCCGCTTTCCATTTCAAGCATTGACGCAGTGTTATACTTCAAGTTAAGATTTTTTGAACGCAGTACCGAAAACACAGACGCCGCGTCAGTAGAACTCATAACCGCACCGATAAGCATACTTTCGAGCAATTTTATTTTTAAAACAAAAAAACAAAACACTGTTGTAAGAGCCGCCGTGAAAATAACTCCCACGCTCGACAACAACAGTGCCTTTACTGCCACAGGTTTAGCCTCGCTTAATTTAGTGCCGAAACCTCCGTAAAACATAATAAATACAAGCGCAACAGAACAAATCTGTTCTGCAAAGCTGTAATTTTCAAAAGGAATTTTAAGTATTCCGTCCGAACCGAACACCATACCAAGTGCGATAAACGCAATAAGTACAGGCATTCCGATTTTGTTTGATAACTTATTTGCAAGTACGCAAATTATAATAACAGCCGCCGAAAGCAACAGTGATATGTTAAACATAAATACCTCCTTAAATACTTTTTATAGAGTTATGTTAACATAAAACTGACGATATTTCAAGCCTTAATTTTGTGTTTTTACAATTTTTTCAAGTCTATTTATGATATATGCGATAGCACTGCCGTTGTTAGACGGCGCTAAGTTGTCCGCAATTTTTTCACGCTTTCTTCTGCGTTCTCAACTGCATACGAAATTCCCGCTGCTTCCAACATTGAAATATCATTCATATTGTCACCGACAGCTATAATTTTGTTCTGCTCAATACCTATTTTTTCGCCATATCAAGCATTCCCTTACCCTTTGAAACTCCGTTCGCAACAACGTCAAGATACTTGTCACCGCTTCTGACCGCATAGCCGTTATCATATTCGGCTCTGTATATCGGCTCGTACTTGTCAAGCAGTTCTCTTTCACCAATCAAAAGCACCTTTATCCAAGGTCTTTGCCAAATTTCATCGGGTAAACTATAAACAACCTCATAGCTGCGTGTCAAAAATCGCTTTGTTTCCTCACATTCTCTGTAAACGTACACAATTTCATCACTGTACACTTCCAAACCTATTTGCGGAAAATCATCATATACACGCTTTATTGCCTGTTTTCTGTTTTCCTCAATAAATCGTTCAAATACCGCACAATCTTTTTCATAGTCATATATCTTCGCACCGTTATGTAATACCGCCGGTGCATTTATGTGCAAATTCGGCATATATGCACGAACTGCCTCAACCATTCTTCCCGTTGCGACAGTAAACCGTCCGCCGTTTTTTATGAAATAATCTATCGCTTGTCTGTTTTCTTCAGATATGGTGTGATTGTCATCAAGCAACGTTGCGTCCATATCCGAAACAAGCAAATAATCCGAAAATTTACCTTGCATTATTTTTCCACCTTGTAAACCTTTATCCATAATCTCGGTATATCAATAAAATGAATACCGTCAGACGATTCAAGCAAGCTGTTATCGTCACTCGTTTGACATTTTAGTTTTCTCATACCGTATCTCGCAACATCTACACGTGCTCTTTCTTCTCTTGTACCCAGATTGGCAACAATAAGATATTTTTCATCATGATAACAACGTACAAAACCGTACACGTGTCCGACTTTATGAACACATTCAAAATCGCCGATTGAGAATGCCTTTGAACTGTTTCTCAATTTAATCATATTCTTATAGCGTTGTCTGATTCTTCCGTCCTTGTCAACTTCGTCAACATTATCCCATGGATATGTCTGACGGCAGAACGGATCGCCATATCCCTGCATACCGATTTCGTCACCGTAATATATACAAGGCACACCAGGAAGCATCATCTGCAGTCCGACTACTAAAGTTGCTTTTTCCTTGGCAAGTTCAAGTGCATAGCCGTCAAGTTTAAAGCTCGCCTGAAAATCTTTTGATATTTCGTGTCTTGACGGTGCATCACCCATACGGGTCATTATTCTTTCGACATCGTGACTTGTTATTATATTCAAAAGCGAATAATAAGCAGGTGCAGGGTAATTTTCTTTAATGCTCATAAGACGTGCGTCAAATTCTTCAACGTCAATTCTTCCGCTTACCGCGTCAATCAACGCTCTGCGCATTGGGTAATTCATAACGGAGTCAAGCTCCTTACCCAAGAAATATTCACGTCTTTCACCGTAAGCGGACTTATTTGACGCGTCTTCCCAAACTTCACCTATAATAACCGCATCTTTATCGGCTTTCTTTACGTTTTCTCTAAGTTCTTTAACGAAAAATCCCGGTAATTCATCGACAACATCAAGTCGCCAACCGGACGCACCGTTCTTTATCCATCTTTTAACGATTGCATCTTTGTCCGAAAGCAAATACTTACGACATTCTTCACTGTGTTCTTCAATCTGCGGAAGTGTCGTCATTCCCCACCATGATTCATACACATCAGGCCAATCCATAAATCTAAACCAAGTGTAATACGGTGATTCTTTCGACTGATAAGCGCCTACGCTGTCATATTCGCCGTATTTATTAAAATAACGGCTGTTACTTCCCGTATGGTTAAATACACCGTCAAGAATTATGCGTATTCCCATTTCTTTTGCTTTTGAGCAAAGCTCTTTAAATGTTTCCTCATCACCAAACATCGGATCGATTGTTTCATAATCGCCCGTATCATATTTATGGTTTGAGTATGCTTTGAATATCGGATTTAAGTAAATTACCGATATTCCCAAATCTTTTAAATACGGCAATTTTTAATTACACCTTTCAAATTACCGCCGAAAAAAAGTCATTTGCTTTATACTCACCGCCAAATTGTTCGGCTTTATAAAACGGTTGTTCGCCCCAATTACGCTTTATTATATCTGTACGATTTCCTAAAATTCTCCGTTTTCGTTGCCGTTGCAAAATCTGTCTACAAAAATTTGATACGCAATACCGGTTTTAAACCAATCCGGAGTTTTGTAATCTTCGTTATAAACAGTTATCTGATACGAATTACTCGGTGAATTAAAACACATTTCACCAATTCCGCCGAGTTGTTTTGAATTGTTGCCGTAATAAACCATACCTCTTTCGGTTTCAAGTTCAAAATAATACCAAACAAGTCCTGCTTTTTCAGGCATTTTCACGTTCACCGAATATATGCAGTGGTCACCGACATCAAAAATATACGGCATATCCTTTCGGACTTCGCCCTTGCCATCCTCCATATAGACAAGACGAACCGCCGACGGAATACCTGCGCCCGACACAGCCAAACGCAATCTGACTTCACCGCCGCAAGTCACCGCTCCGAAAGGAAATCTATAAAATTTTTCTCTGGAATTATGCTCTATATCCATATTTACCCCTTTATCGTAAAAAAGAAGTGACCTAAGTCACTTCTTTATTTTTATTATTTAATTGGTGTCAAGTGCCAAATGTTCTTATTGTAATCTTCAATAGTTCTGTCACTTGAGAAGAATCCTGCACTTGCAGTATTCAAGATTGCCTTTTCAATCCACTTATCTCTGTCTTGATAATCAGCAGACATCTTTTCTTGAGTCTTCATATATTCTTCAAAATCTCTGATTACCATATATGTGTCAGGGAATCCGTAGTCACCGAACAACAATGTTTGATACAGATCTCTGAACATTTGGTTGCTGCCCGGAACGATTGAACCGTCAACAAGCTGTTCAAGTGCGTGTCTTAGGCTTGCGTTTGATGAGTAGATGTTCTTAACTTCATCAGTTCCCGCATACTTAACTCTTGCGGCAACTTCGTCAGCCTTTAGACCGAAGATATATATATTGTCTTCACCGACCTGTTCAAGCATTTCAACGTTTGCACCGTCAAGTGTACCGATTGTAAGCGCACCGTTAAGCATAAACTTCATGTTACCTGTACCCGAAGCTTCCTTACCGGCTGTTGAAATTTGTTCTGAAATATCAGCCGCAATGATAAGTTTTTCAGCGATTGATACGCTGTAATTTTCAAGGAATACAACTTTAATCTTATCCTTAACTCTCGGATCGTTGTTAATCATATCTCCGACTGAGTTAATAAGCTTGATAATAAGCTTTGCTCTTTTATAACCCGGAGCAGCCTTTGCACCGAATATATATGTCTTTGGATAGTAATTTTCAGCATATACGTTATCTTCAAGAATTCTGTTGTATTCTGCAAGAATATGAAGTACGTTCATCATCTGACGCTTATATTCGTGCAATCTCTTACACTGTACGTCAAAGATAGAATCAGGATTTACAACTATATCGTTGTGTTCCTTAATATATTGTGCAAGTCTAACCTTGTTATTACGCTTAATTTCAGCAAATTGCTTCTTGAATGCAGGATCTTTAGCATATTTCTTTAGCTTTGAAAGTTCTGAAGCGTCCTTGATCCAATTCTTACCTATCTTTGAAGAAATAAGCTCAGTAAGTTCCGGGTTACAGTTAGCAATCCATCTTCTGAATGTAATACCGTTTGTGATTGCATAGAAGTGGTCGTTATTCATATTATAGTAATCAGCAAAAATATCCTGCTTTAGAATATCTGTATGCAACTTTGAAACACCGTTTACTGCGAAACAGCTTGCAAGACACATATTAGCCATAAATATCTGATTATCAGAAATAATTGCCATATACTTATGCTTAGCCGAATCGTTAGGATAAACTTCGTTAAGTCTGATCATAAGACGTCTGTTCATTTCTTCAACGATCATATATACACGCGGAAGAATCTTTCTGAACATATCAAGCGGCCACTTTTCAAGAGCCTCGCTCATTACTGTATGGTTTGTGTATGCGAATACATGAGTTACGATGTCCCATGCCTCATCCCAACCAAGACCTTTTTCGTCCATCAACAAACGCATCATTTCAGGAATAGCCATTGTAGGGTGTGTATCATTGATATGAATAACGACCTTATCAGGCAATTTTGACCAATCTTGACCGTTTCTGTTTTCAAATTCTTTCAAAATCCACTGCAATGTTGCAGAAACAAGGAAATATTGTTGCTTTAATCTAAGTTCCTTACCCTCTGTATGATTATCTTCCGGATAAAGTACCTTTGAAATAACTTCTGCAAGTTCCTTTTCTTCAACGGCACGAACATAGTTACCGCTGTTAAATTCCTGCATATTCATATGGTCAGGAGATTTTGAACTCCACAATCTTAATTTATTTACAATTTTTGAATCATAACCGCAAAGAGGTACATCATAAGGCATAGCCAAAATTGTATGTGAGTTGTTGTAACGGCAAGTAAATTTACCGTCTACCCAATCAGTATAAACTTCACCGCCAAATTTAACTTCAACAGTTTCTTCAGGTCTTGCGATTTCCCACGCATTACCGTTATCAAGCCATGAATCAGGAAGTTCTGTCTGATAACCGTCAACAATCTTTTGTCTGAATAAGCCGTATTCGTAACGGATTGTACAACCGTATGCAGGCAAATCCAATGTTGTAAGTGAGTCGATAAAGCAAGCTGCAAGACGTCCCAAACCGCCGTTACCAAGACCTGCGTCATTTTCAAGTTCGGCAATTTCAGGAAGTGAGTAACCCAAATCATTTAAAACGTGCTGATATTCTTCAGTCTGCATAAGGTTTAAAATGTTTGTGCAAAGAAGTCTGCCCATAAGGAACTCAAATGATAAATAATAAAGTTTTTTGCACCCATCTTCTTTACAGTCTGATGAGATACGGCCCACTTTTCCATAATTCTGTCACGAACAGTAAGTGCGCATGCAGTATAAACCATATGAGGAGTTGCATCCTCCATAACTTTACCGAAATGTCTGTTTACCTTACCTACAATTTCCTTCTTCAATGCTTCTTCCGACGCCGTCAATTTTGTTGTTGCTGTTGTTTTTGTGTTTTTATTTTGTGCCATACTTTTAGCTTGTGCCATATTTATTTTACACCCCTTTAAAATTCTTCTTATTTCTTGCGAAGATTTCTTATCATTGGTTTATTTTACAGTCTTCTTTTGTGTCGTTTTCTTTGATGCCGTTGTCTTCGCCTTTGCACCTTCCTTAACCGTTTCGGCTTTAGTCGTTGTCTTTGCCGTCGACTTAGCCGATTCAGCCTTTTTAGGCTCTGCTTTAGTTGTTTCGGCTTTTACAGGTTTTGCAGACTCTGTTTTTTCTGTTTTTGCCGTCTTTGCAGGCTCTGCCTTTTCAGCTTTTACAGGTTCAGCCTTTGCAGGTTCTTCTTTTACCGCTTTCTTTGCAGTTGACTTAGCCGTTGTTTTTCTAGTTGTTGTTTTCTTAGCCGCTGTTTTTCTTGTTGTTGTTTTCTTCGTTGTTGTCTTTTTTTTGCCGCAGGGGCTTTTTTCTCCTCAAAAGGATTTTTAACTTCAACTATTTCAGGCTCTTTTGCACCGTCTGCCGCAGCCTTTGCAGCCACCTCGGCATCTGCCCTTATACTGTCCTCAAAAAGTTTCCTTTTTTCTTGTTTCTTTGTAGTTTTTGCGGCTGTCTTTCTGGCAGGCTTTTTTCTTTTCAGGTAAATCATATATACCTGTAAGTTCTTGATACAAGTGAATATATTTATCAGCCGATACATTCCATGAGTAATCTACTGCCATACCGTTATCAACGATTTTCTTCCACTCGTCTTTTCTGTCATAGTAAATCTGCATTGCATACCAAATAATATTTATCATTTCGTCTGCATTGTAGTTTGCGAACGAGAAACCGGTTCCCTCGCCTGTATATTCATTATATGGAATAACAGTGTCTTTAAGTCCGCCTGTTTCACGAACAATCGGAACAGTACCGTATCTCATACTGATAAGTTGTGACAAACCGCAAGGTTCAAATCTTGACGGCATTAAAAAATGCGTCACTTGCCGCATAAATTTTACGTGCCATATCATTTGAAAAATAAATTTGTGCCGAGAATCTGTCAGGATACTTCCAAGCATAATGTCTGAAAAGATTTTCATATTTTTCGTCGCCTGTACCAAGTACAACTACTTGACAGCCGCCGTTGCAAAGTTCCTCAATCTTGTAAGCTACAAGGTCAAAACCTTTTTGGTCTGTAAGACGTGATACAATACCAATCATCATCTTATCGGCATTCACTTCAAGACCTAATTCTTCCTGCAGCTTTTTCTTGTTCTCAGCCTTTTTCTTATGAACTGTTTTTGCTGTATAGTTTTGATAAATAGACTGATCTGTATTCGGATCCCAGTCAATATAAGAAATACCGTTTACTATACCCAAAAGGTCGTTCTGTCTTGCACGAAGAAGATTGTGAAGTCCCTCTCCGTATTCTTCTGTTGTGATTTCGTTTGCGTAAGTTGAGCTTACCGTAGAAACCTTGTTTGCATAAACCATACCGCCCTTTAACAAGTTTGCATCCTTGTAGAATTCAAGCTTGTCGGAAGTGAAGTAATAGTCGCTTATACCCATTGCGTCCTTAATCTTGTTGAAATCCCATCTTCCCTGGAACTTCAAGTTATGAATTGTCATAACAGTCTTGATACCCTGATAGAACGGATTATCCTGGAACGTATCAAGGAATACAGGTATCGGTCCTGTCTGCCAGTCGTTACAGTTAATAACGTCCGGTCTGAAATCTATTGTCGGCAAAATTGACAATACAGCCTTTGAAAAGAATATAAACTTTTCACAATCAAGGTGTATAAAGTCATAAGGCTTATCGCCGTTAAAGTAAAACTCATTGTCTATAAAATAGAACTTACAGCCGTTATACTCCAACTCGAAAACACCGACATACTGTTTTCTCCAAGCCATATCGATATAGATATGGTCAATATATTTCATCTTGTCCTTATATTCTTGCGGTATACAGTTGTACAGCGGTAAAATCACTCTTGCGTCAACGCCTTTTTCGTTAAGCGCTGCAGGCAAAGAACCCGCTACATCACCAAGACCTCCTGTTTTAACAAAAGGTGCCGCCTCCGAAGTAGCAAATAAAACTTTCATAACAAATTATTCCTTTCTATATGCTTAAATCTTATCTCTATAAGAATTATTTGTCAATAAATATTCTTAAATTCCGTAAAACTTCAACAGAACTGCTCAAATTTTGAACAGTTCTATTATATATTTGTCATTAAAATCTTTATTATTAAATCTTCGTTCCTTTTTGATATTGCAAGAGGATAGCTCTCTTGTCCTATAAGTTTTCTTCCTTTTGTTATATCAACTTCCTTATCAAATACAACATGACTAAGTTCAACGTCCTCTTCAATCACAGAATCCTGCATGATGATTGAATTTTTAATAACCGCACCCTTTGCGACTTTTACACCTCTTGAAAGTACACTGTTAATTACAGTACCCTCAATTACACAACCGTCTGAAATAAAGCTGTTCTGTACAGATGCGTCACTTCCGTATTTAGTCGGCGACTGGTCTTTTGTCTTTGTGTAGATAGGATTTTTAGGATTAAACAATTCACGTCTTATGTCCGAATTTAAGAAATTCGTATTATTTCTGTAATATGCTTTAAGTGAATCAATCTTATCAGTATATCCCGTATACTCATATCCGTAAATTCTAAGGCCTGTCATTTTCTTAACAAGTGCATCCTTTACGAAATCTCTGTCGCCTCTTGCACTGCATTCGTCAACAATACTTTCAAGCAAAGCCTTTTCCATAACGTAAACGTCCATACTTGCCATACTCGACTTTGGATAATACGGCTGAACCTCAATATCTGTAATACGTTTTTCCTCATCAAGTTCAAGCGTTGTAAATCTTGAAATTTCTCTTTCAGGCATACCTTTCATATCTTTATAAAGAATTGTAACATCTGCCTGACTTTCGATATGATTTTTACAACTTCTTCAAAGTCAATATTGTAAATGCTGTTACCGAGTGACAATATTACATATGTCTGCTGACTTCTGTGAATAAAGTCGCTTATACCTGCAAGTATATCTATATTACCCTTTATTGAACCGTATGATACCTTTTCCAGATTCGGAGGAAGTATATTAAGTCCCCAATTCTTTCTGTCAAGGTCCCAAGGCTTACCCGATTTAATGTGGTCCATCAAAGATGAGTAATTTGCCTCTGTTGCAACACCGATATTTGTTATACCCGAGTTTGCCATACACGAAAGTACGAAATCTATTATTCTGTATCTTCCTGCGATAGGAAGTGCTGAATTTGCTCTTATATCTGTAATCGGAGGTATTCTGTCATTACTTGTCAGAATAATACCCATAGTATCTCTTCTCATTGGCTCTGTCCCCTTTCCTATGCTTCTACCATACTGCCCTTGCAAATATCTTCTTCAACGCCGACTTCGGCACCGCTTTCGATAAGAACAAGATCATTGGTACACAATTTTGATGCATATTTGTTATCGTCCGAAGAATTAACTCCGACTTTAGCACCGTCACCTATAACTGCGTCTGCACCTATAACAGCTTTTTCAATTACAACATTCTTTCCGATTTTCGCACCCGGCATAATTACCGAATCACTGACAACGCTGCCTTCTCCGAGTTCAACGCCGCCGAAAATAACCGAATGCTTTATTTCGCCGTCAATAAAGCAGCCCTCTGTTACGGTTGAATTTGTTATCTTAGCATTTTGTCCAACATAATGAGGAGCAAGTGCCATATTTCTTGAATAGATACTCCAACTTCTGTCGTTTAGATCAAACTTAGGTGGTTGGTCAACAAGATCCATATTTGCCTCCCACAAGCTATGAATTGTGCCGACATCTTTCCAATAGCCCTCAAATCTGAATGATACCATCTTTTCGCCGTTTTCAAGCATTGTAGGAATTATATTCTTACCGAAGTCATTTGCAGAACTTGGGTCACGTTCGTCAGCCTCCAAATACTTTTTAAGCACTTCATATGTAAATATGTAAATACCCATTGACGCAAGATTACTCTTAGGCTCTGCCGGTTTTTCTTCAAAGTCTGTGATAGTACCCTCTTCGTCAACGTTCATTATACCAAATCTGCTTGCTTCCTCCCAAGGTACAGGCATTACGGCAATAGTTACAGCCGCACCCGATTCCTTGTGTGCCTTCAGCATTTCGCCATAGTGCATTTTATAGATATGGTCGCCTGAAAGTATAAGAACATTTTCAGGTTTAAAGCTTTCAAGAAAACTTAAGTTTTGATAAATGGCATTTGCCGTACCTTTATACCATTCACCCGCTTTTTGCACTTTGGTATGGAGGAAGTACATAAACACCGCCATGACTTCTGTCCAAATCCCAAGGGTTTCCGTTACCGATATATCTATTTAGTTCCAACGGTTGATACTGTGTAAGAACACCTACCGTATTAATTCCTGAATGTACACAATTTGAAAGCGGAAAATCTATGATTCTGTACTTTCCGCCGAAAGGCACTGCCGGCTTAGCAACATTTTTGTCAACGCACCAAGTCTTGAGCCTTGACCGCCTGCAAGTATCATTGCAACGCAATCCTTTGATACCATAAAATCATCTCCCTATAATTTTTCTGATTAGATTTTTATTAAAACCGACTATTTAGCCGATTTATTTGTCCTTGTTGATGTTTTTTCGCAGCGGTCTTTGTCGCGGTTGTTTTCTTAACTGCCGCTTTTTAGCCGTTGCACTTTCGGTTTTGTCTGTTGTTTTTTTAGCAGTTTTTGATGTAGTCGTTTTCTTTTTGCTTGCCGCAGCTTTGTCCGCCGGCTTTTTCTTTAGGAACATAACTGAATTGCCGTCGATAGCAACTTCAATAGTGTACATCATATCTGAGAACTGCATATTCTTTGTCTTGTATACTTTCTTTGTAATACGTTTGTTTCCGCCGTACTTGACAGCACTCGAATGGAATACTACTTCATATTCGCCCGCAAGCGGAACACCGATTTTATATATCGGTCTTTCGACAGGTGTGAAGTTTGCAACCACAACAACATTATCAGCCGCGTGTCTGCCGCGTCTTATATAGGAAAGAACACTGTTTTCACTGTCAGCCTCATTAACCCATCTGAAGCCGTCCCAACTTGTATCAAGTTCCCATAAAGCCTTGTTTTCCATATAGAAATGGTTAAGGTCTTTTACATACTGATGCAATCTCTTATGCTTATCTATTTCAAGTACGTTCCATTCAAGTTGGTCGTCATAACGCCACTCAAGCATTTGACCGAATTCACCGCCCATAAACAACATTTTCTTTCCCGGCATTGTCATATAATAGCCGAGTAATGTTCTGTATGCCGCAAATTTTTCGTCATACTCACCGAACATCTTGTTAAGCATAGAACCCTTGCCGTGTACCACTTCATCATGTGACAAAGGCAAAATATAATTTTCGGAATAAGCATACATCATCATAAATGTAAGCAAACTGTGATTGTCCTTACGGAAATACGGATCCATACCCATATAACGAAGTGTATCGTTCATCCAGCCCATATTCCACTTGTAATTAAAACCAAGTCCGTCATTTTCAGGCGGTGCGGTTACAAGCGGCCAAGCCGTAGATTCTTCCGCAACCATCATAAAGTTAGGGAATTCCGTCCCCATAATCTTGTTAAGCTTTTTAAGAAAATCAACTGCCTCAAGATTACCGTTTCCGCCGTATTCGTTTGGAACCCACTCACCGTCATTTCTCGAATAATCACGGTAAAGCATTGAAGATACCGCATCAACTCTTATTCCGTCAATGTGATACTGTTCTGCCCAAAAATACGCTGATGAAATAAGGAATGAAATAACTTCGCTCTTTGAATAGTCAAAACCATTGTTCCCCAATCCTTATGCTCACCCAATCGCGGATCGGCATATTCATAAACAGGAGTTCCGTCAAACATTCTCAGTCCGTGTGCGTCACGCGGAAAATGAGCAGGTACCCAGTCCATTATAATTCCGATATGATTTTTGTGACACTTATCTATAAGATATTTCAAATCTTCACTTTCGCCGTATCTTGTCGTAGCTGAGAAAAATCCCGTTACCTGATACCCCCAGGAGCCGTCGAACGGATATTCGGTGATAGGCATAAGCTCTATATGCGTGTAACCCATCTTCTTAACATAAGGAACAAGCTCGTCCGCCAGTTCACGATACGTATAAAAGCTTCCGTCATCATGTATTTTCCATGAGCCGATGTGGATTTCGTATATATTCATAGGCTCCGTCAAAGTGCTGTTTTTACTGCGTGCACTTATCCAAGCCTTATCGCCCCATTTGTAATTATTTGAAATATCCTTTGTTACGGACGCAGTACCCGGTCTCAGTTCACTCTTTACAGCATACGGATCTGCTTTGTAATAAGTTTCTCCGTTCTCAGCCTCAATAGCATACTTATACAGCATTCCTTCTTCTATATCTGTAAAAAAGCCATACCAAACTCCACTTGTTTCTATTCTTTCAAGCATTTTGTCATAGCCGTTCCAATCGTTGAAATCGCCCACGACTCTAACACTTACGGCTTTAGGTGCCCAAACGGCAAATCTCCAACCGTCAACACCGTCTATTTTGACTTTATGTGATCCAAGCATTTCATATGACTTAAAATTGTCACCGGAATTAAATAAGTACGTTTGAAAACGACTTATATTCGCCCAGGTCTTTTCTTCTGTCATATATTTCCCTCCCTTTTCAGTAAATTAAAATATACATATTTCCTTACTGATTTATCTTGTTGTAACTATTATATCACACTTATTTTTGTTAGTAAAGACCATAAGTGAATAATTTTTTCAAATTTTTTGTGCTATTTTACATAAAATTTACGTTTACGACGTTTTTACGCAATTTCAATGTTATTTTACAGAAAAAAATACTTTCATATTAATAATACACCTTGACAGAATGCACAAAATAGTATAAAATATAATTGCTTAATATTCTTTAAAAATAAAATTTTTCTGTATACTATACTTTTATATGTAATCCCAATACTTAAAATGGAGCCGTCTTAAGGTAGACTGCTCTTGTATGATTACAAATCACTATGGTACTTTACCTGCATCTGTTTCATAGAGGTTTATGAAGTATTCAGTTGTATAGGACGCAGTCATTTTAAGAAGTCCCCATTATTAAGCGTTGGTAAACTTTTTTATGGGGGTGTTACTGATTAATACAGTATTATTAATTGTAATGATAATCGTTGCAATCGTATTATGTGTTATAGGCGTCATTGTTGGTTTCAACTTAGGCGTTGCACACAGAAAGAAAATTGCTGAGGCCGAATTCGGCAGTGCCGAAGAAAAAGCCAAGTCTATTGTAAAGGATGCCGAAAAGGCTGCCGACGCCAAAAAGCGTGAACTGTTGCTTGAGGCTAAAGAAGAAAATCAAAAACTTCGCGCAGACTTTGACGCAGAGGTTAAGGAACGCAGAAATGAACTTAATCGTCAGGAACGCAGAATTAACCAAAAAGAAGAAAACTTAGACAAGAAAACAGATAATTTAGAGAAAAAGAACAGACTTTAAGTCAAAAACTAAAGTCACTTGAATCTAAAAAAAAAGAAATAGCAGAAATCAAAGAACAACAAATGGCTCTTATTGAAAAGATTTCAGGTCTTACCGCCGAAGAGGCTAAGACTATCTTATTAAAAGATGTTGAAAATCAAACAAAGCATGAGGCAGCCATGATGGTTAAAGAAATTGAGCAAGAGGCAAAGGAGAACGCGGAAAAGAAAGCAAAGAACATAGTTTCTTTAGCTATTCAAAAGTTGCCGCCGATCACGTTGCCGAAACCACCGTTTCTGTTGTTAATCTTCCAAGTGATGAAATGAAAGGCCGTATAATCGGTCGTGAAGGACGAAACATCAGAACCATTGAAACTCTTACAGGCGTTGATTTAATCATCGACGATACTCCTGAGGCAGTTATTGTTTCAAGTTTCGATCCTATCAGACGTGAAGTTGCACGTCTTGCACTTGAGAAGCTTATCGTGGACGGACGTATTCATCCGGCACGCATTGAGGAAACAGTTGAAAAATCTCGTAAAGAGGTTGAATCAATCATCAAGCAAGAGGGCGAAAGTGCTACATTTGAAACAGGTGTACACGGTCTTCACCCTGAACTTATCAAATTGCTTGGTAAACTTAAATTCAGAACAAGTTACGGTCAGAACGTCCTAAAGCATAGCATTGAGGTTTCGCATCTTGCGGGCGTTATGGCAGGTGAACTGGGCGTCGATGTCGCACTTGCAAAACGTGCAGGTTTACTTCACGACATCGGTAAAGCAGTTGACCATGAAGTCGAAGGCTCACACGTTACTATCGGCGCAGATATTGCAAAGAAGTATCGTGAAAACAAGGATGTTGTACACGCTATTATGGCTCACCACGGTGACGCGTCGAGGCACAGACAATCGTTGCCTCTTTAGTACAGGCAGCCGATGCAATATCCGCAGCACGTCCGGGAGCAAGACGTGAAAATCTTGAAACCTACATCAAGCGTTTACAAAACCTTGAAGAAATTGCAAACAGTTTCGACAGCGTTGAAAAGTCATTTGCTATTCAAGCCGGTCGTGAAATCAGAATTATGGTCAAACCTGAAAAGGTCAACGACGAAGGTATGATTCTTGTAGCAAAAGAAATTGTTAAACGTATTGAAAGCGAGCTTGAATATCCGGGTCAGATTAAAGTTAGTATGATTCGTGAAACAAGAGCGGTTGATTACGCTAAATAAGCTTGCATTACTTTGAAAAAATTTGGGGTTATTACAGAGCGTAAATATTTATGACTTTGATACTTTGCGATAAAGGCACTGTATAAGCCGTTTATGTTTAGCTTCTACCCGTTCTGTAATACTCCTTTTTTTTATTTATTTTGAACGAAAATTTATTTTAATTTTAGATATATTATACAGTTTTACACGTCCTGTCCGCCCACGATAAGACAGTGTTATAAATAAATCTGCGGGCAGAAAGGCTATGGATTTTATTATGAAAATTCTATGTATCGGAGATATTGTCAGCCGTATAGGACGCGATATGCTCTTTAAATATGTTGACGATATGAAATATCAGAAAGGTATTGACTTAGTTATCGCAAACGGTGAAAATGCCACCCACGGCAGAGGTCTTGCCCGCAACGCATATGACGAGCTTATTCGTGCAGGAATTGACGTTATCACTATGGGTAATCACACTTGGGATGCAAAAGAAGTTGTTGATATTATGCGTAACGAGGGAAATGTAATCCGTCCGGCGAATTACAATAAAAAGTGTCCGGGTGAGGGAAGTATCGTTTTACCGCAAAAAACGGTGTTAAAGTCGGAGTTGTAAATCTTATCGGCAGAACATATCTTGACCCCGCAGACTCCCCTTTCGACGCTGCCGAACGCGAGGTTGCAAAATTAAAGAAATCAACCAATATTATAATAGTAGATTTTCATGCAGAGGCAACAAGCGAAAAACTTGCTATGGCATATTTCCTTGACGGCAAAGTTTCAGCCGTATTCGGAACGCACACACACGTTCAAACAGCCGATGAAGTCATTCTTCCGAAAGGTACGGGAAATATAACCGACCTTGGAATGACAGGTCCTCAAATATCGATACTCGGCAGAGAGAATAATGCAATAATAAAAAAATTTATTACAGGTATGCCTCAAAAGTTTGAAATTGCGAACGGAAAAGGACAATTTTGCGGTTGTATTTTTGACATTGACGAACAAAGCGGTTTGTGTACAGACATTGAAAGAATTTTTATTCGTGAAAAATAAGTCAAGTAAAAAAAAGCACATCATTTTAGTTAAAATTTGATGTGTTTTTTTAGTGATTAATCCGAATTTATGTTTAGCTTTTATTGTTTATTGACTTTGATAATTCGGTGTGATATGATTATTTTATAATAGTTTAAGGGGAGATAAGTATGAAAAAAATTTTAGGAATGTTTCTTGCCGTATCAATCGTTTTGAGCGGAATAGTCGCATTCGCCGAAACAGCGTCACCTGCACCGACAGAAACACCGCAAGTAACAGTAGAGCCTACCGTTTCACCGGGAACAACGGTTGAGCCGACAGAAACAGCAGCAACAACACCGGCCGCAGAGCCGACAGTTAAGCCGACTTCAACGCCGACAATATCGGAGAACGAATTATCAACACAATTTGTTCTTAATATTGACATCACATCGCATAAGTACATAATACCTAATGACGTAACTGTCGAACTTTACAGCAGTTCCGATGAATTACTCGGTTCAATTACCGAAAACGTATCTCAGGATACTTCTTCGCTAAATCTTATATTCAACGTTCCGCAATATCGTATGGGCGAAAAATTCAAGGTAAAGCTCGTTTCGGGACTTCGTTCATTGAAATATTACGATAAAGATTGAGCCTGACGGCATTCTTGAAGTTCAGACGTACGGATATTTGAACGAAAACGGCGAATATGTACAAAATAACGGTTGTGCAATGAACGGTAATCCGAATTACGATAAAGAACTTTGTATGTATGTAAGCGGTAACTTTCTTCAAGACGTTTCACCGCGTGCAAGAATAGTTGACGGTGTCGCAATGATGCCTGTTCGTGCAATCGGTGAGGCAATGGGATTAAAGGTTACATACGATCCTAAATATGACAGCGTAGTTTGCAGCGTCGGTTCAGACCAAGTTATTTTTAACGCAAACAGTGCATATACAACGATTTTCGGAAACGATACATACGCACCTCACGCAACGGTTTATATCGAGGGTTCTCTATTTGTTCCTGTAAGAACGCTTGCCGAATCGTTTAATTCAAGTCTTGATGTTCTTGATTTCGACGACCACCTTGATATTATCATTGGTGAATCTCCTATAGTTAAAGAATATCGCAACAGAACACCTGTAAACAAGAACGGTATTACAAGCCGTACAAATTATCTTGTATGGGTTTCAAAGCACGAATATAAGGTAAGAGTATATCAAGGCTCACAATATAATTGGGAACTTCAAAAGAATTTCCTTGTGCATTAGGTGCATGGAATACGCCTACAATCACAGGTCAATTTGAATATATCGAACGCACAGAATGGGATTATCCAAGCTACTATGTAGGTCCTGTACTTCGTTTCTATAACGGTTATGCACTTCATTCAACATTGCTTTACTATAACGGTACAGAATATGACGGACGTGTCGGCGTAAATATTTCTCACGGTTGTGTACGTCTTCACCCAAGCGATATTAACTGGATTGCAAATACAATTCCGTTCTATACAAGAATTTATATTACAGAATAATATCAAAAAAGCAAGCTGAAATCAGCTTGCTTTTTTATTAGCCGTTCACATAAAATTCTCCGACCATTTCAATCGCTTTAAATGCCTCAAGATAAAACGGTGTTGCCAAAATCCAGTCGTGAACCATTTTTTCACCCTCATAAAATTCCAGCTCCGTACCGTATGCCGCCATCAACTTTGTTTTTAACTTTCTGCAATCGGGATTTAAAATTTCATGAGTTCCTGTCAAAAGAAATATTTTACCGAGATTATCCATTCTTCCGAATATAGGTGAAAGCACAGGATTTTTTAGCGTCACCGTTTCCAATATATCTCTCCGCCGCATGGTACAGGCAATCCATCGTCAAAAGCGGATCGCGTTCCGCCGCCTCCCCTATTTTCGGATTGCTCATAGTCAAGTCAACCCATGGTGACATTAAAACTGTCTTTTTCGGAAACGGTATTATTTTTTCATCACGCAATATCTGCAAAACTGCCAAAGCCAATCCACCGCCTGCACTGTCACCGAACAAATAAAATTCATCACCGTAATTTTTAATTGTAATCTCTCTGTATGCTTTCATTACGATTTCGTGTGTTTTTTCATATGTATGCTCGGGTGCAAGCGGATAGTCTATAAAAGTCACTTTTAATCCGTACATTTTCACAAGTTCTTCAATAATTCTTCTGTGAGATGCTGTCGCCTCTGCGACATATCCTCCGCCATGCAAAAATATAACGTGTCCCCCGTTTTTTTTTTTGCCGCTTACTGTTATAACATTAAAGCCGTCCACATTCCATTCATCTGTTATAAACCCTTTAAATTTATCTGCCCTCAATTCACCGTTGTTTCTTTCGGGATTGTCGAAATTCTTTTTATGTTCTCCGACATTTTCATCGTTTCTGCACCGTTTAATATTAAGTCCGCCAATAATTTCATATAATATCTCCATAAGTGTTTTTGTTTAGTATACATTTTATAAGTGATTTTGTCAAGAGAATGTTTAGTGTCCCCATAAAATCAAGGCGACCAATGATCGCCCCTACGAATTTCAATAATTATCGACTAAATATTTGTAGGAGCGGTCATTGGCCGCTCACAAGGTTTATTTATATTTACCGCATATCAAAAGGGACACTAAATTTTAGTGTCCCTTTTACCTAACAATCTTTCTTTTGATATTCCTTAATCAACAATGCACGAACATAACCTCGCGACTTATCTGTCGAATCAATATAAAATCCTCTGCCGTAATAAAAACGAATAAGCGATGTAATCTTTGAGCCTGTATGCAACTGAATTTGAGTTACACCCTTTTTAACCATAATTTTATCAACAAGATTCATTATTGATTTACCGATACCGTTATTTTGACTTGTAACCTTTACCGCAAAACGTGACAAATATGCGGTTTTATCGGGAAATACCTCTACTCTCACACTGCCGACAGGTTCGCCGTCAGACAATGCAAGCAATACAACTTTTGTATCTATATCTTTTTTCACATCATTATACGATTCTTCAAGTGCCGCAAGCTTTTCAACGCCTGACATCTGCTGATATTTAACAAATGCCTCACGCGTGATATTCATAATTGCAGGTATATCATCATAATTAGCCAAACGCACTTGAAATAATGACTGATAATCACTTTCCATTACTATAACCTCCGATTATCCCATCAATGTTGCCATAACTGCTTTTTTGAGCATGAAGTCTGTTTTCAGCCTCGTCAAAAATAACAGATTGAGGTCCGTCTATAACTTCTTCTGTAACTTCAAAACCGCGATATGCAGGCAAGCAGTGCATAAATACAGCGTCATCTGCGGCATTCTTGAACAATTCACCGTTTACTTGATACGGCATAAATATCTTTTGTCTTTCTGCCTTTTCAGCCTCTTGTCCCATTGATACCCATGTATCTGTATAAACTACATCTGCATTTTTGATTGCCTCAACCGGATCTGTTGTCAAAATTAATTCTTTTTCCCGACTTCTTGAAGTCGTCCTTTGCGTTTGCAACCACTTCCGCGTCACACTGATAATTTTCAGGTGTTGCGATCGCACAGTCCATACCTGCCTTTGCACAGCCGTACATAAGCGAATGTGCCATATTATTACCGTCACCGATATATGCAAGTTTCAAGCCTTCAAGCTTGCCCTTATGCTCATATGTTGTCATAAGGTCTGCAAGCACCTGACATGGGTGAAGCAAGTCTGTAAGTGCGTTGATTACAGGAATATTTGCATATTCTGCAAGGTCCAAAACATCTTGATGTGCGTAAGTACGAATCATAATACCGTCAAGCATTCTTTCCAAAACCTTTGCAGTATCGTAAATTGATTCGCCGCGTCCAAGCTGAATGTCGTTTGACGATAAGAACAACGGATAACCGCCAAGTTGAGTCATACCCACTTCAAATGATACTCTTGTTCTTGTTGATGATTTTGTGAATATCATACCAAGTGTTTTACCCTTTAAAATATGATGTTCAATTCCGCTTTTCTGTTCCTTTTTTTAATTTTAAACCAAGTCCAAAAGTCCTTTTTACTTCTTCTGAAGTTAAATCGTGTAAACTGATTAAATCTTTCATTTTATAATTCCTCCAATATACTGCTTAATGTATTAATAAACAAGTCGATGTCTGTTTCTTTTTATAATTAACGGCGGTGCAATTCTGATTGTGTTGCCGCCGCAAAGGCTTGTAAGCATTTTATTTTCAAACAACTTATTAAATACAGTCTTGGCTATGCTGTCCTCCAACTGAATACCAATCAAAAGACCTGCATTTCTGACATCTGTAATTTTATCCGAATATTTATTTTGAAGTTCTGTAAGTTTTTCTTTAAAATACTTACCCATCTTACCTGCATTTTCAACAAGATGTTCCTTTTCAAAAATATCAAACACAGCCAATCCAGCTGCCGTTGCGAACGGATTACCGCCGAATGTTGTTCCGTGGTCACCCGGTTCAAATGCAGACGCAACCTTTTTGCCCGCACATACCGCGCCAATCGGAATACCGCCGCCAAGTGCCTTTGCCGAAGTGAAAATATCCGGTTCAACGCCGTACATTTGATGTGCAAAAGATAACCTGTTCTGCCCATACCGGTCTGTACTTCGTCAAAAATAAGAATAATATCTTTCTCGTCGCATAGCTTTCTAAGCTTTTCAACGTATTCCTTATCCATCGGATGAACTCCGCTTTCACCTTGAATAAGTTCAATCATAATTGCCGCAGTTTTATCAGTAACCGCGTCCTCAATCGCTTTAAAATTATTAGGCTCAACCTGCTTGAAACCCGGTGTCAATGGTCTGTACGGCTTTTGATATTTTTCCTGACCTGTAGCTGCAACGGTTGCAAGAGTTCTGCCGTGGAATGACTTATCAAGCGTGATTATCTCATACTTATCCAAACCTTTTTTATAATAATAAATCTTTGCAAGTTTGAATGCACCCTCATTGGCCTCTGCACCGCTGTTTGCGAAAAACGCTTTTTCCGCACAAGTATTTTCAACAAGCTTTTTGTGCAAGCTTTGCTTGATTTTCTATATAATAAAGACTTGATGTATGCACTACTTTATCAAGTTGATTTTAAGTGCGTTTATAAAATCTTTGTGTCCGTGACCCAACGCATTTACGGCAATTCCGCCAAGAAAATCGTAATATGTATTACCCTTGTCGTCAAACAGTTTCATTCCCTCACCCTTTTCAAAGCATACAGGAAGTCTGTCGCCGAAAGTATTCAAATAATATTTTTTATCTAATTGTATAACTTCATCAAGCATTACTAACCCTCCAAAATTTCAAATACGTTTATGATTATACTCCTTTTTGAATAAAAATGCAAGTCTTTTTGACAAAAAGTTTAAATCATATAAAAACAGTGCATAAATATTCATTGCGTATGAATATTTATGCACTGTACTGAATAATTAATCAGTTTTAATCATATAAATTCATCTATTGCGTCCTCGTAATCGTCAAGAGAATGTGCGCCGACAATCTTCTTAACAGGTTTGCCGTCTATAAATAAAATTACAGTCGGTATTGAAACAATAGCATTTTGAGCGGCAAGCTCGCCTTGATCGTCAACATTAACCTTGCACACCTTGACTTTACCGTTGTATTCCTCTGCAATTTGAGAGATTATAGGCGCAACCATTTTGCAAGGTCCGCACCAAGAAGCCCAAAAGTCAACAAGCACAGGCATATTTGACTTTATAACTTCACCATCATAGTTTTCCTTTGTCAATTCGATTTCCATTTGTATTTCCTCCTCTATGAACTGTGTTATTTATATGACGGGATTGTTGTAAACACTCTGTTTACAGCACCGGATTCATACACGCTCTTTTCGGAAAATCCCGTTTCTGTGTGTGTATATTGCTTTATTGTTGTTCCCGCACCGGTGAAAACATATACATTTATATTTTTCGTACCGTTGTCGTTTTCGGCAACATCGTAATAAACACTTCCGTTACTTACATTTTGGTCAAACAATGTATAATATCCGCCGTTACCGTCCGATACTTCAAGCACCCACTTTTGACTGTCGTCCCAAATAAATTCATCACCGTCTTTTTGTGCGGAAGTGTATAATGTAAGTGCACCGTTATCGGTTGTGTTGCTCGATGATTCAACTGTACTCCACGTTGAATCAACTGCTGACTCATTCGATTTATTTATTATTCTTACATCCTCTTTCGGTTCAGGCACATCTTCCGACGGCTTACTCTCAGGTTCAGCACTTTCTGAAGGCTCATTGCTCTCTTTCGGCATATCGAGAATATTTTTAGGCAGTGCCGATACGATACTGCTTTGTTTTGCTCTCTGCCCTGCCACATATCCGCCGCCGACAAGTATAACGGCAGCCAATATACAGCATATCGCTTTAATTACTTTCTTCATCCCTCTTCCTCCTTAATATCAACATATTTTTATCAATCTTTTCACAAACCGCTCCTGCATTCGTCATATTGATTATTTCCGCAATAACTTTATCGGTCGTATCAATCGGACACGATATGATAAAAGTAACCTCATCTTCGTAAATAGTGTCCTCAAGCAAATATCCCTTAGTCATAATCTCATGTTGCATTTTTCCGAGCAAAGAATAATCAACTTTTACAGAAACTATATCGCAAAGCTTTCTTATAACTATTTCCGACTCAATCAGTCCCTGTTTTGCCGATGCTCCGTAAGTATGTACAAGTCCGCCCGTTCCGAGAAGTGTACCGCCGAAATAACGCGTAACCACCACAACCACATCAACTATCCCGGATTTACGGATTGCGTCAAGAACGGGCATTCCTGCCGTCCCCGACGGTTCGCCGTCATCACTGTAACGAAAAATATTATTTTCGTCAATCACATATGCGTAAACATTATGCGTTGCATCCGAATACTTTGAACGCATTTCATTCAAAAACGCAAGTGCGTCATCTTCATTGTCAACAGGTTTTACATTTGCGATAAATTTTGATTTTTTCTCTATAAGCAGTGACTGCGACTGCTTTTTACCGTTTTGTATACGTCTTTTTTGACATTTTACAAAATATACTCCCTTATTTTCTCATACATTTTAGCATCTACCATAAGCTCCATTACAGTGCCGTTTTCGCCATATTCTTCTGATATTACTTTTTGATTTTCATGAAGTTCATTCACAAGCGAACCTGCACTGTACGGTATGCAAGCCTTAATTTTCTGCTTTTTACCCGGTGCGGTGTCGGCTATCGCTTCAATCAATTTATCAATATTTGTTCTGTGCTTGGCACTTTATATATACGCACTTGTCACTCTTTAAATTAGTTATCGGATAATCTTCAAGTCTGTCACACTTATTAAACACCGCCACAACCGGCTTACCGACCGCACCGATGTCAGACAAAACTTGTTCCACGACTGTGATTTGATTGTCCATTTCTTCCCCGACGCATCAATGACGTGTAAAAGCACATCTGCCACAACCGCTTCTTCAAGTGTTGATTTAAAAGCCTCAATAAGATGGTGCGGAAGTTTTCTTATAAAACCAACAGTATCGACAAGTAATATTTTTCTGTTATCGTCAAGTGTTATCGCTCTTGATGTAGGGTCAAGCGTTGCGAAAAGTTTATCTTCCGCAAACACCTGTGCGTCTGTAAGCGTGTTTAAAAGCGTTGATTTGCCTGCGTTCGTGTAACCCACAAGTGCCGCAGTTATAACACCGTCTTTCTTGCGTCTGTCCCGAATAAGTCCGCGATGTTTTTTCAGTTCCTTGATTTCTTCTTCAAGTGCCGAAATTCTTCGTCTTATATGACGTCTGTCACTTTCAAGACGCGTTTCACCCGGACCTCTTGTGCCTATTCCCGCACCTGTACGGCTCATTTCCACACCGAAACCGCGAAGTCGCGGCAAGCGGTATTTAAGCTGTGCAAGTTCAACTTGAAGTTTACCCTCGCCGCTTTTTGCACGCATTGCGAAAATATCAAGTATAAGCATAGAACGGTCAAGCACTTTTATTTCAAGAAAATCACTTATATTTCTCATTTGTACAGGCGAAAGCTCATCATCAAACACAACCATATCGGCATTAAGCGTTTCTATGGCAATTTTGAGTTCATCAAGTTTGCCCTCGCCCATATACGTTGCACTTTCCAAATCAGCCTTGTTTTGAATCATTTCACCCACAACAATACCGCCTGCCGTTTTCACCAATTCGCCAAGCTCATGTATTGATTCTTCAGTTGTATCCCAAAGTGCGTCACGCATACCGCGATGTACACCCGCTAAAATTACACGTTCCTGTTTTTGCTCGTTATACTCCATATTTACCTCGCTTTTTGTTTCTATATATTCAGTATAACAAAAAATCGTTTTAGTATACCCTTTTGGTGAAAAATTCAAAAAATTTTAATATTATAAATAAAAAAATATCGGTATGATTTTTTCCATACCGATATTTTAAGTTATATCGTGTGTTTTATATTTGCCACCCCTCAGTCGGCTACGCCGACAGCTCCCCCCTATGGGAGCCGAAAGTCTCACCTTGAGGAGAGGTGGCACATAGTGCCGGAGTGGTGGTTTTAATTTTATATTTACTCGGGCGACCAATGATCGCCCCTACGGATTTATTGTATACGCAAACAGACGATTTATGCTTTTTTCATATTTGCCACCCCTCAGTCGGCTACGCTGACAGCCCCTCTATGGGAGCCGAAAGTCTCTCCTTGAGGAGAGGTGGCACATAGTGCCGGAGGGGTGGCTATCTTTTAACATATTTTTGAATGCAAATTTTAATTGATTCGCTCATAATTTCGGTACACTTTTTAAGTGACATACCAATACTGCCTGCTGCCCAATCCTCAATAACCGAAACATAACCGCCGATAAACAATCTCAAATTCATTTCAAACGATTCTTTATCGCTGATATACGAAGCTTCGGACGCATCACGCATACACTTTTCAATAACTATATCGCGAAGTCTTTTTAAGAAACTTATCCGCACCGTCTGTATTCAAGAGCATTTTATACATTTCCTCGTCGTCCTCAATAAATTCACGAACGTGATTCATAATATCATACGGATCTTCAAGAACACTCTTAATTGCGTTTTTATTTATCGAACCGAACAGTTCATTTATAACGTCCGTCTGAATTTTTTCGCGAACATCGTCAGCCGTTTTGAAATGTGCGTAAAATGTACTTCTGTTAAGATCAGCCGTATTGACAATATCGGTAACGGTTATCTTCTTATTCTTTTGCATAAGTTCGACATACGCATGGACAATCGCTTTTTCAGAACGTGTAAAATTCCTATACGTTTTCTTTTTTCTTTACTTCTTCCATGTTTTTTATCCTCCTAAGCACAATGAACACAGCCATCAGCAAAACAGCCGTTCCCCACAAATCACAATCGGTACAATCGGCGATATTTTCTTATAAAGCAATACATATTTACAAGGTTTTGCCGTTTCAAAACCGCATAACTGCCGTCAATCGTACAATCAACCATACTCCATTTACCGTCAATCTGTACTGCAATCTTTGCAGCCTTTTTCTTATCATCACGAATATGTACTTTTATAACATCATAAGCATCTTTACTTAATGTAAATGAGTATGTCTTACCGTTTTTGTAGCCGTCAAAAACGTGGTCAACATCTTCCTCTTTGAGCGACAATGTTGTATTATCCGCAAATACGCTTTCGGCAAGCATTAACGGCGGTTCTTCGCCTGATGAAATAGTCGTTGTTGCCTTGTTGTATTCTGCCGAAAATGTAGTGTGACGTATGATAGGACTTTTCACGTCCTTATCCCACATCGGAACTTCACTGCCGTCAGCGGTAAGCTTTGGTATATCGCTGTCATTTAATACAGTACCGTAATCAACTGTCATTGACTTCAATTCTTTATCTTTATCCTTGAATATAACATTGAAATGAAATCTTGAAAGTTCTGTTGACTTTGACTGCAAAATCGCACCTATACTCTCGGCGTCATTTTGAGCCAAACTCTTTATTTGCGGAAGGAATTTATCTCCGTCCGCCATATAGAAATTACCGTTATCCAAAAGCGGCATACGGCTCGGGAAACTGCCGTCAGACGTTGTCATATCGTCAGGCTTGACAGCCTCTGCTCTGCCCTCAAGATTCATTCCGCTTATACCTGAAAGTCCCTCATCAATAAAATAACAACCCGTAACGTCACCGTCAACAAATCCCACTATTGCACCGGCATCATCTTTTTTACCGTCCAATCTCGGAAGCGAATATGACGTATTAATATTTTTAGCCGAGCCGGCAATACCGCCGATATGGTCGTTACCGTCAACATCATTTATCGCAATACAATTATCTATATTTCCGCTTGTATATCCTGCCGTACCACCGCTGTAACTGCCGTCATTTACAGTAATTTCGCCTGTTGTAAGCGAATTTTTTTATATCGCCTATATCACTCTTACCGCAAATACCGCCCGCATATTTCGATTCTGCGGTTACATTACCGAAACTTATACAAGAATCAATTACAGCTTTCAAAACAGAATCGGAATTTACTTTAGTGCCGTCAGGCAAAGTAAAGGTTTTCACCGGAACGAACTATCGACTCAAAGCCGACACATCCGACTACACCGCCTGTCGATTCGGTTCCGTCTACGGTACCGTTATTTATACAATATTTCACAAGTGCCGTATCGGCATTTTCATCACCGATAAGTCTTGGCAATGAAATATCCGTACTCTTCAAATCACTTATTGCAGTTTTTTCATCATCTGTTTCCGCCGCTTTAGCCGTTGTGAACAACATATCCTTTAGCATACCGACAACAGACGGTTCAACGTCATAACTGCTGTCAAGCTCACCGTCAGGTGTTACGTTGTAGCCCGGATCAATATCGTCCTCAGATTTTACACTTTCCGAAGAAGTATCATTATTGCTGTTGCTTCCACCGCTGTTACCGCCACTACCGCCATTGCTTGGCGTTTCCGTAGGTCTTGTCATAGGACCTAATGTAGGCAACGGCTTTAATGTAGGAAGTGTTGAGCCCAACTTATCAAGTACGTCTTTAAATGATTTAATTGTATCTTTTAAGCCTTTCAATTCCTTGCTCATATTCAAAACAAGGTTGTCAAGATTCTCCATTGTATCACTGACCGAATCACCGACATCACCCGATACATATTTAAGCTGTCTTAAAAGTTTCTTCAATTCTTCATTTGTATCGTCAAGATTATCAATTACATCATCAATATCTTTTTCCATCTTGTCAAGACGATTTGAAAGTTTGTCTTTTGAATCGTCAACATCATCTTTGCCCTTATCAAGCGAATCGTTCAAATTGTCGATAAGGTCTGACAATTCATCACCCTTGCCGTCAAATTCGTCAAGGAAATCATCAAGCGATTCAAGAGAAGTATTAAGCGAATCACTCACATCTCTGATTGACTGCTTTGATTCGTCTGTGAACGAAGATATATCTCCTCTTGCTTGGTCAAGCGTATCTTTCAGCGAACCTGTCACATTACTGTCAGACGCTGAATTTACCGCATTTGTTATACTGTCCATCATATTGACGGCTGAATCCGTAAGAACGTCAAGCCTTGAACGTGTATTATTTTTCGCGTCACCCAAGCCTAAAAAGCGACATAAGTCCCGATACATCATTTGAACCTGTCAACAGTTTCAAACCGTATTCAATCAACTTTGTTCTTGCACTTGAAATATCGTTTTGGAATGTATCTATATCTTTTTCTATTGCCGCTTTTGCACTCTGATAAGACAAGTCAATATCTGTATACGGTTCAAATCGACCGACTACACCGCCGACACTTCTTCTTCCCTGAACAGCGGCATTATTGATACATTCTCTTACTTCACCGCTTTGTGTACCGACTATACCGCCGATATTGTCGCCGAAACTTTCGCCGCCGACAGCGCCGTTATTTGTACAAATAACAACCGCACCCTCGTTATTACCGCAGATACCGCCGGCGTTTACCGTATTTTCGTTTGCGTCCGGACACACTTTTCCGTCATTTCTACTCAGCTTTATTCTGCCCTCATTGTAACCGACTATACCGCCTGTTTCACTGTCACCAACAACTGTAGCCAAATTTGCGGAAGAATCGACAACACCTGTCATTGCATTGTAGCCGACAAGTCCTCCGACCTGTTTCTGACCTTTGACATTTCCGCCGTATGAACAGTTTACGATTTTACCCTCGTTATAGCCGACAAGTCCGCCTGCACCTTTTGAGCCTTTATCAAAATTTTGAGTATTTATATCAGTCTTACTCAAAATCGAGGTGGCTTTTTGTCTAAAAAAATCGATTCCGTATCTGTTCCGACTGTAACCTTTATATCTCCTGTTATGTTCAAATCTCTGATCTGACCTTCTTTTGTCACTGAACAGAAAAGTCCTTTATTTGAACCCTCAAATGAAAGCTTGACATTCTTTATACTGTGACCGCCTCCCTCGAAAGTTCCGCAGAATAGCTCCGCACTTTTTATTTCCACACCGTTTAAATCAATATCATTTTGTAATACGAACTTCTTTTTTTGAATACTCGTCATATACGCACTTTTCAAAAAATTCTTTAAGGTCGTTCACTGTCGATATTGCAACAGTGTCGTCTGCCTGTACAATGCACATAGGTAATATGTTTAGCATTATAACAAGTGCAGTCAGAAAAGATATGATTTTATTGTTCTTCTTCGTTGTTCTCATTATCCTCATCCTCCTCCTTTTCATCTATTTTTATATTATCTTCCTTACTCTCTGTAAGCAACAAATCCTGTTGATTTCCAAGTTCGACTTTCGCGTCTATATCACCCTTTACCAAGCCGTAGAACACACCGTCCATAAAGCCTGAAACGTGACCTCTGACACGACCGTTGACGAACATAATGCCCGACATTTCTCTCTTTGCCGCCTTGTCTTTATCAGTCGCTTTTTACCGAATGCGGTCTTTTCAATAAACTTATCGCACAGCAGTACAATTTGCGGAAGTACCATCATTACTATAACTATTGATATTAACGTTCCGCGTCCAAGTACCGTACCGAGTGCCGATATAATAGCATTTGTCGAAATCATACCTATTAGAAATCCCGCAAGTGTAAGGATTGAACCTGATGTAAGAATTGTCGGGAACGATTGGTTAAGCGCGGTTGCCGCCGCCTGTTTATTATCCATTGTTTCCTTTAATTCAAGGTATCTGTTCGTAAATACGATAGCATAGTCAATCGTAGCACCCATCTGAATTGAACTTACAACCAAGTATGCAAGGAAGTACAATCTCTGCCCTGTAAGGAACGGAATTGAGAAGTTAATCCACACACTTCCCTGTATCGCAAGTACCAAAAGTACAGGAACACCTGCCGAACGGAATGTGAACATCAGTATCAAAAGCAATGCCAAGATTGTGATAAGATTAATCTTATTATTGTCTCCGCCGAACGAATCACCCAAGTCACGGCTGTTTACGCTGTCGCTGACAAGCAAACATTCGTCATAATACTTTTCAACATCACTTCTGACGTCTTTAAGCATTTGATATGCCTCGTCACTTTCAATATCACATTTATATGTAAAGATTATTCTTGAATAATTATCGCTTTCAAGCTGGTCTTTCGCGTCTGTCAGCTTGTCGTAAAGGTCGTTAATATCATTCGTTTGATCCTCGTCAAGATTGATTACACCCAAATCCATCTTCTCGTGTACATACATAAACAAGTCGATTATAGGCACTTCATAATCATTTACGTCACCGAATATTGCACTGTATTCATCGTGTTCCGCGCCGTATGCCTGGAACAGAAGACAACACAAATCATAATCGATATTCATAAGCTTTGAAGTTTCTCTTGCGTTGATTTTTTCGGTAAGTATGTGGTCATCATCAAGCTCCGTATTTGCAAGACCCAAAGCCGAATTTATGCTCGGATTTTCCTCGACAAGCGATATAACTTTTGCCTCTCGGTCATAGTCACCTGACGGAACAATTACAGCAAGCTGATGATCCGTACCGAAAATTTCGTCAACCTTTCGTTTTGCGATTGAGTTTTCGGTAGGCTTTTTAAGCTGTTCGGCTGTGGCGTCAAAAGCATAGTTACTCATTGACGAAAGCACCGCACCGACTGCTATAATCGCAATAAATATGTAAGGCACAATGTTCTTTAATTTAATAACAACCTTACACCATTTCTCGATACTCGGCACAAAAGAACGGTGAGTTGTTTTATCAATCTTATCCGAAAATGCCAAAAGTAAACCGGGCATAATAAAGAACACCGTAACAAGACTGCATATGATACCTTTACAAAGTACCAAACCCATATCCATACCGATTCTAAGCTGCATTACCATAAGTGCGGCAAGACCTGCAAGTGTTGTAAGACTTGATGAACTGATTTCAAGGATAGCCTTTGAAAGTGCGGTTACTATCGCGTCATACGCATTCTTTGTCTGCTTTTCCTCCGCAAATCTGTGCGAAAGGATAATCGCATAGTCAATCGCCAGTGCCAACTGCAACACCACCGCAACCGACTTTGTAATAAACGAAATTTCACCGAGCAGATAGTTCGTACCCATATTCAAAAGTGCCGCCACACCGAATACTATAAGGAATATCGGCACTTCCATAAAGCTCTTTGACGTGAACAGCAAAACCGCTATAATTATCACAAGTGCTATACCCAAAATAACGGTCATTTCTTTTTCAAGCTGTTTAGAACTGTCGTCTATACTGTCGGAATAAGCATAGAAGTCATATCCGTCAAGCTGTGCTTTCAGATCATTGACAATTTCAAGTTCCCTGTCCAAATCGTCACGCACGCTAAGCGTAACCGTAAACAATGCCGCAGAATCTTTATAGTGGTCGTCGTCATTTTCAAACTCAACCTCTTTTACTCCGTCAACCTTTTCGAGTTTATCTTTCAGTTTTTCCGCTGTTTCGGTCGTTATGGTCGTAACCATTATTTTTTCCGTATCGTATGTAATAAACTCATCGTCCATTAAAGTAAGTCCGCGTCTTGTTTCCGTTTCTTCGGGAAGATATGAACTTATGTCGTTGTTTACCTGCACTTTCGGTATTGATATTACGCACAATACAAGTGCAAGTGCAAATATTAAATAGAATGCACGTCTTTTATCAACAATAAAAGTTGCTATTTTTACCATTAAATTATTGTGTTTTCGACTATCATTTTTCACATCATTTTTCTTCATATATTTACATCTCCGAAAACATTAATCTCATCAATACATATTATAAATTCCGTCACTTTGTACGTCAACAGTCAATTTTCATATCGGTGTTTATTTTCCGACACTTACAAATAACTTTGTATCTATTTCTACAATTTTTGTCACTTTGCCCAAAACAAATTAATTTAAAACAATGTTTTTGTATAAAAGAAAAAGGACGTTTTATCGTCCCATTCTTACTTTATGTCTGTTACACATTTTCCGTCTATAAACGTCATAACACATTCAGACTCAAATCTTGTCGGCAAATCTGTAAACACTGCAATATCGGCGTCTTTACCGACTTCAAGCGTACCCACTCTGTCGTCAATCCAACAGTTTTTTGCCGCTGTGGAGGTTATCGCTTTCAGTGCTTTTTTTCTTCGTCCATACCGTGCTTAACCGCCATAACCGCACAAAGCGACAGATTTTCAATCGTAATTTCGGGGTGGTCTGTTATTATCGCAACGTCAATACCTCTGTCCGAAAGATTTTTATATGTATCAAAGGTTAAGTTTTTAAGCTCCGGTTTACTTCTGTCCGAAAGTGTCGGACCAAGCATTACAGGTAATTTTTCACGTTCCAAAATCGGTGCTATTCTGTCACCGTCCGAGCAATGTTCAAGCGTAACGCAAATATCAAATTCTTTGCCCAATCTGATTGCACTGCAAATATCGTCTGCCCTGTGTGCATGAATTTTAACAGGTATCTGTTTTTTGAGTACAGGTATCATTGCGTCAAGCTTTATGTCGAATTCAGGCTTGTCGTGCTCTTCGCTGTTTTCATTATATGCGTCAAGCTGATTCATATAATCTCTTGATTTTATAAGCAATTCGCGTATCAATGCCATTGTTCCCATACGCGTAACAGGTGCCTCGTCCTTTTCATTGTACACGCATTTTGGGTTTTCACCAAGTGCAAATTTCATTGCAACAGGTGTTTTAATAATCATATCATCTACGCATATTCCGTACGTCTTAACCGCCGCAAACTGTCCGCCCACAGGGTTTGCACTGCCCGGTCCTGTTACAACGGTTGTAACACCTGCGTTATACGCGTCTTTAAACCCACGGTCAAACGGATTTATTCCGTCAATCGCACGAAGGTGCGGCATTATCGGGTCGCTGTCCTCGTTACCGTCATCACCCTCAAATCCAAGCGAATCTTCAAACATTCCGACATGACAATGTGCGTCAATCAGTCCTGGCATAACGATTTTACCCTCTGCATCAATAATCTTATCCGCCTCAAATGCTTTATCTTCACCTACATACTGTATTTTTTCATCAAACAATATACAGCCGTTCTTGTACTTTTTGCCCGTCATTGTTACTATTTCGGCATTTTTTATAAGTGTCTTCATAGTTTTATCCTTTTACCTTTTATATGCTTTTAATCCCGAGTTCATTCACATAATTAACCGCACTTGTCGCGGCGATTGCACCGTCTGCCGCCGCTGTTATAACCTGTCTTAACGGTGATACTCTTACGTCACCTGCGACAAATATACCTTTTATGTTAGTCGCAAGGTACATATCCGTCTTGACAAATCCGTGCTGACAACATTCAACCCCGCAATCTTTTGCAAGATCGGACGACGGCTTTACGCCTATTGCAACAATCGCACCCGATACGTTCAAAATACTCTTTTCGTCTGTTACAGTGTTTCTAATATCAACACCTTCAAGCATATTCGAGCCTACGAATTTATCAACTACGGTATCTGTAAGCACGGTTATTTTGCCGTTTCTTTTTACGTTTTCAACCATTGTAGCCGCCGCTCTGAACTTCTTGCTTCTGTTTATGACATAGACTTTACGGCAAAATCCCGCAAGATACAATGCGTCCTCCATAGCCGTATTTCCGCCGCCTACAACGCACACGTCCTTATCCTTAAAAACGCACCGTCACAAGTCGCACAATACGAAACACCTGCACCGGTAAACTGTTCTTCACCGTCCGCACCGAGCGTTTTTGGTACTGCACCTGTTGCAAAAATTATTGACTTTACCATATAAGTATTTCTTCTTGTGTGAATAACCTTTATGCCGTATTCGGCATTTTCGATTGACTTAACATTTTCCGAAACAAATGTTGCGCCAAATTTTCTTGCGTGTTCTTCGATTGCTTTTGAAAGTTCTTCACCTGTCGGATTGTTTGCAAATCCCGGATAATTGTCTATTTCATATGTTTTTATTGCTTGACCGCCGTATGCGATTTTTTCGATTACAAGCGTTTTCATACCGCCTCTTGCGGCGTATATGGCAGCTGACATTCCGGCAGGACCTCCGCCGATTATTGCAACATCATATATCATTATTTATCGTCCTCTTTCTCTTTTTCATTTACATATGCTTCAATAATATATCTTGGACGGCGTTTAACTTCTTTATACAATTTACCGATATACTCGCCTATAAGTCCGACAGACAAAAGCTGTACACCGCCTATAAACCATATCGAAACCATAAGTGACGCCCAGCCTGCACCTGTGTGACCTATAATTTTCTGCACAAGTGCGTATATCGCCATAATGAACGCAAACACGCACACAATCGCACCGAATGCCGAAATCATTCTGATTGGGCTTATGCTGAATGAAGTTATACCGTCAAACGCAAATGAAAGCATTTTCTTTAACGGATATTTTGACTCGCCCGCAAAGCGTTCGTTTCTGTCGTAATACACATTCGTTGAGCGATAGCCGACAAGCGGAACCATTCCTCTTAGGAACAGATTTCTCTCAGGGAATTGTGCCAATCCGTCAAGCGCACGTTTGCTCATCAATCTGTAATCCGCGTGATTGAATACAATATTAACGCCCATAAACTGCATTAATTTATAAAATCCTACCGCCGTTGTGCGTTTAAAGAATGTATCGGTATCACGTTTGTTTCTTACACCGTAAACAACGTCATATCCGTCAATGAAGTTTCTCACCATATCAGGTATTACGTGTATATCGTCCTGCAAGTCCGCATCAATGGATATTGCACAGTCGCAGTCATCTTTAACTGTCATAAGACCGCCGAAAAGTGCATTTTGATGTCCAGCATTCTTGGCAAGCTTTATTCCCGATATTTCTGTATGAGCCTTAGTCAGTTCATCTATTATGCTCCATGTTTTATCTTTAGAACCGTCATCTACAAAAACGATTCTGCTGTTGTCATTTATAAGTCCGTCATTTTTCATTTCACCGAATAATTCAAGCATTTGCTTGGATGTTTCGTGCAAAACAGCTTCTTCATTATAGCACGGTACCACTACATACAAATTGACACTCTTACTCATCGCTATATCTCCTTTGTAAATTACAATAATATATATACGCCTTTATTATATAACATTTTCTTTGTATAAACAAGTATATTTTATTAAGTTTACTTTACATTATGAATTTCCTACTACAAAAATTATTTTGCATATGATATACTTTATGCGATATATCTTAAATATAAAGGAGGTCTTGGCAATATGTATAAAACTACTTTTGCAGAACTAAAAACAAGAGCTAAAGACGTTTTAAAGTCAAACTACTGGTATTCATTCGAGTATGTATATTGGTTTCACTTATCACATCACTCGGAACTTCGGTTGCTACGGTGACTAATATGGTTAATTCGGACGCCGGTTCGGCAGGTACATCAATATCAGCCGTACTTCAAATATTAATCACTCTTTTTGTCACATTTCCTCTAAGCGTGGGATCGTGCAGATTTTTCATAAAGGCAACTGTCAACGCACCTAATGTATACGATTTGTTTTTTCCCTTATAAAAACAATCTCGGCAACGTAATCGGTATTAATGTGTTTTGTTGCGATTTATACATTTTTATGGTCGCTGTTGTTCATCATACCGGGAATTATCAAATCATTCCAATACTCAATGATTCCTTATATCCTTGCCGAAAATCCGGCTATGGACAGACGCAGAGCATTTGAAGTTACAAAATCGCTTACCGACGGAAACAAAGGCAGAATATTTTTATTCTCACTTTCGTTTTTCGGTTGGATAATTCTAAGCTGTATTACATTCGGTATAGGATTTTTTGTTCCTTGAGCCGTATATATCGGCATCATTTACTCAGCTTTACTTTGATTTAAAAGCTGAGGCAATCGCAAAAAGGCACTGTAACGCCTGAAGAATTTACTTATAATATTTAGGACTTGATAATATGGAAAATATAGAACGAATGAAACCTTCTCAAACGTATGAAGTAATGGATTTATGGCTGCGAACAACAATTCATTCAAATTCATTTGTTGAAGAAAACTTTTGGGAAACACATTACGATTTTGTAAAAGAAAAATACATAAACGGCAAAGAAAATTTTGTTTACATCATTGACGGCAAGATTGTCGCTTTTACCGGTGTGACGGAGGATAACAGAATAACGGGGCTTTTCGTCGATCCAGAATATCAAAACAAAGGTATCGGAACGGCACTTATAAATTTCCTGAAATCGGAGTACAATATGCTCCACATACCTATTTACGCAAGAAACAGAAAGGCTCTTGCATTCGCAACCCGTACCGGCTTTATCATTGACGGTGCACTTCGCCACGAACATAACGGAGAAGTGATGTACACTATGCTGTGGAATATGTAAGAAAAATCGACTCAAAGTCAAAAAGTCTAAATCAATTTGCACTGTATCGGCAAAATTATCCGTTACAGTGTATTTTTTTATGTTGAGATATTGCAAATCGTAAAGGTTTGTGATAAAATTATATACAGTAAAATATTTTAGGAGGTTTTTTTCCAATGTTAAAAGAAGATGTGCTTAAAAAGCTAACTGACTGCGGTCTTGTTGCAGTTGTAAGAGCTAACAATGCTGAAGAAGCAATTAAAATTTCAGACGCTTGCCTTGCAGGCGGTTGTACAGGTATCGAACTTACATTTACAGTTCCGGGTGCCGACAAGGTTATTGCTGCTTTGGCTGAAAAATATTCAAACGGCGAAATGATGCTTGGTGCAGGTACTGTTCTTGATCCTGAAACAGCAAGAATGGCTATCTTGGCAGGTGCAAACTTTATCGTAAGCCCTGCTTTCAATGCAGAAACAGCTAAGCTTTGTAACCGTTACAGAGTACCTTATATGCCTGGTTGTGCTACAATTACAGAAGTTATCACAGCTATGGAGGCAGGTGCTGACATCGTTAAGATATTCCCTGCAGATTATACGGTCCTAAGATTATAAAAGGATATTAAGGGTCCTCTTCCTCAGGCTCAAATGATGCCTACAGGCGGCGTTGACAAGGATAACGTTGCTGATTGGATTAAGGCAGGCGTTGTTGCAGTAGGTGCAGGTTCATCACTTACAAAGGGTGCTAAGACAGGCGACTACAACGCAATTACCGAAACAGCTAAAGAATTTATTGCAAATATCAAGGCTGCAAGAGCAGAACTTAACAAGTAATTTATAATTAAAGGAGATTTATATAATGGCAAAGTTGTTACAATGGGTGAAATCATGCTTAGACTTTCAACCCCTGGAAATCAAAAAATATATTCAAGCTACACAGTTTGACATAAACTACGGCGGCGGCGAAGCAAACGTTGCAGTTTCACTTGCAAACTACGGTCACGACGCTGAATTTGTTACAAAAGTTCCTGAAAACCCAATCGGCGCTTGCGCAGTTGCGGCACTAAGAAAATACGGTGTTGAAACAAAGCACATTGCTAAGGGCGGCGACAGACTTGGTATCTACTTCCTTGAAACAGGTGCGTCAATGAGACCTTCAAACGTTACATATGACAGAGCTAACTCATCAATCGCAACAGCAAGCATTTCTGATTTCGATTTTGACGAAATCTTTGAAGGTGCTGACTGGTTCCACTTCACAGGTATTACACCTGCTGTTTCAGACGCTGCCGCTGAACTTACAGAGGCTGCTTGTAAAGCTGCTAAGGCTCACGGTGTAACAGTTTCTTGTGACCTTAACTTCAGAAAGAAGCTTTGGACAAGCGAAAAGGCTCAAAAGGTTATGTCAAACCTTATGCAATATGTTGATGTTTGTATCGGTAACGAAGAAGATGCAGATAAAGTTCTTGGTTTCAAGCCTGAAAACACAGACGTAACAAGCGGTGAACTTAACCTTGCAGGTTACGAAAGCATTTTCAAGCAGATGGTTGCTAAGTTCGGATTTAAGTATGTTATTTCATCACTTAGAGTTTCTAAGTCAGCTTCTGATAACGGTTGGTCAGCTTGCATTTACTCAAGTGAAGATGATGAATTCTATCATTCAAGAGAATACAGAATTCGTCCAATCGTTGACCGTGTAGGCGGCGGCGATAGCTTTGCCGGCGGTACAATCTGCGGTTTTGTTGACGGTAAGAACTTCAAGGACGCTCTTGAATTCGGTGTTGCGGCATCAGCTCTTAAGCACACAATCCCTGGTGACTTTAACCTTGTTACAAGAGAAGAAGTTGAAACTCTTGCAGGCGGCGACGGCTCAGGTCGTGTACAAAGATAAGTTTTAAGTATACAAAAAACGGCATTCGATAATGCCGTTTTTTGTGCGCTCATTTACATTTGTATTTCGTTTTGTATACTTTGTGGAATTTTGTATTTCTTTGTTATATAATATCACTGTCGGATCATTCCGATATAGGTAAGACCTCTTAACGGTGTTTTCACCGGCGGTTATACTCTCTTTTATATTCACAGGCTGTTATGCTGAGTTTATGAAAGGAGGAATGCTTATGAAAAGTAAGCATATTGCTACATATGGCGAAGAAATTGCTCACAGCAATTTTAGAAATTATCATATTTTTGATAATTTTCTCTATAAAAGCACAATAACCGCCCTCCTACCAAGATTGCGGTTATTGTAATAACTAATTTCAGGGTATAACCGTTTGAGGTCTTACCTTTTTTCTATATTTATTATATATCTATTCATTCATTTTGTCAACACTGCAAACAACTTTATATCAAGCTGATTTGTTCGCCACCATATTTATCTTCATACTTATTCAAATACTCAAAGCATTCATTCACATCACACATAATACCGTTTTTAATACATTCGCTTTTATAAATCATATTAAGTTGTCTGCTGTTCGGAGATGAAAGCTGATAGCTGTTTCCGTACATTCTGATATATTTTTCTTTCAGTCCCGGAAAATGTTCATCGAGTTTTTTATAGAAATACTCTCTATTACCGTCACGCAACGTAACACCCATATCAAAATTAATAATCCCCTTCACTTTTGCTCTGACACAATAATCAAGTATTCCCCTAATATTTTCTTCGGTATCATTTATAAAAAGGCAATATCGGGCAAAGCCACACAACAGTCGGTATACCGTTATCATGCAATATTTCAAGTGCACGAAATCTCTCATATGTAGTTTCAACATTCGGCTCAACAATGCGGCACAAATCCTCATCATATGTGGTAAGCGTCATCTGTACGACACATTTTGATTTTTCATTTATCTTCTTTAACAAATCAAGATCACGAAGAACTTTTGTCGATTTAGTAATCATTGTCACACCGAAACCATACCTTTCAATCACTTCAAGACACTTTCGCATATTACCGAGTTTTTCTTCTATTGGCATATACGGATCAGACATTGCACCTGTTCCAATCATACACTTGTTTCTCTTTCTTCTGAGTGTATTTTCCAACAATCCCACCGCATTAGCCTTAACTTCAATATCTTCAAATTTATGATTCATCTGATAACACAAACTTCTTGAATCACAATAAATACACCCATGCAAGCAACCTCTGTATATATTCATTCCGTTTTTCGCCGATAAAATCCCTTTAACATTTACTTTGTGCATACATTCCACCCTTTAGCATTATTATACTATTATATCACTTTTAATATTTCCGCATTAAGAAAAAAAGTCGGTTACCCGACTTTATATATAAACTGTAATCGGCGAGAATGGGAAAACCGAAAACAGATTATAATCTTTTTATGTTCGCCTGTAATAGAGAACTGCACCCACTCGGCGATATTAACCGCATGGTCGCCGATTCTTTCAAAATACTTTGCAACCATAAGCATATCAAGTACTTCGGAAGTCCCCTCATCTTTTTTAATAATATCCACAAGGTCGTTGACGATTTCTTCAAACAATGCGTCAACAACATCATCATTATGAGAAACTTCTTCTGCAATAAGCAAATCCTTTTTAATAAACGCCTCAACGCTCTTATTGACCATATCAATAGTTGCCGCCGCCATACGTTGAATATGCTTTGATTTTTTCAACATCTTCTTTTTTTTTTCGCGGTTGCCGCGATTTCGGCTATATCCTCCGCCTGATCGCCGATACGTTCCATATCTGTTATCATTTTAAGTGCGGCTGAAATAAGTCTTAAATCACTTGCAACAGGCTGTTGAGTCAAAAGCAATTTCAAAGAAAGACTTTCAATCTCACGTTCTTTATTATCTATCGACTTTTCATAGTCATACGCTTTATTTATCGAATGTTCGTCACCGTCAAGTGCCTTTACCGCATTTGCGATTGCACTTTCAATAAGTCCGCCCATTGTAGTAAGTTCTTCATTGAGAAGCGCCAACTGTCTTTCAAATTCATCTCTCATTATCCAAACCTCCCTGTTATGTAATCTTCGGTTCTTTTATCTTTTGGTTTTGAGAAAATCTTTTGTGTATCGTCAAATTCCACTGCCTCACCAAGCAAGAAAAATGCTGTTTTATCCGAAACTCTTGCGGCTTGCTGCATATTGTGCGTAACCATAATTATAGTGTACTTATCCTTAAGTTCCCACACCAAGTCCTCAATTTTAGATGTGGATATAGGGTCAAGTGCCGAAGTCGGTTCATCCATAAGCAATACTTCCGGCTCTACCGCAAGCGCTCTTGCAATACAAAGTCTTTGTTGCTGACCGCCCGACATACCAAGCGCACTTTTCTTTAATCTATCCTTTGTTTCGTCCCATATAGCCGCCTGTTTTAACGAACGCTCAACTATTTCATCAAGCTTGCTTTTCGCCTTAATTCCGTGCGTTCTCGGACCGTATGCGATATTATCATATATACTCATAGGAAACGGATTAGGCTTTTGAAACACCATACCTACACGTCTGCGAAGTTCATTCACTTCAATATCTCCGTAAACATTTTTACCGTCAAGCAAAACCGTTCCGTCAATCTTACAACCCTCTACAAGGTCATTCATTCTGTTTAGCGTTTTTAAAAACGTAGACTTACCACAACCCGACGGGCCTATAAATGCCGTAACTTTATTTTCGGGAATCTGCATATCAATCCCTTTTAAAGCGTGGAAATCACCGTAATGCAGATGTAAATTCTTTATATCAAATTTCACTTTAAAATTCCATTCCTTTCTATATCATCAATCCTTTGCCGCAAACTTCTTTGCAACAAGTGATGACATAAAGTTAATTATCAACACAAATATCAACAGCACAACCGCCGTTGCATATGCTTGATTTGTGTACAAGCCCTCGCTTGACAGTACATACATATGTATTGCAAGTGTACGTCCCGATGACAGAAGTCCTTTTGAAACCTCCGCAACAGTACCTGCCGTATAAATAAGTGCCGCCGTTTCACCGACAATTCTTCCTATTGCAAGGATAACTCCTGACAATATACCCGGCATTGCCGCCGGAAGAACAATTTTAAACACAGTTCTAAGCTTGCCTGCACCGACTCCGAAGCTTGCCTCACGATATGAATCGGATACTGCAAGAAGTGCCTCTTCTGTTGTTCTCATAATAAGCGGAAGTACCATTATTGCCAACGTTGCCGCACCGGCAAGTATTGAATATCCCCACTTTAAATACGTTACAAAGAACAACATTCCGAACAAACCATATACGATCGACGGTATTCCCGAAAGCGTTTCGGCTGTAAGCCTTATAATACCTACAACCTTGTTGCCCTTTTTTCGCATATTCGACAAGGTATATAGCAGTACATATTCCGAGCGGTACTGCAACTATAAGCGAACAGAGCGTCATTTCAATCGTGTTTACTATTGCCGGTAACATTGATACGTTTTCGGTTGTGTAATGTAAGCTGAACAATTTAGGGCTTAAATTAGGCAAACCCTTTATCAATATGTACGCAATCAAAAACAGTAATACACCAAATGTCAAACAGCTTGCAAGGATTACTGTTCCCTTTAATATTTTTGAGCCTAAATGTTTCATTGCTTGTTCCTTCCCTTTACGATACTAAATGATATGTTGATAAGAAGTATAAACACAAACAATACAACACCCGTTGCAATAAGCACTTCACGGTGTAAATCTGCCGCATAACCCATTTCGATTACGATATTTGAAGTCAAAGTTCTGACACCTTTTAAAATGCTTGACGGAATTCTCGCCTGATTACCGGCAACCATAATTACCGCCATTGTTTCACCAATCGCACGGCCTATACCAAGAATAACTCCTGCAAGTATTCCCGATTTTGCCGCAGGTAATATAACTGTAAATATACTTCTTTCCTTTGTTGCACCGAGTGCCAACGCACCCTCATAATAGCTTTCGGGTACACTTCTTATCGCACTTTCCGATACACCGATAATTGTCGGCAAAATCATTATTCCAAGCAAAATCGAGGCTGTAAGCATACTGTTTCCGTTTCCGCCGAAAACCGTTTTTACGAACGGAACAAGTACCACAAGTCCGAAAAAAGCCGTAAACTATCGAAGGAATACCTGCTAAAAGCTCCGTAGCAGGTTTGAGGATTTTATATAAGGGTTTTGGACAATATCTCGACATAAATATTGATGTCAGGATACCTACCGGTACACCAATGACGATTGCACCGGCGGTCACATATATACTTCCCAAAATCATCGGGAAGATTCCGAATGACGCAGGACTATCTGTCGGAGCCCAGTTAGTACCCCGCAAGGAATTTGAAAAGTCCTACCTTACCCATTGCAGGTATTCCGTTTGCAAAAAGGAATACGCATATCAGCAATACGGCAAGTATTGAAGTAAGGGCAGCGGTGAAAAATACGCCGCCCATTATCTTCTCTTTGTATTTTCTCATGCTATTTCACTCCACATTGTCTTTGTACCTGTAAAGATGTCCTTTATATCCTCTGTTGACATATCGTCTGTCGGATTTTGAGGGTTTACGATTACCGCAATACCGTCAAGTGCAATCGGTGTTGCTGTCAATGCAGCGCTTTCACTGTCTTTTAATTCTCTTGAAGCCATACCGATGTCACAAGTTCCTTCCATTGCACCTGTCATACCGGCAGTTGAGTCACTTGTTTGAAGTTCTATTTCTGCATTTGTATTGACTTTTAGATAAGACTCTTTAAGCTTTTCCATTACAGGTGATACCGAAGATGAACCTGCTACAACGATTTTGCCTGCCGGCTTTGAACCTGCATACGGTTGAGCATCATCATTGATTTTAATATATCCGTCTGAAACTATTTCCTGTCCCTCACTTGATAGGATATAGTCGATAAAGTCTTGTGCAACATCTGAAATATCAGATTTTGTTGCGATGTTAAACGGTCTTGAAATCTTGTATGTACCGCTCTTTACGTTTTCGGCTGTTGCCTCTACTCCGTCAACTTTGACTGCCTTGACGCTTGATGAAAGTGAGCCAAGTGATACATAACCGATACCGTATTCGTCACCGGCAACGTTTGTAAGCATAACGTCAGTCTTGTTTGCGATTACTGCCTCATTTGTTGTCTTGTCAGTCTTTGTGCCGTCTGCACCTTTTTCCTCTATTCCCATAAGCTCTATGAATGCGCCTCTTGTACCACTGCCGTTTTCTCTTGATACAACTGTGATGTCACTGTCTGCTTTAAAATCAGATGACGATGATGTTGTCGAAGTTGATGACTGCGGTGATTGTGTTGTTTCTCCGCAACCTGCAAGGGCTGTCATAGCCATAACGCCTACTAATATTCCTGCCAATAAATTTCTCTTTTTCATTTTTCTTATCTCCTTTTCACTTTATGAGTTTATTATAGACCTCTTATGTAAAATCCACTATCTAAATATGCTTAAATAAATGTAAAATAAAAAGTCGGTTTGTAAAATCCAACTTAAATGTGTAAGATAATTTTTAAATAGCACGCGTTAATAACAAAACAACTTCAACTTACATATTATATACACAGAGAAAACTATATAAGGAGGATACACTATGTTTGAAAATGTTTCTGTTATAGGCGGTGATTTAAGACAGCTTACTGTTGCAAAGCTTTTGAAAGCTGAAGGGTATCACGTTTTTCTATACGGCTTTGATAAAGATATACAGCTTGAAACACTTGAATGTGAAACAGATAAAGATTTGGTTTTGAGTGCAGATATAGTAATTTTGCCTGTACCCGTAACCTTTGACGGCAATACAATTAACTCGCCTTACGCAAAAGAACCGATGATTATTGATGATTTTCTGAGTGAAATAAACCCGTCCGCTTTGGTGTTCGGCGGACAAATACAACCTAATTTTCAAAAAGCACTTGAAGATAACCATATCGCATATCGCGACTACCTTAAACGCGAAGAACTTTCAATAAAAAATGCCGTCCCTACGGCATTGGTGATATAGGTATTGATTTTGGGGATATAAAAACAGAGAGTGTGAGATTATTTCTGTAAAATTAATTTTTCTATGATAAAATACTTAGTTTTATTTGGGCAGATAAGCAAAATTCAGCTTATCTGCCTTTTTGTAATATAGCACGGATTTCCTCCCGCGTCAAGAGCGGTCTTGTAAAGACCGTATTTTTTTACACTATATATCTGTATATCTGTAAAAATATATGCTAAACAAGTCGTCCGTCATACATGATTGACAATTCTCCGTAAACTCTGCCCCAATTTCTAAGTGGCATTGTCCACTTCTTTGTTGCTTCAAATGTTGCCAAATACAGTGCCTTTAGAAGGGCTGTATCGCTCGGGAATACGCTCCTTTGGCTATTCAATCGACGTAGTACACTATTAAGGCTTTCTATTGCATTTGTTGTATACATGACTTTTTCTGACTTCTGCTGAAAATTTGAACATCGGTGATAAAACATCCCAATTTTCTTCCCATCTTCTCATCGCATTAGGATACTTTTCTTGCCATTTTTTGTGACACTCTGCATACGTTCGTATCCGCTTTCTTCGTTCGGTGCATGATATATGCTCTTTAAATCATTTGCAAATGCTTTTTGTCTTTTTCCGCTACATATTTCAACGTATTGCGCACTTGATGGACAATACAACGTTGATACTCTGTATTTGGATAGGCTGCTGCTATTGATTCCTTTATCCCTGATAAGCCATCTGCACATAATATCAATATATCCCGTACACCACGATTTTTGAGTTCATTTAAAACTCCAAGCCAATATTTCGCACTCTCATTTTCACCTATAGTTATGCTTAAAACTTCCTTCTTACCCTCATCATTTACACCGAGAATTATGTATGCAGCTATCTTCTTTACTATATGCTCCTCACGGACAGAAAAGTGGATTGCATCAATGAAAACTATCGGATACACAGCTGATAAAGGGCGTTGTTGCCATTCCTCTATTTGTGGTAATATTTTATTTGTAACGGCAGTTACCATACTTTCACTTACCTCAAAACCATATATATCTTCCACAATATCAGAAATTTGTCTTGTTGTCATACCTTTTGCCGACATAGCAATGATTTTTTGTTCTATTTCTGATATGTCCTTCTTTCGCTTAGGGACTATCTGCGGTTCAAAATCACCGTCACGGTCTTGTGGAACATCAATAGGGATTTCCCCATAAGAACTACGAAGTTTTTTTGTTTTACTCCATTTCGATAATCCGGATTGTCACTGCGTTCATATTCATCATAACCTAAATGCTCATCCAGTTCAGCTTCCATCATTTCCTGAATAGTACCGCCTAATAGATCCTTTAATGCCTCTTGAATATCTTCTGCTGTTTTGATGTCATATTCCTGAATCAATCCGGCAATGATATTCTTCTTTCCTTCACTCATTCTTTCTCGTCTACGTCTTGCCATAAAAAAAATTCCTCCTATGATTTATTTATATTCTATCATAGAAGGATTCTTTTTTACAGACTTTTTTCTCACACTCTCTAAAAACAGGTCATATATTCAATTAACTCATTAATATTATTATCAATAAACATCATCTACCCTCCTCAAAAAGAAACAATCTCACAACTTTCAATAACTGTCGTGTACTTTTCCATATAACCGTGAGTTGAGTATTTAATTTTAAAAGCGAAATCTATGTATTTCAGTTTCACAAGCATATAATCATCATACACAATAATTTTATCGACAATCTCTCCATACACATTTTCGAGCAAATCGCATTTATTATGAATTTCCGCAACTCATCTATATTGTTCTGTCTTCTCTGTATAGCGGTTTGGTTGTTCTGTTGTTTCTGCAAAATAGCATTGATTTTCTCAATCTCTTTATCATACTTATCTTTAAGAGCAGTCATTTCGTCTTTATTTATGTCACCGCTATAATAACTGTCAAGCATACGCATTTTTTTTATTTTGTATATCCTGTATCTTAAGTATCAGATTTTGCGTATTATCCTCCGGCATATCAACCGAGTTATTAATCTCATTCAATATATCGTCAGCAATATTATTAATATCCACATCAAGTTGTTCGGTTATAAACTTCATACAAGTCAAAAGCGACTTGTTATTTACGGTACGCATATTGCAGCCAACCTGATTATTATTTTTATCAAGCTTTTTATTACCGTGCGCCGTTCTCTCATGACAAGCCCACATTATGTAGATACCGCTTTTCTTTTTTGATTTGCGTATCACAAACCTTGAACCACATTCGGAACAAATTATCTTACCACTGCACCAATATCTGTTGGAATACTTTTTCTTAGTGCTTTTATCCACACTTCGCCTTTGCAGTTCAGCCTGTGCCATATTCCACATTTTACGGCTGATTATCCCCGCATGATGATTTTCAATATATATTTTGTCCTCACTTTCATTTATGACCTTATGATGTGTAAGATAATCTTTCGTGACATACTTTTTTGCAGTAAATCACCTACATACTTTTCATTACGCAATATATTTAAAATCATTGTACTGCTCCAAAAATCTTTACTTGATTTAGGCGGTTTTATACCTTCTTCGTAAAGTTCCCGTGCAACAATATGCGTACCTTTACCCTCATTTACGTACTTATGAAAAATCAATTTGACAACTTCCGCCTCACTTTCATTAATCGACAATACACCGTCATTAATATCAAACCCGACAATACTGTTATTTCCGAACACAACACCGTTTTCCATAGCACGTCTTTGTCCCCATTTCACACGTTCTGAAATTTTTCGGCTTTCTTCCTGTGCAACAGATGCCATAATCGCCAAACGAAACTCACCGTCATTTTGACGTGTATCAATATTATCGTTGATGAAAAATACACCTACATCATATTCCTTTAACATACGGGTGTAATTCAACGTGTCAACAGTATTTCTTGCAAAACGGCTGACTTCCTTTGTTAAAATCAAGTCTATTTTTCCGTTTTTACAGTCGTCAATCATACGGTTAAAACCTTTTCGTTTCTTGGTTTGAGTGCCTGTGATACCCTCGTCAAAATATACCTTGACAAACTCCCAATCGTCCTTTGATTTAATGTAGCTTTCAAAATACTCACGCTGATTTGTAAGTGAATTTATTTGGTCCTCCTTGTCAGTCGAAACACGCGCATATGCCGCCACTTTAAGCACCGCCGATACCTCCCCGCTGTCGCTATTTCATAAGCAATCTCTTGTACTGTTGCTCCGTTATCATTTTTCTTGAATACATCTCCTTTACAATTCCACGTCTGTAACTTGCTTTCAGTTCATAATTGATTTTAATTTTCCCTTTCACTTAAACCACCCCATTTATACAGTATATAAATAAGGATAAGCTGTATTGCCATCGCATAAAAAAAGAGCCAACCTTTACGGTTGACTCTACGGTGTTATTTATCTCCAGCCTTTTTCTTGATTCATAAGCGGTTATGGTTTCTTTGTTCTTTCTTTCATAGTCGTTGAACATACTTTCACAATCTGACATTGATGTACCTCTTGAAGAATACCACGGTTTTGAGCTAAAGAACTGTGCATATTGTTCGGTGGTGAATGTATAGCCGTAATGTGCGTACATTGCATTTAAAAGCGTTCTGACTTCGTCTTGTGATAAACGGTCAAGCAATGTATCGGTTACATAATATTGGTCCAAATCATATCCGTCAGTAGAAATCACTCCAACATCACCTATATCGCCGTAAGGCGGTGGTGTGCTTGTCGAATTATTATTGTTTGTATGTGATGTAGCGGTTGAACTGCCTTTCAACTCATCCTCTCCACCGTCATCATACAAATCCGTAGCACCTGCATCTTCGTATGCTTTCACAAAAAATTCTATAATCAAAGACTCGTCCTGTTCAATGTCATTTAATGCTACAGTATGTAACTCAAAAGTACCGTCATCATAACTCAAAAATTGAATTTTCGCCTCAACACTTTTATCATTATATAAGCACTCACCTGTACACTGAACAACTTGATAATTATCTGTACTTACAAAATATTGCCACTTTGGGTTAAGTAAAAAACTATAAAGCGCCTCACCTACTGTTACTTGATCTGAAATAGGAAGATAGCCGTTTTTATCTCCATTACTTCCTTTGAATCCGATGTGTTTAAAGTATTTATAGTATCATTCAATGAATCTGCCGCGTCTTCTGTTGCACAACCGCCTATTGAAAGTGCCATACAACCTACTAAAATTAATGTAATTATTTTTTCATAATAAATTCCCCTTTCCGAAAATCAGAACATTTCATTCTTACCCTTGATAAAGTCATCAAATTCCGCATACGTTGTTTTCATAATCGGCAACGAATAAAAACCTGCAAAACCAAGTGTAACTGTATTTAATATATACCAACCGATGAATGACAAATCAAGTTTAAACCAAGCCATTTTATTGCCTTTCATCAATTTAATACTTTCAGCCATAACTTTTATAAACGACATTCCCTGTTTGTCCTTTGCTATGTAGAAAACAGGTCTGAACCAATATATCGGGAATATTATCGGAACAATTAAAAATATAGCAAATACATAGCACATAATACTTCTTATTATCGTAATTAAAAGCACCTTAATCGGCATTTTGGTAATGCCGTCAAAAACCGATTGAAAATCCGGCGTTTCTTCTCTTGCCACATTTAAAGTATACCATTCACTTCCCACAAGCAAAAATATCAAAAGCAACGTTGCAACACCCGATATGATATAGCCTCCTATTGACCCATTCTGCGTACTCAAAGATCCACACATAACAGCAATCACTCTCAACAACCATAACAGTGCCTCTATAAGTGCCGGTGTGTTACCGCATTGTTTTACCAAACTCTTTGCGCGCAATTTCATTGCACTGATATCAAAATTCATTATTTTTTCTCCCCTTCCGCTAACACATTACATTTCTTTTTTCAATAAATAAATTCAATTTAGAAACAAGTTTTTTCGCCTCGACAACTTCATTGGATTCAACATATCTGCCGATTTCCTCAATAGTACCCTCAATCTTGTCCTCAAGCTCCATGCTGTTTACACTGCTTTTTCGATTACCGTATTTAATATTGTCAACTGCCTTTTTTAATTCAGTTTTTAAACCGTCGTCATTGACGCTTACCAAAATCAAATTTATATGGCGTTGACTTTCGGTATAGAAACTATATTCTCCGCTTGTCTGATTTTTTTCTATACTGCCAAACGCACCGTACAATATAAGCTGAGCAATACCCATCAAGCACAAAAGAACAACACTCATTGTAAGCATTGGCGTCATTCTGATAACCGTCTTAAACAATATAAACTGAATAATTAGATATACTCCGTAAACAATGATATAAGGCACTCTTAAAAATTTCAAATTGTTTTTAAATTTCAAAACTCCCCAAGGAATTATCTGCAATACAATCGCAATGTCTAAAAATATGTATCCTATAACAAACGCCGGTGTTTTTATAGTATGCGTAAACAATGTCAATGTAGATAAAATAAGCATTATAGATACTATACCGGAAGATATAATCAAATTTTTTCTTCATATTATTAATTCCTTTCTTATTCGATTTTTATATTATTTAAAATATATATCATCTATAATTCTTCTTTGTATATCGGAAAGCATTTCTGCCATTAACTCTGATCCTCCCGACCAATTCACAAACCAGTACTCTGATAATTTAAAACCACCATCCGTAGTGCTGATTTGCATCAATAAAAAAAGTCATACCAGCTTAAATGTACTCTTTTGGAATCGGCTTTTAAATAAATTCCGTCACTGCAAATTGCCAATCCTTTTTTTTGCTTTTCTTAAAGATGTTTCAAAAATCATATACGTTTCCACACCCTCAGGTATTCCAAGCAATTCTTTATATTTTGCTCCGTATGGTATACTCATAATATTTGACTGAACAGGAATCATTCCTGCTGCAGATAACTTTCTTGTTCTGCACATATTTAATGCCATTTGTGCACAATTTTTTCTGTTTTCTGCCGTATTAATCTTTTCTTTAATAATAGGTGCATTTCCGACTATTACTTTGAAAAAAAACAATTCCTTTCTTCCATCAAGAGTTAATCCACCTAAATATTCTCCTTCTTCAAAAGAACTCAGCGACTTTTTATATGTAATGGCAGTATCTCCTCTTTTTTAATTCTGTCTTAATAACATCACAACTTACAGCTTTGAGAGTTTTATATGAAACAAAAGTCAAAATAGCATTTTCAACTATATCTTCCGTTGCAGGTTCAAATAAAATTTTTAAACGCAATACTCTTTTTTCACCTTTCGGAATTGCAACACATCTCTGTCGGTTTGCAAAATTACTGTCTGTTACATAAGTATCTACCCAATTAATTTAATATTTAGTTTTTAATTTAACTGTTTGATTTTGAGTTTGTGTTTGAGTTTCTTCTCTTTTCTCTCCCTTTACTTCACTTCCGCAGTAATCACAAATTGTATCTTCATAAATTGACACGCCCTCTAACGGTGCTCCGCAATGCGGGCAAACTCTTTCACTCATTTAAAATCACCCCTATTTGAAAATCTTACTTTTTATAAATGCTTTTTTTGAATTTTTCATAAGTTGGTCAACGTAGTCCGCATTTATGTCCAGCTTATAATCATTAATGCTCAAGTCACCCGTATAAACATAAGAAATATTTAGCTTACAGTTATCCGGAAAAAACATCATCGGTATGTTTACGAAATCAACAATCTCGCCTTGTGCATTAAATTTCACAGTCATTGATTGATCACAATATAATGCATTATTACTCGCAGCCTCACGAAAACCGATTAGATACATCATTTTTGAAACAACACGCAATGCAACAATAATTTTTTCACCGTTTGCATTGTTGGTTGTAAAATATCCGCCGTCAACTTTATCATAATTTTTACCTGCAAGTTCAACATATAATTGAGGATTTAACACAGCGATTTGCTTTGTCCCCTCTTCTTTTTGTTTTTCTTCTTGCTCTTTCTTTTTTTTTTTCTTCCTCCGCCTTTTTCTTTTCCGCCTCGGCTTTTTCTACTTTCTCTTTCTCTAATCGCTCTTTCTCCGCCTTTTCTTTTTTCGGCTTTCTCTTTCTCTAATCGTTCTTTCTCTGCCTTTTCTTTTTCGGCTTTCTCTTTTTCTAATCGTTCCTTTTCAGCTTTTTTTTTTTCAAGCCGTTCCTTTTCTTCCGCTTTTCTTTTTTTCAGCCTGCTCATCAAACTTTTTGAAAAACTTTTCTTTTCTCTCTTTATATTCATCACCGAGTTTTATAAGCTCTTTCTTCTGCTCAATCGGCGCATAGTCAACCGCCCTTTGAAAATACATATCATTTACCGTATACGGACGGCACTCCTCCGTAAATTCCGTACACTTGTAATCAATCGGCTTTGATACTTCCCACCATATACGCCAATCTGTTTCAAATTCCGTAGACAGATCAATAAGTAAATCCTGAGCTTTCAAATAATATGTAGGTTGATTTTCCGTATCTACATATTCTTTTTTATTAAAACTTGTATCGTAATAAAATTCAACCTCTTCCAAAGCACTGTCAACCTTACTTTTTGGTTCATTCTTCGGTGTTTTATTTTTTACTTCCGGTTGTTCTGTCGGTTTTACCTTTTGTACTTCCGGTTTAATTTCTTCATATTTCGGCACTTCTATTTTAGTACCGCATTTTAAACAAAAGCAAAAATCTCTTGATTTATCAAGCGGAAACTGAAAACCGCAATTTGGACAAATTACATTTATTATATCATTTCATCTCCTACTGTACCTTTTCACCGCATTCAAGGCAGAATTTTGCTCCCGGTTGAATTACAGCGCCACATTTTGAACAAGTCTTTTCAAGTTTTTCACCGCACACAAAACAGAACTTTGCCTCTTCGGGTAATTCGGCATTGCACGATGGGCAGATTTTTTTTACCTTTCAGAACTATCTTCTGACCGCAACCCAAACAGAATTTTGCTCCCTCCGGCAACTTTGCACCGCAGTTTTCACAAACAATACCGTTATCCTCATGCGGTTGTTCCGGTTTTTCCTGCTCATTATTTTGAGGTTTTATATTGTCGTTGATTGCCTCATTCATTGCTCCGCCTACTGCATTTCCGACGTTCAAACCCATTCCGAGTCCCATTCCGGCACCCATAACAGCTGACGAAGTACCCTCGTTTGACGCAGCTCTGTCAAGAACGTTGAACATTCTTTCCTGCTGATAATTATATCCGAGTATATCCATTTTTGCTCTTTCGGACTTCGCCTTACGAAGTTCCAAATACGCGGGGTCGTTTTCGGGAACGGATATTTCATTTACGTTGAAATTGACAAGTTCCAATCCGTATTCCGTAAATTCCGCTCTCAAATCATCGGCTATTGTGTTTGATATTTCTTTCAAATATGATTGTATTTCAAGAATTGAAATTTCTTTCTGCACAAACATTTTGGCAACATAATCTCTTATGTTTGTAAGCAAAATCCCCTTAAAACAATCGGATAAAGTTTTCTGATTAAATTCTCGAGTTGTTCCTACTAATTTAATCAACAGCTTTTTACTCTCCGCAACCTGTATTGCAAATTGTCCGAACATTCTTACAGGTATCATAATCTTATATTTTGCGTCCTCAATCTGAAGCGGCGCTGGTGTACCCCAACGAATATTCATTGATACGGTTTTATTTATAAAATATACTTCACAATGGAACGGCGATTCACCGTTAAACGGTAAATTAACCAATCTGCGAATGAGCGGTATATTCTGCGAATGCAATGTATATCTTCCCGGTCCGAACGTATCAAGCGCTTGTCCGTCTTTAAAAAATATTGCCTCTTGTGACTCATGTACAATCAGTTGTGATAGTGTATTAAAATCCTCACCCGGAAATTTCCACACAAACACGTCGTTTCCGCAATCTTTACCGTCACATTTAATTACTTTAAAAATGTCCATATAATTTCACCCCATATAATTACTTCTCATTAATAATTGACAGTTCCTTGTATTTTTCAAGCAATTCTTCACACTTTAAAATGCTGTGTTTTTTTTCCAGACAAAACATAATAATGCTGTCGCGTGCAATTTTTGAATAAAGCACACCTACGCCCGCCAGCTTCAAAAGCTCATTGCTTTCATCTATATCCAGTCCAAGTCCGAAACAAATCTGCAAGGCTTTATTTCGCGTCGGTGACTTACGTTTTCCCTCACCCAATTTATACAAATATGACGAACTCATATGTGCCTTTCTTGCAACATCCGCAATTTTAGTCTTTTTTTCTTCCACAAGTTCATTAATATATTCTGCTAAAGATACATTCGGAAGTAACTCATTGTCATCTAAAAAACATCTATATCTGTTGTTTGTTTTAATATTTCAGTCAGCTCCTCTGTTTTCAATTTTGACATTTTTTTTTTGCCACACTTTTCACACTCCTACCAGATTATATTATTCTATATTTTATCAAAATGCGACACAAATGTATCGGACTGCCAGTGTTAATCTTAAAGTCTGACACTCCCCGTATCAATTTGATAATTTCATTATAATCTCTTGCAATCGCTTTTGCAGTTCCCGGCAGGGTTAATTTGTTTGTGTGTTTTGTACAAATATCTTGTTGATATATGAAGAAATTAATGGTATACTTAGTATATAGGGGGAATATTTATGATAAAATACAGAATTATATGTCCGTTAAACGACAATCTTACTACATTCAGAGTAAAATGTACAGAAGATGACAAACTATACATTAAGAAAATACTTGACAGACCACAATTTGAAATATACAAAATAATTCAAGAAAAGGATTATGACGGTGTACCTAAAATCAAAGAATTGTTTTACAGTCCCGAAAACGATAAATACATATTATATGAAGAATGTATACAGGGCTACACAATAGAATCAATGCTTAGTAAAGGTACCTGTTTCGGCAAAAGTTTGTTATCAAAATGGCAACCGCACTATGCAACATCTTAAAACCGATTCACAACGATAACTTAATTCACAGAGATATTTCTCCGAATAATGTAATGTATTCGCAAATAGAGGACAAATTTTATCTTATTGACTTCGGCAATTCGAGATTGAACAAAATCAACACACCAAAAGATACTGTTTTTGCCGGCACACCGATTTTTATGGCCCCCGAACAAGGCGGTGTCGGAACTCAATCCGACAATCGAACGGATATTTACGCAATCGGTATGCTTATGAAATTTATGCTTACCAAAAATACCACCGATAAAAAATCAAAAATTCGCGGAAGGCTTGGCAAAATTATAGTGGTACCTAAGAAATGGACAAATAACACAGGGGGGTATTATAATAATATTACAGTGCAATTTGTTATGGAGGTATCATGATGGGAATTAAGTATTTTACAGAGGAAGAGATAGAATATTTGTCATCAAATATATATGTTGAATCTGTTAATGAAAAACAGATAACATACACAATTGAGTTTAAGCAATTTTTTGTGCGAGAATATATGAACGGGAAAGGTCCTACTTTGATTTTTGAAAGTGTTGGATTATATAAGCGAATATTGGGTGCTAAGCGTATAGAAAAAGCAACAAGCAGATGGATGAAGGCTTATGAGAATGGTACATTAGATGTTTCTGCAACATTGCCTAATCGTCATCCGGTATTAAAAGCAAAAAAATATTACAGATAAAGAGTTGATAAGAAGGCAAGAAGCAAAAATCAAGCTTTTGGAACTAGAGGTAGAACTATTAAAAAAAATCGACTTGAAAGAAAGGGGGCTGATAGGAAGTCAAAGACTGAAAAGTAGTGATATTTTTGAGTTGATAAGGATTACAATACGTGATAATAATCTAAAAAATGTTGTGTCTTATTTATGTGCGAGTGCAGGCGTATCAAGAAGTGGTTACTATAATTATTTATCAAATGAAAGTAAACGTGAAAGGCGTGAGGAAATAGATATAAAAGTGCGTGATGATATACTGATGGCAATAAGCTTTAGAGGATACAAAAAGGGTTCACGGAGTATAAAAATGCTGTTAGAGGATAAGTTTGGAATTTGTTACAATCGAAAGAGAATTATGCGGATAATGCGTAAATATAATATTGTATGTCCAATTCGCAGAAAAAGTATAAATATAAAGTTACAAAGGAACATAAAGTCTGTAAAAATTATCTTCAAAGAGAATTTAAACAAAATGTACCTGGAAGGTGATGTTGACAGATATATCTTATTTACAGTATGGTAACGCAAAAACAGCATATCTGTCAACAATTCTAGATGCAAGTACAAATGAGATATTATCATTCAAGGTGAGAGAAAATATGAAATTGGATTTAGTTATAAGTACGTTGAATGAATTAAAGGATAATCAATTTGTACATTTTGATGATGGAATGATACATTCAGACCAAGGATGGCATTATACAAATCCTCAATTTCGTATCAGAGCCGCAGAAATGGGATTGCAGCAATCAATGTCACGTAGGGGCAATTGTTGGGATAATGCACCACAGGAGTCTTTCTTTGGTCATTTAAAGGATGAAGTAGATATAAAGCACTGCAATACATTTGATGAATTACATACGCTTATATCAGATTACATTGATTATTACAATAATGATCGTTATCAATGGAACTTAAATAAAATGACACCTATACAATATAGAAATTATTTGTTAAACACTGCATAGGTGTATTTGTTATCTAATAAATTATGAAGGGTGTTAAAATTGTCCTTGACATAGGGCCCATGTTAAATAATAAAGAAATGCACGCAAAGTGAAATGGCATCAAGATACAAAAATGTTGATAAACTAAAATTTAAACTTTCAATGATTAAAGTTGATGATTTTCTGTTCCCTTTCAAAAATATATCTGTACATACTGATTGGTGTAATATTTATCCTTCCGACTATAATTGCTGTTTTCTTTGACCTTAACAATATGATACATATGTATACAGATATAAGACGTTACAATCTGGTTAATCCGATACAAGAATCTACCGGCTATGTCCGCAGCAACCGTGAGCAAGAGCATATATGCGACCTTATCGCCGACCGAAATATTGACGGGGCAAGAAAAATACTTGATTCTCACACAGAGAAAAGTTCTACCGATATTGTGCTTTATTCACAAATTTACGAGATTGAAGGTGATTATGACAAAGCCGCCACCGTCATTCTTGATTATCTGAAAGATAACGATTCCGGCACTGCCGTCAGAATGTATAACCGACTAAAACATTTAAAACCACACTGTTCTGATATTTCCGAACAAATCACCCCATACGAAAATTAAGGCGAGACAGCAAAATGATGTGACCCCCAAAAGTTAGACTTTTTATAGCGTAGTAGTTTTAACGACTGCTACGCTATTTTTATGCAGCCAAGGTGTTGAGCCGATACTCAACCGGACTCATCCACCCAAGTTTTTCTTTTTATTCTTTTCTCGTTGTAATATTTTATATATCTTTCAATAGCATCTTTAAGCTCTTCAAAGCTGTAATATGTAGTTCCATAATACATTTCCTGCTTTAATATTCCAAAGAAATTTTCCATCACAGAGTTATCATAACAATTTCCTTTCCGAGACATACTTTGAAATATTTTGTTTTCTTTAAGAACAGAGGAATATGCACCCATTTGATATGCCCAACCTCTGTCTGAATGGAATGTTCTTCTGTATGGGCAATCAGATGTTATTTCTATTGCTTGTTTCTGTGCCGATAAAACACTTGCCGCTGATGGAGTTTTGCTTATACCATAGCTTAACACTTCACCATTAAACATATCAAGAAATGGGTCTAAATACAATTTCTTAATTACCATTCTGCCTTTGTTGTCAATCTCATAATACTTAAATTCGGTCGTGTCAGTAGTTATCTTTTTGATGCGGTACAGATGTATTAAATCGCCTGTTAATTCTGTTTGGTGCTATTTTACCAACATTGCCTTTGTACGAATTATATCTGCGACTTTTTCGAGTAAATGATGTGACCTGGAAACATAATTTTTGCATGATTCTTTGAACTTTCTTTTTATTCACAAAAATCTTTCTGTTTCGTAATTCTCTATATACCCGTCTGTAACCGTAATCCTTGTTTTCTATATGGATTTTAGTGATTTCATCCTCCAACTGTTTATCAGGATTTTCTCTGTCAAATCGTTTTTGCCAATACATATATGTTGCCTTTGGAAAACCGACTACTGCGAGAATGTCTTTTAATTTGAACTGTCCTCGGAGACTGTGGACAATTCTCGCTGTTTTTTCAGAAGAGTTTCCTCCTCTAAACGCAGCCTCCTCAATTCTTTTAAATATGCATTTTCTATTCTAAGTTTAAGTAGTTCGTCTTCAAGTTCTTTGACATGCTCGGCACTTGTATCCACGGGTTTTTCTCCGTCATATTTAGAAGGCTTTTTACATTCTCTTATATCCAATGTTTTCTTACGACCTTTCTTTTTAGGTCTCAAAGCATCAGGTCCGGCAATTCTGAAATCATTGACCCATTTTACAATCAATGATGGATTACTAATTCCTTGTGATAGTGCTAATTCCTGATATGAGACCTCACTTGATAGATACAATTCTACCATAGAAAGCTTAAATTGAAAAGTATATTTCTTATTTTGTCTCGAACGCATTAACCCTTCTTCACCAAATTCTCTGTATGCGTGTACCCATTCTTCAATTCTCCTCTTTGCAGGAATGTTATATTTACTTGCTAAATATCTATACCCACCTTCAGCATTTAGATATGCCTGCACAACCTCCATTTTAAATTCAAAACTATATTTTGCCATGAAAAAACCGACCTCCCAATAGTTAGATTTTTGGTCTAACTTTTGGGGGTCGGTTCAAAACCATCTCGCCTTTTTATGCCTTAATATCAGCATATCTCTCTTGATTAAGCACATCAAGCATATACTCATACGGAGTACACTTATCTTCCGTAACCATTGAAAAAATTCTCGGATTGCAACCGGAAACAAGCGTCACACCTTGCTCATTCATTTCTACAGGTGATTGCATATTGCGGCTTGCAACATTCCAAAACACCACCTTAGGCAAAGCATATCCGTTCTGTTCAAACTTTTCCTTTGCGTATTCAAAATTTGTAACATCAGAATTTTCCGCACAATAATCAAATTCCATATCCGATATTATATACAATTTTGACGGCATATCTTCAGGCAATGTTTTATTTTTCACCGCCGTACTTAAAACAAGGTCGAACACCGCTTGAATATCGGTATTGGCACATTCCGCAAAAGTTTCGCAATACTTCACTTTTTCATAAATATCCTTACCTTTAATCTCAACAAGTTGCGGATTGCACGAAAAAGTAATAAAGTGATTTTTAAAATCACCGCTGTTTCTTTCCGCAAAATATATTGCGAGTGAAAACGCTACCGAAATCGGTTTCGGAGTTGCACTGCACCAATACATTGAACCCGACGTATCAGCTACAACAACAGCATTCTCATCATTTGTGCAGTCAGCTTGATTATCCCACGTCACATCAAGACTTTTTCTTTCCTCATCGCTTATTTCGATATCTTCATTGATAATAGGAGCAATAATATCGTAAGGTGTAAGAGTTTCCGTATTGATTTTCGCATTTCCAGATTGTACATCTTGCAAAAACTCGCTATACCTGTCTTTATCGTTTCGTATAAATGCCTTTCGATATTTCATCAATGCTTTTGACGGTTGATATGAATAATCGAATGTATAGTCTTTTTCTCTAAGATTATTTTCGATTATTTTAATATAGTTTCTCAAACGTGAAAGCATTTTTCGATACTCACAGTTATCCATTTCGAGTGCTTTGGCTATTTTTCGGGCATTGTATTTAGTCGCTTTATTTGACGCATTTACTGACGGCAACCACTTTGCCAAAAGCGATATATTCTTACCTTCTGCCATTAAATCAATGTCTTGTTCAAGCTGTTCTTTTATAAATTTTATAACATATTCTTTGCAATCGGTATACAGCAGTACAAGCAAATCGTCAAACCGTCCGTATTCGCCGACATATTTTATATTTTTAATAAGCGACTGCTTGTTATATAATGCAAGGAATTTAAGTATTATACGAAACACACGTCTTTCGCCAATTCCGCCGCGAACATCTCTTGCATAAAACAAAATTTTCATTGCCATATCGGGATTTTCGTTATATGCTCTGATAAATCGCTTTATAATTTCTGTTTCATCGGCACTTCTTAACGCACCGATTGTTGAAAACAAATCAAGGCAATATGATTCTGTTCCCTTGTATGTAACCGCTCCGTTTTCGGTATATGTTTTGTTAGATTTCTCTTTTAATAATTCAAGCATTGAAAATCCCTCCTGATAATTAAAAAAATAAAAAACAAGGCACATTTTGAATATATGGATCAATCAAAAAATCATTGCTGTGTGTGCCTTTATAGCAAGGTGCTTTTTGTTAAATAGAGTTCCGACTTTCATCGTAGCTCATTTTGCATCTAAAAATTGCTGTTAGCACCTTTAATTGTTCATGTAGATACAAGGTGCTCTTCTAATAAACAATGCGGGAGTCGAACCCGCTAAACCTGTCAGCAAAAACAGGTAATCTTATGTAGAACCGATTGCTGTTAGCACCTTTATTGATTTTAATTATACACATATGAGTTGTTCTTTTCACGGAAAAAAAGTTGCGAAACACTATTTTTTTAAATTATTTTGCATTCTAAGTCTTTGTTTTATCTGCTCGATAAACGATTCCGGCTCCGTTACTTTCATTACAGGTCCGAACGCCAAAACTCTTATTAAAAGCTCCGTTTCATCATCTTTATCATAATACAAAGTAATCTTATACCTGTCGTTTGAAACTTTTTCTGTTTTTTCTTTTCAAGATGAGAAAATGCAGCATTGCTCTTTCAAGTGCATTTCTTTCATCGATTAGTTCAATCACCAATTTTTCCTTTTTTACTTTATACGAAACTGTCTTTTCAAATTTTTCGTCAAGCTTGCAATCTTCAATTCGTGCAATATTAATCGTCCACAAAGTATGTCTTGCATATGCCTGTAATCTGAATTTGTCATCCTGCGGTGAATATTCTATGTTGTACGGTATCACCGATTTATTATGCACTTTACCTGTTCTGCCTCTGAATTTAACGACTGCTTTACGTTTTTCACGCAAGGCTTTTAAAACAGTTTTAAAATTCCTTATATATCGTTCGTCATTATACGGATCACCGTCATTATACCTGTCAAAATACACAAACATATCCTGACTGTATAACGGCTCTACATTCTCCAAGCCTTTATGTCCGCATCAAACAACTTCACTCTCGAATCGTTCAAAACCGCTCTGAGCCATCTTTTTTCCGTATCGGTCAACGGCATCTGCGGTTTGTTTTTTATCGGAGTTTTCAAATCGGACGTTAACAGTCCCCACTTCTCATTTTTTATTTTTTGCGGCAGACTAAGTATACTTTCACCGAATGCACTTTCGCCGACAATGCTGATTATATCATTTTCATTTAACTCGCCACGCACTGCTGTATCCAGAATTTTTGCCACTGCATTAAAATATTCTCCGTAAATTTCACTGAATATCATTACCGCACCTCGTATATCCTCTTCATCATTTCAAAATCTTCTTTTATTTGTTTTTCAACACGTTCATTACTGCACTTTATTTCAACTATTCTGCCTGTAAATGTTTTTATCCACGGTATCATTTCCGACGCGTCATATACTTCCGTCATAAACTTGTAATCACCGTTTGCAGTTTTTGGATAGTTCCGTTTTTTTTTCTCTTTCGAGCCGTTTTAAAATATATTCCTCGCCCTTTGCTATGCGGACAGTCATTTCAAGTTTTTCGATGTAGTTTTCTTTTCCGAACGACACTCCCCATAATTTTTGCACAGCAGTATCGGCTCTTGTCATCATTTCATTTTTATTTGTACATTCATTTGACTTACAAGCCTCTTTTTATTCTGTCAAGTCTGTAAAATGCAAAGCGTTTAAAAATATAATTCCACACCAAAACATACCGTCTGCCGTAATATGTACTGACATAAATTTTAAGCGGTAAAACTTTATATGTTTTTATTTTTTGCATATTGTTTGAAAATAATTTTATTTCCGCATTACAGTTGCCGTTCATTATATCAAGCAAATCATACAGCACTTCACTTTCAAGTGCGTTGAATATATAGTGATGTTTAAATCTGAACGGATTTTCTTCATTGTCAAATTTGTCAAGCAAATACGAGCCGATAACTCCGATAGGATTAACCTCCGTAAAAATGACAGTGCATCTCTCCACTTATCCAAATCAACATCACATTCGTTTAAACTGTATATTCTTTTTTCTGCCCTGCTTTTCACTTTTATAAGCCCCAACTTTTCATATTCGTTTAACTTTTTTCTTATGGTTGACTCATCACATTCCTTGACACTCTCAAACATTGAGGAATATTCATTCGCTATTTCATCGGCAATTTCACTTGACGAAAGACTTTTGTTTTTCAAAATATCGAGTATATAAAAATGCAGCATTATATCCTTATCGGTAAAGCTTTTCGCCTTAAATGCCTTGTATAGCGGATTATGCAAAACAGTTCTGCTGTCAAGTGATAAAAAAGCACTTTTGCCGTCCGACTCATTTGTGAAACACATATATTCCCCAAGCCAACTTTCAATTCTGCGACGTTCATTATCATAACTTCTGCTGCTTTTTTTGTCATAATCTTTACGTCTTTTAAATCCGTACACATAAAATTGACTTATATAATCACGAATATTTTCAAAATTCTTTATAAGCTCACTGTATGCCATATTTCCACCCCTACTGCTCTAATATTTCTAAAAATATTTTATTTAAAATCTCCCAATCGTTATATTCATTTTCAATTATATCGGCTTTCTTTTCAATTTCCGCAAGTTCTTTTTCGATATAGTCGTTTATAACATCAATTTTTTTCCTTTTCCGAGTTCGGAAGTTTGTTTTTTATTTCAAGCAAGCGATTTATTTCTGGTTTCAATTCATCGTCAAGGCACTCATTCATCAATTCCGAAAATAACATAGGCGGTGCGGTTTTCTTATCCAAAATCCACTTACACGCAAGAATAGGTCTTATAACATAAAAATATTTTTTAATTTCACTTCATCGGTTTTCAAATATTCTCTGTAATTTCCTTTTGCCATACTCAAATAGTGATACACACCTGTTTTTTCAAGGAAATACTGACTTACAATTCCCGAAATCTTTTTCCCATTGAGGTGTTGTCTTGTATACTATCGGCGACATACTCCATTCAAACAAAGTCGGATTGGACTTGTACAACAGCCTAAGTGCTTTTTGTATATCCCAGCCGTTTATGTCAAGAACATCATCAAGTCGCCACTCTATAACATCACGATTTTTATTCAATTTCAAATAATCCTCTTTATTGCGTACATATATAAATCTCACGTCATAATCACTGTCCGGTGACGCAAATCCCCACGCACGACTTCCCGATTCAACACAATAAATTATCTTCACATTTTCTTTTTTCTTCAATTTCCTTTAATTGTTCTTCTATCACATTTTGCATTTTGCTTGATATATCCATACTTTTCACCCCACTTAAACTTTTACTTGATTAAATTATATCACAACCTAAGTCCAATATATAGGATAATAAGTTGCGAAAACAAAAAAATGCCGAAAAAGTTCGGCATTTTTACTTTTTTGAGGTCCTCATATATAAAACAAACGGTCAAAGGAAAACGTTGCATTTTTAAAAAATTTTTGTAAAAATTTTATATCCAGTTATCTTGCTGTATTCTTACCGATAAATTTCTTAAATACACTCTTGCAGATTTATAATTCGGATAATATTTACCGACCAAGTTCCAAAAATTCTTACCGTGATTTTTTTTCTTTTATATGTGCGATTTCGTGCACGACAACGTAATCTATCACATCAATATCCGCCATAACAAGTTTCCAAGTGAAGTTGATACTGTTCTTTCCGCTGCACGAACCCCATCTTGTATTTGCGGACGTTATACCGAATTTGGTTGAATACAAGCCCATAATCTGCTCATATTTGTGCAGCCGTTCGGCTATTATTTCTTTTGCTTTTGTTTATAAAACTTCTCTAAAACGATATAAACGTATCTTTTGTCACTGCTCGGATGTACAAAAATTTATCGTCATACATACCCTCTTTGCTTTTCGGAAACAACAATTTCATACTCTTTACCCAAGTACAAAATCTTACTTCCGTTACCAATCAACACGCTCTTTCTGTTACGCATTAATTCAAGTTTTTCGTTTATCCACTTTTCTTTTTCACAGATAAACCGTTCAATATCCGCTTTGCGTACACGCTTGTTACAACGCACTTCCACTCTTGCTTCTTTCGTTATGTATATCGCAAGTGTTTTTCGATTTGTATATTTAATTTCATAATCCACCATTATAACTCACATCTTTTTCACATATTATTTACAGACAGTATAATACAAACTCAAAAATTTTGCAACAAAAAAGGTGTCATAGCGACACCTTTTTCTTGAATTAATATTAATTTTCAATTTGTTTTGCGACAACGCTTTCACCGCAATAAATTTCACGAAGTTTAGGTTTTCGATTTTACCCGTAGGATTTCTCGGAACGTCTGCAAAAATAAACTTATGCGGTCTTTTATATCTCGGTAATTCTTTGCAGAAATCTTCGATTTCTGCCTCCGTACAGACGTGGTCAGGCTTTAATTCAATAATTGCCGCCGCAATCTCGCCCAATCTTGTATCAGGCAAACCGATAACGGCTACGTCCTTAATTGCATCATGTTTTCTTAAAAAGTCCTCAATCTGTACCGGATACAAGTTTTCACCGCCCGAAATGATAACGTCTTTCGCTCTGTCAACAAGGTAAATAAATCCGTCCTCGTCCTCTTTCGCAACGTCACCCGTCAAAAGCCAACCGTCCTTTAACACTTCATCGGTAGCCTTTTTATCGTTATAGTAGCAACGCATTACGCCCGGACCTTTTACGCAAAGTTCGCCGACTTCGCCTTGCTTAACGGTATTGCCGTCTTTATCGACAATCTTAACTTCCCAACCGTAACCGGCTTTACCGATTGCACCGACTTTATGTATATTCTCAACGCCAAGATGTACACAACCCGGTCCGATTGATTCGCTAAGACCGTAGTTTGTATCATACTGATGATTAGGGAAATACTTCTTCCATCTCTTGATAAGACTCGGCGGAACAGGTTGAGCACCTATGTGCATTAATCGCCATTGGTCAAGTTTGTATTTGTCAAGTTTTACTTCACCGCTTTCAATCGCATCAAGTATATCCTGTGCCCACGGCACTAAAAGCCATACTATTGTACATTCTTCTTCCGACACCGCCTGTAAAATCCATTCAGGCTTTATACCCTTTAGAAGTACGGCTTTACCGCCCGAAATAAGACTTCCGAACCAGTGCATTTTTGCACCCGTATGGTAAAGCGGAGGTATGCACAAGAACACATCATCATGAGTTTGTCCGTGATGTTTTTGTTCAACAATTGCGGAATGAACAAGACTTCTGTGTGCGTGTAAAATCGCTTTCGGGAAACCTGTTGTTCCCGATGAAAAATATATTGCGGCATTATCGTCGTCAGTTATTTCAACATCAGGCTTAATGCTGCGCATAAATTTAACAAGATAGTCATAGCTCTCCGCAAATGTAGGGCATTCCGCACCCACATAAAACGTCTGCTTTACGCCCGGTATTCTGTCGCTTATTTCCTCAACTCTGCCGATAAATTCAGGACCGAACACAAGCACGTCTGCCTCTGCAAGCTCAAGGCAATACTTAATCTCTTCAGCCGTATATCTGTAATTTAACGGCACAGCGATTGCTCCGGCTTTCAATATACCGAAGTATATTGGAAGCCACTCAAGGCAGTTCATAAGAAGAATACCAACCTTGTCGCCTTTTTTAATACCACGGCTTAGAAGCAAATTCGCAAATCGGTTTGACCTTTTGTCAAACTCTTTCCAAGTTATCTCGGTACGACCTGCCTCCATAGGGTTTGTTTCGATAAGAGAGTATTCTCTCCATGTAACCTTTGCGTGTTCCATAGCCTTTGGGTTAATCTCCACAAGGCTTACCTCATCACCGTACATTTGTGCGTTTTTTTCAAGTAGTTCAGTAATTGGCATTTTTATAATATCTCCTTTTTAATCCTCGTCGGCGTTCTTTGCAAACACTCCGTCAAGGAATTTATCATCATATTTTTTGTAAACATTGATACAACAGGCACTGCTGCAAGTGACACAGCCATTGCGGCAACACCCATTTCAGGTGCTTTCTTTGCGGCAAGCTTGAATGCTTCGTATACAGTATCACAGCTTGCGTTATTCATTGATGTAAGCACGATTGTTGTAACCGCAACAGTCAAAAATCCAAGAATCATACCTGCCCAGGCACCTGCTTTTGTTGTTTTCTTTGAATAAATACCCCATATGTAAGGACCGATAAAACAGCCCGATACTATGCCCCAACTGAATGACATAATATTTACTATAATCGTAATGTTGCCCGTTGCGAATATGTATGAAAGTGCAACGAACAAAAGACAGAGTGCTCTTGTTAAAATCATTTGATTTTTTCCGCTGTAATTCTTATTCACTGCCGGAATTAAGTCAACCGAAATAGCCGATGCAGATGACAAAACTATTGATGAAAGCGTTGACATTGGCGCCGACAACAAAAGAATAAGTATTACCGCAAGAATGATTGTTGTTACGATATTAGGGTCACCGAGTGCTGTAAGCAATGTATTCGGAATAACCGCATCAACTCCGCCTTCAGGTAGTTGGTTATTCAAAACAAGTCTTGAAAGTGAGCCGACAAAGTATGCACCCGCACCGATTATAAGTGCAAATACTGTTGAAATAACAGTCGCTTTATGAATTGATTTAATATCTTTAACCGCATAATATTTGCTAACCATTTGAGGAAGTCCCCATGTACCGAAACTTGTAAGCAAAATATTTACGCATAGGAATTTCAATTTGCTCCGCCGTACCAGCTTGTAAGCTGAGCGCCCGTTATCTTGTCACCGTTATCGGCAACAGACGCAAGATTTGAGAAGAAGTGTGAAAAACCGCCTACGTTCGGATTTTTAACAATAGCAACTACCATTGCAAATACTCCGACAATCATAATTATACCTTGTACAAAATCGGTGTATGCCGTTGCGACATATCCGCCGAGAACAAGATAAATCGCCGTCAAAACAGCTATAACAAGCATCCAGGTATTAACCGATACCGTTGGGAAAATCGTTGTGAACATTGAGCCGAGTCCTTTATAAACCGCCGCACTGTACGGTACAAGGAATACGAATATAATAATTGCGGCAAAGACTTTCATCTTTGTTGAATTAAATCGCCCTTCAAAAAATTCAGGCATAGTTTTTGATTTTAAAGTATGTGTCATCGTTCGTGTACGTTTTGCCAAAAGCATCCACGCAAGCAGACAGCCGAATATCGCATTACCTATGCCTATCCAAATACTGCCCAAACCGATGTTCCAGCCATGCTGTCCCGCATAGCCTACAAAAATAACTGCCGAAAAAATATGACGTACCGTATGCAAAGGCACTTACCCATGCACCGATTTTTCTGCCGCCAAGCAGAAATCCGTCCATTGTTTTCGTCTTTCTTGCACTGAATATACCTATTGCAATCATTATTAATGCAAAGATTATAAGTGCAATAACTGTAACAGTTTGCGTTTGATGTAAATTTTGTTCCATTTTTCTCCGTCCTTCCGTTTTACATAAAAAATTTTGTTCTGTTTTTTACAGACTACTGTTCTACAACGCTACAAGGAATATTTTACTACATTTTAGACAAAAAATAAAGTCCTTTCGGCAAATTTGTTAATTGTGTGCAAAAATCTTAATCGTATTTTGTACATTAAAGCATATATCAAATTGTATATAAAACAGTTATGGTTTTATCTGCAATCAAAAATGCCACATCTCTCGATGTGGCATTTATTTTGTTTTAATCTTTAATATGTCCGCAAACAGTACACATTTGAACCCACGAAATTGACCATGTATCCGGATTTTCATATTCAACCCACTCGTATGTACAATCGTATGTTCCTACCAATGTAAACGGATCATCGCAATTCGGATTACTGCAGCGGTATGCTACCTGGTGCTTGTCATTTCCGATGTATGGATACTCATAAGTTTTTTGTACTCCGATCCGCAATCACAGGCAAATGCCGATACACTCGCCAACATCATTCCCGCTGCCAACATTCCTGAAACAATTTTCTTTAACATAGTAAACACACTCCTTTGTAAATTAAATAATTTAAGTATTTTTGGATAACTTTACCTGTTATCTGTATATATAATAGCATATATTACTTAATTTGTAAATACTCATTTGTTAATTTTTACCTTTTATACAGTTTTTATTGGAATTATTTGTATATAATGTACAAAAAAGCAGATACAACACAGTATCTGCTTTTTTATTATTCTTCTTTCAAATATTTCGCAATCGTTTTAATAATAACAGTCGATTCAAGCGGTTTTGCAAGATGTTCATTCATACCTGCCTCAACAGCTCTGAGACGATCCTCCGAAAACGCATTTGCAGTCATTGCGATAATCGGTATTGTCTTTGCGTCCTCTCTGCTCATTGAGCGTATAATTCGTGTTGCAGCCAATCCGTCAACGCCCGGCATCATAACGTCCATCAATATAATGTCAATTTCTCCGACTTCAGATTTTTCAAAAATCTCTATTGCCTCTTGACCGTTTGACGCTTTTATTACCACCGCGCCGACTGATGAAAGCACAAATTCCGTAATCTCCATATTAAGGTCATTATCTTCCGCAACAAGCACGCGTACTCCCTCTATGGAAACATTATGTTCTTCCTCTGTCGGTTCTTCGATATGAACGCAATCATCAATCTTAAACGGAATTTTCAATCTGAAAGTAGTTCCGACATTTTTTCACTTTCAAATTCAATATTGCCACCCATTGTTTCAACAAGGCTTTTCGCAATCGGCATACCAAGACCGGTACCGCCGAACGAACTTCTTGCACTGTTAAATTCCTGTGCGAACGGCTCAAAAATATGTTCCTGAAATTCCTTACTCATTCCGATACCTGTATCCTTACAAAATAAATTCAATCAGCGCCACATTACCGATACAACTCACCTCTCGGCAATCAAGTATAATCTTGCCATTGTACCTGTTATACTTAACGGCATTGCTCAATATGTTCATAAGCATACGCTTTATATGTATAGGACTTCCGATCAAGTTCCAATGTTCAATCTGATAATCGCATTGAACAATTTCAAGCTGATGTTCTTTCGACTGTTTCTCGACCACATTAACAATGTCACCAAGCAACTTTTTTAAATTAAATTCACGTTCTTCAAGAAGAATTTCGCCGGATTCAAGTTTACCCATATCAAGTACTTCATTAATCAATTCAAGCAACAATCCGGACGCGTCCCATATCTTTTACGACATTCCTCCTGTTTTTGCAAATCATCACTGTAATAATCCGCAAGCTCTATCATACCGCGTATACCGTTTATCGGCGTGCGAATATCGTGGCTCATTCGCTGTAAAAATTCCGTCTTTGCAGTGTTTGCCTGTTCTGCCTTTTCGCTGATTCCATAAGCTTTTCCTTGTATTCCTTCTCACGTTTATTCTGTTCAACAAGGTACTTTCTTTCCGAACTCTGCTTGATAAGTTGGATAATAATAAGCAATGTTATATACATTGCAAGCGCATAGAGTATATTTCTCGGTACAATTTCAAAAACCGTACATTCCGGCAGATACACATATATATAGTAATCTCTGCTCTTATCCATACTGCCGTAATAGCCTTCAAACTTATTCTGTACTCTAACCAATTTGCCGATTTTACCGTTATTTCTCAGTTTTCTGACAACCTCGTTTTCTTTAACGTTTTTACCTACCATACTTTCATCGTTAGACGCCACTATTTTGTGTCCGTCTGTTATTGCGATTATTCCGTCACGATATGTATCATATCCCGAAAGTAAGCTTTGCACAGTAAGGTTATAATTTTTTGCATACTCAGCGTTAGTATGATGAAATCCAACTATCACACCTGTTTTATCAATTCTTCCCTGTGACGCTAAGTTGACATACGAACCGTCAGCAAAATCAATATGTGCCGTATAAGTCTTTTTCGGATATTTTGCAACGTCAAGCACTGCAGTTTTTGTATATATTTTTTCAAGCTTTCGGAATTTAATCCGTCACTGCTGCACTCTTCTTCGACTTTGCCGTTTTCGTCCATTACTATAATACCTGTCAGACGTTGTTCAGACGCATATTTTTTCAACGCTTCCACATCAAGCTCCGAACCGCAAAACTCTATATCTCGATTTACCTGTTGCGTATTTACTATAACTCTCATAAGCGTTTTTGTTTCCGTTGCGTCATTGTATCTTGCATATATTGAGCATTGAGTTTTAACATAGCTTATAGTAGAATTGACTTGAGATTTAGCTGCTTTTTGTCGACCTGTGCAGAACCGACAAATACAATTATCAAAAAAAATAATTCGAATATAATTTCTTTATACCAAAAACTTTTACCGCTGCGGACATTTTCAAACTTTTTATCATTCAAGGCTGTCCACCTCCAAATACTTATAGGCATTGGAAAGATATTTGCTTACGATAATCTCCATTGTGCCGTCTTTCTGCATTTCATCAAACTTTTCGGATAATTTTTCTTCAATTCCTCTATCGTCATTTATAGCAAATGCCGCACCGATTCCCGTAACAAATATGCTCTCGTCTAAAATTCTGTAATCCATATCATAATCCTGCATATATTGTCTTATCGCCGTTTCGTGTGCCGAAATCGCGTCAACATACCCTTTTCCCAAGTATGTGTATATCTGCTCCCTGTCCTCTACGCTGAACACCTCTTTTACTTCGGGAATTTTACTGTCGGTACGGTTTAGAAAAAATTTCCTCAGGCTTTGTAGTGGATTGAACCGCAATAATTTTACCTTCAAGGTCACTCAAAGAATATATATTACTGCTTTTATTGACCGCCACCACTTGTCGGCTGACCATATATGGTTTTGTCCACTTATAATCGTTCTCACGTCCTTTGATTGAAAAACAGCCCCAAATACAATCTATATCGCCGTTTTCAACTAAATTCTTTTTATCTTCCCATTCAATATTTACAAATTCGACACGGTAGCCCAATCTTTTAAAAGCCTCGGTAGCAATATCAACATCAATACCTGTCGGCTTTCCGTTCTCGTCTATATAATTGAAAGGCGGATAATTGTCGCTGCCTACCACAATTTTAGGTGCATTTTGCCGATTTCTTTTTTCTGTATCCTGCTTTTTATCACAGCCGCATAACATACAACCTATAAGACAGACGATTATTAATGATATGATTGACCTTTTGCCCCCATTTTTACCTCCCTTAATCGCATAGAATATCCAAATAGTTTTAGTTAATTAATATTATACCTGTTTTGACATAAAAAGTCAATATTTTTATTCTTCTGTAACCACTCCATCTACACCGTTTTCAATTAAATAGTCATTACATTCCCAAATACTCTTGTTTGCTCTTATACACGTCATAATTATATAATCCCGTTTAAATCTCGGATACAATGCACAAAGTCCTGCCAAACGTAATAGCAGTTGAGTTTCGTCTTCGGTAAACGATAATCCGAACGCAAGTTGCAAAAGTTTATCTCGTGACGGTTTCTTTATCTGCCCGATACGCAGTTTGTTTATGTAATTAGGCTCTAAATTACTCAAATCCGCAATCTGTGCCGTTGTTATACGTTTTTCATTTATCATTTTCACAATAAAGTCCGTTAATGTGTAATCAACAAAATACGGCTTGGTATCTTCGTCAAATTCAAAAGTTCACTTTCACCGTTTGACATTTTCCTCGTATCCACCGATACCCGCTCTCCTAATTTTGTTGTCCTAAACCCCATTTTTCTCGCTCCTTTCGCTGTTTATTCTCATTATATATTAGTTAAATTTTGCTGTCAAGAATAACGCACTTTATAAAAATTTTAAAATTCTTTAGATTTATGTGCTATCAGATTTTACATTTGTATGATAAAATCATCTTATAAAACAAATGAATTTTAGAAAGAAGTGTGATTTTATGATACAGACAGTTGATTTTCTGATTTTGGACTTAATTCAAAATAAATTACGTTGTAAATTCTTAGATTCGTTAATGGTAAAATTCTCATCACTCGGTGACGGAGGTATAGTCTGGATAGCAATATCATTTCTATTAATCTGTTATAAAAAATACCGACAAGCAGGTATTCTCATACTTGTCGGTCTTATTATGGGCGTATTAATCGGCAACTGTTTACTTAAAAACATTATCTGCCGCCCTCGTCCGTGTTGGATAAACCGTGCGGTATCGCTTTTAATTCCGATACCGTACGACTATTCATTTCCGTCTTGCCATACTATGTCATCATTCATTGCCGCAGCCGTTTTGTTGCACACTGATATAATGTTTGCGTATCCCGCATTTTTGTTGGCAAGTGTCATTGCGTTTTCAAGATTATATCTGTACGTTCACTATCCGTCCGATATTATCGGCGGAATTGCGTTAGGTACAATTATCGCACACTTCGTATGCTTATTATAGCACGATTTCAAACAATTTCACACCGTGCGGCGGAACAGTTGAAATGATTGTATTATCGTTTAGTTCTGCCTTTTTATTTTCCCATACTTCGGTTATTTTTACATTCTCGTTCGGCATAATACCCACGAACGCCAAATCGGTTTTTGCGGTAATTTCTTCTTCACCGATATTGAATTGAGCAACGTAATATTTACCGTCTTTTCCGTTTGCCGCCCAAACGATTTCATTGCCTTTTCTGTAAACTTCTCTGCCTGCATAACCGTTTTGGTCGATTTCGATAATCGTTTTGTTTGTCATAAGTGACAGCGTAAATTCATCGTTATACACCATATCGCCGCCAAACATCAACGGTGAACGAAACATACTCCAAAGAGTCATCATCATTCGTTGTTCGTCACGCGTGAAATTAGTCATTCTGTCACCGCCATGCGAACGAATACCTATTCTGCCAAGCGGCAACATATCGCAGTCGGGATAACCGCCGTCACACACATACGGAAACCAATTACGGCAATAGTCAAACATCTTTTTAAGCTGTTCCCAACCGTCCCAAAAATCATCGGTCATTCGCCACATATGTGCATATTCATTAAGATGTTTTGCCTCTTTAAGCGGTGCTTCACCCGGTGAAAGCGATAAAATTATATCACGACCGCTTGCCTGTATCGCATTTTGTACCCCCTCAATTTCCGCCTTGTGATACGGTCTTGCAATATCGTCTACCTTTATAAAATCAACACCCCATTCGGCGTACATTTTGATTATCGAATTATAATATTCCTGTGCACCGTCACGGCTCATATCAACACCGCACATATCACCGTTCCAATCACATACACTTCCGAAATCGGCTATTTCCGCCGCCGTATGAGTTGTACCCAAAATCTTTGTGTTCTGTCTTACCGCCTGTTTCGGAATACCTCTTTAAAATATGTATACCGAATTTCAATCCAAGACTGTGCACATAATCGGCAAGCGGTTTAAAACCCTTTCCGCCCTCTGCCGACGGGAAACGATTTACCGCAGGCATAAGACGTGAATACTCGTCCATTATAAGCGATGCGTTTTTGTTGTAATCCGCACTTTTTGCGTTCGGCTCAAACCACTGTATGTCAACAACCACATACTCCCCAACCGAACTCCTTTAAATTTTTCGCCATATACTCCGCATTACGTCTTACTTCCTCCTCCGTAACGCTCGCACCGTAACAATCCCAACTGTTCCACCCCATAGGCGGCTTTGTCAATTTTGCTTTCATAATACCATAATCCTTTCCGAATAAATAATTAATTTAATTATACCATTTATTTAAAGTAAATCAAGAATTGTTTCATTTTAAAAGTGAAACAATTTTGATATTTATTGCTCTGAAATGTGATATTGCTATTGAAAATTTGATTATCATAATATACAATCAAAATATCGAAAAACATCTTGAAAGGAGCGGAAAATTTATGGAGGTATTACAATCCAACACTGCCGACAACATTTATTTTTGGATTGAGGACAAAGAGCAAGGCAACGTCAATCCGATATACGAATCGCACGGTGCGTATGAAATTTATATTGTCTGCAACGGTGAACGGCGTATGTATTTAGGTAACGTGCTTTACAAAGTCGGCACAGGTGACGCACTTATGATTTCTGCTTCAACTCCGCACAGAAGTTTCGGGGATGGTGCTTTTTCGGGAATATGTATAGAATTTTCGGACGCATACATAAAAGAGCATTTTACTAAATCGCAATACGACAAAAAATAACGGAATGTTTCAAAACTCCACTTATATCACTCCCTCCCAACTTACTCCCGATTATCCGCACATATTCGCTCACTGCTTACAACAACGTTGATATGCGTAACGACTGTATGCTTGCAATAGTTGACATATTGTACAAGCACATTCCTTTCAGCAATCCGAATGCCAAGCGCACATTCGATTCCGATTTATCAACAATCGGAAATTACATACAGAAAAACTACCTTGAAATCAAAGGACTTGACGCTCTTTCGGAGCATTTCGGCATAACAAAAAGTCATCTTTGCCGTGTATTCAAAGAACACACAGGCATTACGATTACTCACTATATAAATGCGCTCAAAATTCAACGCGCATGTCTGCTTTTATGCGAGTCAAAAAATTCCGATACACGACATTTATAAAATGTGCGGTTACGATAACAGTCAGTATTTTAACCGCGTATTTAAGAATATGAAGGAAGTCACTCCTAATCAATTCAGGCAACAAAGCCGTGCGATAAAGATGTGGAAATATTAATAATAAAAGAAAGGATTAATTTTATGAAAGAATTGATAAACGCAAACGATAAATACAAAATGAATTGGATTGAGGGAAACACCGAATGGGGTACGGTTAAATGCCCTAAAGGCATTTCCGTAAAAAAGACTTCCTCTCAATCAGACGATATAATCACAGAGCGATACACGTTCACAAACACCACCGACAAGGACATTTTTACGTCACTGAAAGATATTTCTATATACACGCCTTTTAATGATGATTACACCTGCGGTGCTAAAGCGTGTATGACGACAAAATGTCACACACATATTTGGTGTGGCGAAAATATTTCGTATGTTATGTGTCTTAGAATGGGTGGCGAAGCTCCACACCTCGGACTTGCGCTGACCGATGGAAGTCTTTCAGGTTACAGTGTCGAGCGTGATTTTGAAAAAATCAGCAACGACAGAGGTGATTTTATTCTTCACCCGTCACCTGTCGCACTTGTGCCGAATGAAAGTTTTACGATTGAATGGAAATTATTTTGGCATAACGGCAAAAACGATTTTTACAGCAAAGTTAATCAACTATGCAATCGTTTTATCAATGTTTCGGCTGAAAATTTCGTACTGTTCAGCGGTGAAAATATCAATATAACCGTTTCACCTAACTTTGATTTTTCTGAGTTGCAAATCAGAGAAAATAACAAATCTGTTGACTACAAAATCGAAAACAATAAAATTGTCATTTCAACAAAAGCCGATACACCGAGAAAGTATTCATATTCGATAAATATTGACGATGTTGTTACTCACTGCAACATTTTGGTCTTGCCTTGTCTTGATGAACTTGCTAAAAACAGATGTCATTTTATCGCTGAAAATCAGCAATACAACAATCCGAAAAGCAAGCTTGACGGTGCATATCTTATCTATGACAATGAGGAAAAGCATATATATTATAATCGTGAATACGACTTTAACGGAGGTCGTGAGCGTGTCGGTATGGGAGTGCTTATTGCAAAATATCTGCAAAATCACGATGACGAAGTGCTTTTAAATAGTCTTAAAAAGTACATAAAATACGTACAAAACAACCTTGTTTGCATCGAAACAGGCGAGGTGTTCAATGACTACAATTACGATAATTCCTTTACCCGCCTTTACAATTATCCGTGGTTCAGCTTGTTTTATATTGAACTTTACAAATTGTTTAGGGACAAAAATATGCTTGAAATTGCGTATAAGATTATGTTATTTTTTTACAACCAAGGCGGTGAGCATTTTTATGCTATTGAAGTGCCGATTGTAAAACTTGTTGAGTGTTTGAGAGAAAGCGGTATGACCGATATGGCGGATAATATGATTGCGTGGTTTAAAAACATGCCGATTATATCGCCGAAACAGCACTTGATTATCCCGCACACGAAGTAAATTATGAGCAGAGCATAGTCGCACCGGCGACGAACATTTTACTTCAAACATATATTGTTACAAATGAGAATAAGTATCTTGACGCCGCAAAAATTCAACTTGATGTACTCGAACTTTTTAACGGCTTACAGCCCGACTGTCATTTGTATGAAACCGCCATACGTCATTGGGACGGTTATTGGTTCGGCAAATGTCGACTGTACGGCGATACTTTCCCACATTATTGGAGTGCGCTTACAGGTAATGCGTATAGTGATTACGGCGATATTATAGGCTCAAACGAGTATAAAAAAAGAGCGGATTATTCTCACCGCTCCGTGCTTAGTCTGCTGAACTCCGACGGTACCGCCACTTGTGCATACGTCTACCCTACCTCGATAAACGGTATATCCGCAAACTACGCCGACCCATATGCAAACGATCAAGATTGGGGATTGTATTTTAACATAAAATAGTAAAAAGCTATGGCTAAGCCATAGCTTTTTATCATGCTTTTACTTTTCTGAAATACAATTTTCTAAAATAGTACACGCTCATTGCAAACGACAGCAATTCACCTATCGGCATTGACCACCATACACCGTCCAAGCCGATTATCATAGGAAGTACAAGCACAGGCACTACCAAGAAAACAACAGTTCTGCAAAATGACAATATTGCGGATGTTTTGCCGTCATTCAATGCGGTAAACAGTGATGATGAATACACATTAATTCCGACAAACAAACAGCTTATCGCAAAAATTCTGAATCCATGCACTGCCATTTCAAGAACGGACTGATTATCACCGGCAAAGAATTCAACCAAAGTCGGTGCAAGCACAATACACACACACTCGTCAGTACAAACGACGCAAGCAATATAACCTTTGTACTGATTGAGTGAATTCTCTTCAGCCTCACCGAATCGTCACGGCCGAAATTATAGCTGATGACAGGTGCAATACCTGTTGCATATCCACGATACACCGCGTTAAAAAGCTCCTGCACATAAAGCATAATCGTGATTGACGCAACACCGTCCGATCCTGCCATACGCATTAGAATATTATTAAACAAAATTGCAACGATACTTCCTGCGAACACTCCAATCATTTCAGACGAGCCGTTTGTACAGCTTTTTAATAATCGTGTGCCATCTCAATTTTGGTTTAACTATATACAGTTCGTGTTTCCTGTTCACAAAGAAGTACACAAGTCCGATAATCGACGTTGTAACATAACCTATTGAAGTGGCAATAGCCGCACCGGCAATACCCCACTTGAATATCGCTATAAACAACCCGTCAAGCACGATATTCAGCACACCGCCAAGTATCGACATCCACAGTCCGAAATGTGCTTTTCCGACCGTTATATACGACATTGACAACATCATACCGAATACCGTAAACGGCATTGCTATCAAAATCGGATACATATACTCTATACAATATGTCATTAAATTATCGTCAGAGCCAAGCAACCTCAAAAGCGGTTTTAAAAATACAAAGCACAAAACCGATATAACCAAACTCACAACAAACGACGTAAAAAGCAACAGTGAAAAATCTTCTCGTGCCTCTTGTTTTTTGCCCTCACCTATTTTCTTCGCCACCAACGCATTACCGCCGCTGCCGAACATTGTTCCTATTCCCGTTGCGATAAATACCATCGGCATTACGATATTAACCGCCGACAGTGCGTCTGTATTAACAAGCCTTGCCACGAACAGTCCGTCAACAGTCGTGTAAATACTCATAAATACCATCGACAAAATCGTCGGCAATGAAAATCCGATTAACATTTTTAAATGTATCGGACGATTTAAAACATCTTGATTATTTTTACTCATTTTATCCTTTCAACATAACATCTTTAAAGCAGGTAACATACTTTTTTGTAAGCGACATCAATGTTTCTCGCTCCGATTCGCTTAACTGCTCCATGGCTTTGTTTTCGTTTTCTTTGACTTTTTCTAATATTTCTTCAGTATCTTTTCTGCCCTTTTCGGTTAGGTGAATTGTCTTGTTCCGCCTGTCCTGCGGCATTTCCTCTAACATAATCCAACCGTTTTTGTAAAAAAGACGTTACCACCGCATTAACGGTCTGCTTAGGTATAAAACAATATTCACATAACTTCTTTTTGCGTGCAGTTTTCAATTTCATAAATTTCATACAGAATAATCAACCCCGTATATGACAGTCCTACAGACTTCGCATATTCCTCATATACCGCATCCCATTCATGTATGTATGAACAGTATTGATTGATATAATTTTCAACCGACATAGTCCACCTCCGTTTAGTACAATTCCGGACAGTCCATTTTTGTACTATTGTAGCATAATATTTTTTCTATTGTCAAGTGAAAGATAATAAAAAAATTTTACATTCTGTTAATGTCTATTACAAGTATGATAACCGTAATCAAAAATATCAAGCAATTTCAAATCTTCATCAGATACGATACTTTTGGTTTTCGTAAGCTTTATATCAATAATTCTGTTGATTCTGTAATATGCCAACTCCCCGTTTTCTATCGAAATCAAATAAAACAGATTTTTGTCAATAAACTTTACAATTTTAACGGGCGGTATTTCTTTATTTAAAATTTCCTGCTTTGAATTATACCGAATCTTTACATTAACATTCTTATTCATTGCATTTTGTATGATAATAACTTTACCGCAAATACCAACATCGTCTGCATACAGACGTTTGATTTTTATATCATCATTGTTATCTTTTTGGTTAGAAACACGCAACAAAAAAAGTGAACAGTTATATCCAAAAACAAAGGCTAATCTTGTCAAAATAAACATTGACAAATATTTAACACAGGCGTATAATTTATTCTTGGAGAGTAGTATGACAATTTTTAGACATTTAATTTTACGGCTTGGGAATAAAATTGCCATGTAAAAAAAAAAAACGGAGGGAGAATTTTTATGAATTCAAATGATTGTTTGGAAAAACAGCCATTATGCGACGAAATGCTTACAAAAATGGACGCATGGTGGAGAGCTGCGAACTATCTTGCGGCAGGTCAACTTTACTTACTTGACAACCCTCTTTTGAGAGAGCCTCTTAAAAGAGAACACGTAAAGCACAAAATAGTAGGCCACTGGGGTACAGTGCCGGGTCAAAACTTTGTTTACACTCACTTAAACAGAGTTATTAAGCGTTACGATCTTGATATGATTTACATTTCAGGTCCGGGACACGGCGGTAACTTTATGGTGGCAAATACATATATGGAAGGCTCTTATTCGGAAGTATATCCGAACGTAAGCCAAGATACAGAGGGTATGAAAAAACTGTTTAAGCAGTTCTCATTCCCGGGCGGTATTTCAAGCCACGTTGCACCCGAAACACCGGGTTCAATCAACGAAGGCGGTGAGCTTGGTTACTCACTTGCACACGCATTCGGTTCGGTATTTGATAATCCCGATCTTATCACTGCTTGTGTTGTCGGTGACGGTGAGGCTGAAACAGGTCCTCTTGCAACAGCATGGCAATCAAACAAATTCCTAAACCCAATAAATGACGGTGCGGTATTACCTATACTTCACTTAAACGGATATAAAATTTCAAATCCAACAATTTTCTCACGTATATCACACGAAGAAATCGAATCATTCTTCAAGGGATGTGGTTGGGAACCGTACTTTGTTGAGGGCGACGACCCTATGACAATGCACAAATTGATGGCAGAAACTATGGATACAGTAATCGAAAAGATTAAGGCAATCCAAAAGAATGCCCGTGAAAATAATGACGCGTCACGTCCAAAGTGGCCTATGATTGTTCTTCGTACACCAAAGGGTTGGACAGGTCCAAAGGTTGTTGACGGAAACCAAATCGAAGGTACATTCAGAGCGCACCAAGTACCTATGGATATGTCAAAGCCTGAACATCTTGAACAGCTAAAAGAATGGATGTTAAGCTACAAACCTGAAGAATTGTTCGACGAAAACGGCAGACTTGTTCCTGAAATCGCCGCACTTGCTCCGGAGGGCAATTACAGAATGGGTGCTAACCCACACGCAAACGGCGGTTTGCTTTTTAAGAGATTTACGTATGCCTGATTTCAGAGATTATGCATTTGATGTACCGTTTCCGGGTTCTGTCGAGGGACAGGATATGATTGAACTTGGCGGATTTGTTCGTGACATATTCAAACTAAATAAGGAAAGCAAAAATTTCCGTATATTCGGTCCTGACGAAACTATGTCAAACAGACTTGGTAAAGTGTTTGAAGAAACAAACCGTGACTGGAACGGTGAAAAATACGATAATGACGAATTCCTTGCAACAGACGGCAGAGTTATGGACTCAATGCTTTCGGAACATATGTGTGAAGGTTGGCTTGAGGGCTATATTTTGACAGGTCGTCACGGTTTCTTTGCAAGTTACGAAGCATTTATCAGAATAATCGATTCAATGGCTGCACAGCATGCTAAATGGTTAAAGGTTACATCGGAACTTCCATGGCGTCAAAAGATTGCATCGCTAAATCTTATCTTGTCATCAAACGTATGGCAGCAAGACCATAACGGTTTTACACACCAGGACCCGGGATTCCTTGACCATATTTCAAATAAGAAAGCAGACGTTGCAAGAATTTATCTTCCGCCGGATGCCAACTGCCTGCTATCATGCTTTGACCATTGTATCAGAAGTAAGAACTATGTAAACGTTCTTGTAACATCAAAGCACCCACGTCCGCAATGGCTTACAATGGAACAGGCTGTTAAGCACTGTACACAAGGTATCGGTATTTGGGATTGGGCATCAAACGATAAAGGTTGTGAACCTGATGTTGTACTTGCTTGCTGCGGTGATACACCGACACTTGAAATTCTTGCGGCAGCTACAATTCTTCATAAGAATATGCCTGATTTAAAAATTCGTGTTGTAAACGTAGTTGACCTTATGAAACTTCAGCCACAGTCTGAACACCCTCACGGTCTTAGCGACGTTGAATACGATTCAATCTTTACAAAGGATAAGCCGATTATATTCGCATTCCACGGTTACAGAAAACTTGTACACGAACTTACATATAGCAGACATAACAGAAATCTTCACGTTTTTGGTTATATGGAAGAGGGCACAATCACTACTCCGTTCGATATGCGTGTTCAAAATGAAATCGATCGTTTCCACCTTGTTAAGGCAACTGTTGAAAGCTTGCCTCAGCTTGGCAATAAGGGTGCATACCTAAATCAACTTATGTGCGATAAACTTGTTGAACATAAGCAATACATTGCCGAATACGGTCAGGACTTGCCTGAAGTTCGTAATTGGAAATGGGAATCAATTAACGACTAATATTATAATACCGACTTCAATAATGAAGTCGGTATTTTTTATAATGTTGATTTAATATGTTATTTGTGATATACTGATTAATATTAAATAAGAGAGGAGTTTTCAATATGAATCAAATTTTATTACAAGAAACAGAAAAAGTTTTAAACAATGCGATTGCGTCAGTTGAAATAGAAGGTTACAAACTTTCTGATGATGAAAAAAGAACTTTGTATGGAAGTTTTAAACGGAAAACTCACAAAAGATGACTTTATAAAAATAATGCTTGAAAGGTGTACAGTATAATGCCTGAATATTCTTTAAATCCGTTGCAGGATGATTGTTATGAAAACAGCACTGTACTGAAAAATAAATTTAATATACACGATGCTGAAAAACTTGATATTATGGAACGTAGCATCACGAGTATGCTCATAGCAAAGGCAATGATAGAAATACCGTTTGAAAATGTTGATTTTGAATTTTATAAAAATTTGCACAAATATGTTTTTGGAGATATTTATGAATGGGCAGGTACAATTCGTACGGTAGATATGAGTAAAAAGGTACAAGATTTTGTCCTGCCGATAAAATTGAGGAACGTGGTCAGAGAATTTTCCAAAAAATTATAAACTTAAATTTCTTGGGGAATATCAAGGAAGATGAATTTATAGTTGAGTTTACGGATTTATACTGTGATTTGAACTATTTACATCCGTTCAGAGAAGGCAACGGACGTATACAAAGACTATTTTTGTCAATGCTTGTAAATTCATTAGGAAAAAAAGTTTGAACTTTTCACAAATTGATGCAGATTATTTAATGATAGCAACTATCAAATCGGTTAGTGGTGATATATTTATGTTAAGAGATATTTTTAGAGAATATATTACACAAAATTAAATCAAAAAGCGATTACTGATATGCACCCCAAAAGTTAGACACTGTTGGAGGTGCATATTTTTATGCAATTTTGCATAAAAGTTCAAAAGACGGCGATAAATGCAGTTATAAATGTTGACTTTTTTCGTATAATATTATACAATAAAGTAGCGAAAAAAATTTTAAATTCCATAAAAAGGATTAATTTTACAAAAGCACTTAGCCTAAATTGGTATATTTTGTTATTGTTTAGTTTGATATTATAATGAGGAGGTAAATTAATGGATTCAAATATAAAATTGACAACTAAACAGGCTGAAGAAAAATGAAAATTTACAGAGAAGTTTTTGATGTTGTACGAATTATAAAATCCACAGATATTCGCAGAATGCAATGCGGTCAAGAGCCGGAACTTGATGAGAATATGTGCAGATGTTATGATTTTTGGAACAAGGACAAGCAATGTGAAAACTGTGTGTCCGAAAAGCTTTGACCCAAAAAAAAGCAATATACAAAGCTTGAATGTTTGGAAAATAACATATATCAAATAATCGCGAAGTATTTGGAGATTGACGGAGTACCTTGCGTTATGGAAATGGTGCACCGTCTTGACAATGAAAATCTTATAGATAACGATGGCAGAAGAATTCTAATGGATAACCTAACCGGTTACAAAAACGAGCTTTATCGTGACCCTCTGACAGGTGTTTACAACAGACGTTATTACGAAGATAATATTAAAGATTTGAATGAAAATTCCGGTGTGGCAATGATTGATTTAGACGATTTCAAACTTTATAATGATTCCTACGGTCACAATGCTGGAGATATGGCGCTTGAAACAATCGTCAGTGCAATCAAAAAATGTATAAGAAGTTCAGATAAGATTATTCGTTTTGGCGGAGATGAATTTTTACTTGTACTCCCTGGTATACACAACAATATCTTTAATAAAAAACTTCAACAGATACGAACAAGAATCAAAGAGGTTAAGGTTGACGGATATTCAAAAATACGTTTGTCTGTCAGCATAGGCGGAGTTATGACTCACAACGAAACGATTGAATCGGCTATGCATCGTGCCGACAAATTGATGTTGCAGGTGAAAAGCCATCAAAAAGGTATGGTTGTAACCGAAGAAAATGAGTTTGGCGTCATTGACAATGAATCAGAAGTAAAAAGACAGACAACGCGTGCTTGTGGTTGACGATTCATATATGAACAGAATGATTTTGACTGAAATACTGAAATCGGATTATGAGATCATCAACGCGTCAAGCGGCGAAGAATGTCTTGAAATAATCGAAAAGTACGGCACCGGTATAGATATTATTTTGCTTGATATTGTTATGCCAGGTATGGACGGCTTTGAAGTGCTTAATTATATGAATAACAATAATTGGATTGAAGATATTCCTGTAATTCTGATTTCAAGCGAAGATTCTAATCAATATATAAGACGCGCATATGAAATGGGCGTGTCGGATTATATAAGCAGACCGTTTGATGCAAAGGTCGTTTATCAGCGTGTTTTTAAACACAATAAAATTGTACGCTAAACAAAGACGGCTTATAAATTTGATAACCGATCAAGTTTATGAAAAAGAGAAAAACAATAAAATGATGATAGACATACTGAGCCAAATCGTTGAATTCAGAAACAACGAGAGCGGTATGCACGTCAGAAATATAAGCACACTGACAGGAATGTTTTTGGAAAAAATTGTTCAAAAGACGGACAAGTATCATCTTTCATGGTCGAAACGTTTTTATATAACAAACGGTTCGGCACTTCATGATATAGGAAAAATAGGTATCCCCGAAGAAATATTGAATAAACCCGGCAAGCTTACAAAAGAAGAATATGAAATTATGAAAGAACATACCGTGATAGGCGAAAAAAATGTTGAAAAGTCTTGAATTGTATCAAGACGAACCGTTTGGTAAAAACGGCTTGTGAGATAGGCCGTTGGCATCACGAACGATATGACGGTAAGGGTTATCCCGACGGCTTGAAGGGTGATGAAATTCCTATATCGGCTCAAATTGTTTCAATAGCAGATGTATATGACGCACTTGTGAGTGAGCGTGTATATAAGAAAGCATTTTCACACGAAAAGGCTATGGAAATGATTTTAAACGGCGAATGCGGTGCATTTAATCCATTGCTTTTGGAATGTTTGGTTGAAATTCAAGACAGAATAAAAACCGAACTTGACGGTAGTGGTTCTGTGAAAAAGGAAACGTATAAAAAACCATTCAGGAAATAGAACGAGATATGAACATAAATACACTGTAAAACAAAGGAGAAAAACAGATGACATTAAAAGAGTTTTATGAGCAAATTGATTCAGATTATAAAGACGTTATCAAAAGACTTTGTGATGAAAATATGATTAAAAAGTTTGTTTTTAAGTTTCCTGAAGATCCATCTTTTAATGATTTGAAAGACGGCTTAAAAGAAAATGACGCCGAAAAGGCTTTTTGTGCGGTACATACGCTAAAAGGTGTTTGCTCAAATTTGGGCTTTGAAAGACTGTATGAGGCAAGCTATGAACTTACAGAAAAACTCAGAAACAGAGTCATTGATAATTGTGACGAATTGTATAATGCAGTTGAAAGACTGTATACGGATTTGATTGCAAAAATCAAAGAAATTGATTAATTTAAAATACCGACTTCAAACAGAAGTCGGTATTTTTGTCATACGGAATCTATATTAAAAGCCCAGCACAGGCTGGAGCTGTCTGCCCTCAAAGGCGGCGATTGCCGCGTCGGGTAATTTTTCAAAGTCGGCTACAAGTGAGTTCGGCTTTTTTATGTAGTCATCTTGTGAGAAAGGCAGAAAATATAGATTTTTTTGCAGTTTAGAAGTGTTCCTATATTTTTAGCGGCAGTACCGAGTCCGTCATTGGTGGATACGGCTAAAAGTACAGGCTTTTGATTTCTTAAATGCGCTTTTACTGCCATGGTAACAGATGTGTCGGCAATTCCGTTTGCAATTTTTGCAAGAGTGTTGCCCGTGCATGGCAGTACGACAAGTAGGTCGAGTAAGTTTTTTCGGTCCAATCGGCTCTGCGTCTTTAACACAGCATATAATGTTGTTGCCGGTTAGATTTGTTATGTTGGTACGAAAATCTTCTGCTTTGCCAAATCGCGTGTCGGTGTTGTAAGACATCTCACTCATAATAGGTATAACATTCGCACCGGTTTGCGTGAGCTTTTCAAGTACCCCCATTGCTTTTTTGAAAGTGCAGAATGAACCGCACATTGCAAAACCAATGGTTTTATTTTCCCAATCCATTTATTACACCCCCAATTCTTTGATAATATTCATAATCGTGTCTTTGATAATTGCTCCGGACGAAACGGGAGCAATTTTACCCGGTAACGACAATGCCCAAATTACTTTTTTTAAGCCGTATGATTTTGCGGCATCAAAATCAATCCCCCCGGGTTTGGAGGCAAGGTCGATAATAAGAGCGTCTTTTTTTACTTTTGCTAAAATTTCATCGTCCAAAATCAGTGAAGGTATGGTGTTGAAAATTATATCAAATTCGTGTATGTGGTCTTTTAAGTTGTCAAGCGGCAACGGCTCATATCCATGTCCCTCAATCATAGCAAGATCGGCATATTTTCGTGCCTCCACATATGTTTGAGCACCCAGGGCATATAAATCCTTTGATAATATTTTTCCTTTTACCATAACCTAAAACAAGGCTTTTACTTCCGTGAATTGTAAAAGGCGTTTCCGCAATCGCTATCTCAATCGCTCCCTCTGCCGTAGGAACGGCATTAGGGATATGGCTATTGATTTTCTCCCCTATTGATTTGTTTAAATGCTCAGAAAGTCATACACAAAATAAAATGATATATTGTAATCTAATATATCAATAAATAAAGACAAGCTTTATCAGCTTGTCTTTGTTTAGTCACATTTTATCTCGCTAACGTGTGCTGTAATTTTTCAAACAGTTTATCGGAAATGCGTATTTTAATTGTAATCTTCTTTAAATCCCATACTATGTATTTTATTTTCTTTTTGCATATTCTTCCGCATAACTACCTTTATGTACCCTTATACTAATATATCTGCAACCGTCAAACGCATGTTCACCTATACTTGTTACGCTATTCGGAATAACTACTTCATTAAGCATCGGGCAATCTTCAAACGCACGTTCACCTATACTTATTACGCCGTCAGGAATAACAACTCTTTCCACTGAAATATCCCCTGCAAATTCTTGTGCTATTATCTCATTTCTTCCTTTCGGGATAACAACTTCTATTCCATTTGTATCGAAATAAATAAAATCTTCAGAATATTGTTTTAAATAATAACTATCCATTGGACTCAGTTCAAAATCTATTTGTTTTAAATATTCGTAAATATCAAAGATATTTGTTCCATTCAATTTATCACAATTCAAATAAGATACGCAAACGATATTTTGATTACCTAATGCTAAAAAAAGAATTACAAGACGGATTCTCTGCATTTTGTTCTAACACATCAGCCATAATAACACAATTTTCATGTCCTATTGTTTTTGCAAAATATTCAACCATATCTTCCAAACTTTCAGGGTCAACAGACCAGTCACCTGCTTTTATAAATCCGCCTCTGTAATACGCTTCCCTAAAAATATCCTCTGCACTCTTGTCCAGTTTCCATTCTTCTTTTATTTTAATATCGAGCAACTTATCCCAATCACAAATTTTTTCTATTTTTATATTTATTCTTGATTTATATTCCGGCATTTGTCTCACTCCTTGATTTTGTCTACAATCTGAACATTATATTTCTTCAAACGGTATTTCATTTTCCAACGCATATCGCTTTACATAACTGCCTTTGAATGCTCTTATCGTAAGATTTTTGCAACCATCAAACGCAGAATAGCCAATGCTTGTTACATTTGACCAAACAGTTATTTGGTTTAAGCTTTGACAATTCAAAAAGCATAATCCCCAATGCTTGCTACATTATCCGGAATACTTACTTCTCTTAAACTTTTACATTCCTCAAATGCACCGTCACCAATATTTATCATGCCATACGGAATAGTTATTTCGTTTAAATTTTCACATCCGCCAAATACACCTTTTTCAAGGATTACGACCTTATTTGAAATATTTATTTTATTCAAATTTTTGCAACCATAAAAAGCATCCGCTCCGATATTTGTTACACTGTTTGGAATAAAAATTTCTCCCAAACTCTCACAGTTACTAAATGCACCGCAATCAATATTAAATACATTATCGGAAATTATTACTTCACTTAAGTTTTTACAATTTGCAAAAGCATGTTCTCCAATATGTTTTACACTTTCAGGAATAGTAACACTTTCCAACAAAAAGTTACCCGTAAATTCTTCCGGTCTTATCATTATTCTGCCATTTGGTATAACAATAACTGTTTGATTATTGTCACCATAAGCAAATTTTTCGGAGATTTGTCGTAAAATTCAATATCCTTTATGCTTAGATGAATATCTATGATTTTTAAATAGTTGTAAATATTGAAAACATTTACTCTTTTCAGCGTATTACCGTTCGGATAAGATATGCGAATAATATATTGGCGACCTATTGCCACAACCGAATCACACTTTTGCTCAATCCCACTACATTCCGTTGTATCAGCTACAACAGCACAATTTTCATAGCCCATTGTTTTGACAAGAGTTTTAACTAAGTCTTCCAAGTTTTTAGAATCCACAGACCACTCTTCTGCTTTTATAAATTCTGTTTGTTTTTTTGAATACGGCACTTTGAAAACTTTTTTGCATCTTCTCCAAGTCCCCATTCTTCTTTCATCTTTATGTCAAATAACTTTTCCCAATCAGAAACATTTTTTACTTGTATGTTTATTCTTGATTTATATTCCGACATTTACCTCACCCCTTAACCTTTAATCACTATTCTTCTGTTATCCTTAATGAGTAACATATTTATCGTTTAATTCTTTTATTGCACTCATTATCCGCTCGCGCATTGATGTCGGCTCTAACACCTCGATATGCAAACCGTATTGCATTGCCCAGTGCAAAAATGCCTCCTCATTGACTTCCACTTCTACCATACACGTATCCTCATCTTGTTTCGTTATTTTCGGTCCAAATCCAAACCAATCTATAATTTGGTCAATAATATAATTTTTCGCTTTAAACTTTACTCGTATGCTTTCACCGGCAAACATATACAGATGTTCTGCCATATGTTTCGGAAGATTAATTTCACCCTCTTTAAGTTCCTTAATCGATTTTCTTTTTTTCATTCATCATTTTTATTCCGGTTATTCTATCAATGCGATAATTTGATAAAGCATCGTACTTATCATAATTGCATATCAAATAATATCTTCCATTCGTCGCCACCATTTGATACGGATTTATGACATATTCACGCTCACGTTTTGGATGTAGTTTTTGTCCGTGCCATATGAATTATATATAAACGACACCTTTTTACCTTTTGAAATTGCCTCGTCAAGAACATCAATCGTATAAAACAGCTCCTTGTTTTCCGGACGAATTTCCGGCAAACTGCATATATGATTAACTTTTTTCTCAAAATAAATATTTGATAATCCTTTTAATTTATCAATAAGTTTTTTACATTGCTTTTGCGGAATTGTTTTTGAAAACAATACGCTGTCAATTAAAAGTCGAATTTCAGAATCATCAAATTCTCTTGTTATGTACCAATCCGTACAAATAGGTATTTCTTCACCCTTTTCATTCTTTTTTATAATTTCCGTATAATCAATACCAAAATCAAAATCTAAAAGATTCATCAAATTCTTTTTACGGTTCTTCTGTCAACATCCATGTAATATTCTTTTTTAATATCTCAATTATCTGTGCTTGCGTAAGACGGTGGTCCATATCCGAATACTTTTTCAGAATATCAAGAATATTTATAATAACCATTTTCTTTGGCGGTATTGTATACATAAAAATCACCTTTCAAATTTTATTCTTTAATTATTTATTATTATACAACATACAATGTGTATTTTTTGTACATACCACTTACAATGCAAATCAATCTCTAAAAATAACATATTCATCTTTATGCGTATCTGTTGCCCGTACGTTAAATCTTTCTACGAACTCTCTAAAGAATTCACAAACTGTATCTTCATTTGTTTCATCAATAAACACTTTAAATAAATTCCTTTGATTTGCCATTTCGTTTTTTGCAGTTTTTTCTTCAATTATCCCTATCTCGTTTTTTTTCATTAATAATTTGTTCAACGAACTCTCTGTCATCTTCAAAAATTTCTTTCTGCATTCTCTCAACTTGTCCTTTTCTTTTTCATTACCGATAATTGATTTTTCATCTCGATATTGATGAAAAATTATTACATATGACTGTTTACCATTATTCGATCGTGTACCTGTTCTCACTTCATAATAAATTCTGTTTTTTTCATTCCTATCTTCTATATATCCCAATCTTTTTTGCCGCCCAACCTTGATGATTATATTGAAACCATCTGTTCTCACCAAATATTTTTCTGAAATATCGGTTGCATTTATCTTCAATACCATTGACCAAACTTGCTTTTCTGTCTAACAAATACTCATAATAATCCGCAAGCATAAACTCCTTATCTTTATGCTTAGAAATAAAGTTCAGTATGTCATCAATATATATACTTTTAACTTCCGCATTAATATTTTTATCCAAATTTTCAATCACTTCTCTTTGCCAATCAAAAACATATCCTGTTTTAAAAATACATATTGTGCTTTTTCTCTCCAACAAAGTCCGTTATCGTTAAAAAAGACTGCCCGTTTTCAATTTTTCAATCTTTTCTATATATTTGCTTTCTTGATTGTCATGTAAAAATGTATCGGTTTTATCCTCAAATATAACAGGTATTATTGTTTTGCCGACACGAATATTTGCATACACATCCATATTCTTATACTGACTACGCGGGCTGTCTTTTTCAAGCTCTATATCCTTTTCTTTAATATTTTCATTATCAAGTATAAATCTTACAAAATCAATTCCTATCTGTCTGTATTTATCATCATCCGAATGACAACATTCCAAAAGCCAACATATCACTGCGTCCTGCGACAACTCTTTTTTTTGCATAATTGAATATATTAGGTCTTGTAAGCATTTTTATTCCTCCTGTTTTCTGCTTTATTTGTTTTTCACTTATTATTATACATTACACGGTGTAAAAAAAATAGTACCAATAAAAAGTATTATTGTTTTCATTATAAAAAAAAGACAATATCTATTGAACCGCCCCCAAAAGTCAGACCAAAAATCTAACTAATTGGAGGCGGTTCATCAGCTTGCCTGTTTTCCCCTACTTGCAGTCACACTCTTTCTTTATCCCGTTCGCATAAATCTTTTTGTGCTGTAAATTCGCCTGCATTTTATCTAACGCTTCACCGTTTATTCGATTTCAAACAAATGCTTTGAAATGGCTTAACAATGCGGTTTATTGGGGTTGTGTATTGTAAAATAAAAATTGTGATTTGATAATATTTTTATTATCCTTAACCATTCACTTCTTTTTGTTCATTAATCAATTCATGCACAAGATATTCATCGCTCATACAATGCATATCAGACACACCGTTACTCATTAATTCATACAACTGTGAATGATAAAAAATATCCAATGCTTTTGCGACAGTAATTGCATTTTCCTTTGCAAAAGTTCCACAACACGAGCATATTTCTTTTGCAACAAAATCGGATTGGCATTCATAGCTTTTCACTCCCTTCAAAGTGCAAATAGGTTAATGCTTTATCTGTACGAAAAGCTATTTGTAAATTCGGTTTCTCATATCGTAGTCTGCCTATTGCTTCTGTTTTATCTATCAATCCGTCAAAGAACAACTCAACCGTGTTGAATACCTTATCATTTGCAACACCGCCAATAACCATATCATAATCTGTATTGTCTTTTCCGCTGCGACAATTCAAAATAAAATCAAGCCATTCTTCAGAATAGGAATCGAATTTCAAAATTTTAAGTGCTTTATAATCGTTTTCATCAAATTCATAACGTGTAACAATACCATTCTTCCCACGTTTCTTAAATTTACTGCACCACTTTACCGCTTGTTCGTATATTGAGTAGTATAAAAACCTTTTCCAAAATCAACATTAGGTCTGGAATGTTTTAAATCCGGCTTGTTAATCTCTATAAACGAACCATGATATAAAATCATATTTCCACACCTCTTTCTTTCATAACTTCAATTATATCATTAATGATATAATCTTTACTCTGCGTGTGCAAAATTTCATACTCAGGAATGATATATTCATTCAAAATATCTGTTTGTTCTGTTAGCATTGAATAAACTTTTGGGGCATCAATATTTAACTTATCTGCAACATTTTCGATACAAAAAATAGCAAACTCCAATTCTTTATTGCCAAATTTCTTCTCATTATAATTCACATCAATCACCCCTTTACTGTTCAAGTATAGCATATTTTTACGAGCTTATCAATCTTATAAATTTTTTTTACACGGAATATTAAACTTTGTAATATTCCAAACAATTTTATCTTTCCTTATTTTTCTCAACAGGCTCATTTATTATTTATCAGTCGCAATTACTTCGTTCATACTACCCGTACGATAACCTTGTAAGTCCATAGTCACATAAGAAAATCCAAGAGCCTTTATACTTGCATATAATTCTTCTCTCATTTTAAGCATTTTTTCAAAGTCCTCCGGCAGTAATTTTATTCGTGCAATATCGCCGTGAATACGAACTCTAAACTGTTTAAAGCCCGAATTTCTCAATATTTGTTCCGCTTTTCCGACTCTCTCAAGTTTTTCGGCGGTGATTTTTCGCCGTACACAAATCGTGACGCAAGGCAAGCGAAAGACGGTTTATTCAAGTAGGAAGTCCGAGTTCTTCGGACACATCTCGAATTTCCTGTTTTGTAAACCCTGCCGTTTGCAGAGGGCTTAATACTCCCAATTCATGAATTGCTTTCATGCCCGGTCGATAGTCACCATTATCATCAAGGTTTGAGCCTTCCGCAACCGCATTTATACCATTTTCGGCTGCAACTTGCTTTATAAGGCTGAATATTTCTTTTTACAGATATAACAACGATTTGTCGGATTATCCGCAAAACCGTTTATATCAAGCGGGTTAACATCACATATAATATGACGTATATTTTCACTTTTGCAAAATTCCTCCGCTTCGCAAATCTCATTACTCGGAATTATACATGAGCGTACCGTAACGGCAAGAGCATTATTTCCGAGTGCTTCCTTCGCCGCCTTTAACAAAAATGTAGAATCTACGCCACCCGAAAATGCTACTGCAACACTGCCTAACGATTTCAAATTCTCTATCATTTTCTCATACTTGCTGTTCATTTTTCTCTAATTCCTCTCCTATCAATCTGCGTGTTTCGTTTATGGAAATACCAAGTTCGTCCGCAATTCTTGCAACGTTGTCATATTCGGCTTTTACACGTTTTACACCATACCCCTCCGACTGTTTAACACGAACATCTCCGTACTTTGTTTTTACTGTGTTTTCTGTTCTGTCAAGTATGTAACGTTCACAAATATTTTGTCTAATACCTATTGTAGAAGTGTATCTGAATATTGCATTTACCATTGTTTCCTTGTCCGAAGTTTTACATATACACGAAAGCAAAGTTCCCGGGCGGTTCTTTTTCATACCGATTGGCACGGTAAACACATCAACCGCTCCCAATTTCAGAAGTTGCTCTGTCGCATATCCGATTTCCTCTGCGGTCATATCGTCAATATTACATTTTAACTCTAAAACTTGTTGTGCTTCACTTTCCGTTTCACCAAGCATAACACGAACACAATTTGCCGTTTCAAAGTCCTTTGCACCCATTCCGTAACCGATTTTTGAAACACGCATAACAGGCATATTGCCGAACTCGTCTGCAAAATGTGCCAAAAGTGCCGCACCTGTCGGCGTACACAATTCACCTTGAACGTTTCCTCCATAAATCGGAATATCCTTTAATATATATGCCGTTGCCGGTGCAGGGACAGGCAATATTCCGTGTGCACACTGCACTTGACCGCAACCTACATGAATTGGCGAAGCGATGATTTTATCAACACCCAACTCATTTATCAGCATACAGACACCTGTAATATCCGCCACTGCGTCCATTTGTCCAACCTCGTGAAAATGTATTTGTTCAATTTCACAGCCATGTGCGTGGCTTTCAGCCTCCGCAATCAAATGATACACCGCCAATATATCTGTGCGTACCTTTTCGGGAATATCAAAATGTTCTATGATATGTTCGATTTCGTGCATACCGGTATGGTGATGGTGGTGATGATGGTCATGATGATGGTCGTGATGGTCGTGCATATGCTCGTCCTCATGTTCGCCATTTACATTTACATCTATATGCGTTCCCGTTATGCCACACTTCACACTTGCCGTCTTACTTACGGTTACATTAGGAATACCAAGTTTATTTAACCTATTCAAAAAATTCCTCTGCATTCGGGTGCAACTCCAACAATGCAGACATCAACATATCACCTGCCGCACCCATATTACATTCAATATATAAAGTTTTCATTCATTAAGTCCTCCCATATGATTTATCATACTTGCTTGAAATGCCGCTCGAAACCATTATCGATATTTACAACGCTTACACCGCTTGCACAAGAATTAAGCATCGACAAAAGTGCCGCTATACCTCCGAAAGACGCACCGTAACCCACACTTGTCGGCACAGCTATAACAGGGCAATCCGCAAGTCCGCCGATAACACTTGCAAGTGCACCCTCCATTCCCGCAATCGCAATAACAACACGAGCGGTCATTATTTCTTCCGTATGCGTAAGTAATCTGTGAATACCGGCAACGCCTACATCATATAAACGTACGGTATTGTTACCAAGCATTTCAGCTGTAATTGCCGCCTCCTCCGCAATCGGTATATCACTTGTCCCGCCTGTTGCGATAACAATTTTCCCAACACGTTCTTTCGGCATAGAGCCTATAATGCCGATATTTGCCATATCGTAATAATCAAGCGGAATTTCTTTGTTGATTTTCTCTGCCTTTGCTTTGTCAAGTCTTGTGATTAAAATATCTTTTTGTCCATGTTCCGCAAAAAGATTTTGAAATGCCTATGATTTGTTCGGCGGTTTTCCCTGCACCGTAAATCACTTCCGATACACCTTGACGCGATTTTCTATGAAAATCCGGTTTTGCATATCCCAAATCTTCAAACGGCTCATTTTTTATATGAAGCAATGCGTCGTCAACTAAAATATCTCCGTTTGCAACATTTTGCAATAATTTTCTGATTTCGTTCTGTTCCATAAATTCACCTTCAACGCACAAAAGGCGGCTTGCCGCATTTTGCGGCGAAGTCGCTTAATTTTGCTGATTATTCACTTTTATTATATCATTATTTATTTAATCCTTCAACCCAAGAATTAACCTCATCTCGTACATTTGAACCGACTAATGTTTAACTACTCTCCTTTTATATCTGTTGAAGCGGCAAGCTCCGTTTGTGTTTCGTAGTATGCAATTCTTTCTTTTAATCTTTCAATCGTTGCCGATAGTGCCTGTGAGCCGAGCACCATTCTAAGCGGTGCTTTTTCCATATCAACACTTTCAATTATACGTTGTGCCATTTTTGTGGGGTCTCCGGGTGCAAGTCCCTTTGAAGCATCAAGCATATTCAAAAAGCCATGACAACTTTCATACTCGTCCATAAGTTTTGCAACCTTTGCACTACCGTAACGGAACTCTGTTCTCGCACCTCCGGGCTCTACAATGGTTACTCCGATATTAAACTGTGCCACTTCCTGTGCAACCGCTTCGCAAAAGCCCTCAATACCGAATTTTGTGGCATGGTACATTGAATTTGCGGGATATGCAACTTGACCGCCATATGATGATAATTGAATAATTCTTCCGCCACCTTGTTTTCTTAAATAAGGAAGTGAAGTTTTTATAAGCTGAATTGAGCCTGTTAAATTAGTTGCGATGATGTGATTGATTTCATCGTCGGATAATTCCTCCGCACAACCAAACAAGCCGTATCCTGCATTACTTACAACAACGTCGATTTTTCCGTGTTTTTCAAATGATTCCTTTACCGTCTGTTGCACCGCCGCTACATCTGTCACGTCAAGAATACGGCAATCAAAATTTACGGGATATTTTTGTATTAAGTCCTCAACCTTTGCAGTATTCCTAACCGTTCCGATTACGACATCACCTTTTTCAAGCAACTGTTTTGTCATTTCATATCCAAAACCGCTTGACACTCCTGTAATTAACCATGTTCTACTCATTTTAAAAATCCTCCTTTTCCGCTGCACTGTTTACACATCTAAGTGCGTTTAATGAACGTGGATAGCCAATGTATGGCAGACACTGCGATAATTATATATGTCTTTTTGACTATCTTTTTATATCTTCTTAAATGTCCGCAAAGCCTTATTTTATCGGCTCTACGGGCATTTTGCTTTTGTGGTAAACCTCACATATCTAGGTCTATCTTCTTATATTTTCTCTATCAAACGTGGTTAAAATCGTGGTAAATACTTCTATGCAATTAGACGCTGAACCTCTGATTTTGCGGTATCTATGGACGCATGAGCGTACCAATTCATTGTGATACTGATATTTGAATGCCCCATGATATACTGTAAATCTTTCGGGTTCATGTTCTTGCTTGCCAGCCTTGTGCAGAACGTATGGCGTAGCGTATGCGGTGTGATATGTGGCAAGGGGTTGTCCTTATGGTGCTTGTTGTATTTCTTTACCATACGGACAAATAAAGTGCTGTAATCAATCGCAACTTTCGGCTTGCCCTTATGATTGACAAATAAGAAGTTGTTCCGTCCGTCTATCACAAATGGTTCTGCCTTTGGGCGTTTCTTCATCACTCGTTGAAATGCTTGTATCGTTTCCTTGCTTAATGGCACTTGCCTTGTTCCGCTCTTTGTCTTAGGCGTTTCAATATAATAACCCTGTTCCTTGCTCTTTAGTAACTGGTGGTCGATAACCACAACCTCATGGATAAAATCAACGTCCATGATTGTCAGTCCGCACAGTTCCGAGATACGAAGTCCTGTCTTTAACAGTATCAGCACATCATCATAATACTTATGATACACATTATCTGTTTTAATGAATGACAATAAGGCTTGTTCTTGTTCCTCTGTCAATGCCACTTTCTCTTTGGTATCATTTTCTAGGACTTCACTCAACTTGAAATCAAAAGGGTTCTTCCTTACACAATCGTCTTGTATGGCGATATAGAATGACGCTTTTAACGAGCGTTTATGGTTGTTAATGGTGTTATAGGAAAAGCCTTTGTCTTTCATGCGTAACGCCCATTCCTTAGCGTCAGAGGGTTTTATCGTATCAATGCTCCTAGCACCTAACTTGTCCTCTTTCAATAACCGCATGAGCTGTTCCCGTTGTTTCTAGTGTGCTTTTCTTCACGTTTGCCCTCTGTGCGTTCTGTTTGGCGTAGAGTTGGCAAAGCGTCATTTTCTTGCCTGTGCTGTCGATACCGTCCTCAATATCTCGTCTTATCTGCTGTTCCAGTTCACGAAGTGAGGATTTTTCCCGTTTTCCCTTTGGTGTCGGGTCTGTGGGTGTCAATCTCCAAGCATACACATATTTTGTGTTTCCAAATGCGTCCACATATTTATATAAGTATTTTCCGTCTGTTCGTTGGCTCTCTCCAGTATGCAGGATACGTCCTTTGCTATCCCGTCTTTTTTCTTTCATGGTGTCTGCTCCTTTCCTTATTGGAAAGAGCCTTGATATGACTTGTGTTTATCATAACACATACAAGGCTCATTTGCATTAGATTGCGTCCAATTTATCAATAACCTTTTCAAATTGTCGGCGTTTAATCTGTATGCGGTTGCCATTCATAATGAGCCAGCCAGCGTCCTTATTTTCCTCTGCCAAGCGTCTTAACTTGTTTTCTCCGATACGGAAATATTTTGACGCTTCTTCAATGGTAAGGGTGTACTTTTCCCATACGGGAATATCGTTGTTATTCATTAGATACCCCCTTTCCCATGTTTCGTGTCATACTGGATATAGGGGATAAGGTCGGTGCGGTCTATCCTCTGTAAGTGGGCGGTTAGTTTGCTGGAAAGGGAATTGCTGTATCTTGCCTTATCAAGCATAGTTCCCACTTTTTCCAGTCCACCTAATGCGTCATGTTCTTCCAAGAAATAAAAACTTTTGACAGCGGAAATCACGCCACCCTCTGTAAGCCATTGCTGTGTTTCCTCAAGAGAATTATGTAGTTTCGGTACTTGCAGTTTTAAGACTTCCACAGCCCCTAAAAAGCGTTCCCAAAACCGACATGTTTTCCATCTGCTCTTATTACTTTCATTTCTGTTTGGTACGACAAAGCGTAGGTTGTTTGCCAATAGCCCGAAAGCCAATTCGCCCAGTTCCAACGGTCTGTCCTTGAATGTCATGGCAAAGGCATGAGCCTTATCATCACGCAGTTGCATTTCTGTCCGTTTCCAACTGTCGACTTCCTCAAGAGTCTTATTATGCTTTGAACAGACTTCCTTATCCTTATCATAAAAACGATAGGACAATCCCGATTTTCCAGCACCGATATAAACAGTCTTTGCGGTGTCGAAATCATCAAACTTGCTTTCGTCAAAGTGGTAGCCCTCACTATTAGAAATAAATTCCTCTTTTTCGCATTTCTTCTTTACCTGCTCTATGGTAAAGAATGGCTTTTCGTTCTTATCATCAATGGCAATATCAAGTCTTGTGAAATGGAAATTATCCAGTCCGTATCTTCGCTCACAGCGTCGGAACATATCTCCAAAGGTACTATTCCTACTGTCGAGAATACGGAAAATATCATCACAACCTCTGCCAGTCATAACAAGATAACAGCCTAGCCCCTTGTTGGTTGTCCTCTGTCTTTCTTGCGTCCCCCGATACATAAATATCTCCAATCTGCCAGCGTGCTTGATAAGTCTTGAATTTTATCGTTGCTGGATAAACATTGAAAATGTCAGTCGGTAAACCTAAAATGTGCATGATTACATCTTCAGCGGTTGCCGTTTCAAATACAATGCTGATGTAATCAATCTTAACGGATAAATTTTTGTGTGTAGTTATAGTGCATTTCTCCTTTCGTATGCCCCGTTTTTTGCGGGGTAAAAATCGTGTTTTTTCCTTTATTTATCACAGTTTCTAGGTACTATGACATGTATACGCAGGGCGGTGTTACATATACGCCCTTTATGAACGCCTAAAGGCGTTCCCTTTCTTCCTGTGTCTGATCCGTTCTTAACGCTCACGAGCCTTGTAAGGCTCGTGGCTAAACGGAACAGCCCCAGTCAGAAACCTTATTTTCGGTCTGATAGTCCATGCCTATTCATGCTATCAAAGTGAAAATACATCTTTTCTATGCTTACTCAAGCGTGTGATTGACCCTAGCGTGCTTAATCACTCTATCTGATACGATAATAACGCCATTAGAATTACTTGTCAAGAAGTTTTTGTTGACTTTTGGATATATATTAAGTATGATATGCTTATAAATACCAAGAGAAGCAACGAAAGGAGCGGTTATACTAAGTTATGGAGCATTATGAAAAGAAAATCAGTTTCTTAGGAGAGAACATACAGACCATAAGAAAGCATAGAGGAATGAAACAACAGGAACTTGCGGACAAAATCGGTATCAATATGCAGAGCCTTTCCAAGATTGAACGAGGTGTGAATTATCCTACCTTTGATACGTTAGAGAAGATAATGGACGTGTTGGGAGTAACACCCAATGAATTATTATCGGGAGAATGGAAGTATATTGACCACACTGAGCCCTATATCATGGATATTATCAAACGGGAACAAGACTTCAATGTTTCCTTAGATTACCTGTCTGAAAATGAATTTTTCGATGATGAAAAAAGAATGCACATTTTACAAGGCATATAAACTCATACAGTATATCCATAACTACATTACCAATGAGGTTACGGAGTTGGAAGAACTTATGGAAATCAAGCAGTTGATACAGCGTCAGAAATTGGAACGCATGATGAAAGTACATAAGGAAATGCGAGGGTTAGACCGATACAGAGAACAGCCCAAAGAGTATAAATATCACGACCCTTATGATGATTGGATATTCCGTCAGCTTGCAGATATAGACAACAGAAACAACATTCCCAACACTTCGCCACAATTAGATTTTAATGAAACGGACTATGAAGATTATCTAAAGGCGAAATGGAACAGAGGTCTTTAATTTCCTCTTGCATGGAAGATACAGCAAACAAAAGCCCAGTAAAGAGTGCAAAGCACCACCACTGGTGGCAAGGCTCTTGACAGGGCTTTTTCTTTTCTGTTGTGGGGTAATCAAGAGGAAGAAAAAAGAAAAAGTGTGCATTTTTGTTCCATAAATGCTAAGGGTATGCTGATTTTCATTGTAGCGGATATATGGAACTGCTATAATATGGGTATGAAGAAAGCGACAAATTTGAAAGTGTTAATAATTTTCAAACAGCCTCATTGCATGGAAATAAGAAACAGACTATCCTTAAAGTAGGAGGTGGCACAAATGGCAAATGAAGATAAAAAAAGATTTCAACGCTATGTTGCATGACAGTAAGGACATGCCAAAATTTCAAATTATCATAGACCAGAAAAGTATTGAGAAATATGGTGGAAACAAAATGTATTTTGCCCCCCGATTGACTATGACAAAGTAATGAAAAAAGTTCCGTATGGTAAAGTGATTACGGTTGGAAAAATACGAGAACACTTTGCAAAATTGAGTGGTGCAGATTTTACAGAGCCGATTACAGCGGGTATATTTGTTTCTATTGTAGCTTGGGCAAGTTATCAGCGCTCCGAAGATGAAACACACTATTGGAGAACATTAAAAGCAAACGGAGAATTAAATGCTAAATATCCAAATGGTATAGAAGCACAGAAAGAAAAATTAGAAGCAGAGGGACATACCATTATTCAAAAGGGGCGTAAAAATATACGATACTATGTAAAGGACTATGAAAATTCTCTTTTTGATTTGAAATAGGCAAATTCTATTTCACAATTTCATATCTCTATACACAAAGCAGTTAGTCTTAGGATTGACTGCTTTTTTCATACCTAAATTTCAGATTGGAGTGATGAAATGGTGTTTGTTAGAGCTGTTCACTAAGATTATCGGTGCATAAAATTTTATTGTGGTGCAGATATGAAAATGATATAATGTGGATATGAAGAAACGGACAAACTAGAATTTGTCGAGCTGGTTAGTTCGAGATAATTTTGAGTTTGTTAAGATGTGGTGCACTTGATGGAATCACAGGTACGACATCATATTATGGAGGATGAAATAGATGATAGGTTTGATTGTTGCGAGGTCAAAGAATAATGTTATAGGCAAGAATGGTAATATACCATGGAAAATAAAGGGAGAACAAAAGCAATTTAGAGAGTTAACAACGGGTAATGTGGTTATTATGGGGCGAAAGTCTTATGAAGAAATCGGTCATCCGTTGCCTAATAGAATGAATATTGTTGTTTCCACCATAACAGAGTATCAAGGAGATAATTTAGTTTCAGTTAAATCATTAGAAGATGCATTATTATTGGCTAAAGGACGAGATGTATACATATCTGGTGGATATGGACTATTTAAGGAAGCTTTGCAAATAGTAGATAAAATGTATATCACAGAAGTAGATTTAAATATTGAAGATGGAGATACATTCTTTCCAGAATTTGATATCAATGATTTTGAAGTTTTGATAGGGGAAACACTTGGTGAGGAAGTGAAATATACGAGAACATTTTATGTAAGGAAAAATGAATTGAGTAAATTTTGGATTTAGGGTGTTTTCATAAATATATTGCTTTTTATGCATATATAAATTGTTGTAAGACAAATCCCAGTTTGAAAAGGGGAAATGAAAAAGTGGCAATTTCAAATATAAATACAATTATTAGTAATGATATTCAAAAGTTTGGAACATTGTTTTAGCTGTTGATAAATATAACTCATGGCGAAGCGATTTAAGCAAAACAGAAATCATAAATGATAAGCAGTTTATTGAGTACACAAAAAATGGATATGCTACTACATTTACCGTTACCGTTGCAGAACCATATAAACGCTGGGAATTTGATATGGAGAATAGCAACATGAAAGGTCATTGGATTGGTGTTTTTATAGACAAAGGGAATGAAACACAAATTGATTTTACAGAAAATGTGACACCTAAAAAGTGGTTTATGAAACCTTTTGTAAAACTCTATTTGAAGAAGCAGCAAACTCAATTTGTTCTGGACTTAAAAAAAGCATTGGAATAATAAAATTCAAGATTGGAGGGTTGGAAATGGCTTCAAGTAAAGATTATTTACAATTTGTTTTAGAACAATTATCAGAATTACAAGAAATAACATATCGTGCAATGATGGGAGAATTTATTATTTATTATCGTGGAAAAATCGTTGGCGGTATATATGATGATAGGTTACTTGTAAAACCAACAAAGTCTGCAATTTCTTATATGCCGACAGTTACTTATGAAATTCCATACGAAAACGCCAAAGAAATGTTATTGGTGGAAGAAGTTGATAATAAAGATTTTCTGACGGGGTTATTTGATGTGATGTATGATGAACTACCAACGCCAAAACCTAAAAAGAAAAAATAAACAGCTTCTAGTTTACAATTTCATATCCATATACACAAAGCAGTTAGTTTTAGGATTGACTGCTTTTTAAAAAGACACCATTTAGGTGTAATGATGTCTTTGGGTGTTATTTTATAGGTCATATCAAGGCTCATTCAATCGTGGTAAATTCGTGGTAAAATGAGTTTTTTCTATACTTCAAAATACTTGAAAGTATAGTGTTTATGCGGATAATCGAAAATTAGATATAAAATTTATTAAAAATATTTTGTCGTTTCCTATACGCATATTTGCCGCCGCATGACTTGTAAGCTGAGGTTCACAGCCGCCTTGTGCCGCAAGGAAACAAAATGTAATCATTTCACGCTGTTTGTAGTCAAGTCCTTTTCGCGTGTAATAATCGCCAAAACAATTATCGGCAAGCCATAAATTTATATGTCGGCTTTCTTCCGGTCCGGACTCCCAAAAGTCACGCATACCCTCGCCGAAAATTTCAACCTGTGCCTTTGTTCCTTCTTCACGGCGATTTTCAGTTGTTGTAGTGGCTTGATTTTCAAGCGGAAGTTTTATTCCTTTTTCAGTAAAGACTTTGTTCATCACCTTTAAAAACGGAAAAACTCTGCCTATTCCCAAATATGCCGTTGCTTGATATACAATCTCTCGTATCTCAACGGGTGTAACGCCAAAATTTATTGCCGCACCGAGCATTATCGAAAATTCATCTACGCCCTGACAGCCCAAAAGTGTGGCTAAAATTGCGATAAATCTTGTTTTATCGTCAAGGTCATCGCTGTTGACAACTTCGTCAAACGCAAAGTTATCAAATCGCTCAATAAATTCGGGATCTGTTTCCAAAAAAGCAGAATGGTATTTCGGAAACATTTTTTCATGATAATTTTTGAAAATTCCGTTATTGCCATTTTTCTTACTCCTTTATTATTTCACTATTTGTTTTGCATGGTCCGCAACAAGCTTTTCTGATTTTGAAGCGTCTGCACCGTGAACGGCAAAACCTTTTTCAAAAATCGCTCCTGTGCATATTTTCTTTAAATCTCGCTCACAACTGCCAAGACCACTGCCCTCGTGCGTCATTACGGCAATTACCTTTTTACCGTTCCAATCAAGTCTTTCAAGCTGCGTAAACACCGCCATAGGATAAGTGCCCCACCAGCATGGACCGCATATGAATATATTTTCATATTCATCAATGCTGTCAAGGTATTTTTTAAGTTCAGGTCTTGCGCCGCTGTTAAGCTCTTGCTTTGCGTCATCAATACACTCATAATAATCGGCTGAATATTCCTTCACTGTTTCAATCTCAAATAAATCTCCGCCTACGGCTTTTTGAATAAACTCTGCGACAATCTCTGTATTTCCTTTATCCAAATTTTTAATGCTTCCGTTCCAATAATTTTGACCTTTTCTTGAATAATAAATAATTAAATTCTTTGACATTTCGTGCACCTCATTTACTTTCAATTTATGATTTAATTTTAATACAACAAACCGTTATTATCAAATCAATATTTTAATCGTTTTCATAAGTTAAACTTATGTGAAGTAAAAAAATACGCACAAATATGTGCGTATTTTAATTTTTATTGAGTTGTACTTTTAATTCATTTGCAAATTCCTCTATGTAATAATTTGAATTTTTAACTTTCCAAAAAGCACAGTAATTACGCTGTATCTGTTTCCCGTCTCGTAACAGCGGTAAACGTTTTGCGGCAGGATTTATATTCCAAAATGTGCCGATACGTTCAACAGGCATAAATCCACGATTACCTGCAACCATAAGTTGTCCCTCGTCAAGAGTTTGAGCATAAATAAAGTTTCCGCCAAATCCCAGTACCTGCTGATAAAATTCACGTTCCGACTTTTGCTGTTCCTTTGACGTTATCAAAATACACGGCATATTTTTCAAATCATCAACAGTTACTCTTTCTTTTTTGACTTAAATCGTTTCTTAAACAAACCTCTGCATAACAGCGTGCTTTTTCCAAGTTCAAAATTCACAAATTCGTCCGAAAATGCACGTCTTTGGTCATTTATGGCAATGTCTATATCATCGGAACGTAACAAGTCATATATTTCCTCGTGCGTTCCCGTAATAACGCTTATAGACACTTCAGGATACTTTTCCGAAAATAATGCGATTGCATTATTCAATTCTATACTGCTGTAATGTTTCGGATAAGCAATTTTTAATATCAGCTCGTCATCTCGACCTATACGCTGTACTTCTTTGCATATACGTTCAGCTTCTAAAAAGAAGTGCCGTTCCGTGCCTATACATATATTCACCTGCATGCGTAAGAGAAAATCGTCTGTTTTCTCTTTTTATAAGTTTAACGCCTAACTCTTTTTCAAGAGATTGTATCTGCTGTGAAATTGCCGATTGCGATATAAAACACTTCTCCGCCGCCTCCGTAAAACTGCCTTCCTCGACAATCGTGCAAAAATATTTTATTTGCCGCAATAACATATCCCCACCTACCGCTCTGTTGTTTGTTTTAGTTTCTTTACTAATTATATCATAATCAAGAATTAAAGTCACGAATAAAATATATTTTATTACTCTTAATATATTGATATTACCAATATTTATCTTGACTTTAACATAAATCAGATTTATAATTATGCAGAGAATGAATTTTTTCAGATACGGAGGTAAACTAATGAAAAAATTACTGCAAAAGCATTAGCCGTTCTAATGGCGTGTACAATGATTCCGGCAACATTACCGATTGTTTCAAATGCCGAAGTCAACGATGTCATAGACGGTACAAGTGCTGTACTATACAGCCACGATGCATCTGACAGACCTATGGAATCATTAAACAGAGGTCTTGTCGTTCAAGCATTGAATGGCGGTAACTACTTATCTTGGCGACTTATGGTTGACGAGGACGAAGTGTACGGAACTTCAGAAAGCAATGTACCATTCAATATATATAAAAACGGTCAATTTCTTGCAACCGAAACATATTCGACAAACTATATCGACCCTAACGGTACAAGTAGTGACACATATCAGGTAGCACCGATTGTAAACGGTGTTGAGGGAGAGAAAAGCGATTCTGTCGCTCCGTTTGCAAGCGGCTCGAATTACTTTGACATTCCCGTTGACAAACCGAAGTCAACACTTACCACAACAACTACAATAACCACTGACGAGGACGGAAACGAATTACCTGAAAATCAGTGGTACACGGAAAAAAAGGTAAATGAATACACTATCGGTGATACCTCATGCGGTGACCTTGACGGTGACGGAGAATATGAACTCGTTGTAAAATGGGACTGTGCTCCACGTGACAATTCACAAGCAGGTCTTACAGGAAATGTTTATCTTGACGCATACAAGCTTAACGGCAAAAAAATTATGGCGTATTGATTTAGGTAAAAATATCCGTGCAGGTGCGCACTATACCCAATTCCTTGTTTACGATTTCGACATGGACGGTAAAGCGGAAGTTGCCTGCAAAACGGCTCCGGGTTCAATTGACGGTGTGGGGAAATACGTTTCGGAAACAAGCAGTGTTGATGAAATCAGAAATGCCAATGACAATACCGTCAGCTATGTAAATCAAAACGGCTACATATTGGACGGTAACGAATACTTTACCGCATTTGACGGCGAAACAGGTAAAACAATCGATACAATATACTACCCTATCCCACGTCTTGACTACGAAAGTTGGGGCGATACAAACGGAAACCGCTGTGACAGATACGTTGCAAGCGTTGCATGGCTTGACGGTCAGCGTCCTTATGCGGTTTACTGGAGAGGTTACTACATGGGCAGAAACGGCAGACAGCGTCACGGCACATGCGGTATCAGCCTTGAAAACGGTGTCCTAAACCCTAAATACAAATTTGATACATACAGCGAGGATACCGACGCATACACTCCCGGTAACGAAAAATATGTCGGCGAGGGTAACCACAATATGACGGTTGCAGACGTTGACGACGACGGTAATGATGAATTTATAAGCGCAACGCTTTGCTATGAGGTAAACGACGAGGACAAGCTTATGCCGAAGTGGTACGGCGGCAGACAACACGGTGACGCACTTCATATCGGCAACTACGACCCTACAAACAATAATTTCGAATACTTTTCCGTTCATGAGCACGGCGATTTTGGTATGACGCTTATGGATGCAAAAACAGGTGAAGAAGCCTTCCACGTTTCCGATAGCAATGATACGGGACGTGGTCTTATGGCAAACATAGGCATGGGCGGATATTATCAGATGTCCTCTAATGCAGGTACATACGTTGCATACGGCAACAATGTGTTTAAAAAGTAAATGCAAGTATGGGTCAGAATTTCAGAATTTTTTGGGACGGCGACCTTTACGATGAAGAACTTGACGGTCTAACCATTACTTCATGGAACGGTGCGGGACGAAGCACAATCTTCAAGGCAGACGGTTGTACAAGCATAAACAGCACAAAAGCAAACCCGGCACTTCAAGCCGACATATTCGGTGACTGGCGTGAGGAGGTTATCTACCCTCTTACGACAAACGATGCGCTTCGAGTATATACAACAAATATTCCGAGTGAATATAAAATTAAGAGTCTTATGTTTGACAGCGTGTACAGAAGCGGTGTTGCTTCGGAACAGTCGGCATATAACCAACCTCCTCATGTAAGTATGTATATGAGTGAAGCGGTAATGAGAGGTAATGTTACAAATATCAGTATTGAACACGAGCCTACAAAGAAGAATTACATCAAAGGTGAACAACTTGATACAACAGGCTTAAAACTTATCGCAACATACGAAAACGGCAGAGTAAGCGAACTTACCTATTACGAAACAAACGGCTATGACCCAAGCAAGCTCGGCGAACAGACTGTTACAGTTTCATCAGGCAACGCAAGTGCTTCCTTTAAGGTAAATGTCACAAACGGCACAACATATTACAGTGACAATTTCAAGACAACGACCTTTCAGACATAACGATTTCACGGCAAGATAAAGCCGATCAATCGCAAAAGCTTGACGGTCTTGATTTAAATATCGGTTCAAAAAGCTCCGGCGGTGATAAAACAAGCGGTTACTTCCTCGGAAACAGAAACGGCAAAAGCTTTTTGGCATGCTTCGCCGGCAATACATCCTCGGCAAGCCGCGGTGCGTCAATAAAATTCAACGAAGAAAGCTATGTCCCTAAATTCACTGAATTAGCCGATAACGAAAAAATCGTACTTAACTTTGACGCATACTATCATTCAGAAAAAGATACAATGCAAATTTACGGCGTAACCAATTCCACAAACGGAGCAAGCAATAAGCTTATTTACGACCCTTACCTTTCATATCAGAATAACAACAGTATTCCGCTTAACGAATGGTTTAACGTAAATATCGAAATATCAAAATATGACAGCACGAATAAAAATGCAAAAAAAATGCGACAATCACAATGACCGACCTTGACGGCAATCAGCTTTATACAAATTCGTTTAGAACAGTCGGTCAATACATCGATAAATTTGCATTTTATGTGCCTGACGTGCAAGTTGATATAGGCTATATGTCGCTTTCGACAACAACTCTTTTCGACTCAATCGACATAACAACCGAACCTACTAAAACATCATACACCTACGGCGATGATCTTGACCTAAGCGGTATGGTTGTAAAAGCATACTATTCGGACAATACCTCAAAAACTATTACAGATTACACTGTAAGCGGTTATGACCCGACAAAGGTCGGTAAGCAGACCGTAACCGTTCATTACCTTGACATGACGGATACATTTGAAGTTACGGTAGCGGAGGGCGAACTTTCCTCAATCGAAATAGCTTCAAATCCGAGCAAAACAACCTACTTTACAGGTGAACAACTTGATACAAGCGGTTTATCCGTAAAACTAAACTATGCGAACGGCTCATCGAAAACAATAACGGACGGCTTTGACGTAAGCGGTTTTGATAATCAGACAGTCGGTACAAACACATTAACCGTTTCATACGGAGGAAAAACGACAACATTCACCGTTACAATAGTAAGCAGTGAACTTACAAGCTATGTAAATGACGACTTTGAAAGCTATGACGACTCTCAAATAACAATCAAAAGTCAAACATTAACTGAACAAAATCAAGACTTAGGACCGTTTAAATTAACATTGGGTACAAACAAACAAAAATTAGACTCATACCCGCACTTTGCAATACTTACGGATAACGGCAACAAATCACTTGAAATAGCAACCGGCGGCTCGGCAAATCCGGAAAGAGGTCCAAAGATTACGCTTGGCGACAGCGTAACTTTGCCGGAATTTGCAAACATTCCTGCAAACAAATACCTTGTATTTGACTTTGATGCGTTGTATCAAAACGATACATCAAATGTACAGCTTTGCGGAGTGACCGATTCATATTTATCAACAGCATTTAATAAGCTTACATACGACCAATATTTATCTGTAAACAAAAACGCAAATATCCCGGTAGGCGAATGGGTCAATATTCATCTTGCCGTAAACAACAAAAAGGATTTGTTCCTGACTATAAGCGACAAGTCGGGAAATGTTCTTAATTCAAGAAAAGTCACAACATCGGGCGATAAATTTGAAAAATTCGTATTCTACGGCGGTGTAGGTAAAATACAGCTTGACAATTTGAAAATATATGAAGATAAAATTTCATCAATGACTCTTACTCCTCCGACAAAAACATCATACGCACTCGGTGAAGAACTTAACCTTGACGGAATGGTCGCAAAATTAAATTATTCCGACAAGTCTGTCGGAACAACGGCTTATACGGTAAGCGGTTATGACAAAACAAAAGTCGGTATGCAGACTGTAACCGTTTCATACGGTGATTATTCGGCGAACTTTTGACGTTACCGTAAACGGTATATCGTCTATCAAGGTAACACCTCCTACAAAGACAACATATCTTGAGGGGCAGGACCTTAACACTGACGGCATGGTCGTTACAGCCGTAACCACTGATAACCAAAGAATTACCGTTCCCGACGGTTACTCGGTAAGAGGTTTTAACAAGACAAAATTAGGAAAACAGACAATCACGGTTACATATCAAGGTCTGTCGACAGAATTTGAAGTCAATGTAATTTCCGTAAAGAGTATTGAACTTACAAAGCCGACAAAACTTGAATACAAATACGGCGAAAGCCTTGATACATCGGGCATGAGTGTAAAGGCTATATATGACGATAATCAAAGCGAAGTAATAAAATCCGGTTATTCCGTAACGGGCTACGACAAGACAAAATCGGGTACGCAGACAATAACCGTTACATACAGAAATCAAACGGCTACATTTGACGTTACGGTTGCAGAACCTCAAATTACGAAAATCGAAATCACTACCCCACCGACAACTACGGAATATTATGTCGGACAAGATTTGAAAACAGACGGCATGGTTGTTACCGTGACATTCGAGGACGAATCAACTCAAACTACTACGGCTTATACACTTAGCGGCTACGACAAAAGACGGTCGGCACACAAACCGTAACAGTTCGCTACAAAGGTTTTTCCGATACATTTGATGTAACAGTCAAAGAAGCGGAAGCTGTTTCGATAAGCGGCGTAACAGTTGAAGATAAGACATATGACGGTAAGCCGATTGAATATAGCGGCACACCGACAAGCGACAACTACAGCGGTGACTATGAATACATTTGGGAAACGGCAGACGGAACAGTGCTTGACAGTGCTCCGATAAACGCAGGCAACTACAAGCTTGTCGTAAAGGTATCGGATGAAACTTTCGCACACACAGGCTCGGTTGAAATTCCGTTCACGATAAACAAAGCGGCTCTTACAATTACGGCTGAAAATAAATCTATTGCTTTCGGCATGAATGCTCCGGAATTTACATGCAAAGCTGACGGACTTGTTGACGGAGATACACTGTCAGCTACATACTCATGCGACTACACTGTTGAAAGTCCGATTGGCGATTATGCTATTATTCCGACCGATTGTACATTTACATCGGGCAGCAAGGATAACTATGACATCACATACGTAAACGGCACTCTTACCATAAAAGAAGCCCAAAAAGGTTGATATAAGCGGTGTAACCGTTGAAAGCAAGACATATGACGGTGTTGCCGTTCAGTATAGCGGCACTGCAGAAAGTGCGGACTATGACGGTGAATTTGATTATATCTGGCAGACTGACAGCGGTACGGTGCTTGACTCTGCTCCGATAAACGCAGGCAACTACAAACTTGTTGTAAAAGTACCGAGTGACAACTTAGAATATGTTGGTTCGACAGAAGTTTCTTTTACAATAAATAAAGCAAATCTTACGATTACTGCTGCAAATATGAGTACAAACGTAAATTCAGTCGTGCCTGCATACAAATTTACTTCATCGGGTCTTGTCGGTGATGACGCACTTGATACAATATTCTCATGTGAGTACACAAAAAGACAGTGATGTCGGTACATATGTTATCACCCCGACAGATTGTACATTTACATCGGGTGTTAAAAATAATTATAACATTGAATATGTAAACGGTACTCTTTCGATATACGGTTCAAGCTATAACAAAACATCAAAAACGGTAAAAATATATTCTAAATATGATACAGATATAGACTGTTATATAGTATCGTACGCAGAAAACGGAACTCTTGACGGTATCAAAAAAGAACATTGTTCTCTTAAAGCTGACAAAATTTCAACCATTGATATTTCATCATTAAAGATATCAGAAAATGATAGTATAAAAATATTCCTTTGGGATAACAACCTAACACCGGTTGAAATAACAAATTAATACAATAGCATTATTGCAATATAAAAGAACCGACCTCCATAGTTAAAAGGTCGGTTTTTTTGTATTTAATTTAACTGTCTATCTACACTTTCTTTAATACAAAATACACTACATTTATCTACATTTATCTACATTTATCTATATTTATCTACATTTATCTATATTTTATGTACAAATATTAATATTTGCTTCTATACTATATATTATTTATCTATTCGCACTTAAGGCAGCACCTATAATTCCTGCATCATTATTCAAAGATGCAATTTCAATTTTGTCTTTGGTCTATATTTATTGAATTCATTTATTTCAACAAATTTTCTGATTGGATTCAAAAGATATTCCCCTTCTTTACTTATTCCGCCACCAATAACCAAAATCTCAGGTTCAAAAATATTTATGACACTTGTTATACCGTCAGCAACATATTCTGTATATTTCTCAACCACTTCCAACCCTGCCCTATCACCTGCTTTTGCCGCCTCAAAAGCCACTCTGCCATTTACTTCACCGAATTTCCCCGAAATTTTATGCATTAAGCTGTCCGGATTGTCAGTCATTTTTAATTTAGTCTGATTTATGAGAGCAGTTACAGAACCATATGTTTCCCAGCAGCCGTGTTTCCCACAAGTACACCTTTCACCACCATTTATAAGTGTCATATGTCCCGGTTCTATTCCTACACCGTTAAATCCTCTATAAATTTTACTGTTAATAACTGCACCACCGCCTATACCTGTACCAAGTGTTATCAGAATATAGCTTGAAGCATTATGTCCATTTGCCGTATATTCGCCCCAAGGCAGCTGCATTTGCGTCATTTTCAAGATTCACTGAAATATTAAGCTGTTTCTCCATAAATTTACGCATTGGCACATTCTTCATCGGGATATTATTTGAATACGATATTATACCATTTTTATTGTCCACCGTTCCCGGGCACCCAATGCCAACTGCTTCAATCTTATTAATGTCCATCTGCGACTTATCTAAAAGTGTTTTACACAATTTAGTCATATCAAGCATTATCGCTTCTATCGGACGTGTATTCAAAGTAGGAACACTATCCTTTGCAATAATTTTTCCTGTTTTATCAACAATTCCTGCAGCGATGTTAGTTCCACCTAAATCTATTCCTATATAATACTTCATCTATAAATCACTCCATTCCTTAGGTTTGTTTAAAATTTTATAAAAATGATAATATAATTTCACAAGGTCCGCTAACAGTATATTCATTATTTTGAGCGGGGATAAATATACTATCTCCCTTATTCAGTTTAAGAATCTCTCCACCCATATACAATTCCCCGCTTCCGTCTGTAATTATAAGTGAATGAAAGCTTGTTTTATCAATTCTAAGCTGCACTCTATTTTGTACTTTCAGTCGACGAACGGTGAAATAATCACATTGAGTCAAAATAATATCATCACCATCAAGCACAGAATTTGAATAAGTAGATTTTTTCAAATTTGAAGATTCAAAAACTTCTCTAATATGTAATTCTCTTTTATTCCCGTCCTTATCGCGTCTATCATAATCATATACACGATAAGTCGTATTGGAATTCTGTTGTATTTCACATATAAGAATTCCCGCTCTATCGCATGTACAGTTCCCGCAGGTATGAAAAATACATCTCCTTTGTGAACAGGCACCTTATTAAGTACATCTGTTATTGTATTGCTTCTGATTGCATCTTGATATTCCTGCTTTGTAATATCTTTTTAAATCCGTAATACAGATATGCACCAACATTGCAATCAGTATGTACCACATTTCTGTCTTAGCATTTGCACCGTCATGGCAAGTGGCATACTCGTCATCGGGATGAACCTGCACAGACAAATTCTTTTTGCATCTATAAACTTTATAAGTATTGGAAAATCGTCAAGGGCAAGACCTTTTGTACCTACAATTTCCTTTCCAACTATATCTATGTACTCTTTCAAGCCATATCCTTGATATTTACCATTGGCTATTATACTTTGACCGTCCTTATTAGCCGATAGTTCCCAACTTTCTGCCAGTATATTCAGTTCTGATTTTTATTAAACACAGTTTTTAATTTTGTTCCACCCCAGAGATAGTCCTTAAAAACAGGAATAAGGCGAACAGGATAAAGTTCTGACACTATTTTCACTCCTTTGATATTTATAATAGCCATGTGCAAAACACTGAAAAACATAGAGTTTATACACTTTTACGGATATGGCTAATCCGTTTTGTCACTATAAATTATATTGGGTATATAGAAAAACCACTCTGATTTGGTATAATATTTGCACGTTTTTAATTTATTTTATAATAAATAACCAACAGAACATACAAACGACACAAAATTCCATTTAGTTTGACATGGGTAACGTTTTTTTAAGATAAGAATTTACAGTCGGTTATATGTTCTGTTTATAAATTAATATTTAGATGTTTTGTTATATTATTTATCCATCTTCAGCGAATTACAACGTGGCATCATTCCATTTAAGTCATTCCACATAAATACTTTTGCATAAGAATAGTCCTCCGGTTCTTCCACTGTCTTTGATATATCATCACCTTTTTCAATAGCTCCTATTTCGGCTATTGACGTCTTAATCAAGACAGAATTATTGTTTAATGTTTTATAAAATGCAACTATTACAACGCTTGAGCTATCATCTGTGTCTGTACGCTTTCTTACGCTTACATTCCCTTTTTCATAGCTGTTTATCTTATATACAGCCATATCTTTTTCCGACCATTTTGCATATAAAACCATATCACCAACGGAACCTTTGGCAATAGCTGCAACTGCATTTTCAAATGCAGCATCTGTATACCATCCCTCGAAGTTATATCCATCCTTTGTCGGAACCGGCAATGTTATCGTATCTGTTTCAATAGTATACGATACAGGAGCATTTTCGGCATTTATTCCGCCATTAAGCTCATATGTAATCTTATATTCATTTATTGACCATTGTGCAATAAATGTAATAGCACCGCTTATATCATTTGGGACTGTATATGTGTCATTCTGTGTACCATATTTATAAACCGTGTCATCAGTGCCTGTCTTCCAGCCTTCAAATGTATATCCTAATTTTTTGGGTTCTTGATTAGGAATTTTAATTATCGATGTTTCCGCAATATTATATTGGGTGTTATCAGTAGGAATTGTTTCCTCATCCGCTCCTACCGCAGAGTATATAACTACAAAATTACCCACTTCTGTATACTGAGCATAAATTGTAAGCTCTGTATTATTTCCGAACAGTGCAAGCATATTTGAAGCGGTATTAAGATTATCCATCGTAATTACAGTTCCTTTTGTCGGTGCATCAAACCAGCCCTTGAAGTTATATCCTTGTTTTCCGGATTGTCATTCGGTAAAACGGGTAAATTTTCAACACTGCCGTATATAGTCGTTGTTGTACCTGTACCCTCTTGCAAATCCAGATTAATTGTATACTGTATCGGACGTACATTCACTGTTATCGTAACATTTTTACCTGGCATTATGAATGTATAGCTGCCATTTTCTTCTGTAATAGTGTTTAAATTTTCTCCGTCAGCAGTACACAAAACATTTTCCAACGTATATCCCTTAGGAAGCGTAACCGTAAATGAAACTTCATCATTTTCATATGCCTTTTCTGCCACATTTATCGTACCTTGTACTATATCTGACGGAATTGTTCCCGTTGATACAAAGCTTGCGGTAATACTTCCTGACGCTATTTCATCCCATTTTGCATATAATATTTTATTTCCCGTCGTGCCTTGTTCGATTATTTCTATCTTGTTTTGGTATTCAACATCAGTGTACCAACCGCCAAATGTATATCCCTTTCTTGTACCGGGAGCGGCAAGAGTTATTGCCTCAGTTTCAACCGTATAGTTTGACGGATTGGTGTTTGTTGCATCATTAAGTCCCTCGTAAGTTATCGTATAATTTAACAGAGTCCAGTGTGCATATAATGTGACTGTTGCTTCGTTTCTAAAGATGTCAGACAGATTGTCTTTTGTTATCCCATTAACCTGACTGCCATTGTTTTCTTCAGTGTACCAGCCGTCAAATTTGTATCCGGCTTTTGTTGGTATAGGAAGTTCAATACCATTATCAGGGATATTTTCTTCCTCAAAATCCTCAACCATTACTTCACTTCCGCCGCACGCATTAAGTGTGACAGAATACACCTGTGAATTCGGAGCTACTTTGTATGTACCATCGCCGTTATCAATAACTCTGTATGTTTCCGTGTCGGTAACATAGTTTGTCGGGTCAAATGAATATGTTCCGCCGGAAATAGTGATGACCGTTGTTGTGTTAGCGGGCTTTGTCGCACCAATAGTAGATTTAAACGTTCCGCCCGTGATATTTATTACCGGCACTGTTTCTGTAGTGGCTTCATCACCATCAAGAATACTGTAACCGTTATTCTCTGCGGTATTTTCAAAAGTGCCTCCGTTTATTGTAAGAGTTCCGGAAAAGCCCTTTACAGTGTTAATCGCACCTCTTTTACTAACAGAATTCTTAAAAGTTCCGCCATTTATTGTAATTTCGCTTGAACCCGAGAAGGTAATACTGCTCATATTCCCGTTATAATTGAATATTCCACTATTTATCACCGCGGTACCATTGGCAACTGACAGAGCATAGCCCTTATATTCAGAATCATCATTTATAACGGTATTTTCAATATTTATAGTACCGTTTGAAAGGTTTACCGCATAGCTATTTCCGTTAATTACAGAATCTTTTAAATGAAGTATTGAACCCGTACCGCTTAACATTATCGCTTGACTCATTGCCTCAACTTTTGCTCCGTCAATGGTAAGAACTGCATCTTTTACTGCAAATTTTATACCATAAGAAGTTGATGTATTAACATTCTTGATTGTGCCTTTTGTTGTACCTGTATCAACAACTGTAAGGTTATACATTGCTTCTATGACCGTTGAGCCGCCTCCACTCAATGTATGTCCATTAAGGTCAAGACGCATTGCACACTTTGTCTTTATACTTGATGTTCCCAAATCAATATCTGCACCCAACTTTACATAATCATCAGACGCTGTAAGAGTGTTAATTTCCTCAATACTCGATACAATTTTTGCTACCGGCTCCGGTGTCGGTTCCGGTGTTGGTTCCCTCCTTTTTCCGTCACAACATACTTGCCTTCGGCAACCTTTGTGATACTATATATATCTGTATCTATACAATTTGGATACAGCACAGTCGGGTCTGCGGCAAACTGCCCACCTTTTATAGATATTTCAGTTGCTGATGAGTTTGTTGGCTTTGTTTTTCCTATTGCCGATTTGAATGTTCCATCATTAATATTTATTACCGGTGACGCTATAATCTCACTTGTTTCTGCGTCTATAGACTGATAGCCCTCATTGCTATCGAGGATACTGTACCCTCCGGCATTTGTATTCTCAAAAACACCTCCATTAATCGTAACAGTACCTACAAATTGTTTATCTGTAACTATAGCACCTCTTCCACTGTTTGGATTTGTGAATGTGCCGCCATTAATTGTCAACTCACTTGAACGTGCTACAAGAAGAGTGTTTGTGGTTCCGTTATAGCCAAATGTTCCGTCATCTATAATGGCAATACCGCCCTGCAAATAAAGTGCGTAGCCTTTATAATCCGCTTTATTATTTATAAGAGCATTATCAATATTAATCTCACCGCCGTTCGTTCCTACGTTTATGGCATAGCTGCCCCCGTTAATTACTGCGTCCTTTATATTGCACTTTCGTCCTGCAACATTAATCAATATCGCTTGACCTCCCGCATCAATTTCTGCACCGTCAATATTTATTGTCGCTGCTTCTGTTGTACCTCTTATTCCATAAGAGGTTTGCGTTGTACCTGTATTTATAATGGCACCTTTGGTGCTTCCTGTGTCAACAATCGTTATTTCGTGTCTTGGGTCCACTACGAACGGTCCCGAAGATGTCAATGTATGACCGTTAAGGTCAAGATGTGTCACACTTTTTGTCGTAAAGCCTGTTGTGCCAAGGTCTATATCTGCTCCAAGAATTATATTTCCCTCAGTGCTTGTAATCGCTGCAAGCTGCTCTGCCGTTGTAACAGTTACAGGGTCCGGTAGCGGAGTAGGCGTCGGTTCAGGAGTTGGAGTTGGTAAGCCCCATTCTATATCACCTTTTATGCTTGTATGAGTTATATTATCAATCATGAATGAACCTTCCCCACTGTTTTCAGCAGAAGAAAATATAAAACCTCTTACGCGTGCACAATCAAGATTGCTTCCTCCATCAAGTATCTTAAACTCATCAAACGGAACTCGAAATTGTTTCCACTCCGTCGTCAAAGTGAATTCCTTAGTGTCTGTATAAGTAGTCATCGCACTTGCTGCGTCAATCACCCCAACATTTATCTTTTCATTCTTGCCGCTTGTAGATTTTCCATAAAACACAAAGTCTGTCATATATTCCATATCAGTTTTTAAAGTAGCACGGTTAGCAGTACGCTCATCGTCATTTACATTTCCTTTAAAGAAATCATTCGGTGAATAAACCACCTTTGCCTTTGACGGTATGTTTCCGTTTCTTGAATATTTCACCTCAAGTGCTTTTGAATCAAATCCAAGCCCTCCTTCTTCTTTAGTCGCAACGATTGTATCTCCCTCACTTCCGGATTCTGTGGATATTGCTGCCTCATATTTTGTGGTGTTCTTATTATAAGTAGCAAAATCATAAACAAATGTCTTTTCTGGATACGGAATCAGACGTTTCGGCTTTGTGTTTGAGAAGCCAATATTATCAATATAAAATTCGGCAGTTGTTCGCGTGTCTGCTGAAATCTGAACATACGTTATATCTTCAGGGTATTCAACATTACCTTCTAAACTGTATATATATTGATGCCAATCAGTATCGTCCTCTGCCATATTTACAGTAATATATGCCAGTCCACTTAAACTTACTGTCAGCTTCTGTGCAATACCATTACCTTTGATATCAATGGTAAAATACTTGGCATTCATAGACGGAACAGTATTAAGGTCAAATTTTGCTCTGCAACCCTCAGTATCAGTTGCATCTCTTGTATATGTCACACATTTTGTTTTTGTTGTCTCACCATTTATGTTTAAGACATTCGCATCTGTAATTTGCATTGTTGTTCCCGTAAATTTGGAATTCCACGCCGTAGTCTGTTTTTAAAGCCAGTCGTATCTATATCAATATAGCTTTCCTCTCCCATATCCTTATGAGGATATGTATTGGCAGTATAAACAGGTGTAGCGAGTTTTACAATTTTTACATTATCAATAGTTATAGATCCTGTATCTGCCGTAGCGGCTCCAAAATATATGCCGGAAAGAGCGGCGTCAAGCTTACCGTCAGTCTGCGGATTACCCTGTTTCACAAGCTCATTTATGCCTATTGTTACTGTTTGAACGTCTGTGTTTACATCTACAGCTTTAGTCCATACTTCCATATCAGAACCATAAAGACCTATATTTACACTTCCAGCAGTTGCTGCGGAAATATCCATTGTTATTGTCTGAATTCCATTTAAATCCCAATCAAACGGGAAATTCAGTGTTGCATACCAGTTCGCCGCCTCAGGTGTTATCGCTACATTTTCGCTTTCATCAGAATATTTAATCGAAGCCTTACCCGATGGAGCAGTATAGCTTCTGAATACATCGTCTGTGCTGAAATCTGTTGAATATACACCGTCAAGCTTTTCCGGTGCAGTGTTGTATGAAAGTAAGCGATTCTTTATATGAGTACCGTTATATGCCGTAGTCTTATAATCCCATGAATAGAGCATTTTCGGCGATGAACTCATATGCAGATTCCATGCTGTCCAGTTTACAGGAATTCCGTCATACTGATTGTCAGTATCGTCCATCCAGTTCATAATCTGATTCATCCATATATCGCTTGTGCAGTCTCCGCCCGATATGTTCTTGTCGGATGAGTCCCATCCCCATTCACCTATAATCACCGGTGCAACACGTCTTACCGGACCTATTATCGTATCCCATGCGGTTTTTGCACCCTTAACCGGATATGCGTGAGAGTCATACATAACACCATGGCCTTCCGCCGTATCTATTAGTCTATATCCATTTGGGCGTTCATTATAGCCATCAGCAAAACCGCTTATATCAAATGCCCAGTTCAGACCGCCGGCTATACAGATATTATTTGCACCTTGTTTGCGAATTTCGTTTAGAAGTTGTTGATGACCTATAGCAGTTACTTATTCACCACCAACTATAATTTGTCCGCCATTATACCACACGTCCCATTGTTCCACTGTAGTTGGTTTTTCAACTCCTACCGGTTTTATATCATGTGGTTCATTCAAAAGACCGAAAAGTACCGCACTGTTATTGCCGTACTTAACAGCAAGTTCTTTCCACATATCAAGATCGTCTTGTTGTGGCATAACATATCTGTGACAATCATGAATTATATACTTGCCTCTCGCCTGTGCGGCTTTAACCATATCATCAATATATTTCTGATATTGTTCCTTTGTTAAGTTTTTTTCGTCCCATATGCTGCCGTTTTTCCAATATTTAGGATTTATTGGCAGACGTATCAGATTAGCTCCCCAGCTATCATAGACCATTGTCATAGACTCAAATAGATGTTCTGCCATACCCCAGTCCATACTCGGAACATTTACACCACGAAGAACTACCATTTCATCTGTTCCCTGCTTAACTATTTTATTTCCCTTGACCTCAAGAGGCACAGAACGATTATAGTTAATTTCCGCATTTTGAGCGTCTGCTGCAGCTTCCTCATATGTCTGTGCATAAACAGGCATAATGCAAAGCGACACTGTCATTACAATAGCCGTTACAAGACTTAAGAATTTTTTCATGAATATCACCCTTTCGATTTAATTATATAAAAAGGACTGTTTTTTTGTAGGGAGAAAGAGAGAGAGAATATTGGAAGGTATCCATTGTCCAATAAATAAAACCTATTCTAAACAGTCCTTTACTATATTAACATTATAAAAAGAAAAGTTCACCTCAAAAACGAGGTAAACTTTTTCTCACTACCGATTAATTATGTTTTCGGCACATTATTCATATTTTAATGTATAAATTTGTTTTGGAGTAACTTCAACATCGCACCAGCCATTTGTATCCACTGAAAGCTCTGTCTCTGAAAGTTCCTCAAGCGTGACTTTTTTAACACTTGCCCACTTCCTATTTTCCGTACACGGAAGTTCAAACGAGTGTACCTGTCTTTCTATTGGCGATTGTTTATCTGATATCTCCGCTATGCCACCATTAAATCTAATTCTATTTTTAACTGTTTCACTTGACGGATTAAATAATCTCACCACACACCCTAAGCCGTCCTCACTGCGTTTTACGGCACTTATGTGTAGATTTTCATTTTCAAGTTCAATAAATGACTTTTCAAGAGGATTCTTGCCATGTTCTGTTGGTGCTGTCTGTCCAATTAGTATTTCCATATTAAAATCTTCAGCAGCTTTCCATACTTGAGCATCTTCCCAATCACCCTTATGAGGCATAAAAGCATATCGGAAAGTATGTTCACCAAAAGACTGTGAACCGTTCTCTATTCTCGAATAGTTCTGCTCCTCGGGAGTTACATATATGCGAAGTTCAAAGCATCGCAGCAATGACAAATACACAGTATGATTATAGTCATTATCTGCTTCATAAGCTTTTTAGTCCGGTATTCAAAACCGCCACGCCTTCATTTTTATTGCATATATCAACAAACGAATTCATTGGATGCTCTGTCATCGGAATTTCATCGTATAGCGAATAATTAGGTTTCGCAATTGGACGCTTTACAACATCAAACTGTCCCTGTGCATATACAAACTCTGTATCAATATCTGTTGGAAATGAAACTTGAAGGTAATGATTAGGAACATTGTTATTAATTTTCGTTTCAAATTCAACCCATCTTGCACCTTTTCTGAGTGTTACAAGCATTTCTATTCTGTAAGGGGCGAGACGTGAGCTTCTTCTTTTGCCACCATCAACTATATTTTCGGGAATTGCCCAATTAAGAACTATTCTGTACTTCGTTTCAAACTCACCACTGTATACAAGACTTACAATCGCCTGTTCATTAATAGTTGTATATTCCTCATCAATTTCCGGAGTTTTATGCTCCCATGGGCTGCCGTTTTCGCCTGTGTCCTTAAAATATCCGATATTATCGTATTCCTTACCGGTTTCTTTTTCAGTAACCTTTAGCGTACCGTTTGAATTTATCTTAACCTTCAGATATTCATTTTCCATAGTATTTATCCCCACAAAGCATATTGATCGGCGTTGCAGCTCGTGTATGATACTTAGGTACAACCTTGAGTGTTTTATAACCCATCGACGGAATATCCTTAACAAATATTCTTATCGTATGTCTTGAAACAGGCAACACATCAACTGCGTCTGCCAAGTCTTGAACAATTTGATACATAGGATTAATTGATGATATATTCTGATATGGGCATACATTACCCTCAGCATCGACAATCTCAAAGCTGTCACACTCCCACTCAAGAGGAATTTCAAGTTCACACGGAACTGTCATACTTCTTTTAAACGGAGCCGGATTGAACATTACAAGTGCCATATCATTCTTATCCCATCCCGCAAAGTCAATGTCACCGGATAAATCCATAAAAGCTCTTTCAAGCACACAGGTTGCAATCTCTTGAGACTGTCTGAACCGATAGTCTACGTCATTATATACAACATCTCTGCCACACGCACCGATTGAATCATGTCCATGATTTTGAAGCATATAGTTATATGCTTTATCAATAAACTCCTGCGGATATACCGCTCCGCATAAAGCTGCAAAAATAGCCATAGGCTCAGCATATGATGTAAGCAATCGTTCTGTTTCAAAATTCTTCTGTTTGACCTTTGTTCTCGCAGAAAGAATCCAACCAAACAGTGCACTTACACTGCCTTTTGTAAACGGATAACGCATTTCTCCTTTTAAAACTGGCGAGTTTTTATTAAAATCTCTTATTACGCTCTGCTCAAAGTCATAAACTGTGCTATGGAAAACATCGACACCTTCATAAACAGCATTAGCATCCTTTATAAGCCTTGCTTCCCTCATATCCGGTATTGATGAATCATGACCGTTTGACCAGAAGCGGTTAGGCGTTGTCCACTCATCGTCCTGTTCAGAGAGTGCCTGCTCCGTCTTTTCAGCTATATATTCGTCATGATACTCATATTTTCTATGCGAATACTGATATTCATATTCGCACCTTGCCGGGTCTGCAAAACGGAATATTCCGTCTCCCGCTCCCCATGAAACGCGACGATTATCACCATCACGTTTACCATAAAACACCGGACGTTGCATTATATACCACATATTATATCTCGGTCTTTGACCCAGCCTTGAAGCATAAATTGTCGTACCGTCAGCACCCTCCCAGTAGAACTCTGATTTCGGTGCCATGTATGTATTAAGACCTCTGTAAAATGACGCAAAATCTATTCCGAAGCCATGATATAGCTGTGGCATTTGTGATATTTGACCCCAACCGAACGGTGAATAGCCGGTCTTTGAAACCTTGCCGAATTCGTTTGCGATTTTATGTCCAAGAAGAAGATTTCTTATAAGAGACTCTCCACCTACACAAAACTCATCCGGCAAACAAAACCACGGACCAACTGCAAGTTTCCCCTCGCTTATATACTTTTTCAGAATCTCCTTTTTTTGAGGTTTTATTTCAAGATAATCTTGAATGGGGAGCGTCTGTGAGTCAAGATGAAAATGTTTGTAATCCGGCTCTTTTTCAAAAATATCAAGTAGCATATCAATTGCGGTAACAAGCATATGTCTTGTTCTTTGAGCACTGAATTTCCACTCTCTGTCCCAATGGGTATTGGATATAAAATGGCATTTTATATTTTTTCGCTCCATTTACTCTTCCTCCTCTATGTAATCAAGTATTTCTGCGAGATTATTGCAATAGCGGCTACACATAGGCATTGTTCCACTTTCTTTTATATTGCCTCCCGCAAGTCCTATTGTTGTATATCCTGCAATTCTTGCCGAACATACTCCGGCACCACTGTCCTCAATAGCGATTACGCTATTACGTTCATCAAAATTGATTCCGAGTCCAACTGCACAGGTTTCAGCATAAAGCCACGGATGAGGTTTCGGTGACAACTCACCGAGCGTTCCAACACTTCCCTTGCGGAGCGGGTATCCTGCTGAAATTATTGCATCGTAAAAATCTGTAGGCTCACCCATATCGAGAGTTCTAAAAGCCGAAAGTATTTCCGGCATTGCCTTTTCATATAATCCTGATGTTACAAGTCCTATCTTAATTCCTTTTGCTTTTTATTGCGAGTAAAAATTCTTTTAATCCCTCCTGTGGAACAAAAGAATTTTTTCTGCCTCTGCCTTCCATAATTTCCTTCATTTCATGATTAACATGTTCAAAATAGAAATTCCTCGCTTTATCAAGCGACTCACCCGGGCAGTATTTATCTATACAATACTGTAAATGCTCCGATACGCTATGACCTGATACGAACGGTATATCACTATCTTCAATCTTGAAGCTTTCATCATCAAGCATACTGGCGGTTGTTTTTTCAATTATCCAAATCCAGAATTCCTCACTTCTTACCGACGTTCCATCCAAATCCATAAGCACAGCCTTGATTTTACCTTTTCTGTTCACAGAATGAAGCGGATAGTAGGCACCATAGCCAAGAACCGAGTTAACATAGGCAAGAGTCTGATTTTCGAAAGCTACAAATTCAACCTTTCCGTCTCCTGTACATAGTATATGTTTTACGCCTTCCTTACCGGAGATAAACCTTCCGTCTGTAGTGGCGGAGAGAATGCGAAATCCTGAACTGTCATCTATAATCCCCAAATCTGGTATATTGAAATTCATTACATTACCACCTCTACATTACATATTTCCGCATCAGATGAAACTGTTGTACCATTTACCACTCCGTTATCGGCTGTTATTTTAACCGTTCCCTCTCCTATGTTCTTTACAGAAATATTATATATTGTTCCTCTAAATTTTCTTGTTATCTTAAATTCAGATATACCTTTTGAAATACACGGCTCAATTATAAGTCCGTCAAAATCAGGGCGTATGCCTAAAAGATATTGTGACACCGTATAATAATTCCATGCTGCCGTGCCAGTAAGCCATGAATTTTTTGCCTCTCCGGCTCTTACCGCATCACGTCCCGCAATCATCTGCGAATATACATATGGTTCAGTTCTGTGGATTTCACTTATATCTTCAAGATATGCAGGGGCAATCTTTTTATACAGTTCAAACGCTCTTTCTCCGTTACCCATCGCTGCTTCACCAATCATTACCCATGGGTTATTATGACAGAACACTCCTGCATTTTCTTTATATCCCGGCGGATATGACGAGATTTCACCAAGTTCAAGTCGATATCTCGAATATGGCGGATAATTGAGTACAATGCCATATTCACATTCAAGATATTTTTAACGCTGTCAAGTGCTTTTGTGCCTTGCCATCTTCCTTACCTATTCCAGCCATTACACAGAAGCCGTTCGATTCAATAAAGATTTTACCTTCATCACATTCATTGGAACCAACCTTATTACCGTTAGCATCATAAGCTCTTATGAACCATTCACCATCATATCCGTGCTCCAATACCGCTTCAGTCATTTTTTAATCTCATATGAAACATTTTCATACATTTCATCATTGCCGAGTGCCTTGTAAAGCCTTGCAAATTCTCTTCCGATATACACAAACATTCCTGCGATAAGCACAGACTCTGCTATTTTGCCGTCATCATCTCCCGTAATTTGAAAAGATTCATCGGGGATTTCAGAAAAGCAGTTCAAATTTAAGCAGTCGTTCCAGTCCGCACGTCCTATAAGCGGAAGTCCATGAGGACCAAGATTATTTATAACGTGTCCAAACGAACGATTAAGATGTTCTAAAAGCGTTGCCGTATTGTTTTTGTCACAGTCAAACGGCACCTGTTCGTCTAAAATACCATAATCTCCTGTTTCCTTGATATATGCCACAGTGCCTAAAATCAGCCACAGTGGGTCATCATTAAATCCACTTCCGATTTCATTGTTACCTTGCTTTGTAAGCGGTTGATACTGATGATACGCACTGCCGTCCTCAAATTGAGTTGAAGCGATATCAACAATCCTCTCTTGCTCTTTTCGGGTATTTGATGTACAAAGCCAAGCAAATCTTGATTTGAATCTCGAAATCCCATTCCTCTGCCGATACCGCTTTCGTAATATGATGCACTTCTTGACATATTAAAGGTCACCATACACTGATACGGATTCCATATGTTTACCATACGGTTAAGCTTTTCATCATTTGACTCAAGCGTAAATACCGAAAGAAGATTATCCCAGTAAGATTTAAGCTTATCAAGTTCCGCATCACATTGTGCAGATGATTCATATCTTGCAATCATTTTCTTTGCCTTTGTCTTATTTATTACATTAAGACTTTCAAATTTCTCATCATTTTCATTCTCAATATATCCGAGAACAAATATGTATTCGCAACTTTCTCCTGCGTTAAGTGAAATATCAATCCGGTGCGATGCAATAGGATACCAGCCGGAAGCTACTGAATTTCCGCTACTACCGTTTATTACACTGTCGGGATTGTCAAGACCGTTAAAAGCACCAAGAAAAGTATCTCTATCCGTATCAAATCCACTTATTTGAGTATTTACGGAATAGAAAGCATAGTGATTCCTTCTCTCCCTATACTCTGTTTTATGATATATAGTGTTGCCATCGATTTCCACCTCACCTGTATTAAGGTTACGTTGATAGTTAACATATCATCTTGGGCATTCCAAAGACAGAATTCAACAAATGAAAACAGATTTATGTTTTTAGACCCACCGCTTGTATTTGTCACCTTAATTCTATGTATTTCACAGTTATCGTCCACAGGAACAAAAGCGGTCTGCTCAATGCGGATGCCATTTCGCTCACCGGTAATTTTCGTGTAACCCATACCGTGACGGCACTCATAAAAAATCAAGTTCTTTTTTCATTGGCATATATGAGTGTGTCCAACAATCACCGTTATCGTTTATGTAAAAATAGCGTCCACCGTTATCCGCAGGGATATTATTGTATCGGTATCTCAGAATTCTTCTGTTCTTTGCATCCTTGTAGAAACAATAGCCGCCGGAAGTATTTGAAATTAATGAGAAAAAATCCGTTTGTTCCAAGATAATTTATCCATGGAAGCGGTGTTCTCGGAGTATCTATTACATATTCTTTATTCAAATCGTCAAAATGTCCGTATTTCATATTTGTTCTCCTTACCAATAAATTTTCCAATCGCTTTTTTTCATACGCATTAGTGCTTCAAGATAGAAGTAGTCGCCCCAACTTGTACACTCCGATTTATGACCATGCTTTCTGCTATACATGCCGTCCTTTATAATTCCATTACTTTGTAGATAATCTACCGTCGTATACTTTTCCGAAAGACTTGACATCATCTTTTTTCGCTATATCAAGAAATTCTTGATTGTGATAATATTTTTCCATTTCAAGAATCCCGCATGCTGCAATCGCAGCTGCTGAAGTGTCACGCGGTTCGCAGCTGCCGTCGGAGAATATTAAATCCCAATACGGTACATAATCCTCCGGAAGATGATCTATGAAATACTTTGTCACACGTTCAAACAGCGGCAGTATCGCTTCCTCATGCGTATAATGATAACATAAAGCAAGACCATATACTGCCCATGACTGTCCTCTCGCCCAACTGCTATCATCGGAAAATCCCTGGTGTGTTTCTCCCTAAGCGGCTCATTGGTTGCCATGTCAAAGAAAAACGTATGATATGAGGACGCATCAGGTCGGATAATATTTGCGATTGATGTCTTCATATGATTATAAGCAGCATCGTAATACTTCCTGTTTCCCGTCACTTCACTCGCCCAGAATAGAAGCGGAATATTTAGCATACAGTCAACAATAAATCGATAATTTTGTGCATCATCCATAGAACCCCATGCTTGAATGAATTTACCCTTTGGCTGATAACGCTTCAAAAGCCATTCTGCCGCCTCAATTCCGTCTTGTTTCGCCTGTTCATCTTCTGTTATCTTATAATCAGCAACACTTGATAATGTAAACAAGAAGCCCATATCATGATGCTCCAGTTCAACTCGGTCAACCAACCTCTTATGAAACATTTCACTGTGATGCTTTGCCGAATTATAAAAAAGCTTTATCACCTGTAAGCTCATACATAAGCCATAATATCCCCTCATAAAATCCGGTAGTCCATGAAACGTTCTCAAATTTTTTGAACACAAGATTTTCACTTTGTTCTGTAGGAAAACAATCATAGAAATAATTTAAGCTTTTTTTCTTACGATGCTCTCCGCATATGTAATCGCTTTATCAATATTCACTTTTTATCACTCCTCCTACTATAATAAATTTATGCGTAAATTACACGACAGTCATTCGTGTATATATCCATCTTGTTGCTTAAACTGATATAATGAAAGTGCAATTTCTGACGTATCACGCCTCGGATTTTCTGTCTGTAGATAAGTCAGTCTCTCATTTGTTGTGTTCGATTTATGCAGTAGATAAAAGGAGCTTTTATCCAGCCCTTTTTATTATAATTAGTTGACGCTGTTTACCGCCTTCGGTATGAAGGATTACCTTTGATGCTGCCTCTCCGGCACTCTGCTCTGCGAGCAAATCATCCTCTGTGGGAACATATATTCTATTTGTAGTCTCATCAATAAACAACACATTATATCCCGAGAAATCAGCTATTTCAATTTTGTCTGTCTGTCCCAGAGCAGTATCAACCTTTGTTTTCAGAACAAGATTTGTTCCGTTTCTGTAAAGCAACGTACCATATACCAATCTATACATTGCACCGTAATTATAGCTACCAATGGCATTGTATATATGTGATGTATTATGGCCATTTTCAGCATACTTTCCGTCTGACACAGCAATCATTGTTTTATTTAGTGTTGACGGCTCAACAGTTTTTCCTTCTTCATTCCCTGTTTTTACATAATCAGGATTGTCTTCATTCTTCAAAGAGAATACCTTAACATAATCCACAAGCTCGCCTTTACTGTTTGTAACATAACGAATTATATCACCATGCTTTACTTCCGACATAATTTTTTGAACCGTTAGGTCCATTATAGTAACGTTTCAGATAGACATCTTCTGCAAGGTCAACCTGCATTTGAGCATTACCCTGCCAGCCGATTATTCGAGTTACACTCTCATCATTATCATTAACTGCCTTTACTACTTCGTCCACTACTGTAAGTGGTACTTTTTATCTATCTCAGGTATTACGTCACTTGTATAATATACTATTACACCTGCTGTCCGAGATTCATCCACGTTATATGCTTCAATGCGATTTTCGATTGTGTATTGTGTCCCGGTCTGCGGATAATATACCCAATCATCGAAATAGGTTAAATTTGTCTTAATATACTGTGATGTATCTCCGATATCCCTCTATCGTTTGAAACAGGAACTACAAAAACCTTTGTCTTTGAATTTATCGCCACATTATTTCCGTTATCACTATTAAATGCAAGTGTATTTCTAAGATACATGCCTCCCGGTTTTATGGAAGATGTCCTTTTAGAAAAATCGTTATACATTGTCATAGAATTGTCATGGAATACATCATTCCACTCCGGATTTTCATTGTCGCTATGATATGGAGTATCGATATATTTAATCTCTCCCTCATCGTTGAGCTTATACATAATTGGGACTCTTACATACACATAACTGTCATCACTATAATCAGCCATTATCTTATATGACGAATCCAGTGTTGCAAGCGTAGACCTCTGATAATCCGCTGCTATTTTTAATGCAGTTATTATTTTTTCTGCACCTTTGCAAGTTAAACCATCAATTTTTGTACTTCTTGCAAGTTTGAATTCATTCATATCACCGGTATAAGGAAGTAGTTTGGCTATCACATCGCTCCTGTTATCCTCAATCCAAGCCTGTATTAAGAATCCATATTGTATATCGTCAGTTTTAAGCAAATCATAACCGGCTATCCTACCTCGGTAATCAAGATACACCGTATATTTATTTCCATTTTTAATTGCTTTTTTGCGTCTTTATAGTATTCAGCATTTGTTGAATACTTATATGTCCTGTCCTCAAATTTAATTTTAGTGCCATTAGTGCTCTTTACTACACCGGTATACATCAAATTGCTTACTATAATCTTTTGTCTTGTTTGTTTCAATATCTTTAGCAACTGATAGAATTGAATCCTCTGTTATATAATAAGCATCAACAGGATTGCCCATACGGTCAGTCATGTCGCAGTCAGCAAAATTTACCTTTAATGACCCGTTTGGGTCATCATTGTACAGACCATAAATCATTCCCTGCGACTCTACAATACGTTTTACAACCATTATGTCATATTTGTATACAAAAACAACATCGTACTTACCATTGTTATCGTTATCCACTAATCTGATATAATCGCAGTTATAAAAATCTTCCTCGTCTAACGATTTTGGCGAAAATCCGTTAAGTATCTCTTTCGCTGATGAATTAAGAGATACTTTTTTGTTTTATTGTCGCTATAGTATCGTATTATGTTATTTTCAACACTTTTAATATCTTCGCCGTCTATCGTTATTATGCTGTTATTTTTGTGATAAGAGATATATAAGAGAGTATTTCCTCCGGAATCTTCCTTTCGGTAATATGCCTCCACCTTACACGCAAGGTAATCATATAAATCACTGCGGTCACTGGCAAGAAGATAATCTCCTATTCTAATACCTTTATATATTGTATCACCACTCGTTATTGCATGCTCTGAAACAGATTCTACAACTCCGGTGATTTTATAAGCATCCTTGAAATACTCTAAAGTATTAATGCTTTTATGACCGTTATTTCCATATGAAATGTATACATCGGCCTTTATAGAATCATTAAGAAGAGATGCCGCATCAGTTCTTCTGATAGAAGCACTTCGGTTATCCAGAAAGTTCTTTGTTATATCATAATTTGCGGCAATTTGTATATACGCATTATCATTGCCTCCATACATATAAGCAATCTGCTTATACCCCAAAGCATTTACAAGTGTTCTGAGTGCATTATCAAAACTTATTTCATCCGTACAATCTATATTGAAATCTACATATCCCATACTTTTAAGCATATCATGGGCTTTTTTCCCACATGTCTTCTTTGTTTGCATCTTCGTCATAAAATGAGTCACAGTTTATGTAGCGGCACACTGACAGAAAAAAATTCACCTGCCTTGATTGGCTGAAGATATGAACCATCATCAATAGGAACCCACATTTCAAAAGCTGTAAGCTTTTTTACTGTTTCATCATATTCATTCTTACCCATAATGTACGTATCATATTCAATATCCTCTATGTACGCGTCATCGGGGTTATCCAGTTCATGCTTAGGGTGCGAGTCTTGAATGAGAACATTTTGTTCCTCATCGCTTAGTCCCGCATCATTATCTCTGTTGCCGTCATCATCAAAGTTTTCAGCTGAAAACACTGATATTGCCGCTGTAAATATTACACTCAGAGAAAGCATCAACGCAATTATTTTTCTTAATTTATTCATGTTACTTCCCCTTTATCGTATTACTATTGCCGCAATCGATGGCACATCGTTATGTCTTGAAATAATCACTCTCGAAGCTTTTGCCTCTCCTGCAAGATTAGATGGAATTATATCATCAAGACTTCCCAAATGAACTCCTTCGCGACTGTCCTCCAAAATATATACACGATTATTTTTAAGATTGAAGTATCTTTCGCATTCCAGACTGTTGCTTCCTGCTGTTCCCGGATATGTCTGTATAATCATTGATGAACCTGTTATTGATTTTACAATGCCAAATTCCGTTGAATATTGAACACCGGTGAACCAGTATGGATTTTTGCCTTGCCATATACGTCCCGATACAACATCGGTATCAGGATTAGCAGCCATGTCATCAAATGCGATAAGTGTCTTTGCAGAACCGATATATGACTTTGTTTCTCCGTATTCATTGCCTCTGATTACCACATCGGGATTATCATTGTTATCAAAATCAAATATTTTATGATAGTCAACAATTTCATTATTAGCATTCGTTGCAATCCTTATAAGGTCTCCCTCGTCAATGGTTGATGTAACAGGTCCTTCGCTGCTATTATACTGTCTTTCAAGTTCTACTCCCTCAGCGGTCACAAATTCCTGTTCTGTACCATTGTATAAAAGAGTTAGTAAATAACGCTCGTCATCATCAACAGAAGTGAGCGAAACATTCTTAACCGCCGCCATAACAGAACTGTAAGTGAGCTCATTTCCTCCTGCATTATCCGAACGTATTACGGCAATTCCCGCTACCATGTCCTTAGACATATTATATAGTTCCACCGTACCAAAAGTTGCAGACTTCAAATCTTTAAATTGCTTTATCTCATAATATTGGGAGTCGTCCATTAATGATTTGCTCGCCGGAACATACATTATTTTTGTCTTCTCCGAAAGTCTTGCATAACCCGGGAAACTCCTATAGTTTGCATTATAGTATGTGTCAGAAAGGTCTGTGCTGCGGGTGAATACACTTGCCGTTGTATAAAGCTCGTCAGCATCTACATATTGTGCAGTTTTTACTGACTGAATTTCACCATTATTATTCAGCTTGTATCTTATAAGCTGATTAACTGAATCCGGGTCTGTATTTACATCCTTGAATAGCTTTTTCAATGTCTGTATATTCATTTACTTTTTTGTTATTTACCTTTGCATTCCGTGCGAACTCTAATGTTTCCATATTTCCGGATGTAGTATATACTTTTAGGTATGGTCCATCGCTATGCTCTGCCGGAAAAGCTTGTGCAAGATATGCAAAGTTATTTACCTCATCATTGTCATCAAATTCGGCATATGCTATTCTGCCACGATGGTCAAGCAATACACTGACAGCATTTCCTACTGACAATAATGAATATGTTGTATTTTGTGCCGCAAGAATATCTGTCAAGTCATACTCCGCATCATCAATACTAACTGTTAAATTCCCGTTGTTTCGAGCAGTCCTCTTAACAACTCCGTCAGCTTCTTCCCTCGATATGTAAATTACAGCATTTTCTTTTTTGTTTATCCTCGATAACTGAAAGAATATCATAAATCTTTAAATTTCCTATCGATGTAAACTTTTCGTCAGTGTCATATACAATTACAGTTTCCAAATCATTAAGTTTTATCGACGGCTGATTATAATAATCATATAATGTATTTTCATACGGTGTAAGCTGATTTATACAGTATATTGCTTCTCTGATTACATTTACTGTATCATACATTCCATCATTGTTACTGTCTATCAGAATAACCTCATCAGCGTTTTTAATGTCTTCTGTATCATATTCAGCAACATAATTGTAATTATACAAGCGATTTATTGTCTTCGGAAGTGTTTCTTTCTTCTCCGAGTTTGTTGTTTCATTTTTATAATATTTCAATACAGAACCATCAAAGTCTGAAATCAAGTCCTGCTCTAATGAAAGGACATTATTTTTCTGGTTCGGCTCAATAAATTTTAGAGTTTCATCATCTTCAACGTAAAAGCGTTTACTCTGTAACCAAGGTATCTGTATACATCTTTTATATCCGTACTGAAACTATAAGAACCTATTCTCACTTCATCTGCACTAAGACCTCCACTTCCGTCTAATGTGCGAGTTCCACATACATATACTATATCATCAAGAGTAAGTATTCTATGATAATAATACAAAGGTGTTATATTAGAAATAGAGTATATTGACGATTTATCCAAATCATCCACAACCATATATGCCTTGGACGCCGAATCAAATATCTCCAATATATCCATAAAAGAAAGCGTATCATCAATAGTCTTTCTCAAATTCGGAATAATATCGTTGCTTACCGCTACACTGTAGTATGAACTGATATTACCGCCGTTCTCGATAGCATAAACATCATATCCCAGTACACGGCACATGATAATAGCAACCTCACCCAGAGTTATCGGATTGTCAGCCCCAAATACTGAGTTGTTCTTATCAATATAACCGTTATCATAAAGAAATCGAATTTCATTGTAATATGTACTTCCGGGCACCACATCACTGAATATGGTCTTGTCATCGCTTTTCTCATAATTTTTAGCATTCACAAAACCTGCCAGATATTTTGCAAACTGACCTTTCGTTACAATACCGTTTTCCTCGTTAGGAAAAGGAATTATATCCAGTGCCATAAACTTTCCGGCAAGAAGCATATATCTGTCACTGCCTGTCAAATTCGTATACGATATGTTTCTTGATTTCATAAACAGAGATACAGAGTAAAGTATCTGAGCAGTCTGTGCTCTTGTTGCATTTGCCCTCGGCATAAAGCTTCCATCACCCATACCGTTTATAAGTCCAAGATTTTTTAGTGCATACACGCTATCTTTAGCATAATCAGAAATATCACCATCATCTGTAAAGCTATCTATCGCAGCACCGTTCAATTCACAGTTTTCTTGCTTAAGATATCGTACTATAAGAACTGACATATCTTGACGTGTAATTTTTTTCTCCCACACCGAATATATCTTCCTCAATTCCACTTACGATACCCATATCGGCAGCAGTATTTACATATGGAGCATACCACTTATTCTCATCCACATCACTGAACTTATTATCAACATTTTCCGTTTCCTTTCCGAAAATTCCAAGAAGCATCTTAACAAACTCCTCACGGGTTACGGAATTATCTGTGCCAAAGCTTCCGTCTCCGCGTCCGCTGATAACTCCAAGATTTTTTAATGAATTTATCGCAGTATACGCCCAATGGTCCGTATTTACATCTGTAAATATTTTATTGTCTTTTTTTCAGATGACACAGTATCATTTCCGGTCACTTGCGAAACTATCATAGATGTACTGCCTTTTCCCGAACCGTTTCCTGATACTGAGCCTATCCCGTTCGTTTTATTTGGATTTTTACTGATAGAATTCATGTACTCATCAAGCAATGTCCCTAAAGATGACAACGACTCCACTTTTTTTCAGTTACATATTTATAATATCCTGTACGATTACTGGCACTAAGTCCCTCAAGGCTGCTATAACTGATATAAGGTGCAAGTATATTCTTATTTTCTGAAATAAGATTGCCAATCTCACCATAACCATTTACGCATCCAAAGCCACAAGCAGAGCATTTTCATTAAATGCACTTCTCAACGATTCTATAGAATCATAATCATTTTTGCCGTAGCCGAAAGAACATTGCTGAGTAAACTATCAGATGTTATATACTTTTTAAAATAATCGGTTCCTCCGTCAAGTTCAGCCAAGTCATTATATGAGGAATATATCTCTTTTTAAAGTTTGAATTGACTTTGTTTTGTTTAAAAGCTTAACTACAAGTTCTTCACCGATGTTTTTTCGTATATCGCTTACTGCTGATACGTTTCTGTCGGCAACCGACACGGCTTTTGCAATTTCAGACAATGTTAATTCCTGTGACAAATAATTGTCAAGATTTATTATTGCCTTATATTTTTCAAAATAATTTGCACAATCAGATTCGGTAGTGCCGAGAGTTTTATACTCGCTTATACATGAGTTTATTTCTGTCTGCGAGGCATTATAAAATTTTCTCGATACTGTATTTCCATACGATAAAACCGCATATATTTGTCCATATGCCATTCCACCGGTATGAATAGCACTGTTTATTGTATTATTTTCAGTATTAATAGTATACGCACCTATATATTTATCATCTTTTTAAACACAACAAATGCAGTTCCATCTCCTGTGACGGTTCCGTTTATGTTTATAGTTTCACCACCGTCAGAAGCTATTATATGACTTTCAAAAATCGTTCCGGAAGGTGCAGTGTATTGCATTACTCCGCTTCCCACTTCTATAGGCGGGCATAAGAGTTTATAATCGGTTTCATTATTAAAAATGTATATCTCTACCGAACTATCACTTTCTTTTTTGATGTTAAAATTAAATGTTGTTGTATCACCCGCACCAATACTGCGTTGCTCAGCAAAAGACGCACTTGTACATACTCCATCGTTGTTTTTACAACTGCGAGAGCACATGCTTCAACGGAAACACTCGATGATTCATTTGTCACCGGTACACTTATATTATTTCCGTTTTCTTCAATATCGCTCACTTCCGGTTGTATACTGCTTCTGGCAGTGAAGTTTACATTATATGTTTTCTTTACTTTTCTGCTGCCTGAAGTGATTGTAATCATTCCGTTTCCGGGAACAGACTCAGGAGCGGTTATTTCATATGATGCACCCGTAAGTTCTTGGCGTGTATTGGTCTTTGGAATAGTAGGTGTCTCAACATCTACGGTTACATTTTTCTTAATATCCTCCGCAGTATATGACGCCGGCACAGGAATATTATTTGATGACGCGTTTTTGTCAAAGTCCTCGACTTTTACTCCCTTTACAAAAACTTCTGAAATATTTGCATTTTCAAAATACGCTTCTTCTCCGGTTGACGGCGGGGTTATTGCCTTTACTTCATCTGTAGAACGGTCAAAAAAGTATTTCGTCAATCTTCAATGGTTCTTCCCACGGTGTTTCAAGTGTATCTGAAGTCGGATTAGCACCAAAATAATCTTTATACGGGAAAATTATTGTCATTTGATTAAGTGCCGTATAAATATCGCTCTGTATTCCTTGGTCCATCGTTACTGACCCGGACTTAAACGCAGATGTCGGTATTGTTATGTATTCCCATTCGCCGTTGTTTGGAAGTTGGAACTTTTTGAATACTTCTTGTTCCCCTCTGTACTTGAATACTCCATGGCGATTTCAAGAACACGATGCTCTGCTGCACCATTCCCGTGGTCAACTGTCTGAGGTGTATGTACCCACATGGAAATATTTTTGTATCTCTCATAAGGTCAAGCATTGAAATACTTTCATTAGCAAGTTCTATCGGCTCGCTCTTAAACTGCATTACAAAGCCATTGTATCTTTTTGATGGGTCGGAAATCTCATGTCCCGGATATGTTATCTGCATAGCATTTCCATACTTACCTGATACATAGCTTTTTTTAGTGCTTATAGTACCTCCGTTATAACCGTAGACCATACGAAAGTCAGAGTCACTTTCCATTGAAATCTTATAGTTATATTTGATTTGTGATTCTGTATCCTGTGCGGTTACAACAATGTTTACACCACCAAGAGCAATTACAGCGGCACATATAACCGAACAGATTTTTTTTAATCATCCTCATTCTCTGCCTCCATTCTATTTTACTATCAGTTTATAGGTCTGCGGCTCAATACCGTTATTCGATACATCCGATACGGTTATTGTATATTCTCCCTTTTTATCCTTAGGAATGGTAAATTTAAAGTTACTATACGAATAATTTCTCCACGGCCAATGCGGATATGAAACCCATTTCGGATAAACCTTGTAAAGTGCATTATCAACATTGTCAACAGGCAATCCCTCAACCTTTAGTTCACCATTTAGCTCATGCTCCGTTTTATTCATAATATGAATTGAAATATGTTCTTCAATTCCTGCCTCAACCTCAAATGTCTTTGGAATTTGAATTGCTTTTTGTTTGCAGGATATTTTGTAACCAGTTCACCTATCGGTTCCGATTTGACCGGCGTTGCATGGCTTACTGATTGTCCTGTGAGTTTATCACCAATATTCGTAAAAGCAAAATCGTCAATCCAAAGTCGTCCCGAAGAGTTTAGTGTCATATTAAAAAGACTGATATATCTTACCTTGTTAAGATGAAGCATATCGCTCATACCGAGGTCGCTTATCCTAAATTTATACTGTTTCCATTCCGTGCTGTTGACATCGAATGCGATACAAAATCTTTCAAACTCACGTTTCTTGAAATTTGAACGCTGTTCATTTTGATTTGTACCTTTTTCCTGTTCAAAACGCAGTATAAAGCGTTGCTTAGAACCATCGCCCTTTGCCCAAAATGTAAAATATTCAGCATCGCCTATATCCCAAGACTTAGGGATTGTTGCCCTCGCCTGCCCTCCATACGAACCTTCAGGGCAATTATAGCTAAACATAACAGGATTCGAGCCTTGTCCCCTGCTTTCTTCAACTGCATTAGTAACAGTAAACGAGTCTGTTTCTGTGTTTTCATCGTCTTCCCATGCCTTCCATGTCATACTTTCCTTTTGGGTAACGCTCGATACCGTAAAAGGCTTTATTTCTTCGTATGGCAGTCCTCCTACTTTTATATTATCAATTATAAAACTGCCGGGACCGTCATCAAGAGATGTAAAGAGTACAGACTTAATTTGTGTTGTATCAAGTATCCCTTGCTCATTCTTAAACAAGCTTAATGGAAAAAACCAGTCCTTCCAGTTATCATGTAAATCCATCTGCATATAAGTTGTAAATAATCTACCATCTTTCAACTCAAGTCCAATTCCGATTTTACGCATATCACCGTCGCCTTTTATTCTCACGGCAAGCCATTTTGCACCGCTCAAATCAGTATCTTTATCAAAATCAGCAATCGCAGCACTGTCCCAACTATCAACACAGCTTCTGTCAAAATCAATAAGCTGACCTCTGCCTTCATAACCACTATCTGTTCGTTCTGTCCTTACTTCTTTGCCATACACTTTAAAGTCCACGGTATTATCGTCAAAATCAATAATATGTTCCCAAGTCGAAAGTGGTGATGGGTCGACATACTGTCTATCTTTTTCCTCCGGACGTGTTTCAGGCTCTTGAAGCATTTTATATTTCATATATATACCCGAATAATTTGATGGTGTAAATGTGTCATAGTCCATAAACATATTTGGATTTGCACCCGTGTGAAAAGACCATGCCGTATAGTTAAGTTCATTACGGTCAATAAAATCATGGATTTCATTCATCCATACATGTGGATATTCGCAAAGATAATTGTCATACCAGTCAAAAAGTCTTTCTCCCCAGTGTCCATATTCACCCACAAGTATAGGAGCTTCATCTACAAGACACTCTACGGCTTTTTTCAACCGGATTATATTCCGGCTTCATTGGATAAATGTGTGTGTCATAGATTACACCGTTACCCGTTTTATCCTCTAATTTATAGCCATGTTCCATGCCGTTATATCCATCGCACAGACCGTCAAAATAGTATGACCAATCAAGACCGCCCGCAATTACAATATTTTTTGCACCCTTGTTGCGTATCATATCCAGAATTTCTTGATGGCCATATACACGCTGTGTTTTCTTTCCATAGCTATCGGTAGTTTCAAGCATACCGCCGTTACGCCACATTTCCCAGTCAATATCATGAGGTTCATTGAGCAAACCAAATATAACTCCCGGATTATTTCCATAAACCTCTACTGCATCATTCCAGAAATCCTTCTGCTGTTCTGTAATAGCATAAAATTCATGCAGATTAAGTATTACATACTTTCCGCGTGATGTAATTTGATTAATTACATTATCAACCATTTTGCGGTAATCACCATAACTCTTACCCTGATACCATTCTTGTCCAAACCAAAATTTAGAATGAACGCACAAACGAACACAATTTGCATTCCAACTGTCACAAAGAAGTCCTACTCTCTTCATAAGGTCATTATCTCCGCCTGTGGCCCACTGCAAATCCGGAATATTCGCTCCGGTAAGCCTAACCTTTTCGCCTTCAGCATTATATATGTATCTGCCTTCAACATGAAGCTCCGAGGGTAATATCTTTTGTACCGTTCCAATTTTAGCTTGTGCTGATTCCTGTACAAGCAACAATGACATGCTAAAAACTGCAACAAGTAAGCAACTAATAACTCTTTTTATTTTCATAGTGAACTCCTTATCCGAATAAATATAAAATTATTCTTTTACTGAACCTACCGTCAATCCTTGAATAAAATATTTCTGGAAAAACGGATAAACAAACAATATAGGTAAAGTCGCTATTATACAAAGTGCCATTCTCGCACCTTCCTTAGGAACATTAGCGAGAAGATTTGCCGAACCCATCTGAGCTGAATTTTCGGTCAAATTCTGAATATTTGAAATCATACTTTGTAGAAGATACTGGAGATTATATTTTGAGGCTCTGTTATATAAAGAAGCGGAAGCCACCAGTCATTCCAGTAAGTAAGTGTTGCAAACAGTGCAATCGTTGCCAATCCAGGTAAAGATATGTGCAGAACAATCTTAAAATATATCTGATACTCATTTGCCCTGTCTATCTTCGCCGCCTCTATTATTGCAGTCGGTATTGACATTGAATAGAATGACCTCATTACAATTACGTGCCATGCATTCATAACATAAGGAAAAATAAGTACCCATATACTGTTCTTCAGATTAAGAATGCCTGTTGTCACCATATATCCTGCCACTGTTCCACCACTGAAAAGCATTGTAAAAAAAACGCTATAAATGTAAACAGTTTTCTGTATTTAAAATCCTTTCTGGAAAGCGGATATGCATATAGTGCAACCACCAATGTACTCATAAGAGTTCCTACAATCGTAACAAAAATAGTTACACCATATGCTCTTAAAATCGTTTCTTTAGATGTAATTATATATCTATAAGCATCAAGACTCCATTCTTTAGGAATAGCATGAAAACCAAACTCTGAAATTGCCGATTCACTTGTAAACGATGCTCCAAGAACCACGAGCAAAGGATAAACACAAGCTACTACAATAAGAAAAAATATAAAATAAAGAATAATGTCCGAAACTTTGATTTTACGTCTTTTTTTTTCTTAGCCGGAGCTTTAACTTCCGGCTGTTTGATACTATCTATGATATTAATTTCTTGTTTCTTCACTGTTATACCTCCTTTTAGAATAATGCGTTTTCGGGGCTTATTTTCTTCACAATAAAATTAGTTGTCATAACAAGTATAAATCCAACAATTGATTGATAAAAAGCTGCCGCTGAAGCCATTCCTACACTTCCCGTACCCGCTGACATCAACATATTATATACGTATGTACTGATAACATTTGTAGCCGGATAAAGGGCACCGGTATTTAACGGCACTTGATAGAATAAACCAAAATCAGAATTGAATATCTTTCCGACATTTAAAATTGTAAGAACTACCATAAGAGGAACAAGTGCCGGCAATGTTATGTATCGTATTTGCTGCCATCGAGATGCTCCGTCAACCTTAGCGGCTTCATAAAGCGAGGTGTCAATTCCTGCTATACCTGCAAGATATACAACACTGCCATATCCCGTTGTTTTCCAAAAGTTTACTATAACAAGAATCCATGGCCAGTATTTCGGATTTGAGTACCAGTCTACACCTTCTAATCCAAGTGCCGGAATAAGACTTCTATTTATCAGACCGTTCTCAACGTGAAGAAATGCCAGCACAAGAAAGCTTACAATTACGTATGATAAGAAATGCGGCATAATTACTACTGTCTGGCACAGCTTTGAAACTGCTTTATTCCTCAATTCAGAAAGTCCGATTGCCATTGCCACATTAAATACAAGACCGCCGAAAATAAACAACAAATTATATGCTATCGTATTTCTCGTAATAACCCATGCGTCCGGACTGCTAAACATGAACTCAAAATTTTTGAGTCCATTCCACGGGCTTGCCCATATTCCAAGATCATAACGATACTGCTTAAACGCAATTATAATACCAAACATTGGCAAATAATTAAACAGTATAAAAAATATTAATCCTGGAATGCACATTGAGAGAAAGGAACCATTTTCTTTTAAATCTCTTATAAGGCTTTTCTTTTTTTTTCACGTCTCATCCACTCCTTAAAAACTTAATAATTGCAATGATTAAAGAGATATATAAATCTCTTTATCTTGCAATTATTATAACATGTACTATTTTTCATTAAAATGAGGTAAACTTTAAGCTAGGTGGTTTAATTTATAAAAAGTTTGTCACATTGATTATCGGGTGAAGATTTGTAAAATCATCAAATATAAACACTTTCATAGTTTGATGCTCAGCATCTGTAACATTCAAGTCAAGCATCAATTCACCGTCTCCGATTATTTTCTGCTCAGCCATACGAACTGTATCAATCACACCGTTTTCTTTTATATACAGCTACAATCATTACCATATTTGTATCTTTTTTTCAATATCAGATGCTATCGCTTTTATTTTTATATCTCCATTTGTAAGATTAGTGATTTCCTTTCCGTCAATTTCCGCTGTTACTTTAACAGATGAAAACAGAGTTGTTTTTCCTTCTGTTTCCGACAGTGTCATATTATCAAAGATAATCTCACCAGTTCTCGCTATCTCTTTAAGTTCATCTGCACTCATTGCCTTTGTGTCGTCTGAATTATTATCAAGATTGGCATTCTCAGCCGCTTGAAATGTAACAGTGCCTATCTCAGTCATATTAACAGCATTTTCACCATTTACAAACTCCGAAAGCGGAACACTGATTTTCGCCCAATCGCCATGAGAATCAAGTTCAAATCTCCTCGTATAACGTGTACCACTTGTAAGCGTTCCATCGGCAGTGTTGCCCGTTGAAAAACTTATTTTTACAGCTCCTTTACCCTTATAATCAAAGTTTAGGTACTCAGCCCCCTTTGCACCGTTATTTGTCCACACTGCGGGAGCCGGCACAAAAATTTCGCCGGCATAATAAGTTGCCGATTGATAGTAAACACAGAAAGCCGTACTTCCATCAACTCCGCCGTCCTGCAGCCATTTTGCTTTTATATAGTCTTGATAATCATTCGACTTATTTTTGAATCCTCCCCATGTCTTACCGCTTGCGAACTTAGTATCCGCTGTTTCAAAATCCGCAACATACGATATTCCTGTCGGTTGAGTTGTCGCTTCCGGAGCAGCTGTCGGGGAAGTTGTATCCTGTTCCGCAAGCGTGATGTTATCTATTACTACACATCCTGTTACAGCTTTTTCTTCAAGTTCATCTGCACTCATCATCTTTGTTTCTTCAGCATTGTTATCGAGGTTTCCACTTTCTGCCGCAGAAAAAGCCATTCCTACCACATCTGTCAACGGCACTTCATTACCGTTATTTACAAATTCAGAAAGTGGCACACTGATTTTTTGCCATTCATCATTTGTGTTTATAGTCACTGCATGACCATATCGTATTCCGTTTACAACCTCGCCCGTTTCAAGAGATATTTTTATTTTTCCTTGTCCCTTAGCATCAAATTCAAGACACTCTGAATTTTTATTTATTGCCCATTCCTTTGGTATTGACATAAATATCTCTCCGGCATACCATGTGGCAGCTTTGTAAGTCAGTTCAAGAGCACAACCTTCTTTACCGTTTTCAGTTATTTCTGACTTTATACTGTCACTGTAGGTCTTATCATTGTTATTGAATCCTGCCCAGGTCTGCTTATGACTGAGAGTATAAGTATCAAAATCTATGGTTCTTGTTGTATTATCCGGTTTCTCTGTAGGTTCCGGTGTTGCATTTGGATTAAGAACATTCTCTCCGACATTGGACAACTCCATATTGTCAAAGATTATACTTCCGTTTCTCGCTTTCGCTTCAAGCTCCGCTGCCGTCATTGCTTTCGTTTCAGAGGCACTGTTACTCAAACCTCCGTTTTCGCCCGCTTGGAATGTCACGCAGCCTATATTGGCTATTGTTACAGGATTTCCGTTATTTTTAAATTCCGAAAGTGGAATACTTATACTTTGCCATTCACCGTTTGTATCGGCATTAAGTTTATAACTGTACTTTGTACCTTTCGTAAGAGTGTCTGTTGCGGCACTTCCTGTTGACAGGCTGATATTTACAATACCTTTGCCATTGTAATCAAAATTAAGGTACTCAGCATCCGCACCGTTTTGCCAAGCTACAGGAATTGGGAAGAAAACCTCGCCTGCATACCATGTCGCAGCTTTGTAGGTTATGCGAAGTCCTGTTGAATTTTCCTTTCCACCATCGGCTACCCATTCCGGTTTGACAAAATCACTATAATCGCCAGCTGTGTTTTTAGTTCCGCTATATGTTGTGCTATTACCAAATTTCGCATCTGCAGACTCAAAATCAGCCATATATGACACGTTTGTCGCAAAGATAGCACAGTTTATTGAAAAAATATTGACATTGCGATAATTAATGAAACTAATTTCTTCATAACTAAATCTCCTAAATATCCCTCTCATATAAGTATAGCGGTCAAAGACCGCTATACTTATACCTAATTATTTGTTCTTGTTATTGCTTGTTCTTGTTCGCAAGAAATTCATCATACTGTTTCTGTGCTTCTTCAATAATTTTGTCAATGCCGGCAGCCTTAAGTTTAGCGGCATATTCTTTCATAATCGGCTCAGGGTCCATTGAACCCATAATTACCTGTTTACGATACTCGCTCTTAACTGTCTGACATGCCGCTATTTCCGCTTCTACCGCAGTATTATCGAATTTAAAGCCGTAATCGATAGGTTTCTTAGCCTCTGCGTTAAATGCTTTCAGAGCCTCAACCTTATCAGGGCTTTCTCCTTCTGTAAGATAATTTAGGAATACATTTCCCTGCATCCACTGATAACCTTGTAATGTATACGATGTATCATCCGGAATTGTTATAGTATTATCATCAATCTTGGTGTAATGTTTTCCTTCAATACCATAGTTGATAAGGTTGCTGAGAGTCGCATCAGTGTTAAGTAGTTCAAGGAAACGAAGAACTCTTTCCGGATTCTTTGATGTTCTTGAAACAGCAAGCATCGAACCTGTTCCGGCTCCATTATCCTGCCATATATCCGATACTGTTGATTGGTCAAGTTCAAAATCAAACTTAGCGGAAGTTTCCTTGGCCTTACCTGGTTTTAAGAAGTCCACATAACAGAAAGTTTTTCCGTCCTTTAATCTCTGCTCAAAATCTGTAGCAGTCATAATGTCTTTCTTTACAAGACCTTCGTTATAAAGCTTATTAGCCCATTTGCATGCTTCAAGATATTCCGGAGTTTCTACAAGATTTACAACCTTGCCGTCATATTTATCTGTATCGTAGAAAATAACGGCTGTTCCTGCGATTTCCTCGTACTTCATAAGAGCTTCAGGTGTTCTGTCACTGCCCCAGTCAATCGGATATTGCATATTTGGTTCATTTTCCTTAATCATTTTAAGCACCGGTAACAGTTCGTCAAATGTCTTAATATTATCCATATTGATATTGTATTTTTCGGCAATATCTTTGCGATATGTCCAGCCTCTTGAATCTGCCATTTCCTTATATGTCGGTATCGCATAAAGCTTGCCGTCCACTCTTGCATTGTCTGCTATTTCTCCAAGCTGCTCAATTGTCTTTGGAATATATGTGTCAATGTAATCATCAAGTGCAAGCCATGCACCGTTTCTCGCATTTGCCGTATAAGTAAGAACTCCGGGCGTTGTCCATGCAATATCAAAATATTCACCCGCCGCTATCATTGTGTTTAGCTGCTTGCTGTACTGATTTGATTCCAGTCTGTGCATTTTCAGTGTAGCGTTAATTTTATCCTTAAGATAATCATTAACAGCAGCCTCTACGGAAGCAACATCCTCCTGTGGCATACCCTGCATATACCAGTTGATTTCATATGTATCCTCCGGTACAACATTAGGATCTTCACCGCCTGTTGCAACCTTGTTTCCTCCGCCACAGCCTGTAAGCACACCTCCAAGCATTAGCATGGCCAATAATGCCGCAATTTTCTTTCTCATAATTTTATCTCCTTTCTTTTTTGATAACGGTTCAGACGTTTCGTCCTTTCCCATTATCAGAACATTTTATATTGGTCTTTCTTTATGTTTAACATTATACACCATAGTATTTCAAATATAAATAGCGATAAACTTTAAAATGTGCATATTTTTTTAATAAAATTTATATCATTTCCTACTTGAAATAATATAAAAATATGTTAAAATGTTATATAGTTTAATATAAAGATAAGATAGGATGGAGAATTATGAATGTAAAGTTGTTAATTTGTGACGATGAGAAGATAATACGTGAAGGACTTGCTTCACTGGATTGGAATACCAGAGGTATTGAGGTAGTAGGAACAGCAAAAAATGGTGAGGTAGCATTTGAGCTTTTTCAGAAAATGCTTCCCGATATTGTTATATCAGATATAAAAATGCCAACAAAAGACGGCATATGGCTTTCAGAACAAATTCATAAAATTTCGCCTAATACAAAAATTATATTTCTTACAGGATACAATGATTTTGAATATGCACAAAGTGCTATTAATAACGGCGTATGTCAATATCTTTTAAAACCGATAGATGAATTTGAACTTTATAAAATAGTTGACAAATTAACAAAAGAAATACACCTTGAGCAACAAAAAGCAGAAAAAGAAATTGAATTACGCAAAACGCTTAGAAATAGCCGTTATTTTCTATTGAATTATTTATTTAATCGTGCACAATACGGTATTCTTGATTTTGAACTATTTGAGATATCTAAAAAACTGCGGCAATGACGACATTTGTAATACGTCTTGATACAGACAGTACCAACTACGGAATGAATTTTATGATTTTTGAGGCACTAATCGAACATCTTCCTAAAACAATAAACTTTATTCCCTTTTTTAGTAATTCGGACCTCGTATTTATTTGCTGCTTTAACGAACCGGAAGGAGAATCCGAGCAAAAACTTTTCTCTTGTTGTGAGAATTTGGGAGACTTTATTGATACTGAATTTAACGTTAATTATAATATAGGAATAGGTATCTTTACTTCGGAAATATCCGAACTTGAGGCAAGCTATACCTCTGCATTGCAAGCACTCGATTACAGTGACAGACTTGGACAAGGAAACATTATTTATATTAATGATATTGAACCAAAATCACAGCTTTCGGCATATCAGTCAAAACTGATAGAAACCTACATAAAAGCACTTAAAAACAACGACGAAAAGCAAAGCAAAAAAAGCGTCAAGGAGCTTTTCGACGTTATGGAACGTTCTGATATGAATCTTTATAATCAGCAGCGACGCTGTATGTCACTTATTCTTTCAATTTCAGATGCACTCTATGATATTGACTGCGATCCAACAATCCTCTTTAAAAATACGGATGCGTGGTCATTAATCAGAAAAACTCAATCTCCTGCAGAACTTAAAACCTTTGTTGAAAATATTACAGATGTTATAATATCATATATTGAAAGTGTTCAAAAACAAAAGGCTGCAAATATAATAACTCAAGTAAAGGCTCTGGTCGAAAAAAATTATGCAAGGGATGCCTCGCTTGAAACGGTTGCTTCGCAAGTGTTTATTTCACCTTGCTATTTAAGCGTTATATTTAAAAAGGAAACTAATATAACTTTCAAAAATTATCTCATACAGACAAGAATTGAAAAGGCCAAAGAACTTCTTGAAAAAACTGATTTAAAAATATATGATATTGCCGAAAAAGTAGGATACAACAACACCCGCTATTTCAGTGAGTTATTTCAGCGTATCTGTGGTAAAACTCCATCGCAGTATAGAGCGAGTCACAATCCATCTATGCCTCAAGACATATAGGGGAAAACACCAACTACGTTCAATGTCATTAATTTAAGGCAAACAAAAAGAATTAAGTTTAGAAATATACTTGAATGTAAAATAATTAAAAAAGTGCTTTACTGAGGTGAACTCGAATCAGTGGTGTGGTCAAACTATTTTATTATGATAATCCAAGACTGTAACCACAATCACTATTTAAGTATCCGTACAACTTTTAACTTAAATTCATAACTATATTTTGCCACAAAAAACCGACTTCCAAAAGTTAGATTTGTGGTCTAACTTTTTGGAAATCGGTTCAATACCTACATGTTTCCAAACCATTTTCTCATTTTGTGCCAAGCAATATCATATTAACTAATGACATTGCGGCTATGGTGGTTTTCCTGTTAAATATCACATTAGTTTATTCTTATTGCATCAAATCCTCAAATATTTTTCCTGTATTCATTGACGTTTCTTCATTATTAAAGAATTTAATAAGTGCTTCCTCCAGCTTTTTAGATTCTCTCCATTAATACTTACTGTTGCAAAAGAGCTTGAATTTTGTACACTTTGCTTTATTCCCTTCACATGTGGATTTGCATCTAATATCATTTCATCGTCATAAAGTTCTCTTATTATCGGGATAAGCGATGTATCTCTTGATAGTCTTCTCTGCTGCTCTTTTCCATTCATAAAATCAAGAAACCTTATTGCTGCCTCTTGATTTTTTGAATTTGAGTTTATTGCAAGGGCATAACTTCTTACAAATTGATTTTTTATTAGGCAGACTTGCTACCATTATATTTCCCTTAACTGCCGAAGTATCACCATTAAGCTTTTTCCATAAAGAGCTGTTTCCCATCAACATCGCTGCACTGCCAATTTTAAAGGCGGCTATTGTATCAGTGTAATTTTCAATATCTTTGTATTCTTCAATAAATTCCTTATATAGATTAAGCGTTTCTGCATAGCTTATGCCCATCGCCTCTTTTATTTCTATAATATTATACATCATATCTTGAATATCTGAGGTAGTAAGTCCCAGTTTAATAGGTAGTCCGAAATCGGAATTACGGCAAAGATTTATAATTCCGTCCCATGTTTCAGGAACGTTATGAATCTTATCGCTCCTATAAAATATAACATCAGTATCCATTCCCACAGGCATAGCATAAAAAGAATCATTAACAGAAAATCTTTCCTGTGCGTCAATTATATATCTGCTATTATCTAATAAAATCTCTCCATCAAGAGCCTTTATGTATTTCTGCTCAGCAAACTCCTTAGTCCACTCATCATTAATCCAGTATATATCGATTGAACTGTCTTTACCACTTAACGCCGAAACATATAGCTGATGCCTCTTTTCTGTTGAAGTGGGTGCATCAATAAATTTTACTTGAATATCTGGGTTTGCTTCATTAAATTCAGCTATATTTTGCGTGAAATCTGAGATATAGTTTGGTTTTATTACTTTTAAAACAGTAACAGCCTGTGCGGATTCCACTGTTTTCTCCACTGTGCATCCTGAACACATTGATAACATCACAGAAGCAAGCAAAAAAAACAAAATAAGTAATTTTTCATTAAAAACACTTCCTTTATAAGTCTTGCTAATAATATTATACCCTAAATACTTTATTTAGTAAATAGCGGAAAACTTTAAATAGTGCATATTTTTTTGTATTACTCTGCCAAATATTTTTATGACTTGAAATTTAATATGGTTATGGTATAATTATATCATAGAAGTTTTTTATATATACCAATTTAACTTTATAATGATAAAACGGATTAGCTATATCCATAAAAATTCATAAACTTTATATTTTCAGTATTTTGCAATGGCTATTATATTATAAAAAGGAGGTGTTTGTCATGTCTGAAAAGTTCAATAATATGTCATTTCGTACAAAATTGTTGCTTTCATATATTGCGGTTATTATATTATGTATCATTATTTTTGGTTTAACCGTATTTTCGAGCATTTCAAGAAGATTTGAAAATGAAATAACTGACAATAACGCACAGATAACAGGCCTCGCTGTCAATAATATGACAAATACCATGAATAATATTGAGCAAATTCTGTATAGTGTTCAAGCCAATTCGACAATTGAAAAAATGCTGACTGCGTCCAATCCTCCGTCTCCTTATGAAGAAATTGCCGCCATAGAACAAGAACTTTCAAAAATAGACCCCTTAAAAGCAACAGTATCACGTCTTAGTCTATATATTGAAAACCGTACATCATACCCATCTCCGTTTGATTCGAATGTGACCGCTTCCGTTTATTCCAAAAATGAGGTATGGTATAAAAACACAAAGGAACTGAACGGAAGCACATACTGGTGCGTTATGGATTCCTCTGATGCCAATGGCTTGTTGTGCGTTGCTCGTGCGTTTATAGATACGAGAACCCATAAAATACTCGGAATAATCCGTGCAGATGTTAATCTTTCGCAATTTACAAATGATATTGCACATATAAGTATGAACAATACAGGTAAGCTTTTTTTGGTATATGAAAATCACATAATAAACACGTGGAATGATAGCTACATAAACAACTTTGTAAACGAAAATGAATTTTTAAAGCAATAAGTGCTGATTCCGATAAGCCTCAGCTTGTTCAGATAAACAAAGAAAAACATATTATAAACCATAGCCGGCTCAAGGACAGCTCTCTTATCCTTGTACGTGCTTCAAAACTTGATGATTTTAACAGTGATATACATATAATCGAAAAATCAATGATAACTACAGGAATTATAGCATTACTTGTCGCTCTAATATTCATTTTTATTTTTACACGTTGGCTTACAGCTCCTATAACAAAGCTTATAAAGCATATGGAACGCTTTGAAAATAACTATGAGCGTATACCGATAGAAATAACCTCTCATGACGAGATGGGCAAACTGGGTGAGTCCTACAACTCTATGCTCAACACCATAGATTCTCTCATAACCGATGTTGAAGATTTATATAAAAAACAAAAGATATTTGAACTTAAGGCTTTGCAAGCTCAAATTAACCCTCACTTTTTATACAATACCCTTGACTCAATTCATTGGATGGCACGTGCTCATCATGCACCGGATATAAGTAAAATGGTGTCCGCATTGGGAACTTTTTTTCCGCCATTCTCTTAATAAAGGCAACGAATATACTACAATAGAAAACGAATTAAATCAAATATCAAGCTATGTATCTATACAAAAGATACGCTTTGAGGATAAATTTGACGTTGTATATGACATTGACGAAAATCTTCTGCACTGTACAATCGTAAAATTAACAATTCAGCCTCTTGTTGAAAATTCTATCATCCATGGTTTTGATGAAATTGAAGAAGGCGGTATGATAACAATACGCGTCTATTCTGAAGATGATTATATATTTATTGAGGTAGCAGACAATGGCTGCGGCACTGATACAGATGAGTTAAATAAAGCCGTTACTCGTGAATTGGACTACAGCGAACCAATCGAAAAATACGGGCTTACAAATGTAAATCTGAGAATTCAGCTATATTTTGATAAAACCTGTGGCTTATCGTTTAAAACCAATGAAACAGGTGGTGTAACAGCCACAATTAAAATAAAACGAAAAGAACACGAATATAAAACTATTGATTTATAATTTTGTATATGAGGAGCAACTGCAATGCACATACCGAAAATAATAACAGAGCATATAGCTCAATATTGCGATAAGCTGAACACTTATCCAAGAATTCGCAGCATGTATGAAGCATGTTATTTGAGCACATTAAAAACGGCTCTTGAACTGTGCGAGGACAACACATATTTTGTTCTTACGGGCGATATTCCTGCCATGTGGCTTCGTGATAGCGCTGCGCAGATTACGCATTATGTACCACTTTCGCATGACGGAGAGGTGTCAAAGATAATAGAGGGCGTCATACGGCGTCAGCTTATGTACATACAGATTGATCCTTATGCAAACGCTTTTAATCGTATTCCTGACAGAAATGGTCACACTGAAGATATTCCCACAAATAATCCGTGGGTATTCGAGCGAAAATACGAGGTTGACTCATTGTGTTATCCTATACGCATCTTATATCTCTATTGGAAGCATTCCGGCAATACTGAAATTATCAAGCAGGAGCTTGAGGCGACTGTAAAAACTATATTAACTGTTTGGAAAACGAACAGCACCATTATGAAAAAGTCGCTTTATAGTTTTTCACGTCCTAACGGAACCGTACAAGACAGGCTTTCCGATAAGCCTCTTGCCTATACAGGCATGACATGGTCAGGTTTTCGTCCGAGTGACGACTGCTGTTCTTTTGGGTATCTTACTGCGTCAAATATGTTTGCTGCTGTAGTTCTCGGATATGGCTGAGATGTTAAATGACGTGTGCAAAAATAAAAGTCTTTCTGATGAATGTATTGTACTTAAATCGGAGATTGACAGAGGTATAAAGGAGTTCGCGGTCTGTAATCACAAAAACACGGAGAAATATATGCTTGTGAAACGGACGGACTGGGTAATTATTCCCTTTTTGACGACGCAAACATTCCAAGTCTGCTTTCTATTCCCTATATAGGCTACGAAAGCCGAGACTGTGAGATATACAAAAATACACGTAAATTCATATTGAGCTGTGATAATCCGTACTATTATGAGGGCAGCGCAGCTGAAGGCATAGGCTCACCTCATACGCCCACCGGATACATATGGCATCTTTCGCTTATTATGCAAGCGTTGACATCAGATAATGCTTCTGAGATACGCTCCATACTTAACACTCTATCATCTACAAATGATAACACAAATCATATGCACGAGAGTTTTTGCGCCGACAATCCATCTCTATATACGCGACCATGGTTTACATGGCCTGATTCTCTCTTTGCTGAACTGGTTGAAAACTGTATTGATAATGAAATTATTTAATATGAAAAATACAATGGGCGGTCATACACAACTGACCGCCCATTGTATTTATATAAAAGCACCCTGTTTTTTAAGTTCTTTTCTTAACTCAATCACATCTACATCCTGCACATTTATATCCTTTACAGCGCATATTCCGGCAGCGACACCACCGCCATGACCTACCGCTCCTGCAATCGGCGATACACGTATTGCCGCCTGCGCCTCAAAGCTTGCACTTATACAACGTCCGACTGTAATCAGGTTTTTACATTATCAGAAATGAGCGAACGGTACGGAATATGATATATATCCCCATATTCCAGCGAAAGCTTTGTTTTTCATACATTGCGGCGTCATTCCCCTCTGGAGCGTGAATATCTATCGGATAGCCACCGCAGGCAATAGTATCGTCAAAATCTCTGCAAGATACAATGTCATCAGCCGTAAGAGTATAACTACCTTTTAGCTGGCGCGAACCTCGTATCCCTATAAACGGACCGGTAAATTCAAGTTCTGCATTTTCAAATCCCTGCACCTCTGTTTTAAGCAGTTCAAACACTTCCCAAGCCTGTTTTCTTCCGAGAATTTCAGCTCGGGTTAAATCCTCCGGAACGGTAGGATCCGCGTTGATAACACGCGTAGTATTCACAATAAACTCGCCCATTCTGTCTGTTTCAAAAAACAAAATGTCTTCCCGCTGAAATGAAATCTTGCCTGTTTCCTGCGCTTTTCCTAATGTGTTTACATAACCGCCTATAGATAGTCTCGGCGCATGAGTAACTTTACTTAAATCGCCTTCAAGACGAGGAAATTCATCGTTATTATTCATTATATATTTTTTGACGCGTTCAGTATCAACATTAATAACCTTAAAATTCATCGTCATAGGTTGACATTTGCCGTCACCTTCACGTCCCTTGTTCGGTTCAAGCCCTGCAAGAAACGCTATGTCGCAATCTCCGCTTGCATCAACAAATATTTTAGCCTCTATACGTCTTTTACCGCTTTTCCCGCACACCTCAACGCTATTTATTCTGCCGTTTATGTATTCAATATCGCAAACCATGCTATGATAGAGAAGCGTAACACTGGTTTCTGTCATCATAGTCTCCAGCTCTCGTTTCATTCCCTCAGCCGAGAACGGAGTAACTGTATAAGTATAGCCTGTAGTGTCAAAAAATATGTCCCGGCGATAGTCCTTTAGCCTTCAGTCTTTCTATAAGTTCATCCGTTATGCCCTGTACCGCCTGAACATCACCGGCATGAAAAGTCATCATAGGTCCCGTACCACACGCCGTAAGGGTACCTCCCAAAAAACCGTACCTCTCAATCAATATAACATTTGCTCCATATCTTGCTGCCGCGATTGCCGCTATACAGCCGGATATTCCACCGCCGACTACCGCAACATCATACATTTTTAACACCTCCGAATTTTATATGCTGTTCCTCACCTTTCGCTACATTCATATTAATCTCCATGCATATATATGGAACAAGCTGTATTACATTTATACGTTCACTCTTGGTCATCACACTTTGGGCGCTGTAGTCAAGCTCTATGTAAAGTCTATCATGATTATGAGTTATATCAGCCACCGAAAGCTCAAGTTCCTCGCCGTTCTGTGCTGTCATTACAACACAGCGCTTATCACAGCTCACTCCACCCGCGCTGTGAGTCTTATCCTTTAAAAACACAATGCCTGTTATACCATTCTTTTTCACGCACTGTATTGAGTCGGAATTTTCTATTACTCTTATTCCGCTTTTTCTGTAGTAATCTTTTATTTCCTCTTCATTGCATTTAGGAATAACTATATACTCGTAAGAGCCGTCTTTTGCCTTTTTTCCCATGCTTAATCCACATTGTAAGGTACATACCCTTATAGCTCTTACCGTCTGTTTTTATGCTCATATTATTCCAGTCTCCGGTACGTATCTCTCGCAGAATATTACCTCCTGTTCCTCCGGAAAATAATATCCAACATCATGGCTGCCGTCAAGGTATGCTCCTTTTTATGAGATAACCCTCACTTTCTTCGCTTCCGTGTACCGTAAATCTCGAATTATCCGTTACAAGTCGGTTTTCGATTATTGTCTCAGTTTCGTTTTCGTCTGTGCTGTTTATACCGTTTCCAAGGCAAACCACTTCCTTATCAAAGAAAAACCACGCTTTATTTGCTGTCAGACTGTTTTCGTCTGAAATAAGCTCCATCGCACATACGCCATTTTCTCCTATCCCGCATCCGCCCGTAAAATCACCCGAGGCATTGATGTTCGGTTTTACTGCTGACCCGCGTAAAACAGTCGTGCCAGGCAAACGCTGTAAATCTATTGTCTGCCAGAAAAAATCCGATTGCGGCTCATTCTTTTTATATGTATATAGCATACCGTCCGAGGTATGATAAGCATTATGATTTTCATCGTTTATTGACTCAAATGCTGCCGTGCGTTCTGAGTGCATAGCAAGACCGATTGTATAACCGTTTCCGTGCTTTACGGCTCTGTCCATACTATTAAATGCCATAAAATACGGTTTGATTTCTTTAGGTTCTATATTGTCATCTTCTTGCAAGCCTTCCGCAAGCTCCACCGCAAATAACGAAGCATATTCAAAAAAGCTGTCCGTAAGGTGAGTTTTAATCACACTTCTAAGTATATCAAATTCGGATAACTCCGTTAATATAAGCATTGCCGAGAGTATGCGTGAACAGGCAAAATCACTTTGCTCATAATAACGCGAGATTTCTCTGCCACGAACCATGTCCATAGTTCTGCCGTTATATATAAAAGGAAGATAGGATTTTTCAACCCAAGTATTAATTATATCTGTATTTTTGATTTCAAATTCCGTATCTTTGAAAGTATAGAGCATCGGCGCAAGCTCCTGTATAAGCGAGCGTCCATATCCACAATTATACGGTATATTATCATGCTGAATAAATGAACCGTCTTTATAAAAACCGTCACCGCTGTCTGTTATAACCACTACGTCCTGTATGCCAGATATGGCGTACTTTATACTGTCGCTGTCTGAAAGTAATATTCCGCGAACGGCAAAAATAACCGACTCCCAAAGCCTGTTAGCACCGGTAAGCTTTATCCTATCATTAAAATGTCTTTCCGCTGCCATATATCGTTTGAGCTGCGACTTGTCCGCATAATCATACATCAAGGTGAAAATACTGTTAAGGCTAAGAGGTATACCGATTTCCCAGTACCACCAGTTACCTTGCGGCGCAATAGTGTCATTATATACTTTCTCCAAGGCATTTAGCGCATTAAATATTTTATTTTTTATATTTTCATCATGATAGAATCGCGAGTTATTCTGAGAAAATGATGTGGAAATGTCAAGTATTCCCTTCAGCGTTGCATTTACAATTCCCGGCTCGTTTGATGTGATTGCCTTTTCTATGCGCGTATCAAGCTGTGCAAGCCTTTGTTCTGTACGTTCATCTGATCGTAGTATACAATCAGCCGTTCTTTTGCCGCTGTGTCCTCTACCGCATAAAACCTCCGAATATCGTTTTCTTAGTATGTTAAAATCCGTCATAATCCTTCCTCCCGTTTTTATATGTATCAATAATACCACATCTGTTTGTGTATATTAAACGGGATAATCTTTAATTAATGCGTTAAATTTTTTATATTTCAATTTAAAAGGACGCTTTAAAATAGAGCGTCCCTTTAAATTTTATAACAGTTCCCATTCTTTTATTCATTCTCTTTTTATAGGCTCATCTCTTGCCTAATCAATATACACGTTTTAAAACAACTGATTTAGCCAATCAACTGACAGACTCAACCACGGATACTCTCTTTCAAACTTTCGTTTGGACCATATTAACTCATCACTCACCCTTGACAAACCATGCTCGCCTTTCTCAAATATATGTAATTCAAACGGTACTCCAACCCTCCTCAAGCCAGCTGCATACATCAGTGTATTTTCAACAGGAACACATATATCCTCATATGTATGCCATAAAAACGTTGGTGGAATTATATCCGTAATACGCCTCTCAAGCGACAGACTGCTCCATAGATGATTTGACTCGTCATCTGTACCTGTAAGATTTTTAAATGAATCTTTATGAGCAAATTCACCCGATGTTATTACCGGATAACTTAAAATTTGAGCATTTGGCTTATGCATTGCTAACTCAATCTCGTGCTCGCTGAATATTTCAGAATCATTCCACAAGGCACTTAGTGATGCTGCAAGATGTCCACCGGCAGAAAATCCACATACAATTACCTTATCCGTATCTATATTCCATTTTTCTGCATTTTCTCTAAGCATGGCAACTGCATTAGCTGCATTTTGTATAGGAAGCGGATGTGTGTGCGGTTCAACACAATAATACACTACTGCCGCATGGAATCCTGCTGCGTTATATGCCATAGCAATACGCTCTGCCTCACGCTCAGATACCATTCCATATCCACCTCCGGGAAATATCACAACTATTGGACGTTTCTTACCGTCCAGAATATACGTTTCCATATACGGCATAAATCCATATTCTGTCGCTTCTTTCAACAAGTTAAATTTCTTATTAAACATAACATTCACTCCGTCTTAATTTTTGTCAGTTAAACGAGCATATCCTATCACAGAATATGCCCGATATGCTCATCTTAATTCAATGTAAATACTTTATTAAATAATGGTTTCATATCATTTTTCCATATAAAGACCTTCACCTTACTCTTATTTACGCAAGTAAATGGAATAATTACACTGTCTGAAATTTCATCTGATTTTATCGAAAGCAATGTACCATTCTCATTATATTCTGCAACATAAACCATGCCTTCTTCTGTTATATTGGTAAATATAGCATTAACATTTCCATTTTTATCATCATACGTTATATTCACTGTCGGTTCTGTAGGCTCATCCTTTGCTGCCGCATTAATTGTCACACTCATAACTTCACTGGCAAAGGATTCATCTGCAACTGCCGCCACACGAACAACGTAAGACCCCCGGTGCAAGATTTGTGATTTCCGTGCCTGCACACTGCGTCCATGTGAATGTAGGTTCTGACAATGATTTATATTCCATTGTAGTGTCAACACCTGTGATTTTGCCGTCATTGCCTTGATAAGTCTGTTCTTCAACCGCTGCTACATTTGGTGCGGATGAACGTTTAGGAATAGAAAGTTCAAACGCTTCACTGTTGCTTGTTTTTATGCCATCACCTTTTTTACGATTTTTAGGGTATGACCGAAATATGTGTTGTCAATGTCGATATCCTCTGTTACATTATCTTTATCCGTCGCTACGCCATCATCTATTTTTATTATATAGTCACAGCCTTCCGTAAAGCCTGTTAGCTTTTCGTTTACATAGTTAATCGAGATTGTAGGCTGCGTTTCCGGCATTGCATCATACGCAATAATTGTAACCGAATATTCTGCACTCTTAAACTGCCTTTCGGCTTCCTCGTCTGCACTTACAGCTTTATAACGGATTTTATATGTGGTTCCAGGCTCAATATCACCTATATCATCTCCATCGCCCGTAGTCCAATTAATACCATTATTCGTACTATATTCCATAGTGTCTGCGATACCTGCAATAGTACCTTTGCCGCCAATCACACTCGGTTGTGTTACTATGATTTCCGATTTTGTCGGTGCTGCAGGACGTGCCTTAACTATTAGAGTCTGTGCTTCACTCGCAACCGTTGTCACATTATTACCCTTCTTTACTATCGAAAGCGTTATCTGTTCATTTGTTATATAATTAGCTAATGATAACTTGTTATCTGTTAATGTAACATCTAAACCATTAATTGTATATGTTCCATCCTCAACAAAGTTTATAAGTTCCTCTGTTGTATAATCAATTGCGATTTCAGGCGTCATTTCCTTTTCAGCTATAAACGTTTCAACTGTAATTGTTGTCTCCTCACTTGCAAAGTCTGTATCTGTTGCAGCTTTGCGGACATTGTATTCGCCTGCATCAACCTCAACTGTATCAACCAACTGCGTACTACTCCATTCATCTGTTCTCTTGAGTTTGTACTGCATGCCATTCATACCTGTGAGTTTGCCTTTGCCGCCTATTTCCGTAGCATTTACACCTTGAACGGTTGTAGGTGCCTTAGGACGTGCTTTAACTGTCAACTGTTGCACGTCACTGTCGGTATATGTTTCGGTATTGCGTGCTTTTTTACAATTTCAATAGACAATAATTCGCCGGCATAACCAATTTTTTTCATCATCAAGTGATATTGTTGTTACATTGTCATCAAGTGTTATATCTTGAGTTATACCTTCACCGACCTTTATAGTATACGGCTCCTGCACCGTAAAACCTGTCAGTGTTTCGTTTATGTAGTCAATGCTGATTTGCGGGGTATTTTCCTTTGTTTTTGAAGGTTGCGGAGCAACATACTCTCCAACCTCCACTTCGGTACATATGCTTGCAAATCTCTTAAATTCACCATCTACAATCGCCTTTATACGTACAATATATGTCTTTCCGCCGTCACTTCTGTTTCAGTTACGGTACAATCATGCCATGTGTCCTCGTTATTATCTTTCTCCTTGTACTGCATATCTGCAGTAGTACCGGTGATTTTGCCATTACCATTTTCCGCAGTCGGTTTTATACCTGTCAAACCGGTAGGTTGTGCAGCACGCGAACCTAATGTGATAGTTTGTACTGTACTGTCAACATGATTTGCGTCACTCGCTTTTCTTACAATGCTGATTGTCTTATTGATATATTTTTCCGCAATGGCAAGTTTGCCATCTGTCGGAGCTATTTTTTCTGCCACATCTGTGTCGACCGTAATTGTGTATGACGCACCATCTATAAAGCCCTCAAGCAATTCATCATTATAATTAACCGTAATTTTAGGTGTATCTTCCTTTATAGCTGAAAACGGTGGTACTGTTATTATTGTCGTTTCTGTACCAACAAATGAGGTTGCTGTAGCCTTTATGCGTACAATATAGCTTCCCGAATCAACCGGTGTTTCGACATCTGAACAATCCGCCCACGTTCCACCGTCCGCTGTCTTGTACTCCATAGCTGTTGTTGTGCCTGTCAGTTTGCCTTGACCGCCGTTTGTTGTCGGTGCAACACCTGTTATATTAGGAATTGACGGACGAGCGGGAATTGTAACACTTACAACCTCGCTTGCATAATTGTCTTCATCTGACGGAATATGGAATTTAACAACTTTTTCAGTTGAACCATCCCAACTATCAAATGCTGTTACTGACATATTTGTGTCGGTGCAATTTGTCCACTCTGTTTCGTCGTATGTGCTATACTGCATAGATGTAGTAGTATTAATTGTTTCCGTATTGAAATCAATCTTAACCTCTCCTATTTCTTTACGTGCCGGAGCTGTAAATGTCTTGACTACGCTCTTAAACATTTTATTTTCACCTGTTGTTACTGCGGATTTATATAGATAAATCTTTTCTGATGGTGCTACTGTTACTGTTTCTCCTTTTCCATCCGTTGTAATAGTTGTATAATCTGCACTTGTTGTACCATATTTATAACCGGTTGGAATTGTAATCTTTTCCGTTGCGTTATCGATTTTTATGTCATCAGACATAATCGAACGTGCGGGAACGGTAAGCAACTGAGCTTCACTGTCTATATAATTATCTGCATTACGTGCTTTCTTTATAATCGTAAACGACTGCATATCCCCCGCATATCCGATTTTTTTCATCATCAAGCGATATTGTCGTCACGCCCTCGCCAAGCGTTATATCTTTAGCATTACCTTCACCCACCTTTATCGTATACGGTTCCTGTGACTCAAAGCCGGTAAGTGTTTCATTTATATAATCAATGCTTATCTGTGGAGTTGCTTCCTGTATTTTTGCCGGTGGTATAATTTCCTCCTCCGAATATGATACTTCTGTTACTTTAACGTTATCTATATACGTCGCATTTTCAATATTATTTGAAGCTGTATGATAGAATCGCAAGTCTGTTATTCCTTCCTTTAAAGTGTCAAAGGCTCCTTTACATGTATCAAATGAACTTCCTTCTTTTACAAAACTCACATTATCTTGAAGCATTGTTCCATCTAGCCATACTGAAAATATTCCTGTGTTTGGATGAAGTTCAAGTTTTATATGGTGCCATTGGTTATTCTTTATAGACATTGCTTGTTCATAGCACCAGTTTCCTCCCGTATTAGTAATAGCTGTTCTGAGTGACGACGCGGTGAAATATGTAAGCCATAGTTCATTTCCTTCCTTTGTTTTAGCATACATACCTCTTGATGCACCAATCGCATCATCAGCACTTTCAAACATCGTGTCGTATTCTATTGTTAATGTTTTCTGCGGATTATCTGCCTTACTTATAGGAATAGTTGCATTAGCCGTTGCCTTATTGCCGGTGGCAGACAACTTCAACGACTTTGTTGTTTCTCCTGTAGGTATTGCCGACGTTACCGTCGTTGTTGTCCCATTAACGTCATTCGTTGCCTTTGCCAGCATATCATCGCCGTTGTTATACTCAACAGATGATGGACTTTCTGTATATCCCTTCACATAATCATATCTTGTCGGTCTTATAATATTATAAGTTGGATAGTCAACACAGGTAAGACTGTTAATGTTATCATTGTCTGTTGCAATTGCATAAACACTGTGCACACCCGATGTAACATCAGGTGTAAATACCCATTTACCGTCGTCACGTTGTTTAGCATCACCCGCCTTGATTTCTCCCTCGTCAATATATACCTCAACTTTACTGACAACACCATCTGTGTCATAAGCACTTATTACAATGTCGTCGCCTGACTGCTCTACTTTTGATATATACGGTGCATAATTATAGAACTCTGTCGTTGACAACTCTTTATTTACAGCTTTAGAAGCATATTTCTCTGTCAAATCAGTCATAAACGGTGCTATAGGTCTGCCTGCAGCATTAAATGTATTAATCACGGCTGGGGTGTCAGTTTGTGCTTCAACTAAATCCTTTGCAATACCCGGAGTATCTGACCATGCATACTTAACCTGTGGATTTGTTATATCTGTTACATCTATTTCTATAGTATCGCCGTTAATTGTCGGTGTAACATCTTTGTATATTCCGTCATCATCTTTAAGTTCAAAGCCCAACGGCACACCTCCATCATCGGTTGAAAGAGAGCCGTATGTATTCTTGAAATGAAGAATAAGTTTATCGCCACTGCGTTCCATATAATCAAAAGATGGGCTTTCAACATTTGATTGTGTATTGTTAATAAAATCTTCTATATAAGCAACTGCTCTGTCAGCAATAGGTCCTTTATCATTTGGGTGAACATTATTTGTAGTTCCTGTATCATTGCTCACAACTGTTTTTACGTTATCCATTCTTTGTGATACATTCCATTGTCCCGCTCTTACTCCGGTGCCAATGCGTATTGTCGAATAAATTTTTGCAAAATTCGCAGTAGGAAGTTGAACGACTACAAATGGTAAGTCCTCATCATTAAATGTTTTTCTCCAGTTGTTAATAAGCGAAGTCAATGCTTGCTCATACACTGTGCCGCTTTCAAAGGTAGTATTTGCCTCTCCTTGATACCATACAACAGCAGATGCTTTCAAATTCTTTAGCGGCAGAAGTCTTTGTGTATATAGTCCGCCTTTTGAGCTTGCTCCCGCCATCATTCTCTTTGCTTGTGAATCCCAATTTACTGAATATGTCGGAATCCACTGCATTATTGACGACCCACCCAAACTTGAACTTATAAGACCTATAGGAACATCAGAATCTTTTTTTATCATCCTCTTACCTATCAAGAATCCAAGTGCAGAAAATTGCTTTGAATTTTCCATAGTAGCAACCTTCCACTCTGAAATCTCGTCAAATGAATTCATATATCTCACGTCTTCGTAAGCTTCACTTAATTCTTCGTTCATCAACGTTGGAAAAGTCTCAAGGCGATTAAACATATTTGATTGTCCCGTACAGAATATAACATCACCGACAGCCACATTATCGAGAGTAATCATGTTATCACCGCTTGATACTGTCATAGTTGCTGATTTTACAGCTTCCATAGCAGGAAGGGTTATCTCCCATAAACCATGTTCTATTGTTGTTTGCTCATCAGCCCCATTAAAATTTACTGAAACCGTATTCCCCGATTTTCCTGTACCTGTAATAGTAATAGGTTCTTTTCTCTGGAGTACCATGTTTGAGGAGTACACCTCATCCAAAGTTAACTCCGGTTCAAGAGTAGGCGTTGGGGTTGGGCTTGCCGTTGGGGTTGGCGTTGGTGTCACATCCGGATTGATTGTTGTGGTTGGCGTTGGTGTTGTATCCGGCTCTGTTTCGCCACCTCCATCACTGTCTATATTCACATCAAATGAGTCAATAGACCACTGTATTTTCTTAGTGACTTGAGTTTTATCCTCACTTAAATCTCCACAGCCTATATATAAATATACGTATCCATCCTTTGATGCCGTAATTCCGTTAGGCAGGGAATACTTCATATTTGATTTGTTTGTTGACCAGTTTTTTATATTACTTTCATCTGTATGCTTTTCAAGTTCCTCTTTTACCAAATCCTGCGAGTGTGATGTAAGTGTTATTTCGCTATCAGAAACAAAAAGACAATATTCCAATTCCATTGTTGCAGTATCAAGATATGTAAAATTAATATCGACATTAATCTTGTCGCCGGTATTTACTTGTGCCAACTTAAACATTGTCGCTCTTGGTGTATTGTTTGCTTGTATATAATAAGTGACACTTTCTTTACTGCTTACAGTATTTTTTAATATTTTACTATTACTTTTGTCTGAACTTGGCAGTGTATACGCTGATACTCCGTCCGCTTCCGCTTCTACTGTAGTTGTAGTAGCCGCAAATGCCGTCAAACCGATAGATGCACATATCATCGTCACAGCTAACATCAATGAAATAATTTTTTTCATTTTTTCCCCTCTTTCCGTTTTTATATACTTTTACTCATAATAACTATATCTTGTTATTAATCTTACCACGGGAATTTTTTATTAAAATGCGGTAAACTTTAAGCTGTGCGGTTAAATTTATTAAAACCAACCATGTTTTTCGGTACAAAAGTCATATAAATCGTAAAATATGCTGTTAAAAGCTTGACTTGCCATAACATTATCCATAACCCTATTGACGCAAAAAAAACAGTGCCATTAGAGTTGGTTTTCAAACCAACCTAACGACACTGTTTTATTATAAAGTATAAATAATTTCTTCTAAAATTTAATCGCTATATCATTCCAAAATGCTTGAGTGCGTATTCTATGCCATTATCGAGCAAATCTTTTGTCACAAAAGATGCCGACTTTTTAAGTTCGTCACTGCCATTACCCATAACGATACTGTTAGGCACCGCATTAAGCATAGGCAAATCATTCATACTGTCGCCTATTGCATATGCACTGTTAATCGGAATATTATGATATTCAAGGACTTTTCAATTCCCGTTCCTTTGAAAATCCTTTTACGGTCATTTCACAAAAGCCGTCACCACGCACAATAAAATCAAAATCTTTTTCAATTTCTCTTTTAAATCGTTCTATATCGCTTTTTTCATCATACCAAGCCAAGAATTTATCAAAAGCAAAATCATTGTCACTTACATCGGGTGACAAATCTTTACCCTGCATTTCAAAACGTCTTTTCAGCTTTACAAAACCGTCTAAATTTCTGCTACGTTTATCACAATAAAACGACTTAGAATGTTCATACATCGGCGTCATATTACATTCATACACAAGATTTGCGACATTTCTGCAAAGCTTCGTCGGCAATGTATGCTGATATATCACTTTACCGCCACATTCTATATACATTCCGCAACCGCAGACATATCCATCAAAGCCTATATCTCTTATTCTTTGCTCAACATTCATAACGGTTCTGCCTGTATCGACATACATCAAATGTCCGTTTTCCTGTGCCTTATGTATTGCATTCACCGCACTGTCTGGTATTATATATGCCTCGTCATCGGATATAAGTGTGCCGTCCAAATCAAAAAATACTATCATAAAAATCACTCCAATAAGTATATTATATATGCTGCAAAAAGATTTTTCAAGTCGGACATACTTAATTTATATCGCAAGCATTGCCGAACCTATAATTCCCGCATCGTTGAAAAGCTGAGCCATAACAACCTTTTTTCTCCTCTGCCGCAATATTTGTTCCGCCAAGGTCTATTCCTATATAATACATTATTTTGCAATTCCTACGGTCATTATCTCATACGTTTTTGCCTCAATATTGAAATAGCCGTTATCACTGTCAATTTCCTTAATCTTCTTTTCTATAATATTACTGATGTAAAGATTATCGATAACATAACTCTTTTGAATTGTCAACGTTTTAGGTTTATCGCTTACATTTACCCAACGAAGTATTATATCTTCGCCGTTGCCTTTTTGCTTGATACCCGTAAGCGTCAAGCCGTCACCTTGCCAATTAATCATAGAATAATCAAGCGGCATTGCTCCGTTATGACAATCTGTAGCGGCGGTTATAATATCTGTTTTGAACTGATAGCACTCCTCATAAGCTCCGCTTGAAATCAAATCACCCTTAAACGGTACAATTTCAATTTCCGTTTCGCTTATACCCAAGCATTGAGCCTTAGGAGTCGGTAACACGCCCCAATCGCCCATTTCACCGACTGCACGAAGAATTGTAACTGCGATTGTATTATCTAAATCCGGTAACATTTCATATTCGTACAAGCCTATATTTGCGACTGCTATACCCTTTTCACCGTCATCAATGCTCACAAATCCCTGCTCGTGTTCACACCCACTCGGATTATTCCAACCTGCATTATGACGATTATTTCTTGTAACAACCTCAAACACAGAATCAGCCTTATGTACATCTGAATTTATACCTGTCGGCACCATAATTCGAACTCTATGGTCTTTTACTTCATTATCAAATCTCGTTTTGATTTTTACACCCTTACCGTTTTTGTCAAGTGAAACAAATGTTTCTATCTTCATTTCAACGGTATCATTACTTCTTCCGCCAACTCTTTCTTTAAAGAATACCATATGACGTTTTTCGTCCTCGAAATTATCATCGCCCGACTTCGGAACTGTAATTGTGTTTGTGATTTTATACATTGCTCTGTACGGCTCATCTTCCGCAAGTTCAATCTTCGCAACCGTATCTTGCGTTGTTATCGCCTTACTTCCCTCAGGCATTTTATACATATATTCATTGCCCAAGTCACCTGTTTCTTCATAATAAGCGACACCTTTATATGTTCTGCCGCTTGCTTTGTCTGTTACATTAAGCGAACCGTTCTTGTTTATTTCTACACGAATTGCATCGTTTTCCATACAATTTTCACCGCTGACAAGTGTATCTGTTACTTTTTTTCTGCGTCCCCCTCAACAAGAGCATATGTTTTATATCCGACAGCGGATATATTTTCAGCTTCAAATGTTACACGAACACGTCTTGCCATGTACGGTTGTCTGAACTTATCCTTAGGCAAATCGTAGCCGAATCTAACTCCCAAATCTTCGATTTTAAACGGTATTGAATTTCCGGCTGAATCTATAAGCTTATAGTTTGGCACATTTATTTCGTCTAAATCATACGCACATTTTTTAAGCCAGCCCGATTTACGAGTTACGTCAATTTCCACCGACACAACTGATGTGCGTTTTCTGCCTGTCGTGTTAAACACAACAAACGGAAGTGCATTTTTATACTTTTCGTATTCCTTTGTATTAATCTTATCTGCAATATATCTTGTTCCCTCTGATACAAGATAGTCCGCAACTTGCTTACTCTTATTAAAACGTGTTGCCATTTCGTCTTGTACCTCATCTACACTGCAACAACAGATACTGTCGTGAGGGTGATTTTGCATAAGTTTCTTCCATGAATATTCAAGTTCGTCCGACGGATAATTTTGTCCCAAAACAGATGATAAAACTCTGACAGGCTCTGCACCGTTTTCAAGTGCCGATTCACATTTTCTGTTCATCTGCTTTAAGTAAATGTGTGATGACGCACAATTAATAAGCGTTGACCAACCGTCTGTGTCCTGACTTGTAAGTTCGCCTTTGACAACCGCCAAATCATTTGGCACTTTTCTTTAATTGCCTTAATATAATCAGGGAAATTTGAATGTTTAAAATTAATGTCGGGATAAAGTTCCGACGCAACTTCTATTGCCTTCCCCAAATCCGCTTGTACTGGCTGATGGTCACAACCGTTCATCAACAAATATTCATCAGTTGACGCAAAAGTCGCAACTTTTTTCAATCTGTCGTCCCAATATTCTTTTGCACTTTTCTTGTCTGTCGGAACTTCGTTGCCGTTATTATACCAATTTGCAAACAGAATACCGAAAATCTTCGTACCGTCAGGAGATTCCCACATCATTTCCGAATACGGAGATTCATAGTTTCCGTTTTCTTGAATTTCGTTATCAAATCCGACAGGGCGTACACCACGTCCGAATGTCACTGTATCCATTCCCGCTTGTTTTAAAATTTGAGGCATTTGTCCCGCATTACCGAATGCGTCCGGGAAATATCCCATTTTGCACATAGCGCCGTACTTTTCAGCTTCTTTCATACCTACAAGCAAATTTCTGATATTCGCCTCACCGCTCGTATAAAATTCGTCTTGCAAGATATACCAAGGACCGATTATAAATTTACCCTCCTTGATATACTTAATAAGTTTTTCTTTATTTTCCAGTCTTATTTCAAGATAATCGTCAAGCACAATAGTCTGACCGTCAAGGAAAAAGCTTTTGAATGAATCGTCCTTTTCAAAAACCTCCATACATTTATCTATCAATTCAACAAGTCGCATTCTGTGTTGTTCAAACGGAAGATACCACTCTCTGTCCCAATGAGAGTGTGATATTATATGTACATTTTTGCTCATTTGAAATTCCTTCTTATACCATATAATAAATTTGGGTTTGATATATTTGTTATATATTATATCGCTATTATATATCAAAATCAATACCCAAGTAAAATTTCGTTGCACCTGTTGCACTATTATTACCGTCATAAAGTTCAACCTTTGATGTTGCAATAGATTGATTATCACGAATATGTTTTATTTGAATACCGTTAGTGCTTCCCTCCAATATAAACACCATTGCGTTTTACAAAGATTTGTACCACGAGTATAGAACTACTCTGCACTGTCTCATTTGTATACGAATAGACTTCTTTATGATATATTTTAACTTCAAATTATCTCCGTCAATTCCAATTATATATCAATTTTTTATTTGTTATGTATAATTATATTACACAATATATCAAAGTTCAGTATTTTTCTGTTTTTACATAATCTAAAATTTAATTTTAACAAAAAAAAAATAAACCGTTAGATTGTTTCAAACGGTCTATTTTTAAAATTCAATTGCGAACAGCAATTTTAACAGGCACAATGTATTTAATTCCGGGCATTTCGCCGTTTATTTCTCTAAGAACGGTTTCACCTGCTTTCACACCCAGTTCAAAGAAGTTTTGCTCCACGGTTATTATCTTGTTTCCGCCATCCATTTCGTCAAGCTCGCTTATATTATCAAAACCCATTATGCACATTTCATTTGGAACCGATATATCAAGTGCCTTACAACAATTATATACTTGAATTGCCACCCAATCGTTTTGGCACAAAACACAAGAAATTCCTTGTTCATGCATACGATTTACAATCGTTTTCAAATAATTTTCAACGTCGCCGTATTGTTGTCTTTCTTCTTCAGTCAGCATTTCGTACTTGTCGTCAATGTTCGCATATACATAATCAAGATTAACTCCTAAACCTTTTTCTTCAAGTGCCGCCGCATATCCCATATATCTATCCCTTATTGATATAGTTTCATTCACACGACCTCTGCAAAAAAATCCAATCTTTTTTTATGTCCATGCTCTAATGCATATTCGCAAAGTGCTTTTCCGCCGCCGCTGTTATCCGACACAATATAACTCATAGGCATATTTTCTATATAATTATCAATAAGCACAAGAGGAATTTTTTAACTAAAAACTGATTATACACTTCAAAATTTCTGCCACCACGTACAGGATAACATATAACGCCGTCTATCCCCTGTTCCAAAAGTGAACGAAGTATTTTCTCCTCGTTTTCCACACTTCTGTTTGCATTATATATACTGACAAAGCAATTTTCCTTATTGAGCACACTATTAATTCCGTCAAAGCATTTGAACATATTACCAAGCTTTATATCAAACGGCATAACCAATGCCACAAGAGATATATCTCTGTTTTTTTGTGTATCGTAACTGCGGCATTGTCTTCCTTGTTCTTGCCAAGAATACTCATCGCATTTTTTGAAACAAAACTACCGCTGCCTCGTTTTCTGTTAATCAATCCGTCATGTTCAAGCTCCTCAAGTGCTCTGATTGCGGTTATACGACTCACACCGTATTCCTTAGTAATTCTGTCCTCTCAGACAAACGGTGCGTCGTATTCAAAATCTCCCGACTTTATACGCTCTTTTTAATTTATCCATAATTTGTTTGTACAATGGTTTTTTATCTGACATTAACGTTATTCCTCCAAGAACAATATATCTTAATTCATTTTCTTTCTTATATTTAATATATCACTTTTCGAGTGACTTGTCAAACAATATATCAATTAAAACAAACAATTTGTTTCTCTCTCTATTTACGATTTAATAAATATTTTCTTTATACTAACAAGATTTTTATGCAGTATTTATTCATACTTTAACACACCGCAAGCCGTATACAAATTCATATACCGGCTTACATTTAAAGAATTTATAGTAACTATGATTCAAAAAAGATTGATTACAGTATTTCGACAAATGCAACTAACGGTACTATATCACCGAGCTAAACATTTATAGCAATTGTACTATTATTTTTTAGCAAGTATAATTTAATATATTAAATTAACAAACCAAAAAACGCTTGTTTTATCAAGGGAAACAAGCATTTTTCTTTATTTTTATAAATAACTGTTGACATTTAGAATAATTAGCTGTATAATAGATATATTAAATAAATCAATCGTACATTTAATCGTTATAATTTAATATATCAAATAATTAATAGAAATACAAAATGAGTACAGTTTATAATAAAAAATATTTTACAGATTTGCTTGAAAAGCTTGTGCTTCCTTTAAAAGAGCATTATTCCGAAGAATGTGCCAATCTTTATCTTGGACATACCGGAGCCGCTTTCGAAGATCGTACAATTCCTATGCAGGGCTTTTCAAGAGTTTTATGGGGACTTGTTCCTTTATGGGCAGGCGGCGAAAATATTGAAGATTTTTCGGAAATATACACCAAAGGTTTAAGTGCCGGAACAAACCCAAACTCAAAAGAATACTGGGGCGGATTTAGAAATTACGACCAAAAGTTCGTTGAAATTGCCGCTATAGCTTACGGCTTGCTTTTAGCTCCCGACAAGCTATGGGAACCGCTTGACGATAGTGCAAAAAAGAATCTTGCGGACTTCTTGCTTTTAAGCAATTCATACGAAGTATCGGATAACAACTGGCGTCTGTTCCCCGTACTTGTAAACCTTGCTCTAAAGAGTTTATCACAGCCTTACGACCAACATTTAATCGATTTTGGTTTGGAAAGACTTGATTCATATTATCTCGGCAACGGTTGGTATAAAGACGGCGTTACGGAACAACGTGATTATTATATTCCATTCGCTTTGCATTTCTACAGCTTAATATACGCCAAAGTATGCGAAAAAAGCGACCCCGAAAGAAGTGCATTATACAAAGAACGTGCCGCAGAATTTGCAAAACAATATATCTATTGGTTTGACGACAAAGGTCGTGCATTGGTATACGGACGTTCACTTACATACAGATTTGCACAAGCGGCATTCTGGAGTGCGTGTATATATGCCGATGTACCCGTGTTCAGTCACGGAATTATCAAAGGGCATAATCGTAAGACACTTTGAAGAATGGTTTTCTCATCCGATAACCGATAACGGCGGTGTTCTTACAATAGGTTACAGATACACTAATTTACATATGTCAGAAAGCTACAATTCTCCGGGTTCACCATACTGGAGTTTGAAAGCATTTATATTGCTTGCACTTCCGGGAAATCATCCGTTTTGGCAAGCAGAACCGTTACCGTTCCCGCTATTCGACCAATACCAAACAGTATTGCAGTCGGAGGCTTAGCTGATAATTCAGCATAGCGGTAATGCAGTAACCGCTCTCACACCGGGTAGGTTACATTACATCAATCATGTTCATGTGTCAGAGAAATACTGCAAATTTGCATACAGTTCGGAATTTGGTTTCAGTGTTCCACGCTCAAACAAATTCTTCAATCAATCAGGTGCAGACAGTACTCTCTCATTTGAAATAGACGGCTACATTTTCACTCGCAGACTCTCCCTAAAAATATCTGTGAAAGAAAATTCTCTTTTTCTCTCTCTGGTCTCCTTTCAAAGGTATCAAAGTCGAAACTACTCTCATCCCTATTGAAGGGGGACATATTCGCCGTCATAAAGTCACAAGTGATTATGATTGCATAGCTCGTGACGCAGGTTTTTCAGTATCATGCGTTGACGGTGCAGAATGTACATCATTTGAAAGCAACGGGGTTGTTACAGTTAAAAACAACTTCTCTTTCTGCTCTGTTGAAAGCACAACGGGTGGTACTCCCGAAGTGGTATCGTTCCACCCGAATACAAGCCTTGTATATCAAAAAACGGCTACACCGTTTGTCTCATACAAGATAAAAAAAGGCATAACAGAGTTGGAAACAATCGTAAAATATTAATTAGTTTACCCTATCCATAAATTTTACATCACAAAACCACCTCATCCATTGTTTGAGGTGGTTTTGTGTATTTGCAAAAAATATCGTCCTCAAGAATACTCTGGCAATAATCATATCATAATCTTTTGATTACTCATTTTGCAAAACACAAGTTTCGATGAATTTGTATTACCGCAATGGAATACCATAACTGAATTAATAATTATATAAAATAAAAAAACAATGCCGTTAGTTTGGTTTTACCCACCCTAACGGCACTGTTTTAGTATCAAGTGTAAATCATTTCTTCCAATTCCTCAAGTGTGTATCCGTCGTTGTACAATTTCTGTATCACTTCCGGATCCTCGCCGTACATTGCGGCAACTGTCTTTATGTCTTCGAGATATTCTTCCGCATAATAATCTTCATACCCGGTATCAATATAACAATCGCAACCGTAATCGTACCAATGTCTACCGTATGACTCGGTATAATTAAAATGACCCCTTTCACGTTTGCCGTTACTTTTGATTTTCAGAATATCGCCCTCATTGAGAACTATATGTTCATACTTGCCATTCTCCAAATCTTGAAACAATTCAGAATCAACCAACGCTTTCCAAAGTATTTGTTTTGTTGATGCGAACACATACACACCCTCATCTTTAAAGTGAATTAATGAAATCGGGCTATCACCTTTTACGAGGTAAAGGTTATTATGATTATCAAGTATATTAAAGCTAAAACTTCCCTCTATACTTTCAGCCATGAATTTGATTGTCTTAAAATTAAGTGCATTTTTATATTTCAGCAGCTGTACTGCAACAAATGAATCTGTTTCGATTTTACTCTTAAAGTTATACTTTTCTGAAGTTCCTTATCATTGAACAGTACGCCATTATGAGCAAGTGCAAACTGACAGTTCTTCACCCTCTCGCTCCAAGGGTGATTGTTATAGTTCTTGCTCTTGTCCCCTTGCGTACTGTGTCTTGTGTGACCTATTACGGCATTAACGAATTTCGGAATATTCGGATTAAACTTATATGCACTTACCGCACTTTTGTTTATCTTCATATTACCTAAAATTGAATATGCAACACCGGTTGCGTCTGTGCCACGTTCTGCACTTTCCATGCTGAGCAAATCCACAAGCTCGTTCATATCCTTTAGCTTATCTTTGTAACTAAGCACTCCATATATTCCGCACATTATATTTCCACCTCATTTCTTATCGGTTCATTTACATACAATCTTTTTTCTTTCAAATAATTAATCAGTTCTTGTTTGTCGTCTGCTATTCCCTTTACGAAATCAAGCCATGTAAGACTCTGCATAAATTCGTCGGACAAAGAAATAGCAACCTTACAGATTTCATCTACCATCTGTAAGGTTGCTATAAATGTACTGTACTTTAAAGTACCTCTGAATATTCGCATTTCTATCGTCGCTTCATTTTCAAGATTGACCGCCGCATATCGTCCCATATGTGAGTTCTTTGCATGCTTTAACGTTTCTTTCGGATTGATTATTCCGCCACCGTAACGTCTTGCCCAATGCTCTACTTGTGATTCCGTTCTTCGACTGAATGTTTAGATTTCATTCCAAAACTTCTCATAAAAGTAGAGAATCTTCGCTATTGTTGCCTCTTGTTCTTCGTAATTTGCTCCGAGTGCATTTCGGCTTATATGTACATGAAGTCCGCAAGTTCCGGCTTGGTGACTTAAATATCCTTTTGCTACCGCTTTGTTAAGAATCGCTCTCCAAGGCATTTGATTAATGTGATAGTCAAGTGTCATTGGGTGAGTTACGCACTCAAAACCATCATCAAGTGAACCGTCATGTTTAATGTACATATGTTCTTTTTGAGCATTTGCAATGTCAAGTAATTTACTTGCACAAAATTCATTTTCACCGCCGTCATCAAGTTCAAGTTCCACGCCTAAATATCTCGGACCGTCTCCATAAAATATCGGCTCTGGTTTGTAGTAATAGTCGTGAATTATCTCATCCATATCAAAACAATTTCGACAATATGGGTGGTCGTGATATTCTTCATCTTCATGATAACAAGCGTCATCATGATGAATTACCGCATCACATCTTTCACATCTAACATAATCTTCATCATAGCAAGTTTGGCACAAGTCACCATCTGCCGAATCATCATTCCAATGTCTGTCGCCGCAATCACGGCAAATAAATGTTTCACGTCTTAAACAATCTTCACACAAATACGATTCATCAAAATATGTTAGTTCTGATACGTCATGTTCTTCGTGACATATGTCACAAGTGTATTTTTCCTCTTTCATCTTTCGTCCTCCTCTTAATACTCCTCTGCTTTCAGCATCGTCGAATGTGTTTTATCGTCAATCACATAAACTTTGCCCACAAAAATAGGAGCACCTTGTAATTTAATAAGATACTCCATTTTATACTCCGGCATTTCTTGTGAATGCACGATTTTCTGCATACCGTCATACTCTGACAGTTCAAATACTTGAAAGTAATCCTTTGATTCAACTTCCATTGTATCAACCATATTCCACATCATACATTGTAATACAATAGGGACTTCCTCAATTACTCCGCAAGTACAAAATCGTTCGTTTTGGAACATATAAATTTCACCTCCGTGTATTTTATTACACAGAGATATTATATATTTTTAATGTATGACTTTACGTTTTTCACTTCAACATATCAGCATAGGTTACAAGAGATACATTTCCGAGTTCATTCGCCTTATCAATACAGCCTTTTTGAACCCGGACCTAGAGAACAAAAACAAATGCACATTAATATATGAAAACAGCTTACTGCGTTTTATCAATGTTTCAAGCACACCAAGATCAACTTTTTCATTAGTCCATTTACATTCACCGAATAAAGCCGTCTGTTTGTCCTGTTCGCCCATTATATCAATTTCTGTCTGTTTCTTTTCAATAGGATCGTTTCCCCACCAACGCCCAAGTTCCGAAAACTCAACCGGTGAATTACCGTCAAGAAGCAGTTTCCAAAGATACTGTTTACAAATTTCCTCAAACACAGCACCCATATATTCCGAAAGTTGCGGTTCGATACGTCTATACACAATATCAGCCGCACCGCGCATTATAACAGAATTATTATTAGGAACAAATCTATACCAAAATCTGAACATATTATCTTCTATTGAATATATAGATTTTCGAGATGTTTTCTCACCATACGGAGTTTCCTTTTTACAATCCCCAAATTTATCAAACTCTTAAGATAATTCGCACAAATATTACTGTCCTCACCGACTTTATTTGAAATGTCCGACATTCTCGACGCACCGACCGCAATAGCGGTTATAATCGCAGTATATATAGCCGGCTCTCTCACTTCTTGCTTTAATAAATTTGTCGGCTCTTCATATAGGAAGGAAATCGGATTCAGATAAGTATTTTTTATATTATCTTCAATGCTTAATCTATCATCTATTTGTAACAAATACTGAGGTGTTCCGCCCACAATACCATACGCAAGTGCTTTGTCTTCGTCCGAAAAATTCTTAAAACATCTGCATGTTTCTTCAAAACTAAAAGGTTGTATTTTCATTTGTGCGGTTCTTCTGCCATAAAGCGGTGATTTATATGCCAACACTTCATCCTCCATATACGACATTGACGAACCGCATAAAATAAGCATTAGCTGTGAAGTGTCCTTATATTTATCTATAAGCAGTTGTAAAGTTGATGCCAAACTTTTTTGATGAACGTGCTACATACGGATATTCATCTATTGCAAGTATCAGTCGTTTCTTTTCAGCAAGCTTAAACACATACTCAAGTGCAGCTTGAAATGACAGAAATGACGTTTCCGCCTCAATGCCGCTACTGTATTCAATGATGCTTTTACTGAAATTTTCAAGATTTTGTTTTTCGTTACTTTCAACACCCATAAAGTAAATCGCTTCTTTATTATCTATAAAGTGATTTATAAGTGCTGTCTTTCCGACACGTCTGCGCCCATATATAACGGCAAATTCAAATTTATTTGATTCGTATAATCTGTCCAATGCCGCTACTTCACGTTCTCTTCCAATAAACATGCTCTCTCACTTCCGTTCTTTTTGTTTAAATCAGTATATCACAATTCATAACTTTAGTCAATTACGTTTTACTCATTTATACTTGAGTAATTTTTTATCTTAGTAAAATTCAATTATTCACTTATACATTATCTACACGAATAATCGAAGGGAGGTTTCCGGTATGATACGAACGATACTAAAAGGAATTAAAAAAGTATTGCTTATGCTTTGGTAAGGAGGTGTTTTTAATGGGTAAATGGATACTGATTTCTCTGTTGCCGATTACTGCTCTGATGTATCTATTCGGCAGAAAAGAATAACGTTATAGGGCTTGATTCTGTCAAGCCCTATCTGTATTCATAAATTCCAACAAGTCTTCTTTTTTTATTCTCCAACGATTCCCCACTTTGAATCCCTTTATAGTTCCGTTATGCAATAACTTTAATAATGTATTGCGACCGATATATAAATACTCCACAGCTTCCGCAAATGTTAATATTGCCGGAAGTTCATTTTCATTATAGTACATTAAAAATCATCCTCTCATTAAGATTCTTAAATCACTGTTGGCTCAAAATAAATTGTTACAAACTATCTTAACTACAATTCAAATCTCTGTTTATCACAGTGTAAACCACTCCAAATCTGTCTATATAGTCATATAAAATAGAATAAATGTAGAATTTTATTTTCCTTTAAAACATTAAGTTAAGCGAAGAATATTAGTGCAGATAAAGGAATTTAAAGATTTCCATTCGTATACGATTTTTCGCAAATAATTTTTTTAGGAGGGAGATACTTATTATGACATCTCATACATTTGAATGTACATATCAATTGACTGGTAGTGAATTTGCTACCTTACATGAAGAACTGAAGAAATTCGGTAGTTACTATTTTGAAAATAGGCCTAAAATGGCATATGAAAACAAAAAGACAGATAAAATAACAAAATATGTCTGTACTATATTATCACAGCATGGTATTATAATTTATATTACACTAAGAGAAACGACACCATCAACATTTGTACCCATGCTAATTTATAGAATAAATCCTACACGAATGATTGAGGGAAACAAAGACAATTATGTGGACGTATTTCATTGCAACAATGCGTTAGATATTCCACAAATAGCAAATCGACTTTTAAATACAATATCGCCGAATTTGCCTAATATTGAGATATGCTCTCTATCTCGCTTTGACTATTGCGTCAACATAAAACTTGAAAGTCAACAACAGGTGACGGATTCAATAAAACTAATAAATCAAGCATTTGATCCAACTTCGGGTTATACGCAGAAAATAATGTTCCATACAAAATCGTATAAACCAAAATACCCAAAAACAGAAGCGACCTTTTTAAAATCCAAAAGAGTTGAAATCAGTTTCTACAATAAAAGACTGCAACTGCAACAAGAGGATTTGAAAGATGAATGGCACGAAGATATACTTAGAGCTGAATTCAGATGTTTCAAGTCTTATCTTAACGACCTATATAAGAGATTTGATATAAATAACATCACTGATTTTTTTGAAAAATCTATCGAAATTGGGAACTACGTCATAGCATATCAGCTAAAGAAATTAAAACTTGATGTTATGTTTCGTTCGTCAAAATCCATTGAAAGTATTATAAAAAATGGAACTTTTAAAGCTAAAACCAAGTTGGACATGCTACTGCTCGTCGAATGGGTTTCAAGTCATAAATCATTAAAACGAGTAATCGATACATGTAGCAAAAGCACTGTAAATAAAAAATTACTGAGTGTGTGAGATTATTTCTGTAAATTAATTTTTCTATGATAAAATACTTAGTTTTATTTGGGCAGATAAGCAAAATTCAGCTTATCTGCCTTTTTGTAATATAGCACGGATTTTCTTCCGCGTCAAGAGCGGTCTTGTAAAAGACCGTATTTTTTACACTATACAAATGTAAAAATATATGCTAAACAAGTCGTCCATCATACATAATTGACAGCTCTCCGTAAACTCTGCCCCAATTTCTAAGTGGCATTGTCCACTTCTTTGTTGCTTCAAAGGTTGCCAAATACAGTGCCTTTAAAAGGGCTGTATCGCTCGGAAATACGCTCCTTTGGCTATTCAATCGACGAAGTACGCTATTAAGGCTTTCTATTGCATTTGTTGTATACATAACTTTTCTGACTTCTGCTGAAAATTTGAACATCGGTGATAAAACATCCCAATTTTCTTCCCATCTTCTCATCGCATTAGGATACTTTTCTTGCCATTTTTTGTGACACTCTGCATACGCTCGTATCCACTTTCTTCGTTCGGTGCATGGTATATACTCTTTAAATCATTTGCAAATGCTTTTTTGTCTTTTTCCGCAACATATTTCAATGTATTGCGCACTTGATGGACAATGCAACGCTGATACTCCGTATTTGGATAGGCTGCTGCTATTGATTCCTTTATCCCTGATAAACCGTCTGCACATAATATTAATATATCTCTAACACCACGATTTTTGAGTTCATTTAAAACTCCCAGCCAATATTTCGCACTCTCATTTTCGCCAATGGTTATGCTTAAAACTTCCTTCTTACCCTCGTCATTTACACCAAGAATTATGTATGCAGCTATCTTTTTCACTATATGCTCATCACGAACCGAAAAGTGGATTGCATCAATGAAAACTATCGGATACACAGCTGATAAAGGGCGTTGTTGCCATTCTTCTATTTGAGGTAATATTTTATTTGTAACTGCGGTTACCATACTTTCGCTTACCTCAAAACCATATATATCTTCCACAATATCAGAAATTTGTCTTGTTGTCATGCCCTTTGCAGACATAGCAATGATTTTTTGTTCTATTGCTGATATGTCCTTCTTTCGTTTAGGGACTATCTGCGGTTCAAAATCACCGTCACGGTCTTGTGGAACATCAATAGGTATCTCGCCATAAGAACTACGAAGTTTTTTGTGTTTTACTCCATTTCGATAATCCGGATTGTCACTGCGTTCATATTCGTCATAGCCTAAATGTTCATCCAGTTCAGCTTCCATCATTTCCTGAATAGTACCGCCTAACAGATCCTTTAGTGCCTCTTGAATATCTTCTGCTGTCTTGATGTTGTATTCCTGAATCAATCCGGCAATGATATTCTTCTTTCCTTCACTCATTCTTTCTCGTCTACGTCTTGCCATAAAAAAAATTCCTCCTATGATTTATTTATATTCTATCATAGAAGGATTATTTTTACAGACTTTTTCTCACACTCTCAAATTACTAAAGAAATTTCACAAGCTCGGTATATCGGTAAAGCCTCTGCCTTGCAGAAGTTCATTACCTGAGCCGTTCAATTTACCGGAATTAATTTACAAATTTGCTGATGCTAAAAAAGTGTGAGAGTAAAAAGTATAGTCTTGGATTACCTTTAAAACCAGTCCATGACTATACTTTTGTTTTACATAACATATTCTTTTTAATTTAGAATATTTCGTCATTCACTCCAGCTAATTACATTCGTAATTCGTTCGTTAAGCTCATTGAACTGTCTTTCGGAAAGATATGCTTTAACCTCGTCTAAATCTATTGATTTAAGTTTTTGAGCAATATCCTTGTAATTGACTATAAAATGTTCGCAAAGGTCATCTAACGGAATAGATGCAGAATTACCCATTGTTGTTCTTGACAATCCTAACAATCCCTCTTGAAAAGCAACATTGTGATCGTAACACGGTGATACAGACTTAAATTCAAATGTTTCACTATTGTATAGAAGTCCATAATTATCATCATGCAAATCAGGGTTTGCTATAATATAATTAAATATATACATTCTCTGCAACTGATTAATAATGTCCCGATACTTATCATCATTTATCAAGATATTATATATTTCGTCTGATGTATCAAAATATGTTTTCAGTTCACTTGCATGAACAAGAGAAGTTGAGTAGTCTGTAAAAATTTTAATCTTTACATATTCCCCATCCAAAGCTACTTCTGCAACATTTACACCAATTTGCTTTCCTATAAGATATGCCGGATATTCTAATACAGAATCTTTTTTCAACTTATAAATATAACCGCCAAATACGGCTTTAGGAAAGTATCCTTTTGTAGTAAATAAAGATGTAAAGCCCTTTAGCATATCTTCATTTTCGGTAATTTCACCTGTTAATGCCACATTATTAAGGGCAAGATTATCATCTCTTAATTTTTGAGTTCGTCCAAGTCTGCAATAGAATCATGAGTCCTTATCCAAAAATTATCGGTAAAAGAAATACCCGAACTGTCCTTAATAACCTTATCTCTGTCTCTGCCAATTTTACGAGCAATATAAACCATATTCATATATGTTCTGTTGAGATTATTTATTCTATTATTAAGCCAATCTAAAACATATGCAGAAGATATTTTTTCTTTGCCACGCAATCCAAACGGAAGATGTGCTTTTTTTCATACACCGTAACTTCATCAGTTTCTATATTGAATTCCAGAATGGGAATATTTTCAAACATAATAGTATATCTTTTTACTTTCTCTGTCTCTCGTCCACTATTAGGGATTGTAAACTTATCCATACTCTGCACCTACTTTAAATCTTCCGTTTTAAAAGTTGTGTAACCCTCATAATAATAACTCGTGTCAATGCCCTTCATATACACTTCACGGTCATTTATTTTGTTTGTCAACGCATTTTTGAGAACATATTTAATCTCAATATCACGAATAGGACTACGCTCCATCGCAAGCAGGTAATCTTCCTTGTCAACCTTGCTCCAGTCAACAACCTTTCCGATTTCTTTTTTTCAAAATCAAATCCAACCAAATACGAGTTGCTCTGCCGTTGCCCTCACGAAACGGATGAGCGATGTTCATTTCAACATATTTTTCGATAATTTCATCAAATGAGGATTGAGGCATTTTATCAATATTCTCAAGTGCCGAACACAAATACATCAACGGAGCAAAGCGAAAATTCCCCTTTGCAATATTTACTTCTCTGATTTTTCCCGCAAAGTCGTAAATATCTTCAAATAAATATTTATGAATAGCACAAAGCGTTTCAGACGTACCGGGTGTCAATGTATCAAGAATACCTGTTTCAAACAGTTTCAGTGCCTTTTGCTTGCTTATTTTTTCTTCTGTCCGTGCAAGTTCAGCAGAATCTGTTATACCTAATCTATTTTCAAGTGCCATTTTCACCCCTCCGTATTCTGAACAATTTAACTGATGATTTCAATTATATATTTTATTATATCACATATCTTGCCACATTCCAATGATATTTGTGCAAAAACTATTTCACTAAATCTTATAGCAATTCCTCTTGTCTTCTTTCATTTTTCAACGAAGAGAAATATTTTTCAAAATATTCATTACGCACTTTAGTTATTGCAATTTTATTGTCTATGGCATAATTATAGACGCTATTCCAAATACCATACAGATGTTCGGAAAACTTATTTATATCATCTTCTTTTTACATTCCTCAACAACATTTCTGCTCCAAGCAATAATATCTTCTTTTTCGCAAATCTGTTCCAAATATTCAAACATTTCTTTCATTATATTTTCGAAAAATTCACCCAAGCAAATACACTCATTTATCCACTCAGTATTTACATCATTGAACTTCTCTAACCACTTATCTCTATTGTATTTTATAAATGCATCCTTCACTCTCACGGATAATCTAATATTTTTATCTATATCTTTATATCTAAACGTTTCGGATAACATAGCTTCCATATAATTATTCTCTATATTCATCATGCCGTAACTATTTTGATGAAATATATCTTTTATTTCATCAGCAAATGCATCTAATTCTTGTGCTTGTTCCTCTTCTGTTTCTTCATCTTTATAAGAAAATTCCTGTGTCTGTTCATCTTCTTCATCTTTATAGGAAAATTCCGATGTTTGTTCATCTTCTGTTTCTTTATCTTTTAAAAGGAATTCCACCGTCTGGTCCACGTATTTTTTATCATATTCACAAGAAAATTCCAATGTTTGTTCATCTTCTTCATCTTCTTCATCTTCTTCATCTTCATAAGAATTATAAATGTCACAAAAACACTCTCGATAATTCTTTATATAATAAAATACCCATTTATCAACGTTTATCTCAGTTTCAAGATACATACGTTTCAAATACGTCCCCTAAAAAATAAAGGGTATGTACTGTAATTTGTTACATTAACTATATACTTATATTTGTCATTCACATTATTATAGTGGCGTATATTTTTAATCCTATTTTTCAAATTCTTATCTTCATCCATTTTAATACTTATCATCGAATCCAATATAAAGTTGATAGGTTGAAATAATCTTTCAAATTCATATCCGCCAATACTATTGATCATGTTGTTATAGCCCTCATTGTTACTGAACTGAGAACATTTATCGGTCAACATATTATCAACAAACAATCGTAATCCGCTTATTAGTTCCCCTTTGCCACCATCAACTTTGGTTATTGCTGTACGCTCCGTTTTCGGTACTTTGCATTTTATACCGTAATTATTTGCTTCTTTCGTTAATATACTGAATATAGATAATATATCAAGCATGATCTTTTCAGACTCTTCTTCCCAAAAGAATTCGGGATCTATAAGGTTTTCTTCATTTTTATAGTTATAATTTTCCCCATAGTAAACGTTTCGAACGATTTTACTAAAAGCATTTTTCATATCATCAATAATAATCTTCGCACAGTTTATGTATTTCGTTTCGCAATGATTTTTTCTCATATACCCAAACAGCAATATCCTTGATTAGTTCATCAACAAAATCAGAAAATTTATTATTTATTATTAAGAATTTCATATACGGAAGTCTGTTGAATGAAATATTGCATTTTTATTTGGTTGAAAAAAAATTTTTAATAATATATTTACGCATCTGTTGTTCTATATCTTTTTGTGGATTTTCAACATGTATATTTTTTTATTATTCATATTTTCTTCACCTGTACCCCATGCTCCATACATGTCTTTATTTATTATGAACATAATGTCTTTTAAATCTTCAATTCGAACGCTGTCTTCTTTTTTTGTAAATCTTCCAAATAACCATCCTTGTTCACCAATGTAAAAACAAAATATAATGTTTAGAAAATATAGAAGTATTATTGAAAATATTGTATATCTGTCTTTAAATTTATATTTCTTTATATATCCGCCCTTTATATGTTCCTTACGATAATACTTACCTAAATAATTATCATCTATGCCTTCTATTATCCCTTCAAAGTATTGTTTCATATCATTTATGGGATTATATTCTGTGTCGTTCAATGTTTCAGTGAAATTATCTTCATCGTTTTCATTTAGCATCTTATCCCACACGCCATCAATCGCTTCAAATTTAGTTATAAATACTATAAACGAATTATTTTCTTTAATCGACTCTTCAGATATATCTGTTCTAGGTTCTTTATCCAACTTAAATTCAACAACATTTTCCACCAAATAATTAAACAAAGTTTCCCCTTAGTTCTCCATTTTGATATTGGCTTTTCTTTTTCTATCGCATATAAATAATCTCAATATATTTATATGGTATATTCGAAGTTGCACACATATAGCCAAATAAATATTTTCCCAATCGGGTTAAACTTATTGCGTGTTGTTTGTCAAACAACTCTTTTTTAAACAATCCTTCTTCATTCGTTATATTCCATCTCAGTAGATAACGAAATCTACGTTCATATTTCATACGCAGTTTGTTTTCTTCATTCGTATCCTGCTCACAAAATTTCTTCCACATCACAATCCACCTTTTTTGCCAATTAATTTTTCAAATTACAATATCCTCATTCATTCCAAACTTATTTTATAAAATTATATCATTTTGGCACAGATTATGCAATATTTTTTTCTAAAACATTTTTATATTGCGTATTTTATTATTTATTTACAGATTATTTAAGTATATTATTATATATATCAGCTGATCGCTTGAAAGATTAATCTAAAAAGCAGTAACTTGCGAAGTGCTTGCGAAATCTTTTAGGCCTCATTTCGCAGGCAAAAATAGCGTAATCATGCGCCGAACGAGAAAAACAAATAAAAATCAACTTATATAGGAGGAAATATAATGGACTCATCCAATTATTCACAAACTTACAACATCCAGGATATTATAGACAAAATTGAAGAAGAAACTAATTTGACCGTTCCTTCAGCTGTGATAATACCATTGAAACAACACAGAACCGTCAACCTTAATGCAAATGATACATTTGAAATTGATGTAAAGCTGATGACAAGAAAGAGAATATTTAAAAAATTTCAATTCAGCCGGCCGAAATTGAAAATCCTAATCTTGTTTACAAGTTTGGTACAAAAGGTGTAAGTCGCCTATCAGAAGATGAATGGGACATTTGCAAGAAAATTTACCATAAGCTATCGGAGAATATTGACGAGGAATGTGTTTACGGTTTTGTTGGTGAATTTGATAACAAATACATTTTTGGTGATAACATCATCTCGCCAACTTCAACAAACACTATTAAAAATGTATTTTTAGAAGTCCTTGTACAATCGAACATGCGAGTGCAAACTTCTTTTTTTGAAAAGTATCTTCCATGCTTCAAAAAAGTCAGACAGAGGGTCTCATCTTTTTTTGTTTACCCTGCTTTTAAGCACTTGTATATCACGATTGGGTAACTTAGGCACTGATCGACCGTCATTTATTTTGGCTGTTATAGGTCGCACAGGTAGCTATAAAACTTCTACGGTTCAAGCTACACTCAATCCATATAATAATGAAAATTTTAGTGTTTGTTCTTTTGAAGACACAGTTGCCAGTATTGTAGCAACCTTAAAACAGTCGCGTGATATGATCACAATTGTTGATGATTTTTATACAAATACTGACAGAGAAATAACTGCCACGCTTGAAAAAATTATACGCCTTAACGGTGACAAATCATCAGTTGCTAAGAAAATGAGCGGTAAAAAATCGTATCCGAATCGTCTGATACAATCACGGTTGTCACCGGTGAACAGATTCCAAAAGTGCGATTTTCGTCGATCCCGCGTATGTTCATTATCGACTTCCAAGAGGCAGTCAATTTGCAGGCATTAACGGAGTTACAGGCCTCACAAGCTGAGTTCAGAGGTGCATTGGCTGATTTTATTCAATACACATTAGATATTGACTTTTGTATTAAATTGAGGCAAAAAATTCTTGGATCATCGAGATAGCATTTCCCATCACGCAGCTCCGAAATGGCACCCGCGTTATACATCAATGTGTTGTTGGTTTTGGCAATTTACGATATGTTTTGCGAATATTGCACTGCAAAAAATATATTTTTCACCAACATCAGTGATTTTCCATCAAACATTCGTCACTACATCGCCGAGCAAAGCAAGCGTTATCTTGAAAACGACAGTATCTTCATATTTTTCAAGATACTTGACTCATTACGTGTCGAAAACAAGCTACATAAAATAAATACATCAAAAATCACCAATGACACACAAAAACAGATATTTTATATGACGATAATTACATTTGGCTTGAAAGCGTTAATGTTTTTGCTAAAATCAAACTTGCATGCCAAAATGAAGGCATTTCGTTTGATTTATCTCGGCAAGAACTTTACCAAAAATTAGAAAGTGAGAAATTACTTATAACAAAGAACAACCATCGTTCATACGAATATCGAAAAGGACAATTTAGGCAATCCGTTATATGTTTGCCAAGAAATAATCTCAACCGTTATTTGACTTATGATAAGGAGGACATCAAACTATGAGTACTGAAAGCGAAAATCTATACACAAAGAATGATCAACTAATAGCACAAATTTATGATAACCTTTCGGGAGAGAATAAATCAGAAGAAGCAATTTCGCTTCTTCTAAATCCTAACCATATCTCACCAACAGAACAGGTAAAAATTCTTGGACTATTAGGTGAAAAGGATGAAAGATTTCATTCTTTGCTCATCAAAACAGTATTAAATAATATTAATATTTTAGACAATAACGAGTCGTTTAAAATAATTAATAATCATTTTATACAACTGGTAAATCAAGCTTATTTACTTGATGATAACGCAATAATTAAGATTTGTCAAGACTTATTTTATCTTATAAGTCAAGGTGTAGCTGCATTTTATCCATACATTTGGATACTGCTAAAAAACCATGGTCATATCACAACATACACCGACAAGAAATTAAGAACCATCAACCATTATGCAGTCGTTTTCAGTTTCGATGGGTACAATGCTAAATCCATCCGAGAAATACTCAAAAGCAACTGTATATTATGCTCAGAACAAGCACTCAGTGCATTTAAAACAGTAAAAACAAAGAAAGAACAAGCATATTCACAATGTGCAAAAGCATTGCTATATATCATGGTTCAAGCTTTTAAGAAACAACAGCCGGACTATGATAAATTTGACGAATACCTATCTGATATTCCAAATAAGTATTGCGAAGAAATTCGTTGCGATTCATTATCAAGAAATTCCGAAAGGCTGTATGCTAATTTGTATAGTTTTTTTGAGAATGGCGGTCACAAGCAAGTTTATGGCTTGTAATTGCTGAAGCCGATATGTAACTGCCCTTGTTTCATTTATGTATTATTTTCATATAGAGGAGGAAAACACAATGCAAAAAAAAGTATTTTACATTTAGACAAAAAACAAGGGCAGACATATCATGCCATATTTAAAAATAATCATGGGAGGCGGTTATACATACAACTACAAATTAATAATAACGAAATTTTCATTTCAGATTGTTTTTACACCGACAGACCTGCAAGGAACGGACATCATGCCGTTCCCTGCAAATTTCATACTTCACACTGTACTTGTGACAGTTTAATTGATGTGTTCAAAAATGAGCTTGACAAAACATTTTTCGGAATTGAATTTTGCGATATCGAAAACCATTTATCAACAGAAGAATATATCAAATTAAAAACACAAGTCAAAACCAAATATAAATTTTTAATTCTTGTAAACGATAATAATACATATAAAACAAGACTAAAAAATCGTATTCACAGGTCGATTTTGCTTGAAATCGTTCGTAACGGCAACAAAGGAACAATTATCGATTGTCACTACAGCGACAGAACATACAAGCGAAACAGTGCATACATAACACCGTCAGGACTGACAAGTATTACTTTTGATTTTAGTCTTTACAACATATTAAAAATAGTCAATTCTGAGCTTAATTGTGATTTTACCGATGTTATCATCACGCAGGACAGTTTTGGCTTTAACGATTCTCCCCTAACGATTTGCGGAAGTATTTAGACAAACCATATACCGCAAAAAATAAACTAAAAATGGAGGTAATCATAATGTCGGAATACACGGATATAAGAAACAATACATATCAAATACATCAGCGTTCGCTTGTGAATACTTCTCAAGCGGAGCAACAAAAAGCAAGAAATTATAGAAGAATTGTATCGTATCTTTGATAAGAAATAATTTTATTAAAATCTGAAAGGAGGAAGCAAAGATGGCGATTGCGTTATACGCAAGAAAATCAATAGAACGTGAAAACAGTATTTCATGCGAAACACAGATAGAATACTGCAAATCAGTAATCAAGCCTGATGAACGCAGTGAAAACCATTGAATTTATCGACAACGGATATTCGGGCGGCAATGTTGACCGTGACGGTTTTCAAAAAATGATGCGTCAAATTGAACGCGGTAAAATCGGCAAGGTTATTGTGTACCGTCTTGACCGTATCAGCAGAAGTCTTTCGGATTTTGTGGGTATTTTGGAAACACTCAAAAGCATAATGTTCAGTTTGTTTCCTCTCAAGAATCCTTCGACACGTCAAGTCCGTACGGTGAAATGATCGTGAAAATACTTATGGTATTCGCCGAATTTGAACGCAAAAGCATTATTGAACGCGTCAAACACGCATATGCTTACAGAAGTGAAATGGGACTGTATATGGGCGGTCGCCGTCCGTACGGTTTTAATTTAAAAGATACTGTTATAAACAACGTCAAAACAAAAATGTTTGAGCCTGTTACGAATGAAATTGAGCAGATAAAATACATTTTTGAAAATTATTCAATACCGAATGTAACGTTGCGGCGGCTTATGGATAATTTGATTGACAACAACGTTTCAGCCACCACAGGCAGTTGGTCCACCGCAAAACTGTCAAACATCATAAAAAATCCAATCTACGTAAAGGCTGATAACGCCATATACGAATACTACTCAAAACGCAATGCCAACATCATGAGCGACATCAATCAATTTGACGGCTTGCACGGAATACAAACCTACGGCAAATCAAAGCATACTGCGGATGATATGTCGGATATTAAAATAGTGGTTATGCCGCATGATGGTATTATAAATTCTGACCTATGGCTAAAATGTCAGAAGAAAATTGAGAAAAATAAAAAGCTCGGCAATTCCGTCAACAACTCTACAAGTTGGCTCGGCGGTAAAATTGCTTGTAAGCAATGCGGCAGAACAATGACCGTAACAAAAGGCGGTAAGAAAAAAGACGGCACACAAACACGTTATTTCAGTTGTACAGGCAAGTCGCATAATCGCATATGTAACGGTCCTAAAGTGACGCTGTATGCCGACAGTTTGGAAGATATGGTATATAACCTTATCGCCGAAAAACTCCAGTCACTGAAAGGCTCTCGCAAAAAAGATTTCAACAGACAATTCAAACAAGATTAATCTGCTGAAAAATCAGCTTAGCGAAATTAAACAGTCACAAGAAAAGATTGTTAATATGCTTTTGGACGACAACTTTGAATCGGATATGAAATCACTTCTGAACGAAAAAGCCAAAAAGTTGTCCGAAGAAAGTAAGGCGATTACAGAAAAAATCGAAGATCTTGAAAGTGAAGAAAATGAAATAATCAGTGTTATAAACCTATCACAAAAGTGGAAAAGTGCAAATACAGACGAACGCAAAGCCGTTTGCAATGTGCTTATACATAAAATATTCATATGTGAGGACGGCACTTGTGAAGTAGTATGGAATATATAATAAAAAGCACCTATTTTCGATTATGAAAATAGGTGCTTAATTTTATAAATATCTGCCTGTTATACTTTTTTATTCAATTTTATTTCCTGCGGTGTTCCGCTTGCAATGATTTTACCGCCATTTTCACCGCCTCCCGGTCCCATATCTATAACATAATCGGCATTGCGAATTACGTCAAGGTCGTGTTCAATGACAATTACGGTTGCACCGTTATCCAAAAGTGCCTGAAAAACTTTGAGCAATACCTGTACATCTAACGGATGCAAACCGATTGACGGCTCATCAAACACGAAAACAGAATCACTCTGTATCTTTCCAATCTCACTCGCCAGTTTCAATCGTTGTGCTTCACCGCCGGATAGGCTCGGTGTTTCCTCGCCAAGTGTCAGATAACCAAGTCCCAACTGTTTTAGCGTATTCAGCTTTTGGCCGACGGTTTTCATATCCTTGCAAAATTCAACAGCTGTGTTTATATCCATATCCATAAGTTCAGGAAGAGAAACACTTTCACCCGCTTTATTTGTAAGCTTCACATCATAAGCAATTCTTGAGTAACGTGAGCCATGACAATCAGGACATTGAATATTTACATCCGGAAGAAATTGCACGTCAAGACTGACAACACCTGTACCGTCACAACCCGAACAACGTAATGAGCCTGTATTGTACGAAAAATCTCTTGCCTTATAGCCTTTATTTTTTGCGTCCTCGGACTTTGCGTAAAGTTTTCGCAATTCATCGTGAACACCTGCATAGGTAGCCACCGTAGAACGAACATTAATTCCGATAGGTGTTGCGTCAATCAGCTTGATACGTCGTATACCCTCGGCGGTAACATTTCTTATATGCTCCGGTAACGCATGACCGTTTATGTTTGCATCAAGTGCGGGAATTAAACTTTCCAACACCAAAGTCGTCTTGCCCGAACCCGACACTCCTGTAACAACGGTAAGTCTGCCTTTTGGAATGTCAACTTCCAACGGCTTGACCGTATGTATTTGAGATGTGGACAAATGAATATTTCCGTTTGCGAACAATTCTTCCTTTGTGGCACATGACCTTAGTTTTGTTTCGGCTTTACCGGATATAAAGGTCCTATTTGAGAAGCGGGGTTTGCTTCCACATCTGCGATTGTACCTTGTGCAATCACATGACCGCCATTTGCCCCCGCTTCCGGTCCCATTTCCACAATCCAGTCTGCCTCTTTCAAAATCTGCGTGTCATGGTCTACCAAAATAACCGAATTGCCGTCCGATACAAGATCGTGCATAACACCTGTAAGTCCGACAATATTAGATGGGTGCAAACCGATTGACGGCTCGTCCAACACATAAAGAACACCTGTAGTGCGGTTACGCACGGCACGGGCAAGCTGCATACGCTGACGTTCGCCTGTCGAAAGTGTGGCTGCCGAACGGTCAAGAGTCAGATAGCCAAGACCTAAATCAATTAACCTCTTCGCCATACTTTCAAAAAGTTTCACAGATACTTTCAGCCATAGGTTTCATCTCATCAGGCAGGCTTGTCGGAACACCACGCACCCAATCCACAAGTTCGGAAAGTGTCATATTGCAAACTTCATCAAGCGATATTCCTCTTAATTTCGGTGCACGGGCGGCGGCAGAAAGACGTGTTCCGTGACATTCGGGACAAATATCCTCTTTTAAAAATTTCTCTACTCGCTTCATGCCTTTTTCATCTTTGACTTTTGCAAGAGCATTCTCCACCGTGTAAACGGCATTAAAATATGTAAAATCCAATTCACCTGCATTTTCCGTATTTTTGGATTTGTAAAAAAGGTGTTTTTAACCGCCGGACCGTGATAGACAATATCTTTTTCCTGTTCCGTCAAGTCACGGAACGGTACATCTGTACGCACCCCATCTCACGGCAAACGTCCGTCATTAATGACCACATCAAGCTGTTCCACGGAGCAACTGCACCATCATCAATCGTAAGAGAGTCATCAGGCACAAGTGATGCCATATCAACGGTGTGAACAATTCCTGTACCACCACATTTTTGACAAGCACCTTGTGAATTGAATGCCAACTCCTCTGCCGACGGTGCATAAAAATGAACGCCACATTCCGAGCAGACTAATTCCTTCCCTGCGGCAACCGCCAGTGACGGTTTTAAGTAATGTCCGTTTGGGCAACGGTGGTTTGATAAACGTGAATACATAAGTCGCAAACTGTTTAGCAACTCCGTTCCCGTTCCGAATGTACTGCGTATTCCTGGTATACCGGGACGCTGATGTAATGCAAGTGCGGCGGGTACATAAAGCACCTCATCTACACTTGCTTTCGATGCCTGTGTCATTCGGCGGCGAGTGTAAGTAGACAGCGCTTCCAAATAGCGCCGAGAACCCTCTGCATATAATACACCCATTGCAAGAGAGGACTTACCCGAGCCTGACACTCCTGCAATACCTACAATTTTCCCCAACGGAATATCTACATCTATATTTTTAAGATTGTGGACTTTTGCTCCACGAATAAGTATTTTTCTATCATTGGTTTTACTCCTAAATATCTTTTCCAAAAACACACTGAAAAAAGCATATCACAAGCATATCTATTTTGTCAATATTCTGCTAAAAATCGGAAAGAAGAAAACAAAGTAAGCGAATGGGATATATAGGTATTTTTATATATTGCGTTTGTGTTGTCGATATGCTATAATATTTTCAAAAGAGGTGAGATTCATGGACTTTTTAATAATGAATAGAGATACCGTTGTGGCAGAATGGATAGATAACAAATTAAATCTGATTAAGCCGTCACTTGCTCCAATGTATTTGGAACTTACAAGCAATGTTCGAAGTGGCTTGAAACAAGAGCTATCGACTCACACAGAGCAAATTCAAGACTTCTTAAAAGGCTTTGCGTCTTACCGAACGTGACGATATAGGCTCTGTTTTATCAGTGAATGCAGTCACCATTACGGATAATTATTGGATAAAACCGATTAACAGCGACCTTTGCTATGCCGATGTTCGTTTTGACAACGACTATTTTGCCACACTTGCTTTAACCGGCAGTTACGACAGTTTTAATCGAGCGGCGCATAGCAAAAGTACAAAAACTCCCGAACTTACCAATATAGGTAGCTTTGAAAAGTGTTGGAAACTGATTAACGGCGATTGGTGGATGTATAAAAGGCTAATCACGATGAAATGTTTTCAGAATTTTTCATATATCAACTCGGAATGGAATTAGGCTTTAATATGGCTGAATACAAACGTGGCAATGGTGTTATTAAAACAAAGGATTTTACCGATAATGCCATGGTTAATTTTGAGCCTGCATTTAATTTTATGAATGACTGCGAGGACTATATACAAACTCTTGAGACATTAAAAGACCTTTGCCCTAATTGCATATGCGATTATGTGAAAATGTTGTTTCTTGATACAATATGTGCAAATCCTGATAGGCATACATTTAATTTCGGTATTCTGCGTGATATTAATACAGGTGATGTTTTGGGTTTAGCACCGAATTTTGACAATAATATGGCACTTATATCAAGAGGTTATCCTAAAAATATTAAGAGAAAAAATGATATATTCGTAAGTTTATTTAACGAACTGCTTGAATTTGATAACAGATTGAAAAAATATATTCCACCTCTGACAGAAGAAATTATTTTAAAAGTTATAAAATCAGTCGGGATGCGTGTCAGAAGTAAGGAAATAACTGAATTTATTATGAACGGATATAATCAGATAGAGCAATAAATAGAAGTACGGACATATTTGATTATCAGCATAAAATAGTACAAGGCTATGTCTGTACTCTACCGGGCTCATATATCCGAGAGATTTTTATTCGTTTTGTGTTAATAGCTGTTAAGCTCATTTATGAAATCTTCCATCGTGACGCCTATCCATGAGCGTCCATAAAACATTTCATTTTTTAATCTGCCTTGAATTGTCAAGTCAAATGCAACGATATATTAAAATAAACTTCAAAAGGCGATTTCCAGTTCAAGCATTTGCGTGGACGCTGATTTAAAATAAGAGCTTTATCTCTAATTAATGATGGTTTAATTTCTGTTAAATCCTGTTTTTTAGGAAAATATTCGCGTAGAAGTCCATTAGTATTCTCATTAGTACCTCTTTTCCATGGTTGATGTGGTTCAGGAAAATAGAATTGCACATCCTTTAGAGCTTTGCTTATTTCTTCATGTCGTGAAAATTCTTTGCCCCTATCAGGTGTAATTGTTTTTGGTTGACTATCTTTTAACATATGAATTATCGCTTGACACTGATAGAATCTTTTTTTGCTACTTTTTCGCACAACAAATAACGACTCTTTCGGTCAACAAGCGTTCCCTGTTACGCCTGCAACAGTATCAGCTTCCCAATCGCCTATTCGCTCTCGTTGATTCACTTGTTCTGGTCGTTCTGAAATGTGATGACTAATTTTACCTCTCGTTTCAATACAACCATTTTTATGTCTGGTTTTCCCTCTATGTCTTAACTTTCTTGCAACCCCTCGCTGCCCCGGTGATAATTTCCCTTCTTCTAAAAATCCTCGATATATTCCACGATAAATTGTAGCATAACTAATTTGTATAGGGTTTTCTCATGTTTTAAACGAAATGAAATTTGCTCCGGAGACCATTGATATTGAAGAAACAATAATTGAACAGTTTTATGAATATCAGCATTTAATAACAATGGTTTTATTAATTGCAAATATGCCGTTATCGGCACAAATGCGTTGAAAATAATTTTAAATTTATTGATTTTGTTCCTGTAATGTGGTATAATATAAATAGATGTTAGGAGTGAGTTTATGAACTATTTATCTGTATCGCAAATGGCGAAAAAATGGAATATGTCCGAGCGTGGTGTTAGAAAATACTGTGCCGAGGATAAAATACCCGGTGCATTCCTAACGGGTAAGACTTGGAATATCCCGAAAACGCAGAAAAAACCAAAAGAAAAAATAAAAAAGCAATGAGCCTCAAACATTGCTTGAACGATTGAAATCAGAGAAAGCATCTCATATTTCCGGCGGAATATATCATAAAATACAGATTGAATTTACCTATAATTCAAATCACATTGAGGAAGCAAACTTACCCACGACCAAACGAGATATATTTTTGAAACCAATACAATCGGAGTGGAAAATGATGCACTTAATGTTGATGACATTATTGAAACGGCAAATCATTTCAAATGTATCGATATGATAATTGATAATGCAAAATACAAGCTCACAGAAAAGTTTATAAAACAGTTGCATTATACTTTAAAATCCGGTACATCTGATTCAAGAAAAGATTGGTTTAATGTGGGCGAGTATAAAAAGCTCCCCAATGAAGTCGGCGGAAAAGAAACCGCAAAACCAGAAGATGTTGCAACTAAGATTAAAGCACTTTTAAAAGACTATAATCAAAAAAGAAGAGCATACGCTTGAAGAAATCATAGACTTTCATTATAGTTTTGAAACAATACATCCGTTTCAAGACGGCAACGGCAGAGTAGGAAGACTTATTATGTTTAAAGAATGCCTGAAAAATAATATTGTTCCATTTATAATTGATGAAGATTTGAAGATGTTCTATTACAGAGGTCTGTCCGAATGGAACAATGAAAAAGGTTATTTGACCGATACTTGCCTTGCGGCACAGGATAAGTTCAAAAAGTATTTGGATTATTTTAAGGTACCGTATATCGAGTAATACAAAATAGCGATTTATAAATTTAGGAGTTTATTTATGACTTGAATTTACAATATAAGTGCAACAAGTAAAAAAATAATGACTCAAAGGGAAAAATCCAGTATAATAGAATTGCAACGACTATTATTGAAAGGATGATTCCCATGAGCCACTACAAACATTTTACCACAAAAGAACGAGAAAAGATACTGTTTTTTCTTGCACAAGAGAAAACAATTAGTTTTATAGCCAAAGAATTGCAGAGAGATAAATCATCGGTATCTCGTGAAATTAAGCGTAATACTAATACTGAAGGCATTTACTCGCCATCATACGCACAAAAGCAATATGAAATTCGAAGACGCAAATGTGGTAGAAAACCATTGTTATTAAATACTGATATTCATAAAACTGTTCAATTATTGTTTCTTCAATATCAATGGTCTCCGGAACAAATTTCATTTCGTTTAAAACATGAGAAAAATCCTATACAAATTAGTTATGCTACAATTTATCGTGGAATATATCGAGGATTTTTAGAAGAAGGAAAATTATCCCCTGGGCAACGTGGAGTTGCAAGAAAGTTAAGACATAAAGGAAAAACCAGACATAAAAATGGTTGTATTGAAACGAGAGGCAAAATTAAAATTAGTCATCACATTTCAGAACGACCAGAACAAGCAAATCAATGAGAGAGAATAGGCGATTTGGAAGCTGATACTGTTGCAGGCGTAACAGGAAAAGCGTGTTTAGTAACGCTTGTTGGCCGAAAGAGTCGTTATTTGTTGTGCGAAAAAGTAGCAAAAAAAGATTCTATCAGTGTAAAACAAGCGATAATTCATATGTTAAAAGATAGTCAAACAAAAACAATTACACCTGATAGAGGTAAAGAATTTTCACGACATGAAGAAATCAGCAAAGCTCTAAATGATGTGCAATTCTATTTTCCTGAACCACATCAACCATGGCTAAGAGGTACTAATGAGAATACTAATGGACTTCTACGCGAATATTTTCCTAAAAAAACAGGATTTGACAGAAATTAAACCATCATTAATTAGAGATAAAACTCTTATTTTAAATCAGCGTCCACGCAAATGCTTGAACTGGAAATCGCCTTTTGAAGTTTATTTTGATATATCGTTGCATTTGACTTGACAATTCAAGGAATAAAAAATTGGTCGTAATGATCCGTGTCCGTGTGGAAGTGGGAAAAAACATAAAAAAATGTTGTGTTGACAAAGATTTAGATACAGACAGGAGTGCGGCCATTTATCAATAATAATATTTCAATTAAAAATTTATAATTTTCAATGTCTATAAATTGCACTTTCACACACCTTTTATATCCCCTAAATCTGTTTGAATGAGTCAAAATTGCTTCACCGAATCTTTGAAATGTACTACTTCACGCTGGCGCAAGAATTTAATTACTTCATTAACGTCAGGGTCATCTGACAATTTAAGTATGTTATCATATACGGCACGTGCTTTTTGTTCTGCAGCCAAGTCTTCATAGAGATTTGTAAGCGGATCACCGGTTACGGCGATGCTTGCGGCGTTAAAAGGTGAACCTTGCGAGCTTTGTGGGAACACTGACGCACCGTTATCCGAATAATACTCCCACGAGCCCATTTCGCTCCACTCTTTAGGCGGAGCATTTTTTGAAAGCTGTGCAACAAGTGAGCCGACAATTTCCAAATGAGCAAGCTCCTCCGTACCTATATCCGTAAGCAACCCCTTTGAAACTTCATCGGGCATAGTATATCTTTGCGACAAATATCTAAGTGACGCGCCGAGTTCACCGTTTGGACCGCCGTATTGAGTTATAACCACATTTGCAAGACGTGGATTTGGTTTTGAAACCTTTACCGGAAATTCAAGAAATTTATTATAACTAAACATTACTTATTATCCTCCTTTTCCCACGGCCACGGATTATCAAGCCAGTTAAACTTATCCTGCATAGCGGTTGAAAACTGGTTTAGCGGGCCGAATTTTTCTTCATATTCACATTTCAATTCCTTGGTTTTCTTAACAAGTGCCTGAAACATTCTGAATGCGTTTTTATCGTCCGAATGGGTATCAAGATACAAAAGCATATCATAAGCGGCAAAATTACTGCACTGAATTTTTTCAGCATTTCAACTCTTGAACATTCCATCACATACCGCCTCCCCACTGTTTACAAACCTTACCGTATTCACACATATTCAAATCAAGTTCAGGGAATATCGTACCTTGCATAAGCCCTGTACAATCATCATAAACTTCTTCCATTTCCTGCACAGGAACATAACCGTAGCCGACACAACCGCACTTCGGATAAGGGCAGCTCGGTTTATTTGATTCTGACATTTATAACAACTCCTTTTTTTCAAATTCGGATTTACATATCCGTAATATATAGTATGATTTTATACCAATAAAGGTGAATTTTATTTACATATACCTTGATTTAAGTTATAATAATGAAAAAGGAGTGAATGAATATGAAACGATTACTTATAGTAGTAGATTACCAAAACGATTTTGTATGCGGAAGTCTTGGTTTTGACAAGGCAAAAGAGCTTGAAAAAGGCATTTTAGAAAAAATCGCCGAATACCAAAATGACGAAATAATATATACTTTAGACACTCATTTTGACGACTATCTCACCACAGCAGAGGGTAAAAGTCTGCCTGTTCCCCATTGCATTAAAGGAACCGGCGGTCACAAGCTTTACGGCGGATTAGCCGACGCTTTAAAAGGCAAGCTATGTTTTGAAAAAATACATTCCGTCGCTTGAAATGGCAAAGTATCTTGAGGGCAAAGACTTCGATACAATAGAGCTTTGCGGACTTGTGAGCAACATATGCGTACTTTCAAATGCCGTTATGGCAAAATCGGCTTGTCCGAATTCGAAATAATTGTCGACTCATCTCTTACCGCCGCGGCAGACGAAGAAATGCATCAAAAATCACTTGACGTTATGAAAGGTTTATTCATAAAAAAGTACTTTAACAGAGCCTGTCGACAAAATGTCGACAGCTCCAAAATCACATCTTATGATGTAATTTTTGAGTATTTTCAAAGAAAAATCTAAAAGTTCCTCCAAAGTCGAAACTTTAGATTTTAAGCCATTTCTGCCGCACATGTCGTCAGAAATGATTATAACTTGAGGTTACACCTCAAACTCCCAAAATAAAGTAGACAAAACCATAAAGGTTTTGTCTGCAGTCTGTTTAAAAATCAGAAAAAAGTATTAAATATCAGATTATTTTTTCTAACATATTGCATTTGAAATTCGGTCATAGTATAATCAAAACGGATATTTTTTGTATGTGAAAGAGAGGAAATGAAATGGCAAAAGCAATAATAAATACAGCAAGAAATCAAGGAAAGATAAGCAAATATATTTACGGTCAATTTGCCGAACATCTTGGCAGATGTATATATGAAGGATTATATGTTGATGAAAATTCGGACATACCTAACAAGAACGGTATGCGTTGTGATGTTGTAAACGCTTTAAAGGAGCTTGAAATACCGGTATTGCGTTGGCCGGGCGGTTGTTTTGCGGACGACTATCACTGGCGTGACGGTATCGGCGAAAAATCACAGCGTCCTTATATGGTTAATACAAATTGGGGCGGTGTTGTCGAAAACAACCACTTCGGTACACACGAATTTTTGAGCTTTGCGAACAGCTCGGAACAGAGCCGTACATATGCGGAAATGTCGGCAGCGGTACTGTACAGGAAATGCGTGACTGGGTTGAATATATGACATTTGACGGTGATTACCCGCTTGCAAACGAACGCCGTAAAAACGGCCGCGAAAAGCCTTGGAAGTTAAAATTCTTCGGTGTCGGCAATGAAAACTGGGGCTGCGGCGGTAATATGCGTCCCGAATATTACGCCGACCTATACAAGAGATATGCAACATTTATAAGAAACTACGGCGATGAGCCAATCTACAAAATTGCAGGCGGTCCGAATGTTGACGATACTCGTTGGATGGAAACATTAATGCAGAATATCCGTCATATAACAGAGGGTATTTCTCTGCACAACTATACTTTTGAAAGTGCTTGGGAAAACAAAGGCAGTGCAACCGAATTTGACAATGACGGTTGGTATAAACTTATGGCTAACGCTATGAAGATGGACAAAGTTATAAACGTTCACACTGCAATTATGGACAGATACGATCCGGAAAAGAAAATCGACCTTATCGTAGACGAATGGGGCAACTGGTTTGATGTTGAAATTGGAACTAATCCGGGATTTTTATATCAGCAGAATACTATGCGTGACGTTATAAGCGGTATGCTTATACTTCACGTTTTCCACAAGCACAACGACCGTGTTAAGATGGCTAACATTGCACAGATGGTGAACGTACTTCAGGCAATGATTCTTACGGACGGTGAAAAAAATGGTGCTTACACCTACATATCACTTGTTCAGAATGATGAAAGGTCATATGGACGGCGAAAGAGTTGACGTTGACTATGACTGTGAAGAACAGGAAATCAACGGCTTGAAGTTCCCTAAAATCAGCATTTCCGCTTCAAAGAAAAACGGTGAAATGACTGTTTCAATCTGCAACACAAGTCTTAACAGTGACGAAGATATGGAGCTTGATTTGCGTGACGGTGAATTTTCTGTTGCAGACGGAGAAATTCTTGTATCGGAGCATATGAACGACTGCAACACATTTGACGCACCGAACACAGTTGAGCCGAAAAAGTTTGATGTATCACTTGAAAACGGTAAACTTTCATTCAAGCTGCCTAAAATGAGTGCTTGTGTAATAACATTAAAGTAATGGCAAAATGTAAACGGTGCAGATTAAAAACCGTTCTTTCCGAAGACGATATTCAAAAAATGGTTGAGCAAGTCACTTCAATGAAAAGTGTACGGCTTGTAAGCAGTGATGTATATAAAAACAGATTTGATATTTGTCAAAACTGCGATGATTTTATGTACGGCTCAACGTGCGGTGTATGCGGCTGTGTTATGCAGGTAAGAGCGAGATTATCGGACGGCAAATGTCCGAAGAAAAAGTGGTAATATGAGTAAATATATTTGTGTATTTTGTGACGAACGAAAAAAGAGCGACACCGCTCACCTTATAAACGGTAAAATCGGCATATGCCGACACTGTTTTGAAAATCTTGACAAAACGGCATACGCCTCACCTTATCAAGGTACGGAACATATCGCTTTCACAATGTCGCCCTTTGAATACACAAAAAGTATGCGTAAAGTTATACTTGATTTAAAATTCTCAAATTGCAAAGCCTATGCAAAATTACTTGCCGATATGATGAAAAATTATCTTGATTCATATGATATATGGGATACATTTGATTATATCGTTCCGGTTCCTCTGCACAAGAAACGTTTAAAGGAACGCGGTTACAATCAATCCGAACTTATAGCAAAAGAAGTTGCGGAGTATTTAAAAATACCTATGCGTACAGATTTGCTTATCCGCACAAAAGCAACTAAAAAGCAAAGTTCACTTGTACGAACGGAACGTGTTACAAATGTTCAGAGTGCATTCAAATGCACAGAAAAATGTGACGGTAAGAAAATATTGCTTTTTGACGATATTTACACCACAGGAAACACTGCTCAGTCTTGTGCAAGAGAATTGGCGAATAACGGTGCTGAACAAATATGTGCTTTGACGCTTGCAATTCACGTTCAAATAAAATTACCTATAATTGCGTATTAAAAACAAAATATCCGTTAAAAATAGATATATATTACATCAAGAAAGAAAGGATTTCTTATGAAACATATATCTAAACGAATATCGGTAATTTTATTGTCAACAGTAATATGTTGTGTGTTTTGCGAAAGTACCGTTTTCGCATTGTCAAAGATAGGCTCGCGAGGTCAGGAAGTCACAAATATTCAAACAAGGCTTAAGTCTTGGGGATATTACAGCGGAAATATTGACGGAATATACGGTTGGCGTACCGCCAATGCGGTGAAAGAATTTCAGCGTAAGAACGGTCTTACCGCCGACGGTATCTCAGGTCCCGCAACACTTTCAAAAATAGGTTTGCCGACAGGCTCATCATCAAGTTCATATTCTAATGATACAACACTTCTTGCAATGGTTATAAATGGTGAAGCAAGAGGTGAAAGCTATGAGGGGCAAGTGGCAGTAGGTGCTGTTGTTTTAAACCGCGTACGTCATTCCTCGTTTCCGAACACAATCGCAGGAGTTGTATATCAACCCGGTGCATTTACCGCCGTTGACGACGGACAGATTAACAAAGCGATACAATCATCTTGCTATAATGCCGCGCGTGACGCTTTGAACGGCTGGGATCCGACAGGCGGTGCAATATATTACTACAACCCATCCACAGCAACAAGTTCATGGATCCGTACAAGACCTATTATTAAAACTATCGGAAAACACGTTTTCTGTAAATAAGGAGAATAAATTATGTCTGCAAAAGCTATTGTATTGACTGTTCTTATTGTAATATTTCTGCTTTTGGTCGTTATAGACGGCCGCAGAAAATTAAAGAAGAATAACAATAATGATTAAAAAGACTGTCGGCGATTTTTTGCCGACAGTCTTTTATTGTTTGGTTTCTATTCTGAAAACTTCCACTTTATCGTCATACCACGCACTTACGCCGTCAATATATGACGCTATCGCGCTGACTTCCATAACGAATTGTCCGCTGTCCGAAATATACGGCTCACCGTCCATAAGATTTTCATTTCCGTTTACAAGTAAATGAGTACGTCCGCACTCTGCCGTAACGACATATTCACCGCTTTTCAGTGTAAGTATTTTTTCGTCCGAATTATATTCAAAGTCGAAATGTTCGCTCCACTCGGTTTTAAGACGTTCAAGAATACAAATCACCGCACCCCATATACGACCGTTTTTATTAAGGCTCCTTACCCCCCTTGTATCAGGCTCTTGACCGTTCACAAGTATTTTGCAGTAAGGCTCGGATTCGGGAATGTACTTAATCTTATCGATTTCTTCTATCGCCTCAAATTCCGCTCTGTCTGCGTCATTTTTGCAATCTTCGTATATTCCGTCAAACGTACATTCCGTAAGAGTATCATTTTTAGTTTCAACACTTTCAAATTCAATTTCCGTCGTTATGCCGTTCATATTCGCCTTTAGCTTTAGCTTTCCGACATTTTCTGTCGAACGAATAAACACTCTGTTCGTACCGCACTCGGCATAGACGTAATTTTTATGTATAACACTCTCGTGCTTATCTTCAAAATCAAATTTACCGCTGTTATATCCGCCCAAGAATACACCGTCACCGCTGAATTCAAAGTCAATTTTATCATAACACAACGGACAAATATCGCCGTTTTCATCGGTTACTTCAATATCAACGTATGCAACGTCATTGCCGTCAGCTTTAAGTCCGTTTGTATCGGTGTGAAGTGTTAAGTGAATTTGTGACGGTTTACCGACTGTTTTAATCGTGTCATTTGCAACAAGATTGCCGCTGCAGTCATATCCGTATGCGGTTATCTCACCGCTTTCGGTTATGTCGATATTCGGAAACGGGAACACAAATGTGTAAATCGGTTTATCGCACACCCCGACTTCTCTGCCGTTGACTTTTAAAACAATTTTCGCAATATCATAACTGCCGATTACATACACCGTCTTATTATGTGCGTCACGAAAATCCGTTTCGCCTGTTTCTTCCCAATATGTGCCGTTGAACTTTTTCACATTGTATTTGTAATTATCGCCGTCAGCTTTAGGATAATTTCGGTGACCGAAAATTTTAATCGCACTTTTCGGTGACTGCATAACGCGAAACACGTCGAAGCTCTGCTTTTTATTACGCACCGCGTCAACTCTGCCACTCATTCTTGCGTTTTCACTGTACGCCTGTCTTCCGTGTTGTGCCGAATCTGTCCAGCACAAAGCCGCACAACCGCTGTAATAATCCTTTTTCGACGCACCGCCTATTCTGTCATTGAAAAATTCGCCATAGCCCTTAGCCGAAGCAAGTGCCAAGTCCTCCGAAGTCATATCGTAAAAATCAATACCGACCTGCTTACGACCGCCCTTTCCGCCCCACTTTGTCTTATAATCAAAATCAGGCGGTGAAAAATCGTCCCAAATTCTTCTCGGCGCTTCTTCACGCAAATATTCAGTTTCCATAATCGGTCCATGCTCGGCGGTAAATCTTGCGGCATGGCGGTTAAGCATAGTTCCGACAAATTCGGATTCTTCTATAACGTCCTCTGTATTCAATGTACGGCACCCCATAAATCTTCCGCCGCTTGGGTCAAGTTTATCTTTAATCGCACGCATCTCAGCCATATGCTCTTTGTTTATCGAATTATTGCCCGCCTCCCAAAACAGGATTGACGGACTGTTTCTAAACGCAATTATCACATCACGCATAAGTTCAACTCTTTGTTTCCACTGTCTGCCGAAATTCTCACGTTCTTTGTCACCTGCAGGTTGTGTACACACAATGCCGTGACGGTCAAACGAACGAACATCTGCTTTTGAGCCTGCAACGTGCATAAAGCGAATATGGTTTGCATTACTTTCTTTTATAAGCATTGCGTCAACGTCTTTCAGCCATTCGGGTGCAATGCCGATTGTCGCCCATTCATTCGTTGCCCTTTGTGCGTAACCCCTAAGCCAAACAGGAACATCATTCAAAAGCACGCCCCTATCCTTGTCGTAACCGACCTTTCTGAATCCTGTTTCAATAATTTCACTGTCGCACAATTCACCGTCTGCAAAAAGTCTTACTTCCGCTCTGTACAAAAACGGATTGGCTATGCTCCAAAAATTCAGCTTTGTTGTATCCGAAACGGCGCTTACTTCCGTTACGTTAAGCGACTTTGTAACCGTTTCGCCGAGTTTGCTTTCATCATTAACCGCTGTATAGTGCTTTCTCCCGTCAGGCAAAATCTCCGCAATATATGCGTCTGTCGGCGTTATTGACAACGGCGGTATTTTAGCACTTGTTGAATTTACAACACATTCGTCCGATTTAAAATGCGTTACTTCTTCGCCGTCAATATTTTTTATGATTACTTCAATATATGCCTTGACAGCTTTTCCGCTTTCGTTTCTGATTTCCGACTCAACATTTATTTTCGACGTACCGTTTTGTATATCAAAATCACTGCCGTAAATATATGTACCTTTTGTCATAAGATTGCTGTAAAGCGGCAAAGTCAAATATATCTGCGATTTAAAATGAATTTTTACAGGTCTTGTTATACCGCCGACAGACGGATTGAAGTCATTGCAATTCCAAAATATCCCACACCCTCACACGCTTTATCGACCTCTTTGTCCTGCGGAAACAAGTACGAACCGGGTATAACGTCAGGCTTGTTCGGTGTTTCTGCAATACAAAAATCCGTTTCACGCGTGGCGGTGTTGTCAGTCGCAACAGCGATTAAATTCGGTTTATCGTAATCGATAAACGGAGTCAAATCAAACCCAAACGGTGCAACACCGTTTTCGACATATCCGACCATTTTACCGTTTACGTACAAATAGCACGTCTGACGTATTCCCTCAAATTCGATAAGTACCTTTTGACCGCAATATTCTTTCGGAACGGTCAAATAATTTCTGTAAAATACCGCAGTACGTTTTTGACCGCTGCCGGCGTCCTTTATTCTGTCACGAAACAAATCGGTATCGTTAAACGTATGCGGAAGAGTTACTCTCTCCCAATTTTCTTCTATATAATCAAGTTCATAAAAACAGCGTCCGTTTTTATCCTTATGCTTTTCAAGTGCTTTTTGCATAGGAAACTCATCCGCAAGCAGAAAATGCCAGCCGTGATGAAAACAGAAAACTTTACCCTCTTTCATAAACAAAATTCCTCCATTATAATGTTATTTCTATTTTACCACATCAAACACATTTTTGTTATTCAATAATTGTCTTTTTATATTGCAAAGATTGCTTTTTATATTGAATGTGGTAAATCTATATGATATAATTTAAGAAAACTTGATTTAAAGAGGCGAAAATATATGGATTATGTAACTTTAGGAAGGACAGAAATTAAAGTCTGTAAGAACGGATTCGGTGCATTGCCGATACAACGTATAAGCTTTGATTCCGCAAAAGAAATACTTCTTCATGCGTATAACAGCGGAATTAATTTTTTTGACACCGCACGTTTTTACACAGACAGTGAAGAAAAAATCGGTTATGCGCTGTCGGACGTTCGTGACAAAATATACATTGCCACAAAAACCGCCGCACAAAATGCCGATGATTTTTGGAAAGACCTAAATACAAGTCTTAACAATATGAAAACGGATTACATAGATATTTACCAATTCCACAATCCGTCATTCTGTCCGAAACCGAATGACGGTACAGGACTTTATGAGGCAATGCTTGAGGCAAAAGCACAAGGCAAAATTCGTTTTATCGGTCTTACAAATCATCGTCTTGCAGTCGCACAAGAGGCTATCGACTCCGGACTTTACGACACAATTCAGTTCCCGTTCTGCTATCTTGCAACGGACAAAGATATTGCGATAGTTGAAAACTGCAAAAAAATAATCTCGGTTTTATAGCAATGAAAGGACTTTCGGGCGGTCTTATAACAAATTCCGCCGCCGCTTATGCGTTTATGGCACAATATGATAATGTACTTCCTATTTGGGGTGTTCAGCGTATGAGTGAGCTTAACGAATTTTTGAGTTACAACACAAACCCACCGTCTGTGACAGGTGAAATTAAGGAACTTATTGATAATGACAGAAAAATGCTTGCAGGCGAATTTTGTCGCGGTTGCGGATATTGTATGCCTTGTCCTGTCGGTATTGAAATAAATAACTGTGCAAGAATGTCGCTTCTTCTAAGACGTTCACCGTCCGAACTTCAGCTTACTCCCGCTGTTCAGGCTAAAATGAAAAAAGATAGAAAATTGTCTGCACTGTAATCAATGTAAATCAAAATGTCCTTACGGACTTGACACTCCAAAACTTTTGGAGGAAAATTATAAAGATTACGTTGAAATTTTAAACGGAAAAGAATTTTAAAAAAAGCGGTTTGCTTGCAAATGACCGCAAAATATGATATATTATAAACAGCCTAACGGCTCGGATATTGAGTTTGAGCAGTAGGCGGTTGTTTCGGAAAGGATTCAGCTATGAGTGAAACAACGGTACAATTATTGTTGATTTTGCTTATTGTATGGGTAATAAAGAAATAACCGCCTTACGGGCATAAGGCGGTTGTGTAGAATGTAATCTACATTTACATAACATTATGACGTAGAAACAATCGTTTTACTGCTCCTACTCTCTATTTGAATTATAACACTTAACAAATGTCATGTCAAGCACTGTTACAGTGAAAATCCTCAGGATTAAAATTCGTTTTCAATTTACGCATACGTCTTACATGACGTTTTAAAATATCGTATTTGAATTTATCACAAGCGGTATCTGTAACGGACACCGCTTGTTTTTTTATATCACAATACATTTCATCTTCGTTTTTTTTTATGTGCCATCTGACAGACGGCACACACTTTATTTATATTTTGCGAATATATCATTGCACATACAACACCCTTTTATAAATTACATACTTTCAACAGTTTCAATTCCAAGCAAGCCCAATGCTGTCTTTATAACCTTTGTTGTTGCGTCAACTATTGCAAGACGTGCTTTCTTTGTTTCTTCGTCAACATCGTCTTTCATAATAGGATTTGTGTTATAGAACTTGTTGAATGACTTTGTAAGATTTGTAACGTATCTGTTTATATAGAACGGCTCGTTCTTGTCTGCCGCATCTTTTACCGCATCACCGAATCCGTTAATTTGCTTTACAAGCGAATATGCCTCATCAGATGCCGCTTTTGAGAAGTCTGCATTTGAGTAATCAATCCCCTCTGCTTTTCTCAAAATACTTCTGCCGCGCGCATAACCGTACTGACAATACGGAGCAGACTCACCCTCAAAGTCAAGCATAGTATCCCAACTGAATATAATATCCTTTTCACGCGAATTTTTAAGGAATGTATAAAGTATTGCGCCGATACCGATTTTCTTTGACGCGTCTTCGATATCCTCAACATTTGAGCCGTTTTTCTCGATAATTTCCTTAGTCTTTTCGATTGATTCGTTTAAAACGTCCTCAAGGAATACAACGTCACCGTGACGTGTTGACATATTCTTACCCGGAAGTTTTACAAGACCGAAACCAACGTGAACACAATCATCTGCCCAATCCCAGCCTGCTTTTTTTCATTACGGCAAATATCTGCTTAAAGTGAAGTGACTGCGGAATACCGACAACGTATATATTTTTATAGAAATCATATGTTCTGTGACGATATAGAGCCGCCGCAATATCACGAGTTGCGTAAATTGTCGCACCGTCCGATTTAAGCACGATACAAGGCGGTATATTAAGTTCTGACAAGTCAACAACCTGTGCGCCGTCACTTTCGGTAAGCAATCCTTTGTCACGAAGTATATCGACAACTTCGTCCATTTTATCCGAATAGAATGCTTCGCCGTTATATGAATCAAACTTAACGCCAAGCATATCATATACTCGCTTGAACTCAACAAGGCTTATATCTCTGAAATAAGTCCATAGAGCCGTTGTTTCCTCGTCACCGTCCTCAAGCTTTTTGAAGTATCCTCTTGCCTCATCGTCAAGTTCCGGGTGCTTTTCAGCTTCTTCGTGGAATTTTACATATATCTTTAAAAGCTCGTTTATAGGGTCTTTTTCGATAACCTCTTTAACACCCCATCTCTTGTAAGCACATATAAGCTTACCGAACTGCGTACCCCAGTCGCCAAGGTGATTAAGCGACTGAACATCATATCCAAGGTGCTTGTAAATCTTTGAAAGCGAATTTCCGACAGCTGTTGAGAAAAGGTGACCGATATGGAACGGCTTTGCTATATTCGGTGACGAATATTCGACAAGCACAGTCTTGCCCTTACCCATATCCGACTTGCCCCAATCCTCGCCTGCGTCAAGTGCGGAAGAAACAGTTTCCGAAATAAACTTTTCACGGTTTAAAAAGAAGTTTAAATAACCGCCGGCAGCCTGTGCCTTTTCAATCATATCGTCACCCGACATTTTTTTCGGCAAGCTCCTGTGCAATAATAGGAGGTGCTTTTCTCATAACCTTTGCAAGCGGAAAACACGGAAATGCAATGTCACCCATTTTTTCATCAGGCGGAACTTCGACGGATTTTTCCACAACTTCTCTTTCAAGTCCTGTTATATCAACAATTTTTTCAATTATATGTTCTTTAAAATCCATTATCTTTACTCCTCATTTATTAAATCACTTGTTATTATAACATTTAAACAGTGTTTATGCAAGGTCGGTTTTGTACATTATTCTGTTTTTTCGGCAAAAATATTGTAATAATTGCAAAACGGGTATATAATAAAGAGGTTAGAGTAATTAAATGAGGAGATTAGGAGATTAATTATGATAAAACGTGAAAATATAAGAAATATCGCAATTATCGCCCACGTTGACCACGGTAAGACAACTCTTGTTGACGCAATGCTTGCACAGAGCGGTACATTCCGTGAAAACGAACAAGTGGACGAAAGAGTTATGGACTCAAATGACCTTGAAAGAGAAAGAGGTATCACAATCCTTGCAAAGAACACTTCTCTTTACTACAAGGGTGTTAAAATAAATATCATCGATACACCTGGACACGCCGATTTCGGCGGTGAAGTTGAACGCGGTCTGGAAATGGTTGATGGCGTACTTTTGCTTGTTGACGCATTTGAAGGCTGTATGCCACAGACACGTTTCGTATTGTCAAAGGCATTGGCACTTGACCTAAAGCCCGTTATCGTTGTAAACAAGGTTGACAGACCGAACGCAAGACCTTACGAAGTTGTTGATGAAGTGCTTGACCTGTTTATTGATTTAGGTGCAACAGAAGAACAGCTTGACACTCCTGTTATATACGCATCCGGACGTGATGGCTGGGCAACCGCAGAATACAATCCGGAACAGCCGAACAGTGACCTTACTGAATTGTTTGAACTTATCGTAAATTCAATTCCTGGCCCTAAATGCGAGGACGACGCACCGTTCCAAATGCTTGTTTCAAACATTGACTATGATGATTATACAGGCCGTATCGCAGTAGGTAAAATCGAAAGAGGCAGTATAAAAGTTAATATGCCGCTTTCAATCTGCCGTCACGACGGTAAAGTAACAAGAGGAAAAGCTACAAAGCTATTTACTTTTGAAGGACTTAAAAAGTTCCTACAGACGAAGTCGGTGCAGGTGACGTTGTTGCGATTTCGGGTATCGCTGATATTAATATCGGTGAAACGGTTTGTGACGTTGACAATCCCGAAGCACTTCCGTTCGTAAAAATCGATGACCCTGTACTTTCAATGACGTTCAGCGTTAATGACAGTCCGTTTGCAGGTCAAGACGGTAAATTCGTTACTTCCCGTCATCTTCGTGACAGATTGTTCAGAGAACTTGATTCAAACGTAAGTCTTAGAGTTGACGAAACAGATTCGACAGAAAGCTTTATCGTTTCGGGACGTGGTGAACTTCACCTTTCAGTACTTATCGAAAATATGCGCCGTGAAGGTTATGAATTCCAAGTTTCAAATCCTGTTGTTATTTATAAAGAAATTGACGGCGTTAAGTGCGAACCTATCGAAAGACTTACAGTTGACGTTCCTGATGAATACACAGGTACTGTAATGGACGGTGTTATAAACCGTAAAGGTGAAATGACAAATATGGCACCGACTGCACAGGGATATACAAGACTTGAATTTTTAATTCCGTCAAGAGGTCTTATCGGTTACAGAAGTGAACTTCTTACCGCAACAAAGGGTACGGGTATCATAAACAGTATTCTTGAAAAGTACGAGCCGTACAAGGGCGACTTTAACGGCAGAACCCGCGGTACTCTTATCGCTTGGGAGGACGGTACAACTATTACTTACGGTCTTTACAACGCACAGGAAAGAGGTACTTTGTTCGTAGGTGCGGGCGTTAAGGTTTACGAAGGTATGATTGTCGGTGAAAACGCAAGACTTGAGGACGTTGTTGTTAACGTATGTAAGAAAAAGCACGCAACAAATACCCGTTCATCAGGTTCTGATGACGCATTAAGACTTGTTCCTCCGAGAGAAATGAGCCTTGAACAGTGTCTTGACTTTATCGCTGATGATGAATTATTGGAAGTAACTCCAAACCACCTTAGAATGAGAAAGAAAATTCTAAGCACAAGCCTTCGAGCAAAAGCAGGCAACAAGAAGAAATAAAACATAACATAAAAATAGGATTGCATTAATCGCAATCCTATTTTTTTATAGCAAATGCCTTTCTTGCAAAGCATTCATTTTTTCAAGCGAAATATTTAAAAGTCCCTGTCTGTATTTTTCACGAATCGGATCACCGAAACCTGAAAGCAGTTTCATAACAGATATGTCAAGTGCAATAGCCAAATCGGTAAGCATATCGACATTCGGTTGTGATTCGTCATTTTCATACTTGGTAAGTGTCGAAACACTTATCCCTACTCTTTTGGCAAGTTCTTTTTGGAAAGTCCCGCTCTTTTACGGTAAATCATAAGTCGTTCACCAAATGAAAAGATTTCCATTGAAAATCCTCCTATTTTATCTTTTGTAATAATGTATCGGCGATATTTGCAAATTCTTCAAGCGAAAGTGTTTCACCGCGTCTTGACGGTGCAATTCCTATACTTTCAAGAAGTGTTGATATTTCATCTTTCGGAATAGGAAAATTTGCCGAAAGGCAATTTAAAAGAGTTTTTCTTCGCTGTGAAAATGCCGCTTTCACCACTCTGAAAAATACACCCTCGTCCTTTACTTCCACCGACGGTTTATCAAGTACCTTTAATTTTAACACCGCACTGTCCACCTTTGGCGGCGGAACGAACAGTGACGCAGGAACATTTGCCACGATTGACGGCTCCGTATAATACTGACAAAGCACCGTTATCGCACCGTAATCCTTAGTTGACGGCTTTGCCGACATACGCTCGGCGACCTCTTTCTGCACCATAACCACTATATTTTTAATCGGTAATTTTTCCTCAAGCAATTTAGTGATAATCGGTGTAGTGATGTAATACGGCAAATTTGCCGCTATACTGACCTTTTCGCCGTTAAATTCATCGTCAATAACTTTTTTTAAATCAAGTTTTAAAATATCTTCATTTATGATTTTTACATTGTCATATTCCGCAAGTGTGTAGTCAAGCACATCAATCAAACGTTCGTCTATTTCTATCGTAACGACCTTATCGCTGTTTTGCGCAAGCTCGCTCGTAAGCACGCCGAATCGGTCCGACCTCTATAACACCGCTTTCAATCTCTGCGGCGTCCACTATTTCTTCAAGTATGTTTCGTGCAGTCAGGAAATTCTGTCCAAGACCTTTTTAAACGTAAAACCGAATTGTTCCTGAATATTTCTTATCGTGCGTGGTGAAGTTAAATCCATATTATAATATCCCTTCATACATATTAAGTACATATCATTGAGCCTGCCGACAAAATTTCAACAGCTCTGAATATCATTATATCCCACTTTGCAAATTTAGTCAATATAAATGCTCGACAAGTGTTTTTACGCCTATTAATATAAGAATAATTCCGCCGATACATTCTGCCTTTGAGCCGAGAAAACCGCCGAACTTCTTACCGATAAAAACACCGCCGAACGAAAACAAAAATGCTGTAATTCCGATAACCGTGGACGAAAACAAAATCGGCGTACCGACCGCCGCAAGCGTAACACCTGCCGCAAGTGCATCAATACTTGTTGCGATTGCCGCAAGCAAAAAGCGATGAATTTTTTAAAGGATTTTTCGGTATTTCCTGTTCGGTGCGTGACTCCCATATCATATGCAGTCCCAAAAATCCCAAAAGCACAAACGCAATCCAATGGTCAAAACGTTCCACAATATCAGTCGCAAACCCCGACACCAAATTTCCGATACAAGGCATCAGAAACTGAAACACACCGAAAAACAATCCCACTTTAAGCGCATCATAAAATCGTATTTTTTCACAATCATTCCGTCCGTAACCGCCGCCGAAAATGCGTCCATCGCAAGTGCAACAGCAAGGAACAATAAAGACAGTATATCCATAAACCAATCCTCCTACGTCCAATATATGCTCCGTCTATTCCTTTAATGTATAAAAAATCACTATATAATCCGCAATTTCACCCTATAAATTCTATATATTAATTTTCAAAAAATATTGACAAAGCCTTGATTTTATTGTAGAATAGCCATATAGTATAGAAAGAGGTACGGAATTATGGATAAATTTTCAAAGGCAAATTTGAATAACCTCCTACTCCTAAGCTGAATCGACAATGTGGTCTTCAGTTTTGTTTTTCTGTACTGAACTGTATTGAAATTATGCTGGGTCACATTGTGGCTCAGCTTTTTAGTTAGAAATTTCATATATTATTTTAGGCGTATTCGCCGGAAAGGCAGTGTTCATTATGAATTATAAAAAATATCAAAAAATGTACCATCCGATTCCGCTTGAGGATCGTCAGTGGCCGAACAATGAAATAACTCATGCTCCGATTTGGTGCAGTGTTGACCTTCGTGACGGTAATCAGGCACTTTACTCACCTATGACGACAGAAGAAAAAATCGAATTTTCAAATTCCTTGTAAAGCTTGGTTTTAAGGAAATCGAAGTAGGTTTTCCGGCAGCGTCGCATACTGAATTTGAATTTGTTCGCCGTCTTATTGACGAAAATCTTATTCCCGATGATGTCACAATTCAAGTGCTTACACAAGCAAGAGAACATATTATAAAGAAAACCGTTGAGGCTCTAAAAGGGTGCTAAAACGCAATTATCCACCTTTACAACTCAACTTCAACACTTCAACGTGAAGTTGTTTTCAGAAAGAGCAAGGAAGAAATCAAACAACTTGCCGTTGACGGTGCAAAGCTTGTAATGAGCCTTGTTGACGGTCAGCTTGACGGAAATATTCGTTTTGAATATTCACCTGAAAGTTTCACTTGTACAGAGCCGGACTACGCGGCAGAAGTTACAAATGCCGTACTTGATGTATTCAAGCCGTCCGAAACAAACAAAGTTATCGTAAATCTTCCGTCAACTATCGAAGTTGCGACAGCAAACGTATATGCCGACCAAATCGAATATATGTGCAAGCACCTTAACAATCGTGAACATCTTGTTATCAGCGTTCACGCACATAACGACAGAGGTACAGGCGTTGCGTCAAGCGAACTTGCATTGCTTGCAGGTGCGGACAGAGTTGAGGGTACAATATTCGGTAACGGCGAAAGAACAGGTAACACGGACGTTATCACTGTTGCACTTAATATGTTCTGTCAAGGTATCGACCCTGAACTTCATCTTGAAAATATTGATGAAATCATCGAAGTATACGAAAAGTATAATCGTTTGCCGATTAACCCAAGACACCCATACGCAGGTGAAATGGCATACGTTGCATTTTCGGGTTCTCACCAGGACGCAATCAAAAAAGAGTATGGATAAATTCGGTTCAAGTCCGTCAAATAAATGGGCTAACCCATACCTTACAATCGACCCTACCGACATCGGCAGAAAATATGAGCCTATTCTTATCAACAGTCAGTCAGGTAAAGGCGGTGTAAGCTATATTATGGAAAACAAGTACGGCTACACCCTACCGAAGCCAATGCTTGCGGAATTTTCTTCACTTATCACAGATATGTCTGACGAAAAGAAAACCGTACTTACAAATCACGAAATACATCAAGCATTCAAGGATACATATGTGAATGTGGCAGAGCCTATTAAAACCCGTTTCTATCGTTCAACGGAGGAAGATGACTGTACAATTCTTTCGGCTACTATCGAAAAGGGCGGAAAAGTTACCTCTATCGAGGGCAAGGGTAACGGTCCTTTGGACGCACTTTGCAACGGTCTAAGACAATTCTTGGGTCAGCAGTTTGAAATCTGCAACTACACAGAACACGCCCTAACACGTTCATCAAATTCAAGAGCGGCAACATATATTGAAATCAACGACCACAACCACCACAAAACTTATTGGGGTGCAGGCGTTGACGCAAATATTAACACCGCGTCAATCTATGCACTTATTTCGGCAGTAAACAGAATGCTTGCAGATAACTAAACATCATTATAAAAAAAGTGGCAGTTTTTCTGCCACTTTTTTATAATATATTTACTGATTAGAATTAAATTATACCAATTTTCCCGTTTAAATTACAATTCAATAAAAATATATTGACAAAAGGATTTTTTTTGTAAAATGAAAATGTACTAAATAATTGGTATATTTGTAAATTATTTTGTGCATTAATACTTTTAATAACATCAGTTTAGTGAACTTACTCACCTATATCTCTATGCTATCTTTTTATGTTATATTAATTGCATATTAGTGTTTTATACTCATATACTAATAATATTTGATACAAATAGTAAGCTTACAAAAGAATACATAACAGATGGGACATTCTGGAACGACATATTCTGTTATGTCTACTCCTCAAGCTAAAGGGCAACGAAAAAGATCTTTATTTGAAGATGATATAAACGGTATAAATGCTATTTACAATAAATAAAAAAGGAGAAATATTATTATGAAAAAATCTATTTTAAATATAATCAGTTTAATGTGTTGTCTCACAATAATGCTCACTGCAACATCTTGCGGAAATAATGCAAAAAAGAAGAAATAGTCGTTGACGGTATTATACCGTTAATATCTGAAAGTGAGCTTATTTTACGTTCAGACTTAATAATAGAGGGTACTGTTTCAGAAATTATGGACAGTAAATGGAGTAATCCCAATAATGAAAAAGGTGAAAATTTCAGAAATATTCTTCAGACAGACATAGTTGTAAACATTGATAATTACCTTTTCGGCGAACGTGCCGATCATCAAGCTATAGTAAGATTAGATAAAGGCGAAGATGAAAACACAATCGTTTCTTCCGACGGTTATCCTGACTTTGAAGTTAATGAAAAAGTTTTATTATTCCTTTCAAGAGATGACAGCGACATTGCAACCGATGAAGACTATTATGTTTTAACAGGTATGCGACAAGGAAAATACGACCTATCAGAATCAGAAAACTCACGTTCGAGTAATACTATCAATACTTATATAAGTTCTATGGAAGTCGATAACGAAAGAGATACCGAAGTTATAGATGAGTTAAAAGACAAGATTGAAAAAAGAACATAATATGCACCCTAACTATTCGGATGAACAAAAGCAAAGACAGATTGAAATTGATAACGAAAACAAAAAATTGTTCGGAGAATAATTTTAATTCGAATATTGTTGTAAATTATTGACAAAAACATTCACAAAATGACCTGAAAAATCTCAAGAGCTATACTCTTGAGATTTTTTGTTTTGTCGAAAAAGCAATATTTAATCTCGCTATGCAAATTCACTTATAAAAACTGTTGAATTTTATCGGAAAACAGTATATAATATAATATGTATCAAAATTTTAATACAAAGCGTATTTTAAGAGAGGATAAAGATTATGCAAAATGACAACAGAATCGGTGAAGAATGTGGTGTATTCGCCATTTATGATCCTGACGGTGATTGTGCAAGAACGACCTATTACGGACTTTATGCACTTCAGCACAGAGGACAGGAAAGCTGCGGTATCGCGGTAAATAACAATCGTGACATTACTCATTACAAGGATATGGGACTTGTCAACGATGTATTTAATGACGAAATATTGACAAAACTTGACGGTAAAATGGCTGTCGGTCACGTTCGCTATTCGACAACAGGCGAAAGTATGCGTGAAAATGCTCAACCGCTTGTACTTAGATATGTAAAAGGTAATATCGCCATTGCCCACAACGGCAACCTCGTAAACAAGGACGAATTGGCACAAGAACTAAGCGTTACAGGTGCTATCTTCCAAACAACAACCGACACAGAAATGATTGCTTACACAATCGCCAAAGAACGTCTTAATTCAAAAAGCGTTGAAGAGGCGGTTGAAAAGACTATAAATCACCTTGTAGGTGCGTTTTCACTTATCGTTATGAGTCCGCAAAAACTTATTGCCGCTCGTGACCCTTGGGGTTTCAGACCGCTCTGTATGGGTAAAAAGGCGACGCTATTGTTTTTGCCTCGGAAACTTGTGCACTTGACAGTGTGGGTGCGGAATTTGTCCGCGACATTGAGCCCGGTGAAATTGTTGTCGTTCAAGACGGTAAAATTTCCACTATCAGAACTCACGTCGGCAAAAAGCCACATACAATGTGTATCTTTGAATACTTATATTTTGCACGTCCTGACAGTATTATTGAAGGACAGTCTGCACACGATTCACGTATGCTTGCAGGCAAATACTTAGCGCAGGAATTTCCTGTTGAGGCTGACGTTGTAATCGGTGTACCGGATTCGGGACTAAGTGCCGCAATGGGTTATGCAAAGGAATCGGGAATTCCTTACGACATCGGTTTTGTAAAGAATAAATATATCGGCAGAACTTTCATTCAGCCGTCACAGGCAATGCGTGAAAATTCCGTAAGAATTAAACTTAACGTACTGAAAAGCACAGTTGAGGGAAAGCGTGTCGTTATGGTTGACGACTCAATCGTAAGAGGTACGACTTCAAAGAGAATTGTAAGCCTTTTACGTCACTTCGGTGCAACAGAAGTTCACGTTCGTTCATCTGCTCCGCCGTTTATGTTCCCTTGCTACTTCGGTACAGACGTACCGTCAAAGGATCAGCTTGTAGCCTGTAACTACACCATGGACGGAATTAAAGAACTTATCGGTGCAGACAGTATCGGATTTTTAAGCGTTAATTCTTTGAAAAAGATTATTCCTAACGCAAACTGTCAATTCTGTGACGGATGTTTCTCGGGTAAATATCCTGTTGATGTTGACTGATAAAATTTAATAAGAAAGAATGAGGTAAATGATTACTGACTTGACAGAGGGCAAACCCTCAAAAATATTATGGAGCTTTTCGATACCTATGCTTTTGAGCGTGGTATTTCAGCAACTCTATAATATAGTGGACAGTATCGTAGCCGGAAAATTTGTAGGCGCCCAGGCATTAGCTGCTGTGGGCGCTTCTTATCCGATTACGATGATTTTTATGGCAATAGCCACAGGTGCAAACGTCGGTGCGGCTGTTATTATTTCGCAGTTGTTCGGTGCGAAAAATTTTGAAAAACTCAAAACTTCCATTTTCACTTCAATAATTTCAATGACTGTACTTGCCGCAATTCTTACAATCTTCGGAATTGTTTTCTGTTCGGGAATGTTAAAAATGTTATCTACTCCCGACAATATTTTTCCGACTCAATGACATATCTTAATATTTACATAGGCGGATTGATTTTTCTGTTTCTGTACAACATATGCACAGGTGTTTTTACCGCTATGGGGGACAGTAAAACTCCGTTGTATTTTTTTGATTATGTCGTCAGTCGGAAATATAATTCTTGACCTTGTTTTCGTAATTGTATTTAATATGGGCGTGGCTGGAGTCGGCTGGGCAACATTTATTGCACAGGGTATATCTTCCATGCTCGCATTCGCCGTACTTTTAAAACGCGTTCACGGTATAAAATCGGGGACATATAAAAAATTTTCAATCCGTATGCTCGGACATATTTCAAGAATTGCAATACCGAGTATCTTGCAGCAAAGTTTTGTATCGGTCGGAAATTTATTTATACAAAGCCGTGTAAACAGTTTCGGCTCTGACGTTATCGCCGGTTACAGTGCGGCTATAAAGCTGAATACATTCGCTATAACAAGTTTTTCAACGCTCGGAAATGCAATGTCAAGCTATACGGCACAAAACACAGGTGCGCGAAAGCTTCTCCGCATACCTGAAGGACTTAAAGCAGGTATTGTTATGCTTATCGTTGTTTCTCTGCCGTTTTTCATTGCGTATTTCGTATTCCCGAATACTATGATGAATATATTCGTAAAAAGCAGTGAGACAGGTATTATAGACGTAGGAAGAATATTTTTAAAAATCGTCACACCGTTCTATTTTGTAATTTCCGCAAAGCTTACATTTGACGGTATTCTTCGCGGTGCGGGACGTATGAGGGCGTTTATGGCAAGCACGTTTACAGACTTGCTTTTAAGAGTTATCCTTGCGTATGTTTTCTCATACGCACTTAATTCGGAAGTCGGAATATGGCTTTCTTGGCCTGTCGGCTGGACTATCGCCGCAGTTATTTCGGCAGTATTCTATTTTATTTATTATAAAACAACAATCAAAAACGGTGCAAATTAATTGCACCGTTTTTTAGTTTTCCCTCAATATGAATAAGCATTTGTTCTATAATCTTTTTTAACGTGGTCGTCATCAATCGAATAAAAGGCATTTTTACCGTCACGGCGTGACTTTATAAGCCTTGCCTGTTTTAAAGTTTTAAGCTGATGACTGATAGCCGACTGGCTCATACCGAGTGCATTCGCTATATCATACACACACAATTCCTTATCAAACAACGTCCATAAAATTCTTATTCTTGTACTGTCGCCGAACACTTTAAACATTTCCGACAATTTATCCGTTACATCTTCATCGGGAAGTTGATTTTTCAATCTATCTAAAATCTGCGGATTATATTGACAGGTACTGCATTTATCCATTTATCTTCTCCTCTTTTCAGTCATATGTTCATATATTCATATTATACCCTTTTAATCTTGATTTGTCAAATCGCTTGAAAAATCAGATATTAATTTATAAAAATCAGAATTCATTATTAAATTTACCCAAATTCTTTTTATAATATGATAAAATATAACTTAGATACTTTGAAAAGGAGGATTTTAATACACTATGAATAAAAAAGAAAATCATTTCGGCTATGCTTACAGTTGCAATGCTTGCAAGTTCGGCGGTTTCCGCACTTGCCGCAGAAGTAGGCGAAAGCCTGAAAGTCGGCGATTACACAGAATCCGCCGCCGAAACACAAAAATTAATCGACTCACGACCTGATATTCAGCGTCCTATGGAAAATCTAAACAGAGGTGCTGTTGCCGTAAGAATGGACGGCTATACATATATTTCGTGGCGTTGGCTCGGCACTGAAAGTGCGGATACGAGATATAACATTTATCGAAGTTTAACAGAAATGTCCTCATACGGACAAAAAATAAATAACGAACCTCTAAATGCAACAAATTTCACCGATTTATTTATCGCAAGTGACGATACACAGTATTTCATTGTACCTGTTGTAAACGGCGAAGAACAATGGGACAAAGTTGGAGCAGTTCAGCTTTGGGACAACAATTATATGGATATTCCAATCCAAAAGCCTGAAAACAATAAAGTAAACGGTGAAGAATATTCATATACACCGGGTGACGCGTCTGTCGGTGACCTTGACGGTGACGGCGAATATGAAATCGTATTGAAGTGGGACCCGTCAAACGCAAAAGACGCCGCACAGGCAGGTTTTACGGGTGAATGTATTCTTGACGCGTACAAGCTTGACGGTACACGTCTATGGCGTATAAATATGGGACCTAACATTCGTGCAGGCGCACACGACACGCAGTTTATGGTATACGACTATGACTGTGACGGCAAAGCCGAAGTTGCTTGCCGTACGGCTGACGGCACAATCGCAGGTGACGGCTCTGTTATCGGTGACGCAAACAAAAACTATGCCGTTGTAAGCAACGGTAAAAACCTTACAGGTCCGCTTTATCTTACAGTATTCAAGGGTGAGGACGGCTCTGTAATTGATACAGTTGACTATGACCCGCAAATCACAGGCAAAACCGCAAGCGGTCAAAAATGGGATATAAGCTCTTGGGGCGATACATTCGGAAACCGTTCCGAAAGATACCTTGCCGCCGTTGCATATCTTGACGGCACAAGACCAAGCATGGTTTTTGCAAGAGGTTATTACACAGGTCCTGAGGGTGAAACAGGCGGCAGAACAGTTATTGCAACATACGATCTTGTAGACGGCAAACTTGTTAAGAAATGGCGCTTTGATACAATGGATTACAACAATAAATATATCGGACAGGGCAACCACTCAATGAGTGCCGCAGACGTTGATTATGACGGTTGCGATGAGCTTATATACGGTGCGCTTGCAATAGACAACGACGGCAAGCCTATGTATTCGACAGGTTTGGGACACGGTGACGCACAGCACGTCAGTGACCTTGACACGTCAAGACCGGGACTTGAAGTTTACTCTTGTCACGAAGAAACTCAAGCAAAATACAGCTTTGAAATGCGTGACGCACGTACAGGCGAAATACTTGTCGGCGGCGAACAAATGGGCAGTGACAACGGTCGCGGCACATCTGATGACATAGACCCGCGTTATCCTGGTTGCGAAGGCTGGTCAGCCGCAGGAATACTTACCGCCGCAGACGGTACCGTCATTTCAACAAAATACACTATGCCGGCAAACTTCCTATGCTATTGGGACGGCGATTTGGGCCGTGAAGTTCAGGACAACATTTATATCAGCAAGTGGAATCCCGAAAAAGAAAAGGTTGAAACTATCTTCACCGCTTCGGGTTGTACTTCTGTAAACGGTACAAAAGCTAATCCGTCACTTACCGCCGATCTTTTCGGCGATTGGCGTGAAGAAGTTATGTATCCGCTAAAGGACGGCAGTGCTTTGAGAATTTACACAACCACTACACCGACAAGCTACAAAATCCCTACACTTATGCACGACATTCAATACAGAATGCACGTTGCATACCAAAACGACTGTTACAATCAGCCTACACACCTAAGCTATTATCTTGGTTTTGACACTGAAAATGTACCTGTACCGCAGATTTATACAGTAGGCAACAATGAAAAAAATCCCGACCTTGCAAAGAAGTCTTGGAATATAAACGATTTATACAGCGGTGAAAAGGTTGAGCTTGTACTTGACACACCGACAGCACTTACAAACGGTGTTCCGAAACGTGTTGATAACGACAGCACGGACGTTGTACCATACCTTGACGAAAACGAAAGAACTCTTGTTCCGTTGAGATTTATTTCTGAGTCATTCGGCGCAGACGTTGAATGGGTGGCAGATACACAGGAAATCAAAATCAACGGTGACGCCGTTACAATGAAAATCGGTAGCAACGATTATACTGTAAACAACGAAACAAAAACAATGGACACTGCACCGATTTTGAACAACGACAGAACAATGGTTCCGCTTCGTGCAATCGGTGAAGCACTCGGAAAGATTGTTTACTACAATGATAAATATATCTGCATAAGCGATATTGACTTAAATATGTCGGACGATTTCGCAATGTCAAGAAAATCTACAATCACATCTGCAAAAGTACCTGACAAAATTGAAGTTGTCGCAATAAACGGAACAGGTCAAAAATATTATCCTAACCAACTTGACGTTTTTGCCGTTGAGGCAAGCGACAATGACGGTAACGTTGAAGCAGGTGCGGTTGACCTTGATATAAACACGCGTTGGTCAAGTTACGGTAAGAGTACGCTTACGCTTGATTTAGGCGAAGAAAAGGACGTTTCTGGTGTTGCAATCGCAATGTGGAAAGGCAGTGAAAGAATTTATCCGTTCACAATCGAATACTCGGTTGACGGCAAGACTTGGGAAACTGCACTTCCAAAAACTCAAAACACAGGTGAATCAAGCGAATTTGAAAAGTATATGTTCCATGAAACGGTAAAAGCACGTTATATCCGCTACAACGGTGACGGTGCAACAGACCCTGACAAGAATTACTGTCATATCAGCGAAATCGCTGTTCTTGGCGCTGAAGAATAAAAAAGGAGCTGTCGACAGGCTGGCAGAGGTCGAGAAATTAGTTCGGATTTTGTGAAAATGAACTCGTCGGCGTACATTGGTACGTTAGAGTTTATTTTCGCAAAAAGTGCACAGGCAAGCTGTATATCGAAGATAGGCTTGCCTGTTATTTGTTACAGCTATAAATTAAATTTTAAAATACAAAAATAATATTTTGCACGTTCCGGACAATTTGTCGACATTCTGAAACGGTGTTGCAATGCAACACCGTTTTTTTGTTTGAATTGGACAAAACATTTCTATTATGATATAATTAAAATAATATATACTGTAAAGGCAGAGATGATATGAACAGAGTTGTAATTGGAATACTTGCACACGTTGACTCGGGTAAAACTACGCTATCTGAGGGAATGTTATACAGTGCAGGTGAAATACGAAAAATCGGTCGTGTTGACCATGGTGACGCATTTCTCGATTCACACGAAATTGAACGCGACAAGGGCATTACGATATTTTCAAAGCAAGCCGTTATGCGTTTTCGTGACACAGAATTTACTTTACTTGACACTCCCGGTCACGTTGACTTTTCTACCGAAATGGAGCGTACTTTGAGCGTGCTTGATTACGCAATCCTCGTTATAAGCGGTACGGACGGGATACAAAATCATACAGAAACACTATGGCGGCTTTTGGCACGATACAATGTACCTACATTTATATTCGTGAACAAAATGGACCTAAACGCCGACAGAAACGCCGTTCTTGATGAATTGCATACAAGATTTTCGGACGGTTGTATTGATTTTACGCAAAATCCTGAAAATGAAGATTTCAGAGAATCGCTCGCTATGTGTGACGAATCTATAATGAATACATTTCTTGCGGACGGTACTGTCAAAAATCAAGACATAAGAAATGCCGTTGTACAAAGAAAAATATTCCCGTGCTATTTCGGCTCTGCACTTAAAATGGAAGGTGTATCGGAATTTCTTGAAGGACTTGAACTGTACACCAGACAAATTATTTACGATGACAAATTCGGTGCAAAGGTATTCAAAATTGCCGAAGATGAGCAAGGCACACGTCTTACTTATATGAAAATTACCGGCGGTACTTTAAAGGTAAAAACACTTTTAAAGGGTAACAAGAAAAATGAGTGGTCGGAAAAAGTAAATCAAATCAGAATTTATTCCGGTGCAAAATTCCAAGCGGTTGACGAGGCATTCCCCGGTACGGTTTGTGCCGTAACAGGTCTTACACAGACATATTCCGGTGAAGGAATAGGTTGTGAGCCTGATTCAAAAATGCCGTTCTTGAGCCTGTTTTGACGTACCGTATGGAGCTTACGGACGGTATTGACGTGCATACAGCACTTACCGAATTACGTCATTTGGAGGACGAAGACCCACAGCTTCATATAATATGGAACGAACAGTTGCAGGAAATTCACGTTCAAGTTATGGGCGAAGTTCAGCTTGAAGTTTTAAAACGAATTATAAAAGAGAGATTCGGTATTGATATTGAATTCAGTCACGGCGGTATTGCGTATCGTGAAACAATAGCCGCACCTGTTGAGGGTGTCGGACATTATGAGCCGTTAAGGCATTATGCTGAAGTGCATTTACTTATGGAGCCGACTGAAAAAGGCAGCGGTATGCAGTTTGCGGTAAATTGCAGTGAGGACAGTCTTGACCGCAACTGGCAACGACTTATTCTCACCCATCTAAAAGAAAAAGCACATATCGGTGTTCTGACAGGCTCACCGATTACCGATATAAAAATAACGCTTATCGCAGGACGTGCACACCAAAAACATACGGAGGGCGGCGACTTCCGTCAAGCTACTTATCGTGCGGTACGTCAAGGCTTAAAAATGGCTGAAAGTGTTTTGCTTGAGCCTTGGTACGAATTTCATCTTGAAATACCTACCGAAAACGTAGGACGTGCAATGACCGACATTCAGCAAATGGGCGGTACATTCAGTCAACCCGAAACAATCGGTGATATGACGCGAATTTCAGGCTCTGCACCCGTTGCGACAATGCGTGACTATCAAATGGACGTAACAGGTTACACGCACGGCAAAGGCAGATTAAACTGTATTTTAAGCGGTTATGAGCCTTGCCACAATACCGAAGAAGTGATTGCCGAAATCGGTTACGACAGCGAAACCGATATTGAAAATCCCGCCGATTCGGTTTTCTGTTCGCACGGTGCAGGCTTTGTTGTAAAGTGGGATAAGGTTTACGACCATATGCACATTGACGGCATAAAGCTTGACCAAGACGATGATGAAGAAGAAAACGTCTATCAGCGTGCAAACGACTACATCAATATGGTTGCCGATGATAATGAGCTTATGCAGATTTTTGAACGTACATACGGTCCTGTACGCCGTAAAGTAGCGTCATACACTGTAAAGAAATCCACTCCCCGACCGAAAAAGCCATCAAAAATCAAAGCCTGTTAAATTAGGTGACGAATATTTGCTTGTAGACGGTTACAATATAATTTTTGCGTGGGACGAACTGAAAGAACTCGCCAAAGATAACCTTAATATGGCGCGTGACCGACTGATTGATATTCTTTGCAATTATCAAGGCTTTAAGCAATGCAATTTAATACTTGTTTTTGATGCGTATAAAGTTAAAGGAAATGTCGGCAGTACCGAAAAAATTCATAATATAAACGTTGTGTACACAAAAGAGGCTGAAACCGCCGATATGTATATTGAAAAATCACACATAAAATCGGTAAAAAACATCGTGTGCGTGTTGCCACTTCGGCTAACCTTGAACAAATTATCATTCTAGGGAACGGTGCGACACGACTTTCCGCACATGAACTGTTGCAGGAAGTAAAACTCGCCGAAAAAACTATTATGGATATTATAAATTCAAACTAAAAAGGAAGTTTTCAAAACTTCCTTTTTAATATTTCGCATTTTAGTAATTATATGATCCGAGAAATTTATAGAAAAATGTATTCTGTCTTACTTTATCAAGTGCAAAGTAAATTGACGCATCATCAATATTGCCGTCAATATCAATGAAGAACACATACTTACCGAGTTCCTTTTTCATAGGACGTGACTCGATTTTAGTCATATTAATTCCGGACTTCGCCAAAAGCTCAATCGCACTGTACAAGCTGCCCGGTTTATTATCAATCGCAAATACGATTGATGACTTATCGTGACCTGTAACTGTCTTATTCGGTGTTTTTTCAATAATAACAAATCGAGTTGAATTATTTGCGTCGTCACCGCAGTCGTGACACAAAATATCAAGGTCATAAATTTTTGCACTGTTCGGTGAGCCGATACACGCCACAGAGCCGTCCGATTCTTTTTACACGTTTTGCCGCAGACGCAGTTGAATCGGCAAATTCAATTTTCACATCCGCAAATTCGTGTGACAATAATTTTGAACACTGTCCTATCGGTTGAGGGTGGGAAGTGATAATTTTTATATCCTCTTTCTTTACACCTTTTTTAACCATAAGATTTTCGCTTATATGAAGAATGTATTCACCTGTTATATATAAATCCACATCAAAAGCAAGAGTATCCAAAGTTGTGTTGATACTTCCGTCAATAGAATTTTCAATCGGCACGATTGCCCTGTCAATTTCGCCTTTTTCAACCGCCAAAATTACAGAATAAATCGTTGAAAACTCCTTTATTTCTTCTTTACCCTCAGACCATTCCATAGCCGCCTGATGTGAAAATGTTCCGTTCGGACCAAGATAACCTAACATATTAAGTCAATAACTCCCTTCAATAAAACGAAAGGCTGAAATAAAATTGTTCACACAATGTGGGCAACTTCATCCAGCCTATAAATTTCTTATAATAGAATCTTATTTACTGCCTTCGCGATTGGATCAAGCTCCTTCATAAGCTTGTCAAACTTTTCAGGTGTAAGCGATTGAGCGCCGTCTGACGCAGCCTTTTCAGGGCAGTTATGAACTTCAATCATAAGACCGTCAGCACCTGCCGCAATAGCACCTTTTGCAATAGCCGGAACATACTTATATGTACCTGTTGCATGGCTCGGATCGGCAATAATAGGAAGATGAGAAAGTTCCTTTGAAACAGGAATTGCCGAAAGGTCAAATGTATTTCTTGTAGCAGTTTCGTATGTTCTGATGCCTCTTTCGCAAAGGATTACCTTTTCATTACCCTCAGACATAATATATTCGGCAGCCATTAGCCACTCTTCCATAGTACAAGCAAGACCTCTCTTTAGAAGTATAGGCTTGTCGCACTTACCGACTTCGCGAAGAAGTTTGAAGTTCTGCATATTTCTTGCACCGATTTGCATAATATCAGCATACTTTGCAACAAGTTCAACATCTCTTGTATCAAGTACTTCAGTACAGATAGGCATATTAAGTTCCTGACCGCTGTTGTACATAATCTTCAAGCCGTCACCCTCAAGACCTTGGAATGAATATGGTGATGAACGAGGCTTGAACGCACCGCCGCGAAGAATGTTTGCACCGAGGCCTTAACAGCCTTTGATACAGTTGTGAACTGTTCCTGGCTTTCGATTGCGCAAGGACCTGCAAATACTGCAAGCTGCTTGCCACCGACTGTTATTCCGTGACCGATTTCGATAACTGACGGTTCTTTGTGAAGCTCCTTAGATGCAAGTTTATATGGTTTCATAATCGGAACAACGTTTTCAACACCGTCCATAGTAAGAATTTGATTCATACTTAAAGACGCTTGTCGCCGATTGCGCCGATAACTGTTTTCTTTTCGCCTTGAATAGGGTGCGTTTGGAATCCGAACTCGGCAAGTAGTTTTTCAACACTCTCGATTTCCTTTGCCGATGCGGATTCTTTCATAATAATAATCATTTATGTTCACATTCTTTCTTTAATAATTACAACATATACAGTATAGCAAAAAGGACAATTTTTGCAAGTTAGTTTTAAATAATTTCAGAAATATCTGCAAAAACAGCTACCGTTCTGTATTTTCCGTTGTAACATTTGCACTGTTTATTAAAGTACAGCCGCTTTCCGTCACGCGAAAACGACGGATTTGGATGTACCTGAAGTTTCCATGTGGTGTATTCGTCCTTCGATATTTCAAAAGTTGCAATCGGATTTTTGTCACCTCGCTTGTACAAATAAACATTCGGTGCAAAGTCGGGATAACATCTGTCACCGGCAAAATATTTTCTGTCAAAACTTCCGTCCATATGATTTGAAATTCCGCCAAGCACTTCTAATTCCTCTCCGTCCTTTGAAAACGTGCAATGTAGCTTGTTTCCATTTCAATGTGTCTGCCTTGATTAAACTGACGTGTAGCCATATATGTGTCATCGTCAAACCAAAGCTGATGTACAGGCTTGTCCGCTATCATATGCGTTTTTTAGTGTCTAAATCTATGCAACCCAACGCACCGAATACAGGGCAGTCCTTTACGCCCAAGCGCATCATAACTGCCGTTGCGGACGGATTTAGCTGAACGTGGCTGACAGACGCGGTATGCTCGTTCGGAGTAAGACCGTGTTCCCTTACCATATTTAAAATATCTTCCTCTGTTGCAACAAGCATTATTTTTCCGCTTTCAACATCAAGTATGTAAATTCCGCACGAATTAATTTCGGGATAATCGGGATTTTTGTCAAGATATTCTGTCGATATTGAAAACGGATACTTGCCGTTTTCCGCACAATGACTTTCTTTGCCGCGAATTTTGTACTTAACCTCACCCGTATCAACATCGAGTATACGGAATACACATATAGACGGTTCTTTGCCGGCTATTCCTCAAATTCCACATCACGAAAAACTATAAGGCTGTTTGTTATAAAGGTTGCTGACGGGCCGTTGTGATTGCCGCAGTGTACATCATATACTTTGCGATGATTTTCAAAACCCCTGTCGCATATCCATATTTCCGTTTCAGGCTTTGTCAAGTCTGCTTTGCGTGCATATATAATTCTTTTTTGAATCGGGACTCTCAACCATTCCGCCGTTCATTCCAAGCAATGTTGAACCCGAATAATCACATATTTCCTTTACTTTCATCTCTCTCACCTCATTATATGAATTATACCATAATATTGAGGTGTTTTCAATATTGGTTATTTTTTTCTTTTTCGGTGTCGGTAAGTCGTCATATATCGCCTTAAATAATTCGGTTAAATATTCTTTGTTGTCAACTTCTTCTATTAAAATCATTTCTTTCGCACCCTCATAAGGTACTTCGTACCGAATGTCAGAAACATAGTCAATAGCCGATTTAACAGGTTTTATAAGCAGTCGGTCATCATATATTCCGCCGGCAATTCTGCCTTTGTAGTAAATAATGTACTCCCCCATCATCGCCCTGTACGCTATTTCCTCTAACTCCGATAATTGCTCTAATATGTATTCTAAAAATTCTTTACTCGATGCCATCTGTTTCTCCTTTTTCTTATATATCACTTTCATATACAAATTTTAAAATATAATTGTTATCAACGCATTCCACAACCACATTGTATTTTTCATTTTCTGATAATTCATATCCGTTTGTGTTTAACTCAAAACTGTAATTTTCCGTACCATTGTATTCTTTGTCGCAAAAATTTCTTGCATTGACTATTTTCGCCGTAGTAATATCGCCCGATATGCTTTCAATGATTACATCAGCATTATAACATTTCTTTTTTGTAAGAAGTGTTCTGTAATCTGCACCTGTACCGTTATAGATTTTACTTTCAACAAATTCACTTTTTTGTTCCGACAATATTGTTGATATTGGTTTAGAAATAAACTCCATTATTGGTGTGTTCATTGTTCTTTGGGCTAATAATGCCGCTGATGCGCGAGTAATAGTATCATCATAATTCAAATTTATATCATCTGTAATATTAAAATTTTCAGCATATTTGAAGTAACCGTTCGGATATCCTCCAACTGCCTCTGAATAAAAGTCATATCCTATTGATGTAACCAACATTTTTACAAATTGTGCATACGTTACATTATCATTAGGTCGTGCCGTACCATCTTCAAATCCACTTATCACACTGTTACAGTACGCATAATTCCAATACTTCCAATCCCACGAATCCTTTGATATGTCACTAAACGGTAAATCTGAATTTTCTTTTTCTGTATATGATGTTTCATCGCTGAATCCCATCATATCATCAACTATTCTTATAGCTTCAGAGCGCGTAAGTACATTATAAGGTTTAAATATTCCGTCCTCGTAACCGTTCATAATGTCCATAATCCTTAAAAATCTTGTTTCTTCTGTATCATAATCCGAATACGCCGATACATTAACTGCTACTCCCACTAAATTAGCACATATCACCAACAAACATATTAATTTTTTCATATTTATTTCTCCCTTGCTATTATTTGTTATCATAATATATGTAAAATTATATTTTGTCAATATTTTTTACTAAAATTCAAAAACTAATAGTAATTAATTTTTAGATAAATATTTATTGGTATATTCCGTTTGTTCAAATATCAATACGTTATCTTTCTTTTTAATTTTTTAACACAATCGGCAGAGGTATCTCATCATTTAAACCTTTTCCATTATTTTTTGAACTATCATAATATTGTAAAATCAAATCATCTTTTCCCCAACATTTCGCCATATTCTTGGCTTTTTTCAAAACTTAAATTATTAATTTCACAATACTTTTTTATATCGTCTTCCCATTTATCAAATAATTCACTCATAAAAATACCTCAATATTTATGTTTATAATGATTTTCCCTGTTCTCCGGATGTCTGTTCTAAATAATGTTTGTAACTCTCTTGCGCCTCCTTTGTGGCATCGGGCTTTATTACTCTCATTCCATTTGGTTTCCATGCCCAGCAATCGGGATTTGAAGACCAATAAAACTCTAATCTCTTCATTATTTTCATCCTTCTCATCAATAAAATCCAATCAGCATTTGTATAAAAAGGTGTATATACAAAAATAAACCGCATAAAAATGCGATTTATTTTATGGTGGACCATCTAGGACTCGAACCTAGGGCCGTCCGGTTATGAGCCGGATGCTCTAACCAACTGAGCTAATGGTCCATAATATTAAATAGATTAAACAGCCTTTACAAGAAAGGCTGTTTAAAATGTTGGTGACCCGTGCGGGAATCGAACCCGGGTTACAGCCGTGAAAGGGCCGTGTCTTAACCGCTTGACCAACGGGCCATGAGTTCCGGCAACTTTCTACTTTCCCAGGCAGTCACCCACCAAGTATCATCGACGTTAAGGAGCTTAACTTCTGTGTTCGGCATGGGAACAGGTGGTTCCTCCTTGCTATCGTCACCGGATCTTCTCTTTTGAGGTCATACCCTCAAAACTAAACAACATAACTTCACAATGCGTTTTCTCTAATTTCTTATCTTTCTCGTTCCTAACCTTTGATGTAGCGATACATCAAACATTGACTGACTTTGCGGTGTTCAGGCTACCGCCTGTATATACTTTCGCATTGCCTTCGGCAACCGCTCGCTCCTCGCAATTCTTTGAATTGCTTCTGCTCACTTGCTGTCGTATATATCCGCATTGTTTCACAATGCTTTGGTCAAGCCCTCGGTCTATTAGTACCGGTCAGCTACATACATTACTGCACTTCCACCTCCGGCCTATCAACCATGTAGTCTTCATGGGTCCTTACTAGCCTACGCTATGGGAAATCTTATCTCGAAGGGGGCTTCACGCTTAGATGCCTTCAGCGTTTATCCGATCCGTACTTCGCTACCCTGCTGTGCCATTGGCAGAACAACAGGTGCACCAGCGGTACGTCCAACCCGGTCCTCTCGTACTAAGGTCAGCTCTCCTCAAATTTCCTACGCCCGTGATAGATAGGGACCGAACTGTCTCGCGACGTTCTGAACCCAGCTCGCGTACCGCTTTAATGGGCGAACAGCCCAACCCCTTGGAACCGACTACAGCTCCAGGATGCGATGAGCCGACATCGAGGTGCCAAACCTCCCCGTCGATGTGGACTCTTGGGGGAGATCAGCCTGTTATCCCCAGGGTAGCTTTTATCCGTTGAGCGACGGCAATTCCACTCTCATACCGCCGGATCACTAACTCCAACTTTCGTTACTGCTCGACTTGTCGGTCTCGCAGTTAGGCTGGTTTATGCGTTTGCACTCGTTGCACGATTTCCGTCCGTGCTGAACCAACCTTTGAACGCCTCCGTTACCTTTTAGGAGGCGACCGCCCCAGTCAAACTGTCCACCTGACAGTGTCCCCACCCGGATTCACGGGTGCAGGTTAGAACCTTCATATTACAAGAGTGGTATCCCAACATTGACTCCCTAACACCTGGCGGCATTAGTTCTCTGTCTCCCACCTATCCTGTACATGTAATACAAAAAATTCAATATCAAGTTACAGTAAAGCTCCATGGGGTCTTTCCGTCTTATCACGGGTAACTGGCATCTTTACCAGTACTTCAATTTCGCCGGGTATGTTGTTGAGACAGCTCTCAAGTCGTTACGCCATTCGTGCGGGTCAGAACTTACCTGACAAGGAATTTCGCTACCTTAGGACCGTTATAGTTACGGCCGCCGTTTACTGGGGCTTAAGTTCAGTGCTTCGATTACTCTAACACTTCCCTTAACCTTCCAGCACCGGGCAGGCGTCAGCCCATATACATCATCTTTCGATTTAGCATAGACCTGTGTTTTTGCTAAACAGTCGCTTGAGACTATTCTCTGCGGCCTACTCGCGTAGGCTCCCCTTATCCCGAAGTTACGGGGTCATTTTGCCGAGTTCCTTAACAACACTTCTCCCGCTGGTCTTAGGATTCTCTCCTCATCTACCTGTGTCGGTTTGCGGTACGGGCACCTTGTCAATCCATACAGCTTTTCTCGCCAGTGTACAATCACCTACTTCGCTACTAATTTTCGCTCCCTTACGCCCCACTCAACCAACGGTGGGGTTAGGCTATGTTCCTGTGTCCCTGTATTTAACGACTTCGGTGGCTACGGAATCTTTACCGTATGTGCATCGACTACGCCTCTCGGCCTCGCCTTAGCTCCCGGCTTACCTTGAGCGGACGAACCTTCCTCAAGAAACCTTAGATTTTCGACCATTATGATTCTCAATAATTCTCGCTACTCATTCCGGCATTCTCACTTGTGATATCTCCACTACTCCTTTCGGTGTAGCTTCGCGACTTACACAACGCTCATCTACCAACAATATTACTATCATTCCTAAGCTTCGGTATGAATTTTAGCCCCGTTACATTTTCGGCGCACAATCACTCGACTAGTGAGCTATTACGCACTCTTTAAATGAGTGGCTGCTTCTAAGCCAACGTCCTAGTTGTCTACGCAACTGCACATCCTTTTCCACTTAAATTCATTTAGGGACCTTAGCTGTAGGTCTGGGCTCTTTCCCTTTTGACTACGAAACTTATCTCACGCAGTCTGACTCCCAGGAAACATTTATGCGGCATTCAGAGTTTGATAGGGTTCGGTAAGCCGTGAAGCCCCTAGCCCATTCAGTGCTTTACCTCCGCTAAACTATCCTGAGGCTAGCCCTAAAGCTATTTCGATGAGAACCAGCTATATCCGAGTTCGATTGGAATTTCACCGCTAACCACAGCTCATCCCCGCCTTTTTCAACAGACGTGGGTTCGGTCCTCCATGGAATTTTACTTCCACTTCAACCTGTCCATGGTTAGGTCACCCGGTTTCGGGTCGTATACTGCAAACTGTACGCGCTATTCACACTCGGTCTCCCTTCGGCTTCAGTGCTTAACACCTTAACCTCGCTTGCAACATACACTCGCCGGACCGTTCTACAAAAAGTACGCTATCGCACTCATATGGTGCTTTAGCAGCTTGTAAACATAGGGTTTCAGATTCTTTTCACTCCCCTTCCGGGGTTCTTTTCAACTTTCCATCACTGTACTTTTCACTATCGGTCATCAGGTAGTATTTAGGCTTGGGGGTGGTCCCCCGGCTTCCCGCCGGATTTCTCGTGTCCTGCGGTACTCTGGATCCTGCCTTGTCAATATCCTTTTCGCTTACAGGACTATTACCTACTATGGTGTGTCTTCCCATACACTTCTGCTAAAAATATTGAATCAATTACGCAGTCCGCAACCCCAAAGATATTGCTATCTCTGGTTTGGCCTCTTTCCCGTTCGCTCGCCGCTACTTAGGAAATCGATCTTTCTTTCTCTTCCTCCGGGTACTTAGATGTTTCAGTTCAGAGGGTTTCCTCCACATGGCTATGTATTTACCATGCAGTGATACGGTATTGCCGTACCGGGTTTCCCCATTCGGATATCTGCGGGTCTATGGATATTTGCTCCTAACCGCAGCTTTTCGCAGCTTGTCACGTCCTTCTTCGGCTCCTGATGCCAAGTCATTCTCCCTACGCTCTTTATAGCTTGACCAACTTGGTTTGGTTCTTGAATTACATAAAATTAGAGATTTGTTTGAAATTGAAGTTTTTACCCATATACTCTCGTATATCGAAAAACCTTTCCACATTAGTTTGATAACTAATTTAGTTATCGGGGTTTGACATTACTATGTCATTTCCTCGTTTCTCTCTATCATCGTTTGTTACATTGTTTAGTTTTCAAGGTACAATCTTTTATATTGATTTTAAATTCAAACAAGTTTGCGTGCAGTTCGCTTTTTCTTCGACGTCGTCTGCGTACATCGGTACGCAAGACTGAGAAAAAATGCGAAATGTGAATGCGTGAAATTGTTTGAATTGGTGGAGATGAGGAGAATCGAACTCCTGACCCCCTGCTTGCAAGGCAGGTGCTCTCCCAGCTGAGCTACGCCCCCAAATTTCAGTTGACTTCATCTTAATATTTGGCTTTTAATTTTTCGTATATTCCAACCTACGGTTGGTTTAAGTGACCGTCTTTGTTGCCTATCATCGGTACACAAGGGAACGCTCAAACGATGTTTCACATTGCTACGCAATGTTAGTGGTGGGCCTAAGTGGACTCGAACCACCGACCTCACGCTTATCAGGCGTGCGCTCTAACCGGCTGAGCTATAGGCCCATGCAGGGTTTCTATTGGGTTCAGTTTCCTTTTCCCCCATTTCGTGTTTTAAATATCAATATTTTGTAAAGTTAAATCAGGGTTCATGCGAAAATTAAAATTTTTTCACATGTAACATTCAAAGATAAACAGTACAAGTTCTGTCTCTGACGATATTTCTATCGTTCGACCTTAGGAATTTTGACTAAGCTATTCGCTCAATCGGTTCTCCTTAGAAAGGAGGTGATCCAGCCGCACCTTCCGATACGGCTACCTTGTTACGACTTCACCCCAGTCATCAATCCCACCTTCGACTGCGTCCTCCTAAAAGGTTAGACTACAGGCTTCGGGTGTTACCGACTCCCATGGTGTGACGGGCGGTGTGTACAAGGCCCGGGAACGTATTCACCGCAGCATTCTGATCTGCGATTACTAGCAATTCCGACTTCATGCAGGCGAGTTGCAGCCTGCAATCTGAACTGAGACCATGTTTTGGGATTTGCTCCGCCTCGCGGCTTCGCTGCACTTTGTTATCGGCCATTGTAGTACGTGTGTAGCCCTGGGCATAAGGGGCATGATGATTTGACGTCGTCCCCACCTTCCTCCGATTTGTCACCGGCAGTCTCGCCAGAGTGCCCAACTTAATGATGGCAACTGACAATAGGGGTTGCGCTCGTTGCGGGACTTAACCCAACATCTCACGACACGAGCTGACGACAACCATGCACCACCTGTCACCTGATTCCCGAAGGCACTCAAGTATCTCTACTCGATTCCAGGGATGTCAAGCCCAGGTAAGGTTCTTCGCGTTGCTTCGAATTAAACCACATACTCCACTGCTTGTGCGGGCCCCGTCAATTCCTTTGAGTTTCAACCTTGCGGTCGTACTCCCCAGGTGGGATACTTATTGTGTTAACTGCGGCACAGAAGGGGTCGATACCTCCTACACCTAGTATCCATCGTTTACGGTGTGGACTACCAGGGTATCTAATCCTGTTTGCTCCCCACACTTTCGCGCCTCAGCGTCAGTTGTCGTCCAGAAAGCCGCCTTCGCCACTGGTGTTCCTCCTAATATCTACGCATTTCACCGCTACACTAGGAATTCCGCTTTCCTCTCCGATACTCAAGGCTGTCAGTTTCAATCGCAGCCCCGGGGTTAAGCCCCGGTATTTCACGACTGACTTGACAGTCCGCCTACGCGCCCTTTACACCCAGTAAATCCGGACAACGCTTGTCACCTACGTATTACCGCGGCTGCTGGCACGTAGTTAGCCGTGACTTTCTCACAAGGTACCGTCACTGTCTTCTTCCCTTGCGACAACAGTTTACAATCCGAAGACCTTCTTCCTGCACGCGGCGTTGCTGCGTCAGGGTTGCCCCCATTGCGCAATATTCCCCACTGCTGCCTCCCGTAGGAGTCTGGGCCGTGTCTCAGTCCCAATGCGGCCGATCAACCTCTCAGTTCGGCTACAGATCGTTGACTTGGTGAGCCGTTACCTCACCAACTATCTAATCTGACGCGAGTCCATCCATAAGCGATAAATCTTTCATAATCAAGTCATGCAACTTAACTACAATATGCGGTATTAGTCCACGTTTCCATGGATTATCCCCTCTTATGGGCAGGTTACTCACGCGTTACTCGCCCGTCCGCCACTTTCCTCTTTAGAATTCATCCCGAAAGAATCATTCCAAAGATTCTCGTTCGACTTGCATGTGTTAGGCACGCCGCCAGCGTTCGTCCTGAGCCAGGATCAAACTCTCGTTTAAATGGTTATATTTAAGCTTTCGCTCTTATATACTCGATTGTTTGTTAGCTCTTAATTACTAACTGACTTCTCTTCGTAATTTTTATCCGAATTTCTGTCATAAAAACTCAATGTTAGCATTTTTACACTTTTGCAAAAGCTAAAATGCATTTTTCGACATAAAACCTGCACTATTTATCTTTCAATGTACATGCTCTCTTGCGACAGCTTGTTTATTCTATCACATCGTTTTCAGTTTGTCAAGACTTTTTTAAAAGTTTTTGAAAAAGTTTTTAACTTCTTCTCAACCCGAACACTTCTCTTCCCGTGTCCTTTAGTCCTCTCAACTGACGACTTGATTATTATACACTCTATTACCCCTTTTGTCAACACTTTTTTTCATTTTTTTGAACTTTTTTTCATTATACTATATATTGTGGATTATTTCTTATTATACATACTATTTGCATCGATTACAATAAAAAGAACTGTAACAAATCGTTACAGTTCCTTTATCAGCCTATTTTAAACCACATTTAATTTTTTCTTTAGTTCTCAAACAAACCTCTATAAATTTATCAATACCCAAAGTTCCGCAAATAAATATGACAGGTGCGAAATTTGAAAAATATCTTCGGTTTGTTTCCCAGCAAAGCAAAAACAAATATACTCCAAATATCGTCAAATACAATGAAAACATCTTTTTACGTTTTTCATCATCAGAGCATACAAATCCCCATGCAGCAGTTAACATCAAAATTAATATTGCAATATGCATTGATGTTGCATATGTTGCATACTTTTTATAATTCTTCCCCTCGGGCAAAATCCAATTATGCAACTTTGTATCGGTTTGAGGATTACAATTATAAAAATCTTCAGCACCATATGTTCCGTTTCCGAAATCTGCTGTTGATTTTGTCATTGCCAAATCAAATATACCACAAAAAAACCCAATTTTTTTATTCTATCGAAAATCTCTTTATTTATCTTACTGTTTCTGTTTTCATCGTAATCATATTTCCTTGTAAACTCATAATCCTCAGGATTATATACACCATCACCTTTAAGCCCCATCATGACCCAATGATTATACGGTGTATTTTCACCATTAGCCGTTTGTCTGTCCAAATGAGAAGAATACATATATAAATTAAATGTTACATTAAATATCATCATAATACTCACTACGCTGACAAGAATTTTCGTAAACTCCTTGAATTTTCTGTTTATGAGCAAATCAATGCCTACCGCTATAGCAATTATGATTACAGTGAATTTATTCAAACTTCCTATTGTAATTGTCAGTCCCATTAATATATATGTAATTATTTTTTTTTTTCCCGATTGCTCTTTAGAGTTCAGATATAAATAGAAAAATAATACCGGGAACATAACAGAAAGCATATCAGTATACACAGCACCGCCCAAAAAATAGAATTGCACACTGAATCCAAACAGTACCAATGCAAAAACAGCATGTTTTACGTCAGCTATTTTCTTGCAAATCAGTGATACTATTACTGTTGTACAGCTTACCATAATACTGTTTATTACGACAGAAACCGCAAAATAGTCTTTAATTCCAAATATTGATGCAATTTTGAAAAACAAATGCAAAAATGCCATTGCCGCAAGATTGTTAGGAAATCTATAGAAATATTCATAATAATTTTCAAACGTCCCTGTTTCAACCCATTCAATAGCACCTTTATGTATCGCGCCAACATCCCACAACGGATCATACCTTAATGCAATTCCCAATACAATCTCTATTATAAACATACCTATACCAAATGAGATAAGTATCTTATTATAATTTTTCTCAATGAATTTCTCGTTTTTGGAAAGGTTTTTATATATTATTGTCAACCCGACTAAGCATATTGTTGTAACACAAATCAAGTGCAATGCTTTATAATATGTATTATGCAATATTATATTTATTGCAGTAAAAGTAAAACATATTGCAAACAACAAATAAAATAACCATATGATTTTTTTTTCTTCATATGTACTTCTCCTTAAACATTAATTAACACCTGCAAACATACTGATAATACCTATACAAATAGGTACAACCATAGCTATTGCGGTAACAAGACAAATAATTCTGATTGTTTTTTGCTAAACATTTCTTACACCTCTATTCCGTTTTATCAAGTAATCTGCTTATAATAGACGCAGCCTGCGCACGAGTTGCGGTTTGCTGCGGTCTGAACGTATCATCGTCCATACCCGATATTAAGCCGTTTGTATACGCATATCTGACGCCGTCCAATGCCCATTGCGATATTTGGCTTACATCATCAAACTGTAAATCGACAGGAGTAAGTATGTTATAAGACTCCTCCTCATCACAACTGTATTGATACAGCATATAAACCATATACGCCATTTCTTCACGTTTTATCGGCTTATCGCCGTCAAAAAAGCCACTGTAAATAGCCTTGCCGTCTGTTATCTTTGCTGCATAATTGCCAATCATATTTTCAGGTATCAAGCCTTTGTCGAGTGCACTTTGCACACAACCTCCGTACCAATCGGACGCGGTAACATCAAGACATTCGCCGCTCCTGTACGGCACATCGGCAATACCGACTGTACCCAAAGCCATCTTCAAAAACTCTGCACGCGTTACAGTTCCGTCCGGATTAAATTCTGTATCCGAAACACCGTGTATAATATCTTTGTCGGCAAGCTCATTGATAACCTCTTCCGCCCAATGACCTTTGATGTCGTTAAATTCAGCCGCACTTGCCGATACCGCCGTCATTGACGACAATATCAATGCCACTGCGACTACTTTCTTTATATTCATTCCTATTTCTCCTATTTTAAATTATTCATTACAACCGCCGCCTGTGCACGTGTCAAATTCTCTTTCGGTGCAAAGCGACCGTCTTCCATACCGTCTATATATTTCAAATTATAAGCATGTACTACATAACTTATATATTTTTCATCAATTTCATCACTGTCTTTAAACGAAAAAACAGGAATACGTCTTTCATTGTCCCAGTCTCTCCAGTTTCTCATTTTATAATTTTTGCAACGAGTTGCAATTACAGCCATTCCTCACGAGTAATAGGCTTATCACCGTAAAACTTACCCGTATAAACATTTACATTAGCCCTGACAGCCTTTTCTTCTTTCTCTGTTGATTCTTTAAGAGTTTTTGTAACATTTGTAAAATCACAGTCCTCAATCATTTCTTCAGGAATAATATCCTTATCCAACGCACCCTGCAAATAGTAGCAATACCAATCATCATTTGTTGCGTCAAGGCATTCGCCGTCACGATATGCGTGACCGACTATGCCCAACGAATCCATCGCCATTTTCAAAAATTCCGCACGCGTTACAGTTCCGTCGGGATTAAACTTTCCGTCACCGACTCCCGATACTTTGTCATTCTCTGCAAGTGTTTTTATAACATCTTCCGCCCAATGACCTTGTATATCCGTAAATGTTTCGTCACCCTTTAAATACTTTGCCAGTTCAGGCACATTTTCCGGAATTGCATCCGCAATAAGCTTTGCAACTCTCTTTGCGCCTTTGGCTTTCATATGAGTGGTGTCGTTCGTACCTGACGGATAAGCCTTACTTTCAAGCGGCTCACATATAAAATAGCCCGACAAAACACGATTCTTACTCATACTGTTCCACGCATCTGTCACGATTTTATTTTCATCAATAAATTTGCAGCCTGTTTCTTCTGCGATTTCACGCGTAGGGTCTGCGTAATCTTTTCGCGACTCCATAAAACAGTTGTTTTCTTCGTCCCACCAAGCAGCCGCATTTGCAGTCATAAGCACAGGTGTTCCGCCGCGTTTTTCAACCTCACCGATATACTTGTCTGTAATTAACTTTTGTAGTCCTCAACACTTATGTATCTTTCCGGTTTATTTTCAGCACCGTCATTTATACCGAACTGAATAAACACATAGTCACCAGGGTGCATTTCTGTAAGTATTCTGTCAAGTCTGCCGTCGTTGTCATAACTCTTTGAACTTCTTCCGCCCATTGCACGGTTTTCAATAATTATATCGTCATTAAAATAATCGGCAAAAACTTGTCCCCAACCTGTTTGAGGGTATACCTTTGTATAGTTGTAAGTTTGTGCCGTTGAATCACCTGCAATATATATAGTAGGTTTTTCGGCTTTTTCTCGTGTCGGTAACTGTTCTATTTCTATTTCCGTCACGTTAGGGTTGTCACCCTTAACCTGTACAGTGATTTTTCCGTTTTTCGGCACAACAGGCTGTTCATTTTCCTGTGTTTCGCCTGCCTCAAGCGTGTACGCTCTTACACGTTCACCGCAGTTTATATAAATATTCGCATTTGTTTCTGTTTTTCCGCCTGTTGTTACCGTTACAGTGTAGTCACCGTCAGGCACTTCCACTTCTTTCGTAACACCGTCCGTCTTGTCTGCTTTTACTTTCGTCATATCGAATTTTTCCGAATACAATCCGTCCGCTTTTGCAATAGGTATTATGCAAGCCGACATAACAGACATAGTAAGTATAGCTGATATAATTTTTCTTATTTTCATTAAAAATCACCCCTTAAAATTTATTATATTACATCTGTAAATAAATTGCAATATAAAAAACAGTCTATTTCTTTTTTCTTAACTCTCTAAAAAATTCAGTCAATATGCTTGCACATTTATCTTCCGTTATACCGCCTGTCACATTGACATTGTGATTGAACATACCGCTTTCAAATAAATTGATAACCGAACCGGCACAACCGGACTTTTGTCATACGCACCGAAATACAAATTTTCAATGCGTGAATTAATAATCGCCCCTGCACACATCGGACAAGGCTCAAGCGTAACATACATTTCACATCGCGGTAATCTCCAACCGCCGAGTTTTTTGCAAGCCTTGTTTATCGCTATTATTTCGGCGTGAAGTAATGCGTTTTTCTTGGTTTCACGCTTGTTGTACCCTCTTGCGATAATCTCACCGTCACGCACTATAACCGCACCGATTGGAGTTTCACCGATTGACGCGGCTTTTTTGCTTGCTTCAGTGCCTCTTTCATAAATTTTTCTTCCATATAATTCTCCATTCAGTAGATATAACCTTATTTTATCACACCTCTTGACATATGTCAAAAATAGTAGTAAAATGTGATAAGCAACCGCGTTGGTTGTTGCTTGCCGATATACAATCGTCGGTAAGATGTAGTATGGTAGAAAAGGAGATATGAAAAATGATTGTAATTCTAAAACAAAACGCAGAACAAAACGAGGTAAACGCACTTTTAAAACAGCTGGAGGACATGGGCTTTGACCATCATTACAGTAAGGGCGAAAATTCCACAATAGTTGGTATTATCGGTGATACTTCAACTCTTGACACAGACGATTTAAAGACTATTGACGTAGTCGCAGACGTTAAGAGAGTTTCCGAGCCGTTCAAGCTTGCAAACCGCAAGTTCCACCCGGATAGCAGTATTTTCAACATTGCCGGCAGAACAGTAGGTGAAGGTCATTTCAGCGTAATTGCAGGTCCTTGTTCGGTAGAAACAATTCCGCAAATGACAGAAACAGCCGAAGCAGTTAAAAAGAGCGGTGCTTCATTTTTTAAGAGGCGGTGCATTCAAGCCGAGAACATCACCTTATTCATTCCAAGGACTTCATGACGAAGGTCTTAAAATTCTTCTTGAAGCAAAGAAGGCAACAGGACTTCCGATAGTTACAGAAATTATGAATCAGGCACATCTTGATTTGTTTGAAGATGTTGATATAATTCAAGTCGGTGCAAGAAATATGCAGAACTTTGAACTTTTAAAGGAACTTGGTAAATGCAATAAGCCTATACTTTTTAAAGCGTGGTCTTTCAAGCACAATCGAAGAATGGGTTATGAGTGCGGAATACATTATGGCAGGCGGTAACGAACAGGTTATTTTCTGCGAAAGAGGTATAAGAACTTACGAAACATTCACAAGAAATACTCTTGACCTTTCGGCAATACCGGCATTAAAGTCAATTTCACACTTGCCTGTAATCGTTGACCCAAGTCACGCAACAGGTTTGCCGTGGATGGTTGAATCGCTTACAAAAGCGGCTATCGCAGTAGGTGCAGACGGTATTATGATTGAAGTTCATAATAATCCAAAGAAAGCATTGTGCGACGGTGCTCAATCACTTACTCCGCAGCAGTTTGACAATGTTATGCAGACAGTTAAGAAGCGTGTTGAGTTTGAAGGTAAAATTTTAGGTTAATTTAAAGGCAGTCGATTGACTGCCTTTTTGTTTGCATTTTTGTATGTAGCCATATTTTATTTTTGATTTTGCAAGTAGCCACCCCTCCGTCACTCGTTCCTCGTGCCACCTCCCTCAATGGGAGGCTTTTTATTTTCCGCAAAATCCCATAAGGCTCCCCTTGAGGGGAGCTGTCGACACCGTCGACTGAGGGGTGGCTTTACTGTCTTTCATATAAATTTCATCTATGTCGCCTAATCATAACCTCAGACTAATTCCTTTCGTACAGAACGGTGCTCTCGACTTTCCTTTTCCTCTCAACGAAAATCTTTCAATTCTCCGCCACATTCCGTAAGGCTCCCCTTGAGGGGAGCTGTCGACACTGTCGACTGAGGGGTGGCTCTCTATTGAATTTCAATCACACAAACAGGCGACCAATGGTCGCCCCTATACACGTTCCACTCAAACAACAGCGAACTCCAATCATGCAAACGGGCGACCAACTGTCGCCACTCCGAAATTCTCATAAACGATAGCAAACTTAATCACACAAAAAGGGCGACCAACTGTCGCCCCTACTACACAACTATTCATCTTTATGAAAGTGTCTGTAAATCGCATAAACCAAAGCACCGACTGACAAAACAGCTATGTATATCGCAAAAGCAACAAACACAATACTACCTGCTTTTGTGGGCGGTGTATATATATATCTGCGATAACCAATCACATCTTTATTCACTGCCAAAGTTACCGTTGCAAAAGCAATCGTAACCAAAGTCAGCAGCCCGCCTATATAATACTTTTTCATAAACCCCTTATCTTACCAACAAATACACCGTATATGCCACATACATAAAAATCATAACCACACCGCAAGGGCGATTAATCTTTTTATTAGCAAGTGCAAAAAATATAAGTAAACAAGCATATTCCAATCAACACACAACCGTCAATTACCACATTAAAGTCAGTACCTATTGTACCGATTGTCGCTGATATTCCGAGAATGAACAACAAATTAAATATATTCGAGCCGATTACGTTACCTACCGCAATATCATTTTGTTGTTTTCTTGCGGCAACAATCGAAGTCACAAGTTCAGGAAGTGATGTACCTATCGCCACAACGGTAAGACCGACAACTCTTTCACTCATTCCCGCCATAAGTGCAAGTTCCTTTGCGCCTTTAACAGTAAGCTGACCGCCGACCACAACACCGACAAAGCCGATTATTATAAACAAGAGGCATTTCCACATTGGCAAATCTGCCTTTTCGCTATCCTCCGCACTTTCAATTAATTTACTTTCTTTCTTACCCATCACAACAGAACCGACCATAAACACCGCAAACAATGCAAGAAGTATAATACCGTCCAATCTTGTCAATGCAATATCACCATGATTTAATGTCATTAAAAGCACAATCATTACAGCGGTTATACCGATACAGAATGGAAAATCACGTTTTAGGATATTTCCTTTTACAGCAACAGGTGCGAACAAAGCACTTGCACCAAGTACAACAAGCGTATTAAATATATTTGATCCGATTATATTACCGATTGCAATTTCATTACTGCCTTGCAGTGACGCAGTTATGCTAACCGCCGCCTCGGGCAAACTTGTTCCGAACGCCACTACCGTAAGTCCGACTATATATGCCGGAATTCTCAACTTTGCCGACAAATCACACGCACCGTCAACAAACAAATCCGCACCTTTAACCAAAAGCACAAACCCTATCACCAAAAAATAAAATCATCAAAACCATTACATATAAACTCCTTTTCCTCTGTAATTCCTCATAAAAGCAAAGTAGACAAAACCCATATGGGTTTTGTCTACAATTAAATTGTCTAATCGAATTAGTGAACGATAGCCATTTCTGTATCCTTATCAAAGATATGAATTTTGTTTGTTTCAAATGCAACCTTGATTGTATCACCAATCTTAGCTGTTGAACGTTGATTAACTCTTGCTGTGAACTGTTCACCTGCAAGTTCAAGATACAAATATGTTTCAGCACCCATCATTTCAGTAACTTCAACGTATGCATTACATACAGCCTCAGGTCTGCTTGAAATGAATGCCTCGTCATCGTGAATATCTTCAGGTCTGATACCAACGATTACTTCCTTACCGATATAACCTTCAAGTTCAGGTGTAACCTTACCGTTAGGAATCATAATCTTGTTATCGCCAAATGATGCGTATACGCTACCGTTTTCCTTTGATAGTGTAGCAGTAACGAAGTTCATTTGCGGTGAACCGATAAATCCTGCAACGAATACGTTATCAGGCTTTGTATAAAGGTTAGCAGGTGTATCAACTTGTTGAATAACACCATCCTTCATAACAACGATACGAGTACCCATTGTCATAGCCTCTGTCTGGTCATGAGTAACGTACATAAATGTTGTTTGAAGTTTGTTATGTAACTTCTTAATTTCAGTTCTCATTGCAACTCTTAGCTTTGCATCAAGGTTTGATAGAGGTTCGTCCATAAGGAATACCTTCGCATTACGAACGATAGCACGACCCAAGGCAACACGCTGTCTTTGACCACCTGAAAGAGCCTTCGGCTTTCTGTCAAGAAGATGCTCAATGTCAAGAATCTTTGCAGCTTCTGTAACACGCTTCTTGATTTCGTCCTTTGGAGTTTTTCTAAGCTTTAGACCAAATGCCATATTTTCAAATACTGTCATATGAGGATATAGAGCGTAGTTTTGGAAAACCATTGCAATATCTCTGTCTTTAGGAGCAACGTCGTTTACAAGACGTCCGCCGATATAAAGTTCACCTTCTGAAATTTCTTCAAGACCGGCAACCATTCTTAGAGTTGTTGACTTACCACAACCTGAAGGACCTACAAGAATGATGAATTCCTTATCGTCAATGTCAAGTGTAAAGTCACTTACAGCAGTAACGCCGCCTGCATATCTTTTGTAAATGTGTTTTAATTGTAAATCTGCCATAATTAATTGTTCCCCTCTCGTCCAAGAAAAATTTTTATACAAAATAAACCAGATTTCATTTATTCTGCTTGTTTAAGTGTATTGTTATCTTTATAATACATCTTTTGATATATATATGATAACATATTTAAATACAAATTGTTAGTCGTATAATTCACAAAAATACTTTTTATTCTTTAGTAAAATTAACTAAACATATTTTAATCATATGACAAAAAGGAGTTTTTTGCTTGATTACTCTTTTTTTTTTTGAGCTTTGTATAACTTTTTCGGCAACATTTGACGGAGCTTGCTCGTAACGGGTAAACTCAAACGAGAACATACCTCTGCCCTGACTCATAGAACGCAAGTCGGTCGCATAACGGAACATTTCGGACATAGGCACTTCAGCCTCAACCATATTAAGTCCCTCTTTATCGCTTTCGCCCATACCCATAATCTGGCCGCGGCGTTTATTAATATCACCGATAATATCGCCCATAATATTTTCAGGAATATATACTTTCAAGTAGCCGATAGGCTCAAAGCAAGACAGGGTTAGCCTGTTTCAAACCCTCTTTGTACGCGATAGCCGCCGCCGTCTTAAATGCCATTTCCGATGAATCGACAGGGTGATACGAACCGTCAAGTAATGTAGCTTTCAAGTTCACAACGGGATAACCTGCAAGCACACCTTTCCGGCACGAATCACGCAAGCCTTTTTTCAACCGCAGGGAAGTAGTTTTTAGGCACAGAACCGCCGAATACTTTTTCTTCAAAAATCATATCTTCCGACACACCCGGCTCAAATTCAATCTTAACGTGACCGTACTGACCGTGACCGCCAGATTGTTTCTTGTGTTTGCCTTCAACGGTAGCCTTGCCCTTGATTGTTTCGCGATACGGAACAATAGGGTCTTCAAAACTGCACCGACACCGTATTTTGATTTTAATTTGCTTATAATAACGTCAATATGCTGTTCGCCCTGACCGTTTATAAGAGTCTGCTTTGTTTCGGTATTGTTTGTAATTGTGAATGTCGGATCCTCCTCCATAAGCTTGTTAATACCGCTTATAATCTTTTCTTCATCGCCCTTTGTCTGCGGTTTAATCGCCATAGACAAAACAGGCTGCGGAAATTCAATACCGGTAAGTATGATATTCTTACCTTTTTCACATAATGTATCACCTGTTTTTGTGCTTTCAAGTTTTGCAACCGCGCCGATGTCACCGGCTTTTTATCGACTTTGCGTCAAGCTGTTTTTACCGCAAAGATTAAATACCTTGCCAATCTTTTCGTTTACGTCCTTGTTCGGATTGTACAGCGTGCTGTCACCCTTTACCTCACCGGAATAAACTCTGAACAACGACATCTTACCAACATAAGGGTCTGCGATTGTTTTAAATACAACCGCCGCCGTTGTTTCCGTTTCACTCTGTACAAGCTCAACAGGCTCACCTGTGTCGGCAACTCTCGCGATTTCCTCAATTTCCGACGGAGCAGGCAAATACTTACCCATACCGTCCATAAGCGAACGCACACCGATATTATCCTGACCGCTGCCGCAGTATACAGGATAAATAACACCGTCCTTAACACCTTTTCTTATAGCTTGCTTAATTTCGTCAAAGTAAATTCTTCACCGTTGAAATACTTAACCATAAGTGCCTCATCGGTTTCGGCAACAGCCTCCATAATCATTTCTCTAAGCGGTGCGACAATTTCCGCCATACCGTCGGGTACAGGAATATCCACTCTGTCCTGTCCTTCGTATCTTCTTGCCGTCATATCGACAATATCGACAAAGCCTTTGAATTCGTCACCTTCTCTTATCGGATAAACGAACGGAGTTACTGATTTTCCGAACTTTTCTTTCATTTCCTCAAGAGTTTTTTGATAATCCGCTCTGTCATCATCAATTTTGTTGACAAAGAACATAATCGGCACACCTCTTTGTTTTGCGTATCTGAACACGTTCTCCGTACCGACGCTTACACCGCTTCTTCCGCTCAATACAATAAGTGCCGAATCCGCCGCACGGATACCCTCTTTAACGTCACCGACAAAATCAAAAAAGCCCGGTGTATCTATCATATTATATTTCATATCTTTCCACTCTACCGTTGCAAGAGCGGTTGAAATACTGAATTGTCTTTTGATTTCTTCACCGTCATAGTCCGTTACAGTGTTGCCGTCAGCGACTTTGCCCATTCTGTCGGTCATTTTCGCATTGAACAGCATTGCCTCTGTAAGCGTTGTCTTACCGCATTTACCGTGTCCCATAACGGCGATGTTCCGAATTGCGTCCATTGAATACGTTTTCATTTGATTGACCCTCCTAATATAATATTTTTCGTTCATTTTATTTGGCTATCGCTTTTTGTATGTTCTTTTTAGACAAAACCTTTATGGTTTTGTCTACTTTATTTATGGGAGTTTGAGGTGCTTTTTCAGTAGTTTTGCCGTTGGCAAAACCGCTCTGCGAGCGTCGGACGTCTTTCCGATACCCCCTCATTAAAAATCATTTCTGGCGACATGCGCGGCAGAAATGACTTAAAATATAAAGTTTCGACTTTGGAGGAACTTTATATTTTTCTCTGATAGAACTCAAAATTTACATCAGCATGATGTAATTTTTGGGCTGGCGACATTTTGTCGACAGCCTTGCAATAGCTTTCATATATTACATATATACCACATTATCATATAAAGATAAAAAAAAAGTACCGTCAGATTATAAAAATCAAACGATACTTTTTTGTACATATTCACTAACTTTTATTTTGTTATTTCAACAGTTCTTGTGTCACCGTTCCAATCAACAGTAACATTAAATGCTTCCATGACAAATCTAAGCGGAACCATTGTTCTGTTGTTCATAAGCGTTGCGGGTGCATCAAGCGTTATCGGTGTATCATTTATGTACGCAACATCACTGTCAAGATACATCACGACTTTGTCGCCGCCCTTTTTAACCGTAATCTCCTGCTTGTCACCGTCCCAGTCCACTTTTGCATTAAGAGCCTCTGATATACCTCTTACTGGTATCATTGTATACGTTTCACCTTCAATGGTTTTAAGCAACGGATACTGGTCGTCAAACGCAAGCAATTTACCGTCTATTCTTACCTTTGCACCTATGTAATCAATATCATTATGATAATATCTCATAACGTGTTCTATGTACTGTGCGTCACCGTAAGTATTGTACGGCCAATTTGTCGCATACTGCGCGGCATTGACGCGTTCCGAAAGCCAATCGTCACCCTTCGCCGCAATTATTCTGTCAAGCACGGTTTGTCCGAAGTTATACGACTGAATCATTTTCATATAATCACAATCATATCTGATAAGCGACTGTGAAATTAAATATGCCGCAAACGGCACTGCCTTAGTCGGATCAAGTCTATCTTGAAGCGTCCATTTTCTCCCGTAGTGTCCTCACCGAACTTGGCGAATGATTTTTCCAAAGTATTTTCAATCTGCATAATACCCCATGCCGGATATTCACTTCCGTCATCACGGTAACTCAAATTTCTTCCCGACGATTCCTGCATACATATTGCCGCAAGCAAGTTTGGGTCTACACCGTATTGGTCACCTGCCTGCTCGAATAAATCATAATAACTTTTTACCGCCGAATTAAGCTGAGCCGTACCGATTTCAATACCGTCCATACTTGTGCCTTGATGATCGGGTATAGCCCCTGCCGCAAGTGCCGTAAATGACGATGCCGAAATCACCGCTGCAAGTGCCATTCCTATAAATTTCTTCATAATCAACTCTCCTTTTGTGATAACTTAATATGTACACCCCCATTATACACTTATCATATTAATCCGTCAATGGCTGTTATTTCCTACGAATTTCATATTATATGTGTTTGTTTTGAATAATACAGTGATTATTTGGTAATACTCTATTATGAACTAAATCAAAGGAGGATATATCTATGAAACAGTACATTGAAATAGTCGACATTTTCGGACGTGAAGTTATGGATTCACGCGGTAATCCGACAGTCGAAGTTGAGGTGCATACAGAATGTGCGTCGGGCAGAGCAATCGTTCCGTCAGGTGCGTCAACAGGTGTTTTTGAGGCTGTGGAACTTAGGGATAATGACAAAAGCGTTACGGCGGTAAAGGTGTAAAAATGCTGTGGCGAATGTAAATGAAAAATTGCAGATGTGTTAATCGGTATGAATGTACTTGACCAACGCTCGATAGATATGAAAATGTGTGAGCTTGACGGCACAGACAATAAATCAAATCTCGGTGCAAACGCAATACTCGGTGTATCGTTAGCCGTTGCAAGAGCGGCTGCGGCAAGCCTTGAAATACCGCTTTTTCAATATATAGGCGGTATAAATTCTTATGTACTTCCCGTACCTATGATGAACATATTAAACGGCGGTGCACACGCAAATAACAACGTCGATATACAGGAATTTATGATAATGCCGTATGGCGCAAAGTCATTTAAACAAGGCTTGCGTTGGTGCAGTGAAGTATTTCACGAATTGAAAAAGGTGCTTTCCGAAATGGGTAATACCACCGCGGTCGGTGACGAAGGCGGTTTTGCACCGAATCTTGAAACAGACGAAAAAGCACTTGAAGTTATAATGAGCGCAATCGGACGTGCAGGCTACAAGGCAGGTGAAGATTTTAAAATTGCCATAGATGCCGCGTCTTCGGAATGGGTACAAGATGACGGAACATATTTGTTGCCGAAATCCGGTATAAAAAAAGACTGCTTCGGAACTTGTTGAATACTGGCAGATCCTGTGTGAAAAATATCCGATTTTCTCTATTGAGGACGCACTCGGAGAAGATGATTGGGACGGTTGGAAAATCCTGACCGATAAGCTCGGCGATAAAATTCAGCTTGTCGGAGATGACTTGTTCGTCACAAACCCAAAACGACTTGAAAAGGGTATTTTATCAGATGTCGCAAACTCAATTCTTATCAAGGTTAATCAAATCGGCACACTTTCCGAAACACTTGACGCGGTTGAAATGGCACATAAAAACGGCTATACCGCCGTTATATCACACCGCAGCGGTGAAACGGAAGATACAACAATCGCCGATATTGCCGTTGCTGTAAACGCAGGGCAAATAAAAACAGGCGCACCGAGCCGAACAGACAGAGTTGCAAAATACAATCAGCTTTTGAGAATAGAAGAAGAACTCTGCGGTATCGCGCAATACGGAAAATTTTAATCATAAAAACAGCAGACTATTTTAGGATAGTCTGCTGTTTTTTATGATTGATGAGCCTCCATATTTTTCGGCAGCACCAAATTCAAAATTATCGAAACCAAGAACACAACCGCAACGCAGTTTTCAGCGAACACGTTTTGAATGATTTGCGGAAAGATTGAGAAAATTTCAGGAACTTGCGTAAAGCCAAGTCCGATACTCAATGACAATGCGGCGATAATAATATTTCTTTGTGAAAAACCGCATTTTGCAATCATCTGCAAACCGCTTATAACAATATTACCGAACATCATAAGCGTACAGCCGCCAAGCACAGCCTCAGGCAATGTTGCAAGTAATGTTCCGAACATAGGGAACAATCCTGCCAAAACCATAATAACGCAGCCTGTGAAAATCGTAAATCTGTTTACGACTTTTGTCATTGAAACAAGTCCCACATTTTGGCTGAACGACGTAATCGGCAAACAACCGAAAAGTCCCGACAATGCACTGACAAAACCGTCTGCGGCGATTGAGCCTGTAAGCTCCTTCTTTGAAACCTCACGATTTAATCCCGATGACGCAAGTGCCGATGTATCTCCTATTGTTTCCGTTGCGGACACAAGGAAAATCACAAGCACGGAAATAATCGCGCCTATATTGAATGTCGGTTTAATCGGAAGTATCTGCGGAAGTGATACGATTTGTGCCGTACTCAATCCAGAAAAATCAACCATACCCATACACACAGCCACAATGTAACCTACGATAAGTCCGAACAATACGGACAACTGTTTCCAATATGATTTAGCGAAAATATTAAATCCGATACAACAAACCAACGTAATTGTTCCGAGAATTAAATTTTTAGCCGAACCGAAATCCTCCGCACCCGAGCCGCCGCCGAACGATGTTGCGCCGACCGACAAAAGCGAAAAGCCGATAGCCGTTACAACCGAAGCCGCCACAATCGGCGAAATCAGTTTTACCCAATATTTTGCGAAAAGTCCGAGTATGCCTTCAATAATTCCGCCTATAATAACCGCTCCGACAATGGCTCCGTATCCGTATGTAGGACCGACAAAACAGAACACAGATACAAACGTAAAACTTATTCCCATTACAATCGGCAATCCCGAACCGACTTTCCATATAGGATACAACTGAATTACAGAACCTATTCCCGCAACAATCATAGCCGTCTGAATAAGTCTTGCGGTTTCGGTTGTGTCTAAACCGCAAGCACTTGAAACAATAATAATCGGTGCGATATTCGCAACGAACATAGCCAAAATATGTTGCAGACCAAACGGAATAGCTTTTGAAACAGGCACTTTTCCGTCTAACTTATAAATATTATTAATATCACTGTTTTTCATTTTACTGTTCCTCTCTGAACTTAATCATACCTGTTTTGCTGTCCATATCGTCAACTATTGCCAAAGATTCTAATTGAAAACCTAAGTTACGAATAATTCTTCCGCCTGCTTGGAAGCCTTTTTTTCAACAGCTATTCCTATCCCCTCAACCGTTGCACCGGCTGACTTGACTATCTGAATTAATCCCTGCAGCGCACAACCGTTTGCCAAGAAATCATCGATAATCAATACACGGTCGTTTTCATTCAAAAACTTTTTCGCAACAATAACCTGATTTTTGCATTTGTGCGTGAATGACTCAACCTCCGCAACGTACATTTCACCCTCAAGATTTACGCTCTTTGATTTTTTCGCAAAAACAACAGGCACACCGAAATGTTGTGCGGCGATACAGGCAATACCTATACCCGATGCCTCGATAGTCAAAATTTTATTTATATTCGCACCCTCAAAGCGTTTTTTCCATTCCTTGCCCATCTCATTAAACAAATCAATGTCCATTTGATGATTTAAAAAGCTGTCCACTTTAAGCACGTTACCCTCTTTAACTATTCCGTCCTTTAAAATTCTTTCCTCTAAACAGTTCATCTTTACTCTCCTCAAATAATAAAATATATACGATTATACCACACCTACACCCATAATACAATTAATATCGACATCAAATTGCAAAAAAAATATGAGGACTTTTTAAGTCCCCATATTTGTATTGCTTTCATTTTTCAAATCACTGTGAACACGATGATATTCAGGGCTTTCCATCATCATTACCTGATGAACTCCGATACCTTTCAGAAGCGGTAATTTAAGTCTGTACTTAACCCAAATGAATGCGTATATAAACAATGCCGCAAACAGAACAAAGCACAAAATATATATATTTCTTCTTTGTACAGGGTCAGTTGATATATTGAACATCATATACACCTGAAGTGCTATACCCACGATTTGCAAAAGCGGGAAAAGCGGTGTCTTGAAGTTACGCGGAACATTTTTCATTTTACGTCTTAGCATAATTACATTGACGTGTGATGTAATATATGAAAGCATCCAGAAAAGCGAGCAAGTAAGAGTTAAAAATGCCACCTGTTCACCTGTCGAAATGCCCGATGCCTCGATAATGCAAGTAAGCACACCCAAAATTATAATAACCCAATAAGGTGCTCCGTTTTTGTTTTTCTTTTGAAAAAAACGCCGGAAGAAGATTCATCTTTGCCATTCCGCAGCATATTTCCGAAACTGAACAAATAATAGAGTTTTGCGTACTTACCGCCGCAAATATAGCGACAATAATCATCCAATATCTGCCCCACTTACCGAGCATATTCACCGCATAAAGAACGTGCGGTGACGCTGCACTTCCAAGATCGGACCACAATGTATAATTTTTAAATCCGAATACAAGCAATATTTGAATAATTCCCATTATGCCGAGTGAAAGCACCATACTGAGCGGTACTTTTTTAGGGCTTTTCATATCCTTACCTAAAGGTACAATAAACTCCGCACCGATAAAGAACCAAAATGCCGTTGCGGTAAGCGGAAGAATGTCCTTTAAATCCGACGAAATAACCGCATCTTGTGCCACCTGTTCACCCGAACCCAAACCGAGTGCGCCGATAATACCGAGTGCAAGCAATGACACTACCATAAATGCCGCAACGATTTCCTGCAAAAGCGTTGACATATTCACACCTTTTAGATTAATGAATATAAGAACAATCGTTATTCCCACGCTGAACACCGCAGGCGGTATCGCCTCACCCGTCATTTCCGTCATTACATTTGCAAACATCGCACCTTCGGCAGGTGCTGCGAAAACATTGCTTATTAAATAACCGCCGACCATCGTTACAATAGTCAACAGCGGACCGAGTCCGGCAAGAGTGTATTGAGCGATACCGCCGGTAAGGTTAGGCATTATCGCATTTAATTCGGCTATCGACAAAACCGCAAGCATATTTGCTATACACGCTATGACGATAGCAATAACGAACGGTGTACCGACCGCACTTGAGCCGCTTGCCGACGAAACGAAACAGCTCGTTGCGATAAGCATACCCACACCGGTTGATACTGCACCAAAAAAGACTGATTTTTTCATATGAGTAACCTCCGATTTAATCTATCTTTGATTTCTGCAAAGCGTCAATTCCGTCTTCGCCCGTTCTGATACGAATAATATTACGAACGTCAGACACGAATATTTTTCCGTCACCGATGTGTCCCGTATAAAATTCTTTTTTTAAAAATTCTATAACTTCTTTAACTTTAGACGTTTCACATATCATAATCATAGTACTTTTCGGAAGAAGTCTTAAAGGCTGTTCCGTAAAATCAAGCATATACTCCGAGCTTCCGCTCTGCACACCGCAGCCCATAGCATTGTAAACGGTTATGCCCGATATTCCGAGCTTATGTATTTCCTTGATGTGTTTTGAGCTAAGCATTTCGATAAATGCCGAAACCTTAGACATACTTCCTATAATCTCTATTCTTGAAAATTCAGCTTCCATTATTTTTACCTCCGTTTTGTTAAAACAGGCGTATAGAACACATATGTTCTATACGCCGTTGTATATTAAAAACTTTTTTACTTGTTATATCTTCCGCATCTTTTACGGCGTATTCTTCGCAAAGAAAACCTTTCACCCATCTGCCGTCGATAAGCTCGACATTGCCTATCGAAAGCGGTGTGTTTACGTTACTCATAAAACTTCCGAGCTTTGAAACGGGTATTTTGAATATATCAATATTTATATTTTCACCGTTTTCCGCTCTCACAAGTCCGGGCTTAATCGGATTTGTATTGAGTTTGTACAGCTTATACTCCTTTGCAGTCGCTGTACTTTCGATATACTCCGCTCCCAATTCGGTGAGCTGACTTTCAACGGCATATCCCTTTTTTTGTGAAGTCCGCATACCGCAAAATCGATACTTTCGGTTTTAAGAAAACTTTCCGCTGTTTGAAGTACAAGATTTGTACTGTCCGCAAGTCCGAAAATCGTAATTCCGAACGGTAAATTTTTTATCTTGCGTATTTTCGGGTACTGCCACTGCCATAAGGTCAAGCAAGTTGCAGTGATTTGTATAAAGTCCCATTAAGCTGTTCGTCTTTACGGGATCTTCCCTTACTTGTTCTCTTGTGAATGTGCCTCCTGCCGTCGGCATTACCATAACGGCATTTTTTAATATTTCCTTTGCCTTGTGTCTGTAATATTGCAACATATGCAAATCTTCAAACAGTCTTGCGGCGGTCTTTTCTTCCGTACCGCCCGACTGAAGAATTTTCTTGGTAACAGGAAAAACTTTATCCTCGTTTTCAATGACAAATTCTTTTAAGTCAGCCCATCTTTCTGCAACATACGCACCGTCATAAAGAATTAACGCGGCATCGTAAAACATTTTATAATCAATATATTCAACCTTAACTCCGAGTTTTTTTATACGTTCCGTTGCCGAATACCATTTAGCCTTATGAACATCTGCGTTATCACCGAAAAATGCTGGTTCTTTCAAAGGAAGATATATTTTTTCGGGAAGTTTTTTACCTTTATCCTCATATTCTTTCGACCAAACACATTCCGCATCATAGCCTTTGGCATATTGATTGACTGTTTCGGTATCTTCAAGACTGTTTGCAAATACCGTCACACAGTCAAGGCTTGCACAAGCCGGTACTACGCCGGATGTGGACCAAGCACCCAATGACGGTTTAAACCCCACAAGTGTATTTAGCATTGCGGGTACTCTTCCGGAGCCTGCCGTATCGGTACCGAGCGAAAACGCCGCCATACCCAAGGCAACCGACACCGCAGAACCCGAACTTGAGCCGCCGCTAATCATTTTATCGTCATACGCATTATGCACTTCACCGTACGGACTTCTTGTACCGACAAGTCCCGTTGCAAATTGGTCAAGATTTGTCTTTCCGACAGGGAACGCACCTGCGTCAATTAACTTCTGTACCACAAACGCACTTTTTTTCGGCATATACGAATATTCGGGGCAAGCCGCCGTTGTCGGAACACCCTCAAGGTCGATATTATCCTTTATCGCGAACGGTATTCCCCACAGCGGTTTATCCTCACTTCTCGGCGGAAGTTTTGAGATATACTTTTCCATAAGCTCTCTTGACGGAGCAACTATCCAAATATTCTTGTCCTTATTTTCTTCGGCTCTTTTCAAAATTTCATCGACAAGCTCGTAAGGTGTAAGTTCGTTATTGTCATACGCTTGATTTATCCATTTCAATGATAATTTCTTAGGGAAAAACTTCATTACTTATTCCTCCGTTTTTACAGCCGCAATCATCTGACCTGCGTCAACCTGTTGACTTGTCTTTATAAATACCTTTTCAATTACTCCGCTGTATTCACTTTCAATAGGGAATTCCATCTTCATACTTTCCAAAACGGCAACCGTATCACCTTTCTTAACTTCCTGACCTTCTTCAATCAAGACTTTCCATACACTGCCCGGAATAGTTGCGTTAATCGGCTCACAGCCGTCAGGCAAAACATCATCTGCGTGAGTATCTTCCGTTTCCGTATCCGATTCAAAATGGTCAAGTCCATTTTCAATCCATCTCTGTCTTTCTGCTTGGAATGATGCCTCTTGATGTGCCTTGAATTTTTGAGCGGACTCTTTGATACTTTCAAGATATTCCTTGTACTTACCCAAATTAAATGTAGTTTCCTCAATATCAATGTGGAATTTACCTCTAAGAAAATCATCTCTGTACTGTAAAATCTCATCGGCACTGCACGGATAAAATTTAAGTCTGTCAAAGAAATTCAAAAGCCACGGCTTACCTTTTTTGAAATACTCCGTTTCTCTTAACGGATTCCACATCTGAATTGTACGACCGACAAACTGATAACCGCCGGGGCCCTCCATACCGTATACGCAAAGGTATGCTCCGCCGATACCGACAGCGTTTTCAGGCGTCCAAGGTCTTGCCGGATTATACTTTGTCGTTACCATTCTGTGACGTGGGTCAACCGGTGTCGCAACCGGTGCGCCAAGATACACGTCACCCAAACCAAGTACAAGATAATCTGCGTCAAACACAATATTCTGAACGTCCCCGATACTGTCAAGACCGTTAATTCTTCTGATAAATTCAGGGTTAGACGGACACCAAGGTGCATTCGGTCTTACCGTCTGCTGATAACGCTTTGCGGCAAGCTGTGTTTGCGGATCGTCCCATGAAAGCGGAAGTTTGATAATTCTTGACGGTACTGTTATATCGTCCAGCGATGAAAGGTTTGCATTTATTTCTTTTACTTTTTCACAAACTTCTCTCGCAGAAATTTTATTTACATCAAAATGTACTTGCAATGAACGAATACCGGGTGTCATATCAATTACAGGTAAATCCGATTTTTCGATTTCGTTCATAAGAATATGTACTCTGAAACGCAGTTCAATATCAAGCACCATATCGCCGTATTCAACAAGGATATTTTCTTCACCCTGCAATCTGATTTTGTAATCGGTATTGTCGTGTGTTCCCTCTGCCATAATCGAATATGACGCGTCAAGCTGAGCAGGCTTCGGAAGAACAACGTCCGTATAATCAAGATTGATATTTTTATCTTGATTTTTTCTTATAGTTTCGGCTTGTTCAAGAGTTAGAAGTTGGAAGTGAACTTTATCGCCCGGATGTAATTGACCGAGTTTCCACATTTCACCTTTTGCCGTTGTAACCGGGCAAACAAATCCGCCAAGCGACGGACCGTCAGGACCTAATAAAATCGACTGGTCGCCTGTAAGGTCAAGCGTACCGATTGCGTATGCGTTATCGTGTATATTTGACGGATGAAGTCCCGCTTCACCGCCGTCCTCTCTCACCCACTGCGGAACAGGTCCGTTAAGTCTGATACCCGTTCTTGCACTGTTAAAGTTTACGGTATATTCCGAACTTGTAAGTGTGTCAAGATATTCAGGTTTCAAATATTCATAAGTAGGCTGCGGGCCCGGCAAAACGCCGATAGTCCATGTATTATCAATCTTAGGAATATACTTACCGTCAAATGAATTAAAGTTATCTGCCTGACAATCCTCTGCAAGATGAAGTACATCACCCGTTCTCAATGCACGTCCGTTATGACCGCCGAATTTACCGTCACAGAATGTTGATGATGAACCCATAATCTTAGGTACGTCTATACCGCCCTTGACAAGAAGATATGTTCTCATTCCTTTTGCGGCGGTTTTAAATTTAAGCTCTTGCATAGGTGACGCACTTATAACCGTGTACATCGGCACACTTTCACCGTCAAGCGTTGCCTGCATATCCGCACCTGTTATACAAAAACTTGCGGTCGTTCTGAATCTGTATGTGCCGCCGCGCATTGTAAGCTCAATACCTGCCGCATTAAGGTCGTTACCAAGCAATTTATTACCTATTTTAAAGCTGTACGCGTCCATAGCACCGCAAGGCGGTACACCGACAGTCCAGTACCCAATCATACCGTCAGCATCTTGTACTGTTGACTGAACACCGCCGTCAAGCACTTCAAGTGCATTTTCTTCAGGAAAAAATCCCTCAAGCATTTTTTGTAAACAGCTTTCCGTCTTTATAATCGCCTGTAAGGATAAGACTCTTTAAATATTCTAAGTTTGTCGTTATGCCGTAAATCTTTGATTCGGTCAAAACGTCAAGCATTTTTTCAACCGCTTTTTCTCTGTTTTCCGCATGAACAATAAGTTTTGCAAGCATAGGGTCATACAATGCGGAAATTTCGATATTCTTTCTTATCCAAGTTTCAACTCTCGCTTTGTCGCTAAATGTAACATCATCAATCTTACCGCTGCACGGTCTGAAATTATGTATACAGTCCTCCGCATATACTCTGACTTCGATTGAATGTCCGTTCGGCACCGCCTTAAATTCTTCAATACCTTTAAGCTCGCCTGCCGCCTCTTTAATCATCCATTCAACAAGGTCAACACCGTAAACTTCTTCCGTTATACCGTGTTCAACCTGTAATCTTGTATTGACTTCAAGAAAATAGAACTTTTCGTCAGACTCGTCATAAAGAAATTCAACAGTGCCGGCACTTCTGTAACCGCTTGTCTTTGCAAGACTCTTTGCGGCTGTGAACATTTGTTCACGAACCGTATCAGACAAATTCGGTGCCGGAGATTCCTCGACAACCTTTTGGTTTCTTCTCTGAACCGAACAATCACGTTCACCAAGCGTTGCAACTTCGCCGTATTCATTACCGAAAATCTGTACTTCAACGTGTCTTGCTTTTCTGATATATTTTTCAAGAAATACGCCTGCATCATTGAAATTGCTTTCCGCAAGGTGACAAACGTTGTCGTATGACGCAACAAGCTCGTCCTTGTCTTCACAAATTCTTATACCGATACCACCGCCGCCGGCTGTACTCTTTATCATTACCGGATAACCGATTTTTTCAGCCTCGACAATCGCCTCGTCAACACCTTTAAAAGTCCCGTACCGGACAAAAGCGGTACGTTTGCTTTTTTGTGCAATTTCTCTTGCGGAGTGTTTCAAACCGAAAAGCTTAATTTGACTTGAATCAGGTCCTACAAACTTGATATTGTTTTCTTCACACTTTGCGGCGAAAACAGTGTTTTCACTTAAAAATCCGTAACCGGGATGTATTGCTTCCGCACCTGTATCAAGTGCCGCTTTGATTATTTTATCAACGTCAAGGTATGTATCTTTTGCCGTACCCTCGCCAAGATATACCGCCTCATCGGCATTTTCAACGTGCAAGCTGTCCCTGTCTGCCTTTGAGTAAACAGCCACACTCTTTACGCCCATCTTAGCAAGCGTTCTTTCAATTCTTACGGCGATTGCACCTCTGTTTGCTATTAAAACTTTACTGAACATATTAATCTTCCTTTGCCAATTTATTAATCCCAGATAAGAAGTCTTACGGGTGTAGGGTTGTATGCGTTACACGGATTGTTTAGCTGCGGACAGTTGCTTATAAGAATCATAACATCTGCCAATGCTTTCATCTCAACATACTTGCCCGGTGCCGATACACCGTCATCAAATTTATATCCGCCCTCTTTTGTGATAGGCACATTCATAAAGAAGTTGATATTCGGTGCAAGGTCACGCTTTTTAATGTCTGCCGTAGTGTCGGCAAGCTGTAGCATAAAGCTGTCACGGCAGTTGTGCATATATCTCTTTTCTCTCGCATATCTGACTGTATTGCTTTGCGATGAACAAGCACCGCCCAAAGTATCGTGTCTGCCTGTCTTGTCTGCTGTGATTTCAAGTAACGGTTTGCCCGACTCGGCTCTTAAAATACTTCCCGTTGTCAAATAAATATTTTTCTGTGCCACGATTGTCTGTACCGCACCGTAGTGATCCTCAGGGTTTTCCAAATCATAAAATGTCGTATCAACGGCTTGGTTACCCTCAATATCAAGTATTCTGAATGTCTGACCTTTTTTCAATTCGTGCATCCAGCCAAGTCCTGCATTAAGCACCTCGTCATATACTGCGTCCTCTATTTTCAAATCACTGTCTTTTTCAATAAATCCATACATAATCTTTTCCTCCTCTGATTATTCGCCAAGTAAGTTGTAGTAATCCCATGTGTTTTCAAATGCTCTGTAATTTTCATCACGTGAATTTACACATTCGTCCATAAGGTCTGTCTTTGGAGCGTCATAAACCTCCATTGTAACGGGAACAGACGGATATTCCGTTGACGGATCAAGCGGATTAGGTGTGTTTGAAACAACAAAGATAATATCCATTTCTGTTCTTAGCGTTACCGTAGCACCCTTTTTACAGTGATCCGAAACATAGTTCATACTTCCGTCCTCATCAACATACACCTTTGAGAAAAGATTTACGCATGGTACAATATCTCTTTTACCCATATTGTTGCGGACAAGTTCAATCTTGAAGTTTTCTTCGCCGCATCTGTAAAAATCATTGCCTTGTTCCTGATATGATGTCTTGCCGTATTTTTCATTGGTCATCTTTCTTGTTGTGTGACCGCAGATTGAATCGTGCCAACCTAAGCTGTCCTCTGTGATACTCGCCAACACCCTGCCGTTGTCGCTCATAAGCACATTGCCCTTTGTAAGATGTGCTGTGTATTGTGCTTTTAGAGTATCAGGCATATTGTATCTTTCAGATGTATCTCTCATATTGTAAAGAAGAATTGATACATTGGCATTATCTCCAAGTGCTTTAAAGTGAATATATTTGTTCTTTCCGATAAGTCCCGACCATTTTTCACCCGGTCTGAATTCCTTTGTAAAAGTTTCTGCATAATGTTTCTCTCCTTTTTCTAATCAAATAAAAAAACGGGACTTAACCGATTTAAAATCAGTTAAGCCCCTTTGCTTGTACTGTGATACTAAAAAAGGCTTTAAGATATTTGTTTCAATACCTTAAAGCCTCTTTGCTTTCATCTTGTGTTTATTATACAACCGCAAAAGAATTTTTTCAATTATCCGAAAGTTTGATTTTTCTACTACTTTAGTTCTACTCATTCAAGAAATAACGAAATAAGCTGACCTCTGCTTGAAACTCCAGTTTTGTTATATATGTTGTAAATATGCTTTTTTTTCACCGTTGAAACGGATATGACAACTTTATCCGAAATTTCTTGATTTGACAAACCTTTATTGATAAGGCTTAAGATTTCCGATTCTCTTGACGTTAAACCATAAGTTTTTGCAAAGTTGTTAAGACTTTTGTTTACCGTAATGCTTGCTCTGTCAAGACGCATAACATTATGAAGCATATTTGCAATGTGATTTTTAAGTAAGTTCAAAACGTACAACTCTTTTTCATTAAAGTCACCGCTCTTTTCATTTCTGAAAAGATTGAACATTCCTATAATTCTTGAATTTTTTATCAGAATGATACCGCACCCGAATATAATGTCCTCGGGTTTTAAAAATTTTATGTAAAAATCCGTTTTTTCACGAACATCACTTTCAAGAATACTCGTGTCCTTGTAAACACTCGTTTCCGAAACAAAGTCGTACAGATATTGAATATAATCCTCATTGTAAAAAACATCTGTACTTATCCTTTACGTCCGTGTCCAAGCCGATAAAATACGATTGCTCTTTTTCTGATTTTGCGGTCATCGTCTAAAATGATAAACCAGCCCTTCGTGTACGGAATAAGCATTCGTATCATTTTCATTATTTTGCTCGTAAATACATCAAGTTCATCAATCGTGTATAGCTCAAGCAGCATATTATTAATAGTATTCCATTCATTTTCCGTAAGCATAATTTCTCCTCCGATTTCCAGCGAAAATAAACAGTTTTCGATAATATTCAAGCTTTTTCTATTATAACATACTTATAACAAAAAACAAGTCTGTTTTTGAACAGACCTGTTTTTATTTTACTCAACTTCTTTTATTGTTTCAAAAATCCAAACCGTTTCTCTGTGATTTTCGCTGTAATCAGGTGCTTTAATAATTTGCATTTTTGCAAGTTCACCGTTTGTACGTTCAAATTCAATCTCAGGAACATTACCCTCTTGAATTTGTCTTTCTATCCACTCATAATCAAAGAACGGTTCATAATTACGATGATATTTTGAATCAACTTTTTCATTCAAATACATTCTAAGAGCCTCTTTGAATTTACCGTTTGTAATTTTCAGCATACTCTTAAAGAACTTCGGAACATATATTACTCTTACTGTATCATCATCAAAATTTACGATATAACCGCCCGTAAATTTCGAAGCGACAGCCGACAAGAATGTATCCATATCGTGTTCGCTGATATTTGCTTTGCTGATAGTCCAATCGTCGTCCTTATTATTTTCGACGCTCTTTTTATGATAATACGAATACTTATTGTCAAGCATATTTCTTTTTCGGCTTGTTTTATAAATCTTTCAGCATTGGTTGAAACCTCGCTGAACGACACGCCGTACGATATACTGTAACCCTGTTTTTCAATATCGTTCTTTATACTTTCAATATTTTCTTCGATTTGTTTTTCACTATCTCCGAAAGTAAACGCAACAAATTCATCACCGCCGATACGATACGTTTTATCCGAACCGAATTTGCTCTGCAATGCCTGCGCAACGGCTTTAAGCATATTGTCACCCGCCTCATGACCGAAACGGTTATTAATATTATGCAATCCGTTTGCGTCAATATAAACACACGCTACATTTCTGTATTCATTCTTATCCAAATTTTCAATCGTCTGTTCAAAACAATTTCTGTTTAAAAGTCCCGTAAGAGAATCTATAATTCCCATTTCCCTTAGTGACTTATAAGAAGAAATATTATTTACAGCCAACGAGAAAGTGCCTGCAACATTTTCGATATAATCGGCATTTTTCCACACCTTATCCATATTGACAACACCGAGTACACCGACAAAACGTTTTTTCACGTCATATACAGACGTTACGATATAGCTGTCGATATAATAGTCATACGGCAATCCGTAATCTCTCAGATTATATAACTTTTTACCGAATTTCATACTCGTTCCGTCACCGTTAAATCCAGGAATAACAACTTTTACAGGTCTGTTTTCAGCCGCATTAATATCAAAATTCTCTTTATTTGACCAACAGTATACTTCATCGATTATTCCGTTTTTAACCTTTGTAAAAAAATGCGGTTTCGGCTTTCATATAGTCAGCAACTTTACCTAAAGTATTATCGACATTTTCGGTATGCTTGTGTGCGTCAAACAACGATTTCTCGACTTCAAGCATATATTCCACTTTGTTAATATCTTTTTTCTTAACGACAACAGCCATAAAAAATATGCCACAATGATAATCACCGTAATCACAGCCATCACATACATGGCTTGTTTGATTTTCCATGCAATTTTCATAACGGTACTTTCCGGTATAGAAAGCATAACCGACCAATTATTGATACCGACAGGCGTATAATACGAGTACATATTCTCTTTTTGCCCTCTCGGAATAGCCGATTAAATAACCGTTTTTTTCCGCTCTTTATATCCTTGTCTATTTCTGAAGTTTTTAAGTCGTTTTTTACTTTGTGATTGCTCCAATCAGCTATATTTCCGAGCGACAAATGCCAAGTATCCATAATAAAATCGCCGCTGTCACCGTCAATCAAATATATTGACGCATTTTCGGCATATGACTCTGCAACATAATAAGTCGGAAGTGAATCAACTTCTATAATACCGTAAAGAATACCTATCGTTTTGCCACTCTTCAAAATAGGTACTGCACATTTCAGCACTTTTTTATCACCGTGACTTATATCCACTGTCGAATTTGGTGAAACGTATTCGCCTTTTTCAACCTCTTCCGCGTATGACAAAATACCCGACACGTCTGCATAGTTTCCGTCAGACGTTATCACCCTGTTGTCGGGCAATAACACTTCAAGATGCGAAATCTGTCCTCTTGTCATATATGACTTCAATATATGTTTTGTCTGTTCCGAATCCGCATTACCTCGACTTGCGATTACATCGGCTATAATTTCAAGCTGTTCTTGATTGCTGTATATATTATTTTTTATTTCCTTGCCTAAATTTTCAGTAGATTTTCTCAAAGTGTCATAACATTGTTGTTCAGCTGTCTTTTGTACATACAAACTTGTCGAAAATACAACTGCATATAAAACAACAAATATTGCCATTGTTACGGCAACAAATTTGCTTATTTTTTTTTCTTCACTGCCATAATTCCACCTCTTCATATTCGACAATATTATAACATACTGTACATATAAAAATCAAGAATATTATACATTTTTTTCGCATAAAAAAGCTACTGTATAAAGTAGCTTTTTTTTTGTCTGTTATCCCTGTTTTTCTTTTGTTCTTTTAATGATTTTCAAACGAGTATGCTCCTCACGTTCTTTTTTCTTCAAGAGCATTCTGAATATCCTTAGACAGTTTATCATAAAGAGGTATCGTAATATTTTCAAGAGCATTTGCTCTCTTTTGCGTTTTCTTTATGTTCATAGCCAAACGGTAAACCGCATTTTCAATTTCCGTAAGCTTAACCGTCATCACTTTAACTTCGTTAAATTTAACGCTTGCCTCGTCAAGTGCCGAGGACGTTCCGTTAAATCCGTAAACAGGTCTGCCGTCAGGCTTATCAGCCGTAACAACAGGTATTTCAACGCCCATAACACTGCGTAAATCAACTTTTACGCTGTTTTCAAGCACTGCCGAATGAGCAAGGTTCTGCACCTTGCTCACACCCATTATTACGTTTGCCGATTCCAAAGCCTTATATGCAGCGGCAAAGGTTTCTTCGATTTTCGCCTCGACTTCCTTTGCCTCCTCTATCAAAAGCATCATTTCTCTGATTAGGATATTTCGTTTTTATCAAGCATTTCATAGCCTTGCTTTGAAAGACGCAATGTGTTTTTTGCCATCATCAAGTTACCTTTTGTAGGTGCTAACGTCTTTGCCATCTGAAATTCCCCCTCTCAGGATTATACTTCTTCGTCCTCCACAGGACGATAATTTTTCAAGAGTCTTATCGCTGACTCTGTCAAGTTCACTCTTAGGCAGCATACCCAAAAGCTCCCAACCAAGATTTAAAGTATCGTCAATAGTTCTGTTTTCATTCTTACCTTGTGTAAGGAACTTTTCCTCAAACGCTCTGCCGAACTTGATATACTTCTTATCCATATCGGAAAGTTCATCTTCACCGATAACTGACGCCAAACTCTTTGCGTCCTCAACCTTTGAATATGCCGCAAAAAGCTGGTTTGAAAGTTCAGGGTGGTCGGCTCTTGTAAAGCCTTCACCGATACCGTCCTTCATCAAACGCGAAAGTGACGGAAGAATTGAAACAGGCGGATATACGCCTTTAAGGCTAAGCTCTCTGCCCAAAACTATCTGTCCCTCTGTAATGTAACCGGTAAGGTCAGGGATTGGGTGAGTAATATCATCGTTAGGCATTGTCAAAATCGGCACTTGTGTAACCGATCCCTTTGCGTCCTTGATAATACCTGCACGTTCATAAAGTGAAGCCAAATCTGAATACAGATAACCAGGGAAACCCTTTCTTGACGGAATTTCACCCTTTGAAGATGAAACCTCACGAAGTGCCTCCGCGTATGACGTCATATCGGTAAGTATTACAAGTACGTGCATATCGTGCTTAAATGCAAGATATTCTGCCGCTGTAAGCGCACATCTCGGTGTAATAATTCTTTCAACGACAGGGTCATTTGAAAGATTTAAGAACATTACAACCTTACCCAAAACACCGCTTTCTTCAAATGACTTTTTAAAGTAGTTTGCAACGTCATGCTTAACGCCCATTGCCGCGAATACGATAGCGAACTTTTCTCCGTTTTCGTCATCAGGGTCAACAACCTTTGCCTGTCTTGCAATCTGTACGGCAAGGTCGTCATGCGGAAGACCGTCGCCTGAGAATATAGGAAGCTTTTGACCTCTTATAAGTGTGGCAAGACAGTCTATTGACGAAATACCTGTCTGAATAAAGTTGTTCGGGTATTCACGCGAAACGGGATTGATAGGCTGACCGTTTACATCACGAACTTCGTCCGCAAAGTAATCGCCCAAACCGTCAATCGGTCTGCCGATACCGTCAAGCGTTCTGCCAAGCATTTCTTTTGAAAGCGGCAAACGCATCGGCTCGCCCATAAATTTTGTTTTAGTGTTGGTAAGTGACAGATTTGAAGTACCCTCAAAAACCTGTATTACCGCTTTATCACCGGAAATCTCAATAACTCGTCCTATTCTTTTCTCGCCGTTGTCAAGAGTAACTGTAACCATTTCTTCATAGAATGTATCGTCTACTCCCTCGATAACTGCCAAAGGACCCTGAATATTATTAAGACCCATATATTCTATTGCCATATGCTCATATCCTTTCCTTTAGCTTTCATGGTTATAAATCAACTTGTCAAATGTTTCGTTGATTTTTTCTCTGTAAATCATGGAACGGACCATCAATATTGTCATTTCCAATCGTGTATTTAATTCTGATAATGTCCTCGGCAATTCCGCTTTCGCTCACCTTTGAAAGCACAACGCCCTTTTCGACACATTCTTTAATTCTCTTATCAAAAAGAAGAATTGTATCCATCATCTTATTTTGCTTTTCAAGCGGTACATATGTATCGTCCGCATGGAAAGCATTTTGTTGCAAGAAACCTACTCTGATTGTCTTTGCAACCTCCAAAGTAGCCTTTTGACTGTCAGGAAGAACGTCTGCACCGATTAGCTTAACGATTTCCATAAGACTGCTTTCTTCTTGCAAAATTGCCATCATCTTATTTCTCTTTTCCATAAAGTCCGGAGAAACATTTTGAGCATACCAATCAGTAACTTCACCGATATATTCACTGTAACTGTTAAGCCACTGAATAGCCGGATAGTGTCTTGCATATGCAAGCGACTTGTCAAGTGCCCAGAAACATCTGATAAAACGCTTTGTATTCTGTGTTACCGGTTCTGAGAAGTCACCGCCCTGTGGTGATACCGCACCGATAATTGATACAGAACCCTCACTGCCGTTAAGATTTGTAACATATCCCGCTCTTTCATAGAAAGCCGAAAGTCTTGAAGCAAGATATGCAGGGAAACCTTCTTCCGCAGGCATTTCTTCAAGACGACCCGATATTTCACGAAGTGCCTCAGCCCAACGTGATGTTGAGTCAGCCATAAGCGCAACGTCATAACCCATATCTCTGTAATATTCCGCAATTGTAACACCTGTGTAAATACTTGCTTCACGCGCTGCAACCGGCATATTTGAAGTATTAGCAATAAGCATTGTTCTGTCCAAAAGCGGTCTGTTTGACTTAGGGTCGATAAGTTCAGAGAACTCGTCAAGTACCTGTGTCATTTCGTTACCACGTTCACCGCAGCCGATATATACGATAATATCCGCATCACACCACTTCGCAAGCTGATGCTGTGTCATAGTTTTACCGGTACCGAAACCGCCCGGAACAGCTGCCGCACCGCCTTTTGCAAGCGGGAACATTGTATCGATTACTCTCTGACCCGTTACAAGCGGTCTTGAAATAGGCTGACGCTGTGTATAAGGTCTTGCCTTTTTGATAGGCCATTTTTGTTTCATTGTTATGTCGATAATTTCGTCATCGCTCTTTACCTTTGCGATAATATCAACAATAGTGTAGTTGCCGTTCGGAGCAATCCATTCGATTTTACCTTTGATATTCGGCGGAATCATAATTCTGTGCTCGATAAGGCTTGTTTCCTGTGTTACGGCAATGATGTCACCGCCTGTAACATAGTCGCCTTGTTTCGCAACCATTTCCACATTCCAAGTTTTTCTTTCGTCAAGATTAGTAACCTTTAAACCTCTGCCGATGAATGAGCCTGACATATTTCTTATTTCTTTCAACGGTCTTTCGATACCGTCAAAAATATCAGACAATATACCCGGAGCAAGAGTTATTGACAAAGGACCGCCCGTACCGACTACAGGTTCACCCTTTTTAAGACCTGTCGTTTCCTCGTAAACCTGTACAATAGTAGTATCGGAAGTTACGCCGATAACTTCGCCGATAAGTTCTTCATTACCGACATATACCATTTCCTGCATTTCAAAGGAATCTGAACCCTTTACTTTTACGACCGGGCCGTTTATACCGAATATCTGACCTTTTGTATTAGCCATTTACCTTCATTCCTTTCCGTTTGTATGCCGTTTAACCCAGTGCCAATCCACTGCTTTGAAGGAATTTCTGCTTTTCTTCTGACAGCATTTCCTTGAATGAATAGTCAACAGCAACCTTTCTGTCTGTATTTAAAATCTTCGCACCGCCAAGAAAATCTTTTTCACCCGATGCCTCAACCGTAATTCTTGACGTGTCGGGAATCTGTTCAATTTTTTCTTTAAGCTTTATATCGTCTGATGAGATATAAATTGTCTTTGAACCTTTTCCAACTTCAAATAAAGCCTTTTCAATCTTGCTTAAAAGCCATTCTTCGTATTTATCGCTCTCGATAAATTCAACGATTTTGCTCTCGAAAGTTTCATTACGTCATCAATAATTTCTTCACGACGCATGATAAGTTTTTTCTTTGAATCAAGCTCTGCGTGAAGAACTCTCTCATTTGCACTTTTTGAGCGGATTGAATATTCTGCTGAATATTCTCATATGCACCCTGCAAAAGCTCGTTTTCCTTTGCATCTATTCTCTCTGAATATTCCTTTTGAACATTCTCAAGTAATTTTTCTCTTTTCTGTTCCGCATCTTTGAGAACAAGCGATGTAAAGGTATTGAGTTTTTCTGTTAAGTTATTGCTTTCCATATTCCTTACCTCCCCTGTTTAAAGTTTAAGACCGATTGACTCTTGAACCATATTGTTGATACTGTTAGCAATATCACGACTGCCGTGTCTGTCCGGTATTTCTATGATAAGCGGAGTGTGCAATGTAATTTTAAGATGGTTAAGATATTCTTTAACCATTGCCGCCGCTTGTTCCGTAAATATCAAAATACCAAGTTCCGGGTCGTTTACAGCCTTTTTAATTTCTGCAGTAATAGTTTCGCTGTCGTGAGCAACACATCCGTCTATACCCACAAGTCGCATACCGATTTGTGTATCAATGTTGTCACTGATTAAATACATTTTCATAAAACATACGTCCTTTCAGACTTGTAATAATAAAATCCATTCTCCGTCCACTCCGTAACGGACTACACTCGTCGTCCATTGCCTCCCCTTGAGGGGAGGTGTTATCGCAGATGACGGTGGGGTGGCTTTCTCCCCACTCCGTAACGGACAACCCTCGCCTCCCCTTGAGGGGAGGTGCCAACGGCGGAGGGGTGGCTCGCTCGCCCGATTTACCAAAGGCTGAAAGAAAATTGTTCACAGTGCTGCTTTGCAGCTTGCGGTGCCGTACACTTGTACTGCCCCAAGCAAAAAGTAGTGCTGTGGTCAATTTTACTCAGCCTATTATGAATTAAGAATCAATATAGATATTACAAGACCGTATAGTGCGATACCTTCTGCCAGGGCAACGAAGATAAGAGTTTTACCCATAATCTTTTCATTTTCACTCATTGCACCGATAGCAGCTGATGCAGCTGATGCAACGGCGATACCACCGCCGACACCGCTAAGACCTGTTGAAAGAGCCGCACCGATGAACTTTAGACCTTCACCGACTGTAAGACCGGCTTCAGCACCTGTACCTGCCGCAAGAGCGCTAACTCCGCCGCCAAGTGTGCAGATAACGCCGACACCAAGAATACTGAAGAATGAGATTGCGTTCATCAAAAGGCATTCCTTACCTTTTGTCTTGCCTGACTTATAATACAAAGCAACAGGAACGATTACTGTAAGTGCGATTAAAGCGAATAAAATTTTCATTAACATAGTGATTACCTCCAAAATATATTAAAACCGATTTATATTATTTATCACGAAGTGACATAAATTCTTTACCTCTGCCTGAGAAGTATCTTGAGAACATTTCGTAATACTCCAGACGAAGTACCTGTATTCCGACGATAAGACCTTCAAGAACCATAACAAGTACGTTACCGATTACTTGTACAATAACTCCGCCTACACCGCCGCTTTGAGAAAGAATTGCAACAACCATCATCATACCTACATGGACTATTGCAAAAGCGCCTATTCTTAGGAATGAGATTGTATTTGTGAAGAAACTCAAAATTACTTCAAACATTTCAAACAAGTTTTCCACAAAGAACATTCCGTTTCTCGGCAGCCAGTCCTTTTTACCCTCTACAAGCTTACCAAGCGGCTCGCATAAGTACATACAAAGCACTGCCAAAATAATAATTGCCACAAATACGAATGTCGGTATACCCCACTTTAAGAACAAGTTACCGGCAAGAAGAAGTGCGCCTATATAGAACACCAAGCCCGCGACACCGTTATGTCCGAACAGTGCTTCGCCAAGTTCCTTACTTTTCCGTGCGTTTATAACATTCAATACCATACCGAATATAATTATCAGCACGCCCATACCAATCGTACCGCCCAGCATTAACGCTATTTCATTCATAGGGTTTAACGCTGTTGTATGGAACAATTCAGGGATTATTTCTTCATTTCCGAAGAAACTTCCGTATATAAATCCGAATATCACACCAGATATTCCGACCATTCCGACAATACCGCCCAAGTCCCATTTCTTGACTTTGTAAACTATAAAGCCTGCTATCGCAAGCACAAGGCTCTGACCTACGTCACCGAACATTATACCAAAGAACAGTATATACGTTACGGCAAGTATGCCTGTCGGATCAATTTCCGTATAACTCGGAAGTCCATACATTTTAACGAACATTTCAAACGGTTTAAATACAGGATTATTTTTTTCAGCTTTGTAGGCGGCTGAATATCCTTGACGCCCTCTGCGTCCTCCATATAGAACATCACAACGTCATCTGAACCGTTAATCTTTTTCAAGCGACTTTGCACTCTTTTCATCCATCCAACCTACTATATAGAAGAACATATCGCCGTGAATGGCATTTCTTCTTACTTCGGAGAATTGATGACGTTTCTTCGCAAGATTGTAAATTCCGCAAAGTTTATCCGCACTGCTTGAAATCATCTCGGCGGTCTTTGCACTGAGTTCTTCAATCTGCTGTTTTAATTTTTGATTTTGGTTTAATAATCCACGCTTTATTTCAAGCGGAGTACCAACGTAATCCTCTGATATGTCCATAGGTTCAAAATACAGAGAATTAAATACTTCTTCAATCTTTCTCTCTTTCAAAAGCGGTGCGAAGTAAAAGCCCCATACATCTGTTGCGTCCTCCGCAGTCTTAATGAAGAAAGTTTCAAGATTGTCAAGGTAAGTTATAAGCGTTTTATAACCTGTTTTCGGAATATGTCCGAATCTGCATCTTATAAATTCAAACTTGAAAATTTTCGACAAATCCACGTCCATACTGAGCATTAGATTAAGCTGCTCAACCGCCGCTTCATTTGCCTTTATTCTCTCTGAAAGCTCGTCGCTTTGGTTACGCTCTTCTTCGATACGCTCGTTTATTCCGTCAATAAAATTTTGCATATCGCCGAGCTTTACACTTTCGGGAGCAATCAATTTCTTGTTCACTGTGTAGTTAGCAAGATTCATAATGCTTAACGCATTTTTTGCAACTATGTCGTATTCATTGTTTTCCTCAAAGTTTTTCAGCTTGCCTCTGTTTGAAATTACCGACATAGCATTTTCAAGATGAATATCTCTGCCGTAAACGTACTTTTCAACGACCGTATCAAATTCACTGATTTGAGCGGCAATAGTTACGGCTTTCATCTTTACGATTGCCATTTTCCCCTCCTCTACTCAAGACCAATATGTGTGCGGATAAAATCAGGATTTAAGTTGTATCTTATCCCCTCGATAATGGTCGTAATGTTATTAAGTTCAACTTCCTTTAGGTTCATATAGGCATATACCGCAACCATCGACTCGGGATGAGTTACAAATATACTTTTGATAACCGGTTATAAATATACCTGTAATTGCCTTCGGGAAATCTTCCCTTATCATAATCTTCAAACAACTTTCCGTATGCGGTCGATTGATTTACAATATCAATAAACCTTTCAACAGAATCTGCATTTACAAGCTGTTTGATTACCTCTTCCGTCAATCTGTATCTGACAGGCAGAAGATAGGTGAAAATTATTTCATTTGTAAATTCAAAATATTTTTTGCCCCTGTAAATCCACATAAGATTCAGCATATCTATTTTTGTTCCGATAAGCCTTTTAAATAAATTCTCCTGTGTCTTATCAAGAGCGACCGATGCTGTATGCCATATTGACTTATAGTAATATGTGTCCAGCACCATACCCATCGAAAATGAATCCGCGCCTATATTTTCCGCTCGTTGCAGCGGCTCGCTGTAAGGAGTGTTTTTACAAGCCTCGATACAATCCGACAGGGATTTTGCATTATGCATTATCTCACGATTTATTTTCGTGTGTGTTTCAAAGAAAGCGTCAAATTTGCTTTGGTTTACCTCATCATTACTTCTTTCCTCGTGAGTATAGATATATCTTATCTCACGTTTCAAAAATGCAATCTCTCTGCGCATAAACCAAAATTCCATAACGGTTCTCTTTGAATTGTCCATGAAATTATATAGTCTGACGTATTCGTCAACCATTTCCTGTTCAAGCAGGATTTCCATCTGACCTCTGTGAATATCTCTCTCATTCACCTGTTCAAGAACTTCACCGTAGCCGGGTGTACTTTTAAGATAACTGCATATGTCATTTACGCTTTTTCTTTCAAGGAGCTGTTCATAGTCATCTCTTGTCAGAAATTTTGAATACATCGCCTTTAATTTAGCGGCGATTGCACTGTATTCCACGCTCATTTTGCTGCCACCTCACTTATCTGCCGATAATATTCTGTACAATTTCATTAACCCATTTGTCTTTATTGTCGTTGTACTTCTTTTCGAGTTCGGAAAGATGTCTTTCCATATTTACTCTTATGGCCTCTACTTTCTTATCGGCATCTTCTTCCTCTATTTGCTTTAGAGTGACGTTTTTAGCCTCCATTCTTCTCGTAATGTCATCACGCATTTTACGAGATTCGTCCTTAATTCGCTCTTCAAGCTCTCTGTCGGCTTTCTTAGCGTCCTTAATGACTTCCTGTGCTCTGTCCTCGATGTCGATAATCTTCATAATTAGATCTTCCATTTTCCCAACCTCTCTTTCCTCTGCAGATTAATCTGCATTATTTCAGACTATATTCAAAAATCATTACGATTTTGTCTGCATTAATTTTTCAAACTTTGAAGCGGTGCAGGAATTCTGCCGCCTCTGTTTATAAATTCGGCACTTGAATACTTTTTAACCGGCATTACGGGACCTGTTCCCAAAAGTCCGCCGAATTCAACCACGTCACCCTCAACCTTACCCGGTGCAGGGATAACTCTTACTGCTGTTGTCTTTGTGTTGACCATTCCAATTGCCGCTTCGTCGGCTATAATCGCCGAAATAGTTTCGGCAGTTGTGTCGCCCGGTATAACAATCATATCCAAACCTACGGAACATACGCAAGTCATTGCCTCAAGTTTTTCAAGAGTAAGTACGCCGTCTGTTGCCGCTGCAATCATACCTGCGTCCTCACTTACAGGGATAAATGCACCCGAAAGTCCGCCGACATAACCTGACGCCATAATACCGCCTTTTTTAACTGCATCGTTAAGCAGTGCAAGTGCGGCTGTTGTACCGTGAGTACCACACATTTCAAGTCCCATTTCCTCCAAAATATAAGCCACGCTGTCGCCAACGGCAGGTGTCGGAGCAAGTGACAAATCTACGATACCGAAAGGTACGTTAAGACGTTTTGACGCTTCTTGTGCAACAAGCTGTCCCATTCTTGTAATCTTAAATGCAGTCTTTTTAATAGTTTCGGCAACAACACCGAAGTCCTCGCCTTTAACCTTTTCAAGTGCACATTTAACAACACCCGGACCGCTTACGCCGACATTTATAACACATTCACCCTCGCCTTCGCCAAGGAACGCACCCGCCATAAACGGATTATCCTCAACCGCGTTGCAGAATACAACAAGCTTTGCACACGCAAATCCTTGTGTATCGGCAGTAAGTTCAGCCGCTCTCTTAACAATCTGACCCATCTGTTTAACAGCGTCCATATTGATACCGGCTCTTGTCGAACCCACATTAACGCTTGAACATACAAGATCTGTTGCGGCAAGTGCTTCAGGAATTGACTCAATAAGTATTCTCTCACCGTTCGTATAATCTTTATGCACAAGTGCCGTATAACCGCCTATAAAGTTTACGCCTGTCTTTTTAGCGGCTTTGTCAAGAGTTTTTGCGATTTTAACACATTTTTCAACAGTAGGTTCTTCCAATGCGTCCACCAAAGTAGCTATCGGAGTTACCGAAATTCTCTTGTTGATAATCGGAATACCGAATTGAGCCTCAATGTCCTCACCGGTTTTTACAAGGTCTTTTGCGTAAGTTGTGATTTTTTTCATACACTTTTTCGCAAACTGTATCAACGTCAGGACCGGCACAGCTTTTTAGAGAAATACCCATTGTTATAGTTCTTATATCAAGGTTTTCCTCGTCAACCATTTTTATAGTTTCTATTACTTCAAAGGGATTAATCATTATTTGTACCTCCCTTATATTCTGTGCATTGATGTGAAGATTTCTTCTCTCTGCACATGGATTGAAAGCCCCATATCCTTTTCAGCCTGTTCAAATTTTTCACTGATTTGCTTTACTGTAACATTCTCATTTTCAAAATTCACAAGCATTATCATTGTGAACATATCCTGCATTATTGTTTGAGAAATATCAAGAATATTTACTCCGTTTTCAAATAATATATTACTGATTTTAGCTATTATGCCCTTTTGGTCCTTGCCTATTACGGTAACTACTGCTTTCACTTATTTATCTCAATCTTTCATATTTTCATTGTTTATCTTTAATTGAATTATAGCACTTTTGTTTTAAAAAAAGTAAGTGGTTTTTTTTAAAGTTTGTCCACTGTAACAGTTTAATAACCCGAATTTTATTGCAATTTGTTTATTTTTTCACAATCCGTTTTTGTCTTGATATTTGCGACAAATAAGCCGTTTTTCAAGGCTGTTTTTTGTTCAAAAATACAATAAAACTTGCGGTTAATAAACGCTTTACTTTCTTCTTTGTCTTAACGCCTCATACATCAAAACACCTGCCGCAACCGACGCATTAAGTGAATTAATTTCGCCTGCCATAGGTATGCTTGCTATGAAGTCGCATTTTTCTCTTACAAGTCTGCTGATGCCCTCGCCCTCACTGCCTATAACAAGACCAAGCGAGCCTTTAAGGTCAATATCATACATTTCCTGACCGTCCATATCGGCCGCTGCAATCCACAAGCCTTCATCTTTCAGGCTGTCAATCGTGTTAGCGATATTTGTAACCTTTGCAACAGGTGTATATTCAACCGCACCTGCCGAAGTTTTTGCGACAACACTGTTAAGACCCACTGAATTTCTTTTAGGAATAATAACACCGTGTGCACCTACACAATTTGCAGTTCTCAATATTGCACCCAAATTATGCGGATCGGTTATTTTATCACAAATAATAACGAAAGGCGGCTCATTTTTTTCACGAGCTTTATCAAGAATATCCTTCACGCTCACATAGTCGTATGCACTCACATATGCAATAACGCCCTGATGGTTTTCACCCTCTGCGATTTGGTCAAGCTTAGCTCTCTCGACCTCTTGAATTATAATTCCTGCGTCCTTTGCTTTCTTGATAATCGGAACAATAGAGCCCTCGTACTTACCCTTTTTAACAAGGATTTTATCCACGCTGCGACCTGAACGAATTGCCTCCAAAACAGGATTTCTTCCTATAATTTTATCATTCACTGAACTTTCTCCTCTATATTTACTCTATATTATAGCACGAAACCACAAGTTCGTGTAACTAAAAGACATATAAAATCCGTCAGTCGCCACGCCCTTGTGGTTTATTTTCTATTTATTTTTAATTATTTCAACAAAAATTTATCATGAATTGCAACAACAGCCGCTTCAGCATCTTTTCTGTCAACAAGAACAGAAATCTTGATTTCCGATGTAGCAATCATATTGATGTTGATGTGTGCATCGTAAAGAGCCTCAAACATTGTAGCGGCAACGCCTGAGTTATTAACCATTCCCGCACCGACAATAGAAACCTTTGAAACGTCCTTTGTCCATTTAACTTCGTCAGCCTTAACGATTGCCTTGTTTTCTTCAAGAAGGTCAAGTACAGGCTGTAAATCTTCTTCCGTAACAGTAAAGCTAATGTCTTTCTTTTTCACCGTTACCGATTGACTGAATGATTAAGTCAACGCTTATTCCGTGCTTAGCAAGCATACGGAATACTGAGAAAGCCTTTCCCGGAGTATCCTCTACACCGCAAAGAGCAATTCTCGCAACATCATTATCTCTTGTTACACCTCTAACGAGCATCTTTTCCACTTGTTCTACCTCCTTAACATATGTGCCTTCATTGTTATTCAGACTTGATCTGACTGAAAGCTTAACCCCGTACTTCTTTGCCATTTCAACACTTCTGTTGTGAAGTACGTTTGCACCAAAGTGACGCAAGCTCAAGCATTTCATCATATGAAATATCATCAAGCTTATACGCATTCTTTACAAATCTCGGATCTGCCGTATATACACCGTCAACGTCTGTGTATATTTCGCAGACATCTGCGTGAAGTGCGGCAGCCAATGCAACGGCTGATGTATCACTTCCGCCGCGTCCCAAAGTTGTTATATCGTCATACTTGTTTATACCTTGGAAACCTGCAACGATTACAATGTTCTTCTTATCAAGCTCAGCTTGTAATCTTTCTGTATCTATTGTGCTTATTCTTGCAGCACCGTATTTAGCGTCAGTCTTAACACCTGCCTGCCAGCCTGTAAGAGAAATAACCGGACAACCGATTTTTTCTATCGCCATTGCAAGCAAAGAAATTGAAATTTGCTCACCTGTTGAAAGCAACATATCCATTTCACGCTTTGAGGCATTTGGGTTGATTTCCTTAGCCTTTTCGATAAGGTCATCGGTTGTATCACCCTGTGCCGAAACTGCAACAACCACATTGTTACCTGCTTTATACGCGTCTGTAATACGTCTTGCGACGTTCATTACTCTTTCAGCGTCTTTAACGGAAGTACCGCCATACTTTTTGAACAATAAGTCCCATTTTTGTTTATCCTTCCTTTTTTATATTCATATCTCAGAAACTACCGCACCGACATTGTCGATCGGCAGTATCATACATTTCCATTCAAGACCGTTAGTCTTAAAATATTCTTCCATACCAGCTTTAAATCCATCATAGTTGCCGTCAAGTATTGATAGTATTGTAGGTCCGGAGCCGCTCAAATATGTTGCGTGCGAACCCAAGTGATATGTTTTTTCAAATATATCTTCCATACCGTCAACGTAACTTTTACGATACTGTTGATGAAGTTTATCCTTAACGCCGATTTCAAGCGCTTTCATATCGCACGTAAGCATAGCTGCCTGAAACATTGACGCATGACCGACATTAAAGACTGCGTCTTTAAAATCAATCTTTGACGGAAGAACTCCTCTTGATTTCTTTGTTGCAACAAAGAAATCCGGAATTATAACCGCGAACTTAATATGACTTTTCAGCTTTGTGCTTTTGATTATAGTCTTGTCATCATCCATAAGCGACACGCAGAAACCGCCGAAAAGTGCCGGTCCCACATTGTCGGGATGACCTTCCATCGTTGCCGCAAGATGAATTATTTCCTGATACGAAAGCTGTCTGCCGGAAATAATATTTGCCGCCAACATTCCGCCTATAATACACGCACTGCTGCTGCCCAAACCTCGCGTCATAGGTATCTGGCTGTCTTGAGTTATTCTGTAACCCTTTTGCTCATAACCTACATAGTCGAAAAGTTCCGCCATTGCACGGTAAATCAAATTGCTTGTATCCTGTGGGATAAAGCTTTGAGTATTTTTGTTGATTACTTCAAGTCCCTCGGGAATTTCCTCAATCATCATTCGGTTATACAAACCAACAGCCACACCGAGAGTATCAAAACCTGCACCCATATTTGCACTGGTTGCAGGCACTCTTAATTTAATCATTAATCCATTACACGAATGTTTGCCACAACATCAGACAGCTTAGCAAGTTTTTCTTCAACCTCAGATTTAGTAAGCGGTGAAGTCACAAACGCTGACTCATTGTCTATAATATTATCGACAAATTCGCACTTTCCGAATATTTTCTGAACATTTTCTGCAGAATCAGTTGTTCTTACAAAGTATTCAAACTTCTTCGAATCAATATCAGCCATAATATTTTCAGTCGGCTTTTCCCAGAAAATCTTCTTACTTCTGTCGCTGTGCTTAACCGCGTCAACAACGTCGGCAACAACAGCACTTGCAGTAGGAAGTTTACCTGCACCCTTACCGTAGAACATTACATCGCCTACGCAATCGCCTGTAACCATAATGGCATTGAATACACCGTCAACACCGGCAAGAGGACTGCTGTTTTTTATCACCATAGGTGATACGATTGAGTAAACCTTGCCGTTTTCGTCAAACTGTGCATATCCGATAAGTTTTATAACTGAATCCATAGCAGCGGCATATTTAACATCGTCAAGAGTAATGTTTGTTATACCATCTGTATCAATATCATTGTAATCAATCATTTTGCCCGACGCAAGTGACGCCAAAATCGCAATCTTTCTGCAAGCGTCGTGACCTTCAATATCGGCGGCAGGATTTTCTCTCTGCGAAACCGTTATTTTGTGCGTCTTTTAGGGCTGTTTCAAAAGTCTTGCCCTTTCTTATCATCTGGTCAAGAATATAGTTTGTTGTACCGTTTAAAATACCGGCAATCTTCAATATATTGTTAGCCGTTAGACATTGATGCATAGGTCTTATAATCGGAATACCGCCGCCTACACTTGCCTCAAAGAAGTAGTTTACATTTTTCCCTCGGGCAATCTCCAAAAGCTCTGTCCCGTATGTGGCAACAAGCTCCTTGTTAGACGTTACAACGCTCTTTCCCGCTTCAAGAAGACTTTTTGTAAATTCATATGCAGGGTGAAGTCCTCCCATAACTTCCGCAACAACGCTTACTTCGTCATCGTTAAGTATGTCATTGAATTCTTTTGTAAAAAGTTCTTTTTCGGGATGGTCGTCAAAATCGCGAATGTCAAGAATGTACTTTATATCCACACTTTCACCATTCGCACTGCGGCTGAGCTTGTCACTGTTGGTCTTAATTATGTCGTATACACCACTTCCAACAGTACCGTAGCCCATTATTGCAACCTTTGCCATTCTTATGCCTCCCTTATTTTTCTTTCATTATAATATGTATTTTGTTATAGTAATATCTATAATAAAATATATTACCATATCACTGTGATAAAGTCAATGTTTTCAAACGCCAAATATGACCTTTTTAATCAAAGTTCTTTTGTGTAAATTAACACTAACATTTTTATCGTCTGTTATTTTTCTTTATCTCTCTGTTAATCTTCGCATTCATTCCGCTGCCTTTTAAATACGGCAGAATACTCATACATTTGCCGTCTGCCACGATTATATGGTCAAGCATTTTTATACCGGCGAAAAAAAGCGTATGCTCCAAAGCCTGTGTCGTAACCAAATCGGCATTTGACGGTTTTAAAATTCCGCTTGGGTGATTGTGCGTAAATACAACCTGTGACGCGTCACTTTTAACCGCACTTCTAAGCACCTTCGCAACATCAAGTTCAACGCTTTCAAAACTGCCCTCGAAAAGCATTTCCTGATTAATAATTCTGTTTTTCGGATCAAGGCAAATCATATAACAACATTCACGATTTTTGCCGTCAAACAGATTGCACAAATAATTTTCACTCGTTTCACTGTTTAAAACAAACACGTCCGTATTATATTTTTCCGTATTGTAATACTGTATAAATTCACCGAGAGAACATATGTAATCGGCGGTTTTTTCACCTACACCGTCTATGCTCATAAGACGTTTTTAGAAGTGTGGAACACATTCACAAATCCACCGCACTCTTTAATCAAATTATGTGCTATATCATTCGTATCCGCCACCGGAATTACGTTGTAGAGAAGATACTCCAAAACCTTATGTTTCTGCCACGTTTTGAAACCGCCTTTTTCAAAATCCTCACGCATTCTTTTTCTGTGACCTTTGTGATTGTTTGTGTCCATTATTTCACCGCCATTACTTCATTCTACGGCTTATTATACACTATTTTACTATAATTTGTCTACAAAATTCGACAAATTATTTACACAAAAAAACGGAGCATACTAAAACAGTATGTTCCGTAAAAACAATATTAATTCAAATTGTATACAAAACCATGTGGTTTTGTATACTTTATTCTTGGGAGTTTGAGGTGCCTTTTCAGTAGTTTTGCTTTTTGGCAAAACCGCTCTACGAGCGTCGGACGTCTTTCCGATACTCCCTCATTGAAAATCATTTCTGACGACATGTGCGGCAGAAAGGACTCAAAATCTAAAGTTTCGACTTTGGAGGAACTTTAGATTTTTTCTCTGAAAACACTCAAAAATCACATCGCAAGATGTGATTTTTTGGAGCTGGCGACATTTTGTCGCCAGGCTCTCAGTTACTTGTTTTCAACCAATCTCTTAGTGTCAATAGCAATCATAAGTTCTTCGTTTGTAGGGATAACAAGAGTTTTAACTGTTGCATCGTCAGCTGAAATATCAACTGTACCCCTTGCAGCGTTCTTGTCCTCGTTAATCTTGATACCCATAAAGTCAAGCCCCTCAACAACTGCTGATCTTGTAGCCGCATCATTTTCACCTACGCCGGCAGTGAATACAACTGCGTCAACACCGCCCATAGCGGCAGCATAAGCACCGATGTCTTTCTTAACTTGGTATGAGAACATATCAAGAGCAAGCTGTGCTCTGTCATTTCCTTCTTTAGCGGCAGCAGACAAATCTCTGAAGTCAGATGATACGCCCGAAACACCCGAAACTCCGCTTTCCTTGTTCATAAGAGCGTCAACGTCTTTAGCTGACATACCTTTTTGGTTGATAAGATATGTAACGACAGCAGGGTCCATTGAACCTGTTCTTGTACCCATTGGCACACCGTCAAGAGGAGTGAATCCCATTGATGTATCTATACACTTACCGCCGTCAACAGCTGTAATTGATGAGCCGTTGCCAAGGTGGCAAGTAACAATCTTAAGGTCTTCTGCCGGCTTGCCTAAAAATTCAGCAGCCTTTTGTGAAACATACTTGTGGCTTGTACCGTGGAAACCATACTTTCTGATACCGTAGTTTTTGTAGTATTCATATGGCAAAGCATACATATATGCCTTTGGAGGCATTGTCTGGTGGAATGCTGTATCGAATACACCAACCATAGGAGTGTTAGGCATAATCTTTTGGCAAGCCTTGATTCCGATAATGTTCGGTGGGTTATGTAGAGGAGCAAGCGGTGTACACTTTTCAAGTGCTTTCATAACTGCTTCTGTAATTACGCATGAACCTGCAAATTCTTCACCGCCGTGTACAACTCTGTGACCGACTGCACCGATTTCGTCCATTGACTTGATAACACCGATTTTTTCATCAACAAGTGCGTCAATAACCATCTGAATTGCGTCACCGTGATCCTTCATCGGCTTTTCAATCTTAGTCTTTTCGTCCTTTGCAACATTTGTGTGTTGAAGATTTGAACCTTCAATACCAATTCTTTCGCAAAGACCCTTTGCCATAACTTGTTCGTTGTCCATATCTATAAGCTGGTACTTCAATGATGAACTACCCGCATTTATAACTAATATTTTCATATTAAAATTCCTTTCATTTTTTATTAATTTATAACACAAACCACTTAATGTAACCGCTTGGTATTAAGCGGTAGATTGCGTGCATATCGCTTTTTCTTGGTTGCCGTCGCGTACGCCGATACGCAAGGCGAACAAAAAATATGATAGTCGCTTGATATGACCGCTTGGTATTAAGCGGTAGATTGCGTGCATATCGCTTTTTCTTGGTTGCCGTCGCGTACGCCGGTACGCAAGGCGAACAAAAATGCGAGAGGTGCGTGATATACCGCTTAAGACTGTGCTTGGATTGCGGTTATAGCGACTACTCCTGCAATGTCCTCCGCACTGCAGCCTCTTGAAAGGTCGTTTACAGGCTTTGCGATACCTTGAAGAATAGGTCCGTAAGCTTCGGCCTTAGCAAGTCTTTGAGTAAGTTTGTAACCGATGTTACCTGCGTCAAGGTTAGGGAAAATAAGTACATTCGCACTGCCTGCAACGTCTGATGAAGGAGCTTTCGACTTAGCAACACTGTCAACGATAGCGGCGTCAAGCTGAAGTTCACCGTCAAGCTTTAATTCAGGAGCCTTTTTCCTTTGCAAGCTTTGTAGCCTCTTGCATTTTGTCAACAAGGGCACTCTTTGCACTGCCGTATGTAGAATATGAAAGCATTGCAACTCTCGGTTCGTCTTGGATAAGCTGTTTGTATGATGCAGCTGATGAAATAGCGATTTCACTTACTTCGTCAGCAGTCGGATCTTGGTTAAGACCACAGTCACCGAAAATAAATGTACCGTTGTGACCGTATTCGCAGTTAGGAACATTCATAATAAAGAATGCAGATACAAGCTTTGTACCCGGTGCAGTCTTTAGAATTTGAAGTGACGGACGAAGTGTGTCGGCTGATGAGTGAATAGCACCCGATACCATACCGTCAGCATCACCTTGTTTAACCATCATTACCGCATAATATGACGGATCTTTGATTGTTTCGGCAGCCTGTTCAGGTGTAATGCCCTTTTTCTTTCTCAATTCATAGAATACGTTTGCGTATTCTTCGTTCTTTCACTGTTTTCGCTGTCAACAATTTTGATACCGTCAATATCAAGATTTTCAGCGGCAGCCATTGTCTTTATTTTGTCAGGGTTACCTACAAGAATAATCTTTGCATAGCCCTCTTTTTTACCATTTCAGCAGCCTTCAAAGTTCTGATTTCTTCGCCCTCTGCAAGAACGATAGTTTTGATGTCCTTTTTGGCTCTTTCCTTTAATTGTTCTATGAATGTACTCATTACACAAAACTCCTTTTTCTCTTTATAATTTTTTACCTCTTTTTATTATATACCTTTTTTTCATCTTTTTCAAGTAAATATCTTAAAAAATTGCTTTATTTTGGCTTGTGAATTTTCTAACAATTTCACTCGACTATTTACCCACGCAAAAGCTGTGGAATATCGCCGTAACAATATCGTCCGACACAGTTTCGCCCGTAATTTCGCCAAGTGCGTCAATGGCGATATTAATATCAATCGATGCAATATCAGACGGCATATTCATATCAATAGCCTCAACAACCCGTCCGAGTGCTTCGCCTGCTTTTATAAGCGCCGTCTTGTGACGCATATTTGTTATAACGGCACTGTCCTCTCTTGCAAGCTCGCCGAAATTATAAACCTTGCGGATTTCATCGGCAAGAATATCAAGTCCCATACCCGTTTTCGCACTCACTTCAATAACAACACTGCCGTTTGCCTTTGCCTTAACCGCCTCAACATATTTGCTTTGACCCAGGTCGGTTTTGTTGATAAGAACAATTCGTTTTTTGTTTTTGGTCGCATGCAGAACTTCCACGTCCTCATCACCGAAAAATCCGCTGCCGTCTATCATAACGACAACAAGGTCAGCCTTTTCAATAGATTTAATCGACTTTTCAACGCCGATTTTTTCAACCGTATCATCAGTATTTCTTATACCTGCCGTATCGATAAGCATAAGAGGTATTCCGTCAAGGTTGATATATTCCTCTATAACATCACGTGTTGTTCCCGCAATGTCGGTAACAATCGCTCTTTCCTCTCTTGCAAGCGAATTTAAAAGTGACGATTTACCAACGTTCGGTTTGCCTACTATAACCGTCTTTATACCGTCACGCAATATTTTACCGCTGTCGGCGGTTGACAAAAGTTTATTCACTCTGTTTTTGCAGTCATGCGCAACATTTCTTATATCGTCAGTCGTAATATCCTCCAAATCTTCATCCGGATAATCTATCGTGACTTGCATTTGTGCGGCAAGGTGAACAAGCTCATTTCTTACATTTTCGATTTCTTTTGAAAGTGAACCCTCAAGCTGTGAAAGTGCATTTCGCTGTGCAAGTTCGTTTGTTGAATTTATAATATCAATTACCGCCTCTGCCTGTGACAAATCTATACGTCCGTTCAAAAATGCACGTTTCGTAAACTCACCGGGCTCTGCCATATACGCGCCTGCTCTTATAATCGTATCAAGTACCGCTCTTGACGCTGTACTTCCTCCGTGAGTGCTGATTTCCACAACATCTTCACGCGTAAAAGTTTTCGGTGCAAGCATAACCGTTGCAAGCACTTCGTCAACCTTTTCGCCCTTTTCATTTTTTATAAAACCGTAATGAACGGTATGTGTATCGCAATCGGCAAGTTTTTTACTTCCGAAGAAAACCTTGTCCGCAACTTTAATAGCGTCATTACCGCTTATTCTTATAACAGCTATACCGCCGTTACCCTGCGGAGTGGAAATTGCCGCAATAGTTCGTTCCATTTTATCAAGTCCTTTCTTACAAATAAAGAGGTCTATTACATTAGACCCCTTTGTTCTTTCATATTCAGCAAAAATTCATAAGGCACATAACCGCCCGAAACTTTTCCAAGCTCCACATCAGGCTTATTACCGCCGTGAAAATCACTTCCGCCGGACTTTACAAGTCCTAATTTATCGCATATATCAAAACACATTTTTGAAAATTCTTCGGAATAGCAGTTATATAAACATTCCGTACCGTCAAGTCCGTATTCCTTTAATTGTTTCAAAAGTGAATACAATTTGTCGTAATCTTCCGTAATATAAACAGGGTGTGCCAAAATCGCCAAACCGCCTGCATTTTTAATCATTTCAATACTTTCTTTAGGCGAATACGTTTTTCGCGGAACATAACAGCTCATACCCTTGCCTAGATACTTTTTGAATGCCTCGTCTACTGACGCAACATATCCCTTCTTCACCATAGCATGGGCAATATGTGCTCTGCCTGTATTCAAAAGCGTTGCACCGTCTTTTTGCGACAGTATATCGTCAACCGATATTTCCATACCTTGCCCGTTCACAAGTTCAAGTACTTTTTGTTACGCACTTCTCTTGCATTTTTTAGTTCGTCAAGTTTTTTCGGCAAGTTCAGTATCGTTTTCATCAATAAACAAGCCGACTATGTGCATTTCTTTTTCGTACTTTGCACTTATTTCAACGCCAGATATACCCTCGATTCCGTATTCACCGCAAGCACGTTTGAAGTCGGCAAGTCCGTTTATCGTATCGTGGTCTGTAAGTGCGACGGCACTGAGTCCTGTTTTATGTGCTTTATGCGCAACCTCCGACGGAGTAAACGTACCGTCGGACGCAGTTGAATGCGTATGCAAATCAATCTTTTTATCATCGATAAGTCCCTGCAATTCTGCCATAAACGTATCTATATCTTCAAAACTTTTGTATACAGACGCAAAACGTACATAAGCAACTTCATCAAGTTTTTAAGCTTTTCCATAACCTTTTCACCGATAGCGGTGCTTTCGATTTCACGCGTCATTGACTGATACAATTCGCTTTCAATATCGTCCGCAATCTGTTCCATTTGCGATAGAGATATAGGACGTTTTTCGCAAGCCGTAATTATTCCTTTTAACACTTTTCCTCTGTCATACTGCTGACGTGACTGATCTTTCTTTATAACCGCAAGCGAAATCGCCTCAAGCTTTTCGTATGTAGTGAAACGCTTTTGACATTTTAAGCACTCACGTCTTCTTCTGATGGAATTGCTTTCTTCGGTAGGTCTTGAATCAATGACCTTACTTTCGGCAAATCCGCAATATGGACATCTCATTTGTGTTTCTCCTTTATGTATAGTATTTATGGTATTATTATATACTATTCGATAATTTTTTCAAGATAATTTTTCATTATCAATATCAAAAATCGCACAAGAACCAAATCTTCCCCGACCACCTCAATAGCGCTCCACGGAATGACAAGTTCACCCCCTCCGAAAAGCCTTGCCAAACAGCACCCTTTTCGCGGAACTATTATAGCTTCGATGTTCCCCGTACTCTCGCTTATCTCCACGTCACTGATGCGTCCAAGCCGCTCTGCCGTCTTTATATTCACAACTTCTTTTTGTTTTAAATTATACCCTCGAAACATAATATATTCATATCCTTTCTGTATTTCATTGTGTGTGTTATATTTATGATTTTGTTGACTTAATTATTATAATCAGTTATAATCTTAATTATAAAAGGTAGGTGGAAAATATGAAATTGATAAGCGTTATAGTGCCTGTATACAACACTGAAAAATATATCGAAAAATGCGTTATGAGCATACTTAACCAAACATATAAAAATCTCGAAATAATACTTATTGATGACGGCTCAACGGATAATTCACCGCAAATATGCGACAGTCTTGCCGAAAAAAGACAACAGAATTACGGTAATCCACCAGCCTAACGGAGGTGTGTCTTCCGCACGAAACATCGGTCTTGACAATACGCACGGCGATTATATAACGTTTGTCGATTCCGATGATTATATCGAACCGAATATGATTGAGTTTCTTTCAGAAAATATCGGTGATACCAATATAGCAATGTGCGGTTACACCAGTGTAGAGGAAAACGGCAATCTCTCTCCGCAGGAAAACGTAACTGTCACAGACGGAATTATATCAACCGATACATTTTGGAATTATTTTTACACCGACACAAGAATTTATTACGTCACCTTGTGGGCAAAGTTATATAAAAGTCATCTTTGGAATAATGTTCGTTTTCCGCTTAATACGTTGCATGAGGACGAATTTGCCGTGCATCAAATAATAAGTCAATGCAGCAAAATCGCAGTTTCAAAAAAACCGCTTTATTTTTATCTTCAGCGTGAGGGCAGTATTATGCACACGCAGTTTAAAACCGAAAACCTAAACGCCGCCGAAGGTATGTTTGACCGTTGTCAATTTTTCTTTAACAAAAAGAATACACCCTCGCCGAAAAGGCTCTTTCTATGGCAATGTACAGTATCATTAAAGGTTACGGCATTTTAGGAGAAAGCGATAAAATCAAAGAGCTTTATAATCACTTTCGTTTGATGTACCGAAAACTTGTTTTTAAAAATACAAGTATGAAATTCAAATATAAATGCGGAATTTTCGCACTAAATAAACAAATATTCATCAAATTAAAAAAGTGACGACTGCTCGGTCGTCACTTTTTGTATATCCATATACGGGTTCATTTTGTCGTTCCATATATAAACCGATATTTCTGTATTTTTCAGTTCATTCGGTATTGTAAATTCTGCCGTAAAATCATCATTTACGTTCACCGTTTCAACTCGTTTCAACACATCATTTTCTTTGTATACAACATACATTTTTATATTTTCCGCCGACACTTGCTTGTCTAATATAATTTTCGCATTAACCCTGTCACCGTCTTTTGTAAACTCAACTTTGTTGCTTACAGTCGGTATTGCCGTCGGTTCGGCGGTCGGCTTAACTGTCGGTGTTGCAGTCGGTTCTGTGGTTGGCTTAACTGTCGGTGTCGCCGTTGTTTCGGCCGTTGGCTTAACTGTCGGTGTCGCCGTCGGTTCGGCTGTTGGTGTTGCTGTCGGTGTTGCCGTCGGTTCGGCGGTCGGCTTAACTGTCGGTGTCGCCATCGGTTCGGCTGTTGGTGTTGCTGTCGGTGTCGCCGTTGGTTCGACTGTTGGTGTTGGTGTTGCTGTCGGTGTTGCCGTTGGTTCGGCGGTTGGTGTTGCTGTCGGTGTCACATCTCCGACAATCAGTTTAAAGCTACGTTCAACATTTCCGCTTGCAGTCGGTGCAGTAACCGTTACATCATACACGCCCTCTGCAATATCATCCATGAATCCAATCGTTGACGAATATTTCGTCACACTTATATTGTCCGTTATCGGTGCAAAGCACATATTAAGTTCCTTAAAATCACCCTCATAATTCCCGTCATCTGTCAATGTCGAATTTCTCGGGCCGTACGTTTCACCGTTATACGAAACGGTATAAACAAGCGGTACCATACTTATATCATAAAAACCGCTGCCCTCAAATTCCGTTTCAATCGGAATATCAAAATAGCCTTGATTAACTTCAAGTGAAGTGTCATTAAACTCACTTCCTGTTATCCCAAAACTTTTCAAAACAACAGATTCTTCCGTTTTACTGCTCGTCTTAAAGCCGTCCACCGTCTTGTCAAGCGTCATATGCGATTGAGTGGCATACGGATTGAAAGTAAAACTTCCGTCACCTTTGATGTCTTAATATATAATCTGTCATACTCGGCAATACCCGAAGAATTTACTCCGCCCGAAGTTTGAAATTCTGTCACACCGCTTAATGTACCGTTTACCGTAAGCAATCCGTCCTTTGCCAAAACAAGTGTACCTCCGCCGTAAAAATCATTTACACTGCATTCACCCAAGTTTGACATATCCAAAATTCCGTTTGAATTAATCTTTACGTTGACATCGTCATTAATCTCGGTAAGTTCAAGCATTCCGCTGTCCACCGTAAGCAAACCTATATTTTTCATTGCACTGCTGTACTGATACTCCGTTACCACACTGACATTTGCTCTGCCGCTACCGCAGTCGCCGTCAATCTCACAAATAGAACTGTTGCTCAAATTAATATTCACATTACCCGTCACACCGTACACTGTCGAACCGGCAGTCGGTGCGGTCGGCTCATTATTCGGATCAAGGAAATTATCGGAATTATAATAACCTTCTTTCGCTCCGCAAGAATACACCTTACCGATATTTTTACCCGTCACACCGTTTATATCAATTTCAACATCTTTATCAAAACTGCCGTTGATACTTCCGGCATAGATATTTCCGAAATGCGTTTTATTACCGCTTAAAACTATCTTGCTTTTTTTTTCTCCGACCGTCGGACTAAGGCTCACACCGTTTTTTATCGTACAAAGTACCGCCTACAATATGTACTTCCCTTGTATTTTGAAAATATGTAACATTGTCAAGCGTAAGTGTATATCCGTTTGCCGCAATCAGTGCGTGATTGCCGTTTACAAGCGACAAAACCACATTTTTAAAACTCACGTTTCCGCCCAAAACCACACCCGCTTTGCGTATTGAAATCTCCGGTGCGGTATCGCTTTTTGAAGTGATTGTAACATTTTTGTTTATTACAAGCGGTTTATCGTCACTGCTGTTTACAAATGCGCCTTTTTCGCCGACACATATTGTACCGCCGTCCTCAACGGCATTTAATGCGTCCTCAAACAGATTATAAGGCGATTGTTCTGTTCCGCTTCCTGTGCTCGAACTGTTTCCGCCGGTAAATTCGGTGTACACCGTATTGTCACTTACCGCCATTACTATCGGCGGACAAAGTACTATACAAAGTATTAAAATCAATATGTTTTCAGTTTCATTAATTCGCCCCTTTTTTTTCTTTTTTAGTAACATTATACTATTAAATCCGTCTTTATACAAGTTTAAATCTGATAATTATAATTATCCGGCAACCTGTACTGTGACGGAACAATGCCGTATTGCTTTTTGAAAAGTTGCGAAAAATATCCGGACGCCCTTATAATCAAGTCTTAATGCGATTTCGGTAATTTTCATTTCCGTATTTTTCAGTAACCACCCTGCACGTTTTAAGCGTACAGTTGTGATATAATCCACAAAGCGCATACCTGTCTGTGTTGCGAACACCGTACTTAAATACGAACTGTTCATATACAGCTTAGACGCAATAGTCTTTTGTTTCAGGTCACTTTCCGGATTGTTCAATATGTATAATATAACATCCTGCATTTGCGGATTTTGAACTTTGGGATATAATTCCCACACTTCGTTTGCAGTTTCGATAACCGTCCTTTCGGCGTCCTCGGTTCTCTCTATCCCCACATACTCCTTGACATCAATATGCGGAATATACAAATCAAGCCATTCGTTTTGCTTGAAAAGTTCGTTTACAACATTGTCGTATGTGCTGATAACCGCATTTTCCGCAAGCACGTTATCTGTAGCAATATTGTATATATCAGTGCGTGTATCGGCAAGCTGTTTTTCAAGATTGCCGCCGTGCTGTTCTATACAACTGAGTATTTCTTCGGAATGATAAACTTCTTCCTTCTTGTCAGTTCTGTTCTCTATGCGGTCGAAAATCGAACAGAACGACTTTTCAGTCAAAGGCTCTGTAAGATAATCAAACGCACCGTAAATTATACCCTGTCTTGCGTTTTCAAAATTCGGCTCACTGCTGAAAAGCACCACGCAAGAACACAGCCTTTCACCTCTGATGTGCCTTAAAAGCTGAAGTCCGTCCATTCCGTCAATATCCGTTTGCATGACTGCCAAATCATAGTGCTGTTTTTAACCTCATCATAAGCCGCCGCACCGTCTTTTGCGACCGCCGATATTTCAAATTCGAATTTTCGCCCCAAATATTCATTCTTTTTATCTTTTCAGCAATATTTTCATCCTTAAAAACAAGCAATACCTTGTACATATAATCCCCTTCTCACACCGTATTTTTATATCATACTTATCCGATAGGTTTAATCATAACACATATTTTTTTATTGTCAATTTAATATAGGAAATTTTTTATTTTTTTGTATTGTCATTTAACCGTATATATTATATAATTTTATAAAAACAATTTTTACGAACGGAGTTGTTGTTTTATGGAATTGAAGATAAAGAAAATATTTTTTAAATCATATATATTAAATACCGAAAATCAAACAGAATTTATAATAAAGAAAAACCTGAAAACATACGGTGAATATTCTGTCTGTAACAGCAGCGGTGAAATTGTTTATTCCGTAAAATCGACCCTAAACCTCTCGACAAACGCATTAAATACGTCTTTACCGAACACGAAACACAAAACGAATTTTACGCATGGGCAGACTACAAATGGAACGACACCGAAACAAACGGCTCTGCTTTAAAGAAGCTTTACGATATTTTCGTAACACCCCCGATTGAATTTTATATTGAGGCTGAAAGCTTTTTCGGTGAACTTTGTATAAGACGAAGTAAATTCAATAAATTCGATATTCTGATAAATAACAAACTCAAAGGTTTGATTACAAATCACAAAATTTCATGTGATGAAATCGACGATAAAGCACTTCTTGCAATGCTTTACGTTTTTTCAAAATTTGTTTCGGATAATGAAAAAGAACTTGTTTCCGCTAAAATTATGTAATACAAAAGGCTGTCGGCATTTCGCCGACAGCCTTTATTTTTTATTTTACGGTAACTTTTCTGTATGTATTAAAGTTTAACCATTTTTCAAAGAATTTGTTTTCGTCATCTCTTGTTGCATATTCCCTAAGGAAGTTCACAACTTTTTCTCTTGAATCAGCCTTAATTTCAAAACCGCGTCCGTTAATGACAGGGTAACCGTCGTATTCATAATTCTTTGTTTCGATAATATCGCCTATCTTCTTATTTCTGACTTTAACCGTAACTCCGTCACGAAGTACAATTATATCAAAGCTGTCAGGATATTTATAGCTTTCACCCTCTGTCGGAATTTTGTCACCGACAGTATAAGTCTTGTCAACAGGTTGATATTTAAGTACTGACAAGCTCTGTGGATCGTAATAGAATTCTTCAAAAATATCGCCTCTTGCCTCAAGGTTTTCAAACTTAAACGATGCTCTGTCCGAGAAAGAACCGCCCTTTTCTTTAAGTTCGTCAACAACACCGCAAGCCGAAGTCATATTTGTCACACGGTCGATAAGAATTAATTCACCGAGTGTTCTGTGTTCTTCAAACAAGTCTGCAACAACAGCCTCTGTAAGCAAAATTTCGCATACCGCAATACCGTTTTTGCCTATTGTTTCCGCATTGATATGCTCACCTGTATTAACGTCAATCGCATAATCAATACCTGCGACTATACCTGCGATTGTCTTTGTACCAATCTTTACAAGATAGTCTTTTCCGACTGTCAAAGGCTCATCGTCCATCCACAAAAGTGACGCTGTAAGACGCTTATAAGGTGCAAGGTTTGTACCCTTTACAAGCACACACCCTCTTGAAACGTCAACTTCTTTGTCAAGAGTAATTGTGACAGGCTGACCTTTAAATGCAGTTTCTGACTTCTTGTCACCTACATAAATTTCTTTTTACATGAGCACTTTCATTGCTCGGCAATGTTGTAATCTCGTCACCGACATTTATGCTGCCCGATGCAATCTGACCTTGAAAACCTCTGAATGTGTGGTTCGGTCGGCAGACTCTCTGTACAGGGAGATAAAATCCCTGTTCCGCATTTTCTTCGCTTATATCTACATTTTCAAGATATTCCAAAAGCGGTTCGCCGTCATACCAAGTGATGTTTTCCGATTTAACCGTTACGTTGTCACCCTCTGTTGCAGACAATGGAATTATCTTAACGTTTTCAAGTGACAATTCGTTTTTCAATTCTTCAATCTGTCCTACGATTTTATCATAAGCATTTTTATCATACTTTACAAGGTCCATCTTATTTACGGCAAACACAAAGTAACGTATACCCATAAGCTTACAAATTCTCGCATGACGTCTTGTTTGAACAAGCACGCCTTGTGACGCGTCGATAAGAATTACAGCCAAGTCCGCAAATGACGCACCTACTGCCATGTTTCTTGTATATTCTTCGTGTCCGGGTGTATCGGCAACGATAAAGCTTCTGTTGTCAGTTGTGAAATAGCGGTATGCAACGTCAATCGTTATACCTTGTTCTCTTTCGGCCATAAGTCCGTCAAGTAAAAGTGAATAGTCAATCGCTCCGCCTCTGCTGCCGACTTTACTGTCAAGCTCCAACGCTTTCTCCTGATCAGCATAAAGAAGTTTTGAGTCGTAAAGGATATGTCCTATAAGTGTTGACTTACCGTCGTCAACGCTTCCGCAAGTTATAAATTTAAGTAATCCGTTCATATTAGAAATAACCCTCCCTTTTTCTGCGTTCCATGCTTCCTGCCGCCTCATTGTCTATAACTCTTGAAGTTCTTTCGGAAGATACCGCACTTAGTGTTTCTTCAATAATTTCGTCAAGCGTATCGGCAGTCGATTCTATACCGCCTGTAAGCGGATAACAGCCAAGTGTTCTGAATCTTACTGATTTGTATTCAGGCACTTCTCCCTCTTTAGAGGTAATCTGTCGTCATCAACCATTATAAGATTACCGTCACGTTCAACAACAGGTCTTTTGCCGCGAAGTAAAGCGGTACAATATCAATCTTTTCACGCTTGATATACTGCCAAATATCTTTTTCTGTCCAGTTTGAAATTGGGAATACTCTCATACTTTCGCCCTTGTTAATCTTAGTGTTGTAAAGTTTCCACATTTCAGGACGTTGGTTTTAGGGTCCCAAGCCTGTGCCTCATTTCTGAATGAGAAAATTCTTTCCTTTGCACGCGATTTTTCTTCATCACGTCTGCCGCCGCCGAATGCCGCTGTAAAGCCGTACTTTGTAAGTGCTTGCTTTAATGCCTGCGTTTTCATTATATCAGTATAAGCCGCACCGTGGTCAAACGGATTGATACCTTGCTTTATACCTTCCTCATTTGAATACACAATCATTTCAATACCGAGTTTCTTTGCGGTATCGTCACGGAATTTAATCATATCCTTAAACTTCCAAGTTGTGTCTATATGCATAAACGGGAACGGCGGTTTTTCAGGATAAAACGCCTTCATTGCAAGGTGCAGCATTACTGAACTGTCCTTACCGATTGAGTATAGCATTACAGGCTTTTCACACTCTGCCGCTACCTCTCTTATAATATATATTGCTTCTGCTTCAAGCTCATCAAGATGTGATAATTCACTCATTTAGTGTCCCTCCTTTTAGTGTCCCTTAATACTTATTTGATTCTTTTCTGTCTATGTCTATTTCGGAAACCGTGCCGTCATATTTTTCAATTACCCATTTCAAAATATCGCCGTTTTCCTCTGTATGTACCTTACTTCCCATACCGCCTATATCCGCACCAAGATAAAACGATATTGCGTGCATAGGACATTCCTTGATACAGGAAGTACAGCCCCAGCAATCTTTCGGGTACTTTATAAATGCTTTATTATCTCCGTCCTTTTTATAAGACTTCCCGGACATACCATACAGCATTTTCCGCAACCTATACATTTGCTTTTATCAATCATTATGCTCATATGTTCTGCCCCCTTCCACAAGGTCACGAAGTATAATTTCTATTTCACCGTCTTTAAGACGTGAATTGACGTATTTATTAAAGTTTTCGTTATCCTTATTCGGATAATCAAGATTTTCCGCAAAACTGTGCCAGCGTGTTTCCTTTCTCGCTTTGAGGTGTGCTATAACACTCCTTGCAACGACAAGTCTTTCACGAAGTTCGTATATATACATAAGCTCCTGAAAATCTTCTGCGTGAAGTTTTTCTGAAAGCTGATAGATTTGACGGATTTTCGTATCGGCTATGTCAAGCTGTTTTTCATTAAAGCGATAATTTGTCTTGATACCGCCTGCATACGAATCCATAACGGTCTGCATTGCCTCTTCAAGCTGTTCTGTCGTGAATGTTCCGTCAATGTTTCCGTAAAGGAAATCTGTCACTTCCGACAGGTGACGTTCAATGTCACTTTCGTCAATCGCACTTATTTCGCCAAGTTCAGAAATTGCGGTAAGTGCCGCGATTTCACCCTCTGCCAAAGCACCTGTAACGTATTTCTGCGGACAACCGCCTGCAACGTCACCTGCGGCATACAAGCCTTTTACGGTAGTCCTTCTCTTTGTATCCACCCAATAACCGCTTGCGGTGTGACCGCCTACGATATAAGGCTCTGTACCCTCTATCTCAACATTTTGCTCCGACGGATTTTTACCGCTTTCAATCCATTTAAGAGTCTGTGACGGTGCCATATTCAGATAAGCCTTTTTCAAATCCTCGCTTGCCTCTTGGGAGATACCCTCTGTACGAAGATAGCAAGGACCTCTGCCCTCAATATTTTCATTCACCGTTCCGTACACTCTCTCGGAGGTTGTAAGACCGTATTTTGTTTCGTAAACCTCACCGAGCGAATTTATTTGCTTTGCACCCGCACCTTGTGCCAAAGTACCTGTCGGGGCGATTGTATCTTTACAGCGAAGTGCTATAAATCGCATTTCAAATGTCGTCATTTCCGCACCGGCTTTTTATACCCATTGCATATCCGGCACCCGTATTAAACGGCGGATACCACATTTTATGACGTGAAAATCCGGGATTATTCGGCTTGTAAAGGCCGGCCGCACCGCCTGTTGCGATTATAACCGCTTTCGCCTCGATTATGTAAAACGTATCGTTTTCAATACCTATACCGTATGCACCCTTTATCCTGTTACCCTCAACCGCATAATCAATAATATTTACACGATTAAGTACCGATACATTTTCTTTTTGCAATGCCGCCTCTGCCAAAATAGGCTTTATATTTTCACCGTTGATTTTAAGGTTTCTGTTACCTCTTGTCACATACTTTCCGTTTTCGTCCTTCAAAATAACAAGTCCGAGTTTTTCAAGTCTGTCTACGACTTCATTCAGCTTTTCGGACATTGTAAGAAGTAAATCTTCTCTGACAATTCCGTCCGCGTCCTTTTTTGCATAATCAACGTAATCCTGCGGAACACGTCCATCTGTTATGTATGCGTTAAGTGCGTTGACGCCTGCGGCAAGACAGCCGCTTCTCTTTATATGTGCCTTTTCACATATAAGCACCTTAGCATCGGAATGTTCTGCGACAGTAACCGCCGCATAGCAACCGGCAGTACCGCCGCCTATAATTAAAATATCTGTTTTTAATCTTTCGGTTTTCAATATATTTGTCATATAAACACCTCTTTTATCAGATTACCAATGAATCCTCCGAAATTGATTTATTGTCAAGCAAGTATGCCTTATCGCCTACCGTAACAAATATTCTGTACAAGAATACATCAACTTCTTCACCGACTTCAATCGCCTGTTCGTCAAGACCGCGTCTGGCTTTAAGTTCCGTACCGTCCACGTCTACGACCACTTCTATACTGTCGCCTCTGAACAATACATTTTTCGCAACTCCGTGAGATGCGGAGCTTTTGTATTTCTGTACTTCATTTTTCTTTGTCACTTTAACAAATTCAGGTCTTACGATTGCTTTTTCGACATTTTCAATATGCTCAAAATTATGAAACTTTGAATAATCATCAACGAATGTTGTTTCTCCGAAAAACGATGCCGTAAATGCTGTTTTCGGATTGTGATAAATTTCAATAGGTGTTCCCGTATGTTCAATTCTACCCTTATTTGTTATTATAATTTCGTCTGCAACTTCGATTGCCTCATCTTGGTCGTGGGTTACGAATATACTTGTAACTCCAAGCTTTTCAATCATTTCTCTAAGCCAGCTTCTAAGCTCTTTTCTTACCTTTGCGTCAATCGCCGCAAACGGTTCGTCAAGAAGTAAAAGCTGTGGATTAGGTGCAAGCGCTCTTGCGAATGCCACTCTCTGTCTTTGACCGCCCGAAAGCTGACTCGGATAACGTTTTTCCAACCCCTCAAGACCTATAAGTTTAATAAGTTCTCTTACTCTCTCGTCTATCTTCTTTTTTTATCGGCTTTCTGAACTCTAAGACCGAATGCGATATTGTCATACACCGTCATATATCGAAACAGTGCGTAATTCTGAAATACAAAGCCAATCCTCTCTTGCTTGCCGCAATGTCGTTTACTCTCACACCGTCGATTATAATATCGCCGCTGTCCGGAGTCTCAAGACCCGCAATCATTCGCAGAATAGTTGTCTTACCGCTGCCGCTCGGACCTAAAAGACCGATAAGTTTACCCTTTTCAACGCCGAAGTTGACATTGTCCGACGCTTTATAATCGCCGAAGTTTTTGTTTATATTTTTAATTCAACGTACACTCTATTCCGCCTTCTTTCCTTTGTATTCAACAACACTTCTGATTATCAAAATAATCACTGCCAAAATCACAAGTATTGACGCTACCGCAAATGCCGGTACATATTTATTGTCGCCGAAAAGTATTTCAACCTGTAACGGAAGCGTATTCGTTTTACCTCTCAAATGTCCCGAAAGGACTGATACAGCACCGAATTCACCCATCGCTCTTGCCGTACAGAGTACCACTCCGTAAAGCAATGCCCATTTTATATGAGGGAATGTTACTTTTCTGAAAATAGTAAATCCGCTTGCACCCATAAGTGCCGCCGCTTCTTCCTCTGTGCCCTGTTCCTCAAGTATCGGTATAATTTCTCTTGATATAAACGGAAACGTTACAAATATCGTTGCCAATATAATTCCCGGTACGGCAAACACTACTTTTATACCGGCTTGCTGTAAATAAGGATAAAGCACGCTTTGTCTGCCGAATACCAATATGAATATCAAACCTGCTATAACGGGTGAAACCGTTACCGGAATATCAATAAGAGTTGTCAAAACCTTTTTGCCTTTAAACCGGAACATTGTCAAGAACCATGCCGCAAACAGTCCGAAGAATGTGTTTACAACAAGTGCCGACAAAGTTGCTTTTGCGGTAAGTTTTACCGCGCTTATCGTATCTTTATCGGTTATGTACTGAAAATATTTGCCTCCACCGTTACGAAGTGCAACGGATATAACCGTATAAAGCGGAAGAATTAAGAATACAAATGCGAATAATACGCTGACGGCAATTAATATCCATTTAACAACCTTACTGCCTTCATTTTTCTGCATACTATCTTCCTCCTTTTAATATTTTTGTGTTTCTCGCCTGAATAAGATTTACAATGAACAATATTGCAAATGAGAATGCAAGCATCACAAGTGCTATTGCCGTTGCACTGTTATAGTCAAAGTCCTGTAATTCCGACATAATTATAAGCGGTGTTATTTCCGTTTCATAAGGCTTGTTGCCTGCTATAAAAATTACACTGCCGTATTCTCCTATACATCTTCCGAGTGCCAAGCCAAAGCCTGTAAGTGCGGGAGGAATTATTTCCGGTAAAATTACTTTACGAAATATCGTTCCTCTGTTTGCACCAAGCGCCCCTGCCGCCTCCTCATATGACGGATCAAGCTTTTCAAGTACAGGCTGTACCGCTCTTACAACGAACGGTATGCCGATAAATATAAGCGCCACTACGATTCCGATTCTTGTATGTGCTATTTTTATACCGAACGGTGCGAATAATTTTCCTATAAGTCCTTCTTCTGTTGTAAGGTTTGTAAGAGCCAAACCGGCAACAGCTGTCGGAAGTGCGAACGGAAGTTCAATCATTCCGTCAAGAACACGTTTAAACGGAAAATCATATCTTACAAGCACCCAGGCAAGTATGACGCCCATAATCGAATTTATTATTGATGCGATAAGCGAAGTGAGGAAAGTTACCTTAAAACTTGCAAGAACACGCGGACGTGTAATTGTTTCGATAATATCGCTCAGGTGCATTCTTGATGTGTAAATCACAAGTGCCGCCAACGGTATAAGAACAACTAAGCTCAATATTGTAATTGTCACGCCCATTGAAAGTCCGAAACCGGGTATTACTCTTTTCTTCTTTGCTTTCATTTACATTCCTTCTTTACTTATCTGTTTTTTCATAAATGCGGTCAAATACTCCGCCGTCATCAAAATGCTTTTTCTGTACTTCGTCCCAACCGCCGAAGTCTTGTATTGTTACAAGATTTATGTTAAGGTCAAATGTATCTGCATATTCGTTTAATATATCAGGGTTTGACGGACGGTAGAAATTGTCGCCTGCAATTCTCTGTGCCTCATCGGAATATAAATAACTTAAATATTCCGTTGCAACATTTCTTGTACCTCTTTGGTCAACCACATCATCAACCACCGCAACAGACGGCTGAGCCAAAATGCTTATGCTCGGCGTTACGATTTCATATTCATCGGGATTTTCCTGAACCGATAGGAACGCCTCATTTTCCCAAGCGATAAGTACATCGCCTTGATTGTTTTCAACAAATGATGTTGTAGCACCTCTTGCTCCCGAATCAAGTACAAGCACGTTTTCGTATAACTTCTTTATAAATGCCTCAATCTGTGTTTCGTCACCGTTGTAAAGTTTATCGGCATATGCCCAAGCCGCAAGGTAATTCCATCTTGCACCGCCTGAAGTTTTCGGATTAGGTGTTATAACTCCGACGCCGTCTTTAACAAGGTCGCCCCAATCCTTGATATTTTGCGGATTGCCTTTTCTTACAAGGAATACGATTGTTGAAGTGTAAGGCGAACTGTCTTTGTCAAATTCATTTATCCAGCCGTCCTCTATAAGTCCTGCGTCTTGTATTGCCTTTACGTCATATTCAAGCGCAAGCGTTACAACGTCTGCCTCGTTTCCGTTTGCAACTTCAAGTGCTTGCTTACCGCTGCCGCCGTGTGACTGTATAACTTCAACGTCCTGTCCTGTTTGCCCTTTCCAATGCTCTGCGAAAAGTTTGTTGTACGCACTGTATAATTCTCTTGTAGGGTCGTATGATACGTTCGTTATCGTAACCGACTTTTCTGTACTTGTGTCTGCACTGTTTCCGCAGCCTGCAAGTACCGTTACCGCCAAAATTGATGTTAATAATATACTAAAAATTTTCTTTTTCATAAATTCATTACCTCGCTATAATATAAAATTTATTTTTTATCACCTCTGAGCCATACACATTCGGCAACACATCTTTCTATATACCATGCTTTTTCTGTTCAAATTTTCTCTCATAATCGTTGCCTCCTTCGTTATTCATACTTTTCCTATGGGATATAGGATTTTTAATGTCCTTATCTTACTCCTATATTGTCGTTTTGTCAACATTTTCATATAGTAAAAAATTAAATTTTTTTCCTATATGTTTTATTTCGGACGACCGATGATCGTCCGCTACGAAATACTTATAAATTAAGAAAAGCAAAATTATCCGAATATAATTAATCATACTTGCAAATAATAACACAAAACGAAAGGCGGAAATTTTTATGTTAAGAGGAAAAATAGTAGTAGTTGGTGCCGGTTTTGTGGGTTCTACGACCGCATACACAATAATGCTTGACGGTTTTTTCAGAGAAATTGTATTGATTGACGTAAACAAAGACAAAGCCGACGGTGACGTTTTGATATGGCTCACGGCACATCTTTTCTAAAGCCTGTAAGCGTTTACAGCGGAGATTGGAAAGACTGTGCCGACGCCGATATAGTCGTTATAACAGCAGGGGTAAACCAAAAAGTCGGCGAAACACGAATTGACCTGTTAAAACGAAATACCGAAATTTTTAAAAGTATAGTTGAAAATGTTATGAAGTACGCGCCGACAGACGTAATACTTCTTACCGTCACAAACCCTGTCGATATTCTGACATACGTCACCTACAAACTTTCGGGGCTTCCTAAACAGCAAATTATCGGCTCGGGTACGGTTCTTGACACTTCAAGACTGAAATATCTTATCAGCAAACATACGGGAATTGACGCGCGTTACTGCCACACATACATTATCGGTGAACACGGTGACAGTGAAGTTGCGGCATGGAGCATTACAAACATTGCCGGTATGAGTATGAAAAGTTTTTTTGAGCATTACGGCAAGTGTACAGATGAAGATTTACAAGCGATGTACAGCGAAGTTAAAAACTCCGCATACGAAATTATAAAAAAAAGGTGCAACCTACTACGCAATAGCGACAGCAGTTGCACGAATTGTCGAATGTATTTCCGGCGGTGAAAATTCTGTTCTCACCATTTCAAGCGTCTTAAACGGCGAATACGGAATTGAAGATATTTCGCTCAGCGTTCCGACACAAGTTTCGGGTTACGGTGTTGAACGCATACTTGACGTTCCTTTTAACGAAATTGAACTTCAGGGCCTTAGAAGCAGTGCCAAAACACTTAAAGACAGCCTTAAATCAATCGGTTTTAAATCATAAATAATTGCATTACAGATTGCGGCGGCCACATTTGAGCCGCCTTTTCTGCCTCTTTGCGACCATATACGGCACACCCGATGTCATAATCAATTCTTTTGCCTGCACAACATTCACAAAGCCGACAGGTACACCGATTATCGCAATCGGATTAATTTGACCGTTCTTTATGAGTTTGTCAAGTTCTATAAGTGCGGTCGGTGCATTTCCCACAGCAAAAAATCACGTCTTTTTCAAGTTTTGACGCTTTTTCCATACTCGCAACGGCTCTTGTAGTGCCGTTTTCCTTTGCGGCTTTTTGCAACGTCCTCGTCGGACATAAAACAATGCACCTCTCCGCCGTATGACGCAAGACGTTTTTTGTTTATTCCCGAACGTGCCATTTGCGTATCGGTTACAATATCCGCACCGTTCTTTATCGCGTTCTTTATAATCTCAACCACGTTTTCCGAAAAACACAAATTGTCAAGATAATCAAAATCGGCGGTTGTGTGAATAACACGTTTAACAATCGGTTTAATCTTTTTTCTATATCGTGCGGAAGTTCGCTCTCTATGATTTCAAAACTCCTCTTTTCGATTTCTGAAGGCAATACGTTTTCAAATTCCATTAATATTCTATCCCCTCTCTTGCAACAATTCCCTTGTCATATGGGTGCTTTATCTTTTTAATTTCAGAAATATAGTCGGCTCTTTCACAAAACCATTCATCAGGGTTTCTGCCCGTCATAACAAGCTCGCCGCCGTAATTTTCAACAATATTTCTCACACTCGCCTTATCAACCAAATCATAATTATATGACGCAAAAATTTCGTCAAGCACTATCATATCAAATTCATTCATATTATCAAGTGCATACTGTAAATTTTCGTTATGGCATTTCACGATATTTTCTTTGTCACTGTCGGACATACTTCTGAAAAAGCCGTAGTTTTTGTCACAGCGCATAACCTTTATATTCTCACACTTACCCAAAACTTCAAGTTCCCCGTATACGAGCCTTTTAAGAACTGCATAAAAAGCACTTTTTACCGTAACCGCCGCAACGCACCGCAAGACCGATTGAAGCGGTCGTTTTGCCTTTGCCGTCACCGCAATATATGTGTATCATTTTCTACACCTCTTTGTTAATAATTTTGTATATCAAGTCCATATCAAGACTTTCACGCACCATATCGGCAAGCCTGTCATATTCACGTTCTTTCAGTTCCGCCATATCAATGCTCTTGATTTTTGTACTGTCTATACCCTTTTTGTCACACAAACACTTGACAATTTTATCGGCACACTTATCAAATATGCCGTGTACATAACTTCCGTAAACGTCACCTTGTGAAATTCCGTCTTGCTTGCCGTTTTGACAGCTTCGTCATATAAGGGACACTAAATTCACTTTTACCCATATGAATTTCATATCCCTCAAATTCAGTGCCGTTAAGGCTTTTTAGTGTCCCCGTCATATTTTCAAAAAACACCGTTTACTATCGTTCTTGTCTTTTCGGTTTTAAACTCCGTTTTCATCGGCAAAAGTCCCATACCGCGAACACTTCCGCCGTTTTCCACGCCGTCTGTATCGGTGATTTTTCACCAAGCATTTGATAACCGCCACATATACCGAAAATAGGGCATTTACTTTTTTTAACCGCCGCCTCAATACCGTTTTCCCTCATCCACAAAAAAGGTCGGCAACAGTATTTTTACTTCCCGGAAGTATAATCATATCGGGATTACCGATTTCACTCACATTATTAACATACCTTACCGACACACCGTCTATGCATTCAAACACGTTAAAATCGGTAAAGTTTGAAATTCGCGGAAAACGTACAACCGCAATATCAATCACATTTACAGTCTTATTTTCAAAACGTTCCGACAGGCTGTCCTCATCGTCAATCATAAAATGACCGTACGGAACAACTCCGACAACAGGTACATTCGTAAGATTTTCAATCATATCAAGTCCGGGACGCAAGATTTCCACGTCACCGCGAAATTTATTTATAATTGTCCCCTTAATTCTCGACTTTTCCTCATCATCAAGCAACATAACAGTTCCGTAAAGCTGTGCAAAAACACCGCCCCTGTCAATGTCACCGACAAGCAGAACAGGTGCGTCAGCCATTTTCGCCATGCCCATATTGACAATATCGTCCTGTTTCAAATTTATTTCCGCAGGACTTCCTGCCCCCTCAATAACGATTATATCGTACATTTCCGACAGTTTGTTATACGCTTTCATAATGTCGGGTACAAGTTTCTTCTTATATTTAAAGTAGTCCACCGCATTCATATCGCCCTGAACTTCACCGTTTACAATAACTTGTGATCCTTTATCGTGGGTAGGTTTAAGTAAAATCGGGTTCATCAAAACAGACGGCTTTACGCCTGCCGCCTCTGCCTGTACGACCTGTGCACGCCCCATTTCAAGTCCCTCGTCAGTGATATACGAATTGAGCGCCATATTCTGCGACTTAAACGGTGCAGCCTTAAAGCCGTCCTGCTTAAAAATTCTGCACAATGCCGCCGCAATAATGCTTTTTCCCGCATTGGACATTGTTCCCTGTATCATAATCGCTTTAGCCACATATATCACCCAACTCTCTTATAAATTCCGCGTTTTCATCGTGTTTTTTAACTGCAATTCTGTAAAAGCCTTCGTCAAGACCGTTAAAATTTCCGCAGTTCCTTATCAGTATTTCTCGCTTTAAAAGTGACTTGTCAAGTCCGACACTGCCTTTAAATAAAATAAAATTTACGTCCGAATTAAATACTTTAAAGCCCAAATTTTTAAGCTCGCCTATTAAAAATTCACGTTCTTCTCTTATAATTTTTTACCTTTTTCAAGATAATCATTATCATTAATCGCCGTAATTCCGCCGATTTGTGCCGCCGCCGACACATTCCACATCGGCAGCTGTCTTTGCACGTCACATACAAAATCAGTATCGGCAATCATATAACCGAGCCTTAATCCTGCCATTGCGTAAGTTTTCGTAAAAGCCTTGATAACAGGTACTTTTTCTTTCATCGAATATCCGTCCGCCAAATCCATAAAGCACTCGTCAAACACGCACACGATTTCCCTTTCACCGCAAACCTCCGCAATATGTTGAGCCTTTTTTTATCTGCAATTTTTCCGACAGGATTATTCGGATTGCATATGAAAACCATATCAATATCATCAAGATAATCAATAAAATCATCTTGCAGTTCAAAATCATTTTCTTCTTTCAAATAATAATAGCAAATTTGCGAACCCACGCTTTTTAATGCCCTCTCGTACTCTGAAAATGTAGGTGCCAACAAAAGCGATTTTTTCGGCATAACCGCACGAACGACCGCAAAAAATCATTTCCGCCGCACCGTTTGAGCAAAGCACATTATCTACGCCGACCTGCTCTTTTTCCGCAATGGCATTTCTTAAATTTATACACATTGCGTCAGGATAAATACCGAACTGTTCGATATTTTCCGCAATCGCTTTTTACGTTTTCACTCATTCCGAGCGGATTGGTATTCACCGAAAAGTCAAGACGCACCTTATTTCTGTAAATGTCACCGCCATGCTCATATACCATATACAACACCTACCGCCACTTTCAATCCGACAAACAGCACCGCCGAAATTACGGACGTCATATACATAAGTTTAATCGAATCTGCAATATTATCATATTTAATCGGCTTAATGCCATCGCCTATAAACGGCTTTTTGTACAGCTTACCGAAATAGTACGCATCACCCGCAAGCTGAATTTCAAGTGCACCTGCCACGACCGACTCCGTCTGAGCCGAGTTCGACTTGCGTGATTGCGTGAATCGCGTTTAAAAATTCTGTACGCATTGCGTGAATTATAGCCCATAATTTTTGATGCAAAAATCATCAAATATGCCGAAATTCTTGACGGTATATAATTTGCAATATCGTCAAGCTTTGCGGCAAATCTGCCGAAATTTATGTACCTGTCGTTCTTGTAACCGACCATTGAATCCATTGTGTTAATCGCCTTGTAAATACAACCCAACACACCGCCGCCGATTGCCATATATATGAGCGGTGCAATAACTCCGTCAGACGTATTTTCCGCAACGGTTTCAACAGCCGCTTTCGTTATCCCAATGTCGTCAAGACTTTCCGTATCACGTCCGACAATCATAGAAACGCTTTTTCGTGCGCCGTCAACGTCACCGTTTTTGAGCGGTTTATACACACTCATACCTGCTTGTTTCAATGACTTCGCCGCAAGCATAAAATAGCATATAACGCTTTCAATCGCAATACCGAAAAAGTAATTTAATCTGTACGCAAAAACAAAATCGCAAACGGTACACCGCCGCATATAATAAGCACGCATATCGCCATAACCGCACCGCCGAACCTTTCGTTTTTCGTGAAAATTCTTCTCATAACCTTTTCCAAAAACGAAATCAAATAACCTATAAGTCGAATAGGGTGCAGTTTAAAATCGGGGTCGCCGAATATTGCGTCAAGCACAAAACCTATACTAACCGCAGCCGATTGGGCTATAATCATCAACTATCTCTCCGTTTCTCATTTCAAATTCATATCCGCAGCCGTTTTTGACCTGATAATCATAAAAATTACCGCCAAAAAGTTTCTGCATAATCGCCATAATACTTCCGCCGTGAATTACAAACGCCGTGTCACGCTCCGTAAGGCTCTCAAAAAAGCCTTCTTTGCAGCGATTTTTAAAATCTTCGTGTGTCTCGCCGTTCGGAAACGGCAATTCACCGTTGCTGTCAAGCCACTTTTGATAATCGGGATTATCCTTTAAATCCTCGTATGATTTATTCTCAAAATCGCCAAAATCACATTCCTTGAGCTTATCGCAAATTTCAATATCCACATTCGGATATATATATTCCGCCGTTTGAATACACCTCTTTAACGGACTTGCGACAACCCTCTCACACTTAGGATAATCGCCTTTCAGACAGTCGGTATTTATCAAATCTTCGTCCATTGTTCCGATATATCTTCGCTTTAAATTTCCTCCGTCATACCGTGACGTATAAGTATTATCTTCATTTAATTCTGTTCCCCACTCCGCATACAACTCGCACGACTTCGTCCGCTTTTTTCGCGATATAACAGCACGTTCTTCCGACTGTTTCGCGCCATTCTCTGTCACCTTTCTCCATAGGAACAACGCCGTAACCGATTTCGGTTGAAATAATCGTTATATCGTGATTTTTCTCCGAAATCTCGTCAACAACCGCAACAATATCCTTGCCGTCAGCCATCAATTTTTTATAAAAATATGAAAACCATAAACTGCCTTCGCAGTAAAAAACACTGTCATAATCGGCAATTAAAATTTCATCAATACCATAATTTTCTCTTACAAAATCACGCTTTCCGCAATCCGCGCCGCCTATAACAAAACGCATAATACACCTCCGAAAATCACGCACAAAACCTCACATATGCATACAAAATATCCTGCAATATCGCCTGTTATTCCTCCGAATTTACTGTATGCAACGTGTCTGTACCACAAAAACGAAATCACCGCCGCGCATATCGTACCAAGTCCGTACACGCCTGTAAAACAAAGCATCGCAACGCACAAAGCAATATACAAAATCATAACAGTCACAATCGTTTTTTGTGTGCGGCACTCTTAAATGTATAAAGAAGTCCGCTGTTTTTGCACATTTAAAAATGCCGATTGCCAATCCGCTAAGAGAACGCGATAAAACAAAGCCTACACTCACCGCTATAGTAGCTTTTATATCCCATATCTCCGTCATAAATCCGAAAAACAACAGATAATACATTATCGCACCGATTATCGCAAATGCACCCGTATGCGGATCTTTTTAAAATTTCGAGTTTTTTCTCTTTGTCACCGTATGATGAAAGTGCATCAGCTGTGTCAATAAATCCGTCCGTATGTATTCCGCCAGAAACAAGCACCGGCAAAGCTGTCATCACAACCGCATAAACGCTTGTGTTAAAACCAAATCTACCGCATAGAAATCGTACAAGTAACATAAGTCCGCCGATTACTGCACCGACAAGCGGAAAAAAGCACATTGCGTATTTCATATTTTTTTCGTTCCATTCCACTCTCGGCATAGGAATTTTTGAATACATCGAAAATGCTACGCATATTGATTTAATTATGTTCATTTTACTGTCCCCTTTTAATTTCAATCGGTATTCCGTAAACGACCTCATACACTTTATCGGCACGTTTTGACAATGCACTGTTTATTCTGCCTAAAAGGCTGATATACATTTTAGTGTCCCCGTCATATTCAATGCCGTCCGAAGATATTTCATTTGTAACAATAACAATATTTTCACTCTTTAAATTCAAAATTCCGCCGATAATTTTTTCAAAAGCATTTTCATTATTATCCGAAAACATCACGTTTGCGGTCAAATTCGACATACATTCCAAAAGAATTGTATCGGCACTTTCCGTTATTTCGGATAAATCAGTATAACATTCAACCGTTCTAAAGCCTTTGCCGTCACGCATTTTCCTGTGACGTTCGATATGTTTTAAACATTCGTCATCATATGGTTTCATCGTTGCAACGTACAGCATTTTACCGCCCAATTTCATTGCAATATTTTCGGCAAATTCAGACTTTCCGCTTCCGCTTCCGCCTGTTACAAGTATAAACATTATTTAAGCTCCTTATAGCTTTCAACGTTAATATCGTCAAAAGTAGACATTTCGTTATATACGCAAAGTGCGGTATCAAGTGCGGCAAGCATAACCATTCCGCCTGTCCCTCGCCCAAGCACATATCCGCATTTATCGGTGCTTTCTTGCCGAGTAATTCCAAAATATCAGCCGTACAGCTTTCCTTTGAAACGTGTGACGCAATCATAAAATCACTGCATTTCGGGCATAACTTTTCCGCACAAAGTGCCGCCACCGACGAAATAAATCCGTCAATAACCATTGCAACGCCGTACATAGCACCGCCGATAAACGCCCCCGTCAAAGCGGCAATGTCATAACCGCCGACCTTTGAAAGTACGTCAAAAATATCGTTTTTATCAGGTTTGTGAAGCTCAATCGACTTTTTATAACCTCAATTTTTCTCTCCAATGCACCGCTTGTCAGCCCTGCACCTCTGCCGGTTACGTCCTCTGCTTTTCTGTCAAGCAAAACGCTTGCAACCGCCGAGCTTGTAGTCGTGTTTCCGATTCCCATTTCACCGGTCACAATGATTTTATAGCCTTTTTCGCTAAGCTCTTTTACGCAGTCAATTCCCACTTGCACCGCCTCTTTGGCTTGCTCATACGTCATTGCTTTTTCGTGTAACATATTTTTTGTGCCGTACGATATTTTTTGTTTACCACGCCGTCAACGTCACGCGCCACTCCCACGTCAATCGGTACAACGTCCGCACCGATATTTCTTGCCATAGCACACACGCTTGTTGCACCCTTTGCGAAGTTCTCCGTCACAACCGCCGTAACTTCCTGCCCCGTCTGAGTTACTCTCTCGCACACAACGCCGTTATCGGCACACATGACAAGTACACATCTCTTTTTATGTCTATGTTTTGTGTTCCTTGAATACCCGCAATATTTTTTACAATATCCTCAAATACACCAAGACTGTGCAACGGTTTTGCTATTGAGTTCCATTTCTTTTCCGCATTTTCTATTGCTTGTTCATCTAATTTTCTGATTTTGTACATTTGTATTCTTCACAGCTTTTCATAAAGTTTTCGGCAAAATTTATATTTGCAAAAAAAAGTGCAAGTGTGGAAAACCTGCAAATAAGTTTTTATCAACATTCACACATTCCCACTGTCTGTCATTTTTCACAGCCGTAAAACCGTTTCCGTTACAGTCACTGTCAAAATAATGAATCTCCCGCGCACGGATTTTGTCGCCTTTTTTGCATAAAATATTATCTCTGTTTGCCGTCATTTCCATATATCCGAAGCGTTGCAAACGGTCTGTTTTTCTGCACTTCCCTTTGATTATGCCGACCATACTGTGTTCGTTTTTATCGCTATCCTCCATAATCTCGTGAAGATACATAAACCCTCCGCATTCCGCAATACACGGTACACCGCTTTCAACACACTCTTCAACCGAATTCAGTGTCCCCGTATTTTCCTCAAGAATATCCGCATACAGTTCGGGATAACCGCCTCCCAAAATCAATCCGTCACACTGCGGTACGCTCTCATTTTCAAGCGGACTGAACTTAACAATCTCCGCACCCATTTCACTGAGTAAATTAAGATTATCCTCATAATAAAAACAAAACGCTCTGTCATACGCAACCGCAATTTTACGTTATATTTTTTGTAATTTCAAGTGATGTAAATTTAGTGTCCCTATCGTTTTCGGATATTTCTAAAATCTTGTCTATATCAATGTATTTTTCGGCATAGTCGGCAAGTAAATTCATCTTGTCCTTTATATCATCAATTTCCCCTGCGGTGACCAGTCCCAGATGCCTGCTGCTTATCTGCACATCTTTGATGTTCGGCAAAAAACCTAAAGGAACTAAGCCGATTTTTCGACATTCTTCCGACAAATTACCGTACAGTTTTTCGGACAGATTATTAAAAATAACGCCCTTAATATTATTTTTCCTAAACTCCTTAAACCCTTTCACCAAAGCCATTGCGGACAGGCTCATACCACGGCAGTTTACAACAAGAATAACATCCGTATCGGTAATCTCCGAAAGCTCGTGCGTACTTCCCTTTTCCGTAAAAGAAAAACCGTCATAAAGCCCATAACACCCTCAATAACCGCAATATCACCGCTATTTTTATTCAGCAAATAATTCACAGCATCATTGCTCATAAGGTATGTGTCAAGGTTGTACGCTGCTGTTCCGATAACCGTTTTGTGAAACATCGGATCAATATAATCCGGACCGCATTTAAAAGACGAAACATTAATTTTTCTGTTTACAAGTGCTTGAAGCACCGCACAAGTCACAGTTGTTTTTCCGCAGCCGCTGTTTGTGCCGGCAATCATAATTCTCCTCATAATTTTTCACCACAGATTATGAAAACGGGATTTTGTGCCGTCATCATATTGTATCCGCCGACCTTTCTTCCTCTTGACGCACAGATTTGCGTCACTTCATATTCATACCCGAGTTTTTCAAAACTTTCTTGTGCAAGCGATAAAGTTTCAAGCGTTATCGCGTTCACGACCACTTTTTGCAATCGCACTTTTCTATTATTTCATACAAATTCCCCGATGAACCGCCTATAAAAACCTTGTCCGCTTTCAGTAATCCGACCATACCGTTCGGTGCGTCCGCACAAATTATTTCAATATTATCGGCATGAAATTTGAGTGCATTTTGTTTTATCAATTCAGCCGCCTCCGCTTTTTTTTTTTCAATCGCATATACCTTGCCTTTTCCGCATAGCAGAGCCATTTCAATGCTTACCGAGCCTGTTCCCGCACCTATATCGTAACATATATCGTCATCTTTGATTTCAAGCTTTGATATGTTTACCGCTCTCACTTCACTTTTGTCATAGGTGCGTTGCCCGTCACGAATTCGCTGTCGTTAATTCCGATTTTTGTGCATTTGTCATATTCATTATTGATTATTACCGCCACACTGAGCGAAGCTAATTTAGTGTCCCTAAAATCTCTTGCTTTTCCATGAAGTATTTTTTCATTTTCATATGACAGATTTTCTCCGATATAAACTTCGGCATTTTCAAAACCGTATCGGCACAACTTGTCGCAAGGATTTTCACCCAAAAGCACAAATGTTTTCTCATTCTCTCTGACTTCACTCACAATGTTGCAATTTCTGCCGTGCATACTTACAATGTTCATATTGTCATACGCCATACCGATTTTAGCGCAAAAATACGATACGCAGCTTATACCCGCAAAATTTCTGCATTAGGAAATTCTTCTTTTAATTTTTTCGCACCGCTGAAAAATGACGTATCACCCGAAAAAAGTATTACCGCATTTTCACACTTATTTTCTTCTAAAATCTTTTTAATTTTATCCGTTTCATACTCAAAAAAAACTCTTTTCTCGTTGACATACGGCTCGGCAACACGTTTTGCACCGATTATAATATCAGCATTTTTTATTTTTTCTTCTGCAATTTTTGTCAAATATTTAGTGTCCCCCATTCCGACACCGACTATAAAAATGTTCATATTACAACCACTCCAAAATCATTTTTTTCAACCTCCGAAACCGTCATTCCGCTTTCATCGGTCGGTCTTTTAATTATAATACACTCAACGCCGTTTTCCTTTGCCGCCTCTGTTTTTTCCGTAAAACCGCCGTTTTTTCCCGTACATTTTGTGACGAGATACTTAATGTCAAGCTCACGAATTAACGCACTGTTAAACGCTTTCGAAAACGGCCCTTGCATACAAATAATATTTTTCATCTTGAAACCTGCATTTTTACACAGCTCCAGCGATTCCTCCGACGGCAGTACGCGTGCAAACGCTCTGTCCGCAACAACCGAAAACTTTGCAATTTCCTTTGAGCCGGTCGTTATAAGTATGTTTCCTGTTGTTTTTCAAGGTATTCTGCGGCTGTTTTGATATTTTCAAAATACGTCCCGTCAGCCTGAACGTCCTCACGCACAACCCTTATATACTTCACTTTACACGCTTTTTTTTTATGTTTTCTGTCACAAATTCGGCGTAAGGGTGAGTTGCGTCAATGACCAATCTAACACTGTTTTCGTCAAAAAAATCAGCCATTTCTTCCGCCGTCATTCTTCCGATGCGCACGTTTTTCATATCAAGCAATTCCGCACCGTATTCCGTTGCAACGCACACAATGTAACTGACTTTTTGCTCACTCAAAAAGTCGGCGATTTTGTGTCCCTCGTCCGTACCGCCAAACAATACTACATCAAACATTTTTATACCCTCTCGGTGTAACCATTTTTCCGCCGATATTTTTCGTCATAGAATTACCGATAAACACAGTCGTAAACATATCCGCGCTGTAATTTCTAAGTTCGGCAAGGCTCATAATCGCATATTCCTCACCGTCACGACCGATATTTTTGCAACAGCACACACCGTATCAGCGTTTTTGTGTTTCAGCATTATGTCACACGCGCGCATTAAATAATCGTGACGTTTTTTACTTGACGGATTGTACAGACATATCGCGAAATCAGCCGCCGACGCACATTCAAGACGTTTTTCGATTTTCTCCCAGGGGTGAGCAAATCGCTAAGGCTTATAACGGCAAAATCGTGTCCCAACGGTGCTCCCACAAGTGCACCGCCGCTAAGCATTGCCGACACTCCTGCCACAACGCTCACTTCAACATTTTCATAGCTTGCCGCAATTTCATACACAAGTGACGCCATACCGTAAACTCCTGCATCACCGCTGCAAACAACTGCAACATTTCTGCCGTCAGCCGCCATTTCAACCGCTTTTCTGCAACGCTCCGCCTCCTGTTTCATCGCCGAAACGAAATATTCTTTTTCAGGAAACAGCTTTTTCACAAGCTCGGCATACACCGTATATCCGACAATCACATCGGCTTTTTCAAGCACATTTTCGCCTCAAAAGTCATTCCGTCTGCACTTCCTGCGCCTATTCCAACAACATAAATTTTCATTCAAACTTAACCTTTCAAAAAATCAATTTCCGTATTTATTCTTCCGAGTGCCAAAGCCGTACCGTTTAAAGCCGTCTTTTTTCTGTTATTTTCGCACCGACCGCACAAACCGCTCTTTTTCGCACACATTATCGACTCCGACAGTCTTTTTCACAAATTCGGACGCTGTAAATTCCCCCTCGACCGCCGCCAAAGTTTCAGCCGAAAACGTCAAAAGCGGTATATCGAATTTTTCACAAAATTCAACAATGCCCTTTTCATTTTTCTTTATATCCACCGTCGCAACCGCAAAAGCGAATAAACCGACACTCCGTTCACTTTCAAAAATGCCAATATACTTTCTTCGACAGTTTCGCAGCCTTTTCTGCAACCGATTCCGAGTACAACATTTTTCGGCATTAAATTAAGCGTAGTTCTAAACGGCTTTTTATCGTCATCACTTATGCAAATTCCGACTTCATTGCTTTCTTCAAAACAGTCTGGAACGTTTTTTAATTCGTAATCGGTATACAATCCGACTTTTTGTCGTTCAAAATCCGTGACGATATTTCCTTTATAAGTTTAGTGTCCCCTATATGCAAATTATTTCTTACCGCAAATGTGTCAACAGAGAATTTTTGTTAATATCGGTTGCAGTAGTTATAACCGCCACTCCGCTTGTCAATGAGGCGATTTTCTCCGCCAAATCATTCGCACCGCCTATATGTCCGGACAAAATCGGTATCGCAAAATTGCCTTTTTCATCAACCACCACAACAGCCGGATCTTTGGCTTTATCCTTGACATACGGAGCTATCGAACGCACCGCAATTCCGCACGCGCCGACAAACACAATCGCATTATATTTCTTGAAAATATCTCTGACAAGTGACGAAACATTCTTAAATGTTTCCAAGCCGTCAGTCTTATATTTTTCAAAAACGTAGCCCTTTACGTCCATTTCATGCACGAGCATTTTTACGATTTTCGCACCGTTTTCCGTAAAAGCTATTGACGCAATTTTCATTCCGTCACGCCCTTTCTGAATTCGGTTGTAAATGTCTTATCGTAAAGTTTCGACAGTGAATAATCATCGCCGAGAAAATCACCGACTGTTATAAGTGCGGTCTTTTTTATACCGTTTTTCTCTGCTGTTTTATTTAATGTCCCCACTGTGCAACGCATAACTTTTTCGTCTTTCCAAGTAGCCTTGTAAACTATCGCCGCAGGTGTATTTTCACTGTAACCGCCTTTTACAAGTTCAGCCGACAATTCCTTTAATAAACCTGTTGATAAAAATATCACCATTGTCGCATTATGTGACGCAAGCAAATGTATTTTTTTCTTTCGGAGGTACAGGAGTTCTGCCCTCCATACGCGTTATTATGACGGTTTGCGATACATCAGGCAACGTATATTCCGCCTTCAAAGCCGCCGCCGCACCGCAAAACGAGCTTACACCGGGGCAAACATCATATTCAATTCCAAGTTTATCAAGCCTATCCATTTGTTCACGAATTGCACCGTAAACACACGGATCACCCGTATGCAAACGCACAATGTTTTTAGTGTCCCCTGTTTCATTACGTCAATAACTTCATCAAGATTCATTTTTGCACTGTTATAAATTTCAGCACTGTCTTTTGCATATTCCAAAAGCTCGGGATTAACAAGCGAACCGGCATAAATAATAATATCTGCATTTTCCAAAAGTTTTTTTTTCCGCGTATAGTTATAAGATCGGCTGCACCGCTGCCCGCTCCAACAAAATGTACCATTTTATATCCTTTCCAAAATACCGTCGACATCAGCAGTTTTTCCGATAATTCCCTGTTTATTCAAAAACATTATCGCACCAATATTGACATCACTTCTGTGCTTTAGGTATTTATCAATTCTTTTCATCAATATATCAATAGTTTTAGTGTCCCTAATAATTTCATAAGCCTCATCGGTCGTCACACAATCGAGAATATCCGCAAAATTCTCCACACCGGCCAAAGCCGCACATAACGCAAGCGTTTCCATTCTGCCGTCCGCATATTTTGAATGAGTATTCATAATTCCGCTGCCAAGCTTAACAAGTTTACCCATATGCGAAATTATCAGTATATCCGAAAAACCCAAATCGGACGCATAATCTATCGCGTCACCAATATAATTACTGCACTGAACGGTATTTTTTATACCAAAAGTTTTTTAGCAAAATCCTCGCCGTAATTGCCCGGCACAAGCACCGCAATACTGTCGCCGGCACTTTTTCGTGTATTGAGTTCAAGAAAAATCGTGTCCAAAAGTGCCTTTTCACTCATAGGCTCAACAATTCCGCTTGTACCCAAAATCGAAATTCCACCCTCAATACCGAGTCTTGAATTAAACGTCTTTTTTTCGCGATTTCTTCGCCGTTCGGCACGGAAATAATCACATCAAAACCGCCGTCATAATCACCGCAAATCTCATTTATACTGTTTCTAATCATTTGACGCGGAACACTGTTTATCGCGGCATTTCCGACAGGTTGATCAAGTCCATTACGAGTCACGCGACCTACGCCCCCACCGCCGTCAATTTTTATACCGCCACTATTTTTTCTGACAGTCGCACAAACAAGTATACCGTTGGTTATGTCGGGATCGTCACCGCTGTACTTTTTAACTGTGCAGTGACACTGTCACCGTCAATCTGCGTGTCGGTTATGTCAATACTTATGCTCTCACCTTTGGGAAGTGTAATTTGAGTTGTTATGACTATTTCGTCATTTAACACAGTCATAACCGCCGCTTTTGCCGCCGCCGCGGCACAGCTCCCAGTCGTGTAACCTTTCTTTAAAAACCTGTTGCTTTTCATCTGTTTTTTCTTCAAAAAAATCATATACATTATTATATAATGTATATGATTTTCTGTCAATCCAAATTAGAGTTTCTTAACACCAAGTGTTACCTTTTCACCGTTTATGTTCCATTCTTTTTGTATTACCGTCGGCAGAATTTGTATCAACTTCATCTGCAAGAGTTTCGTCTTTGATAGTGCTTTCATTATCAGTGATAATCTTAGCAATCTTATCATTACCCTCACAGCTTACTTTGATGTGGTCCATAACTTCAAAATCAGAATCTTTTCTCATTGTCTGAATTTTTGAAATCACTTCACGAACAAATCCTTCTTCGATAAGTTCTTCAGAAAGGTTTGTATCAAGCACAACAGTAATACCGTAATCACTGTTTGATTCAAAACCTTCCTTATGAGCCGATTCGATAAGTAAATCTTCTTCTGCAAGCGATTCTTCGTTTCCGTCAACAGTAATCTTTAGTGAGCCCGTTTCCTTAAGTTCAGCCATAGCCTTGCTACCGTCAATATTAGCAAGGATTTCTCTTACTGCGTTGATATTCTTACCGAAACGTCTGCCAAGAGTCTTTAACTGCGGCTTAAAGCTATATGCAGTAAATGCGGCAACGTCATCTGTAAATTCAACCTTTTTAACGTTAAGTTCGTCCTCAATAATGTCAATATAGAAATCACTAAGTGCCTCCGGTGCTTTAACGTACATCATACCGATTGGCTGACGGTTCTTAATATTTGCAGTATTACGGCACGCACGACCAAGCACAACTATATCAAGAACTTCTTCCATATCATTTTCAAGTTCTTTATCAATAAGTTTTTCGTCATATTCAGGGAAGTCGCACAAGTGAATACTTTCCGGAGCGGACTTATCAATATTTCTTACAAGATTTTGATAAATATCCTCTGTCATAAACGGAATCATCGGTGCAGCCGCCTTACAAAGCGTTACAAGTGCGGTATAAAGAGTCATGTACGCATTAATCTTATCCTGAGTCATTTCCTTAACCCAGAAACGTGCTCTCGAACGTCTTACATACCAGTTTGAAAGCTCGTCAACAAAGTTATCAAGCACTCTTGCCGTTTCTGTAATCTTGTAATTTGCAAGGTTATCGTCAACTGTCTTAACAAGTGTATTAAGCTTTGACAAAAGCCACTTATCCATTACCGAAAGTTTATCGTATTCAAGAGTATACTTTGTTGCATCAAACTCGTCAATATTCGCATACAATACGAAGAACGCATATGTGTTCCAAAGTGTACCCATAAACTTACGTTGTCCTTCCGAAACCGCACCGTCATGGAAACGATTCGGTAGCCATGGAGCACTGTTTGAATAGAAGTACCAGCGAATTGCGTCCGCGCCGTGCTTTTCAAGTGCGTCAAACGGATCAACCGCATTGCCCTTAGACTTAGACATCTTCTGACCGTTTTCATCCTGAACGTGTCCCAAAACGATTACATTCTTGTACGGTGCTTTATTGAATAGCAAAGTTGATTCCGCAAGAAGTGAATAGAACCAACCTCTTGTCTGGTCAACCGCCTCACTGATAAAGTCAGCAGGGAAGTTTTCTTCAAATATATCCTTATTTTCAAACGGATAGTGCCACTGTGCAAAAGGCATTGCACCCGAGTCAAACCAACAGTCGATAACTTCAGGAACTCTGTGCATTTCTTTACCGCATTCAGGACACTTAATAGTTACAGCATCAATAAACGGTCTGTGAAGTTCGATTTCATCAGGACAGTTATCAGACATTGACTTGAGTTCTTCGATAGAACCGATTGCGTGTCTGTGACCGCATTCACATTCCCAAATATTAAGCGGAGTACCCCAATAACGGTTACGGCTTATACCCCAATCCTGTACGTTTTCAAGCCAAGCACCGAAACGTCCTTCACCGATTGTCTTAGGAATCCAATTAACTGTATTGTTATTTTTAATAAGGTCATCCTTAACGTCTGTCATCTTGATAAACCAAGATTCTCTTGCGTAGTAGATAAGCGGTGTATCACATCTCCAACAGAACGGATAGCTGTGTTCAAACTTAGGTGCATTGAACAGCTGACCTCTTTCTTCAAGATTTACAAGAATTTCTTTATCAACATCTTTACAGAATGTACCTGCCCAAGGTGTTTCCTTAGTCATTTCACCCTTACCGTCAACAAGCTGTACGAAAGGCAAGTCGTACTGTCTGCCTACATTGGCGTCGTCCTCGCCGAATGCCGGTGCAATGTGAACGATACCTGTACCGTCTGTAAGAGTTACATAACTGTCGCAAGTTACATAATAAGCCTTTTTATCAGGTGTTACGAAATTGAATAGCGGCTCATATTCCTTGTATTCAAGGTCAGTACCGACATACTTTTTTCAACCACTTCATATTCTGTATCAGGGAAGTTTGTCTCAACAAGTGCCTCTGCCAAAATAAACTTCTCGTCACCTACTTTAATTTTTACATATGTTTCAACAGGGTTTACACAAAGTGCAACGTTTGACGGAAGTGTCCAAGGAGTTGTTGTCCAAGCAAGGAAGTATGTGTTTTCCTCACCCTTTACGATAAACTTAGCAGTAGCACTGCGTTCTTTAACGTCCTTGTATCCCTGTGCAACTTCGTGTGAAGAAAGCGGAGTACCGCAACGCGGGCAATACGGAACGATTTTGTGACCTTTATACAAAAGTCCCTTTTCCCAAATTTGCTTTAATGCCCACCATTCAGACTCGATAAAGTTGTTGTCGTAAGTTACATAAGGGTCGTCCATATCAGCCCAAAAGCCGACTGTACCGGAGAAATCTTCCCACATACCCTTATACTTCCATACACTTTCCTTACATTGCTTGATGAACGGTTCAAGACCGTATTCTTCGATTTGTTCCTTGCCGTCAAGACCAAGTTTCTTTTCAACTTCAAGTTCAACCGGAAGTCCGTGAGTATCCCAACCGGCTTTACGAAGTACCTTGTAGCCTTTCATTGTACGGTAGCGCGGAATCATATCCTTGATAACACGCGTTAAAACGTGACCGATATGCGGTTTACCGTTTGCAGTCGGAGGTCCGTCATAGAAAGTATAAACCTCTCCTTCTTTTCTTTCATCGATACTCTTTTGGAAAATGTGATTGTCTTCCCAGAATTTTTCGGTTTTCTTTTCTCTTTCAACAAAATTCAGATTTGGTGAAACCTTGTCGTACATTATATTCATTCCTTTCAAATAAAAAGCTTTCGTCCTGCATAACAAGACGAAAGCCAAATGCTTCGTTATACCACTCGTCATACCAACATATGCGTTTCCTTTTACGGAGAAAACCCGTCACAGTCTACTCGGCAAAGCCTTTCGGTGTGAAACTCGGAAGTGATATTCAGCCACATTTACTCACCGCCATGCTCTCACCGTCCATAGCTCGCTCTGTGTTTTCAATATGACATACTGTCTTCGTCATCGTCTTTATTGTTTTATTATATTACAAAATATTTTTTTAGTCAACAGTTTTTATTGAAAAATTTCCTGTCTGCCAATGTTTTTAGTCGATATTATCGACCATTTTCATAACATTCGCACAAAGTGACTTAATCTGCATTTTATACTGTTCAATCTCGCCTTTCAGCGAAAGCATTTCTTGATGGCGTTTCATATGTTCATCATCAATCTGACGTGCAAGATAAGACGCGTCAAGCTTTGCTTTACTGATAATTGCATTCGCCTCTGTTTCGGCATTTCTCTTTGCGTCCTCGGCGGCTTGCTTGGCAATGTCAATCGACTTCTGCATTGTGTTTTCCATTTGCTTGTAACGCTCCACAGTTTCGGTCAAAAGTCCGATTTTATCTTTAAGCGTCTGATTTTCTTTACACAAAAGTTCGTAATCCTGTATTACAACGTCAAGAAAATCGTCAACCTCATCACAATTATAGCCCTTGAGTTTCTTTTCAAATTCCTTATTTTGAATATCAATAGGTCTTAGCACAATGCTCCCCCCTCCTTACACGAACTTCTCCACAGTTATGTGAAGTCTTCCTTTCCTGGTATTGTTCCCAATATCCTTTAAAATAAATCTTCCGTAATTGCGTATGGATAATAAGTCACCCTCACCGACTTGCTTTGAACGGTCAAGCACTTCTCGGTGATTCAGTTTTACATATCCCGAACTTATTAATTTTTCCGTATTTCCTCTTGATATATTGAGTGTCGCCGCAACTACCGCGTCAAGACGCAATGACGCACATACGCACATTTTTTCGGTCGTTTTCGGTTTAGGCGGTATAAAGTCCGCCATATCAACGATTTTCGTATTAACACCCGCATTTGCAATCTTATTCACGTTTCGTGCAACATATTCCGCTATATCCGACATTACAAACACATATGCGCCCTCATCATCTGTCAAAATATCGCCGGTTTTACTTCTGTCGATACCGAGCGACATAAGCGTACCGAGATAATCCCTGTGCGTCAGTTTACGAAACTTCGGCACATCAAAACGTATAACGGAAATCGGCACTTCGCTTTCCTCAGACTCCTGCCATTCGGGAAATACGCAAATCACCTTTCTTTCCGCATTTTCATAACCGCCGAAAAACAACGTATTATATCCGTACGGAATTTGAAATTCGTCCTCAATCACGGCAAGTTCACCGCCGTCAAGGAAATCGGAACATTTCATTTCACAATGCTTATCGCAAAGCGAAAACAAATCGTTTATCCTTGCAATAAGTAATTTATGATTTGTATTCATATCCACCTCATATACAAAAGGGTGGTAATATCCCATACCACCCAGCCGTATTTTGTTTAATTATAAGCAAATCCGAATATCGGATTACATAAAGTTCAATCCATACCGTTTTTAACGTGTTCTTTCATTGTATCGCCTGTTATATCAATATTTTTCGGAGCAGCAACAAAAATACCCTCTGATACACGTCTGACTTTTCCGTTTACGCCGTAAGCCGCACCGGACATAAAATCAACAATTCTTCTTGCTTCTTCATTGTCAATCTGTCCTACATCAAAAATAACAAGTCTGCCCTCTTTTATTTCATTGGCAACATTTGTCGAATCGTTAATATCGGAAGGTCTCATTATCTTTATTCTCGAAGATGATGTCGGATTGATAGGCACTACCTTTGAGAAAGTCTTTTTCGGAGCAGACTGCTGCGAACTTCTCTTGACACGTGCGTTTTTCTTCATCTTCTGTTTCTTCCTCATCATAATAGTCGTCATCATAATAATCATCTTCACTTTCAAAGCCCAAAAGTGCTTTACTGTGTTTAAAAACCCATTTGTCTGTATCCTTTCATAAATTACTTATTTTGAGAATAATCTCTTGCACCGAATATGGCACTGCCGACACGAACCATATTTGCTCCGCATTCAATGGCAGTTTCAAAATCCCCACTCATACCCATTGATAGGTATACCATATTAACATTATCATATTTTTTTTTGCTTTATGTCAACAAAAAAGTTGTCGCATGTTGTCAAAATGTAATCTGTTTGTAACAGAATTGTCAGTTTTCGGTGCTATTGTCATCAAGCCTTTAACTTTTACGTGCTTTAATTTACCGGCATATTTTAACAAATCTTCAACTTCTTCTTTTGATATTCCCGATTTTGTTTCTTCGCCGGAGATATTTACCTGTATCAAAATATCCATATCAAGATTATGTTTTTCCGCCTGACGTTCGATTTCGTCCATAAGTTTGATTGAATCAACCGAATGAATAAGGCAAACCTTATCAATGACATATTTAACCTTGTTTGTCTGTAAATGACCTATAAGATGCCACTTTACAGGCAAAACGCTGTCATACTTGTCCCTTACCTCCTGCGGCTTATTCTCGCCGATGTCCGTTACACCAAGCTTTATAGCCTCGTTCATCATTTCGGCAGGGTGAGTTTTGTAACGGCAACAAGCGTTATATCTTCACGTTTGCGTCCGCTCCTCTTAGCCGCCGCACTTATTCTCTTTTCAACGTCTTCAAGATTTTCCGCTATACTCACTTTTATCATTCCTTTACCTATCTTTCACCGACAACAATTCTCTCCATCTGTGAAAGTTTATTTTCCGCGTTGTCTGTTGATTCGATTATTGCATATCCTGCGTCCGTATTTGTAAACAAGACATCGCAATAACAGTCATGCTCTCTGTTTTCTTTTTATTCCTATGACCTTCTTAGATCCGTCGTCTTCAGTTCTGACAGACTGTATCGGCACTTTGTAGCCCTCATAACTTTCAAAAATCAAGTCCACGTCCACAAGTCTGTAAGAAAATGCGCTTTCAAGATATGTCGGGCATTTGACCGTCAATATAACTCTGCCGTTTTCTTCGGCTGAAACAGAATTTATACTGCCCTTAACAACTGCGTCCGCCATATTGTTAAACCTAAGTTTTACGTTATCGCCGACTTCTCTTCCCTCAATGGTATCTGACGGTATATCCATCATAACATACCAAACGTGGTTATTAACAATTTTGCACACCGCACCGCCGGCATTGATTTTATTGTCAATCTTCTGTATCTTCGGTGACTGCGACAAACCTTCAAAATATGAAACATCATAATTTTCTATGTCATTCGGAACAAGCTCCGTTTCGTATCCGTCTACATAAGTTGTAAACACACCCGAAATCTGTGCATAAATATCCTCTTTGTTTACGCCGATACTGTTTAAAATCTGCTCTCGATGATTTTCAAGTTCCTGCTCTGTGTTGTCCTCCGCAAGCTGATTGCTTTGTCTTAGGCTGTTAATATCCTTTTTGTATTTTGCAATAGAAAGAATATCGTTATCCTGTGCCGCGTCAATTATATCATTTTCACGCTCGTATATGTTATTCTCCAAAGTGTTTGAATCGAGCGTTGAAATTGATTCTTCACTCTTTTCTGTTTTTGTCTTTTTTATCTTATTGTCAACAACGGTAAGTTCTTTAATGCTGTCATCGCTGACATCGCCGTAAAACAAAGAACCGATTGTACTGTCTTTGCTGACTCTCTCACCCTCCGCAACGGAATGATAAGCCGTTCCTGCACTGCGTGAATACATAACCCATTCATCGCGTATAATAAAACCGTTTGTATTTATAGCATTTTCTTGCGTTATATAGCTTAATTTCTGCGTGTTTATCGGTGTGACGGCATATTTAATACCGTATCCGACCATAGCGGCTATCGCTATACAGATTACTGTGATAAAGAATTTCTTCATCTGTTATTTTCCCCTTAATCCACAAAAATGTTTTGTGGTTTCTGTCAATATAATTATATTATATAATTTTTTCGACTAAATACAATAGCAAACATCATTTTTGTGATTTAAAATATAAAATAGCCGATGCGGCGTCATATTTTTCACCAAGTATTGACAACTTTTCTTTCACAAAATCACTTTTACCCTTTTCAAGCACATAAACAATCCACGTCATAAACAGCCGTTCATCTGCATTTTTTATTTTTTCAAACACACCGCCCGATATTTCGCCGTTATGCTGACGGACATATTCAAAATATTCATTCATAACCGCACCGACAAGTTCATCAATCGTATACAGTTTGTACGGATTTACGCCGAATATATTCGCCGCAATTTCAATACCCTCAATAAGCTCCTTTGAATATAATCTTCTTGCAGCTGCGTAATCTCTTGCTTTAAAACTGTACAAAACGCCGCTGAATTTGCCGAACGCTTTCATACAGTCGTAATATCCGTCCTGTATGCTTTTTCTTATTCCGTCCCTGTCAAAATCAAACGTCCCCGTCTGCGGACGTGAGCATTTAATATTTATCACATTCTTACCGGCAAGATTAAAAGTTCTGTAAAAACCCACTCCCTTTACGTCTATCGCAATAATATTGTCAATCCCTTTTTCAAGCAGCATATTAATCGGCATATTGTTTGACACGCCGCCGTCTATAAATTTCTTTTCGTCGATCGTCCTCGCCTTAAATCCCGGAAAGCACGCACTCGCCATAAGGTATTCGGTCAGTTTGCCGTAAGGTATATCTTTGATAAAATAATAATTTTCGCTTTTCTCCGAAAGTGAAAAAAGTCGCTATACCGAAATCAATTTCGGAATTACGAATTTTATCCTCGTCGACTATTTCATTTAACAGATTTTCAAGCGGTGACATATCAAGTCCGTTGTTACTGTAAATTTCTTTTGCGATTTTCATTAAGTTTTTGACTTTAAAAAGATTTTCGTCATTCTCCATTTCTTTCGGCAACGATATAATATCGTCAATCGCAATTTTGTTCCATAATCTTTCGGCTTTTGTTTTACTGCCTTGCACGAAAAGCGCACCGTTTACCGCACCGATTGAAACACCCGACACCGCCGAAACTTTAATTTTCAGTTCTTTAAGTGCTTTCCATACACCAATCTGATATGCCCTCTGACACCGCCGCCGGCTAAGACAAGTCCGTATTCCATATTTGACCTCCTACCCAATGCAAAATTTGGTGTGCATTTTCACGCACACCAAATAAATTAGCTGTTATATAGTTTTGTATAAAATCCATTCTTTGCAAGCAATTCATTGTGAGTACCCTGTTCAATAATTCTGCCCTTGTCCATAACAAGAATTAAATCAGCCTCACGAATTGTTGAAAGACGGTGAGCGATAATAAAGCTTGTTCTGCCTTCCATCATCTTTAGGAATGCCTTTTGTATTCTCTGCTCCGTCATTGTATCGACATTTGAAGTTGCCTCGTCAAGAATAAGTATTTTAGGATCTGACAACATCGCACGCGCAATAGTCAAAAGCTGTTTTTGACCGCTCGACAAATTTCCGCCGTCCTCTGTAATCATTGTATCATAGCCGCTCGGCAAACGCTTGATAAAGCCGTGTGCAGACGCAGCCTTTGCGGCATTTATAATTTCTTCTTCTGTCGCACCCTCTTTACCGTATGCGATATTTTCTTTTTACAGTACCCGCAAACAACCAAGTATCTTGAAGTACCATACCGAAATTCTTACGCAAGCTGTCACGCTGAACAGAATCAATAGCCTGTCCGTCAACGAATATAGTACCCTTATCCACACCGTAGAAGTTCATCAAAAGATTTACGATAGTTGTTTTACCTGCACCCGTAGGTCCGACTATTGCTACTCTTTGACCCGGTTTTGCAACAATATTCAAGTCTTTGATAAGTTCTTTATCCTTATTATATGAGAAATCAACGTCTTTAAACATAACTTCACCGTTTTTAACTTCAAGTTCGGGTCTGTCCTCGTCAGGTGTTTCAGGCTCAATTTCGCCAAGCGCGAAAATTCTTGCCGCCGCTGCCTGTGCAGATTGAAGTTGAGTTAAAATACTTGTCATATCGTTAATCGGACGTGCAAACTGTGTAGCATAAATCAAGAAACTTGATATTATACCTACCGACAAATGTCCCGCAAGTGCGGCAAGTCCGCCAAGAACACCGACAGAAATATACGCAAGGTTATTGATATATCTTGTAGTCGGATTGACAAGCGATGAGTAGAATTGAGCCTTTTGACCGCAGTCGTAAAGACGTGCGTTTATCTCGCCGAATACTTCACTGCTCTTGTCCTCATAACCAAATGCCTTGACAACCTTTAAATTGCCGACCGTTTCCGAAACATAACCGTTAAGTTCACCGATAGTCTGTGCCTGTAATCTGAACATTTTACCCGAATTAGTCGCAATCGCTTTTGAAACGAATATACAAATAATCGTAATAACAATAACACAAAGTGTTATTCTCCAGTCAAGCAAGAACATCAAGACAAGCGAACCGACAACCGTTACGATACCCGAAAACAGCTGTGTAATTCCCTGCAAAAGGCCTTCGGAAACTGCGTCTATGTCGTTTGTAAGACGGCTGATAATATCGCCGTGTGAATGACCGTCAAAAATTTAAGCGGCAATTTTGAAATCTTGCCAAATGCGTCTTTACGCATTTTTTTCAATCGAATGGTTTGAAAGTGCGTTTGTAAACACTGTCATTCCCCATGTAAACAAAGCATTAAGCACATAAACCGCAAAAAGTATTCCTATAATTTTCGCAACCATAGGAAAATCTACGTTATTTTCGCCTTTGATAAAGTCGATAGCTCTACCCGAAATATACGGTGCAACAAGCATAAATATGTTTGCAAGCAATGCCGATATTATAACCAAAATAAGATATTTTCTTTTACCCGCAAGATAAGAGTTAAGCTTTGAAAGTGTTTTATTGTTTTTCATCGTTTTACCCCTTTCTTAGTCAAGCTGTTCCTGTGAGTAACAAATTTCCCTGTAAATATCGCAAGTATCAACAAGTTCTTTGTGTGTACCTATTCCGACAATTTCACCGTCGTCCATAACCGCAATTCTGTCCGCGTCTTTCACCGAATTTACACGCTGTGACACGATTATAACCGTCTGACTGTCGGTATTTTCTTTAATAGCACGTCTTAAATTTGCGTCTGTCGCATAGTCAAGTGCGCTGGCGCTGTCGTCCAAAATAAGTATAGGCGAATTTTTGATTAACGCACGTGCGATTGTAATACGCTGTTTTTGACCGCCCGAAAGGTTGTTACCGCCTTGTGAAACGAATGTATCAAAACCTTTTTCAAGTCTGTCGATAAATTCGGTTGCCTGCGCCGTATCAGCCGCATGACGCATTTCTTCCAACGTTGCGTCTGCCTTTGCCATATGAAGATTGTCCGCTATTGTACCTGAGAAAAGTGCCGCTCTCTGCTGTACAACCGCAACTGTCTTTCTAAGCGTGTCCTCATCGTATTTCTTTATATCCACGCCGTCAATAAGCACTTCACCCTTTGTCGCGTCATAAAAACGCGGTATAAGGCTTATAAGTGTACTCTTACCGGAACCTGTACCGCCGATAATACCGATTGTTTCACCCTTTTTAATCGTCAAATTAATATTATCGACAGACGGTACTTTACTTCCTGTATATGTCAATGATACGTTTTTAAATTCAACCGCATTTTCACCGTTTTGAGTAGTATTCTTTTCGCCGTATTCAATAAGCGGCTCTGTTTCAAGAACTTCCCCCACACGCAAAGCCGACGCATATGCCTTTGTGTACAAAACAACAAGGTTTGCAACGACTATCATAGCGTTTAGAATTTGCGTAATGTAGTTGATAAACGCGATAACTTCACCCTGCGAAAGATGACCTGTGTTTACACGAATACCGCCGAAATAAATAACCGCAATAGCCGCAAGATTCATTATAATAGTAGTAAGCGGATTGGTAAGTGCGGCAATTTTACCGACTCTTATAGCTGTATTTGCGTAATCTGTATTTCTGTCGTTAAATCTTTTTTTTTCACGTTTTACGCCTGCAAACGCACGAATTACACGCACACCGGAAAGATTTTCACGAAGTACCAAAGTAAGCGAGTCAAGCTTTTTCTGAACAGATTTATAAAGCGGTACTGCCTTGAACATTACAAGGAAAAGTACGAGTATAAACAGCGGTATGACAATCATAAATATAATCGACAACTTTAAGTCAATCATAATCGCCATAACAAGTCCGCCGACGCACAGAAACGGCGCACGGATTACAAGACGTATAAGCATTGCAACCGCTGATTGAAGTTGAGTAACGTCACCTGTAATTCTGTTTATAAGTGACGGCGTACCAAACTTATCAAGCTGTGCGAATGACAGTGTACCGATTTTTTTGAACATCGCATTACGCACATCTGTACCGAATCCCTGTGACGCGATAGACGCACTGTACTGACATATAAACGCAAATATTACACCGAATGTCGCAATGACAAGCATTAATATACCCATTTTAATAATATAACTTCTGTTACCCATGTTAACTCCGTTATCAATCAGCAAAGCCATAAGAGTCGGAATTAGCAACTCCAACATCGCTTCGGACAATTTAAAAAACGGTCCGACTGTAAGCTGAAGCCTGTACGGTTTCAGAAACGGAAATAGTTTTTTCAATACAAAACACCTCTTTTGTGAAAAATCAATATCCTTTTTATTTTATCACTTTTTCTAAAAATATTCAATGAAAAATGTGCATTAATATTAATATTTTCACTCGCCTACATTCGTAATATGTAACGGACGTATCTTTATATATCGGTATGACGACAGCGGTCTGCAATCCGCATCATACGAATGTGCCGCAACAAGAATTGACTGCGGTGTTCTGTTTCCTGCGTCAACCACAACCGGAGAATGGTCAAATCTTTCTTTGTCGGTAAATTGCAGCTGAATAATGTCGCCGTTTTGAATTTGTGATAAATCGGTTAATATCGCTCTCGGTCCTGCACCGCGGTTGGTGGTTAAAAATCTGTATAATTCGTCAACTCCTGTCCATGCCGGCGCTCTGTTGTTTACAGAAATGTAGTACCAACCGTATGTCGGCGTGTAGTTCATAACGCCGCTGCCGGCATATATGCACTGTGACGCAAAGTTTGTACAATCACCGCCCAAATCAGAAAAATCATAGTATTTCGGATTTCTTCCGTATGCCCACTTTTTTCGCATATGCAACCGCATTCGCTCTGTTATATTCCATAAATATCATTCCTTTCTTTTTTATATTAATATAATATGGAATATAGGCGGTTTTGTTAATGGGTGATAAATGCCACCACTCCGTCACTTCGTGCCACATCTCCTCAAGGAGAGGCTTTTTAGGCTCCCCTTGAAGGGAGCTGTCAACGCAGTTGACTGAGGGGCGGCAAAACGATAATATTACGTAGGGGCGACCATTGGTCGCCCGAATAAATAAAATTTCGTTCGTAAGGGACGCTGTCCCGGCGTCACACATATTTTTATAAAATCCCGACAAAAATATTTTTCAGTATTGAAAAATGCTTTATATTGGTATATAATAAAATTAAATAAATATAGGGAGGAATCGCTAATGAAAATATTGGTAACAGGCGGTGCAGGATACATAGGCAGCCACACTTGTGTCGAACTTTTAAATGCAGGTTATGAAATTGTCGTACTTGACAATCTTTACAACGCAAGTGAAAAATGCCTTGACGCAGTAAAAAACTTACAGGAAAGGATTTTCCGTTCTACAAAGTAGACTTGCTTGACAAAGAGGCAACAGAAAAGGTATTTGCAGAAAATAAAATCGACGCAGTTATTCACTTTGCCGGTCTAAAGGCAGTCGGCGAATCTACAAGAATACCGCTTACATATTATGATAACAACATCACAGGTACACTTCACCTTATGCAGGCTATGGAAAAATACGACTGCAACAACATCGTATTCTCATCATCAGCTACTGTTTACGGCGATCCTGAAAGAGTTCCTATTGTTGAAACTGACAACAAAGGCGACAAAATTCTTACAACAAATCCTTACGGAACAACAAAACTATTTATCGAAAGAATTATGACAGACGCTCAAAAAGCTAATCCAAAGCTATCTGTAACACTTCTTCGTTACTTCCACCCACTCGGTGCTCACGAAAGCGGTATTATGGGTGAAGACCCTAAGGGTATTCGAACAACTTACTTCCGTACATTGCACAAGTTGCAGTAGGTAAACTTGAAAAAGTTCACGTATTCGGTAACGATTACCCTACTCCTGACGGTACAGGCGTTCGTGACTATATCCACGTTGTTGACCTTGCAATCGGTCACGTTAAGGCTATTGAACATTGTTCAGACAAGGAAGGCGTACACATCTACAACCTTGGTACAGGTAACGGTTACAGCGTTCTTGACATTGTTAAGGCATTCTCAAAGGCTTGCGGTAAGGAAATTCCTTATCAAATCGACCCAAGAAGACCGGGCGATATTGCCGAATGTTATGCAGATCCTGCAAAGGCAAAGGCTGAACTTGGCTGGGAGGCTAAGAGAGGTATTGACGAAATGTGTGCTGACAGCTGGCGATGGCAGTCAACTCACCCTGACGGTTTCGGTGAATAATTGATTTTAAGAGTTGTTTTAGATTTATTCCAAAACAACTCTTTTATTTTCAGACAAAGAAAGGACAAATAATGGAGCTTACAAAAGAAATATGGACGCAATCAGATTATGACGAATTTGCGGAATACTTAAAAACATTGGCTGACGAAAAATACAAAAAATTCAGTGACTCGCTTGTTCCCGGCGGAACGCAATCTATCGGTATTCGTGTACCCATCTTGCGTCAAACGGCTAAAGCTATTTCAAAAGGTGACTACGCGTCATTCCTTAATTGCAAAAACAACGCATACCGTGAAGAAATTATGATTAAAGGCTTGGTTATGTCGCTCATAAAATGCGATTATCACGAAATGCTCGGCTATATAAAGCAATACGTTGCTCAAATTACAAGTTGGGAAACTTGCGACATTGTTTCATTTAAGGGATTGAAGAAATATTTAGATGAATTTTTAAATGACGTTGAATATTTTATCTACAACGAAAATCCCTGGATTGTGCGTTTCGGTTTTAATTGCCTTATGGAATTTTATTTGACCGATGAATATATCGACAAAGTTCTGTCATACGTCAACTCGGTAAATTCAGATTTCTACTATGTTCAAATGATGCAAGGCTGGCTCGTTGCAACAGCCGCCGCAAAGTGCAGAGATAAAACAATGAAATTTCTTGAAAGCAACGATTTAAACGCAATCACTCAAAATATGGCGGTACGAAAATTCGTGAATCGTTAAGAATATCAAAAGAAGATAAAGAACTTGTTTTACAGTTCAAAAAATAACAGTAGGGTGCTTGCCATACTGTTATTTTTTTATCTTCTCTGTTAGCTTTCTTTTTTTCGGTTGTCTTCCCAACCGAGATATGTCGCCTCAAGACGGTATATCGGCATACCCTGTTCAGAGAAGCGTTGTTCATATTCAGTCATAACGTTGCCTTCAAACTTTGAATTATGCAAATCAAGGCTGATATTTTCAAGCTTGAAATTTTCCTCCGCAAATGAGTTAAGCGAAAAATCAAACAAAGCCTTATTATCGGTTTTAAACCAAATATAATCGCCCTGTTTAAGCACGGCTTTATATCTGTCAAGGAAACGCTTATGAGTAAGTCTGCGTTTTGCCTGTTTGTTTTTCTTCCAAGGGTCAGAAAAATTAAGATAAATACGTCTTATCTCGCCAAATTCAAATATATCTTCAATTTTTTCCGCATCCATATCCATAAACAAAACGTTTGTAAGTTCAGCTGCCACAGTTTTTTCCATAGCCATAACTATAACGTCCTCAACCTTTTCAATCGCAATAAAATTCACATCAGGGTACATTTTCGCCATACCGACAATAAAATTACCCTTACCGCAACCGATTTCAATATGAATAGGATTATCGTTACCGAAACGTTCCGCCCATTTCCCCTTATATTTTTCAGGCTCTTTTATCCAAATATCACTGCAACGTTCCATTCTTGCGTCACAATTTTTCTTTTTCTCATTCTCATATTATTTTTACCTCAAACACAAATTTCTCATTTATTATACTATAACAATAATTTTTTTTACAATATATTTCTCAAATATTTTAAAAATCACAAAAAAATCGGACGCATACGCGTCCGATTTTAATATTGTTTTATGATTTATTTAATTAAATCCCAAAGCATTGAAAGCATTGTAGCAGCCTGTGCTCTTGTTGCATTAGCCTTTGGTTGGAATGAACCGTCATCCATACCGTTGATAATACCCAAACCAACTGCATTGTTTACATCTTCAACAGCCCATGCTGCGATGTCTGATGCGTCTGTAAATTTCTTATCGGCAGCCTTAGCCTCAACATTTTTTTATATGCGGCAGCCTTAGCAACCATTGATGCCATTTCTTCTCTTGAAATTTCCTTATCGAAATCTTCAACAGTGAACGGAATATCTTCTGCAATTAGGTTAGCGTTTTGAGCGGCTTTTACGAATGGCATTGCCCAGTGTTCGCTTGCCAATGATGAATCTGTATCAATCTTTAGAGCGTTTACGATAAGTGTTGCAAACTGACCCTTTGTTACAGTTCCGTCAGGAGCGAAGTGTGTATCGTCCATACCGTTGATAACGCCTGCTTTATACATCTTATCGATGTATGTCTTACCCCAGTGACCTACAACGTCAACGAACGGTGAATCTGTTGATGGTGTTGAACCTGCAACAGGTAGAGCAGATTCGTCAAATGCCTTTGCCTTGTATGAATTTGAAACAAGTTTAACATTTGCGTCCGGTTGAGTTGTGTACTGTGAATTAGCAATATGGTCGTTCATATACCAGCTGATATGTGGCGGTTGGTTGTAACAGTTTGTATCTGTTGCTGATGAGTTTCTGTAAATATCATCATGTGCAAGTGTATAGAAGTTATAATTTGTTGCATATGGTGTTTCATATAGTCTTAGAGAATATTGATATACAGTCTTATCTAATTCAACTTCAACATCCTTATCAAAGTTACCCTTGATTGTTGTCTTTTCTTTCTTTGTGTCTTGACCTGTGATTGCGTAAGAAACAATTTCTTCTCTCCAGTCACCTAACAAGTCAGCTTGTAGGTTCGGATTACCCTTTGTTGAGTTGATTGAGTGTGAACCCTTACCCTCGAAAATCTTATCGAATGTCTTTGTATTGTCATTCCACTTTGTTACAGTAATTTCTTTACCTGCACCGTTGTGGTCTTGAAGTTCATCCTGTAAGTCGCCCGTCCAATAAATTCTGCCGTTCATAGCAGCCTTTAGATCAGGAAGTTCGTTACCGTTGCTGTCCCAGTAACCTGATGAACCTGCACCCCACATAGCGTACCAAGAATCGCCGTAACCGATATTGGCAATCATAGCACGACCTGTATCTTTGATACCGTTGTGAATTTGATAGAATTCGCCTGTCTTAGCGTTTTGAAGTGAAATACCCCATTGATGACGATCATTAGGAGCGCCTTGAGCAGCAGCTGCAGCCGAATTTTTAAATATTGTATTAGATGTGATGTATGGAGAAAGTTGTGGACCTTTCAAATCAAACACTTCACTGTCTGCACTGTAATCCTCATAAGCTTTTAACCATTCAAGACCTTCTTTAGTTGGGTCGAAGTCACCAAGGTGCATAGCATCACCGTGTTCTTGATATGTACACCATAGAATTGAACCGTCGTTATCCCATGTCAAAGCGCCGTAAAGAATTTCGTCCTTACCGTCGCCGTCAACGTCACCTGCTTCAATTTGGTGGTTACCTTGACCGATATAGCCGTTATTCTTTGATTCGGCTGTATCAAATGACCATTCCATCTTTAGCTTGCCGTTCTTAAAGCTGTATGCAGCGGCACCTGTACGTCCGTTAGGAGTTGAGATACCCTTACCGAAGTAATAACCTCTTGCAAATACAGCAGACGGTGACTGACCGTCAATATAAGCTATTGTACTGTTATATCTTTCCGAACGGTTACCGAAGTCATCACCGAATGTTAGTGATGCAGCATTTGAGCCTACAGTATTGTTCGGGAAATAATCTATTGTGTCAAGAGCCTTACCTGTTTCACCGTCGAAACACGTTACATAAAGCGGGCCTTGCAAGTTTTTACCGTCGTTTAGAGCAGCCCAGCTGTTTTCGTATGTTTCACCCTTTGATGCGTCACCGATTACGTTACCTTGACCGTCAACAGTACCGTCAGCAGTTCTTACCATAACTTCTGCTCTGCCGTCACCGTCAAAATCGGCTACGTTAAGATGAGTATCGTGTTGTCCTGCACGGATATTGTAACCCATGTCAATTCTCCAAAGCTGAGTACCGTCAAGTTTGTAAGCATCCATATAAACCTTACCGGTTCTGCCGCCTGTAGCGGCGTCCTTAGCGTCTGAAGGGCTCCATAGCATTACGATTTCATATTGTCCGTCACCGTCAAGGTCACCGTATGATGAGTCACCCGGTGTATATGAACCGTAGTATATGCCGTTTCTGTCCATTTGTAAAACGTCACTTTCAGGAGCTTTAGCCAAAGGAATATCAAGGTATCCGTTCTCCCATACGCCTACGCTGTCTGACATTTGGCCGTTTGCAACTACTGTATACTTATCGTTTACAGTACCTGATGCGTCAACAAAGTTTGTAACCGCACCTTCGTTAATCTTTTTCTTGGTTTCTGTAAAGAGTAAATGTAGTGTCAGCAGGCTCTGTTGCCAATCTTCTCCATGAAATAAGTACACCGTCGTTAGTTTTTGTTGCAACGACACCTCTATCAAGGTTTTCCATGTTTCTTGTGATTGCACTGCCGGCAAATGCACTTGCACTTGTCATAGGAGCAACTACTCCCACTGCCGCAACCTGAGCAAGAACCAAAGAAAATGCACCTAACTTTCTTAGTTTTTTTCTTTGAATTTTTAAGCATTTAGTTATCCTCCCTCTTTTATATATACTTTACCTATCTATTAAAGCATAATAATCATTATCTATATAATATCATATTTCACAAACTTTTTAAAGTGTTTTTCATAAATTCAATGTGTAATTTACAGTGTTTTTTGTTCAAAATGCGATTGAGGATTTTTGTTTATATAAGTGTAAAATGCAAAAGAAATGCCGTTTTCAACGTATTTTTCGGACACATTACCCAGTTCCCACATTTCATTTTCATCAAGGTTATCGATAAAGACATCGGCATTGCCGTCGGAAAACACCTTTGTTATATACGCGCTGTCGCAATACGGCAAAAGCTGTTTGTAAACCTCACCGCCGCCTATGACGAAAGTATCGTCACCGCCGTACTTTTCGACAATCGTTTTTATGCCGTGAACAATCTCCGTACCGTCGCACTTGAAATTTTTGTCGGTTGTAAGTACAACATTTTTTCGATTTTTAAGCGGTTTTGCGTTAGGGAAGCTCTCCAACGTCTTTCTGCCCATAACAACCGTCTTACCCATTGTTTTCTCTTTAAAAATTCCATATCCTCGGATATGCGGAACAGCAAATTCATACCTTTGCCAATGCCCCACTTTTCATCAACCGCCGCAATTATTTTCATTCTGTTTCATCAGGAAATATCAATTCCTGTGCATACGGAAGTGTTCTCGCCCAATCGATGAATGACTTTGACCATTCTGTCAATTTGTGAAATCTTCTCTGACCTTTTGAACACATCGCCAAAAGATTTTCGTATGTCATTGTAACGGTTCTTGTCTGCTGCCATGCTGACGGCAACCATCTGATAAGCTCTTTCCAATATGCCTTATCCTTTGTTTCAAGATACTTTACACGCATACTTTCCAAAAATTCTATATGCTTGTCTATCACATCACCAAGTTTTGTGCCGTCATAATCAAGATCTGAATTGTAATCGTCAATTTCAAAACACTCGGCAGTAATAGGTGTTGACGCAAGTTTGTGCATTGTCGATGTACTGTTCGCGGTTGTACCGACCTTATACGTATCAAATTCTTTCCACCAATAAAGCGGACCTGTTATATCAACCGACACAAAAATCTGACGCATAAATTTTCTGTGTTCACTGCCTGATTTTATAAGTCTTTGCGCCAAATCTAAATCGTTTTCACCGATTACGACTTTTCCGTTCTCCTCAACCGTATCATTTTACGCCATGATTCAAGAGGGTTTCTCATACCTTTAAGCGCACGTTTAAAGCCGTAAACCTCTGTATTTTCAAATTTCATTTAGTTACCTTTTTTCATTTCGATATACTCGTCAAATGTACACATTCTGTCCACGATTGTGCCGTCCTCACGAATATCAATAATTCTGTTTGCAACGGTATTCACAAATTCGTGGTCGTGTGACGCAAATATAACGTTTCCCTTGAACGCTTTCAAGCCGTTGTTTACCGCAGTGATTGACTCAAGGTCAAGGTGGTTTGTAGGCTGGTCAAGTATAAGTATGTTTGATCCGTACAACATCATTCTTGAAAGCATACATCTGACTTTCTCGCCACCGGAAAGCACGTTTACCTGTTTGAATACATCATCACCCGAGAACAACATTCTTCCCAAAAATCCTCTTATATACGATTCGTTTTGAGTTTCAAAGCCTGCCGCACTGTATTGTCTTAGCCAATCCACAAGATTTAGTTCACAGCCGTCAAAATACTTAGAGTTATCTTTAGGAAAATAACTTCTTGACGTACTTACGCCCCACTTAACAGTACCCTCGTCCGGCTCATCTTCACCGGCAAGTATTTGCATAAGCGCAGTGATTGCAATTTCGTTTTCACCTATTATGGCAATCTTATCGTCATGATTTAGTGTGAATGATATATTATTAAAGTTTTTCACCGTTTACAGTCTTTGAAAGTCCGTCAACGGTAAGCAAATCGCGTCCCGCTTCTCTGTCCATATCAAAGCCCACAAACGGATAACGTCTTGATGACGCAGGCAATTCTTCAACTGTAAGTTTATCAAGCATTTTCTTACGGCTTGTAGCCTGTTTTGATTTCGACTTGTTCGCAGAGAATCGCTGAATAAAAGTCTGCAATTCTTTAATTTTTTCTTCAGCTTTTTTATTTTGTTGCTTGATAAGTCTTTCCATCATCTGACTTGACTCGTACCAGAACTCATAGTTACCGACATACATCTTAACCTTTGAATAGTCAATATCAACGATATGCGTACACACAACATTAAGGAAATATCTGTCATGCGATACAACTATGACTGTACCCTCGTAATCAAGCAAGAAATCTTCAAGCCATTCAATAGCCTGCAAATCAAGGTGGTTTGTAGGCTCGTCAAGAAGGATAATGTCAGGGTCACCGAACAATGCCTGTGCCAAAAGGACTTTAACCTTTTCGTTACCGCCAAGGTCAGCCATCTGCGAATACATAATACTTTCGTCAAGTCCAAGACCCTGCATTAACTTTGATGCATTGGAATCAGCCTCCCAACCGTCCATTTCCGCAAATTCCGCCTCCAGTTCAGCCGCTTTTATACCGTCCTCGTCCGAGAAATCTTCTTTTTCATACAACGCGTCTTTTTTCTTTCATAATATCATAAAGACGCTTGTTACCCATAATAATCGTATCAAGTACAGTGTACTCGTCATATGCAAAGTGGTCCTGTTTCAAAACCGACATACGACAATTTGGGTCGATAGACACTTCACCGGTTGTCGAATCAAGTTCACCCGAAAGAATTTTAAGAAAAGTCGATTTTCCCGCACCGTTTGCACCGATTACGCCGTAGCAGTTGCCCGGTGTGAATTTTAAATTAACGTCCGAAAACAGATTTTGTCCGCTGAAATTCAGACTTACGTTTGTTACTGTAATCATTAAATATTTCTCCTAATTTTTATTGTTGATTTTATTTTTCAATTATACTATAATAATGTTATTAATGCAAGTATATTATAGGAGGAAATCAGAATGTTAAATATAGGTTGTCACTTGTCAGCCGCAAAAGGCTATATGAATATGGGTAAAGAGGCAAAGAGCATTGACGCAAATACTTTTCAATTTTTCACGCGTAATCCACACGGGGGTAAAGCGAAAGCTATTGACGAACAGGACGTAAAAAGTTTTCTCGAATTTATGAAAGAAAATAATTTTTCACAAATTCTCGCTCACGCACCGTATACGCTTAATGCGTGTTCCAATAAAGAAGAAACTCGCGAATTTGCCTTAAATACAATGGCTGACGATTTAAGACGTATGGAGTATACACCAAACCAGCTTTACAACTTCCACCCGGGCAGTCACGTCGGACAAGGCGTCGAAATCGGAATTGATTTTATTGTAAAACAGCTTAATACTGTACTTACACCCGATATGACAACGACAGTTTTGCTTGAAACAATGGCAGGTAAAGGTACAGAAATAGGTCGCAGTTTTGAAAAATTGAAAGAAATTCTTGACGGTGTTAAACTTGATAATAAAATGGGCGTGTGTATGGATACTTGCCATATTTACGACGGCGGATATGATATTGTCAATGACCTTGACGGTGTTCTTGATGAGTTCGACAGAATTATCGGTCTTGACAGATTAAAAGCAATTCATATGAACGACAGCAAAAATCCTTTTGCAAGCCATAAAGACAGACACGAAAAAAATCGGTGAAGGCAGTATCGGTTTTGATACTATGGTTAAGATTATCAACCACCCTAAATTACAGGGTATTCCGATTTTGCTTGAAACTCCGAATGAACTTGACGGTTATAAAAAAAATTCAAATGCTTAGAAAATCATATACTATGTAAAAAGCACACATAATTCAAGAAAAGACGAGGAAACAATCATTCCTCGTCTTTTTCTTTTTTTCATCATCTTCAAACCCTGTTCTGAGTCTACGACTCATTCCACCTCTGCCATTATGTCTTCTTTCCACTTGTTCTATCAATTCTGTATCTATATTTTTCAATGCAAAATCTATACATTGATTTATAAATTCATTTCGGCTTATATCAATTTCCATAGCCCAATCGTTAATTTCCTGTAACATTCTGGTATCCAATCTAAGCGAAATAACTTCTTTTTCGGGTTTTATTGGTTCAAATTTTCTCAATGTAATTCCTCCTCTTGACATAATTATATATTCTATGCTAAAATAATCCTATATTCTTATATTGAATACATATAAGAATACTATTTAACCATATATTTTTAATACCATAAAAATAATACTATATGTAGTAGGAGGAAATTACAATGGAAAATCAAACAGAAAAACACAAATGTAACATCTGAAAATCAGCAACAATTTGAACCGCTCCACAAATCATTTTGCAGAGAGTGCGGCACTATGATTAGTGAAAAGGCTGATATATGTCCAAACTGCGGTGCAACACAACACAGAGCCAAAGTAATAGACGATACACCGTCAGCAGGATTGAAAGTATTGTCGTTCTTTATCCCACTTGTCGGGCTGATTTTATTTGTTGTTCAAAGCAAAGACACTCCTATATCAGCTAAAGAATACGGCAAATGGGCTTTAATCGGTTTTTGTACTGGTATAGTTTTAAGTATAGTGTGGTACTTTGTAGTATTGGCATCTGTTTCAAGTATGTTCAAAGCATTTAGTTTTTAATCAAAAGAGGTGTTTATATTATGAAAAAAATATTAACAGTGGCATTGTCAGTAGCTTTATTGTTGTCAACAACCGCATGCGGAACAAATTCCGAACTTGAGGCACTAAAGCAAGCAAACGAACAATTAAAATCACAGTTATCAGACACAGAGGAAAAACCGACTGAAAAGCCAACTGAAAAACCAACCAAAAAACCGACTGAAAAATCAGAGGAACAAAAAACTTCAGATACTCAGCCAAACTCCGACAATGCTTACGAATTTACCGCCGGCAACTACGATTGCCCTGCCGATATTCCGGCAGGTAAATATGACGTTGTAGCTATAAGCGGCAGCGGCAATTTCACAATAAAAAGAGAAGATGGACATACCCAAACATGTGAAAGGCTTGGAGTTGATGCCGATGATGAATTCTATATTAAAGAATATAAAAACGCTAAATTACTTGACGGAAAAGCACTCGAAATCAGTGGAACTCTTAGAGTTCAATTAAATCCTAAAGATTAATATGTTTTAAATTTATTTTGAATGGAGATTTTAAATATGAAAAAATTACTGACAATCATATTGTCTGCAGCCTTGATATTGTCCACAACCGCATGCGGATTCAATTCTGAGCTTGAGGCATTAAAAAAGAAAACGAAAAACTCAAAGCACAGTTAGAAAGTTCCGAAAAAAAGGACACTCCAAAACCTACGCAAAATTCAACACCAAGCCCAACAGAAAATCAATCTGCTGACAATAATTCTACATATGAACTTACCGCCGGCGATTATGAAATTCCGGGCGATATTCCGGCTGGCAAATATGACATTATAGCTATAAGCGGAGATGGCGAATTTATACTGGACGGAAACGACAATTTTATAGATGAACGTATGAGTTCAAATGCCGAAGAAAATTCAAATGCTATCAAAGAACGTAAGAACGCATCATTAAAAGACGGCAATTCTATAACCATAAATTATAACCTTAAAGTTCAATTAGTTCCAAAAAATTAGTATTATACAGAATGGAGATTTTGCATATGAAAAAAAATATTAACAATCACTTTATCTTTATTGTTGTTGCTCTCAACAACTGCGTGTTCGTTAAACCTTGGATTTAACTCTTCAAAATATGAACTTACCGCCGGTCATTATGACGTGCCGGATGATGTGCCTATCGGAAAATATGATATTGTAGTAACCGATGGACGAGGTGTGTTTACTACTTTCGACGCTGATGGTTCATATGATATAATGGAAGGAATGGATATTGAGGGCATTGAAGGTCGTATTAAAGAATATCACAATGCTAAATTAGAAAGTGGTTCTTCAATCGAAATTAGTAGCACTCTTAAAGTAAAACTAGTTCCTAAAGATTAATAAACACAAAAAAATCCCATTTTGATGAGAGTGTGAGAAAAAGTCTGTAAAAAGAATCCTTCTATGATAGAATATAAATAAATCATAGGAGGAATTTTTTTATGGCAAGACGTAGACGAGAAAGAATGAGTGAAGGAAAGAAGAATATCATTGCCGGATTGATTCAGGAATATGACATCAAAACAGCAGAAGATATTCAAGAGGCATTAAAGGATCTATTAGGCGGTACTATTCAGGAAATGATGGAAGCTGAACTGGATGAGCATTTAGGTTATGATGAATATGAACGCAGTGACAATCCGGATTATCGAAATGGAGTAAAACAAAAAAACTTCGTAGTTCTTATGGGGAAATCCCTATTGATGTTCCACAAGACCGTGACGGTGATTTTGAACCGCAGATAGTCCCTAAGCGAAAGAAGGACATATCAGAAATAGAACAAAAAATCATTGCTATGTCGGCAAAAGGTATGACAACAAGACAAATTTCTGATATTGTGGAAGATATATATGGTTTTGAGGTAAGTGAAAGTATGGTAACTGCCGTTACAAATAAAATATTACCACAAATAGAGGAATGGCAACAACGCCCTTTATCAGCTGTGTATCCGATAGTTTTCATTGATGCAATCCACTTTTCTGTCCGTGAGGAGCATATAGTAAAGAAGATAGCTGCATACATAATTCTCGGTGTAAATGATGAGGGTAAGAAGGAAGTTTTAAGCATAACTATAGGTGAAAATGAGAGTGCGAAATATTGGCTTGGAGTTTTAAATGAACTCAAAAATCGTGGTGTACGGGATATATTGATATTATGTGCAGATGGCTTATCAGGGATAAAGGAATCAATAGCAGCAGCCTATCCAAATACAGAGTATCAACGTTGTATTGTCCATCAAGTGCGCAATACGTTGAAATATGTAGCGGAAAAAGACAAAAAAGCATTTGCAAATGATTTAAAGAGCATATATCATGCACCGAACGAAGAAAGCGGATACGAACGTATGCAGAGTGTCACAAAAAAATGGCAAGAAAAGTATCCTAATGCGATGAGAAGATGGGAAGAAAATTGGGATGTTTTATCACCGATGTTCAAATTTTCAGCAGAAGTCAGAAAAGTCATGTATACAACAAATGCAATAGAAAGCCTTAATAGTGTACTACGTCGATTGAATAGCCAAAGGAGCGTATTCCCGAGCGATACAGCCCTTCTAAAGGCACTGTATTTGGCAACATTTGAAGCAACAAAGAAGTGGACAATGCCACTTAGAAATTGGGGCAGAGTTTACGGAGAATTGTCAATCATGTATGACGGACGACTTGTTTAGCATATATTTTTACAGATATACAGATATATAGTGTAAAAAAATACGGTCTTTACAAGACCGCTCTTGACGCGGGAGGAAATCCGTGCTATATTAAAAAAGGCAGATAAGCTGAATTTTGCTTATCTGCCCAAATAAAACTAAGTATTTTATCATAGAAAAATTAATTTTACAGAAATAATCTCACACTCTCTTTTAACGTAAATTAATCTAAAATATACACTACACAACTTCTTCTGCCGAAGTCGTTGGCATTAGAATTGTAGCATAAATCAATCTTGTTACCCTTAATTGCACCGCCGGTATCTTCAGCACTTGCAACGCCGTACGACCATGAACCGTCGGCTGATGTTACATACACTTTTTGAACCCAACGGAACAACGCTCGGGTCAACTGCAACTATACCGTATCCAAGCGGATTACCCATTGCAGAAACCGTATAACCGCCGCCGTTTTCTGACGGTGAAGTCGAATAAGCTGTAGCAGTCATTGTGATTTTCTTCTTATATTTATATCCGTTTACAGTACCGCCGTTATCGCTTACTGTCGACTTTGTCGCAAAGGTGTCCTTAACGGTTGTATTCTTAGGTGCAGGTGTAGGTTCCATTGTACCTTTTGCAATAACTTTGTTACGCATTTCAGTTGTAACTTGTTCGTCTATCACCTCTCTTGTCGCCTCTTGACCATCTTGGTATGTAACCTTGTAAGTGATTGTTTTCACACCGTCTTGTCCTTCGTCAACGACTTTTTCCTGTCCCTTGATCAAAGTCGCATCATCAACATATTCAACGCCCTTAGGAATTACTTCCGTTTCGGTTTCGTCTGTATGGCTCACCGATACAAGCTGGATTGTGTCACTGCTTGCAACAGTTTCGCCGTTGGCTGAAATTTGGTCATATTCACCCGGAATATATCCTGCCTCAACAAGTGCGTCCTTAACGTCCGCCTTTGTTACTGTTACAACTTCTTCCGATTCACCGACTTTAATTGTAACACGCTTACCACGCTTGATAACAATATTTTCATTATCCTCAACAGGCTTTTCTGTTGAAACATTAATCTTATCGGTATCCGAAACATTCACGCCATGTTCTTCAAGAGCACCCTCAACGCTTTCGCTTCTTGTCTTTACAGTTTTTGTTTCATTTGTTCCCGCAAATTCGTTTATTTCCGTAATTGTGATTTCCTTCGCCGATGCGCTGTATACACTACCGAATATTACCGTCATCATTGCCACAAGCGTAATAATTGCAATCGTACATCTTCTGTGTTTTGCTTTCAATTTTGCTTTTTTTCTTTTCTTCGCGTTTTTCACGCAAATTCATTATCATTTCTTGTTTTGTCATCTCTTGTGTAGTCATAAAAGTTAAACCCCTTTCATTACTTGTCCCATAGTATACTACAAAATTGTTACATTGTCAAGCTTTTTTATTACATTTTTATTACAAATAATTTCAAATATTGCAATATGAATAAATATATTACTCGACTTTTTCCCACATATTACTATTTATATGCACGATATTTACATATTATTACATTTATTTTTGATTAATGTTACAAAAATAAAGCAGGTATATACTTTTTCATAGTCGGAAATAATGGAAATAAAACAAATTGAAATGATTGGAGATTAGTAATGAAGGAATTGACAAAGAAAGTAGTTATTTTAAATAATTTTTCATCACCGTATGTGAGCCAAGCAATAATAATTCTCAAAGACTATAATCCAAAACTTGAAAGCAGAGCAATAGCAGACGCGGAAACAATAGTCAGTCGCTACATCGAACGAATACAAAAAAACGGACAACCCACAAAGGCTGTCCGCTCGAAATCTAAAATATTAAAAATATTGATTTGCTTAATTTTGATTGCGTCAATATGCTTTGCAATCAAATATCTTTCTTAAATTATTTGAAATTGCTGTCCATATAGTCAATATATTCAGTATATTTTTGAGCTGTTGAAGTCATTGAAGAATATGAGAAATCATAATATACCGCAATTCCGTTTTTCAACACGCATTTTCTGTGGTAAACAGTATCATCTGTTGTCACAGTGACTGCATACCAATCGTCACCGGCACGAGAATATGAAACTTCGCCGCCCGTTTGACGTGCATAGTCACGCATAAGGTCAGACGGAGCACCGCTCTTTCCTCTTGCGAAACAGTCATAGCTGCACCGCCAAGCGCATCAGTCAAGTTAAGTTTTTGATTTCCTGTTGTCGGATTTGAATTAAAAGTAGACGGATAAACGCATGTTACACCGCTTATTGTCATTTTTGAATAACCGTTTTTGCTTGCTGAATTTGACGGCGATGATGTTGATGATACGTTGTTTGCTGTATCTGTTGGCATATTCGTTGCACTTGCAGGCGAATTTGTTGAAGTAGGAGCAGTGCCTAATCCGTTATCGTTCGGAGCCATCATATTATAGCCGATAATCACACTTACTATTGCGATAAGCAGTGCTACGATTATGAAAATCATAACACTTCCCTTTACTTTTTTCTACGTTTTTTATTACGGGCTTGTTTTGCCTCTTTTTCCTGTAAACGACGTTTACGATTAAGACGTTCAGCCTTCAGTTCCTCGATTTCTTTGCGTTTTGTAGTTTGGCTGTTCTGGTTGTTTTTTCTTACTGATTGACCGCATCTGTCACAAAAACGCGTTCCCTCTTTCAGTTGTCTGCCACAATTTTTGCAGTACATAAAACCCCTCCGAAATTACTTTTTTGCTATCTAAACTATTATACTATATATTGTATATAAATGCAAGTAATTTTCGTAATTTTGTTACATATAGATTACACATTAAACGCAAAATACGAAATATTTTTGAAATATTTGTTATTTAAACGCAAAATTCCATATTTTTATTATAAGAAATTATCATAGCATTTACATTTATCGATAAATTCTTTCCTATATGATATAATAACATTCTGAAATGGTTGCAAACCATGCTGACACCACCTTGAAGGGGGTGTGCATATGAGTGAAGCTATTGTTTATTTAACTTTGGTTTTACTGCTTTGTATAGTGATAATAAAAAAATAGTTACCTATCGACCAAATAGGTAACTATTCCGTAGAAAGTATTTCTTCCTACAACATATCAACTGCAGCATGGTTTGTTTACCATTTCTTTTATTATATTATCACACAACGCTAAATTTGTCAAGCAAAAAGAACGGTCATACGACCGTTCTTTTATTGCTTTATAAATTATTCAGTTGCAGATGTTGTTGCATCACTTTCTGATACCTTGATATTATCAAGCATTGCACAATGGCTGTTGTTTATATAACCAAAAATATCAATTTGTGTTGCTTTTTAAGTTTTCTGTTGTTGCATCAACAAAAGCCACATCTGTTGCTTTTGCTATTTCTGCACCATCTGCTTTATTTGTGATAGTATAGCTTACTTTCTTTGTTGATTGATTAACAACTACATTGACATGCATCCATTTATTTGTATAGTCACCTATAGCTTTAGAGCTGTCACCTTGAACTAATGCATTAGTTTTATTCGATCCTAAATTAAATATAGCACCTGTTGAATTGTAAGTAACTTTTGTACTACCACCAGTAGTTCCTCTTGTTGTTGCATCACCAATGCTCAATATTGCTGTACCACCGTTTGTATTATAATAATCAAAATCAAATGTTACTATATCTTTTGTTACTGTATCTGGTAATGCATAATGTGCAAATGAATATCCATTACCTGCATTACCTGCACAAGTGAATCCGACAACTTTTGAATTTAATGTAGCATCATCTTCAATTTTTACTGTAATTCTTGAATCTGCTTTGAATAATGGCTTTTCATCTTCAAACTTTTCATATACATTATATGATGCGTCTTTCTTGACAACAATTACAACTTTATTTTCTCCTGCTGCCAAAGTAATTTTATCAGTACCACCTGATACATAACTATATACATCATATAGTCCTGTGTCTGAATTTGTTACTACTCTTTCTGAAAGATATGATTCAGGAACAGTAACTTCATCTGCTTCAAATTTGTTATCGTCTTCAGTATATACGTCAACAGTTTCAACTACACCTGTTGTTTCATCACCTGTTGTATATATTGCCTTTTTAAAGTACCTTTGCTCTTTGCAACAACTTCAAAGTCTGCTGTTGCAGATATTTCTGTATCAGCGATTGTAGCCTGTACTTTGTATTTTCCGCCTATAACTCCGTTTGTTACTGATACAACACCATTTTCTACTGCAATATTAGCCGGTGTATCAACAACAGTCCAATTTACAGTCTTGCCTGTCATTACACGACCATCTTGGTCTTTAACTGTTGCTGTAAATGTAATAGGGCTTCCAACTACAACAATGTTATTTTCAGGAGACGTAATTTCAACTTTCTTTGCTTCATTTGCAACTACAGCAACATTTTCTGCTACAGCTGAATCTGCAACTTTTATAGAACCTGTTTTAATTGCATAATCAGCACTTGTTACTGTATATGTGTAATCACCTGATGGTAGAGCAACTTTGCTACACCATCAGTATCAGTTGTTTCTGTTGCTACAACTGCATCGCCATTCTTAATTTCAACAGTTGCTTTTTTCAACTTTTGTTTCGCCACTTGCAACATTAAAAGTTACCGCTTGACCTATTGTAAGAACTAACTTTGGAGCTTTCTTAACAACCTGTGTTCTTGCTGTTCCTACAGCTAATTCTAAAGAAAGTTTATCTGTTGTTGCAGACTTTACTAATGATGTAACAGGAACATTTGCTGTGGCGAATGCACCATGATCTTCAGTAGAAGCTGTAGTTGCATCCTTTGTTCCTGTCCATACCTTTGTATCTGTCAAACTATCACTTCTTATGCTTTGATAATCCGTATATACCGCTGTTGATGCATCCCAATCATTACTTGAAAGTGCACCTACAAGGAAGTAAGAATCTACCCAACGTTTTTGATTTGCATCATAGCTTGTTGATGCAACATCAAGGTTCAAATTAGCTGAAATAATTCTATCTTTATCTACATCTGATAGACCTGCATATCTAAGAAGTGTTGCTTCATTTGTGCTAAGTGTATCATCTTTACCCTTTGTCCATTGACCTAATTTTAGCAATTCATCACTGCCATGAGCTGTTGTGTCATCACCTTTTACCCATGTTGATGCTTCTGCATCAATGACTTTCATTGTCGGGTCTGCTGCGTATGCAACTGTTACTGTTACAGGGTATGCAGGCATTGTGAACTTGCCTTCTGCTACAGCTACTGTTGTTTCGGCATCGTCTGTCTTTGTTACTGTAATTGTCGGATCAGCAGCAAGGTAACCCAAAGCAGGTGTTTTAGCTGTTATTATAAGTTCTGTACCTTCAGCAACGCTTGACAAGTCTGTTGCGCCTGTTACTGTAGAAGTACCGCCTGTTACTGTAGTAGTTACAGCACTCTTAACTTTAGCAGTTGTTGTTACTGTGAATACACCTGCTAGATTGCCGCTAACTGTAATTTCTTGAGGAGTTACTGTTAAATCTTTGTAATCATCTTTAGCTACAGCTGATACTGTATATGTACCGGCTTTAACACCTGTAAATGTTACAGCTGTATCTTCGATTGTACCTGCAATTGTATTTTCAGCTTCTGCTTTATCTGTAAGAGTTACAGATTTAACACCTGCGTCTACAGTACCTGATACTGCATAAGTAGGAACAGCTGTTGCTGTTGGAGCCGGTGTATCTGTCGGAGCAACTGTTTCTGCAGGAGCTTCTGTCGGCTCAACTGTCGGAGCAACTGTTTCTGCAGGAGCTTCTGTCGGCTCAGCTGTCGGAGCAACTGTTTCTGCCGGAGCTTCTGTCGGTTCAGCTGTCGGAGCCGGTTTAGCTGTAGCTTGAGCGGCACCGTTCTTTATTGTATAAGCACTTGCAAGCGGTGTCATAGTCTTTAGACTATCCCAAACCATTATCTTATCATTTGTTGTGAATGCATCTAAATCTGTTGCAGGAACTGTATAAGCTGTACCTGCTGTTAGAGCAACATTAACAACTTTCTTAACTGAATCCAATGTATTATCAGTTCTGTATGATGCTTGAACAAGAACTGCATCTGTATCCTTATCTGATGTCAATGTAACTGTATTTGCAGTTTCATCAACGCTCATTGTAACCTTTGCAGGTATCGGAGCAGGTGTCGGAGCTGCTGTTTCAGTTGGAAGATACTTAGCATCAAGTGTATCTGTAATCTTATATGCAACTACATTATCAATCAAGGCTTTTGAATAAGCTGTACCACTGTCTGACTTTGTATTTTCAACTGCGAAGCTTGGAAGATGAGTTACTTGAGCTGATGTTGAACCGGAACCAACCTTAGTACCCTTAACTGCAGGGCTAAGTTTACCTTCACCATCTTTATATTTACCGTCAATAAATACTCTGTATGTACCTTCTGATACTGCAACAACTACAGTGTGCCAACCTTCTGTTACCTGAATACCGATTGGTGTATCACCGTTTGTATATCCGCTTGCATCTTCGGTTGTAATAACTGCAAGTATATCTCTTGCACAACCGTTACCATCAATATTTGTTGTGTTGTCAATCAAGAACAATCTCGGAAGACCACCTTCATCAGTACCCTTTGCGGCTGAAAGATATGTTGTAAATCCCATAATTGCAGTTTCGCCTGATGAAATTTCTTTTTTGTATCATCAAGAGTTACAACCGGTCCTCTACCATTTGTTGAGAATTGGTTTGCAGCAAGTTTTAGTGCATTATCGCCTGTAGCAACCTTTGCGATTGCGGCATATGTCTTTGTATCAGCACCTGTACTTCTTGAACCAACTTTAACTTTCATACCATCAACAACTGTTTTTGCATCTTGATCTTCTGTTTCGATTGATGCAACAGTTCCTACAGTAGCATTGTTAAAGTCAGCTGTATAAGCATCTGTTACTGATGCCGGGGCTGCAAGAGTTTGCGCTGAACCGGATACTGTTTCAGGTTCAGGAATTGGTGTGGCTGCTGCTACAACGCCTCTCAAACCATCTGTTGTAAGTGTTTCTGCCTCACCCGAATAAATTTTGATGTTATCAAGGCATACTTCACCAGGTCCTGTAACACTGTCATCACCACGACCGGCTGTTACATAAATAGTATCAAGTTTTGTTGCACTGTTGATATAATCAACACCATCAACTATTTTATTATTATTTACATCTATTACTGTTACTTTAGCTACATCACCTTTAACGTATGTCTGTACTCTAACCCACATATCATCAGCAATGCCTGTTACTGATGTATTATCAGCAGCCAATGTTTCTGTACCAGGGTCATTTACGATTGTACCGTCAAGTTGGTATCTTGCAGACAATGAAGATGCCACACCTGCTGTATATCCTTGACCTGTTTCAGTACTTGAATTACCGCCTGAGAACAATGCACCGTATGGGCCATAGTCTCTGGAGTCTTTAGCTGCATTTGACGAATCGATGAATGCAACTTGAGTATATCTTCCGTATCTACCCATACCATTTGACTTATGAAGTCTTGCATCGTATTCGATTGTGTAGCCGTCAGCACTTGTTAATTGTGCATCTGCAGGTAAAGTCAATGTTGCAGAATATGTACTGCTGCCATTAGCTTTAATTGAGAACTATTCACCCTTGTCATCACTCACTTGTGCAAGAGTTCCATTACCTGAAAAGCCTGTGATGTCACTTCCATCAAAGGTGTAAACAGGTGTTGCCGCGCTTGCTGTTACTGTCAAGCCTGCGAAAGCAGATGCTGACATAGCAGCGGCGCAAAGTAATGAAATTAGTTTTTTACTTTTCATTTCTTCTCTCCCTTTCTTTCCTTAACTTGTTTCCAAGTCTTGTTTAATTTAACAGGTATCGTATGTCGATTTAAGTAAATCTGCACAAACTCAACCCATCTATATGGTATATATTGTATCATATTTTTTTTGTATGTGCAATATTATTAAGAAACTTTGAATGAAAATATTGCACAAAAAAGCACATAATTTTTTATTCAAAATGCAAAATTCAAGTTGTACATTTTTTATTTTTGTAGATTATTTTTACCAAAAAAGACCGCTTTTCGCGGTCTTTTTAGTGGGTTATTTGATACTCCATTTGCGAGCTAAATTTTATTCTGTGTATTGGTCTGCACTGAATATTTCTATATTATCAAACGATATAGAACCATATGCCTTTTTACCATACTTAAAATACAATCCCGACATTCCCGTTGCATCTGTATCAGCCATATCAACTTCACCGTCAAAATAAGTCTTACTTGAGTCAAGCGATTTTGCCACTACATTTACTTTGTGTGTTGTAAAATCGCAAACTGCAACTACCGATATCCATTCATTATTTGGAATTGTTGTCGTTTGTCCGTTTATTGTGGTTGTACCGTCCTTTGCTTGATTTAAATACAAAACATATCCGCCTGTACAACCATAATTTTTATTTCCACCATTATAAGTTATATTTCCCGAATGAACAGCAAATTCATTTGGGTCAGTATTTGCGGTTGTAAACTTAATATTCATTGCATATACAAGTCCATTATCAGATGTATATGTTTCTCCGAATGATTTTTCTCCGGCTCTTGAACTGGTATTTGCTCCAAATTTCAAATAATTGCCAAGACCTGAACTTTCATCATAGGCAATCGACATTGCATCTTGTTGATTCGCACTAATCCATCCATTAGCTTGCAATGTTGATGTTGTTAATGTTTTGAATGTTTCATGATACAAGTAATCATATTTATCCGGTACAGATTCTGTAAATACCGCAGTAAACTTCGCACTGTCATGCGCTCTTACAGTAAGTTCACTTGTGAATGCAAAGTTTTTCTTCACTATCGTCCTTACGCCAAGCCAAAAGTTCATAGCCTTCATTTGCAGTAGCAGTCAAAGTCACCATATCATTCATATCTACTGTTTTTCAGTAACTCCTGCCTCTCCTATATATGCACTTCCCATTGCGCTGTCACTTGAGTCTACTGTAATTGTCTTTTTAGGAAGATCCTCTTGTTCAAGCTTTCCTATCTTCAAATCAGATATTTTAACATCAACCGCAGCTTTACTTCCCGCTAACAAGAAATAAGTAAGCTGTGTAGGTGAAACCGCACCAAATGTGCTGTAGTTACTTAATTCATACGTAACAGAATCGAAGCCGTCTATTTGAATAGTACCTGTTCCGTTATCCATATCAAGAATATATCTTACGGTTGACCATTTACCCTTATTTATTGAGCCTACTTCTTTATTGTCAGCTTTAATTGAGCCGTTACTTGCTATATTAAATAGTGTAATTGACTGTTTTCCTCCCGGATTTCTATCATCTACACCGTCTGTCAAGCCAACATTAAGATTTCCACCCGAAACATATGACAAATCCATTTCTATAAGATATTTTCCGCTTGTGCCTATTACGGTTTCCGATGAATCTTCCGCCAAATCAAACTTCTTCAAAGCATAGAATGAACCATCTGAACTATTATCTGCTTTCTTACCTGTAGATGCAACTTCTGCATATCTTCTGCTTATTACATCATCTGCACTTTCTGCACCAAGCTTTCCTGTATTTACAGCACTACCTGCAATAGCCCAATTACCGTTTCCTGCTAAATCCTCATCGCCGCTATAAGTTTTACCTTCATAATTAAAGTCTTCTGATATAATCGAACTCTTCATTGTTATAGGTTCATATACAGATGAATATGTATCCGGATTATCTGTATCAATTATCAATCCTTCATCGCCACCCGCATCTTTGGCTCTGTAAACTACTGCAGTATATGTATCACCTTCAGCAAGAACAAGACCGTCTGTTGAAGTTCTGAACTCTTTAATTGTTTGTGTTCCGTTTACAGTGTTGTCAACTTGCGCATTTGCATAGATTTTACCCTTTTCTGTTCCGTCGGAATTTTTAATGGTAATAACTACAATACCGTATGCACTCATATCCTTTTCAGATACCGAATGTTTCAAAACATCAACAGATTGTATTGTTCCATCTTCTGCAAATACTACATTTTTTATAGTAGTAGGATATTTTGTAGGTAGCAACGAAACATATACATCAGGATATGCCTTGTTAGGTGCAGCACCTGCTTTTACAACAGTTTCAGAAACTTCATACGGTGTTGCATTTCTCATACCTGTTACAAGAGGTTTTATTGCATTTGCTTCCACCTCTGTAATTACTGACTGAGCCTTGTTATTTTGAAGTTTTAATGCCTCTTGCATAAATAAGTATGCACCATTATCAGCACCGGCATCATTAGGTGAGTACCGTCAATTCCGCCGCCTCGTACTCCACGGAAATAGTAGTCAACTGCATTTTTCTCATAAACTTCAGAACCACGTATTTCCTTTACCTTTGCTCCGGCTGCTTTCATCCAATCAAGCCAAGGTTGATTTAAGTCAATAAATACTACATCCTTTGCTCCGTTCGCAGTAATACCCTTTGTAATAACTGTATCTGCATACGCATAACCTGCATCTAATCCATCTGACGTTGCCTTAGCAACAAAGTTATCTGCTTCTGTTTTTCCGCCTGTTATAAGCACTTCTGTATAATATTGTGCAGCTTTGCTAAATCCGTTAAGTGTTGATTTCCATGTATTTGTTTCTGCATCAAATTGGTCTGTGTTATGACGGTCAATAGGTCCTACATAAATCGTTGTTGCTCCTACAGAATGAGCCTTTTCATAATACTTCGGTATTGCTTTTAAATATCCCAAAGGTCCGTCATCCTTATGGTTATGTCCGTATTGAACATATACAAAATCGCCCTTACCGATGTTTGCATTTGCCATATTCCAGTGTGCAGAATCAGTTGCATTTATACCTCCGTCACCTTGATTGGATATAGCAACTCCTGTCGGCAAATATTTCGATAAGAATGTACCTGTTCCGCCATAGTTTTGTAGCGGGAAGAACGGTTGTAATGCAGCATAATCACAGCCTGTTGAATCTGTATACATCCAAACAGTAGGACACGCTTCAACTTCTTCAACTTCTATCGCTGAAATTGCAACATTGTCACCAACTGCTACTACATTTAGCATATCATCAGCATATTTAAAATCTTTTGCTCCGTCACGTCCTTTTATGTATACGTTTTGAAGTGTTGCAGTAAATTTAACTTCCTTTTTGTTTCTCCTGCGGCAATTTTTTCTTCTGTTATAATAGGATGACGTCTTTCAGAAAATACAGTTGCAACAGCGTCTTTTGTCTGATTCAATCCCGTAACATAAACTTTTACTTTATAATAATGGTCATTTTCCGCATCCATACTGAAACGAATAGGATAATCACCCTCTATTGCAGGCTCGCCTTTTATCGGAGCACCGCCAACAGCCCCCAAAAAGTCATCTGTTGCAGATGTAACCGTATTCTTTTTACCTGAATTTACAACAACAACCTGTCCTTCTTGAGTATCTATACCATCGATATGAGTTCCTACTTCATATGCCTTTTCATCAGTTCCTAACAAACCAAACTTTTTACCGTCAGATGTCTTTGTGGTGTTTGTTGAATATGCGGTATCTTTTGTTACCGAATAATATCCTGTAGCCACATTATCGCTGTCGCCAAAGTCAAACTTCCACATTTTTCTCGGAACATTTACAGGCTCGATAAGCAACGGACGCATATTTTGCAAACTGTCCCAAAGCATTATTCTTGCACCTGAAGGTACGTTTATTTTACTTCCGTCATACACCTGCTGATAATCAAGTTTTTGCAATGTACCATTATCAGAATCGTAAGATGCAATAATCGCATATGCATTACTCGATGAATGAATTGTTGCAGTATTACCGTCAAGCGTTACTGCATAGTTTCCGCCTGTGGTATCGTCTGCACTTGCCGTCATAGGCAATACGATACTTCCGCAATCATTGCCGTTGACAATGCCGCACAAAGCAATTTTTTAGATTTTTTTTCATAAAACCTTCTCCTTTTTTATAAATTTCCTCTCTCAAATTTGCCGTTATAAATTATATTATCATATTCTCTCAAAAGAAAAGCAGATTAATAAAAAAAGTAGTTTTTTTATTAAATCTGCTCTGTTTTTTACTTTTTCTTTCTAAGCATTGCACCCTCGCAAACAGGCTGTGCCGTTTTAAACTTAACTATCTGCTCCGCATGGTTTGCAACTTCGATTTCGTTACCGTTTTCGTCGCACATACTTTCAACCGTCTGTACGAAAAACGGTTTCATAGGCTGAATTATCTCTATTTCGTCCCCCTTAAAGAAACGGTTTCTCTGCGTAATTGTCGCAATACCCGTTTTTTCATCATAATCCTTTACTATGCCGATAAGGTCATAATCTCTGATATACGAACTTGACGTGTAAACCTGTGAATTTTCATCCGGCTTGCCGAAATAAAAACCTGTTGTATACGGTCTGTGACTGACCTTGCAAAGCTCTTCATATTCCGCTTCATTAAACACATAATTTTCGGGATCGGCACAATATCTGTCAATCTCACGTCTGTATGCTCCGACAACCGTTGCAACATAATAAAAGTTTTACTCTGCCCTCGATTTTAAGGCTCGCAATACCGCTTTGCACAAGCTCAGGTATATGACGGATTGTACACAAGTCCTTTGAATTAAATATAAACGTACCTCTTTCGTTTTCAAACACGTCCATATATTCACCCGGTCTTGTTTCCTCGACAAGTTTGTAATTCCATCTGCACGGATGTGCGCAAGCACCATGTTTGAGTCACGTCCCGTCATATAGTTTGACAAAAGACATCTGCCAGAATACGATATACACATAGCGCCGTGTATAAATGCTTCAAGCTCCAAGTCCTCAGGAATTTTCTTTTGAAATTCCGCAATTTCTTTAAACGACATTTCTCTTGCAAGCACGACACGCGTCGCACCCATCTTGTACCACTTTATTGCCGAGCGATAATTAATGTTATTTGCCTGTGTACTTACATGAATAGGTATTTCCGGTGCAAGTTCCTGCATCATATCAAACAATCCCAAATCTGCCACAAGCACTGCGTCAAAGCCGTAATTCTTTATATCTTTGACAAACTCCTCAAATTCTTCAATATCATCATTATGCGGAAGAATATTTGCGGTAAGGTACACTTTTTTGCCTCTGTCGTGAGCGTACTTTATACCCTCCTGCATATCTTCCTTTGAAAAATTTTCCGCCGCAACACGCAGCGAAAACATTTCACCGCCGATATACACCGCGTCCGCACCGTAATCTATCGCTGTTTTCAATTTCTCCAAGCTGCCGCCGGGAGCTAAAAGTTCTGGTTTCTTCATAAATATATTCCTACCCTTTATTATTTCTTTACCGATATTGTAACACCGTCACCAAGCGGTAAAAGCGATGTTTCAAGTTCCTTATGCTCCATAAGCATATCAATATATTTTCTAAGACGTTTAACTATTGTGATTTTTCTTCTCACAACGTGGTTATCATCCGCTGTCATTCCCTTGTAAAGCACATTGTCGGAAATAAGCACACCGCCTTTTTTCAGCAATCTCACGCACTCGTCAAGCATATAAATATAATGTGCTTTCGGACCGTCAAGGAATATCATATCAAAAACTTCATCATCGTCAATATACGAAAGATAATCCTTTGCGTCTGCCTCAATAACCGATATTTTTCCCGCATATCCCGAAGTTTTAATATTCTCCCTTGCGATACGCACCATATCTTCGTTACATTCAAGTGTTGCTATTTCGCAGTCATCATCTGTAGCCTGTGCCATTAATATAGAAGAATACCCAATCGCACAACCTACTTCAAGTATTTTTTCGGTTTAACCGTTCTGCACATCACCGACAAAAACCTTGCCGTTTCAGGCTCTACTATCGGAACACTGTTTTCTTCCGCATATTTTTCAAGCGAGTGCATAAATTCATCGTTATGCACTGTTTTCGCACGCAAATATTCCGTTATATACGGCGGAACAATCGCGTCTTTATCATATTCTATCATTTATCAAACCTCTTTATTGTTTTAAACTGTCTTGATTTTCAATCGCACTGTCATCGACCGAAATATTTTGCTCAGTACTCTGCATTGCCGCAAGGTGTTCTTCATATGTCTTTGAAAAGATATGCGAGCCGTCCTTGCCAAGAACAAAGTAATACGCATCGGTTGCCTCCGGATAAAGTGCCGCCTCTATACATTCCGTTCCCGGATTGCATATAGGGCCTATTGGGAATCCCGCATACATATATGTGTTATACGGCGAATCTATCTGCGTGTCGGCAATAGAAAGTACAGGCTTTCTTTCACCTAAAATATACTGTACCGTTGCACACGATTGGAACTTCATACCCGAGTTTCTTCTATTATAAAATACTCCCGCAACTTTTGCTCTTTCCGTTCCGCTGTCCGTTTCACGTTCAACGATTGACGCCATAGTTATAACTTCATCAACCGTCAACCCAAGCTCTGTCGCACGTTCATAATACTCCGGTTTAAACTGATTGTCAAATGCCGCAAGCATTAAATCAACAATATCGTGTGCCGACATTCCGTTCGGAATTTCGTACGTTGCAGGGAACAAATACCCCTCCATACGTCCGTCACGTTCAGGCAAGTTTTTCAAGAACGCATAATCATAATCGTCTGGATTTAAAGCCGCATAAAAGTCCTGCCAGCTTACAATGCCTGCCTCATCAAGTTTCTGTGCTATCTGCTTGATTTCATAGCCCTCCGGTATTGTAATTTTCGCAGCCTCACGGCTCGGCGTTATTATAAGATTAAGTATGTCACTGTAACTCATTCCGTCATCAATCGTTGCCGCACCCGGCTGAAAATTACCGTCATATCCGCCGAGCTTTGACTGCACCTTAAACAAAAGCGGATACTTTATTATGCCGTTGTCCTTTAACAGTTTTGCAACAGATGACGTACCGTCACCTTCTGCAACCTCTATTCTCTTACTTCCTTCTTCTATTGAAACACCAAGGCTGTCGCTTAATAGTATGCCCGTTCCCGCAAGACTCAAAACAACTATAACAGCTATGATTATCACAGGCACTTTCCATTTGCCGTAACCTGTTTCATGCACCTTTACTGCCACAAAAGTGTCCTCCTTATTAATACATATTACTGCTATTCTATAACAAAATACACTTTTCGTCAAGTTTTGCGTTTTTTTTGTCAATTTATACGATAACTTTTCTTTAATTTTTACATATTCATAATTGAAAATTTTGAGAAAGTATTATATAATATTAATATGAGATTATTTTTAAGGAGGAGTTATCAATGGGATACAAGGAAACCTACAACCGTTGGCTTACAAGCGACGTGGTTGATGATGACACAAAAGCAGAGCTTAAATCTATTGAAAACAACGAAAAAAGAAATAGAAGAAAGATTTTATCGTGAACTTGAATTCGGTACAGCCGGTATGAGAGGTATTATCGGAGCGGGTACGAACAGAATCAATATATATAACGTAAGACGTGCAAGTCAAGGTGTTGCGAAATACGTTCTTTCAAACGGTGAGGACGCCGCAAAAGCAGGTGTTCTTATTGGTTACGATACACGTAATTTTTCACGCACATTTGCTGAAGAAACAGCTAAGGTTCTTACCTGTGCGGGTGTAAAGACTTATCTTTTTCCTATCGTTCATTCAGTTCCGGAAGTTTCATTCGGTATTCGTGAACTTGGTTGCAGTGCCGGCGTTATGATTACCGCCAGCCACAACCCTAAAGAATACAACGGTTACAAGGTATACGGTCCCGACGGCGGACAACTCCCTCCGGACGCGGCTGATGTTGTTGTTGCCGCAATCGACAGCTACGATATATTTGACGACGTTAAGTTTATTTCGCTTGACGAAGCAAAAGAAAAAGGCTTGCTTGAAATCGTAAGCAGTGACCTTGACGAAAAATTCCTTGACGTTGTTCAAACACAACAGCAAAATCCCGAGGCAGTAGCAGAAGTTGCAGATACATTCAAGCTTATCTACACACCTTTCCACGGCACAGGCTCAAGACCTATCAAGGCAATACTTAACCGTATGGGCTTTAAAAATGTGCTTGTCGTTAAGGAACAGGATACAGAGGACGGTAATTTCCCGACTGTTAAGTCACCTAATCCGGAGGACAAGGAAGGTTTTGAAATCGCTATAAAAATGGCAAAGGAAAATGACGTTGACGTTATCATCGGTACAGACCCCGACTGTGACAGAGTCGGTATAGTTGTTCGTGACGCCGACGGCATATACAGAACACTTACAGGCAACCAAACAGGTGCTTTGCTTGTTGAATACATACTTTCATCAAAGAAAGCCAAAGGCACTCTGCCTGAAAACGGCGTTGTTATCAAGACAATCGTTACAACAGAGCTTGCCGCCGCAATCGCTCATTCATACGGTATCGAAATTATGAACGTGCTTACAGGCTTTAAGTACATAGGCGAAAAATGACAGAGTTCGCAAAGACAGGCGACCATACATATCTTATCGGCTTTGAAGAAAGCTACGGTTATCTTGTAGGTACTCACGCACGCGACAAAGACGGCGTTGTTGCGACAATGCTTATCGCAGAAATGGCTGCTTACTACAAAACAAAGGGTAAGTCACTTTACGAAGCACTTATGGATATATACAAGAAGTACGGATATTATTCAGAAAAGACAGTTTCATTTGTAATGCCGGGTAAAGACGGTATGGAAAAGATGTCACAGTTACTTACAGACCTACGTCAAACACCGCCGACAAAAGTTGCAGGTATGGACGTTGTACTTTACACCGACTATCAGTCACAAACAATTAAAGATACAAAGGGCAATGTTTCACCTCTTAAAGGTTTGCCTAAGTCAAACGTATTGAAGTACAACCTTTCAGACGAAAAGACTTACTTTATCGTAAGACCGTCGGGAACAGAGCCGAAAATCAAGTTGTATCTCGGCACATTCGCAGAAAGCTTTGAAACAGCCGAAAAGACTATCGAAAAAGTTCTTGAAGATTGCAAAAAACAACTTGGACTATAAACCAAAATGCCTTTCTCAAAGAGAAAGGCATTTCAGATTGTAGACAAAACCGTTATGGTTTTGTCTACTTTGTTCTTGGGTGTTTGAGGTGCAACCTCAATTTATAATCATTTTTGGCGACCTGTGCGGCAGAAATGGCTTAAAATCTAAAGTTTCGACTTTGGAGGAACTTTATGATTTTTTTCTCTAAAAAACACTCAAAAATTACATCACAAGATGTGATTTTTTGGAGCTGTCGACATTTTGTCGACAGACTCATTAACTTGTGGTATCATTAAATTATATTACACTTTGGGGTGATTGCAATGGGGAAATCATTTAATCAAAAGCTGAAATTACTGTACATAATGCAGATGTTAAAGGAAAATACAGACGAAAATCACGCAATGTCCGCAAATGATATTATTTCGGCACTTGCCAAGCAAGGTATAAGTGCCGAACGCAAGAGCATTTATGATGACATTGAACGGCTTAAATTATTCGGTTGCGATATTTTGAGCAGAAGAAGTGAGCCGAAAGGATATTATCTTGCGTCAAGAGATTTTGAAATTGCAGAATTGAAGTTATTGGTTGACGCAGTTCAATCTTCAAAATTCATTACAGAAAAGAAATCAAATCAGTTAATTCACAAAATCGAACAGCTCGCCAGCCGTCATGAGGCTCAAACGCTTCAAAGACAAGTCGTTGTTTCAAACAGAATTAAGACGATGAATGAGAGTATCTTCTATAATATAGATAAACTTCATTCCGCAATATCTTCAGATGTTAAAATCACTTTCAAATATTGTTCATGGACGCTTGCCAAAAAGCTTGAACCGAAAAAGGACGGTGCAAATTACACCGTAAGTCCGTATATTTTGATATGGGACGATGAAAATTACTATCTGATTGGTTTTGATGATGATAGCAAAGAAATACGCCATTACCGCGTAGACAAAATGCTTAACATAACAATAACCGCCGAAAAACGTGACGGCGGTGACCAATTCAGCAAATTCGATATAGGAAACTATTCAAAAAGAACATTCGGTATGTTTGCAGGTGACGAAAACACACTCGAAATTGAATTTGACAACAACCTTATCGGTGTTGTTATGGATAGATTCGGCAAGGATATTATTTTAAACTCAAATACCGAAAATACGTTCGTTGCCAAATTAAATGTAAATATCAGTTCACAGTTTTACGGTTGGCTTGCAGGACTCGGAACAGGTGTAAAAATCCTTTCTCCGCAGTCTGAAGCCGAAAAATATTTAAAATATATTAAGGATATATCCTCAAAATATACACATTTTTGATGTTTTGTTATATTGTATCCTGTAAGCATATAACTGTTAATACATTTAATGGTTATTTTTTCTTTCACTTTTCATAAAAAACATTTCGTATTAATCGGATTTTTTATCTATTTAATGGTATTATTATTCATTTTGTTGACAAATCAATCGACTGTGATATAATGTAGCCAATGTACAAAGTTGTGCATTTATTTTTATACCGCCGGGTATAGAAATAACGTATCTGGAAATAATCATATTGATATTTCCGAAGGATAGGAGGTTTTTACCATGAAACAATTTTCTTATACAATTCAAGGTGAACACGGACTTCACGCCAGATGTGCCGGCAAACTCGTACAAAAAGCACAAAATTTTACGTCGAACATTAGCATTGAATATAACCAGAGAATTGAAAACTTAAAAAGACTTTTTACAATAACTTGTCTTGGCATCAGTAAAGGTGATTTCGTTACAGTCAAAGTTGAAGGTAACGACGAAACTGAAGCCGCAAATGTTCTTGAAAATTATTTTAAAGAAAATCTTTAAAGACAAAAAGCACGTCTGATACAGTCGTGCTTTTTGATTTGTTTACACAAAAAAATCGAAACAAGCATAACCTGTTCCGATTGGAGCTAATGGGGAGTCGAACCCCCGACCTACTGATTACGAATCAGTTGCTCTGCCAACTGAGCTACACCAGCGAAAATGAATATAAGAGAGAGCCGAAGCTCTCTCTGTAATATTTTTAGTTAAACAAACTTTTAGCAATCGTGCTGACTGCTTTTCCGTCTGCTCTTCCCTTAACTTTCGGCATAACGTATTCCATAACCTTACCCATGTCTTTCATGGAGGTTGCTCCTACTGCTTTAACGCCTTCTTCTACAATCGGACGTAGCTCGTCCTCTGTAAGCTGTTTAGGAAGATATTCCATCAAGCATTCCATTTCCTGTTTTAACTGAGAGATTAAATCCTCTCTGCCACTCTTTTCATATTCAGGAAGAGAGTCCTTGCGTTGCTTTAATTGCTTTGCAATTACCTCCAAAATATCCTCGTCATCAAGAGTTACTTTGTTGTCCTTTTCAACCTGCAATATTGCAGTACGGACAAGTTGTACTGTATTTTTGCGTACAGTGTCTTTGTTTTTCATTGACGATTTTAGATCTTCTGCTAATTTTTCCTTTAAAGACATTATCGTCATCTCCTTATGTTGCTAATTAAAAAATTAGAACTTTCTTTTTCTTGCAGCTTCTGATTTCTTTTTACGCTTTACGCTTGGCTTTTCATAGTGCTCACGCTTTCTGATTTCAGACATGACACCTGACTTAGCACATTGACGCTTGAATCTGCGAAGTGCGCTATCTAATGATTCATTATCTTTTACTCTTACTTCAGACATTGTTTCCCCTCCCTCCGGCAAGTCAATTCTAAAAACGGACTTGATGGACTCAGTTATACACTGTTTGTACAACAATATCTATTATACCTTATTTTACATAGATATGTCAAGATATTTTAGTGATTTTTATAAAGATTTGTTTGTTTTTTTAGCTGCCGACAAATTTATCGGCAGCTATATTTATTATTTCAATGTTTTTGACAAACGATACATCACTACGCAGGTCCAAAGTTTTGTATCATCAAGCCCCAATCCGCTGCCTGTGCCGACAATTATACCGTTATCCACGCACCACCGAACAGCCTCTTTTGCCCAGTCGGGCATATTATCATCGATATAATTATAAATCATAGGATTTTCGATTTTGTAAACCTCATTCTGCAAAACATCAACTCTTGCAGTCTGTTCCGAAATCATTTGTTTTAATTCTTCATATTGCGACATTGTAAGTTCCTCCTCCATTTTTTCGCCGACTATCGCGTCACTTATTGCCTCGGCAATTCTGTCTGCGCCGACTTCATTATATAAATCCGCGTCCGATTCGGTGTCGACAAAGCACACTTCTATAAGCATCGACCTCGCATTACTTCTGCGAATGACATACAAATTTGAGCCGTTTTTATACCTCTGTTTATAAACCCAAGCTCCGCCATATTTTCACATACCAGCTCCGCTTGTTTAAAAACTTCTCCGTTATAGGTATAAACCTCAGTTCCTCTGCCGCCGCCGCTGTTAAAGTGTATCGAAACGAACAAATCAAGCGGCTGTGCATTTGCTTTATCAACAATCTTTTTCAAATTTCCGCTTACCGTAGAAGAATAATCATCAGTGCAATCAACCACCGTAACACCTTTTGCCCTGAGATACTCCATTACTTTATAACCGACTCGGCGCGTTTCGTTGCTTTCGTTAAGGAATCCGACCGCACCGCTGCCGACTGTACCGCTGACAGTGTGTCCGCAATTTATTCCTACTATCATATATCTCACTCCCCCATATATTATATTCACTCACTGTCCGCACTGTTACTGTCACGAATTTGGAGCAATATATCTTTTATTGATTTCGGCATTCGCGGGTAAATCACCGCCACATTTTCCAACACACTTATACCCTCATTCGCTACGTAAAACATAATAACTATTTCCCGAATTGCAACATTGTCACCTGTAATCTGTTGCAGAACATTTGAAAGTGCTACTATAATTAATATAGTAATCTTTTTTGAGTAATCCTTTAAACCCAATCTCACTTGACATTGTTTTTTTGTATAAATTGCTTTAATAACACCTGTCAAACAGTCAACACCATTATCACCAACAGTGCCCACAAAATACTGTCCCATTGACCGAAAATTGCGGCGAAATATCCGCCCACAATTCCGATAACCGTACTTGTCCAATTAAAAATCTTATCCATAAATTACTCCTCCGTTTTATTTATTTTCAGCTTGATTTTTTAACTCCGCCACCGTTTTTACAACCTCGATCGGCTCTTGGAAACCATAACTGCAAAGTGCATTATACATTTCATAAACATCGCTGATTATGTAGTCAAGTCCCGGATAATTAACTGAATTGCTTTTTTCTAAACCTCCGGCCACCCACTTCAGCAAATCCGTCACACGATAACTTGCATCTTTACCATTTACAATATCATTCGTGCCGACTTTTCCGCTTACAAGTTCATTTATTGCCCCAACAAACGAATCTCTGTTATTCGTTTTGAGAGCGTCAAGCGTGTTCAATCCATCAAATTTGATTATACCAGCATATATTTCGGCAACTTCCGCTTTCATATATGTTACATTCATCTTTGCAACATTACCCGATTCAGGCTGTTCCGTAACCTCCAAGCCCAAAGTACCGTTATCGCAGTCATATAACAAATTAATCCACTTTTCTCCTTCTTCACCTTTTTCCGCCGAAAACGAGGCAGAAATCGGTGCTGTTTGTATATATGCACGTCCGTCCCTAAAAATTTTAGTCTGCACGGGTAAGCTGTTTATCGTTACTGTACCGTTTCCGTTTCCTGCATTTATGTTTATAATAAAATCAGACTTTTTCAGACTGTGTGTTATCTTATGCGTAATATTCTTTTCTCTTCCGTACAACTCGGTTTTGTCTGCTTTTTCAAAAAATCTTGACTTGTTTTCTTCATTATCTGCCTGTCGCTCCATTTTTTCATATTCGATACGACCGCTCAATTCATCATCCGCCTCTTGACGCGAATTTACCTCGTTTGAAATTTTGATTTCAAGCGAATTGTCCGCTTTCTTTCTGTCCGACGTTTCCTTTGTTATTTTCTCAGTCAAATCATTACCTATATTCACACGTTGATTTATTTCTTCACTCAAATTATCCTCTAACGCATTATATTCGTCCTGCACCGTCTGAAAATTCGATTTCACCTGTTGCCACCATTTTTTCAGCAAAGTTTTTCCGTCAAAATTAAAATCTAATTTCATTCTTATTCTCCTTCCACCAATATCCTTTTACCGTTAATACACAACACACCGTTACTGTCCTGTGTAATAACATTATCCCCCACAATCAATTTTTCCGTTTCAAAATCACCCTTAAAATTCATATTGCCCTTGTCCGTAATATTCACAGCCGAATTACCGTTGTTGTCCGTAATATTAAACACAAACTGACCGTTCACATTGCCAATCTGCGTTTTTACGTCACCGCCCGTTGACACCTCAATAATGTCCGATAACAACGAAACCGTACCGTTTTCACCGTCTATTTTCATTCCGGACTGTGAAATAACACCGCTTACCGATTTCGCCTTGACTTTACCGCCTGTTGTCGATACTTTTTGTAACGTTTTGCAAGAGTTCCTATTTGTTCAAGATAAAAAACAAATCCTTTTTTACCCTGCCGACAGATATAACGGTATCGTCACTTTGATAAGGATAATATTCAAGCCTTATGACGCGTTCTCTAATCTCGTTTCCGCGGTCGATTACAGTCACCGTATCACCGATATTAATTTTCTCGTCCGCATAATCCGCCAGCTTTGAAATATCAGCATATCCGCCTGTTATATTAACACAAGGCACGTCAATTCTTTCCTCATTTTCGCTGTCAAACTCCCACTGTGCACGTCTTAATATTTTACTCGGTTCAATATAATCGGTATAATCACGATACCCCTCACGAACACCGTAAATATCGGCGTTTTCACTTATAATATACTGCTTTCCGCTGTTCACACTTCCGATATGTGCGTCATCTTTTCCGTAAGGGTACAACTTCGTCACCATATCGGTTATATCCCTTTCTATCGAAATATCTTTCATATTCTTTGAAAGGTCAAGCCTTAAACAGCTTTCACTGCCTATACGCTCCACAAGGGCAATCTTGTAATTGTCGGCATAAATCTCGCCTTTACCGCAGTTTTCGATAAGAGCCTTAACCGCCTCATACGGATTGGTCTTATCCATAGAAAAGAAATCAATCTTAAAACCGCTGTAATCAACTCGTTTCAATCCGACTTTTGTCAATTCACTGTCCGTCATAATCGAAAACTTCGTATTTTTAAATATCTGCCCCAAAACATAAGACGGAGTTTTTCCGATTAAATCGGGAATATTTTGAATATGTATGTTCGACGCGTCCGCATTGTAGACGTGACTGCATTCCGCCGCAATAAAATTCTTTTCACCGATTGTTTTTGACACCTTTATAATTCTGTATGCCTGACCCTCGCATACAACGATTTTATTTTCACTTATAATTTCCGACTTCTCGTTTATCGGATACGAAAAATCAAGCCTGCGTTCACCGTTTATTTCATATGTAACACGCACATCATACGCATCACCGATTACAATACCCTTGTCAAACGTGACACTGTTATACGGTAATATTCTAAGCATTTCCGTCACCCCATTCCAAGTCGTCAAAATGTTCACCGTACATAAAATACGGTGTATATGAAATTTCAACCGTCATATTCTGACTGTATGAATTTACGATATGAAGTTTGTTTCTTCCGGACGGAAATTCAAAAAAATCACCCGACACCAATATATTTCCGCTTGTATTTTTGACATTTTGTTTTTCAAAATCAATCGTTGTCTGACCGTTTGACATAAACGCAAGCAATTTGCCGTTCATAGACAGAGTTACATTTCTTGCACTCGCTCCAAGCTTTACAATCGGTCTTACAGGTCTGTCACCGAAATTGTATACACTTATATCACCGCTGCCGGAAATATTAAATTTAAACAAACACGAAATATCAACAGGTATATTTGCACCTAACATAAAAGGCATTTCCAAAGTCGGACCGTCCGTATTAAAAATACACTTGCAAAACGGTTCTGCCCTGAATGACACCTCCATAACAGCCTTACGACCGCTGTGTTCAGGCATATATATAACCTCTTCCGACACTTTCCCCCGCCATTTTGAAAATGGCATATCATCAAAAAATCAACTCACCCTCACCGCAAAGCCACAGAGAAAGCAAAGACAGCTTCCTCTGTATTTCCGCAAGATTATCGGCATATATGTTAAACGTAACCGTGAATATCCTGTCATTATAAAACTCACGTCCGAAAGGATTAGCTTTTGAAAAATCATATCCGCCGTCACGGTACGGCAAATCGACAATATTCTCTTTTACGCTCGGCAATATCGGTCTTGATTTAGTCCTCACCGTCACACCGAAATCGGAAGAATGACGGTCTTTAAATATAAAACCATTCCTCATATAATCCCCCTTTAATTGTAATTACCGTATGATACAGCCAGTCCGACTCTGTTTTGAAGTGCGTTCAAAATATCACGGCTGTCCCCTCTTATGCTGATATTTCTGTTGTCAGAATAAGAATTTGACGATACCTTAATCGACTTTATCGCACTTATAGTCTGATTGAACAACGATGTAATCACACTTTGCATATTCTTTACGTCAAAATTCACGCTTTTCACGATTTTTTCTATATTCATTCCGTTTTTTCGATAGTTGCAAGAAGATATTTCTTATTTGCCTCAACGGTGTCATAGCTGTTTTCAAGACTTGTTAAAGTTGCGGTATGTGTTTTTGTAATTTGTACATTTCCTCTTCACGTTTTATCTTTTTTCATCTGCTCCTGCAAAGATTTGTATGTATCCATACCTTTTGAGTAACCGCATTTTTGTATATGCTCAATTTGTGTGATATTTCGGACTTTGACTCGTTCCTGTCCTCAACCTCCCACTTCGTGCCAAGTGCCTTTTCTTCACTTGAAAACTGTTCTTTCAGATTATTTATGTATTCCTTTTGCTTATCAAGAAGTGCGTCCGTTGCCTCTATTTTTGCATTATACAAATTCAAAACCGCATACATAGTATCGTCACTGTATTCCTGCCAACCTACAAAACCGCCGTCATACATTTCCTGAATACGTTCGATACTGCGTTCGTAAAACTGAATATGACTGTCGCCTGTTTCGTCCCAATCATCATATGTATCGCGGATATTTTTCCAATTCTTCGCGTCACTTTTCCACTTTTCATAAACGGCATAATTCTTTTCATTCTCAAGCTTGCCGATTTTCAAATCGACATCGGCTTTGTACTCATAGAAATCCTCCCAAATTTCTTTAATTTCCTCTGCCGAATATGCGGTTGAAGTAACCATTTCCGACACCATAGCATTATAGTTGTAAAGCTGTCTTTTGTACGATTCAATCTGCTCGTCAACGCCCATATCATTCACTTGCGCCTGATATTTAATCCAAGCGTCGGAATGTTTTTTGTAGTTTGAAAGTGCGGTTTCACTCGCCTTTTTTCTTCTTTCCAAATTTTCTTCTGCGACGCGAAAATCTCCTCTTGAATTTCTTTCACAACCTCGCTGTCATAACTGAATTGCTCCATCAATTCATTCCAAAGCCTTAATTCCTCTGTCGGAGATACATCGTTTGTTTTTTTGTAATGGTTTAAATCAGCCTTTTTTATTTCAAACATTTCATTGTTTTTGCCGGACGCATAATGCGGAATACCCATACCGTTCATTATCGCCTTTGTTTCGTCAGCCGTATAAACCTTGTCACCTTGCGACAGCGGAACAACCACATCACGCCCGCTAAACATCATAAGTCGCCCGTTATGCTCGATAAGCTCACGCGGATCACTTACGCCCCTTTCATCATTTACAACCGCCAAATCGCTTTTTGCATATTGTGTTCCGTCTGCCAGTTTCGGCATTCCCTGCACATTGTACTTAACAGTAACATTGACTGTTCTGTCCTTCAAACTGTTTATACTTGCTCTTGCCGAACTCACACCGCTTGCGGTATTGTCAACTGCGGTAATATTGATTTTTGCGTTTTTGCCGTCAAATTCACTCATTATTTTACCTGCCGATGAATTAAGTGTAACAAGTGCATTTTGTGCCGTTGCCAAAGCATTTATAAGTCCCGACGCGTCACCCGTTATGCTGACCGATAAATTAGCCGCCTCTGCCATAACTATACCTCCTCTCCGTAAAACATTCTCAAATGTTCGTTATCGTAATCCTCTGTATCTTCATTCAATCCGTCAAGCATTTTAAACAGTACCCACGGATTTTGTCTGCCAACTTCGTCAGGCAGTATGTGGTGGTACGTTAGGAACATCGTATAGATGTCCCTAAGCACCCCGCTGCCGCCTGACGTTACTCGTTTTTGAAGAAAGAGCGTCAACGTAAAACCCCCAAAGTGCAAGACACATCTTTGCACGTTCGTTCACGTCAACGGAATCGATAATATCCTGAGTTGCGTCCGTACCCTCAAACATATAGTCAAGTGCATCTCTGCAAATGCTGAGCGGACCTTTCTTATTTTCATCATTATGTGCGTCATTAATAATGCACATCGCCTCAAAGTCAAACGGCTTTGAAACGTATTTAACCTTATCTTTTACAAATGTTAATGTATGTTGCATAATTTTCTCCTTATACCGTCTGCGGATAGTAATTCATATCCGTAAACCACTTGTTTTCAAATTCATCTCTTGTGATATTTGACGGCAAATCGCTTTCATCAAAGTACGCATAATAATTGTTGTCAAAATCACGTTGTACCGCCGTGTATGTTGCCTTAGCGGTTTGCTTGTCGATACTTCCGCTTGACGGCTTTGTCTTTCCTCCAACATTCGATGCAAAACTGTATGAACCCTTGTAGTATCTTACATAACGGTACGAGCCGTCGGACTTCAAAATTCTCCATGCCACACCGAAATATACTGTTTTAACATCGTTTCCGACTTCAACCACACCGTTTTTTGCGTGTCAATCCACGCCACATTGCGTCAACCTCCGGCGGAATATCGGCATTTGTAATATCGTGTCCCAATTTTTCGATATAGCTTGACGCCTCATACGCACCGTTGTCCGCATCAAAAACATCACTGCCGCCGCTGTCGGTCGGTGCAATTTCAACCGTTCCTTTCAAATTATACGCTTCTCCGTATTCCGTTCCGCTAACGCTGTCCTCATTCACTTTAAAAAAAGTATACTTGTCCACACCTATTGTAGGTAAAGGTTTCTTGTTCATAATTTTTCCTCCATTTTTTCATATTTTGTCTTAAAGAGATATATTTTTATAACGTAAAATACTTCTGAAATCTCATTGTCTTATGATATATTTTTTTATCATTTTCGGGAATGTCCATAGACATCTCCCTCACCCAACTGTCTTTTGTCATTACTTCATTGACCTCTGCCGCCAAATCACTGCATTCTTTCGGAATTTCCGCCCATATGTCAATTTGAATATGCCCGTCTTGAATACTCGTCATTGTCGGCATAAAATCCGCCGCACTCCGTCACCGTATAATAACTTATAATCGGCAGATTATTAAAATTTTTCGGATATTGAAATACTGCCTTGCATTTAACATCACTGAGTGACTTTTCAGCCTCCGCATTAATATCAATCATATAATCACCCCTTTATCGCCTCTGCGATTGCAGACAATATTGCTTGCGTGTTTGATAAAAGTGCCGGCACAAGATACGGCTGTGCCGCCATTTTCGACGTACCGAATTCAACAAATACCGCATATTCCGTATCAGCCGATATAACCGCCGTATTTCCGCCGGGCTGTACATTAATTGATGACTGCAGCCGTCCCGTATCGACAGGGCAAAGACTTTTTGCACTTTCACATACCGTTTGAGCACCCTGACCGATTATATCCGCAAAATTATTTTCTATATTATTTGCAATATCCGAAAGTCCGTTATCATAATTAATATCAATCTGCATTTTTCTCACTCCGCATCATCGCCGTCATACCGAAATTCCAACATTCAGCCTTTATAATCTCAAAAAAATTCGTCACCGAATTTAGCATATCTGCCTATTTTTATAAGGTCTGTTTTGTCACAGAACACTTTATATTTTTTATTTTCGGTCAAACCGTATATACGGTTTTCGAGTTCATTTTCATATGGCTGAATATCACACACAACACTCCCCAAAAAGTGTTTTTTTCACCCTTTTTTCATATGTATTTTCACCGACTTCGTACACCTCGATTTCGGTGTCATAAAATCGTTCAAACGGATTTATCATCGGCAATCACCTCCGACGGCACTTTAACTTTTCTGCTGACAAACGGCTTTAGACGTATTGCATATTCTTTCAAATAATCATAGTTGTCGTCAGAGTATTCGACCTTCCTCTCCCCCCTCCGTAACCGACTTAACACCGCCGTTTTGATTTGCCGTATATCTCTTGACCGTAAGCGTCGGAATAAAGCTTACAATCTGTCTTGGCAGAACATCAATACGACAGTACGCCAGCACAGAATTAACAGTATCCTCAATCAAAAGCATAAGAACACCGTCCTTGTCATTGTCTTTAATTCCGAGCAGTAATTTCACCGCGTCAAGAATTTCATTTTTAGTGTCCCCCATTTTCAACACAGCCTTTCTGACCTATTCTTATTCGGCAGTTTTAAACACATAAATCGCACTCTTTTTATTTTCAAGCACAAATGCGTCATAATACACTCTGCCTTCAACCAGCCAGCCGTTGATTCCCGGCGGATTATCGTGGATTTTGTATTCCGACAATTTAACCGGAGAAGTCGTTGCGGCTTGATTTGTGATAATAAATTCTACGTTTTCAGGGAAGTAAGACTTCGGCACAACGATAAGCGGAATACCGTCAATCGTTCCGACTTGACCTTTAATCAAAATTTCCTGCGACATATCGCCGTTTCTGATAAAGCTCGAATCCTCCTTAATGTTCTTGTAAAAATCACTTGATACAAATGCACAACTTCCGACAAGCGGAACATTATTTTCAATAAGAGTTGTTGCACCGGTCAAAAATGCGTCATAAGCATTTGCCTTTGTCACCTTACCTGTAACGGTAGTTTTTGCCCCTTCGCAAATTTTCCCAAAACGATACTTGTCGATTTCAGGCACAACCACTTCTCTGATTTGTCTTTGAAGTGCCGCACCTGCCGCATTTGACATTTGAGTATCGTTATATGTCCCCTGTCAATAGTGAACGTGAAACTTCTGTCACGCGTCATAGTCATTTCCTGTACAGTGTTTTCGATTTCCTGCGGTGTACCGTATCTGCTTGTGCCTGATACCGAATAGTCGTTCATCTCTGCGGTAGGCACTGAATATACGTTTACCGTCTTAACACCGACAAAGTCGTAATCATTGTTTACCGCCGCCGAAGTCATAGACTCCCTTGCGAATTTTTCATCAATTTTTTGAGCATACTTACTTGCATAATTTATAGCCATTGTATTCATCCTTTCATAATCACGTTATTTATTACATTCCCAAACCGCTTAAAAACGGGTCTGTTAAATTTTCTTTTTCTCTTGAAATTTTCGGCGGAACACCCTTTAATCTTTCGGATAAACCGCTTTCGATTGCTTTCATATATTCTGCTTTAAATCGCTCGATATTTTCCGCCATAATGTCCTTGTCTGCATCTGCGACCATTCTTGCGAAATTCACAGGCAGATTTTGAGCCGCCAATTCCTTTGCCGCCTCAAATTCGGCTCTTTCGGATACATACTGCTGTCTTTCATTTTCAAAATCCTTTTGTCTTTTGTCCATTTCAGCCTTTGCTCTGTCCTCTGCCGACATTGTAGCCATCTTCGCGGCGTCCTCTCTTTCCGATACGATTCTGTCTGAAAAATCTTTTTCCCACGTTGCTTTTTCGTTTTTAATCGCCTCCGCAACATAGCCTGCAATGAGATTTTTTTAGTTCATCGTTTTTGTGTCCCCCCGTTTTCGTTTTTCGTGTCACCGTTTAGTGTCCCCTGTTTCTTCTTTTCGTCCATACTTTTTTTCCTTTCTTTACATTAAAATAAATCACTATGTTTTTTATTCTTGAATTATTCCTGTACATATTTTAATTTTTCGCTAAGCATTTTTTCTTTTGCGGCAAGCTGTGCCTCTTCCTTCGGATCGCCCACAAATGAAAGCTGTGATAAAAAGAGTTTCGCTTGACGCAATACCGACTAAGTTGTTTACCATCTGTGAAATCTCCAACTCATTAACAGGCAAATTTCTCGTAAACACAACATCAATGCGATGTATCGGCACATACTCCATAGCACCTTTTAACGACAGAAAATTAACATACAATTCAAATCTCTGTTTTAAAGCTTTCGTCAAGTATCGCTCCTTGTTTCTGACGTGCTGTTCAAAACCCATAAGCTTATACTTAATCGCGACACCCGATAAATTTGTACCGAACGTCTGGTCTGATAAATCGGGAATCATAGAAAATCTGTGAATATCGCTTTTCAGACTGTCCTTTAACACTTCAATATCGCTTTCGGACATAACCTTTGAAAGATATTGAGCCTCCGCACCCTCATATCCCATCAAAATGCGTTCTTCCCTAAGTTTCTTCGCCTGCTCACTGTCAAGGTCGATACCGGTAAGGAATAAGAATGCGTCAACAAACTGTTCCTTGTCGTTAACTCTGTCCGACTCCAAAATATTGTAAGCGTCAATCAGCGGAATCATCTGTTCAAAATCACCTTGCTTTTTTCTTCATTGTTGCGATACTCCACCATAGGCATTTTACCGAAATAGTGGTGCTGAGAATTTGTCATAGTCATATGCAAAAAACTGTCCGCAGTGTTTTCATATGTATAAATCATCTCCCTGTCACACACAATACAGCAAACACCCGTAACCGCGCCGTCAATGTCACGCTTTTTTTGTAATAATGTATGCCGTACAGCGGAATTTCGCCAACGCCCGCACCGTATACAATAAACGTGTTGCTCGGCGGCAAACATACACTTTTCGGCTGTGATTGCTCGTCCGCATAAACCAATTCATAAGCTTTACCGAAAATGCTCATTGTCTTTTCAAATTCCGCGTCCAAACTCGGCATATCCTGAACGGCAAAGCAATTTTTAACCGCCTCAATATCGTATCCGTCCGAACAGCTGTACGCCACAGGATTGCCTACAAGATAGCTTTTTGCAATATCCACGATATACTTCGCGTGATTGCACACAATTTTGTTGTTCGCGATATTGTCGCTTGAACGTCTGCGTTCACAAATTGCGTGTTTGCCGATATAATAGTTGTAAAGTTTTTCGTATCGCTCCTGTTCAAGCGAATGTTTCCCAATCAGCTTAGCAAGCAACACCTCGTCTATACCATCCTTTAAAATATCCTCGTCAATTATCATAAATCAAGTTCACTCCTTTTAATTACCCTCGCTTTTTTTCTTTGTGATTTCGTCCTCAAGTGCATAACGTACCGCATCAATGGTGTGATTGTTCTTGTCGGGATAAACCGACTTAAATTCCCCCGTCCGTATCGCGTTCAAGCTCATATTCCGAAAATTCTCTTGTGACATTCGGACACCTTTCGGGATCAATCACGATTCTTTCAAGACTCTGCAAAAATCTGATACCGTACTCGATACTGTCCGGACCTTTCCTTGCACCGCGGACACGCAAACCGAACATTCGCAAATCATTGATACTTTTCGGCTCGGCACTGTCGCATACAATCAATTTATTAGCAAACCCTTTTTCAAAAATCTTTTCAGCCGCATTGTGATTTGTCATCCCTTTCGCGTAAATTTCGTCAAAGATAAACAACTTATTGTTGTGATAAAAACACACCACATACACAAACGGATCTGCCGCGAAACCGAAATCGACACCGCATTTAATATTGTCAAAACTTTTTACTTCCTCATCGCTAAGTTTTACAACTTCAAGATTATCAAAAAATTTCACCGCCTGTTCCCGTCACTTCGCCGAGATATTCGTGATTATACTGATTAATATGTAGCTTTTTAAGATACTTTTGCTTCTAAAAAAAAATTGTTCTCCCAACCAGTTTTTCGGTACATCAAGATACGTACTCTTATGCACAAGCATATCGTCACGCTTTTTGAGTGCCTCACGGTTTACCCAACTGCGTCGGTTTTGCGGAGGATTGTACGAATAAAACACGGTAAATTTTTCACCGCCACGCATCATCGACTGATTTATCGAGCGGATTTCTTTCATACCGCAAAACTCGTCTAACTCCTCATACCAAATATATCGAATATATCCGTGCGTAACCTTTGTGGATTTCAATTTCTGCACCTTGTCCGCACCGCGAAACAGTATTTTCTGACCTGTTTTTTGTAGACCATTTCCGGCACACTCGCCTTTATATCCCACATATCCGATACGCCGAGCTTTTCAATCGCCCATTCAAGCTGAGAGAATACGCTGTCTTTTAAGTAAGCACCGACCTTACGCAGTACAACCGCATTTGTATCGGCATTTTTCATAATACCGAGTATAATTTCAACGCTCACAAAACTTGATTTAGTCGACCCACGACCGCCGCAAAGCCAAAAATGCGTATAATCTTCAATAGAGTTATGCACCTTGTAGAAAGATGGTGCAATCAGCCTGTCAAGACTGCACTGCATTTTTCCGCTCCTTGATTTGTTCGGCTTTTTCGATATTATCGACGATTATAACATCACCGCCTCCGCTTTCGCTCTTGCCTCCGAACATTCCGTAATGCTTACCCAAAAGCTCCGCCGCTTTAAATGAATCCGCCATACGAATTGCCTCATCTTCACGACGCATTATGTACGTTAGAAATTCAAGAATTTCCCCTTCATTTGCAATGCCCAATTTAATCACCCTCTTTTTTCATTTAATATTGATTTTTCATCAATACATAACGTCCGACTTTCTGACACATTCGCTGCAGCCGATACATTCTTCATCATCATTGATATAGTAATGTTCCGGTTCAAAAGCACCGCATACGGGACATACCGTTTCCCCGTCATATGAGTCATACTCACCGTAATTATCCGTCCTTGCAATTTCCATTGCCAAAATTGCCATTGGATCATCATTTGAATAAATCATAAGCACTCCTTTCTATCTTTTTTAAGATACTTTATTGTTAAAAAATATATGCCAATCATTTGGCCATCTCTTTAAGACACCGTTATTATATCTCATCAAGATACTTTTGTCAAGTATAAATTTCTTTTTAGGATACTTTTAACAACATTTTGTTTACTTTTTAGATACTTTTATGTACAATGCTTGCAAAAAGTTTCAAAATATGATACTATATAATCAGTTACGAAATATGATTAGAAAGATTTTGGTGATTAAAATGACTACGGGCGAAAGAATTAAAATGCTCAGAAAAGAGCATAATTTAACCCAGGAGGAGCTTGGAGCAAAAATCGGTGTGCAAAAAGCGGCAATCCAAAAATACGAAAAAGGGACAGTAAAAACATAAAACGCGACTCGCTTATAAAGCTTGCACAATGTCTTGATACTTCCCCCGAATATCTTCTCGGTTGGGAGGATATGCCGAATAACGTTGAAGTAGCCGATACGTCAAACTATGTAAATATTCCGATAATCGGCAGAGTTGCGGCGGGTCTGAGCTGCTTTGCCGAAACAAATATCACAGATTACGAACCTGTCAGTAAAAATGACGTTCGCGGTGACGAACCGTTCGTTTTTCTCCGTGTTGTCGGTGACAGTATGTATCCGCTTTTTATGGAGGGCGACCTTGTGCTTGTCAGATGTCAGTCGTCGGTTGACAGTGGCAGTTATGCGGTTGTTATGATAGATGAAGAGGACGGCGTTGTAAAGAAAATCGTATACGGACCCGATTTTATCGAACTTCACTCCATAAACCCAATGTACCCTGTCAGACGTTTTGAAAACGAAGATGTTACACGTATTCGTGTATTTGGCTTGGTACGCGAGATAAAGCGAAAATTTTAGTCGAATTTGGAACAAATCAGTATAAATTTACGTCTAATAATATATATGATAAAGGAGTATAATATTGTATCAATATAAAACACTTTCAAACGGTATAAAAGTAGTTGCCGAAAAGATTGATTACCTAAAGTCAATCTCAATCGGAGTATGGGTAGGCAACGGCTCACGATATGAAAATAAAGAAGTAAACGGAATTTCTCATTTTATCGAGCATATGCTTTTTAAGGGAACGAAAAATCGGTCGGCGGCACAAATTGCACACGAAATAGATTCGGTCGGCGGTCAGCTTGACGCATTTACTTCGCGTGAATATACTTGTTTTTACACAAAAACACTTGATTCGCATATTCCGATTGCACTTGAAATTCTTTCGGATATGCTTTATAATCCGAGTCTTTCACCTGATGATATGGCACTTGAAAGACAGGTTATAAAAGAAGAAATCCGTATGTATGAGGACAGTCCGGAAGATCTTGTGTATGACCTTTCGTCATACGCCGCATGGGGCGACACACCTATGGGCAGAACGATTCTCGGCACATATGAAAGTCTTGACAGCATAACGCCGGATATAATGAGAAACTATATGAATAATCATTATACAAGTGCGAATACTATAATATCAGTATCAGGAAATTTTGACGATACGTTTTTTGAACTTCTTGAAAAGTATTTCGGTACAAAAAAATGCTTGACACAAAACCGTATCTTCCCGACGCACCTTATATAAGCAAGAATAATATCGTAAAAGAAAAAGATATTGAACAAGTCCAGCTTGTCGCAACGTTCAAAGGCATTGATGTTATGGACGAATCGGTGTACAGTCTGCTTGTGTTTAACAACGTGTTCGGCAGCGGAATGTCGTCAAGATTGTTCCAAAACATACGCGAACAGCGTGGTTTGGTGTATTCGATAAGTGCGGGACACAGTGCGTATATCAATACGGGCGTATTTGATATTTCTGCCGGAATGAGTCCCGAGAGTCTTGGCGAAGTCGCACATCTTATTTCAAAAGAAATCAATACGATTAAACGCAATAAGCTGACATCGGCAGAAATCACAAAAGCAAAAGAACAGCTTAAAGGTAATTATATACTTTCAAGCGAAAGCACAGGCGCAAGAATGCAAGGCGCAGGTCGCTCATTGCTTTTGAATAAACCGATATACACACAGGAAGAAGCACTGAAAAAAATCGACGCAGTAAATGCCGATTCGGTTGCGGAAATAATAGACAGAGTTCTCGACAGTTCGACTATGTGTATTTCAGCAGTCGGACCTGTCAATAACGTTGAGAATCTGTTTGAACTCGATTAAATAATGTATAAATATTAATTTATTATAAAATTTTAGCTAAAGCACTTGCAATTTTATTGTATTTGTACTATGCTATAAATAAATGATATGCTATTTTTAGCAGAAAGGGTGAATATCATGGAATTTAACGAAACAATGAAAATCAACCTTGAGTTTGATAAGGAAAAGGAAGTCAGAGAAATAGTTGCCAAAGTATATGAGGCACTGAAAATCAAAGGCTATGATCCTATCAGCCAAATAGTAGGATATATCCTTTCAGGCGACCCGACCTACATAACAAGCTATAACGGTGCAAGAGGTCTGATTGTTAAAATAGAACGTGACGAACTTTTAGAGGAGTTTGCAAAAACATATATTAAAACGCTTTAATCAAATAAAAGGTATTTTATACATACCTTTTATTTGTACGCAAAAAATCCGTCAAATGACGGATTTTTTTAGTTTCATCACAATATTTTCTTTAATACCTGCATTACACCCTCATCATCATTTGACGGTGCGATGTATTTTGCAACTTTTTTAATTTCATCGTGTGCATTTTCCATGGCGTAACTTTCGCCGCAATTTTGGAGCATTTCATAATCATTCATATAATCACCGAACGCAACACATTCTTCGGGCGAAATACCGAAAATTTCCTGAATAACCTTAATTGCGTTGCCCTTATTTACATTTGCATTAATAACATCAACCCAACTTTCCGCCGATAAAACAGCTTTCAAATCACCGCTTATATCCGCGAGTTTGGGAAGTATATTATCCTTTGCTCTTTTGTGGCAGTAAAGCGCAAGATTTAAAATATTATCCTTGCCCACCACCGATTTTATGTCATCAACAGTTTCCAAACGCACATTATATTGTGCGACATCGTTCATAACATATTCAGGCGGGTTTTCTATATAAGATGTCTTTTTCGCACCCAAGCACAGGATAAATCCCTTTGTCCTCACTCACCAAATCAAGCACTTCCAAAGCCTTATCGTCAGGAACGGGCATAATATGAATAACCTTGTCCTTTTCCATTATAATTCCACCGTTTTCAGAAATAAAAATCAATTTATCCTTAATCGGATTAAATATATTCAAAAGACTGTAATACTGCCTGCCGCTTGCGACAACAAATTTCACGTTGGGATGTGACTCAATCATTTCAAACAGACCTTTCGGCAAACGCAGTTTACTGTCTAAAACAGTTCCGTCCATATCAAATGCAACAAGTTTTATTGATTTTTCCACACTAAAAAACCTCCTTTTGCTTATTATATACCGCAAAGGAGGTAATGTAAACATTTATTTTTTGTCAGTCTTTTTTATTTTAATTATGTATTCCGTTCCCCATTCAAAAGAATTTTCTTCGATTCTTGCGTCTATGCCGCTTTTTTTCATCAAATCAACCGCACGTTTTACGGTGTTTTTGAATACTTTAACATCTTTTGCAGTTGTTATGCGAAGGTCATTGATAGGTTTCGGTTTCGGAATATTCATGGTGCGTACAAGTTCTTCTGCTTGTGTAACATTCATATTGTCACGGCAAATAAGTTTGACAGCCTCAAGCTGTTTTTCTTCATTGTTAAGCAACAGCAAAGCTCTCGCGTGACGTTCCGTAAGGTCGTAATCTCTTATTAATTTTTTCACAAGCGGAGGCAGTTTTAATAATCGTATTTTGTTTGCAACCGATGCTTGACTTTTTCCTACTTTCAAAGCCAACTCCGTTTGTGTAAGTCCCTGTTCACGAATAAGACTTTTATAACTTTCCGCTATCTCAAAAACGATAAATCCTCTCTCTGCAAATTTTCAAGTAAAGCCAAAATTGCCGATTTATCATTGTCAGCCTCAATTATAACCGCCGGTATTTCGTCAAGTCCCGCCATTTGTGCAGCACGAAAACGTCTTTCACCTGCTACAAGCTCATATTCACCGCTGCGCCTGCGTACCGTTACCGGCTGAATTAAACCGTATTCCATTATAGAATTTTTCAATTCCTCCATAGCTTGCGGTTCAAAATATTTTCTCGGCTGATTAGGATTTGGTGCTATCATATAAAGCGGAAGTGATACAATCCGCATTTTATCTTGTACCGTTGATTTTCTAAGGAAACTAATCATGGAAATTTCTCCTATGCTAATTTACATTATTTTACACTGAATAGTTAAAAAATATATCCCACACACACTTTGTTTGTCCATGTGCGTTTTCTGAGCCTCGCGAAGAAATTCTCGCACGGACATTTTAATCACTACTCTTTTTAAATTCTTAATTTATTAAGAATTTAAAAAGAGTAACCAGCGATAATGTTCGGCATTGATGTTTACACTTGATGTAACAACATTATCGCTGTTTACCCTCGGTGGTGGAAGGTGTAAGACATTTTGGGGGTAGAACAAGGCCTTGGGGAAACCTTGTTAGAAATGTACCGTATCGATACTATCTGCCTTACATTTACTATTATAGCATAACATTTCCATATTGCAAGCACTTTTTGCAATTATAATTCGACAATATTCAATTTAATTTTTTATTTCACCAAATTGTAACAAGTTCCGATAGGAGTTTTTGTTGCAATACCCGGTTTTCTCGGATATTTAAGCGGAGTTTGTCCTACTTTTTTATAACTATTATCTTGTGTTTCAATTCGGTGAACGGAATTTCCGCCTCAACAATGTCCTCAATCTGTCCGCCGAGTATTTTTATGGCACGTTTAGCGTCCTTTACTTCCTGCTCTGCCAACGGGCCTTTCAAAGCAAGGAAGTAACCGCCTTGTTTCAAAAACGGAATACACCACTCCGAAAGCACAGTCAAATTAGCCACTGCACGCGACACAACGGTATCGAACTTACCTCTGTAATCTCTGTTTTTACCGCCGTCCTCCGCACGCGAATGGACAAATTCCACATCATTTATATCAACTTTTTCACAAACGTCCTTTAAAAAGTTAATTCGCTTATTAAGACTGTCAAGCAAAGTCAGCTTAATTTCAGGCTTTGCGATTTTCAGCACAAGTCCGGGGAAACCCGCACCTGTTCCGACGTCAATCACTTTTCCCTTGACATATCCCGTCTTTATTGCGGTCAGCGAGTCAAGAAAATGTTTTGTTACAATGCCCTCATCATCTGTTATCGCAGTAAGATTAATCTTTTCGTTCCACTCAACCAAAAGACGCGCATATTCCATAAGTTTATCAACTTGCACATCATCAAGCGGTATATCAAGCTGTCTGCTTCCGTTTATAATTAAATCCTTCATCATTCACCTATCCATTTTATAAAGATTTCAGCCAAGGTATCATCGGCTCAACATAAATAGCCTGATAACCGAGTTCGTTCGGATGAGTGCCGTCACCGTCAGGCTTACTTTCTGTTCCAAAATACAGCTTGCGCATATCATCGTCACGCACATTTACACCTGTATCGGAATTATTTTTTGCATACAAATCAAGATACGAAACATCCCACTTGTCGCATACTTCTTTTATACGCTCATAATACGATTCAAAATTACCTTCGGCGTCATATGTAAACGGATCATGTGTAATAACAAACCCTACTTCCGAGTTAGGAAAATCATTTCTAATTTCAAAAACATTTTTTCCATACCGCCGGTCATTGTGTTTTCATCAAAATCACCGCTGAAACCGTCTGTAATTTCTCCAAGTTCCGAATGGCCCCAAAAATCATTCAAACCGCCCTCGGCAATGATATATTCATAATCGCCGTCAAGGTTATCGAGCATATCCGTAATATACGGTCTGTATCCGTCTGAATTTTCCGACCAATGCACATTGTCAGCAAGAGTAGCACCGCCCTTGCTGACATTTGTAACATTCATATTATATTGTTCCCCAATCAACTTGCCGTAACCGCCTTGCCAATTAGTGCCGTAACTGATACTGTCACCAATAAATGCAATTCTTTTGCCGTCAAGCGGATTTTCACCTTTAAAACTGCACGACGTAACAGTCATAACAGCAGTTATCATTAGTGAAATTATTTTATCCATATTTCTTACAACCACTTTTATCCCAAGATTTTTTCAATAAGTTCTGCAAGTTCCTCAGCTTTCTTTGTGATGTATTCTTCGTCCTTACCCTCAATCATAACACGAACAAGCGGTTCAGTACCCGAAGGTCTGATAAGGACTCTGCCCTCGCCGGCAAATTCATCTTCAAGAGCCTTGCAAGCCGCAGCTATTTCTTCATTTTCCATATAACTGTTTTTATTTTCAAGTTTTACAACGGCATTTCTAAGCACTTGCGGCATAACCGTTACAATGCTTGCCGCCTCAGACGCTTTCATACCTGTCTTTTTAAGTACCGATAAGAATTGCAAAGCACTTACAAGACCGTCACCTGTTGTGTTGTGGTCAAGGAAAATGATGTGACCGGATTGTTCACCGCCGATATTGTAACCCTTTGCAAGCATTTCTTCAAGTACATATCTGTCACCTACTTTTGTTCGCGGAATGTTGATACCGATTTTTCACCTGCCATAAATAAGCCAAGATTACTCATAACCGTTGCAACAAGAGTATTTTGCTTCAATGTACCGTTATCACGCATAAACTTTGCACAAGCCGCCATAATCTGGTCACCGTCAATAAGCTTGCCGTTTTCGTCCACAGCCAACATTCTGTCCGCGTCACCGTCAAAAGCTATACCGATGTCCGCACCGATTGAAGTAACGTAAGCCTGTAAACTTTCCATATGAGTAGAACCGCACATATGATTGATGTTTACACCGTCAGGAGTGTTGTGTATAGCCTCAACGTTTGCACCAAGCTTGTTAAGAGCTTTGAAAGCAGTTTCATAACTTGCACCGTTTGCACAGTCAACAGCGATTTTCATACCGTCAAGACGGCAGTCAATCGTAGAAACAGCAAACGCAACATAATCCTCAACAGCGTTGTGGTTAGCACTTACATAACCGACTTTGCCGTGAGTAGGCAATTCTTCGATCGCCTTTTCACCAAGTATATAACTTTCAATTTCGTTTTCAATTCCGTCACTTAGCTTGTATCCGTCACTGTTAAAGAACTTTATACCGTTGTATTCGCATGGATTGTGAGATGCAGAGATAACAACACCTGCATCAGCCTTGTAGTATCTTGTAAGATATGCAACAGCCGGTGTAGGAACTACACCCAAAGGAATAACCTTTGCGCCCATCGAACAAAGTCCGGCAGTAAGAGCCGCCTCAAGCATATCACCTGATTTTCTTGTATCTTTACCAATAAGTATTCTCGGTCTTTTTTGAAGAATGTTTTGTAAGCACATATGCACCGCTTTGACCTGTTTTAAAAGCCAATTCGGCAGTAAGGTCTTTGTTGGCGATACCTCTTATACCGTCCGTTCCAAATAGTTTTCCCATTCTTAATTTCCTCCTAATTAAACTAATCCTATTATATTATTATATAATAAAGATATACAAAAGTAAACCGTTTTTGACAAAAAAACTGCCGTTTAAAACGGCAGTCAGATTGTCGACAAATTGTCCGGAACGTGCAAAATATTATTTATATATTTAAAAATTTAATTTATAGCTATAAAAAATAACAGGCAAGCCTATCTTCGATATACGGCTTGCCTGTGCACTTTTTGCGAAAATAAACTCTAACGTACCCATGTACGCCGACGAGTTCATTTTCACAAAATCCGAACTAATTTCTCGACCTCTGCTATCGTGTCGGTATTTTTCCGACAGATTTAATTTTCTTATTAAAGGTCCGTAAACTTCTTACCGCCCATAAGGTGAAAATGTAAATGCGGAACAGTCTGACCGCCGTCCTCGCCACAGTTGTTTACAACTCTGTAACCGTTTTCGGCAAATCCCAATTCAGACGCAATCTGCGGTATCTTTTCCCATATAGCCGCAACATACTTTACGTTTTCCGCATTAATTTCATTCGCACTTGCAATGTGACACTTCGGCACAATAACAATGTGCTCCGGTGCTTGCGGATTGATGTCACGGAATGCTAACATCATATCATCTTCATATACCTTATTTGACGGAATTTCTCCGTCAATTATTTTGCAGAATAAACAATCCATTTTATTCACTCCTTTGTATTTCACACCACCCCTCAGTCGGCTTTGCCGACAACTCCCCTCTTTGGGAGCCTTTTTGCCTCTCCTTAAGAGAGGTGGCACGCAGTGCCGGAGTGGTGACTCATATCTATTCTCTATTATCTTTTCTCTCTTATCTATTATATCTTTCGTACGGGCGGTCATCGGCCGCCCTTTTAATACCTCAACATTGCGGGCGACCAATGGTCGCCCCTACAATACAATAGTCCAAACCGTTTACGCTATTCTCAATTACTTAATCTGTTCCGCAACGATTTCGTCAACCTTAGCCAACGCGTCATCAATCTTGCTCGCGTCACTGCCGCCGCCTTGCGCCATATCAGGCTTACCGCCGCCGCGGCCGCCTGCAACAGCCGTAATATCCTTAATAATCTTACCGCAATGAACGCCCAGCTTAACAGCCTCCTTTGACGCCATAGCAACAAACGTAATCTTACCGTCAGTTTCAGCACCCATAACAGCAACACTGTTCGGAACTTCCGCCTTAATCTTATCAGCCATAGACTTCATTTCATCAGCACCCATACCGTCAACCTGTGCGGTAATCAAGCTGATTTCGCCGATATGCTTAATACCTGTCATAATGTTGTTTGCCTTTGCGGCAGCCATTTTTTCCTTAAACGAATCAACAGCCTTTTCAAGCTCACGGCACTGTGCCATAACGCTTTCAGCCTTGTGATCAATTTCATTAATTTGATTAATCTTTAACGCAGCCGCAGTCTTTTCAATAAGTCTGTCACTGTTATTGATATATTCAAGCACACCCTTACCTGTCACAGCCTCAATACGTCTTACACCTGCCGCAACACCGCTTTCAGAAATAATCTTAAACAAACCGCATTGAGCAGTATTTGTAAGGTGAGTACCGCCACAGAATTCAACACTGTAATCGCCAACAGAAACAACTCTTACAACATCACCGTACTTTTCGCCGAACAATGCAATAGCACCAAGCTTTTTAGCCTCTTCAATAGGTAATTCCTGTACAGTTACGTCAATGCTTTCAAGAATTTTTTCATTAACAATAGCCTCAGCCTGTTTAATCTGTTCTGTTGTCATAGCCTCAAAGTGAGAGAAGTCAAAACGAAGTCTGTCACTTTCAACAAGCGAACCTGCTTGCGCAACGTGTGAACCAAGTACGTCACGAAGTGCCTTGTCAAGAATGTGAGTTGCGGTATGGTTACGGCAAACGTCTGTTCTGTGTACTTTGTCAACAGACATTGTAACCGTATCGCCAACCTTAATCGGTGTAAGCTGAACTTCTGTTTCGTGAAGATAATAACCGTCCTCAGTCTTTGTTGTATTAACAACATTGGCAGCCTTACCGTTTATTGTAATAGTACCGATGTCGCCTACCTGACCACCCATTTCAGCATAGAAAGGAGTTTTGTCTGTAACGATAAATCCCTTTTGATTTTCGATTATTGTATCACAAACACCCTCGTCTTCAACAACAATGCCTACAACTTTTGCGTCTGTTTCAAGTGTATCGTAACCGACAAATACAGTCGGCTCTGCATTTTCAAATTCAAATGTTTCGTTGCCGTCCCAGCTTGAGCCTTCGGTGCGAGCGTCCCTTGCAGTATCCTTTTGTTCCTGCATAGCCTTGTTAAAGCCGTCAACATCAACTTCAAGACCTTTTTCTTCAGCCATTTCTATTGTAAGGTCAACAGGAAACCGTATGTGTCGTGAAGCTTAAATGCCTCTTTGCCTGTAAGTTCTTTTCTGCCCTCTTTTTGAGCCGCTTCGATATATCCGTTAAGCACGTTAAGACCATTGTCGATTGTAGCGTCAAAGCGTTCTTCTTCTTTCTTGATTATGTTTCTGATATAATCTCTCTTTTCCTCAAGTTCCTGATAAGCACCCTTTGAACAGTCGATTACAGTATCGGCAACCTCAAACAAGAACTGCTTGTTTATGCCAAGCAATTTACCGTGTCTTGCGGCACGTCTTAAAAAGACGGCGAAGAACGTAACCTCTGCCCTCGTTTGACGGAATAACACCGTCCGAAACCATCATAACCGTACTTCTGATATGGTCGGTTATAACTCTTAGAGAAACATCTTTTTATCGTCCTTTTTGTATTCAATATTTGCGATACGGCAAATATGTTTCATAACGTCTTGAACAGTGTCAATCTCAAAAGATTGTCAACACCTTGCATAACAACGGCAAGTCTTTCAAGACCCATACCCGTATCAATGTTAGGATTCGGTAAACGGTTATAGTTGCCGTCCTCGTCTTTGTCGAACTGCGTAAATACAAGGTTCCAAACTTCCATAAATCTGTCACATTCACAGCCGACACCGCAGCCTGGCTCACCGCAGCCGTATTCTTCGCCGCGGTCAAAATATATTTCGAACAAGGACCGCAAGGGCCTGTACCGTGTTCCCAGAAGTTGTCCTCTTTACCAAGCTTAACGATGTGAGTAGGGTCAACGCCAACTTCATTTACCCAAATATCTCTTGCCTCGTCATCTTCTTCATACACTGAAATCCAAAGACGTTCCTGCGGAATTTCCATAACCTTAGTGAAGAATTCCCACGCCCAAGCAGTTGCCTCTTTTTTAAAGTAATCTCCGAAAGAGAAGTTACCGAGCATTTCAAAGAAAGTGCCGTGACGTGCAGTCTTTCCGACATTTTCAATATCACCTGTTCTGATACATTTCTGACATGTTGTAACTCGTCTTTTAGGTGCTGTTTCAGGGTTTTGGAACCAAGGTTTCATCGGTGCCATACCCGAATTTATAAGTAGCAAACTTGCGTCATTCTTCGGTATAAGCGGAAAACTTCCAAGTCTTAAACAACCTTTTGATTCAAAAAAAGCTAAGAAACTTTTCACGAATCTCATTTACGCCCATTGATTTCATAATTTATCTATTCTCCTTTGTTTTTATACTAACTTATCTTATTTATTATATAAAATATCCTGTGCTATGTCAAGCTGAATACAACATTAAAGCACAATTTCCGTTTTATAAAATTCTTTTTATCATTTTCACCATATATTCCGTATCACGACTTCCCGCCGTTTCATATGACGAGTGCATGGCAAGCTGTGCAAGACCGATGTCTGCGGTATTCAGCGAAACCTTTTCATTTGAAAGATTTCCAAGCGTTGAACCGCCCGGAATATCACTTCTGTTTGCATACATCTGATACGGTACACCTGCATTTTTGCACACATACTTAACAACCGCCTCCGATACCGCATCAGTGGTGTATCTTTGATTTGCATTGTACTTAATCACAATACCGCCGTTCATATACACACGGTTTGTACCGTCCGACTTGTCCGCAAAATTCGGATGCACCGCATGAGCATTGTCGCACGATAACATAAAGCTTTTAGCAACGGCTCTTTTGTACGTTTCCGAATTATTGCAAATTCTTTCAAGCACATCACGCAAAAATGACGATTTAGCACCTTGCTTTGTACCGCTGCCGACTTCTTCATTGTCAAACGCGGCGAAAACAGTTACATTATCATCACTTTCGGAATTTAAAATCCCTCAAGTGTACTGTACATACACTGTAAATCATCAATTCGCGGTGCGGAAAAATATTCTCCGTCCGTGCCTAAAACAGTACCGCGCATACGATTGTAAAGCGACAAATCAAAACCCAATATTTCCTCTTTATCTACGCCGACATTTTCTGCAATAATATCCTCAATTCTGCCGTTTTTCTCCGACGCTATCGGACACATATCACGTCTTATATTAAATTCATAACCCTTATTAATATCTCTGCTCATATGAATTGCAAGTGACGGAATAACAAGTAAATCCCTGTCTATATTGACAAGTTTCGTTTCAACCTTACCATCCTTTGCCGTAACAATTCTTCCGCTTATCGACAGCGGTCTGTCAAGCCACGACGACATTATCATACCGCCGTAACCCTCAACACTCAACTTTATACAGCCGTCCGCATTTATTTCAAAATCAGGCTTTAGCTTGAATGACGGCGAATCGGTATGAGAGGCACAAATCATAAACGCACCGAAATCCTTTTTCGGCATTTCAAACGCAATTATTGATGACGAATTTCGTATAACGTAATATTTACCGTCGTTTTGTACATCCCACTTGTCACCCTCAAAAGTTCCGTAAAACCGTTTTCGTCAAGCCTGTCCTTTGCGGTTTTGACCGCATGGTAACAATCCGTACTTTTTCCGATAAAATCAATTAAATTTTCTGTATAACCCATTGTTAAGCCCTCTTTATTCAAATCTGATGTTTCCGCCGCCCGCATTCGCTTTAACCGCTGTACCGCGTCGTTTCAAACCGTATATGTCGGTAAGTTCGTATTCAAAAATATAAGCTCCGTCTGAAATATTTGCTTTTTTCACACCGCCGAACATTTTTAAAGTCCATGAACCTGTTATATTGTCGTTTGAGTTGTGTTCCGCGTCATATACCGTAAGAATAGGAGTTATTTTATCAAAGAAACCAATCTTTTTCAAATTCGTATATGCTCTGCCGTTTGTCGAATCAAGACCGCCCCAAGCACCAATAATTTTGTAACTGTCTTTTTCGGTATCGTGCATAATGCGAACATTGCTTCTTTTGCCGTTTAATATAATCGGAGCCGAATAAATCTCATAACCGTCATATTTTCCGACAAGATTAACCGATATATTTTTACCGCATAATCTAAGCATTTTGCCGTTAAAATCATCTTTAAAAATACCTGCATCCCAGTCACCGTCCAAATCGCTGTATTTACCTATATATGTATAGTTTCCGCTCTTTTTATCCGCCTTATACACGTTTATATCCACACTTTTGAACATATCCATATTGCCGAGAATATTCAGTTCATACGAATTGCCGTCCAAAATAGTCTTATATTCCATAGTCTGCATATCTTGATTATATGTATTCCACGCCCAGGAAGAATTAAAATCTTCTGTATTTGACGTATCTTCTACATTGCACCGAGTACATATCTTGCGTAGAAATTCCTTATATTTAACACTGTTTGAAATCTCCATATACTCTTGAAGTTCGTCATTGTTTTCCCAAAGCGGATAATATAGTGCAAGACCTGTCGAATTAGCTTTTCTCTCACCGCACACTCTGTATAAAACGGTTTCATTTAACGTGTTAATAAGCACGTCCGACGTGTTTCCGACAAATTCACTTGTTTTAACCGCCATATCGCCTAAATCAACGGAATTTGAAAATCCCTCATCAACCGTTGCACCGCCGTAAAGCTGTACACCGCTTATCGCCTTTGAAAGATTGACATAATTTAAAAGGCTGTCCGTTGCGGTAAGCATATCACCTGCCATACCGTCAAACGCCTGATTAAGCGTAGACATATTGTCTAAAGCAACGCAAGACATTGCCGCGTCTTTGTCAGTGCCTTTTTCTTCACACTTTGCATAATATCCGTCACACACTGCCTCACCGATACCTTGAGAATCAGTTGACGGATTGTCGGACAAATACTGTAAAACATATTCATAATTCCATTCATCATTTCCGATAACGTCCTGCGGTGCAGTCATATAATCGGCACACATAGACATCTCCGCCGCAATTTCAAGACTTCCCATAAGCGACGAATCGAAAGACAGCATATCAAAATTTACGCCCGCCGCACTGATTCCGTATGAAATTTCTTCAAGATTAAGGCTGTCGTTGCCGTTAAGCTCGTCATAAGCCATACCGTTCATCAATCCGCCGCCTGCACCTGATAAAATAAGCATATAATGGTTTGCTTTATACTTTGACGTACCCCATGATATAAAATTAGCAAGAGTATTGTAGTCACCCATATTTGCCGCCATAGACTGATCCTCAAGATAAAGCTTATTCTTACCGGCTTTAAATCTTTGACAATAATCGCTGTATATATTCTTAGTGTGCCACTTACTGCTGCCGCCTGTTTGCACAATGACATTTATATTATCCGAATAATTTACATTCATAATTTCATCAAGTTTTTTGAATAATCACCGTTTACGGATTCATCGTCACCGCCGCACATATATATAAGAACAGTCCAAGCCTTGTTACCCGCTTGACTTTCGGTATCACTTTCATAAACCACCTTATTTGAAGAACACGCCGTAAGAATAAGAACCGTCAAAACGGCAGTTATTATAAGCGTAACTCTTTTCATAGCCTTACCCCTCCATAAATTTATATAATGTAAAAAGGTGTTGCAAAGATTTCTCTTATACAACACCTTCTCAGTTCATTTTTAATTACGCTTGTGCAGGAGCGCCTACCGGACAGACACCGGCACATGCACCACATTCGATACAAGTAGCGTCATCTATAACGTATTGAGTGTCACCCTCGCTGATTGCACTTACAGGACATTCAGCAGCGCAAGCACCGCATGAAATGCAAGCATCAGAAATCTTATATGCCATTGAAATACACCTCCTCATTTGATATTGCTGATATGATTATAACACGAAAATTGATATACTTCAATAGTTTTTCAAAATATTTTACTCACCGATTTCTTCCTCTGAAGACTCGTTGTTTTTGCCTTTTTGAGAACTTTAACGTCCGCAACATTAAACTCTTTTAAAGTTTTTTCGTTTTCGTCGTCAAGTTTAACTTTAACCAGACCTTTAAGCAAGCTGACATATTCAACACTGCCCGTACCTTCGGGAGTTTTTACGATAGCACCCTGTTTCGGTGTAACCTTTAAAAGTTCCTCATATGTATCCTGTTCATATTTCAAACAACACATAAGACGTCCGCAAGCACCCGAAATTTTAGTCGGATTAAGTGAAAGTCCCTGTTCCTTTGCCATTTTTATAGACACCGGAGCGAACTCACCGAGGAACTGACTGCAACATAAACCTCTGCCGCATACACCGATACTTCCGAGAGTTTTCGCCTCATCTCTGACGCCGATTTGACGAAGTTCAATTCTTGTCTTAAAGACCATAGCCAAGTCTTTTTACAAGTTCACGGAAGTCAATTCTTCCGTCCGCGGTAAAATAGAATAAAATCTTGTTTCCGTCAAATGTGTATTCAACTTCGACAAGTTTCATTTCAAGCTTGTGATTTTGAATTTTCTCCAAACATATCTTGTAAGCCTCTTTTTCAAGCTCTCTGTTCCTTTTGCTTTTTTCGGTATCTTCTTCGGTTGCGATACGGATAACACCCTTTAAAGGTTTCTTGAATTGGTCGTTATCAATAGCCTTTTTGCTCATAACGACTTCACCGTATTCAATACCTCTTGAAGTTTCGACAATTACACTGTCGCCTTGTTTTATATCAAAATCAAGCGGATCAAAATAGTACGTTTTGCCTGCCGGCTTAAATCGTACCCCTATCACGTTTACCATATTATAAAACCATTCCTTCCAAAATGTTTAAGCTTTGCTGTTTTTCGCTCTGCTCTTAATCTTTTCAGCCATTTTCTGCGACGGCTCAAAAACAAGCATATTTTCTATTCTGTTCTTTTCGTAAACAACGTACCAAACCTTTTTAGGCGAAAATACACTCGCACGCATATTGTATATCGTTTTCGGAGTTTTTTCGGTTTTTGTCTGGTAACAGACTTCACGTCCGATATATAAAATTCAACTTCTTTGTTTCTGTGACCGATTGCACGGTTTACGCGCACAATATCGTCTTTAACGCTGTAAGTAAATATCGCCGCATAACGCGTCAGAACAAAGAAACCCAATATACAAAATAAAAGTATCGTTATTATCGTACCGATTATTTTGTAGCTTGGCAAAATAAAAATTATATATTGTCCTAAAATCATAAATATGACAGCCCATAAAAGCGAAAATATAAATTCTTTTCCGCCGCCTGTTCTCTTTTCTTCCACTCCCGAAAACTCCTTAAAACATCATTTTCTAATCTAATTAATTATAATATAAAACAATAAAATTGTCAACTCTCCGCATAAATAGCGATTGATGACCTCAAGCCACCGCTCCGTCACTTCGTGACACCTCTCCTCAAGGAGAGACTTTTTTATATATGCCCTCTTCCGTAAGGCTCCCCTTGAGGGGAGCTGTCGGCAACGCCGACTGAGGGGTGGCTTTTCTGTCTATTATTTTCCTCTATTATCTACAACACGGGGCATTGTGGCACCGTCCCATACTTTCACACAATCCGCATCTCATTCAAAGCGGGCGACCAATGGTCGCCCCTACACACCACCATATACTGCACTTACTTCGTAGGGGCGGTCATCGGCCGCCCTATAAGGCTCCCCTTAAGGGGAGCTGTCGGCAACACCGACTGAGGGGTGGCTTTTCTGTCATTTTCTTCTAAGCATATTAATCATTTCCGAAATCGTCTTAATCCCGTAAGCCGCAAAACCGTCGGGAATTTTCACACCTCTAAGCGATTGTTTCGGCACAATCGCCGACTTAAACCCCAGTTTAGCCGCCTCATTAATACGCTTTTCAAGCTGCGAAACACCTCTAAGTTCACCGCCAAGACCGACTTCACCGATAAATATCATATCCGGCGGCAGAGGAATATCCGCCTGACTTGTCGCGACAGCGGCACAGATACCCAAATCAACCGCCGTTTCATCAATACGAAGTCCGCCTGCAACATTAACATAAATGTCTGAATTTGACAAATTCATTCTTGCACGTTTTTCAAGTACCGCGATAAGCAACAGCACACGATTAACATCAATACCGTTTGTCATACGACGCGGATTACCGAATCCGGTCGGTGTAACGAGTGCTTGAATTTCAGCCATGACACCACGACTGCCCTCCATCGTACACACAATCGCACTGCCCGATATATCAACATTTCTGCCCTCCAAAAGCATCATTGACGGATTTTCGACTTCTCTGAGACCGCTGTCACACATTTCAAATACACCGATTTCGTTAGTCGAGCCGAAACGATTTTTAACCGCTCTTAAAATCCTGAACGAAAGCTGTCTGTCACCCTCAAAATAAAGCACACAGTCGACCATATGTTCAAGCACTCTCGGACCTGCGATTGCCCCCTCTTTTGTAACGTGACCGACTATAAACATAGAAATGCCGAGCGACTTTGCAATGTGCATAAAAGCGTTAGTAGCCCTCTTACCTGCGGAACACTTCCTGCCGCAGAGGCTATATCCTGTCTGTTCATCGTTTGAATTGAGTCAATAATAACAATGTCGGGTTTAATTTCGTTTATACATTCTATAACCGTTTCAACATCTGTTTCGGAAACAAGATATAGATTTTCCGTTGTAACGCCCAATCTTTCAGCACGAATTTTAATTTGTCCCTCCGATTCCTCACCCGAAACATATAAAATTTTTCTTTCTTCACCGGCTTTTTGGCAAATTTGCAAAAGTAATGTTGATTTACCGATACCCGGGTCACCGCCTACAAGTATTAATTCACCCTGTACAATTCCGCCGCCAAGCACTCTGTCAAGCTCCTGTAAACCGGTTTTGTAACGTGTTTCATATCCGACTTTTACATCACCGATTTTTTTCGGCATACGCACACTTCCGCCGTTACTTATAGACATTGCACGCGTAGCAGACGTTTTCTTTTCCGTAATAACAGTTTCCTGTATGGTGTTCCAACTGTTACAGCCTGGGCATTTTCCCAGCCACTTCGGTGATTTGTACCCACATTCACTGCATATATATGTCGTTTTTGTTTTCATTCCTATTCCTTTCATTTATCAGTATTGCCACCACAAAAATTATATCCATAATTTTATAACTTTCCACCCACACTGTCAAGCCACAAATATTACGCTCACATTGCGGTTTGCATAATTTACATTACAGCAATGTTACAGCTGTGTTAATATCCACTCTATCCACGCACTTATCCACGCAATTCACGCCCGATTTATCCGTAAATATCAAAGTTATCCACGCGTTATGCACCCAACGTGGATAACTTTATTAACACATTCACAGTTTACATAACCTTTTCTGTCCCCAAAATTTTTATATTCCGAAAATTCAAAAAAATAATACTTATAACGTCAATATTTTTCGGAATAGCCTTGACAAACACCGTCAGTTTTTATAAACTATATGTATATGTAATTATGTAATAATTTGAAAGGATGACTTTTTTATAATGAATAACGCAGATAAAACAATGGACAAAATCGTAGCGCTTTGTAAAGGCAGAGGCTATGTGTACCCAGGCAGTGAAATTTACGGAGGTCTTGCAAACACTTGGGATTACGGTCCTCTCGGTGTTGAATTTAAGAACAACGTAAAAAAAAGCTTGGTGGAAAAAAAATTCATACAGGAATCAAAATATAATGTAGGTCTTGACTGTGCAATCCTTATGAACCCAGAAACATGGGTTGCGTCGGGTCACGTCGGCGGTTTCTCGGATCCTCTTATGGACTGTAAAGAATGTAAATCACGTCACAGAGCGGACAAGCTGATTGAAGACTTTGCACACGAAAAAGGTGAGGACATCACAGTTGACGGTTGGAGCAAAGAAAAGATGGTTGAATACATCACAGAAAATAACATTGTCTGCCCAAAATGCGGCAAGCAAAACTTTACTGATATTCGTGAATTTAACCTTATGTTCAAGACATTCCAAGGTGTTACAGAAGATTCTTCATCAGTAGTATATCTTCGTCCGGAAACTGCACAAGGTATTTTCGTAAACTTCAAAAACGTACAACGTACAAGCCGTAAAAAAGTACCTTTCGGCATCGGACAAATCGGTAAATCATTCAGAAACGAAATCACACCGGGTAACTTCACATTCCGTACAAGAGAATTTGAACAAATGGAACTTGAATTTTTCTGTGCACCGGGTACAGACCTTGAGTGGCACGCATATTGGAAAGAATACTGTATGAATTTCTTACTTAACCTTGGTATAAGAAAAGAAAACTTGCGTTTCAGAGATCACTCACCTGAAGAACTTGCATTCTATTCAAATGCAACTGCCGATATTGAATTTGTATTCCCATTCGGTTGGGGTGAACTTTGGGGTATTGCAGACAGAACCGATTATGACTTAAAGCAACATATGGAACACAGCGGTGAAAGTATGGAATATATGGACCCAATCACAAACGAAAAATACGTTCCGTATTGTATTGAGCCGTCACTTGGTGCAGACAGAGTTGCACTTGCATTCCTTGTTGAGGCATATGACGAAGAAGAACTTGAGGGTGGCGACACAAGAGTTGTTATGCACTTGCATCCGGCACTTGCACCGATAAAGGCTGCCGTTCTTCCGCTTTCAAAGAAACTTGACGAAGGTGCAACAGCTGTATACGAACAGCTTTCAAAGAAGTTCAACTGTGAATATGACAATGCCGGTTCAATCGGTAAGCGTTACAGAAGACAAGACGAAATCGGTACACCGTACTGTATCACATATGACTTCGATTCAGCAGAAGATAACTCGGTTACAGTCCGTGACAGAGATACAATGGAACAGCAGAGAATTAAGATTGACGAACTTGAAAAGTTCTTGGAAGGAAAATTAGAATTTTAATAATGTTGTTGGTGGGGGTAAATTGCTATGAAATTTGTTGATGAATTTAAAGATTTTATATCTCGCGGAAACGTAGTTGATATGGCAGTCGGCGTTGTTGTCGGCGGTGCATTTAAAAGCATTGTCGATTCACTTGTTGCCGACATTATCGACCCGGGTATTGCATACGTTGTATCTCTTATAACAGGTGCACTCAAAACAGCCGCTACAAGTACAGTCGGTGACACAAGTGCCGTTGAATCGGTTATGGATATGTCTAAATGGATAATTCCGGGTACATCAATAAATATCGGTAATTTCCTTTCGGCGATTATTAATTTCCTTATCCTTGCATTTATAATTTTCTGCGTAGTTAAGGGGCTTAATAAACTAAATGATAAATTCAAAAAGAAAGTTGAGGAAGAAGTCACTCCTGCAGGTCCTACCCAAGAAGAACTTCTTGCCGAAATACGCGATTTGTTAAAAGACAAAGAATAATACAAAACCCAATCGAACGAAATTCGATTGGGTTTTCTTTTATTTTTCTATTTGCTTTACCTCTGCATACGGCTTCATATTTCCATTCCACACATACACATCTATACCGTCATATTCCACATCATTCAAATCGACCTCCGCCGTCATATTATGTATGTCAGGTGTCACAATCTTTTTAAGTTCATTACCTTTTCTGAACGCAACATACATCAATTCGTCATCTTCTTCAAAATTAAGCGATACGATAAGTTTGTTATCTTTTTATTTCACACTCAATTTTATTGTTCGTTAAAACAGTCGGCATTGGTGTGACTGTCGGACCAGCCGTTGGTGTTGCCGTTGGACTTGACGTTACTGTCGGCATCGGTACTGTCGTAGGCATTGCCGTTGGACTTGGTGTTACTGTCGGTACTATCGTTGGTGTTGCTGTTGCTTTTACCGTTGGTGTTGCCGTTGGACTTGGTGTTACTGTCGTAGGCGTTGCTGTTGGTTTTACCGTTGGTGTTGCCGTTGGACTTGGTGTTACTGTCGGCGTTGCTGTCGGTTTTACCGTTGGTGTTGCCGTTGGTGTCGCTGTCGGCATAATTGCCTTAACCGCATTATACGCATTCAATCTTCCGCCGCTTATAACTTTACCTGTAAGCGCCGAAAGCTTGTCTGAACTCGAACACAAAGTTTCTTTAATTTCTTTTGCCGAAATATTCGGATTTACTGCACGCATTACCGCAACAGCACTTGCAACCATAGGTGTAGCCATAGAAGTTCCCGACATTGTTCCGTAACTGCTTGTCGGAATTGTACTGTAAATATCCGTACCGGGTGCGGCAATATCAACACTTTTCGCACCGTAATGTGACGTACTGCTGAGTTCATCACTGCTTGTCGTGTTTGCAACAGAAATTACATTGTCGAGGTCTTTTTGTAAGTTGTGACGGATATACCGCCACTTTGTCATTATTAGCTTATGATGCACTTGTTGTATTTCCCGCCGCAATAACGAAAAACATATCAGGCACAGCCGCCATTGCAGATTTGATTGTGTTCACAGAAGAACTTCCCCAACCAGTACCGCCAAAACTGCAATTAATAATATTTATATCATTCTTTTTCGCGAAATTAATCCCTTCTATTATATAAGATAAAGTACTTTTACCACTGCTGTTAAAAATCTTTATTGACGCGATTTTGGCATTACGTGCAACAGACGCCACACCCTTGGAATTATTAGTCGCCGCACTTATAATCCCCGCAACGTGAACACCGTGTTCGTCCACATATGACACATCACCGTTACTGTCACCGCAATTCCAACCATATATGTCATCAATATAGCCGTTACCGTCATTGTCAATGCCGTCACCGACAATTTCTCCCGTATTCACCCATATATTATCAATTAAATCCTCGTGATTTGTCTGTATACCCGAATCCATAACTCCGACAGTCACATCAGAGCAATCAATATCAAAATCCCAAAGCTTTTTTGCACCGATTAAATCAAGCACAGCTTGTTTTCCGTTTTGATAGTACGTGTCATTAGGTTCGGAAAACTCATATACATTGTAGTTAGGCTCTGCATATTCAATATTCGGCATAGCCTTTAACTTTTCAATCGTATCTATAACATTTTCACGGCTCGGATTTTCCAAATCAAGTACATATATAATAGGATCTGTTTTATCAGAAAACAAACTGATACTGCTTGCATCGTCACCGAAAATACATTTTGCATCACTGATATTCAATTCTTCAAACGGGTCTGAACACATTGAAACAGCATCGGTAATCTGCGGTTTTAACTGCACAAGCACACTTCCGTAATCAAAATCCAACCCGTCATATTCATCTGCATAAACATTAATCCCCAGCCACATCATAGCCAATAACGCGGCAAAAAATATATATCTGAATCTTTTCATAACCATAGCTCCGTTTTTCAAATTGCTTTAATTTCAGTATATCACTCAATTTTTATAAAGTCAATTTAAACCTCGTTTTTCGCTTGACTTTTTGTTTTACTATGGTAAAATATTAAGGTACTTTTGGAGAAGTATCGAAGCGGTCATAACGGGGCGCACTCGAAATGCGTTTGCCTTAACAGGCACGTGGGTTCGAATCCCACCTTCTCCGCCAAAGAGAATGCTGATTTTTAATCCGCATTCTTTTTTACTATGTGAATTTTTATAAAGGAGTAAAACAATGCAGACAGAAGAAAAACAAATGAAGATGAGTTATCTTATAAAGCGCTTTGTACCGTATTTCAAAAAATACAAATGGATACTGATACTCGATCTAATCTGTGCGTCACTGACAACGGTTTGTGAGCTTGTATTCCCAATGCTCGTGCGTTACATAACAAATATGGGTATCAATAACATAGCAGGATTAACCGTCGGAATAATCTTAAAAATAGGACTTTTCTATCTGATTTTAAGAATAATCGACTCTGCGGCAAATTTCTATATGGCTGACACTGGACATATTATGGGAGCAAAAATCGAAACAGATATGCGCCGTGACTTATTCGCGCACCTTGAAACGCTTTCACATTCATACTTTGCCGAACACAAAGTCGGACAAATTATGGCACGAATAACAAGCGACTTGTTTGATATAACAGAATTTGCGCACCACTGCCCCGAAGAATTTTTCATCGCCGCACTGAAAATAATCGTTTCATTTATAATTCTTTGCGGAGTAAACGTACCGCTTACGGTTATTGTGTTCGCATCACTTCCGCTTATATTCTGTTTTGTAAAATTCTTTAATACGCGTATGCGTAAAGCGTTCAAGAAACAGCGTAACCAAATCGGCGAAATTAATTCACAGGTTGAGGATACATTGCTCGGTATAAGAGTGGTAAAGTCATTTGCGACAGAAGAACTTGAAGCTGAAAAAATTTGAGGACGGCAACAAAAAATTTCTTGACACAAAAAACTCGGATATTTCTATATGGCAGGTTTTCAAACATCAAACAGAGCCTTTGAGGGTGTAATGTATTTGATAGTCGTTGTTGCGGGTGCGTTGTTTATGATTAACGGCAAAATCTCCCCTGCCGACCTTACCGCATATCTTTTGTATGTAAGCACGCTCCTTGCCACTTTGCGTACAATCATTCAATTTACCGAACAATTCCAACGCGGTATGACAGGTATTGAGCGTTTCCTTGAAATTATGGACGCACCTGCCGAAATAACAGAAAAAGAAAATGCCGACGAATTGAAAAATGTTCAAGGAAATATAACGTTTGAAAACGTCGGATTTCATTACAGTGACGATGACACAAACGTGCTGTCAAATATAAATCTTAACATCAAGAAAGGCGACAGCGTTGCACTTGTCGGTCCGTCAGGCGGCGGAAAAACAACGCTTTGTAACCTTATCCCACGTTTTTATGACGTCACAGAAGGACGTATTTTAATTGACGGCAAAGATATAAAAAACGTCACATTAAATTCGCTCCGAAATTCAATCGGTGTCGTTCAACAGGACGTTTACTTGTTCTCGGGAACGGTCTTTGAAAACATCGCTTACGGATTAAGCGGTGCAACACGCGAAGATGTTATAAACGCCGCCAAGCTTGCAGGCGCACATGAATTTATTTCAAACCTCGAAAACGGATATGACACATATGTCGGCGAACGTGGAGTTAAACTTTCGGGCGGTCAAAAGCAAAGAATAAGTATCGCAAGAGTATTCTTAAAAAATCCGCCTATACTTATTCTTGACGAAGCGACCTCCGCACTTGATAATGAAAGCGAAAAAATCGTGCAAGACTCACTCGAAAAAACTTGCAAAAGGCAGAACAGTATTCACAATCGCCCATAGACTTACAACAATCCGTAACGCAAATATGATTCTTGTCCTCACCGAAAACGGTATCGAAGAACAAGGCACACACCAAGAATTGATTGATAAAAAAGGATTGTACTACAACCTATACAGTATGTACACCTCACTATAACAAACAAAAATGCGGTCTGTATGACCGCATTTTTTTATAGTAGTGGTGCTACTAACCTTATAATATGTCCTAAAAGCTTTGTGAAAATATTAAAATGTTTAACGTCCTCTAATGTAATCTTCTGCGACAATTCAAGCGTGTCTTTGAAATCACGTTCAATATCCATAACCGCCGGTACATTAAGCATATAAGCCGCACATTCATAGTGAAGATACAAACTTCTGTAATCGTGGTTTACCGTACCGACAATGGCTTTTTACCGTCACTTATCGACATTTTCGCGTGAACAAAACCGGGTGTATATTCGTATATTTCTATACCTGCTTTCAAAAGTTCCTTATAATATGTTCTCGCAAGATAGAACGCATATTTCTTGTCAGGAATATGTGGCATTATAATCTTAACGTCAACGCCCCTTTGAGCCGCATACTTCATACACTCATACATCTCGTCATCAATAACAAGATACGGCGTCATTATATAAGTATATTCCGACGCATTGTTCAGATTATTTATATACGCACGCTTTCCGACATAAACTTCATCAAGCGGAGTATCGCCGAACGGTATTACAAATCCGTCCGTACTTACGGAATATTTTTTGACGCTTGGATATATTCACCGCAATCCTCAATGTGTTCATCATTTACGTTCCACATTTCAAGAAACATCGCCGTAAATCCCGCGACCGCCTCGCCTCTGAGCATAAATCCCGTATCTTTCCAATGCCCGAAACGCATCTTTTCATTAATATATTCATCTGAAATATTTATCCCACCGCAAAACGCCACCGCACCGTCTATAACCATTATTTTTCTGTGGTCACGATTGTTTTGGTGAGTTGACAAAAGCGGTACAATCGGCGAAAATATACGACATTTAATCCCCTGTCTTTCAAGATATTCATTGTATTTTCGCGGAAGCGTCACGATACAGCCCATACCGTCATACATAACGCGAACTTCAACGCCCTGTTTAACTTTTTTTCTTTAAAATTTCAAGAATTTCATTCCACATACGGCTCGTGTGATTTATAATAAAGAACTCCAAAAATATGAATTTTTCCGCTTTCAAAAGCTCCTTTTTCATATCCTCAAACATTCTCTCGCCTATGCTGTAATACTGTACACCCGTATTTGTGTAAGCAGGAGAACCGCCGTATTTCGATAAATACCTTGCAAATCCGTCCTGATTTTTATCGGTCTGATAAATATTTTTCATAACATCATTGTCTTGAACAAGATACTTTTTGTTTGCCTCTTGAATATTCTTGTAATCGTCACCTATATTCATTGACACTCCCTGTGCCCTTGTAAACAGATAAAACAAAGCACCGAATATAGGTATAATCGCAATAAGCGTTATCCACGTCATTTTAAAAGTAGATTCCTCTGTACGATTAATTTCAAATATTATAAGTACGGCACTCAAAACAGTCGAAAGACCGAACAAAACCTTTGAATAGTCGGAAATCCATATATACATTGCAACAAACGTAATGATTTGCATTAAAAGCATTACCATTGCAACGAATTTGTTTGAATATAAAAGTCTGTAAATCTTTTTCATTCAAAATCCTCCTTTCAAACGGCTATTTTAAATTTTTTATATACGCAAACGTTTTTTCTTCCCTTCTTGCTGCAACATCATAAGCCACCCTTCAAGCAGCTTTGCAGTGTTTGGGTGCATACTTGTTTTAGCATTTCCCTTTAAGAAATATTCTATCGGATTATCGTTTGTATATTTGTCGTCCAAATAAATTTTTCCTGCCGCAACACGGTCGCAAAACATTTCTTTAACATATTTTAACGGCATTTCGACCGCCTCCATACGTCTTGTTTTGGGATTGTAGTCTGTCCAATATTCAAAGTGATGTTTGTTTCTTCCTTTGTGGTGCATCCAAGCCTTTGAATAACCGTATTCACGTCTTTCGCCCTCTGTCGGACTTCTGTCACCGAGATAAAATCTTGCTCCCGGTAAAAATTCAGTCGGTGAATATTTCGACAAATCGTGACGCATACCCTGCCACAAAATTCCGCACCTTAGGCAATGATACATTACCTTGTGACGGTGCCTTGTGATTGTCATAAAATGTTTTATAAAATGCCACATACAGTGATTCTTCCTTTTTCTATAATAGTTTATTATATCACAAATACCGACATTTTACAATACCAAAACGTTGCACCTCTCAAAACAAAAAAAATCGGCTGCCAAAATTTCGGCAACCGATTTTCGATTAGTTACTTCTTCTTTCCATTTCCTTATAAATATCTTCCCAAGTCATACCGTTGTCAACCAGCATAACAGTAAGGTGATAAATAAGGTCAGCGGTTTCGTAGCTGATTTCGTCCTTATCGCGGTTTTTACCTGCAATAACAACTTCGGCAGCCTCCTCACCGACTTTTTTCAAAATCTTATCTTCGCCCTTATCGAACAAGTAATTTGTATAACTGCCCTCTTCAGGGTGTTCTTTTCTGTCCATAACTACAGCCTGTTCACGCGCAAATACATCTGTCTTAGTCTGTTCCTTTGCGTCCTCAACAAGCTTGCCGTCCTCAATCTTTCTGAAGAAACAACTTCTGTTTCCCGTATGACACGCAGGACCGGCAGGATTAACAAGCACAACAAGACAATCGCAGTCGCAGTCAACGCGAACTTCTTTAACGTACATATAATTACCCGAAGTATCGCCCTTTACCCAAACTTCCTGTCTGCTTCTTGACCAAAAAGTTGCTCTGCCTGTTTCAAGAGTTTGCTTAATCGTGTCCGCATTCATATATGCAACCATAAGCACCTCGTTAGTTTCAATATTCTGCACAACCGCCGGAATAAGTCCGCTTGCGTCAAATTTAAGAGTATTTATTAATTCGTCCATTTATGTAATTCCCCTTTCAATTTATATAAAACAAATTCATTTCATTTCCATTAAATTCCAATTCTTTGCTATATAGTCCACACCCGAAATTATTGTGAATACAACCGAAATCCAAATAAGTATATCTGAAATCAATTTAGGGTGTACACCTAAGAATGTATTCTGAATCGGAAGCAAAAGCATTGCAACGATAATTGCAACCATTTGCGTAACGGTTTTAAGTTTGCCCCACATACTTGCGGCAACAACCTTGCCTTCCCCCGCCGCAACAAGTCTTATACCCGCGACCGCAAATTCTCTTACAAGCACAATCATCAATGCCCACACACTCATACGGTCATAGTACATCAATATCAAAAATGCCGCCGTTGTAAGTACCTTGTCCGCAAGCGGATCGACGAATTTGCCGAAAGTCGTTACTTGATTATATTTTCTTGCAACGTGACCGTCTATTGCATCAGTTATCGACGCAAGTACAAAAACACCAAGTGCCGCATAATGACACATTACGTTATCTATCATAAACAACACCATAAATATCGGTACAAGAACTACACGAATCATTGTAATTTTATTAGCTGTATTCATCAAATCACCTCCGCTTGACCTGTAAGGTCATATTCATCTGCGTCAAGAATTTTCACTTTTATAATATCGCCCGGAGTAACTTCTTCCTCCGTTGCAAAATATACTTTTCCGTCAACATCAATACTGTCGCCGCGACTTCTGCCGTAGAACAAGAAACTTTCTTCATCGTATCCCTCAACCAAAACTTCAAGTGTTTTGCCAAGCTTAGCCTTGTTAAGTTCAAGCGATATTCCCTGTTGAAGTGTCATAAGTCTGTCAAGACGTTCTTCCTTGATTTCCTCATCAACCTGATTCGGAAAATCAGCCGCAGGAGTATCTTCTTCCTGTGAATATGTGAAAGCACCCATTCTGTCAAAACGCACCTTTTTAACAAATTCATAAAGGTCGTTAAACTGTTCCTCCGTTTCACCCGGAAAACCTACAATTATAGACGTTCTGATTGTGCAGTCAGGCATTTTTTCTCTTATTTTATTGATTCTCTCAACCATTTGTTCTTGAGTTGTACGTCTTGCCATACGTCTTAAAATCTCATTGTTGCCATGCTGTACGGGCATATCGATATAATTGCATATTTTATCATATTTAGCCATTGTATCAATAAGACTGTCCGTAATAGCCTCGGGATAGAAATAATGCACTCTTATCCACTTGATACCGTCAACCGTGACAAGTTTTTCAAGCAACTTATCAAGCGAATATTCGCCGTACAAATCTTTTCCGTAACGTGAAGTATCCTGTGCAATAAGTATAAGTTCCTTAACACCGTTTTTCGCAAGATTTTCAGCTTCTTCAACTATATCTTCAATTTTTCTGCTCCTAAAATGTCCTCTAATCATAGGAATAGCACAATAAGTACAGTTATTGTCACAACCGTCGGCAATTTTCAAATATGCCGTATATGACGGTGTTGACAAAATTCGCGGAAGCCGTTCATCTGGAGTTCTGTCATTATGACCGCATATTACAGGCTTTTCGCCCTTAAACGCCTCGCGGATAACCTCCGCGATTTTATCATAATCACCTGTTCCGACTATTGCGTCAACCTCGGGCAGTTCGATTAAAATATCACTGCTGTATCGTTCTGCCAAGCAACCTGTCGCAATAAGCAATCGACATCTTCCGTTTTTGTATTGAGCCATTTCAAGTATAGCGTCTATTGATTCCTGTTTAGCCGACTCGATAAAACCGCAAGTATTTACGATTATGACATCGGCGTCTGACGGATTATACGTTATATTAAAACCGTCATTTGCCAATATACCGAGCATAATTTCGGCATCTGTCTGATTTTTCGCACAGCCAAGCGAAACAAGACCGATGTTATACATAAGTTTACTCTCCATATTCTTCTTTTTATATTATCTATACAATTTTAATGTCAGAAAAGCCGTAACCTCTGTACATAAAATATCGTATACATTTATCAATGTTTTTCTTTTCAAAGTTACCTTTAAGCCTTTTTTCAACAAGAGGCAAAAGCATATCTTCTTCGTCCTCCTCAAGATACGAAACCGCCTCCTCAACGTATTCCGTGTCTATGCCCTTGCTGTAAAGCTCGGACTTAATACGTCTTTTACCGTATTTTTTCAAATTCTTTAAATCTTTTGCCTTTGCAATCGCATACTTTCTGTCGTCCAAAAAGCCGTAATTTCTGCAAAATTCAAGAATTTCATCTATATCTTCTTCCTTTGCGCCGGCTATTTTCAGCTTATCCGAAAGTTCACGCTCACTGTGTGAACGAAATTCAAGCAATCTCAAAGCCTTATCTTTAGCCTCATCAAAGGTCAGTTCTTTTTTTTCTCTGTTATATCTCATAATACAAAGTAATCAAATAATTCTCCAAAATTAATTCCGCCGATAACCTTATCCTTGTATTTGCCTTTCAAATGGTCATATCCGCCCTGCATTTGCTCTGACTTAATGCCATAGCTAAGCGACATATATGCCTCAATGTATGCGGAAAGGTGGTCACATCCGCGTATAATCTGTCCGTCTATCGGATTGTATTTGTCTTCATTATACTTTTCGTTTATCAAGTCCGACGTAACCATATTGATTTCGCCGTCATCAATAATTTTAGAGTCAAATTCATTCTGCGTGTAATACTCTATCTCCCTGTGCCAAGCAGGCGGTAAAAGCGGATAAATAACTCCACGCATTTGTTCATCTTCTATTTCACTGATTATGCTGTCCAAACCCTTGACGCTGTTCTTTACCGGTGACACAATATCCCTTGTCAAGACCTCGGGTAAATCGTGAAAAAGTCCCGAAAAGAAGTTGTTTTCAAGACGTTTTCTGCAAGGATTGTCAAGTTCAAGCGACATAAAGTACGACAAAATCGCAACGACAAGCATATGCCCCATAACAAAAGTTTCGGGCATTCTTACTGCTTTTGCCCACCTTTGTTGGTATCTCAGCTTTCCTATAAGCGACAAAAACTCTTGAAGATACTTACTTCCGGCAAAATATCTGAAGCCGTGAAAAGTATCGCAAGCCGCCAATCCCTGTGCCATTTCGGTTTTAACCTGTTCTATACCGAAAGTCTGCGGATTCATAGGGTAAATTATTTTAAATTCCCAGTTGCTTGCATGGTAATGTGCGGCTTTTAAAATCTGTTTTTCAAGAGATGCGTAATCTTTGTCAAGATAATACTTTTTCATTCTCTCAAAGAAACCGCCGCCGATACCGTCCATATGTTCTTCAAGCTCAGAAAGTACCCAATTATCTATTTGAAAGCCTTTTTCTTTTACAAGTTTATGATAAATAGGCGGTTTAATGTCAGTAAGCACAATTCTGTGGAAAAACTCAAATATTCCGCCCTCAATAAGCTTTATCATATTAACGCTTTCGCCCTCACACTTTGCAAGCACATAAGCATAAAACATCTTGTGTGCCTGCTTGTCAAGCTCCGTAAAGCCGGTCCAAGGACAGATATGGTCGTTCCAACGCTGAATAGATGCCGCCTCATACATCAGAGAAATAAGCGATTTTTTAATCATTTAATTTTACTCCATCACAATATTATAACCGTTCTTTTCAAGTACCTTAATAACTCTTTCGCCGTGTTCTCTGCCGCCGACTTCACAAGCAATATGAATAATTGCCTCGTTAGGATCAAGGTCTGCACTCAATCTGTCGTGCTGTACCATTACGATATTTGCGTTTGCCTCGGCAAGAATGTGTGAAAGATGTTCCAAACTTCCCGGAATATCAAGAAGTGTAGTCTTGAATTTAAGCTTTCTCTCACGCGTAACAAGACCAAGCTCGATAATTCTGTGAATAAAGCTAACATCAATGTTACCGCCAGAAAGTACGCAAGCGATTTTCTTACCCTTAACGTCAACCTTGTTGTTAAGAACAGCCGCAAGCGGTGTGGCACCGGCAGGTTCAACAACTTGCTTTGTTCTTTCAAGAAGCAGTAAAATAGCCTCTGAGATTTCCGCATCTGATACCGTTACAACATCATCTGCATACTTGTTGATAAGTTCAACAGTTTTGTCACCCGGTATTTTAACCGCAATACCGTCTGCGATAGTAACGGCAGAATCAGTAGTAACGTGTTTTTTTCTCTTTAAATGAATTGTAAATTGCAGGAGCGCCCTCAGCTTGTACACCTATAATTTGTACACGCGGATTGATTTGCTTTTATGCAAGCCGCAACACCGGCCAAAAGACCGCCGCCACCTGCCGGTACAAGTACCATATCAACAGTAGGTAAATCCTCAAGGATTTCTATACCGATTGTACCTTGTCCTGCCATAACTTCAAGATCGTCATATGGGTGAAGAAAAGTTGCACCCTCTTTTTCTTGAATTTCAACCGCTTTTTTGTAAGCGTCGTCATAACAATCTCCGTAAAGCACTACCTTGGCACCGTAACCCTCTGTCGCACTCACCTTAGCGATAGGAGCAGACTTCGGCATAACGATAGTTGCGGGAATGTTGTGAACGTGTGACGCATACGCAACACCTTGTGCATGGTTGCCGGCAGATGAAGCAACGGCTGAAGTAATTTCGCCTCTTTCAACAAGTGCGGCAATCTTATTTGACGCACCTCTTATTTTAAATGAACCTGTTTTCTGTTGGTTCTCAAATTTTAAATATATCTCTCCGCCTGTCATGTCAGAGAAAGTTTTAGATGATTCAATCTTAGTTCTGTGAATAGTCGGCTCAAGACGTTTAGCCGCAAGTTCAATTTCTTTTAATTCCAAATCCATTTTTTTTCGCAAGTCCTTTCTTACTTTTCCTTATCTTATAATTATACCGCAATTATATCTATTTTTCAATAGCAGATTTTATTTATATGCAAAATCATTATATTATTCACAAAACAATTCTCCGTTCCTCCCATTCATTCGTATAGGGCGGCACACATAACATCCCTCATGACTCCCCTTGAGGGGAGCTGGCGGCTCAGCCGTCTGTTGAGTGGCTTTTTATTTTCTCGATTGCCACCTCTCCGTCACTCTGTGACACCACTCTTCCGTAGGGGCGACCAGTGGTCGCACGTTATCCCATATACTTTCCACTCGGGCGGTCAGTGGTCGCCCTCTTACCATACACAAAAATCCCACAATCCCCTCACCTTCCCTTGCAAACCGCCACAAAATATAGTATAATAAAAAAGTTGCATACAGAGATCGAAAGGAGTCACAATAAATGGAACAAACGAAAGAAAATAAAATGGGTACAATGCCTGTAAACAAGCTGCTTGTAACAATGTCACTGCCTATGGTTATATCAATGATAGTGCAAGCACTTTATAACATAGTCGACAGTATATTCGTATCAAGACTTTCCGAAGACGCATTGACAGCCGTTTCAATGGCATTTCCAATGCAAAACCTTATGATTTCCGTAGCAGTCGGAACAGGGGTAGGTATAAACGCAATGCTTTCACGCGCACTCGGCGAAAAAAAAGTTTGAAGCGGCAAACAAGACCGCCGAAAACGGTATATTTATAGAAGTTCTCGGATATGTTTTATTTTTACTTATAGGAATTTTCGTAACAAAGCCGTTTTTTCTTGCACAAGCGGGTGCAGGCGATATTGCAAATATGGGTATTGAATATACAAGAATTTGTCTGCTTATGTCATTTGGTATTTTTATGCAGATTGGTTTTGAAAGAATCCTTCAATCTACCGGACGAACAATATTCACAATGATAACACAGTCAACAGGTGCAATTATCAATATCATACTCGATCCTATATTAATTTTCGGTTTATTCGGTATGCCGAAAATGGGTGTTGCCGGTGCGGCGATTGCGACTGTAACAGGTCAAATATGTGCGGCAATTCTTGCGATTACATTTAACCTTACCAAAAATCCTGATGTACATATCAGCTTTAAAGGTTTTAAACCGCAGATTATATTTGTAAAGAACATTCTTTCTGTCGGTATTCCTTCAATAATTATGTCGTCAGTCGGCTCTGCAATGACTTTCGGTATGAATAAAATTCTTATAACTTTTTCATCAACTGCCGTTGCGGTATTCGGTGTATACTTTAAACTTAACAGTTTTGTATTTATGCCTGTATTCGGTCTTAATAACGGTATGGTGCCGATTGTTTCATATAACTACGGCGCACAAAACAAAAAACGTCTTACAAAAACCATTAAGCTCGCAATTATGTACGCGGTTTGTATTATGTTTATAGGAATTATGCTGTTCCAGTTTATACCCGATGTACTTTTGAGATTGTTTGACGCTTCAGACCATATGCTTGAAATCGGTATTCCGGCATTGAGAGTAATCAGCCTCAGCTTTGCATTTGCAGGTATATGTATAGTTATTTCATCAAGCCTGCAAGCATTGGGACACGGCTTTTTAAGTACGATGATTTCTATAACACGTCAGCTTATCATACTTCTTCCGTCAGCATATATCCTTGCAAAATTCGGCGGTATCCACGCGGTTTGGTGGTCATTCAACATTGCCGAAATCGCCTCATTGACGTTATCATTGTTATTCTTTAAACATATGTATAACGAGATAATTAAACATTTAGGAGAATAGTAAATATCCCCCGGCTATACCGGGGGATATTTATTTAGCACAGATTCTTTTATCACTTCTGATTCAGTATTATTTCTGCTCACATTTGGCAATAAAAAAACAAACCGCATAATAATGCGATTTGTTTGCCGTTTTTGGTCGGGATGACAGGATTTGAACCTGCGGCCCCTACGTCCCGAACGTAGTGCTCTACCAAACTGAGCCACATCCCGATATGACCTATAAACAACATAGATTATTATACCACCACTCTTCCGCAAAGTCAACCACCAAAATAAAATTAATCCAATATTTTTTACAAAGCAAAAAAGACGGATTGCTCCGTCTTTTTAAAAATCGGTTTCATCATCGTCTGCAACCGAAACAGGTTGTTTAACAATTTGTTTTTCTTCATTTTTTCTTCAATTTTTTCTTCTTTAACTTCATCTACTCTCAGTTTCTTCTTATTAAATATACGCGCAACGGTATCGTCTACAAGATAATGCGATATAAGCGCACACAACACAGCAATAGCATAAACCGCCGCAACATATCCCATATTACCCACCAAACCGATTTGCACGAATATATCAACAACAACCATATGATACAAATACAATCCGTACGACAAATCAAACTTAAATCTGATTTTACCGAAACTGTAACCGAAACCGACAGTCATAAGGCAAAGCAAAAGCACTTGAATCATATCCATATACTCGCCTATCCTCACGCCGAACCTGTCGCAATAAATCGCACGGGCAATAAACAAAATCACACACAATATTTTTGTTTTTGAAAGTATCGGCACGATTTTTTCACGATAGCGGTACATAAACCAACCTGCAAAATACATATAAAAATACGGCAAACATGAATGTGAGATTATCAGCCGTCCCGTTTCGGGCAATATTTCCTGTAAGTGCGGCACAACAAGATTAAGTGCCATAGACAATATCATTACAAATATCCATACCCACAGTTTTCGATTTTTTAAAAATCTGTATATTATCGCAGTAATAATGTAAAACTGGACTGTAAATATCATTGTCCAAAGATTTGCTTGAAAATTTCCTATTCGAAATTACTTATAAAATCCGGTTGTGGCAAATCCCGTATAAAAACAAGCTGTCCCAGAAACCAAGTCACAAACGTTTTGTTCAGCACAAATCCGCAAAAAGCCGCCGCCACAATCACTCCGACAATTATACACACCCACAGCGACGGAATTATTCTAAGCACACGTTTTTTCAAAAACTCCCACGTGTTTTTACTTCTCTCCATAGATGCCGGAACCAAAAACCGCTTATGCAAAACAGCACAACGACACCGTTCCACCAATCAAATACAGGCGACACTTCCTGTAATCTTATATGTCGGAATATGTGCAAAGTCATAACGTAAAATGCACTGTACAGTCTAAGCACATCAAAACAGTTGTTCGCAAAATCAAATTTAATCTGTTCTTTTACCTTGTTCATCACTTCACCCCAATACTTTTTGTCGTATATTCTTATTATATGTCATAAAATATTATTAGTCAAGTGAACAAAATAATACAGCAAATTTTAAAATGAAAGTTGTGATTTAAAGAGTATTAATGAGAAATAAAGAGAAAATAAGAGATTGTTATTTGATTTATTAAAAATTTTTCAAAAAAGTGTTGACAACAATCAAAAAACATAGTAAAATAGCCGTTGTGAGTTAAAGAAGTAAGCTTTAACATGAATAGATTAAGTATAGGAGGACACAACTATGAATTCAAGCTATTTGCAAAAGCCACAAGACGTAGAAAGAAAGTGGTATGTTGTTGATGCAGCTGACAAGCCACTTGGTCGTGTTGCTGCAACAGTTGCAAGCATTTTAAGAGGTATGCACTTACCTACATTTACACCAAACGTAGATTGCGGTGACCACGTTATCGTTATCAATGCTGATAAGATTATCCTTACAGGTAATAAAGCTTAACCAAAAGGTTCGTTACTACCACACAGGCTGGGTAGGCGGAATTAAAGAAATCCACTACAACAAGCTTATGGCAGAAGAACCTGAAAAGGCTGTTATGTACGCTGTAAACGGTATGCTTCCAAACAACACAATCGGAAGAAAAGCTCTTACAAGACTTCGTGTTTACAAGGGTACAGAACATGATCATCAAGCACAAAATCCAATCGCTTGGACAGGCGAAATAAAGTAAGGAGGACAATATAAATGGCTAAAGAACAATACTACGGTACAGGTAGAAGAAAATCTTCTGTTGCAAGAGTTCGTCTTGTTCCGGGCAACGGAAAATCACAATAAACGGCAGAACAATCGATGAATACTTTGGTCTTGATACACTAAAGCTTATCGTTCGTCAGCCACTTGAACTTACAAAGACAACAGATAAGTTCGACGTAATCGCAAAAGTTGAAGGCGGTGGTTTCACAGGTCAAGCCGGTGCAATCCGTCACGGTATCTCAAGAGCACTTCTTGAAGTTGATACAGAAGCTTACAGAGCAGACCTTAAGTCAGCAGGCTTCCTTACAAGAGACTCAAGAATGAAGGAAAGAAAGAAGTACGGTCTAAAAGCCGCTCGTCGTGCTCCACAGTTCTCAAAAGATAAGTTTTTTATCAAACAAATCCCACAATCATGCCGATTGTGGGATTTATTTTTGTCTTTTACCGCAATTTTGCCACAAATAATTGTGGTAATCAGTAATATATCATTTTACACAAGAGTAATTTGTATAATTCTTGCTTTTAGCATATTTTTTTTATTTTCAACCGGATTCATGATACCACCTCGATTTTGTTTCTTCTAAATACAACATAAATTAAATCATCCAAATAGGTACAATATAATTGTCGCTATCAACTGCGGAAAGAGTTTCTTTCATACAAATAATTGCACCTTTACCTCTTGGAACAGATGCTTTATCTAATAATTTAAACGGTTTTATAAGTTCGGTTCCGGGACTGGCAGTTCTTTTTATTTCAATAGGATGAAGCATACCGTCACTTTCAATTACAAGGTCAATTTCATTACTGTTTGTATCACGGTAATACCATATAAGGCATTCTTTTGCATTGTTGTGATACGTTTTGATAATCTCAGACACAACGTAATTTTCAAGTATTGCACCATTAATTGCACCGTTTGCTAAAATCTCAGGAGATGAATATCTTGTAAGATATGCAACAAGTCCGGTGTCAAAGAAATACATTTTAGGAGTTTTTATTGTTCTCTTTAGCAAGTTATTTGAATAAGGACGCAAGAAAAATACAATATCAGATTTTTCAAGAATCTTTAGCCAACGCTTTGCCGTATCGTTAGAAATCCCAACATCTCTGGCAATATCTGACACATTGAGCATTTGACCTGCTCTACAAGCAGCAGAACGAATAAAATCGCTAAATATCATTGTATCATCAATATCAGCTATCTCTTTTACGTCTCTCTCTATATAAGTTTGAAGATAACTGCTATAAAACAGATCTCTGTCTGTGTATTTTCCACTTATATGTCCGGGCAAAGAGCCACTCCATATACGTCTGTATATTTCATTAAGATCAGCCGGCTTATTTATTTTACTACGTTTCTTTAATTTATCTAAATCAACAGAAAATGGTTCGGTTTTATCATTCCCATAGATTTCATGTTGTGAAAGTGAAGGCATATGAATAATAGCAATTCTTCCGGCCAGAGATTCTTGCGCAAGTTCCATGAGCTTAAATGGTTGAGAACCCGTTAGCCAAAATGAACCGGGAGCAGCGCCTTTGTCTATTGCCATTTTTATATAAGAAAACAGTTCAGGTGCATATTGAACTTCATCTATCAAAATCGGTAATGAGTGCATTTGCAAAAAAAAGTGCCGGATCCTTTGATGCTAATTTTCTTTCTTCTATATCATCCAACAAAACTTCTTCACGATTATCATCCATTAATCGCTTTAGTACAGTGGATTTTACCAACTTGCCTTGCACCTGTTATCAAAATACAAGCATATTCTTTAGAAGCAGATTTAATTTTTTCCTCTAAGTCACGATTTATATATGTCATGGATATTCTCCTCTCATATTTTAATCCAATTATATTATATATCAATCACGCATTATTGTCAACGTTAATTTAAGATTGCATCGTAAATCAGCCTAAAACATTTGTCGATTGTTTCTATCCAAAAAAATCACGTTTTATATTTTTCTCTTGGCGGTACATAGCTCTTATCATAATAACAAATACTATAACTACTATTATCTATCATCTCATAATTTGCTCTACATAAACAAATTCTCTGATATTATTTTTTTTAATAATTAAGTATCTTCTAAATCTTCCATAACATCACCATAAAATATTATAGATATAATATACATCTATTTATTGACATTATATCACATAATATTAATAAAATAAATCCAATAATTAAAAATTGTATTTTTAACTTATATGCTATACTCATTTAGAGTCACTCTCTTAACCACTGCTTTCTTTTTTCATAAATACTAATGTGTTATATTTTAAGAGAGTAAACTCCTTTCGATAAACGTTATATGCGAATTTGTAAGTTCTGAAAAGTTATGGAACCCCTTGAGCAGTCTACCGTGTATAACACGTATGCAAAATTTGGTGTGAGAAATCCCTTGTTTCAAGGCTTTTTCAAGATATTAAAACATTATCAAAAGATAAGTTTTACGACATATCAAAAATACCGCAGTCTTACGACTACGGTATTTTTTATTGTCTATATACTAAAACCAATACGGATCCCAGTCGCTTGTCAGACGTGTTAGTGCCTCCATATAGAAATAATCTCCCCATGTATTACACTCATCAACACCGCCGTTATTACATGTATTATGCGGTGTTTTCTTTTGCGTATGTACCGTGAAGTAAAAGTCCGTTAGACTCTTTACTGTCTTTAACGGCACAATTATCAATAATTGCTTTAAGCAATCTTTTAGCCGTCTGCGTATAATATTCAGCCTCATCTTTATCAAGATATTTAGCCATTTCAAGCATACCGCATACCGCTATAACACCTGATGAAGAATCACGCGGTTCATCACTGCCGGTATCAAAATCAAAATCCCAATAAGGCACTAAATCCTTCGGCAAATGTTCCATAAAATATTTTGTTACACGTTTAAATATATCCAAATATTCTTTATTTCCTGTTTTAGAATACGCAACCGCACTGCCGTATATTCCCCAAGCCTGACCTCTCGCCCAAGCCGAGCCGTCACGATTCCCCTGACAAGTAACACCCTTTGTAGGTTTACCTGTTTCCATATCAAAGAAATATGTATGATATGTCGAATTATCGTCACGCACGATATTTTCCATCGCTGTTTTTATATGCGCCTGTGCTTTTTTTCTTCATACTTTTTATCACCTGTCACCTTGCTCGCCCAGAAAAGCAACGGCATATTCATAAGACAATCTATTATAAGTCTGTAATTGTCCTTATCGCCTATTTTGCCCCACGCCTGAAAGAACTGACCTTTTTCGTGAAAACGTTTCATCAAATTATCCGCCGCCAAAAGTGCCGCACGTTTACCAACTTCACTGCCTGTAAGCTTATATGCCGCAACGCAAGACGGGCTGTACAAAAAGCCCATATCGTGATGGTCGGTATTAATATGATGTTCTATTCTGTAAAGGAAGTTGTCCACTTGACAAAGTGCCGCTTCCTTTAATTTATCGTCTTTGTTACTCTCATAAGCAAGCCACAATTCACCGGTCCAAAACCCCTCTGTCCAGTCTGTATTTTCTGTTTGCCTGTAAAAATTATTTTCACTGTTTGCACCCGGAAAACAGTCAAAAAACTCGTCAACATTATGTTCAATAAGCGAAACCGCCTTATTGTGTGCATCACGAATTTCTTTATCATCAGCCACCGGATAGCCTTGTAATTCTTCCATAGTTATCATACTTAAAATCACACTCCTTATATAATAATTATACCAACACGGCCAAGTTATTTCAATAGCAATAATTTAATGTCAATAAATTGAATGTATAACAATAGGCAAGCCGAAAATATAGGCTTGCCTATTCAGTCTACCTCTTTAATTATCCTTTAACTCCCGAAGATGTAGCGTTTTCAATAAAGAATCTCTGACAGAACAGGAATACTACGATTATCGGCAGCAATACAAGTGTAGCCGCCGCCATTTGTGCACCGTAATCCTGAACTTGTCCGACTGAAAACAACTTAATACCTACAGAAAGCATTTGTTTGTTTATATCCGATATGTACAAGTACGGACTCATATAGTCGTTCCATGTCCATACAAATGAGAACAATATCATTGTTGCGATAGACGGTTTATGTTCGTTTCACGGCAAACAAGAATATGACCCCGACCGATTTTGTAAAGATTAAATCGCTAAAACTGTACGAAATTGAAAGAATGGCTGATACAGCCGTTGACAGTGCCGTAGCGGCAATCACAATCGATAAACTTACAAGCACACCGGAATGTGTAGAGCAAAACATCACTTTGCCGCAAATCACTTCAGACGACGCAGAAGTAACATGGACATCTTCCGATACATCGGTTATCGGCAATGACGGTACATTCTACGGTTCATCAAAGGCGACAGACGTTACAATGACGGCACAAATCACAAATAAAACAGACAGCTTTACAGTTTATAAAGACTTCCGTCTTTCTGTTCTGGGTGAAGAAACAGTAAAATTGAGCAAAACTTTTTGACGACAACAGCATGAACGTAACAGTTAAGAACAATTCTTCGGACAGCTTAACTATAAAGGTTACAGTCGGCGTATACAACGACAATGATACTCTTAACACGGCTAAACTTCAAACCGTTACACTTGATTCAAAAGCAGAACAAACAATTTCATTTGCAGGTATCACCTCCGACAAATCAGTTTCAATATTTGCATGGGACAAGGATATGACACCACTTACAAATGTATTGCAATAACAAAAAAATACACCTATCATTCGATAGGTGTATTTTTCATTTGTTTTTCAATCCAAGCCATAAGCAAATTCACTATTTTTTCTTGTTGGGCAGGAGTAAGTTCAACATTTTTCGGTATTCTGTACCACTTGTTAAGGCAACCGCGGCAGCAGCACGCCGTTGCGTGTTGTGCAATAAACACAGGGTGTCCGCGCATGGGTGTTTGCTTGCCGTCATTTGCAATAAATGACGGTGCAAGTCTGTCACGAACAAAGTCGCGTGCGTGTGAACGCACAGTATCCATACCTTTATTTTTTACATACTCCCTATCCTTTTCTTTCAGCTTAAAACTACTTCTGAACTTTGACTTTTCCAACTTTAAAAGTGCCTGTTCAATCGTCTGCATAAAATCACTGTCTTTCATATCTTCCGTATGTACAGGTTATATCGGCAATTTTCTTTGCGAGTTTGTCAGTCAAATCATTCTTACCCATTCTCCACTGCCAGTTGCCGCCGAGTACAGACGGTATATTCATTCTTGCCTCACTGCCGAGTTCAAGATAATCCTGCATTTGAATTATCGCCGTATCGCTCACACTTGCCATTGCGGTTTTAATGAGTTTCCAAACAATATCATCCTCCGAATCAATGTACTTTTTACAAAATTCAAGTGTATCTTCGTCAAGCTCATCAATCCAACCAATCACTGTATTATTATCGTGCGTGCCGACATAGACAACGCTGTTTGAATTATATGTATACGGCAAATAATTACTTTCTTCACGCGGATCAAATGCAAATTCAAGCACTTTCATACCCGGAAAACCCGAATCCCTCAACAGCTTATGCACGTCCTCAGTCAAAAATCCCAGATTCTCCGCTATAATCGGCAAATCGCCCAATTCATTTTTAACGGCATTGAACAATTCAATTCCCGGACCTTTCAGCCACTGACCGTTTTCGGCGGTTTTATCCCCGTAAGGAATCGAATAATACCCCTCAAATCCTCTGAAATGGTCGATACGAACAACATCATACAATGACGTTGCACTCTTTATTCTGTCTATCCACCAATTAAAGCCGCATTCTCTGTGCCTGTCCCAATTATACAGCGGATTTCCCCAAAGCTGACCTGTCGGAGAAAATGCGTCCGGCGGACAACCTGCAACAGCTTTCGGCACAAGATTTTCGTCAAGTTCAAATAAATCGGGATATACCCACACTTCCGCACTGTCAAGCGCAACGTAAATCGGAATATCGCCGATTATCGACACACCGTTGTCATTGGCATACTTTTTAAGTTTGTTCCACTGTTCAAAAAATTTAAACTGCACAAACTCCCAAAACATAACGTCATCTTCGTGCGACGACTTAAATTCCCATAACGAATGAGAATCACGTTTTCTTAGTCCGTCCTCCCATTCAAGCCAAGACTTGCCGTCATTTTCATTCTTTATGCTCATAAACAACGCATAGTTTGAAATCCATCTTTCGTTTTTCTGCAAGAAGTCGTAAAATTCCGACAAATCACCTTTTTAAATTCTTCAAAAGCAATTTTCAAAACCTTAAAACGATTTTCATAAATTGTTTCGTAGTCAACATTTTTCTGTCTTTACCCCACTCAAGCTTTGAATAGTCCGATTTTTTTTCAAAAGACCTTCTTCACGCAAAATATCCATATCTATAAAATACGGATTGCCTGCATTCGTTGAGAACGACTGATACGGCGAATCGCCGTAACTTGTCGGGCCAATCGGAAGAATCTGCCAACACTTTTGTTTTGCACTCTTTAAAAAATCTACAAATTTATAGGCCTCTTTGCCCATTGTACCGATACCGTAATCAGACGGCAACGATGATATGTGCATTAAAATACCGCTTTTTCTCATTTCTTCTACCTCCCGATAAGTTGTAAAATTACATGCGGATTTTCCGCAATATAGTCTGCACCGGCTTGTACCAACTCATTTCTTGTTCTGAATCCCCAAAGCACTCCGACCGACGTCATTTCGGCATTTTTCGCCGTAAATATATCAACATTGGTGTCACCCAAGAACAGGCACTCTGACGGCTTTACACCGAGTTTTTTTCGCTATTTCAAGCGCCGTAAAAGGATTGGGTTTTGTCGGCATACCATCAATAACTCCATGCACCGCGTCAAAATAATTTTCACCGAAAATATTATCGGTAACAAAATGCACGACATTATCCGGTTTATTTGAGCATACCGCAATTTTTATGCCGTTCTCTTTCAGTTCTTCAAGCAATTCTCTTATTCCGTCATACGCATCCGTATCATAAAGATAATCATTTTCATAATTTTCGTCATACACATCACGCACTTTTTCAAACATTTCCGCATTATCCTTGCCGTAAACTCCGAGCATTCTGTGAATAAGTTTATCTCTGCCGTCACCGACATATATTTTATAATCCTCTACCGGAATTTCGGGCAAACCGAATGCCGCAAGTGCAATATTACCAAAATGTGCAATAGCATTTATCGTATTTGTAAGCGTACCGTCAAGATCAAATATACACGCTTTAATATTACTCATAAAATCACCTCATTATGTTAATTATATATCTTGAAAACTATTATGTCAATGTGAATAGATTATGAATTTTTCTTGATATGCTTGATTTTTAAAAAACACTGTGATAGTATATCATTAAAGCTTCTACAAAAATTTTTTTTGAAGAAAGGATATGTAAATATGAAAAAAGTTTAATCGTTATTGCCGCATTAATTCTTGCAATGTCAGTTGCGGGCTGTGGTAAAAGACAGAAAATACAAATACAACACCTCAGCAGACTGCGCAGGCAGATGCGTCGGGTGCATACGAAAACGGCAGTGCAACAGAAACTCTTGACGGTCAGGACTATTCAAAGAATGTCGATATGGCGGCAGTTGAAGGTACAGAGGCAAAATCAGATACAAAAGCGGACAGCTATTCGGGTGAAGTAAGCAACAATGATATTTCTATCGAGGAAGCAAAACTTATCAATTATGATGACAGCGACGTTGTTGTTGTGTCATTTGAATTTACAAACAAAACCGATTCAGACCAATCATTCAGCGGAGTATATGACGTCGTCGCCGAACAAAACGGTTCTTCATTAGCTCCTGCAACAGTAATCGGCGTGGACGGTGTTGAACTTCTTACACTTTCACAAAATATTGCTCCGGGTGAAACAATCACTGTTCAAAAAGCGTACAAGCTTGACAGTAAGTCGTCACCGCTTGAAATAACAGTTCAGCCGTTCTCTTCAGACGACGAATCATTCGTTACAAAGACATTTAATTTCTAAAGCAAATAAACCGTAGACAAAACCATAATGGTTTTGTCTACTTTATTCTTGGGTGTTTGAGGTGCTAACCTCATTAAAAATCATTTCTGACGACCTGTGCGACAGAAATGGCTTAAAATCTAAAGTTTCAACTTTTAGAGGAACTTTAGATTTTTTCTCTAAAAATACTCAAAAATTACATCGCAAGATGTGATTTTTGGAGCTGTCGACATCTGTCGACAGGCTCAAAAAAATATCTCTGCACAATGCAGAGATATTTTTTATTATGCTTTAACAACCACATTTTTACCGTTAATTTTGCCTCTGTACAGCAATTTATCGGCACTTTCAAGAAGAACCTCATCGACTTTACCGCTATCACGTTCGATAATTCCGAACGTCATCGTAACGTAAATATTGTTATTTTCATAAACAAAATTTTTATTTTCGATAGTTTTTCTTAAGTTTTCAACTTTTACAAATGCGCTGTCAATATCATCATTACAGAACATAAACACAAATTCTTCACCGCCCCACCTGCATATATCAATATTCTCCAAGCCAAGCGATTTTCTCATAATCTCCGAAATATTCTGCAGTACATAGTCACCGCATAAATGACCGTATGTATCGTTTATTTTTTGAAATCATCAATATCACCGATACAAATGACCACAGATTTATTGTCCTCGCTGTCCTTAATTCGTTCCATAAACATTCTTCGGCTTTGCAAGCCTGTAAGTCGGTCGTAATTTGCAAGATTGTTAAGAGTCTTGTTTTCATCAACGAGCTTTCTATGCGTTACAGTTGCCGATACGTCCGATATGTACGCACCTATCAATATAATTCCGACTGCCAAAACGGTATTGTATATTGAAACAAAAACGATATGTACTTCTGCCTCCGAGTAAATATGACGGCAATGCAACGTCAAACCTATATACAACAGTACCTCACATATCGAAAATATATATGTTACACTCCGATGTTTAAACGGATTAAAATACACAAATGTTGCCATAGAAATCAAATACAAGGCAAAATCCGACGAATATCCGCCATTTAGCACCGTCACCGTAACAAACGCCGATACTTCCAAATGCACCAGTACAATACAAACGCGATAATATCCTTTCAGCACAACAAACAGCATTAATATATAAAATATCACACTGCCGATATTATACATAAACGGTATCTGCATTGAAAAATGCTTAAATATAAATAGAAACGAAATATGGAATATTTCACATAAGACAATAATCTGTGTGTAGACACTTTTAACATTGTCTTTAATTCTCATAATATATCTCCCTATTCTCTATGAGTATATTATACACGTTTCTTTTTTCGACAAAAACAAGATTAATTTAGAGTTATTTTTCATTTTTTGCATAAAAAAAGTGACAGACTGAAAATCTGTCACAATGTACTCCAAATTAAAGAGCAGCCTTAGCTGTTTCAACAAGCTTTGCGAATGCAACGCTGTCAGCGATAGCGATTTCAGAAAGCATCTTTCTGTTCATTTCGATACCTGACTTCTTAAGACCGTTCATAAATGTTGAATAGTTCATACCGTTTTGCTTACAAGCAGCAGAGATTCTTGTAATCCAAAAGACGACGGAAATCTCTCTTTCTTCTTTTTCTGCCTACATAAGCATTTTGCATTGAACGCATAACAGCTTGGTTAGCAATTCTGAATTGCTTGCTTTCAGCACCTCTGAAGCCCCTTAGCAAGTTTTTTAATATCTTCTTATGTCTTTTTCTTGTATTTAATGCACCTTTTACTCTTGCCATTAGTTTCTACCTCTCTTTCGAATTATTTGTAAGGAATAAGCTTTTTAATAACTGCTGCGTTAGCCTTTGAGCAGTAAGCTTGCTTTCTTAGATGTCTTTTTCTCTTAGTTGTCTTTTTTGTTCAAAATGTGTCTTCTGAACGCCTTGTTCATCTTAACCTTACCATTCTTAGTTACGTTGAATCTCTTAGCGGCGCCTCTGTGAGTCTTTATCTTAGTCTTAGCCATAATGCACACTCCTTCCGAATTAAATAATATTATGACAAGGGAGCAAGAAACATTGTCATATTTCTGCCCTCAAGCTTAGCCGGTTTTTCAACAGTTCCGGCTTCTTTAGCCTGTTCTGCAAATCTTTCAAGCAAGGTATAACCAATCTGTGAATGACTTACCTCTCGACCTCTGAAACGAACTATAACCTTTACCTTATCGCCCTTTTTAAGGAACTTTATTGCATGATTACATTTCGTATTGAAATCATTTGTATCGATAGACGGTGAAAGCTGAACCTCTTTGATGTTAATAACCTTTTGGTTCTTTCTGTTTTCTTTTTCACGCTTATTAAGCTCAAACTTGTACTTTCCGTAGTCCATAATCTTGCATACCGGTGGCTTTGCCTGCGGAGCAATCTTAACCAAATCCATTCCCTTTTCATACGCAATATCCTGTGCCTCTTTTGCACTCATTACGCCAAGCTGTTCGCCATCAGCTGAAACAACTCGAATTTCGTTATCACGAATTTGTTCGTTAATCTGCAAATCATTCTTACTAATTGTTAATCCCTCCTTAAAACATAAACAAAAAACGGCTGCAAAACGCACCCGCACAATACACCGATACCTAAAGTATCTGTATATTTACCGCAAAGCCTTCGCCGTACGGTGAGAACGGATTGTTCTGCTTGTTTTCTTTTCTGAAATATTATATCAGATTATTTATTCACTGTCAAGCATTTTTATTAAATATTTTCAAAAAAGGTTGCCGGCATTAGCCGACAACCCTTTTATATTATACATCTGCTGTTTTAACCGATTCAAATTCTTCTATAACTTCCTTTGACGGAGCTTTTGTGGCAAGTGACACTATAAAGATAAGTGCAAGCGATACAATAAATCCAGGAATAATTTCATATACGGTAAATATACCCGGAAGATTATCCGCACCCCATATAGCGGTCGGAACATATGCCCACAAAAGTGCTACCGCACCGCCGGATATAACACCTGCCAATGCACCGTATTCATTACAGCGTTTCCAGAACAAGCTGCAAAGAATAACCGGACCGAATGCCGCACCGAAACCCGCCCATGCGTGAGCAACGATTTCAAACACCGATGAATTAGGGTCAAGTGCAAGCAAGCAAGCTATAATTGCAACAACCACAATCGTGATACGGCTTACATTAAGCAATGTCTTTTCCGAAGCATTCTTGTTGAAAAGCGTGTTGTATATATCCGATGAGAATGATGATGACGCAACAAGAAGCTGTGAATCGGCTGTTGACATAATAGCCGCAAGTACAGCCGAAAGCAACAATCCCGCAATCACTGTCGGGAACATATTCTGTACAAGTACCATAAATACTTTCTGTGTATTTGCGCCCTCAAGCATACCGTTTGCATTCAAAATGCTAAGTGATGAAGGGTCTGTAATCTGACCTGTTTTGAACATATATTGAATATACGGCGATGCCAATATACCAACCAATACTGCCATAGCAAGACTTACAATAACCCAAACCATAGCAATTCTTCTTGCAGGCTTAATATCCTTTGACGACTTTATGGCCATAAATCTTGTAAGGATATGCGGCTGACCGAAATATCAAGTCCCCACGCAATAGCACTGACTATACCCATTGCACCGAAACCTTCCGATACACCAAGTGTAATTTTACCGATTTCCGACCATTCAAATGTATTTGAATTAAGACCTTTATACATAAAGCAAGGTACAACGATTATTGCGGCAAACATAAGCAATCCCTGAAACAAGTCTGTCCAACAAACCGCTTTAAATCCGCCAAGGAATGTATATGCCGTTACAACGACAACGCTCAAAATAAGTGCAGGTATATATCCGATACCGAATACATAGTCAAACAAATTAGCACCTGCCGCAAACATTGACGATGTATAAACCGTAAAGAATATCAAAATAAACAACGCCGAGAATATACGAAGTACGTTTGATTTTGAATGAAATCTGTTTTGCAGAAAGTCTGGAATTGTGATTGAATTGCCTGCAATCTGTGTATATTTTCTAAGCGGTTTTGCAACGATTAACCAGTTAAAATATGTACCGAGTGCAAGACCTATTGCAGTCCAAATTGCGTTTGTAGCACCCGAACCCAACAAATATGCAGTACCCGGAAGTCCCATCAACAGCCAACCGCTCATATCCGAAGCCTGCGCACTTAGTGACGTTACCCAAACGTTCATACCGCGTCCGCCAAGTACATAATCGGAATGTGTTGAATTTTTTTGTAGAAAACAAATCCGACCATTACCATAGCGATAAGATACAGAAGTAATACAATACCCTGTATTATACTTTGTGATGTCATATTAATACCTCTCTTTTTTTAAATATACTACTCATTATATCAAAAAAGGATAAAGTTTGCAATATTAAATATACATCAATAATTAATTTTAGCGAAATTTGCTTTTTTAATAATGCGATTTATGATAATGAAGTAAGCAATCATAAGCCAAATTGTCGCCCCAAACCACGCAACAGGTGACGCAATACATACCGCCGCAAACTTCAAATACGACACAAGCACAAATGCAACAAGCGAACGCATAACCAGTTCCCAAACACCGCCGAAAAACGCAATCATACTACTGCCTATACCTTGCAGAGCATTTCTGTAAACGAACAGTAAACCGAGTATCACATAGAATACGCCGTTTAGAACAAGGTATTCTTTTGAAAGCGACATAACTTCATTCTGACCGCTGCCGACAAACAATGCAACAAGCGGTTTTGCGAACATAATAACAACAAATCCGCCTACAATACCGCAAACCGTTGCGATAATCGCCGCACCCGTCACACCTTTTTTAATTCTTTCAAGCTCTCTTGCGCCGTAATTTTGTGCGGTGTATGTCGCAACCGCAACGCCCAATGATGCAAGCGGCTGTGTTGCAAATTGGTCTATTTTCGAGCCGGCTGTAAATGCCGCAACGGCAGTTGAACCGAGCGAATTAAGTGCCGATTGGATTACCATTGTACCGATGGCGGTTATCGAAAACTGAAACGCCATAGGCAAGCCGACTTCAAGGTGTTGCCAAGCAAATTTCCAAGAGAATTTCCAATCGTGCTTTGTAAGTCTTAGAATCGGGAATTTTTTCAAACTGTATACAAAGCACAATATACCCGAAATAAATTGTGCGATAACAGTTGCCCAACCCGCACCGGCAACACCCATTTTAAATGTAAGAATAAACACAAAGTCAAGTATAATATTGATAATACTTGCGATTATCAAGAATACAAGCGGTGTTTTACTGTCGCCGAGCGAACGGAGTATACTTGAAAACAAGTTGAAAAATACCGCTGCCGCAATACCTTCAAAAATTACTATTATGTAGTTGTACGAATCGTCTATAATGTCGGACGGAGTTTTCATAATCTCCAAAAGCGGTCTTGCCGCCAATACGCTTATCGCAGTCATAACAATCGTTACGGCGATACCTAAAATAATGCTTGTCGCAACGGAACGCCTTACGCCGTTTTCACTGCCTGCACCGAATCTCTGTGCGGTTATAACCGCAAAACCGCCCGTCACACCTTGCACAAATCCCACAATCAAAAATGAGATTGAACCTGTCGCACCAACCGCCGCAAGTGCCTCAACACTTATAGTTCTTCCGACAATAATCGTATCCGCCATATTATAGAACTGCTGAAATATATTACCTATAAGAAGCGGTACCATAAAGCTTAATATCAACTTTATCGGACTGCCATTAGTCATATCGTTAGTCATATGTAATCTCCTCTCTTTGTTTAATGCTTGAACTATTATAGCACAATGTTTTTATTTTTCAATACTTTTTTCAAAAATTATCAAATAATCGCAAAAGTTATAAAAAACCAAAAATTTTTCTTGTTTTAATTGTGATTTTGTGGTACAATCGAATGGTTGTTTTTTTGAGGAGGGTAATATTATGAATAAAAAATTATTAACAAAAACACCTGTCGTCTGCGGACTTGCGATTATATGCTGTCTGCTTTGGGGAAGTGCTTTTCCTTGTATTAAAATAGGTTATCAGATGTTTAACATTCCGTCCGGTGCGGTCGGCTCACAATTTCTTTTTGCCGGTATTCGTTTCACACTTGCCGGTATACTTACAATTCTTTTCGGAAGTATTTTAAGCAAAAAAAATACTTGTACCGAAAAAGAATCACTTTTTTCTGTTTTTAAACTTTCTATGGTGCAAACAGTTTTGCAGTATGTGTTTTTCTACATAGGCTTGGCGAATACATCAGGCGTAAAATCTTCTATTATAAATGCCGCAAACGTATTTCTTTCAATATTATTCGCAGTATTTATATTCAAGTACGAAAAAATGACGGTTTTAAAAGTTTTGGGATGTGTTGTAGGATTTTTAGGAGTTGTTGTAATTAACCTTGCGAACGGCGGTTTTGATATGAGTATAAAACTTTCCGGTGAAGGTGCTATATTGCTTTCAGCGGCAGCTTATGCACTTTCATCGGGTATGATTAAAAAATATTCTAAAGATGAAAACCCTGTGGTTCTTAGCGGTTATCAGTTCTTTTTAGGCGGTATTATTCTTGTCGTTGTCGGAATAGCAACAGGCGGTAAGATTTCCGGATTTACTCTTGCATCTATCGCACTTCTTATATATATGGCGATGATTTCAGCCGTAGCATATACTTTGTGGGGAATATTGCTTAAATATAACCCTGTCGGTAAAGTTGCCGTTTTCGGTTTTACAAATCCGATATTCGGCGTTATCCTTTCGGCTGTTTTTCTCGGTGAGAAAAATCAGGCTTTCGGTGTTCAGGGTCTTGTAGCACTTGTCCTTGTTTCAGTCGGTATTTTTATGGTTAATAAATCTAAAAATTAGTTATTCTTCGGGCGGTTATTCACCGCCCATTTTTTTTGTTTGCTTGCCACTTAGCCGACTTCGTCACCGGCTCCCATCAACGGAGCCTTTTATACCTCTCCTTGAGGAGAGGAGGCACGCAGTGACGGAGTGGTGGCTCCGTAAGGCGGTAATCTGCCACTTATCTCCTATTTTCTGTAATTACTATTTTGTATAGGATGGCACCCCGACGTCCTCACTTACACGCTCCGTGGGGAGCGTGACTTTAACCCATACAGTCGCGAAATCGAACAGTTGATTTCAACTCACACGCTCCGTGGGGAGCGTGACACGAACTTGAAATTGCACAGATGATTAATTACCTCAATTTCAACTCACACGCTCCGTGGGGAGCGTGACTGTACACGAAATGGACACAACAGAGATTATTCAAAATTTCAACTCACACGCTCCGTGGGGGAGCGTGACGTTAAAAGAGACAGTATTGTTTGAACAGCTAAAAATTTCAACTCACACGCTCCGTGGGGAGCGTGACGCAAAGGAATTAGGTATCAACGCAAATACTGACAATTTCAACTCACACGCTCCGTGGGGAGCGTGACTTTACATACACAAACGGGTCCGCCGCATATCCGATTTCAACTCACACGCTCCGTGGGGAGCGTGACCGACACCCCGAAGGCGCATTAATGGAAAGTGTTTTAATTTCAACTCACACGCTCCGTGGGGAGCGTGACCAAGCAATACAATTTCTCACGAAGATTATGTGACCATTTCAACTCACACGCTCCGTGGGGAGCGTGACCCCGCCCATTGCGAAACTGTCAGCCTTTCCGGTCATTTCAACTCACACGCTCCGTGGGGAGCGTGACCACGCTGAAATCTAATTATATTTGGAGATTTCATGAATTTCAACTCACACGCTCCGTGGGGAGCGTGACCATCCAACAGGCTATAATAAATGAATACATCTACATTTCAACTCACACGCTCCGTGGGGAGCGTGACATACAAAGGTACGATAAGAGGACCGCAAGGCATACATTTTCAACTCACACGCTCCGTGGGGAGCGTGACTTTATCAACAATTTCAGTTTCATCACCGTAACCATTTCAACTCACACGCTCCGTGAGGAGCGTGACTATGAGTTGGTGGTATTCGGCGACCTGTTTCGTATTTCAACTCACACGCTCCGTGGGGAGCGTGACGCACCTTTCGGGGTGCTTTTTTCGTACAAAAAATATTTTCAACTCACACGCTCCGTGGGGAGCGTGACAAAAAGAAGTGTGGGAGCGTCTGACTGCCGTAGAGATTTCAACTCACACGCTCCGTGGGGGAGCGTGACTACCTCTATATCCGAATACAAGACAACTTGCAAGATTTCAACTCACACGCTCCGTGGGGAGCGTGACGGCGAACACAAAAACAATATTATTGAGGCGGCATTTCAACTCACACGCTCCGTGGGGAGCGTGACTCTACATATTGTATATGTGAAGTCACACCACCACAACAGAGCGGACATTTTACTAAAAATCACTTTAAAAATCGATATTTTTACATAATATGTATTATTTTTTTCAGCGAACCTCCATATAAAACCAATATCACTGCACGTTCGCTCACAAAATCAAACTGCCCTCAGGGTCATATGTTTCCTTTGCACCTATATGCTCCACTCTCCTCTTCCAATTATTACCCAAATAATAGAATCGAAGGCTATCTTGTTCTTCATCAATAATTTTCATAAGTCTATCTTTTAATTTCAAGAATGTTCCGTAATCAACATCAACTTCAAACACAGAATTTTGCACTCTTTGTCCGTAATTAACACATTCCTTTGCAACCTTGCGAAGTCTTTTCCTGCCTGCCGCATCGACAGTTGACACATCATAACTTACCAAAGTCATCATCAATATCACCTACTTTGCCAAATAACACGGATACTCGTCAATTTCACCACGCACAAATTTTGCAAGCAACATACTTTGCACATACGGCAAAAAGTCCAATAGGGATTTTTTCCTTCAAATACGGATGTATCATATCGGTACGTTTTTTCTCCTGCCATTTTGAGAGCACCTTTTTCCTGCCGTCATCATTCAAGAAAACTGCACCGCTTAACTGTACATCAAAATCTTCGGGTTTAATAATTTTAAGATTTATTAATGTCAACACAAATCTTTCAACAATACATCTCCCCTCCTCGACCAAATCACACGCAAGCGATTCACGTCCGGGGCGAAGCGAATGATAAAATCCCATATAACTGTCCAATCCCACACTTTCAAGTGCCGCCGCATATTCACGGGTAAAAATCGTATATAAAAACGACAACATTGCATTCACCCTATCGAGCGGAGGTCTTTTACTTCTCATTGCAAAACAGAAATCGTCTTTTTGATGAAGAATAAGGCTGTCAAACACATCAAAATATGCCTTTGCACCGTTCCCCTCCGTACCGAGTATGCCGTCATAATCATCTGTGATATACACGCTTTTAATACAACCGTCCAAGCGTTCTATACAATGAGTCAGCTTGCCGTCCTCATCAATTTGCGGATAATCTTTAAGCGTTCTTTTCACAACACTTTTGTATTCGCCAATTTTGCGGCAACGGTATTTTGTCTTAAAAGTGCAGGCGGTTTTGAAAAAGTTCGTATTGACGTTTTCTCAGCAACACATTTCCGTGTGACGCACCCTGCACGCGAGCCAAAAATCTGCCTGACGGAGATATGAAGTTAATCGGTATGCCGTAATCGGCACACTTTCCCATGAGTGCAGGCGAACAGCCAAGATAGCTGAAACAAAATATTGCCTCAATATTTGAAAACGGAAGTCGTAATTTAACCTCATTATTTTCCTTACATACAACATTTTCGCCGTCGAGAGTCATGTATATATTTTCATTCGTGACATACAAAGTATTCAAAAGTTTTCTCATACGCAATCCTCCTCAATAAGCTGTTTAATGCTGTACTTTTTCGTTTTAGGCATACACAAATCTTTAATCGAGCAACCACTGCACTTTTGACCTTTTATTTTTGGAGGAATAACACCGCTTTCCACTACGTTTTGCATTTTACCGACCAAATCATCTAGCAATGCTTTATACCTGTCGTACTCCTCATCAAACGGCATTTTCACACGTTTTTTTGTATCGGCATAATATATGCACCCCTCACTGTTGCATTTCCAAATATAGTCCGCACACAATTTTTGAGCAAACACCTGTATCGCGTCAGTTTCTCTTATAGAGCCGTCTTTAGGCTGTGTAGGCTTGTATTCCACAAGTCTGACAGTGTACTTTCCGTCAAGACCGTCTATCGGTACGCCGTCTTTATTTTTGCAAAACTCTATACAATCCGCAACGCCATACAAACCAAGTTCATCATTATACAAAGTAACCGAGCTTAAACCAACCTTGTTATTGCTTTTGAATTGGTGTTTGCCTGAATGTACGTTTTCGTGCATAATATTCGCCAACACAACCGAAACATTTTCAGCCCAAGCATTCTCAATTTCAAGCAATCCGAATCTTCTCGGGCAATACATATAATGCTGTATTGTCCTTATATTAATCATGATTTTTCCTGAAGTTCTACTCCTTCAAGCATATTTTTATCAACAGTGATTTCATAGTCATTGAAACTTCTCGGAACTTCCACTCCGTCTTTTTTGCTGATAACAATTTTGTCAAACAACACATTCGCCGGAGCATTTCCGAGTAAGGAATCATGCTTGAATACATAAAGTTTTCTTACGCACATTTTACCTCTTGCGGCACTTCTGTCGTGTTCAAACATATTGATAATGGCCTTCCACAAAAGTTCAAGATCTTCTTCCGAAAACTTAGTAATTTTCTGTGCAAGCATAGCCGACACATATCCGTCAGCTCTGTACAAGCCATACGGTACTATGCTCTTTCTGCCCATAGTAGCACTATCACTTTCATTTGTTCTTGCCTGTCTTGTAATTGTTATATCCTGTGTAAATATCGGATCAACACTCTTTTGCAAAACTAATCTGAACAGGACCTCTGACAATACCGCATGGGTCGTTACCTGTACTCATAACCGCACCGAATGTTCTTACATCAAAATAATTTTGACATATGTAATCTCTTGCTGCTCTTACCGCCTCAGGATTTTTACCCTTTTGACCTGTCTTTTCGCCTATTACCTCATATGCCTCCGTAAATTTTGTGTTAAGTGCCTTATCAGGCTTTACTAGAATATTATAATACGGCTCATCTTCTTTAAAAATTTCCACAAAGTTGCGAATTTTTCTCTTTAAGCACACATCTGTAACAAGTCCTGCCGACGTTTCGGGATCAATTCTCGGCATATTGCCTGCATCGGGATCACCGTTGGGATTTCCGTTTTCTACATCAAAAATAACTGTAAATTCGTATCTGTTTTTAATTGGTTCCATAATTTTCTACTTCCTTTCATATTTCCTTAGTTTTTGTGTCATTTGGTTTATATAAATCTTGCATTTGCTGATAATAGCCTATAATAAACTTACCTTGCTCGCTAAGCGGTAATGTCTTTGGAAATTTGCCGTTTAGCTTGTCCATAATTTCACCCGTAACTATCTTATATTTAACTTTATATTCAAGTTTTTCAATGTGGTATTGCGAAAGCTTTATAAGTTTCGGAAATACCGTTGACGGATTTGCACAAGCTGACGCAAAATATGAATCCTTAATTGTTCTGTTCAATCCAGGTAATGCGTCCGATTGAACCTTTTCAAGTACGGCAAAAAGTCTGCCGCACAGATACGCTTGATTATTATTTTCAATATCAAGTGCCATTTTTATCTCCTCCTTATTTTTGAATATCTATCTTTTCTGTTTATGCAAGCCTTGATAATACCTGCACGAACATAATTTACCGATTTATCCGTTTTCACTCGTCTTACGGCATTTTCAAGCAAAGACTCGGGATAACGTGTACCGTTTATTATCGCACCGAACACCGAAGCCATAAGCGGCGGCGGTGTGGTGTAATTTGTGCTTTGAGGCGGTTTTAATTCTCGGAATATTCGCCACATCGGTATATTTCCTTTTGAATTAACAATCATCATATCTGCTTGGTGTCTTGCTATATGTGAAAATATGTTGCCGAATTTATCACGGTATATAAATTTTTTGTGCAAGACGCGAAACATTCGGAGCAATTCCCACAATATAAAACTCAACATTTTTATCAATATCGAGTTCTGTAAAATCGGGACTTTTGCCCTGATTTACGTCATTAAGCGATTTAAGCAAAATACCGTTCATTTCATCTGCATCAATCTTATCGTCAAAGCCAAGCATTGAAGCAAACAAATCCGTTTCTTTTGAATCGTCATCTGACATCGCCCAAAATACAACTGTCATATCATCAAGATATATTCTGTGATTTTTGTCTGCGATTAAAGTGTTTAATGCCTCTGTGTAGTGTTTCATAGTAGTTTGCGTTATGGAACTGTTGTACGCCTGTTCTTTTGCCGTATGAACACTCTGCCGTATTATTTACGCAAACCATTAACGCACCTGTTGCATTTGCATTTCTTACACCCTTGATTTTATCGTGCGTTACCGATATTTCGCCTTTTTTCTCCCGTAACGGCACATATGTCATTACCCTGCACCGGTCCGACTGATTTTTTCAGTTCCGTTATCTTTGAGCAATTTCGCCGTCAGTATCGTGCAATTTTATTTCAGGGTGTCCGTCAAGACCGAAAATAAAATTCGCCGTCGAGTATGCCTTGCCGAGATTTACAAGCAACTCATTTTCGATTTCGTCCTGCGGATTCCACTTTTGCAGAAAGTTTCTGTATGCCGTAACTATATCCGATGTCATACCCTCTGTAAATTCAAGGTTTTTGTCCACAAACGCTTTATGCGATTTCTTCGCCTTATCCGTACTGTCCTCAGTTGAATATGTACCGCTCTTATTGTCGTAATTAAGTCCGAAAATATATAACGGTCTGTGTTCGACAATATTTCCGTCTATACCAGGTTTCTGTGTTCTCTCCGGCAAAACCACCGATATAGGCTGAAGTTTGGTTTTACCCTTACTGTCGGGTTCACTTTCCTGCTCCACGTTTATAATATCGCTTACTGTACCGTCTTTTCTCAGCATAATCATATGCGTGATATTCTGTCTTGAAAAACCGTCTTTGCAAACCTTGTCATTTCTCGCAAGAATATCATAATATTCATTCAAAGCCTTTATCAGCATTTCATCATCTCCCTATATTTTGCTACATCTATAACACCGTCAATCATATGCGGTCTGTAAAAAGTGCGTCTGCCTTGTCCGAAAAATTACGTTTATCCCAATCATTATCTTTCGGATGTCCACCGTCCTCAAACTTCATATGATACAGCATAAATCCTAAATCCGTATCACCTTTTAACGTATCCGAAACATTTTCAAGCGGAAATTCCTCCACAAGCTCAATACTCTTTACGGGAAATTCACGACACCCAAGCACAGGTTGTCTGAATTGTTGACCGTTTCTTAAACGTCTTAGAAGAATATTATTATGCTTTTCCTCCGACTCGTCATCATGGTCACTCTGTATACCCGTAAGTTCAAAGTGAAATTCCACGCCGTAACATACATCTTTCAAAATCATACTTCCGCGTTGATTTATCATATCCTTAGTATAAATCGTTGCATCACCTGTACCGTTTTTCATACTTTTTGTACCGACTGCAATTTTATTTTTTTTCCTTAACCTCATTACGGCGAACATTGATAAATGTTATCGGATTAAAAACGATAATCTTATCAATTACATACCGAATTGCCGGTTTCCAATACACCGACTTTATCAGTCCCTCAAGAGCTCCCGGTGTCGGAACATCATAACTCACACGTTCAACTTTCATTTCAGGGCGGTTAAATGCGGCATAATCGCCTTTAACCATAATTTTAAATCCGTAACTCATTTTAACCTCCTCATACAAAATAATCTACATCATTTTCCAACGTCAAACCCACGTCCGACTTATAATAATCTGTATTTGCAAGTATGCAAACACCACAATCAAGCTGTTCTATAATCCCCTCTTTAATCATTTCTTCAAGCTCCCAAATATGTACGGACGCGCTGTACTGCTGTAATTTTCGTTTTACGGACAGTTTTCCGTATCTGAGCTGTTCAATCAAATCTTTATTTTCATCACGCGGAATTACTATTCCTATAACTTGATTTTTGATAAACTTAAAATTATCGGCATACGTTCTGAACGGTATTTCATCAAATTTCAAATTTTCACCCATAAGCGAAGTTATGGTACTTTTGTCTATATTGCCGTCATTAAATGCAAATAAGCGACTGTAATATTCTTCAATACATTTGTCGGTTGAAATATTGTCAAATTCCTCAAATAAATTTCGTGTTATATTTGATTTAAGCTGAATTTCACCTTTTCCGCCGTCTGTTTCAAAAACAAACACATCGCCCATATCCATCTTACCCTCACGGTTACATCTACCGCCGGACTGCAATACGTTATCAATTCCCGCAATTTCTCTGAACACCGCCTTAAAATCAAGGTCAACACCCGCCTCAATCAGTGATGTTGAAATCACGGTCGTATTAATTCCGTTCTTTATATCTTCCTTTATTTTTGCAATAATCTCCGAACGGTGCAAAGGCATCATATATGTTGACAAATGATACTTGTTACCGCTGCAAATATCATATAATTCCCTTGCCGTTTTCCTTTTGTTCACAATTATAAGTGCATTGTCATATTCCTGTGCCTTTTCTGCCAGTGAAGCAAGTTCACACTTTCCGATATGCTCATATCTGCACTTATCAAATACGTTAAACAACGACGTATCCTTAACCGCATTTTCTATTTTGACACCTGACATATACCTTTCCATAAATTTATCATAATTCGGCATTGTCGCCGACATCAAAATTGCTGTACTGTTAAGATACTTCGTCACATACCCTATCGCCCTTAAACAAGGCTGAATATAGTTAATCGGCAGCATATGTATTTCGTCAAATATGATAACACTGTCCGCCAGATTATGAAGTTTCCTAAGTCGTCTGCCTTTATAATGATACAGTGATTCAAAAAATTGAATATTCGTTGTTACTATAAGTTTTGCGTCCCAATTTTCACAGGAACGTTTTAATTTTTCCGAAGTTATTTCGTTCTCATCTTCATTTTTATCATCATCAAAATCATAATTTGAATGGTGCTGCAACACAGGAAGTACATCACCGAAAATATCCTCGAATACCTTTGCTGTCTGTTCAATTATACTGACATACGGAATTACATATATAATACGTTTTTTTCTTATTCTCTATCGCAGTTTTCAAAGCCGCTCTTATACTGCAAAGAGTTTTTCCGCTGCCTGTCGGCATATTCAATGTATACACATTCGCATTCGATTCAACGCTTTTATAAACCTGTTCTTGTATAATACTTCTTGATTCTTGAAGTTTGGTTTCTATTTTAAAAGAATTAAGTTTTTCACATACTTTTTCGTATGCTTTTTGAAAATCTCCGTCTATACCTCTGTCTGTGTTGGTAGTTACAAACCGCTCCGTATCTATAAAATCCGCATCCGTAAGGCATGAAAACAAATATCTTGTAAAAAAGAATACCTTTCAATAATTTCTCTCTGATTACTGACATCAAAAAGTTCTCTCAAATTATCTTTGGGATATTCAAGTTTAACTTCATTTTCATACGCAGAATAATCGCCGGTTTTTCGTTTCATTCTGCCGTGCAAGGTCGGATCTTCTTCACCGTCAACTTTCGTTCCGCCGTCAGGTAAACCCGAATGATGTCCTGCAACGCAATACTCAATCATAGGCACATATGATTTCGGCGGTGCTTTCGCAACTTCTTTTGCACCGCATATTGCGTGTTCCACTCGGATATTTTCCGCACCGTTTATGCGTTTTTGAAACCCCGATGTATACTTGCCTATATCGTGTATTTGCCCCACAAATTCGGCTATATCCGCCCAAAATTCATTTGCATTTTCACGACATAACTTCGACGTTCCGTTCAAGTGGTCCAAAAGCAGCTGTTTCCGTCCGTCGTCTGATGTATGTCCAATATATTCCATAGCAATCATCCTTTTTGTACAAATTATACTTTTATCATATCACTTTATTCGTGCAATTTCAACATATATTTTACTTTTTAGTAATTATCTATTAAATATACCTATAATTTTTATATATTTGCACCAAAAAAGGAACATATAAACAAAGCATACGCATTGTTTATATGTTCCCCAATGATTAACTTAATTGAGTCTGCAGACAAATCCGCAACGATTTTGACTGCATTCTGTTTAATTATTATTGATATTAAAGCAATATCTCGCCTTTTCAGGCACTGAGCCTATCATACAAGGATTATGAATACTGAAATAATCCATAACATAACCCTTGTCGGTATAGATGTTTACACTCTTTTTGTCTTTCATCATTCCCGTATTATTTTCGATAACAATCTTCTTTATTTTTTACAGTTGATTTCAATGTCCGAACGAGTGTAATTGCAAGCAATACTTGCATCTGTATTTTCCAAATTCATAGAATTGTTCAAAATGTATATTCCTTGTACTCATCATCTCTGTTCGAGTAAGAAGAAAAGCATCTCAAACCTCTTGTTTCGATAGTATTTCCTATATATTTCTGTTCAAATTCAGTCGTCAGCTTAATATATATCGCCTCTGTAGAGCCGGTATAACGCGCAACGGAATTTTCGCCTGTATTTTTACCGTATTGTGATAAACCAATTCATACGGACCTTCGATACCCGTTTCAACGCAATTTTGTACAACGTTATTTTTCACAATCGTATTAGGGAGCGATGTTCCCATACCCGCGAATATCGCCGCACAACCCACACCGCTTGTAAGTGCGTTCGTATCATTTACGGACGGTTTGCCGAAACCGATATTTTTGCACACATTATTTTCAATAACATCTGCATATTTGCCCGAAACAGTCGGAGTCCAATAATCAATCGCCCCCAAACACTGTTGTTAATCGTGTTATTTCTTATAACATAATCGTCAACATCGCCGACAAAACTTATCGTCTTACCGCAGCTGTTCTCGAAAGTACAATTTTCAATAAGCACATTTTCAGCCGGACTTTGTGCATCACCGACTATTCTTATACTGTAACCGCTATTTGAACTGTCCGAAATCTGATTGCCGCAATTTGTGAACTTACTGTTCAAAATCGCGATATTACTGCAATCTCTGAACACAATTCCGTTGTTTTCAAAATTGCTAAAAAGAACAGTTGTTGAAAATAATATTATCGCAATTTTCAAACTTTATCATAGGAAAATTTTCAAAATCTATATTTTCGACATATAAATTCTCAACATTCTTCACAATCTGATATGACGGCACATCGTCCGAATAATCTGCAACAAGTGTTGCCCGTTTTCCGCCGGAAGTTTTTATCACCGTGTCTGAATTAAATATTGACGGATATTTTCCGTATTTAATTGTACTGTGAACTTTGTATTCATTCGGAGCAAGTGTGTTTATTGTTCCATCTTTGCCTTTTATGTCGTTTGAAACACTGCCGGCAGAAAACTCATACAAGTCAGTTCCCAACAGTACTGATGACGTATCATAATTCTTAAAATCCGCTTCGGCGATTTCTTCGGGTGTAAGTTTAAACAGTTCACCGTTTTTCGATTGAATGTTCGACTTGTGACTGTCTATCTCCTTACGTATTTGCAAAACAGCATTGCGTGCCGAATTACTGTCCGCTGCGTATACAAAATCCGCACCGAATGTCATGCACATCATCAATACCGTTAAAAGAGCCGTAATTTTTTTTTCATTTTCAACTCCATAGCCTTTCTCAAATAAAAAACCAACTTTAATAATAGCGTCTGTAAAATAGCAAATTCAATTCATACAAATTTCAACCGCCATTACATACATTTTATCATTAATTATTCATTTAATCAAGACTTTTCGATTAATATTTTCAAAAAAAAAGCATATCATTTCCAAAAATGATATGCTGAAATTTTTAATAATTTTCTGCGTGAATTTCAAAATATGCTTGCGAGTGATTGCACACAGGACAAACCTGCGGAGCTTTTACGCCTACAACAATATGACCGCAGTTACGGCACTCCCAAACCTTGACTTCACTCTTTTCAAAAACCTCTTTTGTTTCAACGTTGTGAAGCAATGCACGGTAACGTTCTTCGTGAGTTTTTTCTATTGCGGCTACCATACGGAACTTTTCAGCCAATTCGGTAAAGCCTTCTTCTTCGGCAGTTTTTGCGAACTCGGCATACATATCTGTCCATTCAAAATTTTCGCCCTCTGCCGCCGAAACAAGATTTTCTGCAGTTGTTCCGATTCCGTTTAATTCTTTAAACCACATTTTTGCGTGTTCCTTTTCATTGTCGGCCGTTTTCAAAAACAAATCCGCTATTTGTTCAAAGCCGTCTTTCTTTGCTTTCGATGCAAAATATGTGTATTTGTTACGCGCTTGCGACTCACCCGAAAAGGCAGTTCTTAAATTTTCCTCTGTTTTTGTTCCCGAATATTTGTTTGCCATTTATATTACCTCCGTAAATTTACTCATATATAATATATACCACTATACACGAATTTTAAACAACATTTTTCTATGTCTTGCATTTTTCCGTTTTTTGTATTAATATATGTTTTGGGGTGATGATATGAATGTTGAAAAAAATATGTTTACGATCGGTGAAATGGCAAAATCAATCGGAATTACAAGAAAAATCATATTGAATTACGAAGCAAAAGGATTGATTACTCCGGACTTTAAAGACGGTAAAAACGGAAATCGTTATTATACCGTAGATACGTTCACTAAAATTCGTACAGTACGTATTTTGCAAAAGCTCGGTCTGTCGCTTGATGAAATTCACGCCTATTTAGACGGCGAAACCGATTTATTACCGCTTATCCGCCGCCTTGAAGCTATGCGTGACGAAATAAATTTGAATATTGAAAAGTTGTATGAAAGAGCAAACACCAATCCCACACAAATCAAGGAAATCCACATTGACAAGCAAACGATTTATCGACGCACTTTTACTACGGAAAGTATTCTCGATAAAACAAATATTTTGCGCGATACCGCAATACTTGCCATGCGTGAATACGGTACCGATATGACAAGGCGAATGTATTTTTTTAGAATACTCATTGTCCGCACCCAACGAAATTTCTTACTGTGTTGCCGTACCGCCTGAAAGCAGCGGCGAACATATCGTCGTACTGACACCAATGCGTGCAATTTGCATTTATCATCACGGTGCATATGAGGAACTCCCGAAAGTTCGCGAAAAACTTTTGTTGTATGCCAAAGAGCATAATCTCACACCTTTGGGAATGTGCCGTCATACATATCTTGAAGGTCCCCCGCAACATAAGGATAAAAAACTTTTCATAACACAAGTGGCTCTGCCGATAGAAGAATAAAAAACTCTCGAACATATAAGTTCGGGAGCTTTTGTTTTTTACATAAAGAACGGGAAAAAATCGTTCTGAACCATATATCTGTTATTTATTTCTTCGATTTGCAAATCGGTATAACCTCTGTTTACCGCTTTTCTTGTGTTTAAATTAACAGCTTGTACCAAACCAATTACTTTTTTTGCATTATTATCATTTAATTCAACATTATACTTGTCAAACAAGCTAAGAATATCAGGAGCGTTTTCATTGCTCATTTTACATTCCATTTCAATTTCAAAGCATAAGTTTTCGCCCTTTACTTCATCCATACCCATTCTCTTAATCAAGTAATGTCTAAGCGCAAGATATTCGTTGGTTTCTTCAATATATCCCGGGTTAGCCATTTTCATAATCTTTTTCTTGACGGAATATAGAACGGTTTGTTACCTTGCGTTTTCAACAAATCATCATAAAAACCTTCTTCCAAAACATAAGTGTTTACAATCGAATTGTTGTATATTTCCCACAAATCCATTTTACCGTTGACAGTATTAATCAATTCCATAAAATCTTCTTTTGAAATATCATGATTTTGCTTGTCGTATATTTCAAAAACCTTGTCCAACGGAACAATTTCGTATAGTTCCGCAAAAACATTGCAGTAATTTATTATTTTATCTCTGACTTCCAAACCGCCTTTTGATTCGTTTGTATAACATTTAGCAACTAAGTATTTTACTTCGTCACACAAGCTGTACTGTTCATTTTCAAATGATATATAACCTAATTCCAATAAAAGTCTGATTTTGAAAACGTCTGACTGTTTAATTTCATTGCTCTCGCACAAATTTACAAGACATTCTGTTTGTTCTTTGTCAAGCGCCGCAAGAACCGTCTTAAAATACTCGTCTGATAATAATATTTTCGATATGCTTTCTGCCACTTCGCCCTTGTTCATTTTTGAACGACCTTTTATATTAAGCTCTTTTGCCAAGTCAAGCATTTCGGGCTTTTTCCAAGACATTATATTATCAAATATTTTCATTTTTCTACCCCTTAATATTTTTTTAATATTATATCATTAAATTTTCACATATACAAGCCATAAAAATAAACAATACTTTCCGCAAATTCTATCCGTCAAGTCAGCCAAACATCTAAAAATTCCGCATAAAGCAACACCTGCGGCAAGTGTTAGAGTTCAAGGCAACGCCCTTAGCTCCCTCACAAATACCGCAGGTGATATTTTAAACTATATCAAATTGTTTTGAGAATGTCTAACTTTTTTTATGTGCCCCTCTTTTTTTTAATCAAAGCCGGTAAGAGGGTTATATTAATCATATTTATCTTCTTTGACACTCACAGTCACTGTCATATTCCGTCTCGGATATGTGACTTCGTCCCCACCTCAAATAAACCGTATATTATTTTATCAGCCTACTGCTTCATTCGGGTCATCATATGCAGGCACACTCGGTACTACCCAAATCAACTGATTGTTGTCGTCCCACTCAACACGACAATCCAATGCATCTGTTATATCACGAAGTTTAAAGTAATTGTTTCCGTCAATATTATAGCACGTTGCCTTTATAGGTACTCCGTCCAGTGTTAAAAACGCCGATGACGAAAAGGCTGTCCTTGTAACATCGTCGCCCGGTGTTAATTCGCCGCCAACCGATGTATAATCATAAAAGCTTAGCATATCAATCGAATTTGTTGCTCCGTCATACTTAACATCAAATGTTTTAATTGTTCCGTTTAAGATTTGTGCAATATCTCTGAGCTTAAAGTAGTTGTTGTCATCAATGTTATATGCAACGGTGTTATATTTGCGGCTATCCAGACAAATAGTCTGCGTTTTGGCAACAGAGTTTTTGCTGAATCCGTTTCCGGGATAATAAGTAAATGTTTCCCGACTTTCATCCTCTTGAACCAAATAGCGAATCTCTCCGTTATAGTAAATAGTATAGATTTTTCCTGTTATAATCCAAGGCTCTATTTCTGAAGGATCTATTCCGGGAATGTTCCTCATATCCTCATCACGGTCGAACGAAAACTCTTCAATGCCGTATACATTTACCCAGTCTTTGTCTTCTATTTTATTGATTTCACCGTTGTTTGAACTAACCCATTCACTGTATTCTAAGGCCTTATCCATATCAGCGTTGATATATCCGAAACGATACTCTTTCAGTTTTGCAAGTCCTTCGGCAGAATAGGTCAACGCACCCCATTCACCCCAAGCCGTATCTACGGACAGAACGCCTATAGGTGCACCAAGCTTTGCTACGTCATCAGCTGACTGTGTTTTGGTTAAATCGACAAGATTACTTGTCGGAATATAACATACCTTTGAGTTGAACCAGATTTTTGAATTTGTTCCGTCATAATCTTTCTCGATAACATCTATTACTGTACCTTTTTTAACCGAAGAACCGTCTGAAATATCACAATCCGCATTTGCCTCAGCTTTGTAGGAAATTAGCGGTTTTTCGGTGTTTGCAAGTTGTATATTGACATATTTGGATTCAACATAATATAAACCGTGCTTGTAATAAATTTTATAATGTCCGTTTTGTGGTGTTGCATCAACTATTTGAACAGATTGATTTATTTTATAAACACCCGATTTTACATAATCCGTTTCGTCAGGAGTGGTTTTACCATCAAATTAGCGGTTGCCTTGCCGACAGCTTCAATTTTTGGAGCAGTTGCCACTTGATTGTTAATATCTAAGATATAACAATTTTTTCTTGGCAGAAAATATACTCCCGGTTTCCAGCTTGTGAAAGCTCCACCGTCTTTTCTTCCGCTACAATCTATAATTGAACCACGGGATTCGTCAACTCCGCCCTCGCTCCATACGGCAACCCAATTTTCGTTATAAGCAACAACATCAAATTCACTTGATGCACCTACATAAAATGCTGTGTTGGCATTTGCCTCTGTTCTTGACTTTTCTGCAAACGGAGGATCATAGCCGATTTCTTTAAGTTCGTCCAATCTCTTAGAGTGATAATTAATCGGCGGATTGCCCGGATAGAAAGATGCTTTTACCGAGCCGAATTTTCCCTCATCGCCTATATGCACAACAGCCATTCCAACCATCGGTAACGATTCAGGTCGGTCATGCCTTACCCATTCAGTCGGGACTTTTGCATAAAAATTTCTTTCATTGCCCTCGGTTGTTTTTGAGCCGCCATAGATATAGTCGGAAAGAAAATACATATTTATTGTATGTTGATACTTATCCGGATCAGATGACGCTGTCGATTTCTCTATTTCTTTTTCTGCAACCTCTGCTGTTTCAAGTGTATCCTTTCTGCCGGCAAGAGCAGGAACATAGCCGATTGTACCGTCTTGGAGCTGAATCTTATGAAATGTGCCGCCATCTCCGACTACATTAGGCTCCAAAATTGTTACTTTGTTGTACTGGAGTACCACTGCAACAGAACGACCGTATGATGGATTTTGATAAACAGACATACTTTCTATTCCCGCCTTGACATAAGCCGTATCACCCGCCTGAAAATCAGCAGCCGACACGTTTGTGCAAAATAACATTAATGTACAAATTAATGAAGTAATAAAAATTTTCAACATGATAAATCCCTCTTTTCTTAATTTTTTTATTTCGTCTTGGCAGACTATGTTCTATAATTATTATACATCGTACATCGGTGTACGATGCAATAGATTTTCAAAAAAAAATTAATTTTTTAATTCCGAAACAAAAAATTTTAATATCATATTTGTCGTTTCCGGCAGTTGCAATAATATCATATAATAGCATATCAAAAGGAGTTTTATTTTTCATTGCTAAAGCTACACTGAACCTCGGAACTGTCTGTTTTTCATAATACAGCAAAACCTCCTGCATAATCACAGGAGGTTTTTGTACTGATTTATCTTCGGCATCCACAGTCACTGTCATCTTCCGGCTCGGATATGTCATCTTGATCACATTCCAAGAATTCGCCCCTCTCAGGCGGGAAGAATTCGTCAACCGGGAAGTCTATTCTCTCAAATAAGTCACAAGGATTGTCATCCGTTGCCCCTACCCCAAATAGACCATGTGGTGTGGATTTGGAAAAAGTGAGGTTTTATACTATATTTAAGCATATTTCCTCCGATCGTTCGGATACTCCAAATACGGTTGTTTCTTTTCATGATCGTATTTTTGAATCGAAACACCTTTTATTTTCTTTATTTCATTATCTATCCTAATAGCCTCGACAAAACGTTTTGTCAATTCATCATCGGATACACCGCAAGTTGAATCAATCGCATTTTCTCCATTCATAACCTTTAATCTTCTATTTATATTATAGAATTTCAACACTTCTTATCAGTCTTTCGTCTTCTGTAATTGCTATGTGGATTTTTTCTCTTTCGGTAGGAATATTATTGCAAGCACAATCAAGATGATTGGTTATCATTTTAGACAATTCAACAGCAAATTCTCTGTAATCATACCATTTCTTTAGTTCTTCAATGAAATCTTGATTCATAACATCACTTTCATCTACATTCCCAAAAGAAATACTCATAGCGTCTAAGACTGCTAAAATTGTGTAGAAGTAAACCATCACATACTCCGGATGTTTGCCGCGAGCTTCTTTTGCTATATCTAACGTTTGTCCGAATATATGCAACGTACGATTTAATGCGCTTAAGTTATCGAAAGAGTTTTTTACATCTTTTTCAACTGCATAGTTACTAATATCATCAAGCAATGTTTTCAGTTCCAATCTTTTCAATGCACATTTTTCATCTAAAGATAATTCCTCATCATTATTTGGTAACAGTCGTTTTGCTCTGTAACGCACATTGTCCGGTTTTATCAGCTTAAATGTAAATCGTTCACTCTGCCCGCCAGAATAAATTCTGTATATAGGCAGCTCTTCAAGTTTTTGGTGTTGTTCAACAGTAAGTTCACCGAAATAATCCGAGTTATCAATACCGAATATATTGCATAAATCTTCTTTTCTCTCTTTTGACGGAAGCTTTTTAGAATTTTCCCACATATTTATTGCCTGCCTGCTTACGCCCATCGCTTCAGCCAATGCCCTTTGACTATAATTGCATTTTGTTCTTATATATTTTAATCCGTTCATAAAACTGACCTCCAATAATAATTAAAACACGTGCACTTGCTTTAATTATTATTTTATACAGGTTGACACAAGGTGTCAATTTGCAACCATAAAATTTTTAAGACAAATCTGAATCACTTTCAGTTATTGATATATATTTTTGCAAATATGTTTCTCTCCTTTAATAATTATGGTCATCAAAATAATCTTCTGCATCTTCATAACATTCAAAATCATCATAATTATCATAATAAAAATCTTCTGGATCATCATAGTCATATACATCATACGGATCGGATTTTTTCTTTTTTTCGGTTGATTTGCTTGAATATTTACGCTTATATTTTGCAAATTGGTCTATTGGTACTCCGCTTGTATTCGGCATACCGTCTTCCGTCCAATAATAGTTCATTTTTATGACATCTGTAACTTTTCCATCCTGACACTTAACTTTCAAACCTATTGATTTTGAATTTGGATCATACCATTTTGCATACCAGATATATGTTGTTATATGATACTCCCCATGAGAAAAACTTTCTTCTTCTCTCTCGTTATATCTACCTACCATTGTATAATTGATATACTCCTCTGACATACCCTCATACGGTACTTTTTGAGCCGTATTCTTCTTGCAGTTTCTTTTCACGTTCTTCTCTGCGTTTTTCTTCTTCTTTTAAATATATTTCATAATTGGTATTGTTTTTTCTTCTCTCATTTTCGATATTTCTTTTCCAAAAATACCGTTATAATTCTTCGGTATCTGTGACAAATACGAATTTATTATTGAGGCATCCTCTACACTGTCATACTGACACATACGAGCGTAACAACTCACAAATCCATTCTTATCATATAAATTGCTTACATGAGAATTCAACAAAATATCTTCCGCCTCAGCATACGATTTTTTTCTTCTATAAGCCTTATTGCTTTATTATATTGCATACCCCAATAAGAAGAATATGATATAAGTATTATCATGACCATACTAACCAATGCAATTAACACTTTCTTTGTCGTACTCATAATTCATCCCCCATTATGTTGATTTTTCTTCTTTTTCATACTTAAATTCTATCACAAGCAAAGTCCAATATAGTGTACACCGCAAAAAACGGACATAAAAGTCCGCTCATTCAAATTAACATATCTAATCCATAAAACAACCGATAATTGCGGCTATAAAAAAGTATAATAACTACACTGATAATTGTTGTCAAGCACCCTTCTCCGCCGTTTCCGCCCGAAGAAAATTGACTTCCGCCGGACGGTTTACTCATCATAAAATCAAAATATTCCTGTTGTTTTTTATCCATTTCTTTTACCCCTCAAACTATCTCTTTGCATATAAAATGATTTTCTCTCGCATAACGCTGTGCCTCTGAACCGGCAACACAATATATAGTTTTAATTGTCCATCTAAAATTATTCTCTCCTATTTCTTTAACATTAGGCGGTATAATAACTTCATTAATTTGGGTATTTAAAAAAGCATTCTTTTCAATTTTCAATACACTTTTTGAAAAATTGACTTTAGTCAATTTAGAATCCTCAAATGCCGATTCACAAATTATTGTAACATTCTTAGGTATATCTATTTCTGTTATTCCGCTTCTACGAAATATACTTCTGCTTATTTCAGTAAGACCGTTAGACAGTATTACTCGTTTTAAATTACTGCAGTCTCCAAAAGCATAATAGCCTATTTCGGTTACATTATCCGGAATTACTACATCCACTAAACCTGTACTTGAAAATGCTCTTTCTCCGATTACAAGCAAACTTTTAGGGAAATTAATTTTTTCAATTTTTCACAATACTCAAATGCCTCCCCATCTATAATTTGACACCCTTCTTCAAATACAACTTCCGTCAAGCTCTTACATCCGTAAAATGCTTTACTTCCAATTTCGTTTACTCTCATACCATTTATCGTTGACGGTATTACCACCACCGGATCATCAAAACCTATATATTGAGTTATAATCAACTCCCCACCAAATTCTTCTGTTTTGAAAACAGACTCTTTCGCCTTTTGCAGTTACTTTAAAAGTATTTTCTACCTTTTTACCGCATTGCGGACAATAAATAAAATCTTCCTGCAATGTTGTATAACAACGATCACATTCTATATGTGTATTTATATATTTTCTTTTGTAACGTTTTATTTCTTTATTCATTTCCGTATTACTGTCTTTCAAGTCCGATACATCATCTTTAAGACTTTTATTTTCACTTTTCAATTCTTGTATTTTCTCTTTTTGACTTTTTATTTCCTTTAATAACTTTGCTTTTTGAGTAAATATGTTCATAAAAATTCCTCCTCTGCATAAATCAATCGTTATGGTCGTAAAAATATGTTTCCGCATCATCTATTCCGTCAAAATCATCTTCGTTATCATAATAAAAATCCTCAGGATCATCATAATCATGCACATTATACGAATCGGAGCTATGGTTTGAATCTCCGTGCGAATATCCGTATAAAGGTTTTGAATGTGATGAATGTGAAGAACCGGATGATGAACGAGTCGAATTTTTCTCTTTCAATCTTCCGTCTTTTGAGAATACATCTGAATTTATAACTTTAGAATCAAATTCTTTTATCCAATATCCGCTATAATTTTCTTCCATAGTTTCAGTTGATTCTTTGCTGACAGAACGCACATTTCCGTTTAGACAACAAACCACATACCCTTTATCGTACCAATAAAATGTATCATAAATATCATATCGTTCATTGTCTGACACATCATCCTTCTTTGTTCTTTGATATTTATCAGGCTTGCCTAATTGCGTGTATTCGATAAATAATTCACTCATACCGTCATACGGCAGTTTATCCGCATATGACGCTCTTTCTTCTTCAAGTTTTTTTTTTTTTCCTCTGCCTCTTTTGCCATTCTTTCCGGCAACGTACGGATATATTCTTCTTTAGCTTTTTCTAACTCTTGCTTGTATTCTTCATATCTTTGGTTTATTTCTTGTTTTGACGTTTTTATTTCTTCACATAAAGCTCCACTGTAATTTTCGGGTACAAGGTTTATTCTGTTACTCGCAAATTCAAATTTGTTATCATTGTAATATTCCATTGCTGTTATGTAAATATATAAAATAGCTGAATCGGCAAAATAATGTTCCAAATTTTCTGTATCTTTACATTCGTATAAAAGCACTGAACGTAGTCTAAAATATGATCTTTCATCATTATCATCTTTGTGTTTTACATTCATATCAATAAGCATTTCTTCCGCTCTTGTATAATCGCCTTGCTTTATTACCTCTATCACTTTATTATACTGATTATTCATTATGATAAAATGCACAATTCCATATATCATAAACAGTATAGCAATACCACCGATTACTGCCATAACCTTTTTACCCTTTGTCCATTCCATATTTATCCCCCTATCACCGTATTACTACTATATCACCATATACAAAATAAGTAAATGAAATATTCAGACTTATTTCGTCTTTCTATGCTTAAATTTTACAACAAGCAGAGTCCAATTTAGTGTACTTTATATATTTCCGTTCAAAATATCCTCTGCTTTGCCAATATACACTCTGTAACTCTATCCGCAACAATCGCCATATCTCTATTCGGATAAAATTCAAGAATAGTCATTACGTGTTCCATTATAATTTCACGTTTAAATATAGGAATAAAGAGCTGTTTTCCGTATATATCATATTCGTAACGAATTGTCAAATATGTTCAGTGCAAAAAAAGCGGACAGAATTAACTTCTATCCGCTTAATATAAATTCTATCCTATTGTGAATCACTTCTAATATAAAATGTCGAACGTCCCGAACCACATTTTATAATTTCTCCGCTATCAACAAGCTTTTTGATAGAGTTCTCTACTGACGCTTTCCCTATTGTTGGGCATAGCTCCAAAATATCGCTCTTTTTAAATTTACCAATCTTACTCTCTACTGCCTTTCTCACTATATCCAAAGCCGACATTTTATTTGACACAACATTTATTCTATCTTCAAAATCCCTATATGCTGCAAGAATAATTTTCAATAAATATTTTATAAAAGATGACGGATCTTCCTTGTTATCATGCCAACCATGCTGACATTTTTCAAGAGCCTTATAATACAAATTCTTGTTTTTCGCTATTTTACTCTCCAAAGAGATATACTTTCCTACTACATATCCACTCCTATATAGCAGCAACGTCATAAGCAATCTACTCATTCTGCCATTCCCATCATTAAACGGATGAATACATAAAAATCATGTATGAATATTGGTATAAGTATTAATGCATCAATATCTTGTGCTGAAACAGCTGCATTATATCCTTCGCATAATTTATTTATCGCAGTAGGTACTTCATACGGTGCAAGTGGTGTAAATAATACAAATTCATTTCCGTCACCGTCTATTGCACTTATATAATTCTGTGTATTTTTAAAATTACCCCCAATATTCTTTTTCAGAATATTTATATAAATCTCTGTGAAGTTGCAAAATATAATTTGAACGAATCGGAATGTACTCATAATTTTCGTGTATAGTATTTAATACATCTCTATACCCCATAATTTCTTCTTCATCACGGTTTCTGGGCGTTGTCTTATCTGTGCATAATTGTTTTAGACGAGTATTTGTTGTTCTTATCCCTTCTATTTCATTCGATGATTCTGTACTCTGCACTTTCGCTATCTCAATTAATCTGTCAAGTTCAACAGGTTTTTGTTTTAAATATAATTCCTGTCGACCTTTAAATTCATGTATTTGTGCAACTAAGCCTAATATTTCACTATCCCATTTCCGTTCTTTTAGTTTCGTATAATCAAAGGTTCGCATTTTCTCACACTCCATTATTTTTCTCCTAAATTATACTCCTTTTTAGGAGAAAAGTAAAAGCATATTAGGATAAAGTTTTTTATTTCCCCTCAACTATATATCATTCGGAACTTTATCATCACATTACGGAACAATATCAAATGTATTTGATATCGTTCCGTAACATTATTCTTTTATGTTGAAAACTATATTCAATATAAAATTAAATATTTTATAGTATTTATATTATCACTATATCTCATCATGCATATTATTAAAGTTTTTATTTAATTTAAGTAAAAACTCTTGTATTTTTTCACTTTTTAGTCTATACTAATATAAAAGGAGGTTGTTTTTATGATTATAAGAGAAGAATACTTAAAAAAATTATTCACATATATGGATGCACCGATTATAAAAATTCTTGCCGGAATACGTCGTTGCGGAAAATCCACAATTTTAGAAATGCTCCACAAAGAATTAATAAGCAAAGGTATTGATGAAAGCAATATTATCTGCAAACGATATACCTCTTTTGAGATAGATGACTGCTATACTGCAAAAGATATGTATAACGACATAAAAAAGAAATGATTAATGATAATAAATACTATCTTTTACTTGACGAAGTACAAGAAATAGACGGTTGGGAAAAAGCTATTAACAGTTTACTCGAAGATACCAATGCCGATATTTATGTGACCGGTTCAAACTCAAAGCTTATGTCAAGTGAAATATCCACATATCTAACCGGCAGATATGTTTTAATCCCTGTTTATCCTCTGTCATTCAAAGAATATCTCGACTTTAAATCAAGCAGTACGAAGTCAAAAAATATCTTCTTAATGAATATATAAAATTCGGCGGGTTTCCTATTGTTGCACTCGGTAATTACGATGAACAATCGGCATATCAAATCGTCGAAGGAATATATAATTCAGTCATAACAAGTGATATTACAAAAGACATAATATCGTAAATTTCGATTTATTCAATCGTGTTGTAAAATTTATTATAGAAAATGTAGGCAAAACTTTTTCAGCTAATTCAATAGTAAAATTTCTAAAAGGTGAAGGCAGAGCTTTGTCGGTAGAAAGTATCTATAACTACCTTGAATGGCTTGAAAAGGCTTTTTGTAATCTATCGTTGCAGACGATATGATTTACAAGGAAAATCAGTATTAAAAACTCAAGAAAAATTCTATCTTGCAGACCAATCGCTAAAATATTGCATTATGGGATTCAATCCAAAGTCAATAGCTTCTATGCTTGAAAATATCGTGTATTTTGAATTAAAAAGACGAGGATATGAAGTTTATATAGGAAAGCTTGGCACAAAAGAAATAGATTTTGTTGCCATTAAACGTGATGAACGTATTTATGTACAAGTATGCAGAACACTTCCTGAAAATTCAGACCGCGAAATCGGCAATCTACTCACAATTAAAGACCAATACCCAAAATACGTTGTCACCTTAGACGAACTCTCAACCGGCAACGTCAACGGTGTAAAAATCATTCACCTATTTGATTTTTTGTTAAAAGAAGAATTATAACACAAAAGCCCTCGTTTTTATATTCGAGGGCTTTATTTAACTAATAATCCAGCACATTCTTGTATCACACGTCCAACTGTTTTTTACACTTATCACATATATTGCATAATTGAAAAAATTATGATACTATTGTTTAAAGAATCGCAAAATTTATTTAAAATTCGCAAAAGGTGGAAAAATTCGACTTGTCGAATGTTATAATGTAATTACAAAATTAAAATTATATAAATGAACATGTAAAAGGAGTGATGTGTATGGCACAAAGGAAATTAAGCAAAGCCCCTCGTTTTTTGAGAGAATGTTTAAGATAATGGAATATCTTAAACGGAACACCGACCGCGACCATCCGACAACTCAACAGAAAATGAGGAATGACAGCATATCAGAGTACATAGGTCACAAGGAAACTTTTAACCGACTAATCAAAGACATGGCATTTTCAATGAATTCTTCAGGTGATGAAATCCTGCCCGTAAAGGATTGGAAAATTGTTTTTGATGATTTTAAAAATGAGTATGACCTCGATAACTATAATCCGAATGATGATATTGATGAAGATGATTCAAACCTGTCAATGCACATCAGAAACCTGTATTATAACAGAACGTTCTCATACGACGAAATAGACAGAATAATTGAAGGCATTTTATCCAGCAAAACACTTGATACAAAATCAGCCAAAGACCTTATTGAAAAAGTAGAAAACACTTTAACCACAAAATTTTACAAAAAAGTTTCGAAATATATGCAAGGTCCATGAACCAAATCTCATGGACAGAGAAACTTTGCGTGACAATTTACTCACTATTCAGGAAGCGATTGATAACAAGAAAAAAATTGCTTTTATGTTCAACGGATATTCTTGTGAAAAAGAGTTAATTCCCATTCGCGAAAATAAAGACATTGTCAGTCCGTACTACATCGTAGCAAACAGCGGAAAATATTATTTATTAGCTTGCAAAGAAATTAAAGCCTCCGATAAAACCATAAAAAATATGTCCATATGGCGAATTGATTTAATGACAGAGATTGAAATACCAAATTTTAATCGCGAAACAGGCGAAGGCGGTTATGACGTTCTTTCCAAAAGAGAAGTTGAAAATTTGCCGATTGAATGGGACGATAATTTCCAGTTGGAACACCTCAATATGTCATTTGACAAGCCTGTAGATATAACTTTAAAAATCACCACCTTAAACGACAGAAAAGGCGCAGATTATACGTTTTTACATGATTGGTTCGGTGATAATTTCAGAGTTGTCACAAATGAAAAAGATATAGTAACTGTCAGATGTTCTCCATATGCAATGACGCATTGGGCATTACAATACAGCGACAGAGTCGAAGTGCTTAAACCGCAAGAACTGAGAGATGAGATAGCAAAAAAAGTTAAAGCACTTAGTGAAAAATACAAAATAAATTTATAATTAATTTAAGAAAGGTATGGTGACCAATATGGTAAACAGAGAAAAGTATATGGGTACAGAAGATTTTAAAAGAAGCATTGAGATTATTAAAAATTTCATCAATACATATCTAAATAAAGATATCCAAGGCTTTCAAGATTTTGATTTAGACAAAGAAAAAACTAATCATAAAAAAATATGTTAAAAGTGACAAAGATATTAACATTTTAAATGATCCTGATATGTACCCGATAACGCAAGCTATTTATATAGTTCTTTGGGGACATATCTGGAATTTAAGTTTTAAAAATTTGGGTTCCTGGGGCAAAACCGAAGACAAGCAATTTCCGTTTAGGGGTGATACAATACATGCTTGCGGTAAATTTGGTAAGAACAATAAAAGAGTAATAAAATTCTTTCAAATTGACAAAACAAATCCCAAACTTTTTAAAGACATATTAAAGTTTGAAGAATCATACCACCAAATTGGAAATTTCATAGTACTTCCTAACAATCAAGATATAAATTGCAGCAGGGCAAATTGGCTTCGTAGTATGCGTGATTATTTTGACTGGTTTCTAATCAGCATTTATAACTATCAACAAAGAGAAGCCGGTGAGGAAAACAATATAATCAGAAATTTTGATAATGCTTTTAAATCGCGAAAAAGCTTTGATGAACGATTAAAACAAAATCCGGAATACAGCAAAGATTACTGGCCTATTTCAAAATGGGAAGAAATTTTCTTCTTAGACGGTTGTTTTAAAAACGGTGTTCCCGTGAATTATTTCAAGCTTGACCCTGAATTCAGAATGAAAACCACCGCCGCCGAGAAATACAGAGACGATTCCCCGAGATATTATACCGATGAAGAATACGCAAAACTTTTAAGAATTTATGTAGATAAAAGCAACGAGTTTATTAACAACAGAACACAACGTATGATTGATGAATTGAAAAAAATTTTAGAAAATAATTAAAAATATCATTTGGGTGGAAAAAACCGACCTATCGAGCGTTATAATAGAAAATGTAAACAGCACATTGACAAATGAGAAACGGCGTTTTTGAAAGTGAGGTATCTGCATATGATGAATTACGATTGCGTATCAATCAACCTAAAATCCCAAGACAAAGCAATTTTTCCGAGTAAAAAAGGAGGCGTGTGAATATTTTAACAGTCATTTCGGCGATGACATTTTAGCCGATTTAAAAGAGCAAGAGAAAAAACTTTCTAAATCCTGCGAACGTTGTCGCAAAAAGAAAATAATAAAAAAGATTGTGCAGTATGCGAAAGGAGAAAAGAATCGAAAAAGTTCAAAAGTCAATTAATGATGTAGAGCAAGAAAAATGTTGCTACTACGAATGGTATTTCGGTGATTACAAGAAAAAATTATTGAAGGAAACACAATTTGATTTACTTAGAATTTGCGGAATTTACAAAGTCAACAGTAAATATGAAGTTGTTGAAAAATCTATAAAATCATAACGGTAGTGATTGAAGATGTATCAAACAGTGATACACTTTCCTCAAAAATTCCTGAAATGATGAGAGTCGGTCAAGAGGCAGTTATCGCAATCCCCAAAGAGAATGATCCGAAAAGCATAAGAAAATTTATCTCAAAAATGAGATTACAAGTTTTGAATGACCACAGAAAAAAAATGCGAAAAATTAATCGCATAGTAACATAACGGACCGGTGCAAAATCGGTCCGAAATCAAAAACAAACACCGTTAATGAAACAGGAGAAAAATATGAGATATATTATAGCTGATATACACGGATGTTACAATGAATACATTAACCTTTTGAAAAAAATCAAATTCACGGACAAAGATACACTATACATTCTCGGGGACGTGGTCGACAGGGGTCCTGAACCGATTAAAATATTGCAAGATATGATGAAACGAAAAATGTTGTTCGTTTTATTGGCAATCACGAATTTATGATGTATACAATTCTAAAAAAAGCTCACTGTCGAAATAACAGCCGAAAATTGTGAAAATTATTTAGAAACCGATGATATTTTAAAATATAATCAATGGATACAAAACGGCGGTTATAATACAGCAAAACAATTTTCACAACTCTCACAAAATGAAAAAAAGCAAACATATTAAATTATTTAAGGAATTCTTCTATTTACGAAACCATTGATTATAATAACAAGGAATATATATTGGTTCATGCAGATTTAGGAGAATATTCTCCGGACAAAGCTTTAGAAGATTATGAACTTGACGAGCTTATCGACCATAGGGCAGACTATTCAAAAAGATACTTTCAAAACGCAAACAAATATTTGATTACCGGACACACACCTACATTACATTCCCGATTGGGAAAAAGCCGAGATTTATGAGAAAAACGGGCATATCGCAATAGATTGCGGGTGCGTATGCGGAGGAAGATTAGCCGCGTATTGTATTGAAACAGGCATGGCAACATACGTTGACGGAATGAAACTCAAATAAAATTTAAGTATATAAAATAAAGGAGATTGAAAATGTTAAATAATTACAAATTAGATAAAATTAAAAATGCTAAAACATTATCGGAACAAAAAAATCGTACAAAAGATTTATTAACTACGACAGATTTCATTTTTCAAAAGATGTTTTAACTTTTTTGATGATGAAAAATCCTCAAAAGAAGAAAATTATTTAAAGAAATTTCTTGAATACAAAAATACAAAATCAAGATACGGCTATGCCGATTGTGATGTCAGTTTACCTTGTACGACAATGTATGCTTTATTGAATAACAAACTTGATACAAGTAATATAATTAATCAGTTCGGGAGCAAAATAAAATACCAAATAATAAACAACAGCCAATGTTTTCGAGGAGATACTCTAACCTCTGCTTTACATCCTTTAAAATTGTATTTAGGCTTTTATTGGGAACGAATCAATAGTGATACAAAGCTTCAAAAGAAATATGCCGATTTTTATAGATTGTTTAAAAATGTTTCCCAAGATCATATTCCTGTTGTAGAAGAAGGTAAATGGAATAATTATTGCTATGAAAACAGCGACACTATATGGAATGCAATGGACGAACCTGCAAAAGAATTCTTGAGATGTTATACAAAATTCGGAAATTATATGTGTATTCCCGCAGATCACACAAAAGAGCTCCATCTTTTAATCAAGCAAGAAGTAAAAGAGGAAAATGGGATACAGTCGATACTTTGTTAATAAAATTATACGCTTATTTTAAATATAACGATATTCAATACTTGAAAAATATCTTTACATCAAACAAAGAAGAACTCGCAAAAAGAAACAGAAGTTTGGTTAAACAGTTTTAAGGATTGGAACGATTTCTTAAATCAAAACTGTTTGCACGCATTTGTGGATTCTAATACGTTGATTCCTATTTCCATGAAAACAGGAAAAAACATAGGCGATAGTGAAATAATAAATTACAGTGCTATGCCAACTAATTATGACGAATGCTTGATTTTCTTTGAGCAACTTTCAAACAGAATAAAATCACGAACTCAAAGCATTTACGAAAAATTAAATAACTGATTTTAAAATTCATAAAAATACAGAGGAGGATATTATAATGACTTGTGAAATTAATTCAACTGTAATAACTGAAAATAAAAAAGGCAATTCAGACCATATATAAAATGTTATGGGATATTATCGCACTCTATGAGCCTACCGACGCATATAATTCACTCCCTAATTCCGATGATAACACCGATTGTCGTGATTACATGGACGCTCAAATATTGAATGTAAGGAAAGAACTTAGCAGTCTTTTTATCAACGATCAACACCTTGTTCAAATGTTAGAGCAAATCATAAACGAAACCGAGATTTTCGTAAAAAGTTATGAATTACCCGGAGTAGCAATGCGCTGGAAGAAGATAAACAAAGCCTTGATTTTCTTCGATTGTGCTTTCGATATACTCAACGATGAACCCGAATTTTATAACGAAATTTGCCTTGGCATAACAGACATTAAATTATCATGCTATCCTAATAAAGAACTTATCACCGCTCGTAAAAAATATTTTGAATACTGGGAACAAAAATGCAAAAGTGAAAACCTGCAATATTCTCAAAAAGGCTATTCCAAAACGAATTACATAAAACTCTGTATTTAGTATTCAGAAATGATTTTATGAATTACTTAACACTTTAATCTTACCCTATCAAGGAGGTATAGAATGAATTATTTCATTTCAGATACACACTTTGGACACGTTAATGTATTGAAATTTGATAAACGACCATTTAAAAATATTGATGAAATGAATAGCACCATAATAAATAATTGGAACAACAAAGTAAATGATGATGACCATATATGGATTTTAGGCGATTTCTGTTACCGCTCCGCTAATCCACCTGAATACTACTTATCACAGCTTAGAGGCCACAAACACCTTTTGATCGGCAATCATGACAAAACAGTACTGAACAGTAAATCGGCAATATCAATGTTTGACAGCATTCAAAAATTACAGCACATAAAAGACGGAAAACATAACATAATTTTATGCCATTTCCCTTTAGCCGAATGGAACGGCATGTACAGAGGCAGTTATCATATTTATGGTCATATTCACAATAAGCATGATGCAGTATACAGATTTATGTCTATGAGCGGCAAAGCACTTAACGCCGGTTGTATGATAAATAACTACACTCCTGTTACATTTGATGAGTTAATTGTTAATAATCAAATCCATTCAAAATAATACCTTTATTTTACAAAAGTTGATATGCACCCGAGTAGGGGGTGCGGAGTATTTTAACAGTGGTCTCCAAAACCGCGTGCCCAAGGTTCGAGTCCTTGTACCCCTGCCAAAGAAAAGTCTTGAAAACCCAGTGTTTATGCGGGTTTCAAGACTTTTTGTTTTTCAAATTTATTTTCACTTTGTCACCATTTTTCACTTTTTAGCACTATTTTTCGAATAAATTGTAATACAAATTGTAATACAGATTCTTGACTTTTCTCAAAAATCATTATTTTCACTCAAAATCGGCGATTTTTTATAAAAAAATCGAATTTCGTTAATATTGTACAAAATGTAAGTGCATCATTTACGATATGTGTATGACAACCAAAATCAATATAAAAAGGGCGATTTACTCTTAGATTTACTGTCTCCTCATCATACAAATATCACCGGCTGTTGGATTATATATTTTCTTACAACTTTGTTTTTCTTTATCGGTCGTATCCTGCATCTTCAAATTCCGATTTTTCTATTATATAATTACATCGCACCGCATAATCTTTATTTTCCCCATCGACATCTTATTTAAAATCCCAATTCATCTGCCACAACAATAACACTTATACGTTTGGAAAATTTATAGCATCCGTCTATGATACTAACAATATTGCAGATTCTATTTGTACCACTACAATCAGAGCATTCACAAGTTTCATCGCATGGATTGCCATGATTAATCCGCCTTGAATTCAGCGGTGCAATACTTTTGCACGTTTTACGCCTTCAGCAGCATCCTTAACAATTTTATTTGCTCCCACAACAACAATAACCTTTTTAGGGCCGAAGCCTATACAACCCGTTCGATTACCTGTACAATCTATATTGACAAGCTGCCCGTCCAACGTCACAGCATTTGTTCCTGTTATAAAAACATCAGAAAGAAATCCAAGCCTATATTTATGTAGCTCTTCCTCCCAAGAAGTGTTATTGAAACGGTCTATGAAGTCATATTTACCGTTTTTAATAAGTTCCATAATGCCGGTTTCTTGCAAAGTTACGCTACCTCCGACAGCAATCTGAGCACCGTCCGGAAGCATTGTTTCAACAAGTTTTCTTGCTTCCTCAGCATTCTCTGCATAATGAGCATCAAACTGTCTGCCGTTAAGTATATCTACAGCCTTTTTAGCCTTCTTTTGCAATGACCATTTTTTAACTCATTCATCACACATTCTCCTTCGCTATTTAATTAATTTTCTTATACAAAATACAATACTATATCTCATTACATTTCAACTTATAATTGTAATATTTGTCTTTGAATATTCACACTATAACAAAAAAATGCGAGAATGCATATTTACATTCTTGCACTTTTTGCTTTATTTAATGATTATAGCTTAATTTTTTAAACCACAATTTCATTGTAGGATAGATTTCTTTAAATCTTCTATAAGCTATTTCATATTTCTTAACCAATTCTCCTTTAGGTTTATATATTTTATTCAATTTAGCTATTTTATTGCTTGCTTCACATACATCTTTGTATTCACCACAACCGACAGATGCGAGAATTGCCGCCCAAACGCAGGTCCTTCTTCCTTTTCCATCGTTATAATGTCCATATTGAGCACATTAGCCATAATTTTACACCACAACTGACTCTTAGCTCCACCGCCGCAGATTGTTGAGCGTTTTATCTCTATCCCAAGTGCACGTGCAATCTCTATACTGTCACGAATTGCGAACGCCACTCCTTCAAGCACCGCTTGAGTCATATCATTTCTTGTTGTGTTCATGCTCATCCCAATAAACATACCACGTACATCAGGGTCATTGTGCGGAGATCTCTCACCCATAAGATACGGCAGAAAAAACACCTTATTTTCACCAAGCTGTTTTATATCTGCTTGACTTTCCGCATAGTCCTTTGTCCCAATTATATTTTCAAGCCACCATTTATTGCATGATGCGGCTGACAGCATACATCCCATAAGATGATACTTACCATCAGCGTGTGCAAAGGAATGAAGTGCATTATTGCTGTCCACAGAAAAATTATTCTGCGTAATAAACACCGTTCCCGAAGTGCCGAGAGAGATATTGCACTTACCATTACCTACTGCACCTGCCAACAGCCGCCGCGGCATTATCTCCTGCACCGGCTATTACTTTAACACTATCGCTACTAAAACCAAGTTCTTTGGCAACTTCACTCTTTAAAACACCTATAACATCGTAACTCTCAAAAAGCTTTGGCATAACGCTCTCATCTATACCGCATATTTTAAGCATTTCCTTTGACCAGCATTTATTTTTTTACATCAAGCAATAACATACCGGATGCGTCCGAATAATCGGTTGAATGAATACCAGTCATTTTATAAGCAATGTAATCCTTTGGGAGCATTATCTTTTTATTCGCTTGAAATTCTCCGGTTCATTTTCTCTTACCCAAAGTATTTTCGGTGCGGTAAATCCGGCAAATGCAATGTTTGCGGTATATTCTGTCAACTTCTTCTTACCTATTTCATTATTCAGATATTTACACTGTTTTGCACTTCTGCCGTCATTCCACAGTATTGCAGGACGTATTATTTTGTCGTTTTCATCGAGCATAACCAATCCATGCATCTGTCCTCCAAATGATATACCTTTGATATTCGATTTATCACAAAAAGCAGTTATTTCTTGTATACCTGCTTTAACAGCATTCCACCAATCTTGAGGATCTTGTTCTGACCAACCATTTTGCGGAAAATATATCGGATATTCCTTTGCAATGCTTTTTATAATATCTCCATTTGCGTCCATCAAAAGCATCTTTACCGCCGATGTTCCTAAATCAATTCCTATATAATATCCCATAATATTAACCCCACGGATTTTCTGTCTTATAGAGCATACCCTTCGGCTGATTAAAGCCGATTTCATCTACCGAAACACCAATGTATTTAAACACTTCAAACAACGCTTTACCGTGATGTCCGAATGCAACCGCACCATGATGCGGATAATTCTTTTCAATAAGAACATGACGGTAGAAACGTCCCATTTCAGGAATAGCAAATACACCAATCGAACCAAATGATTGTGTTGCAACAGGCAGAACCTCACCGTTTGCAATGTAGCCTCGAAGTTTTGCATCAGCGGTTGACTGCAATCTGAAGAAAGTGATATCGCCCGGAATAATATCACCTTCAAGTGTACCATTCGTAACCTCAACAGGCAATGAACGAGCCATTATTTTTTGGTATTTCATTGAATATGCCGCAAGCTTTGACGAACATGTATTTCCACAGTGAAATCCCATAAATGTATCTTTGTTCGTATAATTAAATTTACCGTCAATATCCTGCTTAAACATATCCGCAGGAACAGAATTATTAATATCAAGAAGTGTTACTGCATCCTCTGATACGCAAGTACCGATATATTCACTCAAAGCACCGTAAATATCAACCTCACATGATACAGGTGTTCCACGCCCCGTAAGACGGCTGTTTACATAGCATGGCACAAATCCGAACTGCGTCTGGAATGCCGGCCAGCATTTTCCTGCTATTGCAACGTATTTCTTACTGCCCTTATGTGATTCAATCCAATCAAGCAGTGTAAGTTCGTATTGAGCAAGTTTTGCAAGAATTTCAGGCTTTTTATTACCATCACCGAGTTCCTTTTCCATATCAGTCACAACCGAGGCTATTCTTAAATCACCATCGTGAGCATTGAAACTCTCAAACAGGTCAAGCTCCGAATTCTCCTCTATTTCAACTCCTAATTGGTATAACTGATAAATCGGTGCGTTACAGGCAAGGAAATTAAGCGGACGTGGACCAAAGGAAATAATCTTTAGGTCTGACAAACCAATAACAGCTCTTGCAATCGGAACAAATTCGTTAATCATATCTGCACATTCCTCTGCGGTACCAACAGGATACTCAGGAATATATGCTCTTACACCTCGAAGTTTCAAGTTATAACTTGCGTTAAGCATACCGCAGTACGCATCGCCACGGTCATCTGATAATGTGCCGATATTTTCCTCAGCGGCAGCCACAAACATCTTAGGTCCATTAAATTGCTGAGCAAGCATAGTTTCGCTTATTTCAGGTCCAAAATTTCCTAAATACACGCAAAGTGCATTGCACCCCGCCTTTTTTGATGTCCTCAAGAGCCGCTTTCATATGTATTTCACTCTCTACAATACATATAGGACATTCGTAAATATCATCTGTGTCATATTTATCGGAATATGCTTTCACAAGAGCTTTTCGTCTGTTTACCGAAAGGCTTTCCGGAAAACAGTCACGGCTAACCGCAACTATACCTATTTTTACTTTTGGAATATTTTTCATAACTATTTTCTCCTTCTTATTTTTTGATGTTTACCGTATAACTGTCTTGATTCCAATCTACACCCCAACCGAGCTGTTCAGCAACAAATCTCACAGGTACAAATGTTCTGCTTTGTTGAATTACAGCCGGAGCATCGAGGGAAATATTTTTCCGTTTACAACTGCTGTTTTCGAACCGATTGTAAGTTCTATTTTATTTTCATCATTTTCAACTGTTACAGTTTTAGTTTCCTCATTCCAATCTACATTAGCACCTAACGATTCGGAAATTACCCGTATCGGAACCATTGTTCTGTTATTTTCAATATACGATGATACATCTGATTTAATGTAAATACCGTCAAGTTTCAGAGATATAACCGGTGCAACATTGACTTTTACAGTCTTAACAGTCGCTTCCTTGTGATATTTATCTCTTGCCTCGGCTCTAAATACATATTCACCGCCTCGAACAGGTGTGAAATATATTTTATATCCGTCACGAACAGCACCTTCGGGAAGTTCTGATGTAAACGAAAACTCAATATCATCATTTTCCTTGTCATTTACGGAAAAATCAAGTTCAACCGTTTCCCCTTTTTGAATATCCGCTCCGACCATCTCACCGGTTAGGGTTACGTCCTCAACGTGAGCAGTATTGGTTATTTCTTTCTGAGCCGTCATACAAAAGCCGACATACATCACATCATCAGCATTTAGTGTAACCTTTGGCTTTGAAGTCTGCTGATATGTTTTGCCTTCGTCAAGACTAAACCAATATTCAATAACATTGCCCGTTCTGCGAATTACAAAATCAATAGGCACATTTTTACCGTTCATATCTCCTGCCCATGAACTTGTTGTGCTTTTTTCCTGCCCCTCGGTATGCGTAACCATCAGGATATTATTATTGTTAGAAAAATGTCTTTCCTCAAAGAAATTCGCATTATACAAATCCAGATTATCTGTTGCCATAATTCCAAAATAGTCAGAATCGTATGATGTTGAATCAAAACCCGTAAGCCGTGCATGAATTTCAAAATCTCCGCTTACCTCTTTATAAGCAAAGGTTTTCATGAGATTACCCTCACCCGACGGGCATACGGAACTAATTGCAAACTTACCGTTATCTTCTTTAAGTTCACCCTGTGCACTGCCGTAGTTCATCACTTTCCAATCGGCATCTTTTACTTCTCGGTTTTTAGCCGTAAATTCCGGCACACCATTAGATTTATATAAAAATACTGTATTTTCATTCTGTATTGCTGAAATCTCGGCTGATTTGTTCTGACCGTCTGTTAAGGAGTAGCCGTCAATAATAGGGGCTTCAAACAATATTTTCTCACCTTTTAAAACGGTTTTTGTATCAGAGTCCAAAATTTTACCGTCCGCCTCGTATACCGCTCCTACTGTAACTGTTTTGGCCGTTTCAAGAATCTCTAAAAGAACTGCTCCACGCGGTGCAACCTCTACTTTTATTCCGTTTTTATCCTCATAGACCTTACCTGAAATCAAGTCCTTTGCTTTCGTAACGCCGATTGTATCTTCCAAAGTGTATGTTTTTCCTGTCTGACCTGCCTCACTGTCGGTTTTGACTGATTTATAGCGGCTATATATTTACCATAACGGGTTTCAACCATTCCGTCATATCGCGTATGTGTATAAGGAGCACCTGCTTCACTTTTATGTGAACTGTCCTGCCATGAATACACATCTCCTTGATGTGAACCTTTAACATCAACTATTCTCTCAGCGTCACCGCTCATAAGATGTATTCTTGTATTATCGTTATATTTCCAGCTGTCACGACGATAATTAAATGTTATATATCCTTTGTCCCCGTTATTTTTAAATACCATCGCCTGTGCATCCGCATCAAAAACACAAAATCCTCTGATTTGTCATCCATAGGCAAAGGTTCGATTTTTCCGGCTTTGTCAAGCTTTTCGACTTCTTTATAATATTTCAGAATTTCCTGTGAATCAACAATTCTTGTATAAACATGAGGTGTATTACTTTCTATATCAGCCCTAAGAGTATCACTGTAACCTCTGTTATCCCTAATATACTGAGCTAAAAACGCAAGTGCACCCTGTGAATTGAGCTTTGTCGCCGTATAACCTGCTACGGGATATGAAATTTTCAGTCCATATCCGTTGTTTCTTGCCGAAGCATACACTTCAGATGTCAAAACGTTTTCACCATTTGAGTCAACTGACGGATAAAAGAAATATTTTGCACTTTCATATGCTCCATTAGCCGTTTTATCAAACAGAGCCTTTGTTTCCTTATCAAAGTATTGTGCACTTTCCGCATATTTATTGGTAATTTCTATAAGAAGCGGACCGTAATCACCTGCCCAGCCGCCATGCGATACACCGTATTCAAGTCCAAGAGTATTCTCATCCGAGAACCACTTTTCTCCGTCAGCCATTTCGCCATATTTATAATCAATCATATCCGTATACTGCTTTTCGTCATTAGGCTCATACGATGAATTCTCGGTTTCTCCCAAAAGTTCCATTGCTTTATTCGCCGAATATGCAAAGCCAAAATCTTGATTTGCCGTTCCCGCTCTGTTGGTAGGGGCATAGAAATCTCCGACTCCTCTTTCCGGATTTGCAAGCCTGTCTCTGAGTCTGCAAAACATATCCATATAATAGTCGCGTCTTGTTTTATCGTTTCTGCCTGTCAAATCACCATCTATTATCTCGTCAAGGTATCCGTCCCAGATGTGCTTAAACTCCTCATTATCTCCGTTTTCTATGTAGTTGTTGAGTTGTATAAACGACTGCATCATCGCGTCCACGCCAAGAGATAAAAGCGGCCACCATTCGCCTGTCAAACGTTCACCTGTACCGTCAAGCGATACTCCGAGCCATTTGCCCTTGTCTTCACCGGCAGTAAAATAGCACCAGCCACCCTTATTATCCTGTGCTCTTTGGTAAAAATCAAGAAGCTTTATGTAGCGGTCAAGCATTTCCGTATTATGATAATAGTCCTTTGAAAAATCAAACATAAAGGAGTTCGCTATTATCATTAAATTCGACATAGTGGACCAATTCTGATGATTTATAGCTTCGAGTGTGTGCCTGCGAGCCACCTCATCGCCGTTTCCCGAAAAATCCGCTTCCGAAACAGGCTTGTTTCGGATTACAGCACCCTCCATAAATGAGTTTTCCGCTGTCTTTTTCTTCTCCCATTCATCACCGTAACACTGCCATGACAGTACCTTTTTCGTCATATCATAAACTTCGTTTTGCAGATATTCATATGCGGTTTCTTTCTGCGTTTTTGCAGGAGTGCCTGTTATTTCATATCCGTTTTTATCATCCTGCGGAGTATAGTACGGTTCTGTATGTGAAGCTATTGAATATATGTATTTACTGTCCTCGGTTACATTTGAATAAACACTTGCCCCATACGCTTGAATTCGTCCTGTAGGAACAAGCTTTAAATCAACTGTTCCATCAGCTTTTACCAGCTGTTGAGGGATTTTCATTGTAGCATAGTAATATCTGCCCTTTGAGGTATTGCCGTTTTTATAATATCCATTATCAAGCTCGGAATACTCTCGTCCGGCAAACGGGTCAAAGACTGTCGTATCATCATTACCCGAATATAACATTATATTTCCACGAGCATACTGATTTTCCCGATAAACGCACGGTTATATAGTTCTGACGTGCGATGTCTGCCTTTAAAGTAAAGCGTAAAAAGCCTGTTTCCTTCGGAGCATCCTCGGACGGTTTTAAAATCTGTCTGTAGCTTAAGCCGTCACCCAGCCCGCCGCCTGCATACTTTCCGTTTTCATCCTTATATTGGGCTTCAGCTTTTTCATCAATGCCTGTAATACTCATTTTTTCAGTTAAATTATGTTCATTTTCTGAACTGTCATCACCAAATACCAGCATATCCGTAACACTTGTGTCATACACGGTATTATCCTCCTTAGCTGACGCAACAAATGTTATACCTTGTGAGATAATTACTGCTACTGACAATATTATAGAAATGATTTTTTTCATTTTATTTCTCCTTATAGCATAGCCGCCCCTATTATACCTGCATCATTAAAAAGCTTTGCGGCAACAATTTCTGTTTTCTTCATATATTTATTAAATCCATTATTCTGTACATACTCTCTTACCGGTTTTAACAAATACTCGCTTTCCTTGCTTATTCCTCCGCCGATAGCTATTACTTCAGGCTGAAAAGCATTTTCAATACTGACAAGTCCGTCCGCAAGATAACGGGCATAATTGTTAACAACCTCAATCGCAGTATTATCGCCCTGTTTGGCAGCGTCAAAAGCGGTTCGTCCCGAAACCTCGCCCTCATTCTTTGCAATTTCGTGCATAATACTGTCATTATTTGCCGACATTGCAACTTTAGTCTGCTCAATAAGTGCAGTTGCGGAGGCATAGCTTTCAAGACAACCTTCTTTACCGCACGTACATTTTTTCCCGCCACTTACAAGTGTTATATGTCCAAGTTCTGCCGCTGCACCGTTAAAGCCATGAAAAATCTTACCGTTTATAATTACTCCGCTGCCGACACCTGTACCAAGTGTAATAAGAATAAATACCTTCGCCTCATTGCCATTTACGGTATATTCACCCAAAGCTGCACAGTTAGCATCATTATCAATGATTACAGGCAAATTCAAATGTTCCTTAAACCTTTGAGCCATGGGATAATGCTCCATCGGTATATTATTGGAATATACTACTTCTCCAGATTTTGAATCTATTGTACCGGGGCAACCAATTCCGACCGAGCTAAATTCTGTGATATTTAATCCGCTTTCAGCAATAAGTTTTTTTGCAAGAGATGCCATATCCGCAACGATTTCATCTGTCGGACGTTCTTTATATGTGGGAACAGAATGTTTTATAAGTATCTGTCCATTTTCATCTACTATACCGGCAGCTATATTTGTACCACCTAAATCAATGCCTATGTTATACATCTGACAATTCCTCCCTTTACCAAAACAGCTCCTTAAATCCCTTAAGCTTATAAATAGCTTCCGTATAATAATAGTCACCGTAAATAATCGCTGTATTAAGACCGGCTTCTCCTCTGCCCGGATAATATGCTTCCGAGCAGTAATCAAGCAAATTATCCTTATCTGTCGTATAATCCGCCGCTTTTTCATCAAGTGCTTTTAACAGTTTTAGAGCTGCGTTCAGATAATTCTTTTTGTCATACTCACTACACGTTTTTGATATTTCCAAAAGTCCGCAAGCCGCACAAGCCGCCGCTGTTGCGTCATATATCACAGGTTCTGGCGGTTGTCTGAAATCAAGCGGAACAATCCAGTCGCTTTGCGCTGCACAAGCGATAAAAGCATTTGCAACTTTTTTGCTGTCATAAGGTACTTTTCATCACCCGTATGTATATATGAAAGCGTGAAACCGTATATTGCCCATGCCTGACCTCGTGTCCATGTTGAACCATTCTCATATCCTTGTCCTCCGAGTGATTTTACAATGCTTCCGTCTTTTGGGTCAACCTCGACTATATGATGTGATGTTCCGTCGGGACGTATATGAGTTTTCATAACGGTGTTTGCGTGATTTATCGCCATCTGCTTAAACCTATCATCGTTATGCTCTTTCGCCGCCCAGTACAACATAGGAATATTCATCATTGAATCAATAATCAGCTTATTGTAGCCATCTGTATCACTATCCGCATTCCATGAACGCACATACTTTCCTGCCGGATTATAGCGTGCAGCAAGGAAATCGGCGGCATACAGTGCACGAAGCCTTGATTTTTATTCCCCGTCAATCTGTAGTTCACTCCCGCACTTATATGCCACATAAAGCCTACATCGTGATGTAAATGGTCATATTCCGCAAACGCTCCGTCAAGCAAATTCTCAGCATTTTCTGCAGCTTCCTTATATAAGCCATCCCCTGTGCCTACATATAAAAGCCACATATATCCCGGCCAAAAACCGTTTGTCCACCATGACAAATCATATGGCCATTTACCCGTGGCACAATCATCAAAATCTCCGTTTTCATCTGTTGTGTACGGAATTTTATTTATATTTTTCTTAGCGACAGTTTTCATTTTGGCATCAATTTTGTCCCATACACCGTCAACCCATTTTTTATCCTCATTACTTAAGTTATACATATCTATCTATCCTTTCATAAAAATAGGAACCGTTCAAAAACTGTATGTTTTTTGTGCGGTTCCCTTTCTGTCTGTTATTTATTCTTATTTGCTAAAAACTCATTTATCTGGCGAATTGCCTCTTCTCTTATTACATCAAGACCGTTATCCAGACATTTGTTTATATTTTCGTTGAGTTTTCCGACAGGGTCGTCAAGGGCCCCATGTGCTAAAGCCGTTTCAACCTCGGATTTAATACCGGATACTACCGTAGATTCTGTCTGAAGCTTAGATGTATCAAACATAAATCCTGCCAATGGGCTTTCATAGTAAGCGTTTCTGTCAAGGTCATACTTTTTGTATTCGTATATATCCTCATCAAGAGTATCAAGGAATCTTACATAATTCGGATTCCATGTCAAAACATAGCCAGGGAAAGAATATGCTTCATTATCATCACTCTTTATTTGCTCATATCTGTCGTCACCGATTGCTTTCCAATCCTCGCCTTCAACTCCAAGTTCGAACAAATCATGGTTTGTAGAATTTGCATAGAGCCAATCAAGGAATGTAAGTGCTTTGTCAACCTTCTTTGACCATGCAGGTATACATATAAAGTTATTTCCTTGAAGATTTGTCACTCTCGCTTGAGGCTTCATATTCTTTACATCATTATTTATAATGAACACACCCAGTTCTCCGTCAGGAATAGACGATGCGAAATCCGTCATTTTCTGTTCATAAGTATCAAGATTGTCTACCATTGCAGCAGCCTTCATTCCTGTCACCATTGCCCATGCGTCCTTACGGTTTAACGAATCTCTTTCAAGATATTTGTTCCATTCTCTTAGTTTTTTTTTAGTCTTGCAAGTCCAAGTTTTTCTCCATCTCGATACTGCTCAGGAAAAGCGGAAAATCTGTCTAAATCCTCACCCTGATATACAATATCTACTACCTTTGTATTATCCTCGTTAAGTAACACATAAGCCATTGCACCCAAATTCAATGATACTATATGATTTTTTGCAAGTTCTACATTGTAATCATCTCTGAATAGTGAGTAGAAACCTCTTGATGCCGATACTCCAAACGGTGTCATACCGTTTAGGGACTTATCTGCAAGAACTGCATCTAAAAAGCTCTGCAATTCGTCATAAGAATTTATCTGTCCGTCCGAACCGATATTGTATTTTTTGGCTAAATCTTTTCTGTAGTATACACAATCGATACCATTTCCGTATGTTCTCATCATAGGCAATCCGTAGAGATGTCCGAAATAATGGTTTGCATCTACAATTTCCTTCGGAAATGCCTTTGTCAAATTCGGATATTTGCCATTTTCAATGTATTCCTCAAGCGGAACATACATTTCATAAGCGGCAAAATTCTTTAACTTGTTAAACGGTGCATCGAATACTATATCGTAGTTTTCGGAGCCAATCATACGAAGATTAAGTTTTTCCTTGTAATCGCCCTGTGAAACCCATTCAACATCTATATGTACCTTTGTTTCCTTTGCACCTGTTTCCTCATACTTTTCCAGTACTCTGTCCCAGCCTGTAGGCTTTGTACCGGAAAGCATGATTTTTATTGTATCTTCATCGTTTGACAAATTGCCACAACCTGCAAGCAATCCGCAGGATAGAACCGCTGCCAAACCAAATGATATAATTCTTTTTAATTTCATCATAATCCTCCATTCTGCTAATAATATTAACCTTTTACACTACCTACTGTCAAGCCCTGTACAAAATATTTCTGCAAGAATGGATACAGCAGAACAATAGGTCCTATTGTAACAACCGCCGTAGCCATCTGCGTTGTTTCCGCTGGAACAAGCCCGTCTGTTACAACTCCGGCTTGAGCTGCGTTTTGCTGAACATACTGAATATTTTTCTGTATCTGCATAACAAGGTATTGTAGAGGGTATTTCCAATCTGTATGTATGTAAAGAAGTGCTTTATACCACTCATTCCAGTATGCAAGTGCATAGAACAATCCGACCGTTGCAATACCCGGAAGCGATACAGGAAGGATAATTGAAAACAGTATTTTTATATCGTTTGCACCGTCTATGCTTGCCGATTCCGATAGTGCTTCGGGAATACCGTTAAAGAAATTCCTCATAAGCAACAGATTCCACGCATTTACAAGAGACGGTAATATCAATGACCACAAAGAGTCTGACAAGTGCAGATATCTTGTAACCCAAAGATATGTAGGAACAAGTCCGCCGGAAAAAAGCATTGTAAAATATATGAAAAATGCAATTGCACCTCTGTAATGCATATTTTTTCTTGAAAGAGCGTAAGCACAAGCACAGGTAACAAGCATACTCAAAACTGTTCCTACTACTGTTATAAATATTGTAACTCCATACGACGGAATTACCGTTCCCGATTTAAACAAAAGCGAATATGCCTCTATTGAAAATTCTTTAGGCCAAAAACAGTAACCAAACTGATTAAGGCATGCTTGCGAAGTAAGTAAGCGAACTTGATATTACGAGTATAAACGGAATTAAACACGCAACAGCAAATCCTATAATAAATGCATGAACTATAATCTTTTCAACTATGTCACCCTTAGAATTTTTGATTTTTTTCTTTGTTATTCCTCTTGCCATGATAGTAAACTCCCCTTCTTAGAATAATGCCGATTCCGGACTCCACTTATTTGCTACCTTATTACATAGCACAACAAATCCAAAGCCGAGTATCGACTGTATCAGACCGACTGCCGCTGTCTGACCCATTGACGGGTTTTCAAGAAGCTGTCTGAAAAGATATGTATCTATTACGTCCGTTGTCGGATAAAGTATGGAATTCGAGCCGACCATTGCATATATCATACCGAAATCACCATTGAATATTTTACCTACACTCATTATAGTAAGCATTATAATGGTATTTTTAAGCATTGGGAGTGTAACCTTAAATATACACTGTGTTTTTGAAGCTCCGTCAACTGCAGCAGCTTCATATATTGATGCATCAATTCCTGTAATCGTTGCAAGATAAACAATCGAGCCAAAGCCCGCCCCCTGCCAAACCTTCAAAATAACAAGAATTGCCGGCCATACTGACGGAGTGTTATAAAACTCAATAGTTTTTCCACCGACCATAGTAATAAGTTGATTTACAACACCATTCGCCGAAAGAATCGCTACTGACAGCATCGAAACGATTGTCCATGACATAAAATGCGGTAAAATAACTATTGACTGAGTTATTTTCTTAACCCATTTATTTGATATTTCCGCAAGCATAATAGCTATTGCAACTGACGTAATTGTTGTAGCTGCGATAAACAGCACATTAAGAAACAGTGTATTTCCCGTAACCGTTATCCAGTTATTTGTTGCAAAGAATGCTTTGAAATTTTCAAGTCCCACAAACGCACTTCCCCATATACCTTGAAGCGGTCTGTAATCAACAAAAGCAATATAAAGTCCCGCCATCGGTATGTACGCAAAGAGAACGAAAAATAATATTGCCGGCAGACATAACAGATATAACCACGGATTTCTTTTTATGTCCTGGAGAAGTGTCGGTTTCAAACTTCTGTTTACCGACCTCTTCTCTTTAACATTTGTTTTGGCTGATAATGTTTTCACAGCAAAGCCACCTCCATTAATTTTTTTGTTTTGTTAATATAACTATACCGCATAAATCGTCCGACTTCAACTTTGTAAATTTCTATTTTTATTTGTTTTTTCACAATTTACGGTTTTTTCTTAAAAACAAAGTTAATTTTCATTTATTTGTGCAACTTGCAAAGTTATCTTTGCATTCTTGACATTTATACTGTGAAATGTTATACTAATTGGTGTTATACTAATTAATGTTATATTAATTTAAGTAACTACTTATTATAAATGAAAGGGTTGTTTTTTATTTTGAATTTTTTTAATATAAAAGAGTTTCTTTCTCAGATTAAATCAAACAGGTTTCTTAAAAACACTGTTATTACATATACTATAATTGCCTGTGCACTGTTTCTCGCATTTTCATGCATAACAACTGTTCTTATGTCGAAGGCTGCAATCCGTCAACTTACAGATGCAGAACAAAAAATGCTTGAGCAAGCTGAAAACACCTCTGAATCAATACTAAAAAATATAAATTATTCAATAACTGATACCTTTGAAAACAATAAAACTATTCAGGATGCACTTTTTAAAGCCTTATTCACCGATTTTATCGCTCCAAACCACTGACGCAATATCTGCAATTAAACACAGTTTCGATACTATTGACAAGGTTTATCTGTTTAATATGTCAAACGACGTTATTTATACCGGTGAAACTCCTGTCTATTCTATTGAGGATTTTCCTGATCAGGAGCTTATTTCATATGTAAGATATGTCAGTAAATATGATGTAAATAAACCAATGCTTATAAAATATGAAGATGAAACTTCTCTCGGGAAAATATGCGAAAAAAGAATGTTGGTATCTGTTTACAAAATAGACAGTAGCAGCGCTATGGCTGTATTGATAGATTCTGACGCATTTAATTCACTTGTAAATGCTCCGTCGACTCATACTAACCAGTCAATGACAATACTTAATTCCGATGGAATTGTTATATCGTCAACAGACGATACTCTTTTTGGAAAAGACTTGTCTGAGAATAAAATTTATCGAAAACTATTGTCTCAAAACAAAAATAACGGCACTTTAAAATATCGTTCAAAGATATATTTTTATCGCGCGGCACAAACCATGAATACATTTTACATAAGTGAAATAAGACGTTCTGATATAATAGGTTCATTTGCAATACAATTTATCTTTGTACTTATGTTCGGTCTTATCCTTATATTCCTACTGTTTGTAAGCAGTATAAGACTCAGTGCGTCAATATATCGTCCTTTCAGACGTTTACGCCAAAGTATCGGAAATCTTCTCAATATTGACGATAACAGAACAGAAACCGGTACAGATGAAGACTTAAACAAGATTTTTCAAAATCTTTCCAATATAAAGTCGAAATATGACGCTATGCAGACAACAGAAATGCTTTATACTACATCAAAACGAAATGAGCTTGTATATAATATTATAAGCGGAGCATATAATTTTGATATGGATACTCTCACGGAATATAACATAAAATTTCCGCATCCATATACCACAATTATTCTTTTCCGTTTAGATAATGCAAAAAAAAAAATAAAGCACAGTGATATAGGGCTTATGCAATACGGAATTGCCAATGTTGCAACTGAAATTATGACAACTGACAATATAATTTCATACTCCACATCATTCGGTGGCGAATATGACATTACATTCATAGTGAATCACAATAGCAACGTTTTTGACACTGCTATTATTGAGCAAATTCAAAAAATACATAACCGATATATTCGCTGTTACAGTAACCGCTTCATATGATACAGTATCTCACGATATTGACAATATATCAGAAGCTTATCGAAATGCCGAGTATTCAATGCAATACAGATGTGTAAAAGGTCATAATAGTATAATCAGCTATTCTTCGTTGAAAAACACAATTAAAACTTCTAATATTGCATATCCGCACGAGATTGAAAAAGAAATTGTGAATGCTATAAAATCAAAAAATTCAGATGCAGTTACTGTTGCCGCAAAGAAATTTATAGAATATCTTTCCTCTCTGCCGTATATGTATATAACCGTATATTCTTGTATGTTTATTATGACTATTGATATGTATGCACCGAATTCAAATGATAATAACAGTGACGCTATTGCTGATGATTTAACAAAATTAGAAACAATAGATGCTTTACTTCCTATTATACAAACAAAGTGTGCCAATGCAATAGTCGAGGATGATACAGTTTCATCAACAAAATATAATGTCATAGCAAATAATATAGAAAAATATATTGACGAAAACTACACCGACCCGAATTTATCTATACATATTATAGCTACCTATGTCAATAAAAGCGCAAACTATACGCGTAATATTTTCAAACAGATTAAGGGTATTTCCATATCCGACTATATCACCAAGAAGCGTTTTAGCGAAGTATGCCGATTGCTTATTGAAACCAATCTGACAGCTCAAGCAATAAGCCAACAGACAGGAATGAGTTCCGGAAGCTATTTCTATACGGCATTTAAAAAATATACCGGATACACCTCCGGAACAATTCAGAAAAAATATCGGAACCGATTTTAATCCGGATAAAATTTAAAATTTACACTCTCCGTCAAGGATTTTCCTTGACGGAGTTTTTTGTTTGATTTTTAATTCTATATTTCAAATTTAACAATATATATTTTTTCAAATATCACATAAAACCGTTAATTTTTCAGCTTTTATGCTAAAATCTCCGATGATATAATCAATATAACAAAATATATTGGAGGTATTGGACTATGGATTTATCACCTGTAAAACTAACACCCGCAATTAAGGATTATATTTGGGGCGGCAGAAAGCTGATAGATGATTTTAACAAGAAAACAACGCTTGACCGTGCAGCCGAAAGCTGGGAGCTTTTCAACTCATCCTGACGGACAAAGTATAATAAAAGGCGGAGATTTTGACGGTAAGACACTGACTGAGTATATCTCCGAAAACGGTTCTGATATTCTCGGCGAAAATGCAGAAAAAATTCGACTTCTTTCCTATTCTGATAAAGCTGATTGACGCTAAGGAAAATTTATCGATTCAAGTACATCCCGATGATGAATACGCACTTAAACACGAAGGTGAATACGGAAAAACAGAAATGTGGTATATCATCGACTGTATGGATGACGCTTATTTATACTATGGTTTAAACCGTACTGTAACCAAAGAAGAATTTTTAAAGCATATAGAAGACAACACAATATTAGAAGTTCTTAACAAAGTACCGGTACACAAAGGCGATGTATTCTTTATCCCCGCCGGCACAATACACGCAATCTGTGGTGGCATTTTAATCTGTGAAATTCAACAAAATTCTAACACTACATATCGCGTATATGATTATAACTGCCTTGGAGCGGACGGCAATCCCCGTCCTTTGCATATTAAAAAGGCGGCAGAGGTATCTATGCTAAAGCCCTCACCTAAATATATCCGTCCTGACAAGGATACACTTGCCTCATGCAAATACTTTACCGTAAAGCATCTTGCTTGTGTAAATAAATTATTCATTGATACAAATAAAAAATGCTTTCAATCCATTATTGTGCTTGACGGTCAACGAAGCTTAACTCTTTGGCGATACGGTAATAGAGCTTAATAAAGGCGACAGCATATTTATACCGGCTCAAAAGGGTAAATGTACCCTTGACGGAAATTTTGAATTTATATTATCATATGTATAAAGGAGATGCTATAATGATTTTTAACCCAAAATCCTTCGGCGCTAAGGCTGACGGCTCACACGATGACACAAATGCAATACAACAAGCAATAGACAAAGCTTTTTTTCTCCGGTGGCGGACGTATTGTGCTAAAAAACGGAGTGTTTCTGTCCGGTACTATATACCTAAAATCTAATATTTCTCTGAAATTGACGCTTCGGCTTGTCTTTTGGCAAGCCCGGATATAAACAGTTATGGCTCCGATACACATCACAATCGTTATCGAAACGAACCCGAACTTGACCGTTGCTTTATATTTGCTGAAAATGCCGATAATATTGAGTTGTGCGGCAACGGTATTATAAACGGCAATGCAGAGTTTTTTTCCGAACAGCAACAACATATACCGTCCGATGATGATTAGATTTCTGAATTGTCGAAATATCCGCCTGCATGATTTGCGATTGTATAATTCTGCAGCTTGGACTACAGCTTTCCTGGACAGTGAACGTATTTTTATAAGCAATATTGATATTAAAAACAGTAAAAACTACAACGGTGACGGTCTTGACTTTGACGGCTGTTCGCATATTTTTGTTTCCGGTTGTTCTATACAAGGTACTGATGATAATCTATGTCTGCAATCAAGCAGTTTACCGGTAAATGATGTGCATATATCCAACTGCTCATTTTCATCTGTTTGTGCCGCAATTCGCATAGGATTAAAATCTATTGGTTCAATATCTGATGTTCATATATCTCATTGTTCAATGAAAAATGTATGGCGTGAAGGCATAAAAATTGAATGCAGTGAAGGTGGCAATATATCAGATATTAACATTCAAGACATAACTATGAATGATGTTTCACGCCCAATATTTATATTGCTCAATAATCGTTTTGAACCTGATGACCTCGGAAGTTCTCTTGAACTTGACCATATCCCTGAAATCGGTACTATGTCTGATATAATTATTTCGGATATTATCGCTTCAGACAGCGACGAAATGCGAAATACTCACTATAGATTTGACGACGATGTTATGGGAAGTCCCAAATTTGCGGGAATACGCATAGATGCCGAAAAGAATCACCCAATTCGCAATTTAACACTTCGTAATATTTCATATAAATTTATCGGCGGAGTTAAGTTATCGGATATTCCAAACGAGTACCCGGAAGTAATTGACAAGTTAATTGATTGCGACATCCTATCATCAGAAAATTATTATCCGGACTGGAGTCGTGCCTCATTTATGGATATACGCAACATTATCGGACTGAATGTTCGCAATATACAATGCTTTGCCATTTATCCCGATGAACGCCGGGGTATTATAACCGAAAATGTACAGTTTTCAGATAATTCTGATAATTTATGATAAAAAACTAATACATCTGTTAATTTTTTGACTTTCGTTTTAAAGTTATTTATGGTATTATAATTACAGTGAAACGTTGCTTTTCTCTCTCTTTCTTTCTTCTTAACCCCCTAGCAACGTTTAACAAATACCCTATAAAGTTTAAATAAATAAGCTGAATTGCCTTGTGCAATTCAGCTTATTTATTTAACTTATTCAGTTGTTTCTGTCCGCAAACATTCTCCGTTCATATACTCGCTTACCTTAACCGATATGTCATCTTTATCCATATTTTTAGCCTCTATAACCTGTTTTCTTCCGTCAGAGAGCAAAACGGTTATTGTATTTTTCGCTGTATATTCAACAGATTTAATCATCCGTTCAGTTTCATACGGTTCCAAAACGCTTATAAAACTTGCTTGCTTACCGCATTTCCTCTGTGCAACAAATCTACGTCTGTCTTTTTTCGTCTCCTACAGGATAATCACTTCCTATATCAGCTACAAATCTTGCTGCACCCAGTCCTGTTAATGATATAGTAATAACTCCCTCTTTGGATTTATCTATTACATCAGCCGGCACCGCCTTTTTATATTCTGTCATTTCTATTTTAACCGGTCCGCCGCCGTAATCAACTCCTATGCCTTTGCCACAGTCTACATTTTCTGTTTCATATTCTATATCAGAAAGATATAATTTATCACCGTTTTCAAGAATAAAATGCGGATCTCCCCAAAATATACTCTTAATAGTTTCGGGAACATTATCATGCTCAACCTTTCCGTCTTCTGCACGAACGTAAAGATTTAGCGTGTTCCTGCCCGCAATATCAACATCTATATGATGTTTTCCGAATATCCATGCACCAAATTTATCCTCTTTAAGTGTTTCTCCGTCTGCTGTTACTCTGTAGAACAGTCTTTTAGAAATAGGATAATACTCCGGATCACAACCGACTATAAGTTCGGAATTGTCCGCTGACACATAATATAAGTCGCAGTGCTCCACTCCGCATACATTATGTCCGCTTCTGAATGGGTGTTTTCCTATCCATGGTGCCTTTCCGCTTTCCGCCTCAGTATATTCATACTTAAATGACAGTCTTGCAACGCCATTTTGATTATATCTGTCAACCTCTGTTATAAACTGTGCTGATGATAACGGATTTTCTGTGAGCTGATTTGTGTGAGTTGTCTTTTTTTATTTCACCATTAATTTCTGAAAGTCCTTTCAGATGGTATATGCAGTCATAATCATGCTTTTCCGAACCGTTCATATAGTCAAAACATACAATATAATCATCCGTAAGCACCATACATCGGCGTTGCTCAATCGGCTCTGTAAATTCGGTTCTGCTCGCATATGGCGGAGCATCATCAGGAATTGGCAAATAACGTCCTTCTACCCATGTACGCTCTGCAAAGTCTTTTCGCCATTTAACACACGCCAACCTCCATACGGCGGATTTGACCATTTTGCGTAATTTTCTATCGCAGTAGCTTGAAAAAGCTTACCGCTATGGAATAATATGCGTTTTGCTTCGCTTGGATCTTGCATTTTAAGGTCTGTCGTAACCATATTATGAGTTAAACTTGTCTGCACAAAAAAACTTGTACATATATGTTCCATATGCGTACCATACATTTTCAGGATTAAATAAAGAACGACCGTTACGACTTACAGCATTTAATGCACATCGGTCATAATGTCCGTGAGCACCCCCGTGAGAACCGTATTTTAAACTCGCCTCTATCTGGTCTTTATCCTCCCTATCCTCCGTGTTTGTACGAAGAATAGCAATTCCTCCATTGTCAAAATAGCAGGATTTATGGCAATAGTCATTCGGTATATCGGGCAGTTCCCTTCACCGAAAAATAAATCTCGGTGTGCATTTTCGGCATTAAGTATTATTTTTGCATATTCAGGCTTTTATACAATGTATATGCAATATCATATCTTGAATCATATGAGGCTCTTGACGCTCCCTCAAACATTTCCTCTGAACTGTCATTGACGCCCTGTGCAACACTTCTGTAATTAGCCACTGATACAAGACTATCCCATAAATCTTCTATACAGTTATAATTTTTAGCTGTGCCGCCGTAAATATCCCAACTTAAACCGTCAACATGATTTGCCCGGAAATTAACTTGATTTGAGTAATTGGCATTTACCCACCACTGTGCGATATTTATACCCCATGGGCGAAGTGCAAGAGAACATTCCGAGAACAATCCCGCAACCATTTGATTGTAACCTATTGAACACTCACACCACCAGCCGTCTGACATTACACCGGCACGTAAATGCTCAAGTATTCCGCCTATGCCAAAGGTGAAACGTTCAATTTTTCTCTGTCTTGAAGTGCCATGGCACAGTAAAGTGCACCTGTTGCCTCTGCAAGCGACCAATTTGATATTCCTCCGTCACTAAGTGCCCAGTCAAGAAAATCTATAAATAATCTGAATGTATAGTGTATATCCTCATGGTCTTTTGCAGTTAGGACACCTATGTCATGGATAATATCATATGCTCATGCACAATATTTAAAGAACTCTCCCTCATGCACAAGCTGTTGTGAGCAGGCTTTCATTCGTTTAGGATAACCGTTTTCTCTGTCACTTAAAAGTCTTAAAAACTTTGCACTTTTCTCGGCAAACTCATATTTCCCTGTAAGCACATAGCATATTGCGGCATTAAAGCAATGCTCAGAATTTTTGGTGATAAACATTCCGCCGGCGTAATCTCCTATTTGCGGGACTTCCCATTCTTCAGCTCGCTTTATATATTCATCGGCAAGTTTTTTTGCCCATTCATAATTCTCAATTTTATTCTTAACTTTCTCCCAACCGTCGGGAGTATGTAATATGTACGGATGTTCCATGTGGCGGACACTGTAAAATTCAAGAATTTGTCCTAAATTGCCGTCACCGTTCGGAACAACGTGAACTCGGTGCTTTTCAAAGCCTCCTTTTGCAATGCGGTCATTCATAATGACTTTAATATAGCATTCCTTTTCCTCGAACGATTCCAGAACAATTTCATCTTCTGTTACATATGGATATAGTACCTCCCAACCGTTTTTTTTCAAACTCAAAGCTTATAGCCTGTTTTTCATCAATGCAGTTTACAACTTGAAGCCTGTACTGTATTTCTTCTCCCGGTTCAGCGGATTTAGACATAACGTGTGCATGAGCATACACACCCCTTACCCTTTAATGCCATTAAATTTTTTACAGGCTTGTTTATTTCTACGCTCCTCAAATATCTCCACTTTGCAGGCATAGACGAAAGCAAGTCAAATTGATTTAACGGTGCGACAAGTTTTACAATGCCATCACCGTATATTGTCGCTTTCCATGTATAATAGTCTATAATTTCCTCTGCGTTGATTTCACCGAAATCAAGCAAACCAACCTTTACTTCAACAGTTTCCTTTCCGTGAACCTCCGTTTCAAAGGACAGCCCGTACCAGCCGAACAAATCAGCCGTATAATCGTTTTCAGGCACTAAACCGGTACGTCTCCAACTGCTTTTATTTGGTGTTCTCGGATAAATATATGAATTCTCTACTCTATCCCACTTATCCATTTTTAATATAAATTCTGACATAGCTTAAAACCTCCGATTATTTTGATATAATGTTTGCAATTTTTTTGCAGTTATCATATAACTTTTGCGTTTTTTCAGGTGAACGGTAGTTTTTGCGGACAGCAAGATACAAATCTCCGTCTGTCAAACCGTTTTCTTTGAAAGTGTTGCCCGACAGTATTTTAACGCCGTATGCTTTACCGTCCGAATAATAGATATTATCATCACTTGTTACGCCATCGTACCATTCTTCAACCGGAGTAAACGCTTCATCACCAAATGACTGTTCTATTATTCTGTCAAAACGTTTCTTATCCATTAGGTACAAAAGAGCATCTTCTTCCTGTAATTGCAATGTAAAACGCGTATCATATGCACTGTCAGTTGTATCGTCACCGATGAATATTAACTGATAAACGTCAGTCGTTACTTCTCCGTCTTCATTAATATCATCTCCTGCATTGTTTATGATATTTTTGATTTTTTCAACGTCATCATCACCGTACAAGTAGTCCCCTGCAACCGTCAGTGTTACATCATAATGAGGTGTGTTTCTTATCTGAAACACAGTAAATACGCCAAGTACGATTGCCACTATAAAAGCTATTATATACCACTTGTAGTAGTTCCAGATGTATTCAAAAAATTTCGCCGTGAATTTTTCAGGCTTTTCTCCGTATTTCTCAGCCATTTTTATTCTCCAAATTAAAGTATTCAAAAGTCGCTTCCTTTTCTCTCATGTACATATCTTGAACGCATATTCCGATTACCGCTCCCGTAAAACCAAGATATACATTTTCATCTGTTACAACTCTCATATCTTTTACGGCACCGAATTTCTTTTCGCCACTGACATCATTATAGGCAAACTGCAAATCACTTTCGTTAATGTATGCCTTTAATGTTACGGAGGTGTCGGAAATCACTTCTTGTTCATGGGTATATTCAAGCTTATGGTGATTACAGGTAAGTGTGTTTATTGTCCTTTTGCCTGTATCATTCGAGCATGAAATATAAAGATAATGCCAATGACCTGTATCGTACATAACAATAAGTCCTGCCATATGCTTTTCACATTCAGGTTCAAACTCCAGCTTAGTTTCCGCCGTCATATTCCGTTCCTCAATACGGTGTGCGATAAGTGATTGCTTGAATTTGCTTAAAAGCCCATCACTACCGGCAACTGTAAGCCCTTTTCCGCTGAAAGTAAGTCTATCATCAATCGGTCCTCTCAAAGCCATCAGTTCTTTGTCAAGTGCCATTTTAGTTTTAAAATCAAAATTAAGGTTTCGCTCTTGAGCCTTTTCTTCTGTATTTGACGGTTCTTCTATATATCTTGATGGATTATTACCCCCATGTGACAGTCTAAGCCAGCCATCTTCGTTCCAATATACCTTCTCAATACAGGTTTCACGACCGCAGTATGTTGTCTTGTCCTCACTGTCATTATATCTTGAACCAAGATGAACCATATATATTTCTCCGTCAGGTGTTTCAACAATATCAGCATGACCTGCCTTTTGAATATATAAGGAATCATTATCACGCGAATGTAAAAGTATCTGAGGGTCGTCCTCATACGGTCCCATAAGATTATCGCTTCTCGACATCTGTGCGCTGTGCCTCCAGCCCGTACCGCCCTGTGCCTTTAAAATATAATATTTTCCGTCATGTTTAAATATATGTGTTCCTTCAACAAGCTCATTATGCGGCTCTTTGTAGAACTGTTTTACTTCTCCGACAAGTTTTTTTTTGATTATGGTCATATTCCTGCAACCACAGTCCGTTAAACCGTTTCCCCTCTGCATAATGATTGTCAAGGTTTAACAGCCATTTTTTGCCGTCATCATCATGAAACAGTGATGGGTCAAAACCGAGCGAATTAAGATAAACAGGCTCTGACCATTTGCCCGATGTAATGTCGTCCGTATAGACAAGATAATTATCTGTCGTCATGAAAGGTCCACGTTCTTTCACATTGGTATATACCAAAAACGCCTCATTACCGTCATATGATAAACACGGTGCCCATATTCCGCCGCCGTCAGGCACTCCCTGCAAATTAAGTTGTGATATACGATTAAGCGGATAATGGTCTAATCGCCAGTTTTTCAAATCCTTTGACGAATATACCGCAACTCCCGGCCACCATTCAAATGTCGAAGTGGCTATATAATATGTGTCCTTTACCCGTATAATTGACGGGTCGGGATTAAATCCTCTTATTATCGGATTTTCAATCATTTTATAACATCTCCTTGAAAGTTTTATCTGATTATATTATACAATAGTATACCGATAATGGAATATATAAAAAGATACGATATTGTACGATTTTTAACACAAAAAATCTGACAGCAGCTCAAAACCACTGTCAGATTTCATATTTTTTATTTCTCCAGCATCTCTTTCTGTATATTTTGCACAGCATAAAACTCAAGCGGAAAACGAGTTAATACAATTCCTACAGTAAGCGCCAAAATTCCTACAACAAGCGGATAAATTCCGAAGAACCATATCGGAACAATAATTATTGCCGCACCTATAAGCATTAGCAATAAATTTAACGGCAGCTTAGCAAGTGATAAAAACATTGCATTTTTATATAATTCCTTAATGGTGCAATCAAATGTAATCATTAACTGATAAATATACGGGTGCATAATAGTATACACTATAATTATAAATAACAATATATATTGCAATATTTGAAATGCCACCGCACCGTTAGACATAGTCTTTTCAAGAGCCCAGTACATTTCCATAGCAACAGCTGACAGTCCAAGTACTCCCACGTCAATAAGCATCACAACAAGGCTCTGTTTTAAGTTTTCTTTGAGTATCGACTTACTGTCACTTACAATCCAAATCGGTTTTTCATATACAAACGAACGCATTACAAACGAAAATGCCGCACTCAAAGGTCCGCTTCCCCATAATGTCACCAATAAAAAAAGACAATGTAGCGCATATCATCGAAGCCATCAACGATGCTTGTGTCGGGTCCATATCTCTTATTATTGAGGATATTGGCATATATAATATAAAATACGAGCCGATATAAAGGAAAATCAGCCACGGGATACTAAAAGCGTAAACAAAGCGCCCGACTGAATAAATTTCCAATACTTTCTTACTGCCGTTTCAAAAAATATTACAATCGGAAGTTTCTTAGGTTTATTTTTCTCAACGCCCTTTCCCGGCTTATCATAATTATTAAAAATACTCATATTATCACCTCAAAATCCCATAGTTATAAGAGTCGTTAATATTCCTTCGTCATCATTAGATTTTGCTATATGTTTAACTCTTTTTTTTGACCTTATCAGGTGCATTTTGCATTGCAAATCCCATTCCGGCAAGTTGTATCATTTCCAAATCAACCTCACCGTCACCAAAAGCGACCGTCTGACTAAGCGATATCCCCATATAATCACATAGAAAACGCATTGCATTCGCCTTTGATGCCATAGGATGATTTATTTCAAGATAAGTATCCTTTGAACGGCATATGTACACATTTGGGAATTTCCTTCTTAATTTAATGCCAAGAGTGTCAATGCTATCTTTATTTCCCATACACAACAGCTTATGAACCCCTGTATATTCCTCAAAATCTGATATTTTGCCCTCAGTTGCCGATAAGCCTGTTATTTTCTCCTCATTTATCAACCACGAATTATTTTTATTATCCGTCAGCCATAAATCATGTGAGTATGTACAACAACAAATGCTTTTATCTGTTTTGATGACAAATGCGTGTATATCCTCCGCCGTTTGCACCGACATCTCCAGACTTTGTATCACTTTCCTGTCGGCATCATGTACAAGTGCACCGCTGTAAGAAATCGCCGGTGCTTTTATTCCAAGTTCCTCCATGACAGGAAACACTCCGCTTTCCAGACGTGATGAGGCAAGAACAAAGGGGATTCCTTTTTCGCAAGTTCCTGTATTTTTTTTCTTAGTGTCAAATGATATTTTTTGATTGCTGTCCAAAAGCGTGCCGTCAATATCACTGAATATTATTTTGCACATATTTATTTCTCCACTTTTCTAAAATAAAATATTTGTGTAGCAAAATCATAACTTCCAAATTCAGGCGTAATGCCATTATACATAAGCTCATCACCGCCGTATATATTCCCGGTAAAGGTATCAATATAGTCTAAATCAGGGTCAAGACCTTGTAATCTTATGCGCTTATCTTCACAGTTAGCCTCAGACAAACGCTTTGCACACATCAAAAAATGCTTCTGATTGATTTTTCATTACCATCTCCCATGCACAATAATTGGAGGTATATGGATTTTGTAATCTGTAAAAATCTCCTCTAAGCATTATCGGACGAAGTTTTTTTCAAGTTCTATCTGATTTCTGACCTCTAAAAGCTCCTCGTCAGACATGTTTGTTATATCAAGTTCGTATCCGAATACACCGCAATATGCCACATCAGCACGTGTTTTAAGATTTGTTACACGCCCGTTCTGATGATTCGGAACTGCTGTAACGTGTGCAGAAATTGATGATACAGGATAGCCTATTGATGTGGAATACTGAATTTCCATTCTCTTTACGGCATCAGAATTGTCGCTTGCCCAAATCTGTGGCATATACGCAAGAATTCCTGCATCAAATCGACCGCCTCCGCCGCTGCATCCTTCAAACAAAACATTTGGAAAACGGCTCGTTATTACGTCCATAATCTTGTAAAAACCCAGAGTAAACTTATGATTAAAACCTTTGTACGAAATATCGGTCATAGGTCTGTTCATATCCCATTTTACATACTCAATATTTGCCGACGATAAAATATCGCATACCGAATTTATCGCATATTCACACACTTCATCAAGTGTTAAATCCAAAAGATATTCAAATCGACTCTCTGTCGGCTCAATACCGGGATAGCGTACTATCCAATCCTTGTGCATACGATATAAATTTGATTTCGGATTTACAGATTCCGGTTCAAACCAAAGCCCGAATTTCAAACCTAAATCGTTTATTTTTTGTGCCAATCCGTCAATTCCCGATGGTATCTTTTTTAGATTTACAGACCAATCGCCCATAGATGTTTCCTCGTCATATCTATCTCCGAACCAGCCGTCATCAAGCACAAACAACTCAACACCCTGTTCCTTTGCCGTTTTAGCGATATTTAAAAGCTTTTCTTCATTAAAATCCATATATGTCGCTTCCCAGTTATTTATAAGTATCGGACGCTCTTTATTTACCCATTTACTGCGACACAAATTTTGTCGGATTACATCGTGCAGTTCACGCGAAATACCGCCTATTCCCTTGTCACTGTAGCACATAACGGACTGCGGAGTCTGAAAGCTCTCGCCTTCTTTAAGTTTCCACTCAAAACCAAACGGGTTTATCCCTTGCATAAGACGTATATTTCCAAATTGGTCACATTCAAGCATAGTCGAGTGATTACCGCTATATACAAGAGTCATCGAGTACACCTCACCACTCATTTCGTCTGCACCCGACTTTGCCAGCATTACAAACGGATTTATGTTATGACCGCTCCCACCTCTTGCGTTTGATATATCTATTTTGACACCCTGACGAATTTCACTCCTATACATTTCGCGTTCCTTTGCCCATCCTCCCGAAAAATGGATAAGCTCGTAATTATCTTTTGAAATATCAAGTGCCGCAGAGTATGCAGAATCTATTGTTATTTCAACATTAGATGTATTCACTATTTTCGTACTTCTTACAATTATGTCATATTCATCAAAAACGGTATAACTCAATATTGCTTCAAATCCTGCATTCTTATCCTCCAATGTGATTTCAAGCGTCTGAGCGTGTTTATCACCCATAAACAAATTCGGCATACCGTCGATTTCCTGAGTAGCATTTTGGATAATTTTATGCGTCTTGTATGTAAGCCTTGAAACACTGCCTCCTTGCCTATTGACAATACTGTATGCCGGTGTGCGAAGGTCAGTATAGCCGTATGCGGGATATTCCTGCGGACATATATCCAAAGTCCACTTATCCGGTCCATAACCGTTCCATACAGACCATTTTTGCTTAATCCACTCATAATTTTTATCGCGAAGTTTCTTACCGTAATAGTAATGCAATAAATCTCCACATTCATTAACTGCCATTATATAACTTATATTTTTCCCTTGCAGATGAAAAACATTTTTGTTTTTTATTATCATTTTACAGCACTTCCTTTGTTTTGATATACATATATTGTATCATAAAGTTAAACCTTTTTGAATATTAAATATTTAACACTATTATTTTATTTAACACAAAAGCCGGTAAGTATATACTTACCGGCTTTGTAATATTTATCTTATTATCATTACCTCATGTAAATTGCCCTGATATTCTTGAACATATACCAAGTCATCATTAAATATTTCATTTTTGTTTGATGGGTATACATTTCCGTTTTCATATATGTAAACATTGGTTGCAGATGCAAATTTGTGCGGATCTTTGCTTACAATGTTATCATTTCCGTCAGCATCCACAAGTAACACATTAGTGTTTCTGTCGGTTACGGTTCCGAAACTTACCCATAAATCAGGCATTACAAGAGTTCCGCCTTCCCAATATTTATTAGGAGTATCGCTACCTTCAGCAATGGCAAGTTTTTGTTCGTTAGCTTTAAATAAAAAGCTGAACAGCTCTGACATCGCCTTTCACATCTACGCTTACTTGTACTACGTCGCCTGCTTTAAGGTCTCTGACATAATATTTGCCCCTGTTATCTTTCATTTCCTTATTCTTAACTTGATATGTAACCTTTCTGCCCTGCTGATAACCTTCAAGACCTATTATTTCATCATCGTCATCATTTATGCCGGAATATATATCAGTTATAATCAGAGAACGCTTTGAACGCATATTCTCCGGTTCTGAAAAGTTTTCCTTTAAAACTATGCATGAAGCATACATATAATCATCTATATCGTATACAGATATATCATATGTTGTATTATTTACAAGTAATGACGGATTCATCACGGTATAATCATATTTATCTTCGTTATAAGGAATTACAAATATCGGCGTTGTTGAATCCAACAGATATTTGGAATTAAAGCACATATTATTCTTTCTGTACTTTCCTGCACCTTTAAAGTGCATTGAAAATATTTCCGTCGCCGTATCTCTGCCTATGTATGATTTATTAGCAGTATTTATTTTTGTTATTCTTTTATCGGAACTCACTTTATATGTAACCAGCTGATTTTTCTCTATACGCTGAAGAGCTGTTCCAAGATTACATTTTTCTCCGTTTACATTTACAGATTGTTTTACAGTAAATGTTTCTCTTGTTCCTTCTGCGGTTAAAATCTCAGCAAAACAATCTCCGTTAGGATCATCTCCTCGGTAGAAATTTAACAAATAGCCGTATTGAGATGAGGCCTCTTTTAATCCTACACATCTGACTATTCTTCCATAATTATCGAAATAGAAACTTCCCCCACGTCCGACTTTCAAAGCATCACCGGCATACGACGGTGATATATTATACTTTGTTCCGGAAATAGTCATTGTTCCTGAACTTAATGAGGTTATTTCTCCTGTAACAAGTCCGTCTAATATTTGAACTGATATTACACTTGAATCGGCACTCTTTGCAACTGCGATGACACTTCCTTGTTTTATAGCATCAGCAGTAGTTCTTATGCCGTTTTCATATACTGTTAGTCTATCAGCTTCCCCAAGTTCTACAGAGGTTTTTGCCGTATAATCATTAACTGTATATGTATTTTTTTGATATCGCATCTACTAAATAATACTCATAATCGTTTATTATAACAACATTGTATTTACCGTTACTGTCATTATCTATAAAATAATTTTGAGAATTAAGCGACATCACCGCTTCAATTCCGATAGAGCCGTCTGATACTTTTCCGTTATAAATAATCATATATTTATCATCAAGCTTTAGGGTTTTGCTCTTGCTGTCCCCATCATAAATAATAGCCTTATCGGTTGCCGATGTTATATCATTGCCATAAACAGAAACGGTCTGATTTTTTTGACTTGTTTGTCTCTATCCATCTTAAAGTTTTTTCATTATCATCATGATAATAGAATTTGACATTACTGCCTATGAGATGTTCGGTTATCGTATTTCCCACAAAATATTCTTCACTGTCAATGCGGACTACTCCTATTCCGGTTGTTCCTCTACCGTCAATAGCCGCTGTTTCATTGGCGTTTACAACACCTTTTCCCTCATAGATTTTTAAATAATGCTCCATTACAGTCTCATCAGTATAGCTATATGAGTTTATTCCATCTAATTTCAGTGCTTTCATATCAAGCGTATTCCAGAATAGCATAACCATTTGGTCATATGTAAGAGGCTCACTGCTGTTTAAAGATACACCGACATTCTTTGTCAGACCCATTTGCGATGCAAAATTAAAATAATTGTCTGTATTCCCCATAATTTCATCATAGTTTATAATATCAAGTATAATCTTTATTGCCGTTGAAGCACCGATTGTGTCGCTTTCTTCGTCCAAATCATATTTCTTCATAAACGACGATATGTTCATATTGTCTATTCCTATCAACCTATAAGCAAAACTGACAAAATCTTTTGCCGACACCTTTGCTTCTGCATCATATGAAGAAGGATATCCGGGTACGATATTTAATGCTGCCATAAGGCTTACTTGAAGTTCGTTTTTTATTCCAAGCTCGGCGTGAACCACCGCAGATGGAACAAACAAAGTTATTACTGTTGATAATGCTATAAGCAAACTTATAATCCTTTTTTTCATTCTGCTCCACCTGCCATTCTATAAATAATTACCGCCGCTTGTGCTCTTGTCGCATTTTCAAGCGGATTAAAGTTTCCATCCTCAAATCCCGATACAATGCCTGCTTTAGACATATCCCTTACTGCATTTAACGCATAGCCGGATATATTGCTTTCATCGTTGAATATTATACTTGCTCCATTCGGCAAAGTAATATTTGCCGCCGTACATGCTCTGTCAATCATAACACACATATCCTGTCTTGAAATAAGCACATTCGAGCAAACTCGCTCTCGCTTATTCCGGATACTATACCGTATTTTACCGCTGCAGCAACACTATTATAATACCAAGCGTCATTTTCAACATCGGTAAAACTACATTCTGCATCAGAGGTGTCTATACGCTCTGCATAGCTTAACATTCCAATCAGTATTTGAACAAATTCGGCTCTTGTTATACTGTCATCAGGGCAGAATTTTGTGGTTTCTTTTCCGTTAATAACATTTACACTGCGGAGTGTTGCTATTGCTTTATGTGCCCATTTAACACTTCCAATATCCGTAAAGCCTGCTACATTGTCCATTCCCTGCGTAAAATATGTAGGGTCCGGCTGAGGCAGTAATTCTTCTATTGTCGTGCCTGTATTTGTGCCAACAGTACCATTTGTACCGTCATTATTTCCGTTTACATCAAAATTACCCATTGCATTTGGTGCAGGTGTAGCACTTATTTGGATTTTTTCACCGGTCCAGGTGCCACCACCACCGCCGCCACCGCCGCCGGTGTTGCCTTTGCGACAGCGAAGCGGTTGTAAGCATTACTTTGACAGATGCTTTTAACCCATTATATTGAGCTGTTATTGTTATACTCTTACTGCTTACACCTGTTGGAACTGTCAAAATTCCGTCGGCAATGCTTACATCATTTGATGACACTGTCCAACTGACAGCTGATGAATCTATCTGCTGGCTAAGCTGATTATATACTTTATATGCTACTGTCTTAGCAGCTGAAGAAGGTATTGTTACATTTTCAGAACCGCTGATTGTAATAGACGTTGTCTCTGCAAGAGTTTTAACGTTTTTGGTTGCTGTCAAACCGTTATAAGAAGCTTTCAGGGTAAGCCCTGCTCCTCCCGAAACATTGTTTGATACTGTCAGTTTGCCTGATTTTGAATCATACTGCATACCTGACGGAACGGTATCGGCAGTAACAAGAATGTTCATCTTATCAGAATTTAATCCGTACTGGTCCGTAACAACTGCATAATAGTAATTGTCACTCGATGCCATAACCGTATCATTGCCTTCTATTTTTAATGATTTTACTTCAGTTGCAGATTTTGTTTCAAATTGAGCATTTGCAAACCATGCTGTACCGTCCCCATATATACATAGGCTCATTACTGCACTGACAGCTCCTTCGGGAGCTGTAGATGCTCCGTTAATTATATCCCATTCAGTGTTTGTTGATTTATTTGATTTATCAACTCCTATGGCTTTGCCTGCAGCATTATAATATGTTATCATAACATATGCACCGTCAGATGCGTTTTGAGTCTGTGCGTTTACCGAGTAGTAATACTCCTGACCTGGTGTTATTCCGGTAATTAAATCGCTGTCCCATTTTTCGCCGTAAGTTCTTGAGTAATCATTTTTTCAAAGCCGTAGCCTTTAATCATTAACGCTGATTTACCGTTATATGATTTCTCACTGTCAATTCCCGCTTGCTTTGTAACTGTCAAATCATCAAACCAAACTGTACCGTTCTGATTATTGGCACCTCCGCGATAACGCAGGTCAATTCTCATTTTAACGGCATTTTCGTTTATATACATAGAACCCGACAACTTTGTCCAGTCTGACGTATTGTTACCCTTATTATCGGTATCGTTAGGATAAAGGCTTATAAGCTGTTTATTTTCCTCTATTGTTGAACCGTTTTTATCATAAATAAGTATATTAGCATATACATTTGAGTCGGTTGAAATATTCTCCGTCTTTACCCATACCGACAAATCATAAATCTGACCGCCGGTAACAGCGATGTTGTCAGAAATCTGCATAGACCCCTGTGCTCTGTCAGCATTGTAAATTCTTGCGCTTCCTCCTGAATTGCCTGTATGGTCAACATTTTTGTCCCATTCAATTAAGGATGAAGTGTCTGCAGCAGAATAAGTGGTATAATTCAGTTTCCAGCCTGATATAGCCGTATCAAACGTACTGTTTGCAATCGACAATGTTTTGTCACTGTCTGTCCATGCGACAGGCATATTATTTTCATCTTTTTCTGAAAAATCACCGTTTTGAAGTGTTACGGCAGGTGAGTTTTCAGACTGCTTTAGTACCTTTATTTTCATACTGTCTGAAACATTTCCGTTTATTTCAGCCTTTATAACCGCCTCTCCCGCAACAGCATCAGATGAAACGATAAGTGTTCCGTTATCAGAAACAGAAATACCATTGTAATCTATGCTCCATTTTACCGAAGCATCACAAGGATTGTTGTATTGGTCGGTTACATCAACAGAGAAGAAATATCTGTTTTCTCCGTTTAACGGACTTACTACCTGCGAATTTTGTGCATTTATTTTTAAGTAAGTCGGAACAGGATTGGTCGATTGTGTAAAAATAACATCATCATACCACACACTACCCGTTTTTGCACCGTTTTCAAGCACAAGCTCCGCATAAGCTGTATTTTTCGGAACTGTAACCGTTCCCGTAATCATTTCCCAATTAAGAGATTTTGATTGTTTTATCTTTTCCTCGTCGATAATCTCCCCATCGGAATTTTTAAATACGATTACAGCAAGACCGCTTGACAAATTATCGGTCATAACAGACATTTTATATGTGTATTCACCGCCTGCAACTGTCGCTATAGGGTCAGATGTCCATGTCATCTTGTCTGTTACTTTAAGTTCATTTTCACCGTCTACAGCAGTTTTTGATGTATCTATACCCTGTGGAGCAATTCTGAAATTACTATAGAAAATATTTCCCTCACTTGCTTTTAATCCCCAATTTATTCTTAATCTGTTCACGTCCGCAGGAACGGTTATCTGATTTGTGAGCGTGTCATAGCCATCGGTAGTATACGGAGTTGTCGGATTTCCGTCCTTAAAATACCAAGTTCCGCTAAATTTAGATTTTTTTGATGTAGTACCCTGAAATCCCTCATAGCTCATATACGGTCCTACTACAGCGGAATCATTAAGTTGATAAAAATTCTCCATTCGATAGTCTTGTGATACCCAATATGTTATTCCCGATGTTACACGGATATCAGGTCCTCCGTCAAGACTGCTGTTATTTGCATTATGAGCGTACACAAATCCCTCATAATCCTTGTCTATACCCTCAGCGCCCTTGAACATAAGCCCCGTGTTACCCAAGCTGTCAGTCGAATATGAACCGCTGACCAATCCGTCATCATCATTTGTTCTTGTAATATTTGAAAGTTGTGTTTCAGATGTCTGATTCATTCTGTATCTGCGGACACCGTTATACTCTCCGTCTATATCAGGATCATATGAAATCCACGAAACAGGCATCATAGCATCTGTAACATTTTCAAATGAACCGTTCACAAGTTGCGACGCAAGCTTAACTATTGATACATTAAAATCTGTATATATAACATTGTTTTTCTTTGATGTTGCACGAACTGTAACAGTTCCGCTCTGTGCATTTTTTAAAACGCTGAGAGTTCCGTCAGCATCAATAGAGATACCGGTCGGATTACCGACATGTTCACCGTTTTTACTTGTAAATCCTACTACAGACCATTCAATTTCATTATCTGTCGTATTTGCAATCGGATTATGATGCTCTGCAGTAATTTTTGTTGAGTTTGGACTATCCGTAAGCGGTACAGGTAATGTACTTACATTTGAAGTAATGCTTACACTTTCTTTTGCATAATCAATAACAATAGCAGGCTTTATAATATCCGTACTTTCTGCAATTTCAGGGAACTTATCAATAAGCTGCTGCCAATGGTCACTGTAGTTCGCCTCTGAAACATCCTTCGAAAAAATCTTATTTGCATTTGTACCATTATAGTTAGCCATTATCAAGAAACTGACATAATCCTCGTCCTTGTTGTCAACAATATATCCATTTTATTTAAGTCGCTTTCTGTGCCGGTTCCGAGTAAATAATCTGTAATATCAAGCTCTGTCTGCCATGTTTCAATAGATTCTGTTTCTCCTCTGGTGCCGTCGTAAATATACTTATCTTTCATCATACGGTTAAGTGTGAAAGATTTGTTTTCTTCATTATCAATTATACTTGCGGTTGATGATACCGCCTTAGTTATAATATCCGCTTTTTCTGCATAAGAATTTGCTGCACTGTTTGACTCGTCCCATTCATTTGATAAAGGTTTCAACATAAGCTTGCCATCCTTTGACAATGAAGCCGTAAGACGAAGCTTTATTGAGGTTATTGGCAATCCTTCTTTTATGGCTTGCTTTAAAGACGAAATATCGAATTTTAGTCCTCCGACAAATGCACGGTCATTATCGACGCTATTTGTTATTTCAAGCTCCGCACCGTTTACATTTTTCGTATCGGCATTTCCTTTACGGAAAAGCACGTCATCGGTCGGATATAACAATGATGCGTATTCGGATGCCGTTATGGAAACAGTATATTCTGAATAAATTGCACTATTGCTCTTAAGTTCCGCCTTTATATTGACAATAGCTCCTGTTGTACCCTTGCCTATTGTCAATACTCCGTTGTTTATAGAAATATTATCAATATTGGTACCTGTTATTGACCAGTTAAACTCTTCATCCTTTATCGGATTGCCGTATTGATCTAAAACCTCCGCATTGTAGGTATACTCAGCCGGCAAAGAAGCACTTATAAGCTCTATGTCTGATTTACCCGATATTTTTACGGATGTTGGGTTAAGTGTTTCCGTTTTCTTAATTGTGATATTCTTTTCTGCTAAATAGGTTTCACCATTCTTTTTTATAATTAAGATTAAGAATAACGTTATATTCACCCTCCGGCAAATTCTCTGCAACCGTAATTGCTCCGGTAGCGGCATCGAACATAATATTATTTTTCACATCTATATCACTGCTCGTAATGCTCCACTTACGCATACCGCCCTCAAGGTCATATGTAACATCTTCGTATTGCGTCTTATACTTAGCGATATATTTGTTGTCAGTTAAAGGCTTTGTGCCTGAAAATTCTATTGTATCCGCTCCGACAACGGTTACACCGTTTATTTGCGGTTTTGCACGATATGAATATGTCATCTTTGGTGCGTTTTTGCCGGAAAAATAAATTTTAGTTTTACTATCAAATGAAGATAATTTTTCCGATGTTACAAAAAGCTTACCATACCATCTGTATCAGCCAATTCCTTAAGCTGTTCATATGTAAAATCAAACGTATACAGACCGTCTGCTACAGATGCAGTTGCTAACGGAGCTGTGTCAGCTGTTCCGCCGCCATATTGCCAATCAGTATTCCATGACGGAAGCATTGTTTTTATTGACTTCGTTACAGCAAGTCTATCTACACCGCTACCGTAATACGGTACACTTTCTCTATCATACATCCATATAGCAAGTTTTTCCGTTGACGTATCGGTTTTTAAAGAAAACTTGAAATCATATAAATCATTCTCTGTATTATCAAGTTTGCTTATATCAAAGCTTGTAATAAAACCAAAACCCGGTTTTGACTCAATTTCCTTAGTTCCATCAAGTCCGCTATCGCCTAAATAACACCAATTATTGCCACAAGAACCGTCAAGTTCTCCTCCGCTCTTTCCATTTGCTCTGAACCATAACAAGTTGCTTGGATTGAGTTCTACTGTAGGAATTACATCCAAAACTGTGATTGCAACTTCAAACGGCTCACTTACAACAACTGTGCCTTCCTCACACTCCTCAGAGTTCACCGTAGCTGTTACAGCCACATTGTATTCCCCTGCGAATACACCTTGTTTAACGCTCAAAGTACCGTTTTCGTCAATATCAAAGCTCGTATCATTATCGACCGAGTATGTTACACCAACTTTCATTTCATTATTATCGGCATCTGTAACAATTGCGGTATATGTTCCGACAACTGCCGGCAATACAGAAGTATACACCGTTGCACTTTCTGCACCTGATACCTCAACTTTTTTTGCATAGGTTTGAGATATTGTAATTTTCTTTTTTGGTAAGTACAGTATCATTAACCTTTGCCTGAATTTCAATAATGTCGCCGTCGTTTACCGTATTCTTCGTTGTGATTGTGAACTTACCGTCAATAACATCATATTTTTCAAGTTTATCTTCGCCTGATATAATATTCCACGTTACTTCGTCATTGCATATTTCACCGTAATTATCAGTAACTTCGGCTGTATATTCTGCAGTTTGTACTTGATTTGCACTTGTTATTCCTATTTTATCAGGACCTGAAATTTTTATATTCTCAGCTTGCGGTTTCACTCTGTATGAATATGTCATTTTCGGTGCATTATCACCGCTCAAATAAACCTGTGTTTTTGATTTTGATGCAAAGTCCGTCGATGAAACAAATAAACTCACAATATTATCATCATTAACATTCTGCATAAGGCTGTCATAATCAATATTAAAAGTATATTTCCCATCTGTTCGCGAGGCTGAAGCTAATGCATTTGCATTTTCCGTACCGGACTGTGCATACTTCCAATCCGGATTCCACGACGGAAGCATCTCTTTCACTGACTGAGTGACATCTTTTTTGTACAATGCTTTCTCCGTGATATTCACTGCCGCTATATGCCCAAATTGACAACGGTATACCGTTGTTTGCAGCAGTTAATGTGATTTTAACATCTTCATATAAATATGTATCACTGTCAAAATCACTCATATCAAAACCAATTATAAAACCAAAAGCGTTTCCGGAGTGCACTTCGCATCCGTTTGCGCCTGTTATCTTGCTTTCGTCCGATGAAGCATCTCCCGTGTTATACCAGTTACTTCCGCATGAACCGACAAATTCTCCATCGCTCTTTCCGTTTGCACGAAACCACGCAAGCTGTACAGCAGATTTTTCGCCGTTATCACTGTCTGCCGCCATAGATTTTATAGGGGCAATTCCGGCAGAGGTTATGAGCATTACAAGTGAAAGCAATGATGAAATAAACTTAATATGCTTAATCTTTTTCATATTTTATTCTCCCCTTAGTTAATTTTCTCAAAGACAATATTTTTATATTGATGAGATAAGTATTCGGTATTTCCTTATCAGTTATCACAAGAGTGTTTTCTCCTGTTTTTAGTTCAACTTCTCCCAAGTCCTCATACACATACGTTGACCATGAGCCTGTCTGTGCAAAAGTATGGTCAAAGGTCGTTCCATTCATGTTAAATGTCGCTGTTCCGCCTCCTGAATTGATATTTGCGGAATAATATACTGTCATTTTATATTTGCCAGCCGCTCTTGCTGTAAAATCAAAAGTGATTTTTTGTTCCGTTCTGAAATTCTCAATATATGCGTTATTTCCCGTACCGAGAATATTTAACATTCCTCCCTCGACCTTTGCCGTTCCCGCTAAAACAGTCAGAGTTGACGGTATTTCCTCGCCTGTATTATATGTACAGTAAAGGCTAGGTGCATCTTTACCCGCAACAAAGCACTTTGGTTTATTGTCTTTTTTCAAGTCCATATCTATCGTAATTTACGGTAGTTGCGAAAAATTCAATAATATTGTTTTCATCAGCATTCTTTTTTAGTTCATTTATATCAAGTTCAAACACATATTTGTCATTTACGCATTGCGCTTTTGCAAACGGCTGCGTCTTCTGTTCGTCCGGCACAGCTTCGTCAATATTACCCCATGTCGGTAATATTGCTGATATATTGTCGACAACAGTGTTATAGCCTGTTTTATCCGCGCCTGCGACCGCCGCATCATTTGCCACCCTACAATACTCGCTCTTATTCCAGTCAGTATTGCTTATCGGCGTATCATACATAAATAATCCCATATCCATATCGCCGCCACTCGCTCTGTTCAACGTAAGACTTACCGATTCTAAATCATCTTCGCGTTTTAATATATCCGAAAGGTCAAATCTCATTAAAAATGCAAATCCTTGTGCACCTTGAAGTTCCTCTGACATTCGTAAGCCCGATTTAGCATCATCTTCAGTCATATACTGAGAGTTGCTTGAAAGCAGTCTGTAATTCATACTGTTTTCTTTTGAGGATTTTCTTACCTGTACCGCCGCACTGTAGTATGTATTTGACTGTGCTTCACCTCCGCTTGCATTTTTAACGCTTTCAGGGATAACACGCTTATCCATATGTATTGCACGATCTATGATACTTAAAATTTCCGCACGGGTAACATATCCTTTAGGTCTGAACGAACCGTCCTCATATCCCGATATAATACCCGTTATATATGCTTGTACCGCATAATCACGAAATTTTTCATCTATATTTTCATAATCAGGGATTAACTCACAATATTTATCAAGATTGTCAGGAAAATATTCGCCGGACAAGCTGTTTATTATAGCTTTGGCAACCTTTTCACGCGTCATTTCTTCACTATAATCGGAATAATCACCATTTTCAAATATTCCGTAATCCAGCATCAGTCGTATATACGGTGTTGCCCAATAGCCATTTGAAATCTGATAAAAATCACCTTTCCATGCACTGTAAATCTTTGCAAATTCTGCTGCACTTACGGGATTATCAGGTTTAAACGTTCCATCGCTATAACCGTCAAGATATTTCTTTTCAGTACACTCTGTGATTATTTTCTCCGCCCAGTGTCCTCTGCAATCTATAAATTTTGAGCTTGTAAATCCCATTCCGCCGGCTGCACCCGGAAGATTACTTGCTCCGGAAGGAGCATCAGAATTTTCTTCATCGTTTTCTGTGCTTTCGGTCCCTTCTGTTTTCGAAGCATTAGGCTCAGGTGTTGCCGACGGCTCGGGTGTAGCTTCAGAGTTTTCTTCACTGTCGGTATCTATTTCACTTCCATCATCAGAAACAGTTTCAGTTCTGAAACTGTCCGCCGCAAAAAGTATTCAGCACAGGCATTGACATAAGAATCGAAAGGACCATGAGTATAGCCACTAATTTTCTTAATTTCACAATCATTCCTCCTTTCTCTCAAATCAATTCGTTTCTCTCAAATCCAACACTATTGTTGATAGTGCAGGCATTGTAATTGAATTGTTTACATCCATCATCGTATCAGTCACAAGATCATGTATCTTTGAAACATCAGCTTCAAGCTCCACATTTACCGCTTTATCCTCGTCAGAACAGTTCATGATGATAATGTAATTTCCGTACTTTGCTATATTTATGCGTCTCAGTCCCAGTGGCGATGCCATATATCCGTTTCCGTGAGCACTCCACTTGTCATTCATTTCATGCCAACGGAACACCTGCGAATAAATCGCATGTTCACGGTGATTATCTGCATAATAAAATCCGTTCATCGTGCTGCGCCAATTTAACGTCATTCTTACAAATTCACCCTTATGTTGTAATGATAGCGACTGAGAAATCTCATCTGAGAACACATATTCCTTCTGATTTCCGTTTTCGTCCTTGTTCCATGGTTCATTAGGCATATATATACCCGAACCCAAATCAAACTTTGTAATATACACTCCATTGTCAAGAAGTCTGTAATAAATCTCATATGCTGCCTGTGCTCTTGACATTACACTGTTGTACTTGATTTCAGTATCGTTTCCAAAAGCATTTTGAAGCCATCTTTTAAATGTTTTTTCATCTATCTTATCATTCGGTGCAAAATTTGTGTCGTTTACACCCTCTATGATATTTTTCCATGCAAGTGTTACTATAGCCGCTTCCTGAGGAATATCCTTTATATCCGCATAGGTTTTATAACCCTCGGATGCTTTTTTTTATATCATCGCCCATAGCATCAAAATTCAATATCATATAATAGAGTAGTCTTCTGTCTGATACAAGCGAGCTTAAATACAGTTCACCGTATTCAATAAACAGTTCCATTGAACGCACAGAGTCCTTTGAACCGAATCCGGCTGCTATAAAGTTATTCCATGCCGCATATTCAATTCGTCCAGGTCCCTTGTAATTTCGGGTATTTATATTAAATTCACGCCTTATTGCGTTATATCCTTTATGATTTACAACTGTATCAGCGAAATAATTCATAGCGTGTGAAGCATTTACTGCTTTTTTTATGAGTTCAGGGTCTTTTGTTATGAGTGCCAAATCTGCAACCATTGCCGCACCGTGAGGGCCGTAATTTCCGTCATAAGCACCGTCAAAGTGACCTATTGTTTCCATTGACAAGCCTTTTGGAGAAATCAATATTGACTGTCTTGGTGTTCTCATAATACCTGTTGCCTCATACATTCTCTGTTTAAGGTCTGAATCGCTTATACACTGTGACGGAGCAATCATTTTTAACGCTCTCTGGAATGCAACACCCGAAACAACATTGAAAAGTTCTTGATTTACTGCAGGTTTACGCTGAACAACATTAAACATATAGTCCGTAGCTTTAACATACATATTCGCATATGCATCTCTGCGTTTTACCTCCGGCGTATCAGGATTCAAATCGTCATCAATGTATTCATCAAGATACCCTGCTGCTATAATCGCATCTCCTATTTCCGTGAATACTTCTCCAACAGCTCTGGCACCTGCATTAATGCCGCCATTTGCTTCCATTCTATCCGGACCGCCTATCCATGTTTTGTATGTTTCGTTATTCCAACCGCCGTTTGAACCTTGAGAACGCACTTGATAATCAAGCCATGCAACGCAACGGTCTATGATTTCCGGTTCATGGTAATAGTTTGACCATTCACGGTTATATGCCATTGCCATAGCACGTATTCCCTTTTGGTTCTCGCTGTTTGAACCTATACACTTGACATAGTGAACATTTTTCCAATTTTCCCACGAACCATGGCTCATTGAGTTTGTTCCTTCAAGTACCGCTCCATATGCTCCTGCCGGTGATCTTCCTGCTGCAACAGCTTCATCCCACTCCTTGCCGTAATTCTGACTTTTTTTTAATATCCTCTATTCCCGCATTCATTTCATTAATTATATAGTCATACGGCGACAATCCGTTTGGTGATACTTTTATTGCACCCAAATCATATCTCTTTGTATCACCATCCTTGTCATCAGCCATTTTTTTATAACTTGATCCGTATGTGTAACAAGCTTATATAATTGCCTTGAATATTCGGTTGCAGCGTTCATGCCGTTTGCGGAATATGCATTTGCATCGCCACCGTGATAAACCTGAAAACGTACCTCCGTCCTTCCATGCGTCATTGCCATAGGTAATCGGTAAGTTGCATAGAAATATGAGCCTCTTTGTCCCGGTTCCTCATACATATTATCCCATACCGGCCATACGGTTCCGTATTTCGCTTGAAGCGTTCCGAATTCATCGTTTATCATAAGGTTTTGAATTTCCTTATTTTCGCATTCGCTTCCCCAAAGCTTAACGGTTATATAATTCATTTTGTCGGGGTCAACTTTCATTGTAACCCAGATTTTATCATCACCGGGATAAATTTGACGGTATGTGTCGCCCAATCCTCCGTAACCAACCACGCTTTTTGCCTGTATCGGCATTATGTGCCTTTTCACTTTCTTCATCGCCAAGAACAACATAATCCAAAACATCGTCTTTTCGGCTTCTTTTGTGTTAATATTTACATACACGCTGTCATTATCGAGTTTTTTCAGCGTCATACCATGATAATTTTCTAAATCGGGATCGGATACAAGGTCAGTTACCAACGGAGCAACGCTCAGGTCATCTATAAGAAATGTGCCTGTTGAAGCTCTCAAGCCAATATTTATTCTTACAAGGCTTGAACCTTCCGGTACCGTTATGGAATAGCTGCTCTGTTGCCAATCCTTATCGGCGTCAGAATCGAGATAAGTTTTTGAAACATTAGCCGTTTGTGTTTTGCCGTCGTCCGAGTAAACAATAATATTTACCGACATACCCCAAGCGTTTGATGCTCTCTTATACGGTCCGATTATCTTGTACCACCAACTTACATCATAAACTCCCGGTTTTACACGGAAATATGAACCGTTATACTTGTTATTAATAATCTGCTGATTATTTTCAGCAGTAACATTCAATGTATCGGCTTTAAACATATAACACGAGTTACCCGAATGAGCATATTCACTTGTGACACCCATTTCAGCCACTGCATTTTTAGAAATATTGGTTCCCCACCAATTTTTCCTCATCGCCCTCCCAGCCGTAAGTATAACTGTCACGTGAATTCGGCATAACAGTTTGATTGGTTGTTATCGGATTTGAGAGCACATTCTTTCTGTCAATTTTTTCAAATGAAATATCATCGAAATTTACCTGTCCTGTAGCCGCTTTAATTCCAATAGAAATTCTTATTTGTGCTGTATCCTTTGTTGGGATTATGTAAAAATCGTTACCGCTCCAATGCTGTGAATATATATCATCTTCATATGACGGTGCTGATATATAATAGCTGTATGTACTGTCCGGGATTTCCATTCCGTTTTTATCGAGTAAAGTATATTCGAAAAACGCACCGCCGTTTTGTGCATCAAGGCGAGTATAATCTTCGCTTAAAAGATACCATATACCTACCTTATACGCATCTTTATAGTCAGAATCAAACGTCTTTGAAATAGCTGAAATTTCATTTTCACCCTCAGTCAGCGTTATCGCATCAAATTTGTATGATTGTTCTCCGGAACGAAATATTTCAGTGTCAAACCCTGTTACGATACGTCCGTTTGTGGCTTGAATATTCCATTTTTTTCTTCTTTCTTTTCAAATCCATATACAACTGCATTTTCCAATGCCGTTACATTCGGCACAAACGAAGCCAGCATTGTACAAACCATAGCTATACTGATAATCTTTTTTAAACATAACGCCCTCCGATTTTATCTTTAAATATATATCTTATAATGTAGTATCTTACTGTAATTATACGGTTTTATTTAAAATATTTCAACTGTGATTTTTACTTTTTATTTGATAATCCACAAAAAAATGAGCGTATATATATACGCTCATTTGAAGTTTAAAATCTGATTGTTTTTGATACACACGGCAGAATTGGTTTCATAGCATCTTCGCCTGTGAATGATTTCCACAGGAATGCTTTGATAAACATTCCTTCGTCCATCTCATAATTGAAGCTTGCTCTGCCATTCTTTACTGACGATACACTAAGGCATGTGCCATCCTCTGAATACAGTGCTGCTATTAAAACTCCGTTATTTGTTTCATCATTCGGATTTTTAACAGTTATATCAACAGATGAACTTGTGTCTGAGCTTGAATAATCTTCTCCGATGATTATTTCTGGCTTTACAATTGGCTGTTCCTGTTCTGTCACTGTAAATGTTACGGTTACAGCCTGCGGAGCATTATAGTTATCTGTCTCATCAGCACTTACAACAACTATATACTCTCCTGTTTCCACTATTTCCGAAACACTCTCACCATTTTTAGTAATGGAATATTTAAGCTCGGTTTCATCATGGTTAAGACTTGCCAAGACATTCTTTACCTTACCGTCATATTCCGCCGACTGATTTAGTTCGGCTGTTATTTCAGCATTTGCCTTTGAAATAACAGCAGTGTATATCTGTGAATATGGTGCATAACCATCTCTTGACACCTTTAAAGTTATCGGATAGTTTCCTGCATTCGTAATTTTCGGCATATCATTTACTTCTTTGCCGTCAATTATGTAGGTAACAATATCACTGTTTTCCAACCCCTCAACAGTAAGTGCATCATGTTCGGATTTATCATATATACCACTGTACGGTGTAACAGTAATTCCCGTAACAGTCGGTTCTGCACTTATGCTTACAGAAACATTCTGCTCATACGGAACATAGTTGTCACCTCTTGAAACAGTTACTTTTTACGCTATGCGTACCAATATCGGTAAATGTCGGTTTTTCCGTAGTTTCGTTTTTGTCGTCTACTTTATATGTAACGGTATCATTCTCGGTTATTCCTGATACAGTAATTAAATCATGAGATTTACCGTCATATTGAGCATTACCGCCTGTTACGGTAACACCCGTAATTTGTGCCTTTTTAATTTCTACTGTTTCGGTCCATACATAATCCTTGTAATTTTCACGTGATACTGTGATTTCAAGACTATATTCCTTCGCATCAGTACCCTTTAATTCTTCTGTCGCATTGCCGTCAATCTTGTACGAAACGGTATCTCCCTGTTTAGTGCCGCTTAACGTCGCCAAAACCTGCTCATTTCCATTGTATACAAGATCTGCAGACGGGGTTACTGTCACATCGGTGATTTCCGGCAAATCTTCGTCTGAACGCGAGATTATATTAAACGACTGTGAAATTGTAGCACCGTATTTTTTCCCACTTTCCAAGGTTTGATGCGACAACATTCACTTCAATCGGGAATTTTGCATTTTCAGGAATTTTATCTCGTAAAATTTCTATCTTCCAAGAATATGAGCCATCATCTCCGACTATTCTAACTGCTTTTGCCGGACCGTATTCAACAAAAACATCCGTATATTTCTGTAAATCACTGTCTGTTGATGTGTATTCTATGTCAAACGACGGATTTTCAGTTATTCCGTATATATTTATATCGCTAATCTTATTAAGTGTAAGCGTCTGTTCTGTACCCTTATTTACATATGGGATATTCATCTGTGAACTTGTTGCCTTAAACGACGAAGTTACAAAGCCATTTTCATCTCTTACTTCAGGTGATTTAATAAATCCATAAGAATCCATCGTATTATAACCGTCTTCAAGTGTATACTGATTTCCCGATCTGAAATAAACTCTGTTATTATGGAAACGCAACTTCGTGCGTGTTACAGACGCAACATTTTCGGCTTCTGCATTGCTTTCATCCTTTGTCATTCCCGCCATATCAAGTAATTCTGAGCTTACAATCTCATAAGGTGCAATCAGAGGAACAAATTCCGCTTTAGTATTCGTAGGATATTTAGCCTCATCACCTGCATTGTCGTATGCAACAGTATTTTTTGTTGTTATTGACGGTATTTTGCTCATATAATATGTGTCAACAGTTACAGTATCATATCCGCCTAAACTTGCAGTATTACTTGCATTTCCATCCGGCGAAGACATTCTCTCATAGTTTATGAAACGGTTGCTGCCGTATCTTGAAAACGGATTGCTCGCAAATGATGTAAATGGAGAAATAAGTGTCGGTGCTGTAGCCGGAGTGTTGCTCCATGTAGATTTTGACGGATCTTTCATTAGCATAAACGACTCAATTTCCGAAGATGTGCTTCCGCTAATACCTGTTGCCTTTGAATCAGGTGACTCAGGAATTGCGTAGTTTGTAAATTTATTTACTTCGTTTGCAAATTCTTCATCAAAGAACCAGAAAGAAGCTTTCTTGTCGTCCTCGCTTGCACTGCTGTTATTCTGTCCAGATGACAACCAGCCCTGCAAATAATCTCTGTAATAACCCGCTTCTTGTTCGCTTGTTCCATTCTTCTCAAACGGTTTCATTAAGTATCCCGTGTTAGTCAAATCATTAAGTTGACCTGTTATAGCATAGTCTGCCGGCAAGCGTGCTTCAATCGCCTTTGTTATGTACTTTGTAAGCATATATGTTGCATTATCCGACCAATCATAATGACCACTGCCCCATTCAATTATATGTGATACAAGATACTCGCCGCCTTCACTGCGTTCATGCTCAATATGCCATCTTGCGTCACGAACGGAACGGTCACGGTCTGCACCGTTTGAATGTTCTGTGTACTGTGCGGCATACTGCAAAGTCGGAACACCCGGAATCATTGCTTCGTTACCGCTCATACCGTTTTTCATATGAATTTGTGCAATAACACGATTTTTGTTCCAATTTGCACTCTTGTTTCCAAAACCGGAAGCCGCACTGTGACCTATGGTAATAATCGGTGTTGTGTCTTTTATTTCACTATAACCCGATACTTTTGCTATACCTGCAAGAATCTCATCTAAAATCTGTGCCGCATCTTTGTTGTCGGTTGTAAACTTGCTTGTGTCTGTTATCAGTTCATTGCCGTTATAATCTTCCTTTGTATAGAAACCATTTAAAGTGTTATTATAGCCATATTTATCTTTCTGACACACAAGGAACAATATACCGAAATTCTTTTTTGCAAGTTCGCTTCTTAGCATTTGTGAGTACACAAACGGTACTTCAATCAAATTCATTTTTACCGCTACAAGACCTTTAAGTTCTCCAGGCGATGTATTTGACGGAACCCATAAATATGTATCATATGTCTTGCCTGTTTCTGATGTACCGTTGTTATACTCTGTTGTTCCGCCTGCAAAATGATACTGGAACATATCATCCTGCGTGTCTGTCTGAAGTGCATATTCCGGTGCATACTTTTCAGGCAACGTTTTTATGATAAGCTGCGGAAGATATGAAGCATTAACAGTTTTTTTTGCCATCGTCAACAGTTGCTGACGGAATAGCAAAATAGTCATTTCCCGCTTGTTTTTCAGCCTGTTCCGCTCTTTCCACATTCATGTACAATTTGCTATCTGATAGATTAATCTTGTTTGTATTAAGCACAAACTCACAAGCTGCGTATTGAGCATTATTGCCACGCTCTTTTGATACAATGTTTATATTAGCATTGCTTGCGGCATCATAGTTGAAATTACCTCCGTTCCAAGGATTAGATTGAATCAGATTTACGACCGTTGAAGTATATGCCGAATATCCCGTTTTGGTCAATCTTAGTGTTACTACTTTATTTGTTAAATCAACACCTGTAAGATCAAAGCCGAGTGCAAGATTTTTCTCATCGCTGTCGCTTTGATTTCTTATATAGTGTCCTTTATTTGCAGTTTTCGCCTGCACATTATAACAATAATCATTTGATGCAATTATTGTTTTTGTATCTTCCGCATCAAACAGTGCTGTTAAAGTAACATCAGCCGCAGGCATTGTAAATGTTAGCTGATTGCCATTTGATGTGACAGGTACTGCACGCGTGCTATTATCCGATGTATAGCATACCGTCAGACTGTTTGCGACATAACTTGCATCGCTTACAGTAACAGTTACCTGCTCATTAACCTTTGCTGATTTAGAAACGGTAAGCTTTCCGTTTATTTCATCAGCTACTTTGATATTATAAGACGGTATTACCTGCTCTTCAACTTTAACAGAAATACTGCCTGTCTTTGTATTATAATTAGTTGTATCTGTCGGAGTAAATACAACATCATAGCTTGCTGTTCCTATATTTAATACAGTATCCGCTTCATTCCACGCAAGCGTACCTGATGTGTTTCCGCTTACTGTCGGAAGCGTAACATCACTTAGTTTCATACCATCAGTGTATGTAACTGTTATTTCACTGTCTGACCATGAAACATCAGGTGTTGCTTTCTTAATGTTGACTACTATTTCTATATCTTTTATTTTATAATCATTTGTATTGTCCGGTGTAAATACCGCCGCAAATTTTTGATTATCCCCTGCATTTAATGCTGTATCCGGTGCTTTCCATGTAATAGCACCCGCTGTGTTGCCGTCCGGATTTGTAAGAGCTATGTCCGACAATTTCATATTCGGCGTATATGTAACATCTGAAATTGCAGGAACTGTTACAATCGGCTCTTGAAGTCCGTGTGCATTTATTGTAACAGCCTTTACCTCGCCAGCAAATGCTTTATTGTCACCGTCCGTAACCGCTTTTAAACGTACTTGATATTCTCCCGGTGCAAGGTTTGTAATTTCTGTTCCTGTTACATCTGTCCATTCACCTGACGACGACAACTTATATTCCATTGTATTGTTCACACCTGTGATTTTACCGTCATTTCCGTTTACGGTTGCCTCATCAACTCCTGTTATTTCAGGAGCAGCAGGACGTACCGGAATTGCCAGTGACTGTGCTTCACTGTCAGTTGTTGTTGAATTGTCGCCTTTCTTGACTATTTTAAGCGTCGTACCCAACCACAAACTATTTATTGCAAGTTCGCCGTTTTCAGGCACAACTGCCACATCATTTATTGTATAATTTCCGCCGTCTATAAATCCTGTAAGCTTTTCAGCAATATAGTCAATAGCGATTTCGGGTGTATTCTCCGTTGTTGTCTGCGGAATTGCTTTTACTAAGCCGTTTTCATATTTGTAAAGAGTGACATAGTCCGAAGCTATTGTTACAGTTTCAGGTGTGTATGTACCGTCAAACAACGTATAATCATCACCGATTGATGTTATTTTTTCTATTGTTATACTCTCAGATTGGAAATCGCTGTTTGAAGTGATTTTCGGCACATCAGCAAAACCTACTCTTATATTAGGGAATGTAATATTTTTTGCTGTTGTATTTTCAAGAGTAAGTTTACCGTAACATTTCAGCGTATCAACTGCCGAATTCTTTAATATACCCTTGCTTTCTATTGTGCTTCCGTTTATTTGCAGATGACTTACAGTTAAATTATCTGCATTTATTGTTGTATTTTCTTTTATTTCAAGATTACCACTTCCGTTTATTGTAAGGACTTTTATAGTGAGCTCTGTACTTCCTTCGAAAGCTATATAGTAGTTTCCGTTATTAATCGCCTTATTGTTTCCATTTATTGTTATATTTTTATTTTTTACATACATACCTTTAGATGTGGTGACATCATTCAATAATTTTATTGTATCTCCATCTTCGGCACTTGTGTATGCATCCTCAAATTTTTCATATTTTGTTACTGTTTCGCCATGTGTAAGTGATGCTTCTGCTTTTTTATATTCCACTGTAATTTCTGCTTTTGTACTGTATTTTCTGTTTCCGTCCGTTCTGTCCTTATTATACAGAAAATATGAATTTGCATCATTTTCATTAAAAAATTTTGCTATATTATCGCCTGTAATTTCAACAGATTCTGTTCTTTCGCCCATTTTTATACCGGCATCATCCGTCAATTCTGTCATAGTCGTTGTACCTACCGTAACGGCAGCAATTTCTTCTGTTGTTGATTTACTGCTAAAAGCAACATTAGCTGCTGTTTTTGAAACTTCGAATATATCTGCTATTTTAGTTTTATCCGCAGGATTCTCCGTGTGAAGCATGACAAACGGTTTTCCGCTGAATTTTGATGAACCTTGATATGCGGTAACTGTTACATTTGTAACAATAGCATCCTCCGGAAGTTCTATTTTGTCAAAATAATAGAATATTCCAAAGTTTGATTTTGCCGTAGATTCCAAATCTCCGCTTTCTACAATTTTACTGCTACTTGAATTCATACCGGTCCATTCACCATTTTCATTCACGCCACTTGCTCTTACTTGTGCTGCAACACTCGCAGTCTGAACTATCGGGCTTATTACCGTTTCTTCATTTTCTGCCGAAACAGTGAGCATTGAAAATGAGCTCAACGCCATTGCCGCCGCAGCAACAAATGATATAATTCTCTTAAAATTTAATTTCATTTTGCACCTCTCCCCATAAAATAATATTTTAACTTATCTTTATAATAACATAAACAATAGAACATTTAAACTTTGATATTTAATTTTTGTATTCAAACTTTAACACTATTCCCATTCATACGGCTGCATATTTTCGTCCCATATCATAATTTTAACAGCACTATCGAGATTTTTCTTTTTATAACCGAATTTAATCTCGGCATCAGAGTTAATTTTGCGTGTTTCGCATTTTACTTCTGCAAGCTTGCCGTCATTATCATATTCAGCGACATACACCTGCACAATATCTTTATATCCGTCGTCCTTTGTCATTCGAACAGTTACATATCCGTCTGCATAGTCAGCGGTTTTCACCTTTGCTTTTAAGCCAGTAGGATTGATTTTCTTCAAAACAAATGTCGTTGCAGATGGTATCTTTGTCTTGCTCCCATCTACAGCACCGTCCGCCGTTTCACCGAAATAGTAATATTCTCCGCTTATAAGTTCTTCATATACGCCGTCAAGTCCTAATTTTTCTATAGGAATATCATACTCAAGGTCATTCTCATTTCCCATAAGATTATTGCTGTTCATAATTATAGCATAATCGCCGTAATTCATATACATAAACGCATCAACATAATGATTTTCAAACAACTGCCAATCGCTTGATTCTGCCGTTTTGACATTCCACCCCTCTGTTTTCATTTCAGCATAGCCATATTTATCATATAAATCTGTCGTATGATGAACTCGCACAAGATTATTCATCACGCTTTTCTGCTGATTTTGGCTATCTGCCGTATTATAATAAGTCTGACTATGAAGAGGATTTCGCCAATTCAGTGCGAGGTATATTCGCTCATCTCCATTCTTTATAACAACATTCCTGCCCATTTCGTCTGCCCATGCATATGACGTCTGACTGTCATCATCCATAATATAATCATAATCGATGATATTTTCCTCATTAATTTTTGATATTATTTTGTCAAAATTTATATACATCTTAATTACCGCCAGTGCATTGTCCTCAAAATGGCTGTTTGACGGAGTATAACTCTCGGCATTTACCAATAGCTTGTTATGTTCAAAAAAAAGTTCGTATGTCTTTAAAGCTGTTTTATTACCTTTTTCCACTGCGTTGTATTCATCAAGAATATATCGTTCTGTACCCGGATAATACGCATTTCGGTTTCCTGTCAAGCCTTCTGCGTATAGCGTAGGATTTCCGTCTATTTCTGCATTTGCCGTAAACATAAAATTATCTATTGCCGAATATGCGTTTTTCATACGCTCAATATATTTTTTGCACGGTCAGATTGCAGATTTTCCCCTGCAAACTCCGTAAGCTGTGACATTTCTTCTAAAGCTTCCGTTCCGTAATCGCCCGAATAACCGCCTTGAATTGAGCCGAAGTTCTCCAATATAAGACCTTTTGGCGATACCCAATAACTTGAACATACATTGTTTATGCTGAATCCCAATGCTATATCAAGGTATTTCTCAATATTATCTTCTTGCCCCTGTGTTTTCCACGATAAATCACTATCCATAAGCTGCAAAGCCTTTTCAAATCTGAGTGCTGCTACAATATTTACCATGTCTTGATTCGGTGCGTGTCCTGCACCGTCAAGCGATACAAGATAATCTCTTGCTTTTGCCGCCATTTGCGACCATGCTTCAAGTCTTGTTAAATCTGTTTTGCAGTCTGCGTCACTATCAATTACTTCGTAAAAATCCACATCATCGCATATCATTATCATTGCCTGTGCCACACTGCGAAGCCCAAATCCCGTCAAGTGCTGACTTTCAGACACCTTTCTGTTCGGTCCGCCTATCCATTCCGAACTGTAAAAACTGCCGTTTTCGCCTTGTGCACGGGTAAGAAAGTCAATTCCTTTTACTACTCTGTCCAAAAGCTCCGTTTTTTCATTTTCGGTATAACCTAATTCGTCCGACTTTTTATATGCGTAAGCAAATATTTCATTGATATTTAACGGAGTTAAGTTCTGCGTCATCATACGGCTGTAATAACAATCTTTCCAATTCGTATCAGCGGCAGCTTTGTTCTTCCAGCTTGTCCCCCTGGTCACCATTCCTTCCATATATGACGGATAATTGTCCATTCCGTATATCTGCCAAGATTTGAATGTTTCCACTGCTGATTTTGTATATTTTAGTGCAAGCTCTTTCTGCTCGGAGTATGGTATCATATCACTTTTAGCCGTTGGAGTATGTTTTCCTGTTACCGTTTCAAATTTCGACGGGTCAAAATCAGCATCTTGCGTCATATACGCCGCATATATGCCTCGGCTCGGCTCGGTTTGTTCCTTAATTGTTATATTGCCGTAATTTGCATTCTCGCCCGTTGAATATACCCTGAGAGATACATAATCTTTACCCTCAGTATAAATTTTAGGTATCATATATGTTGAATAGATAAATCCGCCGTTATACTGTGGCGAAGCATTAAGAAAATTCAGTTCAACCCAATCTCTGCGGTCAACCAGTCCGTTCCTGGACGGCTGACTTGAATTTGTGATATTCATATTACCGCTTGTCGGGTCACATACCCAAAGCATTGTATCGCCGGTATCATCTCCCCATAGTTTTACAGTTAAATAATTTGTCTTTTCACTGTCGCACTTCATCGTTACAACCATTGCACCGTTTTTATTGAGAGTTCTGTATGTATGTTCAACGCCTTCAACGTTTTTTGTCTGAATTCCGTTATCACGAACAACTTCAAGACGGTTTATGCGATTAGTGCCAACCACCGTCATTTCGCTGTCGGTATTACCTATATCAATATAATCTGTAAGGTAATCATAAACATTTTGAAAATTAGGTGCAGATGGTGGTTGTAATGTTAAATGTACATCTGAAACTTCGTCCGTTTCACTGCCGGCTGTTAATTTAGCATCGCCTTTGAGTTTTTTTGTTCCCTCAAACCACTTCGGACGTGTTATTTTTCCGTCACTTTTTAAATATGTATCGTTACGATACATTCCCTTTTCGTCTTTAATAGTACAGTCATAAACATTATCCCATTCAAGCATTACTTCCGTTCCGTCTGCAGCTGTATAGCTTGACATATTTCAGAGAATATTGTAACATCACCCGAAAGATACTGTTTTGCCTCGTCTATTGCAGTTCTGTTTATATCGTTTTCTTCGGCCAAAGTATGCACACTTGTTAAAATAACCATACTCAACGCAACCACCGTGCTGAAAATCCTTTTCATATGCCCTCTCCTTTATAAATCCCATACAATTGTTTATATTAAGTATATACTTTTCTGTTTTTATTAACAAGTTTGTATATTGATAGTTTTGTATGTTTTTTTACAAAAACAATATCCCTAGAGTTAAAGATAATATTGCATACTGCAATTGGTTTAACGGAGTAAGTATGGAAATACGCATCTTAACGCCGGTTGAAAGTATTCCGTCGATGAGGGGCGAACTGCGGATGTTTGCGGCACGGCTAAAATTATACGAATAACGGCAAAAAATAAGGTTTCTGCATCAATACATATATATGCATAATCAAGCTACATTAAACATTATATCCTTGATTTCAAAATACACAGTTTATTTTTTCAGAATAAACCACTCTCTACTTCTTATTTTATAGCTATGTATACCGCAATGCCCTATTGACACAAAAAACAGTGCCGTTAGTTTGGTTTTACCCACCCTAACGGCACTGTTTTAGTATCAAGTGTAAATCATTTCTTCTAATTCTTCAAGTGTGTATCCGTCATTATACAATTCCTGTATCACTTCGGATCCTCGCCGTACATTGCGGCAACAGTCTTTATATCTTCGAGATACTCTTCCGCATAATAATCATCATATCCCGTATCAATATAGCAATCGCAACCGTAATCGTACCAGTGTCTACCGTATGATTCTGTATAATTGAAGTGACCTCTTTCACGTTTACCGTTACTCTTGATTTTCAGAATATCGCCCTCATTAAGAACGATATGCTCATACTTACCATTCTCCAAATCTTGAAACAATTCCGAATCAACCAACGCTTTCCAAAGTATCTGTTTAGTCGAAGCAAACACATAAACGCCTTTATCCTTAAAATGAATTAATGAAATCGGGCTGTCACCTTTTACAAGATATAAATTGTTTTGATTATCAATATATTAAAGCTAAAAGCTCCCCTCTATACTTTCAGCCATAAATTTTATCGTTTTGAAATTAAGTGCATTTTTGTATTTTAACAGTTGCACCGCAACGAATGAATCTGTTTCAATTTTGCTTTTAAAGTTATACTTCTTTTGAAGTTCTTTATCATTGAACAGTACACCGTTATGAGCAAGTGCAAACTGACAGTTCTTCATCTTTTCACTCCATGGGTGATTGTTGTAGTTCTTGCTCTTATCACCTTGTGTACTGTGTCTTGTGTGACCGATTACTGCATTTACGAATTTCGGAATATTCGGATTAAACTTATATGCACTTACCGCACTTTTGTTTATCTTCATATTACCCAAAATGGAATATGCAACGCCCGTTGCATCCGTGCCACGTTCCGCACTTTCCATACCAAGCAAATCCACAAGTTCATTCATATCTTTTAACTTATCCTTGTAACTTAATACTCCATATATTCCGCACATTATATTTCCACCTCATTTCTTATCGGTTCATTGACGTAAAGTCTTTTTTCTTTCAAATAATTAATCAACTCTTGTTTGTCGTCTGCTATTCCTTTTACGAAATCAAGCCAAGTAAGACTCTGCATAAATTCGTCGGACAAAGAAATAGCAACCTTACAGATTTCATCTACCATCTGTAAGGTTGCTATAAATGTGCTGTACTTTAAAGTACCTCTGAATATTCGCATTTCTATTGTTGCATCATTTTCAAGATTAACCGCCGCATATCGTCCCATATGTGAATTCTTTGCGTGTTTTAATGTTTCTTTCGGATTGATTATTCCGCCGCCGTAACGTCTTGCCCAATGTTCTGCTTGCGATTCCGTTCTTCGACTGAATGTTAAAATTTCATTCCAAAACTTCTCATAAAAGTAGAGAATCTTCGCTATTGTCGCCTCTTGTTCTTCATAATTTGCTCCGAGTGCATTTCTGCTTATATGTACATGAAGTCCGCAAGTTCCGGCTTGGTGACTTAGATAGCTTTGGCTACCGCTTTGTTAAGAATCGCTCTCCAAGGCATTTGGTTTATGTGATAGTCAAGTGTCATTGGATGTGTTACACATTCAAAGCCATCATCAAGTGAACCGTCATGTTTGATGTACATATGCTCTTTTGAGCATTTGCAATGTCAAGTAATTTACTTGCACAAAATTCATTTTCACCGCCGTCATCAAGTTCAAGTTCCACACCCAAATATCTCGGACCATCACCGTAGAATATCGGTTCAGGCTTGTAGTAATAGTCATGTATTATCTCGTCCATGTCAAAAAAATCTCGACAATATGGGCGGTCGTGATATTCTTCATCTTCATGATAACAAGCGTCATCATAATGAATTACCGCATCACATCTTTCACATCTGACGTAATCTTCATCATAACAAGTTTGACACAAATCACCGTCCGTCGAATCATCATTCCAATGTCTGTCACCGCAATCACGGCAAATAAATGTTTCACAACTTAAACAATCTTCACACAGTATGATTCATCAAAATATGTTAGTTCTGATAAATTACGTTCTTCGTGACATATGTCACAAGTGTATTTTTCCTCTTTCATCTTTCGTCCTCCTCTTAATATTCCTCTGCTTTCAGCATTGTTGAATGTGTTTTATCGTCAATCACATAAACTTTACCCACAAAAATAGGAGCACCTTGTAATTTAACAAGATACTCCATTTTATATTCCGGCATTTCCTGTGAATGAACGATTTTCTGCATACCGTCATACTCTGACAGTTCAAATACTTGCAAGTAGTCTTTCGATTCTACTTTCATTGTATCAACCATATTCCACATCATGGCTTGCAATACAATAGGTACTTCTTCGTTTACTCCGCAAGTACAATATCGTTCGTTTTGGAACATACATTTTCACCTCCTGTGTTTTATTACACAGAGATATTATATATTTTTAATGTATGACTTTACGTTTTCACTTCAACATATCCGAATAGGTTACAAGCGACACATTACCAAGTTCATTTGCTTTATCAATACAACCCTTTGTAAATCCTGACTTTGAGAACAAATACAAATGCACATTAACATATGAGAACAAATTACTACGTTTTATCAGTGTTTCAAGTACACCAAGATCAACTTTTTCATTGGTCCATTTACATTCGCCAAACAAAGCTGTCTTTTTTATCCTGTTCGCCCATTATATCAATTTCTGTCTGTTTCTTTTCAATAGGGTCATTTCCCCACCATCTACCAAGTTCAGAGAACTCAACCGGCGAATTTCCGTTCAAAAGTAAATTCCAAAGATACTGTTTACAAATTTCCTCAAACACAGCACCCATATATTCCGAAAGTTGCGGTTCAATACGTCTATACACAATATCAGCCGCACCGCGCATTATAACAGAATTATTATTAGGAACAAATCTATACCAAAATCTGAACATATTATCTTCTATTGAATATATAGATTTTCGAGATGTTTTCTCACCATACGGAGTTTCCTTTTTACAATCCCCAAATTTATCAAACTCTTAAGATAATTCGCACAAATATTACTGTCCTCACCGACTTTATTTGAAATGTCCGACATTCTCGACGCACCGACCGCAATAGCGGTTATAATCGCCATATATATAGCCGGCTCTCTTACTTCTTGCTTTAATAAATTTGTCGGCTCTTCATATAGGAAAGAAATCGGATTCAAGTAAGTATTTTTTATATTATCTTCAATGCTTAATCTATCATCCATTTGTAACAAATACTGAGGTGTTCCGCCCACAATACCATACGCAAGAGCTTTATCTTCATCAGAATAATTTTTCAAATATCTGCACGCTTCATCAAAGCTAAAAGGGAATATTTTCATTTGTGCAGTTCTTCTTCCGTAAAGCGGCGATTTATATGCCAACACTTCATCTTCCATATACGACATTGATGAACCGCATAAAATAAGCATTAGTTTTGAAGTGTCTTTATATTTATCTATAAGCAACTGTAAAGTTGATGCCAAACTTTTGATGAACGTGCTACATACGGATATTCATCTATTGCAAGTATAAATCGTTTCTTTTCAGCAAGCTTAAACACATATTCAAGAGCGGCTTGAAATGACAGAAATGAAGTTTCCGCCTCAATACCGCTGCTGTATTCAATTATGCTTTTACTGAAATTCTCAAGATTTTGTTTTTCGTTACTTTCAACACCCATAAAGTAAATCGCTTCTTTATTATCTATAAAGTGATTTATAAGTGCTGTCTTTCCGACACGTCTGCGCCCATATATAACGGCAAATTCAAATTTGTTTGATTCGTATAATCTGTCCAATGCCGCTACTTCACGTTCTCTTCCAATAAACATACTTTCTCACTTCCGTTCTTTTTTGTTTAAATCAGTATATCACAATTCATAGTTTTTAGTCAATTACGTTTTACTCATTTATGTTTGAGTAAATCTCGTCTTAGTAAAATTCAATTATTCACTTATACATTATTTACATGAATAATCGAAAGGAGGTTTTCTGTATGATACGAACGATACTAAAAGGAATTAAAAAGTATTGCTTATGCTTTGGTGAGGAGGTGTTTTTAATGGGTAAATGGATACTGATTTCTCTGTTGCCGATTACTGCTCTGATGTATCTTTTCGGCAGAAAAGAATAACGTTATAGGGCTTGATTCTGTCAAGCCCTATCTGTATTCATAAATTCCAACAAGTCTTCTTTTTTTATTCTCCAACGATTCCCCACTTTGAATCCCTTTATAGTTCCGTTATGCAATAACTTTAATAATGTATTGCGACCGATATATAAATACTCCACAGCTTCCGCAAATGTTAATATTGCCGGAAGTTCATTCTCATTATAGTACATTAAAATCACCCTCTCATTAAAAAGTCTTAAATCTATGTTAGTTCAAAATAAATTGTTATAAACTATCTTAAATAAAATTCAAATATCTGTTTATCACAGTGTAAATTAATCCAAATCTGTCTATATAGTCATATAAAATGAAGTGAATGTAGAATTTTATTTTCCTTTAAAACATTAAATTAAGCGAAGGATATTCGTACATACAAAGAATTTAAAGGTTTCTATTCGTATACGATTTTTCGCAGATAAATTTTAAAAGAAGGAGATGATTGTTATGACATTCCACACTTTTGAATGTAATTATCCATTAAGTGGCAGTGGATTTGCTACCTTACATAGGGAATTAAAAAAATTAGGCAGTTCCTATTTTGAAAGTAAGCCTAAGATGGCAGATAAAATAAAAAAATATGTCTGTACTGCATTATCACAATATGGGATTATAATTTACATCATATTAAGAGAAACAACACCATCAACATTTGTACCCATGCTAATTTATAGAATAAATCCTACACGAATGATTGAGGGAAACAAAGACAATTATGTGGACGTATTTCATTGCAACAATGCGTTAGATATTCCACAAATGGCTAATCGACTTTTAAATAAAATATCGCCGAATTTGCCTAATATTGAGACATGCTCTCTATCTCGCTTTGACTATTGCGTCAACATAAAACTTGAAAGTCAACAACAGGTGACGGATTCGATAAAACTAATAAATCAAGCATTTGATCCAACTTCAGGTTATACACAGAAAATAATGTTCCATACAAAATCGTATAAACCAAAATACCCAAAAACAGAAGCGACCTTTTCAAATCCAAAAGAGTTGAAATCAGTTTCTACAATAAAAGACTGCAACTGCAACAAGAGAATTTGAACGACGAATGGCATGAAGATATACTTAGAGCAGAATTCAGATGTTTTAAGTCCTATATCAACGACTTATATAAACGATTTGATATAGACAACATCACTGATTTTTTTGAAAAGTCTATCGAAATTGGGAACTACGTCATAGCATATCAGCTAAATAAATTAAAACTTGATGTTATGTTTCGTTCGTCAAAATCCATTGAAAATATTATAAAAAATGGAACTTTTAAAGCTAAAACCAAGTTGGACATGCTACTGCTCGTCGAATGGGTTTCAAGTCATAAATCATTAAAACGAGTAATCGATACATGCAGCAAAAGCATCGTAAATAAAAAATTACTAAAGAAATTTCACAAGCTCGGTATATCGGTAAAGCCGCTGCCTTGCAGAAGTTCATTACCCGAGCCGTTCAATTTACCGGAGTTAGTTTATAGATTTGCAGATTCTAAAACTGTGAATAATTAGTACAACTTTGATTGAAAATTATAGTTATTAATGATATAATATTGTCACGAAAGACTTGAATAAGTGTCTTTTGACACTTATTCAAGTCTTTCGTGACATATCATTAACAGAAAGGAATATACGAAAATGGCAAAAAGCGGTCCTCAACTTCATGATTATTATTTTGAAAAATATGAATTGCTCACTATCAATACCCTTTTAACAAAAAATCCGAATCCGAAAAGAAACACACTTTAAATTTCAAAAATTATAATTTTAGAGATATAATTTTAGATTTTATAAAAGAATACGATATCATAGAGAAATTTCCTGAATATAAACTTACTCAAGATGAGATTGTTGAAATAATAATGTACCTATTTTATCCACACGCAGTATTAGCAAAAAACAGTCTTCAAATTCGTAAACTATTTACACCTGACGATTATGTGCAAAATTTACTAGATGGAATACACGAAGCTGAAATTTCAGTTTCAACCACACCCAAGGATTTTTCTGACTTTTTGAGCTTAAATTAATGAATGATGCCTTGGAAAATTCATATTTAGACAACAATGAGTCTGAAAATAAGTCTGAAAAGAAGTTTATAAATATTATAAAAAGAAAGCTTAACAACAAAAATAACGATATTTCTACTTTATATAATAAAATGCATGATACTTATAAATTCTTTCTTTTTCAACAAATTTTTAACAATAAAAATAATGACATGATATTTTTCTTACCTGAATATTCAGGACTTATAACTTATTTTATGCTAGTTAAAAACAAATATAAAAAATCTTTGCTCGAAACTACCATATACAATCCTTATACACCTCGAAAAAAGTAAAAACGAAAATAGCATTTCAAACTATTTGCTACCTTGGTATGACGAATTATTCAACCAAAATAATTCTCATTATATGGAACTTGACGGTGAAAACAAAATCCTCGAACAACAAATATTAGATATGTATTTTGGTATATCATCCATAGGATATGCGCTAAAACAATTTGATAAATATAAATTAGCTATAAATCGAATTCAGAATATGCCATTAGAAATAGCATATGAACCGCTTAACATTAGTGAGTTTGCATATATCGGCGTTCTTGGATTAAGTGCTCCTATAAAAGGATCATATCTCAAGCAATATTTGCTGATTTGGATGGTGAGAAAGATCATTCCGAAATTCACAGTCGTATAACAAGTTTTTACGACGAAATCACGAACATATTCTGTTCATTTTTACGAGAATTCTTTAGATATATTGCTTTTCTCAAGACGTATGATAGTAGAATTGCATATGTAGCAGATTTAGAACCTCCAGTTCCACAAGTTACCGATGATTGGCATTATTTAATTTATGATAGTAGTAAAAATTTTAATGTTAACATCGCAACAAACGACTATATCGACTTGCTAAATACCCTTGATTTTCATAAATTATTTACATTAAAAAATGTCCTCGAGACTTGTCCATAAAGATTATAAAGCAAAATTTAGAAAATTCTTCAAAAGAAGAATTAGAAACATTAGCTTTCTTTTTGTACAATATATGCTTAGAACATAATTGGCCTTTGGAAAAAGATAACGAAATTGATGAATTTTACGATAACTAATAAGAACTAGCAAATTATTGCCACCAACGAATGCCTATATTTTAAGCATTCATTGATGGCAATTTTCGTTTTTTTTGAAATAAATAAAAAATATTTTCGGCTTATTTCCGTTCTTTTGTTCAATATTTTGCTTTTTTATCTATTATTACTCATCAAATCACTGGTGTTTTATGTTTTCATTTCCTTTATTTGTGTTAGATATGGTTCATATTATGCTTACCAAATATCTATTTTTATAATCTCCTACCTTTAAAGTACTCTTGCGAAAATGGCTTAAATATGGGCTTTTTTTTAATTTTTCTTCAAAAACATACTCTTTTTAAAAATTTTTGATTTGAATTTTCTTCTGATTTTTAGCACATAATATTCTTTTTTTGCTATAATGACATTGTTCCGGAAGAGGAAGAGAATTAAAGATGATAAAAAAAAAATAAGAGAGGTGTTTATTTGTGAATTTTGATGATAAAATTTCAGATTCATACGAAAACGATGCAAACATTGATACAAATCTTGACTTCTTTGAGCAGGTCAATGAGTGGGTTAGTGCCGAAAATGTCTACGGAGATTACAATGCTTACGAGGACAATTATGACACTTACGAGGACGAACTTAGAAAAGGGAAGAGGAAGAAAATGAAAAAAAATTGAAAAAGCACAAGAAAGCAACTAAAAAGTTAAAACGTGAAGTCAAGTCGCTGAAAGCTGATATGGCGCTAACCAAAGATTCAGTAGACAAAAATACTCAATCTATCGCAAAAATCCAATCGGATGTCAGTTTCTTGAAATATGCCAACAAGAAAAAACTGGTATCTGACAATATTCACAACATTATTACTGAACCTGACCAACGCAAACGCAGCAAGCTTATTGAAGACTTTGCAGACTCAATCGAGGAGGAATTTTAATGGAACTTTTAAAACTACCCCAGACGGTATTGTTAAATGCGGTAAGCGCAGTCAAAGATTGATATGCAATTTTTGTCCAAAAATTGTTGACGTCATCTTTGCAAATAACAATCATAACCTAAAGCAAATTTTATGCTTGCAATTAACTGCTACGTTCAAAGGCGCTAAAGTCGTTAAAAACGTTGATATTGATTTTGAAACAATTTCAAAATTCGATCCTTCAAGCATAGACTTGCGTTTTGCTATATCTCCAGGCAAAAATAACAAAGACGATTTCGTTGCATATCTGCAATCGCTTGCAACGAATATCGTTCCAACTGAAAAATTCTATATTGATTCTTTCGGTGAGTGGGAGCATAATGGGCAGTATATTTTCTGCTTAGGCGATATGTTGATTGGGAAAAATATAAATCTTGATGATTATTATATCGACCCTAACATCAGCCAATTTCATATGAACTATACACCTAACACATCACCACAAGAAAATTATGAGGCTCTTTGTCATTTTATGGAGATTGAAGATGGCATTTCAGACGTTTTGATGTTGTACGTGCTGACCGCCCTACTACGTTCATTATATCACAAAGCAGGGTTCAAATGCAACTATGTTTTGAATTTGGTGGGCAAAACCCAAAGCCGCAAAACAACATTGGCTCAGTTGGCAAGTGATTTTTTCTATGCTGACTCCGGCAAATACTCCAACACTATCAGATTGGACAGCTCCGTCAATTCAATACAAGATTTTTTATCGCTATTCAAAAATCTTGTAGCCATCGTTGATGATTTATTCCGAGATAGCTGCGCAAAATCCGACCTAAAATTCAAGGCACAACAGATTTTTGCGTCAGGTGGCTGACGGAACAATCCGTCAGAACATACAAACAAATTCTGACATCACAAACACTTCGCTCATCATTACAGCAGAATTATTATTGGACACCGTTTCGGATTTAGGGCGCACGCAGTTAATTTATGTAAAAAAGCCAATTAATTCTGAAAAATTGTCTAAAAGTCAAGCCGAGAAATGTAAGCTATACAGTTTTTATGTAGATTTTCTAATTTGGATTTATGAAAGCTATGACGACATTTTGACATCTTTAAAGATTGACTTTGAAATATTTTTAACTGAGCGTTCAGCTACAAAGATGTTGTACATGCGATCGTTTGAACACTCGTACATTGCAAAGACAACAGCAAAGTATATTTTTACATATGCTCGCGAAAAGAATTTGATTTCCGACAATAAATTCAAATTCATTCAGAAAAATATGGACCAAATCATAGACGACAACTACCAAGTGCAATTAGACACACTTGATTCTATCGCCAAATCGTCTGGAGAAACAAAGTTAAATCCGTCAAAAGCACTGTTTTGTTGTTTAAAACGTAAAATTCTTGACCCAACTGATGACCCTGATTGTTTTTTGAAGGGTGACAAATTATTATACATTCGCACTGAAAAACTTCAATTTGTGTTGAATAAGAATTTTAATTTCCAAAATTCAGTGAAATATTACACCAATTATTTCAAGAAACGAAATATTTTGGTTCAGGAGCAAAGTGGTGCAAAAAGCACAAAACGAATTAACAATATAAGGTATTTGGTTATTCGTTTGGATTTGCTACTGCTAGATGTTGACAGCACAGAAAGTATAATAGATTCATTTAAATGATTAATTTGACAGAAAGGACTATTTTTATGAAATATTATGGAATATATGGTAGCAATGGTTGTGGAGTATACACTGATTATGAGAAAGCCTTAAAGGGGTTATCATTTTTACATCGCCGCAACAAGAATGCTTTTCCTATAGAAGTGATGCCGAAAATTTTGCAATTTTAGGTTGGTCCGAGTATAACTACTGGGCATCATTTTTAAAAAAGTGACAGCTCAACTATACCATTTGCAATAACCAATTAGATAAATATCTGTAATTAATTGTAAAATACTTATTTATTATTTTAGTGAATATATTATACAGGAGGTGGAAGTTATGTCAAAGACATGTACTTACAATATCAAAGTCAACTATGCCAATCGTGACGAAAAGGAGCGTAAATACACAGTCAACAAAAAATTGACAAACGTAATCCTAACAGAATCGGCTGTCGCATACATACAAAACAGATAAAACAAGGGCAAGGTCTAACCTTGCCCCTAAGGAGGTGCAACGATGAATTCCATTCAAAAAGCAGCATTATATATGCGGCTGAGCAAAGAGGACCTTGACAAAGGCAATGCCGAGAGTGAAAGTATTCAAAACCAAAGAATGATTCTTGACGAATACGCATCTTCACACGGTTGGGAAATTTACGACCATTATATTGATGAAGATTTTTTCGGGCAGTGACAGAAGTCGTCCCGACTTCAACCGAATGATTGAGGATGCAAAAAACGGTAAATTTAATATTGTACTTGTTAAAACGCAAAGCCGTTTTGCGAGAGATATTAAGGTTGTCGAGGACTACATTCACAACCTTTTCAAAGAGAAAAAATCCGTTTTGTTTCTGCACTTGAAGGTATAGACACCATGCGTTCCGATTCAGAGTTGAGCAGTCATATCCATGCGGTTTTTGACGAAACACAGCTTACACTGTTATCGCAGAACATACGCAGAAGTTTTGATGAAAAAAGCGAAAAGAGGTCAGTTTTTCGGTTCAATGCCGCCGTTCGGCTATAAAAAGGATCCGAACAATAAAAATCATCTTATCATTGATGAGGACGCCGCACCGGTAGTGCGAACAATTTTTGAAATGGTGGCAGCGGGCAGTACATATATGCAAATCGCTCAACATTTAAACAGTTGCGGTTATCTTATTCCGTCCGAATACAAAAAACAACATGGCTACAAGGTAAACGGTATGTACGACAGACATATGAAAATCGGTAAATGGACTCGTGATATGGTCCGTACTTTTATTTCGAATGAAGTGTATATAGGTACGGTTGTAAATCATAAAAGCACAGTTTTAAATTTTCGCACAAAAAAAAGAAGGGCAATGTACCAAAATCCGAGCATATAAAAATCCCGAATATGCACGAACCTATAATTGACATAAATCTTTGGAATACCGTGCAAAAACTGCGCCAAACCCGTAGCAAGGCCTCAAGCGGAAAAGACGGCAAAAACACCCTCTTTCCGGCAAAGTCTATTGTGAAAAATGCGGTTCAAAAATGTATAAATGCAAATCGGGCGGTATTTCATATTTCAGATGTTATCGTGCGTCGTCAACCGGTGAATGTGACAATCATAAACGCATACGTCTTGATATGCTTGAAAAACTATCATTGACAAAATTAATGAAACTATTTCACAGTACGTCAATCAAGATGAATTGAGCGAAAATATTGTTATCATAAATCGTCTTGATAAAAAACTTGAAAGTTTAAAAATCAACGCTTTAATATTGAAAAAAGCTTGGAAACAACACGCAAAAATTTGCTTAATTTGTTGAAGTCATATAATGACGGTGTGGTTATTCGTGAAATATACGAACAGGCACAAAATGATTATATGGAACAACAAAATGCCACAAAAACAAAGCTAAAAAATATTGATGTTGAAATCAATGACGTGCAGACAAAAATCGAAAATCAGGAGGATAAAGAAGAAATTTTGAAAAAATATACTCATATTGATAAGTTGACTATTCCGATAGTACAAGAGTTTATCGACAGTATTTTTATCAGCGAAGTCACCAAAGACGGTCAGCGTAATATTACTATCAATATGGCTATATAATACTTTTAACTATTTCTATTTTACATCTACTATATTTGTATTCACTAAGAGGTGCAGAAAATTCTGCACCTCTATTTTTCTATTTTCAAGAATTTACAACCGTTCACGAACCATCATCAAGGCATATCCAAGCAGATTTTGCCCTTTCCATTTGTCAATTTGCAACCTATCCGGATTGTTCATTGACAAACCTATGCCCCATATTCTGTCCTTAACTGCACACTCTGCCAAAATTGAGTTATCGGTTGCTTTGAGTTTTGCTTTCAAATCTTCGTTCTGAGAAAATTTTGCAGTCAATCCTTCAAATACAACTATTTGACGAACCCCATTCCAGTAGCTCTCGTTATAATTTGCAACAAGTCTGCCAAAAGCTTTTATTTCAGCCACATCATCTGTTGCAAGTATCTTGTTTGCCATGTCCTTATCTCCAAAACACACAGCTTTTTTATACATCATATATTGTTCCATTGAGGAAAAGTCTACATCATTCACTGTAAACTTGCTCGGATACCAATTACTCAAATATCCGTTTTCCTCATTTGGATTGTGAAAACAAACAATTGTCATTATATTTCACCAACTTTTTTAACAGCTAAATCAAGTTCCAAATCATGAAGTCCGCCGTACGCTTTGACCAAAAAATCTACCGGAACTTTTTTACTACTTCACTGCTTGGAATATTATAATACCATTGATAATATGCGTAAAATTCGCCTATCCAATCCGGCATAAAGCCTTCAATAGCTTTACCGTTTTTCAATTTAAATCCATCAGTTTTGCAAAAATAGTCCCATAATTCCGAGGCACTCATTGTATTCACATAGGCTTTAGCTTCATCAATGCTTCTTCTTGTTTTGCTTGTCATATAAGTGTTGATAAAATCAAAAGTATCCTTATCAGGATAATTCTGTGATACAAGGTCAAAAAGCTTTCCTTGATTTTCAACAACATCACTTAAATATTCTTTCGGATATGCCGGCATTTCAATCACCTCTCAAATCAATGTGCTGAACACATTTGTTACTTTGTTGATGTCCGAATCAACAAGCTCGTGCATATTTTTTCTTGCATTTATATCTCTCTTGTTGTACTTTTCGTTAAATTCATTATAATCAACGCAAATCAATCCATCCTCTATTTTAGTCAGTTTTGAATAAGCAAGTTTAGATTTTATGCAATATTGGATACCCAATCCGCCAAGCGATAACAATTCTTCAAGGATTTCAATATCAATGTTGTCACGCACAAATTTTTTTGCAATATAAAAATATGACGCATTGGCTCTCCACCCTTTTATAACATCATATTCGCTTGTATCAATCCCATATTTCGCAATAAACTTTTAGACAACATCTTATAACGCCTTGTATCTGCGGCATCTCTATGTTTCATCAGCTCTGCAAGCCATGAAAGAACATTATATTGCTGAAAGTCCAATACTTTCAAATCTTTAGTATCCAATTCAAACTTATGAACCCAACCGTTTGTTTCGTCCGGCCTGCAAACAGCCCATTCTTTAGCAAGTTCAACATTTTCGGTAAGATAAAAACCTTTTCCGTAATCGTGTTTGGTTTCGCCCAAGCCATATTGCGGCACAACAACCTTGTTAAAACTACCGTGATATAAAACTATTTCTCCCATTTACTCTTCCTTCCTAAACAAACATCTTTTCAAGTCATGATTTTTAGTTTTTTCAGTAAAAGTGTAAGTATATATATTATAACACATAAATGTTATTTCTTCAACAATACAGTCGATATATCAAAGTAATATCTGTAGGTTTACATTTGAACAAATCTTGAATATCATCCATATCTTTGATATTTAATTTTTTATACCTGCGAGTGCCAAAAATTTCTTATCGGATTGAATTGCCTGAGTTACAAATTTTCCATCCTTGAATAAAGCATAAGTCGTAACAGGAGCAGGCACATTTTGTGCCGACTCTTTATCGGTAATATGAATTACTTTCAGCGGGATATTATTTTCTTTTGCAGCCTCCTGTACTCTTGGTACCCAATAATATGTAAACGGACATTGGGCAGTATAATAAATAACAAATCCTTTTTTCCGATATGTTTGGGTTCTTTGCACATTCCTTAAATTTAGGCGGTTCTGTATTTTCGCCAAAAGGCAAATACATCAAGTTAATTCCTGTATCCGTTGTATCGGCAACAGTAAATCCCTTGTATGTCATATATTTAGGATCTGACAAAAACTCTTTTTTTTCTTTTATCCGAAGAAAGTATGCAAACACCCTTTTTTCCCTTGTGTTTTTGCGTCACGAATACACTCCGACAACAAATCATTTGAATATCCGTGTCCTTTCATTGCTCCGGCAATCCAAAGACAGTTGATATAAATATATCCGTCCGCTTCAATCGGAATCCAAGCATTTTCAGCAGGAATATACTCTATAAAACACTTTCCACGCTCCACACTTCGATAAAACACAAGCCCTTCATCAAAGCGTTCTTTCAGCCATTCTTTTTTCTTAATACTTTGCTTGCCCGACATCGCACAACAAATATGCTCTTTATCTATATTTTCATTTGTTATTCTCATGTATTCCATAAGATTACCTCCACAAATTTGAGATTCCACGTCGTCAAATTATCTTATTAAAACTTTCTTATCCTCGTAATCATATTTTAAAACTACGACAAGAGAATCTGTCAAAAACAAAATATCTTCCGCCTCAGCATATGAGTTTTCTTCTATAAGCCCTTTTGCTTTTTTTGAGTAAATATGTTCATAAAAAATTCTCCTCTGCATAAATCAATCGTTATGGTCGTAAAAATATGTTTCCGCATCATCTATTCCGTCAAAATCATCTTCGTTATCATAATAAAAATCCTCGGGATCATCATAATTATGTACATTATACGAATCAGAACTATGATTTGAATCTCCGTGCGAATATCCGTATAAACGTTTTGAATGTGAAGAACCGGATGATGAACGAGTCGAATTTGCAAAATAATGTTTCAAATTATCCACATCTTCACATTCGTATAAAAGCATAGAACAACGTCCAAATTCTGACCTTTCCAAATTATCATCTTTGTGCTTTACATTCATATCAATAAGCATTTCTTCCGCTCTTGTATAATCGCCTTGCTTTATTACCTCTATTACTTTATTATACTGATTATTCATTATGATAAAATGCACAATTCCATATATCATAAACAGTATAGCAATACCACCGATTACTGCCATAACCTTTCTACCCTTTGTCCATTCCATATTTATCCACCCTATCACCGTATTACTACTATATCACCATATACAAAATAAGTAAATGAAATATTCAGACTTATTTAGCCTTTCTATGCTTAAATTTTACAACAAACAGAGTCCAATTTAGCGGACTTTATATATTTCCGTTCAAAATATCCTCTGTGCTGAATTGTCAAAGTGTCAAATAACCAATATATTTATAATTGACTTTTGTTCTTTAAAGCAGATACTTGTGAAAGAATAAAAAAAAGTGGACAGCTTCTAATACTGCTTATACAGTAATTGAAGATTGTCCACATTTTTTACTTATTCAACTTCTATCATAACCCCGAAATGGTCTGAAACAACATCGTAATTTGTGCCGTCAAATACAACCGTTGATTTAGTCACATCAGCAGTATGGTTACAGAAAATATAATCAATACGTTTATCGGAAATATCTTTATCTTTCCAGCCGTCTATTTTTTTTGTGACGGTAAATCCGCTGTCTTTTTCTTTGGCGAGATTAAAACTGTCATACCAACCACACTCTTTTACGAGATTATATCCGCCGTTGATTTCATTTGCGTCACTGTTAAAATCGCCCATAAGCCATACGTTTTTTTTGTTGCTAAGATGATTATTAAGATTGTTCCACTGTTCGTTAAACGGTTCTTCCTCATCATTCCACCAACCCATATGGACACTGTAAAACCAACCTAATTCATTTTTTATTCCGATAATACGGCGTGTTTTCCAATAGGAATAATCATTACATTTGCTTATCAACACATTATCTGTATCAATGATAGGAGAGCGACTTAAAATCGCCAATCCCTCATCATATTTGCCGTAACCGATTTTAATAGGCAACCACACGCAGTTATACGAAACACCAAGCTTTTTTAATTCATTGAGTAAGGCCTCCGCATAATTGTCTGTACGAATATCGGCATTTGACGTTACAAGTGTTTTCCCTCTATAAGGGGCATATCAATAGTCTGATTTACCTCTTGCAGTGCCACAACATCAGGCAATTCTGTCGCTATTGCCTTTGCTAAAATCAGCATTTTCTCATAATAATTCGGTTCGGTAATACTGTGTGTATTTAGAGTAATAAGTTTCATATTTATAATCCTATCTTATAAAATATCGTTAATATCAGATTTAAGTACATCTGCTTTTGTTCCGTAAACCGCTTGTACACCGTTTCCTTTGACAAACAAATTCAATGCACCTTCTTTTTTTCCATGCAGTTTCATCAGCGACTTTTGATGAATCTTTTACAGTAACGCGGAGTCTTGTCATACATGCGTCGACTAATGTTATATTTTCTCGTCCTCCCAAAAGTGCAATTATTCTTTCAGGCTGACCGTCAGATGATGTACTTTTTTCTTTCTGTGCAGTGTCATCTGTATCTGTTGTATAATTACCAAGTCGTCCTGGTGTCGCAAGTTTAAATTTACCAATCATAAAATATGCGACAAAGTATCCGATAATAAAGAATGCCACAACCGCAATTACAAAGTTTAATACATCACCGCCCAACCCAGCTTTAAAAGCCATAGGCAGACGCGTTATCAGTTCAATATCACCAAATGAATGTAATCTTAAATGGATTATATCCGCAAGTGCAAATGCACAACCTTGCGAAATTGCGTATACTATATACAAAGGAATTGCACAGAACATAAACATAAATTCAACCGGTTCTGTTACACCCGTTAAAAGCACTGCCAATCCTGCCGAGAAGAACATTGAACGGTATTTCTTTCTTTTGTCCAAATCGACTCTTTTGTACATTGCAAGTGTAATGCCTAAAACAAGACCGCTTGCACCAATCATTTGTCCGACTTTGAAACGTGCCGGAGTAATTGTATTTATCAAATGTTGATATGCACTCATATTGCCTGCATCTTTATAATTGATAAGGTCGTTTACCCAAGCAAGCCATAACGGGTCTTGACCGTAAACGGTTGAACCCATATTTGCACCTGTTTGAATTACATATTCACCCCCCAAAGCGGTGTAGTTTACGGGAATGGTAAGCATATGATGCAAACCAAACGGCAATAAAAGTCTTTCAAGTGTACCGTATATGAAAGGTGCATATACTGCTGATGTTGAAGATGAACCCGCAATCCATTTGCCGAATGAATTTATTCCGAGCTGTATAAACGGCCAAACAACTGCAAGTACCAATGAAACAACAACAGAACCTACTATGACAACAAGCGGAACAAATCTTTTGCCGTTAAAAAACGATAATGCGTCAGGCAGTTTGCGGAAATTATAAAACTTATTGTATATAATACCACCGACAAAACCTGAAATTATACCGACAAATACACCCATATTAAGTGCGGGCATACCAAGCACCGATACAAAATATCCGTTTACCATCATATCTTGACCGAATAATGTATGAGTCATTGCGTTCGGATCGTTAAGCATATCAGACGTAACACCGAATATTTGACCGGTGATACAGTTTATGAGAATGAATGCCATAACTGCCGCAAAAGCACCTCCGGCACGTTCCTTTGCCCACGAACCGCCTATTGCCACTGCAAACAAGATATGCAGATTATTAATAACCGCCCAACCGATATTCTCCATAACATTGCCGATTGTATGTATAATTGCAATATCTCCGCCGCCTATCATGCCGACAAGTTTACCTAAACTTATCATAAGTCCGGCAGCAGGCATTACCGCAATAACAACCATCAGCACTTTGCCGAGTTTCTGGAGTGTATCGAATATTTTACCGCTTTTCTTGTTTTTTGCTTCTGTTTCGGGTTTTAGGGGTTCTTCCTTTGATGAAAAACTTATAAGCGTTGTTTTAACTGCGTAAACTGTTTTGTCTTTGCATAAATTCATATCAAGTTCTTCCGCACCGCCGCAAATAAGTACAGGTGTGATTATATTTATTCCTTTGGATTTAAGTAATTCTATATCAACTTCTGCCACAAGATCACCGACACTTACTCTGTCGCCGTCTTTGACATATGACTTAAAGCCTTCGCCTTTTAAATTCACTGTTTCAAGTCCGAAATGTAAAAAGTACATCAAGTCCGTCATCAGACGTAAATCCGTATGCGTGAAGCGTTTCCGCAACAGAACTTACAACGCCGTTTATGGGACTGTATATCTTGCCGTCCGATGGTATAATTGCTATTCCGTCACCTAAAACCTTTTCTGAAAAAACTGAATCAGGTACTTCTGTAATCGGAATAATTTTGCCCGAAATCGGAGCGGTAACGGACATTTTGTTAATCGCTTGTGTTTTCATTTGTATCTCCCACCTTATTTTTTTATATAATAAATATACCACGCAAACTAAAATAAACCAACAATTTATACAAAAAAATATTGAAATATAATAAATCGTTTGTTAAATTTTCTGAAATTGATTTTTTCATTTTCCGAAAGACCCAGCGGAATATGTTCGGGATTATATATTTTGCTTACATTTTCAATAGAAAAACTTGCGTCGGATATTTCAATTTCACAGACAGATATATCCTTGTGCACTAAAATATATTCCATAATCTATCTGTCAATCGGATATATTATGGAATGAAATACTTGATTTATCAATAAATATTGATTTTAAATTTGTTATGTGATACTATAAAGGAAATAAAGATTTTACGACAAAAAAAGATGGTCTATTTGGGGTGGGGGCTGTTGCCCCACCCCAAATAGACCATATTATTCCTATCCAATTCCACTTGTTACACCGATTTTCAAAGCCAAACACATCTACTACTCAGCATCTTCTAATCGGGCGGACTATATTCTATAACCATTATATATCGCACACCAATGTACAATTTTTATAATTTCTAACACAAAACATTTAATATCACTTGTCAAATCATAAGAAGTTGTAGTCTGCACAAGCTTTTTTTTATTAATTATATCAATCCTAAACGTGAAAAATATTGATAAAGTTCATTTGTATATTTCTTCGAAATAATTTCTGCTCTTTCTTCCATAGAGGAATATATGTTCTCTATTAGCTTTTTGCATTTCTCTTTATCACGATTTTTATAAATCTCTTGTGTATTTTTAATTATTTTATAATTACTGATACAATGAACTTCTAAAAATTTATCAAAAGTATCAATAATCTTAAAGTAGTTTGTATACAGATTATCGTCACGTGTATATTTAATTGCTTCGTCATGCTTGAAAGATTCATAATCATCTTCCAAGCGTTGTAAATAATAATCAGAGAATCATATCTTCCTAATTTTGCACTTTTCCTTCCGTGTCTCATAGGAATAACCCAGAAATTAGCCAAACAATGATAATCTTTTTCATATTTTTCTAAGTAATCAGGCCAGATATCTTTTGAGCTTCTTGAGTTCTTATCATTATTATCAAGAATAATATTTGCCAACGAATTAAAGGAATTCATAGTATCCCCGGCGAACTCCTTACTTGTAAAGAATCCGTTATTTAAAATCTTTTTACCGGGAATAATGTTTGCATATATTATTTCATAAAACCGACAGCGAAATCTGACATATCACAATCCTCTCCACAATAGTATTTCTGCGGAGAGCAAATCTCACCATTGACTAGTTTAATTGTCTTATAGCGTTTATTACATTCGATTGGAGTGAGTAATATTTTTTTACTATCTCTTTTGTGTTCAATAAAAACATTCCTTTTCATTTAATATTTTAATATCTGAAATACATGTATATATCTTTTACTTCAGAAATACTATAAATTGCTTCGTTTTCTGTCCTATGACATAATTGCAAATATATCAGGTCGGTCTTCTATATATAATTTCAATTTTAATACTCCTGAAGTAAATCCGTTTTTTAGGAACGTAGCAAGTAACAAAAGCACCCAACATTTGTTTTAATTCTATTTGTGATGCATATAATTCGTTTAATTTATTTCCTAATCCTAAAATGATTCTCTGATCAATACAATTTCTGTTATATAGTTCGGAAATAGCTTCAGACATATACACGTTAATCTTTTCGTGATTTCTTGATATATCTTCAACAGTCATTTTGTTTTTGCCGGTTATTGTGTTTGCCATTCTTTTTATACCATGGTTGATTTTCCATAAGCGTTGCCTTGCTTTGAGTATCTTCCATTAAAGAAGTCATGCCAGTTAAAATCAAATTAAGTTTATCTGATGATTGTGTGCTTAAATATTCAATATCACTCGTTGTTAAAACATCCATTTTCTTTTTTTCCCTTTCTATACTTAAATACTGTCATATAAATTTTTTTTTGGATTGTTTGAACTTAAATATGCTTTATTTTGATACATTCCCTCAACATCTCCTGTTAAAATAGATGTTTGGGTAATAATATCAATACCCGGTTGTGTAGGACAATCTCCTGCCACGTATTTTGAAAAAACATTGGATATATTATTTCTTTGCGCGGTCATCCAATCCCATTCATATCCTTTTCCTTGCAATATAGTTTTTGTCCATTGCAAATTATGTGTTGATATTGTTTGTTGGGTTGCTTCAAAACTTCCAAAGTTTTTAGGATAATTTCTCCCCAACCATTTTCAAAAATTCAACTGTATCAACTGTAGTATTCGCATTTATACCGCCTATAACAGCTGAACTCAAATTTTTTGATTGTTGTTTTTTATCAATTCAGATGTATCATTAATCATTGAAAAAACTCTTTTTCATTTATATCATTCTTCATATTTGCTCCTTTCAATTTCCGACAATATCCACAAATTTATTTTATCACATATTCCATTAAAAGTCAACATTAACAATTTGAGTCAAACTTTATATATGTAGTTTTACAATAGATGTGTTATATTCAAAAAAAAGAATAGCCAGTGAAACTTCTTTGTGTTATAGTTAATTCATCACAAACAAAAGGGCCACTTGCTATGAATACTATAACACAAACAATCTGTTATATCACGAAGTTTACATCTTGAATTTACAATATAAGTGCAACAAGTAAAAAATAATGACTCAAAGGGAAAAATCCAGTATAATAGAATTGCAACGACTATTATTGAAAGGATGATTCCCATGAGCCACTACAAACATTTTACCACAAAAGAACGAGAAAAGATACTATTTTTCTTGCACAAGAAAAAACAATTAGTTTTATAGCCAAAGAATTGCAGAGAAATAAATCATCGGTATCTCGTGAAATTAAGCGTAATACTAATACTGAAGGCATTTACTCGCCATCATACGCACAAAAGCAATATGAAATTCGCAGACGCAAATGTGGTAGAAAACCATTGTTATTAAATGCAGATATTCATAAAACTGTTCAATTCTTGTTTCTTCAATATCAATGGTCTCCAGAGCAAATTTCATTTCGTTTAAAACATGATAAAAACCCTATACAAATTAGTTATGCTACAATTTATCGTGGAATATATCGAGGATTTTTTTAGAAGAAGGGAAATTATCCCCGGGCAACGTGGAGTTGCAAGAAAGTTAAGAAATAAAGGAAAAACCAGACATAAAAATGGTAGTATTGAAACGAGAGGTAAAATTAAAATTAGTCATCATATTTCAGAACGACCAGAACAAGCAAATCAACGAGAGAGAATAGGCGATTGGGAAGCTGATACTGTTGCAGGCGTAACAGGAAAAGCGTGTTTAGTAACGCTTGTTGACCGAAAGAGTCGTTATTTGTTGTGCGAAAAAGTAGCAAAAAAGATTCTATCAGTGTAAAACAAGCGATAATTCATATGTTAAAAGATAGTCAACCAAAAACAATTACACCTGATAGAGGCAAAGAATTTTCGCGACATGAAGAAATAAGCAAAGCTCTAAATGATGTGCAATTCTATTTTCCTGAACCACATCAACCATGGCAAAGAGATACTAATGAGAATACTAATGGACTTCTACGCGAATATTTTCCTAAAAAACAGGATTTAACAGAAATTAAACCATCATTAATTAGAGATAAAGTGCTTATTTTAAATCAGCGTCCACGCAAATGCTTGAACTGGAAATCGCCTTTTGAAGTTTATTTTGATATATCGTTGCATTTGACTTGACAATTCAAGGTATAAAAAACGACAATCCTAAAACACACAATTTTGAAAAACAAATTGAAACTTATTTTTTGTCCAATTATCCGCTAAATCAATAATCGCTGAAAAGTCGCATAAACTCTTTATTAGAAGACTCAAAAACACGGTAAAAACGAACTCATAGGTTCATATTCACCGTAGTATTCATTTATAAAACATTTATGAAAGCAAGCGCATTCATTTTCTACATGAAAATATTTTGATGCTTTCTCCTCTTCCGATTCCGAATTAAATTCAATAGCCTGTTTGCGAAAGATAGTATGTATATATCGTTCTAATATCGGTGTTTCAAATTTTTTTTGTTTCAACCGTAGGTTTCTTAAATTGCCATGCCTCCGGCAAAGCCATACATTTTAAATCATAAAAATGCCTGTACCATTCCGGTACATACGCAAAATCGAATAAATCAGTTTGTAACGTCATCATTTTATCTTACCTCACATTTTGAGAGTTCTATTAAATATTTCATTTGAACCTCCGCTTTTAAATCTTCATCTACATATCTACACGGTACTCCGTATTTATTAAATGTAGTCACTGTTGATACTTTATTTATGTATTTGTCATAACGTTTCAAAAGGTACTCCTGTGCCTCATGATCTCCATTAATAGCTTTCTTTGCAATCTCATTGTTAAGGTCCACGAATATCACGGTTTAATCTTTTTCTCCTGTATCTTTTTATATATTCAAAAGCCTTGTTCTTCCAATTGGTAATCGTTTTCTCGGATACGCCGAGCCTTTGTGACATCTCTTTCCGAGAATACTTATACCAAAACTTCAATAACAAAACTTCTTTTAAATTATCATCAAGCTCAAGCATCGCCTCGTACAGCCGTTCTATACTGACTTTACCGCTATGCCCGTCGTTATCAGAGATAATATATTCAATTTGATAAAGCTCGCTTTCCGCAATCCAATCAATATCATAACTCACAACATTTCCTTGCCGTTTCTTTGCATTGCGTTTTCGCTTTTCATCGACCGAAGCTGAATGAATGACAGCAAAGCTATACTGGTCAAATTTCTTCCATTCAAACTTTCAAACTTTTCAGCGTTATCATATGAGGAGGCTGACACACCTTTCCCTCCCTCCATATGAAATTCTGAAAAATGTCCCCGCTCGTCTTTTTCAACTATAATAAATCGAAATCGACAATTCAAAAAGGAACGCCATTTTTTCACATATGATTTTTTGTTTGTGCCGTATAAACCTTGAGAAGTGTGCTGTGCAATATTATCAAAAAAATAAGCCGAATTTGTCTTTTGCTTTTGACAAATTCGGCTTGCTCATATAACTATTAACCTATATTCCTTGTTATTATCTGTTGTAAAATTGCCTCCATCCTATATATTATTTACTCTTTTTGCACTTAATGCTGCGCCAATAATTCCTGCATCATTAAACAGCGTAGCAACTGCTATTTTGTCTTTTCTCTGTATTTGTTATAATCGCCTGCATAAACATACTCCTGAGTGGGTTGAGCAGATAATCTCCCTCTTTGGATATACCGCCGCCAATCAGGATTTTACTCGGCTGAAATATATTCAGTATAGAAATCAATCCCATTCCTACATATCGAATATACTGCGCTACTACTGCCGCAGCTGTCTTATCGCCCACTTTTGCACAATCAAAAGCCGTACTTCCCGACACTTCGCCGTTCTCTTGCACCCATTTATGCATCATAGAACTGATGTCAGCTTGCATTGCTTGTTTGGTCTGCCGTATCAGAGCCGTAACAGACGCATATGCTTCCCAGCAGCCTTTATTTCCGCAGGAACATTGTTCTTCTCCATCGGCATTGATTATGATGTGTCCAAGTTCTCCGCCTGCACAGTTAAAGCCTCGGTATGGCTTGCCGTCTATGATAACTCCGCCGCCTACTCCTGTTCCGAGCGTAATCAAAACAAAGCTGTCTGCGTCATCTCCATTCACGGCATATTCGCCCAATGCCGCAGCATTCGCGTCATTCTCTAAATTGATACGCTTACCGAGCCTTTTTTCAAGCATTGCGCCCAATTCCGTATTTTTCATACGGATATTGCACGCATACGCGACTATTCCGTTTTTATTATCCACTGTTCCTGGACAGCCGATTCCAATAGACTTAATTTCTGATATTTGACGATCTGCACCATTTACTACGTCAATACACAAATTCGCCATATCTTCAACTATTTCCTCAACAGGTCTTTGTGCTAATGTCGGAACTGATGACTTGTATATGATACGTCCTGTTTCATCTACTACACCTGCGGCAATATTTGTGCCGCCTAAATCTATTCCTATATACATTGTATTTCACTCCTAATATCAATATACCGCTCATCACAGAATACACGGTATTTAAGAAAACAACTCAGGACATCGAGCCCCTCATTGTTTTTGCTGTTGCTATGCAACGCATATAATAAGAGGGAGAGAAGGTCTTATTGGGGTAACAAGTTGCCGTATATTCTGAGATGAACGATATATTATATTTTTATTATATTATTGAAATTGCTCCGTTTCCGTCTTGTATCTCAACTAAATATTTTTTGCCTTTATATATCAGCTTAAAAGTCATACCATTCCATTTTTCAGGAAGGTTCGGTCTGCATACAAGGTGTCCGTTTTCCTCGCTTATTCCTGCGAAGCCTTTAACCGCCGCTATCCATGCGCCGCCTGCGCTTGCAGGGTGCGTGCCTCCTATGTATATTAAGCCTGCCCATTCCTTGCCGCCTTTTACTAAATCGGCTTTTGCGGACTTCATAAACATCGGATATGCAATTTCGGGATTATCCGTATAACACGCAAGCAGCGAATACATACACGCCGATAATGACGAACCGTGCTCTGTGCGCGGTTCATAGTATTTTAAATTCTTCGCCATTATGTCGCTTGTATAGTCGTTTTTGAACATACTCAGCATTGCCACAACGTCCGCTTGCTTTATTACCTGCGTATCTGCCGCAACTCCGTATGCGCCGCCCCAATATTCCTTTTGGATTTATAAGCCTTGACCGCACTGTGTCAACACTTGCGTCCTCCAGCTTGAAATATCCGTCAAACTGCTCTATTATGCCGCTTGCGTTTGGTTCTTTTATCAGAATATTCTTTGATGAATCCTTTAGCCTTTCCTTTAATTCGCTTTCTATCGGATATTTTTCCGACAATTCAAGAGCTGTGTCAAACACAAACTTCGCCATTCGATTCGTATATGCGTTATTGTTTACTCTCTCGTGATATTCATCAGGCCCGACAGCGTCATGGATTTCATAATACGGCTTATCTGCCTTTTTCAACAGCAGTGAGCGGTAGAATTTAGCGCATTCAATCACCATTTCCATTGCGCCCTCGTTTAAAATATCATAATCGCCTGTTGCGTTTATGTACTTCATAAGTCCGTAGACAATAGCAGCTGAAACGTGGTACTGCTTATCACGAAAATGCGTCCTCATAGGACGGTTTGTGAATACATCTGTTACATTATAATCAGAGCAGCCCTCATAGCCGCCCTCCTGACTTTCCCATGCATAATATGCGCCGTCAAGACCGTATCCCTTCGCCTTTGTCCTTGCGCCGTCTAATGTATCAATTCTATACTGCAAGAGTGTTTTTGCGACTTCCGGGGCTGTATGTATATAGTAATCTATCATAAACATTTCCGTGTCCCAGAACACCGCGCCTTTATACACCTGTCCCGACAGACCTCTTGCGGGAATGGATTTTCCTTTCATATTTCTCGGAGCAATACAATTAAGATGATAGATAGAATAATTCAGGGCATATTCCGCTTCGTCATCTCCGTCAATATGAATATGGGATATATCCCATATTTTATCCCATTCGGCTTTATGCTCGTCTTTTAATTCACGATAGCTTAATTCGTCAATTCTGCCGTTTGTGCCAAAGTCGTCAACAGATGTTGTTATCTCAGCAATTTTTTCAAAGGCATATTCCTTATTGGCTTTCGCCGTAAATCTTATATGGCGGAATATTGATTTATCGGTATTTTGATTGGTCTGCTCCGATTGAAAATCTGTCCTTATGCATTCCTTTGCCGTCACAGATATATTTTTTTCGCCTGTTATGCCTGTGACATAAGCAATACCGTCCTTGCTTCCCATCTGCATTTTCACAAAATGCGGACCGTTTATATCCCATACATCGCCGTCAATGCCTGTTATGATTTCCGCTTCGCAGTCAAAATCGGCTGAAAACGTATATTTCATAGCTATATTATGCTGACGCGCTATGCTTGCAAATCTCGCATATTACCGTAATATCCCCGTGTTCTGTTTTCCAGCGCGTAACGCGGCAATGTATGCCGTATCTAAAATCAAGCTCCTGCTGATGAAATTTGGGTTTTTCATCGGGCAAAGTGTATGCTTTACCATTGACTTTTACATATGTATATATGGGATTGGGCGCATTTACGGACTCGCGCCACGAGTCTCTCACGCGGTCGTAAATGCCTGCCATATTTACGGCGCACATCTGCTTTTTCGTATATTCCTCAAGCGTTCCGCGTATGCCGAAATATCCGTTGCCGATAAGAAAACGGTTACCGTTCCATGCGATATTTTCTTTGTTAAATTCTGTTTCCGTTAAAATAAAGTCCATAGCTACCTCCCAAACATTTCTATCGTTCTATATAAGCTTCCAAGCGAGGATACCGAAATATCAGCCTTGCTATTATTTTCCGCTTCACCAACTGCAACAGCATACATTCCGCCTGCTTTTTGCGGCTTCTATTCCGGCGTCGGAGTCCTCTATAACCACACATTCCGACGGCGCTATGCCTATCTTTTGCGCCGCTATCAGAAACACCTCCGGGTCGGGCTTTGATTTTTGCGTGTCAAGTCCGCAGCTTACCGCGTCGAATTTGTCCGCCAAATCTGTTTTCTCTAAAATCAGCGGCGTGTTCTTGCTTGCCGAGCCGACTGCGGTTTTAATTCCGCTGCTTCTCAGATATGCGATAAAGTCAAACACTCCATCCAACACCGCCGATTTATCAAGGCTTTCAAGCGATTTTACATACATATCGTTTTTCTTTTCCGCAAGTGTAAGCTTTTTTCTTCATCGCTGAATTTTCTGTCCGTTTTTTCAAGCACGACCTCCAGCGAAGCCATGCGGCTTACACCGCGCTGACGAGCGTTGTCCGTCTTCGTAAAGCCCGATATTCCAAGCTCCTCCGCCAGATGCTTCCATGCCGCAAAATGCAGCTCGTCCGTTGTTACCAAAACTCCGTCAAGGTCAAATATTACTGCTTTTATCATTCTTTTTCTCCTTCGCACATAATCTCACAAAAAATAATTTTACTCTTATTAAAATAATTTTTTCTGAAATTATCGGAATATCGGGCGGGATATTATCCCGCCCAAAACTCAATTAAATAATGTTTACAAATATGCCTCCCAAAACAGTTCTGTTTTGGAATGACGCTCATTCGCGGAATACTGCTGTAATACCAATCAGTTACGGGAACTCTGTCTGTGGTTTCATTTATAAAGCGATAAACCGAATCTATTACCTTGTTAGTATATTCTTTATCGTCAGTCATAACCGTAGTCCAGAAAAGCCAATCCATCTTGGTATAGTCCTCACGGCAGTCAAGCGGTATTCCATAAGCATTCATCTTTTCTTTATATAATTGGATTTCTTTTTCAAAGATTTCATCATCAAAAATATGAATATCGAGCAATTTATCCCATATGATATTATATTTAAGACTCCACGAATCCTCTTTATCAAAAGCAAGTCTTGATGCTTGTTTTCCTTTTGACTCAAGCTGCCACTTCTTAGCATACTCCTCTGCAATGTCAACATAGTTTTTATCAGAAAATATTTTCCCGTAAGCCGCTATACCTAAAATTGCCTTAATGCTTAAATTGCAGTTATGCGCCATATGACTTGCAAAATCATCGGTACAAAGCTGTTCACCGGGGTCATACCCGTATTTCACAAGATAGTCTGCCCACTGTTTGAGTATTTGCTTATTCTTATCAGCTACATCTCTGTTTCCGCCGTATTTTATAACAGCATACAGACTTATCAGCATATTTCCGCATTCTTCAACCGGCATTTGCATTGCTAATATATCGTCAGGGTTTGTTTTCTCATAACCGTACACCTGTCCGTTTGCAAGAGGATATTGACCTATATCGTGCGGCGCAAACTCATACTGCCATTTATCCGTCTGTGCAAAAAACAGGATAGGACGCAGCATAGCGTTTACAAGTTCAGGATTATATTTAAGAAACAGCGGTGCAGACGGATATGTTATATCAAGCGTTCCTATACATCCGTTACTATGGCATTCTTTAGAGAAGAACAACAACTCGCCATCAGTATTCTCCACAAGTTTATGGGCGGCAACTACTTGCCTGTATGTAAGAGATACTATCTTTTCATACTTATCACTTATATTTCGCGCTTCATCCATCAAAGAATTATCAAATTTTATACACATTTGTTTTACTGTATCATAATCTGATATTGCACTTTTTAGCATTTCTTCAAATCCTGAATAAAAGTGTTTATAATATCCGTCAAGTTGTTTACCGAAATACTCAATAGATTTTATATCATCATAAGCAAGTGTTATAACTCCGTGAAAATCATTTTTCATTATTCCGATACAAGGATAGCTGTCAAATACGCTTAAACATTTTGTTTCATCAAGCTCCTCTGCGTAATTATTCTTTATGCTACACCTCTTTTTACCATTAAAGACTTTTGCATTTTTATCGGCAATATGTAGATAACCCCAATCAATACAAACGCTGTCGCCGCTTTTATGGAGTACATTCTGAGCAGTGTTTCCACACGAAAGCGATATATCAGTTCTTTTAAATTCAACCTCCGCTTCTCTGTCATCTATACAACATTCGGCAGATATATCAAAATAAAAAGATACGTCATGTTCAGCATTATCAAGCGTTTCAATATCATATTCTATATACGATACGGGTCTTGACATTACTTTCAGATTGTCTAACAGCATTGGACTTGTAAATACAAGCTGTACCTTTATAATGTCATTTTCAAAAACATATATCGTTCTTGTAGGTGTGACTTCAAGCGATTTTTGCGGTATTATAGGGTAATATCCGTAAGTTCGCCTGTCGCTGTCAGCTTCTAACTCACCCATCAGTATATACAGTTTATTATCTATAACCACTCCTGCGGTCATAGGATTTCTTCTTCCTGTCCAATGACTCGTTACTCCATCGTTCAATTTATCGCACATAGACCAAATACTGAAATACGGGTCTACTGTTACAAGCGGTACTGCCGAGGGTCTAAACGCCTTATTTTTATCATTTTTATTATCAATCATTCTATTACTCCTCGTATAATCAAAATTGTGCTTAAATGATTTTTCAATTAAGCTGTTATTAGCCTTTTATACCGCTCATATCAACGCCGCCGTTAATCTGCCGCGAAAAAATGATATAAACAATAATAGGCGGAATAGCTGCGAGCATTAAGAGCAACATAAGCTCATTGTTTTTTAATACTGTTGTACCTGTCGTCAATTCATACAACAAAACAGAAATTGTGCGATTTCCTTTATCCAGCACAAGGTATGGCCAAAGGAAATTACCCCAAGAGCCGATTATGCTGAATATTGCAACAACCGCAACTATCGGCTTGCTTAATGGCAGTATAATTCGGAAAAACGCTGACAGTTCAGAACAGCCGTCTAATCTTGCCGCTTCAATGTATGACATTGAAATTCCGTTAAAGAAATTTCTGAACAGAAAAATATTAAACGCGTTAGTTCCTGCCATCATCCAGAGAGGCAAATATCCTCCAAGCAGATTAACATGCAGAATTGGAACATCTGCAAAGCTCATATACAACGGAACCATACTTATTCCCGGCAACATCATAGACCAAAATATAAGTGTTTCCAATACAACTGAGCCTTTCGGCTTTACTCTTGATAAGACATATCCGGCTATACCGTTTAAGAATATATCAAAAGCCAAGCATCCTATAATAAGATTAAACGTATTAAATATATATTTTCCGAAATTAACTTTTGAAATTATCTCAGGTATTTTTGATAAATCAATACTTTTCGGAAAGAATGTCGGTGGTATTGCATACATTTCTTTCGTTTCTTTAAAACCCGAAAGAGCCACCCATATAACAGGAACAAGACATACAAGGGCTATTATAATCATTATAGCGTACATAATACCGTATAATAGTTTATATTTTGCCGCCTTTAAATCGGAGGAATTTAACAAGCCGTATTCTCTCTGAGATTTTTTACTCTTTATTCTCATTGTCATTCCCTCCCTTAATCACTGTATTTTTTTTTCTAATTTAAAATACACAACTGTTAATCCAATTAAAATTACAAACATAATAACTCCGACTGCAAGCGAGCGGTCTGTTTGACCAAATTTAAACGCATAGTTATACATCTGCAAACCCAAGCTCATAGATGCGCCGTTAGGACCGCCGCCTGTCATTGTCATAGGCTGCTCTGTAATTTGGAATACAGATATTATTTGCCTTATAGCCATTAAAAAGCACTATGCCACGCATATGAGGGAACAGGACATAGCGTATTCTGCCCCAAAATCCTGCTCCATCAATTCTTGCAGCTTCATATAGCTCACGGTTTATGCCTTGGAGCGATGCCAAGTACATAATCATTGTACTTCCAAAGCCGCTCCATGACATAGTTATAATAATAAGTAAAATTACAATATTCTTATTTGCAAGCCACTTTACCGGTTCCTGTCCCAAATAATATAACAGCATATTCAATAAACCGCCATCGCCTTCAAGATATATCATCTTCCAAATCAGATATACCGCCATTGCGGGGATAACACATGGAAGATAACTCAGTGTCTTAAAAATTGTCCGTCCGACCCAAAGCTCGTTTACAATTACCGCACATATAAACGGAAGCGGAAGCCCTACAATCAACGACCAAAACACATATAACAAAGTGTTTTTGAGCGTCTGCATAAAATTTGTATCTGTCAACACATCTTTAAAGTTTTCAAGACCCACAAATTCAACAGGAGTGAAGCCTTTGAGCGAATAAAACGAATACTTCATTCCGATATATATAGGACGCCACACTATAAACAAAAACAGCAGTATAGTAGGAATAACTAAAATCCAGCCGGAAATATCCTTGCCGCCCAATGATAGCCGCCGTTTTTGCAGGCTATATTTTTTCTCTGTTTCATTCCTGCACTTCCTTTCAATTTCTGTTAATCCATTTTATCTAAGTGATTAACCTGAAAATCATTATTAGCTGTTTTTACAAGCTCATCTATATTTGCATTTTCATTAGTAAACACTTCCTGAATCAGCTTATCCAAAATCGCATACAACTCCTGACAACATACAGGTTCTTCAGGCTTAATCGTTACGTCCTCCATATTGAGATAATTCTCATAATTTTCAGCCTTAACATTTGTGTATTGCGCGCGTAGCTTTATATCCTCCTCATATCTATCGCCCGTTTTCCATATTGTCATAGGTTGTTTAGGCAATATGATATAATTTTTGCTTCTGTCATTCTCATATGATTTGCCCTGACGCTCTTTTTCTTCCTCTGTAATTGTAGGGGTTTCCTTTCCTCTGAACTTCATCCATTTTAATGCCGCTTCTACCTGAGCATCTGTTGCTTCGGGTGAAAATACAACTATACCGCCGCCCATCTGTGCAAATCTTCCACTCGGTCCTGCCGGTACACGGTCTGCATATATTGCGTCAATATTCATATCATAGGCTGTTGTAAGCGATTGAGTAGGTGGGTCTGCAATCATCATAGCAACCTCATCAGAACCAAACATTGATTCCAATCCAGCTTTATCAATAGCAATATCATCAGGAAGCGCATTGTACTTCCATTTCAAATCATACATATACTGCAACGCATCTCTCATTTCCTGAGAATCAAACGTAGCTGTGTATGAACCGTCATTTTCCTGCTTCATAAACTCAACACCATATGACCACGCTATATTCATAAAATGCCAGCCGCCCTGATTGTTTATTGTTGGGAGTGCATAGCCTGCTTTTCCTGTTTTTTCTCTTATAACCTTTGCTGTTTCAGCCAATTCCTGCCAAGTGTTAGGAACTTTCGGTTTTCCATTCTCAATAAGACCTGCTTGCTCAAATAAATTTAGATTTATTTCCAATCCCTGTGCATAGGCATTATCAGGAATACCATAAATTTTACCATCATACGTCACCAAATCAAGCATTTGGTCATTAAGCGCGGTATCAAGCCCGTTCTTCTTCATAATCTCGGTAATGTCACGCAAATATCCCGCTTTTGCATTTGCCTTAACATCTGTAAACATCATATAATTAAAGGTCGGCAGTTGCTTTGCGTTTGCTTTTGCGGCATAGGTTTGCGGATCAATATAATTACCTGCATCATCTACAATGACAATATCGGGATTTTCTGTTTGGAAATCATCTCTGAATGCTTCCATATCTTTTACACCGTCAACCGCTGATTCTTCGGGCCAAGTGCCATCATACACATAAACCTTGCCGTCCTTTTCGGCAACCTTACCCTGTGAGCACCCTGCAAGCACACTGCACGACATAACTCCCATCAGCGCTAAAGCTATTAGTTTTTTGTTTTCATTTTTGTATCCTCCTCATTTATAAATTATTATTTGTACCGGTTCTGCATAATATGACTGTATAAGTATCTTTGAATAGTCTGCGGTTACTTCAAGATTTCTTAAATCGTCAGTAGTTCCAACCTGTATAGGGTCTTTTCTTCTTGATGAATCATAGATTAAAATAGGTACGCCTTCACAATTCCACTTTTCATCATAGCTTAAAGGAGAATCATATCCTATCTTCATGATATTATCTTCCATCTTATTTACATAAGCAGTGATTACTCGCGTCTGAACATAAAGATTTGTTCCTGTAAGCTGTTCTGTTACATTCTCATCATAAAGTACGTCCACACTTTTTACAGTTCCCTTATCATTTAAGACAATGTTAATTAAATCACCTTTTTTCAACCTTGACATTCTTCAATACATCTCTGCTTTCTGTCATTACTTCAACGCGTGACTGTCCTCTGTTACCGCAAATCTGATATACAAGTTCTTCATCGTCATCCACAGCCTCATTCACATCATCTACCAAAATCATTGCTGAATTATAATCGGGAGTACCCCATTCTTTACCTTTGACCACAAGAATTTCCGCCACCCCGTCCGTATCAGATGCAGTATATGACGCTGTATTATAATTTTGGTCTGTTACAAAATCCGAAAACGCTTGATAGCAAAATCTTCTTCCTTTGCATTTGTCAAATCGTTAGGAATAGAAAAGACAATAGTATCTCTGCTTAAAATCGTTTTATTATTTACTCGTCCGCTGCCCCATTTAAACGCGCCCTCTGAAAATGATGTAAGCTGTTTCAGATTTCCGTTAGCTGTTACAGTGTCAATCTGTGTCAGTTGATTATCATTATTTAGCTTATATAACACCAACTGCTTATTTGACAGCATATTAACCATATCCTGCGCTCCGTTTACACGGTTACCGTTTATACGCAATTTATTGATTGCTTCATAATCTACCGTTTCTCCTGTTGATGTAAAAAGTCTTGCCCACGCTTTATCTCCGGCATCATCAACCCAAGAATTAAGCAAGAATGCTACGTTAATTGAAGCCGTAGACTTTTTTGATTTTAGCTATATATCCGTTTATATCCAAGAATAATGTTACTGTTTCACCTGTTTTTACAGAAAACAAATCAACATTATCAGTATATGTTTCATACTCCTGACCGTCTAATGTTATAGTCTTACGGTTATTGCTATTACTCATTGATGAAATAACACCTGTAATTTTTTTGCTTGCTTACAACAGCTCTTATAAATCTGTTGCTTGCCGAGCGATAAACACTTACACAATCGTCTGCTGCGATTGACGAAAACTCTGTGGGATTACCGCCTTCGTCTATTATGGTTACCTTATCATAATCATTATCGCTTAATGAAACTTTTTCGCCGTTTATGCTGTTATATATACATTCATCATCTGAGCTTACTCCGCTTACAACCACATTAAAATATTCCTCAACGATAGCTAAATTGTACGCATTGCTGTTATTTGTTTTTAACAGTTTAACTGTATAGTTTTCTGCATTTAATGCCTTATCAATGTCATCATAAATATCTCCGTTATAAAGAATGGTTATATTCGATGCAAGCCGTGCTGTTCGAGTACGCTTTTCACTTTCCAAGGTATATTTCAAGATATTATTTGAGGCATCATATTCTTTATCATCCTTAAGCCCCAAGGTTATTGTATCATTATTTTTATTTCGAGATTGAAACCATAAAATTTCGCGTGTATCCTCACGCTCGTTTTCGCGATATATAAATGAAATGTCCTCACCAAGATAATCTACAAGGTTTTCTGAATTGTTAATATATTCAATCCCATCGATTATCGCGGTATTATCATTTATAGGCTCACCGTAAATACTGATTCGTGATGCACCGCTTAAAATGCCTTTTTCAAAATAGCAGTCATAATATTTTGATAACACAGTTTCATCACCTATGTAATACGATTTATTTATACCCATCTTCGTTTCACATAAATTACACTCCAGCGCATTGCGAAGCAGTATCAGCATATCCTCAAAAGTCAGTACAGACGAACCTTTAAAGCCTTTTAGCAAGTCTAATTCTGACGCAAGTGAATTAAATTTGTTTGCTCCGAAATATTCGCTGCTGTATCCAAACAGTCTTAACAATATCGTTGTCGCTTCCGTACAGCTTATTTTTTGGTCGGGCATAAACAGATGGTCGCCGTATCCGCTTACAACTCCCGTCGAAGCTAACGCGTTTATGCTTTCAAATGCCCAATGGCTATCGGGTACATCATAAAAATATGTACTTTGATTATAGTCCTGCAATTTAATTAACCTAACCGCATAATATGAGAACTCTGCTCTTGTTACTTCCTGATTTGCAGCAGTATCTTTTGTATAATCATCGGATATAACATCTAATATTTTCAAGATGCCTAACGCTTCCTGTATTTTTTTCCTCTGAGTAACGTTCATTTTCGGCAAACACTATATTCACGCTGCTAATAATAAACAATACGCTTAACATTATACTGATTATTTTCTTCACTGAGAAATCACCCCATTCATTTTTTTATAAGCTGCATAAATGATTACGGCAGCCTGTGCGCGTGTTGCGTTATCCTTTGGCGCAAACATATTATCACCTACGCCGTTTATGACTCCCATTGATGAAAGAGATGACACCGCAGGCTTTGCATAGTCGGAAATATCGTTATCATCCGCAAATTCCGTATGCAGCGGATTCATAGCTTCATGATTTGATTTCAAAAGATTATGTACCATAACAGACATATCCTGACGTGTGATTTCTTTTCCTACACCGAAATTACCGCCGCCTATTCCGTTACATATACCATTTTCATAAGCAATATTGACATATCTTGAATACCACGCATCTGCGCCTACATCTGCAAAATGGTCGTTTGAGTATGCGCTGTTTTCAAGTCTTGCCATACAAACAAGCAACTTTGCAAATTCCTCGCGTGTTACTTTATCGTTAGGATAAAACTCGTTGTCCGTTTTTCCGTTTACAATGCCATTGTCTGCAAGAGCCATAATTGCTTCATATGCCCATTCAACAGTGTTAAGGTCTATAAATCTTGCGTTAATTTCAGGAACTTCTGCTTTACCTGTTCCAGGGAATGTTACACCTGTACTGCCTGTACTATTCGATTTATTTCCCGAACTGCCTGAACCGCCGCCTCCGCCTGAGCCTCCTGAACTCTCGGAAGGACTTTCTGCATTCTTCAATGCTGTGTTAAGGTCTGCCGCGCTGCCATAGTCTTTTCCGCTGACAGAACTATATGCGTAAGATTTTATTGATGATAGCTGCATGCCTACATCTGCACCGTATTTTTCCACCACAGCCTTTAACGCGCCGACATTACTATGGCGCGCCGCCGTCAAAATCAATGCTTCGCGTAATGATTTATCAGCACCGTCTACACCAAAACCTGCAATATTTTTCAATTTTGATGTTAAATATTCAGCTTTTACATCCGATGTGCATATCTTCGATAAATCGGCAATAAAATCGTCATTTTGCTGCAAGTAATCCAAATATCCGATTACATTTTTTATTTCTGACTGTTTAACAGCATTTAATATAACATATGTGTTCACTATTTTATCGTTTAGCTGATTATTTTCAACAGTTAGCTGACTGTTTTTAATTCCGGCGGCAAGTTTCTTTACTGAATCCTGAAAAGACTTACCCTTTTTTAATTCCTCATCAATGTCAAATACATTTCCGTAGGTATTAAAAGCATTTACAAAATCCTGTTCTGAGGACTGCGATGCCTTGTTAAGCTCTGAAACAGCCGTTATATATTCCTGCTTGGGAACAAGTTTGATTTTCTTAGTATATATTTTATCTGTTCCTGACTCGCGCACATTGATTTCATATATGCCGTTTTCAGCTCCGTCATACCGAAAAGGAATTTCATATTTTCCTCCGTCAGATGTGCATTGGTCATTAAACAGTATAGAATTACCGCTGTCAGATATATTTCCGGCATTGGGTTTGTAGACCTGAACAGAAATCTCTTCTGTTTCAGTGTTTGTTACACCATTTATTACAACCCGTTCATTGCTGTAATCCGCACTGTAATTAAAATCAGCAAAAACCGTACTCGTTGAAAGCAAAGCGGCTATTAAACAGGCTGTAAATCTATACTTTCTCATTAAAAATCTCCTCTCTGTTTTGATTGGCTTATCGGCAAATAATATATGCCGGCTTATAATCAAGTGTAAAATTATATCCGTTCTGCACTTGAGTTTCTTTTCCGAAACAATCCGCATAATATAGATTTTTATCTGTTTGAGGCAATGTTATATTCAGATTATTTCCTGATAATTCAGCCTCAAACGCATTACCATATGTTATGTTTGCATTTATGCTTCTTCCGCCCTTTGTCCATAAGGCATAAATATCTTCATTTTCGGTATCATTTCGGAATTTAAACAAGCTGTATTCATTTGCCCGCTTTGTTTCTTTAATTTCAGCATTACCTGTGAAATGAACTGCTGCCGCAACCGAAGCAAAATTCGGTTTTGCTCTTAAATCGGAGGTAATCATACCAAAATTATGCTCTGCATTTGACGCATCATTACCATCGTCTTGCAAGTCATAGAAAAATACCTTATCTATTTTACCGTTAGCCTTATACAATACGGCTGTTCTTGCTTCGTATGCCGCCTGTTCTTCTTCGCTGAATTTAGGTGAACTGTAATATCCCACTTCTGAAACCCAAATAGGTTTATTATACTTCTCAAGCATATTAACAACCCATTCAAACTCTCTGTTTCCTTCACCTATCGGATTTGTTCCGAAGCACGAATACGGGTGTATGCTTATTGCATCCATGTAGTTATATGCTCCTACGCTATTCAAGCTCTCATAATACTCGTGAACATTATCGGGAGTAGCACATACTCCGCCTATGACAACGGCATTAGGATTGACAGATTTTATTCCTTCATAAGCAGCTTTTAGTAATTTCGTATAATCTGCCGCTGTTCGGTTTTCGGGATTAAACGCAGTAATATTAGGTTCATTCCAAATCTCAAAATATTTTACTTCATCTCTAAAATGCGAAACTACAAATTTGCAGTAATTTACATAAGCATTTATTTGTTCATCAGTGTATGGCATCTGACTTGTGTTTGACATATACAAATGATTTCCATATGTAAGCGGCATTAAAATATCAAGATTTTTCTGATTGGCATATTCTACATAACTTTGAACTCTGTCAGGGATTTTATATTGCTCTCTTGAATTTTCAACAAAATCCCACATAGCTTCATCTCGAATCATGGAAAAACCAAGATTTTTTAGTAAGCTGACAATTTTTTATCTCCGTAAAGATATAAATGTGTGCATACTCCGACGTCATCTGTTGTCCGTTTACCTTCTGTTACGGTAAATTCACCGTTAAACACATCGCATACAGTGCCGTTTTGTTTCAGTGTCATTTCCAATGTATATAGTCCATTGTTATTAACTTCCGGCACAACCGCTTCTAATATTCTTGATTTTGCATTGATTGTAATTGCTTTGTTGTCCGACCACACTATTGCTCCCGTATGGTCTGTAACCTTTTCCTCAAGTTCTAAAGTCTTGCTTTTTAATGTCTTATTATATATATCCGAGTAAAAAACTTTATCCGCTGACCTTATAAAAGCATTGCAGAATGTTTCACTGTTAATATCAATTCCGATAACCTTTTCTACATTAAATGCCGATACTACCGTTTGCAAAAGCAGTGCAATAATGCAAATTCCCAAAAAGCATCGTTTAAAAAAAATTTCATATCAACCCCTACCATTTTCTGTTATACGCAGCCCCACAAGAAAACTGCGGGACTGCATAGTTTAATTACTTAAAAACAGCGTTCTTGCAATATGGCTTCATATTGTTTACCGTATCCCAAACAAATACCTTTATGCAATCCACTCCGTCTTTGCTTTCAATAGGCATATCATATTTAAGGACGGTATTTACTATATCTTTGCTTACTGTTTTATTCATAACACTTGTTTTAACAAGTCTTTCACCGCTATAATAGCTTGTTATTACGCATATATTTGTATCATTTTGCGGTTCTGTACCATTTTGATAATTCAGGCTAATCGTTGTTGCCGCGCCTGCCGCTATCAAATCAGTCAGGGTCGATACTTCTTGTTCACCGTTTGATATATTCGCTATTTTAACAGATAAACCTCCTGCACTGCTCTCAGTAACAAATGTTACTGTCTTATCTTCACCGAGAGCGATGTCATTACGATTTTTAACAGTTCCAGGAATAATAAGCGCATATGTTGTGTTACCCTCCAATAGCTTATCAAGTACCATTTCATATGTTTTCTGTGTTTTTGAGCAGTAACCGCAACCTCTGTATTAGTCTTTTTATTTATCAGCTTAATGCCGTCAAGACTGTCAGCATCCATATATGTCTTAAAATCAATTACAATCTTAGAGGTTCCTGTCGAAACATTGGTAAGTTCATTTGTCGCATCGCCGTTCGCATTATAGAATGTAACACTGTTTTCAGTAATTTCAGGTACAGCCATAGATGATTTAATACTCAAATTATCAAAATCAGCGTTTGCATTTACCTTACTCCAGCACTGCATTCTCACAGAATTTATGTCTGTCATATCAGTATTTCCGAATATAAGATTGCCGCTTTTTATAGTATCTGTTCCGTCTGAAATACTTACTGTATATGTTTTGGTATTCAAGTTAAATACCGCGTCAACATCATACCATGTATCCACTTTAAGCGGTGCAAGCTGCTTTGCATGGTCGCCGGCATAAATTTTACCTTCTGTAACTAAAATATAGAAGAAAGATTTATCATTTGAACTCCATACACTGAGCGGCACCGAGAGTGTCGGGTCTGATGATCTAAATCTCGTCTTGACATTTAAAATACCCTCGTCAACCTTTACAAAACTTCTGGCTGCCCATATACTGTCTGTTTCACTGTTCAAACCAAGTCTGAAGAATTTATTTCCTGCTTCTTCTACAACGCTGCTCAATTCTTTTCCTGTTATACCATATACGCCCATATCATTAACAGTATTGTAGCTCTCAAAGTCATCTGTTATATCAATACCATCAGGAATAGTACCAGGGTCTTCTTCAATTACAGGCTTTTTATCAAGCTGCTCTACCAATAAATTATCAAAATATGCCGTAGCATTTTTTCTTGGACCAGCACTGTAATCTCAATGTATCTATTCCCGTTAAATTAAATGCGATGTCCTTCGAAACATGTATTTTGTCATTTTCATCTGTAACAACAATATCATAAGTCTTTGTTGTAAAATCAAAGTATGCGGTAATGTTATACCATTTACCCGCTTCATATGCCATTATCTGCGGACCGTTTTCAACTTCGATATTTCCGCCGTTCATCATAACATAGCGCAAATCGCCGTCCATAGTTGTTACTCCCAACGGAACAGTAAGTCCTGCATCGCTTGATTTTACATCAACCGATACCTTCAGGCACTTATCGCTGACCTTGTTCATTCCTCTGTAAGTCCATATGCTGTCTGTGTTTTCATCTAATTTCAGCGCAAATACTTTACTATTATTTTCTGTTACTATTTCAGATTTAGTCTTTGAATCATTTTCTCCCCAACCATATGAACTCATATCATTAACTGTATTGTACGATTCAAAATCATCTTCAATCAATTTTGCTGATGGTGTGGGAGTATCTTCAATTACAGGCTTTTCGTCCAATTTCTCAACATACAAATTGTCAAATGAAGCCGTTGCATTTCTCATTGCCCAGCACTGCATTTTTACATTTGCAATTTTGGTCTGACTTGTTGTTGCATTTTTCAATACTGTTTTCTGTCCGTTTTCATCTGTTACAACAACGTCATATGTCTTTGCAGCAATATCAAAATACGCTGTAATGTTGTACCATTTGTTTGCTTCATACGACATTATCTCTGTATCGTTTGCCTTAATTTTCGCATGGTCGAACATTACAAATATATTAGAATCGTTTATGCTTATTGGTACTGCAAGCTCCGTGTCGCTTGACTTTACATCAACCGACACTTTTAAGTATTTGTCGGTAACCTCGTCAAAATCACGCAGTAATGAGATGTTATCTGTGCTTGAGTCCAAATTAAGTGCAAATACCTTATTCTCACCATCAGTTTTTATTTCTGATTTATGCTGCGAATCATTCTGTCCCCAATACCATCTGTTTTCAGTTGTCAAATCATTTACTGATGAATAGTTATCAAACTTTTCATTTACAAGAATTGATGTTTCAGGTTCCGGTGAAGCTGGCGGGTCAATAACCGCTTCTCTCGTTGTCAAAACAACCGTTACATCCTCTGCCATTTTTGCACCTGAAATATTTTCTATATCCTTGCTAATTACCAGATTATATGTAGTATTTGCCGCAAGACTGCTCGGAACGATAGTATATACGCTTCCGTCTAATGTTCCCGTGTAGGATACATTTTCATTATTAGAGGTGTTTGTCAGTTTGACGGTGTCTGTGGTAAACGATGATGATTTCATCGGTGTGCTGAAATCAAGTGATATTGATGAGATGTCAGATGGAATACTGTTCCAATTTTCCACAACCTCATTATTGCTGTCATATACTTTAACCTTAGACGTAGGTAAAGATGGTGCTTTATAATACTGCTCTACATAGAAATCATCAAAATACGCGTTTGCATCAATTTTTGACCAGCATTGCAGCCATACCGAGCTAATTGCTGATAATGACTGATTTCTGAAGGGAACATCTTTTGTTTCGCGTTCTACGCCATCAGGACCTGTTATGGTAACATTGTAGGTCTTTTTCCGAAAGGTTAAAATCAGCTTCAACCTTATACCATTGATTCGCTTCATACGTTGCAAATTCAGTGCCGTCCTCTGTTTTGATTACCCCGTTTGTAAACATAGCATATACAAACCAAGGGTCACTGTCGCAGTGTATTCCGAGAGGCACTGTAAGTCCTGTATTATCAGTTTTAACAGATGTTTTGATTTTAACATTACCCGTATTTATCTGTGTAAACGGTCTTATAGCCCAAATACTGTCTGTTGCCGAGTCCAAATGCAATGCAAGAGCTTTATCGCTTCCATCGCTTACTACCTCAGCCTTATCCTGTGCGCCGCTAAAATTCCAAGCAGACATATCCGAAACTGAATTATAGCTGTTAAAATTATCACTTATTGCACCTTCGGGTATTACTTCACTTTCTTTTACATAGCTTTCCGCTGAAAAATCGTCAAAGAATACATTTCCGTTTAAGTTATCCCAACATTGTAACCTTATACGGTCTATATTGCTCATGCCTGCATTTCGAAAAGGCACATTCTCAGTTACAGATTTCATTCCTGCCTCATCAATAACAGTTATATCATAAGTTTTTGTTTCAAAATTGAAATCTGTTTCAAAGGTCATACCATTTGTTTGCTTCATAGCTTGCAAATTCTGTTTGCTCTCCGTTAAGCGTTTTAATTTTTCCGTCAAGAAAAATAGCAAACATAAAATCTCCGCCCGCTCCGTAAACGCTCAACGGGATTCTTAGAGCTGTTGTCTCCGTTTTTACGCTCATTTTTATTTTTAAGACTTCATTTCCGCTGCTTGATAATCTACGGTCTAACCATATAGAATTAGTATCAGAGGTCAATTTCAGCGCAAACGCTTTATTACCGCCATCTTCCGTAACTATCTCCGACTTTTCCGAAGAAGGGTTATCACCCCATTCCCATATGCCTGTACCTATCGGCATATCTGAAACAGATGAATAGCTTTCAAAATCCTCTTCAAATATTTTACCCGCCGCACTACTATGTATTGGCATTACCAACATTGAACATAACATTGTTAATGTTAAAAATAGACTGATTTTCTTCATTTTTTTTTCCTTCCTTTCTTTTTACAATTTCTTATTTGCTTCTATTTTATATGCGTCAGCTTGCAAACTTCAAAGTGCCAAACAGCTTTGAGTTTTTATCTCTGCCAACGCCGCTGTTATATTCAATCCACCCCTTTCGTTCCTTGTTATCAGCATCATTTACCACTATTGAAAAGCCCATAGTTTTATCAGCTTTTAATACATATCCCTCTTTGAAAAGCTCGGAAAACGGAATTTTAATTTCATATATGGTTTCCGTTCCTATACGCTTTATCTTTGCTTCTGCATTTTTAATTTCGCCGCTTGGCAAGTCATAGCAAGAATTATATCTCCATATAGTCGGACCATCCTTTGTCTGTGCAATTCCTATATCGGTGAACTTTGAAGTGTTCGCATCTCTTTCTTCCTCTGAAAAATCTTCAATAGCAAGCTGAACACAATCTCCGTTCCATATATCCGCGCCCGTATTTTCCTGTACAAAGGCATTATCTTTTACTGTAAGTCCCAAATAAAGATTTTCGCTGTCATACATCACTCGTCCTGTAAGACTAATATCCTTTTCTCCACCCCAAGCACCGTTCAAATCAAAAGCCTCCGACTTACTTTTCGCTTCAAACAAAACACTTTTCCACTCGGAATTTGCTAAAACTCCATCAATAACAGGAGGAGTATCCGCCTTTTTGAGCTACTGTTTCATTGATATGCCCCGAATCTTCCCAAACCGCACCGTCATCAAGCTCGTAACGCATTGTAATATTCCAGCTTCGTGTCGTTAACTGTTCAGGTAAATTTATAGGAACGCTCACTGTATCTCCCGGACGTACATTTAAAAATCTTGTTTTCTTTGCCGCGCTTGCCAATTCCTCCGGAGCGATAATTTCACAGCTTCCCGAAATAGTTGTACTGTCCGTCCGATTTTTCAGGCGGTTGACAAGCCGCTGTCTCCTCGGAGTTGTTTCGGTTGTTACCAGCATAAATTCTCCGCTCATCTGAGAACCTATTTTTATTGTATATCTTGAAGATAACACAATCTGCTCACCTTCATAAATATTGACAAAGACATTATGCAAATCGCTGTCCTCTTTCATAACCTTCATTGAAACCTTGCCATCACCGTTTACAACTCCGTTATTTTCTTCTATTGTAAACGCGTCATCGCATTTAACATCTATTCTTAAATTCCTTTTCTGTTTATCTGCAACTTTAATATTGAAAGTATTTCCCTTTACAACCTCATGAGGATATTCCGTTGTAATATCAGTATCCGCCTTTGAAAAAAGCCGTAAACTTTCCCTTGATATAATATTGGTCATCATTCAAATCAAATTGATAAATTCCGTTTTGACTTCTGAATGTATCTACAATATTTCCATATAAGTCAATCACTGTAACTTCTGTCGCTCCAAGATTAAGCGAAACATTATCCTCCCGACTACTCCATATCGCAATGGTTTGCTCATTGCTGTCCCTGTCCGTAAAGCGGTGCGCGGAAGTATCTTCATTAAAATAAACACTGTCCACATAATCGGAATTTCCAATCAGCTTATTCATTGCCGCCACTGCTATTAACGCAGGCTTTGCCGCCAAAGGAGTTCTGACGTTATACTCGGAGCGTACTATTCCGAAATGATGCTCAGGGTTGCCGGGCTGAATACCTTTCTCCTCAAAACCATACATGAATATTCTTTTACCAAAGTCATTTGCACGACAGGTCATATACATTCTTGTCTGATATTTTCCCTGCTGCTCATCTGTATATTGAAGCATCTCTGTCCGTTCTTCCGTCTTATGTGTGGGCCAACCCACTTCCGTAAGCCATATTTCTTTAGGCTCACCGTATTGTTTCATTAAGTCCTTAACCTCAAGCACCCATTTTGCCCACTCTTGGTCAGCAAAACGCTGTTCCTTATATACATAGTACGGATGTACTGAAACCACGTCCATATATTCATATCCGCCTGCGTCAAATACCTTTTTCATAAAATCAATATCCACTCCTGCGCAGTCTATTCCTATCACAGGAATGTCAGGATTAACCTTCTTTATTTCCTGATAACAAGCCTTGAGCATTTTTACATAATGCTCTGCATCAAGCATATTAGGGTTAAACGGAGCAATGTTATATTCATTCCATATCTCTATCGCCTTAATTTTCCCTTTATACTGCTCTGCCAGAAAAGCCGCGTATTTTGCGTATGCTTTTATTCCCTCATCAGTTTGTGGTACAGACCTATACTCATCATACAGAGGATTGCCATAGCAGGCGATAAACAGCGGATATACTCCGGCATTATACATAGCGTTTACATTTTCATCGTGCATATCTGATTTCTTATAATCGCCTTTTGCCCTCTCAACTACATCCCAGCCGTACTCATCGCGCCATGCACCCATACCTGCGGCGGTAATAAGCTCCATTGACTTATACACATCATGCCCCCACGAAGTCTGACCTGCCGTTCCGAGAGTTTCATTCCACTTTTCGCCCTCTTTAAATTTGTTCCTCACGGAAAAGTCCTGCTGCTCTTCATATGTAACGGGCAATTCATTCGGTCCTGTTGTTGTAACTTTCAGATTTAATACATATACACCATTTTTTGATGTTTTTATTGTAAGCTTTTCGTCCGTTTTCTCTTTGCCTTTTACGGATTTTTTAAGTTTCCCCGTTTCAACAGCATTTCCGTAAATATCCGTCACTGTATATTCGACCAGTGTTTCCTGCTGTGCGGCTGTATTGTTTTCCATATTAAGATTAAATACCTTTTCATCTGCGGTATCAAATATATTACCCGTATGTTCGGTTGACGCAATAACATTAACCTCGTGTTCGTAATATCCCTGACTCACTCTTATTCCTCCTAAAATAACATCTTCATTTGTCATTCCGATGACCTCCGACCATTCCCCGATTCTGAAATCCCATGCTCCTCCGGTAGCGAAAAAGCCATTTGCAAATTCAGCGTCGTAAAGATAAAATGTATGTGTTTTCCATTCGCCCGTATCTTCAAGCTGTACTATTTCGCCGTCCGTAAAATTCCCCGTTAATCCGTCGTAGGTTATTGTAAATTTTCCATGTCCCTCATCGAAATAGTCTACTTCTACGCCTACCCTTGCATCTTTCGGTTCATAAAGCATCTTATTATTTACATCAACGTAGACAAAAATCGTTTTTGAACCCTCCTTATTGAGCTTTATACACTCTCTGCCATCCCTCACAAGCCTTGTTCCGTAATCTCCAACATCGCCCCATCCTATCCGCTGGATGTTTTTCATCCCGAAAGAATTACCCAAGGTAAGCTCTGCAATAGGATATTCCCCGTTGTGACCTGACGCATATGCGGCAGGAGCTATAAAAGCTCAAAGAGCAAAACAGCGCCATTACAAGTGATGCTATTTTTGGGCAAATTCTTTTTTTTAATGTAACTCATTTTTTTACACATTTAGACTATAACCTCCTATCTTTTTTTTCATTTTCACAAATTTTTTCAATCATTTTTATATATAAAATTATCATTTTATATAATGTTTCTATTGTTTATTATACCATGTCATGATATAATAAACAATACAAAACAACGTCATAATCACGCAAAAGCGTACAAAATAGTGTCAATAATAACTTTGAATGTTGACTTTATTTAAAATTATCAATATAGTGATAATAACCTAATTATAAGGGAGTAAGAAAAATGATAGAGCAAATTATAAAATCTGATAAAGCACACCCAATCAATTTATATAAAGAACTTCTGTATCCTTATCTTGATGATGAACAAGAGGTTTTCTCTCCTTTATTGGTTGGAATCACCAATTCTAATCCTAAATATAAAATAACCCGTCCTCCTATACATCGTGATTTCAGTATTGAATATGTATATGAGGGAAAAGGCATTATCAAACACGGTGACGACGTGTTTGAAGCAAAAAGCGCATGATGCGTTTATTCTGCACCCAAATACAGCACACAATTATTATTCCGACCCTGAACAGCCGTGGAAAAAAATATGGTTTATGGCAACAGGATCTTTGATTGCAGATTTGCTTTCCGTATATGATTTGAGTAACACTGTTCTTATTCCAAATTATCATAACGCAGTATATTTTGAAAAAATCTTTGAAACCATACGGGATGACCCCTTTGCGGACAGAACAAAAATTGCTTTTATATTGCATAAGCTTTTTTTGCTCAAATGTCAGATTTCATCAATAAAGATACTTCACCTGCGCCAAGCAGCGACGCTCTGCTGCTAAAAAAAATTTATTGACGCAAATCTATACCGTAAAATATCCCGCGATGAATTGGTTGCACATATTCATTCGTCGCCATCTACGGTAACGCGGATATTTAAGAAGAATTACAATCAAACACCGTTTGACTATGTATTAAACAGCAAAATTGAGCTTGCCAAAACCTATCTTTTAAATAGCTCATATACCATTGATGACATTGCATCTCTTTTAGGGTTCAACAACCGTTCGCACTTATCAAGCACTTTCAAAAAAAAGGACGGGTATGACTCCTCAAGAATTTCGTCATCAAAACACTACCATATAAATTAAGGAGAATACTGATATGCTTTATAAACAAAATCAATCCTATGAGCTTGACGAAAAGCTCTTTAAAAATCCTACAAGCGAATATCGCGCAGCACCATTTTGGGCATGGAACTGTAAGCTCAACAAAGATATTCTTAACGAGCAAATTGATATATTCAAAAAATGGGCTTCGGCGGTTTTCATATGCACTCGCGGATAGGCATGTCCACACCGTATCTTAAAGACGAATTTATGGGGCTTATTAAATTCTGCACTCAAAAAGGCAGAACAAGAAAATATGCTTGCATATCTTTATGACGAGGACAGATGGCCTTCAGGTTCCGCAGGCGGATATGTTACAAAAACTCATAAGTACCGTCAACGTTACTTGATATTTTCACAAAACAGCCGTGAGCATTTTTCTCTCGATGAAGCAATAAATAGTAGTAAGGATTATCTCCTTGCGGTTTTTGACGTTGTTCTTAATGAAAAAGGTGAGCTTAAAAGCTATCACACCATTTCAGAAAACGATACTGCCATAGGCACAAAATGGTACGCCTATGTGCATACTCACGATGAGTCCCCGTGGCATAATAACCAGACATATGTTGACACTTTAAATAAGGAAGCTATTGACGAGTTCATAAAAATCACTTATGAAGCGTATCAATCCGCTGTCGGTGACAAATTTGACAAAATAATTCCGTCAATATTTACCGATGAACCTCAATGTAAGCCGAAAATTCCTCTCAGCTTTGCCGACAGTACAGATGACGCGCAACTTCCATGGAGCTTTTCTTTACCAAAAGGATTTTCAGATAAGTACGGATACGATATTTGCGGGTATTTACCTGAGCTTATATGGAATTTGTCTGATAATAAAATATCAACAGCACGATACCATTTCCATGATTACATATGCGATACGTTTACCGAGTGTTTTGCCGATAATTGCGGCGATTGGTGCAAAAATCATAATCTTCTGTTAGCAGGTCATGTTATGGGCGAAGAAACGCTCAATTCTCAAACAGTTTCTCTCGGCGAAGCTATGCGGTCATACCGCGCCTTTGGCATTCCCGGAATTGATATGCTATGTAATTGGCTTGAGCTTACAACCGCAAAGCAATGTCAATCAGCCGTTCATCAATACGGACGCGAAGCAATGTTAGCCGAGCTTTACGGGGTTACAAATTGGGATTTTGATTTCAGAGGTCATAAATTCCAAGGAGATTGGCTGGCGGCTCTCGGTGTTACTGTACGCGTACCTCATCTCTCATGGGTATCTATGGCAGGCGAAGCTAAACGCGATTATCCGGCATCTATCAGCTATCAATCACCGTGGCATACAGAATACAGATATATTGAGGACCATTTTGCACGATTAAACACTGCTCTCACACGAGGAAAGCCTGTTGTTAAGCTCGCAGTTATTCATCCGATTGAAAGCTATTGGATAAATTTTGGGCCGTCCGAAAATACATTTGATATAAGAGAACAAATTGATAAAAAATTCTCGGATATTACAAAATGGCTTTTATTCGGTACGGTAGATTTCGATTTTATCAGTGAAGCTCTGTTACCGGCTCAAATTAAGAATACCGATAAAACATTATGCGTAGGCGAAATGGAGTATAATGCGGTAATTGTTCCCGATTGTATTACATTAAGACGCTCTACCCTTGAAATACTCGAAAAATTCCAATCGTCAGGCGGCAAGGTCATTTTGCGGGCAACTGTCCCAAATATATTGACGCTGTTGATTGTAAGGACGCAGAAGTGCTTTATTCAAAAAGTATCGTAGTTCCGTATGACAAGATTTCTGTTCTGAATGCCGTTTCAGAAATTAGAACAATATCTATAAAAAACAGCGACGGCTCACCCACGAACAACCTTGTATATAATATGCGCGAAGATAACAGTTGCAAGTGGCTCTTTATAGCCCATGCTTCATTAGATGAGTATAACAGGCATGATTACAGAGAGAATACCTTATCACAAAATATACGAATATACATTGACGGTGAATATACTCCTAAGCTCTATAACACTCTTGATGGAAACATTTGTGAAATTGCTCATACGCATCAAAACGGTCAAACAGTTATTGAGTATTCTTTATATACAAACGACAGTTTGTTATTCGAACTTGACAGCAAAGTCCGCTCTGTATTTTTACAGAAAACAGATGATACTCGTAAGCCGGATAAAACAATTCGCTTTATGGATAAAGTATCATATCAGCGTACCGAGCCAAATGTTCTGTTGATTGACCGTGCAGAATACGCCTTAAATGACGAGCCATTCAATCAAGAAGAAGAAATATTAAGGCTTGATAACGAATGCCGCAGAAAATGTGGTTTCCCATTAAAAGGCGAATCTTTAGCGCAGCCATGGGTTGTCAAAGATACTCCTGTTAAAAACTATCTTACACTTAAAATGACCGTAAACAGTGAAATAGAAATTCTCGGAGCAAAGCTCGCCATTGAAGATGCCGAAACGCTGCAAATTCAATGGAATAATGAAACCGTAAGCAATATCCCTGACGGATGGTATGTTGATAAGGCAATTAAGACTGTACCATTGCCAAAAATCAATGTTGGTAAAAACACGCTTATTGTAAAAATCCCATTTGGTCAGCGTACAAACACGGAATGGTGCTACATTATAGGCGATTTTAACGTAAGAAATGAGGGTACAATATCAACTATTATTCCCGCAACCGATAAAATCAGCTTCTCATCTCTTACAAATCAAGGTATGCCGTTCTACGGCGGCAATGTTATATATAAAACCGAAATAGAAACGCCTGATTGCTCATTAAAAATTCATGCTAATTACTATCGCGGCGCACTTATAAAAAGTCCGCATTGACGGTGAAGATAGGGGCATAATAGCCTTTTCACCATATACCATTGATATTGATAATTTGTCAAAGGGCAAGCATACAGTTGAATTTGTATTGTACGGAACACGCATAAATACATTTGGCGGCATGCACAATGTATCACAGCAGGAATGGGTCGGTCCCGACTTTTGGCGAAGCACAGGCGATAATTGGTGCTATGAATATATTTTAAAGGATACGGGTATTCTCGCATCTCCTGTTATAGAGATATTTGAAAAGCAATAATTACAATTTTATCAGTAATTCCAATATTAGATTTTAGCTTGTTTAAATGAGTATGAAACAGGCTAAAATCATAAAACAACACTCCTTAAAAATATTTTGATACTGTTTAGACCCACAGGGGCTCTTAGCAATTGTAGCCTCGTTCTAAATAAACCGTCATGCGGTAGGAGCGCACAACCAATCCACAGCATCTTAAACAGTATATCATAGTTCTTGGAGAGGAACTCTAAAAACTACTACTTTATTATACGAGGTAGTGTAAAAAGCAATGAAAGCGATAGGAGTAGCAAGAAAAACTGATGAACTCGGACATGTTGTTATTCCGATAGAAATAAGAAGAAGCTTCAGTTGAAATATACATTTACTGAATGTACAAAACGAATGAGTGCATATGCAAAAAATCAAGATTGACATTTTTTTGCATAGTGTATTATAATAGATAATAGAGCTTATGCAAAGTGAGGTGTTTATGATGACAGATAAGATATATACTATTGATGAAATTTGCGAAAAAGTTCAACCTATCGCAGAAAAATATAGGTTGATAAGAGTATCGTTATTTGGATCATATGCACGAAGAGAAGCCACAGCGGAAAGCGATATTGATTTATATATTCAAGCAAGCAAAGATTCATATAAATGGATTCCTTAGGCAGCCGGAGCAATGTATAATGACTTTGAAACAGCATTCTATAAACCAATAGATATTGTGACGGTAAGGTCAGTCCGTGAAAATTGGAATATTAGAAGTACACGATATTTGTATCGAAATATCAAGAATGATAAGGTATTATTATATGAGCGGAGAAATGTACAAAGAGCATATAGTTGAGTATTGTAATATGGTTGATACATTCAATAGAACGGTTTGGTGCTGATTACAATATATTTATGAATGATGGATACTATAGGTATCGTTGGTGCAGCGAAATATGTTTTTATGAAGAATATCAATTTTACATCAATAAATATTGATTTTAAATTTGTTATGTGATACTATAAAGGAAATAAAGATTTTACGACAAAAAAGATGGTCTATTTGGGGTGGGGGCTGTTGCCCCTACACATTCTTTTTGAGGGATACAGAAGTCATATGACGGAATAAGAAGTTGAACGTGGCGTTCGATTTTAATTATGGAGAAAATACCTAAAGATACGAACACACGTTTTGCCTCATTGCCTGTTACGAACTGATCGTCAAACACTCTGCAAACCGACGCAGGCACAGATGCCAAATCGAAATCATCATCACAGCAACAAGATTTTCTGTCACGTACATCAACAAGCTTTGCACCCAATGTTATCGGGTCTACCACCTCTACCACAGACCACAAAATGCAAGGTCAATTTTTTATCTAATTTATTATAGTCTATTAATAATACTCAGCCTGCATTTCACTTTGATATTCAGCAATTGCATCAAGCATAGAATCGCACCCATCTAAAAAATTGATTAATGCCTTAAAATATTTATAAACATTATTTAAATCCAGTATTTTGTCATCAAAGCGATATTCTAAACTATATGATGTTGGATAGCGAAAATTATCTCCATTCTTATCCAAAGCATTAATCTCATTAATTAATCGTTCTACAATATCCACAATCTCAGTGTCATTACCAGAACTATTTGCATATCTTAAAATAACTGGTTTCACATTTTTCCATAAGTCCCTTTTTATTAAATGACTCTTTCTTTTAGAGTAAAACACTTTTAATGGTACGCCGTTATCCACTGTGCTATAAAATAACCTTTTCAAACACAACTCTATTGTGTTTCTAAACATAAACATAAGCGGATAAAATTTTGTTTCTTTTGAAATCTGTTGATTGTTGTATATAAAATCAATAACGCTTATATATCCATTAACTTTTACATGAACACCTTCATCTGACAGTTGTTGTCTCAGCCAGCAGTTTCCAAATCCGTGTGGTGCAAAAATAAAAAATTCAGGTTCTAAAGTTTCATTAAACTTATTTTCATCATCAGGAATGCCTTTTTTAAGACACTTTTTAACCAAAGCAAATGCCTGCAACAAATTATTTGCAACATCTACATTATCTAAAAATTTGCCTTGATATTTTGAAAGGAATTCATCTTCAAAAGGGAATCGAAACATATCAGATTTACTATCAACATCTTCTAGTGAAAGCAAATAATTAATCAACCATTCTCTTTCCTTATTTGTTAAATAATTTTCTTCACCTATAACAATATATTTTTGAAATAGCTTTGATACATCGTGACAACATTCTTCAAATGTATTCTGAATATCCTTATTCTTGTTATATATTCTACATAAAAGAGCTTTTAATCCTAGTTCAATACTTTGACGAATTAAAAAGATACCTGGCAAGAACCACATATCAGATTTTATATTATCATTTACATCTTCTATAACCTCATCAAATGTTCGATTTCCACATTCAAAAAATTGATAAGATAAACTCTTATAATCTTCAAAATAGTTATGACTCCATTTCACAGTTACTATGTCTTCATCACTTTCGATTTTCCAAAATCCATATCTTCCGATGGCCATAACAACAAAGAAATCGCCTCTTTCCCAATATTTATTGCATAACAAAACTATTTACATCAAACTATAATTATAATCTAAATATTATCATATTATCCCTATAAAATCAAGTCTATCTGTAATTGGCAGTTATATAACTGTAAATAATCTGTATAATCTTGAAAAAACAGAGCGTTTGTTGTATAATATGAAGTGACTAATTGTAACCATTGATAATCGTAATGCAAAGAAGATGTACAGATGAAGATAATCTACAACAAATTGCAAAAAAACTGATGATTGATAATCAACTGAAAAGACAAGATTTAATGCGTGCAGCAGAAATTATATCATACGCTGCAACAAAGATAAATAAGAATAAGCCGATATCTCTTGAAGTGCTGCTGAAAATATGTCAGGTATTTCATTGTGACATCGGAGATATATGCGAAGTTATTTTAGACGAAGATTAAAACACGGAGGTAATTATAGATGGCAAGAGCTGCTAAACCAAAGAAAGAAATATCAATGGAAGAAGCACTTTGGAAAAGTGCTGATAAACTGAGAGGTTCTGTTGAGCCTGCGGAGTATAAGCACGTTGTTCTGAGTTTATTCTTCCTTAAATTTGCCAGTGACAAGTTTGAGGAATGCCGTAATAAGATTATTGCTACACACGGCGAAAAGTATGCGGATATGAAGCCGTTTTATACTCAGGAAAATGTATTCTATCTTCCTGAAGAAAGCCGTTGGAAGTACATTATTGAAAATGCAAAGCAGGACGATATTGCCCTAAAGATAGATACAGCACTTTATACGATTGAGAAGAACAACCCGGCACTGAAAGGTGCTTTGCCGGATAACTATTACTCCCGCTTACATATTGATACGGCAAAGTTGGCTTCTTTGCTTGATGAAATCAATCGTATCAATACAGATGATAAAGAGAACGACATTATAGGTCGTGTATATGAGTATTTCCTTAGTAAGTTCGCTCTTGCAGAAGGAAAAGGTAAAGGAGAGTTCTACACACCAAAGTGTATTGTAAACCTGATTGCCGAAATGCTTGAGCCTTACGATGGAATACTTTATGACCCTTGTTGCGGTTCGGGCGGTATGTTTGTGCAGTCCATCAAGTTCGTAGAAGCACATAGCGGTAATAAAAAGAAAGTGTCTATTTACGGTCAGGAATACACAAATACCACTTTCAAACTGGCAAAAATGAATTTGGCTATCCGTGGTATTTCTGCAAATCTTGGAGAGATGGCAGCCAATACATTTACCAACGACCAGCACAAAGACCTTAAAGCAGATTTCATTATGGCAAACCCACCTTTCAATCAGAAGCAGTGGAGAGCCGAAAATGAGCTTGTAGACGACCCTCGTTGGAACGGATATGAAGTTCCGCCTACAAGCAACGCAAACTATGGTTGGATTTTGAATATCGTTTCCAAACTCTCTCAAAACGGTGTGGCAGGTTTCCTTCTTGCCAACGGGGCCTTGTCTGACGACGGAACGGAGTTGAAAATCAGAAAGCAGCTGATTGAAAACAATCTGGTGGAAGCTATCATCATTCTTCCGAGAAACCTTTTCTATACAACCGACATCAGCGTTACTCTTTGGATTCTGAATAAGAATAAAAAAAGCCCAAACTGTTGAACAGAACGGAGTTTTAAAACACTACCGCAATCGTGAAAAAGAAATCCTTTTTATGGATTTAAGACAAATGGGCAGTCCTTATGAAAAGAAATATATTGAGCTTACCGACGAGGACAGAACAAAGGTAACATCTGTCTATCACGCATGGCAGCAAGAAGGATACGAAGAAACATATCAGAATGTTCCTGAGTTCTGCTATTCTGCATCATTTGAAGAAGTTGAGGAAAAAGGCTTTACCCTTGTTCCGAGCCGATATATTGAATTTGTAAACAGGGATGAAAATATTGATTTTGATACAAAGATGAAAACTTTGCAGTCAGAATTAAAAGAATTGCTGATAGCCGAAGAAAAATCAAAGGCAGATTTACTTTCGGTATTCAAGGGGTTAGGCTATGAAATTAAATTATAAATTAGGCGAATTGATACGAAACATAGATGTGAAAAACAAAGACTTGCATTGCAACAATTTAAAAGGTCTAAGCATGACAAAAGAGTTTAGAGCATCAACTTCAAATATTGTTGGTACAGATCTTTCAAAATATAAAATTGTAGCTTATAAACAATTTGCGTGCGATTTTATGTCTGCTATACGAGTTCACAAAATGCCTATTGCTTTTAACTCAGAAATGGAAGAAATTCTTGTTTCACCTGCGTATGCTGTTTTTGAGGTTATTGATGAAAATATAATCCTTCCCGAATATTTGATGATGTGGTTTAGAAGAAGTGAATTTGATAGATATGCCGATTTTAGAAGTGATGCAGCAATTCGAGGCGGATATGGTTGGAATGAACTATGTGAAACTGAAATAAAGCTTCCTAGTTTAGAAGAACAGAGAAAAAAGTTCAAGCATACAAGACAATTACAGACAGAATTGAGTTAAAGAAGAAGATAAATGATAATTTAGAAGCACAAGCCTTTGCCATTTACAAAAGAAACTATTTCGAATCGTGAAAATTGCAATGCTTTCGGATATTGACGGTGTTTCACGATGGGAAACATCTCCTGAAGGAGAGAGTTTTAATGCCGATGGTATCGGAACCGTGTTCTATCAGGGCGTACAGACTTTGAATTTCGTTTTCCAACCATTCGATTGTATACAACTGAACCGAAACGGTTTGCAAATAATGGAGATATTCTAATGTCTGTTAGAGAAGCCCGTCGGTGATATTAACATAGCAAAAAGAGCATTGTGCCATTGGTCGAGGTTTAGCCGCCCTAAAGCCCAAGAACAAAACTAAATTCATATCTATACTACACAATGATGGAACTTAATTTTGAACTCAAAAGTTCAATGACGAAGGTACGGTGTTCGGTTCTATTACAAAAGACGATTTGTTTGCATTAAATGTCGTTGCTTTAAGCCCAAATGAGTCTATTTCTTTTGAAAATTCAAAAGTTTCTATCATCGATGATGCTATCTTGCAAAACGAAACCGAGATACAACATCTACTTGAAATGAGTTCAATACTGTTAAGTAAAATCACAGACTAAGCCGCTAAATTATCATTTACAATAGAACTCCCATCAGTGGCGGGAGTTAAAACAAGGGACTGCCACTGGTAGTCGTTCTCTTTAAAAACAAAAGGAGAATTGACTATGAAACAGAACCTAATTACAGATGTTATTCAAGGAATGTTACCTTACTTGAATAATGCACAGACAGAAAGATTGCAAGAGGTGTTGCAACATACACTTTTTTGATTATGAGGTAACAAAGACAGAAAAAAAGAGAAGAAACTTTCAGAACAGAATTTAGTAGAGTCTTTCCTATCGGCAAAGCGTATTGAGGGCTGTTCTGAGAAAACCTTGAAATACTATAACGCAACGATACAGTCAATGCTTGATGGCATTGGAAAGAGTATCAAATATGTTGTGACCGATGATGTTCGCAGCTATTTGACCGAGTATCAGGCTAAGAAAAAATCAAGTAAGGTTACGATCGATAACATAAGGCGCATACTTTCCAGTTTTTTCTCTTGGCTTGAGGACGAGGATTATATTTTGAAAAGTCCGGTCAGGCGAATACATAAGGTTAAGACCGGAACGAACATTAAAGAAACTTATTCAGATGAAGCACTTGAATTGATGAGGGATAATTGCACGGAACTCAGGGACTTGGCAATGATTGATATGCTTGCTTCAACGGGTATGCGTGTGGGCGAAATGGTTTTGCTAAATCGTGAGGATATAGATTTTAACGAAAGAGAATGTGTTGTTTTCGGTAAAGGGGATAAAGAGCGAATAGTTTATTTTGATGCAAGAACAAAAATACATTTGCAGAATTATCTAAACAGTCGCAAGGACGATAACTCGGCACTTTTTGTATCATTACAATTTCCGTATAATCGAATGAATATCGGAGGTATTGAAGTGAGATTACGACAGCTTGGAAAACGATTGGGACTAAATAAGGTACACCCTCATAAATTCAGGCGAACACTTGCGACAATGGCGATAGATAAAGGAATGCCGATAGAGCAGCTTCAGCAACTCTTGGGGCATAGAAGAATAGATACGACATTGCAGTATGCAATGGTTAAGCAGAGTAATGTTAAAATTGCTCATAGAAAATACATTGGTTAAGGTGGTAGGAATGGAAAAAGAATATAAGATATTAGGCAATTACATTCGACTTGTGGACGAGCGTAATAGGGATTTAGCCGTAACAAAGTTGCTTGGTGTAAGTATAAGTAAAAAATTTATTCCGTCAATCGCAAATATTGTAGGAACTGATTTATCGAATTATAAGATAGTTAGAACGGGACAGTTTGCATACGGACCCGTTACTTCACGAAATGGAGAGAAAATCTCTATTGCTTATTTAGATGAAGAAGATTGTATCATTTCAAGCTCTTATACAGTTTTTGAAGTTGAAAATAAAGAGGAATTAGACCCTGAATATCTTATGCTTTGGTTCAGCCGACCAGAATTTGACCGCTATGCAAGATATAAGTCACACGGAAGTGTGAGAGAGATTTTTGATTGGAATGAACTTTGTATGGTTGAGCTTCCAGTACCAGATATTGAAAAGCAGAGAAATATTGTGAAAGCCTACAAGACAATAACCGACAGAATAGCTTTGAAACAGAAGATAAATGATAATTTAGCGGCTTTAATCAACCAAACAGAGTTAAAAGCAATTTGTAGAAGTTGCTTCCAGGTTTTGTTTTTCAAGGACTCATTGGTAAGCCTTTTTTTCAAAAAAATGGCTGTATTATATTGTTGAATTTTAACATTGTTTCAAACAAATCAGGTATTGTAATAGGGAAACCGAAAATTACCTTCGTCATTTAATCTTAGGTTGTGCAGCACCAGTAACAATCGGTTCCATATTGGTATTCGCCAAGAATAGATACAATAGCTATTTCATTAAAGCCAGATTTTTCCTTTTAGTATGTGTGCATGATTGTTTGCCCAAAACTTTTTGAGATATGTTAATATCAATGGGTGTCCATTTTCATCGACAACATAAATACCATCTTCACTAACAAAAGATATTCTCCATCAAAGATATAGTCATCGACATAATCAACAATGGAAACTGCACCGAAATACGGATATATTCGTTCCATATCAGTTCGTTCTAATGAAGAAACGGTTCCGCATTGGTCGATTAAAACTCCGCAATATCTTCAACGCACCCTGTTTCCCAATTAGATGGGCAAACACCGTCAAATGGGTCATAATCAACGAACCAAGACCTAAAGATTTCTTTTGAACTGGAGTCGAGTAAATTATCATTTAACCGAAAGGAGATGGAACAGTTATGGATACATATAAATTTTATTACGATGAGTCAGAACACAGTAGAAAAATCAACTATAATACCGTAACTGCTCCAAATTATTACGATAATTTTGTTACGGTTGTAGTTGGTTGGGCGAAAGAAAAGGAAAAAGAAGTTTTCAAAAAATATGAAGATTTTGAAAATAAATATGCTGACCGTAAAGATGGAAATGGCGAATTAAAAAGTACAACTTTGAAGCAAAAGAAGTTTGAATGTGGATTTGCTTCGCTTGATAAAACCAACACACAGTTTATAATGGACTTCTTATCCATTTTTGATGAAAGTACCAAGTTGTATTTTTCTGTTGCAAGTAAGATAGAATATTTAGTCTTGCAACTTTTTATAGGTTATCAGAATAATTTCATTATAGATGCAGATGCAGTTAAGTATTCTATAACAAAGGCTCTTGTTGCGTATCGTCCACAGAATGTTATCCAAAGTATTTATGATGATAATTCAAAAGAATTTGTAGAGGAATTGAAAAGATTTTTTAGAGAACGAATTGAATGTAACCGTTCAAATATGAGTCTGAAAGAGCAGGAGAATGAAGCCTTTGAAAATATACTGCATATTTTAGACAATAATTCAGCTATTCCGGAACTTCAATGGGATTATCATATGCCGTTCAGCGGTTTGGCTAAATACTTACAGGAAGAACATATTAAGAATTATGCCTTAGTTTTAGACAAAGAGGGGAGAGAAGAACGAAGCCAGTAGAACAATGCAGGCTGCGTGTGAAATAGGGCTGTCTAATGTAACAGAGGGAAATTCAAAAGATAATTGCGGCTTGCGTATAGCAGATATGATGGCGGGTATTATTTCAAAGCTGTTAAAAGCCTTGTGCGATGAATTACATTATCATTCCATTGCAGAGGGAGGAGAGAAAAACTGTTAGATACAAAATGGTTTCAGCTTAATGAAACTCAACTGGACTTATATAAAAGGTTATATAAGATAATTTGCGAATGGGATAATGTTTGGTATAAGTCGTATGCAGGAATTTATTCCGATGACTTGGTATGCTTTATAGGACTACTTGGCTATATGACTCATTTTGAGAACAAAGAACAGATTATCAATGAGAAACTTGAAATGCAGGGCGAATATTTTAATGGATATGTTTGTCAGCAGTTATCTGATTATTTTAACCGCAGGCGAAGCAAATTACCGATAGACTTTATTGATAAAAATGATGAGGAGTATTTCCTAAACCGTCGTGGAGCGAAAGTTTATTTTGATATTACGAAGCAACCTGTTCTTGAAATTGCTGAAGGCAGTCAAACGGAAATGGTTTTATCTGTTGGAATGGATAAATTGGGTATTCCGTTGATTACAATTTCAAATGATGGCAATCCGATTTGCTATCGCTTGCCGGAAGAATTGAGTGATTGGACATATACGGCTATTGGAATGGCGAATATGGGAGAAAATTTATTCCCGTCACAAGTTGTATTTACTAAAGAGAAGAACAGATATTTTGCTGATATTTTATAAAACACAGAGCGTATAAAAGGAGTGAACGCAATGGCAAATTTTAATGAACACGCATTGGAAATGTCAATAATGGAGTTGTTCAAAGACGAGGGGTACACCTATGTCAGTGGCGACCAGATACACAGAGAAAGGACAGAGGTTCTGCTTACGGACGACCTGAAGCAATACCTTTATAATCGCTATGCGAAAGACGGTATCACACCGAGTGAGGTGGATAGTGTCATTCTAATGCTGCGTAATATTTCCGGTACGATTTATGAAGCAAATAAAGCTGTATTCAAGTTGCTTTGCGATGGCTTTATTCTTAACCGTGAGGATAGAACGCAGAAAGACCTCTATATTGAACTTATTGATTTCGACACTCCCGAAAACAATATTTTCAAAGTGGTTAATCAGTTTGAAATTGAAGGCGTAAATAATCAGTTGCGTATTCCTGATGGTATTGTATTCGTAAATGGTATTCCTGTTGTTGTTCTTGAATTTAAGAGTGCGGTACAAGAAAATACGACCATAATGGACGCATATAAGCAGCTTACAATCCGTTACCGTAGAGATATTCCGGAGATTTTCAAATACAATGCGTTTGTTGTTATCAGTGACGGAGCAAATAATAAATATGGTTCTTTCTTCAGCCCGTATGATTTCTTCTATGCGTGGAGAAAGATAAACTCAGACGATAAAGAACTGGACGGTATCAATTCCCTTGTGACAATGGTAAAAGGACTTTTCCGAAAAGACCGTTTACTTGAAGTTATCAAAGATTTTATTTATTTTCCGGATAACTCAGATAAGGATTTGAAGATAGTGTGCCGTTATCCACAGTTCTTTGCGGCAAATAAATTGTATGAGAATATCAAGGCTCATCTTCGCCCTGAAGGAGATGGTAAAGGTGGTACATACTTCGGAGCGACAGGCTGCGGCAAGAGTTATACAATGCTTTTCCTTACCCGTATGCTGATGAAAAGCAAATACTTTTCTTCTCCGACTATTCTCATTATTACGGATAGAACAGACCTTGACGACCAGCTTTCCAAACAGTTTGTCGGTTCAAAGAAATATATCGGAGATGAAACTGTTGTAAGCATTGAATCCCGTGAGAAACTTCGTGAGGAGCTTCAAGGACGAGAGAGTGGTGGTGTTTATCTGACTACCATTCAGAAATTTACAGAGGATTTGCAGCTTCTTACAGACAGAACGAACGTTATTTGTATTTCTGATGAAGCACACAGAAGCCAAATCAATCTCGACCAGAAGGTTAAGATTACAGATTCCGGCGTTCAGAAAACCTATGGCTTTGCCAAGTATCTGCACGACTCTTTACCAAATGCAACTTATGTTGGATTTACCGGAACTCCGGTTGATGGAACAATCGAAGTCTTTGGTGGTGTTGTAGACGCATATACAATGACGGAAGCTGTTAAGGACGGTATTACAGTTAATCTTGTTTACGATGGTCGTGCAGCTAAAGTTATGCTCAATCAGGACAAGGTAAGACAGATTGAAGAATACTATGCTCAGTGTGAACTTGAAGGGGCAAATGAACATCAAGTAGAAGAAAGCCAGAAGGCAGTTGCCAAAATGGAGGTTATTATTGGCGACCCTGACAGACTTCGTGCTGTTGCGGAGGACTTTATCAAACATTATGAAACCCGTGTGGCAGAAGGTGCAACTGTAGCAGGCAAAGCAATGTTTGTATGTTCCAACCGAAATATAGCATACGATTTCTATAAAATAGTAAAGGAACTCAGACCGGAATGGGCAGAAAAGAAGATTTGTGATGACGGGGTTGTTCTGAGTGAAAAAGATAAAAAAGTTGAAGCCAATGGAAAAAATTAAGTTGGTTATGACTCGTAATAAAGATGATGAAAAAGACCTCTTTGATATGCTTGGCACAAAAGAGGATAGGAAAGAATTTGACCGTCAGTTCAAAAATCCGAAGTCAAACTTTAAGATTGCCATTGTTGTAGATATGTGGCTGACTGGTTTTGATGTGCCGGAGCTTGATACGATTTACATTGATAAGCCTATTCAGCAGCATACCCTTATTCAGACGATTTCCCGTGTAAATCGTGTATGCGAGGGCAAGGATAAAGGCTTGATTGTTGACTACATAGGTATCAAAAAAACATGAACACTGCCCTCAAGAAATATACAAATTTTGAGAGCGAAGAATTTGAAGGTGTGGAGCAGTCTATCACGATTGTAAAAGACCAGTTAGAAGTTCTTGGTCAGATGTTCCATAACTTTAACAGCAGTGATTTCTTCAATGGTTCGCCTACCGAACAGCTTGCCTGCCTGAACCGTGCGGTTGAGTATGTGCAGTTGTCTGAAGAACTGGAAAGAAGATTTATGGCAGCAGTCAAGAGAATGAAACAGGCATTTAACCTTTGTAGTTCAAGTGAGAAATTCTCTGATGAAGATAAAGATTATATCCATTTTTATTGTGCTGTCCGTTCTATCCTTTTCAAGTTGACAAAAGGCGATGCACCGGATATTGAGCAGATGAACGCTCGTGTCCGCAAAATGCTTGAGGGTGCAATTCAGTCTGATGGCATTGAGGAATTATTTGAAACCGGAAAGCATATATCGGTGGATATTTTCAGCGATGAGTATATGGATAAGATAAATGCTATTCAGTTGCCGAATACGAAAATCAAGATACTTCAAAGACTTCTTTCTCAGGCGATTGACCAGTTTAAGAAAGTTAATAAAATTATGGGTGTGGAATTTGCAGACAGACTCAAGAAAGTTGTTGATGAGTATAATAACCGACGTCGTGATGAAGCGTATGCCAACGAAGTCCTTGATGATGTTGCAGAGCAACTTGCACAGTTGTTGTCTGAACTGAAAACAGAAAAGAACTCATTCAAGAATATGGGCGTAGATTATGAAGAAAAGGCTTTCTATGATATTTTGAAAACAGTTGCTAAGAAGTATGAGTTTGAATATCCGGACGATAAAATGATTGAATTATCCAAGAGGATAAAGCTGATTGTTGATGATAAGTCACGCTATACCGATTGGTCTGCCCGTGATGATATTAAGGCAAACCTACAAGTTGATTTGATTCTTTTGTTAGATGAATTTGGATATCCTCCGGTAACCATTGATGATGTTTACAAAGAAGTTCTTGAGCAGGCTGAAAATTTCAAGAAATATGCGGATTAAGAAAATCTAAACACGAAAAAAGATTTGCCTATATTTCAAACTTCGTTTTAATCAATTGTCAAAATACTATTTATTATTTTTTATAAGAAAAAAAAAATACCAATACTGCGATGATGGCAGTATTGGTATTTTTAATCTGATTCTATTACCGTGGAGAGGGGGTGCGGACATATTCTTGGACTATTTTATGCTGATAATCCAAGGCTATGTCTGTACTCTACCGGGCTCATATAACCGAGAGATTTTTTTATTCGTTTTGTGTTATACCAATTAATATAGCTGTTAAGCTCATTTATGAAATCATCCATCGTGACACCTATCCATGAACGTCCATAAAACATTTCATTTTTTAATCTACCGAAGAATCCTTTTCAAGCTGCATTGTCGGGAGAACAGCCTTTTTTGACATAGACCGTGTTAGCCCGGCAACTCGCATCTGTTCTATCCATCCGGACCATCGATAATGGCACCCTCTATCCGTATGTACAAGAGGATGTTCATATGGTGCCAATGTGCTAATAGCATCTTCGAGCATTTTGTTGACCAAGATAGAATCCGGAGTTGTTCTGATATTCCATTTTACAACCATACCATCAAAACAATCAATAATCGGAGACAAATATACCTTCCCGGCAGGAATGGCAAATTCGGTTATATCGGTTAACCATTTTGTATTAGGACGTTCTGCGTGAAAATCCCTATTAATTATATTGTCTACCTCCGGTGTGATTTCGCCTTTATATGAGCTATATTTTTTTATACGTTTTATTGGTACTGTTAAATTTTCTTCTTTCATAATACGTCGTACAATTTTCTCTGAAACAGTAACACCTATTTTCTTGAGTTCTTCGTAAATACGTCTATATCCATAGCAATTTCTGTTTTTTTGAAAAATCATTTTTATTTGTACACGGATTTTTGCATATTTGTCAGGGCGTTTCATCACAGACTTCTGATAATAGTAACTACTTTTCGCCATACATAGACATTTTAAACGCTGCTGCAGTGGATACTTATCTTCAACGGCATCAATAACCACTACTTTTTTCATGATTTTTCAGTTTCATCATATTGATGCCTTGATCTTTTTTTAATAAACCTAAAGCTTCTTTTAGTATATCTACTTCCATTTGTAATTGTTTGATTTGATCCTGCAATTCTGAGATATCCTGTTGCTCGGAAGGTTCTATATTAAAATCTATATTTTCTCTTTTTATTTGTTTCTTAGATGACATAAGACCTGCCACTCCAAATTTCTTATATTTGCGGTACCATGAATATATACTGGCACGACTGTAACCAATATCTCTTGATACATATTCTACACCTTCACCAAGAGAAAAGCAACGTTTAATTACATCTAATTTTAAACTTGTATCAGGATTGCGCGGATGATTTGGTTTATTAATATATTTTTGTTTGATTATATATTCTTTATCAAGTGAACCATGATAATCGGTAATGTCTGCTATTTTCTTTCTGTACCACTCATACAAGGTATGCCTTGATGGATAACCAAGAAGTGTTACTACTGCTTGTACTGATCCCAATCGTTCAAATTCCTTCAACGCTCGCTCTTTCTGTTCTTTTGTATACATTTATTTTACTCCTTTAGGAGTCCAAGAATATGTCCGCACCCCCTCTCTTACCGTGAGTAGGGGGTGTAGCCATATTCTTTTAAATATTTATTTTATCTCAAAATCGTGAAACTACTTCTTTGCATTTTCCTCTAATTCCAATAAATATTTATCATAATCCGACATGAACAATCTATCTTGAATGATTCTATACTTTTCAAATTCAGTTTCTGCATGAAGCTTTGCAATCTCAGCAGACACTTTACCTGCGTCCTTTAAAATTCCATATTCAAACATCTCAACGAAACTATTAAGACGTTTCTCCCAATCTTGCATTGTCAGCGGAATATGTCTTAATGTCATACTTTCTGCAAAATCTAAGTATGCCGTAACCATACGATTTAATTGCCTCATCTCATCTTGACTCAAATAATTCTTGGCAATTATAACATCGCTTTTCTTAATCTTTCCATTCGGTGAATCTGCCCATGTAGTTAATCCCATATGCTCTTTTGTATGGTCTGCCCTTTCTACAATCAATTCAGCCGCTGTATGTCCATGAACGGCATAATGCATTTTATTCTGAACTGTTGCATAAAACCTCTTGGTTGTTGCCGAATTTCTATCATAATCTATCGCCGTTGCATAAAGGTCAGTGATTTTCTGATAAAACTTTCTTTCGCTTGCTCGTATTTCACGAATACGTTCTAACTGTTCATCAAAATACTTTTCTGTTAGATATGTTCCACGCTTTAACCTTTCATCATCCATAACCCAACCTTTGATAGTGTAATCTTTTGCTATTTGATTAACCCATTTTCTAAACTGTACGGCACGTTCAGAATTAACCTTAAATCCTACTGCTATAATCATCTCTAATGAGTAGTGATTTGTATTATAGTTTTTTCCGTCTGCAGCAGTTATCCGAAATTTTTGGATAACTGAATTCTCCTGCAATTCACTATCACTAAAAATCTTTTTTTATATGATAGTTTATTGTGCGAACATCTATATCATATAATGTTGCCATCATTTTCTGTGTCAACCATATATTCTCATTCTCGTAACGCATCTCAATGCTATCAGCTTGGTCTCCTACAGATGCAACATAAGTCAGATACTCCGCCGCACTTGAATGAACGGTTATTTCGTCTTTTTTCCTTTGCCAAATAGAATTCCTCCTTAATCATAAAATCATCCTATTATGATTCTACAATCGCATAGCACATTTTACCTTTAAATGCCACTCCGTATTTGATAATATTCTTGTAGCCATCTTCCCTTGCTTTTGACGCATAGTCACGGTCATTGATTTGCTTTAGAGCACGTTTTGCGGCTTCATCTGCTGTTTCATTTTTACCGCACACTTTAAATTCTAAAATCACTGCATTTTGTGCCACATCTTGTTGATACAAAACCAAATCGCTGCGTCCGTCACCGGTTTCACGATTCGATTCTACCTTATAGTACACATTACCCGACAGCAATCCTGATATTAAGCCATGATAAAATGATTCCGTACTGTCATAAAAGCTTATAGTTTTTTCTCAACAAATCAGTTATTTGCTCCGAAAAGTCTTGTGCATTACGTCCGAGCAAAGCTTTATACAAATTATCTTTATTAATTGCCTTTTTATATATTTCAAAATATTGAATTATTATATCTGTATAACAGCTTTTTATTTCAAGATTAGGAATGACAAGTGAATAGATTGTAGGCTCGCCCGTCAATTCACCTGTTTTGACTATCTCTTTGATTTTAAGATAGCCGGTAAAGAACAGAAAGCTCCATATATTTTCATTATTTTCAGTCAAATCACCGTACGTTACTGTTTCTTTTAATACAGTTTCTACGCTTCCGCCATGAATTAAATTTTCAATAATACCCTTTGTTTCATCATCTGCTTGACCAATTAATGTTCTGATAATATTATTTGAACTTGTATTCGCCCACCATGGCATTGCCAATATATCTTTATCATCAAACCACTCTTTTGTTTGGTTAAGTACGCTCCATGGATTATATACTTCGGATTTTCCGAACAAATATCCGTCATACCATTTTTTCATGAGTTGTGATTTTTCTTCTATATTATAATATTCCATCAATTCGTCTACTTCAGATTGCACAAATCCGAAACTTTCGGAATATTTATTTGAAAGTATTGAATTTACCGCAAGATTATTAAGTCCGGTAAAAATACTTTCTTTTGATATTCTAAGACAACCTGTCATCACAGAAAATTCCAATGCAGGATTTGTTTTCAAAGCCGATTCAAACAATGAACGAATAAATTGAACCATTTTATCATAATATCCCGAAAAATATGCGTCCTCAAGCGGGACATCATATTCATCAATAAGAATAATCGTATTTACACCGTAATACTGTTTTAGACATAAGCACAAAAGCTTTATTGAATCACCTAAAACAGTATCCGGCACATCCTTTGCCATTATTTCTTCTGCTCTTTTTCTGTCGTTCACATCTATTTTTTCACTTTTCAATACATCGCTGTATTTTTTGAATTGGTATTGAATTTCATGTCGTAGACTGTAAATCGCCTTGTCGTAATCACCTTGCTTCGCACACTTCAAAGACAACGTAATAACAGGGTGAGTATTTCTGTACATAGCCAATTCTTCATAATGCTCCGATATTTTCAGTCCGTCAAAAAGATAAGCATTATCTTTTTCATTTATATCAAAGAAATATTTAAGCATACTAAAATTCAGTGTTTTTCCAAAACGTCTTGGGCGAGTTATTAAGTTATTCTGTCCGCCGCTATGCAGAAGTTCATAGATAAGCATTGACTTATCAACATAATAAAAGCCGCTGTCTATAAGCTGTTTGAAATCTTCATAGCCTATTGGTATTCTTTTTTTACCGTTTGTCAGTAACATATTCTCGCCTCCCGTATTGTATAATTTAAGTATAACACAATTTTTTACCTTTATCAACGTTATATTTTACTTCATAAATATCTCCACCGACTTATCAGGATACACAACTATCTTTTCAATTATCCGCCGCATATCGTCGTTTGTATATTCGTTCTGCATGAGAATTTGTTCAATATCTTTATGAATATCATCAATGTGCGTGGCTTTTTCTGAATTTCATCATACGCTTTTAATTCCTCATCAATACTTCGCATACCCTCATCAATAGCGGACATTTCTTTTTTGAGTTCGTCCATTGTGATAATATCCGCAGCAAACATTTCTTTAAATTTACTCCGACGTTTTTCAAGTGACTGTCTTGTATCAGTCAATTTTGACACATCAACATTTGTTGTTTGTGCTTGATATTGTTTCATCAGCTTATCCGCAAACGCTTTTTTATCTTCTATTGCCGTAAGCAGATAGGATTTGACTTCATTAAGCAGTTCCTGCTCATCAACAGTAACACTGTTTGTACAATGAGCATTACCGTTATTGTTATGCACACAACAACGGTATCTCACATAACGATTTTTCCATTGATACACCTTTGCGGTAAAGCTTTTGCCGCACTCACCACATTTAATCAAATTTGAAAACAAGTGTCGGTTTGAGAATCTGTTACCGGGATTATCATTTTTATATTGCTCTTGTCTTTCTTTAATTTTCTGCTGAACAAGCTCAAAATCATCATCGCTGATTATTCTAAGTTCAGGGCGTTCATGTATGTACCATTCCTCCTGCGGAATTGCTTCTCTTGTTCCCGAAAGAAAATCCTTTGTGACGCTTTTATTATTTATAATCTTACCTATATATATCGGATTTTGCAAAATCCTGCGTATGGTTTTAGGAACCCATTTAGCTTGTTTTTTTTGTCGGGATAGCCATTTCGTTTAACTTAATTGCTATCCGCCTCGTGCCTTCCCCCTCTATATACCACTTGAACATTAACTGTACAATATAGCTTTCCTGCTCATTAATTTCAAGTGTATATGTATCTATTTTGTTGTAGCCGTAAACCACATTCGGGACACGACCTTTTTGGCATTTTGACGTTTGCCGAAAATTACACGCTTCGACAAGTTCGAACTTTCCTCTTGTGCAAGTGCGGCAAACACCGTCAATACAAATTCACTTTCACCTATAACCGTCTGATTATTCGACAAAAATCTGACATCAACACCGTTGGAACGCAAGGTGCGGATACCGTATAAGAAATCAGATGTGTTACGGGCAAATCGGCTTATGTCTTTTACTGCAACATAGTCAAATGCTCCTATTTTGGAATCTTCCAAAAGTTGAGTAAATGCTTCACGCTTGTTCATGCTTTTGCCGCTGATACCCTCGTCAGCGTATATTTTCACCAACGTATCGCCCTCTTTGTCAGCGTACTGCTCGAAAAATTCTCGCTGATTTTCAAGAGAAGATAGTTGTTCCTCTTTCTCTGTGCTGACACGACAATATGCCGCCATTCTCATTATACCGCACCTCCCTTCCACTTTTATTATGTATATTATCTGCGTTTAATCGGCTTCCTCGAAAGTATCTTCAATAATTCTGATTCAAGTATTTGCTTACTCTTTGGCGGTCTGATTTTAATGTGCATAGTATCACCTCCTATAAAATGGTATGAATTAAATTCCATGTTATATGTGCCGGTGTGCCGAAAAAACTTGAAAAATTTTTTAAAATATGATATAATATAGATATATTATAAAAAACTTTTGTGAAAAATTTCGGCACAGCGGCACAAGTTTTACTTTGTAAAAGCTAAACCTTCATAAGCAGCAATCGGATTTTTAGAACCGTTAATTCGTTTACGTTCTAACTTGACCTGTGAATAGTTCAACGTTATATAGTTCAGTATGTCATGCGACTTAACGTTTACGTTCCTTTTGTATGCGAATTCCTCATAACGCTTTTGCACTTCTACTCTTGATATAAGTGAATCTTCCTTAAATTCAAGATATTTTTCAAAAAACACTTGTTCTGGGCAATAACGTGATTTATACAATAACAAAACAGCTTTCGACTCTTTAGTCAAACTAAATACAAAGTTGTTTTCAACCAAACGTTTTAAACCTTTGATTGCCCACGTTAAAATATAATCACGTTCTTCGAAAAGTTCTTCGGCAATGTTTAAATTTCTTTGTCCTTCCGGAATTGATTTTGTGAACGGAACAATAATAAGTCGTTCAAAAAATGCTGCAGCATTGTTGGCATCAAGTCGATTAAGAGGTACAAATTGATTTGTTCCAAATGCAAGCTTGCAATAACATGGCTGACTGGTTGGATTTTTGTACAATTCCTTGGTCTCTATGACATCCAAGCTTGATACAACACTCTTAAAAACTCCGATATCCTTAATAGGTGCTTGCGGTAAATCTGATGCGATATTCACTGTTGCGTCCTTTAATTGTGCAACATGGCATGAATCTGATAATTGTTGTAAAGCGACATTGCTCACATTTTCCTTTCCAATAATTTTACCTATTACATTTAGAAGTACAGATTTTCCTGAATTCGGTACACCATAGAAGATAAATGCCTTTTTCGCCCAAACGTATGTTGAAAGTAGGTAGCCGATCACTTCCTGCAAGAATTGAATGCTATCTTTATTACCTGCTGTAATATCTTTTAAAAATCGCTTGAATACTTTGCCTTTAGCGTTTTTTTATCATATTTTGCTTGAATGTATGATGTAAATCCAAACTGCGGAGAGTGTGTTTTTCAAGCTCACCCGTTTCCAAGTTGTATACACCGTTCTCACAATTAATCAGCGGCAAATTTATCATTTGCGTTAAGTCTCGTTGAATATCAGGGTTCAACAGCAGATGTTTGTAGGCTTTATTTACATTATCAGCCGAAACAACAAGCCTTTCGTCATTAGAAAATTGATTCATCAGATCACGCTTAACATATGATGCTACACGTTTTACAAAGCACCCATGTGCCTTGTCGTAATAGTATATTTCATCTTGACAGCTTGCAATAAAATTACTCGCGCTAAATAGTTCACTTATAATTGATGAAACGTTCGGACTGGCACCCTTTAAAGCCTCCTCTTTCAACATTTCAACCTTGCGTGCAATTTGCTTAATTTTCCTACGTTTTAATGATTTGTCTTTAAAGCGTTTGGAGCTTTTGTGTTTAGTTTTTGACTTCTCGGAATGTGATTTTTCTGATTTCTCAAAATCGCCCAACAGTTCGAACAACTGCTTAGTGGATTCTGAAATTGCATCTTTTTGATTCGACTTAACATCCTCTCTGATTGCCCCGGATGACTTTATGATTATTCTGCCGTCAGCGTCACGTTGTAACCCGTCATGCTTGTCGTTCTTCTTAATTGCACAGTCTGCCAAATTTGTTACAGTTTTCTTTGATTTAGTTGTTTCATCCATAGTGACTTTGTCTTTTCCAAACTCACTTTGCCTCTCCAATGACGATTTAATAATGTAACGTCCATTTTTATCTGTCATAACATTTTGATTATTATTTAGTTTTTCATCTTGCATTTTAACTGCCTCCTTAAATATTTAATATAAGGATAATTGACCTTATTTTCAACAAATGAAAATGGCAGGACTCATATCCTGCCATTATAATATCATTGAAACACTTCATTTTTAAGGGTATAAAAATGCATTTTATTTAAAACTATACAAATAATCACTTATTTACATATATCCTATTTAGGTATTTTATCACAGATCGATAGTTCTGCATTCTTTTTATCATATGATATTCTCCATCTTTCATATATCCAAAAGATTTATCAAAATATTCGCAAGAGCTATTACTATACATAATCTCATCTATATACTCAGAAATTTCTCTGTTCAAATAGTTGCATTCTCTTTTTTTATATTTCGCATTTATATTAAATTTGTTATTTATAAACATATTTGCAAAGATAATTGATACACAGCATTTTGTGTATTCTGAAATTACATCTAATTCATTTATCCATTGTATTGTTTCGTTTATTTTTTCAAACCCTAACCCCCATAATTTGCAAATTTTTTCAAGTCCAAAAACTATATCATTCAACTTGAGTATATTTAATAGTGGGTTAGATATTACTTTATTTATGTCTTCGCCAATATAAAGTCCAGTTTCAATAGTTCTACCTTTTACATCAAAAAGACTTGATAAACATCTTTGCACGCTTTATCTTCAATTTGGTGTGAATAATATAAAATATCAAGTTCATTTTTTAAAGGATTATAACAATGCAATTTTTTCACATCGTTTTTTCTGCTACTTATTACAGTTTCATCTACATTTTTAAATTAGCAATAGCAAATGCCCAAGCAGCCATAATATTTATCTTGGAATCTCTCCAGAAAAAGTCTAATTTAAATCTATTAATATCTGCCTCTTTTTTCTATTTCATCATAACCTTTAATAAAAGTCTCTATCATATCTTTATTAATCGCTTTTGTATCATAATAACAAAAATTCCCTATTTTTTTATTATCTAAAAGAAAATTATAATAATCAATATCTTTCACCTTTTCTTTCATTTCCATTTCATTTGAATAACCAAAATATTTAAGATGTTCATCATTACGACTTTTATTTTCTTTATGTAATTTTTTTATACGTTTTTTCTTTTGCATCAATTTTCACATCGCTATTCCTTTGATACTGTTGTTCATAATTATTTATGATGCTGTATACAGATGTTTGTGTAAATTGATCTTTCATATCGTCAAGTGTTTTAAATAATGTTATGATTTCTAATATTTTAAAATCATAATGATACAAATCTAATAATTCTTTGACGCTTTTAACTTTATGTTTAAACATAAATGGTCTCATTGCTATTTTTAATACTATTGATACAGTATTTTTATAATTTCGAAAATATGTTCTATATCATCTAGGTAATCACCATTATCATAATTTAACAATACCTCATTATTATCCCCCCAACAATCTTTCTATCTTTTCAATTGTATATTCCTTTTCTTCTATAGATGCCCTCGGAAAAACTTCTTCTAAATTCATATTTATACACCTTTCTTTTGTTATCGTATATATTTATCCGACAAAAATAGATATCAAGAGTATTTTGTTCTATCGCAAGTGATGAATATATTGGTTTGTATTCTGTTTGTTGCGGTGTAGAATTCATCGATATTTTATCTGTAACACTTGCTCTGCCTACAAGCTCCGCAATCTCTATTACATCTGCCATGATACATTTATTTATTTCAAACGACGGTTGTTTGTCAATGCTCTCACCTCTTGATTTGATTATATCATTCCATCAATCAAAAATCAAATCATCAATCATTTTGTTGATTAATGACTTGATTAATAGTCATATATAAAACCATCGTTTTTGAAACATTTTGAAATTGTATCATAAATCCATCTCAAAACCTTTAATTCCGTATCAAAACTCATCTCAAAATCAATATCTCAAAAACCTACCTTTATGAAAATATCATACCCATTTTTACTTTTTCAAATGCCGGTATAAAGTAGCACGTTTTACTCCGGTAAGTTCTTCAATTTCGGACATGGTATATTCTTTTGTATCGTACAGTCTTTTTGCCTTGTCAATCAATTCACTGCTTATCGGCGGTCTGCCGCCTTTTCGCCCTCTCGCACGAGCGGCGGAAAGTCCTTCTCTTGTTCTGTCTGCAATACAGTCACGCTCAAATTGACTTATAGCACTTATTAATGTAAACAATAGCTTACCGGTTGCCGTAGTTGTGTCTATGTTTTCTTTAAGTGAAACAAGATTGACTTTCTTCTTATTGAATAACTCCATAAGTTCAATCAAATCTTTTGTCGAACGACCTAACCTTGAAAGTGATTCTATCACAACAGTATCTCCCTCCGATAATCTGTCAAGCATTTTCTCAAGCTCCGGACGATTACGTTTTGTGCCAGTCATCTTCTCACTGTATATCTGATTAACACCATACTCCGATAACATATCAATCTGTCTGTCAAGTACCTGCTCCTCAGTTGATACTCTCGCATATCCAAATTTGTAATTCTTCATAACTTCGCCTCCAATAAAAAAAAAACACCGAAAGTATTAACTTTCAGTGTTCATAGTTATCCTATATTATTTAATATATTATTTTTTTCATTTGTAATTTCTTGAAATATTTCCTTTGCATCATTTTGTTTACACAAGTCAGGATGATATTGTTTTGCAAGTTTTCGATACTCTGCATTCAATATATTTTCATCACTATGTGCTTGAGGAGAAAACCAACTACTGCCATAAGGTCTGTCCACATTTAATGTACAAGTATATCTGTTTGTATTATTACTATTGCTTTTGGTATTCCTTTTTAGAATATTTATACTCAGATTTAGTTTGCTTATTTTTCTTTACTTCTCCAAACGGATTATCATAGTACATTAAATTTAATCTTATATCATTCGGTACGACAAACAAAAAAGATTGATAAATATATAGCAATACATCATTCGTGCTGTCACTAAGTATATGGTATAACAATTCGTTGTTCTTAAAAACAGCTAATATTAAGCTAACAAATTCATCATCACTTTTTTTCCAACTCTCGAATATACAAATCTACACTGTTAATCTTATCGTTCAATTCATCTTTTATTTCAAATTCTAATTCATTATATTCTATCTGCAAATCCTTTATTTCTTCTCTTAAATTTTTAGACTGTTCAGTCAAAGTTTCAATATTGACTCTTAAATTTTGTACTGCCCCATAATCTCTTTCTTCATAAGCAATTCTAAGTTCTCTTTGTAACTTGTTGGTGTAGTCCACGATTGATTTTGCTTGATTTCTTTTATCTTCACACTCTTTCTTTAATTCGTCAACATATTTTTTCTTTTTTATCAAGGTTTCTGTTGTCAGTAAACAAATGTCTTGTCTGTAACTCACAGATAAATAAAAAGCTACCGTACTATAATCATACAATCTATCCGTATCATCACTTATCGTCCATAATTTATCTCTTAAAAATCTACAATTACATCCGTTTGATTTAAAATAATTGCATAATGTAAAGGTGTTAAGCCAATGCTGTCTGTCCAATCCCAACATTCCTCAGGCGGTGTAATACCTTCTTCAATATCCTCATACACAAGTTTCATTTGAGCATTGTAATACTTTCCTTTGAAAAAATCAAGATTACGTCTTGTTCCTATATCAAAGTCCTTTAAAATATTATCTTCATACATTTCATCATTTCTTAACCTTATATTTATGTATGCAAGAATCAAATTGTAATCCTTTGATAATGCATTTTGATTTAGAATATTATCATGTACTTTTTGTAAATACTCTAAATTCATTTCCACTTCAACATTTGATAAATCACTGATAAATGATTTTATATATGTCTGTATATTATTCTCAACCATATTCCGAATAGCAGTATCTTCTATATTAGAAACAAATGTCTTAAATTCAGCTTGATTTGACATTCTGAATTTTTCCTCTGCTCTTAAAAATATTATTTTTTCTTCAATCTTTTATTTTTTGAAGTTCATTTAAAGCTGCATCTAATTCTTCGGGCAAATCTCCACATTTTATCCCTTTGTGCAGACACTAATACAATTTCATAATATTCATTGTCATTCTGTTCTTTTGCCCAAGTATATTTTCTTATGAGAATTGACTGCATCTTTTTCATAAAATCAATAAGTTCAATTCCTGCTTTATTGACACCGAAAACAGTATCTCCCCTCATAATTCTTGCTTCCTCGGAATTTACCATTACCACTTCTGCCATATCATTTTTTTGCAATATAACATAACGACATAACTCCGAAAACGGTACCCTATTTACTTCTGCCCAATCATCATGACTCGGATGGTGATAAATAGCACAGTCCGTAATAATGTTACCACCTAACGATAATGGTGCTAAGATTATTGAACTTTTAATAAATGCAACAATTTTTCACTGCGTGGAATTTCGTAAGCCTCATATATATTATCTATATTTTTAATCTTACTTGTGTCAAAATTTATTTTTGTATAGGTGTGCGGTATTTCTTTTATTTCAGACAAAAATGATTTTTGCATATAATTTTCTCCTCTGTTACAAATAAAAAAAGTAAATGACCGTACTTTTATATACGGTCATTTGTCAGTTATATTAAAATTCAATCCATGAATGCATACCATATGGTGAATTTTTGCATCCTCCTGCCAATTTTACACTTGGACGTTCAGTTCTTTCACCACTATAAGATTTCAATCTTTTTCCACAGAACTGACATTCCCAACCATGCGACCCACCACCAAAGCTTCTAGGTCTATTAAAACTGTCAACCCATTCACGTGCACAAGCCTTTCTATATTCATCCATAATTTTTTCTTCTCTTGCTTTAGCTAACCAACCAATAAGTCCGCCGCCTGTAAAAATTTTCATGATTTTTCCTCCTCCTTATATGATCATATTTGATTATTTAGTTCTTCCAATTCTTTTATTTTTTTCCTCAATATTTTTGCTCTCTCAGGATTAGCTGCAACTCCAATTCCATTTTCAAAGCAATTTGCTAACAATTCCGTTGCACAAAGCACATTTTTCTTATCTGCTTGTGTTAAAAAATACAATGCATAAAAATAATCTTTTTCTACATATTTTCCATTCAAATAAAAATAGCCCAAAGCATATTGTGCCAGTCCATAGTTTTGCCTTGATAAATCACGAATTTCAGCCAAACCAGTTTCCACATCTCCATCATCTATTTTTTTTCATAGCATATTCTAACTGATCACGTCGCATTTCTTGAGTCTTTCTTATATTTTCCATACCTTTTAGCATACGTTGTTGAAAATACTTTGTATCCTCTTCACTTAAACCAAAATCTTCATTGATGTTATTCTCATCAAAGCTATTCTCATCTTCCTCATAATTAATCGCTGATATATACGAATTTATAAGAATGTCAGATACTATATTAGAAAATAATTCCGAAAACAATCCCATATTAACTCCTCCTTTATTAATTATTAATTTTAATCTTCTATTTATCATACTAAAACAGAATTATATTTTCATTAAAAATAATGTCTATTTTTGTTATTTCGATTATAACACATCAAATCACAAATTGCAATACTATTGCAATTATTTTTTATTGCTTTTTGTCCTCTTTAATAAGTTTAGCGTTAAAGTATATAATAATATTGAGGTGACTGACTATGCTTAATCAAAAAAAAATTTGTTGTAACTCCTAAAACAGAAAGTTCTGTTACTGTTACAGTAAGAATCGAAAAAGAATCACACGACCGACTTGAAGAGTTAGTTTTAAAAAGTGGTCGCAGCAGAAACGAACTTATTAACAAAGCTATTAAATTTGCTCTTGATAATCTTGAATTTGACGACGGAAAAGAGGAATAAAATTATCCCTCTTTTCTTTTGTCGTTGTAGTAATTGAGCAGCGTTGTTATACATATTTCGACCAAGCCGAAAAGCAGCTGTTCAATATACTTGTTGTTTGGTGTTACACTTCCAAGAAATCATCTGCGTACAACATTTCCTCCACCTCCTCCGGCGTAAAGCCGTTATTTAGCAAACAGTCGATTTCATCGCTGTCATACCCGTAATACTGTGCGACGCTCTTTATGTCGTCTACATACTCGTTGGCATTTGAATATTCAAACCCCTTTCGCCAATCGTAACCGCAACTTCCGTATTCGTCAAAGTCAAACTTAGTTTTCTGTATCTTGCCTTTACTTGATATTTTAAGTATTTCACCGTCTTGTATTTCAATATCTTCATAATCTCCACATTTCAAGTCGCGAAACAATTCTGTATCAACAAGTGCTTTCCAAAGTATCGATATTGTTGATGCATACACATATACTTGTCTTTTCTTGAAATGCAATATTGATATTGGACTGTCGCCTTTGACTATGTAAAGATTATCATTTGAATCAAGCACCGAAAACGAGAAACTACCCTCAACTTCTTCAGCCATATATTTAAGGCTCTTAAAATCAAGTTTCTTTTGCGATTCAATCAACTGCACTGCAATATAGCTGTCGGTATCAATAATTGTTGACGGCAATCTAAGTTCACGTCTTAATTTTTTGTCATTGCAAATTATGCCGTTATGTGCAAGTGCAAATTCTTCGTCGCCACACATACCTTTAAACGGGTGATTATTACCGTTAAAATTTAGTGTCCCTTGTGTAGCATGACGAGTATGCCCCATTACTGCAACTGTATTTTTAGGGACACTAAATGTCATTTCATATGCACTCTTACTTTTCTTAAATACAATAAGTTTACCGTTCTTGTTATATGCAATTCCGGTTGCGTCTGTACCTCTGACCGCACTTTCAACGGCAAGTGCTTCCGTTATTTCTGCCATGTCTTTTACCTTATTTCCATATGATAACACACCATACAATCCACACATATCTTACTCCTCCAATCCTCTTATCTTCAAGTATTCCTTTAATTCTGCTTTATCTGCTGATACTGTTTCCGCAAACTCTTTCCATGTCATTGTCTGAAATTCCTCATCCGTCAGATTTATCGCCATTTCACAAAGCAAATCCACAAACTGCAATGTAGCCATAAATGTTTTGTACCTTAACGTACCTCTGAATATTCTTAGTTCAACAGTAAAGGTGTTTGTAAGATTAACTGCCGTGTATCTACCAAGTCCAGATGTTTTTGCACCTTTTAAACTTTCTTTAGGATTATCCATACTGCAACCGTATCTTGACGCCCATCTGTCAGCTTGAGTTTCGGTACGGCGAGAAAATCTCAATATCTTATCCCAAAACTTCTCGAAGAAATACACAATTCTTGCAATAGTGTTTTCCTGCTCCTCTACACTTTCGCCGAGTGCGGCTCTGTTTATATGCACATGCAATCCGCACGTTCCGCTGTTGTGACTGTAATATCCCATTTCAAGTGCTTCGTCTAAAATCTTTTTCCAAAGTATTGTTTTGGTATGATATTCCAAAGTCGCAGGATGACTTACAATTTCAAAACCTTCATCAAGCGAGCCGTCATGCTTGCAATAAATATGCTCATTAATTCGATTGCCTATATTCAAAATTCTCTCGGCATTATCGTCATATTCACCGCCTTCATCTATTTCAAGCTCTATGCCGTAATGCGGTTGTCCCTTGCCGTAAAATATCGGATCCGGTTTGTAGTAATAATCGTGTATTATGGAATCGTTTATTTCGTCATAACAGTTTTGGCAGTACGGTTCATCATTGTGATAACATACATCATCTCGGCAAACGTCATCACCACATTCGGTACAAGTTTCGTATAGATTGTCATAGCAATCTTGGCAATACTCGCCGTTCCTCGAATCGTCACGCCATATACTTCTGCCGCAATGGCTGCACTCCGTCACTCGTTGATTAAAACAGTCGGTACATAATATCGTTCCGTCAAATCTTATTGCATTTTGAGAACTTACTTCTTCTCCGCATAAATCGCATCGTACATTTTTATTTTCTTCACTCATTTTCTTTTCCTCCGTTAATATTCATAATTAAATAGCATTGTTGAATGTGTCACATCGTCTATGACAAAAATCTTTGCACACAAAAAAGGAGTACCTGTTTCAAACAGATACTCCTTTTCATATTCCGGTTGTTCCTGTGAATGAACAATCTTCTGTTTTCCGTTTTCCTCCAATAAGTCGAATACTTGTAAATAGTCCTTTGGCTCGTCCATGGTGTCAATCATATTCCACATTATCACTTGTAACAATAGCGGTACTTTCTCCGCAATCCCGCTTGTAACAAATCTTTTCCCACTAAACATCTCAATCCTCCTTTTCAATTTATTTAGTCTGTGACTATTCACATATATACTATATATTTATAACTTCGGAAAAGCCAAAATAAAAAAACTGCGATATGTTACTTTTTTCAGTAATTATATCGCAGTTTTGATTTTTTGTATTTCATTTGTTGCCTGTGTTATAGATCTCTTTAGCAATATTGACATCTTCCACTACCTAATTATAAATAATACAAATTCAATATTATTTAGTTTATATGAATAAAAAAAAAGGGTGATATTACACCCCCTATAAATCATTCAAAAAAACTAAGGGAAGACCATAGTCCTCCCTTTACAAAAAAATAGTACAACTATTTCTTTTGTTATCGCTAACCATTATAACATAGATTTTAAATATTGTCAATAATTTTCTTAAAAAAGCTATAAGAACTTTTTATGATTTGTTGATTTTCAAAATATTGTTTATTTTTCACCATACGTCCATTAACAAAACTATTCAATTCTCTAAATCTATGTTTTTTTATTGTTTCCGGAGTCAGTTCTTTATATACATATATGAGACATACTATTTCATAAATTACTCTACTCTTTAATCGTAGTCTTCTTACACTCGGACTAATACCATATATTCCTGATATAAAATTCGATATTTGCTTGTTAGGCATACAATCACTTTTTCTTAATTGTGATAATATACAATTATTATGTGCACAAGCGTTTCTTAAACTTTTTATACTTGGTATTAATTTTTCATATTTGTTCTCAATATTATGTTCTTTATGGTAATACTCATAAAACTTCAAAAAATCACCAAATGTAATACATTCTAAGAAATCCCACAATCTACATTTACTATAATTTGATATTGTTTCATTGTCATCATCAAATTCAAAACAATAATTAATCAAATCTCCACAGTAAGTAGCGTTTCTTTTTATAATATATGTTCTTTTTTATATATTGATACTTTGAATCTGAAAAAAAACTTATCTATACTCTCATATCCATCATCATTTACCGATTCTGCTTTTGCTAACAAATCAATTTTCAAATAATGTTCTATATCTAAACACATTTTTATTATTAAAAATCTTAAATGCATATCAATAGTTGATAATTCTCTTAAATATTGAAAATCCAAATCTCTGTATTTCCCTTTATTTTCTCCTGATGGATAGTGATCATACATTTTTCTATACGCAGATACCCGAAAATAATTATTATTTTTCTTTAAAAATTCTTTTGCCTCACTCTCTGAACAATAATTAAAAGTAATTCCCTTCTTTTTCATTTTTTAATTAAATCTTCTACAGATAAAAGTGGCTTTTCGATAATTAATCACCTTACTTCCAATTATTTTTCATGATTATACCATATATCACAATTTATTTCAACATAAAAAACAAAAAATAAAGTTTGATATAATGTTATTTCTAAAAATTATTCATTCTATAGGCTGCCACTATGTTCCAAATAAATAACGTTCAAATTCTCGATTTGTGTTTAAAAAGAATTATTTACACTATATTTAAATATATTACAATTCATAAATTAAATAAACAAGAAGCTTTACATGACAAAACTTCTTGTTTATTTAAAATCAATTTATCATATTACATTATAAATTTCTTGACAATTATCTTCACCAAACCATGATTTTGCTGTTTTCAACATTGCATCAGTAGGTTTGTCACAATACACAACCAAATTATCCATTGCTCTAGTACAGCATACGTAAAATAATTTTTGAGTTCTCAATAATACGTCTTGCTTACAGTTTTTATTTTGTGGATCTAATAAATATTTGAAATTATAACTATTCCATTTTCCATTATCTAATATTATTAAAACATTTTTAAACTCTTCTCCTTTAATTTTATGTTGGGTAGATAATGGAGAAAAACCTTCCAAATAATTATATAAACTTATAAATTCAATATATTTCACTTCAGATACACGGCTATATAAATATTGATTACTTTTTATAAAGTCATTTATTGTATCATCTAATATACACAGATCGCTTTTGTCAGCATATGATATTACATCACCAATCGTTTTATTTTCCATACTTGACAGCTCAGAAATCTTATCGTGTATTTTTTCCTTATCTTTAATTGATGTAATTCTGAAAGATGTTCTTCTCAAAAAATCATTATATTTTTTTTCTTTATACATTTTAACTAATGATTGTATTTTAAACAAATGACGAATTAATTTATCCCTTTTTGATTGCGTTGAAGAAGTTTCATCTATTGCTTTCTTATCGGAAATGAGATTATCTTTATCAAAATATATTTTTTTACATCAATAAATTTCATATTTTTAACCAAGTCATACAATTTTTTATTCTCTGGTTCTTTAATGAAAACTTCAAATTTTGATTTCCCACGATTCTCAACCACCTTCACTTTATCAGAAAAAGTCCATTCAACTTCATTGACAACATCACCAAAGCTTTTATCTTCGTCAATAGAAATATTATTTTCTTTTTATATGTTTACAAAATTCATTTTTAGTTTTATAAGAGGATCTTTATCATAGATTTCCATTAATGACGGAAATCCAGCCGTATCCGCTATCAAATTATGTGTTAATCGGAGTTCTTTGGTTTCTTTTGAATCATTAAAATCCCATCCGACAAAACAACTGGCTTTTTTAAATTATCATATGATATATTATCACCATATAAAAATTTAATGCTGCCTTGCTTTACAATTCCATTTTCCATATTAGGTGCATTAAAATCTTCTGAAGGTTCTTGCTTAAGATTATCTGTTCGAATTTTATTTGCCAAATCAATTACTGTTTGCGGATTTCTTCGATTTTGTTTTTTACTATTTCAGTAACTTTTTTTAATTTAATATATTCATTTAAATCGCCTATTCCATTATTATATATGGCCTGCATCGAATCTCCAAAAAAAACCAATTATACATTTATTTACATTGTCACCTCTCGGCAAAAAATCAAGTAAAATTTTTACAACTTCTGAAAATGTGTCTTGATATTCATCTACAAATATAAAATCATATTTATTATTCAATATGCTACACAATTTCGGATATTTTTCAAACATTTGATTTGCTAATATAATAATTTCATCATGAGATATTTCGCCATAATCTATACGAAGATGTTCTGTGTATTTTATTCCATCTTGAAAATTATTATCATATGGAGTTTCAACTTTTATATTTTTAAAAAATTTGCTTATTTATTCCTTCAACAAGAGTTTCTTTCAATTCTTTCTGATAAGAATATATATTTTCCCACAAAAAATCATGTATAGTTGCAATTTTAAGTTTTTATTAGCAACTCTGTTTTCAATTTCATGAACTGCTGCATTTGTGTATGTAATACACGCTATTTTCGATAATGGATTTTGAGAATAAATTTCATTAATAATCGAAACCAATGAATAAGTTTTTCCGCTTCCGGCACCACCATTTAGTACAAAATTTTTCTTATCATCTATAAGTTTAAATATTTCTGAAACCTCGTCTTCTGTTACTTTTGAAGCCATTCCAACCCCTCCTTTATGTAACTTGGTATTTCCCAATTAGCAAAATCTTTTCCATCCACACTTTCACTATTTAACAAAATGTCCATTGCAAATGATGTTTTTTATTAACACAATCCTTTGCCAAATCATAACTATCTACTGATTTATTGAATATTTTTTAACATTTTTCAAACCTTGAAAGTCTGAGTTACACTGCGTAATATTTTCTTTCTTAGTCTTTTTGCCACGTTCAGTAAATAAATTTCTATTCAAATGAAAAAATGCGTCTTCAAAGCTTCGTGCATTATATTCTTTCCCATCTTTATTATATTCTTTTATTTGATACACAATTAAAACATTTCCGTTCTCATCAGATTCCCACGATAAATTGCCATTGTCATCATATATGCCGGTTATTATCTTATCAGTAAGAGTTAGATTTGTAAGTATGTATTTTTCGCTAGCCTTTTGGTCTTCCATTTCAGTTTTATTTTTTGTATTTTGGCTATCAATTTCAAGTCTTTTTTCAAATAATATTTTATAGCCGGATTACTTGTATGTGTACCATCATTAACTCGACTCGCTTGAAGAGTTGGTTTATTATCTTTATTTGTTTGATAACATTCAGTATCAATATCAGTAATTATAAGAGTTTTAATTCCTATAAACTGAATAAATTCTGCATATATCTCTGCGTAGTTTCCAACTTCTATAATAGAAATGTTTTGAGAAGAAAGTGGAATATCATATTCATTTTCTTGGTCTAACTTTTTTATCATTGCCGGAAGAAGTATTCGTTCTGTATCTCCCTCAATTAGTACTATTTTGTCAGCAAAAAAACTTCTGCACGGTTTAATGTCAAATACTGTTTCAAGAATTTAAAATGATTATTCTTTGAACCCTTTTCTTTTGATACATTATTTCCAAATCGCTTAAATTCTTAGATATAACATTATCTCCCTCATTAGTTTTAAAAAAATACTTAATATCATCAAAATCGCATTCTGCAACTATATGCGAAGAATGAGTAGTCATAAATGTTTGCAAATTTATCTTCTTCTCACTTTTATTTATTTTTCTACCTTCTTCTAATAATTTTTTATATTTTTAATAAATATATATTGCATTTGTGGATGTGTATGTGCTTCAGGTTCTTCTATAAATAGAAGATTAATGTCTGCCGGTGACTCATCCTTCTTAGATTCCTTTCGAAAATCACATAGTTTTATCTCAATATTCATAATAATACTAAACAAATTTAAAAATCCTAAGCCATTATAATTTTCCGGCAGCGTACCATTTTGATTACCGTAAACAACCGTAGTGTTATTTCTTAACAAATTCATCTCTTTAATTCGAGAAATAACCTTTAATACAGTTTCATTTTTCTCTCATACCACCAAATTCTGATATTCTTTCAGTTAACTGTTGAAATACATTCACATATATTCCACTAAATTCCTCATCGGTTTTATCTAATGCATCTTCAAATTCCCCTGATATTCTTGTATTATTACTTTCCATATCTTTAGTTCTTTCATAATACATACCAGCTAAAGTCGACAATTCTTCATCTTCAGTATTGGAAACATTTCTTCTTGCCCCGACATAACTAAATGCAATTATTTTTGAAATATCAATATCTTTATTATCTATAAATTTATAAATATCATTATCAACCTCGCCTTTTAAGTGATTATATAGTACACTGTATCGCTTAAATTCAAAATATATTTTATGTTTTTTATCCATGAATTTTGTAAATGCCTTTTCATTAGAAAGATTTTTTCGTGAGTTCTATATGCATTAAAATCATCCCTTAATTTTTCAATATCTTTAAGAAAATAACAAAATCTAAGTACTACTGTTTTATTATCCGGATCCAAATCCAAAAAAGTTCACTTATATTAGTTAAATCATCTTCATTTCCATATTCTATGTATATATCTATTTGAATACCCTTCAATTCATCTTCTGAAAAATCATTTTTTCCATCAATCACATCATATAATCTATTCTGAAAAGCCATACTGAAATCAAAATAATTAAACTTACCTACTTCTGATTTACTACCAATGCATTTACTTAATGCGGATAATAGAGATGTTTTTCCACAATTGTTTTTGCCTATGATAAGAGAAAGTTCTTTTTTCACAATTTATACTTGTTTGTTTTAGTAATCTAAAATTATTAATGTCTATTTTAGAAATATTCATAAATTCAACCTCATTTCACATTTTATATTGACTTCATTGATTTATAATCCATAGATAATTGCATAACTATCTTGCACATTTTTGAGCAAGGGCCTTTGCCGCTGGCTTGTGCTGCTGACAGAGTGGTTGCTCTTGCATTTTTACCGGCACAGCTTGCGCTGTAATGATATTTCTTTCCAGATGGGGTTACATATACTGTTGAACCGCGTACAACGCCGCTTGATGATAAGCTGCCACTTGAGCCGCCGCTTGAACTTCCGCTTGAGCTACTATTAGTTTTCGGCGGAGTATACGGTTCGGTATACCAACCTACTTTTTATATGCATCTACCTCTGACTTCAACGTATATCTTGTTCTTCCGTCTGCCGAGAGCAAAATTCCCAATGTTTAAACACTTCATAATTTATTCTTTAAATTTATTTTCCTCATCCTTTCGCTTTGTAGATTTTCAGCTTTTATTCCAAATATACAAAATTATGTAGTGATAATTGAATTTATTATATCATTTTCGATAAAATATGTCAATATATTCCACAGAATATATCTTTATGCATACAAAAAAAACGGTTTAAACATCTCGTTTAAACCGTTCAAAATCTTATTCCACTTCATATTCAACCGTGGCAAGTTCATTCATTTCGATGTCATACAGAGTTGCCGTAACAGTTCCGCTCGGTGTAAAATCCTTTGGATTCATCACTCTATATTCGCCTGCACCGTTTGTGATTACCTTTCTGTCTCCGACATTATCTCCGCACTTAAATCTGACTATATAAGAAGCTTCTTCCGTAACGGTAATATAAACACTGCCGTCTTTATAAGTAATACCATACTCCCAATCTTTCTTCGGCAATGTAATCTTCACATTACCATATTCAGAGGTATATAGCTCATATCCTTCTTCTGTCATTGTCGACGGTTTTGTATACTTTTTTGTCCACACCGATTCGTCCGATAAATTTGGGATTGTTTTTTCTTCCGTTACGTTCGGATAACCCTCAAGCGAACGAATAATTTTTCCGCTTTCGGTCAATGTCGGGTCTTCAGATATGCTCCAAGCACCCCACCAATGAGCATAAAGCGTCACATCATCGCCTGAAATTTCTTCAAAGTTTTCAACTTTTGTTCCGCCGACTTTTCGGTGTACCAACCGCCAAACACCAAACCATCTCTTGTCAGCTCGTCAAACGAACCGTCGCCATCTGTCCAATAATTGCTGATATATTTGCTACTTGTCGTGTTTCCGCCGCTGTAATTTGAGTCAAATGTAACATTGCGTTCCTTTATATCAGTCGGAAGCGGAATAGTCTTTACCACAATCACACCCACCGGCATATCGTTTTCATAATAATCTCTTACAACCTCAATGTTATTTCCGTTTTGCCTTAGTCGACAGAAAACAACATCTTTAATATTCTTGATTGCATATGTATAATATTTATTGGTTTCAAAGCTATAAAGATACACTGTGGATTGACTCGTTACAAAGCTCGGTCTAAAGAAACAAATATATTTGCTGTCCTCAGTTATAATATAGCTTGTCGGTTTCGCTCCGTTTTCTTCTGATGAAGGTATAAGTGTTTCTGTAAAATCAGAAGTAGTTTTCACTTTGTCCATATCAATATAGTAGAATTTCTGAATATCATCATTCCATATAAATTGCATATAAAAACCGGTAAACATATCATATTTTTCATAAGTCGTATCCGTACAATGCGTAGCATAATCTACATATCCTGCTCTGTTCAATACAGTATCACTTACTAAAAAGTACCCACGACTCACTGTGCCCAGCAAATCGGGGAACAGGGTCATCTGCCGTAACATCAACATGATATTTTTTCCGCCGATTGTAACGCAGCTCCAAGCATGAAGTTGCGGATCCTCACCCAAATGTAGCGGTTTTCTTCCCAACACATACGTTGCCGTCACTCCGACTCTGCCAAGTAGGTCGTTATATGCATTAGCATAACCGTCACAAACGGCATAACCCTCTACAATCGCACCGTACGCAGTGTGTGCATTCGGTCTTGATGTCGTCACATCATACTGACAATTCATCACAAGCCAGTCGTGAAGTGCCAATGCTTTTGAAGTTCCGTCATATCCTTGCCCTTATTTTTGCCGAGAGCCTCACGAAGTGCTTTATCGACCGCCGCCTCATATATGGTTTCTTTATCTTCGTCCGAAATGACATCTGTTACCGTAACGGCATCTGAAAGCGGGTTCATTGTTTCTAATCCGTCCCAATACATAACCTTGTCGCCGTTTTTTACATTAAGCACCGTACTGCTGCTTTCCGTCACATACTCTTTCACAACCTTTGTAAGTTTTCCGTCCTCGTCATACGATGCAACAATCGCAACACCCGACGTGCCGTTTCCGACAACTGCTTTGCCATCCACTACAATAATTGCCAAGTCTGCCGCCGAAACACTCACCGACATAACAAACAAACCTATCAGCACCGCAATTACTGATATTAATTTCCCATAGTTTTTCATATTTATCCCTCCCTTAAACGCAATAATATCACGTTCTTTTATAATAATTATATCAGAACGCTATAATATTTTCTACTGCTTTAATAAAAAAATATACAGGTAAGCCTTATTTAAAATAGACTTACCTGTTTCACATTTTATCTTCTGTCGTTCTTTACACCTGTCTTATAATCATAAAAAGAATATGCCTCGTTAAGAGCAAAATTTCCTAAAGTTTTAAAGACATCATCTTTAAACTCATTTTGTTTCATTTCGCCCTTTTCATTTATATATCTGTACATTTCGCCTTGATAAAAATACAAATTGTTTTGATTTGCCGCCGAATAAACAAGTCCAAAATACAATACATCATTATTAAAATAATAAATTCGATTATACTTAAAACCGTTTACACCTGACGGAATATCTATTCTCAGAATTTGATCTTCGAGAGTATAATACTTTACACCGCCGTCAATCTCTGAAACCTGAAGTGAACCAAGACTTTTATCTGTATTTTCTCTCAATTTATTGATTATGCTTGATTTCGTTCCGACGCCTTTTATCTCAGCCGACGGCATATTATTTTCATATGTATTTGGTATTTCACCGTCATTCAGCTTTACCGCCGACCACTTTATCGCCTCCGGCGTCAAAATCGGATTGGCAGGTTTTTGTCCTTGGTTGTGTCCGCTTACCAAAAAAGTATCCCGCAAAGCCTGACGCAACCGCCAAAAATATAACCGTTACAACCACAATTACAACAATAGCGATTTTATTGTTTGGCTGATACCCCTCAGAATTAAATTGTTGAGATTGTTCATTGGTTTTTACAATTTTTTCACCGGTCATTGGATCAAAGTTATAGTCATCTTTAATAATTTTTTCGCCGGTCATTGGATCAAAATTATAGTCATCTTTAATAACTTTTTCACCGGTCATTGGATCAAAATTATAATCTTCTCTGTTCATATCATTATCCCCCTATCTGACGTATGCACTTGTCACATATCCGACCATACCGTTATAATTAACCTTATCATATCCGTTGTACGAGCCGAGATATTCAACTGCCGCTCCGACAGGAATTTCACAAATGTATTCCGCCGGCTCTGACGGTGTTTTTCTTAAATACACCGAATTTTGCACTCCTGAAATATGATAAATCGGATTTCCACCTGTGTAGACATGAGGATCTGTTGATGTCAAATATTCCGCTTTGGCATAACCGATTTGTCCCTTGTATTTTATTTTGTAGAAACCGTTTGTAACATCCTCAATATATCCTACAGGTTCACCCCAAGGGATTGTACAGATATTTTCCGAATTTTCTTCCGCATACTTTCTTAAATATATTGAGTTCTGTACATTAAAAACATACATTGTGAATTTAACCGATACATCGGACGAGCCTGTCGCATGTTGCACCGGTTCAGCAGGTTTGGCATTTTTATTGCCTGCCTGTTGAATTGCAATATTCGCGTCTTCCGTAAGATACTTTGTCATTACAAAGCCTTCTTGTCCGCCATACTTAATTTTGAAAAATCATCATTTTCCTTTTTTACAAATTCAACCTGCGTGCCAAGCGGAATTGTGGTAATCTGTTCACCGTTTTGGTCCGGAGTTTTCCTCAATGTTACACTTTCATTCGCATTTACAATGTACATAACCTTTGTCGGATTTTCTGTCGGTGCCGGTGTTGCAAGAGTTTTATCGACAACCTTGTCACACAACACATATCCGTCCACTCCGTTTACTCTTATCTTATAAAAACCGCCATGTGCAAGTGCCAAAAAAGCTTACCGTTTCATTTGCTTTTGTCTGCATAAGCACTGCCGAGCCTTTATCGGGATTTTCATAAACATTCGTACCGTCATCTAAAATTGTATATGACATACCTTCATTAATGCTGTTTAAACTTACATTTCCGTTGCTTGCATTATTGAATGTTGACGCATACTTTTGATATGCAAAACAACTCCGCCGACAGACAGCAATGCAACTGCCGCACATATAACGCAAACAGCGATTAATTTGTTCCTTGAATTCATTCCCCTCATCCTTTCGCTTAACAGATTTAAGTTTTTATTACAGATATACAAAATTATATAATAATAATTAAAAATATTATATCATTTTCGACAACAGTTGTCAATATATTCCACAAAATAAAAAACGGTTTAAATTTTTCGTTTAAACCGTTCTTCAAATTTATACCACAGGTTCCATTGTACTTTTTTCAACAGTATATACGCATTGTTTCACCGTTATATCCTTTGTATTTTTACCTGCCATTTTGCAGTCCGCCACCTCTACCACTGCATGCGGCATATTTGTTTTTCTCCAAAGCTGCGGGTCAAAAGCGTCCTCTTTATACTTCGACTCAAACACTTTTGCATTACCTTCCGAACCGAAAAGTATAACTTTTTTATCAAAAGTCGCAAGACCCTCAACTTCTGTGGGACGGCCCACTCCTGTAAATACTGCTAAAGTTACTTTAAAGAAATACTTCAAATCAACCGAATAAAAACCTCTGTTAAACGGCACAGCCTCAATATCCGTAAACACCCAAATCACTTCGGCTTTTGTGCATTTAACGTTTATTGCTCTGTCCACAATATCCTGACCGCACGAAGTCAAGTACACGCGTACATTTTCCAAGCAATCTTTATCCCTGCAACTGTCATATATCTTATCAGTATGTACACACACTGCTTCACGGAAATTTGTATCACAAGGATATTTTCTTTCTCTTCCGCAGTCATTACAGCAATTTCTGTTACAATCAGCCATTTATTATCATTCCTTTCTATGTTTTTGGGGTTTTCCCTTGGTATAGAATATGAAACTCACCGAAAAGTGTTACTTTTACCGATTATTTTAAATTAAAGTCTGAAAATTGCAAACATTTCTATTTGGATTATGATATAATATGAAAAGTTTAGAAGTATCACGAAAGGAATTAAAACATGAATAAAATCACAGTAACCACAAACAAAAAGCGTCTATGTCCGATTTTTACGGTATATTTTTGAAGACATAAACCATGCCGCCGACGGCGGACTTTACGGTGAAATGATACGCAACAGGGCGTTTGAATTTTCACCTATGGACAATCCGTCATATCAGGCGTTGACGGCTTGGAAACGTATTGAAGAGGGCGGTGCGTCGGTATCGTCATTTGTATCAAACAAATCACCGTTTTCAAAGCGAAATCCAAATTATCTTATTCTTGAAATTAATAAAACAGGCACAAGAGCCGGCATAAAAAATCTCGGCTACAACAGCGGTATTGCGGTAAAGGAAAATGAAAGCTACAATTTTTCATGCTACGCAAAAAGTGACAAGCCTTGTGAAATAACAGTTTCAATAGACAACGCATACGGTGAAGTCATTACAGAAAAGTCGCTTAACATCACGTCAAACGAATGGACGGAGTATTCATTTACATTAACATCACCTGTTGACGATTTTTCGGCAGTGCTTGCAGTCACATCAAAGCAAGAATGTAAATTCTGTCTTGATTTTGTATCGTTATTCCCCGTAAAAACCTACAAAAACCGTAAAAACGGTATGAGAAACGACATAGCCGAAATGCTTGCGGACCTAAAACCTAAATTTATGCGTTTTCCAGGCGGTTGTCTTATCCACGACGGCACACTTAATTCCGACGACAGAAACTCAATGTACCGTTGGAAAAACACAATCGGTGCTGTAACCGACAGACCGTCACGACGTAACAACTGGCGATACAATCAATCGTTGGGACTCGGATATTTTGAATACTTCCAATTCTGTGAGGACATCGGTGCAAAGCCTCTGCCTGTACTTCCTGCCGGATATAATCCGCATATGGAGCAAGCCGTTCCGCTTGACGAAATGCAGGAATGGATTGATGACGCGCTTGACCTTATCGAATTTGCCAACGGCAATGCCGACACGAAGTGGGGCAAAATAAGATGTGATATGGGACACGCCGAGCCGTTCAATCTTGAATATCTTGCAGTCGGCAACGAAGAAGTCGGTCAGGGCTTTTGGGACAGATATGACCTTTTCCACAAAGCCATAAAAGAGAAATATCCGCAAATAAAAATAATCAATTCCGCAGGGCCTTTCCCGCAGGGCGGTGAATTTGAACGCGGTTGGAACAACGCAAAAAAGAACGGCTCTGACCTTGTTGACGAGCATTACTACACATCACCCGAATGGATGCTTGCCAACTGCCACCGTTACGACAATATGCCGTCAGACGGTCCGAAAGTATTCTTAGGCGAATACGCGTCATGGGGCAACACATATTACAACGCACTTATCGAGGCGGCATATATGACAGGACTTGAAAACAACGCACACGCAATCGGTCTTGTATGCTATGCACCACTTTTATGCAATGTTGACTACATAAACTGGCAGCCCGATATGATTTGGTTTGACAATCACAGAGTATACGGCAGTGCAAATTACTATGTACAAAAAATGTTTATGAACTGCACAGGCAACAATCTGCTTGACGTAAAGCACGACGGTTTTGACAAGCCTATCACTCTTGGCAGTGACAAAATCAGCGGTAATATTGAGATTGAAGCTGACAGATGCAGTGCGGAATTTTACGATATTAAAATCACCGACATCACAACAGGCAATGTAAAAACATACGACAACCTATCATTTAACAATGGCGGTAAAGCCGTTATAGACAGCATAGACTCAAATCATTACAAAGTCGAATCTACCGCTAAACGCACAGCAGGCGACAAAGGTTTCCGCCTGTTCTTCGGCAAGTCGGACGATAAAAACTTAATTCAATGGTTTATCGGCGGTTGGCAAAATCAAGACACAGAAGTCAACGCACAAGTAAACGGACGCGGTTCGTGCCTTGACCACAACATTTTCTCCGTAATGACAGGACAGGAATACAAGCTTTGCCTTGAAGTCAACGGCAGAAATATTACTACATATATAAACGGCAAAACCGCAAACACTGCAATCGACAAACAGCCTGTTATGGAGGAATTGTACTACACCGCAAGCAGTGACGATAACAACATTTATATTAAAGCGGTCAATGTGCGTGACACTGAAATAACATCTGAAATATGCGTTGAGGGCGTAAACGGCATTAACGCAAACATAACGGAACTTTCCGGCAATTCGCTTAATGATATGAATGATTTCGACAATCCGAAAAAAGGTATCGCCGAAAACATCAGCTTTAACCGCCGTATCAAATACATTTGAATACACATTCCCGCCACAGAGCGTTACAATATTTACTGTACAGAAATAAAAAAATCATAAAGTTCCTCAAACGTCGAAACTTTAGATTTTATGCCATTTCTGTCGCACATGTCGCCAGAAATGATTTTTAATGAGGTTAGCACCTCAAACTCCCAATAACAAAGTAAACAAAACCTTAACGGTTTTGTTTACTATCTAAATCGGGCGATTACAATCGTCCGATTTTTTTTGTAATCAAATATTACAAAGCGGAATAAATATAAACAAAAAGGGGGTATCCGTATGGAAAGCTTTGAAACTGCTGCACCGATAATAGTTCTTGTCTGTTCACTTACCGCACTGTTATTTTCATTCATCAAATTTTACTCCGTAAAGCGAAAAAGCGAAGGTACGGATATGATGAAAAGCATCAGCGTCAAAATACGCAAAGGTGCAATGGCATATCTTAAACGGCAATACAAAACGGTCGGCATATTTTTTGCGATTATGTTTTTCATTTTGACCGTACTTGCGGCGAAAAGATTTCTAAGTCCGTTTGTGCCGTTTGCATTTTTGACAGGCGGATTTTTTCGGGATTATCGGGATATGTGGGAATGAATATCGCCACATATGCCAACACACGCACCGCGAACGGTGTTCGTGACGGACTTAACAAGGGTTTTAAAATCGCGTTTGCGTCAGGCTCTGTTATGGGGCTTACCGTTGTCGGTTTAGGACTTTTCGATATAAGTGTGTGGTTTATTCTTTTTTTTGAAATTCGTGTTCAAACTCAACATAAATGACGTTATGACAGCTATGCTCACATTCGGTATGGGTGCAAGTTCAATGGCACTGTTTGCACGCGTGGGTGGCGGAATATTCACAAAAGCGGCTGATGTCGGAGCGGATTTAGTCGGCAAAGTCGAAGTCGGTATACCTGAGGACGATCCGCGTAATCCTGCCTGCATTGCCGATAATGTCGGCGACAATGTCGGTGACGTTGCAGGAATGGGTGCTGATTTGTATGAATCGTATGTCGGCTCGATTATTTCGTGCGGAGCGCTTGCATCGGCGGCAGGGCTTGGCTTTAACGGTGTACTTGTGCCGATGCTTATCGCCGCAATCGGCATAATTGCGTCTATTATCGGCACATTTTTCGTTTCGACAAAGGAAGGTGCAACGCAAAAATCGCTTTTAGGCTCATTAAGACGCGGTACATACATTGCGTCAATTCTGTCGGCAGTCGGCTCGGCATTTCTTATTTTCACATTACTTCCCGACAATTCAAATGTAATTTGGGCGGTTATTTCGGGACTTATCGCAGGCGTGATGATAGGATATTTCACAGAGTATTACACGTCAGACTCTTACAATCCTACAAAAACCTCGCAAAATCTTCAAATACAGGCTCGGCGACAATCATAATAGACGGTATCGCACTGGGAATGTCGTCAACGGCGATACCTGTTATTATAATCGGAATTTCGGTAATTATAAGCTACTTTACCGCAGGAGGTATGGCAAGCTTTGAGGACGGACTTTACGGAGTTGGTTTGTCGGCAGTCGGTATGCTTTCAACACTCGGCATAACGCTTGCGACAGATGCATACGGACCTGTTGCCGACAACGCAGGAGGTATTGCGGAGATGTCAGGACTTCCCGATATAGTGCGTGAAAGAACGGACGCACTCGATTCACTCGGCAACACGACCGCCGCAACAGGCAAAGGTTTTGCAATAGGCTCGGCGGCACTGACCGCGCTTGCACTGATAGTTTCATACACCGATAAAATAACCGAAATGGGAATTGAACTTAATCTTTCCGTCACTAATCCCGCAGTGCTTATAGGCTTATTTTCAGGGGCAATGCTGCCGTTTTTGTTCAGTGCAATGACTATGAGAGCTGTCGGACGTGCGGCACAAAAAATTGTTGTTGAAGTAAGACGTCAGTTTAAAGAGATAAAAGGATTGATTGACGGAAAAGCAGAGGCTGATTATGAAACGTGCGTTGACATATGCACAAAATCTTCGCTAAAAGAGATGATTTTCCCCGCCGCACTCGGAATACTTGCACCGATAATTGTCGGATTGGTGCTTGGGTGCAACGGTGTTGTCGGTATGCTTGCAGGTGCTTTAATATCCGGTTTTGCACTTGCTGTAATGATGGCTAATTCGGGCGGTGCTTGGGATAATGCGAAAAATATATCGAGGCAGGTAATTTCGGTGGTAAAGGCAGCGAAAATCATAAAGCCGCCGTTGTAGGCGATACGGTCGGTGATCCGTTTAAAGATACTTCCGGTCCGTCCGTTAATATATTGATTAAACTTCTGTCTATGGTTTCAATCGTTTTCGCCGCACTTATCGCCACATACGGCGGTATGGGGCTGTTTTAGGCATACAAAAGGCAAGCCACATAAGTTGACTTGCCTTAAATTTCTTATTAGCCTTGTGTATTATAGCTGTAGTTTGGAGCCTCTTTAGTGATATAAATATCATGAGGATGGCTTTCCTTTAGACCTGCACCTGTAATTCTTACGAACTTACCGTTTTCCTTTAGTAGAGGAATTGTCTTAGTACCGCAGTAACCCATACCCGAACGCAGACCGCCGAGTATTTGGAATATAGTATCAGAAACAGGGCCCTTATAAGGTACACGACCTTCAACACCCTCCGGAACAAGTTTCTTTGAACCTGTCTGGAAGTATCTATCCTTACTTCCACATTCCATTGCTGCGATTGAACCCATACCTCTGTAAACCTTGAAACGTCTGCCTTGGAATATTTCAAATTCGCCAGGGCTTTCGTCACAGCCTGCAAGCAAGCTACCAAGCATAATAACGTCCGCACCTGCCGCAACAGCCTTAACAACATCGCCCGAATACTTAACACCGCCGTCGGCGATAACAGGGATATTGTACTTCTTTGCAACTTGGCTTACGTCATATACAGCAGTAATCTGCGGTACACCGATACCTGCAACGACACGGGTTGTACAGATTGAACCCGGACCGATACCGACCTTAACACAGTCTGCGCCTGCGTTAATAAGTGCCTCTGCCGCCTCACCTGTTGCGATATTTCCTGCGATTAAGTCCAAATCAGGGAATGCCTCCTTGATTTCCTTAACCTTATTTATGATATTCTTACTGTGACCGTGTGCACTGTCAAGTACAACAACGTCAACACCTGCATCATATACAGCCTTAACTCTTTCCAATGCATCGTTTGTAACACCGATTGCCGCACCGACCAAAAGTCTGCCGTTCTTATCTCTTGCAGAATTCGGATAACGGATAGCTTTTTCAATATCCTTTATTGTAATAAGTCCTTTTAAGTGATTTTTCTCATCAACTATCGGCAACTTCTCAATCTTGTGCTTTGAAAGAAGTTTCTGTGCCTCTGAAAGAGTTGTTCCGACAGGAGCAGTTATAAGATTTTCGCTTGTCATAGCGTCTTTAATTTTCTTTGCAAAATCTGTTTCAAATCTCAAGTCACGGTTTGTAATTATACCGATAAGCACGTTATTGTCATCACAAATCGGAACACCTGAAATTTTATATTTACCCATAAGCTCATCTGCGTCTTTTAGCGTATGGTTTTCAGAAAGACTGAACGGATTGGCTATAACGCCGTTCTCACTTCTCTTTACTTTATCAACTTCCGCAGCCTGCTGTTCAATCGTCATATTCTTATGAATTATTCCGATTCCGCCCTCTCGTGCGATTGCAATAGCCATTGACGACTCTGTAACAGTATCCATTGCCGAACTCATCAGCGGTATGTTAAGCGTTATGTTTTTAGTTAGTTTTGTTGTTAAGTCAACTTCGTTAGGTGTAAAATCAGATGCTTGCGGTACAAGTAATACATCATCAAATGTAAGACCTTCCTTAGAAAATTTTTTCTTCCATTCTTATAACTCCTCTCATTAGTATTAATTTTATTAATTATAACAAATTTTGCGGTTTTTTTCAAGACCTTTTTACGTCATTTTAAAGTTTATTATAATTGATTAATATAGTCTGTAAGGCATATTCGCATTGTGGCAATATCACTAATTTTGAAAACTTCGCCCTTTAATCTCGACGAACCCGCAAGTCCCTTTGATATACCACGCAATATGCTTTCTCGCCTCTTTTATTCCGCGGCTTTCGCCCTTTTCTTCAACAAGCATTTCAATATGTTCCAACGCTTGTGCAAGTCTGTCCTGAGGAGTCGGTTCAAAGTTCACTTTGCCGTTTTTCAGATATTCGTTTACCTGTCTGAATATAAACGGATTTCCCTCGCAGCCTCTGCCTATCATAACCGCGTCACAACCCGTCATATCAATCATTCTTTTCGCATCCTCGGCACATTTTATATCGCCGTTGCCGATTACCGGAATTGAAACCGATTCTTTTACTTTCTTTATTATATCCCAATCCGCCGTTCCGCTGTAAAACTCTGCCCGCGTTCTGCCGTGTATCGCAATCGCCGCCGCTCCGCCTTGTTCTATAATCTTTGCAACTTCAACTGCATTTATACTGTCATCGTCCCAACCTTTACGAATTTTTACCGTCACAGGCACAGGCGACGCGGAAGAAACTTTATGCACTATCTCGCCTATTTTTTCGGGTGTCTTAAGCAATGCGCTGCCGTCACCGTTGTTTACGATTTTAGGTGTGGGACAGCCCATATTTATATCTATTATATCAGGTTTTACCGCCATAACTTTCGGTATCACTTCCGCCATTATATCAGCGTCAGAGCCGAATATTTGTATCGCACAAGGACGTTCTTCGTCATCTATCCGCATTAAATCGGCGGTTTTTTATCGTTGTAGTACAGTCCTTTCGCACTCACCATTTCCGAATACACAAGTCCTGCACCGTATCTTCGGCATATTTTTCTGAAAGGTAAATCAGTTACTCCCGCCATCGGTGCAAGAAATACGTTGTTTTCTGTTTCAAAATTTCCTATTTTCATTGTTTCGCCTTTTATTTTTTCCCTTTGTTTTTGATTATATCCAAAACAGACAAGCCTGTGTTATGTTTTTGGCTTGCCTTTCGATTTGCCACCACTCCGTCACTTCGTGACACCTCTCCTCAAGGAGAGGCTTTTTCGTATGGCTCCCATTGAGGGGGCCGGCGGCGTAGCCGTCTGTGAGGTGGCTTTACCTTGCCTTTCGATTTGCCACCACTCCGTCACTTCGTGACACCTCTCCCAAGGAGAGGCTTTCGTATGGCTCCCATTGAGGGGAGCTGGCGGCGTAGCCGTCTGTGGAGTGGCTTTACCTTGCCTTTCGATTTGCCACCACTCCGTCACTTCGTGACATCTCTCCTCAAGGAGAGGCTTTCGTATAGCTCCCATTGAGGGGAGCCGGCGGCGTAGCCGTCTGTGGGGTGGCTTTACCTTGCCTTTCGATTTGCCACCACTCCGTCACTTCGTGACACCTTTCCTCAAGGAGAGGCTTTCGTATGGCTCCCATTGAGGGGAGCTGGCGGCGTAGCCGTCTGTGGGGTGGCTCTTTTCTCTTTTCGCTCTTATCTGCCACTCTGGCGACCGATGATCGCCCCTACGAACGTTAAATTATCTTCTTTTGAGTATTCCAATATTTTATGATTATTTGAGAAGAACTGCAAATTTGCGTCAAAATACAAATGTGAAACTTCGCCCTTATTCATTTCACCGTTTTCGATTTTATTTGCACAATCCCATGTTGTATCGACAATCATCCACCTGCCGTCAACGTAAACTTCATTCCATGCGTGATTTTGTTCGTCAGTTGCAATACTTATGTCTGTCCACGCGGTATCATTACCGACACCAAGTGCGTATCCCGACACGACATTACACGGTATATCAATACTTCTGCACAGCGACGCCATAAGCGTTGCAAAACCAAGACACACTGCCTTACGGCTCTTTACTATATCCGTTGCGTAATACGGCGGTGCCTCGTCACTTGCAAGGCTGTCAACGTCATAATACATATAAGAACATATCCAATCGTGCAACGCAAGCACTTTTTCATAGTCTGTCGTTTTATCCGCCGTAAGCTGTTCGGCGATAGAGATTATACTGTCACTGTTTGACTGTATAGACGCGGTGTATTTAAGCGCCTCTTTAATTGACTTATCCTTTTCATACATCGCCTTATTATGTTCAAACACAGGTGACTGTTCGATAACCCAACCGCCGTTGCCGTCACGCACAAGTTTTACATAATTATACACCCAGCTTTCAAACTGTCCGTAAGGCCTATCACCGGTATACACGTCAACACCGACAGATGCGCCGTCCGTTTTCGGAATTGATATTGTTTTATTGAAACTATTTTCGGAATTTGCCGTAATCGAAACCTGTTCAAGCGTTTCACCGTTTTCATCGATAAATGCCGCAATCAAATTTGATTTACTTCTTGAGCCGACAATTCCGAATATCTGTATTCTGTCATAATCCGCAATCATAGAAATATTTTCGTTCGGATAAAACGAAAGCATAGGACTGTTCTGTATATACGCATTGACCGCCACATCTGACGGATCAATAGGTAAATCCTCCTGTTTTATCATTGCCATAAGCTCGGACGGTGTAGGAATATAATCCGTCACCCTCGAAAGCCGTTCGGACAATGCCGAAACTGACTCAGTAACCTCCGGACAATTTTCTTTAAGATACGGAACATAACTTCCGAAATTCAAGAAAAAGTCTGTCTGCGAATTAATCACGGCTATTCCTATTGCTAATATCAAAAGTATGGCAAAAAATTTCTTTATCTTTTTCATATCATACCACCATACCAAAATCAAATTTTATATAAAAAATGCTGCGACCTAAGTATATTCTTAAGCCGCAGCATCTTCCTTATTGGAGGCGACACCCAGATTTGAACTGGGGAATAAAGGTTTTGCAGACCTCTGCCTTACCACTTGGCTATGGCGCCGGATACAAATAACAAAAGACGCATATTTTTGCGTCTTTTGTCTTGTAGTAAATGGAGCGGAAGACGAGATTCGAACTCGCGACGTTCACCTTGGCAAGGTGACGCTCTACCACTGAGCCACTCCCGCATTTTTCACAATTCATAGAATTGTGAAGTGGTGCCTTCGGGTGGAATCGAACCGCCGACACAGGGATTTTCAGTCCCTTGCTCTACCGACTGAGCTACAAAGGCATATGGCGACCCGGATGAGGCTCGAACTCACGACCTCCAGCGTGACAGGCTGGCGTTCTAACCAACTGAACTACCGGGCCATAACACTTTATTTTCATAAAGTGTATTTGGTGGGAGTTACAGGGCTCGAACCTGTGACATCCTGCTTGTAAAGGCAGACGCTCTCCCAGCTGAGCTAAACTCCCATTTGCGCTGACCTGTTGTGTCGGCCAACAACATTGACTATTATAGCAGACCTTTTTACTTTGTCAACACTTTTTTTTTAAAAAAATTTTTATTTTTTAAAAAAGATTTTTTTGGTTATTTTTGACTGATATTTATATTTATTTTTATGTTTTTATGGTGTATAATATTACTAATATAAAATGTATGACTTAGAGGAGGAAACACTTATGAAGAAATATATAAAAAGTTAATTTCAATTCCCTCTATATTGGCGATAAGCATTTCATTGCTTACTGCGTGTTCTGTTCCGCAGAGCGAATCGACTCCTTCTCCTTCGGAGAAATCAGCAAATGAAACCGTCTATGCTTTTGTCGGAAAAGATATACAAAATCCGTATAGCCAAAAAGTTTTTGAGGGTTTTGAAAGTGCCTGCAACGAAATAGGCATTGAAGCGATATACAAAGCGCCTACTTCCGCAACTGCCGACAAACAAATTGAAATTATAAACGAACTTATAGATAATAACGTGGACGGAATTGCCATTTCCGCCAACGATGCCGACGCACTTGAATCTTCACTTACCGAGGCTCTGAATTCAGGCATTGAAGTAATATCGGTTGATGCACCCGTAAATTCAATTTCACGAAAAACGCATATTCAACAAGCCGATCCGGAAGTACTCGGACGAAATTTTATAAAGAGTGCGTATGACGTTTCAAACGGTGAAGGCGGTTTTGCGATTTTAACTTCCACAGGCAGTGCACCGAATCAAAATCAATGGATACGCTATCTAAAGCTCGAAATAGAAGAAAATCCCGAAAAATACAGCAATATGCCTCTTATCGAAATAGCTTACGGCGATGATGATGCAACCAAATCTTACACGGAAACACAATATCTTTTGCAAAATGACGCTATTAAAACTATTATCGTTCCTACGACAATAGGCTTGAGTTCCGCCGCCAAAGCACTTAAAGAATCCGGCAAGGATGTAAATCTTATAGGACTTGGTTTTCCGAGTGAATTATCCGAATACATAAAAGACGGAACGTGCGACAGATTGTACATATGGAATACGACCGATCTCGGCTACCTTACCGCCTACACGCTTAAAGCCCTTGACGAAAATGAAATAACAGGCAGCATAGGTGAAACATTTACCGCCGGTTCACTCGGCGAAAAGACAATCACCGCTGACAAGGACAATGCAAGCGAAATAATACTCGGCGACCCGATTATGTTTGACCGCACAAACATCGACTCATTATCGGATATATATTAGTGTAAAATCCCCAAAAAAAACACATTTATATGTGTTTTTTTATTTGAAATTATTGCACTGTTCTGCCTATTATGATAATATAATTATACTTATAATTAATTATTCATATTTTCTTTTTGGGGAGGCACAGAATATATGTATAAAAAAACAATATCAAAAAGATTGAGACTTCCAATTGCCCTGCTTGTCACTATTGCTATTGTTATAATCAGCTATGCCAGTTATATTACCTATGCGGCAAATCAACGAACGATTTCTACTCTTTCTGAAATTTCACACCAAAATCAGACTATTTTCAGTCTTGAACTCGGAAGAGATGCAAAAATCATAGAAAATGCGGCATCTTATATAGAAAAATTGGGTTATGCCTCTTTTGACGATATTCTTACATTTTTAAAGCATAGCCAAATCGATGATCAACAGCATCTTTTAGGAATTATAACACCTGACGGCAAGCTTACCGACATAAACGGAGTCGAAATCGACTTATCTCAATTTCCTAATACAAAAGAGGCTTTTAACAGCGAAGAAACTAAATTCTTTTGCGATTCATATAATGATTTTACATTTCTTGTATGCACTACACCCATAAGAATAGACGGCGAAAATAAATTCGTAATTTTCTCTACATATCTGACTTCCCGATATGCAGATTCAATTTCAACGCCTACATTTGAAAACAAAGGATATTCTTACGTCATTGACAGCGACGGAAAAAGAATTGTCGGTTCATCTCATAATGGTTCATTCGGATTGACATTCGACAATCTGTTTGATGAAATGAGTCAAGCGTCAAGCAAAAATGACAGTGCCATACAGCAAATGCAAGCCGATTTAAAAGAAGGTAAATCAGACGGAATAATAATGCTTAACGGCATTGAAAAATACATTTATTATACACCGCTTAATATAAACGACTGGTACATACTTACCGTTGTGCCAAAAAACGTTGTGACAAAGTACACAACTCAAATTCTTATATGCTGTTACCTGTTCATCGTATTTTGCTCAATCGTATTTTTCTACCTATTGCATACGGCAATCAAAGCAAAAACCACCAGTCAAAAGCAGCTTGAGGAAATGGCTTACGTTGACAGTCTTACAGGCGGTATGTCATATACAAAATTTGTTTTTGAGGCTGAGAAACACTGAAAGACAATCCAGATGAAAATTATGCTTTAATTAACCTTGATATAAACAATTTTCAATATATCAATGACTTTTTCGGTGATGACGAAGGCGACAGAGCTTTAAAATTTTTGTGGTCTGCCATTTATAAGCGACTTGAGCCAAAAGAATTGTGTTCAAGAATTTTTGACGACCACTTTGTCGCATTAATCACATACGACAATACTAAGTCGTTAGATAACGCTTGCGCAGATTTCTTTAACTCGCTTAAATTATACAGTCCGGCAGGCGGTGTATATAATATGACGGTATCTGTCGGAATTTATCTTGTGGATGACAGAGATATGAAGATAAATTCAATGCTTAATCGTGCAAGAATAACACAAAAGCATTTGAAAGGACAGTCCTCACAATCGCAATATGCAATATATTCTTCAAAGCAACGTAATGATATTATGATGCAGAAAACGATTGAAAACGGCTTTGAGGATGCTATTAAAAACAAAGAATTTAAGGTTTATTTCCAACCTAAATTCAATATTAACGCAAACAAATTTGACGGTGCAGAAGCTCTTGTACGTTGGCAAAAACCTAACGGAACAATAATTTCACCGGGTATGTTTATACCGCTGTTTGAAAAGAACGGCGATATTATTAAGCTTGACAAATATGTGCTTGAAGAAACTTGTGCCAAAATCAGAAAATGGCTTGATTTGGGCTATGACGTTTCGCCAATATCGGTAAACGTATCACTCCTGCAGTTATTGGACGAAAACTTTGTTGAGGATCATATCAAGACGGTTGAAAAGTACGGAATACCGCTAAATCTGATTGAAGTTGAATTTACCGAAAGTATTCTTGCAGAAAACGAAAGCTTGCTTATTTCGCTTACAAAGCAATGTAAAAAGCACGGAATTAAAGTTTTACTTGATGACTTCGGCAGCGGGTATTCTTCACTTAATATGCTTAATCTTCTGCCTTGTGACATCGTTAAACTTGACAAACGTTTTGTCGATAAACTGGAAACAGACGATAAGTCAAAGGCCATTGTTTTGAGCACAATATCGCTTGCACATACACTTCAAATGTCGGTTACGGCAGAGGGTGTTGAAACAAAAAATCAATACGATTTATTGAAAGAAATGCATTGCGATACAATTCAAGGTTTCTATTGTGCAAAGCCAATGCCTGAGGACGATTACGAAAACCTAATCAAAGGCTGATAAATTACAGACATTATAAAAAGGCTGTCGATTTCGACAGCCTTTGTTTTATATTTGCCCTTTCATCTTAAGCACTCGCTCTACTGCACTGTTTAGTGTCTCTTCACTGATTTCACCGCATTTAACCGCATTTAAAATCTGATTATAACCTGTTTGATAATCGGTCGTTATAAGTAAGTCGTTACCCGCATTTACCGCTTTAACGTATACATTCTCCATATCTGCGACTGCACCCATAGCAATGTCGTCTGTCATTATAACACCGTCAAAACCGCACTCATCTCTGAGCATATTGTGAATTGTCGGCGAAAGTGACGCGGGGTTTTCACTGTCAAGTGCATTTACCGTATTATGTGCCACAAGCACACTGCTTGCACCTGCCTCAATTCCGGCTTTAAACGGAAGCAAGTCGTTTTCGCGTATACTCTCGGCAGTTTTGTCGTCATAAACAGTGCCTTGATGACTGTCACCGCCTACACCGCCATATCCGGGAAAATGCTTTAATACGCTCATAATTCCTGCGTTATTCATTGCCGTTACCGTCTTTGAAACGAAATCAGCCGTAACTTCCGCATTTTGTCCAAGACTTCTGTCATACATATAATCAGACGGATTTGTCGAAACGTCCGCAACGGGTGCAAGATTCATATTAACTCCCAAGCTCAAAAGGAGTTCCGATTTTTCCGTTGCATTTTCAACTACTGCGTCCATTCCGCCCTCATTGTAAATCTCTTGCGGCGACTTGAATTTTTCGGGTGCAAGATTAGGGTTTGAACTTACTCTTACAACCGTTCCTCCCTCCTCGTCCGCACCGATTATAAGCGGTATGTCGCTTTTATCTTGATAACTCTGTATTTTTTCTTTTACTTCGTCTTTTGTAAGTCCCTCAAAGTCACGTCCGAACATCAATATTCCGCCCGGTTTTATACTCATTAAACCATCTGTTTGTTCGTCCTCAACGCAACGCACAAACAGAATTTGTCCGACTTTTTCTTCAAGGCTCATTGTATCCATGAGCGTCGGCTGTTCTGTATCGGATACTTCGTTCTTCACACCGCCGCAAGACGCAAACATTGCACACATCGCAATAATTATAATTATAGATATTGTTTTTTTCATCACTTTTCCCCTATTTCACATACAACATTCCGTTTTTATCCTCAAGTTCAAAATACGCAGGACGTTCAAGCGGATGCTTGTTCGGCGAATGTAATAATAACAATAATTTGTCATCAAACGTTTTGAAAATCATACCGTGTCCGCCGTCTTTTTTAAACAGCAGTTCGTCACGTTGTACCCAATTACCGTCTATGTCGCCGTTATCCGACACTGCAATAGCCTCTGTATATCCTTCTTCGCCCATACTTGACCATAGCAAAAGTAACGTACCGTCATCACATCTGTACGGAAACGGACCGTCCGTAACGTATATACCTTTGTTTTTCTGTGCCTCGGCAATCCAGCTCGCCTCACTCGCTTTAAACAACAAAATCGGTTCACCGACTGCTCTTTTTAAATCTGCACTCATTTCAATCGCACACATTTCACCGTGATTTACCTGTACCCATTCATGGAAGAAAATCATATACGGCTTACCGCTTTTGCTTATGTATAACGTGCCGTCAAGCGATTCCCAATCCGGCGGTGTAATTGTACCCTCACTGTGTACCGTAAATTTGCCGTCCGGCTTGTCTGCCTTTAACACCATAGTTCCGCGACATCTGTCCGCCGATTTGAATGACGCAAACATATAGAATGCGCCGTTGTACGCATAGACTTCGGGCGCCCAATAATGTCTGTCCGCCCAAAAATCTGCCGTTCGCGTAAATATCTCTTTTGGTTCAGACCAATTTTCAAGGTCGTCACTGACGTATACGTCAAGCCCTGTCGCGTTGTCCTCCCACACTTCACTTCCGCGTGAGCCGTATAGGTAATATTTGCCCTCATACGGCAATATGAATGGATCACGTATGTTTATATCTTCTCTTTTCATTGTGTTTCTCCTTTTATTTTTTTTGCCACCACTCCTTTAAAGAGTGGCTTTCGTAGGGGCGATCATCGGTCGCCTTTTTGTGTTTTTTCTTCAATGGGCGGCCAATGACCGCCACTACGGTTAGCATATGTGGGACGTCGAGGTGTTGTCCCCTACTTATGTTATATCGCATCTGCCACCTCTCCGTCACTTCGTGACACCTCTCCTCAAAGAGTGGCTTTCGTAGTGGACTACTTTCCCTGTACTGCAGTCATAATTTGATTATACGCCCAATGATTTGGTGAAACATCACCGAACGGATTTTCTGCATTTTCCGCTATCGGATTACCAAGCACTTTATTCATCATTGTAACCGCCTCCGCGCGAGTTACTGAATTATCAGGCTTAAACGTGCCGTCCTCATATCCGCTTACGATATTTTCATCATACAACGACTTTATATATCCTGTTGCATAATAATCGTTTGGCACATCTGAAAATTCTGTACATATTCCATCTCCGTCAAATGAGCCGTATTTACTCAAAATAACCGCCAATTCTCCGCGTGTTATATCTATGTCAGCCTTAAATGGGCCGCCATCGTAACCCGAAATATACCCCTTTTCAGCGGCATATCCGACATAATTCGCATACCATTCATCACCCGATACATCGGTAAAATTACTTGAATACGTCTTATTTTCGTCAAAATCAGCCGAACATCTTGCTATAATTGCCGCAACCTCAGCACGGGTTATTGTATTATCCGGTCTGAATGTGCCGTCCTCATATCCAGAAATATACGCTTTACTTCCGCCGTTTCCTGTTTTAAGTCTTATAATACTGAATGAATCGGCAGGCGCATTATATGTAAAGTTATTGCTTGCATTTGTTAATTCAATTTCTTTCGGTACGATTGCATTTTTATTATCAAGACTGTTTTCCAAATTTGTATCGCCCGACATAACAGTTGTCTTTGCGATATTTGACGTTACCGTTTCGCCCGATACATTCATTCCGATATTTACATCACTGTCCATTGTATTAACAACCTTAACGATAACGTCACCTGTTTCCTCATCATACACGCTTGACGAATACACAGGGCCGTATTCCTTAGGCTTTTTTATATGAGCATATAAATTCATCATTCAAATATGCTTTGATTTCATCATCAGTCACTTCAACCGTAACGTCATACCATTCATTATCATTTATATGCACGTTACCGACATATGACTGTTCCGCAACGTTACCGGAAGAAGAACTTACACCGTTTACAATGTGCTGTATCTTTGCGGTTGTATTGCCCCAACCGCCTATATTAACTCTGTAATAATTCAATGCATCATCTGCCGCAACTCCTATTTGGAAACCCTCGCCGCCGCTCAATTTGCGTGCTTTAAGCGACAAAGTATATTGTCTGTTATCCGGATACGGAAAATAACATATCGCACCTGTTTCATCAGAGGATTGGACAAGTGTGCCTTCTTTATTCATTGTCCATTCGCCTTTGCCAATCTTCCAACCCCGATCTTCTAAATTATAATCGTCCTCATCATATTCTTCATCTAAGTTATAATCGTCCTCATCATCATATTCTTCAGACTCACTTGGCGTCAATACACCGATAGTATCACCCGAATATAATCTTATATCTTTAAATTCATTATGTGTTCCCCAACTTCCAACTGCAACACCGCCTTTAAGTGCGTCGTCTTTTTCGATACCGTTCAGTTTAACCTCTGTCGGCAAAGAATAATCTCCTTGATTATTTGAGAACAGTGACTGAACGTAATAATTCGGTGTAAGAACGTAATCCGAATTATTAAACCAAATCATATCCGCCGCCGACCACTGTGTATTGCCATACTTCGCAAACATAGGCGCGTAGCTCGCCATACGCACAACGTCCGCATTTCTTTCAAGACCTGTCATAAACGCCGCCTCTGACAGTGCGTTATACCAAGCATTACCCTTTGACGCATATTCACCCAAAAATACCTTTGTCTTTGTGTCACGTCTGTAATTATCATATCTGTAAGCGTGCTGTCTGAACCAATCTGCTGTTTCATAATAATGCTCGTCCATACGGTCGGCAAGCTCCTCATGCTCATTCGCCCAATTCCATGCAAGGTCATTTGAACTTCCGCTTGACGCAGTACCTGACGTTGTTACAAGGTTAATATCGGGATATTTTTCGTGTATCTGCTTTGCAAATTCTTCGTATCTTTCAAAGTAAATATCGCCGTACTGCTCATTTCCGATACCTATGTACTTCATATTAAACGGCTCTTTATGTCCCATTTGAATACGCTTTTGCACCCATTCATTACTTTCATCAGTACCGTTTGCAAATTCGATAAGGTCAAGTGCATCGTCAATATACGGCTGTAATTTGTCCATAGGAACAAGGTGTTCTTCGTCCGTCGCACTTCCGCTGCGGACTTGACACGCAATACCGCAATTCAAAATCGGAACAGGCTCCATACCCAAGTCCTCGCACATTTGGAAATACTCATAAAAACCAAGTCCATAAGTCATCATATACGGCTCTGTCGCAGACGGATTCCATATGTTTATCATTTCCTTACGCTCCGACACATCACCGATTGTATCTTTCCAGTTCCAAGCCGTATCCATCGTCTGTCCCTCAACGGCACAACCTCCCGGAAAGCGCAAGAATTTAGGGTGCATTGCCTCAAGCTGTTCCATCAAATCCTTACGCAAGCCGTGCCCTTTGTATGTATCCTCCGGCATAAGCGATACCATATCTACATCAAGGTCACTGTCGCCTGTATTTGTAACAATAATTCCGCTGCCGTCACTTTCAAGTTCTTCGTCAGCAGTGAATGTAACAGAATACTTTTTCCAATCGTCTTTTGAATTACATTTTATAACGGCAGCAGCCTCATTAAAAGGTTCAACCTCAAAACTAGCCTTATGTTCATCTATTACAATTCCCAACGACACCGTCAGTTCACCCTCGCCGCGTGCATATACCGAAAAATCATATTTTTCGCCATTTTTAAATTTCATTCCGCTGAAAGATGTACCTTTATCGCAATCCCATTCGGTTCCGTCATAAAAACCGTCATTACAAATCATTTCACCTTTCGGAATGGTAATATATGTAGGATTATTTTCGTTCATCGGTTTATCTGTTTTAACCTGTATATTTTCGGCGGTATAATATTTGCCGTCCTCTCTGTTAGGCTCTTTATATATTGAATAAAGTCCCCAATTATATAAATGTCCTTCTTTTTCATCACTCTTTTCAAAAGAACGGTTTTGCACCATTTCCGCATAAAGTCCGCCGTCTGCGGCAGAGTTAATATCCTCGAAGAACAATCCCCACATATCGTCCGAAACGTCCTTACTTCTGTCCGAAGCGTCAATATTAATCGAATAAGGATCTTCCTCACTGCCCGTCACATACAGTGTATACTCTCTTTCTGTGTTGCCGTATGACTGCACAAGTGTTACTGTTTCGGCGGTTTTATTATGCTTAACCTCACCTGTTTCAACATTTACCAATCCAAGATTATCTGTTTCATTCCACACGATACCGTCCGCCTGCGGTAAAGTTATACTGTCGCCTGTCACAATCTGTTCATCGTTTATCGCATAGGAATCAAGCATAACATCGGCATTTATTTCACCGTCAGACATAACTTTTAATATTTCGTCCTGTGAAAGTGCGGTGTTATAAACTCTGAAATCGTCCACTACCGCCGACAAATATGCGTCACCGTCATAGTGCGACTTACCTATATAATTAGCAGTGTTTGTAAGTTCGGATATATCCTTTATACCCGACTTACTCTTTATAAGTCTGCCGTTTCTGTAATATGAAACGGTATCGCCTTTAATTGTTATCGCATAGTTTACCCAATCTTTTGCGGTTTCCTGCGTACAATCCATTGTATCAACGGTTGCACCGTTTTTTATCTCCACTCTTGAAGCACCGCCGCTGTACGGTGCAAAGAAAAAGTTTTGGTTTGAGTCAGTACCAAAATCGAAAACTCTGCCCCATGTTGTGAATTTATTAATCTTCACCCACGTTGTAATCGTCATATCGCTTGACAGAATATTATCCGGCAATTCGGCATAGCCGTCCGTACCGTCAAGCAAAAGACCTTTACCCTTGTTACCGTCATCAGTTACACTTGCACCGCCCGACAGTTTCAATTCATTCTTGCCGTTTTGGTCGGCAAGCTGTTTGTTTCCGTCAAACGTGTACTGTAAAACGGGTTTCGGCACAATTTCCGCCGCAATGCTCACACACGGTAATGACGTAAACGTCATTGCCAACGCAGATACCACTGCAATAAGTTGTTTTTTCATAATTTCTCCCTCTTTTTATATAAATTTTATCTGTGACTTCTGTAAATACATTCCGCAACATATTGTTCCAATGCATTCCAATCTTCAATACGTCCTTCTTTTATCGCCAAGTCAATCTCCGCAACTCGCCTTACCATCCAAACAAGCGAATCCTCCGAAAAGCCTTTTTGTGCTGTTTATATATTTTCTTGCAACGAACAACGGAACGCCTATTTCCGATGCCACCTCCGCTTGTGGCGCACCGTTCATTAATTTTACACGAAGCATTTTTTCAAATGTCGAAAGCATTAAATATATAAGCGTAAACACATTTTCTTTGACCGTTTTTAAATCAGCAAGCGTTTCCATTGCCTTTTGTGTATTGCCGAGCATAATCGCATCAGTGAGTTCAAAAACGATAACTTCCATTGACTTTGAAACAACTCTGTCAATATCGGTTTTATATATTTCTTCATCACAAAAATCAATCAGCTTTTTAATTTCATTATTAATACTCGCCAAACCACTGTCACATATGGTTATAAGGTAATACGCATTTTCTTTTGAAATCTTCTTTTTTGCGTTCAGAAATTGCTTGACAACCCACGTCACAAGGTCAGCCTCACTCAAATAAGTAAATTCAACCACTGAGCCGACCTTTGCCGCCGCCTTATACAAAGCACTTCTTTTATCAACCGCTGTTTCATCGAAAATCACGACTGTATCGTCAGATATTCTTTTAAACTTTTCGGTCCAAAATTCCTTTTTTTTTCTTCTGTCGATGCCTCATCTTTTCCGCTTTTCAACTGAAAAATACCGCTGTCCTTAATGTGTATCAGCTTTTTATCCGCCATCATCGGGAAGCTTTCCCATGCATCGTCATATTCCGAAAACGCAACGTCACGGCCTTCAATTTTTATGTGGTTAAAGTCGGGGAATCCGCCGTCCGGAACGCAGTCTTTTACCCTATCAACGTACATTTCACGCAGGTAATCCTCCTCACCGTAAAACACATACAAAGGCGCTAAAATACCCTCTTTAAGCTGTTTTTTCAGTTTTAACAAATTTCCGTTTTTCTTTTCCGCCATTCTTATCTCCTATTATATATATCAGTTTCGGCACTGCCGTTTTTATGTATTATAAATTTTATATCGCCGTCATAATCAGTACGAAAAACCTGTGCATTTTCCAGTCTTTCAAGTACATCGTCATTCGGCAAATTATATGGATTATTCTCACCGACGCTTATAACCGCATATTCGGGAGTTAATTTTTCAACCCATTCTTCACACGTTGCGGTATTCGAGCCGTGATGTGCAACCTTTAACAAGTTCGTTTTGTCTGCTTTTCCGTCATCAATCAAATTCTTTTCGGCAAATGCTGACATATCACCTGTAAATGTTGCAGAAAAACCTTTATACTCAACGTAATACACATATGAAGTATCATTTTCATCATCACTTAACCCTGTCTTATTTGACGGAGGAATAATTCTTATTGTCATTCCGTTATTATAAGTAAGAAGTGTTTCCTGTGAAATGTAATGCACTGTCGTGCCGTTTTCCCTTGCGGTATTTTCAAGTGCCACACGCCATTCACTGCCCTCCATATTATCGGGCAGAAATAAATTTCTTACCTTTATATTCTCCATTGCCGCTATAATTCCCTGCACATGGTCTTGATGATAATGACTAACAAACGCACTGTCTGCCTTTGTTATCCCCTCTGTTTCAAGATAATCAAGGTACACCTTTTCACCGGGGTTGTAATCAGAATACGAATTACCACCGCCGCCGTCTATAAGCACATTAAATCGGTACGGTGCTTGAATTACCGCACCGTCACCCTGACCGACATTGACGAATGTAATTTCCACATTATTTGTACTAATCACTTCGCCTATTACATATGAAGTCATCAATGCCGCCAAAACAAAAATCGCAATACGCATTTGACTGTTTTTCTTCTTAATATATTTCACTCCGCCGACAACGGCAAGAGTGTATATAATAAGTAATAACAAATTCGGTTTTGCAACTGTATGCGATACAAGACCGAGTTTATATGAAATTGTCGGCACAAGTTTTAGTATAAACAGCACACAGTCAACCGCCTGTTTAAACAGCGGTGCGGTGTTGAATACCGCAAGCATTACAAGCAAAATCGGTGCAAGCACCATAATCACCGTCACACAAGGCAACATTATTATTGACAAAACAATAGAATATATCGAAACAGCACCGAAAAAGTACGCTGAAACAGGCAAAAGTCCGATTGTACAAATTATGCCTATCGCAAAAAGTCTGCGAATGTATTTTATATGTATAAATTTAAGTTTACCGTGCACACAGTCGTAAAAGTAATATATCATAATTGCCGACAGCACCGACATCACAAATCCTGCGTCAAACAGCATTATCGGATTTGCCGCTCCGACCGCAAGCAACGTTATACCGACTATATCCGGATAATATTTACGTCCGAATTTACTTTCGGTAAATATAATTACCGATATCATCACAGCCAATCTGACCGAAACGGTATTGTTTGCATTTGCGAAAGCATATATAATAAGAAGAAACACCGTCAAAATATCGCGTGTCCTCTTTTTGAATATGCCCAAAACAAGCGTTATTAAGGACATTAAAAGCATTATATGAAGATACGAAGAATAAAAATATCTTTTCGTACCCGTTTTGGTAAGTATCTTATCAAAATCGTCCGAAAATTCTTTTTATCCCCTATCAGCACAGCTTTCATTATCGCATTGTAATCGCCCTTGTAATGCTTGTCAATTAATTTTGAAATTGAGTTCTTAAACGAATTGTTAATCGCATATGGTGAATAATCTTTTATCACTTCGTCCGAAAGTTTAACTTCACTGCTATATGATTTAAAGAAAAATCCCCAATTTTTTTATAATATTTCTTATAATCAAAGCCATTTCTATTCAATTTTTCAGGAAGTTCGTTGATAAATCCGCTGAAAGTTACAGTATCACCGTATTCCAGCTTATTATCGGAAGTAAGAAGGATTTTATCCCTTACCTTTTCATTATTTACTTTACGCACATCAATTACATATCGTACATTTTCATCTTCTTCACTGTCCTGCGGTATCTCGCACACGCGCCCGACGGCAGTCACATACCGCCCTTCATACTTATACAAATCATGCGCATTTTCGCTTACTTGGGCATTGCAAAGAACTGTGCCCATAACAAGCGCCGTCATCATAACAAGTATTTTTGTATTGAATTTATGTTTAAAAACCGACACAACTGTCAATACCATTATAAGGGACAAAAGAAAAATTAATGCAAACGCAATGTCTATGCGTTCGTAAATATACACCCCAATCGAAAAGAATACGGCGATTTTAATATATTCAACCATATTTCTTACTCCTTGTATACTTTAATTATATCAAATCGCAGTTTTTTCTTTACAACGGCAATGTAACTTTTGTAATCTTTGTAACGAGTTTGTAATATAAATGCACCGATTTTTACAAAGAAACATACTTTGCGCGTAATCTGCCTGTAATATTAGGCTGAAATTCTGTAATTTTTGAATTATTTGAATTTTGTACACTTTTACATTATTTCACGTGTAAAACACACTGTTTATGCGACATATTGAACATTTTACCCCTCGTTTTATGTTACAAAAGCTACTGTTTTATTACTGAATTGTTACAAAAAGAATACGATACGATTAAAAAGTGTTGACAAATGGTTTAATGTGGTGTATAATCCTGTTTGTAATGTTTTAGAAATATATTAGAAATACAAATGCAATTTAAGTAATCGTTAAGAAAACTTAAATCATTAGGAGGTTTTATTTTATGAAGAACTTTAAGCATTCACTTATTGCTGTAATAGCAGTAGCAATGATAAGTTCACTTGCAGTAGCACAAGCATCCGGCTTAAACAATTCAAAAACAGAAAGAGAACAAAGAATAAATGCGGCAGCAGCAGAGCAGAGCATAACAATCTCTCAAAAGGATATTACAGACGCAGTTAAAGGTACTGCCGAGATTTCAACAGAACCTACAGAAACTTCTGCGGAAAATACAGCAGAAGAAAGCGAAATTGCAGCAAAGAGTTTTTACCCTCTTGGCTATGTACTTATCTCAAACGGTTCACTTGACGTAAGAGAAACTCCATCAGACGAGGCTAACGTTATCGACAAAGTCGAAGTATGTACAGAAGTTGAAGTTATGGAAAACTCAGAGGGTTGGTACAAAATAGCTTATAACGGCGGTAAGACAGGTTATGTTCCAAGTGAATCAATAACTCAAGATAAAAACCTTGCAGATGAGGCTAAAAAGAGTTATACTAATTACAGAATTGCTCAAGTTACACTTTCAGGCGAATCTGTAAGAGTAAGAAGTGCAGCAAACACTGACGCAGATGTTATAGAAGAACTTTCAGACGGTACTTATGTATATGTACTAAGCGGTGAAAATGATTTTATAAAAATTTGCTACGGTGATGACTATAAAGAAGGTTACGTTATCAATACTTCCCTTCAATTCACAGGTGAATGGATAGAAAAAGACACTATCGCACAAAAGCAACAGGAAATTGCAGACGCAAAGGCAGCCGCTGAAAGAGCAGAAAGAATTGCCAAGCAAAACGCAGCCGCAGCCAACGTTGCAACATCTGCACCGTCAGCATCTTCACAATCAGAAGAAACACAGTCGGCTCCGTCATCTTCATCAAAGGGACAATCTATCGTAAACACAGCAATGCAGTATCTTGGTGTTCCGTATGTTTGGGGCGGTACTTCCCCATCAGGTTTCGACTGCAGCGGTCTTGTGCAGTATGTATGTTCAAAGAACGGTATCAGCGTAAGCCGTGTAGCGGCAGACCAAAGAAATAACGGAACTTATGTAAGTCGCGACAACCTACAACCGGGTGACCTTGTATTCTTCGGCAAGGGCGGAAACATTCACCACGTTGGTATCTATGTAGGTAACGGAAATATGATTCACGCTCCTCAAACAGGTGACGTTGTTAATATTTCTTCAATCAATACAGAATACCGTATTTCTCAATACGCATGTGCAGTAAGAGTTTACTAATTCGATTTAATTATACTGTCCTCTCAAAATGAGAGGACAGTATTTTTTTTGTGTTATTTTACAGTTAATTATTGACATAAATCTGTTCGATATGATATAATTCGATTATAAATATTGTAAATTACGGAAAAGGAGATGTTGTTATGAAGAAAAAATTATAAGCCTGCTTTCCGCACTTGCTCTTACTGCTCAAATCGTGCCTTGTGCTTTGGCTGGCAATGACGTGAAAGTGTATGTAAACGATACAGAAATGATTACGGACGCACCTATAATTATCGAAAACGACCGCACCCTTGTACCTGTTCGTGCAATCTTGGAATATCTTGACTACAATGTAGATTGGGACGGTGACGCACAAAAGGTTACAATCGCAAAAGATGAAACTACACTAACATTTACCATAGGGAATTCAGTAATGGAGTGTAGTACCATATATCAAGGCAACCCGATTCCTTTACCAAAAATTCTTGAAACTGCACCGAAGCTTATCAACGACACCACATATATTCCGCTTTCCGATGTTACAACAGCCTTTGAATTAAACATCACTTGGGACGCTGATAATAAGGAAGTACATATCGACAAATACGAAAAAGGTTATTTGACCCCGCTAATCAAATTCGGAATTATTTCAAATGACGATTTAAACAAAAGCGAATACATCACAACTCAAGAGGCACTCAACACAATACAAAAATTTTATACAATGCCGAGCGAGTCGTATTTTAATCGTTGGTATTCGTCTGATAAATTTGAAAGCCTAAACAATATTGATTATTCATCAAAAAAGCTACTTATTCATCTTCATTCCCGAAACTTGCTGACATTGGATGATATAGCAGAATTAAAGCTTGAAGATAATCTTACCAATCTGCAAGCATTGACTTATGCCATACGAATGACGGGCAGTACATACGATTGCAGCTCTCAAATCAAAGAAATAAGACTGAGCGAGCCAAGCGATATTTACAGCACCGCTTACGAAAGAAACTTTATCGATACAGAAGATACCGCAAACGCACAATCGCCTATATCAAGGGTAGATTTTTACGAACTTTTGAATAAAATATTGTTCTTTAACTATTCAAGAGGTGGCGGTGCAGGTATATATACAACAAGTTTATATAAAACATTGCAAAAACAAATTTCATAATTCATAAAAACCTAAACCCTTTTGAGTTTAGGTTTTTATTTTGCCTATTGACAAAATTCGCATACAGAGTTATAATAGTTAGCAAGCTAACTATTAGCATACTAATAATAGAGGTGCTTTATGGATAAAAGTTTTCATTATATGATAATGGTAAACCAATCATTGTTTCAAAAAAAGGTATTGGACGCTCTATCCCCTATAAACTCACAGCAGGTCAGCCGAAAGTGCTTGACTATTTAGGTAAGCATAACGGTTGCATACAAAAATCAATCGCCACAGGGTGTCAAATCGAGCCGGCAACGCTTACCGGCATACTGTCACGCATGGAAGAAAAAAGCTTATTAAACGTCAAACAAAGGACGGAAACAAGCGTTCTTTATATGTGTATTTGACCGATGAGGGCAAACGGCTACAAGAAATAGTGAATGATACTTTTGAAAAAGTCGAAAATGAGATTTTGAGCGGAATTTCAGAAAGTGAAAAGGAGCAGTTTATCAACACATTTTTTAAAATATGCAATAATATGACAAATACGGAGGAATTACAGTGACAGACAAAACAGAATTAATTAAACGATACATATTTTTACTTGTTGGACTTTTCGTCAACGGACTCGGCGTAAGTTTTATCACAAAAGCCGGACTCGGTACTTCACCGATTACAAGTATCCCCTACACTCTAAGTCTTGGTTTTACGCCGACAGTCGGAATGTTTACGTTGGTTTTTAATATTTTTCTTGTAATTCTTCAAGTAATTCTTTTAAGACGTAATTTTCAACTTCAAAACTTGTTGCAGCTGCCGATTATCGCATTGTTTTCATTCTTCATTGAATTAACAATGTCCTTGCTCGGATTTATGCAGCACGAAACATATGCTATGAAAGTTGTATCACTTATAGTAGGCTGTTTAATTCTCGGTTTCGGTGTGTTTATGGAAATGGTCGCAAACGTTGCAATGTTACCGGGTGAGGCAACCGTCAGAGCGGTTTCCGATGTGTTCAGTACCGATTTCGGTAAAACCAAAATCGCATTCGATTCGTCTATGACAATAATTGCGGCAATTTTATCATTTATAATGTTCAAACACCTTGACGGCGTCCGCGAAGGAACTATTGTTGCCGCTATTCTTGTAGGATTTATCGCAAGACTTTTCAAAAAATATATCGGCGGAATAGAAAAAATACTTATTTCTTGATTTTAGTCTTGACATTAGAAGATATTTATGGTATTATAATTGGGTAATTTGCCGATGTGGTGGAATTGGCAGACGCGCGGGACTCAAAATCCCGTGATGGCAACATCGTGTGGGTTCGACCCCACCATCGGCACCACAGACCTTGTAAGCAGTAATGTTTACAAGGTTTTTCTTTTATTCCGACAATTTACTCGCAAAACTTTTGGTTATTTATGTCGCAATATTCCGAGTATTTTTATGGAGGTTTAGACTTAGACACAAAGCAAAACATGGTTTTATACAGGATTTTATAACTAATTCAAAAAAGAGTACAGATCAGAAATCTGTACTCTTTTCGATTAATCTTTTTGCACATATGTTGACGCATACATTAATTCATAATAAGCCCAATGCGATTTTGACAAATCGCTATATGGACATATCATACCGTCAATCACAGCCTTATCAGGTATTCTGCCTGTTGCAACATTCACAATTCTCGCTGCCTCTGCACGGGTTATAGGATTTTCAGGTTTAAACGTTCCATCTTGATAACCTAAAATTATACCCAACTTAACTGCAGTATATACAAATCCTGCACTCCAGCGGTTTATTTCAACGTCTGAGAACGCCTCTCCCTTTTCCGTTGATGTCTTTGTATATCGCAATATCATTGCAACAAATTGTTCTCTTGTAACAGGTTCTTCCGGTTTAAATGTTCCGTCTTCAAATCCGGAAATATACCCTTTTTTTCACTTGCTGCTGCAATATAGTTTTTATACCATGTTCCATCAGCTACATCCTTGAATATATTAATGCTTTCTTTCTCAAGTCCACCACTCAGATTAACCATAATTGTTGCCGCCTCTGCTCTTGTCATATATCCGTCAGGATTGATTTTTCCGTCATATCCCGACATATATGGTTCATTAGTATCACTTTGAGGTTTTTGCGTAGGTTTTAAGGTTTCTGAAGGTGATTCCGTTTCTATCGGTTCTTCCGTCGGCAAAATTGTAGGTGCAACTGTTGGCGTAGGTGTAGAGTTTGAAGAATTGTTATTTCCCTTTCCATGACTACTCTTCTTTTTAAGCGTTGTATAAATCGTTACATCCCCATCAAAGGTCAAAGGATATTTGATGCTTTCACTGCCCTTATCATTTTTATAGCAAGCGTAATATGTTACTCCTATATCTCCGATAAGATTTCTGAAATCAGCTTCTTTTTTTCAACAGTGACAACATTAGTATAAAAACTCTTTAGCACCGTCATATCGTCTATTGACACAAGAGTAATCTTATTGGCAAAAGCTTTTTTACTTATCGGAATACTAATTTCAGATTGATTGAAATTATCCGTTTCCGCAAATCTTATACAAACACTACATTCTTGTCCCAATTCAAGGTTTTCAAATGAATTTTCATCTTTCCACGTTTTACCGCCGTCTATTGAATACTGATACTTAGCTCCACCGTCTATCTCAAACTGAGTCATCTCCGGAGCAGTAACAGTCAATATATTACTTTCATCAGAAATAGATATATCATCTTCCTTAAGCAAAACAGTCAATGTCGCTTTTTTTCAATATTACCTTTTGACAACACATTATCCGAAGAAAGTTCATAGTTGTCGTCAAACGGTTTATCAAGTTTAACATTCAATATATTAACTGTTTTATCTTTTCCGGCATTAAAATCTTCAAACGAAAATTCACCCGTTGCTGTCACTTTATCATTATTTTGAACGTTTGAAAATGCTATCGTACCGGTTGTCTGTAATGTCTTTCCGTCATAAACTATAGGATTTACGATACACTCTCCATACTCTAACACTCTTTTTTCAACAGTTAAATTGTCAGTTTGTACTGTAGGAACTTTATGAGTGCTTTGAGCCAAAAGTTCAATACATTTTCCGTTATGATCAGGAACTGTCAACACATCCCCGTCTTTAGCAGCGGTTATCGTTCCGTCATCATTCGGATAACCGATAGTCACACCGTATTCTCCCAATTCAGTAAATGGTACATTATCTTCAACATACCCGCTATCATATGTAATTCTCGCTTTAGCATTGCTTAAATCAACTTTTCACCATATACATATTCTGTTTTGGGTTGACTTACAATTTCAACAGTTGTAAGTTCCCTATTATTAATTCTACCGCCGGAAACGTTTTTAACACTCTCTGTTTCATCAATTTCATAATTATAACTCTTGCCATAAGAATCATCCATCGAAACATATTCAATATCTACATCACATTTCGTTGTCGGTTGTTCTGTTTTATAAACTGCTTTATACAAAACACACACTTTATCATTATTAACAAGGTTTTCAAGACTCAAAATATCATTATCTGCCTTGCCGTCTAATTTATGAATTTGACCTTGATTATCGAAAATTATATCCGATGTAAGAACAGGGATACCGTCTGTTATATCTTTTACGACAAGTTTCCTCTTCTGAATAACCAATGTACCGTTATTATATACAAAACGATAATTGTCACTTTGAGCACCTGTCATTGTAATCGTATATCTTCCGACATCTGATTTTGAGTTTATATCTGTTGAACCATCACGTTCTTTGCAGACAAATACAGGTTCTGTCAAATTATCTTTAAACTCAGCACTGTCTTGTGTTTCACCATAAGCAAAATCGCTATCGTTATATGTAAAGCTAAAATCAACCGTAGGATTATCACCATATATTGCCGTCACATCATTGATATTAACATTTATCGGCTTTTTATTAATTTTCATTTCCTGACTCTTTACAGAAAGAACATTGCTTAATTCAGTTTGCGGAATAAGTGTTAAATATGCACCGTTATGTTTTGTTACGGTTAACTTATCCCCGTCTATAGCCTCTTTTTCCACACCTTCAGAGTCTGTCAGAGTAACGTCAACACCATAACCTCCAAGTTCATCATATGCAACATCATAAACAACTAAACCGTTATCATATGTTATTCTTACGCCCTTTTCCGACAAATCCAACGTTTCGCCATATGTATACTCAAGTTTCGGCTGTTTTATAATTTCAACCATCGAAATTTGTTTATCATAAATTCGTCCGCCTAGTTGTACTCGGTACATCTCTAAGTACATAATTACTTCCCTCTCCGTATGATTCGTCTATTGTTATATCATAAATATTAACAAGAACATTATCTGCCGGAATTACACTTGTATACATAACAGTATAATCAAGTTTCACCGTATCACCATATGAAAGGTTATCAAATTCAACTTGTCCTGCGGTATTTATTGCAACACCGTCAATTTTATGTACAAGCTGAGGATCATCATATATCATTTTTGATGTCAATGCCGGAATGCCTCCGGTTATATTCTTAACATCAATCGGACGTTTATTTATGGTAAGCGTCGCCGGTACAAGTTTAAAAGTATAATTTGCCGAACTTGCCGAAGATAATTCAATATCATATGTTCCTACAGGAGTTTTTTCATTAGTATCGCATGATATTTTCGGTTCTTCCAATTCATTTCTGAAATTTTCAGAATGCTCATCATCACTATTTACAAACCCACTGTATTCATATTCTAATGTAGGATTTTTATCTCCGTAAAATCTTTCTTTATCTTTCGCCGTTACAGTTATAACGGCTTTATTCACCAAAAGTTGTGCCGTTTGAGGTTCTTCAAGTGTTGCTTTTGTATCAACTTTCAGTTTTATTGACTTACCGTTATGATATGCAGTAGTCAAGACATCATTATCTGCCGCAGGAGTTTCATCAGTACCGTCGGTATATACAAGTTTAACTTTACCATCTGTTTTTTTGGTCAACTCATTAAACTTCAAGTTTTTCTGAATTCTTCCACTATCATATTCAACCGTAACCGCACCACGATTAAGGTTCAACTTATCTCCGTAAGTATATTCAATCTGTTTGCCGTTATCATCTCTCAAAACCGGATCACTTGTTATAACAACACTTGTAATCTGTTCTTCAAGAACTGTACCACCTGACGCCTCACTTGGATATGATTTAATTTCATAACATACATTTTTCTCATGGCTATCGTCAAACTTAACGTCTTCTATCTTAACAGTTATAGTTTCTGCCACGTCTTTTGATGTATATACTGTATCATATGTTATGCCTATTTCATCGTTGTTGATAATACCGCTTACAGTCATATCTTTCTGTTCATTCGTATATACTGCCGTTGATTCAATATAAATAGGAAGAATTGAATTATTCTTATATATTATTTCTGATGTAAGCGTCGGAACACCATTATCGATAGAATCTATCGTAATCTGTTTCTTGTTTACAGTTACAGTTCCGTTTACATATACGAAATCATAGTTATCATTTCCGCCGCCGCTCGGTATAATATCATATTCTCCACAAACTGATTGTCCGCTTACATAATCACACGATACAGTCGGTTCGCTAAGTCCTTCGTTAAATCTTTCGCTCGATAACGTATCACCGTTTACAAGGTCAGCCATCGTATAATGGAATGTGTATTCACTCGGCGCATTATCACCGTATGTCAATGTCACATCATCGGCAACAACCCTCATTTGATGTTTGTTTACTTTCAAACTATCAGAAGAATAAGCCGCTTGCAAATCATCGGTTGCTTTAGTCGGATCATTTATTGTAAGTTTTATAAACGCACCGTTATACTTTGAAACAGTAAGCAATGTATTGTTTTTCACTGTTCCTATTTCTGTTTCGGTACCGTCTTCTTTCTTTACAAAAGTCAAGTCTATACCAAAATCAGCAAGTCTTTCAAACGGTACATCACTTTCAACATATCCGCTGTTATACTTAATATCAACACTGCCGCCCTTTAGAGCAAACCATTCACCGTAAGTATACTCCATTTTATCCGGACTGCTATTAACAATAATTTCAGACATAAGTCTGGTCATAATCTTACCGCTTGATGTTGTCGGTACAGTTACTAAAGTATAATTTTTACTACTGTCACAATCATTTGCAAATTCGACATCTTCTATATCTACAGTTGCATTGTCTGTCTGTTCAAGACTGTTATATACCGCTTTATAGGTAATATCAATGCTATCATTATTTACAAGATTGACTATATCCATATCCAAATTAGACGCAGTACCGTCCAATTTTATTGGTAACTGATAATTATGTTCATATGCTATTGATGAAGTTAAATCAGGAATACCATTATTAATTGAATTGATTTTCAATTCACGCTTATTAACAGTCAAACTGCCCTTATCTTCACATATAAATTCATAATTATCCGCACTTCCGCCAAATGCAGTAATTACATCTTCATAAGTACCCGCATTTGTCTTATTATCCGCATCTTTATCGTCAATCTTACATTGTACAGTCGGTGGAGTAAATAATGTTCCAAGTGCGGATATTATTGTTTCGCCGTCTGCCAAATCACTCTTTTCATAGTCGATTGTGTAAGTAGACGGCTCATCACCATATGTATATGATGCGTCATTTACAATAACGTGTAAAGGACGTTTCTTTACGGTTATCTCACCTGTAACCACTTTTTTCTGCCGTTGCGTCAGTCGGCGGAACAAAAGTAATGGTATTTCCATTGTGACTTTTAATTGTTGCAAAAGCTCCGTCCTCAACTTCTGTATCTGTACCTGTGTATACAGCTTTAACATCATACTCTGCAAGTTTATTAAACGGAACATTTTCAATAACATCACCGTTATCGTATGTTAATTTAAACTTTCCACCGCTGAAATCAAGCTTATCTCCATACTTATATTCACGGCTTGTTCCGTCATTATTTTGGGTTGGATCTGTTGTTATTTCAATAGCTGTCATAACAGACTTAACCGCAAACCCCTTTTGCGGAGTTTCTATCTTTTGAAGATAATAGTTTCTTGCGTCACCGTAGCTTGTATCCAAGACAGCATTGGTTATATCAACATCTGTTTCCCCTACTGCCGAATTATCCGTATATGTTGCATCAAAAGTTATATGCACACAATCATCCCACAAAGGACCTCTGTTTTCGGCAAATGTTAAAGCTGACGAATCAATGTCTGTTTTGACATCAATGTTCTTTACAAGATCACTTTCAAATGCTTCTTTTGATGTAAGATTAGGAATATTATTAACCGTTTGTACAATAAGAGGTCTTTGTCTTATTACAAGGTTGCCGTTTTCATACAAAATATTATAGTTTTCGGCGTCAGCACCGCTTATAGACAATGTATATGTGCCGGCTAATGTCTTTTGATTTACATTTGTTGTTCCGTCATCCTCTTTGCAGACAATTTTAGGCTTTTTATATCCCGAAATGTTTTCTACATCGTCTGCATCATCATATTGGAAATCACTTTCTGTATATGTGTATCCATATCCGCTTGCATACTGACTTATATTTTCACCATAAGTCGTATATATATCATCAGCCTTTACGTGAAGGTCATGTTTTGTAACCGTTATCTTATCGGTTGTAACTGCCTCAACATCATAAAAAGTATCCGGTGTGACAGTTATAGTCTTTCCCGTGTCTTTAACAACTAAATGTTCATTATTTTTAGGTTCAACCTCTCCGCCCGTATATGTGAGCTTAACATCATAAGATTTTAATTCTTCAAAATTAACATTGATAACTTGTTCATTATCAAACGTCAATTTTACTTTTCCGCTTTCAAGATTAAGCGGTGTTCCGTAAACATATTCTGTTGTAGGTTGTTCAACAATTTCAAGACCTGTTATACTCTGAATATAAACTCGTCCGCCGTCTGCGGTTGTTATTGAATCAGATGAAACCGTATAGTTGTAACTCTTACCGAACGTATCGTCCATTTTTAAATCATCAACCGTTACTTGAACATTTTCAGCCGCAGTGTGATTTGCATATTGTGCATTATAAAGAACTTTAACTTCATCACTGTTATACAATCCACTTACGTTCATTGTATTTTTGTCTGTTGATTTTTCAGCCGATGCAGGCACTTTATATGGTGCCGTTTTTTCACTGCCGTCACTGTTTAAATAATATTTTGAAATAAGTGAAGGTACTTCACCTGTAATCTTTTCAACCTTTAACGGTCTTTTATTAATTGTAAGCGTACCGTTTTCGCACAAAATATTATAGTTATCACTTGTACCGCCCGACAATTCTATTGTCGACTCGGTATAGCCTTTTTCTTTATCAATTTCAGTGGATGCAGTAGCTTGACAGCTAAATTCAGGTGCAACAAAGCCAGTAAACGTACTGCTTGTTTCACCGTAAACAAAATCGCTGTTGGTAAAAGTATATGTAAATGTTACACTACTGTTTTCATCACCGTAATATCTTTGTTTATTATCAGCTTTTATATGAAGATCTTTTTTATTTATCTTGAAATTATTTGTCTTATACCAAGAGCTTATACCATCCATTGTAAGCATAAGCCACTTTCCGGTATCCGACACGCTCAAATGATCTCCGGTTTTAGCTGTTGTTTTATTACTGTATTTTATTGTCAGGCCTTTTTCAACAGCCTCTTCAAATGTCACATTTTCAACAGTACCGCTACCGTATGTGATTTTGACGTTACCGGTTTTTAAATCAAGTGTTTCACCGTAAGTATATTCAAGTTTACATTCTTCTGTTACTTCAAATTCGGTTATATTATCCGCAACAATTTCACCGTCACTGCTCGTTAAAGTAGCAGATTTAACAGTATAATTTTTCCCGTCCGGATAATCGTCATCAGTTTTGACTTTTATGTTGGTTGCCGTTACCTTTTTTTTTTTACCAACAGCTTTTGTTGACTCGGTATCAGTGTATGTAACGTCATATTCAATCTTTATAATATCATTGTTAATAATTCCCGACGCAGTAAATTCATCACCGGAACAAGTTGCGGTAAATGTATAAGGGAATGTTGCATTTATACTGCAAGACGGTATCTTAACTTTACTTACCGTTATTTCTTTCGGTGTTATGCTAAGCTTGCCACTGACAAAATCAAAATAATAATTATCAGATTCACCGCTATTTTCAACAAAGTTTATCGGATAATCATCCTGACAATCCGTTGTTGTATCAGCCTCACAACTTATCTGCGGAGCAGTCTTAACAGCTGTAGCGATTGCGTCGTTATTTTTTAAACACGTTTCGTCATACTTAAATGTAAATGACGGATTTGCACTTCCGTATACTTTTGTATTATCATCTGCTGTAACGGTAAGTTTTGCTTTTTCTACTGTAATCTGATATTTTATACCGTTTATGTAAAATACAAAAACTCCTGCCTTTTTCGGTGTACCGGTTATTGTTCCGACTGATTGATTATATGTCATACCGGTAGGAATATCACCGTCAACCGTGCCTTTTTTCTCAAATCCTGTGTATGATTTATCAGTACCGTAAACTGCATTTTCCAATTCCTTAGCCGGATCTTCCGGAACAAATTCAGGCACATAATCGCCCATATATTGCAATTTGTCCATAAGATTTTCAGTGATAGAATTAGACGCACCACTTGTATCCCACATATATCCTTCATCACCGATTTGCATATTCAATGATGTAGCGCCAAGTTTAGTTGATATAACATTTCTGCCTTCCGGCGGTACTGTTTTTACTTTAAACGGCAATTTTATAAAATAACCGTCTGACAAATTAAATGTTTGACCGTCTTTCAAACACAACTCAATAACAAGTGTTTTTACAGCCCCTGTATCATTCCATGTATATGACGATGTTGAAGAATCAACCGCATAGTTTTTCTTATAATTTGTATCTCCGGTTATATCAAATACTTCAAGCTCAGGATTATTTTTCTGAAGTTGTGTTTTTAGTGCAGTAGTATTCAATGCAGTCGGATTTACATATCTCGAATCATAATCCACCGACAAAGTGATTTCTTTCAACTTATCAGTCTTTAGATTGGCTGTATTGTCAAATCTGTAACCTATCCAAAAAGCGTCATTTTTCTGAAGTTCCTGAGTTTTGTCCGCAGATGTATTCGGCTCTGTTTCTGTTCCCATAAAGTCCATATACAGTTGTGTTTTATTACTATCTGCCGATGTAGGAACATTGTATTCTTTCTGTGTTACTTTTTCATCAACTGAAAGCGACGTATATAAATCCGCCATTTTTTTGTTTAAGAAATTGGTTCTGTCTGTTTCATCAACAACTCCGTTACCGCCGCTTGTGCTTATATCAAGTGCACGATATTTATATAATGTATCGCTGATATTTGTATCCGAAATATTTTTATCATACATAAATACATCAAGCATATTTACATAATTGTCCATATTCATATCGCCTTTTTTAGGCAAGACAATCATACTTCTCTCGTCTTTTAACGGACGAGTGCCGTCATTAGGGTCATACTCATATGTAATCGTATATATGCCCGGTTTAACATTTTGAGTTTGCGAAATGTCTATTATATTCTCACTGTCTGCACCGGTCAATGTTTTCACATCGGTTTTATCGGTTGTGTTATCCCAATCTTCATATTTTAATGACGATACTGTCTGATACTGAATTGTACGTTTTATTGTCTTATCTTGTGTCAGTTCTATTGCATCGCCGTTAGAATCATACAATGTCACTCCGGGATCTGTAAATCTATCGCCCGAAAATACTACTATTGCAGTTTCGTCTTTATCATAATTTATATATTGATTTTCTTGAAGTGAAGTACCTTTTTTCACTTCAACGCCGTCTGTACCGTAAATATTCCATGCCAACGGATTATATGCGATATTTCTGTACTTATACGTCGAATCAAAAGTTGACTTAAGCGCAGTTTTTGCATCATCGGTTTGCGAAGACGCCATAATCTTTCCGTATGGTGTATTACCATATGCAAGTCGCATTTCTGTACTTAAACGCTTAACATGAAAAGTATATGTTCTACTTTTATCATTAGGCATTATAATCGTAACGGTGATTTCATTATACTCTTTATCTGTCGAGGTAAAATCAAGGTTCATATATTCTGTAGAAATATTTTTACCTGTTATAATGTCATGAGATTCAAGATCCTCACCATTATACCAATAACCTTTACCCGAAATATCCTCTGAACTGATTGAAACTTTTTCACCGTTTACCGCAACACTTGTTGTCGCACTCGGCTCATACTGTTCAAAATCCATTTTACAGACGCGGTATTTGCGTACACATACGTATAATAGTCAGTAACTTTGCTGTCAAACGTCAAATCATTTCCGTTTACGTCTGTCCAATTTATCTGTGACGGAATATCTTCATCATTTACGTTTCTTGATGAAAATGCAACTGAGCCTGTTGTTATATCAGGTGAATTATACAAACTCCACTTTCCGTACAATGTGATATTATTAAATCTGTCAAGCATTGATGATGATATATTTGTATCTTCATCAACCTTTGTTCCTCCGCCGTTATTTTCTGTATACCAACCGTCAAATGTATATCCGATAATTCTGTACGGTTTACTGCTCCAATCCGGTATAGGTCCGTCCACCACGCCACCAGTACCTTGAGAGTTATCATGCGGCTGTGGTCCGTATTCTGCATCTATATCTTCATCAGGAATGATGATAGGATGGTCCTCACTTATTTTTCCGTTACTTGCCTCGTTATATTGCAAATAATAACTGAAATCTCCATCTGCAAAAACCGGCACCACAAATCCACCTTGCAAACACATTGCAACGCTTAATAATACCGTTAATAATCTATAACATATATTTCGTTTTTTCATAAGCCCTCACCTCATTATGACAATAACGTTATTACATTTTCAAAGCAAACAAGATAAACTCTTGTATAATTTGAAAATGCAACAACAGAGGCAAGCGAAAATTCGCTGCCTCTATTATTACAAATTTCGTAAAAAGCTCTTATTAATCAAGCATTGGGAGTCGGAGAAGGCTCCGGAGTAGGTGATGCACCCGCTCCGGCATTCTCGTCTGATGTGTCTTCTACAACTTCTGTTTCTGTAATCTTATTCTTATCATATTCTTCTGACTTGATGAACTGACTTTCATCAGCTGCAACGTCTTTAAGAATTCTGTGGTTCATTGCGAATACTACATCATTATAAGCCCAATGTGCCTCTGTCATATCTGACGGAAGTACCTCGATATTTCCGACAGTCATATCTGCAAGAACTCTGTTAACTGTTGCAACAGTTTCTGCTCTTGTTATAGGTCTGTTCGGACCGAATGTACCGTCAGGATAACCTTCCATAATACCTCTGTCTGTCAAATACTTGATAGCCTTAACAGCCCATTCACTGTAACCCTCATCTACGTCAGGATAAGCTAATTCATCAGAAGACATATAGCCTGAGATGTCATAGCCCTCTGCCTTAGCCATCATAACAGCCATTTCTGCTCTTGTGATGTAATTTTGAGGTCTGAATGTACCGTCTTCATAACCTGTTACTACACTGAATTTCTCCAAGTAACCGATATAATCTTTACTCCAACCTTCGCCTACATCAGGGAATGATGTATCATATTCTTTATCCATGTAGATATTATTTGCAATCAATCTTGCGAATATTGCTGATACTTCTTCACGGCTGATTGGAAGTTCAGGACCGAATACATTATCATCATAACCTACGATATATGGATTTAACATAGTCTTTGTGATGATTGACGGTTCTTTTGTAGGTTCCGGAGTAGGATTTGCCGGCTTAGGAGTCGGTGTTGCTACTGCCTTTGTAACTGTAATTGTAACAGTATCCTTTAGAGTCTTATTAGTCTTAGACTGAGCTGTGATTATAGCTGTACCTTCGCCAATAAACTTAACAATACCGTTTTCGTCTACAGTTGCAACGCTTTCATTATCTGATGTCCAAATAACTGTTGGGTCTGCAGGTTTTGTAACGAATACTGCGATCAAGTCTACAGGGTCACTTTCTGCAGGAGCTTCAATCTTGCTTACGTCCTTACCTGCTGTACCGTCGGCGTTTTCGTACTTAATGCTTAGGGAGTTACCTCCGCCGCCGCCTCCGCCGCCGCCACCATGATTGCTGCTGGTTATTTCAATCTTAGCGCCGGTAACAGTACCTACAACGTAGTTAAGAGTCATTTGGTCAGTTGAACCGTCTACCTTTGCATCTGTAACAGTTGCATCGACAGTTCCTGTTGCTGATGTTACGAATGTAGCTTTATAGCCGATTGTAACATTATCCTTATCCTTTTCAAGAATATCAGTTGTTGTAAAGTTCTTGTTCTTTGTTACAGTCTTTTCACCTGCTGAACCCTTTGTTGATGAAGGAACAGTCAATGCAGTGATGTTGATTGTCTTAGGTGTTATCGCACCCATGATAGGAGCAATTACAACTCCGTTTTCATCTGCGACAATTTCATAATTATCTGTGTCTGTACCGTCTTCATTTTTAATTGAAACATTTGTAAAGTTAATTGCCTTTTGATATACATCACCGAACTTAGCAACATTTTCATCTACAAATGCAGGAGTTGCTGTAACTGTTACAGTATCACCCGTTACAACACCGCTTACTGTATAAGTAATTTCAGGAGTTGTTTCGTTTAGTATTACTGTATTTGTACCGTCATATACCTTTGTATATGTACCGTTTGCTGTAATCTTAATCTTTTTTCTTATCAGCAGTTGCCTTATTTGTCAAAGGGTCCTTTGTTGCTGTCGGAACAGTAATCTTAATCTGATTATCCTTATCTCTGCGGATTTCAGAATCAGAGCTTACAGCTGTCTTTGTATTTTCCCATGTAAATGCTGTACCATCTTCCGGAGCAGTATAACCGCCGGTTGTCAACCAATCACCGTTTTCATACTTATGCTTTGTTGTTGTTCCGTCACTGTAAGATACAGTGTATTCAAATCCGTTAAGACCGTCTGTACCAAGCTTATCACCATGTTGTGGTCTTGGTGTAGCAGTTACAAATTGAGGTTGATTAATAATTTCAACTGTTGCAGTCTTTTGAGTAACTGTACCCTTTGGTGAACCGATGATTGTAATATCATAGTTCGGATAGTCGTTCTCGTTTGTAACTGTATATGATACATTAACGTTTTCTGCAGCTGTAGTATTTTGTTCATACTCACCTTCAACAGTTAAATTAACTTCTTCTGTATCTTCACCAACTGTTACTTCACCACTCTGTGTATAGTTAGTCGCCTTTGTTAATGTAACTGTCTTACTTTGACCCACAATAATTGAAGGAACTGAACTGATTGTAATTGTCAAAGGTGCTTTTACAATATTACCTTTTGCGTTGTTTACATAGCTAATCACATAATTATCGGCATCTGCACCACCAAGCACATAACCTGTGGCATTAATAGTCAAATCATTTGCTACATTACCGTTAGTGTTACTACCGATTGTTGCAGAAAGTGTACCCTTAGTTAGAGTTACATCATCACTGCCAACCTTGAAATTAGCAGGTTCTGTAATCGCTAATTTACCGATTTCATCGGCTGTAAGAGAATTATTACCACTGTATGTATGCTTGATTTCATCTGCACTGTTTGCAACAGTTATTGTAATAGTCTTCTTCTTCAACGTAACTGTAGGATTTTCTGTTGATGGAATAGGCTCACTACCACTCTTTGTATAAGTAGCTTTCAATTCCGGTGTTGTATTTGTCTTGTCATATTTTACAACAGTCTTATCTGTATCCGATGCCGGATTTGCATTAATTGTTGTGTTGCCAAGACTAATACCTATTTCACTCGGCAATTCAGCCGGTGTACCTGTATCGTTCTTAATCCACTTACCGCTTGCTGTGTCATACTTATATGTATCTTGCTTTGCACCGTTATTGTATGTAACAGTTATCTTTGTACCTTTTAGGTCGAATGAATCACCATGAGTATACTCTGTTTTACCTGTTGTTTCAATCTTAACGCCTGTAACTGTACCGTTTGAAATAGTTGCACTACCGTCTGCAATAGCAAATGATACCTCATAGTTAGCTACATAATCTGCATTTTCATCTGATACCTTCGCAGTTGCATTATCATATGTAACAGTTGCTGAACCTTCTGCTGATGTCTGGCTATATGTATAAGGTATATCAACCTTAATTACATGATCGCTTAAGATTGAATAGAAACCGTCAGCACTTGAAATACCATAACCGTCAGTAGTTGATTGTACTAATTTTTTCAAAGTTCCTGTTTTAGACGCATCAACTGATGTATCCATATTCTTTGTTACAGATATAATCTGTACAGAACGCTTATTAATCTTACCTGTTGTACTATTTGTAATGCTTGCACCTGATGGTACTGTATAGTAGTGATTATTAGCATTATCCGCTAACACTACTGTACCGATTACAAGTGCCGGTGTCGGTACTGACGCTGTATCTGCTACTGTTGTTCCCGCATACTTGATGTTGTTCTTTGTAGCTGTTTCATTTAATGTAACACCGTCAGTGCCGGCTACACCGTCTAATGTAAGACTTACATTTCCAAGATTGTCAGTGCTAAGATCTCTTGTATTATCATATGGCTTTGTAATATTACCGCTTACTGTTAGAGTAAGTTGTTTCTTTGTTAAAGTAATTTTATCGGTTGAAGCTAATTGATACTCACCGTTAGTATCCTTTACTGTTGATGTAACCTTAACAGATGTTGTCTTGTTGTCGCCATCAGCTGTAAGACCCTTATTTATATCATCAAGACGAATTACATCGTCAGTTGCTGAATTACTTGTGTCACCCCATCTAATTGTTACATCGTCAGGAGTTCCCGGTAACTCTGTATCACTGCCACCTGTTACATCATGCCACTTACCGTTCTTATGTTCATACTTCTTTGTATCAGTATCATCATTATTGTATGTAACTGTGATTGTCATACCGTCAAGAGTTAAATCATCGCCATGTGACCATGTTGTCTTTGTAGGAGATGTAACTTCAATCTTTGTTACAGGTTTCTTATTTACAGTACCCGTTGGATTTTCTGCTACTATAATGTTATAGTTTTTGTAACTATCTTTATTTGTAACTGAGTATGTTACATTAACATTATCTTCAGCTGTAGTATTTTGTGCATACTCACCTACAACAGCTAAATTAACTTCTTCTGTATTTTCACCAACTGTTACTTCGCCACTCTGTGTATAGTTAGTAGTCTTTGTCAATGTAACTGTCTTACTTTGACCTACAATAATTGAAGGAACACTTGTTATTGTTACAGTAAGATCTTTTGGCTTTATCTTACCTGTTATTGTAGTTGTAACTGTTGCACTTGATGACATTGTGTAGTTGTCATTTTCATTCATTGTAGGATTTGTAAAGTTAATAGCTTTACTTGCAACTGTTGTTCCGTCACTATCAAATGCTACATCCTTAGTATCATAATTAGCAGTTGCACTGATAAGTGAATTTACTGTAGCTTTATCTGCATCAAGAACTCCTACACCCTCATATGAAATTGACTGAGTTACAGTTGTTGTTCCGTCATACGTCTTTTCCGGTGACGGTACCGGGTTCGGAATAGTTATTTGAGTGATTTCCTTCTTATTAACTGTTAGTGTCGTGTCTTTGTTACTTTCATCTCCACCCTTAACAACAAGGATTGCACCATCATTAGTATCACGTCTTAATTGTTGTGTTTGTGATGTCAATGCGTTTTCTGTACCATTCTTTTCAAGTGCAAATGATACAGGAAGTTCTGTTACCGTGGTACTGTTCTTATCTTTCCAAGTACCGTCAGCTTGGCAAGTATAAATATTATCATCACGAGAATCTTGATACTTAACCTCAATTACCATACCCTTCAATGAAAGGTTATCACCATGTGTATATTCAGTCTGTGGCGGAGTTGTTACATTAATTTCATTGATTATGTTGCTAACAACATAACCCTTAACACCGTTTTCATCCAAAGTGAATACATAGTTTCCTAACTCATTTCCTGTTTCAGTCTTTGTGAATGTAAGTGCCTTTTCAGTCTTTTTGACCTGCAGGATCTTGAGTTGAATCAGGATATGTTGCCGTAACTGTTACTGAAACACCACTTTCAGGTTGTTCGCTGTAATTAATGCTTGCTGTCTTTTTCAAGTCTTCACCCGAAACACCGGCAAGAATATCAGCAACTCCTGCAACTTTTACAGTGATTGACTTAGGATTAATTGTACCAGCTATATCAGCAATAGATGACGGCTTAATGTAGTTAGCTGCGTCATTACCGCTAAGGGCGATATTTGTGAATTCAATACCTACATTATTGATTGTTTCACCTGTTTTTGAAACATCAGCAGATTTATATTTTGCGTCAGCCGTTACCTTAACGTCATCAGTAACACTGTTAAAGTTCTGTACTTCGCCAGTACCGATTGTGTATGTTACTGTTTGACCCTCACGAAGAGCTGTTTTACTGTCATATACCTTATTTGCAGTACTTATTGACGCAGTTGCCGTTAATTGCTTTTGTAGCATTGTAACTGCACCTGTTTCAGCTTCTTTCTCACCGGCAGAAACCTTAATCTTCTGATCTTTCATATTCTTGTAATGAGCCTTGAAATTCAAAGCGTCATTGCTATTTAATGAGATACTTCCAAGTGATACATTTACGCCTGCCGGAAGATCTGTATCCCATTTGTAATTACCCTCTGTACCTGTTACTGTATATGTTGTACCTGTTGGGTGACTGCTTGTCTTAATAGTAACTGACAAACCTGTTGGATTGAATGTATCACCATGTGTATATTGCATTAGGTCAGGTGATGTAATTGCAGCATCTGTAAATTCGTCTGCTACTACTGTACCTGTCAATCCCGTAGGCCATGTAAATTCATAGTTACTACTTTCCGTACCTGTAACAGAAGTACCTGAAATTGTTACAGTCGGATTAGCATCAGTTGAATTTGCATATGTAAGTTTATAAGCGAATCTCAAATTAGCTCTGTCGCCTGATAGAATATCAGCCGCTACAACTGTATTAGCTGTAGGGTTACCGCTTGCAATAGCACTTGCATTTGAAATAGATTTTACAAGGTCTTCTGTGCCCTTATAAATTGACGGGATATATACATTTGAAATTGCAACAGTTTTTACTGTAATATCACCGACTACATCGCCTGTAACAGTAGCGTCAGTTCCAAGTGTATAGTTATCATTGCCGCTTACTGTCGGTGTTGTAAAGCTAATTGCTTTATTTTGACCAACATTCTTATTTTCATATGCAGGTGTTGCACCAAGAGTTACTGTATCTCCGCTGATTACCTGAGTTGATGTATAACCGATATTGCTCTTTGATGCGTCATTTAATTCTGTATCACCATTATACGTCTTTGTAATATCACCGCTCTTTGCTGCAGTGATTGATGTAATTGCGATTGGCTTAATTGTTACAGCCGAGCCTTCACCGCTATCATTACCATTCTTATGGTTTGCAACGATTTGGTTGCCGTTATGTCCTGTTACAGACAATGTTTGTCCTTGTGCAAAAGTTCCGCCTTTTGCAGTATCTTTCCATGATAGTGTAAATGGAATATTATCTGCACTGATATTTACACTGCCCAATGCCCATGAAACTACGTCATTGACTACTGTTGCTGTGTATACTTCTGATGTTCTGTCTGTATAGTTAATTGTAACCTTTAAGCCGGCTATACTTAATTTATCGTTATATGTAACATCGCTGTTAAACTGTGTAGGGTTAGCTACTGTAATACTGTCTATAGTTCTTTCTACTACATTTGCACTACCTGTCAATGAATCAGGTGTCAATGAGTAGTTTGCGCTTGTTCCTACGCTATTATCAAGAGCAATGTTTGTTATCTCTACATCAGTAGTTGTACCGCTTTCAGGATTTGAAGTTTTGTACTTATAGTCGAATGTTACGCCTACTGTTTCACCGCTTACAATACCTGTGTCTGTATCTGCCGCCTCAAATGTAGCATTTGTAGCACTTGTTGCGGTTTGGTCTGTAACTTTTTGTGATACGTCAGCATACTTATTAACGTTCGGAATTGTTATTCCTGTGATAACCAATGGACGACGTGTGATTGTTGCGTCAAATTCTTGATTTGTATAACCGCTAATTTCAAAATTATTTGTATCGTTTAGTTGCGGATCTGATACAGTAATCTTGTTTGCAAGTGCAACTGTTGAATCGTTATAAGTATATGTTGCACCGCTTACTGTCGGTAATGTAACAGACAATCCGTCAATAGAGTTTACAGATCCAACTGTCCACTCAATAACACCGTTTGTATAAGTTGTGTTACCGTTATATACCTTTGTAACGTCACCGTTCTTTGACGGATTTACAGTTACTTTACGTTTGTTAACTGTGCGAGAAACACTACCTTCAACGCCTTCTTTAACCTTTACAGAAACAGTTGCTGTACCTACAGCCAAGCTATCCTTATCTGTAGGAAGTGTGATTGTGAATGGCTTTTCTGATACTGCAGTATCGTTCTTCTTCCAATTCACACCATCATCTGATGTATATACTTCTGTATTAGTATTGCCATAATCAACAGTTACTGTTGTACCTGTCAAATCAAGCTTATCGCCATATTCATATGTCTTATCAGGAATTGTAACTGTAACACCTGTTGCCTCAACTTCATTTACCACACCTGTTGCAGTAGCATTATTAGTAAGACTATAGTTCTTATCGCTTGCAGTATCTAATCTTACATTAGATAAGTTTACAACAGCAGTATTGCTTACTGTCTGATTATCTGCATACGCATAATCATATATTACTGTAACCGTTTCGCCGCTTACAATACCTGTGTCTGTACTTGCCGCCTCAAATGTAGCACCGCCGTTTGCAGCACTTGTTGCAGTTTGGTCTGTGCCTGTACCTGCCTCAAATCTGTTGATTGCAGGAATATTTGTGATAGCTGTTAAAGTAATCGGACGTTTTGTAATTGTACCGTTTGGTATACCTGTTACATCAGGAGTACCAAGTTTATAGTTACCATCATTATTATTTGTCAAATGGAAACCTGTGATATTTAACGGCTCAGATGTATGTACATCTGCCTCTGCATATTCAACAGTAGTAGGCTCAACCGTTACCGGGTCACTATTTATAATACCCTCTGTAATTGCATATGTAAATGCTGGATTAGTCAAAGTTTTGTTACCTTCGTATACCTTAGTAACATCATCACCTGTAATTTTAATCTTAGTCAATGTGATTGGATTTACTGTAATCGCATCACTTGTACCTGTTACGCTTGTACCTGTGTATGATGCAGTGATACCCTTTGTACTTCTTTGAACAGTAAGAGTTTCACCTTGAGTCGGTACATCTGTTGTGCCTGACCAAGCAAGAGTAAACGGAACTGTTGTAACATCTACATCTGATTGACCTTCAACTTGCTTTGTCCATGTTGACGCGTCTTTCCATACATATGTTTCGCTACCGGCGCTTGTTCCGCCTGATGTAAAGTTAACTTGTACCGTCAAACCGGCTAAAGCTAAAGCAGTACCATATGTTTGAGCCGTAGCAAATTGAGTCGTAGCAGTTACTGTTAATGAGTTAACTGTTCTTTCGTCAACGTGACCTGACTTTGTAGGAGTGCTTTCATCTAATTTATAGTTAGCGTTAACAGTGTTTGTGCTGTTTAGAACAAGATTCTTTATTGTAATATTACTTGTATCGCCTGCTACAGATGTATCATTATATGTATACTTATAGTCAACTGTTACATTCTCACCGCTTACAACATTATCAAATGTTACAGCTGATGTTCCTACATTTTTAACCGGTACATCTGTATCATTTGAATATTGTTTTACTGTCGGAACAGTAATAGCAGTTACAGTTATGTGACGAGGTGTTATTGATCCAGTAACATTTTTTGAAAAATTCTCAATTTTATAATTTGAATTGTTTAATTCCAAACTCGACACAGTAATCCATACAATATTGTTTTCTGTAACTAATCTATCATTATATTTTGCAGGATTATTGGTAACTTTTACATTATCTTCATTAAATTGATCATCATAACCATCAGACGCATTTGTTACTGTATAAGTTATTGTGTCATCATCATCTAAATCTATGCCACCGTCATATACCTTTGTAATATTACCGCTTGCTGTGACATTAACCTTTAATTTATTAACAGTAATACCACCTGTTGTCGCCGAGTCAACACCGGTTGCTGACGCAGTAATTGTATATGTACCTGCTGAATTAAACTTATGAGTTGCTGAAAGTGTTTCCTCTGTTCCTGTCCACTTTAATGTAATATCATCAGGAACAGCATTCCAATCATAATCCACCGAATCAGTTTCGCCGTCATATGTTACAGTTACTTTAATACCTGTAGGATCAAATGTGTCACTGTAATTATATTCGTTCTTAGTTGGATCACTTATAGCGATAGATTTTATAGTTCTGTTGTTAACTGTACCGTTTTGATTTTCCAAATAAGTCGGTTCAACAGTGTAGTTTGTATTTGTTGTAGCAATGTTTCTCACTGTTACATCACTAACCCGACCTACACTGCTTATGTTTGCATATGAATACTCATATGTAATTGCAACTGTTTCACCATCTACAACTTCATATGGTGTATTAAGATCATACTCTGTATTAGTCGGAATAGTTGCTGTAGCGTTACCTGTCTTTGTATCAGCTTTATTCTTTGTTGCAGCCGGTACATTGTTAATAATTGCAATCTTTACAGTACGCTTGTTAATTTTACCGCTACCGTTAGAGATAGCTTTAATTGTGTAGTTATCTTTATTCGCACCGGCAAGTGTTGCAGTAAATACTACATTTTTGTCGTTATCACTTGCATTTTTGTCTGTAAGACCAGCCGCAACACCATCTTGATATACTGCTGTTACACTTGCAGTTACAACATCATCACCTACAAGTTCTCCGTCAGGGATTGTTGCTGTAAGTGCCGGTGCCTTTACAGTACCGTCGTAATCCTTGTTAATACCTGTTGTTTGTGACGGGGTAACAGTAATAGCCTTTTGACCAACTGTAATAGAATTACTTGCTTTTGTAGCAGTTCCTAAACTTACTGTAATTTGAGCACCGTTGTTAACTGCAGTTGAGTCAGTTGTATCGTGACGTGTTATCTTTGCCTCTGCCGCAGTCTTGAACGCATCCCAATCAGTGAAGCTTATATCGCCCAAACTGAACTGTGTACCTGTTGGAAGTGTATTATCCCAACTTGTGCCGTCATATGTGTATGTTGTATTTGTTCCGTCTTCACTTACTGTAAATGCTAAACCATCCAATTTGAATGTATCACCATGTGCAAATGTACCTGTCGGTGCAGTTACGCTTGTAATACTTCTTGCGGCAAGAACTGTGATTTTTTCGAAATCGTCATACCTTCGCCGAAGTCGAAAGTATATGTATGGTCGCCGTTTGTTGCACTGTCCAAATCTGTACTTGAAACAGTGTATGTTGCTTTATCAGTTGAAAAAGTACCGCTTGGAGTATCGTTTACATTTACATCTGAATAATCGCCTAAAGTAATAGTAAATGCTTTATTACCGTCATTTGCACCCTTGCGGTATGTCATATCAGCGCTAACAGTCGGAGCTATTTTTTCTGCGAATGTTACCTCAACAGTTGTATCTGCTGAAGGACTTGCTACTGAATGTGTACGTGTTTTTTGTACACCGTCAATAGTTTCGCCTGTTACTGCAGTAACTTTGTTTTGGTCATCAGCAGTTGCTGTTACAGTGTAGCTTTCATCAGAATAAACTGTGTATGTACCGTCAGTTTCTGCAGTAAGTGTACTTCCGCCATCTTTTGCTACAGTAACAGTACCGTTACCTGTTTTGTTGATTGTCAATTTATGTCCGGCATCAACTGTCAATGCAACAGTTGCTGTTATATCTTCACCGCCTGTCGGTGTGAAAGTATAAGTTTGGCCGTTGTCTGTACCTGTGATACCGTTTACTGTCCATGTATAACCTGTTGTATGAGCAACAGTCGGTGCTGACAAAGTATATGCAGTATTCTTTGTCAAAGCAACCTTTGTACCTGATGTGTGAATAACACCTGTGATTGCACCTTGTGTTGGGTCAGTAATTGTGATGTAAGGTGTTGTATCAATAGCAGATAGAGTTGCTGTTGTTGCATTTTGTTGACCTGTTACAGTAATTTCAACGTTTTTGTTTGCCGCAGTTGATGTCAAACCTGTAAGCTTAGTTGCAAGGCTTGCACCTTTTACTGTAATTATATTTCCTGATATTGTGTAATCATCAGAACTGCTTAATGTTTGTCCATCGATTGTGATACCTGTGATGTCGCCGATAACATGTGTACCTAAAGTAAGTGTGATGTTAACGTCATTCTTATCATATAAATCGAATGAACCAGAGATTGATGCTGATATAGGTGTACTTATTGTTGCGTCAAAAGAAACAGTCTTTACACCACTACCGTCAACGTCAATATCATCTGATGCTATTGTATCAGTTTTATCTGCACCAGGATTTATAGCAGTTTTATCCTTTACAGTAAGAGCAACACCGTTAGTATTATCAAGTGCATAACCCGTCTTAGGTTTTACTGTAATTATAGCATCATATGCTTTATCATATTCAAAATTACCTGTTACTTCTGTACCGTTATGTTCCCATGTAACTTCTGCAGTATAATTAGCACCGTCAGGTACTGTTGCAACAGTATCCGGTGTTTCACCCGGTTTAGGGTATGTTACAGATACTTGTGCTGTTTTAATTTTTGCATTTGCAACAGTAATTGTATCTATTGCTTGATACTTTGGATTACCGTCATTTGTATCTGTTCCGCTGTACTTAACGTAAACTGTTTGATTATTGTTATCTAAAGTTAATTTAGTAGGTAAATCAGTGGCAGTGGCAGAATCTGCTCCAATAACCAAAGATAGATTGTTCTCTGGAAATTTGTTATATGGTACGACCTCCTCCGTACCGTCACTATACCTTAAAGTAACTTCTAAACCATCAGGTGTATAACTGTCATTCGGTGCGAATGAAGATGTAAGTCCTGTTTTGTTTGATGAAATACCTGTAAGCTTAATAGCGTCAAATGTATATTCAGCCTTTAATGTTCCATCACCGTTAAGTGTTACAGTAGCAGTTTTACCATTGATTGTTGCAGTTGTTGAATCTGTAAACTTGTAACCACTGTCAGCACTTAGTGTAACACTTGCTTTGTATGCTTGATTTTTAGCAAATGTGCTGTCAGCCGGATCCCATGTAACAGCCGGATTAGCTACCACGCCGGTTGTAGTTGTTGTAGCAGTCGTAGCCGGTGTTGCACCAATCGTCGGTGCTGTTACAGTTAATGCTACTGAAGGTATTGCTGTATCTTCAGACGGTGTGTCGCCACCTGATGGAATTTTAATTTCTCCTGTACCGTCAATTTTTACTTCCGCCTCTGCTTCAAACATATATTCCGTACCTGGATTATCCATTGAAACATATATTTTTACTTTATAAGTATCAAATGGGAAATTATCATTTGTATATTGTTCCGTTAAATCTTGATCTTTATAAATATCAAATAAATTTTCACCATCCACTTTGGTTGATCCAATGTATTGCCAGCAGCTTCCAAAACGCTATTTACGCTGTCCTTTGTAAATATATCTGCACCACCATTGGCTGCATTTGTTACATCAACCGATCCTGTTGAAGCATCATAAATTACATGTTCTTCCGCAGAATTAGGAACTGCATTAGCTTTAACTCTCATAGCAGGCAAAAAGCTACCTTCAAATGATGGAACTACATTACCTACATAAGTTGATGAAGCAGTAAACGAATTTGAATCATTTTGCAACGTTGCGCCATCGCCTGCATCATACCAAATATCAACATCCGAAACTATTGTCACTCCAACAGTTGCAGGACCTCCCTGGTGTGCATTAGACTTTTGATCAGGATTTGGTTTTTCTGATATTTTATCAATAACACCATTAGTATAATGTACAGTTAGTTCACTTATACATGCATTTTTTGAAATCGATCCATCTGCTTCTACGCCATATGAACTATACGCATATGAAATTGTAGATGGTAATATAGAAAAAATCATCGAAAAAAGCCAAAATAGCACTAATAATTTTTTTTCTTCATTAAGTTAACTCCCTTCTTGTTAGCTCTGTATTTATATTAAAAAATTATCATGATGGAGCGCACCATGAATAATTTGCTTCGCAATATGGTTGAGCAACACTGTTTGCTACAAGACTACCCTGTATAATGTAATATTGAATTTGATAATATGTCAAATCCAACGGACAATCTCCGCCATTCGCCACAGTTGCTTCACTTACACAAGCCAAAATTTTTTTTTTCCTGCTGTAAGAGTTCGAGCAGTATATTGTGCAGTTTTTGATGGTCTGAAATTCAATTCTTTTATCATAGCCAAAGTAGAATTATTCGTCCAATTTAATGAACCGCCATTATTTTGGTCGTATGCAGATTTTACAAATCCACGCATTCTACCTATAAATATGAATCCTTTATTATCACTTGTTTCATTGTAAATAATACCCAATCCATTATCAACGCTCGCTCTGACACCTGTCATAATATTTTCACTGTATACGTCAAACAAGCTATATCCTACTGTTTTAACTGCATCTGTTGGAATCATTTCAACCCTAAAATTATCAGAATTCTCAACATCAACGGACATATATGTGTCAGATGATGCACCTTCTTGCATCAAAGCCATTCTTATTTTCGCTTCTTTTATACGAGTTACTCCATAACCTTTATCATTTATTCTCCTATAATTAAATTTAATTGAATAAACACCGTTAGTCAACGCACCAATAGCATCATATGTTATTGGTCCTATAGCAGAATAATAACTTGAATCATTTCCATTCAACAAAGTTCCCGGTGTATATACGGCTTTTACTACCAGTGTACCGCCGTCTATATCATCTGTGGTAACATCGGAAAAATCGAATGATTCCATATCCGGTTTTGTTTGACTTGAATCAACCGGATTACCGTCTGCACCAAGTTCCGGCATTAAGTCGAATGTGGTTGCATTATCAAGTGCCGTCCATGTATCTGACATATTTGAGGCAGATACTTTTGTCCAACCACCTGCATACGGTGCGTCTGCATGAATTGTTTTACCTGCAAAGCAATATTCAAGTTTATTCGTCAGTGGATAATCCGAGCCATTCGTAACCGTTCCCGTTCCGCCCGGAGTTGTCGGGTCGGTTGAATTTGGGCCGGCATGAGGATACTCCCCTCTATAATTATCTGTTCTTTCCTTGCTTGAATAATTCGTATTCGTCTGCAAGTCAGGATGAATAAACTTTTCTTTTACATAATCATTTACCGATTCGGTCGCGTCCTCTCCGACACCACATGTCAATGTGCCGATAAGTGAATCGTCCCAATCGTAAAACATTGTTACGTAAATATCGTTTAGGCTAAGTCCGCCCGCTTTCGCACTCTTTCCTTGTCCGAGTACGATTTCAATATCCTTATTCGCCGCTTGCTCACTCGTTTCAAGAACGCTATCTGTATAATCATACTGATAACCCTTCATTGAAAAGTCCGCTTTATAAATCGTAAAGCCGAACTGTGCCGGTGATACGGAAGATACATCATCAGACGCGATTGTCAGCACTTTATTCTGTGTCCAATCACTATCCCATGCGGAAGTCCATTGATCTTCTATCTTCTTTTTCGCATTTTCACCGGCATATGTGAATCTCGCTACAACAACCGGATTTTGATGTTGGTCGGGATCAGGCGTTGCCTTTGGGTCAGGCGTCGGTGTTACTGTCGCGCGTCTTTGTCGGTGTTGGTGTCGCATCCGGATCCGCCGTTGCACTTGGGTCTGTAGTATTATTCGGTACTACGCCCGGATATTCCGCCCCCAAATACAAATAACCAGTTTTCGTCGTCTGATTTGTTGCCGTATCTGTTTTACTTTCAATATATGTCAGTGCGGTGTGAGTTGTCCATGTGTCTTTACCCAGCGTCGGCAACGCTCGCCTTGTAGCCCATGTGGTTGACTCACTCATATCCACCGCTGTTGCCTCATCGTCCCATGTAGTCGGAACTATAAGGCTCGGATCATATTGCAAAACCGCTCCAACCGATGAATAATCTTCGTAATCGCCGTTTACTTCAAGGCTGATTTCCATATAATTATCTTCACCTGTTATTCGTTTTGCAACAACAGTTATCTCCGGCTTTGTCGATGTCACTTCATCGGCTAACACCGTAGGAAGCAATCCCACTGCCAACGCAAGAGCTGACATAACTGCTACTATTCTCTTTATCAAGCGGAACCACCTCCATTATTTGCATTAGTTATATTAGACGGATATGTTTTCTCCATATTTTGTTTCAAAAGTGTCAGATCAAACATATTAACCGCTCCGTCACCATTTAAGTCTGCCGCCTCAAACCGTGCTTTCTCCAATATCCACGGTTTCTGACGGTTAAAAAATCTCATCAACTCCGCCCTATCAGGCAATTTGATGATTTCATCGCCGTTTATATCACCAACAATCATTTCAATAGTATCGGCAAGCGTCAAATCTGCATTATCATCCACTTGCGTCTTATCTATTTCGATTTCGGGATATGTAAGGTGCGATTGTTTCTTTACAACCATTTTGTAGCTGAACTGATTCGATACAGGCAACTCAAAATTCCACTCACATTCGCCTTTTTTAGTCGTCTTTGTGAGTACGCCGTAAAGATTATTGCCGGCATCATCGGTATCTGCCGATGTAAATGTATACATCGGTGTCGTTTCACCGTCTTTGTATATCTCAACTGTAACCGGTTTTGTATCATTCCAGCACTTAACTGTACCGATTATGTTATATTTACCGTCAGTATTGAATATATCAACTATTTCAACACCGTCAAAATGGTTCTTTGCATTATTGACTTCTGTGGTTTTATCCACGTCACCTTCCCATGACGCTGAATTTGTTACACCGTTTTCGGTTGCGCCCATTACAAATGTTTGTTCCGTAAGGTTTAGTGTTATCGGCTTGCCGACATAACCATCCTCCGGCATTTTATTCAGTCTGAACGGCACTCTAAGCAGATAAACTCTGTCATATCCATCAGTCTGTATAAAATCACTCAGTCGCAAATTTGTACCGTCGACTGATTTTATTGTAACAAATTCCGTTTTATATTTGTCTGTTTGGTCAATATCCAAATCACTTTGCAAGGATTGTTTATACAATTCCGCATTCTTCCAATACGCCACATCACTCGTCGTTACATCTGACTTGATATTGTTACTTTCAATCGTTCCGGCAAGGTCAAAGCCCGTATCGGTACTGATTCTAATATTGCCATCGCAAGGAGTGAATATTTCACTGTCATAATCTATCGCAAAATCCATACTGTACAATCCGTCAAGGAAATACTTCAAATTCTGCGTATTTTTTATACTTATTCCAAACCACACAATACCTGAACCGGCATTATCCACATCATAGACATTATCCGCTGTCAAGTTCGGTGTTTGAGGTTTGTCCAAAGGTTTTGACGCAGTTCCGAGATAGTCAAGCGTTAACGTTGCCTTTTCCGGCGGAACTGTCGCAACCGGTTGTCTGACCGCCGTATCAGGGTCGAATGTCGCCATACTGTCACTAACCGTTGTCGGAAGTGATTCGTAATACGGTGTAGGCGTTATATTCAACAGTGCGTTAGCATCTATCGAGTTGACATTTCTGTCTTCGGTAACATCTGCCACTCTGTATGCGTAGATTTTTGCCCATTCATCAGCAGAATTTATTATATCGGTATAGAAACCGTTATTCATTCTTTGATAAAGCATATCCGCGTCATTTGAATCAACAGTTCTGTCAAGGTTAATATCACCTTTATTCGCAAGAACCACTACAGGTCTTGTAAACAATCGTGTTGTATTATCAGTATCGGTAAATGTATATTTTAACGTATACACTCCCGGTCTTATATTAAGACTTGCCAACTCACTTATAACACAACTTGCCCCTGTATTTGCCACAGTGACCGTTTGCGATGTTGTTGTCATTATATCTGTTACATTTGTCGGAACATTGACAGTTTGAACTTCTATTGTACGAGTTACATTTTCCGCCGAAACTGTATTTCCGTCCATATCTTTCAGATTTTTAAAACCCGGATCAACAAACGTTTGTCCGTTGTATACAAACAGCGTATAAGGATTTTCATCGTAATTCACGCCGTCCCATGCATCTGTATAATATTTTGTATCATATGTATTTACCGCTTTGTTCGGTGTATATGCCGCATCATATGTATGATTTTTCGAGAACAAATCTTTTGCCGTTGACTTATCCGTTATATTGTCGGACGATTCGATTAAACCGTAAGGTGAATTACCCGGTTTTATATCAACATCAACCGCTTTTTTTTCTGAGTATTGTAATCGTGTATTCAGCCGAATAATTTTGTCCGTCATTCGGGTCTGTATATTCTGTCTTAATTTTGACTGTATTAAGTCCTTCTTGAAGATCAAACAAGTCGGATTTATATGTCGTAACACTCGTTGATGTAGAATCAACTTGAGGCGCTATCGCTAAAGCATTTCCATTTGCTGTTGCTGTCACCGTCATAGACGGAGTTAATCCCAACAGTTTATTCTTCAAGTCGAATTCAACGAAATTCTTTTCTACAGAGCCGTCTACAATTACTCTGTATGCGTATGTTGTTTCGTTAAATGTTGTCGCCGCATAAGGTGGAAGTGAATCTCTTAAATCGTTTGGCATTGTTTCATTTTCATTATAATCCCTCAAGTCCGCCAAACGAACCCACACGTCATTTGTTTCACGATAAGTCGGTCTTACCGTTACATTTTGCGCTATCATCGTAAATGTCGTTGACATTTGAGATGCGTTTGCGAACGTTATACCATCATCAGTTTCCCACTTATCGAATGTGTATCCGGAATCCAAAATCTGAACATATATCGGAACAATTTCGCCTACTTCATATGTTCTTGAACATATCCTGTTGCTTGTTTCGTCCATCAAATATCCCAATCCGATAGATTGTTGTACGCTGTCGCCGTTGTCAACAGTTACGGTATACACTTCATTTTCCGTTACCTTAAAGGTTATATTGAAATATGCCAATTCAGCATTTTTATTTGGGCCTACGCTGACTCTCGCCGAATATGTTCCGACCGCCAAGCCATGCTTTGTACGAATTTCAAACTGCGTTTTGTCGCCAACATTCAAGAAAGTAACATACAATGGTATGCTATTTACAAAACTTGTAGGACTACTGTCTGTAGCCGTTGTTCCATCAGTCTGAACGAAATCGGAAATTCTCATTGTCAGACCGGTTATATTATCTATACCGACATTCTCAAGCGTGTACATTTGTCTTTGTACATCGGCAGTTGAATAACCCACTTTCTTTGTATCGTACTCAAACGTTTTACTGTTAAGCACAACTTCTACCGGACTGTCCGCACTTCCTACATCAGTAGTAATCTTTATTGCCTCTTTTTCCGGTTCTGGAGTCGGAGATGTACTCGGTGCCGGCGACTCACTCGGATTTGGCGACTCGCTTGGGTTCGGTGATTCACTCGGGTTCGGCGATTCACTCGGATTTGGCGACTCGCTCGGGTTCGGCGATTCAGTAGGTTTTACCGTAGGCTGAATTGCCAGTGTTGTCACCTTTATTTTTAAGTAAATATCGTCCGGATTTTGTACATATCCGAAATTTGTATATGAGTAATCTTCAAGTTTACCGATAAGCGTTACTGTTGTTCCCTCTGTCGGCAACACAGTAGCCGTCGGATCACCTTCTATGCTCCAACTTACAACCTTTGCACTGTCATATTCAGACGGTTGATAACCGATCTGTCCATGATATGCAATAGGAATTGTACTACTTCTATCAGGGAATGATATATATGTTGCTATATCCGCAAGGCTTTGTCCCTCGTATACAGGGAACATCCCCGCTCTCCCCTCTGAATAGTCTTTTTCAACATAGTTATTTCCGTTTTCACCAAGATAATAATTAACTCTCGGATTAAATACAAACCCTACTTGCGCAGTTTCTGCATCATCCGGCGGAATTGCTGACAATTTAAAATTATCATTACCCAAGTTTATGATACTTTGTATCAATTCACGGTCTGTATTCGTCATACTCGTTGCACTGTCAGACATCGCATTAATTTTAATAACTGCCTGTCCGTTCACAATACTAACCGTTACAAAATCATTGTTATCCGTACTTTTTAATACCATTCCGTTTGGCAGGTATATATTAAAGTTTGTTCCGTCTTCAAAAGCTGCTCCGTCTTTAGGAATGACCGTTATATCTAAGATACCCGTTTCTCTTTCAACTTCCGCAGTTATTGTTGCATCCTTGAGATAATCATTTCCCTTTAATACATTTCTCAACGCATCAATATTCCAATTAAATCCGTCAGGGATTGTAAGCCAAAGCCGGCTCAGGCGTTCCGAACAATGCTTTGTCAAATTCTTCTGTATATGTTTCACTAACAGGTGCAGTACCCGTTTTCAATGCTTCCGTAACATCATCAGGCGTCCAATCCGTTTGGATAGGATTTTGAGTCGGAGGAACATACATATCGTCAATGCCGTCCAAAACAGGAGTTACAGTATCAGGCATTTCTAAATCATCCCAAATTGACGGTCGGTTACTGTCACTGTATGACAAAATACGATTATCATATTTAAAGCCGGTAATCGTAACAGGTTTTACCGTAACTTTTACCGTTACAACTTTATCTGTACCTGCATAGTTTTGACTTACAGTATAAGTCACATTACCCAAAGGATTATATTCTGTTCCATTGCTATATTGAACTGTAAAAGTTTCATCTTCTGAGTTCCATATCATATTGCCCAGCACTTGCTGTCCGTCGGAATATCTCTGAACAACGGTATTCATTGTTTGGTTCAAATATGCAACCAAATCCGCCAATGTACCCGCTTTTGTCGTATCCGAGCATCTATTATAAATAGAGTACGCAGTAACTGTTCGTTCTTCAACTGCCGGAGTTACATCAAGAAGTGTTCTGACAACTTTCCATTCTGCCGGAAGTACGTCTACAAAGTATTCAATATGGTCATCTCCGACATACATAATATACGCACTATCATCTTCTATACTTAAAATACTATTAAGTTGACTTTGAGTCATATTACATACTTGAACAGGATCTACGATTTGGAAACTCATCTTTCCCAGTGAAACTTTCCTGTCAGATGCTAAAATACATTTTACATCTTCCGTTTTTGGTGAACCTATCTGTTTCTCTCCAATATATTCACCGTTAGGAGTTTGTGGGTCCGGAACAAGGTTTATTTTTATCGAACTGCTCGTCAGCTCCGAATATTCTTTTGTCAAATAAGCCTCACTTGTAAATACTTCTGTATTAGCTTTAAAAGTATTCGTTACATCAGTCGCTATATCATTAGTATCAAAGTTGGACGGAACTATATACTTGCTATCATAATCCAAGGTAAAATCCACACCGGTAGCATCAACATTTTCGATACTGACATCTACTAATGCTTGAATTTTTCCATTTGTACCATACTGCAAAGTAAAGCCGTCAAAAACAAGTTTACTCTCTTCTGTAACAACATTTGCAAGACTTATATTTTCTTTTTCCGCTGACACAGTAAAAAAAACAAACGACGGCAACATCATACATATTAGTGTCCATACCGCCACAACTTTCTTTATTGCAGCACTTTGTCGCATATAACCCCTCCCCTCCGGGTATATTTAATACACTTATTTTACATTTTATGGAATCAACTGTGTACATTCTTTTAATTGTATCCATATATATCTAATATACTACAACCCCCTAATTGTCAAGTTAACCAAATATGACAACTATGCTACATTTCCGTGTCAAAGAAAATCCTATTTGGTCGAATTTTGTTTCTTATATTAATATAAAAAACAACGTACCCATTTGGGGTACGTTGTCTTTATTATTCAGTATATGCACTGATAAGAATTCTGCTGCTGTCTGTTCTGTTATTAAGATTTGGAGCTTTTATAGTTCTATGAGTTGTGATATATAGCCTGTCTTTAGCGTTGTACTTATCGTCACCGTTAAAGTCACATATCTTCTTATCAACCATAGCTTGTGCAGGAGTTACGTTTGGAGTAGTTGTGCTGTCAGTGTTTAATTCACTGTCTGCATCTTCAATATCATCAACAATAACTTCGTCTTCAACGATTGTTATCTCGGCGTCTGTAGTTATTGCCATATGGTCTTCCTTAACGTTCTCCTCTTCGGCAACCGGAGTTTCTGTTTCAGTTACTTCTTCTGTAACTTCATCATAAACACCCATTACCGCTGTTTTCAAGCCCTCACCTGAATAACTGTTGCTTGACGAGTCGCTATCTGATGAGCCGCTGTCCGATGTACCGCTTGACGAGCTACTGTCTGACGAACTGCTGTCTGATGTACCGCTTGATGCACTGCTGTCTGATGAGCCACTATCAGATGTACTGCTTGACGAGCCACTGTTTGGTGAACCGTTGTCTGATGTACCACTTGATGTATTACTGTCAGATACTTTATCATCTGACGAATCTGTCGGTACATTAACAGTTGTGTCATCCTTTGTTGTGCTGTCGTCTGTCTTATCACCTGTTGGCGTATCGACTGTTGTATCATCCTTTGTTGTGCTGTCGCCTGTTGTATCATCCTTTGTTGTACTGTCGTCCGTCTTATCACCCGTCGGTGTATCGACTGTTGTATCATCCTTTATTGTACTGTCGTCTGTCTTATCACCCGTCGGTGTATCGACTGTTGTATCGTCCTTTGTTGTACTGTCGTCTGTCTTATCACCTGTTGGCGTATCGACTGTTGTATCATCCTTTGTTGTGCTGTCGTCCGTCTTATCACCTGTTGGCGTATCGACTGTTGTATCGTCCTTTGTTGTACTATCGTCTGTCTTATCATCCGTCGGAACTTCAGCCTTTGTATCATTCTTATCATCAGTTGTTACAGCTCCCGCTGCCAAAGCATCCGGATACAAGTCTGCATAATCTCCGAAGATTTCGTCCATTGTATATTCTGTACCAGCCAACATTGACTTAAAGTATTCAAGGTCTTTTTCATCAATAATATCGTGGCTGTCACCCGTTGTAACTATATCACCAGGTATCAAATCAATTCGTCCGAAATCATACATTGCTCTAGCATACGATTCTTGAACATCAATTTCAGATAAGTAATATGTTAAGTAGCCTGCACGTCTTACCGTGATACTGTATACGCCTACGCCTGCCGCAGTAATTGTTTCTTGCGAGAATTCAAACTCACCGTCAGCTCCTGTTACAACTTTTTCTACAAGTGCACTATCAGGATCTGTAATCACATCATATTGTTGTGCATTAGGGACTTTATACAAGCTTACTGTGGCAACATTGTCACCGTCAGCAACTGTATTAACGTTACCTCTGATAGTTGTTTGTAATTCCGAAACAAGTTTATCATGATCTCTTATAACCTTAACCTTATAACGTCCTGCTCCTCCGACATCATTTGTAATAATGAATTCAAAGTTATATACAGTCTTTGAAAGGTCAAGTCTTGCTACTGTAACAAGTTGATCTGTAACTTGTCTGTCGATTTCGACATTATCCAACTTAACTGCGATAGTTGTTTCTGCACTGTCTGTTGTATCTGCCGTTGCGGTAAATTCAATTTCTTGTGCAAGAACCGGAACTTTTACAGTATACGAAATTGTATTCTGTTCAAATTCAGGATCAAGTTCATAATATTCATCATCAGGATTATCGTCAGTTACCTCAAGGTTTGTCAAGAATGCTGTATTCTGTTGAATCACCTTAAGTACATATGTTGTCTTTTCCGTTTCATCAAGTGATGAGTAAACTGTTATGAAGAATATATCTTCATTTGACGTTGTACTCAAATCATAATCATTCGGAACATTATCAACATTTTCTGTTGATACACCGTTATGTGTTATGATAACCGTATCTGCCGGTTCTCTTGAAGCTGCCAGAATATTTATGCTTTCCTGACCTGCCTGAACGATTGCCGAATACTTGAATGTTTCTGAATCGAACGGATCAATTACTGTTGAAGATGTATCGTAGTCGTACAAGTCAGTGTCGCCATCGTCAAGAACAAGATTGTCAAGACGAATCTTACTCTGTGCTCTTTCACTTCTTCTTACTACCACTCTGTAATATCCAACATCGTCTGCCTCTGGGCTGATAACAGTAAAGTCGATATTTGCAGTAGCGTCATCATCTTCCATAAACGATATAGGAAGAATAAATTCTTGAGCTATATCTGTGAACATTTCAACTTGATTTTCTGTTCCCAACTGTGCAAGAACAGTATCGTTTTCATATTCTTTCTTTATAACAAGTGAAACGCTGTTATCTGTATAATCAATTACTGTCTCATACAATCTGATAAGTTTGTTATAATTCTTATCAAGTTCATATTTACCGTTATTCGGTTCATCCTCTTCTATAACTGCCAAATCTGCAAGATATGCGTTACTCTTATCATAAGGAGCTCTTATAACTTTTAGAGTATATACCGCACTTCTCTCTTCGCTGTCGCCGCCCGGAAGAATCTTGTCATAAGTTATCTTAACCAATACTGTAAAGTTATCTTCATCAAGCGGTGTATCAATAGTCTTTCTGTAAGCACCGTCTACAGCCGGATCATTATAATCGACCGAACCGTCTGGCAATACCTTACCTATTTGAATTCCAACGTTCTGGTAAGATTCTGCAATTACATCGAATTCTTCAACCGATTTACCGATATAAACGTGGTAATCACCGTAATTTGTACCGTTAAATGTTTCTGACATTACTGCATCAGGTGATGGTTCAACTCGTAGATTCGTCAAAATCGGAACATCTGTCTTATAAATATTAACAATGTATTCCGAAACATTTTCAAATCCACTTTCGGCGTATTCTGTTACTCTGAACTTGAATACTCCCTTATCTGTATCATCAAGTTGTGCCTTAATGTAGTCACTAAACTGTGTAGTTACTGTATAGTTGTCAAGATATTCACTTCTGACAACATCATTACCACCATAAACATCAAATATTTCAATATAAGCATTATCATCATTCAACGGATATGCAAACAATTCTATATCTGATGTATCAACCATGACATTGTACTTATGTACATTGCCTGTCACTGACTTATCAAATGTACCCATTGTACCGTTTCCGTCTTTGACAATAATGTCTTTCAAGAACGGTTCAAAGTGATCTGATCGCTTATCAGCATTGACGAACAATGTGTAAACATAACTGTTTCTGTCATCAGCTGTTACTCTTATCGTGTACTTTTCTCTGTCTGTACTGATAAGTTCTGTTATGTTGCCATCCATAACTCTTCTGCCGTTTACTCTTATAACCGCATCTGGATCGTTTGCTGTCAAATCAAATGGTAGATTATTAACCGCATCAGTATTTACAACAGTAGATGAGTATCCGTCTGTTATATCAACTGTATCACCGTTTACGATTAAATCAGTAAGTGCTGTGGTTGACTTACGGATTATTGTCACTGAATATCTCTGTTTTGCCTTAGAATCATTTCCTGTTTCTACAATAACCGTTGTTACCGGTTTAGAGATTGCCACCGTGTTGCCACCGTGTACATTGACATTTGTTCCGTCATATTCCGGAGTTGCATTTATTACAACTTCATCTGCATTGCTATCAACGTAAGCATAGTAGTTCACGTCACGAGCTGTAAAGTCTGTTGTAAATTCTACATTCTTACCTCCGGCTGTTACTGTCAAGTCTTTCAAATCAACAGATTTAATCGTATCATGAGTACGTCTGTTAATTGTCAATGAGTATACGCTTGTAGGATAATTTGTTTCCTTAGACGGATATACCATAAAGATTACTGTCGAATCTTGTCCTGCCGGTGATGTAACATCAAATGTTCCATCGTGGTTATTTACAACGTGAGATGTTGATGACACAGTTGCAACAACCGGAACATAATCCTTTGTTTCTTCAACAAAGTGTGTAAGCAATTCTTCTGTATCAACGGTAATAGTATCAACATCGAACGGCACTGTTACATAATAGTTATGTATCGACGGATCAAACACAGGAGCCATGCTACCCTTATCAACTGCAAGATAATCAAGTTCGGCGATTGTATCGTTAGGTCTTACAACATTTACAACATAATGTACTGTTGTCTGAGATGCCTTAACACCTGTATCACCGTTACTCTTTACAAAATCAATTTCTGATGTAAGAACTATATCAAAGTAATTTGCACCATGTTTCAATTTTGTAATACCAAGGTGATTATCTCCCATATATGCTTTTTCAGCATCTGAAAGTTTTTCTCCGCTGCTTGTAATCGGCATATTGTTGATTGTCACATACATATTTGTTGTTTCATCGAAATACGGAATCATATTGATTTCTTCTGTATCTTTATCAACAACAACTGTGTAAGAGTATTGATCACTTCTGAATTCAGGAATTATAGGTAATTCTTCATTAGATTCTGTTAACTTTAAGCCGTCAAGTTTCATATCACCGTCATACTGAGCTTTAGCTTTATCTTCGCCCTTGTTAATTACTACTGTGTATCTTTCCTTAGTTCCAAGTGTATTATCCACAGCGAATACAAGAACGTTATCACCCATATAGTTTAACGCCTGTGACATTACCCGATACAAGAGTAGCATTATTAAGTTTAACGCTGTCATGCTGTCTTGCAGTATCTTCTTCAGAACCTACAGTTGCCTTTACCCATACCTCTGATGTATCGTTAGGTACATTCAGATAATATGCGTGTTCAGAATGATAGAAGTCACTTGATAATGTATATCTCGATTCTTCCGCTCCGGTTGATGAGCTGTAAATCTCTATCGGCAATTCAATATAAGGTCTATCCTTATTGTATGCTCTGTTTACAGTTACAACATAATGCTTTTCTGTTCCGTTAAAGGTTACAACCTTGAACAACAATTCAGTATCGCCGTAAGGAACATTGGTCATTGTATAAGTTTGTCCGCTCTCTACTTTCACAGAACCATTATTTGTTGCATTATTACTTACATAGATATATGACTTACCATGTATTCCTGTCGGATCTTCAACCTCTTCAGGTCTTAGACTCGGAGTGAACGATACAGTATCTACATCATAATCATATGAGATATAGTAGTTTGTCAACTTCGCATTGAATAGCGGAGTAACATTTGAACCTTCTGTATAATCCATATGAATTATGTCGCCGGTATGTTCAGGTGTTGCACGGTGTGCATCAATTATGTAAGTTTCCTTTGTAATATTATCTTCGGCAGTTACTGTTATAATAACCTTGTTTGAACCGTAATGAAGTGGCATATCATTTAGTTCTGCTGTTGAGCCAAGGTTATAATACAACACTTCGCCGCCTTCTTTTCTGATTCTTAGATCAGAATGTTCATCTGCTGCCTCAACTATCAATGAAAGCTTATCTTCATCGTAAGGGATTGCAAGGAAGTATTCATGAACGTCCTTATCAAACATCGCTGTCAATAGTGCATAGTTTTCAGAATTGATATTTGAAAGTTCTGCATTATGGCTAAGTTCCATCATAGTAGAAGTTGTATCTCTTACTACTACATTATCCGGACCCGCTGCTCTGTTGATAGTTACTGAATAGTATCTTGCATTCTGTACCTTACCGGCACCGTTAGATTCGCTTACTTCAAATACAACTGTGTTATCACCCTTTTGAAGAATCATCGGATATTCAAGCATATTGCTTACTAGCGTCTTCTTTTCAACCTTATTGTTATTTGAATCAACATAAGTTTCAAGAAGATATACGTCGCAGTTCTGTGCGCCAAGGTTCTTCGACAATGATAGCTTAACTTCCATTGTATCTTCGTCTACAGAGTCATAGTAGTTATAATCGTATTGATTATTTACAAATACTCTTGTAAGCGGCTTGCCTGTGTCGGCTCTCATTATATTAGTCAAGTAAGCCATTTCAGGATCAAGATTAATATATGAATCCTTAAACAATTCAATAGCATATTCTGATGTTGTCTTATTAGTGTTATAAACATTGAATATAACTCTTAGTCTGTCACCCTCTGTAAGCTTTGTTCCGTAAACAACCTGACGGCTGCTTACCTGATTTGAAGACTGATTGTCATTCAAACTTACACGGTTAACGATTTCATAATCGAATCCATCGTCAAACGGTACCGCCGTTATTTTAATCGGCGTATCAGATTCATCAATTTCCTGAGGAATTGTAAAGTGGTAAGTAAACTTATCAGATGTATTATCCTCAACCGGAACTGAAACTGTATCATAATATTTATCACCGATTTGAATTATAATATCGTTTAGCTTAGCATAATCATCATTTGCAATTCTTGTTATGCTGAATGTGTAAGTCTTTGTAACAGTACCATCTTCTGAAGTTACATTTAGCTTAATGTCATTTATACCTTCCTTAAGCATAAACTTAACTTCTTCATTTTCTTCAAATATTCCGCTACTTGAATAGTTCATTGAGTTCTGGATATATGTACCTGTTGCATTTTCGCTCATTCTCAAATGCTTAAATGTAATATAAGTATCTGCGTTACTTACTGTGTAAGTATAATCAAGCTGCTCAGGTAGATAATCCGTGAAATCTCTATGAATATCAGCGTCTGTAGGCAATGTAAAGTCTGCGTTGATAAGGTCTGCATCATTGCTCATAGTTTCTACAACAAGTGTGTAGTTTCTATATACAAGATTTTCAACATCGGCAACTTCTTTATATTCAGTTACTCCGATATTAATTTCTTGTGGAATTGATACCTTATCTTTTGATGTAAATTGCTTTCCTGTAGTGTCATAGTAGTCATAGTTCTGAGTTGCAAAGCTACCAATCTTTACAAGTTTTCCTACGCTTACTGTTATAACTCTGACAGTTGCCTCATTTACATACGACGGCATCTTAGCAACGTATGCACCCTTTGTACCGTCTGCCTTTACATAATCAGCATCCCACTTAGCTGTCACCGGCATTGCATAACCAAGTTCATTGCTTGTTTCAAACGAGCCTTCCGGTGTTCCAAGCATAACTCTTAGAATATCAGGTGTTCCTGCCGGAATTATTGTCAATTTGTAATCCTGAGTATGAGTTAAATCACTGTTATCAGTCAATCTGATTGTCAATATGCTTGTGTTATCACTACTGTTATGGTCATTTGTACCACTTTTGGCTGTTGCCATATCAGTAGATGTACTTACTGAACCAAGCTGTAAACCGGCTGAGTTTATTATGCTTGTTGTTACGTATGACGGATCGTCTGACTGTGCCTTGACTACCGGCTCTGTATCGTAATCAACATATGCGAGATATTCATTTCCGTAACGTTGTGCTCTTATTCCGTCAACAATTAGTGTTTCAAGGTTAAGTTCACGTTGGTTACGATTAATCTTAATTCTGTAATCTCTTGTTTGAGTAGCGTCTTCACTCTCTACTCTTACGATAAACTTATTAATACCTGTTGTAAGTTTAACGGCTGTTACAATAGAATTCAATGCCGCTCCGGCAATATTCTCATGTCCTCCGACTTCTTTAAGTACAGTAATCAATGTACTTGAATTCTTATGAACATGATTTGCATAAGCATAAATATCTACCTGTTCAACATTTGCTCCTACAGTTACTTCATAATCTTCAGTATCATAATTATACTTAGGATTCATTTCGTAACCTGTAACACCCAAACCTAATGTAGTATGGCTTAAGTCTGCATCGTTCGATCTGTGATGAACCATAATTGTATACTGCTTTGTGTAATCTCCAAGTACAAGAGTTACCGGAACTTCAGCATAGCCGTATTCATCAAGTTCAAGTTCTGACGGCGTGTATGCTCTTGTTACAGGGTTTTCTCCGCCATCAGTAACAGGAGTACTCTTAGCCTGTAAATCATATATGTCATTGTAATCACTACCGATATAAATCTTAAGTGTTTCACTAATGCCTTTTTCTTTTACAGATTTCAGTGCTTCTTGTGCATCTGCAACAAAGATGTACTGGTCTTTTGAGTTATCAATGTTAATCTCATAATCGAATACATTCGGTTTAAAGTCTTTACCCTTGAATTCAATAGGATCTTCTGCAATAGCGTCAGGTCTTACTTCAAGTCTGTCAAGTGACATATCAACTGCCGTATAATTAATATTCAAGTAATATGCACCGTAAATACTTGTATTTGCAGGACGAATTATGAACATAAATTCGTTCTTGCCTTCCTTCAACTGTGTTACACCGGCATTTAATGCACCGGATGACATACTTCTCCACTGTTGATCCTGTGCAGATGTATTATTTAATCTTACCATTTCTATTGATGCCATCGGGTCAATAGCCTTGATATATACATTCGCCGTTGCCGTGTCATTGTATACATGAGATTCAAATACTCTGTCACTGCCAATAGTGTTATCTTCATCAGGAGCACGTCTTTCAACCGTTAGATAATCAAGAATGTTATCTATAGCTGACTTATTAATAAGTACAGTATATGTCTTATCAGGTTTATCAGCTGTTGCTGTTGCATAGATTGAGATTGGCACATATGTTGTTGCACCTTGAAGTGCGATATGTGAATTTGTAACAGTATTCGACAAGCTACTTATCTTCACTCTCGGATTCTGTTCACTCTCTGCTCCTACAACCGCATAGTATTCTGTATTATTAACATTTGTGAATATAGCTGTTACGCTTGACTCTGTCTGGTATGTCGGAAGTTCGCTTTCTGCTATATACATTTCTCTATCGTCATCCCAATTTGCATCTATTGTACTTTGAACCTTAACTAACATACCATAATCTGCCTCGTCAAGTTTCAAAATTCTCAATGTGTATGGGTTTTCGATATTATTTACTGACTTAACAATAAAGTTGATAATTGTTGTGTTATCAGGTAACGGAACATTCTTTAGAACTACCGCACCCGGTGTTGAACCGTCCGAATATCCGTCTACTATGATAGATGACTCTGCACTCTTTGGTACAATCTTAATATCCGTCATTGTCAAGTTCATCGGAACTGTGGCAATAAAGCCTGTATGTCCGTCTGTACTTGCAAGTTGACCGTTATCAACTCCGTTTTCATATGTGTACTGAACATAAATCTTGTCTACGCCCGTACCGACCGGAGTATTGATTATATCAAGTCTGTAATATGTACAACCGTCTTTATCATTGTATTGACTGTTCTTATCATTTTCAGGGTTATAAGAAACGCTCGCCGGTACAATTCTGAAGTATAGATGCTTTTCTCTGTCATTTACAACTGTCAATCTGTTAGTTGTCTTTAGATATTTAACATCGTCACTGTTTGCAACAAATTCACCCTTTGTTTCGTCATACATTTCAATAGTTGCATAAATGCTTCTTGCTTTTAGTTCAAACTTAGAAGTTGCCGATCCCTCAGGCATATTGATTACATATGTATTAAACATACCTGCTATGCCGTTAAGAGTATCTTTTTCTTGTCCGTTTGAAACTGCAGATACATCAGATAATGTCTTCTTATCTGTGTAATCCTTAATATCGACTGTCTTTCCGTATTCAAGAGCCGCATCGTTAGATTCACGTCTGATATTCAAGTTGTATTCCTTGATATTACCCTACCGTCTTTCGCACGAACTCTTACTGTAATATACGGCTGATTATTCATCGGAACAGAGAATCTCATTCTTAGTGCATTTGGACCGCCAACATGATGATCTTCGTCTGTAACTAATATATTATTTCCGTCTTCATCAGTAGTATATTCAATCGGATAATATGCGGTTAATTCCGTAGTCTTATGGTTATTGGTTACATTGATATATGCAGTTGTTGCATTTTGGTTAATCAATACTTCATATGACGCAGGATCTGCAAAGGCTCGCACCTATACTTGAAGGTGTTGCCAATCTACCCGATTCATTTTCAATATGGCTGACACGCATTACAACTGACAAGTCAGAAGTTATGTCGCCGCCGTCTTTACGGATTAGTCGCAAGATTACAGGAGTAATCTGGTCAGGAAGTCCGCTTACAAAGTTTGAAGAACCCACATAAATCATATATTCGTAAGGTTTTGTAACAAGAACTTTACCTTCTGTTGCAAAGCTTGGATTTTCTGAAATATGTTGAGTAAATGTGTAACTTTCGTTTTCTTCCTTAACGTCTGTAACAGCATCAACATATGCACTCTTATCTTTTGTTACAGCTTGAATTGAAACATCTTGTACATCGTATAAGATTTCTGATTCGTAAACCGGAATGTTATTTTCCAATCCAACATATGTAGCTTGGTTACCTTGAACAAATATATCCTCTAACGCAAGGTCATTGTTCTTTCTTGTCAAAGTCAATGTATAAACCTTTGGATATGGGTCATTTGCTTGGTTTGCAACGCTTACTATATATGATTGACTGTCTGATATGAAGTTTAGCTTAGCAACAACTGAATGTTTACCTGATACAGTCTTTTCATCACTGTCTGCTACTTCTTCACCCGTCTGCATATCACCTGTTACTGTAACGATTGCGTCTGAAATTGTAGCCTCAAATCTCATTGGTACGATAGTTGCACCATAGTTAATCTCAGCTGTAATTTCTTCACGTTCATGTGATATTGTTGCAGTCTGATAAGAATGTTCTTCATTGATATTATCTTCATCTATGATGTCCTTAGGCGCTACTTCTGCCAAATGCAATGTTCTGTCGTTTGAAACACGTTCAAGCAATAGACGATACTGTTTACCTGTTCCGACTGCGGAGCTGTTTACAGTATTCTGCATATTCTGTGATCTTACATAGATGTTGATTGTTACATTTTGACCCTTTCTTAGACCTGTAACTGTTGTAACCTGTTGCTTAATGTCGTACTTAGCAGCATTATGAATCTTAATGCTTGCATAATCATGTTCTGTACGTCCCTTAACTTCAACAGCTGTTACATCATTGCCGATATAAGCGATATATGTCGGTATTGAAGTATCTGTATAACCATGACTCTTCATCTCTTCAGCAGAAAGTTCTCTTGTATTAGGTCTTTCCATTGTTTCGATTGTTCCGACTTCACCTGCCCACAACGATACGAGTGTTTCTTCATCGCCGTCAGATGTCGGATACTGCTTAGTTTCAAGGTTCATATTATCCTTATCCATTAGATAAAGTCTAACTTCATAATACTTCTTAGTTACTCCGTCTTCGGCAATCGTTTCAAAGTTCATAAATGTATACTCATCTTTATCCATTTCCTGAATCTTGTTTGTATACTTATAATGTGCATTACCATTACCGTAAACATATTGATATTGCTGATTATCATTATAAACTTCGTTTTCTTTGCCGTTGCCTACACGAACAATAGTGTGTTTCTTATCCATTACAATTCGAGTTGTAATTTCTGATGCAGCAATTGAAAGCGTTACGGCGCTGCTCTTCTTTCCTACATCATCTGATGACAAGTAACCCTTATATACAATTACCTCATGTCCGTTAGCATCAATATAGTTCTTATCGAACTCTTCTTCTGCCATACTCTGAGTATTCATTGTAGCAATCATAATCAAGTCAATATCTGAATCTGCCGAAACAGTTGTTATATCAACCACATGACTTGTAGTTGCTGAATTATCTTCAGCTGTTATTGTAAAGCTTACTTGTGCCTTTTTATTAATTACATTAATCGGTAACAAGATGTAAGATGTATCGTCAGTCACTGTTTCGTGAACATAACTGTCGTCTACCTTAGTTACGTTAATAACAGCTTTGTTATTTGTCGCTCTGATATAAACAGGAACAAGGACATTACCGTCTTCATCTTCTTCAAGATACTTAGTCGAAACGGTTACTGCATAGTGAGCTACACCGTTTACATCTGTTGCCTTTGTCAAGTCTACATCACCGACATTTTCATCACTGCCAGGTACGATTAACTTTTCAATAGAAGCGTCGCTTGACTTTCTGTAAATCTTAATTCTGTAATGTACTTCCGTACCTGCCTCAGATGTTGAAACAATATCAACTATTGTAGGTACTGTTTCCGTACCTTCGGTATATGGATTAATCTTTACGTCTACGCTGTCACTTCTGTATCCGCCACTGATCTTAATATTGTAACTGAATTTACCTGATTGGTCAGGAGTTGATGTTGTTCCTGTTGCTGAGTAACTTGTATTCGGTTTCGTCAAATTGTTGTTTGTAAGTGCTTCGACAAACATTGTAACATTTTCTCTTGTTTCAGTCTTATCAATTCCGTATTCATATACATAAACTGTCTGACCGTTTTCGTCTGTTTCTGCCTTACTGTTTTCCTTGTTAACCTTTGTATCATTATCAAGGAATATTGTCAAATTGTCTTCATCCTTATACATCTGTGATACAAATAAGTTGTAAATCTTGCTTGTGCCTACATAGTTACCGTCACCAATATCTGTTCCGGTTACATCGTCTGTTGCTCTCATTCCCACTTGTACTTTGATAAGTGTTACTGCATTATCGCCTGTTACAAGGTCTGCCATTGGAAGAGTATTATCCTTTAATGTTGTACCGTCATACCATTGTGACCATGTGATATGTTCATCATTATCAGCATACAACTTAGCTTTATTAGCATAAGTTTCACTTCCGTATTTGGTATATAACCGTATCTTACATAATAGCCGTCCTTGTCAATCTTGATTTGACCAGGAGTACCAGGAGCAACTCTTGCTGTAAACTTACCTGTTGCAGAATCATATGTTGCTTTATAGCCATTGTTATAATTATCTACTGTTGCAGGATACATTGTAACTTCAGGAATTAGGTTTGTCTTTATAACATCAAGGTTATAGGCCTTTTCCGTCTTGTTATCTGTTGCCTTAACAAATATATTTGTTGAAGTTGTATCCGCTGTAAGTTTAAAGCCTGTCCATGTATACTTGTTTACTGTATACTTATCGTTATCCTTAATATCACTTATCTGAACATTTGCAAGTGTTTCAACAGTCTTAGCTGTTAAATCTACCTTTTCAAGATCTTCAGGAACATACGCTGTATATCCTGTGATATTACCGTCGTCATCCTTATTAGGAACTGCGATTACAGTTTGTGTTGTACCGTTAGTGTCAACGTATTCTGCAATGACGCTTTCAAGATCAACAACTGTATTCTTAATAAAGATTCTCAACGTTGATTCAGAAACCTGTTCATAATGCTGACCTGCATAATATACAACCTTTACAGGAATATCAAGCGACTTGCCTTCTTCAAGGTTAGGTACTTGTACAGTACCGTATCTCTGATTCAAAGTTGCGTCGTTATAAGTATAACTTACATTGACTCTGTTATCATCAGGGATAAGTCCGATATTAGTATTATCTGCACGGCTTACCAAAGCATTATGTGTTACGTTTCCGTTTTCATCAACAAGTTTAGTTGCCTTATCACCCGTTGAACCGTTCCACTCTGTATAAGCTGTCAAATCAAGATTGATTTGAGGAACAATTATAATTGTGTACTTTTCACGGTTTACTTCGTCTGTCGCAATGACATATGCGTATCTTGTAGATACTACTCCGTCTGTAAGAGCTACATTCTTTTCAGTATATGTCTTCTTTTCATACGGAACATTTGTCAATGCACTGTCAGTACTGATATATACTCCTGCAAGAGCATTATCCTTTGTTGTTGACGCAGTAAGTTCGGTTAACTTATTGATACCGTAAGGAACTCTTACTATGAATTCCTTATCTGATACAAGATATGTTGTATCAGCGTTTATTGTTTGTTCAATGCCGTCTGCATCTATGTACTTAGCGATTACGTCAATGTCTGTCTTATCGTTAATTCCGCTGATTCTCAAGTATGCCTTTCTATCGACACTTATCTTACTTGATGGTCTGATTGAAATTGTCAATAATACACTGTCATCATTAATCTCGTATCCGCTTATTGTCCATATATTGCTTGCGGTGTCTTCTGCTTTTGTTCCATTTGCTGAAACATTTACAAGAGCGCTGTCGCTGACTGCCTTAACATATAAGTCTGCCTTATCCGTTGTAACAGTTGCTTCATATACATCAGCCGTTGAACCGTTAATTACTTCTTTCTTAACATTACCGATTTCCTCAGTGCCGTCTACCTTAACTGATTCAAGACTTGTATTTGCTCTGTATATTGTCAAAGTATATGTCTTATCATTTGTACCTGATGAAGGTTTTACATTGATATTGACATTCTGTTCATCGCTTGTTAACTGATATTCCTTATATTCATCATACGATGTCTTGTATGTTGTATTCGGTTCAATCTGTACCTTAGCCGAATTAGATTCTGCCTTTGCCTTAATGTCTGTCAATGAAACATTTTCATCTACTATTGCAGCATATGTATCATCGTCAACCTTTTCGGCTCTGACAACAATTTCATCGCCCTTAGCGTCTTCATATGTTAAGTCGATATAGTCAAGATTATTATTATCGTCCTTCTTATAAATTCTTACATATGATATGTTATTGAACGAACTTGGAATATTAGCATTTCCTACATTAACCTGAATTTCTGCATATCCGTCTTTCAATGCCAATGATGAATTATAATAGCTATTTGAAGAAGTTGCATTCGGTTCAGGTGCTGTGTCAGGAAGTATACCTGTTGTAAGTTCAGCATTAACGTCGCTTGCCTCAATTCGTATATCTGTATAATTGCCATCTATGAATATCTCATAAACATCAGCCGCTCTGCCGTCTATTGATTCAGAAACGGTTGTTGGATAATATGAATTACCCGATGCGTCTACTGTCTTTAGTTCAAGATTTGCGATATATACATTAACCTTATATTCAGCCTTAGCTTGTCCGTTTGATGATACAACAGTAATCTTCTTAGCAGTAACCGGTGCAGATACATCTTCAAGAACATCTGTATGTCTTGATGCAACTGTATTACCGTCTATCTGTACCATAGCTCCGGCATTGGCTGCCTGAGCAATCAAGTCAACAAGTACATCACTTGTCTTGTCAGAAGAAATCCATGCGTTATATTCGCCGTTTTCTCCCTTAACTGCCTGAACTGTTCCCTCAACGTTGTTACGAGTATATCTAACTTCTACTTTTTCAAGATTTGTATCTTCATTTGCCTTGTATACATTTAGATAAATTGTCTTATATGTATTTTCATCGGCATCTTCTGCACGAATTTTGAACTCGAATGTTGTCACTTCTCCGTTAAGAGCCCATTCTTCTTTTTCAAATACACTGTTATTTACAGCCGAATTTGGTAGAGCCGCACCTACTGATGCGTAATCACCGCTTACCATAGCGTTATTGCCGCTTGCTGTAACCTTAACGTGAACATTTGTCTTATCTTCACTGACAATCAATTCATAAACGTCATTTCCGTTTTTATCTGTTGTTGCAACAGCAAGTTCATTATCCATATCCTCTGCATAAACTTTAACTTCACCTATATTTAGGTTCTGTCTTTCAAGTTTTAGAGTATATCTGTATGAATACTTACTGTTCGGAACTGCTACATATACAGGGATATAGAATTCCTTAATGTCTTTTCTTAGATATACATCTCGGCTCCAATCTGTTTCTGTATTAAATTCGCTCATTCCTGAAGTCGGTACAGTCATGTAGTCCACATTTCCGCCAATCAATGTAGGCAATGTCATTGTAACTTCGGCATTTGATGCAAGTGCCTTTGTCCAAATGTCTATTGTTTCATCATCTTGGTCGATTTGAAGTGTGTAGATACCCTTACTGTCAGCTGTAAGAGTTGTGTAATCGTCCTCATCTGCAAGCTTTGTCTTTAAGAATTCAAGACCGCCAACATAATCGGCTCTTTCCAAAACAAGCATATAGTCAACTGACTTTCTGCCACTCTGTGAAGTTACTCTTACAACATACTTAGTTGTTTCGCCGTTTTCAAGCGGCATATCTGAATCTGTCCATACACTGTCTGATGTTGTATCATCCGATGCAAGAACATTTTCAAGTCTGTCAATAACTTCAATTCTGCCGTTATTCTTAGCTTTCAAAACAACATTTGCTATTTCGCTTGTTAAGTTGTGAGCATTATAAGAAGTTCCGCTTGCTACTACATTTGTATCGTTTACAACTACGCTCTCAAGTTCTGCAACATCACTCTGGCGTACCAAAGTAACTTTATGTGCTTGAGATACGGCTATGCCGTTTTCATCAGTTGCTGTTGAGATAATATCAAAGTCTACATCGTAGCTTGATCTTCCCGTACTTACAGGAACGCTAATTTCTATTGAACCTACTCTTGACTTCGTACCAACCTTTACAGTTGCTGTTGGGTCTTCAGCCTCAATATACAACTTAACTGTTTGTGCACTGTCTGTAATTTCAACTTCATGTGAATCACAGTTGCTTGATGTATCTGTATTATTTTCAGCAACGCTTTCTTCTGATGTACCTCTTTGTGCAATAACTGTCTTAACTGCCGTATTGCTTGAAACCTTATTCAACCACAATGGATATAATGCTTCGTTGCCTTGACCATCGCTCACATAAATAGTTAATTCATTACGAGCGTTGTTTAGATTTTCGACATTATACAAGTCGATTCTACGTTCAAAGCTACCTGTGTCCTCATCTGCAACACCTGTTACAAGTTTTGTACCTTGTCTGTAAAGTTCAAGTACATAACCGTCTGATGGTGCATTTAGTGAAACAGTTACATATTCGCTTGTGTTTTTTCTTCAGGGATTACCGCTACATATTCGCCGTAATCATTAGCTGCAATACGTCTTGATACAGCCTCATCATTATCCTTAACAGATACTGAGATTTGCTTTAACTTAGAGTCACCCTTTGTAATTACAAGATTTCTTGTTGTGTATTCAGTATACGGATAAACCGAAATATTTAGCGGAACAGTGAATGTTGTTTCGCCTGCCTTGCTTATATCGTAATCCTGTTCATCCTCATACAATGCCCAATCGAAATCTCCGATTTGTACCTTAGCATCCTTATCATTTGCCTTTACATAAACCTTAACTTTCTTTGCATTCGGAAGTGCCTGATATGTGTACTGTATCTTATTATAGATAAGTAGATTATCGTCGGCTCTTACCTCTTCAAGTTCAGGCATTCTTCTTGTAAGAGTCAAGATATAATGCTCTGTTACAAATTCATTATCAATATTATGTGAGGTTACTGTGAACGGTAGATTTACTACATTCTTTCTCATTGTATAGAATCTTGTCAAAATACCGCTTGTGCTGTTTGCTATAACAGTTGAACCGTCCTCATCATAAAGTGTAATACCTTGATATTCATTTACACCCTTGATTACAATATCACCGTAATATTCTTTTTTCATTTACAAGGTTTACAATATACTTAGCCTTGTACTGCTTTTTGAGTACCATCGGCATCTGTATAGTAATCATCTGAGTTAGGACTAATCTTGCCTGCCTCAATGCCCTTGAATGAAACGCTTTCAAGATCTGTATCGTCATCACCTGCATAAAGGATTTGAAGTTTGTATGTCTTGCTTGCCTTTCCGTCTGCGGCGTCAACTCTGAATTCAAAGTTTGTAGTACCGCTTTCGTTCTGTGCGACATTTTCAAATACTCCGCCTCTGTATTTTGATACAGGTGTTTCGATTGTGTCACCCCAAAGTGTTACAGTTGACATTGCGCCCTTAGGCATAATTGTAATATTTACAGGGTCATGTCTGTTTACTGTTGCAACATATGTATCATCTTCTATTGCAAACAAGCTTATATCTACAAATGTATTTTGACCCTTTTGTACTTCTGTATCATTTACATATACTTTCTGTACATCAGGAATATCACGATCTCTTGTGATATTCAATGTATAAACTTGCTTGTATCTGCCTGACGATGATGTTGTTTCTATCTGATAAGTAGTAATTCCGGTTTCAAGTGTACGTTCTACAATAAGTTTACCGTCTGCCTTATCAGCTGTTCCTCTAAATTCGATTGTTGTATAACCGTTTAGAGCATTTACTTCAATCGTTGCAGGATTCCAGAAACTCAATGGGTTATCCTTATCGTATGTCGGAATTGACGCATCATAGATTGTCGGATTTTCCGGACGAGGTATAGCCTTAATTGTATTAACGATAATATCTCCCAAATCTGCATTATGAGATGCAGTATACAATGCAATGACATATGTCTTCTTTGCATTCGGAGTCTTTTCATCGCTTTCATAAAGTTTAGACTTAACTGTTACCTCGATTGTGTTAACCTCATTATTAAGGTCAACATCATACATATAACCTTCATTTTCCCAAACATTTGAAAGTGTGCTAAGCGTCTGATCGTTGATAGCTACAATGTTTGTATTTTCTGAATTTGTTTCAACATATGGTTTAACAGATTTTTCTGCAACCATAAAGTTATATTGGCTGCTTTCTTCGATGTATGTACCTTCTTGACCGTCTATTGTTACTATCTTCAAGCTTACATCATCATCTACACCTTGTAGACGAAGGATATAATCTTGTGTTGCGCCACCGTTATGCGGTGCAACTGTAATACGATAGTATTCATAGTAGTCAGGAGCAATCTTAACACCGTCTTTTAGTACAAATTCTATTGTACCTCTGTTTGTATTGTTTTCAACCGGCTGTTTAATCGGTTCAAATATGCTTGCGTCACTGTCTGCCGACTTAACACGAACAACATTTGTAATTGTAGCATGTTTATCTGTCGGAACAATCTTGATTGTTGCATCTCTCGGAGGAACCTTACCATCCCATACAGCCTCATGCTTAACGCTGTTATAATGACCCGGTTTATTCTCCTCAATTATAATCTGCTCAATTCCTGTGTTGCCGCTCTTTGTTGAAATACGAAGTGTGTATGCTTTGTATTCTTCATCGCTTTCGGCATTTTCAGCTTTAACACGAATTTGATATACGCCGTTATTTACATTCTTCATAATGTCGCTGCCCAAGTCAACGCTCATATTTGCATCAACGTCAGTGTAATTTGTCTGTGCAACCCACTGAGTTCCGTCATACTTGAACAAACCAACCTTAGCGCCGATTGATTCCGGAGTAAGAACTGCTGTTGCCTGTGCCTGTGAACTGCTTGTGTAAATGATGTATTCTTTAGTAGATTCATCATATTCAACTTCTGCATCCACATTGCTTGATGTAACTGTATCAAGTTCTGCAGTTTCATTCTTTCTTGTTAGAATTAATGTGTAGTAACCTCCGTCACCCTCACCGTACGGTGCAAGAGTTCCGTCTTGTGCAGTTACATAGATTCTTACGTTTTCAATTTCTTGATCCGGAGTTTCTATTGTCTTTGTTTCAGTCTTTACATTTGTAGGAGGTGTTGAATTAATTCCTACAAGTGCATAGTTGCTTTCAGCCTCTGCCTTTAATTCATAATCCTTAGCTGTGTAAGAGATACTTGATTCAAATACACCGTTGTTATGTTCAACCTTCTTGCCGTTGATGTACAATACAAGGTTTGTATTGTTATCCTTTAGGTTAGAAGTGAATGTGTATTCCTTAGTGTATTCCTTAACGCTACCGTCGGCGAATGTACCGAATGCGGCATGAACAAGAATCTTATATTCTTGCTTAGTATATGTTGTGCTAAGCATTTGATCAAATGTAACAGTATTATCGAATACATTTCCTATTGTATTTGATTCTGTACTATAATGATTTGATTCGGAATCAATCGTAAGCGTTGTTCCGTTTGTTGACATAATATACAACAAACCGCTATTTGTATTCTTTTCTTCAAATACATAATAGTTTCTCTTTTCACTGTCATAGCTTGTCGACGCATTGTTGTACTTCAAGTCTACAATACCAATGTCAAGTGTATGAAGTTCTACATTCAAGATGTACTTCTTCGTATTACCTGCCTCGGCTGTAACTGTTACAGGAACATGGAATATGTTTCTGTTATTTTCATCTCTCTCAACAAGGTTAAGCGAGAAGCTTACGTTTCCGTCAGCGTCTGGCTCATATTCAGCCTTGCTTGAGTCAATAGTAAGTTTAGCCTTAGGGCTTGATAGTTTAACTGTAAATGCCTCTGTATAAGATTCTTTTTCAGGGTTATCAAGATCCTCATTTGCGAATACAGTAAATCCAGGTATTTGATTTTCATCTAATCTTTCTGTTGAATCACTGTTTTCGTAAACTGTATCAGGATTAATTGTAACACTACTGATATTAGCATCTTCAGACTTCTTATTGATATTAAGAATTATCGGTGCATCTTCGTTGGTAATCATTGTACCGTTATCTGCATATAGATAAATCTTAACAACAGTTGTCTGACTGTCAGGGTCAATAGCTTGACCTATCTTAATTCTTTCACCTGAATCTTTATCTACATTAGTACCATTATAAACAAGTGGGTAAACTGATGTATCAAGATCAAGTTTCAATGTTTCAATCCATGAACGTTCGCTCGGTGTATCCGGTGTTTCAGATGTATCTGTGTCTTCGCCATCTTCACCTTCATCGGCAGTATTTTCACCGACCAATAGTGAGATAATATCCGAACGATTAGCTATTGCTTTAATGTCTATGGATGTCATATTATTCGGAATACCAACTGAATATTCACCTGTGATTGAATCAGGACCGTCTACAAGTGTCCATTCTGATGTTCCGTCTGAATAACGAATGTTTACATACAAATTCTTTAGAGTCAAGTCAGACTTATCTCCACGAATCATTAGATAACTTATATCTGTCTTACCGTTTTCAGCTTTGATTACTATAGGAACAAATATTCCCTTTCGTAAATCAGCACTTACTCCGGCAGTCAAGTTGTATCTGTTGCCGTCTGTCAAATCGTATGCTTCAATCTTCTTTTCATGTGTTGAGTAATCTGAATCACTCAAACTACTGATGTAATTCTTCTTAACTTCTACGTTAGCAGAATTATCTGACATAATAGCATAGTCTTCGATAGCAAGGAATTTACCTATTGCAACCGATGCGTGGTCATCCTTTGTCACAACTCTGATTGCAGCATTCTTAGCTGTATCAGATACTGTGATGAAGTATCCGTCAAACTCTGTATCATATGCATCGCTATTGTTATTGTTACTTGTCGTCTTATTGTAATTTGTCTTTACAGTAGACTTTTCTATTGCCTCTGCCTCATCTGAAATAGCTGAAGGTAGTTCACCGGCTTTGACAATACCGCCGTCAAGTGATGTATCTGCCGATTGAAGTTTGATGTAAAGTTTGTAAACCTGACTGAATCCTGATTCACCTGTAACTTTAAATCTTAGATACTTAACCGCAGTAGTATCATCTGACGTGATGTAGTCTTGAACTCTGATTGTCTGATTTAGAACTTGTTCAAACTTACCACTCTTACCTGCTACATAACTTACTTCTTCATCCGATACATCCGGTGAAGATGCAATCGTTACATAAGCATTAGAGCTTGTAGCCTTGATTTCAAGATCTATACTCTAATCATTGTCATAATCCGATTGCTTAATTGCAAGATAATATTGATATTCTTTATCGCTATTCTCTTCTTTTACTATTGTATATCTTGATGATTCAGGAGTAGATACGTCCTTAACGTATTCAACAGTAACATCATCCTTAACATAAAGAATTGTAAGAATGTAATCCTTTGTTACAGATCCGGATTTAACCATAAGTTTATAGTTAGTTTCCTTATTAACTTCAGGATCAAGTGCCTGTTTACTGAATACGATATATGGTTTTTCACCATCGGCAATCTTAGATGTAACTGACTTATATTGTCCCATCTTATAGTCGCCGTTTTCAAATTTACCTACCGCAACCTGTTCATAAGGCTGATCAAGGATAACCTTAATATCTGTGCCTGTTTCACTGTAAATAACCTTTGTTTCAAGCAATCTTGAATCATCTGCATCGACTGTTGCTGCAAAGAATTCATTCATCTTATCAGTCTTTGCACTTGCGTTAATATTCAAAGAATTCTTAATAACCGCAAGTTTATATGATTCTTTTGAATACTTAGTATCAATCGGTTCTACGCCTACGCTGTAGTTTGTGATGACACCGTTTGTATTACTGTTAAGTGACGCTACGTCAAGATATGGAGCAGTGCTTAAATCGCCTCCGTATTCAACGACTGCCGCCTTAGCATTTACAGTATTCCGTCTGCGTCTGTCTTGACTGCCAAACTTCTTGCCTCAACAAGAATTGGTCTGTCATCTTCGTAATTATCAATCAATGCTACATATTGTTGTTGAACAATATCATAGTAAGCATCAACAGTTTCAATTACTCCATTCGCATCGTCATAAACTGTTACCGTGATCTTATTCAATCTCGGATCGGCAGAATTCTTGTAAATACGTATTGTCTTTTCTTGAGGGCTGTCGTTCTTAGGGAAGATTGTAAACGGTACGTCTTCATATCCGTTTGCGTCCATCTTCTTCTCATCAAGAACATATGTAACCTCACTGATTGTCGATTCAATCTTACCGTTATTACCTATCTTGACTTGTCCGCCTTCAAGTATTGTAGATACTGTGATAACTGCATTTTCTGCATCGTCATCTACAGATGCTATATACCATGTTCCATCCTTAGACGGCATTATTCTTGTATGGTCAACTGCAACATACGGATCGTCCTCATCCTTAACTTTGATAATATCAAGGATATATTCGCCTGAACCGATGTTACCACCTATTACAGTTGTAGAAATATTTGTTGTAACAAGTGTGTTTGTACCGATGACAAAGTCTTCATATACTGCCGGACTTGTTAATCCTTCCTTATCAGGGTTAACACTGCTGTTATTTCTGTAGGCAATGTTTGTTCTGTCAAGTGTAGTATATGTTGTTATATCTGCAAGAGTAACATTTTCAGGAACAATTACCTGGTATCTGTTTTCTCCTGCCTTAACTGCCGTATAAGTCTTGCTGTCTGTTGAAACAGTAATCTTCGCAATAGATGTTGCGTATGATTCCTTATAGATGTATAGGATATAATCATTAGTTGTTCCGTCTTGTGCCGTTACTGTAAGCTTAGTTGCCGTAAAGTTACCGTTAGTTGCAACTTCTGATGTACTGTCTGTACCGATAGCGATATTCTGTGCGTCAAAATACTTACCATGATATTCATTTTCAGTATGATCTGAGTTTACAGGAATTGATGCTATTGATACTATTGACGCTTTCTGACCGTCAATGTAAACAGTCGCTCCGACAAGTGGATTATTATCACTGTCTGTATCAGGAGCGATATAGTAGTAATAATCAACCGTTCCGTCTTCTTTTTAGTACGGCTGCCGGAATATGAGTAGCACCATCATAATATGTATGATCTGCTTTGCCGTTTAGTGTATCCTTGTTATAAACAGGTGTTACAGAAATATGATGGATTGTTGCATCGCTTGACTGACCGATAATAGCAAGTTTTGTTGTTCTTACCTTATCGTCATTTGTAAAGTCAAGGTAATACAATGTAACATCTTCAGCCTTAACATTATCAACTTGATAATAATATTCACCGTTTTCATCCAATTTCTTTTCGACTGTGCAATCAACTGCGTTTCCGTCAGCGTCACGAAGTGTCAAAGAATCTGACATTACTCTTGAACGAATTCTTAGGCTGCCTTCACCCGTCTTAGATATAGGAGTAACTACACTGTATAGCTGAGTTATTCCGCCCTTTTAGAACTACTGCATTATATTCTTTACCTGTTTCGTCTGTGGCTGTTTCTATAGTATAGTCTGTACCATACGTCAAGAATCCTTTGTCAAGGAACCAATCTGTATCCTGAACTTCACCGGCTGTACTGATGATTTCATCTTCTTTTTTCAGGATTTTCAATATCGTAGTACAAATAGCCAACTCTGTCGTCTTGTTCTGCAATTACTGTGAATGTTGCATCAAGTTCTGTCGGCGTTTCATTATCAGTAACAATAAGCATTGCCGTACCGATACTAACACCTGTAACATTTTGAGTTGTCTTATCATATGTGATTATATCACCTGTTGTATCTCCGATATTTACAACTTTTGCTGTGTAATCTCCTCCGTTAGTATTTTCCGGAGTTGTTACATAGAATCTTGGTAACTTGATAGTTACCTTTCTAACGTCATTTACGCTCATTGTTGCGGCACTTGGCTTAATTTCTGCCACATCACCTGCAATAATTGCCGGTTCGTAAATGATTGAGTTAGTCACGTCGCTCGGTCTACCAAGAGCCAACTGACCAATATCATTGATACCAAAGCCGTAAACCATACCGTTCTTAGGATCGCTTGTATCAACCATACTTCTTGAAACGATTGTGAATGCACCGCCTGTAGATACTGCCAATGCCTGTAGATTTTCTCTTGTACCTGCTGATGCGTTTTCAACCGTTACATATGTAGGTTTTTCTACATCTGCCGTACCGTTACCTGTCTTAGGATCGCCAAGACCAAGTCTACCGTCTGCACCGTCGCCCCATACTGCGATATTCTGATCGCCAAGGATAGCAACATTATGAGTTGCACCTACTTCAAGGCTAACAATGTAGTCACTGCCTGTAAGATTTGATTTATCTACAAGTCCAGGAGCTGCAATTGTTGTTCCTTCAATAGATTCTGCCTCTCGTCCAAGTTGCTTTTGGTTGTTTTCACCCCATGTAATAACATTACCGTCATTTAGTAATGCCGCTGAATGATTAAGACCTGTATAAATACGAACTACATCATTACTGTAATCAGTGTTACCGACTTTAAGTTTAACTTCTGTCGGTTCTCTGTAGATCTTTGTATTTATACTGTTAACATCAATCTGACCGCTGTCGTTGCTGCCCCATGCCCATACGCTACCGTCGTAACGAATTGCATAAACTGTTTGACCGCCTGAACCACGGCTGATGTCAACAACCTTATTAAGGCTCTTAACGATTACAGGAGTTGATGAGTATGACTGTGACGAGTTAGAGTCATTACCAATCTGACCATAGTCATTCCATCCCCAAGCATATACTATACCACTTCTTGAAAGTGCTACTGTATGATATGTTCCGACCGATACCTTAACTATATCGGTTAACTCAACTGTTTTACCGTTTGAATCTGTCAATGATACACGTTCAGGTGACATAACCATATCACGAACTGAAGGTTCATAACCAAGTCCAAGTTGTCCTCTGTTATTTAGACCCCATGTGTATACATTGCCCTTATCTGTCAAAGCTACTGAATGATACTCACCGGCATAAACCTTAACAACGTTTTCACCTGTGCTTATAAGCGTACCGTCTGAGCTTTCTTCAACTTTTCTTAGATCATCAAAGAATGTTAATCTCTGAGGAACATTTTGAATTACGTTATCTACCGTTCCGATACCAAGCTGTCCGTATGTGTTGCTACCGAATGCCCATACGCTGCCATCCTGCTTAAGCACTATTGTATGTGCTCTGCCTGATGCAGTCATAGGTGCTACGATTGATGGATTTTCGTCTGTTCCTTGCTCGATATTTGTTACAAAGTATACAAGCTTTTCACTTCCGGCACTTGTGCCGTTTGAATTCTTGATTGTTCTTGTTACAACTATCTGTGTAAGACCCGTAACAGACTTACCTGAAACATAAACATCTCCGTTTTCATCAATTCTTGCATCGGCAATATCACCATTAATGCTTACAGCTGTTGTATCAACTGAATCGTTATAATCTAACAATAGATTAAACTTAGATACATCAGGAACATTAAGTTTAACTTCATCGCCGTCTGAAACAACTGTTACTTCGTTGTCTCCGGCAACAAGTCTTGATTCACCTATCATAACAGGAGTATCACTGCGTGTTTCGATTGTATCCAATCCAAATTCTGTACCATTGCCTTGTGTATAATCACCGAAACCATATACAACACCGTTTCTGTCGGCAAATGTACTGAACTTATTACCAGCCGATATGCTCATTGCATAAACATTGCTTAGGAACATTTCGTTTGCTGTAGGCTTGCTTATATATTGAATTGTACCATCGTTCATACCACCAAGACCAAGTTGTCCTAATGAGTTATCACCAAATACATAAAGCGTACCTGTTTGATTTGTTACCATAGAATGATTATATCCGGCCGATATATCAAATATTCCGCTTGCTTCAACTGTTTGAATCGCCGTTGTTTCCAACAAGTTTCCGTTACCAAGTTGTCCATAACTGTTATCACCGAATGATGCGGCATTTGTAGTATAGTACAATGCCAAGCTATGGTTAGTTCCTGCTGATACAGCTACTACTGATGCACCAAGGAATGAAGGAACCTTTGTAGGAATTCTCAAATCTCCTGACAAGTTGTAAATACCAAGTTTATTATGTTTATAATTACCTGTAGCATAAACTGTTCCGTTCATCTGCAAGAATAGTGTATGATCTTCGCCTACTGAAATTTGTCTTACATTAGCAATCGCAAGTTTCTTCGGTGTTGCAACTTCTGTTTCATCACCAAGACCAAGTTGTCCGTGTGTATTATCACCCCAAGCATATACGTTACCCTTATTTGTAAGAGCCATACTGAATCCGTTGCCTGCGGCTATTGAAACAAATTTTTCTCCTACTCCAAGGTCAACATTTACTCTTGTGAAGATATGTGATTCACCGTCAGCAGTTGTTATACCAAGCTGACCGCGGTCATTATTACCAGCTGCCCATACAACGCCATTCTTATCAAGAAGAAGTGTATGATCATATCCTGCGTCAGCATCAACGTAAATCTTTGATGTTGTAAATGCCGCTACCGGTTTATCACTTGTATCTGTGTTGCCTGTACCAAGTTGTCCGTGTGTGTTAACACCGAATCCCCATACACTGCCGTCGTAACGTACAGTTATTGTATGGTTTGTTCCTGCCTGTACTTTTGGTTGGAAGTCATAATCAGCATCTTGCGGAAGAACTACAATCTTAGCAAATGATGTCTTATTCAAGCTTTCGCTTTCTGTTACTTTGACATATGCAATTCCTTCTTTAAGTGCCTCAATACTCTTTCCGTTTTCAGGAACTGACAGAACAGCGTCATCGACTACCATTCCGTTATTTTGAACATCATATTTGAAGTTATAATCAGTATTTGCACCTACTTTAGCGGTATAAACGTTGAATGCCTCAAATGATGCCTGTAAGTCTGCCATTTCACCCTTCTTGACATAGATTGTACCGTAGCCTGAAGAGATAATGTTACCGTCTTCGTCTACCTTATTAATTTCAATCTGACTGTCACCGCAGATAACAAACTTACTGCTGTTTTGTGTTTCGCCGTTTGCAAGCTGACCAAGATCATTTTCACCTTCGCCCCAAACTCTACCATCTGAATCAATCAAGTATACTTGATTATATCCGGCTGAAATTACATCAATGTTTGAAGGAGCTGAATCTATGATTGTTGCAACTGACATACGTTCATTTGTTGCCGGGTCTTTGCCAAGCTGTCCTGAACTGTTGTCGCCCCAACCGTATACTGTTGATTTGCTTGTCTTATCGGCTAATGTTTCTGTCTTAACTGCGTATGAAGAATATTGACCTGCCGCAATATCCGATACATCTACTAAGTATTCGTTTTCACTTATCTTAACTTGTACCGCATTGCTTTCCGCATTTTCACTGTTACCGATTTGACCGTATGTATTATCGCCATATGTCCAAACTCTGCTGTCTTCATCAAGAATAAGCAAATGATCTCTACCTGCCACTATCTTAACAGCCGATACATCACTGTTATTCTTCTTTATTGAAACCTTCTGCGGACTTCCTGATTCATCAATCCTCCATACCATACCGCCAGTTGTACGAGCGTACATTCCGCTGATTTGTGCAACGCCTGTAAGGTTTGGAATTTGAGCAATCTTTCTTGAGTTGTATACGAACATCTCACCGAATCCATATACAAATCCGTCATTTGTAAGAACAAGAACACTGTTATCTGTTACTGATACACTCTTGACATTTGTCATAACTTTTCCGTTAGGACCTGTTATGGCAACAGGAGTTACTAACTTAGCCGCTGTTGTTCCGCCGCCAAGCTGACCGAATGTATTATCGCCCCATGCGTAAAGCTTGCTTTCTTCACTGCCGTCTGCATTCTTCTTATATGTTACCGCATAAGCTGAATTCTTACCGGCTGCAATGTACATTACGTCTTCGGCAATAGATACCATACCGATTGTATCTGCTGTACTTCTGCCAAGTTGATCTGATGAGTTGTCACCCCATGTCCATACACTGCCGTTCGCTTTTAGAACAACTGTGAATCCTTCACCGGCTGCAACCATCGGTGTATACTTATCATCTTCACTGCCACCTGAAACTGTTACAACAACGTAAGCCGAAACTCCGCCACTTGTAACCTTTAGGTTAGCCTTACCGGCTTTAACACCTGTCATTGTTTGAGGTGCTGATTCTGATACTGTAAGTATATCCTTATTCAATGATGTGTATGTTACATTTGTTGAGCCCGTACCTGTTAGACCTAACAAGTTAAATGCGTCTGTTGCACTGATTGTTAGCAATGGATTGATTTCAACTGTATCACCCTTTCTGATAGTAAGTTCAGAAGGAGTTACATTAATTTCACCCTTACCTACAAGTACCGGTACTGATGAATTATCAACATCAAGGTTACCAAGTTGTCCATTATTGTTTAGACCGTATGTCCACATATATCCTGTTGACTGAAGTGTTGATGTAGCACCGTATCCGGCATCTATTGCAATTATTGAGAAATCGTCTGCATCATCTGTATAAACAGTCTTAACAGGTAGTGATACTTTACCGCCGACATCTGTTCTGCCGATCTGACCAAACTCATTGCTACCCCATGTATAAACAACGCCCTTATTATCGCTTGCATCGTTCTTTTCGATTGCAAGTGCAACGCTGTGTTTATCACCGGCTGATACGCTTATAACATTTTCAAGTAGTTGAGTCTTATCACTGTCAAGGTAAACAAATTCAGGATTATTCATATTACCGTTGTCAGATTGACCGTTACCAAGTTGTCCGTATGAACCGGCACCCCATGCAAGTACATAACCTTCTGCATTAAGTGCAAGTGTATGATCATCAGCTGACTTAGATGAAATATCAACAATGTTATTTACAGAATTGTTTTCACCCTTGAATATCTTAAATTCAGGACTTGTAGGGTCTGTAGGTAGTTCCCAAACAGTACCGCTTGTCTTTAATACATATCCGCCGCTTATCTTACTTACCTTTTTAACAATACTCATTTGTGTCGGTTTTGCACCATAGCCGTCACCGGTATATTCTCCGGTGTCAATATCTATTGCCGCATTACCGAATGCAAATGTATTTCTGTTAATTCCCAAAGGTACTGTAACTCTTGAACCATCATTCTTCTTAGCTATTGTAATATTTGATGTTCCTTCTGTTACGATAAAGCTACTGTATTCACCGGCAAATATATCTGCGATTTCGATATTCTTTAGATAATTTATGCCGTCAAATACACCTGCCTTAACAGGCTTTGTCGAATATGTTGTTGTCTTGTCTACACCAAGTTGTCCGTATGTATTGTCACCCCATGTCCATATGTTTCCGTCTGAATCAAGTGCGACTACATGAGCTTTTCCTACTGCAATCTTTGTTATATACGCATTTGATGCAAGACCGCTGAATGTTACTTGTGTAGGAATGATATTTCTATCAGAAGTACGTCCGCCTTGTCCAAGCTGACCTTCTGTATTCTTACCCCATGTCCATACTGTACCGTCAGCTTTTCAATGCAACTGTGAATTCATCGCCGCTACCCATATGAGGTGCAGTTCTGTAGTCATCAGCGTGACCAAGCACAGTAACATTAGCTACTGCCGACTTATTATTTTCCGGATTATCTTCGTCAATGTATCTAACTATAATCTTTGTTTCACCGTAATGAGCCGGTGTAATCTTTGTATAGCTGATGTCATAATCAGAAAGATCTCCGTCAACCTTTTGAGCAGATGCTATATTATCATTGAATGACTCGAATACAAGTTTCTTTGTCTTTTCAAAGTCAATCTGTCTGCCCAAACTGAATGAACGCATATATGCCGCAGGAACTGTAATTGTATTTACAAAGTCGCCGTTTGCATCTTGTTCATCATCAAGAACTATATCGTAATTTCCAAGAGCGATGTATTCTTCATCAACAATGCCAGGGTATTCACTTGCATCTCTTGTGAAATTACCAAGCTGACCGCTGTCGTTCTGACCCCATGTATAAACCAATCCGTCATCAAGGAATGCGGCTGAGTGCATACCGCCAGAACCGACACCGATTATTGCTCTGTTTGCAGGAGTTGTTCCGTCTTCTTCATAATACAAGTTTGGAACAAGATATGCTGCATTTAGATTAGTTATACCGCCGACTCCAAGTTCACCGTATTCATTGCTACCCCATGCAAAAGCATTATGCTTTCTGTCAATAGCCATGATATGAGTCTTACTCTGACCGTCTTCTGTTTCATAATAGCCGATTGATACATTAGCTATATTATGTAGGTAAATACTTGGTTCACCTGTGTCTTCATCAGCTACGTTAAACTGACTGTCATCAGGATTCATTGTAACTTCTACCGGTACATTTGAATAATATGTCGACGTTTGACCCAAGATAACACCAGGATTAATGCTTGATCTGCATATGGCATAAAGCTTCCTGTACCAAGTTGTGAAGATGATGCGTCACCCCATGTATAAACTCTTCTGTTTCTGTCATATACATATTCCGGAGTTCCGTCAGGATTTGTGTTACCTGTGTAATGGTACTTCGTTGAAATTGCAACGAAGTTATAACCCTTACCTACGATTCTTGTAACATTGTTTAATTCTTCCTGATTTTCAGATGCTTCATCTTCTTTTCTGATTGTCGTTACTTTTTTTCAAGCTGAGTATTGTATTCAACACTCTTACTTATACCTGTACCAAGTTCACCGTGGCTGTTTCCGCCGACTGTGTAAACTGTACCGTTTGCAATAAGGACAGCTGTTGCTTCTTTACTTGCCGCTGACATTACAACACCGCTTAGATTACTTTCACCGACGCCCTTCATCTTTTCAGGAACAAAATTTGTAGGATCGTTATCTTCAGTCACTGTCTTTCTGCCAAGCTGACCCTTATTATTTCTACCCCATGTATAAACTTCACCTGTTGCCGTTACGGCTACAGTATGATATGCACCGGCAGAAACGTCTATAATCTGTGATGCAAAGTTTTCATCAAGTTCTACAAGGATAGGTCTGTTTGTATTCTTTATAAGTATAGGGTTAACACCTAACTGACCGTATGTATTGTCACCCCAAGCATATACTTTACCGCTTTGACCGATAATTATAGCATGGTTTTCACCAACCGCAACGCTTAGAATATTTTCCATAGGTGTTGCAATTTCTTGTGCCGCATCGTTAACATTTGCGTAATATGAATCGATCTGTACCGGAATTGTAAGCATACTTTGCTTACTTCCTGTACCTGTCATGCCGTTTTCATTATTACCCCATGCCCACAATGTACCATCTTTCTTAAGGGCAACTGTGAAGTCTTTACCAAGCTGAATCTGTGCATACGTTATATCTTCAGTTACGATAATACGGCTGAATACAGTTTGTTGAGTAATTGTATTAGTTGCAACTACTCTTGTTTCACCTTCTGTAACGCCTGTTATGTTTGCAGTCTTAGGCTGCTGACTGTCAACAGTAACCTTTGCAATCGAGTCATCCAATACCTTCCATTCAAATGTACCTACACTTGAAGCAAGATCTGTATAAACTGAGAACATATCTGCGCCTGTAATCGTAATTGTTGTTTTACCGTCAACTGCCAACGTTGCTGTAGGAGGCATAATAGACATCTTGGCATTACCTGCAACCACCGGAACAACAGAAGTTTCCTGACTCTTATCGCCAAGTTGGAATCTATTGTTATAACCCCATGTATATACAACACCGTCACGAGAGATTGACGCAATGTGTTCACCGTTTATGATTGATGAAACTTGAACGATTGTATCAAGTCTATCACTTGATGTATCATCCTTATAAACAAGTCTTGCCTTATATTGATTAGCATTCTTAGTCTTATTTCCAAGTACACCTGTTTCAATTCCACCGTATACATTTGTACCCCACATATAAACGTTACTGCTATTTGTAACAGCACCACTGAAGTGGTCACCGGCGAATACGCTGTATACGCCACTCATAGGCTCAGCTACATCTCTTGTTAGCAAGTTGCCTGATTCGTCAACATATGTTTCAGACTTCCAAGCCTGAACTCTTGCAATGCTCTTATCAGTTGGGAATACAACTGTTTTCTTAACTTCGTTACCAAGAGCATCTTCTGTTACAGTCATTCCGTTTTCATCAGAGAATGTACCGTTTGTATATGCTACACCGTTTCCAAGAACACCGTTCTTATTATTACCATAAGCATATACTTCGTTTGCAAAGTCTGATGTATCGTTGCCTTCTGCATCAGCAGATTTCTTGTATTGATACAAGTTCAATATTGCATGTTCAGGGCCTAATGCTCCATTCACAACGCCTGTAAGTGCTTTCATATCTGTATCAAGTACAGGAAGAGGTATTGTTCTGTTGTATCCGTTATTTGCACTGCCTGTACTCCAAACTTCGCCGTTTCCAAGAACACCTGTTTCGTTGCTACCTGTAATATAAACTGTACCGTCACGATTTATAATCGCAATATTCTTTTCACCGATTACTACATCAACAGCATCGTCAATACCATACATTCTATACGGTATATTCTTATTTGAGCTTGCTGAACTTTCTGTTATAGCATCATGTCCGATACCAAGTTGACCGTATCTGTTGCTACCCCATACATATACAGTGCCTTCTTCTGTGATTGCCGCCGCTGTTGAACCGGATGCAAAAAACTTTAACTACCTTACCTGTATTTTCACCGCCAAGATATGTACTTCCCATTGCTCCGTTTGAAGGAGTCGGTGCAACGTCATATACCTTTCTCGGTGAATATACGCTTGTGCCCGATGATAGCTTTCTACCAAGCTGTGCTACACCGGCGTCATTTCTACCCCATGACCATACGTTTCCGTCTTTGTCAACTGCAAGTGATAAGTTATCACCTGCCGCAACAGAAACTATGTTTTTCATAGGTTTACCGTTTACAAGAACTTCTGTAGGTTCGTTAATTGTCTTTTTAGTTGTATTAAATCCTGCTTGTCCTCTTGAGTTATCGCCCCATGTATATACATGACCGTTACTTGCAAGAGCAAGAGTAAATTGATTTCCTGTCACAACCATTGGTTGAACTGATGTTGTTACATCAGTAACATTAGGAAGTACATTTACATCGAACAATGAGTATTTTCCTGAATTTTCTTCGTATACAACCATTCTTGCAGAACCGACTGACTTATAAGTAATGTTACCGTCATTATCTATCTCCGCAACGTCAGGATTTGTTGATGTTGCTTTGAAGTTTGTATTTGTAACACGCTTGTCGAATACATTAAACTGATTCATTGTAAGATATACTCGACCAGGAGCCGCTCCGGCATTTGCAAGTACAGCATTATTGCTGTCCACGCCGTCTACATTGATAATTCCCGAATATACTTCAACAGGATATAATTCATTATCAAGAATTGCATCACCTAATTGTCCACGTTCATTATTACCTACTGTTCTGATTGAACCGTCCTGCATAATGAATGCTGACATACCGCCGTTACTGCTTACTGCAGCCGCCAATACGCCGGTAAAGTCTGTGCCGTCTGTAATCTTAGCCGCAACAATTTCATTTACACTATTATTGTTTCCGACTGCAAGTTTACCGTTTGTATTGTCACCGATTACATTTACTGTACCTGTACCCTTCTGTACCATCATTGATGCGTTGCCGCTTGTTATATCAATAGTTTGGCTCATATCAGTATTCTTTACAGGAGTGCTTATAGGTAGAGTATTTGTAGTGATACCTGTCTGATAATTGTCATTATTACCCCATACATAATATTCGTATGAGTTATTTGTTTGTATTTTCTGTAAGGGCAGCTGCGTTACCGTTACCGGCTGCAACTTCAAGCACACGGATATTTTCAAGTCCGCCACCGCTTACTATTGCCTGTCCTGTAACGCTGTCTATCACACCTTCGCCCATTTCTGAGTTTTCGTTACTACCCCATGCAAGAACTTTACCAAGTTCCTGAACACCATAGCTTGTTGTAAATTCATCTCCTTTACCTGCAGCTATTGATGTCATTCTTGATACAGGAACATAAACAGGTGTTGAAACGATTTCGTTATCAGAATTTTCTACTTGCTTAAACTTATTTGAACCCCATGCAAATACGTCACCGTTTGATGATAATGCCATTGCATAACTGTTGCCTACGCTTCCGCCGGCACTTATGTCTTGCATTACTACATTATAATCAGTGAAGTATGCAACCATTTGAGGTGATGGAACAAGTGTTTCCTTGTTTGATACCTCTGATGGATTCTTTTCGTCTATAAAGTCAGAAGTATCTGTACCGTTACCAATCTGACCGTTATTGTTTCTGCCCCATGTATACAAGTTACCGTCAACGTCTATAGCCATTGCGAAGTCAGGACCTGCGGCAATCTTTGTGAACTTAACAGGAACTTCTCTTGATGTAACAACGTCTTCGCCGTCTGCACCTGTTGTTATTTCAGTTACAGTCTTTGTTACATTAAGTTTCTGTGGTTTCATATCGATACTGCCGACACGACCTAATCCAAGACCAAGTTGACCATAAGTATTATCGCCCCACGCGTACAAATCACCGTTTGCACGAAGTGCAAGGATAAAGTTATCTCCGGCTGAAATCTGCGGATAAGCAATATATTCTTCATCTGCATTTTCTGCCTTAACTTCTGTATCGTCAGGAAGAGATATAATATGTACATACATTCTCTTTTCGGCATTATCATCGCCTCTTGCAGAGATTTCTACATATGTCTTTCCTGTGCTTTCTGCACTTACCTGACCATATCCATCTACTGATGCTATGTCACTGTCAAGGACTCTGTATGTTGTGCTGACATTTACAGGCTGTTCATCTTCATATAGATTAAAGCCTTGATGTGCTGTCATACCTATACGTTTTGATTCTTGATTCTTCTTAACAAGTATTTCGTTTGAATCAAGAGTTATAATCAAGTCAGAGCCAACCATTGATGCTGTTGTAAAGTCTGATGTTACATCTTGATTTGCAATCTGACCCTTGTCATTCTTACCGAATGCCCATACATAACCGTCACTGTCAGCATAAGCTGAATGTACGCCGCCAACAGATGATGTCATACTAAGTACATTTGATGCAATTTGTCCGTCTGTTCTTACAACATTGGATTTACCCGATAGAGTATAAACGTCACTTGACAATCCGCCTACACCAAGCTGACCGCTTGAAGCAAGTCCGCCCATAATAGGTGTTCCGTTTGAATCCACGATATACAAGCTTTCGCCACCGCCGATAAGCACTGCATTTGAAATTTCTGCAAGCTTTGTCGGTTTAGTAACGTCAAGTTTCATTTCGCCGAATTCACCGTTCTTATTTGCACCCCATACCCAAACACTACCTGTTACATCTGTATCAACAGTTATGTCTTGTGCAAGAGCATATGTAATTGCCATTACATTTTCGCTGCCGGCTGCAATCGCCATTACACGATTTTCCATTTCAGCAGTTCCGGCTCTGAAGTCAACGTTATCTGTGTTTTCACCTGTACCGTACTCATATCTTGTACCCTTACCTTGTGAATATACAGAACCGTCAAATTTAAGCATATGAGATGTTGCACTGTTTCCGATTGCAACTTGTGCAACTGAATCAGTTACTCTTATCGGTGCTTGATAGTTATTGACACCGCTTTCCATACTTATTTGATTATAAGCATTATTACCACTGCCGTATACAACGCCGCCGTCCTCTACAAACAATGCAAACATTGCGTCATTTGTAAGTCCGCCGATTGCTATATCGACAATGTTTGATATATAGCCGGCTTGTGACAATGCGTCATCACCATAAGACGGTTGTTCACCAATCTTAACACGTTCAGGTGTACTTACCTTAACTGATGTACTGTCTATACCAAGCTGACCGCTATCGTTTCTGCCCCATGCCCATACATGACCTGTTGTATCTATAGCAAGAGCACTGTCGCCTGCGGCTGCAATCTTAACTATTCTTACGTTATCGCCGTTTTCATCTTTTATGCTTACCTGTTGAGGGTAAATTGCTGTACCGAAGATTTGTCCGCTACCAAGCTGACCATACTCGTTACCGCCCCATGCCCAAACAGTTCCGTTTGGTTTTAGTGCGTACGTTGTATTTGTACCAGATACAACCTGTGGATAAGCAACGCTATCCACATAGCTGTCAGTATCCGATCCGCCGATTCTTGAATCTTTCGGACGAACTTCTACCTTAAATGTACCAACTGTCAATGAATCATCGGCAAGTGATACGATTACATATGTTGTTCCTTCCTTCTTACCTGTAAGCTTACCTGTTGAAGAATCTACTTCAACAATGTCACTGCTACCGTCCCATGTCTGCCACTTCAATTCAACTTCTTCTGTTGAAGTACCTTCTGCACCGCTCAACAAGTTGAATGAAGATATTGTAGGACGTTTTGGTTCTTCTACGTCATCAACTCTTAGTGAATATGTATATTTATCAAACAAGAAGTATGCAGTTCCGACACGAGCCGGTTCATATCTGTCAACCGTTGTTCCGTCACCGATTATTCCGTTTTCATTAATACCATATGCCCATACAGCACCGTTATCTGTTGTAATTACAGATATATCACTGTTTGTTCTGCCGTTTGATACAAGAATTACATTTTTAACGTATCCGCTAACGTCTGTCTTTCCTGCAAGAACTCTGCCTACCGGAAGAATTTCGTTATCATGTTCTGTGCCACGTCCAAGCATAGCTCCATACATACCTGCTGACCACAAGTTTTCACTGCTGTAAGAACCATCATCGTTATGACCACCGTTTGCATAGATTACCTGAACATACTCAGATATATCACCGCTAAGTGGGAATGCACCTCTTTGAGCCCATTCAAAGTTGTATGCTCTTACCGGTGTCTTTTCTACTGTCAAATACTCAGGACTGTCGCTGCCATATCCAAGTTGACCTTGTCTTAGGTCACCCCACATAGCTACACCGCCGTCCATAAGTATAGCCATAATATTATTTGTACCGCCAAATGCAGCTATTGCTTTTTTCAGGAAGTGATGCACGGCTTGGTGATGTCGAAATATTTTCGCCTATACCGTAAATGCCGTTTGAATTATCACCCCATGTAATAATCTGACCGTCAGCCTTTAAGACGTGCATTGTATCTCCGAGTTTATCAGGGATAAGCTTTCTTGCACTCTTAAGAATTGTATTTCTGGTTGTGATATTTCTCGGAAGAGTCATCTTCGCATTATATGTATCCTGCGGTGAAACAACTCCCTTATAGTTATAACCCCAACCAAAGATATTGCCGTCTGCATCGATTGCATATGAATACTGCTTTGTACCCTCTTTTGAATCAGAGCCTGTACCTGCAGCCGCAATATCAATAATTCTTGAGCCGTAAATCGATTCAGTAACTGTACCTTCGGCACTGTCACCAAGATAATAAGATCTTGTCGGTCCATAAACTCTTACTGCGTACTTCTGTACATTGAATTCAGTTTGTGGACCGTGGCCAAGAGCACCCTTAACACCTGTACCCCATGCATATACATGACCATCACTTGTAAGAGCCAAGCTGTGATTTCCGCCTGTTGCTATCTTGATTACATTTGTCAATGCACTCGGACTTGCTGTAGCATTTTCACGTTTCAGTACCTGTACAGGAATTGTAGTATATGAAGACTTGCTACCGTTACCTGATTGACCGTATGAGTTATTACCCCACGACCAAACTGTTCCGTCTGAACGAAGTGCAATAGTGTGGTTTTCACCTACTGCAATCATCGGCATAACGTTACTTCTGTCATTACCTGCCGGAATAACATTAAGTTTAATTGTACCTGTATTGCCTCTTGAATCCTTTGCAACAAGATATGTTACGCCAGTCTTTTGCTTAATATACAATTTACCTGTTGTGTTATTTCCGCCGTTTGGATTAGCCTCAAACTCTGCCACTTCAGTATTTAGTGACTCGAATGTCAATCCTGTCGGTTTATAAGCAGACTCACCGAATAGTGTAAAGCCTATAACGCCTACTACATTGTCAAGATCAATCTGGATTACATCGTTTTGTCTTACTGCTGTTTCAAGAGTACCATTATCACGCATAATAGTATCATAGAACATATGAATTGGTATGTCTGATATATCATTTCGTGTCAATGTTGCCTCTGCAAAATCAATATAAGCTCCGCCGCCGTCTATAAGTACAGCCGCCGGATATTCACGATTATCCTGTGTACCGTCACCAATCTGACCTCTTGTGTTATCACCCCAAGCATAGATTTTACCTATACTATCGAAGATAACGCCATTCGCACCGTTTGCTGCCGCCGCAATAGATTTTGCACCGTTGAACGGTTCATAATGGTGATCCGGATCACTGTCACCTGCGTGCAATAATACAACTGCATTATCTTTTACGTCAGGATAATATGCGTTTCCGTCTGCATCATTTACTGTATCTATACCAAGTTGACCACCGTTCTTGTCGTCAATTTGGTTATTACCACGAACTCTTGAATGTCCGTTTATATAAGTTACGAATGCACTTTCACCGGCTGTTACACCGTTCGAGTCCAATCTTCACCTTCAACAGTTTCATTATATACATCTGAAAGAGTTGGATTTTCAACAACAGTTTCATATGTATTATCGTCTTTAGATACATACCAAGTTGGTTATGGTTATTACTGCCCCATGCCCATACATGGCTTGTTTCTGACAATGCAAGTACACTGTTTGTTGACGCAGACATTGTAACTGCTTTTTCAGCTATATCTGCATATGCTATACCGTTACCGTAGTAATCGCCGTCACCAAACTTATACGATGTATTTTCGCCCCATGCGATTATGTCACCGTTTCTTGTAAGTGCATAACTTGTATTATTGTCAGCATATACTGCCGCAATTTCCAAAGAACTCTTAATATGTAGTTTTTGCGGTGTCAAAGCTGTTTCTGTTAATTCAGGAATTACCTGATGGTTGCTTCCGTCACCGAATGCATATATATCGCCTGTGTTTGTAAGCAATAATGTATGATTCAAGCCAACTGCAATGTCTACTACGTTATCAATTCCTTCTACTCTTACAGGAGAAATCGAGTTATCCTTTGTACTGTTTCCAAGTTGACCGTTATCATTTCTACCCCAAGCATATACTTCACCGTTTATTGTAACGGCTACCATAAATCCGTCACCTACAACGACCTTCTTAACGTTACCATTTATTGCAACTGTCGGTGTTGTTGAATATGGTGTTGCGTCGCTTGTAAGTCCTATACCAAGTTGACCGTATGTATTGTCACCCCATGTATATAGTACACCGCCGTCTGTAACGGCTGCCATTGTCTTACCGCCTACAGCTACATATGGGTAAACTTTACTGTCATCTCTTATAACTGTTTCGCCTTGTTCAAACTGAACATCCATTGGCATAACGTTAATCTTGATAATTCCTGTTGCGCCTGTTTCATTACCCTTTACAACAATATATGTTGTTCCAAGAGCTATTGCACTTGTTTGATCTGCCGGTGTAACTACACCATCATTTGAAACAATTGCTACACTTTCGTCAAGTGACTTGAATGTATAACCGTTATCTCTAACCTTAAACGAACCTGTTATCAAGTTAAAGCTTGGATCTCTTTCAACGAATATTTCATTCATATCTATTGAAAGCATTTCACTTCTAAGAATATTTACCTCGTAAGGCATTGATCATCGTCTGTGTACTGCTTTGTAATATCAGTATAATCACCGTTTGCGTCACGTCTGATTATTGCTCCGCTATTCATCATAACAGTATCAGCACTTCTGCCTATACCAACAAGGACAGGAATATCCTTATCAACAGCTGTACCGTCGCCAAGTTGACCGTTTGCATTATTACCGATAGAGTAAACGTCACCGTTACTTCTTAGTATTGCAGATGTGTTATCACCCGACGCAATCATAATTGTATCTGTAACAACACTGTTATTATCAAGGTCATCAAGCAACTCTACTGCCATCTTATTTGTTTGAATACCACTTGCTGAAGTGATTGTATTCAAATTTTTACCCCATGTAACAACGTTCTTTTCTGAACGTGTCAATGCGTTCATATGTTCTTTTCCGACAGAGATTTGTCTGATGTCTGTTAGAAGTACACCGATATGATTTTCCTTGTCGTACTCATACATAACCTGAGCCGGAACAGCTACTGCATCAGCTGTACTGTTATTACCTACCTGGCTGTAACTGTTATCGCCCCATGCCCATGGAGTACCGTCTGTCTTAATTGCCGCAGAATTATTATATCCTGCATAAATCTTTTCAACATCTTGAATATCAACTGCTACCGGAATAGTTCTTGTTGTTGCGCTTGTCTTAGTTCCGTCAGCCTCAAGAACATCTTCGTATGTTCCTTCACCCAACTGACCTCTGCTGTTATCGCCCCATGCCCATACACTGCCATTCTTATCAAGAGCAAGCATATGGTGTGCACCTGCCGCGATAGATACGATATTTTCAAGATACATTGTTGTACTCTTGCTCTTACCTGCAAGAACTCTTTGAGGATATTTCTGAATATCATCTGTCTTACTTATTCCAAGCAAGCCCGATGCATTATTACCGAACATCCATACACGACCCTTGTTATCAAGAGCTGCTGTAAAGTCGTCGCCGGCTGTTATATCAACAATGTCTGTCAAATATTGTGCATCTTCTGTTTCAGAAGTTGATGCGCCTGTTACTACTGCAACCGGAATTAGGCTATCTGATGTATTGCCTGTACCAAGCTGACCGTCTGCACCATGACCCCATGTGTAAACCTTACCGTCTAATGTAAGTGCTACACTGTGGTACTTACCTTGTGCAACCTTAACTATTCCGTCAAGGTATCCGTCACTTATAGGGTTACGAACTTGAACCGGCATTGAAGAAGAGTTACTGAGTTATTACCAAGTTGGCCGTATGTATTATCTCCCCATGTCCAAACTGTGCCGTCTGACATCAATGCTATTGAATTAAAGCTGTTCGACGCAACCATCGGTGCGGCTAATATATCTTTACCGAATTCCTCATCGTCACGCTTTGTCGCTCTGAATTCCAATTCAAATGTTTGTGCGATATTTCTTGTTCTGTCTTGAACAATAAGTGTTGTAACGGCATACTTGCTGTCAATAGCTTTTTGTGTAGGTGTAACAATCCAGTTATCGTCTACACTGAACAAGCTTGTATCAGCAGGTATCATATAGATGTCTTCTACCTTAAACTCATCATTACCTGTTTCAGAATCAGTATTTAGATAGAATCTCATTTCATCATATACTGCATTCTTATCAAGAACAAATTGCTGAATGTTGCCTGACGCATCATTTGTCAATGTAATTGTTCTCGGTACATAGTTTTCAGTATCATAATCTACACTTTCAAAGCTTTGTAGGCTAATATCATCGCCGGCAGAATATACTTCGTTCATTTCAACAATATCGCTTTCTTCAAGCATGCTGAACATTGCAAATTCTGCTGATGTTACGATTGAACCTGCCTGTGTATTAGTAACAATACCTGCTTTTCTTATTGTTAACTTAGAGTTTGCACCGACTGCAACCGGAACAAGTTGTTCATCGAACGTACTGTTACCGATTTGTCCTGAGTCGTTTTACCCCAAGCATACATATTTCCGCTTGTTGTTTGAACAACTGTATATCCGTCACCTGCTGAAACTGCCTTTGCATTGTTAATATCACTCTGCATTACAGGATATAGTCTTTCAAAGTGAGTTGCGTCACCTATCTGACCATTATCATTATTACCCCAGCTATAAACGTGACCGTCTTTGCTTATTGCTACAGCTGTCTTCGGTGATGCGGCTATTGCATAAATACCTTCAAGAGTACCGTCACCTGTTACTCCGGCTACGGCTACAGCTGATTTCTGTATACCGCCCTTTGTACCGTTGCCCATTACTCCGTATGTATTATCACCCCATGCGTAAACTATTCCGTCTGCCGTTAATGCAAGTGAATAGTTATCGGCTGCGGCAACTGCAACTGCATTTGTAATGCTTTCACCGTTTGATTTCTTAACAGCTTGTAATACTGCGCTTGATGAACCACTTGTGTTCTGACCAAGCTGACCGTATGTATTATCACCCCAAGCATAAACTGTACCTTGAGTAGCAGTTTCTGCCTCAGATGCAGGAATAACTATACCAACTGAATGATTCTTACCAGATGCTACTTCAAGGAAGTTCAAGTCACCCTTATCTCTTGTTACAAGGTGAGCCTCCTTAGCATAATTTTCAGTTGACGGTGAAGTCATAGGCTTACCGTTATTTAGTATACTCTGCTGATAACCAAGCTGATTATGATCGTTCTTACCCCATGTATACGCTCTCTTTGTCAAAGCGTCAATGATAATTGTATGGCTTTCGCTCAATTCAACTGCCGAAACAAGAATTGTTTCATCAGCGTTTGGTGTAGCCGGATTATCCTTTAGGGCTTCGACAAGTGTCGGATATGCAACTATCTTTCCGTCAACACCAAGTTGTCCGTTATCATTATTACCCCATACATAAAGTAGACCGTCTTGATCTATTGCAGCTGAACTGTTTGCACCTGCTGCAACATATTTTATGTTTGTAAGCAACTTTGTATTGCTTTCATTTTGACCTATACGAACTTGACGAGGAACAAACTTATCTACATTTGATGTTCCGTATGTACCGTCACCAAGTTGTCCGTATGTATTGTCACCCCATGCCCAAACTGTTCCGTCTGCACGAAGTGCCAATGTATGTCCGTATCCCGATACAATCATCGGAACTGTAATCTCTGTATCTGCGCTTTGAGCAACTCTTACAGTGAATGAGTACGAACTTCCAAGAATCTTATCTGTTACTGTTATTACAGAACTATCAATTCTGCCCATACCTGTAACAACACCGTTTGAGTCAACTGTAACTGCTGACGGATTACTTGATGTAAATGTCAATCTGTCAGTAGTCATTTCATAGCCTACTCTGTCATATACAGATGAAGATTCAATATTTGCACTACCCCAAACTGAGTCGCCTGCAATTTGAAGAATTTGATTGCTTGTAAGTTCAAGTGATGTCGGTAATGGATTAGACATTGTATATGCTCTTGTAACTTCATCGTTTTCTTTAACCTGAGCATAAACAACATTCAAGTTCAATACCTTCATTTCATCATATGAAACAGGTTCGTCTGATGAAATTTCTTTACCGTGAACTGAGCCTTCGCCCCATGCGTATGTTGTACCGTTTGCGTCTGAAACTGTAAATACATTTCCTACTGACGCAAGTCTTACAATATTCTGTAGCTTATGATCTGTATCGCCGGCACTTTCACCTTCTGCTTTAAGTTCAGCAGATAAGTTACCGTTACCCCAAGCATATACATGACCATCCTCAGTCAAAGCCGCACCGCCTTTGCCTGTTGCGGCAATCTGTACAACCTTTTCTGTTATAGGAAGTAATGTCGGTGTAAGTTCACGTTGTATCTTTATACCTATACCAAGCTGTCCGTTATCGTTATTACCCCAAGCATATACATCGCCATCGCTTGAAAGTGCAATTACATGACTTTCACCGACTGCAATTTGTGTAATAACTTTTCCTCGAGGAATTGCTGTTGCTACCGGTGTTCTATTATATGACTTAGCATATCCGTAACCATTTTGACCTGATGTATTAACACCCCATGAATATACTGCGCCGTCTGAAGTAAGAACTACAACAAACGAATTACCTACTGCTGCCTGAACAACCTTGTTTGTATCAAGGTTATTGCCCTTAACTTGTGCAGGTTCGGTTGTATCACCCGTTCTACCAAGCTGACCAAGTTTATTGTCACTTCCCCATGTATAAATGGTTCCGTCATTCTTGACCATAATTCTTGTACCGTCATCATTATAAGGTGACGCAAATACGCCTGTTTCAGCTTGAGGTTTTCCGTTATCTCTTACTGCAACCTTAATATATGATACAAGATTTTCTGTTGTTTCAACAACTTTGATTACAGTTGTTCCGTAACGTCTTTCCTTTGTTGCATCGCTTAATGTAACAACACCTGTTGTTTCATTTACAGACATAATAGAAGGATCTAATGAATAGAATCTTATATTTGCACTGTCTGCGATACTGATTTGTGAATCATTTGATGCGAACAAGTTAAAGTCATTATCGGCTGCCGCCATTGTTATTGAATTATTGCTTATTGTAAGTGTATCGTCCGGTGTGATTGTTACGTTATAAGGAAGTGGGTTATTGCTATCATATGTAACATTTGTACTTCCTGTAACGTACGCATTTGTTATTGTCAAACCGTTCTTATCACTTAGCTTAACTGTATTAGCAAGATTTACGTCTGCTCTTGTGCCTATACCAAGTTGTCCGTTGTCATTTTGACCCCAACCGTATACGATACCGTTTGAGGCAACTGCAAATGATGTATTATAGCCTGCACCTACACCCCACATATTTATCATATATTGGTTAGTCTGTGAACTTGCACCTGAGTAAACCTTATTAGGTGTCTTATATTCATTTGCATTTGTGCTTAAACCAAGCTGACCTAATGTATTGTTACCCCAAGCATATACATTGCCTTTTTCTGTGATAGCAACGATATGACTGTAACCCAATGCCATAGCTTGAATATTTTCTTCAATATTCAATGCAGTATCAGGTACTGACAATACATTTGTATCAGAGTTATTACCTAATTGATAATTTCCGTTTGCACCCCATAGATAAGCTTTACCGTCTGAAATTATAGCTGAGTAATCACCTCGAGCAATAATCTGATCGACTGTAGCTATTGAAGTCGGAATATTTATCTCTTTCGGTACACCGTCGGTTGACGCACTGAATGTATCTGTGCCCTTACCAAGCTGACCAGAGTCATTTGCACCCCATGTATAAACCTTACCTACAGCATAAACCATTGCATGATTTGCTCCGGCTGTAATCATTGTTGCACCTGTGATGCTTTCTATCTTGCTCGGTGAATAGAAGTCGCTGTGAGCCATTGTATTTCCAAGACCCATCTGGCTGTAATCATTATTACCCCAAACATAAACGTCACCTGCACTTGTTAGTGCCATTGCGAAGTTATCGCCTGCTGAAATTCTGATTATGTATTCACCTACTGCCAAATCGAATGATACCTTTTGTGGAGTTGACTTATCATCAACAGAACCGATACCAAGTTGACCTGACTCGTTTGCACCCCATGTATATACATTACCGTCATCAGTAAGTGCCATTGCAAATTCTTTACCGGCTGCAACTGATGAGATATTTGAAAGTGCGATTTGCTGCGGATTAATAACTTGTGCGTTATTACCACCCTTGCCATTACCAAGTTGTCCATGAGTATTATTACCCCATGTCCATACACTGCCGTCTGCTTTCAATGCTATCGTAAAGTCACTGCCACCTACTATTGTCGCAGACTTATTTGCTGAATATTCAGGCTTAATAACTATAGTGAATGACTTTGTATATTGAGTTGGGTTATGTTTAACTGTAACCTTTGCAATACCGTAGCTTGTAGCAGTCTTAGGTGAAATAACACCTGTAGCATTGTCGATTGTTAACAAATCACTGTCTGTCGAGATTGTTATATCGCTCGGACTTACAGTTGATCCACCTGAACCTCCTGTGCTCATTGATGTATAAACATTAAATCTGCTTATTGATGTTATAACCTTTATTGTATTCAAATCTACCGCAACATTCTGAGTTGGGAATATTGAAATACTTTCCGGAACTGTTGTGTATGTTTCACCTACAGGTGTACCTGTTACATTAATCTTTGTTATAACAAGTCCCTTTGAACCTTCTGAACTGCTTCCTATACATTGAGGAACAGATGCACTCGTTTCACCGTCTGCAAGAGCCGTACCAAGTTGACCTTGATCATTATGACCCCATGTATAGATTTCACCCATATTTGTGAACAATACAGAATGTTCGTTTCCGGCTGATATACCGTTTGCACCGCTAAAGTCACTGCCATCTTCGTTTACAACTTTGACAGCCGTTGACTTCTGTGCTTTTGTACCGTCGCCAAGTTCACCGTACATATTATCGCCCCATGCGTAAATTGAACCGTCTGCAGCGATTGCCAATGAGTGAGTAATTCCGGCGTCTATATCTACAATTCCTTCAAGATCGAAAGTTTCGTAGTTAAGAGCTGTTACAACCTTACCAGGCATAGCTCTTGTTTCACCACTACCGTCACCAAGACGTCCATAGTAGTTATAACCCCATGTCCATACGTTTCCGTTTTGTGAAAGTGCGGCTGTATGTTCATCGCCTGCCGAAATCTTAGCTACGTTATACTTAAATTCTGAATCTGCATCTCCAAGAACTTCTCTCGGAACATCATAACGATCTGCCGGATTTGTATCGTTCATACCAAGCTGACTGTTTACATTTCTACCCCATGTATATACAACACCGCTTGTTGTAAGAGCAGAAGTATGGTTACCGCCCGCTGAAATACCAACGATTGATTCAAGATGTTTTGTTTCGCCGAAGTCTGTTACGATAACAGGTACATTATAATGTTCAGAGGCATTTGTTCCGTATACAGAACTTGCCTTTTGCTGATGTCCGATTTGACCTGATTCGTTGCTGCCCCATGCGTCAACTGTACCATCTGCCATAAGTGCAACTGAATGATTTTCACCGGCGGCAATATCAACGGCATTTGTAATTCCGTTTACAAGAACCGGATAATTGCTATCTTCATTATAACCATTACCAAGCTGACCTTTTTCACCGCCGCCCCATGCGTAAACCTTACCGTCTGCAGTAAGTGCAAGAGCGTGACTTTCACCGGCGGCAATCTTCACAACGTTTGTAAGAGCAGTGTTTTCACTTAACTCAACTTGTGTTGCAACATCTACATATTCATCAGATTTCACACTTACTTTATTATGTAAGTTTGAACCCCATGACCATACAGTTCCGTCATCCTTTAGAGTGATAACAAAATCTGTACCGGCTGCAACCATAGGCGCTGTGAATGCACCGTTAGGTATTACATTTACCTTTATAAATCCAACGTTTTCACCGTCAGTTCCGTCATCGTTAAGTTCAATAATCTTTATGTAAGTTGTTCCGTAACGACCTGATACTGTCGAAATTGTTTTTCCATTTACTACTGCTACATTTGAATCAAGAGCTTCAAGTCTGTAATTCATAACATTTTCCCATCTCTTTGTACCAAGTACATTGAAACGATAAGGAACGAACTTCTTAACTCCGTCAATACCAAGCTCATCGCCGCTTTCAATATTAAATTCATATAGAAGCTTAGCGTCATCTGTGTACGAAACTGTACCTACAACCGCCTTAGTTACACGAATGCCTTCAGGCGCTTTATTTACCTTAATCGGTGATTCTGAATAATTATTTGTGCCGTCACCAAGTTGATAATTACTGTTTTCACCCCATGTATATACATCACCGTCTGAAAGGACTGCCATTGCGTGATTACCGCCAGCCGCAGATGTAATAACATTGCTTAGTCCGTCAACCTTTGTAGGAGTTTCGTTCTTATTCCATGCGTATGCACTGCCGTCAACCGATACTGCGGTGAATTGTTCACCCTTAGCGTCTACTTGGGTAGCATTGTCAAGAACTTTTTTGTTGCGGTGTTTTCGCCGCCACCCCATGTATATACACTGCCGTCTGCTGTAAGAGCAATAGATGTATCTGCACCGGCTGCGATTGCAACTACACTGCTTACACCCTCTGCCATTACAGGTAGCGGAGTTGATGATGTATCAGATCCAAGTTGTCCTGAATCATTTGAACCCCATGTCCAAACTGAACCGTCTGCCTTCAATGCTACTGTATGATTTTCACCAGCTGCGATAGCTTGTACATTAGTAATTCTCAATGGTTTTGCATAATAATTCTGTCTTGATCTGTTCTGACCAATCTTATCAGATACTGCACCCCATACATATACTCTACCGTCTTTTTGAAAGTGCAACTGCATGAGTCGAATATGCCTTAACAGATATAATATCTGAAAGCGGTGTATCTGAACTGTTCATAACTCTTTGCGGATATGCGTAAGCAGTTGAACCTGCATTGCCTATACCTGTTTGAGAGTTTTCATTTGTACCCCAAGCGTATACTTCACCGTCATTTGTTAGAATTACGCTGAAGTTTTCACCTGACGCAAATTCTTTTACGTTATTAAATATAACTTGTCCGTCATCGTCTTTCATTACAACACCCGGAACATATACATTAGTTTGATTATCGAACAATGATACGTTTAACTTATCATAGCTGTTATCGCCCCATGCACTTACTGTTCCGTCTGCATTTACAATTACAGAACTTGTTGTACTCAATGATGCTTCCGGAAGTGATGTTGTTCCGTCTGCAATTAGACCTATTCTTATAAAGCCCGTAGCAGTATCACCTTTAAACTGTGCTGACATTGTTACATATGCACTGTCACCCGCTACTGCATTTTCTGGTGATTCTGCCTTAACGGTTGAATTAGTTGATGTAACTTCTATTGCCTCTTCATCAGTTGACTTAGCATCAATATTATCTACTGATATTTCTGTCACACGCTTATCGAAGTATAGGTTAAATGCAAGAACTTCTTCTACAACAATTCTGTCAATAACCACAGTTTCGTCAACATCTATCATAATTTCGTTCGGATATTCAAGTTCCTTAACAGGAGTTGTCAAATCCGACTTCTTATAAACATACGCGTGTGCAACCTTAATCATCTTGGTTGCCGGTTCTGTAATTGCCTGAACAGGGTAGTTCTTATTAACATTTGTCTGATCGCCAAGCTGACCTGAACTATTTGAACCCCATGTCCAAACTGTACCGTCTGAAATATATGCAGACATTGAATCTCCGCCGGCAGCACCGTTTAGGGCACCCTTAATGCCATTCGATGATGACCATACTCCGCCGTCATTTGATACGATTTGTACAGGAGCTGAGCTTGTGCCGTTTGCTCCCATTTGACCATCTGCATAGTTGCCCCATGCCCAAACAGTATTATCGGCTGTTGTTGCAAGATTTGAATTCTTTTCAGCTGAAATATGATTAATTACTTCATCATCAGGAATATCAACTCTTACAGGTGCATAGCTGTTTGATTGAGCTGTTGTCTTACCGAATTGACCTTCTGAATTATCGCCCCATGCGAATACATAACCATTCTTAGATGTAAACGCCTTATCTGTCGGAACGTCATACTGTGTATGATTTTCGTTTTGTTCTTTAATAAGTGCAACGTTATGGTTTGCACCCGAACGTACTTCTACAACGTTATTTAGGTAAACACTGTTGTATGGGCTTTCGCCTACTACTACAAGTGCCGGATAGTTAAGGTATTTACGCAATGTATTACCAAGTTGACCCGACGCGTTACCTGCTTCTGCTCCGCCGTTGCTCCATGTCCATACATAACCGTCATCACGAAGAATCGTGTTATGCGAAATTCCGCCTGTTACTTCAAGTGCATTTTCAAATAAATCGCTTGTTGATGCACTTTCGCCCTTAATCAATGAAGTTGGACTTGAACCGTATGACCAATACTTAACTGTTCTGTCGTTCATTACTGCATAAACCATACTGTTTGCAGCACCAACTGCAACAGCGTCTGTAAGTTTCAATACAGGATATGAATCTGAGTTATATCCCCATGTATAAACATTGCCGTCTGCATCCAATGCAACAGAGAAGTTTGTACCTGCGGCTATATCTACTATCTTCTCAAGGAATCCGCTACCGTTAACACCCAATACTTGAAGTGGATAGTTGTCGTTTGAGTTAGAACCGTCACCAAGTTGGTTATTAGTTCCGCGACCCCATGTCCATACAGTACCGTTTGTCTTTAATGCAACTACATGAGATTCACCGTTTACAACCTTCGGTGCGGCATACTTTATATCTGTACCGTACTTCTCTTCTTGTGTAGGCATTACGCGAACTTTGAAGATAAATGATATATCTGAATTATCATCACGGAGCATAAGTGTTGTTTCACCGTATGCTTCATTCTGATTCGGAACAATTCTTGCGACTGTTCCGTTCATTTCAACCGTTGCAATATTTTCATCAATATTTGTCAAATGTAAATCAGGAGTCCAGTAGAATGGTTCTGATTCTTTTTCTGTAAATGCAAGGTTGAAACCAGGAGAAATTAATCTGTAAACATCACTGCTTAGATTAAATTCTATATATTCATTACTGTTAATTGTAATCATATTAGGCATTGGGTTGGTTGTTGAATACTCAGTAACAGCTGTGTTACTGTCGCTTTCATAAATTCCGCCGCCTATAACGTCAGGACGGATATAATCCGTAGCACCTGTCTGTACTGCAAATGTACGGTTATTAAGTGTAAAGTCACCTATTTCTCCGTTTGTACCTGTACCCCATGACCATACAGTACCGTAACGTGTACTATACATAACTGTATGTGAGCCTCTTGTTGAGATAATGCCGTACTTCATCATTTGTTCTGAGAAGTTCTCAGGTTTAGCATTAATTGTGTTACCCTTTACAACCATTTGAGGTGTATTAACACTTGTTGATGTTGTATCGGCTATACCAAGCTGATAAGATACATTTGTAGGATTTGTTTCTGTGTACTTTCTACCGTAAATAGTAGCTGTATCATAGCTTGTCAATCTGTCCTTATCTGTCCATATTGTTTCATAGAATGTCAAATACGGAGGAGGTGTCTTATCACCCCATGCCCATACTGCACTGTCTTTCTGAATTGCAATAGATTGATTTGAACCGCTTGCTACTTGTACTGCATTTTCAAATGCCTTAACAGGTAAGTTACTATCATCATTAGCACCGTTACCAAGCTGACCGTTTTCGCCGTTACCCCATGTGAACAAGTCACCATTCTTTGTGATAACTGCAGCGTGCTTGCTGCCTGCTGAAATTGTTGTAATTTCTTGCAAGTAGTTATAAGCATATGAACCTGCATTGTATGTTGAATTATTTTCAATATCAAGTGTCTGTACACCTGCTTTTACTTGTACAGGATAATACTTCTTGTATGATTGTTCATATCTAATCTTCAAATCATATGTACTTGCAACGTACCAACCATAATCATTACCATGACTACCATACGCATACATATTAGCTTTTTGATATGACGGTGTAGTATAAGTGATTACTGTGCCGTCACCTGACTGACCTTCATCATTCTTACCCCAAGTGTAAGCAGTACCGTCTCTCTTCAATGCGATTGTGAAGTCACCGCCGGCTCTGACATCAATTATTTCTTCAAGGTAGCCATAGCCTTCTGCGCCTCTTACTCTCACAGGTGTAAGCATTAACGGAACTCTTGTTATTTCGGCATCATTACTGTTACCTGAACACAAGTTATATCTGTAATGACCCATATATCCGCTCTTTGCATATGTCTGCGGTGAACCGATTTGATTATATCTGTTATCACCCCAAGCATAAACCTTACCGCTCTCTGTCATAACAACAGTATGATTATCGCCTGCTGTGATAGTTTCTATCTTTTCACCAAAGTTATATGAAAGTTTAACCGGAGTATACGCATTATTGTTTACCTTATTATACATATAATGTGTATGACCGCTTGAACCACCGTGATTATGATGAGAATCCGGACTCCAACAACTATCATCATAATAATAATGGTCATCTTTATGATGTGTTAAATTATAATTATTAGATGTACCGTTACCCATCTGACCGAATTCATTATAACCCCACATATATACGTTACCGTCTTTATCTATTGCACCTGCATGATATTGACCGGCAGTTATATATGTAATATTAGACAGATTTTTAATCTGAACAGGGCGGTCTTGATTTGTTACACTGCTGCCCAAACCAAGCTGACCCTTGTCATTATTACCCCATGACCATACAGTACCGTCTGCTCTCAAAGCGATTGAGAAGTCATCACCGGCAGCAACCATAGGTACTGCAACAGTATTCTCGTTACGCTTAATCTTTAGAATAAACATTCCGATTGCACCGTTCATATTTTGAACAGAAATCGTTGTTGAACTGTATCGTCTGTTATCGTTAGGTATAATCTTACCGTTTTCGATTGTAGCAACATTTTCATCTGATGATGCCCATGTTACATTTGAATATGTGTTCGGATCATTTGCAAGATACATAACAGGATGTTCGTCTGTTTCTGCTACGTTAAATCCTGAACTGTAATCATATGTTACCTTTGTGATATTCAATACATCGTCTTCTGAAATTGTTACAACAGGAGGCATTGAAATATTATCATCAGAAGATGCAATTATTCTGCCCTTATCTGTTACGGCATCATTAATTGTCATATAACGGGTTTCTCTGTTACCTGAAATTGTAGGAACAGTATTGATGTTATATGTTGTTGAGCCTTTTTCAATACGAACGTTATATGTTATATCACCAAGTTGATAATTATTATTTGCACCCCATGACCATACATAACCATATTTACTGATTATTACTGTATGGTTTGCACCAAGTGCAACATTTCTTACACCGTGAATATTTTCAATGTTATTATCCTTTTCGTACTTCAAACCTGTCGCAACAGAAGTAAATTCTGATATAGATTCGTCTGTTGTTCCTGTTCCAAGTTTGCCTGTTACATAGTTTGTACCTTCAGTATCATCTGTATTTCTACCTGATACATACATATGACCTTCACGAGTGATAATAGCACTGTAATGTTTACCGGCATAAACTGCTGTTATTTCATCTGCATTTCCGTTTTCATCCGTTACGGCTGTAATTGCAGATGTGTCAACCTTAACTGCGTGATTTACTGAGTCACCGTCAATATTCACACCAAGTTGACCGTACTTATTTGAACCCCATGTATAAACGCTGCCGTCCTCTGTCATAGCTATCATGTGGTCTTCGCCGACACTTACATCCTTAACATTCTGCAAGTATACATAATAGTTAGAGTTATCTTCACGATTATCATATTCAGGATTGCTTTCGCCTCTGATTACCTGAATTGGAGTTGTCTTATTTGTTGATGTGCCGTCACCAAGCTGGCTTGATTTATTTGCACCCCATGTCCATAATGTTCCGTCACTTCTTACAGCTGCACTGCTGTTTCCGTTTGCAGCAATCTTTACGATGTCATACAAGTAGTTTTCGCCACTTTGTCCTACTACCTGTGTTACACCGCTTAGTGATGTGACATTTGATGTTGTGTTGTTACCAAGTTGTCCGTATGAGTTTGCACCCCATGAATATACATAGCCGTCTTTTGAAAGTGCGATGAAGTGAGTATAACCTGCTGATACGGCAATGATATTCTTGCCTTCAAAGCCTGCCATCTTCTGAGCATATGTATATGACAATCCGTTTACACTACCCCAAATATATACGTCACCGTTTGCATCTGCGGCTACATTATAGTCTTTGTTTGCCGACGCTGATACTACATTTACAAGAGGTGTGTCCTTAGCAGTCTTAACTTGTACAGGGAATGCTGTATAATTTAGATCACCTGTACCTGTGTATGTAAAGCTTCTGTGTATATAATCATCAGAAATACTTCCGCCTGTTACACCCTCGCTTGTAGGACCGTCACCAAGTTGACCCTTAGAGTTATCGCCCCATGTCCACAATGTTCCGTTTTCTTTTAGAACAAGTGTATGGCTTGTACCTGTAGATACGCTTGATGATGCAACGGCATCGTTTGTCTTTGTAACATTTACAACAAATACGCCTTCGCTATTTGTCTTAGGATTTGTTACTGTAATAACAGCACTGTTATACGCACCCTTTTCTGTAGGTCTTAATGTACCCGAAGTTGCGGCTCCGTCTACATATACTACCTCTACATTTGAAGATGCAAAACTTGCTCCTGTTACTTGTACCATCTCTCCGGATGTTTCAAGTACAAATCCGCTTTCATATACTTCGTAAATTTTATCAATATCAACTTGTAGATAATCGCCTGTACCAATCGAAATCTGAGGAAGATTTGTCAATGATACATCTACTGCATCCTCAGCCTTTTGAGGAAGTTGAATTGTATAAGGAATTGTCTGACCGTTGGCTGTATGCTTGTCAATATGGATAACAAGAACTCGTCTTGTTTCTCTTTCGCCTGACTGTACCGGCATATATGACTGATTATCAATCATATTACCAAGTTGTCTTGTGGCATTATTACCCCATGACCATACAACGTCACTGCCTACAACTGTATCATGTCTTATAGCGGCACTGTTATTTCCGCCGACGCCGATTGTCCAAATATTATTGATATATGCGTCGTCAGAATATGAGTCACCACGTTTAACCTGAGTCGGCTTATCTGCCATTTCAATACTGTTATCTATTACTGTATCTCCAAGACCAAGCTGACCCTTTGAGTTATCACCCCATGCCCATAGTCTGTTATCATCAGTACGAGCAACAGTGTGGTTTGCACCTGATTTAATTTCTACAACCTTTACATCGCTGCCCCATACATTTTTAACAGCCTTGAACATTGTTGTGTTACCTTCTGTAGTTCCAAGACCTGTCTGACCTGTTGTATTATCTCCGGCTGTAAGAACATATGAACCGTCACCGACTATTACAGCTGATTGGTTTTTACCCATTGCAATAGAAGTTACGTTTGCAAGATAACTTGTGTCACTTGTTGTTGACATAGGTATTCCGTTGCTGTCCTTAACACCGTCAAAGTCACTTGCCTTAGCTCTTGTCGGAACATGCTTATCACTTAGTGAACCTGTTCCTGACTGACCGTGTGAATCAACACCCCATGAAAGCACTGTTCCGTTTGACTTGATTGCCATTACAGAATCGCCTTCGGCACTGATTGCTACGATTTCTTCTAAGTATATATTATTACCATATATATTCTTTGTTACAGTGTTTCCGTCTGACTCAGTTGTTTCTGTGCCTGTGACAACTGTCTTACTTGCACTTGCACCTTGTTGTACTTTAACCGGTGCATAATATGTATAACCGGTTCCGAAATCACCGTGTCCAAGTTGTCCGTTGACATTTCTGCCCCATGACCATACACTGCCGTCTTCTGCAAGAGCAACAGAGAAGTAATCACCGGCTGCAATCGAAACAAACTTAGGAAGTTCACTACCGTCATTTGCATAAATAAGTTCAACAGCTACTGCTGATTTGCTTGCACCTGTCGGCTTACCGCTTGTTGCATCAGTAATACCAAGTTGTCCGTATGAATTGCTGCCCCATGCGTAAATCTTACCGTCTTTTGTAAGTGCAAGTGAATGTGCAGTACCTGCGGCAACTTCTTTAACATTATCAAGAATTATATTGCCTTCCTTAACAACTTCAACAGCATATGCCTTTGTTTCAGAATCGTTATCACCAAGTTGTCCATATGTATCCTGACCCCATGTCCACACTGTTCCGTTAGGTTTTAGAACGACTGTATGTGTTGAACCTGATGCAATCATAGGTACAGACTTCTTCATATCGTCTGTTTCAACTCCTACAGAAATTACAGTTTCAGCAACATAGATATATGTCTTATCGCCGTCTGTCTTTTCTGCATAAGCAGTAATTGTTGTTTTACCGTATTTATTATTACCGTTAGGTGTTACTACACCTGTGTTTTCATCAACTTCGGCAATCTTCGGATTTGATGAATAGAACTTAATTGTTCCGACATTTGCAGTTACATCCTTTGTAGCATCCTTTGTATGAATTGTTCTCAAGTTGAATGCCATATGATGTAATGCTTCATAACTGCTTGGATCAAATGTTACTGTTTCTCTTGTTGTAATATCAATTTGTGCAGGAACATTATCATCAGTATATTCTGTAGTTGTTCCGTCGCTGTGAGATACAGTTACCTTTGTCAAGTTTAGAATATCTTCTGACTTGAAACCAACTCTGACAGGTTCATCAGAATCTGTTTCTGTCATATCACCAAGTTGTCCGTATGTATTATTACCCAATGCCCATAGATAACCGTTGTTTGTAAGAATTACAGAATAGTTCCATCCTGCCGTTACTCTTGAGAATGATGTAAATACATCATCATTTTCAGGATTTAGCGAATCCTTATCTGTTATCTTATTTGCAACATGAGTATTTGCAACTTCGTGGTACTGTGCTTTTGAGTTATCACCCCATGCATAGATGTCATTTGTATTTGACATTGCGATTACATGGTTAGCACCGCCTGATACCATAGATATACCTGTTAAGTATGTTCCGGCGCTTGACTTAACATGAACAGGAGTTGAGATTGTTGCCGTTGTCTTTTCGTTACCTAACTGACCATATGTATTATCGCCCCATGCGTATACGTTACGATCTCTTGTTGTAACAACTGAGAAGTTTTCACCTGCTGACAATGCGTCAACATTCTTTATATATCTGTCATCTGCGTTACCTGTGTCATATTCACCCTTCAATACTCTGTCAGGTGTTTGCATATCTTTATATGTGTTATTAACGCCGTTTGTACTTTGACCAAGTTGACCCTTATTATTGCGTCCCCATGACCATACACTACCGTCTGTTCTTACGGCAAGTGAATGTTCCGCACCGGCACCGATAAGGATAACATCTGTCAAGTAACCGCCGCCGTTATAACCTTTTACCTGTACAGGGAAATATCTGTTATCTCTTGAGTTAACACCTAATTGTCCGTAAGTATTTGCACCCCATGAGTACAAGTTACCTTGGTTAGATACTGCAAGAGTATGATCTCTACCTGCCGCGATATTAGAAATTGATTCATTCTTTTCTACAAGCATTTCGCTTAGCGATTTGCTTGAGTTATTCTCACCTGCAACAGTTACAGGTCTTGTTGAGTATGCAAGTGCTGATGCTGAGTTACCGCTACCAAGCTGACCCTTAGAGTTATCACCCCAAGTATACAATATACCGTCACGAGTCAATGCTACGCTGTGTTTCTCACCTGCAGCTACTATCATAACATTCTTTAGAGGTACTAATTGACCATCATCATTTGTTATCATAACCTGAACAGGATATGAACGGTCAACTGTTGTACCGTCACCAAGCTGACCTTTATCATTGCGTCCCCATGTCCATACTTCACCGTAGATATTGATTGCTATTGCATGGTCACCCTTTGAAACTACCATAGGAGGAATTTCTTCACCAGGGATAATACTGATATTAACAGCACCTGTATAACCTGCGTAAGCATGGTGATCATCTATATCTTCGTTTCCTGTATTTACATATGGGTCTTCGTTATGCGCGCTGATAACTGTTGAACCGAATTTTTCTGTTTCTTCGATTGGCTTAACTACAATATATCTGCGTGTAATTCCGTCTGCATTAAATACTTTTTCTTCAAGCATTGTTGAAACAGGATCTTCATCTTCATTGATAATTGCAACAGTTTCATCAGAAGTTGTAAACTTGATATGGTCTTCACCATCTCTTATCGGTTTCAAATCACCGTTTTGGTCATACGGATCAACCCATGATGTATTATCGTTTGGATCAAATCTGTCAACCGGATATTCTTCTGTATCTGATAGCAATGTAAATCCTTTGAAGTATCTGTTATACATTTGGTTTACATCAATATACAATAGTTGGTCTTTACGCATATTGATATGCTTAGGTAATGTCGCATAATACTCTTCGACAACACCTGTATTTCTGTTTACAACGTAAACGTCTTTAAAGATGATTGACTTATAAGGAAGTTCACCTACTTGATATGGGTAAAGTCTTGTTTCAGTTGTAAAGTCACCAATCTGTGAGTAATTATTAATACCCCACATATAAACGTAACCTTCAAGATCGATAGCTGTTGAGTTTGCACCCGCTGCTATAGCAAATACACTTTCAATGTATGGACTTACCGCATTTTCTTCATCTTCAAGGTACTGACTTCTTACATGTTGAGGTTTCGGATAGTTTGCAGTATTTGTATTCATACCGATTTGACCATTCGAGTTACTACCCCATGCCCATACGCTGTACTTAAAGTTATCTTCCGCAGTGCTTTCACCTAATACAAGTGAATGAGCCTGTCCGGCAGCAATGCTGATTATATTATTAACAGTTCTGCTGATGTCTGCAAGATCACTCGGTCTTACTGACAATACCGGATAATCTCTTGTCGTAGTTGTTTCATCACCAAGTTGATAATTTCCGTTTAGACCGATTGCAAATACATCTGTTTCACCATAGTATTTGTTTGTAAGCATCATCAAGTGATTTGAACCGGCAGAAATCTTAGCAATAGTCTGGATATATGTCGAATCAAATCTTGAATCTGTCTTAATATTTGAACCGTCATAGTCACCGCTGATTATTTGATACGGTGCCATTCTTGTATCATTTGTGCCCTTGCTTGAGCTTTGCTTACCGCCTACAGTATAGTTGTTAATACCCCATACATAAACTGTTCCGTCAGCCTTTAGTGCCGCTGAATAGTTATCTCCGGCAGCAATTTGAATAATGTTACTCAAATGTTCATCTGTTGTTACAACGCCATTTTCATCAGTGTATGTTCCACTTGCCGATGTGCCTTGTGTAACGTGTACAGGATACTTGTCAAAATCACCGTCTACAGTTGATGATGTACCAAGTTGATCATATGTATTATCACCCCATGCGTATACATGACCGTCTGCTGTTAATGCAAGACTGTGCTTATTACCTGCGGCAACAGCTACGATATTTTCCATAGGCTGATTATCGCCTATCATAACCATTTGTGCCGCACCTGAATTTTCAGTTGTGCCGTATCCAAGCTGACCCTTATCGTTTAGACCCCATGACCATACGTGACCGTCTGAGTCAACTGCCAAGCTGTGGTATCCGCCGGCTGCAACGTCAATTATGTTTTCAAGTAGAGTATACTGTGCATTTCCTTCAGCATCATATTCAACACTGTAAATCTGTACAGGTGTATTCATAATGCTGTTTTCACCGTCTTTTGTTGAAACCTGTCCGTAGTCATTTCTACCCCAAGCATAGACTGTACCGTCATACTTCAATGCTACAGAATGATATAGGTTTGTTGAAACAAGCGGTGATGCAGTTTCTTTTGTATATCCGCTACCATCTCTCGATGTTGAGTTTGGCGTCAACTTACCGCCGTATACACCAAGTATAAATGCACCTGTTGCACCTGTTGCAGTATTGACAACAGTAATTGTTGTCTGTCCGCCTTTGTGATATTCTGTATCTATTATAGGTGTAACTACCCACTTACCGTTTTCCTCTGCTACTGTTGCAACAGTTTCGTCTGATGAGTAGAACTTATAATTACCCGAATAATCAGTATTATCAAGAGTATTCTCTGCGAAGAAGTTAAAGCCTTCGTAATATCTCTCGTTGATTTCTGACGGATCTATTGTTAGAATTTGTTCCTCTGTTACTCTTACAAGTGAAGGAATTACACCTGTGTATGTCTTGCCCGGTGTACCATAACCAACAGTATCTTCAGAAACTACCGCATTATTAATTTCAATAACACGTGCTTCTCTGTCACCTACTTGACGTGGTTCTGTTGCATTAACAAATGATGAATCGCCAAGTTGACCATAGTTGTTGCTACCCCAAGCATAGATATATGCCTTAGTTGCATCACTGTTTGCTCTGAATGCTGTTAAGTGACTCAAACCTGTTGATACGTACCAAACATTATCAATCACATCTTCATTACTGTCTGCCTCACCCTTGTTTACAAGTGCAGGTGTAGTATTAGATTTTGCGGCTGAACCCCATGTGTATACGTGACCGTCTGATGTCATTGCGGCACTTCCACTACCTAAAGCATAAACATGTGATACTTGATTTTCTGCAAATGCAGTTACCTTTTCAGGATGGCGTAAATCTGTTGTAGTACCGTCGCCAAGCTGACTGTTTCCATTATAACCCCATGTATATACATAATTATCGTTAATTGCAACTGAATGATATGTACCTGCCGCAATATCCATAGCACCGTTAAAGTATTTATTTGCATAATCTGCTGTTTGCAATGTGTCTGCTGTAAGTACCTTTGTCGGTCTTAGACGATTTTCATATGTATTAGTAGGATTAAAGCTATTTCTGCTTGTAAATCTGTGTCTTATAGAATAACCTGTACCAAGGTATCCGCCTAAATTAACTGTAGCATTTCCAACAGCAGTTGTTCCTGTTACATTTTGACCCCAAGCATAAACTTGTCCGTCTCTTGTAAGGATAAGGCTTGTATTTGAAATTGCAGAAACCTTAACCGTGTCTTCTATAGGTTCTATACCGTTAGACTTCTGTACAAGTGTAGCAACATATACATTATCTGTTGTATTTATACCGACTTGTCCGTATGAGTTTGCACCCCAAGCATAGACTTGTCCGTTGCCCATTAGAACCAACATATGGTTTGCGCCGCCTGCGGCTGCAACTGCTCCGACAAGTTCTGTCTTTGTTACAGTTGTTTCTTTTACTACGTTGCCTTCGCCGTCGTCTGTTTCAGTAACAGTTTCTTCATAGCTTGTAACAACAGGTGATGGAAGTAGAGATTCTTGCTTAGAACCAAGTCCGTTAGATGTTCCGCTACCCCAACCGTAAACTCTGCCGTCTTTATCAATAGCTACTGCTGACGAACCTCCGGCTGCTATATAAACAATGTTTTCAAGCAAACCTGTTCCGTCTGTATTCTTAACTCTTACAGGATATGAACGAGTTACCTTTGTACCATCACCAAGTTGACCTGAACTATTTAGACCCCATGCCCAAACGGTTCCGTCTTCACGCAATGCCATTGTGAAGTTATTTCCTGATGCAACCATAGGAACTGCAACAGCGTCTGCACTACGTTTAACTCTTACAACCAATGTTCCGACAAATCCGTCGTCTGTTGCAATTCTGATTGTTGTTTCACCAAGTTTAAATTCTGAAGGTACGCTTATTAAACCTGTACTGCTTACCACTGCGATTGATTCGTCAAGTGAAGTAAAGGTTAAGTTTTCTCCTGCTGTCAAAGCACCGCTTTGATCTTCATTATGATATTTTACGTTAAATCCACTTCTGTAATTTCTCTCGAAGTCTGATGTATTTAATTGGATTGTTTCATCTCTACCCATTGTTGTAACTACATCATAGTTATTTACAACAAGTGTCTTTGTTTCAAAGTCACCGACTTGAGTAGCTGTATTATCCATTGCATGATAATTCAAGCGAGTACCGTTATGAAGCGTTAAATAATTACCGTCTTTAGTATTTGTATCGTCACCTGTCTGACCCTTTGAGTTTGAACCCCAAGCATATACATATCCATCTTCATGAATTACATACATATTTATTCTGCCGGCTGAAATGTTCCAAATATTACTGATATAAGCAGTATCTGAACCTGTTACACCCTTTACGACTTGTGTAGGAACAGTCTTATTCATATATGTCGGATCATTCCAATGGTCATGACTATATGAATCATGATGATGTAAATAGAATGTATCATATCTATACGAGCCATCACCGATTTGACCATATTCATTCCAACCCCATGTATATACACTTCCGTCAGAAGTCATAGCCATACTGTTATAATAATTAGCTGAAATTGCCGCTACATTTGTGATATTAGAAACCTTTACAGGTTTTGTAGCAGTTGTTGTTGTATTATTACCAAGTTGTCCCCAGTTATTATAACCCCATGAATACATTGTTCCGTCTGTTGTAGCAACAAGGACGTGACCTTCACCTGCCGCAACAGCTGTTATATTCTTTATGTATTTTTCTGTTGTTGATGACGCGCCTGCCAATACCTGAGTCGGAACAGGTCTTGTCATTGTATCGCCAATACCAAGTTGATAGCTTGTATTTAGACCCCATGTCCAAACTGTTCCGTCTGCCTTTAGAGCAACGCTGAATGATTTACCTGCGGCAATATCAATAACATCTTGGATATACCAATCGTCATTTGTTGCGGCACTTTCACCTCTGTATACCTTTTGAGCCGCATAAATTCCATCAGTTGTATCATTGTCATGGAACTTTTCATTTGTTGATGATGTATCGCCGTTACCAAGTTGTCCGTTTGAGTTGTTACCCCATGCGTATACATAACCGTCAGTTGAAAGTGCCAATACATGATTTTCACCGACTGCTATTCTTGCGATATTTGAAAGGTCTACAAGTACACCTGTAGATGTTTTTTCTTGAACTCTTACAGGTGTGCGGTTTACTTCGTCTTTATCAGAAGTACCGTTACCAATCATTCCGTTTTCGTTATTACCCCATGCGTATACATAACCGTCAGTTGTTACAGCATATGCTGTATTAATACCTGCCGCTACATACTTAGCTTTCACTCCTTCAGGAAGTGAAACTTGTACAGGATATGTTGTATTTTCTGTAAGTCCGTTGCCAAGTTGTCCCTTTTCGTTTGAACCCCATGTCCAAACTTCACCGTTATCCAACAATGCAACCGCAAACTCACTGCCACCGGCAACCATAGGTGTGGCTGTTCTTCCGGCTTGTGTTACTGTTACACTGATTTCAGATATTATACCTGAATCATGTGTAATTGTAATTATAGCTGTACCTGTGTGTGTACCGGCTGTAATTACACCGTTTACAACAGTTGCAACATTTTCATTGTTTGAATGATATGTAAATGTTCCGTCAAGCGGTTCATGTGTATCATCATTTTCAAGATTGAAACCGTACATATGATGATGTTTATATGAATCAATCTCGATTGTTGCACCTGTTTCTATCGTTGTTAGGTAATTTATCTTATTTCCTTCAGCGTCAAAGAATTCAATCAAATCTTCTGCGCGTTCACCTGTATAAGCAGGTGTGCTTACATCATAAGTTGATGATGTACCGTCAAATTTACCTAACTGCCATTCTGTGTTTCTGCTCCATGTGTATACATAACCGTCATCAAGTTCTGCAACAGTATTATTTGTACCTGCCGCTACGTTACTTACGAACTTGATATATCTTTCATCATTATTAGTCTGACCCTTTAGTACCTTTTGAGGCAATGTCTGATTTGATGAATTATTAATACCAAGTTGTCTTTGACCGTTATAACCCCAACCGTACAAATAACCTTCTTCATTAATTGCAAATGATTGATTATTCTTTGCAGAAATTGCAGTTATATTCTTTAATCTGCCTGTTGTATTACCTGTGCTTTGATCTGCCTTTGAAATATCTCTTACTTGTAGAGGAAGATAATGTCTTTCGTTATTATCTGTTGTCCAGTCACCGTTCTGACCGTATGTGTTATCACCCCATGCCCAGACATAGCCTGTCTTTGTAAGAGCTAAAGCATGATTTGCACCGGCTGAAATCATTACTATATTAATTAAGTAATCACTGCCTGCCGGAGCTACATTTGTTTCTTCTTCCGGACTTTCGCCACGAAGAACTTGAATTGGAGTCGGTTTATTTACACGAGTACCGTCACCAAGTTGTCCCTTGCTATTGTCACCCCATGTATAAACTGTTCCGTCATTCTTCAATGCCATTGCAAATGCTTGACCGGCTGAAATTGAAACTATGTCATTCAAGTAATAATCATTATTATCAGGATCATATGCGTTTGTACCACTTCTGCCGGCTAAAACCTTAACTGCATATGCACTGTCAGTTGTAGTACCGTCACCAAGTTGTCCTGATTTATTGCTACCCCAAGCATATATACTACCGTCTTCAAGTAGTGCCATTGAGAAATCATCACCTGCGGCAATGTTCTTTACGCCTGTAAGTGTAGTTGTTTCGTCAATCATTACAGGTACAACTATACTTTCAGTAGTTCCTGTCGCACCGTTACCAAGTTGACCCTTACTATTATCGCCGACTGCATATACGACGCCGTTAGCAAGTATTAGCAAGTGATTATTTCCTGCCGCAATAGCAGTAGCTGCATTATTGCCACCAAATGTACTTGCACTGTCATCTCTTCCGTTTTGGAATTTAACCTGAATTGGATAGCCTCTTGTTATCTTAGTACCGTCACCAAGTTGTCCGTATGTATTATCGCCCCATGTCCAAACTGTTCCATCTGCCTTTAGAGCCGCATGGAAGTTTGTACCTGCTGTAAGCGATGATGCAACGATGCTTTCCATCTTATCGCCCTTAACAGTAACATTACTTGTTCCGACATATCCGTTTCTGCTGTTTCTAAATGTAATTACTGTTGTACCGAACGTGTTACCTGTCGGCATTACAGTTGCAGTATTTCCGTTTGCAGAAACTGTAGCGATATTTGGAATTGACGAGCTGTATTGAATGTTTGCAATATCTTCTGACGCAATCTTTTGCTTATCAGCTTTATTGAACAAATTGAAACCAACCATATACTGTTCATATATTTCAGACATATCAATTTCAATTTTACCAGTCTTGTCTATTACAACGCTTGACGGTAATGGTGATATTGTATCACCTGTTGAATTTTCATCAGTATATACTATTGCCTTTTGGAATGACAATGTATTTGAATTTGTATTACCTACTTGTACCGGTGTCTTTGCCAAATCGACAGTTACTGTACCAAGTTGACCTGAAGTATTATCACCCCATGCCCATACATAACCGTCATCTCTGATTATTACGGTATGGTTTGCACCCATTGCCGCACCGATTACGTTCTTTAGATATGGATCTTCGTCTTGATTGAATGTATCTCTCCTTCCATACCTTTACAGGAGCAAATCTGTCTATCTTTGAATCAACGCCAAGTTGACCCTTTTCATCTCCGCCCCATGTATATACTTCATAATTATTTGTTATAACCAGTGTTTGGTTTCCACCTGCTGTTACTCAAGGATATTTGACAAATATTCAGTTCCGTCTGTATCGACAGTTGAATCCTTGCCTACCGCCTCACCGGCAACAACAAGCATAGGTGTTACTGATTCTGTTACAGTCTTATCATCTATACCAAGTTGACCCTTTGAGTTGTAACCCCAAGCATATACTTTTGTAACAGTTGTTCCGTCTGCAAGTGTTTCTTCTGCTACAGCTACACTGTGTGCACTGCCTGCAGCAACATATTTTACATTTGACAAACCTTCTACAACTGCCGGAGTTGCGTCATAATCTGCACTTGCAGTTGTTGCTTGTAGTGCAGTATCTTCATCCGAGTCGTCGCCGTCGGCATCGGCATCTTGAATCATCGTCCGATGTTCCGCCGCTACTTCCCGAACCGCCACCGGAAGATACCGTTCTACCAAGCTGTTTATGCAAGTTCGCACCCCATGTCCATACTTTTCCGTTTGTATCCACTGCAAGATTATGGCTATCGCCTGCGGCTATTGATCTAATATCTTTAAGCGCACTAATCTTAGTAAATGATGCAGTAGAAGGAGCTATAACATCATTGCCAAGTTGACCTTGTGAGTTATCAACACCGTAAGAGAATACATCGCCGTGAGTTGTAAGTACAAGTACATAATTTGAACCTGATACTATATCTTCGATTTCATCGCCGATTGTATTTTCTACTTCTACCGGTGACGTCATATCTGATCCGCCGGAAATTGATACACCCCATGTATATATCTTACCGTTTTTATCTACGGCAAATACATAGTCGTCACCTGCTGCCAATCTTACTATATCTTTAATCGGATTTCCGTCTTCATCAAGGACTTGTACAGGATATTTCTTGCTCAATAATGTACCGTCACCAAGTTGACCGTGAGAATTGTCACCCCATGTCCACAAAGTTCCGTTTTCTTTTAAAGCAATAGAGAAGTTCTTGCCTACTGCTACTTTTTTGAACCTGAAGGCCATACTGTGTCACCCTTAACAGTTACAGTTACGAATGCTTTATATCCGTTAGCCTTATTTTCAATAGTTACGATTGTAGGTCCTGCCTTTGTCGGTGATGTTGTATGAAGTTCATCACTTCCGCTTGCAAAGTTGCCGATTGAAGTATCTGAAGATGTAAATTCAATCTGACTCTTATCGTCAATAGGTGTAAGAATATCGTCTTCATACAAGTTAAAGCCGACCATTCTCTTATTCATAATTTGATCTCTGTTGAAATCAATATATTGATCTTCTGTAATTTCAAGATAATCAGGTGTTACATATGATTCATCAACACTGTTATCTGAATTTTCTTTGATTTCAACATTTTGAAGTTCAAGAGTATCTACTTCTTCCTTGCTTACATGAACAGGAATATATGATTTAATTGTTGTGTTATCACCAAGTTGACCGTAACCGTTTGCACCTGTTGTATAAACGCTACCGTCTTGTTTCATAATTGTCAAGTGCTGTGAACCGTAATCTGCAACAAATGCGTCGTCAAATAATAGCAAATCACCAACATCTGATCTTACTGAATCATGAACTCTTGTAGGAGTAGATTTATTTATAACACTGTCTATACCCAACTGACCACTGCCGTTATTACCGACTGTATAAATCAAATTGTCATTTACATCTGTTCCGCCGATAAACGCACTACTGTTACCACCGGCTGAAATGTTATAAATACTATTGCCATCTACGTCAACATACTTAGGTGATGTAACATCGCCGCTGTCTATACCAAGCTGACCGTTACTGTTATCACCTGTTGCATATGTGTTATAATCTTTTGAACGGATTAGAGTATGAGCCTTACCGGCTGATACTTGAACAGCATCATACATAAATTCATCATCATATGCCGATACCATATCTCTGTCACCGCGTTGTACTTTTTATAGGTGCATACGCATATGCTTTACCATCGTAATTGCTAAATCTCTTTGATGTATTCGGTTCAATACCAAGTTGACCTTCTGAATCGTCACCCCAAGCATATACACTGCCGTTATCAGCTATTGCTACTGCGTGATTATCACCGGCATCAATAGATACGATATTGCTCAAACGATTTGTAGATTGTGTATTTCTTGTAGAATTTGTTCTGTCTGCATTTAGAACAAACGGATCATCACTTGCCATAGCACCTGCTACAACATATGAAGGTACACCCATATTATCTGTAACAGATCTGTAGTTTAGACCAAGTTTGCTGTTTGTATTTGTACCCCATGCAAGAACATGACCATTCTTATCAAGTGCAAGAGCATAGTCTTTACCCGCACTAATCTCTAAGATACCTGACAAGTATTCTTCTACAACCGGTTCAGGATCAGTTGTTTCGTCTCCTGTTGAACTTGCCTGTGTTGCTACAGTTTCTGATGTATAAGTATCCGCTACACCTCGTACAACACGCTGAGGATAATATGCATTATGGCTTGATGTATTATTATCACCAAGTTTACCGTTGCTACCGTTACCCCATGTGTATACTGCACCGTCAGCTGACAATGCCATTGCAAAATTATCACCGGCTACAATAGAAATAATATTACTTAATGTTCCTAAGCCGTTTGTATCTGCAACTTGTAGCGGTTCTGCCCAAGATGAAATTCTGCTCATAGAATTTGAAGCAGTTGAAAGTTTTTCAACTTTACCGTCTGCGTCAAGAGTTGTGTAACCTATACCCAACTGTCCTGATGAGTTATTACCCCAAGTCCATACACTACCGTCTGACTTAAGTGCAACTGTAAAGTCTAATCCTGATGCAATCATAGGAACTGCAATCTTTGTATATCTGTCACTTACATTATAGACGTCTGCAACAATAAGACCTCTGTAACCTGTATTATTATCTGTTACAGTGATTACTACTTTACCATAATTTCCGTTACCTACCGGTGTTATTGTTCCGTTTGAATCAACCGTTGCAATTCTCGGATCTGATGATTCAAATGAATAATCTCCGCTTGCATCTCTAAAGTCGCTGTCATCGTGCAAGTTAAAGCCTGCAACATATTTTAGGTTGATATTGTCTATTGTATATGTTGAATTTTCAGGTATTCTGATATGTCCGCCTTCAATGTTATCAAAATTAAGTGCATAATAATCTACCGGTCCTACCAAATGAGCACCTGTATAATCATAATTTACAAAGTCACCTAACGAACCTGATGAATTAGTACCAAATGCCCATACTGTACCGTCTGACTTGATAGCAGTTGTTACAGTGTTTCCAAGTGATACTGCTGTTATGTTACTTAGATAATCACCAGTTTCGTGTATATTCTGACCTTTTACTACACGAGTAGCCGATGATTTAGTTGTAGCCGAGTCGTCACCAAGTTGCTTTGATGCGTTATTACCCCACATATATAGGTTTGAGCCTCTTGTTACTGTAGCTGACTGGTTATATCCGGCTGAAACATTCACGGCATTTTCCAAATAATTACCGTCTGAGTCTACTACTCTTACGTAACCATCTGATGAATCTGACGCACCGTTTCCAAGCTGACCGCTTGTTCCAAGACCTGTGCTGTATACAAGTCCGTTATTAACGAGCAATACAGAGTGTTCACTACCCATATCTGCTTCTGCTACATTTTGCATATATGTATTTGTAATTCCGCCATCAAGTGTAATATCATCATCACTTCTGTTTATAACTTGTGAAGGAACTGTCTTGTGATATGCGCTGTTTACCTTTGAATCTGATATATTATCTTTTTCACCCTTATTTGCAGTTAAATTCTCACCATATCCAAGTTGACCGTTATCTGCTTTACCGAATGTAAATACAGTACCGTCACCACGAACAAGTATTGAACTGTCACCACCGGCTGAAATTGATACGATAGAATGAATTTGTGTTGCTCTACCGTTATTCAAATCCATAACAATTACAGGAGTTTCATATTTTGCTACATCTCCGGTATAGTTATAAACACTGTGAGTACCTGATGTTCCATGACCGATCTGACCATAGTTATTCAATCCCCAAGCGTATACTCTGCCGTCTGATGTCAATGCCAAAGAATGTTCTTTTCCGGCTGCGATTGCAATAATGTTAGTGCTGTCATCTGTATCACCTACTATTGATACTTCTGCCGCAACATTTGTTGAGCCACTTCTTCCAAGCTGACCACTACCGTTTGAACCCCATGTCCATACTCTTCCGTTTGCATCAAGTGCCAAAGCATGAGTGTTACCTGCTGCAATACTTACTATATTATCAAGATATATTCTTTCGCCTGTTGAGCTGACGCTCGTTACTACTTGTACCGGATAGTATGACGCACTTGACGTACCGTCACCAAGATTACCTGAACCCCATGTCCATACTGTTCCGTTATCCATAAGTGCAACTGTAAAGCTGCCGCCTGATTTTGTCATAGGGATTGCAACTTTATCATCGCCCGACTTAATTACCTTAACAATAAGTTGACCTTTGTATAAAATAGGTTCGTCAAGAAGTCCTGTGTAAACTCCGTCGTTTACAGGACTGATTTCTTTCAAAACTAATTGTTGTCTGACCGTATATTCCGTTTGTATTTGCACTTACAACACCGTTTGAGTTAACAGTTGCCACATCGCTGTTAGATGTGTTGTATGTCACTCCGTCATTTGCATTTATAACATCACTGTATGCGTAATGCGCAAATTCAAATCCAGGAATATGTTCATATTTAATTCTTCCTAAATCAAGTGTTTCACCTTCAGTAATTGTTGCAACCAATGGAATACTGTCACCGTCATTGTCAGCTACTGTTAATATATCAGCCGCTCTGTCACCTGACTGTACAGGTATCAAACTGTTAACTCTGTAGTTATTACCAAACTGACCATTTCTGTTTGAACCCCAAGCCCAGATTGTTCCGTTGTGCAACATAGCCGCACTGAAATAAGCACCATTCGTTATTTGAATCGCGTCTTCAATATAATCATTATCAGAGTATACATTTTCTCCCTTTAGCACCTCTGACGGTGTACTTGTACTATCTGTTGTATTGTTACCAAGTTGACCGAATGTGTTATTTCCCCAAGCATATGTACTATGCTTGTATGTATCAGGATCAAGTGAAAGTGTCATTACAGTATTTCCACCGGCTGATACAGCTGTTACGTTTTCAAGAGTTGTTTCTCTTGTTGGTGCAGATACACTGTTTACAGTTGCATTATCTGATACTACCTTACCCCAAACATATACATAACCTTGATTATTGTATTGTTTTGTATCCTTTGTTGTATCATCAACTGTGATATTTCTTGCAAGTGCTATAACTGTAGTTTCATCAAGATTTATTTGTGTTCCTATAGCTCTTTTGTTTCTTTCTTTATTATTCGCACCTACTTGTATATCTACGATATTCTTTAAATACTTGTCTGCAGAATATCCGTCACCCTTATAAACTTGAAGTGGGTAACCTCTGCGTGTATCGTTGTTTACATTTGTTTCATTGGCAAGAACACCGTACATATTGTTGCCCCATGCCCAGACTGTTCCGTCTGCTTTAATAACGTATACACTGTCACCGGCAGTTCTTACAGATACTGCATTATGTAAATATCCCCCTGCATAAGGACCTACTACTTGTACTGCGTTTTCTGTACCATACTCTGCCCATAGATACCATGGATAATCAAGAGATGTCCAGTTGTATGCCTGTTCTCTATGTGTAGTCGACGGCACATATTCATCATATTCCCAGTGTCCAGGAATAGTGAAATCTACATATCTATCTGTCGCTATTGTTTGAGTTACAGAATACATTGAGTCGTACTTATTAATACCAAGTTTACCCGATGTACCGTTGTGTCCCCATGCCCAAACTGTTCCGTCTGCCTTAACTGCATATGAAACATCATCGCCGGCAGCTATTGATATTACATCTGTAAGATTTTGAGTATTATTGCTGTCAAGCTTAACAAGTTTAGGAGTTACAATACCATATCTTCTTTCCTGGTTTGCAGTACCGACAACAGTTTCATAACTACTCTTATGATAACCTGTTCTTGTTACGATATTATTCTGGTAATAATCTCCCCAAACGATATTATTAACTTCTGTATAACCCCAAATGTATACTTCACCGTTTTCTGTAAGTGCCAACGAGTGACGTTTACCTGCGGCTATTGATTTAATCTTAACATCGCTTGGAATGTTTACTTTTACAGGATATAAGAAATCATTTCTCTTTTCGTCACCGTCAGCCGGATAACTGTTATGTGTATCATTACTTCTTATACCATTTCCAAGTTGACCATATGTATTATTACCCCATGCCCAAACTGTTCCGTCACTCATAAGTGCAAGAGTATGGTGATCGCCTGAAACAATCATCGGAGTTACTTCTGTGTTAACCTCTTTTACCGCCACTTCAAGCACACCTACAAAGTTTGTAGATGTATTATATAATGTAATAAATGTATTTGTATATCTATGTTCGCTGTTCGGACGAATTGTTATTATATTATTATTGTCCTCAGCTGAAACTATAGATGTATCTATTGACGTTGCTGTTATTCTATCAAGAACTGTCTGTTCATCAACGTCAGTATTATATGCTTGAACAGCTGTACTATGTCTGTCGTTGTTGTTATAAATCAAGTTAAAGCCTACCATATGATAGTCATATATATCAGACTTATTTATTTCAAGATATTGATTCTTTGATAGAGTAATCTTTTTTGTGGTAATGGGTTGTAATTAGCGGCATTGACATCATCATTATAAACTTCTGTTGCTACACCGTCTGTATACAATGTTGCTACACCGATAGCTTCACGTCTGTCTTCACGAAGACCTGTCTGTACAGGTTCAGTTCTTTCAACTGATGAAAAATCACCTACATTATATGTAGAGTTTTTACCCCATGAATATACACTACCATCGTATCTGACTACAGATGTACCCATATCACCGATTGTTGCGGAAGTAATCCAACCGATTCTGTCTGTTGCATCATCGCTATAGAAACTTTCGCCTCGTTTTGTATACTTAGCAGTAAGTGAATTTGCTGTTGAACCTACACCTGTTGTATTATTTGCACCACTGCCCCATGAATACAAGTAACCATCTCTGCCAACTGCCATTGATGAATTTACTCCGGCATTAACATTAACTATTCCGTCAAGATTTTGCATATTCTCGCCGTCATAGCTGATTAAAACTCTCTTCGGAGAATTTGCATTATAATTGTTGGCATTATCTATTGAATCATTTGTAGTTATTGTATTATTACCAAGTTGACCGTTTGCATTTCTACCCCAAGCATATACACTGCTGTCATCTGACAATGCAATATTGTGATATGCTCCTGCAGAAATCTTAACGATATTTCTCAAATATGCAGTGCTACTTGCACTTTCGCCATTTACAGCTTGTGTAGGTGCAAGAGCCTCTGTAAAGAATCCCTTACCGATTTGACCATAGCTACCGCTACCCCAACTGAATACATTACCATCTCTTCTCAATGCTGAAATGAATGTATCGCCGATTGTAATATCAATAAAGTCATTAAGCGCACCGTCTGCGTTATCTCCGGCACTTGCTCCCTTTACTGTGAATGAAGCATATTGACTGTATTTTGAATTTTTAGCCTCGATACCTCTCTGACCGTATGTGTTATCACCCCATACATATACAACACCGTCTTGTGCCAAAGCTGCTGAGTTTCTTGCACCGGCTGCAACTCTTTCTACACCTGAAAGTATTTCTGTTGAACTTGTTTTTACAAGTGTTGGTGTGTATGCAGTAGATGTACCGCCTATACCAAGCTTACCGTTTGCATTGTTACCCAAAGCCCAAACTTGACCGTCTGTATCAACTGCAAGCATATGAGTCGGACCTGCCGCAATGTGTTTAATATTTTCAAGATATGTTGTTGAGTCTTTGCCTACATTCTTAACTACTCTTACAGGTGATGTTCTGTTTACCGTTGATGATGTACTTCCATCATACGTATTACCCCATGTCCAAACAGTACCGTCTGCCTTTAGTGCATATACGCCACTGTTTGTTGCGGCAACAACCGGAACTGTTATTCCGTCATTTGGTTTTACCAATACAGTAAACATACCATAGTAACCTGTTACATCATTTCTTGCACTGATAACTGCCTCACCGTAACGTCTTGCATGATTTGCAGTTACTCTTACAACATTAGACGCAACATCTTTTTCAACCTTAGCTATATCTTCATTTGATGTGCTGAATGTAAGGTTGTCAAAATCTGTTGTAGGATGTGGATTAACGTCACTCAATAAGTTAAATCCAAGGTATTCTTTATCAATCATACCGTTATCACCTTGAAGAGTAACTTCAAGTGTGCCGTCATTATTGATATAAATGTAGTTTGGAATATTATCATATTCAACTACATCTGTACCTTCTGTTTTAACGCCATGTTGGAATGCAAATATTTTTGCTGGGCTTTCACCCATAAATATTGGGTGAACAATATTATTAGAGAATTGTCCTACTCCATAATATCCCCAACCGTATACACTACCATCATAACGCAATGCCATTGCATCTCTTTCACCGGCATATACTCTTGTAATATTTGTAAGTTCAGTTGTTCCGTCCAACGTAGCTGTTTCACCTGCAACTACACGAGTAGCAACTGAATAGTATCCGCCTGTAGTTTCATTACCAAGCTGACCGTTTGCATTTGTACCCCATGTGTATACATCACCGTTACCGTTGACAGCATAGCTGTGACTTCCTGCCGCTGATACGTAAACTACGTTATCTAAGTTTCCATTAGCAGATACAACTTGTACCGGAGAAAATTCCTTAACAGATGTTGCACCGTTACCAAGTTGACCGTTTCTGTTTGCTCCCCATGAATATACTTCGCCATCTCTTGTCGTAATTACAGCATGATCTGTTGCCATATCAACATAAAGTGCATCTCTGAAATATGTTACATAAGGATTCTTTGCACCACTTAATAATTGCATTGGCATTGACGCATTATCTGATAAACCGTCACCAAGTTGACCGTTATCATTATTACCCCAAGCATATGCGTATCCGTCGTTTCTTACAGCGATAGATGAGTTACCGCCGGCTGAAATCTCTGAAATTGAATTCAAGTAGCCTATACCTTCAAGACCTACTACCTTTGTAGGTTCTGTTATATAAAGATTTTCCTGTGAAGGAATGTATGTATAGTATGTTTCTGCATCATACTCTTTATGCCATTCAGAGTCGCCTTCTACAACTCCTTCATCATTTGTATATCCGTTTGTTGTAAAACCAAGTTGAATTTGTTCAAACTTAACATCTGTATTTGTACCGATTTGTCCCTTATTATTTAGACCCCATGCCCATACATTGCCGTTCTTGTCCAATGCAAGAGTATGTCCGCCACTTGTATTATCATTTAACAAATCAAGCTTTTCAGCATCTTTGTTAAGACCTGATTCTACACCTGTTGCAGCTGAAATTGCTACTATATCTTTAAGGTTAATCTTCTGCGGTGACAATACATTGTTATTGTCTTGAACTCTCTTATATTTTATATGTTTATGATCTCTGTAACGCTGTGAGTCAAGCGGTGTATCTGCCGGCCAACAACAATTACCCCATACATCTTCAGTTGAAATAATTTCTTCATGATATTCATTCCAATTACCGTCACCCAACTGACCGTATTCATTCCAACCCCATGTATATACTTCACCTGTTGTTGAAAGTGCAACTGAGAATTTATTTCCGGCTGCAACTGCCATAAACTTAACTTCACTGCCGTCACTATTATGAGGGAATGAAACTTTTGCCGGGTATTCTGTGTCGTTTGTATCGCCGTTACCAAGCTGACCTTTATCGTTTTTACCCCATGCCCAAACTGTACCGTCTGATTTTAGAGTAAGAATGTGGTCTGTACCGGCTGATACCATAGGTATAACTAATTTTTCTGTTTGCTTTACGCCAAGTTTGAATATACCTGAATATTCTGAGAATGACTTTTGTTCAACAAGCATCGAAACTTCACCGTAACGATTATTTTCGTTCGGTATAATACGCCATCCGTCAGTTTCTTCTACAACTGTTGCAATTCCCGAATCCATTGTTCTGAAATCGTAATTTGTTGCAGGCATAGGTGTAAGTACACCTTCATCGTCAAGGATAAGGTTAAATCCACCTTCAAATTTTTCATTTACTGATGTTATTTTTAATGTTTTGTCATAGTCAAGGAATGTATAAAGTGTATCTTCTGTAACTTGAGCATATTCGTTACCTTCACTGTCAAGGATAGTACCTTCAGTAACAGAAAGTGTCTTTACAAGTTTTTCACCTGTTTGTACTGCCGCATTATGCTGAGCATTTGTAAAGTCACCAAGTTGACCTTCTTCATTACGTCCCCATGACCATACACTACCGTCTTTCTTCAATAGTGTAACATGTGCATTACCTGCTGAAACAGTTAACGCGTCACGGAAATATAAATCATCTGTACTTGTTGAATCACCTGATGCAATTTGCTGTGGTACAAGATAGCTTGTTTGTTTGTCTGCGCCTGAAACCAACGCACCCAAACCAACTTGACCTTCTGCGTCAAGTCCCCATGCGTATACTGTACCTGATTTTGTTACAACAACAGTATGTTCGCCACCGGCTGAAATTTCAATAGCAAGTTGATCACTGCCGTCCATCCATTGATTTCTTACACGAACCGGTGTTGTTGAATTATTTGTTGTTCCGTTTCCAAGTTGACCGTTAGTATTTTTACCCCATGTATAAACTTCATTTCTGTTGTTTATAACAGCTGAGTGTTCACTACCGGCTGAAATCTTGATTACATTTTCCAAATACCATGTGTCAGTATCTGATTCACCTTTCCATACTTGTGCAGGAGTATAAACATCTGATGATATAACTGTGCCAAGTTTACCGTTTGATACTTCGCCCCATGCAAAGACTGTACCGTCATTTCTTAATGCAAGAGAATATGCGTTTCCTGCCTCGATTGCAATAATGTTGCTCAAATATTCACGATCAGATGCACTGTCACCCTTTAAAACTCTTGTCGGATAAATAACATCTTCACCGGCATAGCCGATACCAAGCTGACCGTGTTCGTTACCGCCCCATGCGTATACATAGCCGTCTTTTGTAAGTGCAAGAGAGTGTGTATCACCGGCAGCTACTGATATTACGTCTGAAAGAATTGATTCGTACTCATCCTCATATACATAATATGCTTTACTTCTGTTTTCTTTGTTCATACTGCCAAGCTGACCATGTTCGTTACCGCCCCATGACATAACTTCCATTGATTCAGTAACCATTAATACATGTGTGTCGCTTGCTGAAATGTCACGGATACCAAGCATTGTTGAATCTCCGCCAAATTGAACGGCTACAGGAGAAGCTTTGCTCTTATCAGTCCCGTCGCCAAGTTGGTTTTGAGTATTTTCGCCCCATGCGTATACTTTACCTGAAACTTGAAGTGCAACAGAAAAATTCTTGCCGGCATAAACCTTTGGTGCGGCAATTCTTCCGTCTACATATACATCAATTATACCTGTCCATACAGTTTTACCGGCTGTATTTACGGCACGAACTGTTGTAGAACCGTATTGTCCCGACGGAACCAACTCTGTTCCGTTAACTTGTATTATATTTTCATTATCAGAAACAAAAGTAACTTCACTTGATGCGTCATGTTCTCTCTGAACTTCCACATATTCTGTCAAGCTAAATCCCGGATGAACTGTTCTTATAGCTCTTGTCGGATTAACTACATATTTTTCTTTTTGTGAAATAGTAATTTTTGACGGAGCAAGGAAGAATTCACTTCTTCCGTCATAATCTTCCCTTACATCGCCTTGTTCTGTTATAATTTGACCTATTTCAAACTTATAATTTTTGGCAGCTTTTTTCACCTGTGTATACCGGATAATTGAATGATGAAAAACCTGAATTACCGATTTCACCATAATCACCGATACCCCATGCAGCGATATTACCACTATTGCTCATAGCAACACTAAAGTTTTTACCTGTGGCTATCAAACTAATATCGCCAAGTGATGCTAAACCTGTTACTGTTCCGGTTTCGCCTGCTACTACGCCATTAGTTCTGTCGTATACTGTAAATGCACCGTTATCATCTATAACTTTACCCCATATTGCTACGTTACCGTCATAGTCGATACTTAGCATATGTTCAAAACCTACAGAAATTGCCATTACATTTGTAAGTTCATAGTTAGGGTCATATTGATATGTTGTATATACTTTGCGTGGTGTACTTGCATAATCTGCTGATAGTGTATAATCACCTAATTGTTGTGAAGTATTATCACCCCAAGCATATACTCTTGAATTTCTGTCAATTACGGCAGTGTTGTTAGCCTTGGCAGAAATTTGAGAAATGTTTTCAAGATAGTAACCGTTACCGTAACTGTCACCCTTGAATACTTGAATCGGATATTCTCTGTCTTCAGTTGTCATATCACCAAGTTGACCACGGTCATTTCTACCCCATGCCCAAACACTACCGTCACGTTTTAACGCAACTGTATGATATGAACCTGCTTTTACTGAAATAATATCTGTTAAATATCCACCGCCGTTAAAACCTTTTACTTGGTTAGGAATATATGAACCATTTTCACCTGTACCAAGTTGTCCATATGTATTATCGCCCCATGTGTAAACAGTGTCATTATTTAAAACAATTACAGTATGGTTCTTACCTGCAGCGATGTCTGTGATTTCTGTAAAATCAACGCCATCAGTCAAATCGACTTCTACAGGTAGAGATCTTGAATCCTCAATAGCTGTACCGTCTTCTGTTATTTCGTTATTTATTTCCACACCAAGCTGACCTGAAGTATTATCACCCCAAGCATACAATAAACCATCATTTCTTAGTGAAAGCACAAATCTTTCACCGGCTGCTATTCTCTTTATGTCTGAAATATAATCACGAACACCTGTTTCTTCGTCTATCGACAATGTTACTTGAACCGGATACGCTCTATTTATATATGTACCATCACCAAGTTGACCGTAATTATTTATACCCCAAGTCCATACACTACCGTCACCTTTTAGTGCAACTGTAAAGTCCTCACCTGTTGCAACCATCGGGGCGTAAAGTTGACCTTCCGGTCTTAGTGTTAGCATTACATTCTTTGTATAATCACCTACTTTAATTGTTAGTATTGTTGTTCCGAATTTATGGTTTTGGTTCGGAGTTATAACAACATATGTAGTTCCATCTGCTGCTGTTTCAACATCCAAAGTAAATAGTTTTGGATTTAGCAATGAGAAATTGCTCTTATCAACACCGGTAAGTTTAATAAGGTTTAGTCCTTGCGCGTCGAACAAGTTAAAGTTACCGTATATATTTGAATAGATTTCATTTACATTTATCTTTAAAACGTCATAACTGCTACTATTCCTATAAATCATACTTAATTCTGACGGAAGTACATTTTTATAAGTTGTAGTATCAACAGTACCGTCATATTTTTCAAGAATTGTTTCTTTAACAACAAGACTGTTAGATTCCTTTTCACCTACTTGTGTAGGATATACTTTATTTCCCTTTGAATAATCACCGATATGTCCGTTGTTATTTGAACCCCAAGCGTACACTTTACCGCTTGACTTGACAGCCATTGAAAAATCTTTACCGGCACCAAGAAGGTACACTTCACCAAATTGTTCGTGTGCCAAAGTTTCTCCGTTTTTGACTTCAACAGGAATCGGAGATGATGTTGTTGTTATATTACCTACACCAAGTTGTCCGTTACTGTTTGAGCCCCAAGCATACACTTCATCATCTTTTGTAAGTGCAAGCATATGTTCATTACCTACAGCAACACTGCGTACATCGTCCAAATCAACCTTTACAGGTGAATTTACAAAATTGTCTTCTTTTGATGCACCAAGTTGTCCACTATTATTTGAACCCCAAGTATATACTACATTTGCAAGTTCATTTGAAACAGCTCCGCTTTCATCACTTGTTGTCTTATTTTCTTGTATAATTGCAGCCGCACTGTTACCGCCAATAACAACGTCAACTGCATTATGAATAAATGTATCATTTTCGGATACATATTCACCGTTCCATACCTGTACGGGTACATTTTTTCTGAGTTCCGTCTGACACATTACCAAGCTGACCAACAGTGTTGTCACCCCATACAAATATGTCGCCGTTTCTCTTCAATACTGCCGCAAAATTATCACTGGCAGTAACTTTGATAACATCTTCAAGTACAGCTGAACTACTTGCACTTGCACCCTTAACAACTGATTTTGGTACATTTGAATTTGAAGTAGCACCGTTACCTAATTGACCTCTGCTACTTGTACCCCAAGAATATACGCTACCCGAAGTTGTCAATGCAAATGCAAAATCTTTTCCGGCAGCCACATTTATAAATTTAACATCTTGTGAATTTGCCTGTACACTAAGCATTTGAGGGGTTGCCGAATAAGCCTCGCCGATGTCGCCTCTGCCAAGCTGTCCATTTTCGTTATTACCCCATGTCCATATATTTCCGTCTACATCAAGTGCAACTACAAAGTCATCACCTGCCGCAATAGTTGTCATTTGAGGAATACCAACTAAAGCTTGTGGAATTGGTCTGTATGTTGTTGCAGTATCTATACCAAGTTGACCGATTGAATTTTTACCCCAAGTATATACAAGTCCGCTTGCAGAAAGTGCAACGGCAAAGTCTACACCTGAGTCAACTTTAGGAAGTGCAATACTTTCTGTTACGTTTACAATTATTGAACCGATATAATTTGTATCAGTATTTCTTAATATAATTGTAGCTTTACCTATTTTATTAGTTGCTGATACAACTCCCAATTGATTAATTAATGCAACTGTATCATCAGAAGTTGCAAATTCAATCTTTGTAGAATCAGCTGTCTTTGATTCTGTAACGCTCTTTAGCATATTGAAACCGCTTAGGTATTTTTCAATCGTTTCTGCGGCGTCAATTTCCAAAGAACCATTGTTTTCTATTGTAATTTCTACCGGCACGTCATTTCCGGTGTACTCTTTAGCAACTGAACCGTCTGCTTTCTTCGCAGTAATTTTTTGCATCATAAGCACACGTGCTTCTCTGTCACCGGTTAAAACAGGAGTACGTCTTGTTTCATTTGAAATATCACCGATTTGTCCGCTTTCATTCAAACCCCACGAATATACATATCCATCGTCCTTGATTACAACAGTATGTGAACCGCCTGTACTTAAACCGATTACGTTAATCAAATAATCGTCTGTACTATCAACAGTTATACCTTTATTTACACGAGTCGGTGTCGCATTTCTTGATATATCGTTATTAGCATCTTTGATACCAAGTTGACCGTATTCATTATCACCCCATGTCAAAACGGCAGTGTCTTCACTTCCGTCAAGAGTTGTCATAATTGCAGAATGTTGTCCGCCGGCAGCTATAGTTTTGATTTTTCCCGAAATTGTTATTTTTTCAGGAACAGGAACTATATCCTTTGTGCTTGAAGCAAGTTGTCTGCGATCATTTGCACCCCACGCATATAATGAGTTGTCAAATGCAAGTGCAAGAACATGATTTGCACCCAATGAAATATCTGTTATATTTTCAAGGATTACTATTGTTTGTTATAACTTTGATCGGTTGATTTCTTAATCCATTTACATTAATACCAAGTTGACCATTATCATTATTACCCCATGTAACAACCATACCGTTCGACTTTAATGCCGAGCTGAATTCTTTTCCGGCTGAAATTCTTATAATATTTGACAAATATATGTCACTGCTTGCACTACGACCGCCTAAAACTTTTGTAGCTTTTGTTTTATACTTAGCAAGAGATGTAGTTGAATCATATCCATTGCTACCCACGCCAAGTTGACCGTTACCGTTACTACCAAATGAGTAAACATAACCGTCTTCTGTCAAAACTAATGTATGATTGCCACCTGCCGCGATTGCAGAAATTTTTCCGATTTCTTTTCCGTCTTCTGACACGATTGTAACAGGTACACCACTATCCTTAGTTGTGTAATCTGTTTCTGCCGGTGCTGCCGGTGGACCTTGTTCAATTTGCAATATTGGCAATTTGTCATTTTCATCATACTTATTTGTAAATGACCATACACCACTGCCATCTTCAAAATTCCAACCTGTATATATTGAAGAATCTGTCAAATCAGCATTTGCTAAAGATGCGGCAGCATCATTACCAACGCCTACTACTGTTCCATTATTTGTATATGTGTAAGCAATACCATATTCCACACCTGCCTGAGCATCTGCCGATGACTCTGCCATATTAGACGCAGAAATACCTGCAACACCTGATATGTCAGATGTTCCGCTTACACTTCCTGAATTATAAGCACGGAAAATATTGCCAATGTTTACGGCTGTAATACCACCGGCATATTTTATGCTTACACTTGTTTCACTGTTTACAACTCTAACATCAGCTCTGTTATATACATTTGAAATCGTGCCGTGTTCACCATTATAAGCAACTAAACCACCACTCAAGTTATATGAAGATATTTGACCTAAAACTATACCCGAATTTGAAACAGTTCCGTCATTAAATCCAACAAGACCTGCTGAAATTGAATATGCCGGCACTGACATGTCATTATCTTCCACCTCTAAAGTGGTATTGCTTACTGAAATACTATTAAGAATTACATTTTGAATTGTACCGTTATTTACAGCAAACATTGCTGATACTGATGTTTTATTATCACCAATATTTGTTCCTGTAGCTGATGAAGATACATTTAGATTGTTTATTCTATATCCGTTACCATCGAAAATACCTGTAAATGGTTTGTCAGCGTCACCTATAGGAGCGAAAGCGCTTGATAGTGTTATATCTTTACCAAGAATAAATTTTCCATCAAGAACTTCGCGTACTTTTTCTAACCCTTCTGCCGCATAAATTGTATAGTAACCTGTATTTTCATCAAATTCAACAGCATCATGAACTTCTTCTTCGTCACCTTCGATTGCTGATTCGATACCGCTTGTACCATTACCAAGTTGACCATACATATTGCCGCCCCATGTATACACTTCACCATTTACACTAAGTGCAACTGCGTGAGTATCTCCGGCAGCTACTGCAACAATATTTTTAAGTACACTGTCGCTTGTTCGCTTACACCTACTACCTGAACAGGTGAATATTGGCTTGTTCCGTCGCCTTTTGTACCATTACCAAGTTGACCGTTCTTATTTTCACCCCATGTCCAAACAGTACCGTCTGATTTTAATGCAACTGAGAAGTTTTCTCCGGCAGAAACCATTGGTTCTGTATAGAAAGCATCTTCTGAAAGGTCATTTACATGTACAACAAACATTCCTACTACACCTGTAGAAGAAACCGCTTTAATTACAGCAATCCCCTTGGAAACTGCTGTAATTGTAGTTCCGTTTACAGAAACTACACTATCATCTGATGATGAATATGTTATTGATGTTGCTTTCTTAACTTCATCGTCATTGACAATAAGATTAAAGCCTCTAAGTGAAATAATGTTTCCGCCATTAGCTTTAATTGTCTGGTTTTTATTTACAGTTACAGTGTTTGGATTTACTATATCTTTAGTGCCACCATCAGAAGTCGGAACTGTTACAGATAATTGAAGAACATCTTCTGCGCCCGATCCAACCAAAACAGGTACACTGCTATCTTCACGAGATAAGTCACCCAACTGACCGTCACTATTATATCCGAACGCCCAAACATAACCATCTTTTTTTCATTACAAATCCACTTTGTGAACCTGCGGCTATTGCCTGACCATTCTCTGAGAAATTGTTATTTGATACGGCAACATTTTTACTTCCGCCTACGCTACCCATACCAAATTGTCCGTGACGATTATCACCAAAATTATAAACATTGCCTTCTGCATCTATAATTATTGTATTATTACCACCGGCAGCAATTCCTGTTACAGTTGTAATAATATCCTTTTTTTCTCGTCAACAACGTTGTCTGTTACATCACTTGATGCTAAAGGGTAACGTCTGACAAAAATTTACTTGTGCTGTTACGTCCAAGTTGACCGTATTCATTTGAACCAACTGTATAAACTTTGCCACCTGTACCGTCAACAGAATATTCCAATAGTACAGAATGGTTTTTACCGGCAGCTATTGCTCCGATATTTGTTATGATTGTACCATCGGCTGACAATTCAGTCGGAACAAGTTGATTCAAGCCTCATCAGAAGGTTCGCTTGAAACTTCACCATCGCCAACTATAATGTCACTACCCATTTGACCATAATTGTTTGCACCCCATGTCAAAACAACACGATCCATATCAGGTACTTCTGTATTTGCTCCAAGTAAAGCCAATGAATGATTTTCACCGGCAGCTACTGCTACTGCACTGTCTATATATGCACTTGAGCCATCTTCTGCCGACGCACCCTGGATAACTCTTACAGGTGTTAATTCCTTAGACGTACTTGTAATATCATTTTCATCTCTTGTATTACCAAGCTGAGCATGATTGTTAGCACCCCAAGCATAAACCGCACCTGTTGACAAAGCTACCAATGAGTGCTTACCGCCGGCAGCTATATCATTTGCAAGAGTTATAAAACCGTTAACACTACTATGTTCACCACCAAAAACCTTAACAGGTACATTTTGGTTTGTTGTACTGTTATTACCAAGTTGACCGTTATCGTTCAAGCCCCAAGCCAAAACTGCACCATCACTTGTCATAGCAAGTGCATGATATTTTCCTGCTGCAATCTTAAATACACCACTAAGTTTTTTAGTTGCGTCTACTGCCAAAACCGGAATAGGTCCTTGTGAACTTTCAAAGTTACCGTTACCAAGTTGACCATATGTATTATCACCCCAAGCCCAAACACTACCATCTGATTTCAATGCAATTGTGAAATTTTCACCTGACGCAATCATAGGAGTTGTAAATTCATTAGGTGCTTTAACATGAACTTTTAATATTCCATAGAAACCTTCATTTTCAGCTTTGATTTCTACTATTCCTCTTTCTCCACCATTTTCCAAAGATACCGGTGAAACAGTTTCCCAATTAATCTCAACTGTATCAGCAGATACTCCGGCAATTTTTCATTTGAAGATGAAAAAATTATAGCTGAAGTAATATCAAATTTTTGATCGTTTTCTATTAGGTTAAATCCTGACTTATAATATTTTTTAATTTCAGGAATTTCAATTTTTACTTTTTGAGCATCAGTGATTGTTATGATTTCAGGCATTGATTCACTGCTCTCATACTCACCGGCAATTTCATTTGTATCAGCAGACACTACTTTTACATGATCCATTATTAGTGAGTTGCTTGCAGCTGTACCTGTAAGAACCGGCAAATCTACTTTTTCATATTCGTAACCGTTACGTCCGTCACCCAACTGACCTAACATATCAGTACCCCATGAATAAACTTTACCGTCTAATCTCAATGCAGTCATATGGTTTGCGCCGATTGCAATAGCAACTATATTTTCAAGTGAGCTTTCTTCATCTTCAGAATTTGTTGCTCCAGCCATTACATTCATCGGCTCGTTAGTTCTCGATGCAACATTTACATTACCAATCTGACCTTCGTCATTTCTACCCCAAGTATAAACTTTACCATCTGATGTTATTGCAGATGAATTATATCTTGCGGCATTGATGCTGATAACATTTTTATAGATTCAAGTTTTTCTATTTCACTTGAATTGTTATTGTCATCTTTACCTAATGTATTTTCTTCATTATGACCCCAAACATATACACTTCCTGTATTTGTCAAAATCATTGAATGGAATCTTAATTGTTGTTTACCTTCGTCACCTGATGAACCTGATGAATTAGTACCACCGCCAGCTGCTACATCAAGAACTTGTCCGTCAACACTAAGTTCCATTTTAGAAGGTAATGGTAACACATCTTCTGTTGAAGTGCTTACAAGTAATGAGTCACTGTTTGTTCCCCATACATATAAATTACCATCATTTTTCAATGCAAGTACATGAGAAATGCCTGCCGCTATTTTTATGATGTTTGAAAAATCATTTCCGTCAGCGTCAACCGAAATTTCTGTTGCATATACAACGTCACTGTCATATCCATTATTTTCTATTTCATTTCCGCCGTATTGACCGTTACCAAGTTGTCCGTAAATATTTGAACCCCATGAATAAATTTTACCGTCTGCGCTGATAGCATATGAACTAAAATTTCCAGCTGCTACATATTTGATATTTTCAAGCGGAGTATTTGCAGCAGTCAAAACATACGACGGATTTGAACCTGTAATTTTATAACCGCTACCTAACTGACCGTTACGGTTAAGACCCCAAGCATAAACTCGTCCGTCACCATTTACTGCAAGTGCATGTGCATCACCGACAGCAATATGTTTGATATTTGTCAACGGTGACAATTTTCCGTTTTCCTTGATTTCAATTTTGTACGGAGTATTTTGAGCATCGCCTGTAACTTTCAAGTTACCAAGTTGATGGTCACCTGCAAGACCCCAACCCCAAACTGTACCGTCACTCTTTAATGCCAAAAGTGAAACTTCCGTTTGCCACAACCATTGGAACTGCAGTAGGAAGTACGACGTTATTTCTACTTCCATAAACTTCAAGATTGAATATTCTGAACTTACCGCCGATTTGAGCTGTAATTCTTGTACGTCCTTCTTGTACGCCGGTAATTGTAACACCTGATGCGTATGAACCTTCTTGAAGAACTGTTGCCAATCTTGAATCAAGAATTGTCGTGTTTGTTGCTGTAAGTGATGACTGCAATCCTTTGTCCGGTAAAATGTCACCCAAGGTTCTCTTTTCTCCGACACGAATTTCAATCGTATCTATTCCTTCAAGATCGCTTACCGCTGAACCATTGATTATTTCATTTGGATCACTCACCGCTGAAGTTCCACCGCTGTCACTCAAAACTGAAATGTTATAATTTGCAACAAGCTTTTCATTTATTTCTGTTATATCAACTTTTGCTAACGACTCCGAAGTTTCAGATGTCTGTTTCGGCTCGATTGCATACATTGTTGTTGATAAATTGCTTGTTGATGTAACTTCTGTTGTTGATTCAGCCGGTGTGATTGTTTCTGTTGTTTGTGAATTATCATTTGCATTATCGTCTGACGCAAATTCAATAATTTCATCAACATTAATCTTGTCATTTGAATTTACGTTTTCAGTGTTTTCTGAAATTGTTTCATTCTTATTGACTGATTCATTATTTGCTGAGTCAACTGTAACTTCTTTTTTCGACAACATTTGTTACTGTTTTTCAACTTCTTTTCCTGTAACATTTTCAACAGTATCTGATGATGAAGAAGTTGATGTTGATGTCTTTGTTTCTGTGCTCGGCATTTCTGTTGTTGTATAATCTCTTGAAGATGTTGATGTTGAATTATCAACTACCTTTGATGAAATTACATTGCCTTTTTCATCTGTAACGGTTTCTGTTGTTGTTGTTTCTGTTGTTGTTGTTTCTCTTACGGTATATTGAGTTTCGATTGGTGTTTCTTCTTCAACCGTTTCTTCTACTGTTTCATAAACAGTTTCAACAACAGGAGTTGTGATTGTATCTTCGATTGTTTCTGTAACAGTTTCTGTTTCTCCGTTTTCGTTAACTATTTCACGCTCGACCTCACGCTCAACAGTTTCCTCAACGTTCTTAGTTACTTGTTTAGGAACTTGTTTTTCAACAGTCTTTGTAACCATACCGCCTGTTTGCTCTGTGCTAAGTATTTCTGTTGATACAGTTTGCTTAACAACAGTTTCGCGATTAACATTTTGTGTGCTCTTTTCTTGAACAGTTTCTGTTACTGTTTTTGTTTCAACTGATGTTTCTGTTTTAGTCTGTTTTTCTTCACTATCAGAAGTGCTATTATAATAGGAAGAAACTCTGTCATTTTCGTTTTGATTTTCTGATTTTTCATCATCAGAAGTTGTTGTATTTTCTACATTTTCTGTTGTTTTTTCTTCTGAATTTGATTCATCATTTTTTACTTCATTATTTTCTGTGTTGTTTTCTTCCGATAATTGATTTTCTTCTAACTTTCGTGAAATTTTTTCTGAATCAAATAATTCCAATGATGTACTATTTTTTCGCTCTGTTTCTTCACTGTTATTTTCTTTATTTTCATCACTTAGTTTTGAAAGGTCGTAATCCGAATTTTCTTGTGAAAGACCTTCTTTTTGCATTTCTCTTAGGAATTCTTCTACTTCCGGCGATTCAAACTCTCTCTTTAATTCTTTATTTTCGTTTGTATCGCTTTGCTCACTGCTTGAATTATTATCAAACAGCATAGCTGTACCTTCTGTGTATTCGTCAGGATCCGATTTTAATCCTGCGAAGAATTTTGTTGTTTCTTTACCGCCAATCCATTCAATTTGAGCTGTACTGTTTTTTCCGTCAACAGATGTTGATTTTATAAGCAATATTGTAGGATCTGCAACTCTCCAAACTATCTCGTCATCCTTATCTTCTGCAAGTGACGCTGTTACAGATACAACATCACCCACTTTAGTAAATCCTATCGCTTGCTTATCCAATGTTATAAAATTACTAACTCTGTTTCCGGCAGTAAGTGGATTTTCAGTTATAGAAGTTTCTGAACTGTCATAATCGCTATTGTATGAAGAATAACCATTATTATATGAAGTTTTTCGGGAAGAATTTGAGTTGGCAGTATTATTTTGTGATGAACCACTTGTGTTATTTGATGTTTGTTCTTCAGAATTTTCCTGAACACCACTATTAGACGCAGCCCCTGTCTCTTCATTTTGAACAGGTTCTGCGCCTTCTGATTGTTCTGATTCATTCGGGACGGTATTTTCAGTCCCTTCTTTATTATTGTTGCCATCCTTATCTGTATATGATACGGATAAGAACATTCCGTTTTTCACCGCAGCAAGTACATCTACTTGTGGTAATGATGTCGATGCCATTGCTGCCAGCAATGCTATTGATATAGCTCTGCTTGTTTTTTTGCCAAGTCTCATTATTTTCTCCCCTAACTTCATGATGTGACTTTATGCAATTTTCATAATAGAATTTGCCTTTATGGTAAAATTACTCAGTTTTATTTTATGCCATTATGACAAAATAGTCAATAGTTTTTTTCAAAATTGTTTCAATCCGCTTATAATTATGTCAAAAATCATAGTTTTTCGTCTTTTTTGCTCAATATTTTGATTGTTTTACCCTTCTTTGTACCAAATATTGTATTGTGCAAGTTAACCAAAGATTACAAGTATATTACAAGCAAGTAACGGTTCTGAAACATTCTTTAAACATATGTAACATTTCTACTCAAAATTAATTTCGACAGGTTTACAATAATAATACTAAAATCTATTTGTTATCTTTTTTTAATATTATCAAAATAAAAACGACATTTTTACAGTTTTCTTGTCATATTTTGTAATAAAGTTACAAATGTTACAGACTCATTTAAAACACTTTGTAAAATCAACGATTTTCTTCAAAAAAAACTATTGACAAATGTATTTTTTTTATATATAATCTGATAAGTTGAGTGTGTTATAAATAATATGCTTGACAAAGTACAATTTTTCAGATACGGAGTGTGACAAAACCATGATTGGTGATGCCGAAAGGTCAAAGTTGCAGGTTGGTTATAAACAAGCTGTACGAGCTTTGAACGAAAACAAAGCTTCTAAAGTATATGTTGCCGAAGACTGTGACGACCACATCAAAGACGGAGTAAGCAAAATTGCCGAAGAAAGCAATACTCCTGTGTTCTTCATTTCTACAATGAAGGAATTGGGGAATATGTGCAAAATTGAAGTCGGTGCAAGTTGTGCCGTCGTATTAAAGTAGTTTATTACATATCTTAATGATATGCGATAATATATAAAAATTTATGAAAGGAAGTGTAACACGATATGCCTACATTTAATCAATTGGTTAGAACAGGTAGAAAGACATCAAAGAAGAAATCTACTGCTCCAGCTCTTCAAAAGAGTCTAAACTCTCTAAAGAAGAAGACTACTGACAAGAGTTCACCTCAAAAAAAGAGGCGTATGTACAGCTGTAAGAACTGCTACACCTAAGAAGCCTAACTCAGCTCTAAGAAAGATTGCCAGAGTTAAGCTTACAAACGGTATTGAAGTAACAGCTTACATCCCGGGTATAGGTCACAACCTACAAGAACATAGCGTTGTGCTTATCAGAGGTGGAAGAGTACGTGACCTTCCTGGTACAAGATACCACATTATCAGAGGTACTCTTGATGCTCAGGGTGTAAACGGACGTCTTCAGTCAAGAAGTAAGTATGGTGCCAAGAAGCCAAAGGAAAAGAAATAATGCCGCGTAATTAACTAATACGCGCATATCACAAGTGCATATCGAGTTATATTATTATATATTCGAATAGCACCACGGGGTTTTGAAAGAATAAACTCCGAGTACCTGTGATGTCATTAAGGGGAAAACAGATATTATATTTGTTTTCTGTCACAGTAGTTTTCCGTCGGAAAATATCGCTGAAAAGACGCAGATGAAATTTGATAAATATCAAGGCACAAAACGCAGGAATACTCTGTGTATTCCGAGTATTTGTAACGCCGATATTTGCAAATTGCATCAAGTATTTGCAGCGAGATTTGACAGAGGGAAACGCTAATTTATGAAGGAGGAAGTAAAGTGCCAAGAAAAGGTTTTATAGCAAAAAGAGAAGTGCTACCTGATCCGATATACAATAACGTTGTTGTAACAAAGCTTATAAACAACATTATGCTTGACGGTAAAAAGGGTGTTGCTCAGAAAATAGTTTATGATGCATTCAATATCGTAGCAGAAAAGACAGGTAAGGACGCACTTGAAGCATTCCAGGAAGCTATGGATAACATCATGCCGGTTCTTGAAGTAAAAAGCAAGACGTGTGGGTGGTGCAACATACCAAGTTCCTATGGAAGTTCGTCCGGAAAGACGCCAAACATTGGGTCTAAGATGGCTTACTCGTTACTCAAGAGAACGTAACGAAAAGACAATGAAGGAAAGACTTGCAAACGAAATCGTTGACGCTATCAACGGTACAGGCGGTTCAGTTAAGAAACGTGAAGATACTCACAAGATGGCTGAAGCTAACAAGGCTTTCGCTCACTACAGATGGTAATTTGTTTTTAAACAAATCGCTTAACTTTGAAATTTAACCCGAAAATCGCATATAATAGGGGACAAGCAGTTTTGCATTGCCCCTATGCGGATTTCGACAGATACACTATTTTTACCTTTGTTGAAAGGAGGAAATTATTTTGGGTAGACAATATTCACTTGAAAAAACTAGAAATATTGGTATAATGGCGCATATCGACGCCGGTAAAACTACTACAACAGAAAGAATTCTGTACTACACAGGTATCAACCACAAAATCGGTGAAACACACGATGGCGGTGCTACTATGGACTGGATGGCTCAAGAACAAGAGCGTGGTATTACAATTACTTCAGCTGCTACAACATGTTTCTGGCAACCAAAAAGAAGGTCCTTTTAAGGGTATAAAGAACAGAATTAATATCATTGATACCCCTGGACACGTTGACTTTACAGTTGAAGTTCAAAGATCTCTAAGAGTTTTGGACGGTTCAGTAACAGTTATGTGTGCTAAGGGCGGTGTTGAGCCTCAGTCAGAAACTGTTTGGCGTCAAGCTGATGATTACAACGTACCTCGTATGATTTTCGTTAATAAGATGGACATCATGGGTGCTGACTTCTATAATGTTGTAAACATGGTACACGAAAGACTAAACGCTAACGGTGTGCCAATCCAGCTTCCAATCGGTGCCGAAGATACTTTCGTAGGTATCATCGACCTTATGAACATGGACGCTGAAATTTATGATGATGAACTTGGAACAAAGTTCCATAAGGACGCTATTCCGGCTGATATGCAGGAAAAAGCTGAAGAATATCATCAGGCAATGGTTGAAGCAATCTGTGAAACAGATGAAGCTTTACTTGAAAAGTTCCTTAGCGATGAGGAAATTTCAGTTGACGAATTAAAGGCAGCTTTGAGAAAAGCTACTATCAATAATGAAATCGTTCCTATGCTTTGCGGAACAGCTTACAGAAACAAGGGTGTTCAAATGCTTCTTGACGCAGTTATCGAGTACATGCCTTCACCGGTAGATGTACCTGCTATCAAGGGTATAAATCCTGATACAGACGAAGAGGACGAAAGACCGTCATCAGATGACGCTCCGTTCGCTGCTCTTGCATTCAAGATTGCAACTGACCCATTTGTTGGTAAGATTTGTTTCTTCAGAGTATACTCAGGTACTCTTGAAAAGGGTTCATATGTATTGAACTCATGCAAGGGTAAGAGAGAAAGAATGGGTAGAATTCTACAAATGCACGCTAACCACAGAGAAGACCTTGATATAGTTTACTCAGGTGATATAGCTGCAGCTGTTGGTCTACAAAATACAACAACAGGTGAAACACTTTGTGATGAAAAGCACCCAATTATCCTTGAGTCTATGGACTTCCCTGAACCGGTTATCCGTGTTGCTATCGAGCCTAAGACTAAGGCAGGTCAAGAAAAGATGGGTATCGCTCTTGCAAAACTTGCAGAAGAAGACCCAACATTCAAGACTTACACAGATGAGGAAACAGGTCAAACAATCATCGCAGGTATGGGTGAACTTCACCTTGAAATTATCGTTGACAGACTTCTTCGTGAGTTTAAGGTTGAGGCTAACGTTGGTGAACCTCAGGTTTCTTACAGAGAAGCTATCAGAAAAGCAGTTAATATCGAACATAAATATGCTCGTCAATCAGGTGGTAAAGGTCAGTATGGTCACGTACTTCTTAAACTTGAGCCGCTTGAAGAGGGTGCAGGTTATGAATTCGTTAATGCAATCGTCGGCAGTGCTATTCTAAGGAATATATCCCTGCTGTTGACGCAGGTATCCAAGGTGCTATGCAGTCTGGTGTACTTGCAGGTTACAACGTAGTTGACGTTAAGGCAACTCTATATGACGGTTCATATCATGAAGTCGACTCATCAGAAATGGCATTTAAGATTGCCGCTTCTATGGCGTTCAAGGAAGGTATGAAGAAGGCTGATCCTGTTATTAAGGAGCCTATCATGCTTGTTAATGTTATCGTTCCTGACGAATACCTTGGTTTCGTTATCGGTGACCTTTCATCAAGACGTGGTATGGTTAGACAGCAAGAATCACGCAGCGGCGGTGTTACTCAGGTAACAGCTGACGTGCCACTTGCAGAAATGTTTGGTTATGCTACAGTTCTTCGTTCAGGTACACAGGGACGTGGACAGTACTCAATGGAACCTTCACACTACAGCGAAGTTCCGAAGTCTGTTCAAGAAAAGATTATGAACGAACGTGCAAAGAACTAATTGAATTTTTTATACGGTAAGTAGGATTTTTCCTACTTTCGCCGTTTAAATTTTAACAATTTATAAATTTATTGAAAAAATACTTGATTTTTTCACCAAAAGATTGTACAATAAGTTTATTAATGTATATAAAATATTTTAAGGAGGAATTTCTACAATGGCAAAAGAGAAATTTGAAAGAACTAAGCCGCATGTTAACATTGGTACTATCGGTCACGTTGACCATGGTAAGACAACTCTAACAGCTGCTATCACAAAGGTATTGGCTCTTAAGGGTCAGGCTCAATTCGAAGCTTACGACATGATCGATAAGGCTCCGGAAGAAAGAGAAAGAGGTATCACTATTTCAACAGCTCACGTTGAGTACGAAACAGACACACGTCACTATGCTCACGTTGACTGCCCGGGTCACGCAGACTATGTAAAGAACATGATTACAGGAGCTGCACAGATGGACGGAGCGATCCTCGTAGTAGCTGCAACAGACGGACCAATGCCACAGACAAGAGAGCACATCCTTCTATCAAGACAGGTTGGCGTTCCTTATATCGTTGTATTCATGAACAAGGCTGACCAGGTTGACGATCCTGAACTTATGGAACTTGTTGAAATGGAAGTAAGAGAACTGTTAGATGAATATGACTTCCCGGGAGACGATACTCCGATCATTTCAGGTTCAGCTCTTCAGGTACTTGAATGTGATTCAACAGATCCTAACGCTCCTGAATACAAGTGTATTCTTGACCTTATGGACGAAGTTGACAGATATATCCCGACTCCTGAAAGAAAGTCAGACCTTCCATTCCTAATGCCTATCGAAGACATTTTCTCAATCACAGGTCGTGGTACAGTTGCTACAGGTAGAGTTGAAAGAGGTCAACTAAACCTTAACGACGAAGTTGAAATCGTTGGTCTTACAGACGAAAAGAGAAAAGTTGTTGTTACAGGTGTCGAAATGTTCAGAAAGACTCTTGATTATGCTGAAGCAGGCGATAATATCGGTGCTCTTCTCCGTGGTGTTCAGAGAAACGAAATCGAAAGAGGTCAGGTTCTTTCTAAGCCTGGTACAATTCACCCACACACAAAGTTTAAGGGCGAAGTTTACGTACTAACAAAGGACGAAGGTGGCCGTCATACACCATTCTTCAACAACTACAGACCGCAGTTCTATTTCAGAACAACTGACGTTACTGGCGTTATCACACTTCCAGAAGGCACAGAAATGTGTATGCCTGGCGATAACGTAACTATGGAAGTAGAACTGATTACCCCGATCGCTATTGAAGAAGGTCTGCGTTTTGCTATTCGCGAAGGCGGACGTACAGTAGGTTCAGGTGTCGTTTCTGAAATCGAAGAAGCGTAAGCTTTACTGATTTGATTATTCAAAAAGATGTTACTTCGGTAACATCTTTTTTTTTGTATTTTATTACAGAGTGCAAGAATAGGGGAGAGAGCATCGATTTTACAGACTAATATTACTTAAGAACAGGAATGATTGCTTTTTAATAACATATAAGAGCCACCCCTCAGTCGCTATGCGACAGCTTCCCTCAAGGGGAGCCATTTGTGGCTTGTATGTGTGGTAGATGGTAAGGAATGTTGAAATTTAACGTTTTATCAACGTTGAAATTCTTTAAAATGTACTTTATCCACGATTTGAAGTTATTATCAACAAAAAAGAACCGCATTAGATTAAGCGGTTCTCGTTTTTGATATGATTATTCAGCTACATAGCCGTTAATCTTTTTAGCACACTCAGGGCAAATATTCTTACCGTTGAATTGGAATATATTCTTTGCATCGCCACAGAATATGCATGAAGGTTCATACTTCTTTAGGATTATACAGTTATCTTCTGTATAAATTTCCATTGAATCCTTAATATCGATTCCGAACTTTCTCCTTAGTTCTACTGGAATGACAATACGGCCAAGTTCATCAACCTTTCTAACGATTCCTACAGATTTCATTAAAATTTTCCTCCTTATATAATATTCTTTTAAACGGTAAATTTATTATACCACATATGTAATAAATTGTCAACAAAAATAGAAAAAATACTAACAAAAATAATTTTTATAGAAATACCGCGTTTTTATGTGGATTTTAGCGACAGCCACAGTGAAATGGCTTTTTAAATTCACATATCGCGACAACATATTCTTTGCTTTTATTACACGCTTTGACATATTCATCAAATAATCGGTATCATACTTAGACGCGAGCTGTCTTAACATATCTTTTTATCAATATTAATAATCACGTTTGGTGCTTGTGACTGCATAAGGATTATATCACGCAGATATGCAAGCCAAAAATCGAATACTGTTTCAGCCTTATCCTTATTTTCATCAAGATACTTCTGCACAACGAATGCCAAACGTCTGTCGATTGACAGCACCGAAAACAATTTTTCAAGTGAGGACGTTCTCACTGATTCAAAGTTTTCATCATTTATAATATTGTCCGCCATTCCCGGCACACCTGCACAATACTTAATCAAAAACGGCAAGCGTTCCTGTTCATCAGGATATTTTTCGCTTATATACTTCTCCATAATCGCGTCAGACACAGACGGAAAATGCACAAGCGTAAAACGTGATAAAATTGTCTGCAATAGGGAAGTGGAGTTTTCTGTTATCAAGATAAATACTGCGTATTCGGGCGGTTCTTCAAACGTTTTTAAAAACGTGTTTTGTGCCTCCTCGGTAAGTAAAGACGCGTCCTCAAATATATAAACCTTATGCTTTGAATTAAACGGCTTTACAGCCACATCCTCCTCAAGTTTACGCATATCTTTTGCACCGATACTTTTTTTGTCAGCCTTCGGTCGAACATAAATTATATCGGGGTTTGTGTCCGCTTTTGATTCCACGCAATTCTGACAACTTCCGCAAGGTGCGACACCTGTATTTTTGCACGTCAATGCCGCCGCAAAAAGTCTGGCGGAATTGAGTACACCCAAGCCCTTTTCACCCTCAAATATATACGCGTGTGAGCTTGCGCCGTTATGCACCGATTCTATTAAATTTTTCATCAAATCCTCATGGAACGTTTCGTATCCGTACATAATCTGCTTCCTATCTACTCAAAATGAAATCAAATATCTTTTCCGCAACTTCATCTTTTGTCATCTTTTCAAGCTGAACTTCATCATCTTTTGTTATAAGCGTCACGATATTTGTATTACCACCAAAGCCTGCACCGTCTTGTTTAAGATTATTTGCGACAATCATATCACAATTTTTCTTTTCAAGTTTCTTTCTTGAATTTTCAAGCATATTTTCTGTTTCCATAGAGAAACCGCAGATAAATTGACCGTTTTTTCTTTCACCGAGAGTTTTTAATATATCGTCCGTACGTTCAAGCTCAATCGACATATTACCGTCCTGTTTTTTACCTTTTCACTGCTTACGTTCTTAGGTCTGTAATCAGCCACTGCCGCCGCCTTAACGATTATATCCATACTGTCGGCACGTTCGATTACCGCGTCATACATATCTTTCGCACTCTGCACCTTAACCGTATTCGCAAACACAGGAGGCTCACTGTCGCATTTACCCATAACAAGCGTCACCTCCGCACCTCTTAGCATTGCGTTCTTTGCAAGTGCAAAACCCATTTTTCCGCTCGAATGGTTTGTTATGAATCTCACAGGGTCGATAGCCTCTACAGTTGCACCGGCTGTAACAAGCACTTTTTTACCTGTCATATCTTTTTCAAATGCAATCTCTTTAACAATGTATTCAAACAAAAGCTCTTCATCAGGCATTCTGCCGTCACCCATATCGCCGTTTGCAAGCATACCGTGCGCCGGTTCAACTATTTCATAGCCGTAATGCTTCAGCTTTTCAATGTTATCCTGCACGATAGGGTTATGGAACATATTATGATTCATAGCAGGTGACACAATTTTCTTGCAAGGACAAGCCATAACAGTGGTTGTAAGCATATCGTCAGCAATACCGTTTGCAATCTTGCCGATTACATTTGCACTCGCCGGTGCAATCATAACCACGTCCGCCGCTTTTTGCAAGTGCAACGTGTTCAACGCTGAATTCAAAATTACGGTCAAATGTATCTATAAGGCATTTATGCTTTGTCAATGTTTCAAAAGTTATGGGATTTATAAAATTAGTTGCGTTCTGCGTCATAAGCACGTGTACTTCGCAATGCTGTTTTACAAGCATTCTTGCAAGATTTGCGATTTTGTACGCCGCAATACTTCCCGTAACTCCAAGCACGACTGTTTTTCCTTTGAGCATACTAATCCTCCGTTCAAATTATATTTATATACATTCTTCTATTATAGCACAATTTTTCATATAAATAAATATCAAATTCACAAGAAACGGAGGAAAGTATATGAATTATATTTGGTGCTTGATGATTATTGTGTCGATAGTTGTGTCAATTTTAACGGCACTGTCGACCAAACTATAAACGGTGCGTTTGAGGGTGCGAAAAGTGCCGTTTTTACGGTATTGTCATTTGCGGGAGTTATGTGCTTTTGGACGGGTATTATGAAAATTGCCGAAAATGCGGGATTGTCACAGAAATTAGAGAAATTATTAAAACCTATAATAAACTTCCTGTTTCCCAATGCAGGTCAAAACGCAAAAAAATATATTGCCGTGAATATGAGTGCCAACATACTCGGAATGGGCAACGCCGCAACACCTATGGGCATAAAGGCTATGCAATGTCTTGACAATGAAAACAACAATCCGCTTTATACGTCAAAAAATATGTGTATGCTTGTCGTTTTGAACACCACGTCCGTACAGCTTATACCCACAACAATAATTGCTCTGCGTGTTGCGTCAGGCTCTGCAAATCCGTTTTCGGTTATTCTGCCGATTTGGATTTCTTCATTCACCGCCGCATTTATTGCTTTAACACTGACAAAATTACTATATAGGGAGTAAAATATGATTTATGTAATACCGCTCATAATTGCACTTGTTCTTATAACCGCAATGATAAAAAACTTCCGTCATACGAACATTTTATAAATGGAGCAGAGGAGGGAATGAAAATAGTATCAGGCATATTTCCGCCGCTTGTAGCGGTGCTTACCGCCGCATATATGCTCCGTGCGTCAGGCACGCTTGACCTTATAGTATCACTTCTTTCACCTATCACAAATTTAATTCCTGCCGAAGTTATGCCTTTGGCACTTATCCGTCCAATATCGGGCAGCGGTGCAACGGGCATACTTACCGAAATTTTAAACAATTACGGTGCCGACAGCGAAGTCGGTCGAATTGCCTCCGTTATAATGGGTTCGACTGAAACAACTTTCTACTGTCTTTGCGTATATTTTGCGAAAACAAGGGTAAAACATAACTTGAAAGCTGTTCCTTTTGCGGCTGTCGGTGACATAGTTGGCATATTGACGGCGGCTATTTTGATTAAGTTGGTAAAATTTTAACGAATTTTAATTATATACTTGAAAAACAGATAATTTTTATATATAATATAATCAAGAAAAATCGGATAATTTTGTCCGCATAAAAAAGGAGAAATTGACTATGTACAACAAATTAACAGTTGAAGATGTTGACGTAAAAGGCAAAAGGTTTTAGTACGTTGTGACTTTAACGTGCCGCTTGACGCTGACGGTAATATCACAGACGAAAACCGTATTGTAGGTGCACTTCCTACAATTAAGTATCTTATAGATAACGGAGCAAGAGTTATTCTTTGCTCACATATGGGTAAGCCAAAGGGTGAGCCTGTTCCATCACTTTCTCTTGCACCTGTTGCAAAGAGTCTTTCAGAAAAGCTTGGCAAAGAAGTTGTTTTTGCCGCTGACGATAACGTAGTAGGCGACAACGCTAAAAAGGCTGTTGCAGAAATGAATGACGGTGATGTTGTTCTTCTTCAAAACACTCGTTATAGAAAAGAAGAAACAAAGAACGAAGAAGCTTTCTCAAAAGAACTTGCTTCACTTGCTGATTTGTTCGTAAATGACGCATTCGGTACAGCTCACAGAGCTCACTGCTCAAACGTAGGTGTATCTTCAATTCTTAAGCCGGCTGTTGCAGGTTACCTAATCGAAAAGGAAATCAACTTCCTCGGTAACGCAGTAAACAACCCTGTAAGACCGCTTGTAGCTATTCTTGGCGGAAGTAAAGTTTCTTCAAAGATTTCAGTTATTGAAAATCTTCTAAAGAAAGTAGACAAGCTAATCATCGGCGGCGGTATGGCTTACACATTCTTTGCGGCACAAGGCAAGACAACAGGTACATCACTTCTTGAACCTGATTACATTGACTATGCCAAGAAAATGCTTGACGAGGCAGGCGACAAGCTACTTCTTCCTGTTGATACAGTAGTTGCTAAAGAATTTGCAAACGACGCCGAATCACAAGTTGTTGAAGGTAATATTCCTGACGGCTGGATGGGTCTTGACATCGGTCCTAAGACAATCGAACTTTACAAGGATGCTCTTAAAGACGCAAAGACAGTTGTTTGGAACGGTCCTATGGGCGTATTTGAAATGCCAAACTTCGCAAAGGGTACAAATACAATAGCTCAGGCTCTTGCCGATCTTGACGCTACAACAATCATCGGCGGCGGTGACAGTGTTGCTGCAGTAAACCAAGCAGGTCTTGGCGATAAGATGAGCCACATCTCAACAGGCGGCGGCGCATCAATGGAATTCCTTGAAGGTAAAGAACTTCCTGGTATCGCAGCTTTGACAGATAAATAATTATTGTGACAGGGCGGTCATTGACCGCCTCTCACCATATTTTAAATATTCCGTAGAGTGACTGTCGGTCACTTATAATTAAACTACAAAAAGGAGAAATTACAATGGGAAAATATATAATTGCCGGTAACTGGAAGATGAACAAGCTTCCGTCAGAAACATATGATTACATCAAAGAAGTAATCGACGCAACAAAGGGTTCAGAATGTGAAGTAGTTTGCTGTACACCGTTCGTATGCCTACCACAGGCTGTTGAGGCCGCTAAGGGTTCACACGTTAAAATCGGTGCTGAAAACCTACACTTTGAGGACAAGGGCGCTTTCACAGGTGAAGTAAGTGCAGAAATGCTTAAAGACCTTGGTGTTGATTATGTTATCATGGGTCACAGTGAAAGACGTGAATACAACAACGAAACTGATGAAACAGTTAATCTAAAGGCTAAAAAGGCTCTTGAAAAGGGTCTTATTCCTATCGTTTGCTGCGGTGAAAGTCTTGAACAGCGTGAAGCCGGTATCACAATGGACTGGATTGCTATTCAAATCAAAAAGGCATTTGCCGGAATCAGTGCTGACGACGCTAAGAAAGTTGTCGTTGCATACGAGCCGATCTGGGCTATCGGTACAGGCAAGACTGCTACTGACGACCAAGCTGAAGAAGTTTGCGGCGGTATCAGAGAATTACTTGAAAACCTTTACGATGCTGAAACAGCAAAGGCTATTACTATTCAATACGGCGGCAGCATGAATCCTAAGAATTGTGCAGGACTTCTTGCTAAGCCAAACATTGACGGTGGTCTTATCGGCGGTGCATCTTTAAAGAGTGCTGACTTCGCTGTTATCACAAAGGCAGCTAAATAATGATTTTACAAAAGGGCAGGCATTATTGCCTGTCCTATTTTTAAACATAAAGGAGTAATTACTTATGGCAAAGAAACCAATCGCATTAATTATTATGGACGGTTACGGCATTAACCAAAATACAGAGGGTAATGCTATCGTAGCGGCAAAGAAACCTCATCTTGACAAGCTTTTAGCCGAATATCCACATTCACAGCTTTCTGCAAGCGGTCTTGACGTCGGTCTTCCTGACGGTCAGATGGGTAACAGTGAAGTAGGTCACACAAATATCGGTGCCGGCAGAATTGTTTATCAAATGCTTGTTAAGATTTCAAAAGACATTAACGACGGTAAAATTTACGAAAACAAAGCTCTTTCAGACGCTATGGATGCCGCTAAAGCTAACGGCAAGTCACTTCACCTTATGGGACTTCTTTCAAACGGCGGTGTACACAGCCACAATGAACACCTTTACGGTCTGTTAAAGATGGCTAAGAAAAAAGGTATTGAAAACGTATATGTTCACACATTCCTTGACGGTCGTGACGTTCCTCCTACATCAGGTGCCGAATTTATGGCTGAACTTGAAAAAAGAAATTAAAGAAATCGGCGTAGGCTCTGTCGCTACAATTATGGGCAGATTTTACGCTATGGACAGAGATAACGCTTGGGACAGAGTCGAAAAAAGGCTTACAAAGCTATGGTTGACGGCGAAGGCATACAGGAAACAGACGCTGTTACAGCCGTTAAAAACTCATACGCAAATGACGTTACAGACGAATTTGTTATTCCGACTGTTGTTGACAAAAACGGTATGATTAAAGAGGGTGACAGTGTTATTTTCTTCAACTTCCGTCCTGACAGAGCAAGACAGATTACAAGAACTTTTGTTGACCCTGATTTTACAGGCTTTGAAAGAAAGTATTTCCCTGTAAACTTCGTTTGCATGACTCAATATGACGAATCAATGCCAAATGTAACTGTAGCATATCCGCCGGAAACTCTTGAAATGACATTCGGTGAATACATCAGCAAGAAAGGTCTTACACAGCTTAGAATTGCCGAAACACAGAAGTATGCACACGTTACATTCTTCTTCAACGGCGGTGAAGAAAAGCAATTTGACGGTGAGGAAAGAATACTTATCAAGTCACCTGACGTTGCAACTTTCGATATGAAACCTGAAATGAGTGCTTACGAAGTTACTGACGCAGTTGTTGACGCAATCAATTCGGACAAGTTTGATGTTATCATTCTTAACTATGCTAACTGTGATATGGTCGGTCACACAGGTATTATGGAAGCGGCTGTTAAGGCGGTTGAAGCCGTTGACGAATGTGTAGGAAGAATGGTTGACGCTATTCTTGCAAAGGGCGGACAAGCTATCATCACTGCCGATCACGGTAACGCTGACTGCTTAATCGACCCTGTTACAAAAGCTCCGTTTACAGCCCATACAACTAATCCTGTTCCTATGATTCTTGTAGGTGCAGGCGATGTTAAAGTTAAGAACGGCAGACTTTGTGACCTTTGCCCGACTATGCTTGACCTTATGGGACTTGAAAAACCTGAACAAATGACAGGTGAGAGTCTTATTGTAAAATAATCGGATAATAAAAAACGATGTATTCCGTAACAGGTAATACATCGTTTTTATTATGCAAGCTTTTTCTTTTATTCTTCTTATTTCACTTTCCATCATATTAATTCGGATAAGTGCCATTTCTTTTTCATTTTCAACAGTTAAGGCTTTATCAAGTTTTCTTGACAAGTCAAAATGTCCCTCTGCAATAATTTTGATATTACGGTTTGTTTCATTTTCAAGTGTAAGACTGATTTCTCTTATTTCATTTTTTCATTTTTTTGAATATCAGTTTTCATTTCTGATATTTGTTTAGTTTCATCTTTAACATTTTGAATATCTGTTTTCATTTCTGCAATTTGATTATTAATATCGTCAAATTGTTTATTCATATTATTTAGAGTTGAATTAATATTTTTAACATTTTCAACTAATGAAACTAACATTTCTTCCGTTGTCATAGCCTACACCTCCTTGTATATCTTAATAATAACACAATACAATAAAAATTACAAGCACATTTCTTTAAATTTCCACTTGTTATATTGTTGTTTATACTATATAATTAGCGGTAAGGAGGGATATAATATGAAAAAAATAACAGCACTTTTTTTTATCACTGATGATTATGTCACCGACGGTTTTTTGCCGATGACGATATAACGGTATATCTAAACGAAGATGAATTAATATTTGAGCAGTCACCAATAATACAAAACGATTCAACGCTTGTACCGTTCAGAGCGATATTTGAAAATCTTGATATGGTTGTACAGTGGTTTGGCGACGAACAGCGTGTAACGGCTCAAAAAGACGACTTAACCATAACTTTGTTTATAAACGAAAATACGATGTATGTCAATGATACGTCTGTCGAGCTTAATACGCCCCCTATAATCTACAATGATTACACCCTTGTACCGTTAAGGGCTGTATCGGAATCAGCCGGTGCAGAGGTATTTTGGGACGGTGACACGCATGCAGTTTATATTGAAACCGATAATGAAAGTGATTTTGATGATTGGGGATATGAAGTTCTAAATCTCGTAAACGAAGAACGTGCAAAATATAATGTTGCACCGTTAAAATGGGACGATTCACTTGCCGCTCTTGCCGAAAGTCACTGTGAAGATATGATAGACAGAAACTTTTTTGCACACAATACTCCCCGACGGACAAACTCCGTTTGACAGAATGAAAGCCGCAGGAATAACATATTCTTCGGCAGGGGAGAATATAGCCGCAGGTCAATCTTCACCGCAAAATGTTATGGATTCTTGGATGAATTCACCGGGACACCGCAAAAAATATATTAAATCCCGATTTTGAATATATAGGCGTAGGACTTGCACGAGGAGGATCATACGGTATTTATTGGGCACAGGAATTTGCAACATTTAAATAATGTAATAAAAAATAATATTTTTCCTATTGACACATACAATTAATAGTGGTAGTATAATAATATATAAGCAAGGTAGAGGTGCGCTTGTGTATCAGTATGTATACGGAGATATGCAATTATCTTTGATGTATACGGAAAGGACACAGTGCCGAAGTTTGAATATAATTGCGGATATTCATTCTGGGCATATCGTTAACAGCGGTATGACTGTCATCGTAAGGTGGGGAGCTATCGCTGTTTTTGTTATATGCAAACATAGCAGTAGTTTCTGACTACTGCTTTTTATTTTATAAAAACAAAGGAGAGTCAAAATGAAAGACAATTACAAAGTAGGTATTATAGGTGCAACAGGTATGGTTGGACAGCGTTTTATTACACTTCTTAACGACCACCCATGGTATACAATCGAAGTGCTTGCAGCATCTCCGAGAAGTGCCGGCAAGGCTTATAAAGACGCCGTAGGCGCTAAATGGGCTATGGACGAAGAAATTCCTGCATCAGTAGCAGATATGGTTGTTATGGACGCTACAAACGACGTTGAAAAAATTGCAGAAAAGGTAGATTTCGTATTCTGTGCAGTTGATATGAAAAAGACGAAATCAAAGCTCTTGAAGAAAGATATGCTAAGGCTGAATGCCCTGTTGTTTCAAACAACTCTGCTCACCGTCATACTCCTGACGTTCCGATGATTATTCCGGAAATCAACCCTCAGCACATTGAAATTATTCCTGCTCAGCGTGAAAGACTTGGTACAAAGAGAGGTTTTATCGCAGTTAAGTCAAATTGCTCTCTACAATCATATTTGCCTGCAATGGCTGTTGTTAATATGAAGTACCCAATCGACCACGCTCTTGTAACAACTTATCAAGCTATTTCAGGTGCAGGTAAGACTTTTAAGACATGGCCGGAAATGGTTGACAACCTAATCCCATACATCGGCGGAGAAGAAATGAAGTCAGAAGTTGAGCCTAACAAGGTACTTGGTAAAATTGAAGGTAAAGAAATCGTTCCTTCAACCGAATTGCAAATCGAATGCCAAACATACAGAGTTCCTGTATCAAACGGTCACACAGCCGCTATATTCTTCTCATTCAAAGACAGTGCAAACAAGCCGTCTGTAGAAGAAATCGAAAAAATGTGGGCAGAATACAAAGGTGTTCCTCAGGAACTTAACCTACCTCACGCTCCAAAGCAGTTTATTCACGTTTACACTGAAAAGGACGCTCCTGATCAGCCTCAAATTAAGACTGCCCGTGAAATCGACGGCGGTATGGCTATTTCATGCGGACGTTTGAGAGAATCAACACAATACGATTATAAGATGGTTTCTATGAGCCACAATACTCTAAGAGGTGCTGCAGGCGGTGCGGTTCTTCTTGCTGAACTACTTACAGCTAAGGGTTATATGGATTAATTTTAAATTTTATTGAAAGGAATTGATTTAATATGTCTAAGACATTACCTTTTACAGGTTCCGGCGTTGCCATTATTACGCCGTTTGACGGCTTAAAGACAAATTATGATGAACTTGGAAAATTAATTGAATATCATATTGAAAACAATACAGACGCAATTATAATTTGCGGTACAACAGGTGAGGCATCTACTATGCCTGACGAAGAACATCTTGCAGCTATCAAGTACACTGTTGAAAAAGCGGCAGGCAGAATTACTGTCATTGCCGGTACAGGTTCAAATGATACTGCTCACGCAATCGAGCTTTCAAAGAAAGCCGAAGAATACGGCGTTGACGGAATTCTTTCTGTTACTCCGTATTACAACAAGACTACTCAAAAGGGACTTATTGCTCACTTTACGGCTATTGCCAATGCAATCAAAATCCCTGTTATCCTTTACAACGTTCCGTCAAGAACAGGTATGAGCTTTGCTATCGACACTCTAAAGGAACTTGCAAAGGTTGAAAACATAGTTGCTATCAAAGAGGCAAGCGGAAACATCAGTTATATGGCTAAGGTTGCCGCAGAAGTACCTGATTTATACATTTATTCGGGTAACGACGATATGATTGTTCCTACACTTTCGCTTGGCGGTAAGGGTGTTATATCTGTTGTTGCAAACATTCTTCCTAAGGAAACTCACAACATATGTGAATACTACTTTAACGGAGAAGTGGATAAGTCAAGAGATTTACAATTAAAAAATGCTTGACCTTATCAACAACCTATTTATCGAGGTTAACCCTGTTCCGATTAAGACTGCTATGAATTTGTTAGGCTTCAACGCAGGCAACTTGCGTATGCCTCTTGTTGATATGGACAGTGCAAACCTTGAAAAACTAAAAAATCTATGACTGATTTCGGTATGAAACTTGCATAAAGGAGCAACGGACTAATGACGAAAATTATTATGAACGGTTGTAACGGTAAAATGGGGCAGGTTATTACCCGTCTTGTCAGTGAGGACAATGAATGTGAGATTGTTGCAGGCTTTGACGTAAATGATTCTATTGAAAATACTTATCCTGTTTTCACAAATCCAGATGAATTTACAGGCGACGCCGATGTTATAATCGACTTTTCACACCCATCTGCTCTTACAACTGTACTAAACTACTGCAAAAAGAGAAAATTACCTGTTATTCTTGCTACAACAGGTTATACTGATGAGCAGAAAAAGGAATTTACCGAGGCATCTAAAGAAATTCCTGTATTTTTCTCTGCAAATATGAGTCTTGGTATCAATCTTATCATTGCTCTTGCAAAGAAAGCTACAAAACTTCTTGAAGGAAACTTCGATATTGAAATTGTTGAACGTCATCACAATCAAAAAATTGACGCTCCGTCAGGTACTGCTCTTGCTATCGCTGACGCTATTGACGAAACACTTTCTTATCCGGCTGAATATGTCTATGACAGACACGCAGTTCGCAGAAAAAAGAAAGCCTACTGAAATAGGTATTCACGCAGTTCGCGGCGGTACTATTGTAGGTGACCATGAAGTTATCTTTGCAGGAACTGATGAAGTTATCGAATTAAAGCACAGCGCTCACAGTAAAGAAGTTTTTGCGGTCGGTGCAATTAAGGCTGCAAAGTTTATGAGTGACAAACCTGCCGGAATGTACAATATGAATGATTTAATCAGTACACTGTAAGACAGCAATAAATTGTCATTTTTACTACAAAAAAAAAAGAGGCTTTGAACCGACCCCCAAAAGTTAGACCAAAAATCTAACTATTGGGAGGTCGGTTTTTTCATGGCAAAATATAGTTTTGAATTTAAAATGGAGGTTGTGCAGGCATATCTAAATGCTGAAGGTGGGTATAGATATTTAGCAAGTAAATATAACATTCCTGCAAAGAGGAGAATTGAAGAATGGGTACACGCATACAGAGAATTTGGTGAAGAAGGGTTAATGCGTTCGAGACAAAATAAGAAATATACTTTTCAATTTAAGCTTTCTATGGTAGAATTATATTTATCAAGTGAAGTCTCCTATCAGGAATTAGCACTATCACAAGGAATTAGTAATCCATCATTGATTGTAAAATGGGTCAATGATTTCAGAATTGCCGGACCTGATGCTTTGAGACCTAAAAAGAAAGGTCGTAAGAAAACATTGGATATAAGAGAATGTAAAAAGCCTTCTAAATATGACGGAGAAAAACCCGTGGATACAAGTGCCGAGCATGTCAAAGAACTTGAAGACGAACTACTTAAACTTAGAATAGAAAATGCATATTTAAAAGAACTGAGGAGGCTGCGTTTAGAGGAAGAAGCTCTTCTGAAAAAACAGCGAGAATCATCCACAGCCTCCGAGGACAGTTCAAATTAAAAGACATTCTCGCAGTAGTCGGTTTTCCAAAGGCAACATATATGTATTGGCAAAAACGATTTGACAGAGAAAATCCTGATAAACAGTTGGAGGATGAAATCACTAAAATCCATATAGAAAACAAGGATTACGGTTACAGACGGGTATATAGAGAATTACGAAACAGAAAGATTTTTGTGAATAAAAAGAAAGTTCAAAGAATCATGCAAAAATTATGTTTCCAGGTCACATCATTTACTCGAAAAAGTCGCAGATATAATTCGTACAAAGGCAATGTTGGTAAAATAGCACCAAACAGAATTAACAGGCGATTTAATACATCTGTACCGCATCAAAAAATAACTACCGATACTACCGAATTTAAGTATTATGAAATAGATAGCAAAGGCAGAATGGTAATTAAGAAATTGTATTTAGACCCATTTCTTGATATGTTTAATGGTGAAGTGTTAAGCTATGGTATAAGCAAAACTCCATCAGCGGCAAGTGTTTTATCGGCACAGAAACAAGCAATAGAAATAACATCTGATTGCCCATACAGAAGAACATTCCATTCAGACAGAGGTTGGGCATATCAAATGGGTGCATATTCCTCTGTTCTTAAAGAAAACAAAATATTTCAAAGTATGTCTCGGAAAGGAAATTGTTATGATAACTCTGTGATGGAAAATTTCTTTGGAATATTAAAGCAGGAAATGTATTATGGAGCTACATATTACAGCTTTGAAGAGCTTAAAGATGCTATTGAAAGATATATAAAATATTACAACGAGAAAAGAATAAAAGAAAAACTTGGGTGGATGAGTCCGGTTGAGTATCGGCTCAACACCTTGGCTGCATAAAAATAGCGTAGCAGTCGTTAAAACTACTACGCTATAAAAAGTCTAACTTTTGGGGGTCACATCATTTCGAGCCTCTTTTTTTAATATATTTCATCAGCTATATTTACAATTTCAATACCTACATTTTCCGCATTACGAAGCGTAAAACCTGTTCCGCTTTTTTTCTGCATAAGGCAAAATGCAATACAAAATGATGAATCTTTAATCATCTTCAAATTTCTCAATTTCATACAATCGTCCGTATACACGCTTTCGGTAATATAAATTATCTTATCGGCTTTTGAAAGTACCATTCTGTATCTGAATTGTTCGCTCTCTTTCCACATTTTACTCTGACCGTAACAGGGAAGGTACATAACAAGTTTTATATTCTGATATTTCTCACGCATTTCAATTACAGTTTCTGCGGCTATTGTATCAAAACCAAGTGCACCGCCGTCTATAAACGTATTAACACCGTATTCGGTAATCATTTTTTCTATATTCTCGGCAAGTTGTGCCTTTACAATTTCAATTTTTGATTGTGCTATTTTTCTGTGTCCCGTAAAAAGCACGTCTTGCTCTTATCCACAAAATCACCTCTGAAATATTATACACTTATGATATGATTTTTTCAAGTGTTATCTTACCAAAAAATACATTGAGCCGACAACCGTTACAAACGCAAGAACAAACAAACTTATACCGCCTAATTTATTATTATCCTTTAAATTATACACTCCGTAGCTGACTACTGAAGTAGTACATACTAAAATCACCATTATAACCAATACATTTCTTACCATTTTATTCCCTCACAATCAATCCTGTTCTTCTGACTTTAAAGTTGGTACACACAGAGAATTTGTATTCGCTCCAGCCTACGTTTTTTTTGAACCAATTATATTGATTATTTGTTAAAAACTTGTATTTTACCTTTTCATTTAATTTTAAAATGTCACTATTATACTTTTTTGTAAAGTTATTTATAAATTCTGTACAAGCACTGCTCGTATAATTTGCTACATCTCTTTCAAAATCTTCGATTTTATTTTCTACATTATAGTCTGCCGGTAGGGAATAAAGGTCACTTTCTATATACAATTCTATATCAACGGTCTTTTTATCAGTATCAATTTTATATTTTGGCTTTTTCTGTTGAGTTGTTTTTACGGTTATAGGAATATCGGGAGTATCATTATTATAATAAGTAAGATAACTATAAGTATAGTCACCTTTTAACATCTTACATATTTCAGTTTCAACTTCACCAAGTTCACCGACCATTTTATCCTTTTCAAACACAGCCGCACCTATTGCTTCAGCTTTATTTTTCTTTTCGATAGTGGTCTCACCGCCAATATAGTTTTTTATATCATATTCATACTTGCTTGTATTTTTTCGGCGTCTTTTTTTTTTTTCATTTTCATCTTTTTTCATTTGAACTTTTACTTTCAAAACTGTCCAAGCTCTCCGAACTACCCTCCGAGCCTTCATTTTGACCGTCTTTTGACTGTCCTTTATCATCATTTTGACTGTTACCGCCTGATCCCTCAATTACACCCGCAACAGGCAATATACTATCATAGTTATCTGTATATAAACCCGTAAAAACTCTCTTAATTGACCGTCAGGAATACCTACAAGCTGATTTTTTTTGGTATATTAGCTGATAATATTGTGCAGGGTTTACCTCCATTTCAGGATTTACCGATGTCAAATAGTCATTTGCTGTCGTATTTGCCACCGCTATGAACACATCAGGTCTGATTTCTTCACTTCTCACAAGTGTTTCTATCATATCTTTAACGCCCTTTTCGGCTATTTCTTTTGAAAATACTATCAATTTTGCGTGTGACATAGAAAAGCTTTTTACTTACTATATTATTCGCCAAGCCGACACCGGCGTATATATTTGGTGCCTCAATAGTAACGTTATCAACTATTTCACTGCCTGCTTTTCCGCCGGATTCCGACGCTCCTCCGCTTATTTGAGTGGTGTTCGCATACTGAATTGTTATTTTATAATTATCGTCATCTGTACTGTCTATACCAAGTGCAACCACATATGCGATTTCATTCGGCTCTTTTCCTGTACAGCCTGTGAGGAGTGTTGTTAAAACGACTACTATAATAGTTATAATTATTCGTATTCTACTCACTTTCACCACTCTCCTCATTTACAGTTCGTTTGTTATATATCTTTTTTTGAATAAAATCCGAACAAAATAGGCAATAAAAATGCCACGGGGTATACTATTATGTTTTCCAACCGTTCAGATTTAACCAAATCCACAACAGAACTCGGCAATACAGCCACAATTCCGCTTATTATCACAACAGGAAGTATAAGCGGTTTATAATATTTAAGGTCAAATGTTATCTGCCACACATAACACAGTGCATATACATAAATTGATGAATATATAAGCACAAGAATTGACCATACAAATTGGAATATTACCTCAAATCTGCTGAAAAAGTTACCCAAATGTATCACTCTCGACAGTTGATACACGGGAATCATAAATTCTCTTGAAACCGGATAAGGATAAATTAAGCAATATGACAGTAAAATGACTACTCCGATAGTTGCACTTATATAAATTGCTCTCCAACCGCTCTTTTTTGCCTCTGAAGTATTTTCACAATAGGGAAGCAGAATGTTCAACAGCAATATATCCGAAAACAGTGAAATTGTATTTATTCCTTTGACCGTTATACTGTAAACCCCGTTGCCGAGTATCGGAAATATGTTATTTATATTGAAATACGGTATCAAAAGTATCAACGACAGCAGCAGCACTATTCCGGCAAGCGGCATAAACATATTATTTACTCTTGCTATCGGTTCAAGACCTATATATGCACCTATTCCTATAGCAAGCATAAATATCGGTATTATAAATTCTATTTTGAAGTGCTGCAAGAGTACAATTTTGACTGTTTCGGGGAAAATTCTTATAATTGACGAATAATTTATCAATAAAACTACAAAAGCAACAACTCCGACTATTATTTTAAGCCACTTTTTGCCTGTCATTTCAGCAAGCTGTATTATATTTTTATTACTTCTGTATAGTTTGGTTGTAATCCAAAACAGTCCTATTACAATCAACGTATTGTATATACACTCTATCCATGCTGCATTTCCGCTGTTTATAATCATTATTTTAGGAAATGTCAAGAGCATTTTTACCGATATTACATTAATGAGCAGTGTCGTCATTTTCTTTCTGTCTATCATAACTACTCCTTCTAATGTTTCACGTGAAACATTTATCGTGTATTCTTTTTTATTTTCCAATTACGGCTTATCTTCGGTTCTTCTGTATTTTTTTGGTTTTTAGAAAATCCGGACGATGTTCTTTCTTCCATATAGGATTTTCAAATATAGAATTAGTCATACTTCTGTTATTAACCTTTGGAATAGGGGATAAATACGGTACTCGAAACTTGTTTGCTTTGCAACATACAAACTATATATGAAAATACCTATTGCAATTCCGTAAAGCCCATTACAGCCGCCAAAGCTATAAAAGCAAGTCTTAAAATTCGATAACCCCAACTAAGTGAATAATCTGAAGTTGCAAATGAACCGATACCTGTTATAGCTATAATTATAATCATAATCGGACTTACTATTTTTGCACTGACTGCGGCTTGTCCTAAAATCAAACCTCCGACAATACCCAGTGTTGAGCCTATTGGATTAGGCATTCGTATTCCTGCCTCTCGTATCATTTCAAACGATATATCCATTAACAAAAGTTCCACTATACTTGAAAAAGGTACGTTTTCTCTTGCCGCACTGATTGAATATAACAAATAAGTCGGTATTATTTCTTGATGAAACAACGTTATAGCAAGGTATAATCCAGGAAGCAGAATAGACAAGAACATCGCTAACATTCTGATTATTCGTGACATATTTGCATACGGTACACGCAAGTAATCATCAGAAACTGCGTGAGTAAGCTCAAAAGCGTTTGTCGGCATTATCAATGCTCTCGGACTGCCGTTTAAAATCAGTACAACACGTCCTTCTGTCAATGCTCGTGCTGCCCTATCCGGTCGTTCCGTTGCAAAAATGTGGCTTGTAAGTGAAAAAGTCTTATCTTCAAGCATCATTGCAACTTCTTCGATTGCAATGACATACTGTGTATTGATACTGTTAAGCCGTCTTCTCACTTCGTCAACCATATCACTGTTAGCAATATCGGAAATATACAACATTACACCTCTTGTTTTGCTGACACTTCCGATTTTAATACCTTCCGCAATAAGTTTTTCACTTTTAATTATTTTTCTGACAAGAGCAGTATTATTTCTAAGCATTTCTGCAAATGCCTCTTGCGGTCCGTAAATAGACTGTTCATTTTCAGGTTTACCGATACTTCGCGTACCCCATTCACGAACATCAAGTGAAAAACCTTTTGAAAAACCGTCTACAAACACAGCACAACCACCAAAATTAACTTCTTCAAATATAGTATCCATACTGTTTGTAGTTATTGCCTGCGAATGTGCAATAAATCTGTCTATTATTTCAGTTTCATAACTGTATATCTTGTCATCTGAAAAGTAGGGGATTTCAAGCAATGTCTTTATTATCGCCAAATCAACCATATCTGTACTTACCATACCGTCGATAAATACGATAAATGCTTTGCGTCCCTCTTTTTAAAACAAGCTCGCGTATTACTATATCGTTATTAATAGGTACGTTAAATCTGTTTCGTACATATGAAATGTTTTCTTCATAGCTTTTGATACAGTATCATTTGCGGTTGTTTCGGTTTTCTCATCTCGCACATCGTATTCTATATCGTTACTTTTATTTTTCAACTTAAAATCATTTTCTTGAGCAGTAGGAGAGAATATCACATAATTTTTTATTTTTCTAAATAAACTGTTCATTTTAATCCTCCATTAAATATATCATATATATTATGGTATCACTTTTTGAAAATTATACATATGTTTCACGTGAAACATTACATTTGTGTTAAATCTTCAATATGTTTCACGTGAAACATTTACAAATAAAAATTTTATGATATAATGATATATAGAAATAAATTAAAAAGTGGAGATTATTATGACAAAAATAATTGCAATCACAAATCAAAAGGGTGGTGTCGGAAAAACAACCACTTCTGTTAATCTGTCATCATGTCTTGCATATGAAAATAAAAAACTCTGCTTATAGACTGCGACCCTCAAGGTAATTCGACAAGCGGTCTTGGTATTGAAAAAGATGATTATGAATTATCAATTTATGATTGTTTTGTTGACAGTTCTAAAACAAAAGACGCTGTAATCAAGACAAAATATAATAATTTGTATGTCATTCCGTCATCTTCAGACCTTTCTGCCGCTGAAATTGAGCTTGCATATGAAGATAAGCGTGAGTTTTTCTTGAAAAATGCCATTGATATGATTAAAGAAAACTTTGACTACATTATAATAGATTCACCTCCTGCACTCGGAATGATTACTATTAATATTATGACTGCGTCAGATTCCGTATTAATTCCGATACAATGCGAATACTATGCACTTGAGGGTTTAAGTCAGCTTATTACCACAATTAAGACAATCAAAAAGAAACTTAATCCGCAAATTGAAATTGAAGGTGTTCTCGGAACTATGTATGACGGCAGAACAAATCTTTCAATACAGGTGCTTGACGAAGTTAAAAAATACTTTCCGGATAAAGTTTATAAAACCATTATTCCGCGAAATGTTCGTTTAAGTGAATCACCGTCTTTCGGTGAGCCTATAATAAACTATGACAGAACCTCTAAAGGTGCAGACGCATATATGGCTCTGGCAAAGGAAGTTATACGAAACAATAAATAACTTAATTAATGTCAGTAAAGGAGTGAGCATATGGCTAAAAAAGGTTTAGGCAAAGGGCTTAATTCTCTTTTTAATGAAGAAGATATTGAAGAAGTTACTTCCGAAATTACTAAATCTTCAGAGGGGGACATAAAAAAGTACGTATGTCCCTGATTGAGCCTAACAAAAACAACCAAGACGTCATTTTGACGAAGAAAAATAACGGCTCTTGCAGATTCTATTAAGGAACACGGACTTATTCAACCTATTATAATAACACCGTCCGACAATAATATGTATAAAATCGTTGCCGGTGAAAGACGTTGAGAGCCGCAAAAAGGCAAATTTAAAAGAAATTCCGGCAGTTATAAGAAAATACAGTGAAGAACAGGTTGCCGAAATTGCTTTGATTGAAAATTTGCAGCGTGAAAATCTAAATCCGATTGAAGAGGCTATCGGTTATAACTTATTGATGGACGAATTTAATCTTACTCAAGAACTTATAAGTCAAAGAGTAGGAAAGAGCAGAAGTGCAATCGCCAATTCATTAAGACTTTTTGTCACTTGAGGACGAAATTCAGAAAATGCTTATTTTAGGTACTTTAACAAGCGGTCACGCACGTGCGATACTTTCGCTTGACGATAAAGAACTGCGAATAGCACTTTCAAAACGTATTATCGAAGATAACTTAAATGTAAGACAAGCCGAGGCTCTTGCAAAGCAACTTCAAAAGAAAAAGCCCCAGAAGAAAAAGTCTGAAAAAACAGCTTATGACATTGAAATTGAGAAGATACAAAATACGTTATCTTCTGCAATGGGTACAAAAGTCAGAATCAATCATACCGCTAAAAAGGTAAAATTGAAATTGAATATTACGGAAACGAAGATTTAGAACGTGTTCTTGGATTTTTTAATATAAAAGGAGAATGAGAATGAATATTGATACAAATACACTTATTTTTATTGCTCTTGCAATAATGATGATACTTATAGTTATTTGTTTCATCTGCAACAGCATTAATTCATCAAAAATCAACACACTTATGGATTATTCCGATGAAGGCGATATTATCGGTGCTTTAAAAGATTACTACGATAAAGTTGATGATTTATCAAAGACTGTAAATGATACATCCGACGCGGTTTTGATGTCGCGACTTGCAAATTGTGAAAATGATTCTAATATTTCACTAAAAAAAGGTAGCTGTTGTTAATTTTGACGCATTTGACGATGTTACAGGCAAACTTAGCTTTGCACTTGCTATTTTGAATAACAACAACGACGGTATCATTTTAACATCGCTTTACGGACACAATTCATGCAATACATATGTGCGTGAAATTGTCGGCGGTCAGACACCTATAAAACTTCTTGATGAAGAAAATGCTGCACTTGAAAATGCAAAAAGTAAACTAAAGAGGACTGAAAACAATGGCTAATAAGAATGATAACAAATCTATGTTTCTCTACACCGCTTTAATATTTATAGTTGCGGTATTGCTGATTATTTTTTCGTTTTTAGGTCAGACAAATATGCAAAAAAAATCAGCCGCAAGTTAGTGAATCGCCGGATAAAGAAATGAGTATTTCCGAAAAGGCATCAATACTTAGTGAAGAAAATACAGTTTTACTGGAAAATAACAGTAATCTAAAAAAAAAGAAAATCAAGAATTATCCGAAGAAAATATACAGCTTAAATCTGATAATGAATCACTTACACAAAAACAGTCACAAAATGATTTATTACTAAGTGCAAACGGTTATTTTACACTCGGTAATAATTCAATGGCACTTGAAACGCTTGATAAAGTTAATTATAACGATCTTTCAAGTGACCAAAAATTATATACGATAACATTAAAAATAATATAAATTAAAGAAAGGATAAATTTAATATGTTAGACATTAAAGTATTAAGACAAGAACCTGAACGTATAAAGGAGGCTTTAAAAAGCGTTTCAATCCGCTTGATATTGAGCCTGCTATAGAACTTGATAAGCAAAGACGTGCAATTCTTGCAGAAGTTGAACAGAAAAAAGCTAAACAAAACGAAATTACAAAGCAAATTCCTCAAATGAAGAAAAACGGTGAAAATACAGACCAAATTTTTTGCCGAAATGAAGGAATTGAGTAATGATATTAAAGCTGACGATGAAAAGGTAAGGGATATTGACGAACAGCTAAGAAACTTTATGCTAAGAATTCCTAATATTCCTAATCCTGAAGTTCCGGTAGGTAAGGACGATACAGAAAACGTTGAACTTAGAAAGTTCTCTGAACCGAGAAAGTTTGATTTTGAACCAAAGGCTCACTGGGATATCGGTACAGACCTTGATATTCTTGATTTTGAACGCGGTACAAAAATTGCCGGTACTCGTTTCACAGTATATAAAGGTCTTGGTGCAAGACTTGAAAGAGCCGTTATTCAGTTCTTCCTTAATACTCACACAGAAGAATCGGGCTATACTGAAATCTTTCCGCCGTATATGGTAAACAGAGCATCAATGACAGGTACAGGTCAGCTTCCTAAATTTGAAGAGGACGCATTTAAGGTTGTAAACAACGGCTTCTTCCTAATTCCTACGGCAGAAGTTCCTGTAACAAATCTTCACAGAGATGAAATTCTAAGCGGTGACCAACTTCCTATTAAATATACAGCTTACTCAGCATGTTTCAGAGCAGAGGCAGGCAGTGCAGGCCGTGACACAAGAGGTCTTATCAGACAGCACCAATTCAACAAAGTTGAACTTGTTAAGTTTGTAAAGCCTGAAACAAGCTATGACGAACTTGAAAAACTTACAAACGACGCTGAAAAGCTACTTCAAAAGCTTGGACTTGCTTACAGAGTTGTATGCTTGTCAACAGGTGACCTTGGTTTCTCGTCAGCTAAGACATATGATATTGAAGTATGGATGCCAAGCTACGGCAGATATGTTGAGATTTCTTCATGTTCAAACTTTGAAGATTATCAGGCAAGACGTGCCAACATCAAATATAAAGAAACACCGAAGGATAAGGCTCAATTTGTTCATACACTTAACGGCTCAGGTCTTGCAGTCGGCAGAACTGTTGCCGCAATTCTTGAAAATTATCAGAATGAGGACGGTACTGTAACAGTTCCTGAAGTTCTTGTTCCTTATATGGGTACAGATAAGATTTCTAAGTAATTTTGATTTTTGTAAATAGGCAAGCCATGACTTTGCCTATTATTGTATTTATCAATATTACAAAACAGTCAAAATTAATTTTTCCACGTTTGTGTTGATAACCTATATTGTGTTTGTAATATTTCTGTAACACAAGATATAGTTGTGGTATTATGTAAACTGATTTATGGTTAAATTTGACTTATCAACACCTTAATTTTACCACTTATCCACTTAAAAATGACGTAGACAAGCCATTTATTTTGAGTTATCCACGTTATCCACACAGTTATCCACACAGTGTGTGAACATTACCGTTTATAAAAAATCGCGTAAATATGCGATTTTTTTAAGGTTTACATTTTAATATTACACTATTGTTACAAATATTACACAAATACGTGGAAAAAGTGTGGATAACTGATGATAACTCACCGCAAATTACGGTTTTAAGGCGTTTTTCGGTGTTTATAACACCTTGAAAGTTATCCACACCGTGTGTATAACTTGTAGGATAACCGTATAAACTAATTTATTTGAATCTCGGAGGTAATTATTTATGATTACACCACGTTTAAAATGTATAATAGACCATACAAAAGGAAATAGAATCGCCGATATTGGTACTGACCACGCATATATTCCTATTTATCTTGTTGAAAATGATTTAGCCGAATACGTTATTGCAGGCGATGTAAGACAAGGACCGGTTGATATTGCAAAGGCTAATGTTGAAAAGCATAAACTTTCTGATAAAATTGAGGTAAGACTTGGCAGTGGTCTTTCAGTTATTGAAAAAGGTGAGGTTGACACCGTTATAATTGCCGGTATGGGCGGTCAGCTTATCAGTGAGATTTTAAGTGCAGATACAGAAAAGGCGAGAGAATGTAATCTTGTACTTCAACCGATGAATGCACAATATGAGCTTAGAAAGTATCTTATTTCAAACGGCTTTTCTATTACGGACGAAGATATTGCCATTGAGGGATTTAAGGTATATAATATAATGAATGTTATAAATAAACCTCAAAAGGAATTTGATAACGATATTGAATATCATTTACCGAAATATCTTGTAAATCATAAGTATTATAAAAATCTCTATGATAAAAAACATCGTGAATTTGTCAAGGTTATAACAGGTCTTGAAAATTCAAAAGACGTTGATGAGGATAAACTCAATAAATATAAATACTGGCTAAAGGAATTGAATAAATATGAAAGCTAAAGAAATAATTAAAATAATTGAGAATATATGTCCCGAAAGATTGGCGTATTCATGGGATAATGTCGGTCTTTTGTGCGGTGATGAAAATAAGGACGTAAAAAGGTATTTGTAACGCTTGATACAAATACCAATACCGTTAAAGAGGCTATATCAAAAAATGCCGATATGATTGTTTCACATCACCCAATACTGCTTGGCGGTATAAAGAGAATTGATTATTCCACATCTGTGGGACAAATGCTTAAATTGCTTATTGAAAATAATATACCGCTTTTCGCCGCTCATACTAATATGGACACAGCTAAAGGCGGTATAAATGATAAACTTGCCGAAATGTTTGAACTTACAGACGTTAAAATACTTGATCAACATACCGATGATTCATCGGCAGGTTTGGGACGATACGGCAGACTTGAAAAAACGATTAAATTAGGTGATTTTGCAGAACATTGTAAAAAGATACTCGGCACACTTTTTTGCGTGTTTCCGGCGATTTTGAAAATGATATTAATACAGTTGCGGTTGCATCGGGCAGCTGCAGTGAAATTATTCCGCTTGCATTTGAAAAGGGTGTGGACGTTATTATAACAGGTGATATGAAGTATCATAATATGATTGATATGACCGAACTTGGAATATGCGTCATTGACGCAGGTCATTATCCTACTGAAATATGTGTTATGGATATATTTGAAGATATTTTGAAGGATACTGATATTGAGATAATAAAATCAGAAAATAAGGATATTTTTAAACTTGTTTGACATAATTTAAAATATATTGTATAATATTTTAAGAGTAAGTCAGATAATCGCGCCGTTTACGGTGAGGAAAGTCCGGGCTTCACAGAGCAGGGTGCCGGCTAACGGCCGGTAAAGGTGACTTTAAGGATAGTGCAACAGAAAATAAATGCCTTAATTTATTAAGGTGATTGTGGAAAAGTGCGGTAAGAGCGCACAGGGAAGATGGCAAATGAATTCCCGTGTAAACCCCACATGAAGCAACTTTGGGAATGTTAAGCTTGCTCGGCGTGTTCCCTTGAAAGGCTTGAGCGTACCGGCAACGGTACGTCGAGATAGATGACTGTCAGATACAGAACCCGGCTTATAGTTTTGCTCATTTTAAGAAATGCCTTTTGGCATTTTTTTTTTATTCCACCACTCCGTCACTTCGTGACACCTCTCCTCAAGGAGAGGCTTTTTGTATGGCTCCCCTTGAGGGGAGCTGTCAACGCGGTTGACTGAGGGGTGGCTTGTTCATATTTTCATATGACTGTAATTTTTTATCGTATCGTTTTCCACCACTCCGTCACTTCGTGACACCTCTCCTCAAGGAGAGGCTTTTTGTACGGCTCCCATTGAGGGGAGCTGTCAACGCAGTTGATTGTGGGGTGGCTTGTTCATATTTTCATATGACTGTAATTTTTTATCGTATCATTTTCCACCACTCCATCACTTCGTGACACCTCTCCTCAAGGAGAGGCTTTTGTACGGCTCCAATTGAGGGGAGCCAGCAACGCAGTGACTGTGGGGTGGATTTTTTATAACTTTCATACGAGCTTACTCATTTTTTTAACTTATCATAAATATATCGTTCATATGGGACTGTGCCCCCTGACGTCCCTTTTTATCTAACCTTTTTTCTTTCTGTAGGGACGATCACATTGGTCGCCCCTTTTATGTTTTCACACTTTTACGGTCAATGACCGCCCCTACGATTATTTTTACTTATCCACAAAAAAAGGGATTATCGTGGATAATCCCTTTTAATCATATCACCATACCGCCGTCAACGTTGACAACCTGACCTGTTATAAAATCCGCATTTTCGCTTGCAAGAAATCTTACCGTCTTTGCAATCTCCTCCGGTTTACCGAGTCGTTCAAGCGGTGTTTCATCACAAAGGCAATCAAAATCTTCTTTTGTCAAATGGCTGTTCATTTCAGTTTCAATAACTCCGGGTGCAACACAATTTACACATATACCCGACGGTCCCAGCTCCTTTGCAAGTGCTTTTGTAAAGCCTATAACCGCCGCCTTTGCGGCACTGTAATGAACCTCACAGCTGCCTCCGGTAACACCCCACATTGACGAAATATTAATGATTTTACCGCTCTGTTTATAAATCATATCATCAACAAAAGCTTTTGTAACGAGATACATACTTTTCATATTCAAATCAAACATTCTGTCCCAATCATTTTCAGTTATATCTGTAAACATTTTTTGTTGTGAAATACCTGCATTATTCACAATTACATCTATTTTACCGTAATTTGTGTGAATAAATTCAGCCATATCATTTACTTGTTTAGAGTCTGAAACATCTGCTTTTACCATAACCGCACCTGTTTCATTTTTTATCTTTTTCCGCCTCGTCACTGCTTTTGTTATAATTCAAAAACACTCTGTATCCGTTATTTGAAAATTCATATACACAAGCCTTGCCGATTCCGCGGCTTCCGCCTGTTATCAAAACATTTTTCATAATCTTTCCTTCTTATTCTTCTTCCGGTTTCATTTTAGGTATAAACACCCTTGATGTCTTTTTCTCAACAACCTTGTTTGCACGTTCAACAGCCTGTTCCATGCAATATTCCTGACAGTCAAGTTTTTTTCTTTCCGCGTCTGTCTTTTGTATAAACACCGTCATGCTGAATATGTGCACGCATTGTATCGCTAAGCTGTACATCAAGCACGTTTATAACATCTTTTTCAAATTTTCATCATCAATAGGGAACATTATTTCAACACGTCTGTTAAGATTTCTCTGCATCCAATCGGCACTTGCACAGAACACATTTTCTTGACCGTCATTATAAAAATAATATATTCTTGTATGTTCAAGGTATCTGCCGACAATAGAACGAACCGTAATATTTTCCGACAAATCCTTTACACCTGCTCTCAAGGCACAAATTCCGCGCACAATCAAATCAATCTTAACACCGCTGCAGCTTGCTTTATATAAAAGTTCAATAATTTTAGGGTCAACAAGCGAATTAACCTTTGCAACTATTCTTGCTTTACGTCCTTCTTTTGCGTGTTTAATTTCACGTTCAATCATTTCTTCCGTCTTTTTTCTTAGCCATAGAGGTGCAAGAATAAGTTTGTTCCAGTGTGACGGCTCTGAAAATCCCGAAATCATATTAAAGAATGCACCGGCGTCATCACCGATTGGTTTTGAACAAGTCAAAAGTCCCATATCGGTATAGAAATTGGCGGTTATATCGTTATAGTTACCAGTTCCGAGATGAACATATCTTCTGATACCGTCCTCCTCACGTCTTACTATTTCGGTAATCTTTGAATGTGTTTTAAGTCCCAAAAGTCCGTATATAACATGACAACCGGCTTTTTTTCAAGTTTTCTCGCCCAAATAATATTATTTTCTTCATCAAATCTTGCCTTTAATTCAACAAGTACGCTCACTTGCTTACCGTTTTCCGCCGCACGCGAAAGCGCCTCTATAATAGGCGAATTTCCGCTTACTCTGTACAATGTCTGTTTAATTGCAAGCACATTTTCATCAACTGCCGCCTGTTTTATCAAATCAACTATTGTTGAAAAACTGTCATATGGGTGATGAAGAAGTATATCGCCCTCACGGATTTTTTTCAAATAAATCAACATTTTTAAGTTCAGGTCTTACCTGTGATTTAAATGGCTTATATTTATACTTGTCAAATCCATCCTCCGAATACAGCTTATTCAAAAAAGTAAAATCAATAGGTCCGTTAATTTTATAAATATCATCATTTTTAACTTTCAACTCTTTCTTTAAAATTGAAAGCAACTCGCCTTTAACCTTACTATCCACCTCAAGGCGGATTACGCCGCTTCTTTCACGTTCCTTAAGACTCTTTTCAATTTCAATAAGCAAATCTTCACTGTCGTCCTCATCAATAGGAATATCTGCGTCACGCATAACTCTGTATGAGTATGAGCAAAGCACATCATAACCCATAAACAGCATAGGCAAAAACTCCTGTACTATTTCTTCAAGCAGAATAAATTGTTTTTTACCGTTTTCAGACGGAAGTTTTACTATACGTTTAAATACTGACGGTATCTGTACCGTTGCAAAAAGCCTGCTCCTTGTTTTCCTTTTTGATAAGTGCACAAATGTTAAGCACCTTATTTTGAATAAGCGGAAACGGTCTTGACGAATCAACCGCCATAGGCGTCAAAACAGGGTATATTTCATTTTTGAAATACTTTTCAATAAATTTCTTTTGTTCTTCAGAAAGCTGATTTCTGTTTAAGATTGATATGTTTTCAACAGCCAGCTGCGGCAGAAGTAATTTTTCATATGTACTATACTGCATATCAACCATATTATGAGTTTTTTCAGATATTTTTTCAAGCTGTTCGTGAGGTGTAAGTCCGGACGCGTCTTTTTTCTTATAGTCGGAAATTTCCATATTTTTAAGTGACGCAACACGTACCATGAAAAATTCATCAAGATTTGAGCTTGTTATGGCAAGAAATTTAAGTCTTTCAAACAACGGATTTTCTTTATCCCTTGCTTCATGCAATACACGCAAATTAAAATCAAGCCAAGAAAGTTCTCTGTTTATATAGTTTTCACTTTTATTATAGTCCTGCATAATCATTTCAATCCTTTCTTCACAAGTACGGCTTTGATACCGAACACTTCTTCAAAAAATTCCTGTGCTATGTTAAATTCACGTTCTTCAAGACTTATATCACTGTCCGTATAAGCGGTTATCGTAAGTATTCCGTTTCTTATTGATGTTTTGATTTCGTCTATTTTTTGATTGTATTCAACATCAAGTGACTTGGCAAGTGAAAGGATTGCCGCAAGTTTTGAAATAAGCAATCTTCTGTTCTTTGAACATACGTTGTATTCATTAAAATCAAAAATACCGTTTTGGAACAGCACCGCACCAGATATTACTTCGTGTTCCTTTTTGTGACAAACCTATAATAGGATTTGATTTTACAATGTCGTATGAGTATTTGCTGTAATCGTTTATATTTATATAGTAACCCGTATCCGCAAATATTGACGCAACTTTAAGCAATACCGCGTGACGCTTTGAAAGTCCGAACTTTTTAGAAAGCGTTGCCATTATATTTACCCGAACTCCATAATTTTAGTATAATGGCGGTGGCTTACATCATATTTGCCTGCATAATATTTTGCACTTGATATAATATCATCTGTAAATATGTGCTTTGTATGCGTATAAGCATTTTTTTTTTCGACATATTCGACAAGTATTCCGTCAACAAGCGATATTTCAGGTGCAATGATTATCTGATTTTTGTCTTTTGACATAAACATCTTATAGAAAAGAATTGACGGCATCATCAGCTTTGCAATATCATAAGGTACTTCGTACTTGTCCTCCACATATTGCGGACCGTATTCAGATATAATCTTGTATACATCATCTATATTTTCTTCTGTTATGCTGTCCGAACTTATACCGCAGATTTTTTTTATATATCTTACTTGATTACCCATTATTACGAAATACTTATAGTTTGGATTTTTGTAGAATACATTTTTATAGTTATTGATACCCGCCTTAATAAAATCCTCAAGCACACTTGAAAAGAGGTTGTACTGTTTTTAACCGTTGAAAGATTTTCAAGTACACGAAGTGAACCCATAGGCAGGTTTTGAGAAAATTGCAGTTTAGACTGCTCGTAATGTGATACCTGTACACTTCCCGATGCAACATCGACCAAAACAGCACCTGCCTCGATAATATCGTCAAAATAGCTGTTGTTAAGTGCAAATGCCTTGTTATGTAAAAAATCTTTCCTCTTCATTTGATATAATAGTGACCTTTATCCCCGTTCTTATATTAATCTGGTCAATTATATACTCACTGTTTGACGCCTCTCTTACGGCAGTCGTTGCATAACAGACATATTCGTCAACTCCGTAGCTTTTCATTATCCTTAAATATTCTTCAAAGCAGTTACATATCTTGTCCACAAGGTTATAGCTTATTTTTCCGACTGCATACGATTCTTTGCCTATTGACAAATCATATTTGACTGTATCAAGCACTGAAATACCGTTTTTCTTGGAAACTTCCGCTATCTTCATTGTTATTTCCGTAGACCCCAAGTCTATTGCCGCAAAAACTTTATATCTCGGCACATTTCATCATTCCTTCCTATAGTTTTGTATTAATTTCATTATACATAAAACTTAAAAAAATCTCAATATTTTTCTTGATTAATTTACTTAAATTTGATATTATAGAGTGTAGACTTAAATATAATGGCGATATGTTTGATTTTAATACAATTTGTTAACAATAATGAAAAAAAAGGAGGAAAATAATAGATATGGATATGTTAGAGATTTGGAATCAAGTTCTTGAAAATCTTGAAGGCAATGTATCTCCTGTCGGATTTAATATACATATAAAAACAGCAGTTCCCGTATGTTTTGAAAACTCGACTTTTACTATTTCCGTAGCTACTTCTATTAATAAAAATCTTGTAGAATACCGTTACAAAAAATACATCGAATCATCACTTGAAAAAGTTACTGGCGCAAAGATTTCACTTGCTGTTTTGGTCGGTGACGCAAACGAGTTAAAGCAAGAAATAGAATCTAAACAAAACTCGGAATACGACAACAGTGAAATAATAAGCAGTGACGGTTTAAATTCAAAGTATACATTTGAAAATTTTGTACAGGGTTCTTCAAATTTATATGCGTATACCGCCGCAGAACAAGTTGCCAATCATCCGGGTGAAAGCAATAATCCTCTTTTTATTTACGGTAACAGCGGACTTGGAAAAACACACTTAATGCAGGCAATCGGTAATAAGATTAAAGCTAATAATCCAAATGCAAAGATAATATATGTTTCAAGTGAAAACTTTATGAATGAATTTATCACATCTATCAGAGAAAAAACAGGCGATAAATTCAGAAGTAAATACAGAGCCGCCGACGCACTTTTAGTGGACGACGTTCAATTTTTGAAAAATAAAGAGGCTACGCAGGACGAATTTTTCCATACCTTTAATGAACTCTTTAATTCAAAGAAACAAATTGTTTTGACAAGTGACCGACTTCCGAATGAACTGAAAACTCTTGAGGACCGTTTAAGAACAAGATTCGGACAAGGTCTTACCATTGATGTATCTGTACCTAACTTTGAAACAAGAGTTGCAATTCTTCAGCAGAAGGCTTTGGAACATAATAAAGAAATTGACGAGGACGCATTATTATATGTAGCGGAGCATATTCGTTCAAGTGTCCGTGAACTTGAAGGTGCACTTCTTAAAATCATATCAATGTCGGAATTTAAAAATGTAAAATAACAAAAGATTTTGCGGAAGAAGTTCTGAAAAAATTAATTCCGAAGAGCGAAACAGTAACTCCTCAGAATATTATAAAAAAAGTTTCTACTTTTTATAATATTTCAGAGTCGGATATTACCGGTAAAGTTAAGACAAAAGAAATAGTAGTTCCAAGACAAATTTCAATGTACCTTTGCCGAAAGATTTTAAATATGAACGATACAAACATAGGTAAAGAGTTTGGAAAAGACCGAACAACAGTAGGACATAACATTGAAAAAATAGAGGAAAGCATCGATACTAACAGTACGATTAAATCAGATGTAAATTACATATTAAAAGACCTAAATTATAATGAGGGATAAATGTAGGGATAAGTTGTTGATAACGTGTGGATTTCTGAATAAGGAAATTTCAGTAAAAAATAAGATTTGGATTATCCAAAGTTATCCACCGACAATACATACTGTATGTGTTGATAAAATATGGCTTGTCTATGCACTCTGAAATGACTTTTCCATCAATCCACGCTCTCTACTACTACTACTATTATATTATATATTATATATTATTTATATATAAATATATATGCAAAACGAAATTGCAGTGATATGTTGATAAATTTATACACAAGGAGATAATTAAAATGAAATTAGTATGCAGTAAACCACAACTTGTTGATATAATAAATACTGTTCAAAGAGCTATTGCTCCAAAGACATCTTTACCTATACTTGAATGTATTAAGATTGATGCTAACGGTGACGGTAATGTTGTGTTTACAGGTAACAATATTGATATATGTATAGAATATAATACCGAATGTACCGTTACAGAGGGCGGTACTATTGCACTTGCTTCAAAGATGTTCGGTGAAATTGTAAGAAGACTTCCTGACGGTGATGTTACTATAAGTGTTAATCCGTCTAACTATGTTACTAAAATAAAGAGCGGTTCAAGTGAATTTAATATTCAGGGTATTGCTCCGGATGAATTTCCGGACGCACCTATACTTGAAGAAAAGTTCAGATTTTCAATTACACAGGACGTACTTAAAAAGCTTATAAGAAAGACAATAGCGTTTGTTTCTCAAAATGAGGGTAAAAAGCCTGTTTTGACCGGTGCATTGTTTGAGATTAAAAACAATTATCTTAATGTTGTTGCGTCAGACGGTCACAGACTTGCTGTTGTTAAAGAAGAAATAAATGATAATGTTGAAAACAATAAACTTGTTGTTCCGGGTATGACACTCCGCGAACTTTTGAAAATTCTTAAAGATGATGAAGAAAAATGTTGATATTATAGTATCGGACAGAACTGTTTTGTTTGATTTTGGATATTATCAGGTTTATTCGAGATTGCTTGACGGCGAATTTTTGAAGTATGACGCGATTATATCGGTGGTAAATACGTTAAACGTAGTTGTTGAAAAGAGCCTTATTACAGACAGCTTGGAAAGAGCGTTGCTTTTGATTAACGATGATATATCGGCAAAATCTGAAAATAAAGTTCCTGTACGTTTTAATATCGGCTATGATAAGATTGACGTTTCTTGTATAACAGGTAAGGGACAGGTTAATGACACAGTACCTGTTGAGCTTGACGGCGATAACCTTTTGATTGGGTTTAACTGTAGATTTTTGCTTGACGCATTGAGTGCTTGTGACGAAGAAAAGGTTAAGATGGAATTTTCTGCTCCGACAAGCGGTTGCTTTATAAAGAGCGTAGAGGGTGACGATTCTTATATTTATATGATTCTTCCTGTAAGACTTTATAACTAAGAGGTGCTTTATGAAGATTAAGACAGTCAATAATTATTATACAGATGAAAATACTTATATAGTTTATGATGAAAATACAAAGAACGGTCTTGTGATTGATCCGGGATATAAGTGTGACGGAATATTGAAAGTGGCTCAGGACGACGGAGTTAATATAAAATATGTGCTTATAACTCATTGTCATTATGACCATATTTCAGATATGGAACAGCTCCGTGAAAAAACAGGCGCTAAACTTGTTTCCGGCGATAAGGCAAGCATAAATATAACAGACCCGGACATTAATTTGTCGTATTCGGGACTTGGTTATGAATTGTCGGCTAAAAATTCTGATATTGTTTTGAAAGATAATGAAGAACTTAATATTGACGGACTTAATATCAAATGTATCTATACGCCAGGTCATACAAATTGCGGCGTATGTTATTTGATAAATAATGAAAAATTGTTTACGGGCGATACATTGTTTTTAAGAAGTGTCGGCAGAAGTGATTTGCCGACAGGTGACGGAGATACTCTTGTAAAATCAATAAAGACAAGAATATATACGCTTGATGATGATACAGAAGTTTTTCCGGGACACGGCGGACAGAGTTCTGTTGGGTACGAGAAAAAGTATAATATGTATATAAAGGGCTAAAAAATGTTAATTATTCAAAACGGTTATGAATGTGATTACGAAATGAAGCTTTTTATAAGCTTTATTTTGATATGAACGAAGATATATATGTGTATTCAAACTTTGAATATAAGGATAAAGTTATAAACGTGTATACGGAGATAATCTATAACGGCGGTACATATTTTGACGATTTCTATTATGATTTTGATACTGAAAATCAAAAAGCACAGTTTATAAAAAGATATTTACTGCGTCATGTACAAAGTCGTTTTGTCACGCGGCGGAAAAAATTAAGCATATAAATCTTCCTTGGGGAGTAATGTGCGGTATTCGTCCGGCTAAAATTGTCCGTGAACTTATGGAAGAAGGATACAGTGACAGTGAAGTTGTTGAAATATTAAAGAAAATTTATGAAGTGTCCGATGAAAAGATTGACCTTGCATATAAGGTTGCAAAAATGAAAAGATTTTGCTTGACGAAATCGGCGAAAATTCAGTAAGTATATATATCGGCATACCGTTTTGTCCGACAAGATGTTTGTATTGTTCATTTGTTTCAACAGATATACGCGTAAGCGGAAAATATATGGACCCGTTTGTGGATAAATTGCTTTTTGGAGATTGATAAAACTGCAGAAGTAATTGATAAAATGGGTGCATATGTTGAAAATATATATATCGGCGGCGGAACACCGACAACTCTTGAAACACACCACTTAAAAGCAATATTTGACAGATTGAAAGAAAATTTTGATTTTTCAAAAATAAAGGAATTTACTCTTGAGGCAGGCAGACCGGATACAATAACAAAGGATAAATTGTATGAGGCAAAACAGGGCGGTGTCAACAGAATAAGCATTAATCCGCAGACTATGAACGAACAGACTTTGAAAAGAGTCGGCAGAAAGCATACTCCCGATATGGTGCGAAAATGCTTTGAAATGGCAAGAAAAATGGGCTTTGACAATATTAATATGGACCTTATAGCCGGTTTACCGGAAGAAACCGTTGATATGTTCAAGTACAGTCTTGATGAAGTAATTAAACTTGATCCTGAAAATATAACCGTTCATTCAATGTGCGTAAAAGAGCGGCTTCACTCAGATTTTCAGATGCTGAGCTTGCAAAAAGCAAATGATATGAACGAAATGCTTTCGTATACTCAAAAACATATGGAGAAAACAGGAAGAAAGCCTTATTATATGTATCGTCAAAAAAATATTTCGGGTAATCTTGAAAATGTCGGTTATGCAAAAGACGGCTGTATGAGTACATATAACATAAACATTATGGAGGAAAAACAGACTATTATTGCACTTGGCGGCGGCGGTTCTACTAAAATTGTTATGGACGACAGAATTGAGAGAGTGTTTAATTTTAAAGACCCTCTTGAATATATAAGACGTTTTGATGAAATATTGAAGAAAAAAGACGAAATACTTGATATATTGGCAGGTGAAAAAAATGGCTGACGAACAAACTTTAAACCATATAATGAATGAGTACGAAGAACTTCGTATCAGTGCGGCTAATGAAAGAAAAAAAAACGTATTGAAGAAGTTAATAAAAAAAATTCCGCGAGTGGCTGAAATTGACAGAGAGATTTTTCAATGCGGTATGGAGAATACTAAAAGAATATTTAAAAATCGCGATAAGGCTGATGAATATAACAGGGATTTTAAAGAAAATCTAAGAAAACTCGAAAATGAAAAGAGTAATCTGTTAAAAGTAAACGGAATTTCTGACGATTATAATAAATATAAATATAAGTGTGAAAATTGCAGTGATACAGGTTATGATAAAAACGGTAAAAAATGTCAGTGTTTTAAACAGAAACTTATAAATGCGGCATATTCAGTGTCAAATATAGAAGAAACAATAAAAACACAAAATTTTGATACATTTTCGTTTGATTATTATTCAAAAGATGTCGGTGAAAACGGTGTTTCGGTGTATGATAATATGACGAAGATATATAATAACTGTAAACGTTTCTGCGATAATTTTGATAATGAAACCAAAGGCCTTGTTTTTTACGGCTCGACAGGTTTGGGAAAAACATTTTTGTCAAGTGCCATTGCAAAAGAACTTATGGATAAGGGCAAAATGGTTATCTACATAAGAGCGACAAAACTGTTTTCAATAAATGAAGATTATAAGTTCGGCAGAAATACCGACAGGTCTGTTATTGACAATATATATAAGGCTGATTTGCTTATAATTGACGATTTGGGTACAGAGCCGTTCAATAAAAATAATCTTGCGTTTTTATTTGACGTTATTAACGAACGTACAGCAAATAATAAAAAGATTATTATTAATACTAATTTGCAAATAAGCGAAATTACAAAAATGTACAGTATGCGTTTTACTTCAAGATTGTATGAATATTTTATGATGTACAAGTTTTACGGGGAAGATATACGTATACAAAAATTAAGAAGAAGCTAAGAGGATTGATAAATTGTCTGGACCGTGCATAATATTTATAATTCAATAAAAACAAAAAGCAAGCCTATCTTTGATATACTGCTTGCATTTGTTTTTTTTTTTGAAAATAAACTCTAACGTACCTATGTACGCCGACGAGTTCATTTTCAAAAAATCCAAACTAATTTCTCAACCTCTTACAGTATGAAGGGACTGCTATGCAGTCCCTTTAATGATTATTTACCGTTGTTGTTTGCGTCATTACCGCCTACGGCGTCACTTACACCCTCAGCAACATCGGCTGCTGCATCACCGACACCTTCGACAACGTCGCCTGCCGCATCACCAACGTCTTTAACTGCGTCGCCTGCCGCATTACCTGCGTTATCTACATCGTTTGAAACATTGTTATTGTCATTTTTATTTTCGTTATCATGATTTGTATTTACCGTTGATTCCGGTGACGGTGCAGTATTGTCATTTGTATTATTCATACCGCATGATGTAAGCATTGCGGCAGAAATAAATGATAATAAAACTAATTTTATACCTTTCATTTTTATGCCTCCATTATTTATTGATACAACCTTAGTATTGTCATTATTTTTGATTTTATAAGTTTATTAATAAAAAATTCATATTTTTTTGGAACAAAAGTGATGTTATATACGTCTAATAAATTGCAAACAGATAAATGCAAATAATAAAAAAAAAGGAGATTATAAAAAAAAAAAAAAATCTAATCGCAATAATTGCACTAACAGCAGCACTTGCTGCAAGTACATCTGCTTTTGCAGACACAGTACAAATTTCAGAAGAAGAACTTAATAAGCCTGTTTCGACATATGCACCGGATGCTATGCCGACACCGGAAATTCAAGGCGACATTATGCTTTTGAATGGTGAAGAAAAAGATGCAGTTGCTACAGATGCAGAAACACCTATTGAAATTGCAAGCTATATGTCTGTAGACGTAACAGTTGTAAAAACAGACAGCGACGTTGACGGAATTATCAAAACAACAACAGACGTTAATAACAAGGACGATCAAAACAATACTGTAAATCTAAAGATTACAGATGATACACTTGTATATGACAATTTGGGTAACAAAAAGGCTCTAAGTGATTTGACTGATGGTTCAAAAATTACTGTATTTACAGGCTCATATGAACCGACTCCGCTTATTCTTCCTGTTCAGTACACAGCAAATGTAATTATCATCAACGGTGACAAAGAAGGTAATGTAAATGCAGATACATACCTTGCTGATGAAGAAGGCTATACAAATGCCGCAAATACTTTAAAAATTGCAGCAGCTGACGATACAAAGATTGTTGATAAGGACGAAAAAGAATATAAGGGTGATTTGGATAAGAATGACCTTATCGTATTCTACGGTGTATCAACAAAGAGTATCCCTGCTCAAACAACACCTACAAAGGTTGTAGTTCTTGGTAAAAACGAAATTGCTCTAAAGCAGATTGAAGCTGCAAAAAAATGCTACTCCGGCTCCTACAGCTGCACCTGAAGTAACAGAAACTCCGCAAGTAAGCTATGCAGGTCTTGTAAATGTTGTAATCGGTGATAAGAATGTTTCAGATGTATATGCAAAGGATAATACAACAATGGTTCCTCTAAGAGAAGTTGCAGAAGCCGCTGGTTTCACAGTAACTTGGGATGCAGAAAACAGAGCAGTTATTCTTAATGACGGTGTTTACAGTCTAAAGATTGGTGAAAACAGCTATGTTAAGGGTAAGATGATGCCACTAACACTAAGTGCCGCACCTGAAATTGTTAATGATCTAACATATGTTCCTGCTGAATTTTTCGCAGAAGTAACAGAATCAGCTACAGTTGACGGTACATCACTTGTTGTAACAGCTAAATAATTTTTGAAAATATAAAAAGATGGTCGCGAGAACATCTTTTTTGTTTGTATTATCAATTGTTTTTAAAACTAAATGTCATTTGTGCGTTTACTTCGTTTGTTATACTCATTAACGGACCGACTTGTACAGTTATAGGGTTTGCAGTATCATGCAAACTGTATGCACATTCTAATGTGATAGTTCCTCCCGGTTGTACTTCCGCTAATGACGGTTGTGCGTCCATTACATCGGGCATCATTGTAGCTACATTACATTGTATGGAATTTTGAAAAGCATTAGCACTTACAGAAGTAAGAAATGATGCGTTGGCATTACTGTTATTTGTAAAGTTATATGTTACTATAATTGCCGGATTACCCTGAAAATCTGTTGCTGTTTTTGCAGTTACTATTTCAACATCATATTTACCGCTTACGGTTCCTTTGTTTTTCTGTTTAGGCTGTTCCGTAGCAGGAATAGACGTTGGTTCTGATACTGAATCAGTTGTTGTTTGCTGATTTGATGTTGTACTTTGTGTATTTGCAGTTTGACTGTTTACACAAGAACACAATGATAAAGTTAAAATAATTGAAAATAACAAAATTGTTTTTTTCATAATAAAATCCTTTCTCTTTATATGTATTTTCGCTGCAAATGACGGTTTGCACCCCGCTTCTCCTTTCCGTCAATATTTCCACATATTAAAAAATGCGTGGTATAAAATTCTATACCACGCATAAAAACGAGGCTTAGAATTTGTTACCACACATTTTCTGATATATGAAAAACTTTAATTTTGCAGCGAAAATAACAGTATCTCAATATATAAAGCCTGCGTTTTATACAAACACAAACTGTTATTATATGTACTGCAAAAAAAGAATATTCCTAAAATTGAATACTCTAAGTAAAGTTATAAAAATGTAAAGTTATATATATCATATAACAGAAAAAATGTGGTATTTTTTTTTATATCATATTTTGAACATAAATCAACAATTATTTATAGAATATATAGAAAAAGGTAATTTGAAATAAAATAATATTGACATTGATTAATATTTTTGATAAAATACAAGTAGATAAAAGAGTGACTTAACGGTTGTTCTGCTAAATTTTATGGTTTTTATGTAGATGAAATTAATCTACCAAAGTCGCCTATTGTATCAGAATGGGCGGCTTTATTTTTTTATCATATACACAAGCAAAAAATACAATTACTAAGGCAAATGTAAATTCACTCATTATATTTGTTCCTTTCCCGTAAGTCAGAACAACCGCCCGGTCACTCTAATACTACAAGGGATTAAATTGCTAATCCACTAAAATTATAACATATGATTAATCTTACAGTTAATAATAATACAAATTTGAAATAATATTGAAAACAAAAAGCCCCCAAACAAAGCTATATAGCCAAATTCGGGGACAATTCCTTGGAGCTAACGAGCGGAGTCGAACCGCCGACCTCTTCATTACCAATGTATATAAAAGGTTTTTGTATCTTATTGTATGTTGTTATAAAATGGCTTAGTTATGCCGTTTTTAAGGTGTTGCTTTTCATATCTTTTTACTTTTTATTGTCCTTTATTACAGATTTAAAGGACAAATAAAGGACAAATAAAGGACAGAATTAATGCTCATTTTGATAACGTTTTTGAGGGTGTAACATATCTTGTAATAAGTTTGCCGCCGCTGCGTCTGCCGACTTTATAGCGTGCGTATATATGTTAAGTGTAGTGCTTTTATTTGCGTGTCCTAAACGGCTTGAAACTGTTGCAACGTCTACACCACCGGCAATAAGTAAAGTTGCCGAAACGTGTCGGAGTGTGTGTAAATGTGCGTTTGGTAGGTTATTACGTTTTATAAATCTTTGAAACCAAGATGTAAGACTATCGGGACGCATTACATCACCGTTACTTGAAGTAAATACTTTATCGGCGTTTTTCCATTGGTCACCAAGTAAAAGCTTTTGCTTGCATTGCTCTATTTTCCATTGCTTTAAAAGTGTTATCATCTCTTGCGGTATATTTATCGCTCTGCTTGATTGCCTTGATTTTGGTGTATCTTCAAAAATTCCCTGTTCGGGTGTGTATAGAATGGCTTTAGTTATGTGTACAAGATTTCTTTCAAAGTCAATATCTGACCAATTCAAGCCGCATAATTCCCCCTCCGCATACCTGTATATATTACAAGCATTATTGCGGTTTTATATTCAAAAGGCTCATTATCTAAACAATTAATAAGATTGTCAAGTTGTAATTCATCAAGTACGGGAGCCTCTTTATATTCAACGTGAGGCGGTTTAACACGATTACAAAGGGTTTGACGGTATTATTTGCCATTGTACCGCCGTTGTAAGTATAGATGATAAAATACGATGATACTTTACGATTGTAGTATCTGCAAGTGTATTATTACTATTGACGGGCTGAAATATATCTTTTCTGTTAAGTGCGGCGGAGAGTTTATTTACTGTATCTTTTGAAACATTCCGCCCCTCATAACAAGCCCTTACAGTAGATACTCCAACATTTGCCGCCGCTGATAAAGATTTTTGAGTATATCCGGCGTCGGTTACTATTTCTTTTTAGGTTTGGTATTGCTTTGTACTTTGTATCAAGTCTTATACCGCTTTCCGTAAGATTATTATAAAACTCCATTAAGTGATGAGGTTGTAATTTACATAGCTTTATATGTCCTAATGCTTGCGTAATGCGTGGTACTAAATCTTTATAGCTTTGCAGAGTACGGACTTTTAATTGACTTTCAGCATATTCTTTAAACCAACTCTCTATAAATCCAGATACTGTTATATTACCGTCTAAAAATGTACCGTTTTGTACTTGTTGTTCAAATAATACTGTTTGTGTTTCAAGTTCCTTTTTATTTGTCTTTCTGTCATTGTGGGCGAGGGTTTCCACGTTTTAGATTTTATAATCTGATTAGCTTTCGAGTCATATCCGGCAGATACTCTTATTTGATATGTGTTACCCCCTTTTTCGTACTGTTGCCATTTATAACACCCCCGTTTAATCTTCGTTATAGCCTTTTTCAGAGTCTTTTTTAACTCTATCATTTTGTTATATTCACTTAAATTTCTTATTATATCAAAAATATATATTTAATCTCAAATAATAATAGCTTTGAATATTCATCTTTAAATATAAATTTGCCATTAAGTTCATCAGCATTATCTATTGTATTGTATGTAAGTTCTTCATCTTCAACTAATTTATTATATATACTATCAGTTTGATAAAGATTTATTAATTTTATATTATTTTCTTTTTAATTCTTCAAATTTTTCTAATAAGTCACTTTTTAAAAGTTCATTTATAATTTTATCAAGTATTATTTTATGTTCGGCAGACAAATTAAGAATGTTTTCAACTGTTAAAGTTGAAAAGCCCGTTTTATTTGATATGCCTATTTCACTTATATTTGTTGATGTATTTTCTGTTAAACCGAGTAAATAATCAGTTGAAACATTAAAATATTTTGCTAATGAAATAATAGAATCTGCTTTCAATGCTCTGCTACCGTTTTCCCATTGTGCAACCGTTTGTTGTTTTATAAATAAATCATTTGCAAGTTTGTTTTGTGTAATATTATTTTGTTCACGCAGTTCCTTTATTTTTTTGAAATGTTGTTAGACATAATAAAAATACTCCTTTTATCACTTTTTGTTGTTTTCAAAATGAAATTACAACAAAATATTGACTTTTTATGAAATGTTGTTATAATATATATATAACAACAAAAACAATATAACATATAATAATATAAAAGTCAAGAAAGGGGTAAAAAATGACTAATGCAGAATTAAAACAAAAGATTAAAGAAAGTAGGATTAAAATGTGGGAAGTGGCTGAACGTGTAGGGGTTTCAGATATAACACTTGCAAGGTGGCTACGTTCGGAAAAAATATTCAAAAACAACCGCTCGTATTAAAAGCATTTAATGAACTTCAAGTTGAAAAGGAGGTTTAATTTTATGAATGGTAAAATTACTTTAACGGCTACAAAGCCGCCGCATATGCGAGGAATAAAGCAAGCAATAGAAGAAATAAAGCAAGCTGACCCGTACACCGCATTAACGGAGCCGGCACTCCGCCGCCTTATAATTTCAAAAGAGGTACCCTCTGTAAGAGTAGGTACAAAATATTTAATAAATATGGATATACTTAATAATTATCTATGTGGTGGAACGACTGAAAGCGAACCGATAACCGCCGCCGGAATAAAAAAAGTGTCCGAGTAAATTAATATGATAGAATATACAGAGTATATAAAAGAAAATGTAAGTATAATTGATATTGTAAAACGTGCCGGAATAAATTTAAAGCACAATAAGGCTTGTTGTCCGTTTCATCACGAAAAGACTCCATCTTTTTCAGTACACCCAAAGAAAAATATATTCAAGTGTTTTGGTTGTGGTATAGGTGGAGATGTTATTGAATTTACAAGAATGTTTTATAATACTGATTTTATCGGGGCGGTTAAAATTTTAAATACTGAGTTTAACTTAGGTATAGAATTTAATAAAAAAGTTAGTATTAAACCGGCGGAAAAAAAGAAAAGTACATAGAAAAAGGACTGAACAGAGTAATAAATAAAATATATGTGAGGCGGTTTAAATCTGTTGAAATGGCTTTAATTGCGTATTATAGAAGATTACATCAGATTATAATATATTATATTCCGCCGCATAATATGAGTTTATGCAAGTTTAAAAGTGAATATATACAAGCTTTTAAAAGATATTGACCGAATAGAGTATTATTGTGATATTATGCTTTATGGGGACTTTGAGGAAAAGAAAAGACTTGTAGAAACGGAAGAGGTGAAAAAGATTGAGCGAAAGTATAGCACAAAACAGTGATGAACTTGAAAACATTTTTACAAGTGCTTTTTTACAGTATGAAGAACAAAATGTAATAGAATTATTAGATAGCATATTTGATAAAAACAGTGCAGAAATGATTGAAACCTGTTTAAATATTGTAAAATCGGCGGCGGAAAAGTGTAAAGTTAAAACAAAATTTAATAATACATTAAAGCATTATAAGAAAGATTTTGCAATTCAAAAAAGGTTAGAAATGTGTACGGGAAAAATATCAATAAAAAATATTCCGAAAGATTATACCGAACTATTTAATAATTATAAATGTGGTAACTATATCGTAGATGATACGGGAGTATATAAAGTAATTGAAACCAAAGAGGGTGATATAAATACGGTGTTAATATGCAGCCACCCAATTTTAATAACGGCAAGATATATAAATATAAACGAGAACACCGAAACAGTAGTAATTGCTTATACAATCGGTGATAAGTGGAATTTTATAAGTGTAGAGCGTGAACGAATTGCAAGTAATACTAAAATAGTTAATCTTGCAAATTTCAGCATTGATATTACATCAGATACCGCAAAGGATATTATAAAATATTTGCAATATATATTACAAGTGAATAGTAGTAATATACCAATATATAAAGCTGTTAATAGACTTGGTTGGGTAAATAATGAGTTCGTACCGTATTCGGATAAGATAAAATGTGACAGTGAATTGAACTTTAAAGATATTATAAAGCAGTTAAAAAGTAAAGGTAATTTTGAAGTATGGCAAAAACATTGCTTGCTACTTCGTGAGAATATTTATTTAAGGCTTGTAATGGCGGCGAGTTTTTCCGCTCCACTTATAGAGCGTATAGGCGGTTTACCTTTTATTGTTCACCTTTGGGGCGGAACAGGAACGGGAAAAACAGTAGCTTTATGCGTGGCTGCAAGTGTTTGGGGAAAAGGTGCATATAACAATAATGCTTTAATACAATCATTCAGAGGAACAGAATACGCATTAAGTGAGAAAGCGGCTTTTCTTTATTCTTTACCGGTTATTATTGATGAGGGGCAAACCGTTAAAAATAAAGATGATTTTGATACTTTAATAATGAATTTAACAGAGGGTAAAGGAAAGATACAAGGTTCAGCAAGCGGCGGCATAAAAAAGCTTAGACATTGGGCAAACTGTTTTATTACGACAGCAGAAGAAAATATTATAAAGTATAATAGCGGCGGCGGAACTTCAAACCGTATTATTAATATAGCTGCACAAAGTAAGATTATTAATGACGGTCATATTACAATGCAGATAATAAGGGATAATTATGGTTTTGCCGGAAAGGAATATATTGAATATATAAAAAATTACCTCTTGAACAACTAAAAAACAGGTATGACGATTTATTTGCAAAGTTAAAAGACAATACGGATAGTACAGATAAGCAGCTTATGGCAATGACATTTTTATTATTATCTGATGAATTATCAGAAAAATGTATTTTTAAAGGTGAGAAACCTTTAAGCATAGAAAATATTAAACCTTTTCTTACTTCACAAAAAGAGATTGATAATTCTGAACGTGCATATAATTGGGCTGTAAATTGGGTATCACAGAATATGAACAGATTTAAAGACTCAATTAATAATAATGGGGAAGTATGGGGAAAAAATAAAAGATGATGTTGCGATAATAAATAAAAAAATGTACTTACCGAATATCTGCAACGTGCCGGCTTTGATTATGGTGCGGTTATGCCGGAACTTGCAAAGCGGAATAAACTAATAAAAACACCTCAAGGAAAATGGTTACATAATATGAGTGTTTACGGTTGTAAAGCGAGTTATATACAAATGATTTTAAATGATGATGAATATGTTGAAGTAAAAGATGATGTATCACCATTTTAAATAAATTCCAATAGCGTTGGAACTCGTTGGAATTCTGTTGGAATAGTGTAAAACAACTACAAACCGCATAAAATCTATATATTTATATATATATTAATAATTAATATATATATTCCAACGTTCCAACGTTATGTATATATATGTGCGTGTAAAAAATAAAATGGTATATAAATACATTTTTTTTATAAACGTATATTTATATATATGAACAAATCGTTGGAACGTTGGAATTATTAAAAAATGGCTTAGTGGTGTGCGGTTTATACGTTCCAACAACTAAAAAACTTGTTGGAATTTATAAGATATGTAGGGGGGGTATAAAAATCTATAGTGGTACCTAAGAAATGGACAAATAACACAGGGGGTATTATAATAATATTACAGTGCAATTTGTTATGGAGGTATCATGATGGGAATTAAGTATTTTACAGAGGAAGAGATAGAATATTTGTCATCAAATATATATGTTGAATCTGTTAATGAAAAACAGATAACATACACAATTGAGTTTAAGCAATTTTTTGTGCGAGAATATATGAACGGGAAAGGTCCTACTTTGATTTTTTGAAAGTGTTGGATTATATAAGCGAATATTGGGTGCTAAGCGTATAGAAAAAGCAACAAGCAGATGGATGAAGGCTTATGAGAATGGTACATTAGATGTTTCTGCAACATTGCCTAATCGTCATCCGGTATTAAAAGCAAAAAATATTACAGATAAAGAGTTGATAAGAAGGCAAGAAGCAAAAATCAAGCTTTTGGAACTAGAGGTAGAACTATTAAAAAAAAATCGACTTGAAAGAAAGGGGGCTGATAGGAAGTCAAAGACTGAAAAGTAGTGATATTTTTGAGTTGATAAGGATTACAATACGTGATAATAATCTAAAAAATGTTGTGTCTTATTTATGTGCGAGTGCAGGCGTATCAAGAAGTGGTTACTATAATTATTTATCAAATGAAAGTAAACGTGAAAGGCGTGAGGAAATAGATATAAAAGTGCGTGATGATATACTGATGGCAATAAGCTTTAGAGGATACAAAAAGGGTTCACGGAGTATAAAAATGCTGTTAGAGGATAAGTTTGGAATTTGTTACAATCGAAAGAGAATTATGCGGATAATGCGTAAATATAATATTGTATGTCCAATTCGCAGAAAAAGTATAAATATAAAGTTACAAAGGAACATAAAGTCTGTAAAAATTATCTTCAAAGAGAATTTAAACAAAATGTACCTGGAAAGGTGATGTTGACAGATATATCTTATTTACAGTATGGTAACGCAAAAACAGCATATCTGTCAACAATTCTAGATGCAAGTACAAATGAGATATTATCATTCAAGGTGAGAGAAAATATGAAATTGGATTTAGTTATAAGTACGTTGAATGAATTAAAGGATAATCAATTTGTACATTTTGATGATGGAATGATACATTCAGACCAAGGATGGCATTATACAAATCCTCAATTTCGTATCAGAGCCGCAGAAATGGGATTGCAGCAATCAATGTCACGTAGGGGCAATTGTTGGGATAATGCACCACAGGAGTCTTTCTTTGGTCATTTAAAGGATGAAGTAGATATAAAGCACTGCAATACATTTGATGAATTACATACGCTTATATCAGATTACATTGATTATTACAATAATGATCGTTATCAATGGAACTTAAATAAAATGACACCTATACAATATAGAAATTATTTGTTAAACACTGCATAGGTGTATTTGTTATCTAATAAATTATGAAGGGTGTTAAAATTGTCCTTGACATAGGGCCCATGTTAATCTTAAATATATTATTTTTTGTAGACCGCCGCCCCCTTTTGTGAGAAAAAACACCGAAGTTTTGCCTACCTATTAAGCCTCATAAATGGCTTAAAATAAGGGTTTTAAGAAAAAACTTAAAAAAGGAAGTGAAAAAATGGGGAAAAGAGGACCTAAGCCCGGAACGGGTGGAAGACCTAAACAGACGATAGATAAAAAATTCAGCAATAAGGCGGCTCTTATGAAAGGTGATAAAGCTGAATTAAATACAATCTGTTTAGTAGATAATAAAACAGCATTATCAATATATAATAATACAATCGAATGGCTAAAGGGTTTAAATTGTTATGAAGATGTTCCTAATCACCTTATAGAAGAATATGCTTTATGTAAAGCAAGGTGGCTTGAGTGTGAATTGGAAATACAACGGAGTGGCTTAACGGCTGAACACCCTACAACTAAGAAACCGACAAAGTCATTTTATACTGAAATCAGTATGAATTATTTAAAACAAGCTGATATAGCTTATAATGCTATTGTTGAAATAATAAGGCTCAAATCACCACTTTCCGCCGCTGTAAAAGATATAGACCCAATGGAAAACCTTTTAAACGAAACTAAGGTATAAAGAAGGTGTAGAATGAAAAATTTAATAAACGATTATAAAAATGGATTAGATGAAATATCTGTACTTTTGCAAGAATTAAGAGCATATACAACTATAAAAGGTTTGGATAAAAAGACAGTAGAAGATATTATAAATCATATAGAAAATATTACTGATGAATTATGTAACATACATTTTAAATCTAATTCATTTCCGGAGTGTACAAGCATAGAGGAAATGAAACTATATAGAAAAAATATCTGAAAAATTGTATAGTTCATTACAAGAATATTGTAATATAGTTATTAAAACCGATTTTGAATATATGTTTAATGATTTACAAGAAGATAAGCTGAATAAAATATTTCGCCGCATTTCTGAATTGTTTGCGTTGTCTATGGGATTTATTACTTCGGCAAAAAAATATTGTAGAGATAATAATATATTTGATTTGATGATATATAATTCTTAAAATTTATAAAGTTACAGGTAGATTTAACAGGAGGACAAAGAAATGGAACAATTAAAAGCACTTCAAGAACAAGTTGAACATTTGACAAAATTAATTAAAGAACTTGCAAAACCGGATATATATGATTATATAGATGAAAATATGCCGGAATGGGCAAGAAAGCCTGTTCAAGCGGCGGTAGACAAAGGCATTTTAAAGGGTGACAAGGAAAACGGTTGGGGACTTACATATGAAGATTTAAAAGTTCTTACTTGGATGCATAGAGCAGGTATATTTTAAATTATTACTCTGTTAAAAAGTTCAGAGAATATGCAATTATAGCATATTTTCTGAACTTTTTGTTAAAATTAGGAGGAATTTTTTTAAATCGTTATTTGTATTTTCAATAGTTTTAAAAATGTTTTCGAGGTTGTCGGCTAAAATATTAAATAAAGCTTTGGCTTGCTTGTGTTCCCATACAATGGCTTGACGGTCATTTGGAGTATCAACGTTATATTGGTTAAAATAATTTTCTCTTATAATTTCAATTAAAAATTTAATATCAGCTATTTTACCGACTGTAAGACTTAAATTATCTTTTATTTGAATTTTATCTGACATTTTAATATACCTCCGTGCTTGACATATTCGAGGCGGTAATATATAATTTAAGTGTGTGATATAGTTACCGCCCCTTGTGGTGGTGCTTGCCTTGTATGAGTTGGTAGCTTATACAAGGCTTTTTTTTTTATGATAATTGCAAGGTTATTACTGCCCCGTAATTCATAAAACGGGTGTAATGCCCTCTGACCTCTTTAAAGACGGTTTTAAGGCTGATACCTGCTGATATGACATAAGCAAGATTACGGGGAATATAACCTATTTTGTAAGCGACAGACCTATTTACACTTATCATAACGGCTATGGCGTTGTTATCGTGTAAATTTGCCTTGTCACGTTCAAGCCATACCTTACTTGATTAGGGACGGTATGCCGCCGCAATGCGTGCAAGTGCCTTTTGTCTGTTCCCTTTGGTTACTCCGGCAATCTTGCTTTCAATGGTGTTGCCTTTTATCAGTTCCCAAGCCTTTTTAAATGCGGCGGAAAGTGTTAAGCCCATTTTCTTCAATCGGTTTGCCATAGTTGCAACTATGCGGCGGATTGCGTGAATGTTCTTCATTGTGTTTCGCTCCTTTCGTTTTTTTTTATGTAGTCAACCTTGACTATGGTTATATTATACTACTTGTACAACTATAATACAATATACAAATCATACAAACTTGTACAAGTATTTTTATATAAAATTCTACTTGTACAACATAAAAAACTATGTTATAATATCTTTAGATTAAAGATTATATTTAATCTCCTGTAGTGTTGGGAGTGACTGGGCGGTTGTTCTGACTTACGGGGAAAGGAACAAAATATAATGAGTGAAAGCACTTTGGTATTAATTATTTTGTTTTTGCTTGTATATGTGATAAAAAAATAAGCCGCCCACTTCTGCAAAAGTGAACGGCTTGGGGTAGAAGTTTTCTTCTACTTTTAAAGTTTTACATAACAGCAGAATGACCGTTAAGTCACTCCTTTATCTACTTGTATTTTATCAAAAAAGTATAGGTATTGTCAAGGGGTGATAATATGACTGAATCTAAAGGAAATTCACAAACAAGAGCAAAAAAATAAATATAATTCAAAAATTATGATAGTTTAAGAATAGTAGTACAAAAAAAAAAGGCAAAAAGGCTATTATAAGCCAATATGCACAAGAACAAGGAAAAAGTATAAATGGACTTGTAAATGAACTTTTAGAGGACAAAATACCACAATTAAAAGTATTGAAAGAAAATAGAACAGAATAAAAGCCGCTTTATGCGGCGGAATGTTCAACCTATCCACCGCCATAAGCGGCTTTTTATTATGCCCGAAAGTATACAAGCAAATATATTAAAAAGGCTTTAAAGGCTAAATATGCGGCTTATACGGATAATAAAATTGAAATTATAATATTTATGTCTAAAAATATATGTCAAATCGTTTGTTATGCGGTTTGGCTTTTCTTTTATGTGACAAATTTATTAAATAATCTGAATAAGATATTTTTGCAATTTTGAAAGCAATAAAGGACAAATAAAGGACAAAATCAAAAAATTGCTTGATGATAAGAAATATATAAGGATAAACAAAAAGCCCCCAAACAAAGCTATATAGCCAAATTCGGGGACAATTCCTTGGAGCTAACGAGCGGAGTCGAACCGCCGACCTCTTCATTACCAATGAAGTGCTCTGCCTACTGAGCTACGTCAGCATTATTACAATACTGTATAAAATGCGTTACACACATATTTCATCTGTGTTTTAGTAACTATATTATTATATTATACAAAAAAAGAGTTTGTCAATACAAAAACATTAAAAAAGGAGATTGAATTTCAATCTCCTTTACATCTTATCACGCATTATTTCTTCAAGTTCATCATAATTAATATTATTATCATCATAAACGCTCAAATCTTTTTTGAGATTTATTTTTTGTCTTAAAATCTTCGTGGTCTTTCTTTGCGTCGGCAATATTATGAATATTAAGTTCGTGCCAACGTTTTAAAATTGAGTTGATATATGGAAACGAGAGTTTTGTTGTCTGCATAATGCAATACTCATATGCAAGTTCAACCATATCTTCATCCATCAAAAATTTATCGTGCCACGTTTTTAGATAATTTTCTTCTGTTTTTGAAAGGTTTCTGTTTTCAATACCGAAAAGCTTTCTGATTTTATATTCGTAGCCGTTTTTCTCTTTTTCGGCTGTTATAAATTTATCGGCAGCGTCTATAGTGAATATACCGTTTTTATTCCACGATATGGCTACTTTTTCGATATAGTTCATATTTTTTTTTGCCGTTTGAAACACAGTATTCAAGCAATATTGTTATAACTTCCGGTGAAAGCTGAAGTTCATCATAAAAATAATAAAGTGTTTCAATTTCACTGTTTGTAAGTGTTTTACCGAGTATTTCCTGTGCAAGTAAGCATAAATCGGCAAGTTCTTTATTTTGAGTCATAGCATTTGAAACTTGGTCTATACTCTTTTTACTTGGACTGCTTTCTGTATTTTGAATAGGCTCGGCTTGTCTTGTGGAAATGCTTACGTTCATATTTTTCTTCTTTAGCGGAAAAACTGATATTTCCGCTGTCTTTATCATATTTCAAAGCACCTTTTTTATTCCAATAGTCAAATGCGTTTATAACATCGCTTTCAAGCAAATTAAGCTGACTTGCAATACTGCTTGCGGACATTTCATATCCGTAAACCGCAAGAGACAGTGCAAGCAGGTATACTTTAACATAAGCACCGTTTGCCTCAGGCATATAATTTTCTATAAAATCCACCGATACGGGGATATAATCAATATTACAACTAAATTTAAGCATAACTAAAAATCTCTCCATATAAGTTATTTGGGCTGATGAAAAACTGTCGCTAGCCTTATTTATATATTATATATCAGTTTGAGTCAAAATGCAAAGATTTATGAAAAAAATTCTAAAATAATACGGTATGCCTCTTGACATACCGTATTATTTGTGATAATATAATAAACTGTATCTTAGACTTAAAATCGGGATACTATCCAATAAATTTCACATTATCATTGTATGTATTATAGCATGAATATATACAAAATGCAACCCCAATTTTTTGGAGAGAAATTTAGGATAAAAGGAAAAATACTTAAACTACTATTATGATGATGAGGTGATTTAAGAAAATGGTGCATGAAGTAGAAGTAGGAAAAAATGTGCGTCTAAGCTATTCGAAAATTAAAGAAGTTTTGGATATGCCTAATCTTATAGAGGTACAGAAAGACTCCTATAAGTGGTTTCTTGAAGAAGGTCTAAAGGAAATATTCCACGATATTTCTCCTATAACAGACCACGCCGGTAAGCTTGTACTTGAATTTTTTGATTACAGATTGGATTACAATTCAAAGTACAGCGTTGAAGAATGTAAGGAAAGGGATACAAAGTATGCCGCTCCTTTGAGAGTAAGCGTAAGACTTATTAACACTGAAACAGGCGAAATTAAGGAACAGGAAATATTTATGGGTGATTTCCCTCTAATGACAGAGCAGGGAACATTCGTTATTAACGGTGCTGAACGTGTAATCGTCAGCCAACTTGTACGTTCACCGGGTATTTATTACGAATTTGAGCGTGATAAGACAGGTAAACCGCTTTACAGTTCAACAGTTATTCCTTACAGAGGTGCATGGCTTGAATATGAAACAGATTCAAACGATGTTTTCTCGGTAAGAATAGACAGAACAAGAAAACTGCCGGTAACAGTTCTTTTAAGAGCAATGGGACTTGGTTCAAATGCCGAAATACTTGACGTATTCGGTGAGGATATAAGACTTCTTGCAACATTTGAAAAAGATACTACGGAATCAAGAGAAGAAGGACTTCTTGAAATTTATAAAAGACTTCGTCCGGGTGAACCTCTTAACGTAGAAAATGCAGAATCACTTATAATGAATATGTTCTTCGATCCGAGAAGATATGATCTTGCTAAGGTCGGAAGATATAAATTTAATAAAAAGCTTGCTATTTCGGCAAGAATTAAAGGCAAAACACTTGCAGAACCTGTTGCAGACCCGAGAACAGGCGAAATAATCGCTAATGAGGGTGACGCAATAAGTGCGGATTTGGCTATGCAAATCGAAAGAGCAGGTGTAAATCAGGTTGAATTGTTTGTTGAAGGTAAAAAGGTAAGAGTATTCTCTAACAATATGATTTACCTTGACGAGTATGTTGACTTTGAAGTTGAAGATTTTCCTGTTAAAAAGGTTAGAAAAGCAATTATTGAAGAAATACTTGAAAATGCCGAAACAGAAGATGAAATCAAGGAACAGCTATGGGCAAGAATTGATGAACTTGCTCCTAAGCATATAATTATCGACGATATGTTTGCGTCTGTAAACTATTGTCTAAACCTTGCTAACGGCATAGGTAATGTTGATGACATCGACCACCTTGGAAACAGACGTGTTCGTTGTGTTGGTGAACTTCTTCAAAACCAATTCAGAATTGGTCTTGCTCGTATGGAAAGAACAGTAAGAGAAAGAATGTCAACACAGGAACTTGAAATTATAACACCTACATCATTAATTAATATAAGACCGATAATTGCGACAATAAACGAATTTTTCGGTTCATCACAGTTGTCACAGTTTATGGACCAGAACAACCCTCTTGCCGAACTTCGTCATAAGAGAAGAATTTCAGCACTTGGTCCGGGCGGTCTTTCAAGAGAAAGAGCCGGATTTGAAGTTCGTGATATTCACTATTCTCACTACGGCAGAATGTGTCCTATCGAAACTCCTGAAGGTCCTAACATCGGTTTGATTACATCACTTGCAACATTCGCAAAGATTAATCAATACGGATTTATTGAGGCACCTTACAGAAAAGTTGATAAGGAAACAGGTCGTGTAACAGATGAAATCGTTTATATGACAGCCGATACCGAAGATGAATTTGTAATCGCGCAGGCGAACGAACCTCTTGATGAGGAAGGACGTTTTATAGATAAAAAGGTTTCTGCCCGTTATAGAGATGAAATCTTGGAAGTACCGGGTTCAAGAATTGACTATATGGATATTTCGCCGAGACAGCTTGTATCGGTTGTTACGGCTTGTATCCCATTCCTTGAAAACGATGACGCTAACAGAGCACTTATGGGTTCTAACATGCAGTGTCAGGCAGTGCCTCTTTTGACAACGGATTCTCCTATCGTCGGTACAGGTATCGAACATAAGATAGCTAAAGACTCCGGTAGTGCCGTACTTACAAAGGAAGACGGTGTAGTTGAAAAAGTTGCCGCAGACCAAATCGTAATTAAGGGTGACAGCGGTATCAGACATACGCACAAACTTATTAAGTTTGCACGTTCAAACCAAAGCTGTTGTATCAACTACAGACCTATCGTTAAAGAGGGCGAAAGAGTTAAGAGAAACGACATAATCGCCGACGGTCCTGCTATGGATAACGGTGAACTTGCACTAGGTAAGAATATTCTTATCGGTTTTATGACTTGGGAAGGTTATAACTACGAGGACGCTGTTCTTATCAGTGAAGAACTTGTTAAAAATGATGTGTTCACATCAATTCACGTTGAAGAATATGAATGTGAAGCACGTGATACAAAACTCGGACCGGAAGAAATTACAAGAGATATTCCTAACGTATCGGAAGATACTCTAAAGGACCTTGACGAACAGGGTATTATCAGAATCGGTGCGGAAGTACACGCAGGTGATATTCTTGTCGGTAAAGTAACACCAAAAGGTGAGACAGAACTGACTGCAGAAGAAAGACTTCTTCGTGCTATTTTCGGAGAGAAAGCAAGAGAAGTAAGAGATACATCTCTTCGCGTTCCACATGGTGAACAGGGTATAATTATAGATGTTAAGAAGTTCACAAGAGAAAACGGCGATGAATTGTCACCGGGCGTAAATGAAGTTGTACGTTGTGTTATCGCTCAAAAGAGAAAGATTTCTGTCGGCGATAAGATGGCAGGCCGTCACGGTAATAAGGGTGTCGTTTCAAGAGTATTGCCGCAGGAAGATATGCCATTCCTTGAAGACGGTACACCACTACAAATCGTTCTTAACCCTTTGGGCGTGCCTTCCCGAATGAATATCGGACAGGTGCTTGAAATGCACTTGGGCTACGCATACAGATGTCTAAGCTTAAAGACTCGTGAACAGCTTGAAAATACAATTATTGACGATAATTTCAGACAAAATATAATTGACGCTAAGTCAAAGGCAAGAGAAGGAAGATTTATTAAACTTGCAACTCCTGTATTTGACGGTGCACAGGACGAAGATATAAAACTTGCATTTAAAGAGGCAGGTTTAAGACCTGACTTTAAGTCAGTCGTATATGACGGACGTACGGGTGAAAAGTTTGATAACCCTGTTACAGTCGGTGTCATGTATTACTTGAAACTTCACCATCTTGTTGATGATAAGATTCACGCACGTTCTACAGGTCCGTACTCCCTTGTTACACAACAGCCTTTGGGCGGTAAAGCTCAGTTCGGTGGCCAACGTTTCGGGGAAATGGAAGTTTGGGCTTTGGAGGCTTACGGTGCCGCTTATACATTGCAGGAAATCCTGACAGTTAAATCTGACGATATTGTCGGTCGTGTTAAGACATACGAGGCAATCGTTAAGGGTGAAAAAATATTCCTAAGTCAGGTATTCCTGAATCATTTAAGGTACTTGTTAAGGAACTTCAGTCACTTGCACTTGATATTAAGATTCTTAATCATAATATGGAAGAAATCGACCTTGACGCATCATTTGAAGATGAGGACGAAGGTGTTGTAAGCGAAGAACTTGTACAAACAATGGAGGACAAGGACGGAATTACAGATACTTTTGATGAAAATGATCTTAATGATGCAAGTATGGTTTTGGATGATTCAGACGAAAATGATTTCGGCGTTGATGATTCTGATGATATTGATTTCGGCGATGACGACGAAATATAATCATGACGTGTGAATAGACTATGGAGGTTTTTAGATGTTAGAATTTAACAGCTTTGAGGCAATTAAAATCGGTTTAGCTTCTCCCGAGACAATACTAAGTTGGTCACACGGTGAAGTTTTAAAGCCTGAAACCATAAACTACCGTACTCTTAAGCCTGAAAAGGACGGATTATTCTGTGAAAAGATTTTCGGTCCTACAAAGGATTGGGAGTGTCACTGTGGTAAATATAAGAAAATCAGATTTAAAGGAAAGGTCTGCGAACGCTGCGGAGTTGAAGTAACAAAAGCAAAAAGTAAGACGTGAAAGAATGGGACATATTGCTCTTGCAACTCCTGTTTCACATATTTGGTATTTCAAAGGTGTTCCGTCATCAATGGGACTTATCATTGACCTTTCTCCAAGACAGCTTGAAAAGGTACTTTACTTTGCATCATATATTGTAACTGATCCGGGTACTTCAAACCTTATGCAAAATCAGATTCTTTCAGAGACTGAATATCGTGAGGCATATGAAAAGTATGGAGATAAGTTCAAAGCAGGTATGGGTGCAGAGGCTATCAAGACTTTGCTTGAAAGAATTGATCTTGAAGAACTTTCAAGAGAATTAAAGGAAGAGCTTGACGCTACACAAGGACAAAAGAAAGCAAGAATTATTAAAAGACTTGAAATTGTAGAGGCATTCAGACTTTCGGGTAACAGACCTGAATGGATGATTATGACTGTTATTCCGGTAATTCCGCCGGAACTTAGACCTATGGTACAGCTTGACGGCGGACGTTTTGCAACGTCTGACCTTAACGACCTTTACAGACGAGTTATAAACAGAAACAATCGTTTAAAAGACTTCTTGAACTTGGCGCTCCTGATATTATTATCAGAAACGAAAACGTATGTTACAAGAGGCTGTTGACGCACTTATCAATAACGGTCGTCGCGGAAGAACTGTAACAGGACCGGGTAACAGACCGCTAAAATCACTTTCGGATATGCTTAAAGGTAAGCAGGGACGTTTCCGTCAAAACTTGCTTGGTAAGCGTGTTGACTACTCAGGTCGTAGCGTTATCGTTGTAGGTCCGGAAATGAAGATTTATCAGTGCGGTGTGCCAAAAGAAATGGCTATCGAATTGTTTAAGCCTTTCGTAATGAAAGAACTTGTATCTCGCGGACTTGCACATAATATAAAGAGTGCAAAGAGAATGGTTGAGAGAACAAAGCCGGAAGTTTGGGACGTTCTTGAGGACGTAATTAAGGAGCATCCTGTACTTCTAAACCGTGCGCCTACACTTCACAGACTTGGTATTCAAGCATTTGAGCCAAAACTTGTTGAAGGACGTGCTCTAAAACTTCATCCGCTTGTATGTACGGCTTATAACGCCGACTTCGACGGTGACCAGATGGCTATCCACGTTCCTCTTTCACCGGAGGCACAGGCCGAGGCACGTTTCCTAATGCTTTCAGCAAATAACTTGCTTAAACCGCAGGACGGACACCCTGTAACTGTTCCTACACAGGATATGATTTTGGGTTCTTACTACCTGACAATTCAAAAGGAACATTATGACAGAATTATTGATACAATTCTTGATGATGAACCTAAAATCAATGTATTAATCGAAAGACTTTCTGATATGGAACAGGAAGAAAACGTTGTTATATACAATGAAGAAGAACCAATCAAGAGCTTTACTGATGTAAGAGAGGCTCTTAAATATATGAGAGAGTTGCCGGAAGTTGCAATGAATGAAACAGAAATTCACGCAAATCCTGTAACTTTAGTATTACCTAATAAATCACTTCAAATTTCACTAAAGAAATTAATAAGTGAGGCTAAGAAACTTGTAATAAAGAAGTATACTACATTTGATGAGGCACTTCTTGCTTATTATAACCACGAAGTAACTCTGCACGAAAGAATTCTTGTTGAAGTTACAAAGAAGATTAACGGAGTAGAAAAGTCAAAACTTATCGGTACAACTGTCGATAGAATTATATTCAATAATAATATTCCTCAGCATATCGGTTATATTGACAGATCAAATCCTGAAAATGAATTTGACCTTGAAATCGACTTTGTTGTAGGTAAGAAACAGCTTGGTAAAATTATTGATAAGTGTATCAGAGTTTGCGGTACTTCAGAAACAGCCGAAGTGCTTGATAAGATTAAGGCCACAGGTTATAAGTATTCTACAAGAGGTGCTATAACTGTTGCCGTATCAGATATCGAAGTTCCTGAAAAGAAACAAGTTATCCTTGCTGACGCTGAAAAGCAAGTCGAAGGAATTATGCAAAAGTATCAGATGGGTCTTCTTACAAATGAAGAACGTTATCAACAGACAATTAAAATTTGGGCAAAGGCTTCATCTGATGTCACAGACGCCATGATGGAACACCTTGGTGAGTTCAACCCAATCTTTATGATGGCTGACTCAGGTGCCCGTGGTAGCGTTAACCAAATTCGTCAGCTTGCAGCTATGCGTGGACTTATGGCGGATACACAGGGTAGAACAGTCGAAATTCCTATCCGTGCTAACTTCCGAGAAGGTCTTAACGTACTTGAATACTTCATTTCATCACACGGTGCGCGTAAAGGTCTTACAGATACAGCTCTTAGAACAGCCGACTCAGGTTACCTTACTCGTCGTCTTGTTGACGTATCACAGGATGTTATCGTTCGTGAAATCGACTGCGGTACTGATGAAGGCGAATGGGTAACTGAAATCACTGACGGTAAAGAAAGTATCGAACCGCTATATGACCGTATCGTCGGCCGTACAGCTATGCAGGATGTTATTCACCCTGAAACAGGCGAAGTTCTTGCAAAGAACGGTGAACTTATAACAGACGTACAGGCTAATAATATTGTTAATGCCGGTATCGAAAAAGTATATATCAGAAGCGTACTTACTTGTAAGTCAAAAATTGGTGTTTGTGCTAAATGTTACGGTACAAACCTTGCTACAGGTGAACTTGTTAATGTCGGTGAGGCAGTTGGTATTATTGCCGCACAGTCAATCGGTGAACCGGGTACACAGCTTACAATGCGTACTTTCCACGCCGGCGGTGTTGCGTCAGGCAGCGATATTACACAGGGTCTTCCTCGTGTCGAGGAACTTTTCGAGGCAAGACGTCCAAAGGGTCTTGCTATAATCTCAGAAATCGGCGGTACAATTACTGTAACAGAATCAAAGCGTAAGAGAGAAGTTACAGTTGCCAATGACCAGACAGGTGAAGCTAAGACTTACACAATTCCATACGGTTCAAGTATTAAAGTTCATGACGGTGACGTTATTGAGGCGGGTGACGAACTTACAATGGGTTCTGTAAACCCCTATGATATTCTTCATATCAGAGGTCCTCATGCCGTTCAGGTTTATATCGCACGTGAAGTTCAGAGAACATACCGTATGCAGGGTGTTGACATCAACGATAAGCACGTCGAAGTTATCACACGTCAAATGTTGCGTAAGGTTAGAGTTGAAGAGGCAGGCGAAACTGATCTTCTTATCGGTTCACTTGTTGATAGGTTTGAACTTGAAGAGGCAAACGAGAGAGTTAAGGAAAAGGGCGGTACTGAATTTGCAACTGCATCTCCTGTACTTCTTGGTATCACTAAGGCTTCTCTTGCAACCGAATCATTCCTTTCAGCCGCATCATTCCAGGAGACTACTAAGGTTCTTACTGATGCAGCTATTAACGGAAAGATTGATCCTCTTATTGGTCTTAAAGAGAATGTTATTATTGGTAAGCTTATCCCTGCCGGTACAGGTATGAGTATGTATAAAGATATTAATATTACTATCGACGGCGAAGAAGTTGACAACGAAGAAATAGAATAAAATAATTATGAACTGCTGTGAATTTTCACAGCAGTTCATTTTGTTTAAAAAATTATATATAAAACTGATATAAATAGGCTGCTTTTTGTGCAAAAGGAAGAATTAATCATTAAAATGATATAAATTTAACATATAGGCTTGTATATTTTATAAATTTGATGTAAAATATATATAAATGGGCATATACTATGCTCACTCAAAGATAAAAAAAAATATATATATTTTTTAGGAGGAATTTAAAATGGCAGTTAAAGTTGCGATTAACGGATTCGGACGTATTGGACGTCTTGCATTCAGACAGATGTTCGGCGCAGAGGGTTATGAAGTTGTTGCTATCAACGACCTTACAAGCCCAAAGATGCTTGCTCATCTACTAAAGTATGATTCATCACAAGGTAAGTATGAAAAGGCTGATACAGTTTCAGCAGGTGAAGATTCAATCACAGTTGATGGTAAGGAAATCAAAATCTACGCTTTTCCTGATGCAAATAATTGTCCATGGGGCGACCTTGACGTAGACGTAGTTCTTGAATGCTCAGGTTTCTATACATCAAAGGAAAAGGCTCAGGCTCATATCAATGCCGGTGCTAAGAAAGTTGTTATTTCTGCTCCTGCAGGCAACGACCTACCAACAATCGTTTACAACGTAAACCACGAAACACTAAAGAAGGGCGACAACATCATTTCAGCTGCTTCTTGTACAACAAACTGCTTGGCTCCTATGGCAGACGCACTTAACAAGTACGCTCCAATTCAGTCAGGTATCATGTGCACAATTCACGCTTACACAGGTGACCAAATGACTCTTGACGGTCCTCAAAGAAAGGGTGACCTAAGAAGATCAAGAGCTGCTGCTGTAAACATCGTTCCTAACTCAACAGGTGCAGCTAAAGCTATCGGTCTTGTTATTCCTGAACTAAACGGTAAGCTTATCGGCAGCGCTCAGAGAGTTCCAACTCCAACAGGTTCAACAACAATCCTTACAGCTGTTGTTAAGGGTGACGTTACAGTTGACGGTATCAACGCTGCTATGAAGGCTGCTTCAAACGAATCATTCGGTTACAACACAGATGAAATCGTTTCATCAGATATCGTTGGTATGAGATACGGTTCACTATTCGATTCAACACAAACAATGGTTGCTGAAATCGGTGACGGTCTTTACGAAGTACAAGTTGTTTCATGGTATGATAACGAAAACTCATACACATCACAGATGGTTAGAACAATTAAGTATTTCTCAGAAAATTGCTAATCACAATTTGAACTCTTTTAAACAACTGCCTTTATGGCAGTTGTTTTTTATACTTGAATTTTCTGCAAAACTTCGTAGTGGCGATCATTGGTCACCACTTTTTTGTCTTTTATATTGACACGAATTAAAATTTAATTTATACTATTGTTATAGTAAAAAAAAAAAAGGGGATAAGTATGAGATTGCCTGAAAAATTTGAGGACAGAATGAAAAAAAATGCTCGGAGATGAGTATGATGATTTTATAAAATCAATGGACGAAACTCCGATATTTACGGGAATACGAATAAATACTTCAAAAGTAGGTGCAAAAGACGCAGTAATCAAGGAATTTGGTGAACTTCAGAATGTACCTTGGTGCAACGACGGATTTTATGCGGATAAGTCTAAAATTTCAGGTAATCACCCTTATCACCTTGCGGGACTTTTTTATTTTCAGGAGCCGTCCGCAATGTCAACCGTATCGGCTTTGAATATTGAAAGTGACGATTATGTACTTGATTTGTGTGCCGCACCCGGCGGAAAAGCTACTCAGGCAGGTGCTTTTATCGGCAAAAACGGGTTGCTTGTAGCAAATGAAATTGTAAAAAACCGTGCAAATATATTGTCTGACAATATAGACAGATTCGGTTTGACTAATGCAGTAGTCACAAATGAAACACCTCAAAGGCTGGCTGAAAAATATGTGCATTTTTTTGATAAGATTATAGTTGACGCACCATGCAGCGGTGAGGGGATGTTCAGAAAAGAGCCGCAGGCAGTGGACGAATGGAGTGTTGAACATACGGTTTCGTGCGGTGTAAGACAGAAACATATACTTGATTGTGCAATGAAAATGCTTAAAGGCGGAGGATATATTGTGTATTCAACGTGCACGTTTGCATCGGAGGAAAATGAGCAGGTGTGTGCGTATATGCTTGAAAATTATAATGTGGAACTTGTAGAACCAAATAATCTTGATATGCTGTCTAAAGGCAGAGGAGAGTGGTCAAATTCCAACTGTGATATGAGCAAAGCACGAAGAATTTTTCCGCATAAAAATAACGGTGAGGGACATTTTGTGGCACTGTTTCACAGTTTGGACAATTACGAAAGTGAAGTAAGTAAGCCTAAAAAACAAGTATGACGGACGCCGAAAAGGTGTACAGACAATTTGAAAAAGAGTTTTTGAATACAGAACTTGACGGTGAATTTTGTCTGTTTGGAGAACAGCTTTACTTGAAACCGAAATGTATTGACGTTGATAAAATTAAGGTTGTCAGAAACGGTCTTAATCTCGGAATATATCGTAAAAACAGATTTGAGCCGTCATATGCGTTGTGTTTGGCACTTAAAAAGAAGATTTTAAGAATACCGTTGATTTTGAATGTGACAGTGAAGAACTTAAAAAGTATCTTATGGGTAATACAGTCGAATGTGATAAAAAGGTTGGTGTGCCGTAACTGTAAACGGTTATCCGATAGGTTGGGGAAAAGCGTCAAACGGAATACTGAAAAATCATTTTCCTAAATATTTGAGATTGAAAAGATAGGGAGAAAAATTATGAATTTGTTTGAATCTGAACGTAAGGTTATGGACGTTTTGTGGCGTGAGGGCAGTATAACCGCAGGTGAAATTGCAAAAATACTGAATATTGATATTGGCTGGAACAGAAACACTACATATACGGTGATAAATAAGTGCATAAAAAGGGTTATATATCGCGTGGAGAGGATAAATTTCTTTGTACCCCTGTTATAACGAAAGATGAAGTAAAAACGATGAATTGGAAGAATTGATGAAAAAATATTTTGATAATTCACCCGTAAAACTTTTTACTTCTGTTGTAAATTTGGCAGATAAACAGGAACTAAAGAAAATGAAGAAGATTATAAAAAATACCGCTAATCTTTAGATATTAGCGGTATTTTAATTTTTAGTCTTTATTAATTGATAAAATTCATTACGCAATTCGTGGTCGGTGTCAAAAAAGACCGCGTATAGCACTTGTGCGTGTTTTAGCACCGCGAGCCTTGATACCGCGAGCTGTCATACAGCTATGCTCACCCTCAACAACAACGATTACGTCCTCAGTATCGCAAACCTTTTGAATAACTTCGGCAATATCCGAGCAGATACGTTCTTGAAGCTGAAGTCTTTTTGAAACCATATCGCATATGCGGGCAATCTTTGAAAGACCGATAACCTTGCCGTTCGGAATATATCCGACGTGGCAATGCATATTGTACATAAGTGCAAGGTGATGTTCACAGTGACTGAAAACTTCAATATCTTTAACGATTACAAGGTCGTTTGAGTCAACCTCAAAGCACTTGTTAAACATTTCAGCAATTTCGTCATTGGTGTATCGCATACCCTCAAAAATTTCGTCATACATATGCGCAACGCGGTCGGGAGTATCCTTTAATCCCTCACGGTCGGGGTCGTCGCCAAGTTCTGTAAGAATTGTGCGTATAGCCTCTTTTATCTTTTCGTGATTAAATTCTTTTTCATTTAAACACCTCTTTCTTCCGGATCCCAGATAACCTTGTGAAGTTGAATTTGAAATGTTGCGTCACAAAGCACAGGCTCTTTAAGCATTATATTGACAAGTTTTTGTGCGTCATACATTCCGTAAACCGCACCGAGATAAATATGCGGCATTTCGGTATAAACTTGTTTTAACTTCTTGACTATATCAATAGTCAAGTTCATATCTTCGTCAGAGCCTATAACGAATTTGATAACATCGCAAGGCCGTAGATTAATAAAATTATTCCAAATCATTTTGTCGGTCATACCGCTTGACGGAAGTTTGTAGTCGATAGTAAAAAACAAATTATCCGACTTCGGCACTTTGCCGAGAAAATCAACTATATCAACTGCGCCGTTCGTTTCAATATTAACATCACAGCCGATTTCGGTCAGTTTTGAAACAAGCTCCGCACTGTCGGTATGAACAAGAGGCTCACCGCCTGTAAGCGTAACACGCTTGTAAGTCATATTCACCTTTGAAATAATTTCATCAACAGTCATTTCAGTATATTCACAAGGCGTTTCTTCACCGAACAGTGAATAAACCGTATCGCAGTACGAACAGCGTAGGTTACAGCCTGCAAGGCGTATAAATGTTGCACATTGTCCTGTTCGTATGCCCTCGCCGTCAATACTGTCAAAAATTTCGATTACTTTCATTTTGATTTTCCTTATAATAGTTTTATTTTAACATCATCTTTGATGTAGCTTGCAATGTTGTCCTGACTTTCCTGTACGTCAACACGATAACAGAATGGTGCAAGCTCATCGCAAATGTATTTCGCCAAGTTTTCGGCAGTAGGATTGAACGGTACAACTTCATTAATAACCTTGTGGTCAAACTTGTCTTGAATTTTGCGTTTGATGTGTGTAAAATCAAGAACCATACCGTTTTTGTCAAGAGTTTCACTTTGAAGATATACGTCAATTATCCAGTTGTGACCATGAAAATTCGTGCATTTTTGAGTCGTAGTCAAGGTCTAACTTGTGTGCCGCACTTATTTCAAATCTTTTCTTTACTTCGTACATTTTTTCATCTCCATATATTGTTCGTAACCGCGTCTTCTGAGCGTGCATGACGGACAGTGTCCGCAGCCTTCGCCGAGTACGCCGTTATAACAAGTAAGTGTTTCGTTGTAAATAGTGTCAAGTACACCCAAATCGTCAGCCATTTTCCAAGTTTCAGCCTTATTCAGCCACATAAGCGGTGTGTGGATAACAAAATTGTAATCCATAGCAAGATTGATTGTAACATTAAGAGATTTAACGAAAATATCACGACAATCCGGATAACCAGAAAAATCTGTTTCGCATACGCCTGTTACAAGGTCTGTTATGCCGTGAGTTTTTGCATATATAGCGGCATAGCTTAAAAACAATAAGTTTCTGCCCTCAACAAATGTATTCGGCGGTGTACCCTCCGGCTTTGTTTCCTCAACGGGAATATCTTCACGCGTAAGTGAATTTGCGGAAAGCTGATTTATAATAGGTGTCGGAACGATTTCATAAGGAATACCGACTTTTTACAAATCTTGTCTGCACATTCAAGCTCAAGCTTGTGACGCTGACCGTAGTCAAAACCTATTGCAGATACATTTTCTTTACCAAATTTGTCTATTGCCCAGAACAGACAAGTTGTACTGTCCTGACCGCCCGATAAAACAACAAGTGCTTTTCTGTTTTTCATTTTAATCCTCCATTTATTTTAAGCTGTCAAACAATCTGTTTTCAGCGATTTTTTCATATTTAGTACCCGGTTGACCGTAGTTTGCAAACGGATAAATAGATATGCCGCCGCGCGGTGTGAAAATACCTTTAACTTCAAGATATTTCGGCTCCATAAGTTTAACAAGGTCTTTCATTATAATATTGATACAGTCCTCGTGAAAATCACCTTGATTTCTGAAACTGAAAAGATACAGCTTTAATGATTTTGATTCAACCATTTTCACGTTTGGAATATAGTTGATAGTGATTTTTGCAAAATCCGGCTGACCTGTGATTGGACAAAGCGACGTAAATTCGGGACAGTCAAACGTTACCATATAATCGTTGCCTTGGTGCTTGTTTACGAATGTTTCAAGTACCTCCGGTGCGTATGTGTCCTTGTAGACTGTTTTTTTTGTTACCTAAAAGTGATAAACCCTCTGTTTCTTCTTTGTTTCTCGGCATAATAAACTCCTTTTATTCCATTAACCATTTCATTTTTGAGAGGTTGCGTGAGTCATAATTTCTTCAAGCTTTTCTCTGTCACTGTTTTCGACCGCTTCGGCAATCTTTCCGAGACTTGCCTGCATTTCGTGTATTCTGTTTACAAGCTGTTCCTTGTTTTCAACGAAAAGTTCGCTCCACATTTGAGCGTTTATAATCGCGACTCTTGTACAGTCACGCAAACTTCCCGCACTGAAAAACGTTGAACGTTCAATCATAGGATTGTCGCAAAGAGCAACGGCTACAACGTGCATAAGCTGACTTGTGTATGCGATTACCGCGTCATGTTCTTCCGGTGTTGTTGTGACAACGTGCTTACAGCCGATATATTCGGCAAGCTCACGAATAAGAGCAATATTTTCGGGTTTGTTTTTCTTTGTCGGTAATCAGAAATGACGCTTTGTTGAAAAGTGTGTCGGTCGAACTTTGATAACCGCCGACTTCACGTCCTGCCATAGGATGTGCGCCGATAAAGTCCACATTGTCGGGAAGTATTTTAGACATTTCATCAATCATAAAACCCTTAACACCGGAAACGTCTGTTATAACCGCACCCGGTTTGATGTGTGACAAGTTGTTTTTAACCATATCGACATTAAGCTGCGGATAAAGACAAAGTATGATTAAATCAGCATTATCCATTACTTCGCCTACGTCCGAACTTCCTTCGTCTATTGCACCGTCCTGCTTTGCAAGTAAGACAGTTTCGGATGTTCGGTTGTATGCGGAAATTGTGCAGTTGTGAAAACCGCGAAGTCTGCGTGCGATTGAACCGCCGATTAAACCCAAACCAATTATTGCTACTTTCATTTATTTTCACTCCGTTCTACCATAATTCAAACTATATTTTATCACAAAATTCGCAAATTGTGAATATATATATTAAAATTTTATATTTTTACCTGTCGGCTATTGACGATATATATGTTGAAATGATAAAATATTAAATTGAATACTTATAATTTGAAATAGGAGATTAGTATGTGGAGTGCAGATAAATGGGAGCAGTACAGACTTATAGACAGTGCTGACGGAGAAAAACTTGAATATTGGGGAGATTATCTTTTAAGACGTCCCGACCCACAGGCAGTCTGGAGTTTGAAATCGGATAAAAAACTTTGGAATAAGGCTGACGCTTGGTATCACCGTTCAAAATCGGGCGGCGGAAAGTGGGAGTACTTGAATAAGAAACTTCCCGAGCGTTGGACTGTTAATTATCGCAATTTGACTTTTAATATAAAGCCTATGGGATTTAAGCATACAGGACTTTTTCCCGAACAAGCTGTAAATTGGGATTGGTTTTCAGAGCTTATAAAAAAGGCGGACAGACCTATAAGAGTACTTAACCTTTTTGCATATACAGGCGGTGCAACAGTTGCGGCACTTGAAGCAGGTGCGGAAGTTGTACACGTTGATGCGTCAAAGGGTATGGTAACTTGGGCGAAAGAAAATGTTGTGTCGTCGGGACTTGGCGACAGACCGGTAAGATATATTGTCGATGACGTTGTTAAATTCGTGCAGCGTGAAAACAGACGTGGTCGTCAGTATGACGCAATAATTATGGATCCGCCGTCATACGGCAGAGGTCCGTCGGGTGAGGTTTGGAAGATTGAAAATGAACTTTATCCGTTAATTGAAGAATGTATGAAAATTCTTTCGGATAAACCATTATTTTTCCTTATAAATTCATATACGACAGGTCTTAGCGCACAAGTGCTTATAAATGTACTCTCTATGACCGTAGGCAGAAAATACGGCGGTAAAATCACTGCCGATGAAATCGGACTTACAATGAAATCAAATAATCTAGTCCTCCCATGCGGTATCAGCGGACGCTGGCAAGAATAAAATTGCCCACAGCACTACTTTTCACTTGGGGCAGTACACCTCGTACGGCACCGCAAGTTTCAAAGCAGCACTGTGAACAATTTTATTATAGTTTGCCCACAACACTACTTTTTGCTTACAGTACAAAATAAATTTAAAGGAACAAATTAAATGATAGAAACAAAAATCTTTCTTTTATTTACCGTGAAGAAGATATGGAAAGCGGAGAGATAAAAGAGGAAAAAGTTTTAAAGGATATTAACATTGAAATAGAAAAAGGTTCTTTTACCGCCATACTCGGTCACAACGGCAGCGGAAAATCAACTCTTGCAAAACATTTTAATGCTATACTTTTGCCGTCAGGCGGTAAGGTATATGTAAAGGGTATGGATACGGCTGACGAAAATAATATATTTAATATACGTCAGTCGGCAGGTATGGTTTTCCAAAATCCCGATAACCAAATGGTTGCGGCACTGGTTGAAGATGAGGTGGCGTTTGCACCCGAAAATCTCGGTGTTGAGCCTAAAGAGATACGCAGACGTGTTGACGAGTGTCTTGAAATAGTCAATATGACAAAGTATGCCCAGAGTTCACCGTCAAAGCTTTCGGGCGGTCAAAAGCAGAGAGTGGCGATTGCGTCGGTGCTTGCAATGAATCCCGAAATACTTATACTTGACGAGCCGACAGCAATGCTTGACCCAAAAGGCAGAAGTGAAGTTATAAAGACGATAAAAATGCTTAACGAAGAAAAAGACATCACAGTTGTGCTTATAACTCATTATATGGACGAAGCGGCACAGGCGGACAGAACCGTTGTTATTGACGATGGTGAAATTGTGCTTGACGGTACGCCGAAAGAAGTATTTAAAAATGTTGAAAAATTAAAGTCACTCGGTCTTGATGTTCCGCAGGTTACGGAACTTGCGTATGAACTTCGTAAAATGGGGATAGAAATTTCAGATGATGTGCTGACTGTTGATGAGTGTTTTGATGAAATTATAAGAATTTTGGGAGAAACAAAAAGATGATAAAAGCAGAAAACGTTAATTATATATATCAGCAGCAGGGAATGCCTTTTGAACGTCAAGCACTTTATGATGTGAATATTGAAATTGAGGACGGTTCGCTTGTTGCACTTATCGGTCATACAGGCAGCGGAAAATCAACGCTTATTCAGCACTTCAACGCACTTGTAAAACCGACTTCGGGCAAAATTATTATTAACGGTATTGACGTTACCGCTCCGAAAGCCGATTTAAGACTTGTCAGAAAAACAGTCGGACTTGTGTTTCAATATCCCGAACATCAGCTTTTTGGAGAAACTGTATATAAAGATATTGCATTCGGTCCTAAAAATATGGGATTCAGTGATGAAAAAATTGATAAAAGAGTAAGAGAAAGTGCCGCACTTGTCGGACTTAAAGAAAAGCATTTAACGCGTTCGCCGTTCGACTTGTCGGGCGGTCAAAAAAAAGAAGGGTTGCAATAGCCGGTGTGCTTGCAATGAATCCGAAAGTGCTTATACTGGACGAGCCGACCGCGGGACTTGATCCGAAAGGCAGAGATGAAATACTTGCAACGATAAAAAACTTCACGAAGAAAACAAAGAAATGATAATTATATTCGTTTCACATTCAATGGAGGACGTTGCAAAAAACCGCCGAACGTGTAATCGTTATGAATGACGGGCACGTTGAAATGCAGGGAACGGTTGCGGAGGTGTTCGCACAAGCGGAGCATTTGCAGAAAATCGGTCTTAATGTACCGCAAGTAACATTGCTTACCGATAAACTGCGACTTGCCGGTTATGATTTGCCCGAGCATATTTATACGGTAAAATATGCCGCGGACGCAATTAAAAAATTAATCGGAGGTGGCGGCAATGTTTAAAGATATAATAATAGGACAGTACGTTCCGGGTAATTCACCGCTCCATAAAATGAATCCGCCCGTAAAAATAATAATGACGATACTTTACATAGTATTGTTGTTCATTTTAAAAATCCGATTTCATATGTCGTATTTACGATTTATACAATAACATTAATTCTTATAAGCGGTGTACCTTTTAAAATGATATTAAAAGGCTTAAAGCCAATGCTTTGGATATTTATTTTTACGGCGGTACTTAATGTGTTTATGACGCCGGGTGATACGGTATGGGCACTGAAGATATTTAAGTTTACTTTAAAGATTACAAAAGAGGGTATCGAATCCGGTTCACTTATGGTTATAAGGCTTTTGTATCTTGTAATGGGAACGTCACTTCTTACGCTTACAACGTCACCTTTACAGCTTACGGATGGAATAGAAAAACTGTTAAAACCTTTCAATAAAATAAAAGTTCCGTCACACGAAATTGCAATGATGATGACTATTGCAATAAGATTTATTCCGACGCTTGCCGAAGAAACGGACAAGATTATGAAAGCACAAATGGCAAGAGGTGCGGACTTTGAAACAGGGAATATAATAAGACGTGCAAAGGCTATGATACCACTTTTGGTACCGCTTTTTGTAAATGCGTTCAGACGTGCCGACGAGCTTGCAACGGCTATGGAGGCAAGGTGCTACAACGGCGGCAATAACCGTACAAAAATGAAAGAAACGCATATGACTAAAGTCGATTTGGGAGCAAGTATCGTATTTGTTTTGGCGGCTGCTCTTATTATGGCGGTAGAATTTTTAATTGAAATTTAGTAATGGAAATGGTATAATGAGAAATATTAAACTGAAAATTCAATATGACGGTACTGATTATCACGGCTGGCAAATACAGAAAAATGACATAACAGTACAGGAAATTGTAAAAAAGCCGTTCAGAAAATTGTGAATGAAGATGTACATTTGACAGGCTGCGGACGAACAGATACAGGTGTTCACGCCGAAAACTATGTATGCAACTTTTTCACAAATTCAAGAATACCGTCTGAAAAACTGCCGTATGCGTTAAACACATATTTACCGAATGACATTGTTTGTTTTGAGGCGGAAGATACTGACGAAAATTTTCATTCAAACAGTAGTGCGGTGAAAAAGAGATATGTTTATAAAATTTTAAACCGTGAATTTCCCGATGCGGTTATGAACAGATATTCGTGGCATTATAAATATCCTTTGGATATAGAAAAATGCGGATTGCCGCAAAGGCATTTATCGGTGAACATGATTTTATAGGTTTTGCATCAAGCGGATTTTCGGTTAAAACAACTGTAAGAGAAATTTATTTGCTTGATGTTGATAAAAACGGGGATATAATAACGATTGATGTTGTCGGAAACGGATTTCTTTACAATATGGTAAGAATTATTGCGGGAACGCTTGTTTTTGTCGGCGGCGGAAAGATTAATCCGAACGATATGACAGACATAATAAATTCAAAAGACAGAGAAAGAGCAGGTATAACCGCTCCGCCGCAAGGCCTTTGTCTGAAGGAGGTGTATTACTGATGAAAAACGATGACGAAATAAATGAAAGTTCAATAAGTGACCTCATACATTATGCGGAGGACGAAAAACGTAATACATTTGATGATGAACCCGAAACAGATGATGAATTGGATGATGAAATAACGGAAACAGACGATGAAACTGTATCGGATAAGGAAGAACCTGTTTCGGAAGAAGTAAGTGAGGAAAACAAAAAACCGAAGAAGAACCTGTTTCGGAAGAAGCAGATGAAGAACCGGAAGACGAGCTTGCTTTAGAAGAAGCAGATGAAGAAAATAATTCCGAAGAAGAAAAAAACTTTAAGCAATAATGTAAATTACGATGATGATACAGATTATCCCGATTATGAAACGGATGTCGGATTTTTTGACGATTTAAAAATCGGAGACCACAAAGGTATAATCATAGGTGTGATAATAGGTATAATTGTTGTAATCGCTTTTATAATGATAGATACAGGAATAATCGGAAATTACAAAAATAATTTTTCAAACAATATATCTAAAGTATTTAAAACGAGTAAAACAGACAAAAATCAATTACCCGACCCAACACAAAAACCTGATGAACAATACAATACAGAAATAAAGTCAAATGAAATTGTTTCTTTTGAGGGTGCGAATGAAACTGAATTTGTACCGTACAAAAACGGTGTTGTATGTGCGAAAATGAATCATATGTCGTATATTGATGGAACGGGAACTGTCGTGTGGGAAATAGATACGGCGATAGTTGATCCGATATTAAAGGTAGACGGAAATTATATTTTAATTGCCGAAAAAGGCAGAAATAAAATTTGTTTGTACATTGACAATAAACTTCAATATGACGTAGACGATCCCGATACTGTTATGTCGGCAGAACTTTCTTCAAACGGTGATGTAGTGGTTGTTACGGATAAATCGTCATACAGAGGCGGTATATCTGTATATAATAAATCAGGCGAACAAATATTCTCGTGGGCGTCGGGAAGTGACGCGGTTATATGTGCCGATATTTCGGCGGCGTCGAGAAGTGTCGCAGTGGCACTTTTAAATTCCGATGTAACCGCAAAAACAACAGTACAGCTTTTTAACGTAAATGAAACAGAAAGCTATGCAAAAATCGAAATGCCCGATACCGTTGTATATGAACTTCAGTTCGTGGGTGATAAGGTTAATGCGTTTGGCGACAACAGGGTTACGGGAATTTCATCAAGCGGAAAGATTGTTTATGACAACGATTTTTCAAATGTACAGCTTACACATTCGGCAATAGACTCAAACGGCAATAAACTGTTGGCATTTGACGACGGTAATATACCTATGCTGAATTTGTACAGCAAAAACGGTTTTTAAAGAACAGTACAACCCTTATAGGCGTTACTGACTTTATAGACATAAATAAAAAATATATACTTTATAACATAGGCAGAGATATTTACTTTGGAAAAACAAATTCAAAAGTAATGTCAAAATATACTGCCGCAATGGATATAAAAAATCTGATTATAGTATCGGATACAACCTTTGTGGTGATTTATTCAAACAGCCTTGAAGTTGTAACCGTATAAAGGGGGGTATGGCATGAATATAACTCTTGATATTATTTTATTGGCAGTGCTTGTCATATCGTTTGTTATCGGTTATAAAAAGGGATTTGTAAAATCGGTTTGGAAAATAGTCGCATTGGTTGTAACAATAGTGCTTGTTCTTGCACTTAAAACGCCTACGGTAAACTTTCTTGCAGGTTCGGCTTTGGCAAATAACATAAGCACAAAGATTGCGGAAAATGTCAATATTCCGCAGGGCGGAGGTGTTGATATTGCCGAAACACTGAATTTGCCGGAGTTTATTCAAAGTGATATGACAAATCAAATTGACAGCACCAACAATGCGGTTAATTCGATAAACGAAAAAACCGTAATGTGGCTTACAAATCTTTGCTTGACGGTTATCGCCTGCGTGGCACTGTTTATCATAATACGTCTTATACTTATGGCGGTGTATATGATAATAAACGGTATTACGGAAGCGCCGATTATAAAAGGTGTAAATAAATTTATGGGTGGAATTTTTGCAACGATAAATATAATTTTTATTATATTTTTGTTGCTTGCACTTGTATCAATGTTTGCACCGGCAGAGAGCAATCTGTATGAAATGATTGACAAAACATATGCAGTAAAATATTTATATAATTATAATATATTACTTCAACTATTTATGAAAATCTAAGGAGGAAAAAAGAAATGTACAGTGATATAGTAAAAAAGGATTAGAGAAAACACCTCATCGTTCGCTTTTTAAAGCGTCCGGATTTACAGATGAAGAAATCGAAAGACCGCTTATAGGTGTTGTAAGTGCTAAGAATGAAATCATTCCCGGACACATTCACCTTGATAAAATCTCAGAGGCGGTAAAGACAGGCGTAAGAATTGCCGGCGGTACACCGTTGGAATTCCCTGCTATCGGTGTTTGCGACGGTATTGCTATGGGACACCAGGGAATGAAATATTCTCTTGCAAGCCGTGAGCTTATTGCAGATTCAATCGAATCAATGACTATTGCACACGGTCTTGACGCTCTTGTACTTATTCCAAACTGTGATAAAATCGTTCCGGGTATGCTTATTGCGGCGGCAAGATTAAATATTCCTGCTATCATAGTAAGCGGTGGACCGATGCTTTCAATTAATTATAAAGACAAGTATCGTGACCTTAATACTGCATTTGAGGCAGTCGGTGCATTTAAAGCGGGTAATATCGATGAGGACGAACTTCTAAGACTTGAAAATGCGGCTTGTCCGTCATGCGGTTCATGTTCGGGTATGTATACTGCAAATTCAATGAACTGTCTGTGTGAGGTCCTTGGTATGGCTTTACCGGGTAACGGCACAATTCCTGCTGTTTATTCTGAAAGAATACGTCTTGCAAAAGCATGCAGGTATGAAGATTATGGAACTTCTTGAAAAGAACATTAAGCCGAGAGATATTATCACTCCGGATTCAATTTATAATGCACTTCGTGTTGATATGGCACTTGGCTGCAGTACAAACTCAATGCTGCACCTTCCTGCAATAGCACATGAGGCAAAAGCACCTATAACACTTGATTACGCAAATGAAATCAGTAAAGAAACACCGAACCTATGTCACCTTGCTCCTGCAGGCGAACATCACGTTCAGGATTTGTATGCGGCAGGCGGTGTTCAGGCACTTATGAACGAGCTTTCAAAGAAGAATTTGTTAAAGCTTGATACAATTACCGCAACAGGTAAGACTTTGGGCGAAAATATTAAGGACTGCACTGTACTTGATTATAACGTAATCCGTCCGATAGATAATCCGTACAGCCAAACAGGCGGTATTGCCGTATTAAAGGGTAATCTTGCTCCTGACGGCTCTGTTGTTAAGAGAAGTGCCGTTGCAAAAAGAAATGTTGCAGCACGAAGGCCCTGCAAAGGTTTATAACAGTGAGGAAGAGGCTATTGAGGCTATTTATACAGGTAAGATTGTAAAGGGTGACGTTGTTGTTATCCGTTACGAAGGTCCAAAGGGCGGACCGGGTATGAGAGAAATGCTTTCTCCTACATCTGCAATCTGTGGTATGGGACTTGATAAGGACGTTGCTCTTATTACAGACGGACGTTTCTCAGGCGCTACAAGAGGTGCGGCTATCGGTCACGTTTCACCGGAGGCTGTTGAAGGCGGCCCTATCGCATTTGTACAAGACGGCGATATTATTTCTATTGATATAGATAAATGCCAGATTAACTTTAAGGTCAGCGAAGAAGAATTGGCTAAGCGTAAAGAAAATTGGACTCCGCTTGAACCAAAGGTTAAGACAGGTTATCTAAGAAGATACTCAAAGATGGTTTCTTCTGCAATTCAAGGTGCAGTTATGTTAGACGACTAAAGAACAAATGATTATACAAAAAACGCATTTCTTATATGGAATGCGTTTTTTTGTAAGGTTGACAAATCAAATCATTTAAAATATAATGTAGGTAATATATAATAGAAAGAGAGCAAGTATATGCAAGACGGAGTTAAACTTGAACGTAAGACTAAAGATGAACTGAAACAAATAGCGCAAGGTCTTGGAATAGAAAAAATTTCAGCTTTAAAAAGATGAAATAATTGCATTGATTCGCGAAAAACGTGAACAGATTGCAAATGAGGAAAACAGAAAGTGCAACCGAAAAACGTGAACGTCCGGCAGACGCAGTTGAAGTAAAGGGTGTGCTTGACGTAATGACAGACGGTTTTGGTTTTCTTCGTATGGAGAACTATATGTCAGGCAAAAACGATATATATGTGTCACCTACACAAATAAGAAGATTTAATTTAAAGACCGGTGACGAAATTGTCGGTGATTGCCGACCGTCACAAGATGAAGATAAGTTTTCTCCGTTACTGTTTGTAAAGACTATAAACGGCGATCCACTTGAAATTGCTTTAAAACGCAGACCGTTTGAACGTCTTACACCGATATATCCGAAAGAAAAAATAAGTCTTGATACAGGTGACAGAACAAGAACTGCGTCAAGACTTATAGATTTAATCGCACCAATCGGAAAAGGTCAGAGAGGTATGATAGTTGCACCGCCAAAGGCAGGTAAAACTACTATATTAAAACAAATTGCTCAATCTATATCCGAAAATTATCCTGATATTAAATTGATAGTGCTTTTAATAGATGAAAGACCGGAAGAAGTTACTGATATAAAACGTTCAATAGACGGTGAAGTTATATATTCTACATTTGACCAAATGCCCGAAAATCATTGTAAGGTTGCGGAAATGGTGCTTGAAAGAGCGTCAAGACTTGTGGAGCAGAAAAAGATGTGGTAATTTTGCTTGATTCAATCACAAGACTTGCAAGAGCATATAACTTGACAGTTCAGCCGACAGGAAGAACTTTGTCCGGCGGTCTTGATCCTGACGCATTGTATAAGCCGAAAAAGTTTTTCGGTGCGGCTCGTAATATAGAAGAGGGCGGAAGTCTTACAATTTTGGCAACGGCACTTGTTGAAACGGGCAGCAGAATGGATGATGTTATTTTTGAAGAATTTAAGGGTACGGGTAATATGGAATTGAAACTCGACAGAAATCTTCAGGAAAAACGAATTCCCTGCTATTGATATTTTGAAGTCGGGTACAAGACGTGAAGAAGATTTGCTTAATGACCGTGAAAAAGAGGCTTGCTGGATTATAAGACGTGAGCTTGGCAGAAATTCAAATACCGAAACTATTGTCAGCTTTTTGCAGTATATGAGAAGCACAAGCAGCAATAAGGATTTTGTTGAGTTGATTATTAATAATTACGGAAGAAAATAATTTTTTGAGAACTGTAACGATTTGTTACAGTTCTTTTTTATTGTAATCGACGCAAATAGTGTATATAATAAGAAATAATCCACAATATATAGTATAATGAAAAAACTTAAAAAAAAAATGAAAAAAGTGTTGACAAAAGAGGTAATAGAGTGTATAATAATCAAGTCGTCAGTTGAGAGGGCTAAAGAACACGGGAAGAAAAGTGTTCGGGTTGAGAGGAAGTTAAAAACTTTTTCAAAAAACTTTTGAAAAAGTCTTGACAAACTGAAAACGATGTGATAGAATAAACAAGCTGTCGCAAGAGAGCATGTACATTGAAAGATAAATAGTGCAGGTTTTATGTCAAACATTTGCTTTGCAAATGTAAAACTATTGAGTTTTTTATGACAGAAATTCGGATAAAAATTACGAAGAGAAGTCAGTTAGTAATTAAGAGCTAACAAACAATCGAGTATATAAGAGCGAAAGCTTAAATATAACCATTTAAACGAGAGTTTGATCCTGGCTCAGGACGAACGCTGGCGGCGTGCCTAACACATGCAAGTCGAACGAGAATCTTTGAACAGATCTTTTCGGAGTGACGTTCAAAGAGGAAAGTGGCGGACGGGCGAGTAACGCGTGAGTAACCTGCCCATAAGAGGGGGATAATCCATGGAAACGTGGACTAATACCGCATATTGTAGTTAAGTTGCATGACTTGATTATGAAAGATTTATCGCTTATGGATGGACTCGCGTCAGATTAGATAGTTGGTGAGGTAACGGCTCACCAAGTCAACGATCTGTAGCCGAACTGAGAGGTTGATCGGCCGCATTGGGACTGAGACACGGCCCAGACTCCTACGGGGGAGGCAGCAGTGGGGAATATTGCGCAATGGGGGCAACCCTGACGCAGCAACGCCGCGTGCAGGAAGAAGGTCTTCGGATTGTAAACTGTTGTCGCAAGGGAAGAAGACAGTGACGGTACCTTTTGAGAAAGTCACGGCTAACTACGTGCCAGCAGCCGCGGTAATACGTAGGTGACAAGCGTTGTCCGGATTTACTGGGTGTAAAGGGCGCGTAGGCGGACTGTCAAGTCAGTCGTGAAATACCGGGGCTTAACCCCGGGGCTGCGATTGAAACTGACAGCCTTGAGTATCGGAGAGGAAAGCGGAATTCCTAGTGTAGCGGTGAAATGCGTAGATATTAGGAGGAACACCAGTGGCGAAGGCGACTTACTGGACTGTAACTGACGCTGAGGCGCGAAAGTGTGGGGAGCAAACAGGATTAGATACCCTGGTAGTCCACACTGTAAACGATGAATGCTAGGTGTAGGGGGTATCGACCCCTTCTGTGCCGGAGCAAACGCAATAAGCATTCCGCCTGGGGAGTACGGCCGCAAGGTTGAAACTCAAAGGAATTGACGGGGGCCCGCACAAGCAGCGGAGCATGTGGTTTAATTCGAAGCAACGCGAAGAACCTTACCTGGGCTTGACATCCCTGGAATCGAGTAGAGATACTTGAGTGCCTTCGGGAATCAGGTGACAGGTGGTGCATGGTTGTCGTCAGCTCGTGTCGTGAGATGTTGGGTTAAGTCCCGCAACGAGCGCAACCCCTATTGTCAGTTGCCATCATTAAGTTGGGCACTCTGGCGAGACTGCCGGTGACAAATCGGAGGAAGGTGGGGACGACGTCAAATCATCATGCCCCTTATGCCCAGGGCTACACACGTACTACAATGGCCGATAACAAAGTGCAGCGAAACCGTGAGGTGGAGCGAATCACAAAACTCGGTCTCAGTTCAGATTGAAGGCTGCAATTCGCCTTCATGAAGTTGGAATTGCTAGTAATCGCGGATCAGAATGCCGCGGTGAATACGTTCCCGGGCCTTGTACACACCGCCCGTCACACCATGAGAGTCGATAACACCCGAAGCCTGTGAGCTAACCGTAAGGAGGCAGCAGTCGAAGGTGGGGTTGATGATTGGGGTGAAGTCGTAACAAGGTAGCCGTATCGGAAGGTGCGGCTGGATCACCTCCTTTCTAAGGAGAACCGATTGAGCGAATAGCTTAGTCAAAATTCCTAAGGTCGAACGATAGAAATATCGTCAGAGACAGAAAACTGTACTGTTTATCTTTGAGTGGACACGTTATTTTGCGAAGCAAAAAACGTGAAGCGCTTTGAAAATTTTAATTTTCGAAGGCTCAGCGGTAGCTGACATCCCTGATATGTAAGGAATGAGCTTTACGCTTTAAAATGTAGAATAATATGAACATTTAAAACGAAATATTGATATAAGTGGGAAAAGGAAACTGAACCCAATAGAAACCCTGCATGGGCCTATAGCTCAGCCGGTTAGAGCGCACGCCTGATAAGCGTGAGGTCGGTGGTTCGAGTCCACTTAGGCCCACCACTAACATTGCGTAGCAATGTGAAACATCGTATGAGCGTGCCGGTGTGAAATCGTGAAGCGAAGCGGAGCGATAGGCAACAAAGTTGCCGTAACAAGGAGGCACATAGGCGAATATGATGCCAACCGTAGGTTGGATATTCAGAACATACGAAAAATTACCAAAGACGTGATATTATCTAATGATGAAGTATCAACTAAATTTGGGGGTGTAGCTCAGCTGGGAGAGCACCTGCCTTGCAAGCAGGGGGTCAGGAGTTCGATTCTCCTCATCTCCACCAATTCAAACAATTTCACGCACATTTCGCATTTTTTTCTCAGTCTTGCGTACCGATGTACGCGACGTGCGCCGAAGAAAAAAGCGAACTGCACGCAAACTTGTTTGAATTTAAAATCAATATAAAAGATTGTACCTTGAAAACTAAACAATGTAACAAACGATGATAGAGAGAAACGAGGAAATGACATAGTAATGTCAAACCCCGATAACTAAATTAGTTATCAAACTAATGTGGAAAGGTTTTTTCGATATACGAGAGTATATGGGTAAAAACTTCAATTTCAAACAAATCTCTAATTCTTATGTAATTCAAGAACCAAACCAAGTTGGTCAAGCTATAAAGAGCGTAGGGAGAATGACTTGGCATCAGGAGCCGAAGAAGGACGTGACAAGCTGCGAAAAGCTGCGGTTAGGAGCAAATATCCATAGACCCGCAGATATCCGAATGGGGAAACCCGGTACGGCAATACCGTATCACTGCATGGTAAATACATAGCCATGTGGAGGAAACCCTCTGAACTGAAACATCTAAGTAGGAGGAGGAAGAGAAAGAAACATCGATTTCCTAAGTAGCGGCGAGCGAAAGGGAAAGAGGCCAAACCAGAGATAGCAATATCTTTGGGGTTGCGGACTGCGTAATTGATTCAATATTTTTAGCAGAAGTGTATGGGAAGACACACCATAGTAGGTAATAGTCCTGTAAGCGAAAAGGATATTGACAAGGCAGGATCCAGAGTACCACCGGACACGAGGAACCCGGTGGGAAGCCGGGGGACCACCCCCAAGCCTAAATACTACCTGATGACCGATAGTGAAAAGTACAGTGATGGAAAGTTGAAAAGAACCCCGGAAGGGGAGTGAAAAAAAGAATCTGAAACCCTATGTTTACAAGCTGCTAAAGCACCATATGAGTGCGATAGCGTACTTTTTGTAGAACGGTCCGGCGAGTGTATGTTGCAAGCGAGGTTAAGGTGTTAAGCACTGAAGCCGAAGGGAGACCGAGTGTGAATAGCGCGTACAGTTTGCAGTATACGACCCGAAACCGGGTGACCTAACCATGGACAGGTTGAAGTGGAAGTAAAATTCCATGGAGGACCGAACCCACGTCTGTTGAAAAATGCTGGGATGAGGTGTGGGTAGCGGTGAAATTCCAATCGAACTCGGATATAGCTGGTTCTCATCGAAATAGCTTTAGGGCTAGCCTCAGGATAGTTTAGCGGAGGTAAAGCACTGAATGGGCTAGGGGGGCTTCACGGCTTACCGAACCCTATCAAACTCTGAATGCCGCATAAATGTTTCCTGGGAGTCAGACGGCGGGAGATAAGTTTCGTAGTCAAAAGGGAAAGAGCCCAGACCTACAGCTAAGGTCCCTAAATGAATTTAAGTGGAAAAGGATGTGCAGTTGCGTAGACAACTAGGATGTTGGCTTAGAAGCAGCCACACATTTAAAGAGTGCGTAATAGCTCACTGGTCGAGTGATCCTGCGCCGAAAATTTAACGGGGCTAAAATGTATACCGAAGCTTAGGAATGATAGTAATATTGTTGGTAGATGAGCGTTGTGTAAGTCTGCGAAGCTACACCGAAAGGAGTAGTGTAGATATCACAAGTGAGAATGCCGGAATGAGTAGCGAGAATTATGTGAGAATCATAATGGTCGAAAATCTAAGGTTTCTTGAGGAAGGTTCGTCCGCTCAAGGTAAGCCGGGAGCTAAGGCGAGGCCGAGAGGCGTAGTCGATGCACATACGGTAAAGATTCCGTAGCCACCGAAGTCGTTAAATACAGGGACACAGGAACATAGCCTAACCCCACCGTTGGTTGAGTGGGGCGTAAGGGAGCGAAAATTAGTAGCGAAGTAGGTGATTGTACACTGGCGAGAAAAGCTGTATGGATTGACAAGGTGCCCGTACCGCAAACCGACACAGGTAGATGAGGAGAGAATCCTAAGACCAGCGGGAGAAGTGTTGTTAAGGAACTCGGCAAAATGACCCCGTAACTTCGGGATAAGGGGAGCCTACGCGAGTAGGCCGCAGAGAATAGTCTCAAGCGACTGTTTAGCAAAAACACAGGTCTATGCTAAATCGAAAGATGATGTATATGGGCTGACGCCTGCCCGGTGCTGGAAGGTTAAGGGAAGTGTTAGAGTAATCGAAGCACTGAACTTAAGCCCCAGTAAACGGCGGCCGTAACTATAACGGTCCTAAGGTAGCGAAATTCCTTGTCAGGTAAGTTCTGACCCGCACGAATGGCGTAACGACTTGAGAGCTGTCTCAACAACATACCCGGCGAAATTGAAGTACTGGTAAAGATGCCAGTTACCCGTGATAAGACGGAAAGACCCCATGGAGCTTTACTGTAACTTGATATTGAATTTTTGTATTACATGTACAGGATAGGTGGGAGACAGAGAACTAATGCCGCCAGGTGTTAGGGAGTCGATGTTGGGATACCACTCTTGTAATATGAAGGTTCTAACCTGCACCCGTGAATCCGGGTGGGGGACACTGTCAGGTGGACAGTTTGACTGGGGCGGTCGCCTCCTAAAAGGTAACGGAGGCGTTCAAAGGTTGGTTCAGCACGGACGGAAATCGTGCAACGAGGGCAAACGCATAAACCAGCCTAACTGCGAGACCGACAAGTCGAGCAGTAACGAAAGTTGGAGTTAGTGATCCGGCGGTATGAGAGTGGAATTGCCGTCGCTCAACGGATAAAAGCTACCCTGGGGATAACAGGCTGATCTCCCCCAAGAGTCCACATCGACGGGGAGGTTTGGCACCTCGATGTCGGCTCATCGCATCCTGGAGCTGTAGTCGGTTCCAAGGGTTGGGCTGTTCGCCCATTAAAGCGGTACGCGAGCTGGGTTCAGAACGTCGCGAGACAGTTCGGTCCCTATCTATCACGGGCGTAGGAAATTTGAGGAGAGCTGACCTTAGTACGAGAGGACCGGGTTGGACGTACCGCTGGTGCACCTGTTGTTCTGCCAAGGGCATAGCAGGGTAGCTAAGTACGGACGGGATAAACGCTGAAGGCATCTAAGCGTGAAGCCCCCTTCGAGATAAGATTTCCCATAGCGTAGGCTAGTAAGGACCCATGAAGACTACATGGTTGATAGGCCGGAGGTGGAAGTGCAGTAATGTATGTAGCTGACCGGTACTAATAGTCCGAGGGCTTGACCAAAGCATTGTGAAACAATGCGGATATATACGACAGCAAGTGAGCAGAAGCAATTCAAAGAATTGCGAGGAGCGAGCGGTTGCCGAAGGCAATGCGAAAGTATATACAGGCGGTAGCCTGAACACCGCAAAGTCAGTCAATGTTTGATGTATCGCTACATCAAAGGTTAGGAACGAGAAAGATAAGAAATTAGAGAAAACGCATTGTGAAGTTATGTTGTTTAGTTTTGAGGGTATGACCTCAAAAAAAGAGAAGATCCGGTGACGATAGCAAGGAGGAACCACCTGTTCCCATGCCGAACACAGAAGTTAAGCTCCTTAACGTCGATGATACTTGGTGGGTGACTGCCTGGGAAAGTAGAAAGTTGCCGGAACGAAGAATGCTGAAGATAACGACAAAAGTCGTTATCTTTGGTGTTTAAAGAAAAATTAGCGAAAGCTAAAGAAGATATTCCTCTATAGCTCAGTTGGCAGAGCGCATGACTGTTAATCATGATGTCGCTGGTTCGAGCCCAGCTGGAGGAGCCAATTTGATGACCTACTTTTGTAGGTCATTTTTTATTTACTTTTCAAAATTAGGGAGTAATAGTAAACGATGTAAGCGTACATCTGATACTATTGCTCCCTTTTTTTGTTACAAAATTTTATATCAAAATGATAGATTAGAAATGTCTTTTAGACGTTTCTAATGTGTCCTTTTGAATAATCGAACACATCATATAAAACTGAAGAAAAGGTAATTAAGTAAACAAGATTTTCGACGAGCCGTCTGATGTACACGCATTTGCGAATAATGTACAAGAAGAAAAAGAATGCGGGAAACTCTTTGCCACAACTCGAAAATCGGTAATAATGATACTTCGGTAATTCGCCGCTCGGTCACAATGAAGACGGAGTATATCTCAAGATATAATGTGACGTCCCACGTCTTACTTATTTTCCGGAAAATACAAACTTTTAAAGGAGGGTTGAATATGCAATTTGATTATTTTTATGGCAATGAGGCAGAACAATTCACTTTTTACAGAATACCAAAAATTCTTATAACGTCGCCTTTTTCAAAAAAAATATCCGACAGTGCTAAGCTACTTTACGGTCTTATGCTTGATCGAATGAGTTTATCAATTCGTAACGGTTGGCTTGATGATGACAACAGAGCATATATTTTCTTTACTACGAATGATGTTATGGAGCAGATGTGCTGCGGAACAGAAAAAGCCACAAAAATGCTTGCAGAACTTGATAGTGAAAAAGGTATCGGACTTATTGAAAGAGTAAAAGCAAGGACAAGGCAAACCTGCAATAATATATCTTAAAAAGTTTTATGAGCTTGAAGATACCGCACATTCAACAAAACTTTCAGAAATTGAAAGTCAAGACTTTCAAGAATCGAAAAACAAGACTTTCGAAAATCGAAAAACAAGACTTTTGGAAATCGAAAGTCAAGAAATTCGAAAACCGAAAATCAAGACTTTCGAAAATCGAAAGTCAGGACTTTCGGAAATCGAAAGTCTAGAGTTTCGAAAATCGAAATGTAATTATAATAATATTAATAATACTGATATTAATTATATCTATCCTATCAATCAAGATAATTATAATATACAGAATAGTGATACCCAAACTGAAGAAGAATGGATTGATAGATATACAAAAACAGTAGATGAAATAAAAAAGCAAATTGATTATGACTATCTCATTAATCACGCTGAACGTGATATTGTTGATGAGGTGGTAAATATTATGGCTGAAGTTATGACTGTATATCGTCCGAAATACAAAATTGAGGGTGACTTTATTGAGTATAATGCGGTTGTAAATAGATTTCAAAAATAACGGCAGAAAAACTTGAAATATGCTTGCTTGCATATTCTCGTAAAATTCAGAGAATTAAAAATCCAAAAGCATATTGGATAAGCACATTATACAATGTTTCGCTTACCTCAGAAATAGTATTGACAAAAAATATGATATATACGAGTCAGGAGGTTAAAAGCAATGCAAATAAAAAAAGATTATACAAAAATGATTGAACAATTCAAAAAATGGAAAAAAAAGAAAAACAAGCGGCTATACCAACAATCAGTTTTGACAATAATAAGATTGTCCATTTGCCTGTTGATTTACTAAAACCGTTTCCAAATCACCCTTTTGAGCTTTATAGCGGTGAAAGATTTGAAGATTTAGCGGACAGTATTAAAGCTTGCGGAATTATTACACCATTGCTCATCAGAATGCTTGATGATAATACATATCAAATTTTATCAGGTCATAACCGCAATAAAGCCGCTAAAGCAATAGGACTTGAAACGGTGCCTTGCATTGTATTAAACAATTTAACTGATGATGACGCATTGATGATAATGCTTGATAGTAATACTAATCAACGTAGCATTTCTGAAATGTCAATATCTCAACAGGCTCATATATACGCCCTTGATGTAGCCGTAAACAAGCGACAAGGTAAGCGTTCGGATTTAATAAAAAACATAGAACAAAATCTTGAAATATTCAGTAATGGTGCGGATTTTGAAACTTTTTCCCCACTGGGGAAAAAGTTAAATACAGTACAAGAAGTTGGAGATAAATACGGTGTATCAAAGAACACTATTGCAAGACTAATCCGCATTGATACACTGTTACCGCAATTAAAAAAGTTTATTGACAATAAACAAATTTCGGTGCGTGCCGGTGTTGAAATGTCTTACTTATCTACCTTTGAGCAAGGGCTTATTGCTAAAATCATAGATGAATACGGCTATCATCTTGACGAACATAAAGCCCATCAGCTTAGAGAACTCTCAAAAGCTCATAAACTTGACAGAATTAACGCAGTTGAAGTTTTTGAGGAAAGATATGGAAAGTCAGTAAAACAAAAGCTAAAATCATTTACGATAAAGCCTAAATTTCTGTCAAAATATTATCCGCCGACTGTTTCTCAAGATGTAATTGCTTCAGATGTTGAGGCAAGTATGGACGTATGGCAAGAAATAAAGACTTTTTATCCCGATAAGTCTGTTGATGATATTAAAAATAATATAATAAATTTGCTAAATAATCAAAAATAGCGGTGAATTTATCTATTTATTTTCTGCTATTTTACAGACCGATTTTTAACTCAATTTTGAGTTAAAAATGGTATGGCAAGATACGCCTTTGTATGTACAAAGGCAAAAACACAATATAAAAATTGTGTGAAAATTGGGCATAGCCCAAACCCAAAAAAAACAGATATGATTGAATAAAAGAGGAGTTGATTTAAAGTGGGAAAATATCCGGCATTTTTGAAAATGAGAGTAGCACAGGAGGACCTCGAGATAATAGAGGAAAAGGCGGCACTATTAAAGATTACAAAAAGTGAATTTGTAAGACGTGCAATACGAAATTCACACGTTTATATATTGCCGAGTAAAGAAATAAAAAAAGAATTTACATCTGAACTTAGACACATCGGTGTAAATGTTAATCAAATTGCTATACTTTGCAATATGGGTAAGTTTGAGTGTGTAAATCTTGAAGAAACAAAAGAGGCTATTACAAAGGCTTGGAAAGAACTATACAAGTTAAGAGAGGCAATAAGGAATAAGAATAATCGAGGTGGATTGAGTTTTGAAAAACGCATTTAGCTTAAAAAACCAGCTTTTTCGGGCATTGGTTTTATAACTGCAATATTCATTTTTGGAATAGCCTTGTTTATAACAATGGAGTATTATCACATATTCACGATTAAGGAAAGTGTAGAAACCGATATATCTCGAGCTTTAAATATATCGGTTACTATGGCTGTTCAAGATATGGATTGGGTGCAGCATAACTCTGTTATGGATACGCAGAAAAAGCACAGAGAGAATTTAAAACATATTTGACCGAAGATATGAAACTGAATAATGATTATGAGAAATATGCCGATGACGGAAGTTTTCAATATCAAATCATCATTGATGAAACAGATATACAGAAATCTCCGGCAAAGTATTCGATTGACGGAAGAATAAGAATGCAACCTGTCACAGTTAGAAGTATTCTTCCCAAAAACTTTTGATATTCCGTTCAAACTAAGTTCAAACAACATAAGAACAGATGATTAGATATGTCAGAAAAAGAAAGACAAAACGGTCGAAAAACAAGATAAAAACTCAAAAATAACTTGACAAAATAACACAAATATGGTATAATATAGTTAATAAAAGATATAGAACAAAGGAGGATTTTATTATGAAAAAAGAGAATTTTAGCAACATTTCTATCTGCAGTAACACTTGTATCTTGCGGTTCTGCATTGGCTGCAAATTACTCTGATGTAAATCAATCGGCTTGGTATTCAAGCTATGTGAATAAGATTTCCGAACTTAATGCGTTTTCGGGATATGAAGATGGTACGTTCAGACCTGATAATCAAATTACACAAGAAGAATTTATAAAAACAGTTGTTTGTTTAATATGCGGAGAGCTTAACGAAAGTAATGCACCGACAGTTAAAAAACTTGGAACAGTAAGTGGAGCTCGTGGGCTATTCCGTATCTTGATAAAGGCATTTGAACTGGGTTTAATAACAGAACAAGATACAATGTTCAAACTTGCAGGAATTCCTTGTAATCGTGGTGAAATGGCTAAGGTTATTACTCGTGCGGTTGAATATCTCAAGGAAGATTCAGTAGCCGATACTTCAACCTACATTACAAAACTTAAAGATTATAACAGAATGAAAGAAGAATATAAGCCGTATGTTCTTCAAGCTTATGCAAAAGGTATTTTAAGCGGTTATGATGACGGCACTTTCAGAGATGACGGCTTGCTTACGAGAGCAGAAGCGTCATCGGTACTTGTAAGATTAATTGATAAAAACGAGAGAGTTAATTCCGATGAAACGCTATATGACTATTTCGGAAGAAAAGTTACTTGGACAGAGCCATTGAGAACAGACGTTCCGGAACAGTATCAAGTAAGTATTTCAGACCACGATGTAATATCGCAAGCAAACTACAATGCGAATCTGTACAGTTAGGTGGAACTCCTTCTGATTATTGAATTAAATCGTTCAAAAGCTATGATGTTTGAAGATTTGGTATTACAGTCAATCAGATATGATCGGCGATACAATAACGCTTATAGTTCCTGATTATCTTCCTGAAAGTCAAAATGGACTATAGGAATTACTTATTGGGATATTGATAAAGATTATGATTTTACAATGATGAAAAAGTCATTATATAGACAAACCGGGAACATTTGAATTTAACGATATAAAGGTTTTACAAGAAGGAATAGAAGTAAAACAAAAAGAATATGGACTTGATAGTAGTATGTTCCAGTCATATATATTTCCAACGGTGTTAGTTTGAGCCTTGTCAAAGGAACAACCAACTGTTGAAAGTTTAATAATCTTCGAGGAACAACAAATAAAATAATGGTTTAGATAAAGAGTTTGAATGGGTAAGGTCAAGGCTATAAAGATTATATAAAAGATTATCAATTTGATGAGAGCGACATTGAGCTTAATTGGTGATGATGTTGTAAATTCAGTATTGACAAATTATACATATATGATATAATAAAAATATAAAAAGGGTTACCAGTAGACGGTGTCCTTGAAATAAGAAAACTAAAAGAATTTAGCCGCTTGTTTGTGAGACAGGGCGGCTATTTTCTTGACTGAAATATCAAGCTGATAAGAGCTATAATTACTAAACAGAACTGAAGTAAATCTTGTAATGTTATGTAAGACATAGACTATCACCCTCCTTTCCGGAGGGAAATGCCCTCCAATGAGGACTTAACCGCCTACCGTTTATGGTAACCCGTAAATATGTTATCAAATAATTGCGAAAAATGCAATAATATTTGCAAAAGTAATATAAAAGTAAAATCAAGTGCAGTTAAAGATGCACTTTTTTTATTACAGAGAAAGGAAAAATGAATATGAAAAGAAAAACAATAATATTTTTAACAATGATATTGACAGTTATTTTTTCTGCAATAACATCAAGCTGCATTGTAAGTGCGGATGAACTTGACGGATATACAAAGGTAGATTGGTCTTGGAACAGGGATATGGAAACTACTGATGTAATGCCGTTATTGTCGGCGGTAATATTCCGTTTTGGCGATATGTAAATAAAACAGACCCGTCAAATAATAATGCAATATGGAAAAGTATATACGGTGACGAATTATCAGATGATGATGTTACAAAAATATGGTTGGGTGATATAGATAAACGATATGTAGTAGCAAGTGTTGATGTTGCAAATATTTCTGATGAAAATATACGTCAATACATATACGACCATATAGACGAAGATTTACCTGATTTGAAATTCAAATTTGACATTGATGCGGATGTTGAAGGAAATTCAAATTTAGATAAAGCGAAAACACTTTTTGATGGTGATATAGGTTATCGTGTATATCGTGATGGTGATATTTGTAGGATTGAAATGAAATTCAGCCCGAAGTTTTATTTAATTGATGGAGCGGATAATAACTTAAGTGTTGAAGAAAAGATTACTGCCTAATATGCCATATAAAAAACTACCAAAAGCACGTTATCCATATAGCTCCGTTATATTCTCTATGTGGGGATATGAAGGCGGCTCTAATGAGCATTATGGAGCTTTGGAAGTTGTTGAGGGTAACGACCCGAAATATATTTACGGTCAAAGTTTTGGTTACGGTGATATATTAGAAAAAGGAAAAATACCAAACAATATGGTTTATCCAAACTTTGAGGCTGGAGAAATTAATCAAGAGGGGAACGTGGGCAGGCACAGTTGAAAGTGATACTCTCGACAGTAACCTTATTCGTATAGGACAACAATATAAGCAAAACGGCGATTTGTGGTATTACAGTTACGGCGGAGCTGTAGGATATAATTTTAAATTTCCGTTTAAAGTTTCACTCGGATTGGATTTATGCGGAACTGTAACAAAACGATTTATAAACAGTACCACAGGTGAAGTAATTTTTGAAGATACTGAATCAATACCTTTTGGAGAGTCTGACAGTATAACCAAAACATATGTATTGGCTGATAATTCGGGCAAAGCCATCATAAACGATTCGGAAACGGATTATATATATGAACGTTATAAGGTTATAAACGGTTCAAACAATGAAACTGTAATTGAAGGTACATCGGTATATGCTAATGTAGATTTATCGCCAAATACACCAAATAAAACGCTTGAAATATACGTTAGACCTGATACACCTATTGAAACTCCGACTGAAACACCTAATCCTGATAATGAAAATCGTCCTCCGAGTAATGATGAAGTACCTGATGATGAAATAGAAACAGTGCCTATTGACCCGTCTATTTGTGATAGTGATACAAATACTATTGTTTGGCAAGAACAGACAAAGCACACCGTTTCAACTACTGACGGAAAAAGCCATACTTGTTATCACACATACACATATAAAGGCAAAATTAAAAGTAGACAGTATTAAATTATCACCTGACCCTATAAAAAGCGGTTATGGACTTGACGCAGAAATTAAAACTAGTATAAGCTATGAGCAAACTAATGCACAGAAAAGTTATTCTTGTTCTCAACGCTTAGGAACACGAACACCATCGGATAAACCAAAACCACCGACTAAAGCCACTGCTCGTCTTGGTTGGACATCAAAAACCTTTGACGGTGATTTTATTCAAGGTAGTATGGTTGATATGAATAAAGTATCAAGTAATAGTACATCTGCTACATTCTCTGCCTTATATAATAACATTGTAAACGAAAGTAAACTTTATACTGACCTATGGTTAAGCGGAACAAAAGAAGAGCCTAAAAGGCATAAAATTGCTTTTGATATTTACGGTGGCGGTGTAGACGGTACTGAATGGTGTACAACAGTCGAAAAAACTTTTGTTATAAATGGTGATATGTATGAGGACGCTTATACTACATCAACATACTAATATTAAGAATTAGTGAGAATGGTCTATCGGACTATTCTCACTATAAAATTCAAAGGAGGAAAACTAAGATGAAAGAAGAAAGAACAATAGTGATAAAAGAAAATGAAATTTCTGAAGAAGTAGGACAATATGAAAAAAAAATTACTAAACTTTTGGCAGAAATATTAATGAAAACAGAAAATATAATGGTTGACAAAATTGATAGTTTAGGATATACTTCATAGTATACAAGAGTAGGGACAATAGAATATATCAGATGTACACAAAAAGGAGTGTGGATTATGATAGAAAACTATTTAGAAAAAATTAAACAAAGATTAAAAGTTGTAGTTCTTCATGCTGTTATATATACAAGATATTCTTCGGACAATCAGAGAAGTGAATCTATTGACGCACAAATAAGATTGATAAGAAAATGGGCTAAAGAGCATAATATTGTAATTGATAAAATTTATGCCGATGAGGCACAGAGTGCAAAAAGTGATGAAAGAAAACAATTTCAACAAATGATAGCTGATTCAAAAAACAAAAAGATTGGCAACTTGTATTAGTACATAAATTAGACAGGTTTGCTCGAAATCGAATGGATAGTGCAGCTTATCGAGTGGAATTAAGAAAAAAAAAAAATATCTGATTAGCACTACTGAGCAATTTGATGACACTCCTGAAAGTTGTATGTTAGAAGGTATCATTGAATCAATGGCTGAATTTTATTCAAAAAACTTGGCTCGTGAAGTTATGAAAGGTTTAACCGAAAATGCCTTGAAAGCAAAACATTGTGGCGGAACTCCACCGTTGGGCTATGAACTTGACGCATTAAATTTCTACAAGATAAATGAATTTGAGGCACAAGGGGTAAAACTCATTTATAAGTGGTTTCTTGAGGGAAAATCATACACTGATATTATAGCTGGAATTAATTCATTGGGTTATCGTACTAAGCGTAAAAGAATGTTTACTCGTAATTCACTGTATGAAATTTTGAGAAATGAAAAATATACAGGAACTTTTGTCTATAATAAGATGGAAAGTAGAGATGAATTTACTGGAGCACGTTCACGGCATAAATATAAACCTGAAAGTGAAATAATAAAAGTAGAAAATATGATTCCGGAGATTATATCAAAAGAAGATTGGAACAATGTTCAAATAATCTTGAATAGTAGAAAAAATGCCCATACTAATCGTGCTAAAGAAGAATACTTGCTTTCTGGTATGGTTCAATGCGGTGAATGTGGAGGGAGCTACGTCGGCAAGCGAACAACCAATAGCAGAGGAAATGTGTATTTATCCTATATATGTTGTCGAAAACGAAATTCTAACTATAAATGCAAAAATCATTGTGTAAATCGTGATTGGTTAGAAGAGTATGTATTGAAAATTGTAGATAACTATATATCACATCTCAGTCATAAACAACAACATTGTATTTATAAATTGTGTTTGGAACGTGTAGAAAATTCTCATCAATCAGAAATAGAGGTTCTGAAAAAAAGAAGTAAGAAATATAGACTTTTTAGAATTGCAGACGTTATTAAATTTTAGAATTGCAGACGTTATTACAATAGCGTAACAGTTCTTCAACATTGATAGAGAAACTTACATCATTAGAACAACAGAAAGCCGAAATTACAATTACAAATTGAAAATTTGTCAAAAGTACCTAAAAACGTAAAAGTAACACTATCAAAAGAGTGTCCTTCAAAATTTATCTGAACAAGAAATAGGTTTATTTTTGATAAACTTCAGAAAAATGTTAAAAGAGAGGTCAGCCTTTCCTTACTTAAAAGAGTTGGTGTATCTTATAGTAAATGAAAAATAATAGTAAATCAAGAAAATGTAATCGTTTAGTTTGAATGTACCTAATATCAAAAAAAGGATAATTTGCTAAATAAATAGTAACACTAATCAAATAGCAAAGGATTAAAAAAGAAATGTATGAAGAAGATTATGAAGATCAACTACTATTTGAATCATTTGGTATCAAACGTGACAACTCATATGTTCCTAAAACCAGTGAAGAACAACTTGCCGAAGAACGTGCCGAACGCCTAGCCAGAGAACATGAATACGAAAAACAACACCCAAATGCCGTCCGTTGCCCTAAATGCGGTTCATATTCAGTTGCAACAACGAATAGGGGATATAGTCTACTCACTGGATTTATAGGCTCAGGTAGTCCACGAAATGTATGCCAAAAGTGCGGTCATAAGTGGAAACCAGGGAAGTAAGAGTAATACCATAGGAGATGATAAAATGGAATTTAAAAAATGTCCTAATTGTGGATTAGTGTATAATGAAAGGGATACATATTATTGCGTAAAATGCAATATTAGATTAAAACCTGCAAGTGAAGTAACAAATGTTACAAACCCAGAATTGTCAGATGTATCAGATAGAATAATCGGAACTGTCTCCGTCGGCGGAAATAGCCCTAAATGTCCAACTTGTGGTTCAACAAACGTCCAACCAATAGGAGCGGGTGAGAAAGTAATATCTGGTGCATTGTTTGGTTTATTTAGCACTAAAATAAGAAAGAGTTACAAGTGTAATAATTGTAAGTATATGTGGTAAAATGAAATATAAAAGGCGTATCAAGATAATGATACGCCTTTGCATTACCCACGTTTACGTGTCAATTCGATTGCTTCTTTACCTGTCATATGTTCTATCTTGATTTCAATACAGGACAGGGCATTCCACTCACGTTTAATTTCCTTTTCCACTGCGGTCACATCATTATTATACTTCAAACCAAAAACTTTTGCCGCGTGAAAAATTTCTTTATCTGTATTTAAAATGCTTGCTTTACCGAACAAAATAACGCTTTTAAAATAAGTTGTAAGTTCTTCTTCAACAACATCGTCTTTATCAACAACGCAAAGCGACACTTTATTACACTTGTTTATAGCGTCGATTTTATGACCGTTTTTTGCACTGTGGAAATATATTTTATCATTTGCATATACAAAATTAATCGGCACGGTATAAGGATATCCATTATCACCGACAACACCAAGTACGGCTGTTTTAGCAGTTTGTAATATATCAATACATTCTTCTTTACTCAATTCCTGTTTTTTTCTACGCATTTCTCTAAACATTTCATTCACCTTTCAAAATTATACAATTAAAAATAAGTACACTCGTTATACATCTTCTAAGACCTGACGATGTGTAACGAGTGCTTTGATTTATTCTACCCGGTGGCAGACTTATTATATTTTTAGAATTATACCACAGTAATTTTTTGTGTCAACAAGACTGTTAAAAAAGTATGAAGAATAGTTTAAAATTTGAATAAACTATGAATATTTCGTTGATTTTTTAAATTTTTATGATAGAATGTAATCTACAAAAACAAAAAATTAATGAAAGGAAATTTACCATGGAAAAACTTTTTCAAACTAAAGGAACACGGTACAGATGTCAAAACTGAGATTATTGCCGGTATTACAACATTTCTTGCAATGGCATATATTCTTGCCGTAAACCCATCATATTTGGGTGGAATTGACGGAATGTCAGCCGGAGCGGTATTCTCGGCAACTGCAATTTCAGCAGGTATAGCTACATTATGTATGGCGTTCTTTGCAAACTATCCTGTTGCTCTTGCATCAGGTATGGGACTAAATGCATTCTTTGCATTTACAGTATGCGGTGCTATGGGTTACAGCTATAAAGTTGCATTGACCGCAGTATTTATTGAAGGTATCATATTTATGTTGCTTTCACTATTCAAATTCAGAGAGGCTCTTGTAAACAAGATTCCTTCAAACCTTAAATTTGCTATCACAGCAGGTATCGGTCTGTTTATTGCTATCATAGCATTGCTTAACGCAAACGTTGTTGTAGCAAGTGAATCAACAACTGTTGCACTTGGTGAACTTTCTTCACCGACTGTTGTACTTTCGCTTGTAGGCTTGCTTATAATCGGCGCTTTACAGCATTACAAAGTTCCGGGCGGAATACTTTTAGGTATACTTATAACTTGGGTTCTTGGCATTATAGCACAGCTTGTAGGTTGGTATGTGCCAAATCCTGAGGCAGGCGTATATTCAGTTATTCCTCAATTCTCACTAAGTTCTTTTGAGGCTCCGAAGATGTTCCAATTTGACTTTGGATTTATAGCAAAGAATGTTCCTGCATTTATACTTATCGTATTCACATTCTTGTACACAGATATTTTTGATACAGTAGGTACACTTATAGGTGTAGCGGAAAAGGAAAGCTTCTTGATAAAGACGGCTCACTTCCAAACGCAACAGGCGCTCTTATGGCTGACGCTGTAGGTACTGTTGTAGGTGCTTGCTTCGGTACATCAACTGTTACAAGCTACGTTGAATCAAGTGCAGGTGTTGCGGCAGGCGGCAGAACGGGTCTTACAGCAGTTACAACTGCAGTATTGTTCTTCATATCATTGATATTCGCACCAATCTTTACATCAATCCCTTCATTCGCAACAACTCCTGCTATGCTTTATGTTGGCTTGTTGATGCTTTCATCAATCAGACAAGTTAAGTTTGACGGTGATATTGCCGATGCAATCGGTGCATTCTTGGCAATCATTATGATGCCGCTTACTTATTCAATCGCTAACGGTATTATGTTCGGTATCGTATCATGGGTAATACTAAAGCTTGTTACAGGTAAGGCAAAGGACATCAGCGCTGTTATGTGGATTTCAGTTGTATTATTTGCAATCTACATCGGTCTAAAAGCAGCAGGCTTGGCTTAAGACACTTTGTTAATTTAAGAACACTCAAATTTTGAGTGTTCTTTTTTTTATTAATTAATTGCAAAAATATTCAGTGTGTGGTATAATATAAATCACAAATTAATGAGTAAACGGAGAAAAACAATGACGTATTTTCTTAAAGAAGATTATGAAATATATGATTCATTGCCGTGCAGTGCGGTGGTGTTTTCTGTTGATGATAATTACAAAATATATTACACCAATGACACATACAACAACGAAAATTTTAATCAAGATAATATTATAGTTGAAGAAGAATGTCGCAAATTATTTGACGATACAATCCGAAGTGCCGACACTCCCAAGCGACTGTATTTCAAAAGCAAAAACTTGAGCGGTGACAGTATATATATTTGTATGTTTGCCGTAAAGCTTGATGATAAGCACATATTTGCATTGTTGTTTGACGACTCTGAAAACAAGAAGAAATTTATGGAGCTTGAAAATCAATGTTCAAAGTATATCATCGCATTAAGTGCGACAAATGAGTACTTTTTTGAATATGATTCTCAAAAAGATACAAACACGATATTTTATATGTCGTCTATCGACAATGAAATGTTGGAACGTCCTGTTCAGAATTTTATGAAAAATCTTGATAATAATACGTATATGTTTCAGGAAGATACAATACTGCTCAAGTCTTTAAAAGGGAGCCCCGTAAAAGGCGAATTGACGATTGACGCACGTATGCGTATGAATGACTCAGAGCCGTTTGAATGGTACAGACTTGTATTGAAACCGTCCGAGAAAACGAACACATATATCGGCTGTGCACGAAACATAAACGAAACAAAGAAAAAGGAAGAACAGCTGAAATTAAAAGCACATATAGATCCGCTTTCAAAAGTGCTTAACAGAGAAACGGCAATCGAGAAAATTCGAGAGAGATTGAAAACTCAAAAATGAACGAAGAATGTGCATTTATCGTTCTTGATATAGATAATTTTAAAAACATAAACGATACATTCGGTCATTTGTACGGTGACGCGGTTATCGCGATGGTTGCGGGAAGTATAAAGAGTACGCTTGACAGAGAGGATATAATCGGTCGTTTTGGCGGTGATGAATTTCTTGTTTATATAGATAACACAAAACCGGAAAAGTTGGAGAGAAAACTTGAAAATATACGTCTTGCCATACTAAAAATGCGTATAGATAAAAATGACGAAAAAGATATTTCGTGCAGTATGGGTGTTACTTTGGGGCATGGCAGAGTTAAGTATGAGGACCTTTTCAGACAAGCCGACAGTGCTTTGTATATGGCAAAGACGAACGGAAAAAATCGCTTTGAATATTTCAACGGTGAATTTATTGATAAAAATGCTTTGACATACACCGGAATTATGACCGAAGAAGATGAAAGCGAAGAAGTTTCGGAAAATCACGATATAATAATGGTTGCACTTGAAATTGCGTCTAAATCAACCGATTCGGATAATGCCATATCAAATCTTATGCGTCATATCGGTGTTGCAGTTAATCTTGACTGTATTCAGATTATGAAATACGATATGATTAACGATAAAGTTGAAATAGAATTTCAGTGGTGGAAAGAACATGACGGTGATTATAATGTTGTGTTCACTGATAAAAAGAGCGGTTATTACGAGCATAATGACCTTGTTTTGTTTAAAAGAGATTTCAAAAGGATAATATATTTAAGTATACCCCTGCATTTAAAGAGGAATTTACACAAAAATACAGGAACATATTTGAGGCGGCGGAACACGTTCAAATGATATATTCATCAAATACCGAAAACGAAGATGTATATTATGTTGTCTGTTATCAGTGTTGGGACAAGCAACGTATTTGGGAAAAGAACGAATTTGACGATATGTTTGAAATAACAAAGATACTGTCAATGTTTATGAAATCGTCACACATAATCACGGAACGTGAAAAATTCCTTCAAAATAAAGTTGATAATGACGATTACGGCGTATTTACGTTGAGTAAGTTTGAAGAAGAAGTCGGACGAATTACGAGAAACGCTCATGTGACAAACAAAAAATCGGATTTGTTTATTTTAATTTTAACAGATTTTATGAGTTTAACCGTATTTACGGTCGTGAAGAGGGTGACAGAGTTTTAAAACAATTTGCAAAGTTCTTGCTTGTTAGCTCTGAAGAGGTATGCGTGAATTGTCATTTGAACGGAACGGATAAATTTATCAGTTGTTTTATGTTTGAAGAAGGCGTGGACTTAGAAACGAAAATACAACAAAAGCTTGAAGCTTTTTCCGATACGGTCGGAAATTATAAAGAATGTCCTGTTGTGATAACCGCAGGCGTCGCGACGATTAATCCGGGTGAAAACGTTACCGAGGCACTTGATTTGGCTAATCATACGTTGAAAGGTGCAAATGCAGAAAAAAGCATTTGCATAATGGCTAAGGAATAGTAGCCACTTGATTTTAAAAGTAATATATGTTAAAATGTAATATAGAAAGTATTTAATACAAGGAGGAATTTTAAAATGGATTTAAGATGTGCATCAAACCCAAAAGATGTAAAGCATTACACAACTGAAAGATTAAGAGAGGAATTTCATATCAGCGGATTGTTTACTCCGGATAATTCAAAAATGGTATATAGCCATATTGACCGTATTATCACAGCAGGATTTATGCCTGTAAAGCAAGAGCTTGTATTGGAGGCCGGTAAGGAACTTGCTGCTGACTACTTCCTACAAAGACGTGAAATGGGCTGTATCAATATCGGCGGAAAAGGTATAATCACAGTTGACGGTACAGATTATGAAATGAACCCTCGTGACGGTATATATATCGGCAGAGGCAATAAGGAAATTACTTTCAAGTGCGTTGACGAAGCAAACCCACCGAAGTTCTATGTTTCATCATGTCCTGCTCATAAGGAATATCCGACAGTAAAGATTGATATTACAAAGGCTAAGAAAGTTCCTTGCGGCAGTGTTGAAGATTGTAATAAGAGAGTTATCAATCAATATATCCACCCTGAAGTTATGCAGAGCTGTCAGCTTGCAATGGGTCTTACAATGCTTGACGTAGGTTCAAACTGGAACACTATGCCTTGTCATACACATGACAGACGTATGGAAGTTTATCTATATCTTGATATGGGCGAAAATGACGCAGTATTCCATATGATGGGCGAGCCTGACGAAACAAGACATATCATTATGCATAATGAAGAAGCTGTAATTTCACCAAGCTGGTCAATACATACAGGTGTCGGCACAAAGAATTACTCATTTATTTGGGCAATGTGCGGTGAAAACCAAGAGTTTGACGATATGGACTTCATTGAAACAAAGGACTTGAAGTAATAGGAGAAGTAAAATGTATATTGGAATGAGAGGTCATGACTTCGATACTAATACGCTTGACGCTTTGTGCGAAAAGTGTAAAGAGTACGGCGTTGGCGGTGTTCAGCTTGTGCTTTTGAGGTCGTTGGCTGATTTTAAGAAAGGTAATTTTACACCTGAATATGCTAAGTCAATCGGCGATAAATTGCGTGAAAACGGTATTCGTGTGCCGATTTTGGGCTGTTATATCAATCCGTCTGACGCAAACGAGGAAAGCCTTAATGAAAGCCTTGATTATTTTATCGAGAATTTGCATTATGCAAAATATATCGGTGCGGAAATGGTCGGTCTTGAAACTTGCCGTTTCAGTGATGACGATGAAATAAATAACTCCGAAGAAACATATCAGTATCTTTTGAAGAATATGAAAAAACTTGTTTCTGCGGCAGAAGAAATAGGCGTAAATGTGGGTATTGAGGGTGTTCATTTGCACGTTATAAATACTCCGACAAAGATGAAAAGATTGGTCGATGACCTTAATTCACCAAATGTCAGAGTTATATTTGACCCTGTTAATTATATCAATACCGCAAATTATAAAAATCAAGATGAAATTATTAATACTCATTTTGATTTGTTGGGCGAGAAAACAAAATTGCTTCACTTGAAAGATTTTAAACTTGTTGACGGTGAAGTTACTTATGAATTCCCGTGCGACGGATTGCTTAATAAAGATTTGCTTTGGGATAAGCTAAAGCAATATAATCCGGATATTGCAGTTATTCTTGAAGAAGTTAAGGAAGATCACCTTGCACAAGTTAAGGCTGCGGTTGAAAAGCGATTTGTATAAATAAAAAGTCTTGATGTGGGCGAATGACTCACATCAAGGCTTTTTTACTGTGGTATAATAGGTAGACGGTGAGGATAATAATATTAAATTGTATGAAGTAAAAGAAATAATCAACTTATAAATTCTCTTTTGAATGTTTGGAAAAATTCCGTTCGTGCAACACATCTTTTTTTTCTGTTTCGGAAGTAAATAAGATTAAAGAATATGTTCCGCAGACTATAAAAAGCGTAAAATATCTTGTTGTTGCCAAAACGGATAACATTGTCGGTTTTATGGGAACTTAAAATAATCGTTTGAAAATGTTGTTCATTTCACCACAGAAACGAGAAAAAGAAATAGGTAAACAATTTGTGCGATATGGCGTTCAAAATTATAATATACAGTAAGTAACCGTCAATGAAGATAACCTTAAAGCGGTTGGATTTTATAAACACTTAGGCTTTTAAATATATAAAAGAACAGTCTGCAACGAAGAAGGAAATCCCTATCTGCTTTTGTATATGAAGTTGTTGGGATAAAGTTTTGAATTTAGAAAGGAAGAATTATATGATTAAAATACTATTTGTCTGCCACGGCAATAGTATGAGTGTAAAAGACGTATCGCCTTTTGATTGGGTAAATCGGGGCAAATCATGACATTAGGAAAAGTCCCTTACTACGGTTTTACTACTATTCAGCAAATGAAAAAATATATATGTACATATCTTATTTTATTGTGATTAGACACCATACAGGTGTCTTTTGTTTTGAATGAACAAATATTGTATATTTTTGCATAATGCTGGAATTTAAAATTTTGGTTTTATTAATCTAACTTCTTTTGATTCATAAAAGTATTTCTAAATTAGTGAATTTTATTATAAAAATTATTTTTGTCTGATGAAAGTATAAGTGTATCAATATTTATTAATATCTATTATATTTATAAAAGATTGCATAAAATCAATAGATTTATTCGATTTGTATGAAGATTTGAAAGATACATTAATAAGGGAAAAATAGTACATTGTTAAGAATTTATATCTAATGGATTGCCTAAAAAATTATAATAAATTTCTTTGAAAAAATTAAATAATTGGACTATAATAAAAGTAGTAGAAACATTTGTAAAAAGTTGATTGTGTTTATTATTAAAATATGATATATTGTATACAAGATAAATTGCTATTTAAGTGCTTATTAAATTGTTATACATACACTTTAATAATTTAAAAAAAAAGAAGAATAGATTTAAAGGAGGTTATAATATGTCAGCGTACGCATATAGAGATAGGAATAGAACAGAGGTTATATATGCATCTGAGGCAATGACAGAAAATATAGATACGCTCTTTTTCTGCCCTAATAAAGATTGTACTGCACATTTGCATATATGTGCAGTAGATGGCAGTAGAAAAGCATATTTTAGAGCTACTTACAAACAATTTCCTCATATAGACAATTGTCCATTTGCTTCAAGTGCGAATCATTTTGATTCTGATAAGTTTAATGAAGAATTATTTTCATTCGATGATGCAATAAATAATCTTTTTTGGTAAAGAAGGAATCAGAAAGGAATAAGATTCAGAGGAATATAGGAGAACATAATAATGGAGAAAACAACAAACAACCGATAAAAACATTACGACAGATATATTCAATGTGTAAAAGTCGTCCGGTGACTGATATGTATGCAGGTAAAAAAATACGAGATATGATATTGGATGATAGAAGTGCATATTACTATACTAAAGGTTGTTTTGGAAATAAAATCGTTGAAGCACGACGACAAGCAGGTCACTTTTTTTTTGAAGATGAAAGCAAACGAGTTTTTTTAAAGCACCAACTGAAAGTGGAAAATATACGTTTGTTTTGCAATTTGATGAAGAAAAAATTTATGGAAAAATTAAAACGGAAATTAAAAAAATCGTGATAAACTTTTTATTGTAGCAGGTAAATGGGAAAGTGCAGAGAAATATAATCACTTTATTTCGAATATTTATAGCGACAGACAAGTAAAAGTGATTAGATAACTTGATGTATTGGTTTGTTTAAAAGATGTTAAAAAATGCAAAGAGTCTCATTTAGAATTGAGTATTACACAATATGACTAAGACATCTAAACCACTAATGATTTATCTGCGCTTATTGATGAATGCTCAGATTATATTTCATTAAATGCAATAGGTTTCCGTGTGAATTTGTATGAATTACTTAATGAATAGATAAAACATACAACACAAATAAGTTTATTATTTTTTCAAAACTGTCATTTTGTAATTCCCGTCATTAAAGCAAAAACCGCCTTGAAATTCAAGGCGGTTCTCTAAAGAATAGTTATTTGGCAGGCGTGGCGTTCTCCTGCATCTCTCGGGTTACCCCTGTCGTTACCATCGGCGTGTGGATGCCACGAAATTGTCCACCTCAAATAACCTTATCTTATCCTACTAATATTATAGCACTTTTATTCATTTTTGTAAAGAATTTTTTAGTACGAAGATAACGATTATATCTTTTATCATCAACTTTAAGAAAGGTTATAACAGAGTTTTTATAACCAATAGGGTCTTGTGATGTTTTTAATCGCAATATAAGTTGATAATTCTTACCGTTATCACAAATGTGTTTTAAAATAAATGCCGTGTTTGGTTTGTTAGCCTCAAGTATATAATCAGGACTTTCCAATATTTCATTTACATATTTAAAATATCGTTCGTAATCGTTAGGGTGACGTTCTTGTATATGCTCAATCTGTTGTTGTGTTATGATAACATCGCTTGTCTGTATATCAGCTGTCACGCATCGATATATTTCAATGTCTATTTTTCCAATAATATGCACAACTGTACCTACCGTTCTAATCTGTAATATTAAATAATATTATTATACATTATTTAATGATTTTTTTACAAGATATTTCGTATTATCGACAAATTAAAAGTGTGACAATTTTGTGAGGGCATATAATAAGTGACACTGAATGTAGGGAGAGTATAGTAAACGAATGCAACTGTATGCTTGCTAAATACATAATTTACAACAAAATGCAATACATACAACTAAGCTGATGAAATGAAGAGATATATTGGAGAGAACAAAACCAGAAATAAAAAAGTCAATCATATAAATTTATTTTATACTTGATTTTGGTCATTTTATAGGAATTTTTAAATCGCAAATTGAACGCATTAGTAGAAATAAAGGTATTAATGGAACCGCTTTAGCTATTACAAATCTTCTTTTTGTGTGTAGAGGTATATAAAGTTGGTCGATTTACACATGAAAAATAAAATGTCTAATAATGCTGAACTCGTATTATAATGTTCTGACATTGCGGCGGTAATTGATAAATCATAAATCGTACAAATTTCGAGAATCTTTTCAACAAAACTTCTACGATATAAGTGCTCTTTATTTGCCGATATTAGTTGCTTTTTTTCTAAGTTTAGAGTTATATATGTAATAACAAAAGGTTATCGTACATGAAATAGGAGAAAAACTAAGATTATATAGGGAGGCAGTAATATGGCTAATCAAAAGATATCAGTAGCATTAAAAATAACATTCCAATAAGCGAAAAATATATGTTGACAATATATGAGGCTTCTGCTTATTTCAATATCGGAGTAAAAAAACTCAGACGGATGGCAGAAAACAATGAAGGAAGATTCGCTTTCTACATGGGAAACAGATATTTGATTGTAAGAACAAAGTTTGAAAACTATATTGAGCAGTTGATTATGGACGAATTTGATGTGAATGAGGATGAGTAATGCGGGGGATAAGAAAAAGATATTAGGTAACAGACAGTTTTACAAACATATACATCTTGTAAGAATATTAATACACTTGCGAGTGGTTAGTAGAATATGGCTTATTGAGAAATAATGAAACGACAGTTGAATACTTAGAGTTTTGCTAAAACCTTAGCTCTATCATTTCAACTGCCATTTCATTATAAACTATCAGATTAATCTAATAAAGTTAATAAAAATTTAAACTATCTTGTTACAGTTTTTGCGTCAGTAAGTGGGATGAGATTTTTTAGAGAATCCCACCACATAATTTTTGCGGTATTGGTTGTAGAAAGCAACGGAATACTTATATTCTCCTATGGTAAATTAGTAGTACAACGTAGGAATTTACCGTTTGTATCAAACTCTGCAACCAAAATAATTTCACCTAAAGTGCTGTTTTTAAGTGTAACAGATAGATTTTCACCATTGATATTACAGTCAATTTCGGTATTAGGACTTGCCGTCGGACTTGGAGTTGCGGTTGCGGTCGGACTTGCAGTAGGATTTAATGTTGGAGTCGGACTCGGGCTTGCACAAGTCAAGGTTTTAAACTTGATACAATGAAAAAGGTTTGATTTCAAGCCTTTTTGCGTTTTTAGAGAAAAATTTTAGACTACTTTTGGTGAAATTTTGAGTAGGCTAAATTGATCCAGCCCCCTTAGAGATAATCGGTTAAAAGTGTATCCCTTAACATGCTATTTGACTGATTTTAATCGGTTGGATTTGCTTGTTAAAAAGTTTTGTAGGACTTACTAATTGCAATTTTAGCTAAAATATGATATAATATCCTATATATTTTTATAAAAAATAATATCCGATTAAAATATAGAAATTAAGGAGATATGTATTATGAATAAAATGTTTAATGGCACGGAACGATTACAATTATTTGGCTTAGAGATAATTGCACTTATTTCTCAAGGTAAGTCAGAAATGATAGAGCAAGTTGAACAACATATTGATGATGGGGATTTAATTCAATATATTAGAGAAAAGTACAAAGATAATATGTTTAATACATTTGATGATGATTGCCCATATAATTTGGAGGATTGGAATCAAGCGTTTGCAGTATATAGTGGATATATACAAGGAAATGAAAGAAGAAAGTTTGGTATTTGTAATGATAATGAAGGATTATTATTAATAGTTGCATTAATACTAGAAATTTTATCTGGTAGATAGAGAATAGTTTGATTATGGATTGGATGGTTGTGACAGGGATTCTACGACAATGGAATTTTATTAAGACACGAGAGAATGAATAGAAATGGAAATATTATTGATTGGAAATGGGTTTGATTTAGAACATGATTTGCCAACTCATTATAAGGATTTTCTTGATTTTTGTGACAAAGCAAGAAGAATTTATACTTTTATGACGACATATTATTATGTGAATATAAACAAAAAATCTTGATAATTGGGAAGTCAATACATATATTAAGGAAATTTTGTTAAAAGCTTTTGAAAACAGAAAATACACGAAAAGAGTTAATGAAGATGGAACATATGATACAGAGGTTACAACTTCAAACAAAGCATTAGATGAAATGTATACTTGCATTAAACATAATGTTTGGTTTGAATATTTTTTGAATGCATCTTCTAATATAGGTGAGAACTGGATAGATTTTGAATTGGAAATATCAAAGGTTATTCAAGCGTTAGATTCTGCAAGATTTCAAGTTCAAGCAGGCGGTTCTGTAAGAAATGTTGAGAAGTATGAATCCCAAATGCTAATGAATATATTAAAATGTTCAAAAGGGGTCGCTGCAAAATGCATATGGGAGTTCATCCCAAATAGATGTATTTACGAAATACTTATATACAGAGTTAAATATGTTGACACGTGCATTGGAAATTTATATTGCTGAATTTGTTGGAGGAATTATAGTTAGCAAGAGAAGTACAGATATAGAGAATTTGAATCCTGATCATGTATTATCATTCAATTATTCTGATACATATGAAAAGATATATGGCAAAAAGAAAAGAAGATTAAATATGATTATATACATGGAAAGGCCAATATAAATAAGAATGTCAAAACCAGCAATTTAGTGTTGGGTATTGATGAGTATTTAAATGACGAAAGAAAGGATTCAGAATTAGAGTTTTTGGTATTTAAAAAATTCTATCAAAGAGTATATAAATCTACCGACAATGATTATTTAAATTGGATAGACAGGATTAGAGATGAATATGCAAACTATATAGAAAACAAAAATAATATGTTAGAATCGTATAGAAACAGCCATTATTCAGTAATGAAGCATATTTATTTGGTATTTGCTAAAGAAAAGATTCCTAAACATAACTTGTATATTTTTGGTCACTCATTAGATATTACAGATAGAGATGTATTGCGACTATTTATTTGTAACGATAATGTACAAACAAAAATATTTTATTATCGAGAAAATGAGGAAGACAAAAGAACTCTTGGAAGATTGATTAAAAACTTGATACAAATAATTGGTCAGGAGGAGTTAATTAAAAGGACAGGCGGATTGCATAAAACTATTGAATTTATACCGCAAGCAATATCTTAGAATGAGACTAAATTAAATTTCAGTATTATTTTTAGAACTATACCGAGTATCTTTTCTGCGCTTGCCGGATTTATCCGTGGCAACATTGCTGCGTCGAGCATTTTCTTCCTGTACGGCATCGAATATTTCTTTTTTGAAATAATGGGGATATGCCCGTCTTTTAGAAGGAATTGCTCATAAGAATGATCATTGTAGTGTAGAAACAAAGGGGGGAAAACTATGATAATTAAAATTGTATTTTACAAATCTTCATCAAAGTTTTATGATTCGGTTTGTACAAATTGTGGGATATTTGAAAACTTTATTCAGAATAAATCAGAAAATATATTAACTCTAACATTTGAAGAACTGAAAGAGCATTTTTTGAATTAAAACATATTATGCTCACAATTAAAAATTGGTCTAAAACGGAATATTACATAGATGAAAAAGAAACTACAATTAGTGATATTGATAATCTGTTTACAATCTTAAATTGTGAAAAAAGTTATGAAAATGAAATATTATCTGATGAGTTTTGTTATTCGGGAGCTGGTTGGGGATGCAATTCGTTATCGTCTATATCTCTTAGGAAGGGGTATTATTCGTATCGATCAACGCTGTGTTGGTATGATATAGGTCATTTTGAAGGAGATATTTGGATTGTTGATAAAGAACGCATAATGCAAATCCTTACTAGTGAAACTACAACAAAGAATTTGAATTTATGTAAACATTTTCAAATAGATAAAATTGAAAAGACCGTAGAGAACTTACCTGATAAAATAGATGTTACTGAGGATGGAGAATGGGAATATAAATACAGAGAAGCTCCTATGGGGATGCAACAAACCGAAATTATAGGTATAAAGCCTAAGGAACAATACTCTTCATTTAGAGGTGGATTCTCTATATCTCTTGATGGAAACAATGATGAAAATAACGAAACAACTGAGGAAGAAAAGAATATTCCATCTACAACTTTTGACGATATAGGCGGTATAGATAGTATTGTTCAGCAAGTAAGAGAGGTCATAGAATTACCTCTAATTGCACCTGAACTTTTTTCACATTATCATATTAAGCCACATAAAGGAATTTTGTTATATGGTCCTCCGGGGTGCGGTAAGACTCTTATTGCTAAGGCAATAGCAAACGAGATAAAAGCACATTTTGTTTCTATTAATGGTCCGGAAATACTAAATAAATATATTGGTCAATCGGAAGAAAATTTGAGAAAGATATTTGATGAAGCAAAACATCATAGTCCAGCTGTTATATATTTTGATGAATTCGATTCAATATCATCAACTAGAGATTCCGATGGCAATCCCCACATGGCAACAGTTGTAAATCAGCTTTTGACTTTGATGGATGGCATTGATGAAAACAATCAAATCTGTGCGATTGCTTCGACAAATAGAATTGATATGATTGATGAAGCAATCAAAAGACCAGGACGTTTTGATTATGTTATAGAGATACAAAGACCATCTCCAGAGGGGTGTAAGGCAATTTTTAGAATACATACTGAAAAAATGCCTGTAGACAAACATTTTAATAAAGATGTATTTGTTGATAAATATTTAGTGGGTAGTTCGGGAGCGGAAATAGCTTTTTTTGTTGCATCTGAAGCTGCATATAATTCCATTAGAAGAACTGTCAATATAAAAGAGTTGTTTGATGAAAAGTGTGATTTTGTAATTTCTAAAGAAAATATTTTAATAGAGGAAGATTTTATAAAAGCAGCAAAATTACTTAAGGATAGTAGGCAACGTGCTGATACTGCGAAATGGAGAAATATTAAGTAACAGGGGATGGGTAAATCTTGATAAACTGTAAAAGTTATTTATCTTTAGAACTATATCGAGTATCTTTTTCTGTGCTTACCGGATTCATCTGTGACAATATTGCTACGGCGAGCCTTTTCTTCCTGCACAGCGTCGAACACCTCCTTTGAAATGATGGGGAGATGATCATCATTCAGAAGGAACTGCTCATGAGAATGGTCATTATTTTGAACTCTCTCATGCTTGGGAGTATAGATACTGTAGGTTTTAAAGACAAGGGCATTACCGATGTATTTTTCGTTGCTGAGCATTGTGTCGATGGTTCGTTTGCACCATTTATCTTTGCCAGTGGGAGATTTGATGCCTTGTCTTTCAAGTTCTTTAACAATGCCTAAGATGCTCATGCCGGAAAGATACATAGTAAATATATTTTGAACGATTTCTGCTTGCTTGCGATCTATGGTCAGTTCTCCGATGTCAGATTTTGTGTATCCAAAACATGCTCTGGAGTATATTTCAGAAGTGCCATCTTTCAGTCTTTTCTTTATAGCCCAATTTTGGTTATCTCTGCGATTTTTATTTTCTTCTTCAGCAAAGGCAGCCAATGTTGTTAATATCATTTCTGAATCTTCCTTGGAAGTATCAAGGTGCTCTTGGTCAAATATGACGGTCACATCAAGGTCTTTTAATTCTCTGAGAGTTTGAATAGTATCTAAGGTGTTTCGTCCAAAGCGGCTGATGCTTTTTGTCATAATTATATCAAGCTTTTTATTTCTGGCATCTTCAATCATGCGCTTAAAGCCTAAATGGTTATTTTTGGACTCTCCGCTTTTAAAGTCAAGATATATGTCAACAAAGCGCCAGTCAAGACGTCTGCTTAATAGCTGAACAAAAATGATACTTGAGCAGCCATACTATTTAACTGTTCTTGAGTGTTACTGCTCACTGACAATATATTCCTACATTTTTGTATAGGGTAGGGAGAACAGGTTTTTCTTTTATAATTCTAACTTTTTTCGGTTCCATAATAACATCTTAAAACATGTGATTTTTCTGTAAAAATATTAGTTTAGCCTACTGAACAATGAAATTGTATCAAATTTATACACTATCTATTATACACGAAACACCGCATAAAAACAAAATATTTCGGTTAATTGTATTAAATTTATCCATTAGCCTAATCGGTGCATATGAAAACTTGAAAGATAATACAAAATTAAGGTAGTATGTTTAGATTGTTTATCATATTTCTTTTTATCGAATTCATAACGACATATTGATTGCACATTGTCATCTTTTGAACCCATAAAGGCTATGGTTGAAGTATATAATTAAAATATTCAAACTATTTAATAAATAATTAAAACTTTTATAGCTAATATAAAGTAAAAAAGAACGTGTTACCATTAAAAATATGATATAATAAAATAATATTTTGTAGAAAAATGTAAAAACATCTTGCATTTACTAAAAATTAGGACTATAATAAATTAAATAAGAGATATAAAAATTATATGTCAGATATATTATAGAAGAAATATGAGTAGGAAGTGTTTTTATGTCAGATACGATAATAACAGCTTTAGCTAGTGCAGGAGGAACTTTATTAGTAAGTATAATTACTCTTATTACAAATGCACTTGTTAAAAGATTCAAAACTAATTTATAAATTCAGCAAAAGAAAAAATTTAAACAACGTATATAAAGAGTTAATTTCTATAGTTAATCTTTATCCTAATAATAACATGAATGTTTCATACAAAAGGGTTGATGAATATTAAAGTGAACTAGCACAGACGATACAATGGTTGCAATAGGACAAAATTAAAGAAGAAAGTATATGGGAAAAAGAAACTTCTTTGTTTGTGCAAAATAAACATTGGGGTTAATTGAAAAAAACAGAATTTATTTATATATATATGGATTTAGTATAATTGAATATAGGTTATTTTGCAATGAAAGAAGGGGTAGAATGTGTATTAATACTAAATTGGAAAATGAGAATTGGGATGCAACAAATAGTTGGAGTGGCTATAATTATCAAGGTAAAATAGCCTTATTTGTGGTATTAAAGAAAATAAATGAATTGATTTCTATCGGGAAAGTTGATGAAATAGAGAAATATAGTATAGAATTAGAATGGCTGGAAGATTTTTCGATATTGTATAAAGATAATGACGGTGTTCAATACAAGACTATTCATCAGGTGAAAGCCAAAGATAAGCACAACATTACTGATTACGAAGATGCCTTGGTAAAACTATATTACAAGATTGTTAATCACAAAACTATTGAGTATGCGTATTTGCATGTGTGTAAGTCAATAAACTATGATGAAAATGAATGGAATGATAAAGTTAAGGAATTGATATTGAAGTGTAGTCATATAAAGGCATTGCAAAATATAATTATTTCTTATAAAAGTAATCCGAAAAAAAAAGATGAAGTAGAAAAAAATATATAAATCAGGCAGAAAATCAGAAGTCAATAAATTAATTAAAGAGTACAACGAAAAATATTTTGAGTATAGAAAAATTAATGTTCATAATGTTGATAATATTTTGGACAGGATATTGTCGGATTTGCAAGCACAAATGTTGACGAGCCAAAATATACAAGATGAAGATATAAAAAAAAAATTAGAAGTGTATTCCTATTCTAATGGCAATGTATACTGTGAATTGGCTGAAATTAATGATTTAATTAAGGTAGAAATCAATAGCTACTGGAGAAATACTGGGGCTGAAGGATGGAAATGTACTGATCAAAATTTTTGTGAAATGATCTTTTTTATGTTTACAAGGATTAATAGACAAGCATATTACGCAAAGACATATTCAGTATAATAAAACCGCAGAGCGGAGAATAGGATTTAATCGGATTAGAAAGGTGCTTGATAGTGATGATTCGATAAAAAGATGTGAAGAATACTATTTATACAATATTAAAAATAAACTGCTAATGATGTGTGGGGAATATCATGAGTACTGTTTAGATGAATGGGACTCTGAAGAAGAAAGAGTAATGTTTTGTAAGCAGTGTGAAGTGAGTGCATTTTATGAACATATTTCAAGAATGAGTGAGGATAAAATCAGAGATTTAATACATACAATCAATCCGAATGTTTTAAAGAAAATAGACGAAATGAATTGGGCTGAATACTGTATTATTGATAGATACAAAAATCCGTTTTTAAGGGATTGCGTGATATAAATTCTACATTTGAAAAAGATAGAGATTATATTTCGTATGTGGGGAAAAACAAGACATTAAATTTGTTGACAACAGTAGGAAATCGTGATGGAAGTAAAAAGCATTAATGCGTGCATGTGGAGAAATTGTGGCTAATCCAAATTTATATGAGATATTAATGGATGTTAATTGTCTGATAAGTAGAGATTTGGAAACAGATTCAATTTATGATGGAGCAGGTGATTTTTTAAAGGAATTCGAAATTGAAGAGGAACACATATATCATTGTAAAAATATTAAGATGGAACCTTTAGAAGATGCAATTGTAGACATTGATGGAGGAATAGAAAATGATTAATGTTATTAAAGAAATAATGTTTGATTGTGCATATGAAAATGTAGTTCAAACAGAAATTACGTTTGAGGAAAAAAGTGTATAATCTGAATATATTTAAACATAGAGAAGTTGAAAGTCAGATATTTATTGTGTTACAAATTTTAGAATCACAATTGGTTGCACAGGACAACTATAAAGATTTGGTAATTGAAATTGCTAATTATTTTAGAGAAAATGATATATATGTTCCGGATATGGATAAAAATACATCGCTAATCTACTGTGTTAAAAGAGATATTAAATCAAATAAATTGGACGAATTAAAGGTAAAGATAGAGGATGATCCTTTCTATTTTAAGAAATATGTATTTGCATACAGTGAGGCACAGTCAGATGAGTTTAAAAAATTACGTAAGCAACATAACTGGACAATCAACGAATTAATTCAAACATATATTTTGATACCGAAAATTTTAGTAAGTTTAAAAAGAATGGTGATAATGAAAAAATATATAAATTGGTTTCGGAATTATTTATTAAAATCCCTATTATTCCAATAAATTTTGAAACTAATGGGGAGATAAAGAGTGTATCAGAGTATATGCTAGATATTAAAAAAATGTAATGATGATGAATTAGATCGGTTGGATAACATTATTGAAACTTTGAATAGTCCGCAAGAGAACATGGAGCAGTTAGTGAACAAGGTATTAGAAGATTGGGGTTTCGTCGGTTTGGAGGAAAATAATGAATAGCACAATAGTTATAAACAAAATTTTCTTAGATAATTACAAGTTGTTTGAAAATTTTACGCTGGATTTAAAAATGGATTGAATATATTTGATGGACCAAATGGATATGGAAAAACAAGCTTATTTGATGCCGTAGAATTTTTGATTACGGGTGATATAAAACGAGTAACAACCTGTGAGGTCTTAGATGGAAAATATAAATATCAGAAGGTGTTTTTTGCAAAAGATTATAAAAAAGATGTAATTATTAAAGCGGAGTTTTGCAAAAATGATAAAATATTTGTTTTAGTAAAGAAAATAGAGGGACATAAGGAGTGTAATAGTTCTATTGATAATAACCCAAAAAAATTGAAAGAAATAACAAAAACTTATCTTGTTTATAATTTTGATGATATAGAATATTCAGATGAATATTTAGTGCCATTAGAAGAATTGAAAAAGATGCAAACAGAACTTTTCGGAAAAACTTCACAGACTTTGTATACGTTGTTATATTATATTCAGCAAGAGGATAGGCTTGCTTATTTCAAGAATAATGAAACAGGTAGAATGGGAAGTATTAATTCATTGTTCCAGATTGATGATGAAAATCAGAAACTTAAGAGTATACAATCGGCTAAAAAGAAAATAAGTGATTTAGTTAAATATTTAGAAAAACAGATAGCAGAATTGCAGGAGAGTCTATATGCTGATTTTGAAAATGAATCAGGAGCACAAGTGAAATATAGAAAATTGCTTAAGAAGGATGTTGTATGGGATGTTGAGGAGCCGATTATTTCTTCCCCAAATCCTTGGAGCATACTCTACATATTTTAGATGGTGTTAAAGAAATTGTATTAAATCAAGAACAGTTACGAAATGATTTAAAAAATAGTAAGTATAATGATTTATTAAATAATGCCATGTTAGAAACTCAATTAAAAGCGTATATTATTATGCGATATATACAAGATGATATTGAAAAGTATATTGAAAGCAAGAAGAAACTTCTGTTTCTAAAGAAGGAAAGTAAAAAAATAAAGGACTTAGATTACATAAATATTGAATATCAGCAAATAGGAAAATATGTTGATAAAGCAGATGTTTGTGATAAATTGGTTCAAAAAGTTTTAGAGTATCGAAAAATTGAAAAGAATGTTCAACAGACACAACAATCTATAAATGAGATGATTAGAATTCGTGAGCAGTTGATGAAAACTTCAGAAGAGGAGAATATATTTGAGGATGGAAAATGCCCATATTGTGGTTATGTTTGGCAGGAAAAAGAGCAGTTATTAAATAATATTGAAAAAACAACTAATGATGTAAATTCTCTTCTTGGAACGACAGGAAAGCAAATGAAGGAGATAGTAGATACTATTAGTGAAACTTTTCTGCAAAATGTGTGGGGTGACGCTGAAGTTTTAATTTCTGATTTAGAGAGTAATGTGTTGCTTAGTGCTTTTATGGAATTCGATGAAAGTGATATTGTACAGAAATACAAATACATAGAAAAATTTCTAAAAGATAATATGTTTGAGATTTCTTTAACGGATGAGTTTTCTGTAAATAATATGGAAAAGAATATTCAGCAGATTCAGAATGTTATAAAAAATGAAATATGTGTATTACCAGAAGAATATTATCAAAAAAAGAATGAGTACCAATTTGATAGTCTTTTAAAGGAATATTTTTTGTCAATAGAAGAGGTGGCAGAGTTGAAGGAAGGGGATATAGTACAGAAAGCTGAGTTTTTAAAATATAAATTTATTATACAAGAAAGAGATAAAAGCAAAAAAGATAGAGAACTTAAAGAGAAAAAAAAGAATGTATTGAAGGTGAAATTAGTAAAAAACTTAATCAATACATGAAAGATTGGAAAGCCAGTATTGATAAATATCAAGGCAATATCATTTCACAGGTTGAAATACCTTTTTATATTTATAGTGCAAGAATTTTACAATCGTATCAAGGCGGACAGGGCATATTAATTCGAGATAAGAATGGTAAAGAAGAATTAAATTCTATCAGATTTACAACACCTAATGAGGAACATGATATTTTATACACTATGAGTTCAGGACAATTATCTGGTATTTTGCTTGCATTTTCGTTAGCATTACATAAGATATTTATAGATGCTGGATTGAATATAATGCTAATTGATGATCCGGTTCAGTGCATGGATGATTTGAATATAGTTTCGTTTGTGGAATTAATAAGAACAGAGTTCCCCAATGTTCAATTCTTAATTTCTACACACGAAAATAGTTTCGCTGGGTACATTGGATATAAGTATAAGAAATATAATTTGCCAGTGCAAAGATGTAATTTGAAGGAAATAAGTACATTGTGACACGAGCAAATAAGATCACATCGGAAGAAAAGATTAGGATGAGCTGAGTAATATTTTGGATGCTATATATCGAACAAAGATTATCTAAATTTTAATGATAATTTTATAGCATGTCATAGGATTATATAACAAAAGAAAAAATGAATACAGAACAAATATTCGTGCAACATGTATTGACATTTGTGCACGGATGTTTTATTTTATACAGTATTGGGAGGTGTGATTGAGTGAAAAAATTAGTATCAATAAGTGTACGAGTTAGTAAAAAAAAGAGTTAGACAAATTTAAGTAGGCTACTAGATTAGTCATATGTTTCATATAGTAAATTTGTGCGAAGAATGACACTTATCGAGTAGCAAAAATAATAAAAAAGAATAAGAATGAACGCAGATATGTCAGATTCGGTAATATATCGAACCAAAAACTATGTTGATAACTGGGATGAAATGAAATCATATAGGCTGTTTGCTCTGGAGACTGGTTGGCACTGGTAAAAGGAGTATTCTTCAAGTTTTGTGTAAATACAAAATAGTGCAGAAAAATTTATTTAAGTGGACGGAATTAAATTCCGTCCGCTTTTACGTTATCAGAAAAATCAGCAATTGTCAATAGCTGATTCTATCAGCGAAGAATATCTCCAACTGAGAATGAATCTCGCCCCAATCACGACGTCGACCTGTCCATTTTTTCGTGATGTCCATCATTGCAAGGTACAGCATCTTAAACAAGCTATCATCTGTAGGAAAAACCCCCTTGTTTTTAGTCACTTTTCTAAGTTGACGATTGAATCCTTCTATCGTATTGGTTGTATAGATAAGTGTACGCACTGCTTGAGGATACTTGAAATATGTAGATAAATGAACCCATTTATCTCTCCAGTTATCGGCGATTTTAGGGTATTTTCCACCCCATATTTCATCAAATCGGTCTAATTCTTGTAATGCGGTATCCTCATCAATAGCTGCATAAACACGCTTTAAATCTGCCATAAGTGCTTTAATATCTTTGTATGACACATATTTTGTTGTATTACGGATTTGATGGATTATGCATTGCTGTATTTCTGTTTGAGGAAAGACTGCTTCAATCGCATTGGTAAATCCGCTTAGTCCGTCAATACAAGCAATTAAAATATCATTTACTCCTCGATTTTTTAATCCGTTTAAGACAGAAAGCCAGAATTTTGCACTCTCGTTTTCACCAACCCACATGCCAAGAACATCTTTTCTGCCATCTAAATTTATACCTATTGCTATGTACACAGCCTTTTTACTATACGTCCTTCATATCGCACATGATAATGTATTGCATCCATAAATACAACTGCATACACTTCTTCCAATGGACGTGATTGCCATTCCTTAGCTATCGGCAAAATTTTATCTGTAACACGACTTATGGTACTGTCAGATACATCAAGTCCATATATTTCTTCAATGTGTGCTGCTATATCATTTTCAGTCATTCCTTTGGCGTACATTGATATGATTTTTTCTTCAATATCTCCCGACAATGTTGTTTGATGTTTTTGAATAAGCTTAGGCTCAAAATCACCATTACGGTCACGAGGAATATCTATATCCATGTCTCCAAAACTGGTTTTCATGGTCTTTTTACTGTAACCATTGCGACTGTTATTGGTTTCTTTGTTGCGATAATCGTACTTGGAATAGCCTAATTCTTCGTCAAGCTCTGCTTCAAGACCGCCCTCTAAGGCAGCCGCAACAAAAGATTTGAACAAATCTTGAATATCGTCCATATCCTTGATGTTCAATTCTTTCATAAGTGCTTTTGTTCGTTCCTCGTATAATAAAGTAGTAGTTTTTAGAGTTCCTCTCCAAGAACTATGATATACTGTTTAAGATGCTGTGGATTGGTTGTGTGTTCCTACCGCTTGACGGTTCACGAAAGGCTCCAGCCACAGACTCTTTGCAGTTTGTTAATCAGTTAGATACCGCATGACGGTTTATTTAGAACGAGGCTACAATTGCTAAGAGCCCCTGTGGGTCTAAACAGTATCAAAATATTTTTAAGGAGTATTGTTTTATGATTTTAGTTGGTATTGATGTCGCAAAGGACAAGCATGATTGCTTTATCTGCAATTCTGACGGCGAAGTGCTGTTTAAAGCATTCACTATTTCAAATTCAATGGAAGGCTTTAATGACCTTTATGCAAAGATTAAATCTGTTTCAGATGATTTGAGCAAAGTAAAAGTAGGACTCGAAGCCACGGGACATTACTCATACAATCTTCTTGGGTTTCTCCTTGATAAAGGTTTGCCGACCTACGTTATCAATCCACTACACACCAACCTATTCAGAAAGAGTCAAACTCTACGAAAGACCAAAACCGATAAGGTTGACGCCCATACAATCGCTAAGATGTTGTTGTCTGATGAGAACTTAAAGCCCTACTCAGACACATTATATCATAACGAAGAGTTGAAGTCATTAACTAGATACAGATTTGATAAGGTTCGCGAACGTGCTGCGCTAAAAAACTCAATCGCTCGCCTTGTTAATATCCTGTTTCCTGAGATTGAAAAGCTCGTTCCAACTTTGCATATGAAGTCTATATATGCTTTACTTTTAGAGTTTCCATCAGCTCGTCACATCGCCAAAGCTCATTTGACAAGACTTACAAATCTTTTGAATGAAGCCTCAAAAGGTCATTACAACAGAGATACTGCCATACGTTTCAGAGACACAGCAAGAAACTCTATTGGTTCATTTATGCCAGCCAAAGCTATGGAACTGAAACATACCATAGAATTGATACAGATAATATCATCTGAGATTGACGAGATAGAATTTGAAATTAAGCGTATTATGAATGACATCAATTCGCCCATACTCTCAATCCCCGGCATAAGTTATCATATGGGAGCTATGATAATTGCTGAAATCGGAGACTTCAGCAATTTTTCATCCCCGATAAAATACTTGCCTATTCAGGAATGTCACCATCTACATATCAATCAGGACATCTTACTAACTGTTATGCCCATATGGAGAAACGTGGCTCTCGTTACCTCAGATATGCTCTTTACAATGCTACACAGCATGTCTGTCGATGGGACAAGACGTTTGCTGATTACCTTGCCAAAAAGCGTTCTGAAGGCAAGCATTACAATGTTGCCATATCTCATGCTACAAAGAAACTCTTAAGAGTCCTTTACCATTTAGAGAAAACAGGCGAACTATATCAAATTGCTTAAACTTTTTCCTAATATTTTCAATACTTGAGCAACATTAGTTGCTCTATTTGTCATGCAATTGTCAATGTACAATATTGAACTGATTATTTTTTTACTTTTTTCATTTTTTGACTTGACTTTTAATAGTTAGTCTTTCGTGCAATTTCTTCCGGTGTTCTTTTTCTTCGTGGCATAATTAAAAACCTCCATTTAGTGTATTTCTATTCTACACCATAATGAAGGTTTACACAATACTTGAAATTGACTCGCCAACTGAGAATGAATATCACCTAAACACCCATTTTGTTTTTTGATTTTATATAGGCATTTTCTGCTCCTCAATGAATAAGGTTTTCTAATACAGTTAATGGTGTTGCTTAGTTGTTTTCAATATCTTTGATTACTTTTTTGTCTGCCTCTTTACACTTATACTAAGCTACTATATCACATTACTTGTATTTTGTAAACCTCAACTTGTGACAAAGTACCATTGTTTATACTAGCTTTAATTGTAGTTTGGATATTTGATATATGTGTAAATGATTCTAATTTTTTTTATGATTACACTTGATTACTATTTGTATATTTCAATATTTTAGTTTCATGTTCATCTTTAAGTTTTGATTACAAACTTATCTGAATTTATTATCAAACTATTTGGAACTTTTTAGTGGAGCTTCCTTTGTGAGTGATGCTTTGTGTGTTTTTAAATGTTTATTGTAAATACTTTATAAATTTGCTATTATTGCCGAAAAACACATATTAAGTCTATATGTATTTATTTATTTTTACTGCTTCAAGAATGAATGAAAATATCTAATTAGAACATTATGAATCACACAAGATATATATGTATATGAACGTTTTTTTTTTTTTTTTTTTGCAAAAAGCATTTGCTTGGCAGTTTTATACAAAAAAAATCATACAAAATTTATGAGATTTTACACTTTTGTTTTTATTAAAAGTGTGTTACAATATTGTTACATTCTGAAACGAAGAAGGTGATTTGCAATGAAGGAAGAAAATAAAGAATTTTTCAAACAGAGTATATTAATTGACCGAGTGCAACATGCAATGGCTCAACGTGGAATAGATTTTGATACTTTATGTGATGTACTGAACCAAAATGTAAAATATTCCATAACTAAGAGCAATTTAAAACTTTACATTTCAGATAGGACACCAAATGCAAATTTCTTGATAGCACTAAGTCGAAGCTTGGGAGTGACTACTGACTTTTTGTTGGGTGAAAACAATAAAGGGTTAAAAAGGGTATTAATCAAAGAATTTACAGTAAAAGTTATAGAAAATATGCCGGTAAATATAACTTGTATTTTTATGGAACAGTCAACTGTGAATCGGGAACGGTGACAGTTGCTACATTGGAAATAAACTTCGCTAAAGAAGAAGCAGTCACTATGAAAATCGCAACTAGTGAAGGCGGAGAAAAGTTATATTATGGAGAGCTTCAGATATCGGAAATGTCACCCAACGTGTTTATAGTCTTAAATTCTGATTTTGGAGAACAGGTGTCTTTAACTTTCTATGATGAGCCAATGAATTGTGAAACATTCCAATGTGCTGTTGGGGCTATGCTTTCGATTTCTGCCGGTGACTTAAAAAGAGCGCCCGTTTTGAACAGATTTATAATTACAGGTTATGATGTAGATGAAGCACATATGAAGTTTATTAAAGCCCATCTCAAACTTAATACCAAATATATTGACATCACTCCTGAGATGATAAGTACGTCAGTTGAGGGGTTTTTGGTAAATGTGAAATGGCTGATCGGATTACAGACAGACTTAAAAAGGCATTTTATTCCAAAAGATACTATGCAATCGAAGATAGTTTCATAGTTAACACTTTACGGAAAGATGAAAATTTGTCATTGCGTCAAGCTGATGAGCTGATTGCTGAACTGAGAAATCATTCACTTAGTAACATTAATTTTAAAATTAACAAGTCACTTGACAGCACAGTATATAGGTGTACGAATCCAAAAAATATATCACAAGAATAACAAGAGTAGGAACGGTGATTTTATAATGAACAGAATTACATTTAATTGTGGAATTTTATATCTAGGAGTCAATTCGAAATTAGATATCTTGAATTATCATATAAATAATATGGTATATAACGGTGACAAACCACTATACCTATTTGCAGTAAAAAGGTAAATAGGTGTGAGATGTCAATACTTGGAGGTTATAAACAATAATTACAGCTTATAGGGTATTTACCAATATACCTCCTAACAATGTATAACTGATTCTGCTATCTTACACCTCAAAGGAAGCACGGAGGTGAAAAATAATGGCGCAATCCAAAAAAGTATACGATTCAAATAGAAAGAGTTTTAAAAGAATATCCATATATATGCTGGCGCATAAATAACCAGCAAAGTAGCTTAAATAAAGAGCTCAAACAAATGGGCATCAGAAAAGAATCAATAGAATTTTAAAAAATATATTTTTCCAAAATAGTGATATAAAAAAATTCTATGATTGTGAGCAGGAACTTTATTACTTGACCGAAATAAAGAAAATAATGGATATTGCATTGGAAAGACTAGAAGCTTATCCCAAGAAAGGAAAACAGCTATACGATATAATTGATGCGATTTATTTTCGTGAGTATGATGTAGCGGATATTACCGTAGAAAAGATATATAAAATATTCAATAAGAATTTGGAGGATGCAAATGAAAGAACATTTAGTTTTTCAACTTTCAAAGGTCGACGTAAAGAGGCAATTGAGTTAATGCAGTCAATAATTACATCATATTTTAATACAAAAATTAAATAATGAATTGAAATACCCACTGGATTGGTTGCTAAATCAATGCAGTGTTTTTTTTTTTTTTTGACTTAAATTTAACCTAGATTTGATTAAATTTCAAACAATATACACTTATTTTTTCTATTGTATGTGTCCTACGGATGAATAAAGTTTATACAAAATTATATCTTGAACTTGTATTTTGGCATATGATATAATATATAATAGAATTTTATATATTGATTTGTTTGTAAAGTCGAGATGGCTGTTATATTTATAAGCCATAACGACTTTTTTATTGCTCTTAATAAAATGAAAGGAGTGATGGTTGTGGTGTAATGCAGAATGTGAAGAAGGAGGTGAAATTGATTTATTGTTATAGAAAATTGTTCTGTAACACTGTATGGAGTTATAAATAATGTGGACTAGTTGTCAAAAGGAGGTAAAATACCATGCCAGACGAAAACAAAAGCTATGCATTTATTACAGATACAGAGGGGTATATATACTGTTACGACTCAGAGAATGAAGAAATTATATACTACACATCCCCTAGCGATGGAAGCTACCCAATACAAGCAGTAAATTGTTGAGAAAAAAGCTGTATACTGATATATAATCAGTATACAGCTTTTTTGATCAAGGAGCCTATGGAATACTAGCTTAAAACGGTTCTCCAAAAAGATTAAACGAATGAATTCTTCTTAACAAAGTGGAAATATATTTTTTTATAAATATATTTCCACTATAAAAAATTATTCTTATAAATGTCAATTTTTTTTGTTCTATTACTAAAAAATTATTTTTTATATTTTTGTGTTCATATAGATGTTTTTGGGAAATTTTTTATTTATAAAAAAATTTGTTGTTATAATGAAAATATATGCTATTACGACATTTTTGAGATAAGTTTACATTATACACATATTTTTTCTCTTTTATTTATATGGAGGAGAAATAATATGGGTATTTTATGTGATTTAATAGTATCAGCAAAAGATAAAAATAAAGATAGCTTAATGGAAATTATAAATAAATTTAGACCGTTAATAAAAAAACAGGCATATGCCCTAAATTATGAAGATGCAGAAAATGATTTGATAGTTGATATGATAGAATTAATATATAATATGCCTTTTTTTCAGCATGATGGACAGGCGGTTACATATATATCAACATCTATCAGACATTCCTATGTAAAATTTTTAAAACAAAGAATACGTTTACGTGAAAATGAATGTATATATGATCCAGATATAATAAAGAACATAGAAAATCTATCAGAAGATTTTGAGAAAAAAGGATCTGGATTTACTTTTTGCAATTAGAAAATTAAATTATAATCAAAAATGGGTTATTATATATAAATTCTTTTTTTTTATGTTTAAAGATAAAGAAATAATGAACAAATTAAATATATCTCGTCAGGCTGTTTATAACAATAAGAATAAGGCTCTGAAAAATCTAAGAAAAATGTTAGAACAATAGTTTTTTTTGTAGTTAAAGTCGTTTTGAGGTGCTTTTGGGAAAAAATACACGATAATTAACATAAAAGGTGTAATATATTAATTGATTCACGATTATTGAATATTTTTGTATAGTCAGCTGATAAAAGATTAATAAAGGACAGAAAATCAATAATGATGACTCTAGACAAAACCATTCAGGAGAAAAAAAGAAATGTCTATTAGCAAATGGATTAGTGACAAAATATGCAGTTATTGTAATGTTGATAAAAAGAATTATCAAAAGATGAAATATGGCATTGATATTATTTATATTAATATTAGCAAAACAGCTGTTTTGATTATTTTATCAGTAATATTAGGAATAGTAAAAGAAACATTATTATTATTAAGCGTGTTTACATGTGTTAGATTAAGCGGATTTGGTTATCATTCAAATAATACAATTAAGTGTACTGTTATTGGTATTATTGGATTTATTAGTTCTGTCTATATGGCAATTATGTTGAAACCCATTAATATAATTGTGGGAATGGTGGTTTACTTAATTTGCTTAATTATTTTTTTGCGTTACGCTCCGATTGAAACGATGAAACGTCCAATAGGCAATTCACGGAAGAAATTTTTTTAAAAAGATTACTGTAATTACAGCAACCTGTTTATTTATTGTTGCATTCTGTATAGGTGAAAATGTATATAGAAATATAATCATTATAGGAATATCATTAGAAGCAGTGATGATATTGCCTATAATGAAAATAATAATTCAATGAAAGGGATTTTTAGATATGAAGAAAATGAATAATATTATCAATAAGTTATTAATACCATTATGCGGTACAGTTGTAGCTGTATGTATATTTATAGCAAATGCTTCTCCAAACTTATGCTTAGGAATTTGGGGATATGAAGAAGATATGCCTGATGAACTAAAAGACAAATGTTAATCTACTGTATTTATTATAAGTTCGGATAAAAAGAAATTATCCTGAATCTTAACATTAAAGAATACATTACTATAATTGTTACAAATATTTTGAACAATAGATAATCCTCTTCCGTGATTCTCTCCTTTGGTTGAATAATTATTTAAGAAAATTTTGGAAATATCAGGTACAGTATTGCATGAATTTTTTATGACATATATTATTTGCGTTTTTAAAGGAATTATACTCAATATGACATTTTTGATTCGGTTTTGACAGCTTCTTCAAATGCATTGTCTAACAGTATTCCTAAAATTCGAGACATATCTAAAGATGATATTTCAGATACAATATTAATGTTTTCCTGAATATCTATATTAAAATTAATGGAATTGTTTTTTGCTTTCAGTACATAACTATATATAACCTTGTATTATGCTGTCTTCAATTAATGTTATAGAGTGTGTAAATGTTACATCTTTTAAAATACTATTATGAAATGGTAGTATTTCTTTATAAAAAAAATCCTTTATCATTTTTAAATTGTCAGATGCTATCAATGTGCTCATTGATGAATATATTTTTATATAATCATGTTTAAAATCTATTATTTCATTATACATATTTTGTATCTCACGTCTGTATGCAGAGGTTATTTCCTGTTTTTTTTCTAATTCAATTTCTTTTGATTTATTAGAAATAATTTTAGTTCTAACCAAATGGAAATTGTTGAAAAACAATAGATGTCAAAGTTAGGATATTACCAAATATCAATACATATTTAGTAATGCTTGTATCTACTGTAGCTATGGCAAATTCAACTCCGGCGATAATTATGACTAAAAATAGCACATTTATAAATATTAAATATATTGTTTTATCTGGTTTAACATGGTTAATAAAATTCATTTTTTATGATGACGGGTAATTTTATAACTTAAAAAATATATAACACAAGAAATGATTAATGACGAAATAATCCATTCTATATAAAAAAAAGATATTATAAGATACCATTTCTCTTAAATGTTCAATTTGATCAGGTGAAAATTTCATTGCATAAAATACCATATTGGTAATAAATGTAAGCACAAGAACCATTAAAAAAGTAAGTACACAAATAAATATATTTTTAATCAATGGTATTTTGGCATGAGTTAAATATAAAAATAAGGTAAATATTAAGCCTGGTATACCCGCAAATATAAATGTAAGAGATATAATTAAGTAGGTAATTCCCAAACAAGAAAATAATTTGCCGAATGAGATTTTTTTCGTTGTTAATGAAAGAGTTAAAACGTAAGCGATGCAGGTAAAACCAAGTGAAAAAGAAATTGTGTTAGATAGAAGTATAGTAATCTGTGATAAATTCATTTTATAATCTCCTTACATCTTGGTGAATAAATACAATGATAATTGTGCGATAATTCAATGGTATGTTTCTTTTTTGTCAATATTGACTATTTTGTTTTTGTTTACTATAATAGATTTGTGACAGCGAATAAATCGGCTGTCAAGTTCCTTTTCAATATCTTTCAGTAATGCATAGAAAGTAATCATGCCATTATCATAATATAAAATCAATTTATGAGTGCTTTTTATTGATTCTATGTAGCATATTTTATCGAACGGGACAGAAAAATTTTTCTGTTTATTTTTTATATTTAAGCACTTCATATAACCTTTTTGTTGTCTTGTTTCTATATACTTTAAGTTCTCACAAATTCGTTGTCTTAATGATGCCAAATTGTTTTTTATGATAAAATCAAGAGCCTCTAATTTATATTCATATGTAAGTGACATCATTTCTTCATAATTAGTAATGAATATTATAGGCTCATATAATCATTTTCGCGTATAATTGATGCAATATCGAAGCCGCTTTTATTATTTTGAAGTTTTATATCAAGATAATAAATTGTTATTTCAGAATTATTGTGGATATAATTTATAACATTGTCTGGATTAGATGTCGTCAAAACAATTTTAGAATTAAAGTGATTATTAACTATATATTTTTCAAGTATAGATTTTATGTAATTACAAAATTGTATATCATCTTCACATATTACAATATTCATATTATTCTCCTATATAATAATTAAATTTTATTTAGATTATTATAACATATAGACGTATTTTTGTCAATTAATGTATTAGGATGAAAAAATTTTAAAGAATACGGACATTTATATCCATTTGATAATATAATTGATTTTTCTCTTTTATCGACACCGATAATTTTCGTTCTATTAATAATTATAGATTTGTGACATTGAAAGAAATCTGTGTTTAATCTATATAAAATATCTTTTAATTTACCGTAAAATTCAACTACATATGAATCAGTATGAATTTTAGTTTATGGTGTCCAGAAACAGTATCAATAAAATAAATGTTTTTATACTCTATAGAAAAATTGGTACTGTAGTTTTGAATATTTAAACAGTTGATATACCCATTGCGTTGACGTTGTTCTGTAATTAGTATACAGTCTGTAATTCTTTTTTCGTAATTTGAAATATCATATTTTGAGATATAATCAAAAAATTTTTAGTTTATACTCAAAAGTTAGGCTTAATTTATCTGAGTAATTAGTTATAAGTACGATGGGACTTATTTCATCTGTTTCACGTACAACATTAGCAATATCAATACCACTTATAAATTTTTCATGCAGATTAATATCTAAAAAATACAATGTAATTTGATTATTTTTATTTGCATAGTTTAATACGTCTGCTGAATTATTTGTAGAAAGTATAATTTCACTGTTTAAATTATTTTTTATTAAGACCTTTGTTATTACTTTTTCAAGTTTATGTCTGTCAGAGATGCTATCTTCACATATTACTATATTCATTACTATACTCCTATTTTTAATATTTAGTTTTCTCTATAATAATATATTTCCTAATTGGTATAAAAAACAACATCATATTAAAACATAGTATTTCCTTGGTTTAAGAATTATATAGTTTGTTGTAATAAGAGATAGTCATTATTATAATTACTGTTGGATATGCTTATACTGGAGGAATTCAAATGAAAAAAAAAAAATTAAAATAGGCAAAAATATGAAAGAAGTTCGAATTATGCGTGGCCTTACACAAGAAAAAATTTGGGAGAAAAAGTACATTTAAGTACTAATTATATTGGGTTAATTGAAAGAAATGTCGATACACCGTCACTTAGTGCGATTATAGATATAGCTAATGAATTAGGAGTTAGTTTAGACTATTTAGTCGGAACTCATATTAAAAAAAAAAAAAAAATTATCAGGAATGTCGGAAATATGAAAATCAAATTATTGAAAAGGTGAAATGCTTAAATAAAATGCAACTTTTGTATGTTTTAGATACTATAGAATTATTAAATAAATACAACTGGGGTGACGAGAAAAATAGAATGATAAATGAAAATACAAAAAAGATGATGTTGGATTTTTAACCGCTTATATAATCAATACTATCAAAAAATATATAAATATATTCTTTTTATAACTGGTGTAAGGTTTTCGGAAGATATAGTACAAGAAACATTTTGTACAGCATGGGAAAAGTTATATGAGATAAAAACACACCCATCACCTCAAAATTGGCTTTATAAAACCGCAAGGAATAAAATAATGACAACAATGAAGAAAAAAAATGAATATATGCGAAACACCTATACCAGAATGTGAATTAGATACATATGAAGCTGTAGCATATGAGGAACAATTTATTTTTGATGACTTGAAAAATGTTTTAACAAGTAATGAAATAAAAATGCTTAGACAACATTTTATAGAAGGATATAGTATAAAAGAAATATCAATAGCAAATTCTATGAAAATAGGGACAGGGACGATGAAATTTAGCAGAATGTATAAAAAATAAAAAATTCAAAATGTTAGAACGAAAATATTTATGCGTGTTTTAAATATCTCTAATAAACTTTACATTTTTATTTGAAAAATACTCTTTAATATATAGTTTTAAAGAGAAAGGTGATAAAAATGACAAGTGATAATATTACAGTTATTATGAAACCAACGAATCAATGCAATTTACGTTGTAAATATTGTTATCATGCAGATAATGGATATGATAAAGAAAAAATGACGGATCAAGTATTAGAAAAAGCTATAGCTGTTACAGCTCCGTTTTTTAAGAGAGTTGAATATAATTGGCACGGAGGAGAACCTTTGATTATGGGACTGGATTTTTATGAACGTGTATTATATTACCAAAAAAATATCGACAAGGTCCGGAACATCACATAATAAATACTATGCAAACTAATGGAACATTAATAACACAAGAGACTGCAGAATTCATAAAGAAATACGGTTTTGGTATAGGATTATCATTTGACGGACCTTTTAATGATCAGACACGTGGAAAAACAGATTATACGCTTAATGCGTATGATTTACTTAAACAAATCGATAAAAGACACGGAACCATTTCCGTTATTGGGGCACATAATATTCATAATTTAATAGACATATATAAATATTTCAATGAAAAAATATATCATTTAAGTTTTCACCTATGTTTGATTCAGGAGAGGCTAAAAATCATTGTGAATTATTACTTACCGATCCTGCTGAATATGCAGATAAAATATGTGAATTATTTGATTACTGGATGAATGATGTTGATGGTAATATAGAAGTTCGTCCGTTTGCTAGTTATGTTAGTTCTTATTTCACTCACCATATGCGAAGCTGTACAAAAGGAAATTGCATGTATCATATGGCATCAATATATCATGATGGAAAAGTTTATCCGTGCGGGCGTTCATATCCGGAAGAATATTGTTTGGGTAATATTTCTGAGGTTAAGGATATACGTAATCTTTTCAAAGAAAAGGTTTATCAACAGATAGTAAATAAGAGGTATATAAGAGAGAATGAGTGCAGAAGACAGTGTAATATTTTCAGTTATTGCAATGCTGGATGTAATAATGATTGTATTTTATCTGGAGATATAACTAAACCCAATATGTTTCAGTGTATATCTCATCAAATTATTTTAAAGCATATCCATAAACGTGTAAAAGAAGTAATAGAAACAAAAAGAACAATAAATAATTATATGATGCGAATAATAAAACGTTATTCACGCTAATATCATTATATATAATGTTTAAATATATTAGAATATTTCTGCGAAAAATCAAACGATTATACCGTTTGATTTTTTGTTTGGTGTATTTTTAAATGATGTTGGTGAAAAAAAACTTGACATTTTGGATATTAATCATAAAATATAAATAACAAAACCATAGAGAAGTATATTAGATTTGAGAAAGTGTGAAATACTATGAAGACTAAAATTTTTATAATTATTATTTCTTGTTTTTGTATATGGAATTTAGCAGTATATGCAAATAACGGAGATATATCCAGTACACTATATAACACTGATATTATAACATATTTTGACGGAAAACAGATAGAAGGATATTCGTTGGACGGAAGAATGATGATTTGCTTGGAAGATCTGAAGAATTATGGATATACAGTAGAATATGACGATAGTATACGTACATTGTTTGTTAACAAAGACGGGGAAGTGGCGGATGATTTTAGCCCGTATTTTGAACGAGGCACTGCAGGCGGTATAGCTGGATACACTTATGAAACAGATATTAAAGCATATGTAAATGGTGTTTTCGTAAATACAGAAAATATAGGAGGACGGCTTGTAGCAGTTGCAGAGGAATTAGCAGATGTAACAGAAACAGATAATCCAAATAAAGTGATTGGAATGTCTAAATACTTTATGAATTATAATTATGATGATGTCGAAAGGATATTAAACATTTACAGCACAACAGATTCTTTTTTCTTAATGCAGAACAAATGCTTAATAATCTAAATAATATGAAACCCCTTTAGGACAAGAATTTTATGCGGCATTGGTAAAAAAAAGTTTATCCGATATATGATATGGGATATTTGGTATATGTTAATCAAAGCAGTTCACATGGTTATAACAGCTTTTTGTATTTGCTGAAAAATAATGGAGAATATATTGATTTGAATAATATTTTTAAACAATATAATTTTATTACCGAATGGGGAAAATTAAATGTTTCTGGAGAAGAAGACGGATTATTTATATCTAAAGACAATACTTCCGTATTATTTTCAAAAAATGTTGATGCCAATATCTATGACAAAAGTGAAGAAACTAATAAATATTGCTTGGATTTAAGATCACTTATTATATATAGAAAATAGGTTAATAAGCAAAAGACTATGTCAGAGTATTTATATAACTCAGACATAGTCTTTTTATATTAATGTGTATAAGACTTGTTGTAGTAGATATTAATAATATCTTTACTGTCGTTTCGAGTATGATCTATACAGTCAGTATCATATATATATGAATATTGAGGCGGGTCGCTTGTTGCGGTAAAGCCATATGCAGTTCCCTGCTGATCTGTACTTGTATAAAGATAGCTTTCTAGAATTACATTTTTTAAATATGCTCCGTCACGCAAGTCCTGCATTGAATAAGTATTATTTTCATAACCTAAATCTGGCACGAAAGATACTGCAGTTAAAAATCTGACTTTATTGCCTGCGCGTATTTTACTTGTGCTTGATAGATTTATAGTACCGCTGTCTTTTAATTGACCAGATGCAGTTTCAATACGATAAGAATATCCCGGATTTCCCGTATTAAGTGACATTTTTTATTACAATATCGTCATTGGCAGTATAAACACCTGAAGATAAACGTGCAGTTGTAGCAATTGGTGATGCACTGATATTTCCGTTGCTGTCAAAGTGATATGCTTTCCAGGCTTTGCTGGAACGAGCATATTGATCCATCATAATGCCTGTTTCATAAACTTCTGAACCATCTTCACTGATTGCGGCAACGTATATATATGCATTATCAGCACGATTTTTTGGCGAAAAAATATAATTTAGCTTTAGAAAGAGAAACCGTTGTTTTAATTGAACGGAATCCCCAATTGTTACTGCTGAAATTATATAAATATGCACCGTTAGTTGCTTCTGTGCGAAATAAACCACCTTTTAACACCTTGGCGTTACTGCCGTATAACTTTCCTGTCCCGCCATAAATAACATGAGCATTTGCATAATCATTAATCCAACTATCTGCTTCTGTTCTGCTTGCAGTGCTTCCGTAAAAAGTTAGTAAACTGAAAAAGATAATATTTAGTAGTGTTAGATTCAAATATTGTAACACCTGAATCAGTTTCAGTGACCTTTCCGCCTACTTTGAATGCTCGTCCTATAGCTTCAAATGGGCTTGAGAAAGTAGTGCTTATTACAGAATTTCCACCTGAAACCCTGTATTTTGTTGAGACTGTTGTTTTTGAACTATAAGCCATTGTATAATTCCTCCTTTATAATTGTTGTATTAAAACTGTTTCATTTCAAGCTTTCATCAAAATAATCTGCTTGATAAATTATTTTGACATAGAAATAATTTCAATACTACATATAAGGAGAGAAATAAATTTGTTTTTGTAAATGTAGCACACAAATAAAAAAATTTATGCTTTTTTGATTAGACTTTGTGAAAAAAAACTGACATTTTATGATTAAAATGATAAAATAATAAAATAAAAATATTAAATATATACGCAATATTTTTAGAAGAGGAGTTGTTTTTATGAATGTAGAGAAAATGATTAAAAGAGATATATCTGTTGAAATAGCAAATTATTTGACAAATAATTTAACCTGTTATGAGAAAAAATATTGATGATGAAAAAACATATGAAACAAATTTTTTGCATCTTATGAATGTTATCGGAAAAATGTAATCAATATACCGAGAAAGGTACATTATTCTCGTGAACTGATTAAAAAATGAATGAAGAATTTTCGAAGGAATTATGTGATTTAATCAAATTATTTGAAAAAAAAAATTTGATAAGGGCGAAAGTGTAAAAGGATATTTAAGTAAAAAAGCATTTGATGTAGAATTCAAGGATATATTATTAAATCAATGGGGTATTAAACACTTACATTTAACAGATAAAGAAGCAAACAGTATTGAGGAAATGAAAAATAATCGTTCTAATATCTTGTTGTTTTTTATTGTAGATAATCAGGATGTATATTTTTTGGATGTGAGGAAACATCCTAAAGGTGCCGGATTTATAACACTTGAATTGTTATATATTGTATATAACAATAGATGGATGGAGAAAATTGGTGCACGGAAGGTGGAGGGGATTATTGACCTTCAGCCTGAAATCAATTCAAATGAGGAACTTTATAAACTTTATAAAAATAGCATAAATTGTAATATGCTTAAGTTTGGTAATGAAGTCTATAGGATGGGATGGGGTGTGTCAAGTAAAGGACATAAGATGGATTATAGTATAATATTATGTGAGTTGAATAGAAAAATTTCTCAAATATCATGTAAATATGGTGATAGGTACGCAGGTTTTGAACTGACTCTAGACGGACATTTTGGCAACGTGATTTTAGAGGGATCAGGAAATAAAATTCCGATTTAGATTTTTTAACGGTATAGGAAGTTTAAAGGAGATTTTATGATGAAAAAAGAAGTTAGTTTTAGGTGCGTTATGTGTGTCAATTATTTTAGCGACGGGAATAGGTGCGTCGGCGGAAGTAAGTGAAAATCATTCACAATGGGCGGAGGAAAGTTTAGTAAGTGCAGATGAGGCGGGATTATTGCCGAATTTCTTTGCGGACAGAGATTTAACCGCTAATATATCGCGTATTGATTTTTTGTCATTTGGCATATAAAATGCTTGAACAAAAATCACTGATTAGTGAGAATAATGTTAAGAGTTCGTTTGCTGATACAGATGATGCCGAAGTGGCTTTTCTTGCAAATTCGGGAATAATAAATGGACGTTCTGAAACGGAATTTGCACCGAATGACGATATTACGCGTGAGGAGGCGGCAGTAATACTGACGAATACAGCGGAATTTATGGGCGTAAAAGAGGACATAGCTTTATTTGATACTGTATTTTCTGATTATGACACAGTTTCGGATTGGGCAAAGGAATCTGTGCGTAAAATGGATTCTCTCGGAATAATGCGAGGAGTAGGTGATAACAATTTATCGCCAAAATCAAATTATACAATGGAGCAGTCGGCAATAACGATGCTAAAGCTGTTTAACCTTGATGTGAGTGATTATGCAAGCAATGTGTATGAAATAAAAATTGACGGTGATTTATCACTTTTTAACGGTAAGAACAAGCAATGGATAAAAAAATGACGGTAAAACAATATTTACATATGACGGTCCGGAGGAAGATATTGCTGATGATGAGAGGTCGTTTGTGTTCTTTGAAAAAAGCGGGAAATGGTATTTTTATATTCATAACAACAAAAGTGAAAATTACAGCAAAAATAATAAATGCACAGGTATATACAATGCCGAAACAGGAAATAAAGACTATAAACTGATGGTTGATACACTAAATAACAAACAAGGAAGAACCGACCATATTGACTTTGCAGATGATTATTATATGGTAACAACATACGGTTACGCCGGAGCTGAACCCGTTTCTTATATAACTAATATGGAGCTTTATAGCTATGAAGGCGAAAAGCTTGCTTCTTCTTATTACAGTTCATACTTAGGTGGCGATTTTCTTGATAAGGATGAATATCCGTGTAATAACAGACAGATAAGAGTAGATTTTGAAAAAAGGCAGAGTCACCGTCAGACAAATATTTTGTTCCCGGTGAAATTTTATTAGATAAATATCCGTACAAGTATGGTGGATATGGAAATGATATTGAGCGTATTTTGTATAGTAAGACAAATGCAGTAAAAAGGATATACACCTGTTAAGCTGTCATTGCCTGATTCAGAAGGAAATAATTATGCTGTTTTTAATGAGAAAGGGGATATAATATACAAAAGTGATAAAGAGTTATTTACACTGATATATGATGATAGCATATGTATTGGTGAAAATCACGACAATTCTGTACAGATTTATAATCCCAAAACAAAAGAGTTTATTGGTTCAATAGAATGGGATACAAATGAATATGATACAGTATACAAGTATATGTATGAATATCTTCAAAAAATATAGAAAGTGACTGTGTTTCACCAAAAGGCAATTATAGGGTTAAGGGATATAATACATTATACTCTTATCCATACACTAAATATGATTTTTGGAAAAGTGAAGAATTCAACGGATATACACCGGTGTATCTGTATTTAGGCCCTAATGAGTGTAAGTATTATTTATATAATCCAGATGGTGAAGTTATAGCAGAATCGGATAGAAAAATTTATCTGATTTCATATGATGGAAAACCTTGTTATACAATCACAAAGCAGGAGTGGGTAGAAACAGAATCGGGAGGACACGATCAATTTTATATTGATGTGTATGATCTTAAAACAGGTGAACTTGTAGAAGTGCCTGAACATATAAAAGATGTAACGAACTATATGAAATAGAAAAATGGGGGAGAAGAAAATGAAAAAGAAGTTTGTTTTAGGTGTGTTATGTGTGTCAATGATTTTGGCGGCGGGAATAGGTGTGTCAGCAGAAGTAAGTGAAAATCATTCACAATGGGCAGAGGAAAGTTTGATAAGTGCAGATGAAGCGGGGTTATTGCCGAACTTCTTTTCGGACAGAGATTTAACCGCTAATATATCGCGTATTGATTTTGTCATTTGGCATATAAAATGCTTGAACAAAAATCACTGATTAGTGATAATAACGTTAAGAGTTCGTTTGCTGATACAGATGATAACGAAGTGGCTTTTCTTGCAAATTCGGGAATAATAAACGGACGTTCTGAAACGAAATTTGCACCGAATGACGATATTACGCGTGAGGAGGCGGCAGTAATACTGACGAATACAGCGGAATTTATGGACGTAAAAGAGGATATTACTCTATTTGATACTGTTTTTCTGATTATGATACAGTTTCGGATTGGGCAAAAGAATCTGTGCGTAAAATGGACTCACTCGGAATAATGCGAGGAGTTGGAGATAACAATTTTTCACCAAAAATCAAATTACACAATGGAACAGTCAGCGGTAACAATGCTAAAGCTGTTTAACCTTGACGTGAGTGATTATGCAAGCAATGTGTACGAAGTAAAAATTGACGGTGATTTATCAATTTTAACGGTAAGAATAAGCAATGGATAAAAAGACGGTAAAACCATATTTACATATGATGGTCGGAGGATAATACTTTGGACAATGAAAGGTCATTTATATTCTTTGAAAAAAGCGGGAAATGGTATTATTATATTCATAATAATAAAAGCAATGTTTCCGCAGGATATAACAAGTGTTCTGATATATACAGTGCGGAAACGGGTGAGATTGTTTATAAATTGAATGCTGTGCTTTTTACAGTCGAATAAGAAAGACACCGTCGATTTTGCCGATGATTATTATAGGGTGATAAAACATAGTGAGTATGGTGGCGAAGGCGCATTTAGTGTAGAAGGTATGAAAGTTTATAGCTATGACGGAGAAGAAATAGCATCATCCTCTTATGATTCGAAGAACGGAGGAGGTTCTCTTGATACAAGTGCATATCCTTGCAATAACAGACAAATAAGAATTGATTTTGAAAAAGTAGATACCGATTCAGCTGAATATTGGGTGCCGGGTGAAAATCTACTTGCAAAATATCCATATACATATAAAGAATATGGTAATTCACAGGCGGTACGAGAACCGATTTCGTATATTGTAGCTGACACTTTGAAAGGATATACTCCTGTTAAATTATCTGTGCCTGATTGGAATGGAAATAATTACGCTGTTTTTAATGTTGATGGAATACCGGTGTACAAGAGCAATACAGAAATTTTTACTATGATTTATGAGGGCGATTTATGTATAGGTGAGATTAAAGGTGATTCAATACAAGTGTCTGACGCAAAGAAAAAATCAATATATCACAACATTGGAATGGGACAAGGACAAATATAATACGGTTGATAAATATGTGCATGAGTATCTTGCGAAAAATATAGAAAGTGAATGTTTTTCGCCTAATGGCAGCTATACTGTTCACGGATATAATATGTTAAAATGTTCTCCGTATTCATTATATACATTTTGGAAAGAAAAAGAATTTAGCGGATATACACCGGTGTATACATATTACGGCGATGGTGAGGAATATAGGGACAGATATTTTTGTATAATCCTGACGGAAAAATTATTGTAGAGTCATCGTGGAAAATTTATTTAATTGAATATGATGGCAGAGCTTGCTATACAACAGAACGTGTTGAACCTAATGATCAGTATTGGAGTGGTGAGAAAGTTTGTACAGATGTGTATGATCTTAAAACAGGCGAACTTGTAGCAAGACCTAATTACATAAATGTTGAGAAATATATGAAATAGAATTATAGTGTTTATTGTCTGTGATTTTTTATTATACAAAAAGCGGTTCAATTGAACCGCTTTTGTGCTTGTGTTGGATTGAATTTTTATTAATTTAATTCATCTGTATCTAAAATAGCATAATATTTTTTAGAACTTCTCGTACTCCATTAATATCCTTTAGTCCATATGCTGAATCACCACTTAATAGACAAGTTACAGCTGCAATACCTGCTGCATCACCGAGAACACACAGGTTTGGTAATACTCGTATTTCCGACCATGCAAATGATGAAGCATTAACTGCATATCCAGGTATTAGCATATTAGGTACATATTTTGTAGTAAGTGCTGAGTATGGTATATAAGCTGGATCAATTGGTGAACCATCTGCTAGTTCTTCCCCATATCTTTTCGTATATGCCGATAGCTTTGATATCCTGATATATAATTGTCATTGTCTATATAATTAGATTGCATAAAAGGATGTATATCTGAATTATAATATATCAAACCTATAGACTGGTTCTTATTTGTATTATATTCTTCATCGTCAAGGTAAGAATAGTGACAATGACGCATAGTAACTTCGTAGTTAGTGTTTTCAGTGCCGTTAGCTATTTTTTCTACATCTTTAACAGCATGAATAGTCTCACGAACATAAAGGATATCACCAGTGACAACTCCTTTTTCATCTGTAACGAACTCAGCATCTATATAACCTAGTGATTTGTAAACATCCAATAAACTTTCCTGACCAGCATCAGCTTTTGCCTTCTCTCTGTTTAGAAAAGCTCTTGCTAATCTCCAAGCATCGTCAGATGACAAAATATGACTGGCGTCACACAAAATTTCATCTGATAGTAAATCTTCATCGTTTACTTCTTCATAGTTACTATTATCTCTATTATGCAATGAACCATCCACACCAAAAATAATGAGAGAATTCATCCACCAATCATATTTACCAGCGATTGTTTGAGTTCCTCCATCCCACACAGAATTAGTTGGTTTTATCATTAGTCAGTATTTGCGAGAGTATTATTAAATTTTTTCATCTTATTATCAATATTAACATTAGTTTCAGGATGGATATAGAAAGGACTATATTTATCACCTTCAAACATACCATTACCGCAGTTAAAGAGTGTACAAATAGAATTTGTGTTATCAGAAAACTTTCTTTCACAGTGTCCATTCGGTCCTGGATCTTCATACTCTACGGGAACTATTTTCGTTGCAGCAATTTTAAACATCAATGTTACAGCTGGCATTTTAGCTTTATCTTCTGCCCCTCAACAGGCTCTAATATATCAGCAGGATAATCATAACGTCCTCTTGTATATGCTGGATTACCATTACTATCATGTGCTGTTAGTTTTGTAAGTTTTCCATCTTCGGATGCATCAATAAATATGTCTCCATTAATTGTTTGGGATTCACCATAATATTGAATAACGCCATGATCATTACGTGAAATTCTTTTTATGGTTAGTGACAATATGTTCCCCGTTTTCATCCTGTTTTACAGGAACTGGAACATCTAATTGATTAACTGCGATATCATACTGATCATATATTTTTACATTGTAAGGAGTTAGAAGCTCTCTTAGTGATTGTGCTTTATCATCTGTACCATACCTATCTTCTGTTATTTGTCCCTTAGAATTATCAAAACTCATAACGTTGGCAAGACTACCACGATATGGAAATTTTGAATGCCATGCTCTTGTATCCCATAGATTTTGTCCTCCAACAGTACCGATACCTCCTAGTTTAGGTACAGGTACAGGATTGATAAGCATAATTTCAAAATTATCAAATCCTTCAGTGACCATGCATATTGTGCGGCTTTATATGCTGCACATACACCGCCCATTCCTGCACCATAAACTACAATTCTTCTATATGTATCGATTTTTTGGATATCAGATTCACTGGCAAATAAATATGATTTGTAATCGTCTTGTGTCGGGTTGCTTTTATTGATAGGATATAAAGTTAATGTTGGTATATCTACTTCAAATCCATCAAAATCAACTGTATTTGTAACAGGATTATAGTGGAATAATTCCTGACGTTTTTTACTGAGGCTATCGAATACATTCTTAAGCTCGCGATTGCGATATTCAATCATTCCAGAATTGATATCATTGACAGTTGCATGGTTTATGTATGATGTATTATCTTCAGTTGCCATCAATTGTACTTCATCTCCTTTTTGTCAAGAGTGATACAATCAATATTAAGTTTTTTATCATACAAAGTCATTGCATTTAATTGGCCTTTTAAATTTTCTGACGGATTGGTTATTTTGTAGTGATTTAATATATATGTTTCAATATCGCTTAAATCAGAAAATAAGAGATACATAAGACTTTCAGGCATAACAAGGTGGTTATTTACTAATCTTATTGTGGAACGAGTGGTATTTTTGTATAGTGGTGCATAAAAAGCATTGTCAGCAGGTTCTTTATATATAGTGCGTGTTATACCGTTCATAGTTACATTAAAGTATTTTTTTCCCGTTAGCATCTATTTGTTCTCTGCTGAAACTTGCTACTTTCCCTTGTGACCATAGACGCCATATACGTTTTTCAAGATACCAGTCACGGTCATTGTGAGAATCATTAATAATGTCCAAATCCATATCCATGCGGAATGTTTCTTTGTTCATATAAAGACCGGAAGCAGTATACGATACCTGTCTTTTATATGCTTGCTCTCCGGATAGAGATTTATAGTATGTACAAGTTTCAGGATTAGAATAAAATCTGTGTTGATATTTTACAACAACATTGGAATTGTTATCAGTCACCGTACATCCTTGCTTCTGTGCGTATGGTATAATATATACCATATTATTAGGTATTGAATGAAGAACGGTGATAACTTGGGTTTGCTCACAGTCCTTAGAATGAGGAATAGACGTCAGCCCTACATCAGCCGGATCTATTGTGGTTCTGCCACGTACTTTTTAATGTACATTTTCCTTCCTTATAAAGATTTACAGTCATACTCATAGAACTTGACGGCGCAGTATTATGAAACCACTTTGTTTCTGAATCTGTCTGAACTCCAATAGCAACATGGTCAAGGCAGGACGTAGTAAATGTAATTTTGCTTGGTTTCCTGCAATGTAAGCATAATTTTCTCCGTTGTTAAGTATAGTTTCAACTTTTGTGATTGATATTGTAGGTGTAAGATTTTTTACTGCGGATAATAATTTAGTCTTATCATAATAAGTACTAGAATTAAAGCTTGTCTGCAGTGTTGAAATGGCATAGGGTTTTGCCGTTTATAAAAAGATTTGTGCTGTTTGATGACAGGCGTTCTTTTCGGATATATAGCTTGTCTTCGATATATGATTTTACAGTATTGCTTTCGATTGCTATTGCTCCGAGATAGCTGGCTGATTTTCCAAAAACTGATTCGACTGCTTCTTCAATATTTTTTGTACTAGTTGTAAGGTTAAAATAATTACCGCCTGAAGTATCATTTACGCGGATTCTGTTAGTTATATTAAGTTGTTTACTTAGAAGCCACATAGATTTTGCTTTATACTGTGAAGCTGAATATGAGTGTCCATTATCATCAGTTCCATAGTAGAATCCACAACTGCGGAAATAGTTATCTATATCTACAAAATTAGATTCAAGTGCTGAAATAACATCTTTTCGTTCTGCATATATCCAACCATTAAAGCGAACAGCATTTGGTATATAAAAACTTTTTCCACAGAGAATAATGAAATTATTTTCATCCTGTGTAGCGTCTAAGCCTGTCAGACTTTTGATTTGTGCAATTACCCTATAGTAGTTTTTAGGTACACCTTGTACATCTTTATAATCAAGAACAGCTTCAATAGTTGCATCTGCAGGAATATAATTATCATAATCATAAACGATATAATCAGGCAAATCATTTACTAGAATTTTGTATGTTTTACCGCCTTCTTCGGTAAAGACTATTCTGTCACTATAAACAGAAATATCTGCCTGAGCGACATTATAGTGAATCATAATCCACTCTGATACAGTGCAAAGTTTCTGGATTTGAACATCAAATGATGAGTATACATATCGTTCATCATCGCAGAAAACAGCATCCTGTGCAACAGAAACATAATATAAATCACCTTGTTTTGAACGAGCAAAGGTCTCTTTTGTTTGTGGGTTATAGTCAACTGTATATCCAGCGCCTGTTTCTTCTTCAATTAAATCCTGAACTTTGATATAGTCATGACGATATTCAGTAGCTCCTAAAGGTGCATATGCCATAGAATTACATATAACTTGATTAGCATAAGTAAATGAATAAACACCTTTGTATATAACTCTTGTACCTTTGTTTTCCGAGATAAACTGTATATCTTCTTCGGCCGCAGCAGAGTATTTTTTTTTAGGCGATCAATACTTCTTTCCATTTCTGTGAAAGTTACACTTGCAGCAGAATCTACGTAATATTCACCGTTAATTTCTTCTACAGCTGAGACAGGGGTTACTTTAGCAAAAGCTTCTTCCTGATTAGTAACAGCAATCATAACATTAGTTGACTTGTCAAAATAACATATGTAAATATATAATTATCAACTTGAAAATGACTTGTGGCAATATCAAGAAGGCGTTGCTTGCCTGGAACATAAGGGGGAATATCAGAATCATCATAGCTGTCTTCTACCCTGCATTCAGAATATACTCCGTATCCATAACAGTCACTATGATCAGGACTGTCATCTTCGTCCCATTCCGTATAGTTATCGTATTCGTCCCATGTATCACCATAGTCCACTTCATCCCATTCGTCCCAACAATTATATTCGTTAAAATTATTTGACATTTTTATTCATCTCCAATCTTTTTTTTATAATATTTCTTATATATTTGTTATATATATTTTCAAATTCTATTCCTCTGGATATTGCTTCCTGCATTCGTGTTTTGATATGACTGATGATTATACTAAAAGCTGTACAAGAAAATTCAGGAATATTTTCTATTCCGCCAGCAAGAATAGATTCATTTAAACATCCGCCATTACAAAGATGATATACGTTACATTGTTCTCTACATTTCTGCTTGCGTATGGCACTTTTATTTATAATATTTTTATAAATTTTTGTTTCAAAAACATCATGTAGATCATTAAAGTCCATTATATTTCCAAGACGATACTCTTCAGGATAATATCTTCCGCAGGGATATATGTCACCGTTTGAATGTACACTTAACCAATGTTTTAGACAACTACTGTGTGTACAGTATTTTGGTTTGCCAGATATAACAGATTGTGCATAACTATAGAAGGGACTTATACTGATTCCGGTAGTAGTATCAAATAGCCATAAATCAAATAATTCACATATTTTTTCTGCATAATATTCTGGATCTGTTAATAAAATATCCTCGTTTTCTTTAGCAGATCCAGATGCAAATATTGTATTAAGTTTTAAAGGCTGATTCTTATTGCGGAAATATTCATAAACATCAATTAAGTTATTAATATTATGCTTACCTACAACAGCTATAGTACCAGGGATAATGTTATATTTTTTTAAATTTTCATATCCTTTTAAGGTCATATTTGTATGACTTCGCAAAAAGTCATTGTATGGACCTTCAAATGAAAATCCAATTAAAATGTTATTATCTGCAATAAATTTTGCAACATCTTCAGTGACATAAGTTCCGTTAGACTGCATGCTATTTTTAATATTTTTGGTTAGGGTTATGTTTATATTTTTGTTCTAATTCTAGAGCACGTTTATAAAATGTCAGAGGCATACTTAAAGGTTCACCACCATGCCAGATATAGTGTATACCTGAAAAATGCGGCACGCTTGAAGAAATTAATTTCTCTAGCATTTTGTCTGACATTTGTTCATTATCATAACCTGTTCCAGCGTGATAACAGTGTTTGCAACGTAGATTACAGGCATTAGTAGGTTTTACTATAATAGAAATAAGATCATTTTTATTTATCATAATAAATTCTCCCTTTAATTTTGTATAATATATAATTTAAGATATTTTTTGTTAAATTGCAGAACATAAAATTAAATATGTTCTGCTAAAAATTTAACTGTGTTATATAGACCAATGCATAATAATATTTTTTGATCATCCATGTCTGATATAATATCTGGAGGCAATATATTGTATTTAGAGCACCAATCTATAGCATCTTTTGCTTTTTCAGAAACATCTGTACTATGGGGGCTATTTTTATCCGAAATATATTTTAAATTGAATCCAGTTGCAATTCCTTTTGCAACTGCAGTAGCAAGTTTATTTTTGTTTTTTGATATATTTCAATATCATTGCTGTTATCTATGAAACATACCTCAAGCAATGCTGAACAAACTCCCTGAGATTTTATTTTTTGAAATAACACGGAAATCTTTTCTTTTGACACCTCTGTTGTGATATTTAACGCAATTACATAAGTTTTTTAGAATTTCGTTTTCAACAGTTATTCCACTTTCAGCTGTGGTAACAAATATTTCACTTCCAGAGCCACCTCCTGAATTAAAATGAATTTCCAAAACGTAGTTATATTTTGAAAATCATAATTATTAGAACCTAAGAATTCAAACCAATTACGATTAGTATCTGCCAATGTTACATTGCAAAAAAGATTTTAAATTTTCTTTTAGCAATACAGCAAATTCTCTGGTCAACTCAGCTTCTTCATAACCATTGCCGACAGCACCGCTGTCACCATTTCCGTGACCTGCAATTAATAATACGTTCATCCTCAATTCTCCTTTTTTATATGTTAGGTTCATCATATGTCATAGCTTTTTTGCTGTCACTTATACCTTTTGTTGTAGGATCAATTAAAAATTATAAATACTTATAACCATAATAAAAATTATATATGGGTTTGACAAAGCTTGACGAATAATCTCAAATAGTTTATACCATGACGTTATTTCAGAGGCTGTTATTCCCATATAGGCAAAAATAGATGAGATTATTGAAACTATTAGCTGAATATAGAACACAGGATTTTTAAATCTTATTTTCCAATTAATCATATTTTTCACACTCCAATCTTTGGATTCGTTGTTCATTGGATTTTTCTTCTTGTTCAACAATTGTCATTCGTTCAACAAGATTATTGTGAGCTTCAACTTTTTTTTTCTAATTGTTCAATTCTGTATAGTGTTTTGTCATTTGATTTCATAACACCTATCATAGAACCAATGATTGTTCCAGCCATTGAAATTAAAGCTACAATAATTGTACTGTCTATAATTTTCATATTTACTCCTCTCGCATATAATATTTTTATAATCCTAAAAAAATATCTTATTATCTATATAAGATAATAGATTGAATACATATAATTCTATAGTTCACCTCCTAAAAACAATATTTTTTTTGCATATAGAATGTTGTATCTTTTATATGTAAATTATTTGTTATATGTATATCTAATAATTATAGATAGATAGAAATATATAAATGTAAACTGTTATAATACTTTTTGTTAAATATACGATGTGTTATATTAATTTTTCACATAAGAAAAAAGTATATTATGAAAGCTTAGTTTAAATGTTGAGGATTGAGTGTATAAATAGTGAATCAGAATCTTGTCAGAATATTATGATAGCTATTTTCAAGAACATTTGCTTATGATAAAATAGTTATATTCAGATAATCATTTATTGCCATAAAATAAATAAGCTGGGTTCATCAAAATATTTGATGATAAATCCAGTTTGTTTTTTATTAATATTAAAATAATTGTATAAACAATATATATATATTGTGATATTTAGACAAAAAAAGATTTTTTTGTGAATTAGGTTCCTTTTTTTCACTGCTTTTTGCGATTTATTATTAATGAGGAGCAAAAAAGTTCATTTTCAAAATTACATATAGAGGGGTGGAAAAGTTATGCTTAATTCCTCATATGATGGTGAAATAGAACAATGGGATATGATTGATAAGTATAGTATGAATGTTATATATACTGCATCAGTTGATATACGTCGCAGAATGAGCGCAAAGAAAAGAAGTTTTGATTTTGTTGAGTTTGATACAGATTTAGTAGGAGAACAAGATATATATCCAAGTGAATATGTTATTTCTGATAACAGCGGACATTGTTGCAATGTTAAGAATGAATGGTTGTATGAAGCTATGTTATTTCTTGATGATAAATTAAAAGAAGTGTTGATATTAAAATATTGGTATTTATTATCAAGAAGAGATATTGCAAAAGATATTAAACGTTTCAGAGAAAACTATTACAAATTGGAAAAACAAAGCTTTTAAGCTAATAAAAAATTATAAAGAAAGGAGATTGGAGTGTGATATTCGTGGACCTTAAGAATCGAACTGCAGAAAAAGCTATCAACGGGGATTGTGATGCACAGATATTAATGTTGAAACGCTATGAGAGATATATAAATAAAGTTTCAATGGTTACTAAAAAGATAGGTTTGGAAATTTGATAAGATATGTAGACGAAGATTTTAAAGCAGAGATACAGATGAGGTATCTTGAAGAACTTTTGAAATGTAAGGTGATAAAAAATGATAACAATACAAAGTGACTTATTTGAGTTTGCTTATGTACCCGATTGGTACAGGCATCTTCATGATTTAAAATGTATGGCATTGCCGGAGGCATGGCAGTTCAAGAAACCGGCAGTTGAAACAAAGAATGCAGAAACACCGATATTGGAACGATATATACATACAATTTTTCGTAAACAGGCTATTGAATTCAACTCAGAACAAGAAGATAATAAAGCATTAAAATATTTTTACATTGAGAATGAATGTGCCTGCTTTCATACAGGATTATACACCCCGAGCTATAAAGGCATATATGGCTGCTTTTTCAGAAATAAAAAAGCAGGATTCTATGCTTGAATGGTATTTTAAAGGCTTTTGTGATGAAATGTCACCATGGCTTAAATATATAGAGCCGTTGCCTGAACGACCGGTGTATCATATGACACAGCAAGGTTTGAATTTTAATCCCGAATGGTCAATAAGGGTAAATGTTGAGCATATTTTGGGTGATGAAGAAAATCTAAATAGAATTCCCGCAAAAATAAGAAAGGCTAAAAATTTGCCGTTGCTGTTGGAAACTGCGGTGGAACTTGCAAGGCGAAAAGCAGTTATAGAACCGGGACTTATTTCTGCACAGGGATATATGGGGAGAGTGCAATATTTACTTCCGATATATCTTACTAAAATGAATAAGCCGGATTTGGCAATGACACTGACAGTTATGGACGGATACTATTTAGGAAACACTTGTCTGACTCTTGAAATGGCATATCTCAATGCTCGGGCAATAGCCAAACCATCAGCACCATGGCTTTTGGAGCTTATAAAATAATTAAAAAACAGAATGCTTGGTAAACAGTTCTTTTTCTGAACTGTTTACCAAGCCTTTTTTTATTATCAATAAAAAGGAGACTTTTTATATGAAAACTTAATTCAGAGCCGAATGGCTTGCGTTAAAAAAAAATGCGAGTTTTTTTCGGCTTGTTAGAGTGCCGTTTTTCTTGCGGAAAGGCGGCACTTTTATGAAAATTAAATATGAGTTTGCGGACGGAGATGTGGAAGTTGATGTTCCTAATGAATGGGCGAGTATTCTTGTGGAACTGGACAGACTGGAGAGGAATAATGATAAGAAGGAAAGACGCAGGCACTATTCGCTTGATGCGTGTGTATATGAAGGAATTGTTTATGCGTCGGAGGACAAAAATCTTACGGCGATTTTTGAAACAGACAGTAAGTTCGGAAGATTAACAGAAGCGATAAAATATCTTTCGGATAAGCAGAAGTCCCTTTATACAGGCTGTATATTTTGACGGAATGTCTGTAAGTGATTGTGCGAAACATATGGGGATAAGTCAGTCGGCAGTATCACAGCAGTTAAAAACAATTTATAAAAAGCTGAAAAAAGTTTTTATAAAAAAACCTTATATTTCAGTCTTTTTGTGTCCGTATAGTGAAGGGTATTAAAAAATCAGCCTTTCGGAAAGGACGTTTAACTATGAAACATACATTAACAATCAGTGTTTCAAAGAAACCGAGAGCAGACAGTATTGTGAATTTCCGCAGTATATCCATAAGAGAGAAATTTCTGCGTCTTTTGTTTGGCATACCGTGTAAGATGACAATACTTGTTCCGGGTGACAGTGTAGAGAAACTTTCGATATGTGAAGTGAACAAGGAGGGGAGAGGATGAGCAGAACGAAACTTTTGCTTGATGTCGTAAGCGATATGCGTTCGCTTGCGGACAGCTTGAAACTATAGCAAATGCCGTGGCAGGCAATGACGGCATATCAAAGGAAAAACAAGCTGATAAGCCGAGCGTTACACATGAAATGCTGCGTGAACTTGCGGTTAAACTGTCAAGAAACGGTAAGCGTGAGGAAATAAAACAGCTTATTGAAAAATACGGAGTAAAAAATATTACCGCTGTTGCAGAGTCAGACCTTGATTCATTTTATGCAGATTTACAGCAGATGGAGGTATCTTGATATGCCGCCGTTAAATCATGCTGTACTTTCTGCATCATCGGCATATCGTTGGCTTGAATGTCCGCCGTCGGCACTGGCAACAGCAGATATTCCGGACGAAACAACAATATATGCACAGGAAGGTTCGGCAGCTCATGAGATGGCGGAATATAAAATCAGATGGCATTTAGGTGAAAAAGGACCTTGCACCTCCGAATATCGGAAACTTCAATGCAGAAGAAATCGACAGATATACGGACAGCTATGCGTATTATGCGACAGATAAAATCGAAACAATAAGAAAAATATGTCCCGACGCAATAGTTATGGTAGAACAAAGACTTGACTTTTCAAATTATGTTAAGGACGGCTTCGGTACGGGTGACCTTGTTATAGTTGCAGATGATGTAATGCAGGTTATAGATTTTAAGTACGGCAAAGGCGTAACGGTATCGGCAGAGCACAATCCGCAGATGATGTTGTATGCATTGGGTGCACTTAATCTTTATGGTTATCTGTACGACATTAAGACAGTGAAAACAGCTATTGTTCAGCCAAGACTTGATAATATTTCCGAATGGGAGATTTCTGTTGATGAACTTCTGGAATGGGCGGAGAATACACTGAAACCGATAGCCGAACTTGCCGCAAAAGGCGAGGGCGAATTCAAAGCGGGAAATCATTGCCGATTCTGCAAATTAAGAGCTGTATGCAGAAAACGTGCAGAACTTATGCTTGAAACCGCAGAATATGAGTTTAAAGAACCCGCGGAACTTAATGACGATGAAATATTGCACATACTGACGATAGCGGACGACCTATCAAAATGGGCAGAAGATGTATATTCTTATGCACAGGCGAAAGCTATAAATGAAGGGAAAAGCTGGAGCGGATTTAAAATAGTCGAGGGACGTTCCAAACGACAGTATGCGGACGAAAACAAGATTGCAGAGGTCTGCCGAAATAACGGTTATACCATGTCGCAGATATATAAAAGCACGCTTATAGGTATAACGGATATGGAAAAGCTTATGGGCAGAAAAATTTTTAAAGAACTGCTCGGTGACTATATCATAAAACCGAAAGGCAGACTGACACTTGTACCGGAAACGGATAAGAGAGAAGAAGTACATACATTGGATGAGTTTAGAAAGGAATTTTGATATGGCACATTTAGTAACGGGTAAAGTCAGATTGTCATATGAACATATATGGGAGCCTGCATCTATTAACGACAGTGATGAAAAGTACAGTGTTTCTTTGATTATACCAAAGTCTGATACAAAGACGGTAAAGGATATTCAAAATGCAGTCGAACAGGCAAAGCAGGACGGCAAAGCAAAGTTCGGAGGAAGAATACCTGCGAATTTGAAACTGCCTCTTCGTGACGGTGATATTGAACGTCCGGATGATGAGGCATATAAAGACTGCTATTTCATAAACTGCAATTCAAAAGATAAACCGCAGATTGTGGATAAGAATGTACAGCCTATTTTAGACAGAAATGAGGTTTACAGCGGATGTTATGCAAGAGTGTCAATATCTCTTTATCCGTTTAATACAAACGGAAATAAAGGAATTGCATGCGGACTGGGCAATATACAGAAGATTGCAGACGGAGAACCGCTTGGCGGACGTACCAGAGCAGAGGACGATTTTGAAGCATATGACGAGGATGATGATTTCTTAAATTAAGGTGAATTGGAGATGTATGCAAAAAAAAAGAACACCTCGTAAGATGTTCTTAAATAATATGCTGTTGAAGCCATTGAAGAATATCAGAATCAGACTGAGTTCCTGACGCAACTGATAAAATAAGTTCAATCAATTCGGTATCAGTGTACTTTAAATCAATGCCGTTTATTGCAAGAAATACAAGCATTGCGTGAGTACCGATTCGCTTATTACCATCTACAAACGGATGATTTTTTACAAGTCCAAAACATAGGCGAGAGGCTTTATCCAATAAAGTCGGATACAGTTCCTCTCCACCGTATGTTTGGAATGGTGTATTGATAGCTGATTCTAAAAGAGAATCATCGCGTATATCAAGTGAACCTCCGAATTCTTTCACAAGCTGTGAATGTAATAATAAAATTTGTTCTTTAGTAAGGATTTTCATTTTGCAAGTTCCTCATATACGGCCTTATTACGAGTAATTAATTTTTCTGATATAGCTAATACATCATCAGTTTGTGCTGATAATTGTTCATCAGCTTGATTGAATTCTAAAATTAGATAGCGAGGTGAGTTGTTTTTTTAGAATTACGGCAGAACCGTACTGGTCAACAAGTCTTGCTACTTTAGAAAAGTTTTGATTGGCTTCGGAAATAGAAACCATTGTTTTGGTATTAACATTCATATTGCATACCTCCATTTCTTTTATATAAATATTATATTCTTATTTTAGGATAAAGTCAACCTAAAATTTAATGGTAAATGGTGAGAGCTATGAAAAAATTAAGCTGTGATATTGAAACATTTTCTGACGTAGACCTTATAAGGTGCGGAGTATATAAGTATGCGGACTCTCCTGATTTTGAGATGTTACTGTTTGCATATGCTGCTGATGACGGTGATGTTCATATAATTGACATTGCAGGCGGTGAAGAACTTCCGGAGAAAATAATACAAGCGATAAAATCAGATACCGTTGTGAAAACGGCATATAACGCACAATTTGAGCGTGTGTGTCTGTCAAGGTATCTTAAACTTCCCGAGGGAGAATATCTTAATCCGCAGTCTTGGTACTGTACAGCGGTGCAGGCTGCGGAACTGGCACTGCCTTTGTCGCTTGCCGATGTCGGAAGTGTACTCGGATTAGAGAGGCAGAAGATGACGGAGGGCAAGGAGTTAATTAAGTATTTCTGTGTACCGTGCAAGCCGACAAAATCAAACGGAAACCGTACCCGAAACAGACCGTGTCACGATATAAATAAATGGGAAACATTCAAAAAATACTGTATGCGTGATGTAGACGTTGAACGTCAGATTGCCGATAAACTTAAGATGTATCCTATAAGAGATGAGGAACATCGGCTATATGTTATCGACCAAATAATAAATGACAGAGGGGTATTAGTTGACAGTGAATTGGCGGAACAGGCAGTAAAACTTAATTCAATACAGACGACAGTGGCGGTTGAACAGGCATATATGATAACGGGACTTGAAAATCCTAATTCAGTAACACAGTTAAAACAGTGGCTCAAGGAAAATGGTGTGGAAATTGAAAGCCTGTCAAAAAAGGCTGTTAAGAGTCTGGCAGATGAAACAGACGGAGATGTCAGTGAAATGCTGAAACTCCGTCTGCTTATGGCGAAAACGTCCGTCAAAAAATATGAGGCTGTAATACGCAGTGTGTGCAGTGATAACCGTGTACACGGAATGATGCGTTTCTGCGGTGCAAACAGAACGGGAAGATGGTCCGGTAACATTCTGCAGCCGCAAAACCTGCCTCAGAACCATCTGCCGGATTTAACACTTGCAAGGGATATTGTAAAGGACGGAGATTTTGAGATGCTTGACATGATGTTCGGAAATGTGCCGAATGTCCTATCGGAGCTTATAAGAACCATCCTCATTCCGAAACCAAACCATAGATTTATCGTTGCAGACTTCTCAGCTATTGAGGCTCGTGTGCTTGCTTGGATAGCAGGAGAGCAGTGGAGAATAGATACATTTAAAAACGGCGGTGATATTTACTGTGCGTCCGCAAGCAAGATGTTTAAAGTGCCTGTGGAGAAACACGGCGTAAACGGCGAACTGCGTCAAAAAGGGTAAAATATCCGAACTTGCCTGCGGTTACGGGGGCTCAGTCGGTGCATTAAAGAATATGGGTGCTGTTGAGATGGGAGTGCAGGAGAATGAGCTTCAGGGCTTAATTAACGATTGGAGAAATGCCAATCCGCATATTGTACGTTTTGGTACGAAGTCGGCAATGCGGCAATGAAAGCAATAAAAGAAAAACAACCGTTCCGTTAGGAAAACTTGTATTTGCGTATGAACGGGGGATATTATTCATACGTCTGCCGAGCGGAAGGCGGCTGTCATATATAAAACCTCGAATCGGTACAAATAGGTTCGGCGGTGACAGCATTACATATATGGGGATAAACTCCGCAAAGAAGTGGGACAGACTTGAAACTTTCGGAGGTAAGCTGACAGAGAATATCGTACAAGGGACTGCAAGGGATTTGCTTGCAAATGCACTGATAAATGCGGCAAATGCAGGATATGATACTGTTTTTCACGTTCATGATGAAATTATATGCGAAGTTCCGAACGGTTACGGTTCGGTTGATGAACTGTGCCGGCTGATGTGTATAAAAACCGACTGGGCAGACGGACTTCCGCTTAATGCTGACGGGTTTGAATGTGAGTATTATAAAAAGGAATAACGAAAATGCAAAAGAAAATAAATTTAAAGGGGTACGATTATGAAAATAAGATGTTTGGATAAAAAGACTGCTTTGCTAATGCAGACGGTTATTGTATTTGCTTAACGAATAATGATTTCGGAGGAAGAAGATGTTCGTTTTATAAGACAAAGACGAAAGCCGCGACAGAACGCAAAAAAAGTTGAGAAACAATTAAAACGAAAGGGAAAAACGGGATTAATAGACATGTATAACGGGAGGGGACAATGAAAATATCTGTCGGGAACAGCCGTACATCAAGAGCGTGGAAGATTAAAGAATTTTCGTGGGAGAAATTTGTTCAGAAGTGTTCTCAGACAATACGAACGGCTGAAACGGTGCAGGAATATCGTAAACTTCCTAAAGGTCAGCAGGATAATATCAAAGATGTGGGCGGATTTGTCGGAGGTGAACTTCGCAGCGGTCTAAGGAGAAAAGATACTGTGATTAACCGATGTCTGCTCACTCTTGATGCGGATTACGCAGACGAGGACTTTTGGGAACAGATTGAACTGTTCTTTAATTTCAAATGCCTGATATATTCCACACACAAGCATACTGCACAAACCCCGAGATTCAGGCTTATTATCCCTCTGTCACGTCCTGTTACGGCAGATGAATATACGGCGGTTGCACGCAGAATAGCGGCAGATATAGGCATAGAACAGTTTGACGATACAACGTATCAGCCGCATAGACTTATGTATTGGCCGTCAACTTCTTCTGACGGTGAGTTTGTATTTCAGCACCGTGACGGTGAAGAAATAGATGCGGACGCAGTGCTTGCACGTTATAAAGATTGGCATGATACTTCTGAATATCCTGTTTCGTCAAGACAGAAAAAAAATTGTATCACACGCATTGAAGAAACAGGCAGACCCTCTGACAAAGCAGGGAATAGTCGGTGCATTTTGCCGTGCATATACGATACAGGACGCAATAAGCACATTCCTTTCAGATGTGTATGAACCAAGCAGTCTGAACGGTCGTTATGATTATATCCCCGCCGATTCCGCAGCCGGAGTAATAGTGTATAATGACAAGTTTGCATACTCTCATCACGCAACAGACCCTGCCTGCGGTAAGCTGTGCAACAGCTTTGATTTGGTGCGGATACACAAGTTTTCATATCTTGACAAAGATGAAACCGACAGTGAGAAATCAGCCTCATTTAAAGCAATGACGGACTTTGCAATGCAGGACGGCAGAGTTAAAGAACAGACACTGACGGATAAGGAAAAGGCTGTGTATGAGGAGTTTTCTGTGATTGACGGCAATGACGATACATCTTGGCATAAGTATTTGTCGGTGAATAAGCACGGTGACGTGGAAAACAGCATACAAAACCTCACGATAATACTTCAGAACGATTCGAAACTAAAGGGAATAGTTTTTAACGAACTGTCGGACTGTATAGAAATTAACGGTGATGTACCTTGGCAGCACCCGTCTAAGTATTGGCGGGACGCTGATGACGCACAGCTGCTTACATATCTTACATACGGCTACGGTAAATTCACAAGAGTGAATTATGATGTGGCACTTGCAAAAGTTGTTGATGACCGTTCGTTCCATCCGATACGGCAGTATCTTGGCAGTCTGCCGAAGTGGGATAAGCAGGAACGTGCAGATACGCTTTTAACGGATTACCTTGGTGCAGAGGACAATCAGTACACCCGTGCGGTTACCCGAAAAACACTATGCGGAGCGGTAGCAAGAGTAATGGTGCCGGGAATAAAGTTTGACACTATGCTTGTACTGTCAGGACCGCAGGGGATTGGGAAAAGCACGATTATATCCAAGCTTTGCGGTGAGTGGTTTAATGATTCTCTACTGCTGTCGGATACAAAGGATAAAACGGCGGCAGAAAAACTGCAGGGATTTTGGATACTTGAAATAGGCGAGCTTGCAGGGCTTAAGAAAACGGAAATTGAAACACTCAGAGGCTTTATATCAAGGCAGAATGATGTGTTTCGTGCCTCGTTCGGAAGACGTGCAACACCGCATTTAAGGCAGTGTATTTTTATCGGAACTACAAATGCCGAACACGGGTATCTGCGTGATACTACGGGAAACCGCCGTTTTTTCCCTGTTAAGGTGTCCGGTAATTCCAAGAAAAAGCCGTGGCAGTTATCACAGAATGATATAGATCAAATTTGGGCGGAGGTGCTTGTGTATTACAAGCGGGGCGAACCGCTTATTCTTGATGAGCAGACGGAGAAACTTGCTAAGAAACTTCAGCGTGAGGCTATGGAAACAGACGAACGTGAGGGTATGGTGCGTGAATACCTTGAAACATTGCTGCCTGTAAATTGGAATGAAATGTCCTTGTATGAACGTCGGAATTTTCTTGACGGAAGTGAATTCGGAGAGGTGAATATTAAAGGGGAAATAAAGCGTCAGAAGGTATGCAATATGGAAATATGGTGTGAATGTTTCGGTAAGGCGAAAGCGGATTTGAAAAGGATTGACGCAAATGCCATATCTGCCATTATGGCAAAAATAGAGGGCTGGCAGAAGATGAGCAAAAAGAGCCGTTTCGGAATTTACGGAGCGGCAGCAGGTTATGAAAGGACAGAGGTATAGACTTCTGCACCTGTTTTGTGTTCCGATGTAACCGAAAAGTTCCGTAAAAAAGCTTGGTTCGGAACACTCGAAAACGGCATAAAACCTATATAAATTAAAGGTAATGTTCCGATGTTACCTAAAAAGTTATATAGATTATATATTATTATATTAAAAATTACGCACATATATATACGCGCGTAGGATATAGGGAACGGAAGGAACTTCGGAACTTGTATGGGAGGTAAAATGCGTGAGAAGGAGATAGAAAAAAAATGCTTGTGAATGCAGTGAAAATACACGGAGGTCTTGCACTGAAATTTGTATCGCCGAACTTTAACGGTATGCCCGACAGATTGATTTTGCTGCCTTTCGGAAAAATTGCATTTGCAGAGATGAAAGCACCAGGACGGAAAATGAGGAGCATACAGATAAAGCGAAAAAGGCAATTAGAATCATTAGGTTTTTCGGTGTATTGCATTGACGGTACGGAACAAATCGGAGGTGTGCTTGATGAAATTGAGCAGAGATAATTTGCATGAGTATCAAAAGTACGGTGTTGATTTTATAATAAACAATCCGATTTCGGCACTTATGCTTGAATGCGGTCTGGGTAAGACGATAACAACACTCACCGCTGTAAGTGACCTTATGTATGATTATTTTGAGATTTCAAAAGTCCTTATAATAGCTCCGCTCAGAGTTGGACTGTCGGTATGGAAACAGGAGTGTGACAAATGGGAACAGCTAAAATACCTGAGATGTTCAATAGCAATCGGTAGTGCGGACGAAAGGGAAAAAGCCTTAAAAGCGGATGCCGACATTTATATCATAAACCGTGAAAATGTAGAGTGGCTTGTAAATAGCGGTCACATTGATTTTGATATGGTTGTGATAGACGAACTCAGTTCGTTTAAATCCCATCAAAGCAAACGGTTTAAAGCACTGCGTAAGGTCAGACCTAAGTTTGACAGAATTGTAGGTCTGACCGGAACGCCTGCACCTAACGGCTTGATTGATTTGTGGGCTGAGATAAATCTGCTGGATATGGGAGAAAGGCTCGGAAGATATATAACAGGTTTTCGTGATGAATATTTCAAACCGGATAAACGAAACGGTGCGATTGTGTATTCATACAAGCCGTTGGTTAATGCAGAAAAAAGGATATATGAGAAAATATCGGATATATGTATTTCGATGAAAGCAACGGATTATATCAAAATGCCTGAAAGAATAGACAATATTTACGAAGTTGAGATGAACGATAAAGAGATGAAACTTTATCGGAAACTTGAAAAGGAAATGTTTCTGCCGTTTGCCGATGGTGATATTGACGCGGTAAATGCGGCGAGTCTTAGCAACAAGCTCCTTCAGCTTGCCAACGGCGCGGTTTATGATGAGAACGGGAAGGTCAGGAAAATACATAGCCGTAAGCTTGACGCTTTGGAGGATTTAATTGAGGCGTCAAACGGAAAGAGCATACTTGTTTATTACGGCTATAAGCACGATAAGGACAGAATAGCAGAAAAATTAATATCCGTGAGATAAAAACGGAACGGGATATATGCGATTGGAATAACGGTAAAATACAAATTGCGTTGGCACATCCGGCAAGTTGCGGACACGGACTGAATTTGCAGAAAGGCGGAAGCACGATTATATGGTTCGGACTGACGTGGAGTTTGGAGCTGTATCAGCAGGCGAATGCAAGACTTTATAGGCAGGGACAGAACAACACGGTAGTTGTTCATCATATTGTGACCAAAGGTACGGTTGATGAAGATGTGATGACGGCTTTAAATGATAAAGACATGGGACAGGCTTCTTTGATGGAGGCTATAAAAGCAAGGATGGAGGGAATATACAAATGACGGCAAAGGAATATTTAAGTCAGCTTATAACAATGGATAATGCGATAAACAGAAAACAACAGCGTCTTATGACACTTCGTGATGTTGCAATGAATACCACTCGAATTACAGCGGAGAAACAGTTCAGCATACACGGAATAAAAATCCGCTTGAAAATATAATGACAAAGATAATCGATATTGACCGTGATATTGACAGAGATATTGATGAACTTGTCGATTTTAAAGCAGAAGTATGGGAAAAGCTTGATAAAATCGCAGATGAAAGATATAAACGGATTTTGTGGCTTAGATATGCCGACCGTAAAACGTGGAGATATATTGCGTTGGAACTTAATTTTACAATACGGTATATTCATAAAATGCACTTGAAAGCTTTGGCTGAACTTGATAAAATCATATAAAAAGAAAATTGGACACTATAGTTCACGCAAGTTCACTTCAGTTCACTCTTGAACATCGTAAAAAGTGTGTTATGCTATAATCGCGAGAGAAGAATAAACAGAGAGATGATATGTAACAGTCGGCTTTGTGTATTGTTCCAATAATTGAGGTTGTATTATTCCGATACACTTGATATTATTCCGATAATACGGTATTGCAGGGAAGATTAGAAATAAATATTTAAGACTTGAAAGTGAAAAGTTATACAAAGAAGGATGTTTCCTATACGGAGCGTCCTTTTTTCGTTGGAGGAAAGAATATGCCATATAGACCAAAGAAACCATGCAGACATCCGGGCTGTGCAAATTTAACTGACGGAAGATATTGTGAGGAACATATATCATGTCACCCTGAAGTTACTCGCTCAGCCACAAAGCGTGGATACGGAAGTAAATGGAGAACATCAAGTAAGGCATATCTTAGAGAACATCCTCTGTGCGAGATTTGTAAGAGGAACGGGAAATACGTTCAAGCTACGGTGGTTGACCATATCAAACCGCACAGAGGTGATAATAAATTGTTTTGGGATAAAAGCAACTGGCAGAGCCTTTGTAAGAGCTGTCATGATAAAAAAACGGGTAAAGAGGACAGTCAACCGACATACAGATACGTTAAAAAATAAATAATCTGTTTAAGGTTACAATCACAATCCTGAACAAGCAAATAATCGGACATTTTATGGGTACACTCTCCCCAAGGGGCTATATAATCTATAGTGGTACCTAAGAAATGGACAAATAACACAGGGGGGTATTATAATAATATTACAGTGCAATTTGTTATGGAGGTATCATGATGGGAATTAAGTATTTTACAGAGGAAGAGATAGAATATCTGTCATCAAATATATATGTTGAATCTGTTAATGAAAAACAGATAACATACACAATTGAGTTTAAGCAATTTTTGTGCGAGAATATATGAACGGGAAAGGTCCTACTTTGATTTTTGAAAGTGTTGGATTATATAAGCGAATGTTGGGTGCTAAGCGTATAGAAAAAGCAACAAGCAGATGGATGAAGGCTTATGAGAATGGTACATTAGATGTTTCTGCAACATTGCCTAATCGTCATCCGGTATTAAAAGCAAAAAATATTACAGATAAAGAGTTGATAAGAAGGCAAGAAGCAAAAAATCAAGCTTTTTGGAACTAGAGGTAGAACTATTAAAAAAAATCGACTTGAAAGAAAGGGGGCTGATAGGAAGTCAAAGACTGAAAAGTAGTGATATTTTTGAGTTGATAAGGATTACAATACGTGATAATAATCTAAAAAATGTTGTGTCTTATTTATGTGCGAGTGCAGGCGTATCAAGAAGTGGTTACTATAATTATTTATCAAATGAAAGTAAACGTGAAAGGCGTGAGGAAATAGATATAAAAGTGCGTGATGATATACTGATGGCAATAAGCTTTAGAGGATACAAAAAGGGTTCACGGAGTATAAAAATGCTGTTAGAGGATAAGTTTGGGATTTGTTACAATCGAAAGAGAATTATGCGGATAATGCGTAAATATAATATTGTATGTCCAATTCGCAGAAAAAAGTATAAATATAAAGTTACAAAGGAACATAAAGTCTGTAAAAATTATCTTCAAAGAGAATTTAAACAAAATGTACCTGGAAAGGTGATGTTGACAGATATATCTTATTTACAGTATGGTAACGCAAAAAACAGCATATCTGTCAACAATTCTAGATGCAAGTACAAATGAGATATTATCATTCAAGGTGAGAGAAAATATGAAATTGGATTTAGTTATAAGTACGTTGAATGAATTAAAGGATAATCAATTTGTACATTTTGATGATGGAATGATACATTCAGACCAAGGATGGCATTATACAAATCCTCAATTTCGTATCAGAGCCGCAGAAATGGGATTGCAGCAATCAATGTCACGTAGGGGCAATTGTTGGGATAATGCACCACAGGAGTCTTTCTTTGGTCATTTAAAGGATGAAGTAGATATAAAGCACTGCAATACATTTGATGAATTACATACGCTTATATCAGATTACATTGATTATTACAATAATGATCGTTATCAATGGAACTTAAATAAAATGACACCTATACAATATAGAAATTATTTGTTAAACACTGCATAGGTGTATTTGTTATCTAATAAATTATGAAGGGTGTTAAAATTGTCCTTGACATAGGGCCCATGTTAATCTTAAAAAATGGGTGAGCGTAGACCGCCGCCCCCGTTTACGCAAATTTTCGCAAAATTAAGCAAGGGGGCCTAAAAACGGTCACATCAAAATTATCGCATAACTAAATATACACTTGCATTATTGCATACTTGAAATCGTCCTCAAGTGTGCATTTTTATTGCTTTTTAATATAAAAAAGGTTCACAAAAATGTGAACCGATTATTATCAGGGCTGCAAACGAAAATTCAATGAAGCTATTTGGTATTACAAAAGTAAATTGAACACTGACAATAAAATAATATAAAAACAGTAAAATCTTCATAAGCATTCCTCCTCCTAAAACGCGATTCTTTTCGTTTGCTCTGAACCACACTTGGTCTGGTGAGTCATAGAGGAGCTTAACAGATGACTCATAAATATTATATCACAACATTATGAAGATTTCAATTATTCGGCTGTTGTTTATTGAATTTTACTGATAGAGGAGAACAGTTTATGACCGAAGAACAGAAAGTTAAAATTCGCAGAATGCGGCTTGACGGTAACGGATATAAGCATATTGCAAGTACACTTATTCTGCCGCTGAGTACAGTGAAATCATATTGTAAACGGAACGGACTTGTAGGCGTAGGACCAGTGGTGGCAATGAACAACGATGTATCTGTACAGCTTGGACTTATCTGTCGGAACTGCGGAAAACGGCTTAAGCATACAGCAGGCAAAAAAAAGAAAAGTTTTTTGCTCGGACAAATGCAGAAAACAATATTGGAATTTACATAACGGAGGAAAAGTATTATTGAACATATAGAACCGAAAGCAACAGCAGACGGAGTTGCAGTGTATTGTGCTCACGATAAAATTGTCGATACGGACAGCTTGGTGGGCAATCCGAGAAATCCGAACAAGCACCCGAAGGAACAGATAACCGCATTGGCTAAAATCATAAAATGCCAAGGCTGGCGACATCCGATTGTAGTGTCAAACCGTTCCGGATTTGTGGTAAAGGTCACGGAAGACTTCTTGCCGCAAAAGAAATCGGAGCAAAGCAAGTTCCCGTTGATTTTCAGGATTATGAAAGTGAAGCTTCGGAATATGCCGACCTTATGGCAGATAATAAAATACAGGAATTTTCAGAACTTGATATGAAAATGTCTGCTGATATTTTACAAGATATAAAGGACAGCGGTGACATTGAACTTGAGATGTCTGCATTTACGGAAGAAGCGCTTAATGAACTTCTCGCAAAATCACAAGAGGGTGAAGTTAAAGAAGATGATGCAGATTTGACACCTCCGGAAAATCCAGTGTCTGAACAAGGTGATATATGGCTTTTGGGAAAACACAGATTAATATGCGGTGACAGTACCAAAGCGGAAACATATGAAAACTTGATGAATGGCAAAAAGTAAATCTTGTTGTAACGGATCCGCCGTATAATGTTGCATACGAGGGCACAGCAGGTACTATTCAAAATGACAGCATGGAGGACGGAAAGTTTTATGAATTTCTGTTTTCAGCTTTTAAGTGTATGTATGATGTTTGTGCAGACGGTGCAAGCATTTATGTTTTTCATGCTGATAAGGAAAGTATAAATTTCAGAACGGCATTTCGTGATGCCGGATTTTTCTGTCATCAAACGTGTATATGGGTGAAAAATACACCCGTGCTCGGCAGATGTGATTATCAGTATTGTCATGAGCCTATACTTGTCGGATGGAAACCTACAGCCGGACATAAGTGGTACTCTGACAGAAAGCAAAGAACGGTATGGAATTTTGACAAGCCGAAGAAATCAGAACTTCATCCGACAACAAAACCAATACCGCTTGTGGCATATCCGATACAAAATTCAAGTGTGGTCAATTCAGTTATTCTTGAACCGTTCGGCGGCAGTGGAAGTACATTGATTGCGTGTGAACAGACTGACCGTATATGTTATGCGATTGAGATTGATGAGAAGTTTGTAGATGTAATTGTAAGACGTTATGTGGATTTTAAAGAAAATTCAGATGACGTTTTTTTATTGCGTAACGGTGAAAAAATTCCGTACAGTGAGGTATTGACGAATGAGTAATTTAACACTTGGCTCATTATTTGACGGCAGCGGAGGTTTTCCTCTTGCCGGAATGATGGCTGGAATTACGCCTATATGGGCGAGTGAAATCGAACCATTTCCTATTCGGGTTACTACCAAGCGTATTCCGCATATGAAACACTACGGTGATATTTCAAAAATGAACGGCGGAAAGATTGAGCCGGTTGATATAATTACATTCGGAAGCCCTTGTCAAAACTTGTCTTTAGCAGGAAAACGTGAAGGGCTAAACGGTGAAAAATCATCAATGTTTTTTGAGGCGATTCGGGTTATAAAGGAAATGAGGGAGAGTACAAATGGAGAATATCCGAGATGGATTGTGTGGGAGAATGTGCCGGGAGCAATGTCAAGCTCAAAAGGACAGGATTTTAGGACAGTCCTTGAAGAAATCTGCAAAATCAAAGATAAAACCGTACATATTCCTATGCCTGAGAAGAAATGGACAACCGCAGGAGAAATTGTGGGAAATGATTATTCCGTTGCCTATCGAATACTCGATGCGCAATACTTCGGAGTCCCTCAAAGACGCAGAAGAATCTTTCTTGTCGCAGATTTTGCAGGAGAATGTGCCAGAAAAGTATTATTTGAGTCAGAGAGCATGTTCGGGAATTTTAAGAAGAGCCTCTGCTCGTGGCAAGGAACTGCCGGAACTGCTGAAACGGGCATTGGAGAAACAGGCACAATATGTTTAAACGATCAAGGCGGAGAACGTATAGATGTGACGCAAGACAAAACAACTACATTGAGAGCACAGGCACATCATCCGCCGTGTGTAATGTTTGAAAATCACTCTCAAGATACAAGATATATAGGTCCGTTGGAAGTATCACAGACAGTGCTTGCAACTTTCGGAACGGGCGGTAATAATCAGCCGTTTGTCGTACATACACCAAAAACTTTAAAAATCAGATGCGGATGTGACGGCGGTGGTAAAGGTGCATTGATACAAGAAAATAAGTCGGCAACATTAAGCTGTAATAATGACCAGACCTTATTTGAACCGAAAGTGTACGGGATATGTTCAAACGATAGCAATTCGATGAAGTCTGACAATCCGAACAGCGGAATATATGCGGCAGATACTTCTCGCACCATTGACTGCGGAGGTGTAAATCCGTCATCTAATCAAGGAGGTATGGCTGTTGTTGTATTAAAGGGTTCAATGATTGGACGTAAGGAGAAAAACGGACCGAACGGCAGCGGATTTAATCAGGATACATCATTTACATTAAATACAGTTGACCGACATGCGGTTGCATACGGAATTGACCGTGCTGCATTTAATCAAGGACAAAATGCGTTATATGATTTTGCAATAGAAAAAAGAGAAACAGCCGACAATGGTGGCAAAAGGTCCGGGAGCGGTAGCCGAACCTGCATATTCGGCAAGCAAGGCATCATTCTTTACAAGTGCCGAAAAAGAATGTGCAAATACACTTGTTGCAAGCGATTACAAAGACCCTCCGCTTGTAAATGATACAAACGGTACGGAATATATAGTAAGACGCCTGACACCTAAAGAATGTGCTCTGCTGCAAGGGTTCCCTGTATGGTGGTGTGACGGTTTGGAAACAGAAAATCCTACGGAAGAAGAAATTCAGAAATGGTCGGACATTTTTGAAAATCACAGAAAAGCACTTTGTAAAAGTACAAAACCGAAAACAAGAAATCAGATTATAAAGTGGCTTAAAAATCCTCATTCCGACAGTGCGGAATATACGATGTGGGGAAATGGTGTTGCACTTCCGTGCGTGTTCTATGTATTGAACGGAATTGCTCACTATGCTGAACTCACAAATTCTGTAATATAATATTGTGTACTATACACCTTGATATATTTTCTGCATGACGGTAATATGTGCTTAACAAAAAATAAAGGAGGATTACCGTAATGGAGATTAAATATAATCTGACAGGAACGGACAGAAAGGCTCTTGTGAAAGCAGTTAGCAATATAATCGGAGAAAAGTCTAAATATCTTGGAGCACCGTCGTTTGCTTATCAAATTGGCGACGACTGTACAGTTACGAGTGACGGAACACTTAAAATTTCAAGCGACACCGACAATGATAAGGTTGAGCATTTACTTGAAAAGCTGTATGAGTGCGGATATGAAACCGAGAATGACAAAAATGTTGATATTTCAGACACAAATAAAGATTTTGAAAGTGAAACAATAGGCTGTTCAATCGGACTGCCGATTTCAAAATTATCCGATAAACCTTGTAACGATAAAATCATTGCAAATCTCAAAGCGATTATTGCGGGTAAAATGACCTTGTTTCAAAAAGCAGTCGGTACGGATAAGGAACTGAAAGTTGAATGGAACAAGGATGAAATATGGTTTGACTGGTTTGACAGCGTAATTCCAAATGAAAAGCTTGGACTTTATATATCACTTTTCAAAGCCCTTTACCAAATGGCAGAAAAAGCTGTAATAGTGAATACAAAGTATAAGCCGTTTGACAACGAAAAATTTGCAATGCGTACATTCTTAAATCGTATCGGTTTATCAGGTATGGAATATAAACCGCTCCGTAAAGAACTGATGAGAAATCTCAGCGGTGACGGTGCATTTCGCTACGGCAGACCGGAGCGATGTAAGTAAGAAAAATAAACACAAACTCAATCCACAGCCGTAATGTACACAAATTACAGTGTATATTATTGTGTACTAATCGTATTGATATAATCTCCGTATGACGGTAATATGTGTTACAAGAAAAGGGCAGAAAGCCTAAAAAACGGAGGAAATACAATGAACGAGAAAACAAGAATTCAGATTGAGGAAATGAAAAGACAGACCATCGGTGTTGAGGTTGAAATGAACAACATCACAAGAGAAAATGCTGCGAGAATAGCCGCAGACTATTTCGGAACAGGCAGATACAAATATACAGCAGACAGAAACGGTTATTATACTTGGTCAGCTTGGGACACAGAGGGCAGAGAGTGGAAATTCCAAAGGGATGTAAGCATTGCAGGGGTTGACAGTGAGAAATGCGAATTGGTAACGCCGATTCTTAAATACGAAGATATTCCGCTTTTGCAGGAACTTATAAGAAGACTCAGAAAAGCAAAAGCCAAAAGCGATGCAACACGAGGATGCGGTGTACATATTCATATCGGTGCTAACGGACACACAGCACAGACACTCAGAAATCTTGCAAACATAATGGCAAGCCACGAAAGCCTCATAGCAAGTGCATTAAATATTTCACATAGCAGAATAAACAATTACTGCAGAATGGTAAGTCCGAAATTTCTTGATAACCTTAACAGAAGAAAGCCAAGAACAATGTCGGAATTAGCGGATATTTGGTACACATCAAACGGTGCAAACTACGGCAGAACACAGCATTACAATGACAGCAGATACCATATGCTGAACTACCATGCAACTTTTTACAAAAGGAACGGTTGAATTCAGGCTTTTCCAATTCGATGCCCCGGCAGGCGGAAAACAAAACGGCTTACACGCAGGACAATTAAAAGCTACATCCAGCTCTGCCTTGCACTCAGCCAGATGGCAAAAAACACTAAAGTCAGCAAGTCCGAAACCACAGCAGACTGAAAATCCTAAATACGCAATGAGGACATGGCTTTTAAGACTTGGATTTATCGGTGAAGAATTTGCAACGGCGAGAGAAATCCTTACAACACACCTTGCCGGAGATGCATCCTTCAGAAATGGCAGAATGGCATAACCGAAGAAAACAGCCTCCTATAACCTTAAAACTGTGACCGCATTTGGCGGTCTTAAGGTGGTAGAAGGGTGTTCCCTTCGGAAAGGATATGATAATAATGAAACGGTATTACTTAGCTTACGGCAGTAACCTTTACACACCGCAAATGCGGTATCGCTGCCCGTCGGCACGGCTTATGGGAACTGCGGTTATAGAGAATTACAAGCTAATGTTCAAGAAAAGCAAAACAGGATCTTATCTGACCGTTGAACCGAAACAAGGTGCGGAAGTTCCGGTAGCTGTGTGGCAGTTGACAACAGATGACGAACGGTCGCTTGACCGCTACGAGGGGTATCCGAAATATTATTATAAAAAGGAATTTCAAGTAACGGTGACAGGAATTAAGACGGGCAAAAAAACGTGAACGCACAGCATTTGCATATATATTGGACGAAAACAGACCGAGCGGTGTTCCGTCAATGAGTTATGTTATGACTTGCCTTTGGGGATACAGAAACTTCGGATTTGATTCAAAACAGTTGTTACACGCTATTGACGAAAGCAAAAAGGAGACAGTGATATGAAGAAGTATGAAGATATAAAAACAGCCATATGTCCTAAATGCGGACAGGAATACACAGGCAGACCTGCATTATCAAGAGCAGATAACAAAACAATGATTTGTCCTGACTGCGGCATACACGAGGCTCTTGAAAATATCGGTGTAGGTAAAGAGGAACAGAATGAAATACTTGAAATTATACACCGCAGTATGAGAGAGAAAGACAAATAAGTCTGTAACAGTTACAGCCAACGGACGGTTTAAGCCGTCTTTATGGCAGTAGAAGCGGTATTACAAAAATCAACCGCTCAGAAAGGACGAAATATTATGAAAACAAAAATCTACGGAGCATACGGCTCAAACATTAATTTGGCACAGATGGCGTATAGATGTCCGCATGCTGAAGTGTACAAGGTGGGGTACATAAACGGCTATCGGCTCACATTCAGGAGCGGAGGCTTTGCCAACATTGAAAAATCTGAGGGAGACCGAGTGCCTGTTCTGCTTTGGGTCATTACAGAACAGTGCGAAAAGACACTTGACCATTATGAGGGTTATCCGAGCTTTTATATCAAGAAGAATATTTCTGTGGAAATTGATAACGGCGAAGATACGATTAAAGCGATGTTCTATGTTATGGGCGATAAATACTGTCAAAAGATGCAGACACCGACAGAGTATTATTACGGAGGAATAGAACGCGGGTATAAATCTAACGGTATGCCCGTGGAGGAATTAAAGACGGCATTTGACCGCTGTATGGCGGAGGTGAATTGAGATGGATAATTTTTTACACAGAAAAACTGTGACCGATGCGGAAAGTCTTTAAAAGACGGTAGAATTCAAAGTATGTTTAACAGCGAATGTATCTGTATGGACTGCAAGAAAAAAGAATGTGCCGATTCGAATACAAAAGGCACAAGATGCCGACATTGCGGAAATTCGTAAGGGAAACTATAACTTTAAGGGAATACGAGGGTAGTATATACACAAATAAAGGCTGTACTTTTTGTTATAGTAATGGTATTGATAAAGTCCTCATATAACGGTAATATGTGTACAACAAAAGATAAACAGACCGAGAAAACGGAGGAAAACAAAATGCTAAAATTAAAGAAACTTTACAGCCTTATCAACCGAAACGCAACAATGAAATTGGTTAATGAAAAACATACAGACGTTTATTTCTGCGGAACAGTTAAAGATATTCCTGACCAATATGATTTATGGAAAGTAGTTGACCTTTTGAACTAAACAGCTATGAATATGAGATTATGATTACAGAAAAATAAGAAAATACAATTTTAAACCGCCTTAAATGGCGGTTTTTTGTATGAAAATTTTTAATGACAAGAAATTTATACGAATGGAGGTGATACGCTTGGCACAGAGGGGCAGAAAGCCGAAACCAACGGCAGTAAAACAGCTTGAGGGTAATCCAGGCAAGAGACAGTTAAACGCAAATGAGCCGAAACCTGCGGCTCGTGCACCGTCTTGTCCGAAATGGCTTGAAGATGATGCGAAAAAGGAATGGAGACGTCTTGCGAAACAGATGGAACAGCTCGGTATTCTAACAGAAGTTGATATGGCGGCTTTTGCGGGATATTGCCAAGCTTATGCACGTTGGAAAGAGGCAGAAGAATTTATATCAAGACACGGTGCTATTGTCAAAACTCCGAGCGGATATTGGCAGCAAGTGCCGCAGGTATCTATTGCTCAGCAGTATATGAAACAGATGAGCAAGTTCTGTGAACAGTTCGGTCTTACTCCTGCGTCAAGGTCAAGAATTGTAACAGACAGAGGCAATGACAGCAGTGATGACGCAATGGAACAGCTTCTTTCATTGGGCGGAGAGAAAAAGTAATGTATGACGAAAATAAAGCAAAACGTGCAGTTACATTTATAAATGCACTTAAACATACAAAAGGCAAATGGCGGGGTGTGCCTTTTGAATTGCTGCCGTGGCAGGATAAAATAATAAATGATGTGTTCGGTACGGTAAAGGAGAACGGATACAGACAATACAACACAGCATATGTTGAAATACCGAAGAAGATGGGTAAGTCAGAACTTGCAGCAGGAGTGGCGCTGTATCTTACATGCGGTGACGGTGAATGGGGTGCAGAAGTATACGGCTGTGCAAGTGACCGTCAGCAGGCAAGTATTGTGTTTGATGTGGCGGTGGATATGGTCGAACAATGTCCTGCTTTGAAAAAAGAGAATTAAGCCTGTTATGTCAGTAAAAAGACTTGTGTATAAACCGACTAATTCATATTATCAAGTGCTGTCGAGCGAGGCTTTTACAAAACACGGTCTTAATGTTCACGGCGTAATATTTGATGAACTGCATTCACAGCCGAACCGTGAATTGTTTGATGTAATGACAAAAGGTTCAGGTGATGCACGAACACAGCCACTGTTCTTTCTTATAACTACTGCCGGAACAGACCGAAACAGCATATGTTTTGAACAGCACCAAAAGGCAGTTGACATTTTGGAAGGCAGAAAAATCGACCCGACATTTTATCCTGTTATATACGGAATCGAAGACACAGATGACTGGACGGATGAACGCAATTGGTATAAAGCAAATCCATCGCTGGGACATACAGTTGACATTGAAAAAGTCCGTGCCGCATTTTTGTCGGCAAAGGAAAATCCGGCTGAGGAAAATCTGTTCAGACAGCTCCGACTTAACCAGTGGGTAAAGCAGAGAACACGATGGATGCAGATGGATAAATGGGATGCGTGTGATGAAGTAATAAATCTTGATACACTTATCGGAAGGGAATGCTATGCAGGTCTTGACCTTTCAACAACACTTGACCTTACCGCATTTGTTTTGGTGTTCCCTCCGAGAAACGATACAGAAAAAATATATAATTGTACCGTATTTTTGGATACCGGAAGAAAATCTTCTTCAGCGTGTTCGACGTGATCATGTTCCGTATGATGTATGGAAAGCAAACGGATTTATACGAACAACAGAGGGAATGTAGTTGACTACCGAAGAATAGAGGCTGACATAAAGGATATTGCAAGCAAGTACGTTGTGCGTGAAATAGCATATGACAGATATAATGCAACACAGATAATTCTTAATTTGCAGGATGAAGGATTGACGATGATACCTTTCGGACAAGGCTTTAAGGATATGTCACCTCCGACCAAGGAACTTTACTCGCTTGTTCTGAAAGAAAAGATTATACATAACAATCATCCTGTACTCAGATGGAATTTTGATAATGTATGTGTAGAAACAGACTCGGCAGAAAATATTAAACTTTCTAAGAAACACAGTACCGAACGAATAGACGGTGCGGTTGCAGCGGTAATGGCACTCGACAGAGCAGTTCGTAACGGCGGACAACAGGGAAGTGTTTATGACCGTAGGGGTATTATTGTATTTTAGACAACATAAAAGCACACCAATATTTATTGATGTGCTTAAGGAAATGATTATTTAGTTGGTGATACAGTAAGCTTAAGACCAAGCGGCTGCATTATTTTAAGCAAAGTATCAAGATTTGGAGTTGATTTATACGATTCAATACGTGCAACTGATGATTGCGGGATTCCGCAAAGCGAAGCAAGCTCACGCTGACTTATACCGAGAGCGGTCCGCTGTTCTATCAGTGCACCGACAATAGATGCGATATTCTCAATTTCATTAATATCGTTAGCGGCAATCGGATCAACTTCTCTTACGTGTTCTTTATAATCATTCCATGTTCTCATATTAAGCACGCTCCTTTCTGGATAGATAATCACTGCGTTCAGATTTTGCTTTTTCAATTTCTCTGTGTGGTGTTTTTGTGTTTTTTACGGAACTGATGAAGCAGAACAAAGGTATTGTTTTCAAAAAAGAAATAAAATATGCGGTTATTTCCGGGACGTAATTCCCATATACCGTCCTCAATATGCTTTGTGACATCTTTGGGTAAACGAGTACAATTATCTTGTAATAGCTGTATATAGAGAACTGTTTGATTGTATTGAATACGGGCGTCTTTACTTGTTTTGATTTTTGTACGCAATAACTCTAAAAGATCCCATAGTTCAGATTTGCCGTGTGCATTTTCGTAAAATTCGATAGTGTACATTATTATTATACTCCGATATGTAGATTATATTTACAATATAATGATAGCATAAAAGCTATCAAATGTCAAGAAAAAGGAGAAAATTTATGAACATAATAAAATCAATATTCAAACCAAGAGACAAGCCTAAAAATCATACGGGAGACGGTATCGGCGGAGGACGTTCATTTCCTTTCGGGCGAACGTGGTCGGGAAAATCTGTGACGGAACGGTCGGCTATGCAGACAACGGCAGTATATGCGTGTGTTCGTATCATATCTGAAACGGTAGCAAGTCTGCCGATTCATCTTTATGAATACACGGACAGCGGAAAAGAGCGAGCCTTTACGCATCCGTTGTACAGACTTCTGCACGATATACCCAATCCTGAAATGAACAGTTTCATAATGCGTGAGGTTATGATGTCACATCTGCTTTTTATGGGGGAATTCGTATTCACAGATTATCCGAAACGGTAAAGGTGAGGTTACGGCGCTGTATCCGCTTATGCCGGAAAAGATGCGTATAGACAGAGGTGCGGACAGCAAAATATATTACACATATAACAGTGATAAGCAGGGGACATTTGTATTTCGCAAAGATGAAATTCTGCATATAGTCGGATTGGGATTTGACGGACTGGTGGGATACTCACCGATTGCTATGGCTAAGAATGCGATAGGACTTTCTATTGCTGCCGAAGAATACGGCTCAAGTTTTTTTCTCAAACAGCGGTACACCAAGCGGAGTTTTGGAACATCCGGGAGTTTTGAAAGAGCCGGAAAAAGTTCGTGACGCATGGAATGACGCATACGGCGGAAGTTCAAATGCACACAAGGTTGCGGTGTTGGAAGAAGGAATGAAATTCAATCCGATTTCGATAAATCCTCATGAGGCACAGTTTCTTGAAACAAGAAAATTTCAGGTGAATGAAATATGTAGAATATTTCGTGTTCCTCCGCATATGATTGCTGATTTGGAAAAATCAAGTTTTAACAATATAGAACAGCAGTCGCTTGATTTTGTGACAAATACAATCCGACCGTGGCTTGTGAGGATAGAGCAGACAATATTTCAGCAGCTTCTGACAGAAGAAGAACAGAAAAAATACTTCGTAAAATTCAATGTTGACGGACTTCTGCGAGGGGATTTTAAAAGCCGTATGAGCGGATATGCTATCGGTAGACAGAATGGGTGGTACAGTGCAAACGATATAAGGGAATTGGAGGATATGAATAAAATACCTAAAGAGCTTGGCGGTGACAGATATTTATGTAACGGCAATATGGTTGATATAAACAATGCCGGAAATTACAACAGCGGGGGTGAAAGTGAAAATGAGTAAATTTTGGAGGTTCAAGACTGTTAAAAACAAAATAGATGAAGAAAATGAAAGCACAGAAAATGTGCTTTTTTTAAATGGCGTAATTGCGGAAGAAAGCTGGTACAGCGATGATGTAACACCGAAAATGTTCCGTGATGAACTCAATCAATACGACGGTGATATTACGGTATGGATAAACAGTCCGGGCGGTGACTGTTTTGCGGCGAGTGAAATATATACGGCACTGAAAGAACATAACGGCAAAATTACAGTTAAAATAAACGGCATTGCGGCAAGTGCGGCGTCTGTAATTGCAATGGCCGGGGATATGGTTGAGATGTCTCCTACATCGATGATTATGATACATAATCCTTCAATGATGCTTTACGGACAGGCATCTGAACTTGAACAAGGTATTGATTTTCTTAACGAAGTAAAGGAATCAATTATAAATGCTTATCAGATAAAGACCGGACTGTCACGAAGCAAACTGTCATATTTGATGGACGGAGAAACATGGATGAATGCACATTCGGCACATGATATGGGGTTCTGCGACAAAATCCTATACGGCAATGATGACAGCACTGATAATCAAGATATGATTTTTGACAAAACAACAATGGTGACCAATACCATTGCCGCAATGCGCAAGAAACTTAAGCCAATAGTCAAGCCGGAAGATTCAAAGTATTGTATTCCGTCAGAACAGTTTGAAACAAGATTAAATTTATTGAAATAATGGGGGTAATATAAATGGCGTCAATAACTGATTTAAGACAAAAAAAAGAGCAGCGTTATGGGAAAAGACAAAGAAATTTCTTGATAATGCAAAACGAGAAAACGATATGATTTCGGCAGAGGACGTGGAAACATATGAAAAAATGGAGAGTGAAATTGTTGCTCTCGGCAAGGAGATAGATATTTTAGAACGTCAGGCAGAGATGGAAAAAGACTGAATTCTCCGGTTAATACACCCGTTCTTGAAACACCTAAAACGAACGGTAATACAAAAACGGGCAGAGCAAGTGACGAATATAAGCAGGCGTTTTGGAAGCTTATGAAGAATAATCAGCTGTCATATTCGGTACATGATACGTTGCAGATTGGTACTGACAGTGACGGCGGATACCTTGTTCCCGATGAATACGAGGCAGTTCTTATTGACAAACTTGCCGATGAAAACATTATGCGAGGATTAACTACAATCATAACAAGTGCAAACGGTGATAAAAAGATTCCGGTAGTTGCATCTCACGGTGAGGCTGTGTGGACAGATGAAGGCTCGGAATACACTGAAAGCGATGATGAGTTCGGAACTGTATCTCTTGGAGCTCATAAGCTAAGTACGATTATAAAAGTATCGGAAGAACTGCTCAATGACTCCGCATTTAATCTTGAAACATACATATCATCAGAATTTGCAAGAAGAATGGGTGCGGCAGAGGAATTGGCATTTATCAACGGCAACGGTACAGGAAAACCGACAGGTGTGTTAAATACGGCTGAAGTAGGGGTTACGTCTGCTGCGTCAAACGCAATTACGACAGATGAAATAATTGACCTATATCACAGTCTTAGAACACCATATCGAAAGAATGCCGTATTTATGTCAAGCGACAGTACAATAAAGGCTATAAGAAAACTTAAAGACAGTAACGGTCAGTATTTATGGCAGCCGGGTCTGCAGGCGGGACAGCCGGATACAATTCTTAACCGTCCGATACATACTTCTGCATATATGCCTGAGATAGAGTCCGGCAATAAGATATTGCTGTTTGGTGATTTATCATATTATTGGGTGGCTGACAGACAAGGACGTTCGTTCCAAAGATTGAATGAACTTTTTGCAAAGAACGGACAAGTCGGTTTCCGTGTATTCCAAAGATTAGACGGAAAGCTGATATTGCCTGAATCGGTTAAGACTGTTCAGATGAAATAATAGGAGGGTAAAATGAAAATAAAGATAACAACTTCATGCTCGGGTCTGACCTTCAGTTTTTATGAAGGTCAGACTGTTGATGTTGACAAGAAAAATAGGCGAAGATTTGGTTCAGTGCGGATTTGCGGAAGAAGTAAGGGACACTAAAATAACAAGAAGGGACACTAAATCTAAAACAGTGCAATCCAAAACGGAGGAAGAAAATGCTGACGATTGAAGAGGTTAAACAGTATCTGCATTTGGATTCTGACGCAGAGGACGACTATCTCCGAATACTCATTATCTTAGCAGGAGAAATGTGCGAAAATTATACACGTCTTGCAATGCCTGATGAACTGCCGGAAAGCTATAAACAAGCTATGCTTGTGTGTATAGGATATTTCTTTGAACAGCGTGACGGAACTAAAAACGGCGTACCGAGTATATTTTATACATTGCTGAGACCATACAGAAAGGCGGCATTTTAATGGACTTTTCAAAACTGCGTCATCGGGTTATATTTTTGAAACCGCTTGATAAAAGATTAAATTCAATGAATGAAAATGTACCTGTGTGGATTCCGTTCAAACCTAAGTTAAGCGGTGACATCAATGCCGATGAAACTTCTGTGTATGTGCTGACTGATAATAAAGGCAATGCAGTGTGGAAATCGGCAGGCGGCGGACAGCTGTATTCACATCAGCTTTCTTTGAATGAGTATGCAGTATGGGCAAATGTTTCTCCGATGTCGGGACGTGAGTATGAGGAGTCACAAAAACTGCGTGCAGAAACCACATACAAAATTACAACAAGGTATTTTCCGAATATAACTGAGGATATGAAAATTATGTTCGGACTAAAGGTTCTTGGTATTGTTTCTGTTCTTAACATAGGCGAAAACAATACGGAATTGCAAATTGTTGCAAAGGAGAAAGACCGAAATGGCAAGGAATATTGATGTATTCGGATTTGACGAACTTGAAAAAGCTATGAAGCAATGCGAGAAGAATTATCCGAGTCAGGCAGACGCATTCCTTATGGCAGAAGGACGTGCCGTAAATAAGAGAACAAAATCACTTACACCGGTAAGGACAAAGAAACTCGAAACTCATGGAGAACGAAAAAGTAAAACTGTATAAGGGCGGTAAAGTGAGAGTAGTGAGAGTTCAGTCAACAGCACCGCATGCTCATCTTATTGAACTCGGTCATAAGATTGTAAGTGGCGGCAGAACTCGGGAAAGAGGCAGAAAACTTAATCGTGTACAGCGTTCTGCAAGAGGCATTAAATCCGGCGGATATGTACAAGGTGATTTTATGCTTGAAAAATCAATGTCGGAGGCACAGGCAAAATTCAACTCGGGTGCAGAAAAACTGCTTGATAAGATAACAAAGGATATACAAATGTAGGAGGACAAATGATTACAGAAAAAGATATACAGACACGAACTGCGGAAATCCTTATGAATGCCGGATTTAACGTGGTTGCCTCAGAAGTAGATGAGGGATTTTTAAAACCGGCAGTGTTTGTTTCTGCGTATCCTTCAGATGTACAGCCTCAGTGCTGCGGCGGTGCACTTGAGGAACTTACTGTTTCGGTAGAATTAAAATATATATCGGCTCTTGAAACTGTGGAGGACTGTATAGGTGCTTACAGCAGGATTAAAGAGCTTTTTTGTACCCGACTTTCGATATTATGGACAGACATCTGACTATTCATGAAATGAATTTTGAAATTGAAAAGGGTGTAATGTATGTGTATTTTGATATAAATTTCATTCAGGCTGTGGATAAAACAGAAAAGTATGATGAAATGAGCGAACTTGTGATACGGGGGATAAAAATGGGATTACCTGAAATTTTGATTGAATTTAAGACGAAGGCACAGACTGCGGTAACACGAAGTCAGAACGGAATTGTAGCGGTTATTCTTGAAGATTCAACCAAAGTCGGAGATGAAAATTTAAGTTATACATATAACTATGAAGCCGATATTGTGAAATCAGACTGGACAACGACAAATCTTGACTACTTGAATAAAATATTTCTCGGCAAACCGAAACGAGTGCTTGTGGAAAGAGCGGAAACAGGCGAGGACTTCAAAAAGTCATATAACGCCGCCTTGGCACGCCTTAGAAATAAGTCGTGGAACTGGCTGACGTTTCCGGGATTGGAACCGCATAAAGATTTGACGGAAGAACTGCAGAATTGGATTATAGCACAGAGAGCGGCAAAAAAGACATTCAAAGCGGTTTTGCCTTGTTCTGCCGCAAATAATGAGGGCATTGTTAACTTTTCCTCGAGCGGTATCAAAGTAGGAGCAAAGACATATTCGGCATATGAATATTGTGCAAGAATTGCAGGCTTGCTTGCCGGACTGTCAATGACAGAGAGCGCGACATATCAAGTTCTTTCGGAAATTGACTCTATAACGGAGAGCCTTACTCCCAATGAAGATATAGACGAAGGTAAGTTTATACTCATCAATGACGGCGAAAAAGTAAAAGTCGCACGAGGTGTAAATTCGCTACACATCTTAAGCGGTGATAAGACCGAAGATATGAAGAAAATCAAAATTATTGAGGGTATGGACTTAATGCGTGACGATATTCGTTCTGCATTTGAGAATAACTATATCGGAATTAATAACAGCTATGACAATAAGGTTATGTTTGTAGCTGCTATTAATCAGTATTTTGACGGACTTGTAAGAGAAGGCGTACTGTACGGCGATGCGGAAAATACAGCGGATATAGATGTTAATGCACAGCGTGACTGGCTTGCACAAAAATATGATATATCCGAGTACAGTGATGAACAGATTCGTAAGGCAAAGACGGGCAGTTATGTCTTTGTAACGGCGGATATAACATTCTGTGATGCAATAGAGGATTTGAAATTTTCTATAAATATGGAGTAAGGGAGGCAGTAAACAATGGCAGGAGAAAGAAAGCTTCCCGCTGTCGGAAAAGTAATCAGCGGTACGCACGGCTATTTTGGTGGAACAACAGTATTTGTTATGAAATAACTTCATTTGAAGCAAAAATCAAAACAAACCGTGAAACGATAAACTTTTCGGGGCAAATGTGGGACGACAGTAAACTGATGGGTGTGTCCGGTACTTGGACAGCGAAAATAAAAAAGATTTATTCAAGAGGCAAAACGTATGCGGAGAAACTTTCGGCGGGTATTGATGAGCGATTGTCGCTTATATCAAAATTGGAGGACCCCGATAACGGCGGTACAGAAAGAGTACAGCTTATGTCATGCTGGCTTGATGAACTTACACTTCAGGCATTTGAGAACGGAAAAATTACCGAAGATGAATTTTCGGGCGGATTTGTCGGATTTAAGTATCTTGATACAATCGCTGACCCGTGTGTATAAAGAGATTGTATTTTTAATGATGGGGACACTAAAAATTACGGCTATACAGCTGGTTTTTATTAAGAAAAAAGGAAGGGACACTAAAATGAATAAGGCTACAAAATTAACATTAGCAGAACTTTTGCGACGTAAGGAGCAGATGATTGCGTCAAAGAAAATTAAAAAGACAATGGATTTATATATTAAGTCCATTGATTCGGTTATAACGATTGAAGAACCGGACGGAGCACTTTGCCGTGATGCAAATGATATGGAGGCAGGCGAGGGTGATAAATATATGTGCTATGAATGTATCAAAGAACCTGACATTAAGTCGAAGGAAGTACAGGACGCATTCGGCTGTGCAGTACCTATGGATATTGTTGAAATTATATTTGCACCGGGCGAAATACCGCAGATTGCGATTGAGTGTATGAAACTTGCCGGATATATGGGCGGTGTGGAAGCCGTAAAAACTAATACAGACGGACGGTGACCTGCAGCTTATTCATTTCTATCTTCAAAGGGATTTGATTGGGACAGGCTTGCAAGGTTATCACTGTCTGAAAAAATATTTTTAAAGGCGAGTATGGAGCTTGCTGTGGAAGAGGAGACGGAGAAGTATAAGGCGTTATTGGGGAGTGGGTGACGTAAAATTTGGCTCGTAATATAGGTGCAACTTTAAGCCTTAATAACGGTAATTTTTCGTCAATATGAAGTCCGCTGTCAATGCGAGCAATAACCTTAGAAACAGTTTAAACGGTACAACGTCGGGAATGAAAAACTTCGGAAATCAGTCTTCCGGAGTAGGCGGGGTTATAACCTCGTTGGCATCTAAGGCGGCAGTAGCCGTAGGAGCGTTTGTCGGTGTACGTCAAGCGATAGACTTCGGCAAAGATGTAGTGAATACCGGCAGAGAGTTTGAACAGGGAATGGCAAACGTATCCGCAATCTCGGGAGCAACAGGTGCAGAACTGACTGCACTTTCCGAGAAAGCAAAGGAAATGGGTGCTAAAACCAAATTTTCTGCAATAGAAGCGTCAGAGGCTATGTCATATATGGGTATGGCTGGCTGGAATTCGTCGCAGATGATTGACGGTATTGCGGGAATAATGAACCTTGCCGCTGCGAGCGGTGAGGAATTAGCCGGTGTATCTGATATTGTAACCGATGCCTTGACCGCTTTCGGACTGAACGCAAGTGACAGCGGTGAGTTCGCTGATGTTTTGGCGGTTGCAGCGTCAAAGTCAAATACAAATGTATCTTTGCTCGGCGAGTCCTTTAAAAATGTTGCGGCAACTGCAGGTGCAATGGGATATTCAATGAAAGATACCACCACGGCGCTCGGTCTGATGGCAAATGCCGGAGTTAAAGGTTCGGACGCAGGTACTTCTCTGAGAGGTGTTATGACAAGGTTGGCGAAACCTACCAAAGAAGTAGATGCGGCTATGTCGGCTTTGGGGATTTCTGCAGTAAATACGGACGGCAGTATGAAACCTTTATCTGTGCTTATTCCCGAACTTCAGACACGCTTCTCAACACTTACCGATGCTCAAAAAGGTCAGTATGCAACAATGATTGCCGGAAAAAATGCACTGTCGGGATTTCTGTCAATCGTGAATGCAAGTCCTGGTGATTTTACTCATTGTCTGACGCTATAAATAATTCGGAAGGTGCGGCTTTAAAAATGGCTGACACTATGAATGACACGGTAAGCGGTAAACTCACACTGTTAAAGTCGCAGTTCGAGGGTGTGAAAATTGCGATATTTGATGCACTCGGTTCATCGCAGTTTAAAGGCGTTCTTCAGTCTATGTCTGACGGACTCGGTGCATTAACTCCCGCTATTTCTTATGTTACTGTTGCAATAGGAAACGGATTATTTTCTGCAATTCAGACAATTTATAATACTGCAAGCACGGTATTTAACGCTGTAAAGAATGCAATTCAAAATAATCAGCCGGCAATAGAACGACTTCATAATGCGTTTGATAATGTCAGGAACAGCATTGTAAACGCATTCAGCGGAAACGGTACTGAATTAATTCAGACACTTGCAAATGTAGTAGTACCGAATTTGTGCAATTCACTTGTGGCAGTGATGAATATTGCTTCGGGTGTAATATCCGCTGCAAGCACACTTTCACCTGTGATTGCCGGAATTGCCGGAGCGGTAACCGCATATAAAATTGCTGTTGCGGCTGCAAATGTAGTCGAAGGGATAAGAAACGGACTAATTGCATTTTCTGCTGTCATGACAGGAACGCAGGCGGCTGCTTTTTGCACCGCTTACAACTGCGACTATCGCTCAAATTGCCGCAACTCAGGCACTTAATGTGGTGACGGGAGTGTTCGGTGCAATAATGACGTTTGTCACATCACCGATAGGTCTTGTTGTTATTGCTATCGGTGCGGTTATTGCGGTGGGTGTTCTGCTCTTTAAACATTGGGACAAGGTAAAGGAAACAGCAAAAAATCTCTGGAACGGTATAAAGAATGTGTTCAACGGGATAAAAGATACAGTTTCAAATGCTTGGGGTAAAGTCAAGGAAACTGCAGCAAATGTTTGGGACGGTATTAAAAATACGGTATCAACAAAACTGAATAACATCAAGAATTCCTATCAGGAACACGGCGGAGGAATAAAAGGTGCAGTCGCCGGTACTATGACAGCAATAAAAGAATATTACAAGACCGGCTATGATGCAATAAACTCTCTTACAGGCGGAAAACTCGGACAGGTTGTCGAGAGTGTAAAAACAAACCTTTCTCCTATACTGAATACTGTCAAAGAAAAATTATCAGGCATAAAAGATGTATTTGGCAGTGCCTTTTCAAAAAGCCTTTGAATTTGTGAGAAATTCATATAATGAAGGTGCTTTGAAACCGATAGTGGATAAATGCATAAGTGCATTTAACGGAATAAAGACAAAAATCAGTGAGAAGTTTAACGGGATTAAAGAAACTGTCGGAGAAAAGTTATCGTCAATCGGTGATGCCGCAAACGGAATAAAAAGCAAAATCGCAGAGAAATTTACTTCGGTAAAAACCGCAGTCACTGAAAAATTTGCAGAAATAAAAACTTCGGTAAGTACAGCACTTGCTCCGGTTAAGAATGTAATTTCCGAGATTGTAAATGACGTCAAAGCAACTGTCGGAAAAGTTATTGACGGCATTAAAAATCAAGTATCCGATACCGTCTTAAATATACAAACGGTAATATCAAATATTATAGGCGGAATAAAGCAGAATTTTCAAATGTTCTTTGATAACATAAAATCTGTTTTTGAAAATATAAAAACGGCAGTGTCAGGAATATTTGAAGGCATTAAAACAACAATATCCGGTGTGTTCCAAGTCATAGTCGGTATATTTACATTGAATACCGAAACTATAAAAAACGGTGTGCAGAATGTGATAAGCGGTATTACGTTAATAATTGACGGTGCGAAGAATGTTATAATAAATATTTGGAATATGATAACATTATCCGCAGGACTTGCTTTTTGACAATATAAAGACGGTTGTAACGAATGTTACAGAAGGAATTAAAACAGTAATAGACAGCATACGAACAACATTTCAGAATGTGTTTAATTCAGTCAAAAACACAGTGTCAGGCGTCTTTAATTCAATAAAGAGTACAATAAGCAATGTATGGAACGGGATAAAAGGTATTATTAAAACTCCGCATATTGTGCAGACGGGAACTATCAGTATTGCCGGTATCAATACACCGATACCGAAACTCGGCATACAATGGTACGCAAAAGGCGGTATTATGACACGTCCTACAATGTTCGGTATGAACGGCGGTTTCCCTATGGTTGGAGGTGAATCCGGAGCAGAGGCAATTCTTCCGCTCGACAGATTTTGGAACACACTGCAGAACTATATGAAACCGGTGTCTGCGAATGAGAAACCAAGCATAATAAACCAGATAAATGTTACTGTGTATTCAAACGGCGAAGATGATGATACTTTGGCAAACAAGGTGGCAAAAAGAATTGTTGAAGTGTTGGAGAATATGTGATTTTGAGGCTGTCAACTTCTGACGGCTTTTTTCTTTGCAGTTTTTAGGTCGGAGGTGCGAATTTGGATATATATTTAAGCGTAAATAACAGAGCGGATATATTGAAAATTCCCGTTTTGCCGTCACAGTTTACAATAAGCAAACCACAGTCAACCGAAACATTTGAAACGGTATCGCACGGCGAACTTATGCTGATAGGAAGTCCGAAATTAAAAAGTATTTCTATTTCAAGCTTTTTCCCGATAAGAGATTATCCGTATCTGCGTGATAAGTCAATGAAGGGTGGGAATATGTATATAAAATTGATACATGGATAGATTTGAAACTTCCTATACGCCTTATTATTACAGAAACACCGATAAATATGGCTGTTGCGGTCAAGGACTTTAAATACACAATAAAGACAGACGGTGACCTTTGGTACACACTTGATTTAGAGGAGTTTAATCTTCTGAATTATGAGGACCAAAGCAATGCGGAGGATGAAATTGATATGGAAGAACTTAATAAACTCAAAGAACAAGTTACATACCTTGTAGGACTTGTTGAAACCCTTGCAAATCCAATGATATATAACTATATTGATGAAAATATGCCAGAATGGGCACGAAAGAGTGTTCAAAAGGCTGTTAACAAGGGTGTACTCAGCGGAACGGGCGAAGGATGGAATTTAAAATATGATGATTTGCGTGTAATTGTGTGGTTGGATAGATTGGGGCTGCTTGAATAATGTCATCGGGATTTGATGTTGCGGAACGTGCAAGAAAAGAAATGCAGGAAATAGGGGCAAGTGCGGAAATAACAATAAATATACTCATTGGTATTCCGACAATGTTGAAAATATAGGATATAACTTTTGGTGGTGTGCGGCGTTTGTAAGCTATGTTGTAAGACAGTGCGGTGTTCCGACAAGTATAGTTCCTAATTACTCATACTGCCCTAACTGTATTGATTGGGCACGAAAAACGGCAGACTTCATTCAAAACATCAAGTTACAAATGGTACATATACACCTCACGCAGGAGATATATTTCTGCGTGAGGGACATACCGGAATAATTGTTTCCGTAAGCGGTAACAGTTTTACTACTGTTGAAGGTAATACAGGAGGGACAAGCAACTGCAGAACTGTGGGAAGTCATACATGGAGCTTTGCAGGCGGTAATTATGATTATGTGTTTAATCCGGAATACTCCGATAAGTCAAACGGAACATCATCTTCCGGAAGTATGGAAAGCTATATGTATTCGGAAAATTCATACGGCGGAGAAAAAAGAACCTACAGCTGTATGGAATAACAGAGTTAAGGAAAACATTCATCCTGCAATGCAGAACCTTACTCCTATTACGCCGACTGATGAACTGAGAATGTATGCGAATGATACCGATATAACCGAAATGATAGGAAATTTGTCGTGGAAAAACAGTATATATGAACTTGCAACTACAATGTCTTTTGATATAGCGAAAAGTGACGCAACATACCTGAAAGATTTGATGTACACACCGCAAGTCGGCGATATTATCAGAATGGTAACCAATGCAGAGATTTTTCGGGGAGTAATAACTAAGGCAGATGACGGTGACAAGAACAGTAATAAGTATACTATTGCTGACCTTGGATGGTATCTTAATAAAACAAGTCAGACATATCAGTTTAAAAATATTTCGGCAGCCAATGCAATTAAAGAAATTTGTAATGACTTGTCTATATCTATTGTCATGCTGCCGGAATTGACTGCAAATATAAAGCAGATATATTTTGATAAAACAGTATCGGATATACTCAAAGATATTCTTGAAAAGTGCGGCGGGAATTATAACTTTGATTTTGTGCCGGAAGGATTGAGAATATACAAAATCGGAGATTTGACAGCTTATCCCGAATTTCAGGTGGCGAGTAATGTAAGACAGGGATATTCGATTGATTACAGAGGCAATGTAAGCCATAGCACGTCTATTGAGGATATGTACAACTCTATTAAAATAACATCTGAAAAGGATAATGTGTATAAGGAATTGATGGTGTTGCAGAACCGTGACCTTATTGATAAATATGGCTTTTTGCAGAAAATTGTTAAGATAGATACCGAAAAAGAAAATGCCGATACAGTTGCAAAACGTGAGCTCAACGAAAATTCAAAGGTGAATGAAACTTTTTCGTTTGAAATAGTAGAGAAATATGACAGATATACCAGAGCCGGAGAAGTTATATCGGTAGACGGTGTGAAGTATGCAATCGAAAGCACAAGTCACAGTTATAAAGACGGCTGGCATTTTGATAAACTGGAGTTGAGTAAACTTGAATGAACAGTTGATTTAAAGTATGTGTTGTGGTATAATACTCTTCATAACGAGTAAAGTAGGTGTAAACGGTGGAAGAACAAATTAATCAGTCTGTGCGAGTACAGACTGAATTTGAAGAATGGGTAGAAGGCGGATGCAAAAAAAGCAGAAGACCTAATTAAAGAATCGGAAAAAGAAGATTAAGAAGATTAAAGCGATTACTTAGGTAGTCGCTTTTATAATTGAAAGAATAGTTTATGACCTGAACTATATGTCAATAAAAATGTAATATTATATAATAACTAACAAGCTTATAATACACTAATATTATAATAAATGATCTGTGTTGACAATATTTGTTTATTTTGCTATAATTGTTATGGATTATGAGAAATAAAATATATTTTCAATGTGTATGAGGTATATAATCAAAGGGGATATAATGAATTTAAAATATAGAAATAATATAATAAGTATTATAAAAACAATTATAAAGTATTTAAAAAAAATATGTATTACACATATTTTTTCTTATAGCCTTGTATCTTTCAATTAAGTGGTCAGAAATCCCCTTATTCAAGGTGTTAGATTATAAGATTATTAATCAAATATTATGTCACAAAAAAGCGGTAGATGCATCTATGCTAAATATTGCAACGGGCTATATAACTGGATATTTTGTATATCTATTGACTGTATTTATTCCTCAACAAAAAGAGAAAGAAACCAGTAGAAAAGAAGTGATCAGTAAATTATCTTCATTTTATAAAGATTCTGTTTATCTTTTTGTTACTTATGTGTAAGAATTGTTGTACGGAAGAAGAATGGGAAGAAATTCATAAGGGTAAGTCGGATATAGAATGTTTTAATGATAAATTTTATAGACAAATAAAAAAGTTGGACATAAATAGTGATGCTGATACAATCTTTTTACATAAAGATAAAAAGAATAGAATGAAATGGCATGAATATTTAGAAATGAAATGCCAGAATTTTTATGAAAATTTAGAGAGTTTGTTTTTGCAGTATCATACATATTTAGATGATGAAATTATTAATGAGATTATTAAAGTAAAAAATTCTAAATTCATTGATGTGTTTGTAGGAAAGGGAAATTCCTTTATGCTTTATATACGGGCATCTGAAGATCATATCGGATATTATGAAAATTTGCCGATAGGAATGCTAAATTTCCCAGATGAACCATTCAAGATATTTGAAAATAGTAAAATGTTCAAAATATTAACATATTGGTGGATTATATTGATAATTTAAGAGAATTACATACTCTTCTGTCAGAGTATAAAAATAAATACAAATTGGATACATTACGAGAGGATTATTCTATTAGTAAGCTAAGAGGAAATGAGGTGGGTCATTATAATACTGCTGTTTAAAAAATAATATTTAAAGTTATTATTCATAGGCTAAGCATTTAATGCAAGATTCAGAAAAGAAGATTAAAATATAAAGCGATTACTTAGGTAGTCGCTTTTTTCGTTGAAAGGAAAAATGATATGAGTGGAGTTACAGATTTAGCGAGACATATAAAAGCAAGAGACAATCCGTCATCATATACACCGATGTTCGGCAGAATTATATCTCTGCCGAAACTTGTAATACAGCTTGGAAACAATATTTTACTTGATGACAGTGATATAAAATCGGTCTTTGATATTTATGAAACACAAGAGAGGGACAATCATACGGAATACAAATACCTCGGAAAAGAAGTAGTTTTATTGCCGTATGACAACGACAACAAGTTTGTTGTGATAGGAGTAACCGAATAATGAAAAAGACATTTGATTTTGATTTCGGTAACGGCGAATTTGTTATGAAAGACGGCAATCCCGTTATTTTATCGGGCATTAATGCTCTTAAGTTATGGATACAAAAATGTATGCGGACACAGCTTTACATATACTCCATATACAAAGACAAACAATACGGTGCAAATATTGAAGATTTGGTGATAGGAAAATCATATAACTTTGATTTTGCAGAATCGGAACTTCGCAGAGAAATAGAAACAGCACTTTTGCGGAATGAGGATATTTATAGTATGAGCGGTTTTTCAGCAGAGAAAGTCGGAGCGATACTTAAAATATCTTTCACATTAAACACAGCTTACGGAGAAAGTGCGGAGGTGTACACCATATGACACTTGATGAAATAATTGAATATATGCTGTCGAGCGTGCCGGAAGAATATGATATTTCGGTCGGCTCGTTTTTTTATGACCTTCTTTATCCCGTGGCAGAACAAATATATCTTTTGCAGAAAAGGATAAGCAGATTGTCAGAAAACACATTTGCCGTGACGGCAGAGGGAGAATACCTTGACCGCAAGACAGCCGAGCAGAATATAGTTCGTAAAACATCCACTTATTCAAAAGGTACACTGCTAATCAGCGGAAACCGAGGTGAAGTGATTTTGAAAGGTGCAAAGGTTGCGGCGGATAATGTCCTGTTTGAAGTGAATGAAACAGTGAGCATTGCTGAAAACGGTTCTGTTGAAGTCGGTGCGACTTGCACTGTTTCGGGAAGTGCTGGCAATGTGAAAAAAGGAGATATAAATCGATTCCCTATAACGCTTCCCGGAATTACAGCCGTTCAGAATATAACGGATTTTACAGGCGGTTATGATGCGGAGAGTGATGCAGATTTATTGGAACGATACCTTGAAAAAGTGTCACGTCCGAATGTCAGCGGAAATAAATATCATTATATTGAATGGGCAAAAGAAGTAAGCGGAGTGGGAGATGTAAAAAGTAATACCGCTTTGGAACGGAGCGGGGACAGTAAAAGTAGTAATTGTAGATGCTGATAACCGTCCCGCAGGCAGTGAACTTATTTCAAAAGTGAAAAGAGCACATTGAGGAAAACAAACCAATCGGTGCAGAAGTTACAGTGGTCAGTGCGTCACCCGTTATGATAAATATATCAGTTAGGCTGACATCTGATAATACATCAAACATACAGACAACAGTTGAAAATGTATTAAAGGACTATTTGTCGGGAGAGGCCATAAAAAGGAATATATATCGTATGCCAAAATCGGCAGTCTTATATTATCAATATCGGGTGTTGAGGATTATACGGATTTAAAGGTCAACAGCGGAACAGAAAATATCAAGATAGCAGACGGAGCGGTACCGGTGCTTGAAAGCGTGGTGTTGAAATGATTGACAGACTCCCGGATTATTATAGCAAATCAAAAACGGTAAAGGACTTTTACAATGTCGTTCAAACAATACTTGATAAAGTTTCGGAAGATATTTCTGATGAAGATAAGCGTCTGTTTATTACTACCACAGATAGTTTTCTGCTGCATGAAAAAGACGTAGGACTGTCTGAAATTACGGCAGATAATGAAACTAAGAGAGCAAGAGTAATTGCAAGACTGCAAGGAAATAATCTTCTGACAAAATCGGAACTTGAACAGCTTATTTTAATGTATGACAGGACAGGCTGTATAATAACCGAGGATTATAAAAATTATACAGTAGCTGTTAAATTCAGCGGACGTAAAGGAGTGCCGTATAATTTTGAACAAATAAAATCAGCGGTGGATGAAGTTAAGCCCGCACATCTTCAAGTGAATTATGAGTTTCAAAGCAATACTTGGAGCGAAGTACAGAAAAAACTTGGGACATGGGGCAATGCAAAAATATTTACATGGGGAGGTGTTAAAGATTATGACGGCAGAACGTGGCTGTATGTAGAAAACAATGAGGTATATTTAAGAGAAAACGGAGCAAACGCATATGTGGTATTTAAAGATAATAAGCCATATGCACATTTTTTATAAGGAGGCATGAAAATGAAATACACATCAAATCATAATTTTAAATTGCCGGCACCGTCCGACAGTATTGATGTGGAGGTGCTCAATGAGAATTTTATAAATATTGATGCACTTATTAAAACTTTGGAGTCTGCTAAGGCAGATAAAAATTCACCGAGTTTTTAAGGGTACACCAACAGCACCGACTGCGTCAAGCAGTACAAATTCTACGCAGATTGCTACTACGGCTTTTGTGCAGGGATTGATAAAAGGCATACAGACGGCATTGTCAGGCAAAGCGAATAAAAATTCACCAAGTTTTACTGGTACACCGAAATCTCCGACTCCGCCGTCATCTGATATTTCAACGAGAATAGCAACAACCGCATTTGTACAGAACTTGGTGCAGGCAGTGGATAAAAAGATTTCAGAATTGGTATCTTCAACATTGGACAGCACTTATGCTATGCTGTTGTTTGATAAAGATAATATCAGCACTTGCAGTAATATTGACAGTTTCGGAATTACATACAGTAAATATCAAAACGGTACATATAAGACTGATATAGTGCAGGTCGGAAATAACGCTCAACTGCCGAATAAATCGAATGCACCTGTATTTTTAGTGTCGTGGGCGGCTGAATCCGGTGACGAAAGTGAAATATATAATGTTCAGGCTGTAATCTATCCGGATGGAACGGTATACGGACGCCATAGATATTTGTGGAGTATCAGCAGCGGCATTGTGAGTAAGCTTTCTTGGAATGATTGGAGTAAGGATAACAATTATATTTATTATAATCCTAAAGATCATTTTGTAAAGGAATAGCGTGGGGTGATAAGGTATGCCGGAAGATATACGATTGGCAAAAGGCGAAGATTTAGATGCACTTGAGGATATAGTGAATAACCATATCGGCAGTGATGAAACTCACGTTACTGCCGGTGACAAGCAAAATTGGAACGGTAAGGCTGATGTGGCTATGCTTGAAACAGAAGGGTATCTGAAGAAAAAAGTTGTAGGCGTACTGCCGTCAATGTCTGTTGGATTTGGTTTTTCAGACGGTGTTTCAAAATTCAATGCTATAAATCGATGTACTGTATCCGTTGCGGAAGAAAGTGACGGCAACAAGTATCAAAAAAAAATTGTAACCGGTTCAAATGCGGCGAATATGTATGCTTTTGCTTATCTTGACTTTTCAAAATATACGGCAAATGCAAAAGAACTGATAATTGAGTTTGATACGAAAATAAATACCGACCGCTGGTATATAGGACTGTCTGATTTGACACAGCGTCCGGGAGAATCAAGCAGAGGTTCATATGACAGTACGGGAGTTGTTTTTCGCAAGGCACAAAAGACGGAAAGTATTATTACATAAACAGTGACCTGACGTGGAAAGACAACTTTTTAACTGTTGGGTTCATAGCCGAATAGAAGTTAATTACGAGTCAAAAACGGTATCATATTGTATTACAAACAATAATGAATCAGCCAAATTAAGAGGTGAGATTGATTTTTATGATAAGTCCGCAAGTAAGGTTACGGGACTTGAGATTTATTCGTATGTAAATAGCGTTGAAATGGGGATTGACAATATAAGCATAACATCAAAATCGGGAAATGAAAGTGATGACGAAAGAACCGTATATATAGTGGCGGAAGACGGAGATATAGCGGAATATATCTATATAGACGGAAAGCCGTTTTGTATAGGAAGGAGTGATATATTTAATACAATAAAAGACCTGCTCGAAAGAGTAGAAAAATTAGAAAATAACTGATAAGGGGTACTGACTATGGAAAGTACGATTGTTGTGGCGATTTTGTCGCTTGTAGGAACACTTGGCGGTTCTATTATTGCAGGTATTGTTTCAAACAATAAGACACTGTACAGAATTGAACAGCTTGAACGCAAAGTAGAAAAACACAACAGTGTTGTTGAACGAGTGGCTATTGCGGAAAATACACTTAAATCTCAGCAGCACCAAATTGATGAACTGAAGGGGGATATGTAAAATGATTAACTGGAAAGTACGAATGAGAAATCCTATGTTTTGGGCACAGATATTGCTGTCTGTAATTATGCCGATACTGGCATATCTCGGACTTACAGCCGAGGATTTAAGCTCGTGGTCGGTATTGGGGAAGTACTTATAAAGGCGGTTTCAAGCCCGTACATTTTGAGCCTTGTAATTGTCAGTGTATATAACGCAATTACAGACCCTACAACAACAGGATTTACAGACAGCAAACGTGCATTGACATACGATACACCTAACAGTGACAAGGAGTAAGAGATGACTGCAATAGATAAATTGATTCAGACCGCTGATAATGAAGTCGGCTATTTGGAAAAGTCAAGTAATTCACAGCTTGATGATAAAACAGCGAATGCCGGTATGAACAATTATACTAAGTATTGGCGGGATATAAAAACGAATATCAAGGACAGCCGTGGTGTGCAGTATTTGTTACATGGTGTTTCACCAAGACTTTCGGAGTGGATAAGGCACATCAAATATTGAAGCATTATCCGTATGTATATTGCCCGACAATGTCGGGACTTTTTAAATTGTACGCAAATCCGAAAAGGGGCGATATTGTTATATTTAATCATAATGGGGTATTTACGCATACGGGAATTGTAACCGGCGTGGACGGAGATTATTTCACTACTGTTGAAGGGAATACGTCAGCCGGAAGTGCGGTTGTTGCAAACGGTGGCGGTGTCTGCAGAAAAGGATATTATATCAGCAATCTTGCGGGAACAAAATTCTGCAGACCGGATTATGAAACGGCAGAAAGCGAGGAAGAAATTATGAGTAAGGAATATACGGAGTTGAAAGCAGAAATAGCAAAATTACAGGCTGATGTAAATAAACTGAACAGTAAAATGATTTACAATTATGTTGATGACAATATGCCTGAATGGGCAAGACCTACTGTTCAGAAAATGATGGATAAGGGGTTCCTTAAAGGTGATGAAAACGGCTGTCTGGGCTTGACTGATGAACTTCTTAGAGTCTTTGTTATAAATGACAGAGCAGGAGTATATGAAAACAGATGGGACGGAAAAAAGTGAATAGTTGAGTTTATGCCCGTTAGAGATTGATTTTCTAAACGGGCATTATTTTTATTATTTGAGAACCAGAATATATAAATAACAGAGGTGATTGCAATGAATGAAGAGAAAGATGTACCTATAACACTCGGAGAAAAATATATGCTTACCATAAGAGAAGCAAGTATATATTTCAATATCGGAGTCAAAAAAAATCCGCAGACTGGCGGAAGATAATCTCTCGAGTATTCTCTATTTACAGTGGCAACAGATATTTAATAATACGTCCTAAATTTGAGGAACATCTCTGCCGAATTTCTACGATATAAATTGATTTTATTTGCCGTAAGTAGTTGACTTTATGAGCTTTTAGAGCGATATATAGTGCAAGCTTAATAAAGCTTATAATCAAACTAAAAGTAAAAAATTAAAGAACAGAAAGGAAGAAATTTTATGCAGAGAGCAACAGCAGAGAAAAAGGATTTATTAAATCTGTCAGAAACGATTGAATATTTCAACCTCAGTCAAAGAAAGTTTCATTCTCTTATCAGAGAAAAAACGGTTCATGATTTTATTGTTTTCTATGGCAGTCGAAGATTGATTATCAGAACGGCATTTGAGAGGTATATCTTAAAACATCCGGAACTTAGGAGGTGCAGATAATGGGGATCAGAGGAAGAATAAGACGCGATTCAAAACATAGAGTTTTGAGAGCGGGAGAGTCAATGAGAGCAGACGGAAAATATCAGTTTAAGTATCATATAGCAGGCAAACCGCATTTTGTGTACAGTTGGAAACTTGAACCTACGGACAAATTACCTGCAGGAAAGAAACCGTGTCTTTCACTGAGGGAACTTGAAAAGCAGATAGGATATGACTTGGAATCGCAGTTAGATCCGATGAAAAGAAATATAACAGTGAACGAACTTGTAGAACGATACCTATCCACAAAAAACAGGAGCGAAACACAGTACAGTTGCAAACTATAACTTTGTAAAGAATATCTTGAAAAAAGAGGAATTTAGCGAGGCGAAAATAGCAGACGTTAAAACATCGGACGCAAAACTTTTCCTTATTAAAATGCAGAGTGACGGCAAAGGTTACAGTACAGTCAAGTCGGTACGCGGAGTTCTAAGACCTGCATTTCAGATGGCTGTTGATGATGATATTTTAAATAAGAATCCATTTGAATTTCAGCTTGCCGGAGTTGTGGTGAATGATTCACATACACGAACCGCAATAACAAGGGAGCAAATGCGACAGTTTTTGAAATTTGTGCATGATGATAACTGCTATTGTAAGTATTACGAGGTGGTTTATATCCTATTCCATACAGGAATGAGAATATCGGAATTCTGCGGTTTGACACTCAAAGATATTGATTTAAAGAACCGAATTGTAAATATTGACCATCAGCTTCAGAGAACCTCAGATATGCAGTATGTAATTGAATCAACGAAAACCAATGCCGGAACAAGAAAACTTCCAATTACAGAGGAAGTGGTAAAGTGTTTTCAAGCCATTATCGAGGACAGAGAACCGCAACAAAGAGAAAAAATGATTGACGGATATGCCGGATTTTTGTTTTATGATAAAGATAACAATCCGCTCGTAGCAATGCATTGGGAACATCGTTTTAACCATATGGTACAGCGATACAACGATATTTACCGTATACAGATACCGAATATTACGCCGCATGTTTGCAGACATACCTACTGCAGTAATATGGCGAAATCAGGAATGAACCCAAAGACATTGCAGTACCTTATGGGGCATAGCGACATAGGCGTAACACTAAACACTTATACACATCTCGGTCTTGAAGATGCAGAGGACGAACTAAAACGTATGGAGGATTTGAATAATGCGAGAAATGAACTTGATAAAAATTCAAGAAGAAATTTAATAACTCAGAAAATGTTTAGGGTTATATGATAATGTTGCATAGACGGCACTCAGGCTACGGCTTGGGTGCCTGTTTTTTGTTTGCTTTTGTTAAAAAATGTCGGATTTGTGAATTGATATAATGTATGAGGTGTGGTATAATATATAAAATGAATATAGGAAGAAGGTTTTATAAATGAGAAAAGTATTTGTTTCATATTATCATGGAGATCAACAAGAGGTTAATAAGTTTGTTAATGATTTTTCTAATGTGTGTATATTTAAAACTGTTGGAGTCAAAGAGGGAGACTTTACTTTTGATAGCAACAATCCGCAATATATTATGAGAAAAATAAGAGAAGACAAGTTAGAAGATTCCACTGTAACTATAGTATTGGTTGGAAGTTGTACCCATAGTAGAAGATATGTTGACTGGGAAGTTAAAGCTTCTCTTCAATGTGGACAGTCATTGCCTAATGGATTGATTGCGATTAATTTACCGTATATGGGTTCGAAAGGATTGTTGCCGCCTAGAGTGGAAGAAAATATAAGCAAAAACTCAAATAAACAGGATACTGGATACGCTAGATATTATACATATCCAAGTAGTAATGAACAATTAGAGGCATGGATAGAAGATGCATATAATGCAAGAACTCAAAGAGCACATTTAATTAAAAATACAAATGTAATGATGAAATATAATTCGAGGTGTAAAACACATAATAAAACACATTAAGTGATTTAATGAATATAGTCGATAAAAATATTAATTATGTTTTGATTTTTTATAAAGTGAAGATGAAGAAGGTGTTTTAGCGTTAGGTAATTAAAAAATATCTATAGATGCTATCTTTATTTATTTAATATAAAATTGCAAAAAAGCAGTATACACAGAAAAGATAAAAATTATATAGATGATGAATTTGGAATTCCTGATTTAAAAGAAAGCAGAATTGCATCAATAAATGATAAAAATATTGATAATTTTCCACAATAAAAAATTAGAACTACACTTAATAAAATAGATGTGATTAAATTTACTTTTAAATCAGACAGAGGTTATTTTTTGTTAAAAAGGTGAGAAGAATTAAAAAGAATGGAGAAATGAAGATTAAAAATAGTTTGATTAAACCTATAAAAAAATCAATAATCACATGGATTGTTGGGGGAATTGTATTACTTATAGTGTGGTGCTGTGATATAAAAAAATATTGTTATATATTCCAGGAATACGTAACTTTGTATTGAATCTAAATTTCATAACTAGCATTTTTACAAATTATTATACAGTTATTATAGGGGCATTGTTTTTGGTTGTAATATTATATTTGAGAAAATATGCAGATGTAAAAAGTTCCATCAATTTCAATTGCGGGAATTGAATTTAATTTAAAAATATTGACAGAATAGTAAAAGCAAATCTTACAAATTATTTTGTCACCAAAAGAAGTTTGTTTAAAATTGACATTTTGAAAGACAATTTTGATGATGTTTTTGAATCCTATCATAATACATATGAATTTATAAGATTACAAATGAGTTACTATGAAAACGTGGCTAAAACAGATAATACTATATATAAAGCAATGAAGTGTATGATAAAAGATTTAAACTATTTTCTAACATCAAACCAAACTGATTATAGAAGATGGTATAAATTCGAAAACGAAAAAGAATACAAATTTATTGATGAATTGCAAAAAAAAATATCCCAAGTATAATGAATTAATAGAAGCATTTGGGAAAATAAATAAAAAAGATGTCTACACATATGCAGAAGTTAAATATTACTATAGAATGGTGACAAATATTCCTAATAAATAATAATATTGAAAAGATGATAAAACATTTTTTTTGAATCCATTAGTAGTAAACACTCGGATTTTTACTACTATCTTACTACTAACGGTGTCCTTGATTTGCCCGTATTTGCCGTGTTTTGCAGATTACACTCTGTCAAGCGATGTTTTTAAAGCATTTTACAGACACCGCAAATACGGGCAAACCACGGCATTTACGGCTTTTTATGAAAGGAAAAATTATGATTAAGATACTCTTTGTTTGCCACGGCAATATATGCAGGTCGCCGATGGCGGAGTTTGTGATGAAAGATTTAGTTAAAAAAGGCAGGGCTTAGTGATGAGTTTTACATAGCGTCTGCGGCGACGAGTACAGAGGAAATCGGGAACGGTGTACATTATGGTACGCGCAAAAGCTTGCGGAATTCGGTATTTCCGTTGACGGAAAATATGCGGTTCAATTAAAAAAATCCGACTATGCCAAATATGACTACATTATCGGTATGGACAGTTACAATTTACGCAATATGAAACGTATGTTACCGAATGATACCGAAAACAAAATACACCTTTTACTTGATTGGTCCGACAATCCGAGAGATATTGCGGATCCATGGTACACAGGTGATTTTGATGTGACATACAATGATGTACTTGAAGGTTGCACTGCTTAACTCAAGGAAACAAAAAAGAGCTTTAAAGCTCTTTTTTATACCAAACACCTCAAAAATATTATACATTAAAACATAAAAAATACAATTTATTTGTTACTAAAGCCGAAATCGGTGGTATAAATAAAATAGAAAGGAAGTGAGTTAGTATGAAAATCACATTTTTAGGTGCGGCACACGAAGTTACGGGCAGTTGTACGCTAATAGAAACGAACGGAAAAAATATTCTTGTTGACTGCGGAATGGAACAAGGTGCTGATATATTTGAAAATCAAGAAATCCCCGTAAATCCAAATGATATTGAATGTGTATTGCTTACTCATGCACATATTGACCATTCGGGTAATTTGCCGTTACTTTACAAAAACGGTTTTCGCGGTAAAATTTACGCGACGAATGAAACATCTGATTTATGCGAAATAATGTTGCCGGACAGTGCGCATATTCAAGAAACTGAGGCGAAATGGCGAAACAGAAAAGCAAAGCGTGCCGGCAGGGAAGAATATGTTCCGATTTATGATATGGACGATACTATCGGTGTACTTCAGCAATTCCGTCCGTGTAATTATGATGAGAAAATAAGAATTTTGGAAAATGTTGAAATAAGATTTCACGATATAGGTCACTTGCTCGGCTCGTCTTGTATAGAAATTTGGATAACAGAAAGCGGTATTACAAAGAAAACAGTTTTCAGCGGTGACGTGGGAAATACAAATCAACCGATTATAAAAGACCCGACTCCGATTTATGATACGGACGATACCGATTATCTTGTTATAGAGTCCACCTACGGAAACAGATTTCATACGGAAGTACCTGATTATATAACATTGCTTGCGGGGAATTTCAGAGAACATTTGACAGGGGCGGAAATGTTGTTATACCGTCATTTGCTGTAGGCAGAACGCAAGAGCTTTTATACTATATACGTCAGATTAAAGAACAAAATCTTGTAAAAGGTTACGGTGATTTTTCTGTGTACGTGGACAGTCCTTTGGCGAATGAGGCTACCGCAATATTTTTACAGTGTGACGTAAAATGTCTGGACGAAGAAGCAAGAGCATTGGTGGACAGCGGTATAAATCCGCTTACATTCAGCGGATTAAAACTTGCCGTTTCAACTGATGAGTCTGTTGCAATTAATTTTGACGAAAAGCCGAAAGTTATAATATCGTCAAGCGGTATGTGTGAGGCGGGAAGAATACGGCATCACTTAAAACACAATTTGTGGCGAAGAGAATGTTTGATTTTGTTTGTCGGCTATCAGGCAGAGGGAACGCTCGGCAGAATGTTGTGTGACGGTGTTAAGAATGTAAAACTGTTTGGTGAGGATATAGAAGTAAATGCCGAAATTAAAATGCTTGACGGAATAAGCGGACATGCAGACAAGAACGGTCTTATAAAGTGGCTTAAAACATTTAAGAAAAAGCCTAAAATTGTTTTTGTTAATCATGGCGAGGAAAAGTCTTGCGATGAATTTACCGATTGTATCAGAAATGAATACGGCTATAATTCTGTTGCACCGTACAGCGGTACTTGTTACGATTTGCTGACAGGTGAAGTGGTTGTACAGACGTACGGCATACGCGTGCAGAAAAAGAAAACTACAAAACGTGCTGCGACTGTATTCGGCAGACTTATTGCCGCGGCGGAAAGATTACTTGCAGTTGCAAGAAGTTGTGAGGGAATGGCCAATAAAGATTTGGCAAAGTTCGCAGACCAGATTGATATGTTGTCTGAAAAGTGGAAAAGATAGATAACCACCCCTCATTCGACTGCGTCGACAGCTCACCTCAATGGGAGCCATACAAAAGCCTCTCCTTGAGGAGAGGTGTCACGAAGTGACGGAGTGGTGGCAAAAAAGAAAAAGCATAAGAAAGCACCCACAGTCGACTGCGTCGACAGCTCCCCTCAATGGGAGCCGTACAAAAAACCTTTCCTTGAGGAGAGGTGTCACGAAGTGACGGAGCGGTGGCAAAAAAAACAAGGACGGTCAATGACCGTCCTTATTTTGTATAATCGCTCCAACCGTCTATTGCACTGTCTTGAATTGCTCTGAAAAGTCTTTTTCTAAGTCCGGGATACATTTCCTTTTCAAGACGTTTAATAAGATCTTTCATATATTGACGTTGCGTATATCCGTCAGCAGGACAAGGATTGTGAACAACGGGAATATCATAATTTTTAACCACACCCCTAATATCACGTTCGCGAACGTAAATCATAGGTCTGATTTGATACATATCAGTGCGGTCGAGATATGTAACAGGCGAAAAACAATGTATTCTGCCCTCGTGCATAAGGCTAAGGAAGAATGTTTCAAGCACATCATCATTATGATGACCGAGTGCAACTTTATTGCAGCCGTTTTCGATTGCCATATCATTTAACGCACCGCGGCGCATTTTTGCACACAATGAGCAAGGATTGGATTCTTTTCGTATATCAAAAATAATCTCTTTAATATTTGTTTTCTTAACCTTATATTCAACGCCCAAATCATCACACATTTTTTGTACTTTTGAATAATCGGCATCATATCCCATATCCAAAGTCAATCCCATAACGGTAAATTTTTTCGGATAGTATCGCGAAAGTTCCGCAAGCACATTAAGCAGTACAAGACTGTCCTTACCGCCGGAAACACCGACGGCAATTTTATCGCCGTCCTCAATCATATTATACTGTTCAATAGCACGCCTTGTAAGACTTACTACCTTTTTCATATTATTCAGCCTTTCCTGTTATTTTACCGCCTTGATAGCTTCGGTTAAATCAACCTTATCCGTATAAAGTGCCTTACCAACGATAACACCCTCAACACCTGTTGTAACAAGTGACTTGATGTGGTCAAGACTTCCGACACCGCCCGAGGCGATAATATCGGCATTTACCGCACTTGCCATTTCAGCCATTGCGTTTACGTTAGGACCGGCAAGTGTACCGTCGGTTGCAATATCCGTATAAACGATTGTCTGTACGCCGATATTTACCATTTTCTTTGCAAATTCAACAGCGGTAAAATCGCTTGTTTTTTCCCAACCCTCGATAGCAACCATACCGTCTTTTGCGTCAATACCGATAACGATTTTTTTGCCGTATTTATCAACGGCACGTTTAACAAATTCACTGTCTGAAACGGCTTTTTGTACCTATGATTACTCTGTCAATACCGCAGGCAAGTTTTGCTTCAATATCCTCCATAGTACGAATACCGCCGCCTGTTTGTACGGGAACATTGACGCTTTCGCATATTTCTTTGATTTTTGCGGCATTTACGCCATGACCTTTTAAAGCACCGTCAAGGTCGACAACGTGGATATATTCACCGCCAAGACTTTCCCATTTTTTAGCCATTTCGGCAGGGGAGTCACCGTATACGGTAACGTCCGAAAATTGTCCCTTGAACAATCTCACGCATTTACCGTCTTTTATATCAATCGCAGGGTAAATTCTCATTTTGTAATTCTCTCCTCAAACTGTTTTACAATATTCATAATACGTTCTGTTTCCATTTTCATACTAACCTTGTTTACAACAAAACGTGCACTTAGAGGGCACACGTCCTCAAGAACGTCAAGACCGTTTTCGTAAAGTGTTTTACCTGTTTCGACAATATCGACAATGACGCCCGAAAGTCCGACAAGCGGAGCAAGCTCAACAGAGCCGTTTAGCTTTATAATTTCAATAGTCTGACCTTTGTCGTCTTGGAAATATTTCATTGCGATGTGCGGATACTTTGACGCAACACGAAGATTTGTCATAGTGCCAAGCTTACCTTTTAATTCTTTCGGACCGCATACAGCCATTTTACATTTTCCGAATCCCAAATCAACCATTTCATATAGGTTACGGCTTTCTTCCAAAAGTGTGTCCTTACCGACGATACCGATGTCAGCCGCACCGTATTCAACGTAAGTAGGAACGTCAGACGCTTTTACAAGGATAAATTTCATCTTGTTTTTTCGTCAGTGAAAATAAGTTTTCTTGTTTTTTCTTTCATTTCGGAACAATCCATTCCGATTGAAATAAATAATTCCATTGCAAGTTCGGCAAGTCTGCCCTTTGCAAGAGCAACTGTTAAATATCTCATTATAATCTCTTCCTCCCTAAAATCAGTGTTCGTGACCGCAGTCGCATTGGTCGTGGTGATGTTCATGCTCGTGGTCATGGTCACAGCCACAGCCGCAATGGTCGTGTTCGTCAAACATCATAGATTCGTCATAGTAGCCTAAAAATTCGTTTGCGGTTGTTTCTATAATTTCGTGTTTTGCAAAATCGTTAATCATAAGCTGACCGTTAGGGAAAACTCTAAGCATTGCACCGATATTTTTACCTTTTGAATATTCCTCTGCTGCTTTATAATCGCCGTCACCGATATACATTTCAACAAGGCAGCCGTTTACACGAAGATTGTATGCAATGTCATAGGCAATGCCTTCGGCGTTCTTTTCGGCAAAAACAAGTGATGCGGAAACATCATGTACCTCCTTGTCGCTTAGTACGGAAATAAGTCTGTTTATACCGATTGCCGCACCGACAGCACCTTTATTGTCACCAAATTGTCCCATAAGATTATCATAACGTCCTCCGGCACAAATAGGAAATCCGACACCGTGTGTGTAGCACTTAAAGATTGAGCCTGTGTAGTAGTCGATACTTTCAAGCATACCAAGGTCAATAGAAACGTACTTTTCAAAACCGTACAGACACAAAAGCTCATATATACGCTTTAAGTTGTCAAGTGCGTTTTTGGATTCTTCGTTAAGACCGTCAACATAAGCCTTTTTGAAAACTTCTTCACCGCCGAAAAGGTAAGGCAAGTCAATCATAAGATTTTTGATGTTGTCATCAATGTCAAGTTTGTCTGTAATCGTCTTAATACCGACAGAGTCTTTTGAATCAATACGTTCACGAAGTTTTTCGATAGATTGTTCGTCAAGTCCTGCTTGCTTTACAAGTCCGTTGAAGAATGCAATCTGACCGATTTCCATTGAAAATTCTTCAATACCTACCGCAAGAACAGCCTCCATAGCTGCTGAAATAACTTCAGCGTCTGCGGCAGGTGAGTATGAGCCGATAAGCTCGATACCGCTTTGCGTAAATTCTCTTTGACGTGCGCCTTGCGTTTGCTCAACTCTGTATACGTTGCCTGTGTATAGGTAGCGCTGAGGCTTGTCCGAATTTGCAACCTTTGTTGCCGCCATACGGGCGATTGATGTTGTAAAGTCCGGTCTTAGTGCAAGAATACGTCCTTGTTCGTCAAAAAACTTGAACATATGCTCTTGTGAAATCTGACCGCTAAGACCTAAATAACAGTCGTAATATTCAAATGTAGGTGTTTCAACTTCTTTGTAACCGATTGAAGAAAAAACAGACCATATTGTTGATTCAATTTTTTTTTTACTGCACATTCGTCCGGCAGTATATCATTTACACCGTTCGGTGTATGCAATTTCAATTAGACATAAAACTAATCCTTTCAATATATTTTTGAATTTTAACTTTATTGTGCTAAAGCGATAAAGTTATTATACAACTTAATTTGTAAATTGTCAAGTAAACAATATAATTTTATCACTAAAACGGTGTATTTTCAAGGATAAGGAATGTAGTATTAAGTCGAAATTTGTAATTGAGAAAAAATTAACAAATTGTCAACAAAATTTATTATTTAAACTGTTGAATGTTCACATAAAATATGTTAAAATCAAATTAGTAAATATGTTGCAGAAAGGAAATGTGAAATGGCGATACACGTTATTAATGAAGCAAAAAGATGCTTGAACTGTAAGAAACCTATGTGCAGAGAGGGATGTCCGATACATACACCGATACCGGATATGATACATACGTTTTTAGAGGGGGATATAAATCAAGCCGGCGAGATGGTGTTTGAGAATAATCCGCTTTCAATCGTCTGTTCGCTTATATGTAATCATGAAAATCAATGCGAGGGACATTGCGTTTTGAACAGAAAAGGCTCACCGGTTCATATAAGCAGTATTGAAAATTATATTTCCGAAAACTATTTTGATAAACTTGGTTTTTCGGGGATTGAAAAAACGGCTTGAAAGCAGGTATAATCGGCTCAGGTCCTGCCGGTATAACCATTGCGGTAATACTTGCACAGCGCGGATATGATATTACGATATTTGAATCAAGAGAAAAAATCGGCGGCGTGTTGAGATACGGTATTCCCGAATTCAGATTGCCGAAATCAATTTTGGAAAGATATAAGGAAAAATTGATTGAGCTTGGTATTAAAATCAGACCGAATACGGCAATAGGTACGACTATAAGCGTTGACGATATGTTCCGTGACGGTTACAGTGCAATATTTATCGGTACAGGTGTATGGAAACCGAACACACTTCATATAAAAGGCGAAACGCTCGGAAATGTGCATTATGCGATTAATTATCTTACCAATCCCGATGTTTACAGACTTGGCGATACGGTTAATATTATCGGTGCGGGTAACTCGGCAATGGACGTTGCAAGAACTGCTTTAAGACACGGTGCTAAAAAGGTTACGGTATTTTCAAGAAGTGACCATTTGGCAGCAAGTCAGCGTGAAGTGGATTATGCAAAGATTGACGGTGTTGAATTCGTGGTACACGTTGAGCCTGTGGAAATTGTAGATGACGGAGTTATATTTGTTGAACTTGAATGTGACGGAAAAGGAAATCTTTCGCCGATAAGAGGAACGGAAAATCTTTATCAGGCAGATTCAACGATTATTGCGATAAGTCAAGGTCCGAAGGACAGAATTGTTTCAACAACGACAGGCTTGGAAGTTAATGAAAAGGTTTGCTTGTAACAAACACGTTCGGAGAAACTACGCGTGACGGTATTTTTGCGTCGGGCGATGTTGTCCGCGGTGCGAAAACGGTTGTTGAGGCGGTTGCGTATTCAAAGCAAGTTGCAGACGCAATGGACGATTATATGAAGGGTTTAATGCACGAAAGAGATTTATAAATTCAGGAGGTCGATAAATTGTCCGAACAGTGCAAAATATTATTTTATATTTGAATTTAATTTACGGATATTATAAACAAAGGCAAGCCTATCTTTGATATACGGCTTGCCTTTGCACTTTTTGTGAAAATAAACTCTAACGTACAAATGTACGTCGATGAGTTCATTTTCGGTACTCCTTTTTAGTTTTCCATAAAACTTTTCATTTTTTCAACTGTATTTTGGCTTATATTATGCTCAATTTGGCAAGCCTCTTTTTCGGCATCATCTTCGGGAATATGAAGAACATTTACAAGGAATTTTTTAATCATCGTATGACGGTGATATACTGCTTCACCGAGCTCAAAACCCTTTTCCGTAAGAATTATATCGCCGTAAGGCTCGTGAGAAACAAGACCTTGCTTTTTTAGAGTATTTACCGCTCTGTTCACACTTGGTTTTGATATTTTGAGTGCAAGGGCAATATCCGTTATGCGCACACTCGTCTTTTGCTTTGAAATTTCATATATTGATTCAAGATAATCTTCCAGTGCGCTTGAGATACAAATATCATTATCAACTAACATATTAATCACCATAGCCTTTCTGTCCGCAAACTAATAAAAAAAATAAAGAGGGTATAGAAACATTACTGTTTCTAAAACCCTCTTTGGTTTCGAAAAATTAATATCAATTAAATTATGCCTTTATTATAACCTAAATCACTTTAATTTGCAATAGCTAACATAAAAAAATTTAATTTTGTGAAGTCTATACAAATAAATTACCGATTTGGAATACAAGCGTTGACATTATCCACGCAACAGAAAGCTGATATAATACCGAAAATGCGGTTAATTTTCGTGAGTTGAGTTCACTGCGGAGTGTTGACACTGCGGCGATACAAGGCACATAAAGCAGTACAAACGTTAAAAACGAATATGCCGACAGGGGAGTGAATGAAGTCGTAAGGCACGATACAAGGTCGGCGGTGTTGTATGCTCCGTATAGGATTGACATAGTTGACACGACTGCCTCTTTTGCGGCAAAACCTGAAATAAGGCTTACCGCAACTTTCCAATTACCGAATCCGCAAGGTTTAAATATCGGTGCGATAAGTTTTCCTAAAGTGCCGATAATGCTGTATTCGCTGTCAGCGGTTAAATGCAAATGAAAATCAAGATTTTCCAAAAGCCAGATGATTATACTTGCAAGCAAAATTACAGTACCTACTCTTGTAAGGAAGTCCTTGACTTTATCCCACATATGATTAAATGTCGATTTGAAAGTCGGCATTCGGTAGGGTGGAAGTTCAAGTACAAAAGGCGGTTCATCGCCTTTGAATACCGTATTTGACAAAATCAATCCCGAAATTACCCCTAAAGCTATCCCTAAAATGTATAAACTGAATGTGACGATACCTGCATTATTCGGAAACAGTGCCGCTGTAAATACCGCATAAACCGGCATTTTTGCACCGCACGACATAAACGGTATCAACAGCATTGTCAGTTTTCTGTCACGTTCGTTGTCAAGCGTTCTGACTGCCATTGTCGCAGGAACACTGCACCCAAATCCCATTATCATAGGTACAAACGACTTGCCCGAAAGACCGATTTTTATAAAAAGTTTGTCCATAATAAAAGCCGTTCGTGCCATATATCCCGAATCTTCAAGAAAGGAAAGGAATAAAAATAACAGCATTATCTGCGGAAAAATGTTATGACACTGCCTATTCCGGATATTATTCCGTCAAGCAAAAGTCCTTTGAAAAATGCACCGACTTCGGCTGATGTTAAAATATTTTCAAGCATATTTGCAAACTGAACGTTAAACAGGGTGTCGAGCATATCGGACATCATCGAACCAAAAGTTCCGAACGTTATCTGAAAAACACAAAACATTACAAGTATAAAAATCGGTATCGCAAACAATGGGTGCATAGCGATTGAATCTATTTTTCGGTCAGAAGAAATTGTCTGTTTTGACCGATTATTTTTACGCAGTCGGCTGCGACTGATTTTATGAATTTGTAGCGAGCTTGCGCTATATGTGTTTCGGTATCATTTTTTTCTGTAAGTTGTATGGCGTAAAAACGGCTTATTTTATTTTTAAGCATAATGCGGAAATTGCCCTTTCAATTTCCGCATTGTATTTAATTTGATTTTGTGTATTACCGCCTAAGTTACATTCTTTGATGAGTTTTTCAATCCCGATACATTTGCTTGCCGAAATCGGAACAGACGGTATATTAAGACGTTTTGTCAACATATTTGCATTAATTTCAAAACCGTTTTTCTTAACTGCGTCCGCCATATTCAGTGCGATTACCATAGGCACACCTGTTTCGGCAAGCTGTGTTGTAAGGTAGAGATTGCGTTCGAGGTTGGTTGCGTCAACTATGTTGAGTATTAAATCGGGCTTTTCATTTATAATGAAGTCGTGCGTTATAATTTCCTCCGCACTGTTCGGTGAAAGGGAATAGATACCCGGAAGATCGACTATAAGCATATTTTTGTTGTAACGGCATATGCCTTTTTTGCTTTCAACAGTAACGCCTATGCGGTTGCCGACATCATAATTACTGCCTGTGAGTTCGTTGAAAAGAGTTGTTTTTCCGCAATTCGGATTGCCGACAAGAGCAACGACTGTTTTTGTATCGGACATTCATTTCACCACCTTGTGAATAAAAATTTTTTCGGCGTCCTTTTTCGTATACCTATGTTACAGTTGAGTACACGAAATTCGACAGGATCGCCGAGCGGTGCTAATCTAAGCATTTTTACGGTTGCACCGGGCGTCATTCCCATATCGGAAAGACGGCGTTTAATTGAACCGCTTAACCGTATTGCGGATATAACGCCGGATTCGTTTTTCTTTAAATTGCTTAAATTCATATATCAGTCCTTTCGCCATACAAACGAGCTGACAAACTTTTGAAGCTCAACGATTATAAGAGGCATAACGGACAGTACCGTTACAACAATCCAGCCCATAGCATTGAGCGGAATAACTCCGAAAATATTTGCAAGGTACGGAACGGAAATTACCGACACCTCCAAAATAAGTCCCGAAATCAGTGAAAGCACAAGGTAAGGATTTTTAAATATACCGGCTTTAAAAACGGAGTGTTCACTTCTCATATTAAATGCGTGTACCAACTGAGAAATACTAAGCACCGCAAATGCCATTGTACGACCTGCTGTAATACCGCCGAAGATGTTTGCACCTATGGTGAATGCCAAAAGTGCGAGTGCACCTATCATCAAGCCCTCAAATATGATTGTCAGCCAAAGTCCGTCGGCAAATAAACCTTTTTTCGGTGAACGCGGCGGTTTATCCATTATATCGCTGTCGGGAGTGTCAAGTCCCAAAGAAATAGCAGGAAGTGAGTCGGTGACGAGATTTACCCATAAAAGCTGTATAGCGGTAAGCGGTGACGACCAACCGAACATAATACCCGAAAATACGGTCAGAATTTCGCCTATGTTGCTTGAAAGCAAAAAATTGTACCGCTTTTTTGATGTTTGAAAAAATACTTCTGCCCTCACGGACTGCATATATAATGGTAGCAAAATTATCGTCCGTAAGCACCATATCGGCTGCTGATTTTGCAACGTCCGTACCTGTTATACCCATACTGCATCCAATATCGGCGGCGGAAAGTGCAGGCGCGTCATTTACACCGTCACCTGTCATTGCGACAATTTCACCGTTGGCTTTAAGCGCTTTTACAATTTTCATTTTATGGCTCGGAGTAACGCGTGCAAATATGTTGTATTGATTTATTGTGAGTGCAAGTTCGTTGTCCGATATTTTTTCAAGAATATCGCCTGTCATAACCTTTGAATTATCGTCCGCAATTCCGATTTTTTTCGCAACAGATAAAGCCGTTTCTGCGTGATCGCCTGTTATCATAATAGGACGAATACCTGCTCTTTTACAAAGTTCTACGGATTGCTTTGCCTCTTTTCGCGGCGGGTCTTCAATGCCGATAAGACCGATAAATACCATATTGTTTTCGTTGATTGCTGTCTTTGTGTAATCATCACGATAACAAACCGCGATTACACGCAAACCGTCCGAAGTCATTTTTGAATTTTCGGATATAATTTTTCGCTTGCTCTGTGAAGTAAGCGGAATAGCCTTTTGACCGTTATAAATATCGGTGCATAGCGGAAGTACAAATTCAATGCACCCTTTATTATTGTTTTATAACCTTTTATGTCCCTGTGCATTGTAGTCATTCGTTTGCGTGTCGAGTCGAAAGGTATTTCGGCAATACGTCTGTATTTTTTGTCAAGTACGGACTTGTCAAAACCGTGTTTTTTGCGGCGGCGAGTATTGCACTTTCTGTCGGACTTTTGTGTCCCTCATCACAGTCGCAACACATCGAACAAAGTCGTATCAGCTTTTTTTCATCGTACGTATAAAATGAAGTTACAGTCATTTTATTTTGCGTTAAAGTGCCTGTTTTGTCGGAGCATATTACGGACGCACTGCCGAGCGTTTCGACAGACGGAAGGTTTCGTACTATTGCGTTATGTTTTGACATACGCATTACGCCGATTGCAAGCATAATCGTAACTATTGCCGGAAGTCCCTCAGGTATTGCGGCAACCGCCAAAGAAACGGCTGTCATAAACATATCAAACGGCGGAAGATGACGGAACAGGCCGACAATAAAAATAACAAGGCATACGAAAAGTGCGGCAATACCGAGTGTTTTGCCTGTATCGGCAAGCTTTAGCTGAAGCGGTGTCTGCGGTGTTTCATCATCAAGGAGCATATTCGCAATGTGTCCGACTTCCGTATTCATTCCCGTGCCTGTAACTATCGCGGTGGCTTTTCCGCCTGTTACGGAGGTGGAAGAAAGGATTATATTTTTTCTGTCCCCAAGTGCCGTGAATTCTTCAAGTACAACCGATGCGTCTTTTTCGGCGTTTACAGATTCACCGGTAAGAGAGGATTCGTCTGTTGTGAGGTTGTTAGATGTGACAAGACGGCAGTCTGCGGCAACAAGATCGCCTGCCGATATTATAAGTATATCACCGGGAACAACGTTCGCGGCAGGAATATTAAGCTCATTGCCGTTTCTGAGTACACAGGCATGGGGTGATGATAGTTTCTTTAAAGCCTCAAGACTTTTTTCGGCACGTTTTTTCTTGAATAACTCCGAGCAATGCGTTTAATATGACGATTGCAAGAATTATTACAGGTTCTGTTATATCCGCGTCACCTTGCATAATTGACGTTATAAATGATACCGCAGCGGCGGAAAGAAGTATAATTATCATAAAATCATTAAATTGTTCAAGGAATTTTATAAATATGTTCTTTTTTTCTTTTTTTCGATAAGTTCGTTTTGCCGTAATGGTGAAGTCGTTTCTTTACCTCGTCATGTGTAAGTCCTGTTTTTATATCCGTACCGAGCAATTCGGCGGTTTGCTGTACGGTTTTATTATGGTATGTCTGCATTTTTATACCTCCTCTGTTTTATACGATATAACTATTCCGTATTGCCTGTATTTATAACCAACTTGTCTTTAAATTGTAATCAAAATGTTTTAGTGTCCCCTCCGAAAATGTGTTATAATGTAAGAAAAGGAGGGACACTAAATGGCAAGAAAGGCAAGAGAGATAAGTAAAAGCGGTAATTATTATATTACGCTGAAAGGCAATGAACTTTTTGTAACAGACGAGGATAAAAAAATGTTTGTTGAAATTCTTGAAAAGAATTTCGCAACGGGTATTGTACATGGCTATTATCTTACAAAGTCGGAAATTCGTCTTGTTGTAAAAAGAGGGTGAAAAGGGAATTTCAATGACAATGAAACCTGTCACTACAAGCTATGCGAGATATTTCAACAGAACGCACGAAAGAGAGGGCAAGCTTTTTGCGGACAGATTTAAAAGTGAGCCTCTTGAAACAGACGAAGAAATAGAAGAATGTATCAAAAATTTAGAAAACGATACACCGAAAAAAACAGGCAAAACCTAAGAGAACAGCACCGAAGAAAAAGGACGTGACAAAGGTTAAAAGACTGAAATTAAAATCGAGAAAACAGAAGAAACAAAGCCGATCGAGGAAAAGAAAGAAGAAAAGAAAAATAAACTTCCGTCATGGCTTTTGTGATGTCATAAACATATGCCGACGCGAATAAGATATATTAAGCAGATATATTTTAGGAGGTCGGCATTTTGAATTTTTATGTTATTAAATTAAAGCATATTATAATAGCATTACTGATTTTTGCGGTTATACCGATAATTTGGTTTACGACTTCAAGAGCGGTAAGCGTGTTTAACGTAAACGGCAGAGAAATTCCGATTTACAGCGTAGAGAGGTGCGACAATAAAATCGCACTGACATTTGACTGTGCGTGGAACGATGATGATATTGACTCAATTCTTGATACGTTGGACAAGTATAATTGCAAGGCGACATTTTTCGTTGTGGGTGATTGGGCTGAAAAGTATTCCGAAAGTTTGAAGAAAATTTATGACAGAGGACATGAAATCGGCAATCATTCATATAATCACGCGGATTATACGAAAATGTCGGCAGAGGCGATTACAGCCGACCTTGATAAATGTGACGGAATTGTTGAAAGCATAACCGGTGAAAGACCGTACCTTATGCGTGCGCCGTCAGGCGGATATAATAACACTGTCGTGAAAGCGGCGGAGGATAGCGGAAGAATGTATATTCAGTGGTCGGTTGACGGGATTGATTACGGTGACGCGGAGGCACAGGATATATATGAAAGAAGCGTCAGACGCACGCAAAACGGCGACATAATTCTTTTGCATAACGGCACAAATAATACGGCGGCAATTCTGCCGAAAATTTTAGAGGCATTGGAGTGCAAATATGAATTTGTAACCGTGTCGGAACTTATTTACAAAGATAATTATGTGATAGACAATACAGGCAGACAATTTCAAAAATAATTATTTACAAAACCGTTGTAATCTATTATAATAGATAATATGAAAATACAAAAGCGAAACGGAGAAAATAATATGGATAAGAAATATGAATATAACAGTCCTTTGGTGTATCAGCGAGCAGATCCGTTTGTGTATCTGCATACTGACGGATATTACTATTTCACAGGTACAATGCCACAGTATGACTGTATTGAGATAAGACGTGCAAAGACTCTTAACGGACTTTTGACAGCTGATTCGGAAGTAGTGTGGAAAAAGCATCCGACAGGTGAAATGGGCTCACATATTTGGGCGCCTGAACTTCATTATATAGACGGTGTGTGGTATATTTATTTCACCGCCGGTGACGCAAAAGACGTATGGGAAATCAGACCGTATCTGCTTATGTGCGAGGACGAAAATCCTATGACGGGTAAGTGGATTGAAAAGGGCAGAATTGATGTGGGAGTGGAAAGTTTTTCACTTGATATGACCACATTTATACATAAGGGTGAACAATATGTACTTTGGGCGCAAAAGACAGAGCCTGCAGATGTATCTGACGTGTATATTGCAAAAATGAAAAATCCTTGGACTCTTGCAACAAAGCCGATGATTCTTACAACACCGGAGTATGATTGGGAAGTGCAGGGATTTAAAGTAAACGAAGGGCCGGCGGTACTTGTCAGAAACGGTAAAGTTATCGTTACATATTCGGCGTCCGATACAGGTTGGAGATACTGTATGGGAATGCTTTGGGCTGATGAAAACAGTGATTTGCTTGATATAAAGTCGTGGCATAAGAGCGACAAGCCTGTATTTAAAACGAGCGAGGAGAATAAGCAGTACGGACCGGGACATAACTGTTTCACGACCGATAACGGTAAAGACGTGCTTATATATCACAGCCGAAACTATAAGGAAATCAAAGGCGATCCGCTTCACGATAACAACCGCCACGCAAGAGCGAAAGTGTTTGAATATGATGAAAACGGACTTCCGATATTCGGTGAACCTGTTCCGAAGAACATATAAATTTATAACAGCACAAAAAAGCAGAGCCTTAATGGCTCTGCTTTTTATGAAGAAAAAATGAAAAAATTATCGTGAATTGATTTAATAATTATCAATTCTTTAACTGTATTATAATATTGAAACCTTAAAATAACCTTAAAAAACAAATTATTTTACCAAGTTTTTTAAAGATTTTTTACTTCTCTGAATGATTTCGGTTTGCTTTCAAACATTTTTCTGTTTGTTTTCATAAGTTTATATGATGCGGTGCGTGCGGTTGAAACGATATATTCTTCCGAGAATACTGTATCGTTATCCGATTCGGCAAAATCGCCGGAAACCGCAAAATTCTTTATACCTGTCGGAATTATTTCAAGTTTTGAATTGACAGGTGATAGATATGATGTACCGTAACGTCTGTGGCAAGGAATTACGTTTACTACCGTTTCGCGAATATCGTCCCAAACTTCATCAAGGTTAAAGCATGAAACAAGTTCATATAAAATTTCGGCACCGCTGCATTCAGTCATAGTTTTACCGCTTCTGTCACCGTCACAATTAGGTCGCATAGCACAGCCCCACAAAACTGTAATATCTTCGCTTTGGTCTTTAAAATAAGTTGACGGTACCGCACAAACTGTCATTTTCCAATTTGAATCGTCAAGCACGATAATACCGTTGCGACCCAAGGCACCGCAAGTAACTTTGTCGATAAGCTCAGGCAAAAGTTTGTTTGAAAGAGTAATTGTAAATTCCTCAGACATATTACCCTCAAATTCATCAAAGAACAAGTCAGGTGACTTGAATGACGGGTGCTTTTCAGCAAGCTTTTCCCAAAGTTCAAACGGCTTTGAATAAAGTTTCGGAGCAGGTTCGTTGAAACTGCCGAAAGATTCGCAGTCAGCCATTTCATCGGTAGGCATAATACAAATATCGCCGTCATTAAGATAGAAAGTCTTTCTTGTTGCACCGTCCGTAAAGTGAATTGAGTCGGCATTGTCGTTTTCAAAATCAATATCGGTAACAACCGCATTTTCTCTTACGTCAACACCGATTTTCTTCAAATGCTCTTTTAGAGGGTTGACAATTTCTTCGTATCTGTCAAAATCATTCGGAATGATACCCGAAAGCATATTATCCATATTTGCAATACAGTTTACAAATTCATATGCACTTGATTCTTCGGTAAAACCGTATAATGCGGAAATAAGTTTCCAGAACGGTGAAAGGAAGAAATCGCTGTCCATAACGTCAAATATCGACGCAGACTGAATTTGCGAACGTTTTGACTGCATAAGTGCAAGTATTGCGTTTCTGTGTGATTTTGAAATCTTGATTTTTGAACTGTCTATAACGTTCTTGTCTTGATCAATCAAAGTCACACTTCGCGGATAAATATTTGCACGATAAATATTAAGTATTTCATCGCATACCGTCAAATCGGGAATATCCAAAGAATCAACATCGCTGATAAGGTCAAAGAAATTCATACTGTCTTTGATGCTTATAGTTTTTCCGCGATGGCAGATAAAGCCTGTTTCGTTGTTGCCGCAGTCGCGAGTACCGTTTGTAAATATATGAATATTCTCCGGAGTGAAACCGCAGTCACGCACAAGATAAAGTGCTGACGCAAATGCAGAAAGTCCTCCGCCTGTGATATATGCCTGCTTTTTCGTAAGAGTTTTTGTGTGTTCTGCAAGCATTGTTTTGTGTTTTTGTGCTTTGAAATAACAATCGCAGTAGTGGCGGCAGCCGCTGTTACAGCCGCACCGATTGCAATAAGTTTTGTAAGATCGCTTTTTTTCATAATAACACGCTCCTAAAAATCGTTCAATCAATTCTATTTACTTATTATATCACAAAAACAAATTTTGTACAGTAAATATTACCCTACAAAAGTGAACATACTGTAAACATTTTGATTGAAAAAAATGTCGGATTATGATATAATAATCTACACTATCGTTAAAGGAGAATATATTATGAAGAGGATCGGAAAAAAGGTAGGTTTGTACTGCTGCTTGTTCTTCAAATTCTGGTTGTTTTAACAATGGTTGCGGAAATATTCAACAGAAATTTCTACAATGTATTTCTGTGTCTGCTAACTTTGGTTTTATTTAACATTCCGAGATTTGTAGACTTAAAATTGAACATAAAATTACCGACAATGCTTGAAGTTGTAATTTTATTATTCATATTCGCGGCGGAAATACTCGGTGAGATACAAAGTTTTTTATACGATTTTTCCGTATTGGGACACTATACTCCATACAATTAACGGATTTATAATGGCGGCGATAGGCTTTGCACTTATTGATATTTTAAATCAAGACCCGAGATTTCATATTAATATGTCACCGTTTTTTGTAGCGTTCGTGGCATTTTGTTTTTCTATGACGGTCGGAGTTGTTTGGGAGTTCTTTGAGTTTGGTATGGACCAAATTTTCGGAATGGATATGCAGAAAGATTTTATCGTGAATGCAATACATTCCGCAACGCTTAATCCGAACGGACTTAACGGCACGGTCAGCTTAAACGGCATAACAAGTACGATTGTGAACTATAACGGAGGACAGTACGTTATAGAGGGAGGGTATCTTGATGTCGGAATAATCGATACAATGAAAGACCTTATGGTAAACTGTATCGGTGCGGTTGTATTTTCGATTATCGGAATACTTTACATAAAGCACAGAGGTAAAGGAAAGATTGCGAAAAGTTTTATTCCGCTTATGAAAACAACAGAGGAAATTGAAGAAACACAAAAATGATTGAAGAATTTAAGAGTAAGAAAAGGAGAAATAAGAATGAGAAAGTTAAGTTTAATGTTGGCGTCAATAATGACGGTGACAATGGCATTGGTTCCGACAGTACAGGCGAGTGATATTACGGTAAAGGTAAACGGTGAGGAAATTCATCCCGAAATGGCACCTGTAATTGTTGAAGAAAGAACACTTGTACCTCTTAGAGCTGTTTCGGAGGCACTTGGCTGTGACGTGTCGTGGGACGCAGATACAAAGGGTATAACACTTTGTGACGGAAGTAATCTGTATTTTACTTGGATTGACAAAGACCACGCATTTAAAACCTCGGCAACTGCGCTTGAAGATACAACTGTAATGGATGTGCCGCCGACTATAATGAACGATTATACAATGGTACCGCTAAGAGCAATATCGGAAATGTTCGGCGCAACGGTTAATTGGGACGGCGGTACATCAACCGTTACAATCGACTACACGAAGAAAAATGTAGAAGAAGGACTTGCAAAGAAATTTGAAACATACGAAAAGGTTTTAAATCAAAAATATGACGCATATAAAAATTATGCGGATGATACGGGAAATATCGTAAGAGCTGAAATTCAACTTGAGGACGGCGGTAATATTGAGCTTGAACTTTATCCGGATATTGCACCGAAAACGGTTGCAAATTTTGTTAAACTTGCAAATGAAAATTTTTATGACGGGCTTGTGTTCCACAGAGTTATAAAAGACTTTATGATTCAGGGCGGCGGCTATGATACCGATATGACACAGCACGAAACGGATACAATAACAGGTGAATTTATCCAAAACGGATACTTTAATATGATACCTCACGAAAGAGGTGTTATATCAATGGCAAGAACGGCATAAGTATGGACAGTGCGTCGAGTCAGTTCTTTATTATGCACCAAGACAGTCCGTCGCTTAACGGTCAGTATGCGTCATTCGGTAAGGTAACATCGGGTATGGAATATGTGGATAAAATCGCGGAAACAGAAACTCATTCACTAACTGATATGGGTATGGACGATGTACCTGTTCAAAATCAAATCATCAAGACAATAGTTATCAAATAGCTTTTGGCATATATTGTTCGTTGAATTAAATCACTCCCGTATGGTATAGTATCATACAGAAGGGAGTGATTTTTGTTTTGCGTAAAAAAAGATAAAATCGGAATAATTGAAAAACTCGGACAGAAAATACCTGACCCTGTTATAATTTTTATATTGCTTTATATATTGGTACTTGTTGTAACGGGGATATTCGGAGGAAATACATTCTCTATGACTTCGGCTGACGGTACAAGCGTGAGTTATGAGATTAAAAATATGTTCACTGCCGAAAATATAAGGTGGATATTCTCAAATGCGATACTTGATAATTGGCTCGGATATGCCGGAGGTATAGTAGGTACTATATTAATAGTAATGTTTGGTATAGGCATAGCGGAAGAATCGGGACTTTGTCGGCACTTATAAGACGTATTGGTACAAATATATCGGATAAGCTGCTGCCGTTTGTGCTTGTATTTCTCGGAATAATGAGTAATATTGCGACAGATGCGGGATATTTGATTTTGATACCGCTTGCCGGACTTTTATATGTCGGTATAGGAAAAAATCCGCTTATAGGTATGGCGGCGGCATTTGCAGGCGTAAGTGCAGGATTCAGTGCGAATTTGATACCGGCAACGGTTGTTGACGTTATAATCGGTACAAATGCGGAGGCTTTTGCAAGCAGTCAGAATATACCGTTCGTTTCGTATCTCGGGAAAGCGATAAATCCTATGACAATGCACTATTATTTTATGCTTGCGTCAACGGTAATGCTTGTAATAATAGGCGGATTTGTTACAATAAAGTTTGTAAAACCTAAATTTGAAAAAACAGAAATATATAATTCCGTCAGATATAAATGTAAGTGAATTTGCTGTTTCGGATAAAGAAAAAAAGAGCACTGTGGTGGTCGGGTGCGGGACTTTTGACAGCACTTGCAGCAGCGGCATTGCTTGGATTCGGACCGCTTTCGTCATACGTTGACGAAACAGGTAAAACCGTAACACCGTTTCTTGATAACATCATATTGATAATTACATTTATATTCTTTGTTCCGGGAATGTTTTACGGATATGCTGTGGGTAAGTTCAGAAAACTCAGCGATATGGTCGGAGCTATGTCCAAGCAAATCGGTACAATGGGATATGCGATTGTTTTGACGTTCTTCAGCTATAACTTCCTGTCACTTTTGACTTATACAAACTTGGGAACATATATAACGTATATCGGAGCAATGGGCTTGCAGACGGTCGGTGCGTCAAATTCGCCGATATTGCTTATAATCGGCTTTATATTGATAACAGGATTTATTAATCTGTTTGTCGGCGGATTGAGTTCAAAATGGATGTTGCTCGGACCGATTTTTTGTGCCGATGCTATACCATGTAAACAGCTCAATGACGCCCGATGTTGTTGCGGCGGCATACAGAATTGCCGATTCGTCAACGAATATCATAACACCGCTTATGACGTATGCGGGAGTGGTGCTTATGTATATGCGAAAGTATAAACCGGAATTTACGGCTGGTAACTTAATATCAATGATGATTCCGTATTCGGTTATATTTATGGTATCGTGGACATTGCTGTTAATGGCATTTATTCTGTTCAAAATTCCGTTGGGATTTTAAAAATAAAAAGCGCGAATCTGTTTAGATTTGCGCTTTTTTGATTTGAGAAGGTTATGTTTGAATAAATGAATAAAAAATAACATAATATATAGGAAGGTTTGGAATTAAGACAATTAAACAAAAAGTGAAAAATATACTCATTGTTCTTTGTGCAAAGTGCAACAAAGAAAAGGATAAATTTGTGTATAAGTGAGAAAATAAAAGAATAAACGACAAATAACGATAAAATTGTTTAAAAATATACGTTTGTCGGAAAACTAAGGGTTGAAAATAATAAGTATTATGGTAAAATAGATATAGTATCAAAAAAGAGAAAGAGGGGAAATATGTGTCAAAGACTTTACTTGTCGAAATAAGAAATATTGCAATAGGTGTAATCATACTCGGAGCGGTGCAAGTGCTTGTTACTTTGCCGACAAAGTTTTTGGTTTATCTGCAATATTCGGAACACTTCTCGGATGTGCGGTGGCAATTTTAAACTTTGCACTTATGGGAATTATCCTTGAAAGATGTGTGTCAAAGCAAAAAGGTGCGTCCGGACTTATGGGAGTCGGTTATATAGGTAGGCTGGCACTTATTGCACTTGCGGTAATTTGGGCAACAAAGGTTGATTATCTAAACTATGTATGCGTTATAATTCCGCTTTATATTCCCGCAGATTTCTATATTCATACTAAATCTTACGAGAAAAAAGGAAAGGGAAGTGTCAGAAGATGAACGGACCTAAAGTTTTATTTGAGATACCGCTTTTCGGTGGAATTAAAGTAACCGAAAGTATAGTCAATATGTGGATTATAATGGCGGCACTCGTGATAGTGTCTGTATGGCTGACACACGGTATGCGAGTAAGAAATCCGTCAAAAAAAAACAACTTGTGGCAGAAAAACTCATTACAATGCTTTACAATCTTGTAAAGGATACAATGGGTGAAAAATATATGTCGTTCGCACCGTATATAGGAACGCTTTTTATATTTTCGATAGTCGGAAGTTTATCATCGCTTACGGGTTTAAGACCGATAACGGCTGATTTAAGCGTTATACTTTCGTGGTCGATAGTGACGTTCCTTATGATACAGGTGACGAACATCAAAAATCACGGTGTTCTCGGTTGGCTTAAGTCGTTTACCGAACCTGTACCGGTTATAACGCCGCTCAACCTTATAAGTGAAATCGCAAATCCTGTTTCAATGACGTTCCGTCATTTCGGTAATATTGCCGCAGGTCTTGTTATAACATCACTTGTATACGGCGGTTTGGCGAGTCTTAGCAGTGTTATACTTTCATGGATACCAAATGATTTCTTTGCAACAATACCGATTTTACAAGTCGGTATTCCGGCAATACTTTCGGTTTACTTTGACCTGTTCACAAGCTTTTTGCAGGCATATATAATCTGTATGCTTACGATGGTGTTTGTTCAAGGTGCAGGCGACTAAAAAACAACAATAAAAAACAACAATAAATATAAAACAAAGGAGATTTAAAAATGGAAAGAGCAATTATATTAGCGGCGTCGGCAATAGGTGCGGGACTTGCAATGATAGCAGGTGTCGGACCGGGTATAGGACAAGGTTTTGCGGCAGGTAAGGCGGCAGAGGCAGTCGGCAGACAGCCTGAGGCAAAGGGCGCAATTACTTCAACAATGTTGTTTGGTTGTGCGGTTGCGGAATCAACAGGTATTTACGGTCTTGTTGTCGCATTGATTTTATTGTTTGCAAATCCGCTTATAGGACTTCTTTAATCAAACAGCGAAAGGATGAGAGCAAATGAATGAATATTTGCCTTTTGTATCCATAGACACATGGACAATGATTTTTACGTGGGCAAACCTGCTCATATTGTTTCTGCTTTTAAAGAAGTTTTTGTTTAAACCTGTAACGAAGATACTTGATGAACGCGCAGAAGAAATCGAAAATTCGTATAAACAGGCAGAGGAAACCAACGATAAGGCGATAAGCCTTAAAAGTGAATACGAAGAAAAACTTTTGTCTGCAAAAAAATGAGGCTGACGGTATAATAAAATCGGCGGTTGAAACGGCGGACAGACGCTCTGAATCTATTGTAAATGAGGCAAATGAAAAAGTTCGGTATATAATGGAAAAGAGTCAAAAGCAGATTGAACAAGATAAGCAGAACGCAGTCACTGACGCAAAGAGAGAGATTGCGTCTATGGCTGTCGATGCGGCAGAAAAAATTATAGGCAAAAAATTAACTGACAGTGATGATGAAGAACTAATTTCTGATATTATTGATAGAATGTAGGTGATTTATATGTCTGCACCACAGACTTACGGTGCCTCGCTTTACGACCTTGCAAAAGATGAGGGGATGTCAAGAGAGATTTTGGTTGATCTTGAGGGGATTGTTTCGTTATTTAACGAACACCCTGCATATGTTAAAATACTTGATGCACCTCAAATCGAACGTGATGACCTTATGGAGATACTCAACGAAGATTTCTTGGGCAAGGTGAACAGATATGTTTTGAATTTCTTAAAGTTACTTTCGGAAAAGCATAGTGTACATCACATCGGGGAATGTTTTAAAACATATGAAAAGCTGTATAATGAGGACAATAGTATAAAAATTGTTAATGTTACAACAGCAAAGCCTATAGGCAAGCATTTGGAAGAAAAACTATTGCAGAAACTTGAAAAGAAAACAGGCGGAAAAGTAGTTTTGAAAATGCACGTTGATAAAAAATGTATAGGCGGAATTATAATCGAAACAGATGGTATACGGATTGATTCAAGTATAAAATCAGGACTTGAAGATTTAAAAAAGCTTTGATATAGCATAGGAGTAGAAGATGCAGGATTTAAGCAAAGTTATAAAGGACAGAATTAAAAATTACGATAATATAATACGCGAAACAGAAACGGGTTATGTTATAGAAGTCGGTGACGGAATTGCACGTATACACGGACTTGACGCGTGTATGGCGGGTGAGCTTTATCGAACTTGACGGCGGAGTTATGTCTATGGCGCTGAACCTTGAAGAAGATAACGTCAGCGTTGTTATTCTCGGTGATGATACGGGAATAAAAGAGGGCAGTATCGCGAAACGTACCGGACGTGTTGCAGACGTTCCAGTTGGTGATGCACTTTTGGGTCGTGTTGTTGACGCTCTCGGAAACCCTATTGACGGCAAGGGTGCGATAAACACAACCGAAACACGACCTGTCGAATCTCCGGCGTCGGGAATTATCGAACGTAAGTCTGTAAGCGTGCCTTTGCAGACAGGTATAAAGGCGATTGACTCTATGATACCTATTGGCAGAGGACAGAGAGAACTTATAATCGGTGACAGACAAACAGGTAAAACGGCAATTGCGGTTGATACCATTATAAACCAAAAGATACGGACGTACTTTGTATTTACGTTGCGATAGGTCAAAAGCGTTCAACGGTTGCGTCAATCGTTGATACGCTTGAAAAGGCCGGTGCGATGGATTATACGATTGTCGTTTCCGCAACGGCGTCTGAAATGCCGGCACTTCAATATATTGCACCGTATGCAGGTTGTGCAATGGGCGAATATTTTATGTATAAAGGCAAGGACGTTTTGATTGTGTATGACGATTTGTCAAAACACGCAGTAGCATACAGAGCGTTGTCGCTGCTTTTAAGACGTTCACCGGGACGTGAGGCGTATCCTGGCGATGTATTCCATTTACATTCAAGATTGCTTGAAAGAGCGGCGAGATTGTCGGCCGATTTGGGCGGCGGCTCGCTTACGGCATTGCCGATTATAGAAACACAGGCGGGCGATGTTTCGGCATATATACCGACAAACGTAATTTCAATTACGGACGGACAGATATTCCTTGAAACGGAATTATTCCATTCGGGCATTATGCCGGCGGTTAATCCCGGTATAAGCGTGTCGCGTGGAGGCGGTAACGCACAGATAAAGGCAATGAAAAAAGTTGGCGGAAGTCTGAAACTTTCGTATTCACAGTACAGAGAACTTCAAGCATTCGCACAGTTCGGCTCGGACTTGGATAAAGACACAAAAATGCGTCTTGCAAAGGGTGAGAGAATAGTTGAAGTGCTAAAGCAAGGAAGAAACACGCCGATAAGAGTATCATTGCAAGTGGTAATTATTTATGCGGTTATAAACGATTTGCTTGAAGATATACCTGTTGAAAGAATACAGGAATTTGAAACATCATTATTTGAGTATATTGAAAATAATGCACATGATATAATAGATACGATTGAAAACACAGGTGAAATGAGTAAAGAATGTGAAGAAAAATCCGTTCATCTGTTGAAGATTGTAAGAAACGTTTTGTAAAGTAGGGGGGATGCTCTGATGTCTGCTTCATCAATGAAGACAATAAAAACAGAATAAAGAGTATAAGCTCGACTATGCAGATAACAAAAGCCATGGAGCTTGTTGCCGCGTCAAAAATGCGTAAAGCGTCCGAGGGTATTGAGCGTTCAAAGCCGTATTTTAATATACTTCACGAAACGCTTGAAGATATAGCAAAGGATAATAAGGATTTCAGTTCTGTATTTACGCGTGAGAGAGAGGGCAAAACGTGTCATATTGTTATAGCTGGTGACAGAGGTCTTGCAGGCGGATATAACAACAATTTGTTTAAATCTCTTGACATAAAAGACGGAGATATAATTTTTCCGATAGGTAAAAAAGGTTGTGCAGCATTTCGGTGAAGATAATGTGTATACCGACACATATGCCAAAGCAGGCGATATAAAAATCTCCGATTGTCACGCAATAGGAAGTTTATTGGCAAAGGCATATGAAAAGGGCGAATTTACGCACCTTATTCTTTCGTATACAAGCTTTGTCAATATGCTTACGCAAGAGCCTAAGACGGAAAATGTTCTGCCGATAAGAGTTGAGCATACAAAAGATGGTATGCGTAATATGAATTACAGCCTTATTGTGTATGAGCCTGACGCAGAGGAAACTTTTTGCACAGATAATACCTTATTATATTTCCGGAATGGTGTACGGTGCTGTGTCGGAATCGGTTGCGTCGGAATTATCGGCACGAAGAAATGCGATGGAATCCGCAACGGACAATGCATCGGAAATGATTGAAAATCTGAGTCTTGAATATAACAGAGCAAGACAGGCGTCAATCACGCAGGAACTTACAGAGATAATATCAGGTGCGAATAATATATAAAAAGGATTTGAAAATATGAATAACGTTGGAAAAATAGTTCAAATAATAGGTCCTGTCCTTGATATAAGGTTTGAGGACTGTGAATTGCCTAATATTTTAAATGCCATTGAAATTGACAATAAAGGTCAAAGGCTTGTTGCGGAAGTTGCACAGCATATAGGCGACAATGTTGTCAGATGTATTTCGATGGGCTCGACGGACGGACTTGTCAGAGGTATGGACGCCGTTGACACAGGTGAGGGAATTAAAGTGCCTGTCGGTGAAGAAACACTCGGAAGAATTTTTAACGTTTTGGGTGATGCGGTTGATAATATGCCTAATCCCGAAACAAAAGAAAAATGGTGTATACATCGTGAGCCGCCGACATACGAAGAACAAAATCCGACAACGGAAATACTTGAAACGGGTATTAAGGTTGTTGACCTTATTGCACCGTATGCAAAAGGCGGTAAAATAGGTCTTTTCGGCGGTGCCGGTGTCGGCAAGACTGTTCTTATAATGGAGCTTATCAATAATATCGCTAAGGAACACGGCGGTATCAGTGTTTTCGCCGGTGTCGGCGAGAGAACGAGAGAGGGTAACGACCTTTATAATGAAATGAAAGAGTCGGGCGTTATCAATAAGACTGCGCTTGTTTACGGTCAGATGAACGAGCCGCCGGGTGCAAGAATGAGAGTTGCGCTTTCTGGACTTACAATGGCTGAATATTTCAGAGATAAGCAACATCAGGACGTGCTTTTTGTTTATTGATAATATTTTCAGATTTACACAAGCCGGTTCGGAGGTTTCGGCACTTATCGGACGTATTCCGTCGGCGGTTGGTTATCAGCCTACACTTTCTACTGAAATGGGTGCTTTGCAGGAGAGAATTACATCTACAAAGAACGGTTCTATAACTTCGATACAAGCTGTCTATGTGCCTGCGGACGACCTTACAGACCCTGCTCCCGGCAACGACATTTGCTCACCTTGACGCAACAACTGTTTTGTCAAGACAGATTTCTTCGTTGGGTATTTATCCGGCGGTTGACCCGCTTGAATCAACGTCAAGAATTTTGACACCCGAAGTTGTGGGTAAGGAACATTACGAAACAGCAAGAGCGGTACAGCGTATAATTCAAAGATATACCGAATTGCAGGATATTATTGCGATTATGGGTATGGACGAACTTTCGGAAGAGGACAAGAATACCGTAAACAGAGCGAGAAAGGTTCAGAGATTTTTGTCACAGCCGTTCTCTGTTGCGGAACAGTTTACAGGTATGCAAGGTAAATACGTTCCGATTAAAGAAACAATTCGCGGCTTTAAGGAAATTATCGAGGGTAAATGTGATGATATTCCCGAATCGTGTTTCCTTTTCGCGGGCGGTATTGACGAAGTTCGTGAAAAAAGCAAAGAAAATGGGTGAATGATTATGAATACATTTCATTTACAGATAGTAACGCCCGACGGACTTATGTTTGACGGTGATGCGGAAAAATTACTTGTTCGTACTACTGAGGGTGATGTCGGTATTATGAGCGGTCACTGCGATTATGTAACGCCTGTCGATACGGGTGTGGCAAAAGTTACAACGAACGGCGATGTAAGAACGGCGGCGTGTTCGGGCGGACTTTTGAATGTGAAAAAAGGAACGGTCAGACTTGTTGCAAGTACATTTGAATGGTCCGAAGATATTGACGTTGAACGTGCGTTGAGGGCAAAAGAGGCGGCGGAAAAGAAAATTAAAGAAGCTTCCGACTACGAAGAAAGAGCCGCTGAAATAAAATTAAAAAGAGCACTTACGAGAATACGTGTAGGTGAAGGAAAATAGTAAAAAGGGGACACTAAAAATTAGTGTCCCCTCAGATTGTCAATAAATTGTCCGGAACGTGCAAAATATTATTCTTATAATTTAATAAAAAACAAAAGGCAAGCCTATCTTTAATATACGGCTTGCCTTTGCACTTTCAGCGAAAATAAACTCTAACGTACCTGTGTACGCCGACAAGTTCATTTTCGCAGAATCCAAACTAATTTCTTGACATCTGCCGATATGCAGATAAAATAAAAATTTGCTAATCGTATTGACAAAAATTAGCCGCTCGGATATACTAAAATATGAATAGGAGGACAAGGTATGCAGATTGAAAAAATACTACAATGATTTAAACACATTGCATATTAATACAGAAGAAAACAGAGCGTATTATATGCCGTGTTCGGATATAGAAAATGCAAGAAAGGAAACGAATGACAGAAAGCAGGATTTAAACGGTGAGTGGAATTTTATGTATTACACTTGCATTGATGATGTTCCGGAAGATTTTAAGGACGGAAATACAGACGGCTTTGATAAAATTCCTGTACCATCATGTTGGCAAACTCAAGGTTATGACCGCCATCAATATACAAATACAAGATATCCGTTTCCGTATAATCCGCCGTATGTTCCGTATGACAATCCGTGCGGTGCGTATGTAACTCATTTTGAATCGGATAATGATTATAGGAAGTATTTGAATTTTGAGGGTGTGGATTCTTGTTTTTATGTGTGGGTGAACGGCGAATTTGTCGGTTACAGTCAAGTATCACATTCAACATCTGAATTTGATATTACAGATAAGGTTAAAAACGGCGATAATATACTTTGTGTGTTGGTTTTTAAATGGTGTGACGGAAGTTATCTTGAGGATCAGGATAAGTTCAGAATGAGTGGTATTTTCAGAGATGTGTACATTTTAAATCGTCCGCAGAAGCATATCCGCGACTATAAAATCGAAACAGATATTCAAGGAAAAATTAATATTGAATTGGATTCGGACACTGATGTGAGCTTTGTTCTTGAAAATGAAAAAGGCGAGATATACAGTGGGGACAGTAAAACTATAACGGTTGAAAAACCGATACTTTGGAACGCGGAATATCCGTATTTATATACATTGTATCTTGTAACGGAAGATGAGGTTATACGCGAAAAAATCGGTTTCAGAGAAATAAAAATTGATGACGGAATTGTTTTTCTTAATAATAAACCTATAAAAATGAAAGGCGTAAACCGTCATGACAGTGACCCTGTAACAGGATATACCATAAGCCGCGAGCAAGCCGAAAAAGATTTAAAGCTTATGAAACAGCATAATATCAATGCACTTCGCACAAGTCACTATCCAAATGCTCCGTGGCTTATGCAGTTGTGCGACGAATACGGCTTTTATGTTATTGCGGAATCTGATATTGAAATTCACGGAACAGCATCATTTTTCGGCGGTTCACAAGCCGTTACATTCGGATTGCTTGCGCAAAATTCCGATTGGGAAAATGCAATTTTGGACAGAGTTCAGAGAAATGTTATACGCGATAAAAACAGAACAAGCGTGTGCATTTGGTCGCTCGGCAATGAGGGCGGTTACGGCGTGAATTTTGAGAAAGCTGGCAGATGGGTTAAGGAATATGACTCCACAAGATTGACGCATTACGAAAGCAGTATGTGGCAGATGGAGGGACATATAAACGATACCTCAATGCTTGATGTTGAAAGTACCATGTATGCGGATTATAAGTGGATAGACAAGTATTTTGAAAATCCGGGTGAAGTGGTTTGGCACAGAGTCAGTCTTGGAAAAGGCAGTGAATACGGCGGTGCGGGCGAATGGATAAATCTTTCGGAGAGTAAACTCGGCAAGAAAGAAAAGGAACAAATGGCGGTTGTAAAACCGTATATGCAGTGCGAATTTATACACGCAATGGGTAACGGCCCCGGCGGTATAAAGGAATATATAGACCGCCTATACAGATATGACGGATTTTTCGGTGCATTCGCTTGGGAATGGTGCGACCATGCCATTGATATGGGGGACAGTAAATATTTTTACGGCGGTGATTTCGGCGAATATCCGAATGACGGTAATTTCTGCGTTGACGGACTTGTTTATCCCGACAGACGACCTCATACAGGACTTTTTGGAATACAAGCAGGCTATTAAACCGTTTGCGATAAAATCATACAGCAATATTATGGTGGTGGAAAATCGTTACGATTTTGCGGAGCTTGACGATAAACTTTATTTTGAAGTCAACGGTGAAAGAATGGAATTTGATGTTCCGCCGAGAGGAAAAAAGAGTTTTCCGCGTCCGAATGGTGATGTCGTAATGGTTAAGGCATATCAAAAGAGCGACACGCTTTGGGCGAAAAAAGGATATGAAGTAGGCTTTGAACAACTTATTGTAAATGACACTGTGCCGAAACTTGAAACTGTCAATGCAGACGGAAGTTTTGAAGTATCGGAGCAAGGCAGAAACATTACGATAAAAGGCAATAATTTTGAATATATCTTTGATAAATCAACAGGTAATTTCAAAAAACTTTCCGATGCGGTTACAAGACCTGTTGAATGGAATATGTGGAGAGCACCGACTGACAACGACAGAAATATTATGCGTGATTGGATAAATGCCGATTATCATAGAGAACAAAGCTACGTCTACGACTGTACTTATGATGTGACTGATACAGTTACGATAAAGTGTCATAATGCGCTTATTCCCGTTGTGCAGCGCAAGCATATGGATATTGAAACCGTATGGACGATTTATGCAAACGGTATTGTTGATATGCAGTCGAGCGTTAAAGTGGGCGAAAATCTGCCTGTAATTCCGCGATTTGGTTTGAGATTTTTCACTAAAGGCGAGAATGTCAAGTATTACGGCTACGGTCCGTATGAAAGTTACAGTGATAAGCACCTTTGCACATATCTTGATGAATTTAATACAACCGTTTCGGATATGTATGAACCATATATAAAACCACAGGAAAACGGAAGTCATTTCGGTACAAGATATGTTGAAACGGAAAATATCAGAGTAAGCTCGGATACTCCGTTTTCATTCAGTGCGTTGCATTACACGCAAGAGGAATTGACCGAAAAGAAACATAATTTTGAACTTGAAAAATGCGACGATACTGTTTTGTGTATTGATTATAAGCAAAACGGTATAGGTCAAAACAGCTGTGGACCGCTTACACAAGAAGAATATCGCTTTGATGAAAGTGAATTTGAATTTAAAATAAGAATTGAAATTAAATAGGAACACAAAAAAGGATAGCGGCAATATGTCGCTATCCTTTATTTTATCTTACCATTTCATCTTGATGACCTGTTGCTTTGTGTGATTTAATAACGCTTTCGATTTCTTCAATACTGCTTGCTGACATATCGCCTGCAACAGTGTTTTTAACAGCTGAAAGTGCGTTGCCGATTTCGATTGCTCTTTCAGGAGTACCGTACTTGATAAGTCCGTAAAGCACACCTGCAAGATATGCGTCACCCGAGCCTATGCGGTCGATAACTTCGATATTATTGTAAGGTTCTTCTTCATAGAAATTACCGTTCATATATATTTTTGAGTTGAAATTATGGTGCGTAGGGCTTACAGCCTCACGTCTTGTTGTTGCAATAAGTGTGCAACCGTAAGTGTCGGCATAGCCTTTCATTATTTCTTCCAAAGTACCTGTTCTCTGCAACATTCTTCTTGATGTTTCTTCCGAAACGAAAAGAAAATCTACATATGGGAATATCGCCTCAACAGTCTTTTTAGCCTCTTCTTCAGACCACAAACTTGCACGGTAGTTTACGTCAAATGAAATATATGCACCTGCCTCGTGGAATTTATGTATCATTTTAATAGCCGTTTCCTTTAGTGATGGGTCAAGTGCAAGCGTAATGCTTGAAATGTGAAAAATCTTAGTTTTTGCGTATATATCCTCCGGAAGTTCGTCAAGAGAAAGTGAACAAAAACTTGAATTTGCTCTGTCATAAATTACCGATGATTTTCGCGGATAAGCACCGCTTTCATAGTAATAAACGCCCAATCTTTTTTTGAGGTGAGTGGTCATATATGATATAGTCATCGGACACGTTTCCGTAACGAATTTTATTTCTTATGAAATGTCCCATTTTGTTTTCGGGCAATTTTGTAACTATCGCCGAACGAATACCGAGCATTGCCGCACCCGATACAACGTTAAGTTCACTTCCGCCCGCATTTTTTCAAATGTTTCGCTTTGAGAAATCTTTTCTTTGTTTGGAGGTGAAAGTCTTAGCATAACTTCGCCTAAACCGATAAGGTCAAAATCAGTATTTTCTTTAAATTCCATAGTAAAATCCTCCATCATAATGAATAATTTTATTATACAATACAACAGTGCATTTAGTCAATAATTGTTATTATTTTGACATAGACAAATTTGTTGTAAAGTGCAGGCCGTTATGATATAATCATATTCAGAGGTGTTAAAAAATGAAAACCAACTGTGAATTTTGTATGAATTACTATTATGATGATGAATATGAATGTTATTGCTGTGCGATAAATTTGGACGAGGACGAAATGTACAGATTTACGATGGGCAATAACGATAACTGCCATTATTTCAGAATGGGCGACGACTATACGATTGTAAGGAAGCAAAACTGATGGACAGAACAATACTTCATTGCGACTGTAATGCATTTTATGCGTCGGTAGAATGTGTATTAAATCCGGAACTTAAAAAAGTGCCTATGGCGGTCGGCGGTGACGAGGAAAGCAGGCACGGCATTATTTTGGCAAAGAATGAGCTTGCGAAAAAGTACAACATACAAACTGCCGAAACAATTTGGCAGGCAAAGAAAAAAGTGTCCCGATTTAGTCATAGTCAGACCGCACCATGATTTGTATTACAAGTATTCAAAGCAGGTTATGGATATTTATAAACGGTACACCGATTATGTCGAGTCGTTCGGACCTGACGAGGCTTGGCTTGATGTTACGGGAAGTAAAAGACTGTTCGGTGACGGTGTGAAGATTGCGAACGAGCTTAGAAGAATTGTAAGAGAGGAAACAGGGCTTACAATTTCAGTCGGAGTGTCATTTTGCAAGGTGTTCGCAAAGCTTGGCAGTGACTATAAAAACCGGATGCGACTACTGTGTTTTCAAAATCAAATTGGAAACAGTTTATATATCCGCTGTCGGTAAGAGATTTGCTTTTGTCGGAAAAAAAGACGGGTGATGAACTTGAAAGATTAGGCGTTAAAACTATCGGTCAGCTTGCAAAATATGACGAACATATCCTTGTCAGGCATTTCGGTAAAGCGGGGAATATGCTGTACAGATACGCAAACGGACTTGACAGTGAGCCGGTTAAATCAATATACGAAAAAGAGAAAGTTAAATCGGTCGGCAACAGTATGACGTTCAGACAGGACCTTGTCGGTGAAGAAGATGTACGGAGCGGTATATATGCACTTTCGGACAGTGTTGCGGCACGTTTACGCCGAAAAAATATGAAATGCACGACAGTGCAAATATTGATAAAAGATCCGCAATTTAAGAGTATAAGCCGTCAGAAAAAAACTCGAAAAGCCTACATATGTTTCAAGAGATATACGCAATGCGGCGATGGAGCTTGTAAAAAAATCTTGGAATTTAAAATTGCCGATACGAATGATGTCTGTAACGGGAACAAACCTTGTCGGCGAGAATGACGTATACGAACAGATGAGTTTGATTGAGGACAATACGGAAAATACGAAAAAAGTCGAGCAATTTGAAAAAACGGTTGATAATTTGAAAAATCGTTTCGGAAATGTGGTTTCGCTTGGCGGAAGTATAAAAAAATATGAGGGCAGTATAAGGAAAAGACCGTAAAAGTCATAAAATCGAAATTTAATTCATATCTCGATAGGGGAGATATGAATATGTATAAAAGAAATCGTGTGAGCGGTAATTCCGGTGAGAAAATCGCTTGAGGTAAGATAATGCGTGTAAATTAAGAGGAACAGATTTTAAATCTGCTCCTTTTTTTAGTAAGTGTATTATTCGATAAACCGAAATTTAGCATTTTAAAATTATCTCCACTGCTTCATTTATAATAATTTTAAGTTCTTTTGTACCATCAATCACATAATCAGATATCGGTAAAATATCTTGTAGCATTTGTACATAAGCTATCCTTGCATATTTCAGATATACATCCATTTCATAACGAATATCATCCGCAGAAGATTCTTTCATATCTCTTAGGACTTTTCGAGCCAGTGCAATGTCTAATGGTGTATCAATAAATATACAACAATCCAAATAATCTTTTATCATTTTATTCTGATATGCAAACGGATAATCCAACAGCAAATAATCGTATCTGTCGCTATTTATTATTTTTTCAATATCTGCTTTTAACGGAGATAAATCCCATACATTATAATTCGCACCGTCTGATACCCATTTATAAAAGTCATTTACTTCTCCGTCAAACGAGTAGTCATCAAAGTGAAGCGATGCTGTCCTTGTTAGTTTATCTTTTATTGCATTTACTAAAGTTGTTTTTCCGCCTGCTGTCACAGCTCCGATAGCTATTATTTTCATTTCACTTACCCTCTAAATTCCGATTTATCTAAGTTATTTTAAATCCTTAAACATTTTTATATGCGGACAAAATTCTTCTTTATATATTTCGCCGATTTCGGTGTAACCGAGCTTTTTATAAAAATCTTTTGCCTGTATTTGAGCGGAAAGCTCGATATGATGCGCACCAAATTCAAGTGCTTTTTCTTCAAGTATGACGATAACCTCACTGCCGAGCGACTGACCTCTGTATTCTTTCATAACGGCGATACGGCCGATTTTCATGCAATCGTCGAAAAATAGTCGTCCCGTTGCACAAGGATTATCGTTTTCATCGTACAAAACAAGGTGCAAAGCGGTTTCGTCAATGTCGTCAAATTCGTATTCAAAACCCTGCTCTTCCACGAAAACGGACTGCCTTATCAATCTTGCATCCGGACTGTTAGTGAGTCCTTTTGATAGTGTATATTTCATAAATTCACCCCTAACATTCCTATTATATCATACATATTGCATAAAAACAAGTGAAATTTTAAAAATCAGAAAAATATTCAAAAAAATTTAAAATGCTGTAATTAAGTATTGCAAAAACAATAAAAAGTGATATAATATAAACGTAAGCTATACAGCGGGGAGGCGAAGAAGATGTCAGAGGGGACAGTGGAAGAACTTCAAGAAAGAGTTCATCAACTGGAAGAAAATTTACGAAAAGTAAAGAGTCTTGATGAACTTACCGGACTTTACAACAGGAATACATATTATGACCGTGTCAGGTGCAGATTTGAAAATGAACCGGACAAAGAATATGTTATTGTTTGCTTTGATGTCGAGAAATTCAAATTTGTCAATGACAGATTCGGTTTTTGTCGAAGGTGACAGACTTCTTAGCTATATAGGCAAGAAATTGCAAGAAAGAGCCGCAAAATACGGTCTTGTAGCCGCAAGGCTTTCGGGTGATGTATTTTCTTTTATGGACTTTGAAGAAAATATTCAACCGGATGCATTGGGTGCGGAAATTCAAAGTTGGGTAAAGGATTATCCGATTGATTTTGAAATAAGAATGACTGTGGGAATTTACCACGTTAAAACAAAAATATCCCCGTAAGGCTTATGTGCGACAGAGCAAGTTTTGCGTGTGAGTCGATAAAAACAATTATCTTGTTAATGTTGCGGAATATAATGACAGTGTGAAAAATTATGTTTTCTCGCAACACGAACTTTTAAACGAAAGTGAAAGGGCATTTGAAAATCACGAATTTAAAGTGTATCTTCAGCCTAAATACGATATACGAACAACAAAGGTAATGGGTGCGGAAAGCCTTGTAAGATGGCAGCATCCCGAAAAAGGTCTTATCTTTCCGAAAGATTTTATTCCGATGTTTGAGCAGAATATGCTTATTACAAAACTTGACGAATATATATGGGAAGAAAGTTGCCGAATTTTACGTGATTATATTGATAAGGGATATACTGCGGTTCCTATATCGGTGAATGTTTCGAGAATGGATATTTATTCTCTTGATTTGTCAAAGATTTTTGTAAATCTTACGGAGAAATACAATATTGAGAGAAGATATTTGGAGATAGAAATTACCGAAAGTGCGTTTACAAGTGATGAAGAACAAATTTTGAAAGCTGTTGACGAACTTCGTGAATTGGGTTTCATTGTATTGATGGACGATTTCGGCAGTGGTTATTCGTCGCTTAATATGTTGAAAGATATAAGCGTTGATGTACTTAAAATAGATACAAGATTCCTTGAGGCAGGTCGTGACGGAAATACAAAGGGTAAAGAAATCCTTGAATCGGTTATAAAAATGGCAAAGTGGATTGGTTTGTCGATAATCGCCGAAGGTGTTGAAACGGACGAACAGAAGAATTTCTTGCTTGACAGAGGCTGTAATTATGCACAAGGATTTTATTTTTCAAGAGCGATAGATGAAGAATCTTTCGGAAAATTAATCAGTGACCCAAATAATGTTGCGAATGAAAATTTGGACAACGTATTTGACAATACGATTGAAATTGAAGAATTGCTTCATTACGATTTTATGACTGAGGGGTTGCTTAACAATATTTTGGGTGGCGTTGCACTGTATTCGCTCAGTAATGACGGAAATAAACTCAATGTTTTAAAAGCAAACGAATTTTATTATTCGATAACTAAGAATTATCCGAAAAATGTTACTGCAGGCGGATATGACGGATTGGAAAATCTTCATCCCGATGACAGAGAAAAAGGCAATAAAGGCATTTCGTGAATCGAAAACGGCGGGGAATAAAGGTGTTTCCGTACAGGTCAGAAATGTATTCGGTGAAGATGTTATATGGCTGTCGATTAAAATTTTCTACCTTGCAAGCCGTGAAGATTGTTCAATTTATTATGCGTCTGTTTCGGACAGCAGTGAACAAATGGGCGTTTTGAGTAAACTCAGTATGCTAAGACGCAGTTTTGAAACGGCACTTGACCTTATTGACGCCATTGCACTTGAGTATTATTTTATAAACAATACCATTGATGTAAAGACAAAACTTGCCGAAGGACATTCTTATATGTTTGGCACTTACATACAAAATGCGCTTGAATATATTTTGGACAATAAGATTGTTCATCACGATTCGATGGACGAATACAAAATATTATGCAAGCATTTAAAGAAAAGTGATAAACCGATTAGTGTCGTGCTTGACCTCTTGTATAAAGAAGATATGTATATGCGTTGTAAAGTTACGGCGAAAACAGTTTATGGAAACGGAAAGAGAATTAAATCGGTTATTGTAATTGAAAGTACAGGATTGGATGTAAAACCATAAAAAAGAGAATGCGACAGCATTCTCTTTTTATGTTAATAAATTAATCTAAAATTTCACCGTTTGTACCGATTGTATAAACTTGCCACGGAATGAATTTACCGCTGTTTTGCAACGCTGTTTTTGCGGCATACTCAATACCGCCGCAACATGGAACTTCCATACGAACTATCGTAACACTCTTAATGTTGTTGCTTTCGATAATCGCTTGCAATTTTTCGGTGTAGTCAATATCGTCAAGTTTCGGACAACCGATTAGTGTAATTCTGTTTTTTATAAACTTGTTGTGAAAATTGCCGTAAGCGTATGCACTGCAATCTGCCGCAATAAGAAGATTGGCATTGTCAAAATACGGTGCGTTGACAGGTACAAGTTTGATTTGTACCGGCCATTGTGAAAGTTGGCTCGTTGAAACAGGCGTGCTTGTTTCAGTATTGTGCTTTATAGCCTTTGCCATACTGCCCGGACAGACAAACGCAGGCTTTTCTTGTTCTTTTGCTTTCTGCATATTTTGCTTTACCGCATCTTCATCAAATGCTGCGGCTTCACGGGTTTCAAAAGAAATCGCATTAGTCGGACAGGTAGGTAAGCAGTTTCCTAAACCGTCGCAGTAATCGTCACGCAAAAGCTTTGCCTTGCCGTCAACAATCCCTATTGCACCTTCTTGACAGGCATCGGCACAAATACCGCAACCTGTACATTTATCTTCATCTATTTTTATAACTTGTCTTATCATAATAATCCTCCGTTTTAATATGTTTTTTCGACAATCACTATTATAATACAAAAATCAATAAAAGTCCACTATTTTAGTACAAATTCTTAAAGAAATATTATACCATTCCCAAAAGCATATAAATCAACGTTCCGACAACACCACTGCCAAGAATAATTGTAATTGCGTTCATTTTAAATTTTCTGAGTAAAAACAGCGCCACAAGGAATATACCGAGTTCGACAAAACGAATATCTTTTAACGATGCAGAAAAAATATCGGTTTGGAAAAGTGCGAGCATTAGTATAGATGTGCCTGCGGAGGTTATAAGTGCGACAACAGCTGGACGAAGGGCGGATAAAACCGTCTGAACTCCGCCGACAGTGCGGTATTTATAGTAGAAATACGCGAGTATAAAGCATATGACAAATGACGGAATGATACAGCCGAGCGAACAAAGCAACACACCACCTATACCGGCGATACGCATACCGACAAATGTTGATGAATTTATGGAAATAGGACCCGGGGTCATTTCCGCAACAGTGATAAGGTCGGAAAATTCCTCCATAGTCATAAGGTGGTGTATGTTTACTATTTGTTCCTGAATAAGCGGAATTGCGGCATAACCGCCACCGACACTGAACAGACCGACTTGTATAAATGAAAAAATAATTTCAGTAAAAGCATTATCCGATCTCCTTTTTATGTTTCTCTTTTAAAACCGACACAAGTAAATCGAGTAGGCCTATTCCAAGACATACGAGTATGACTATCATAGCGCTTACCCCTAAAAAAAATAAGTACATACAAACGCAATAATCATCATTGCGATATATAAAATTCTGCGGGTTTTGAATACGTTTTTCGCAAGATTTATAACAACGTCAAATATAACTGCCGCAACGCCTGCACGCATAACTTGAAGTGCAACGGCTATGTATTTGTTTGTTCGGAATTGGTTATAGAACAGAGATATGATTGAAAGTACAATCATGGGAGGCAATATTGTGCCGAAAACGGCGGAAAGCGAGCCTAAAATTCCTGCCATTCTGTAACCGATTATAACAGACGCGTTGACAGGCAGCGGACCGGGTGCGGACTGAGTTATTGCGGTCACGTCAAGCATTTCGTCCTCATCAAGCCATTGCAACTCCTCAACAAATTTTTTCTTCATTAATGAAACGATTACAAATCCGCCGCCGAATGTACATGAGCTTAAAACAAACATAGACTTAAATAATGTCCATAATATCCACGCTTTACTTTTTTTTTTCATTATGTAAATTCTCTCCTACTTTATTTTTAACGATTACATTATATCATTCTTTTTTTGTGTTTGTAAATTCATAGGTCAGAATAAGATGTTAATAATTTTAAAAAATTATAAAAAATATTGTTTTTTGAAATAAAATCTGATAAAATGTAAGGCGGAGTTAATTTTTAAAACAATGGAGTGATACAAATGGCAATTAAAATAGGTATATTGGGATACGGCAATCTTGGCCGCGGTATTGAATGTGCAATCAAGCAAAACGATGATGTTGAGCTTGCTGGTGTATTCACAAGACGTGATCCGTCAACTGTTAAGATTATGACAGAGGGCGTTAAGGTTTATTCAGTTGATGACGCTCCTAAGATGAAGGACGAAATCGATGTTATGATTCTTTGCGGCGGAAGTGCGACAGACCTTCCGAAACAAACACCGGAATATGTTAAGTATTTCAATGTTATAGACAGTTTTGATACACACGCAAAAATTCCTGAACATTTTGCGGCAGTTGACGCAGCTGCAAAGGCTAACGGCAACGTTGGTATAATTTCAGTAGGTTGGGACCCGGGTATGTTCTCACTTAACCGTCTTTATGCAAATGCTATACTTTCAGACGGTAAGGACTATACTTTCTGGGGCAAAGGCGTGAGCCAAGGTCACTCAGACGCTATCAGAAGAATTGACGGAGTTAAGGACGCAAAGCAATATACAGTTCCTGTTGACTCTGCACTTAAGGCAGTAAGAAACGGTGAAAACCCTGAACTTACAACTCGTCAAAAGCATACGCGTGAATGTTATGTTGTAGCGGAAGAAGGCGCAGATAAGGCTCGTATAGAAAATGAAATTAAGACAATGCCTAACTATTTCTCAGATTATGATACAACTGTAAACTTCATTTCAGAAGAAGAATTAAAGGCTAACCACAGCGGTATTCCTCACGGTGGATTTGTTATCAGATGTGGTAAGACAGGTTGGAACGGTGAAAATAGTCACATTATTGAATACAGCCTAAAGCTTGATTCAAACCCTGAATTTACTTCATCAGTGCTTATTGCATATGCAAGAGCCGCATATCGTATGAGCAAAGAGGGACAAAGCGGTTGTAAGACTGTATTTGACGTTGCACCGGCTTACCTTAGCAAGCTAAGCGGAGAAGAACTTCGCAAGAATCTTCTATAATAAATAACACAAGCAAAAGCCGTCTTAGGACGGCTTTTTTATCTGAGAGGAATATGATTTTAGTAATAGCCGAGAAACCGTCATTGGGCAGAGATATTGCGGACGCACTGCCGGGACAGGTTACAGAGAGAAATAACAGATTTATACGAAAAGGCGACTATGCGGTCACATGGGTATTCGGTCATATGCTGAGTCTGAAAGAACCGGAAGACTATGATATGAAATATAAAAAGTGGTCGCTTGACGATTTACCGATATATTTCGACAGTTGGGAACTCAAAATGGGTGAGGACAGTAAATCAAACAGAAATTACGAAACCAAAGCACAGCGTGTCGGACTTATAGGCGAGTTGCTCGAAGAATCGGAATCTGTTATACATGCAGGCGATCCCGACGAAGAAGGACAGCTTTTAATTGATGAAATTCTTAGGTGGTTTGATTATAAAAAGCCTGTTAAAAGACTTAATACCGGTGATACGACACGCGGAGGTCTTGTAAAGGCACTGTCACATATGACGGATAACGATGACAGCTTGAATGAGGGGTGGTCGGCATATGCGAGAAGTGTCGCAGACCTTATGATCGGCGTCAATATGAGCCGCTTTTTCACATGCTCAAATTCGGGTGTTTTGCTTGCGGTCGGTCGTGTTCAGACACCGACTTTGGGACTTGTCGTAAAACGTGATATGCAGATTGAGGGACATATAAAGACTGTATATTATGATATTTTTGCCGATGTAAATGTTGAAACGGCTGACGGAAATAAAACCGTTACCGCAAAATATACAAAGAAGAAACAAAAGGGTGCTGAAAATAAGCAAATAACTGAGCTTGACGAGTCGGAAAAGATAAAAATGACCTTATAAACAAACGGTTTGACAATATTAAAATCGAAAAGAAAGTCGTAAATGAAGACCCGCCGTTGCCGTTTAACCTTGTAAAATTGCAAAGTTATTGCAGCAGCCACTTTGGGTATAACCCTGCAGATGTTATGGATATTACGCAGTCACTTCGTGAAACGCATACGGCGATAACGTGTAACCGTTCGGATTGTCAGTATCTGTCGGAGGAACATTTTAAAGAGGCGTCTAAAACGTTGGCACAAGTTGTGCAGAATATTAAATTCAAGCCGAGTGAACTTGACCCGACAATTCATTCAAAGTGTTTTAATGATAAAAATATCACCGCACATTTTGCGATTATTCCGACAAATAACAAGGTTGATTTGAACAAGCTTACAGAACACGAGAAAAATGTATATCTTGCGGTGTGTAAATATTATATGGCACAATTTTTGCCTAAGGCTGTTAAAGAAAAAAAACAAAAATGACGATTGAACTTGACTGTGAATATACGTTGGTGGCATATTCGACAGTCGTTTTGAAAAAAGGATATACGGCGATATTCAAGGATATAAAAGCCGAAGAAGTTACGGAACTTAGCACTATTGCGGACGGTATGTATTCAGGGACTGCGATTGACGCGCGGCTTGAGGAAAAAGAAACAAAGCCGCCGTCACGATACACAAAAGGCGACCTTGAATGAAGATATGACAAGGATTGCGAAGTATGTAACTGATCCCGAGGTCAAGAAAATGCTTTTGGAAAAGGATAAGGATAAAAAAGGCGAAAACGGCTCAATCGGAACTTCCGCAACGCGAAGTACGATTATCGACAGCCTTATAACAAAAGGCTATGTTGCCGAAGACGGAAAACGGCTTATTTCAACGGAGCTTGGACGTGAACTGTACCGCATATTGCCCGATGAAATCAAGAAAGCTGATATGACGGCAAAATGGTGGGCGATACAAGAAGATATTCGTTCCGGCGATAAGACGTATAAATCGCTTACCGACAATGTGCTTGATACGATAAAAACGGTAATTTCAATTCATATCCTGCGGTAAATCAAGCCGTTATGACAAAGGCGGTAACGGAAAAATATCACGAAGTAATCGGAACTTGTCCGCTTTGCGGCGGTAACGTTATAGAGGGAACAAGGGGATTTGGGTGCAGTAATTGGCGTGAGCCGATGAACTGTAAATTCACTGTTTGGAAAAATCAAACAAAAGGTATGTTCTCAAATGTCACAATAACTTTGCCTATGGCTAAAAAATTGCTTGCGGGTAAAAGTGTCAGAATGAAAAAACTGTTGAAGAACGACGGCACGACATTTGACGCTGATGTTGAATTGAAAGTAGATAAAGAATCGCAATATCCCGTACAATTTGTTTTTGCACCGCCGAAACCGCTCGGAAAATGTCCGAAGTGTAACGGTGACGTTGTGGAAAGTATGAAAGCCTTTTCGTGCAATAATAACTGCGGATTTATTATATGGAAGAAATCCGATAGGGGATTATTTAAGAAAACAACGATAACTCAAACAATGGTCAAAAAATGGCTTGCGGGTGACAAGGTGCGATGTAATAAGCTTATGGGTAAAAACGATACGGAATTTAAAGCGGACGTAACTATGAAATATAACCCCGACAGCGTGTATAACGCACCCGATTTTACATTGGAATTTGTGAATGACGAGAAAAAAGACGTATCTCAATAAAATGAGATACGTCTTTTGTTTTAAACCAAAACAGAATGACCGCATTCTTTTGTGATTCGTTGATTAAGTTCGTTGGCAAGATTGTTGACTGTATCTTTGTTTGAGCCGCAAACTGATACTTTTGCACCCGATTTTAAGGTTATTTCCAATTTATAATTAGAGCCGAAGTGCAAAAACAGAAGCGGAAAAATTATAGTCCAGCAAGATATAACCGCCCAAAACGTATGGTACCAAGAAAATACTTTTTAACTTTTATTGCGGCTATGTCACTGTATTGTACAAGTGGCATTTTGACTGAATTTTTAGGTCGTGATATAAATTCAACACGGTCTTTCTTTAAATAGACATCATACGAAACGTATGTAGCAAACAAACCGAAACGCATACCTTTTGTGGTGGATAGTGCGTGCATCGAACCTTTTTCACGTTCAGAAGTGTTTGCGTTGAGTGGTTGTTCGTATGACTGTTGAGGCTGCATTTGAGGTTGTACTTGAGGTTGAGGTTGCACTTGAGGTTGAGGTTGTACTTGCGGTTGTACTTGCGGTTGAGGTTGCATTTGAGGTTGTTCGTAAACTGTGTTGTCGTAATTATTATTGTTATTTAGGTACAAAGTTTGAAACAAATTGCACAATTCGGACATATACGGCTCAAAGTCCTTTGACGGTGCGGGTGAAAGATAAGCATATGAAGCATTGTTTAAAATTAATTTTATATTTTTATCGTCTTGCTCAATTCCTATTATGTTTGAGGAAGGAAGAAATTCCAAGACAAGCTTTTTTATAAAAACTCCCTTTGAACAAGCGATTATGCCGTTTTTCGCCTTTCCGTTACTGCCTGTTACAATAACAAAATAAACAACACTGTCATTTATGATTGAAAGATATTGTTTGTTTGCCATAAATAATTTGGCGGCTAAATCATTGATTTCAAGTTGTTTTTCGGTAGTATCTGGATATTCGAATTTTATATTCGGAATGTTGGCGAATTTTGAAATAATATCATTATATATAGGGTGATTCATTGTCTTTGCAAACTTGATAATATCATTTTCACCTATTTGAAATGCTAAGTCGGGTTGGAAACGATTGAATTGAAGTTCGCTTAAATCTTGTGGACTCATTATAAATTCCTTCTTTCATTTGTATTGAATTTATAATATCATATTTAAGAATTTTAGTAATGGACCTGTGGTGATAAAATAAACCCCATCTATAAAACAGATGGGGTTGGATACTGTAGACAAAACCTCTATGGTTTTGTCTACTTTATTTTTGGGAGTTTGAGGTGCAACCTCAAGTTTCAATCATTTCTGGTGACATGTGCGGCAGAAATGGCTTAAAATCTAAAGTTTCGACTTTGGAGGAACTTTATGATTTTTTCAATGAAAATACTCAAAAATTACATCGTAAGATGTAATTTTTGGAGCTGTCGACATTTTGTCGACAGGCTCATTGCAAATTATTTCAATGCGTCTTCGATTGCGTTAAGTTCGTCTTGCGTGAAGTCAAGATTATTTAGTGAGTTGACATTCTCGATAATCTGAGAAGCTTTTGACGCACCAAGAAGAACACTTGTAAGTTTGCCGCCTCTCAAGTTCCATGCACAAGCCATTTGAGCAAGTGACTGACCTCTGTTTTCGGCAATCTTATTCAGCTTGACAATCTTTTCGATTTTATCGGCTGTAATGCCCTCTTTTGTAAGGAACGGTGAACTCTTTGCGGCTCTTGAGTCGGCAGGAATACCGTTTATGTATTTGTTTGTAAGAAGTCCCTGTGCAAGCGGACAGAATGAGATTGAACCTATACCCTCGTCTTTTAGAACGTCCTGCAAGCCGTTTTCAATCCAGCGTTCAAACATATTGTAACGCGGTTGATGAATAACAAGCGGAGTGCCAAGTGACTTCATAATTTCAGCCATTTGCTTTGTCTGTTCTGCGTTGTAGTTTGAAATACCTACATAAAGCGCCTTACCGCTTCTTACGATATGGTCAAGTGCCGACGCTGTTTCTTCCATAGGAGTGTCAGGATCGGGACGGTGATGATAGAAAATATCGACATATTCAAGTCCCATACGTTTCAAACTTTGGTCAAGACTTGCGATAAGGTATTTTCTTGAACCGTGGTCGCCGTAAGGTCCGTCCCACATACCGTAGCCTGCTTTGGTTGAGATGATTAATTCATCACGATACGGCGAAAGTTCGTGTTTCAAAACCTTACCGAAATTTTCTTCGGCACTGCCCGGATACGGACCGTAATTGTTTGCAAGGTCGAAGTGAGTAATGCCAAGGTCGAAAGCTGTTGTAAGCAAATCAACCATATTGTCATAACTGTCGTTACTGCCGAAGTTGTGCCATAAACCAAGCGAAAAAAGCAGAAAGTAACAGGCCGCTCTTTTCCGCAACGGTTATATTTCATTGTTTCATATCTTTCTTTGTTTGCAATATACATTTTCAAAATCCTTTCTTATTTTATATGTTGATTTTTGCGGAGTTTCTTGCAATAATGTTTTGTTCGATTATCGAAGAAACGGAACTTTTTTATTAATTAAATCCATCAGCATTGAAAAACAACGCTTTGCCAATTCGTTGATGTTTTGACTTACTGTAGTGACCGATGGGATAAAGTACGCAGATGAAAGCGAATCGTCAAAACCTGTGATTTGCATATCGTTTGGAATGTTAATTCCGTTTTCATGTGCGGCACTTATAATTCCCTGTGCAATTAAATCGTTGGACGTAATAATTACATCGGGGAGTGAGGTTATAATTTTCTTTGTGAACAGTATTCTTGCGGTTTTCAGTTTGTCACCGTGCAGGCTTTCTTCTAAAAATATCACCGAAGTTGTGTCGCTGTATTTTTTAATGCATCGGTATATCCGTTGTATCTGTTCAAAAGATTACTTTGACCGGTCGGAGTTTCACCAACATACATAAATTTTCTGCAACCCGATTTATAAAGTGAATCAACCATTTCTTGAACGGTTTCCCTGTTGTTGAAAGTAACAGATGGAATATTGCCGACTTTTCGGTCGCCTGTAACTATAGGAATAGATTGTGCGGCGATGCTTTGAATAAGCGGAATGTCGGAATTGTCACCGATAAAAATAATACCGTCAATACCGCTCCAAAAGTGCTTTTATACTGTCCTTCTCTGCTTTTAAATTGTGTCCGCTTTCGGTAAAAAGTACGGTATAGTCAGACATACGGGCGTATTTAAGTATCGCTGACGCACACGTTGCGTAAAATTCACCTGAAATGTCGGGGAATACAACGCCTATACTTTTGCTTTTTTCACAACGCAGACTTCTTGCAGTTGTGTTGGGTGTGTAATGCAGTTCTTTTACGGCGTTTTTACGCGTTTGCAAGTATCGTCCGAAATTGAAGGGTTACCTGAAAGTACGCGTGAATCGGTTGAAGGCGATACTTTTGCGAGTTTCGCCACATCTTTTATTGTTACTTTTTGCAATATTTCACCTCCTGTGCAATCGTTTGCGTAAATAGGCGTTTAAAATGCACAGATTAAATTTTGTATCTGTGCAATCGTTTGCATAAATAATATCATATGATTTCTAAATTGTCAACAGTTTTTATGAATGCGTATATTTTTAGAATATATCGTTAATCATTTAAAATGGTTAATATTTTCACAATATTTATCAAATATTGTGAAAGTGAAACAATCGGATATATTTTAAAAATAATTACAAAAATACTTGATTTAATAGAAAATGGGTGATATAATGACAACAACATTTATAAGAAAAATAATGAAAGGAAAGAAAATAATGCAAAAGGAAACTAAGAAAGAAAGATTTGACAGAATTTCAGAGGCAAGAAAAATTAAAATACTTGACGGAATTCGCCTGCTTGAAAACTGCTCAAACAAATCAAATTACGAATACACAAATGATGAAATAGAAAACATATTTGCAGACATTGAAAAAGCCTTACATTCGGCAAAAAGCAAAATTTACGGCAGATACAAAGCAACAACGTATAGATATGTTTAAATCTGAGTTTGAAAGAGAATATACGTGGCTTAACGGATTTATGAGAAATGTTTACAGATTTGCAGATAAAGAGGCTATGATTTCTCCCGAAACAAAGACTGCTTGGACATATTCTGAACTTAATTCAGAAGCAAACCGTTTTTCAAATGCGATTTTGGACGCCGGAATAATAAAAGGCGGAGTAGTGATGTTCCAACTTTTGAATTGCCCGGAATTTGCGTTTGCATATATCGCTTGTCATAAAACAGGTACAGTAAGTTGTCCGATAAATTTCAGATTGTCAGCCGGTGAAATTGCAATAACTATTGAGGACAGCAGACCGACAGTATTTATATATGAATCAATCAACAAAGACGCTGTTGAACAGGCACTGAAACTTTCAAAATTCACACCGAAAGTGATAATTATGGTGGACGGAGAAGGAGCGGCTCCTATACCTGGTACGGTAAAATATTCGGATTTTGTGAAGAATGCATCGGCAGAAAATCCGAATTTGAATTGGAATCTTTCTATATATGATGAAACGACAAGACTTTATACATCGGGAACAACAGGCAGACCAAAAGGTGTTTGCATAACAAGTATTAACGAAGTGCTTTCGGCGCACGATGTTATGATACATTTCCCGTTCTCGTCAGAGGATAAGTCTATGAATACAACACCTTGGTTTCACAGAGGCGGTTTACATTCGGGCGGTCTTACACCGACATTTTATGCGGGTGGCTGTGTTACGATAATGCGTAAATTTGATGCGGCTTTGACGCTTAAATATGTGGAAGATTATAAGCTTTCGTTCATAATCGGTGTACCGGCTGTTTTGGAACGTCTTACGGAGGCTCAGGAGAGAAACGGCAGAGATTTGAGTACACTTCACGGTATCGTTACAATGGGTTCGCCGCTTGAACGTGCGGCTTGTATGCGTTATCAGAGAGTGCTTACACCGAGAATATTCAATGGCTACGGAACAACCGAAACTTTCTGGAATACATTTCTTAGACCGAATGATTTACCTGAAATGGCGGGTACAGCGGGCAGAGCTTGTACTGATGATGACGTGCGAGTAGTAAAGGTATTTGAGGACAGACGTGCCGAACCTCACGAAATTGTTGCTAAAGATAATTGTGAAGTGGGTGAAGTGATTATCCGCTCACACGCAAAATCAGCGTATTTCTACTATAATAATGAGGGTGAAACAGAGCGTAAATTCCATAACGGATATTTGTACACAAACGACCTCGGTACTTGGGATGAAAATCATTTTATTACTATTGCCGGAAGAAAAGACGATATGATTATTTCGCAAGGTGAAAATATTTATCCTACGCAGATTGAAGAAGTGCTTAATTCACATCCGAAAGTTGCGGACAGTATCGTTACAGCCGTTCCCGATAAAGCACACGGCGAAATTGTTACGGCTTATATCGTAAAAGCTGATGAATCGCTTACTGTTGACGAACTTGAAGAATTTTGTAAAAACAGTCCTATGATTTCAAACTATAAACGTCCGAGATATTATAGATTTACAGCGACTATACCGACAAATGTTACAGGTAAGAAACTTCATTATAAAATTAAGGAAATGGCAAAGAATGATCTTATAAACGGACTTTTAATTCGTGCATAAAATAAGGGTGGTGTAATACCACCTTTATTTTTTCGGTAATTTACAATTTATTTACAAAATATCAAACAATATTGTAATTTAGTGGTATATGGTGTACTATATAACATAGGGGGGGAGAAAGGACTAATATACAATATGTATACAATTTTGCAAGAAGAAAAGAATATTGAGGGAGTGGTAAAGACTACATACGGCATCAAATGTGAGGAAATGGCTGTTAATGACGTGTCACCAAATAAAAAAAGAGGTGACAGAATTAATCGACAGACTGAACAAATACGAATTGTCACCCTGTCATCTGCAAGATGTAATTGAAGATTTTATCTGACAGAAAAAAAGCAAGCATTGTTTGTAGCAGTAGCTTGCTTTTTTTGTAACTTTAATCGGAGGTGTTTGTTACTCGAAATACTAAACAGTCGCTCATTGACGGAAGGGGAAATGTATGATACAATTCAATATAGATTTCTTGTATCGCATAATGTCACATTCTGTCAGAAAAGCTAGCTGACAAATAAAATTGAGAAAGGGATTTGTTTAATGATGGATACAACTATAATTTATAACGATTACCTTTCGGGCGATGCAAAGGCTCTTGAAAGGCTTATGGAGATTTACGGTGACAAGCTTACGCTGTATATAAACGGATATATAAAAAATCTCCACGATTCGGAGGACTTGTTGATAGAAGTTTTTGCGTATCTGATCAGCAAACGGCCGAATATTAAAAGCAGTTTTGAAAGTTACATATATAAAGCGGCTCGAAATCATGCACTGATGTTTTTGAGGAAGGCAAAAAGACATATTATTCTTACAGAGGAAGAAATGAATTTTTGCATAGAAAATACATTTGAAGATGAAGTGTGCATTGCGGAGCGAAACAAGCGGATTTATGACTGTATGGAATATTTGCCGTCCGCTCAAAAAAGAGGCTCTTTATCTTGTATACATTGAGGGAATGAGTTACAAAGAAGCCGCTGCTGTTTTAAGAAAGTCGGCAAAACAGATTGATAAGCTGTTGCAACTCGGCAAAAAGAAATTAAGACCTTTACTTGAAACGGAGGGGATAAAAAGTGCGTTCAACGACTGAAAGAATAAAACTGGCGAAAAAACAGGCTGATGAAATAAAAAAACAGCGCAACGAAAAAAGACATAGACTGGCGGTCATCTCGTGCTATTCGTTTGGCATTGCTTTAATCGTAGTCATATCGGCACTTGTATGTAATTTGAATTTTGCGGGATTTGAGCATACGCCGATGCATGACACAGCCAGTATTTTTGCCAACAAAGACTTTTTGGGGTATGTTGTTGTAGGGATTTTGGCGTTTTTACTTGGCATTTCGCTAACTTTGATGTGTGACATTCTTCATAAAAGAAATAAAAGAGGAATGAGGGAAATGACAGAACTGACAGATAATCTTTTACAGATTTTCTGCGTTTTTATCTGCGGATGCTGCTCCTGTATTTCGGCAATACGAAACAGAAGTTACAATCGCCTTTTGGTATTGCTTTTTTACCTGAGTTTCGGAATGGGGCTTGCATATTGGGTACTGTACCTTATATTGTTAGGCACTTCTCCGCTTGTGTTCTGTGTTTCGGAACTGAGCTGGACGGCATCGTATATTTTTCTTACTTTACGTCTTTATGCAGATGTACCGAAAGAAAAACATAAAAAAAAGCGATATTTTGGATTTTACCGTTGTTTTCTCTGGGTATGGGTATTTTCTTTTGCTTGCGAGGCAGTTATTTTGAGAACATCTTAATGGGCACAGCAATGGGAATATTGGGCTTTTATGCGGTAAAAGGTATATATTTTGCAAAAATTCAAAAACAGACGGGTAAGCTGTGGATTTTTGCGGCGGCTTTGATTTTTTATGCGGCAGAATATCTTTTTTTGTGGAGTTCTTCGTATTTTATTGCGGAAAACACCTTTATAAATCCGTATTATTTGGTTGACATATTTATAATGAATCCGGCTCTTATTCTGATAGCCGTTGCACAGAGCAGGGAGGAAAAGCTATGCCGTACAATATAGAAAATATATTTATATGCCTTGCGGCTCCGTTTTTGCTTGCCGCACTCGGTACAAATACCGGCAACAGAAAAAATTACATTTTTATAGTTCTCGGATTTGTCTGCTGTATTATATCCGCCTATTTGAATACATTTTTTCGGTGCTTTACGGTGCACAGGAAACATCTGCTGTATTGGAAATATCACCTGTTATAGAGGAAACGGTAAAACTCATTCCTCTTTTGTTTGGTTTGATTGTTTTTGAACTCCAACCGCAGGAGGGGGATAATATTATTTTTAATATTGCAGTGGGATTTGCTACCTTTGAAAATATCTGTTACCTTTTGGAACACGGAACAGGTAATTTGTTTTATTTGTTAGTACGCGGTTTTTCGACCGGAGCTATGCACATTACATGTGCTTTTATAATCGGGTACGGACTTAGAGTATTCCGCCGACCTGGTGCGTTAAAGGCATCCGGCATTTTTGCACTGTTGTGCGTCGCGATTACATTTCACGCAATGTTTAATATGCTTATGAAAACCGACGGCTTAATAAAGCAATTTGGATATGCGGTTCCGATTGTTTCTTGTCTTATTCTGTTTCTGCTGAAATACCGTTTCAGAAAAAAACTGATTCAAAATAACTCTGTTTTATTCAGACCGGAAAAAAATCCGGTCTTTTTGTTTTTAGGGGGAATTTTATATTTTCAAGCACCTATATAATAAAAGGGTGGATTGAGGAGGTGTGTGAATTGAAATCTAATGCGGAAAGAATGAATTTAGTTTTCGCACGTGCGAAAAAGATAAAATATTGCAGGGAGACAAAAAACTGAATTTCTGCAAAGTGGCAACCGCCCTGCTTTCCGTTCTTTTGCTGTGCTGCACCGCATTATTTCCGACATCGTACAAAAGTGCGGCGGTTGCAGGTTACTGCGGTGCAATTCTGCTGATAGACGGAATGGGCGGATATGTACTGACAGCGGTTGTGACTTTCATAATCGCAACGGTGATTACCGTAATTTGTATCAAAATAAAAAACAGGAGGGACAGAAAATGAGAAAAAAAATAGTGTCGGTGATATTATCACTTTGCATCATAGTTTGCGCACTGCCGATGAATATTCTTGCGGCGCCCGAGCAAAACGAAACACTTACTTTTAACGGCGGTAAAACGCTTCTTCTGCAAAACGATTATATAAGCTTTTATTTCTACGATTTGCAGTATCAAACCTATACGGCAACGGTTCCGAGGGCAATCGCAAAGGAAACAGGCGAGGTTTTTACACAGGATATTCAAGCCCCAGACTGCCAACTTAATGTTTATACCGGCGGAGGAAATAAGAAGAAAATCTATCCGTTTATCACACTGCAAAAGGCAGAGTTTGTGTCAGAAACACCGAACGGAAAAAATAACGCAATTAAGGCAGAATACAACATGGAAATGGTTCTGAACGATATTCCCGGAACTCCGTACGGCACAATAATGCCGGCAAAAGCAACGGTTTATCACGAGCTTGTATGTCTTGACAAAAAGGATAAAACGGCTTGGGGCGTTTTGACAACCGTCAGTGAAATACAAATGAACAGAGATGATTTCCCCGAACATGATTTGTACTTTGAGTGGCGGTATGTGATGAACAATTTTACCGGAATGGGTCACAGTGAAACCGCAAACAGCTCCGGAGGCCCGGCGATTAAGATGGATCGCACAACAGTAACCGAAAGCGGTGAAATAACAACGAAAAGTTCGGTTGTAACAGGCAAAATCGATGATGTGTCAACAAAGCACGTTCGAAAGGGTATACCTTGTGGGGCGATGTAGACGGCGTTTATGTTAATGAAATTTATACAGGCGCCTATCCGTGGGCAAATCCGTTTGTCGGTCTGTCCGATTACTACAATAAGTTTGATGTTGTGTACTGCGGAGATTCTCCGCTGCGTGTGAGCTTGCCACAGACAGTTACAGTGAGACCAAACGATTTTCCTGTTCTTACATGGGTGGAAAGCAAAAGCTACTGTGGCTTTGACCTTGACGCAAATACGGAAATGTCGGTCGGTGCGCAGTATCTATGGGGTTATCGTAATCTGAAAACACTGAGCGAGGAGCTTCCGACAAAACCTGACGAAATATCATCAAGTTTTTCTGCAAAGCGTCTTGCGGTATTTGAGTCAAACGGTACAATTACCGTTGAATATGGCTCGGATGACGCCACACTTGAAAGTTTAAAAAGAAATATAATGCGTCTCCTGTTGCACAAATAGCCGGCGAGTATAAAAGCACAAACGGTTCTTCTTTTGAATTTACCGGCGGAGCGGCAACGCTTTCTCCGTCTGTGACGGCAACGTGGAACGAAAATAATGGCGGAAAGTTGATTGTTTACAAAGACGGACGAATCGAACAGCACGGCGTTAATTTGAACGCTCCGTCATTCAAATTCTATCAGCTGCGAAACGGTGCGGAAGACTCTTTGAAAATTACAATGTCAAAAGAAGGTCTTTCATTTGATATTGAACCCGACAAAAACGACGCAGTGATTTTTGTCGATATTCCGTATGCAACGACAAAGTTGGAAAAAGCAACCGCAGATGCGGACGGCAACCTTGTTTTTAACGGTGAAATCGGATTCAAAACAGTATTTGACGGTGCTGAATATTCGCTTGAAAAGTTGGGTTACGGTTTAGGAGAAAAAAGACAGTAAACGGCAAAAAGAAATATGAATTTAAGGTAAACGGCGTAAAAGCGAAAGGCAGCTTTGATACCGCCGATTTAATGGCGTTGGAACTTGCAAAGGTTGAGGGGAAGTAAACACATTTAAGGGCGAGGAGCGATATGCGTTCAGTCTTGAACTGAATGCCTTTGACCTTTTGAAACCGAGGCGGCACTTGCTCTTGAACGCAGCAATAACGGCACTCTTATCCCTGACGAGTTATGGTTTTATGTGAAATCATCACCGGGAATTGTACTTGTTCCGCCTGTTCCGATAGGACAGCTTAACGGCGGCGGTGCCGGTTTTAAGGATCTTGCCGCAACGGTAAATGGCAACTATCTTGCCATTCCTCCTATTAAATTACGCGGTGCATTGACGGGAACATATCTGCATCTTATTGAAGGAACAGGTAACGTTATTATAGGACCGAGTGAGATTTCACTAAAAGCAACTGATGTTAATCTTGTAGGTGCAGGCACGGCAACGCAGATTGTCGACAGCTTCGGCTATTCCTTAAAATTAAACGGACAGGAACGCAGTTATAAAGGTAATACATATGAAGGTATTTATTTCGGAGGCTCAAAGGAGCTTGCATTAAATCTGCCGAGTAAACAGATAGACGTTATAACGTTTGATTCTTCTATTGAATTGGGTGCTTTCGGCGGAGTGAATAATAGCAAAGATTATCTGTATCTTGCAATCGGTGCAAACGGCACGGTTGCAGGCAGAGTGCAGATTCAAAAAGTAGTCCCGTCCTTGCCGGCAAAGGGTTTAACGTCGGAAATATCAATCTCATCGTAGGCGGTCAGACGGCATTTCCAATCAGAAACGTCACAGTTGAGGAGGGGATGAAGCAAGCCTTCAAAATGTCGATGTGTACCTCGGCGTGGTGGCTGAGGTAGGAGGTTGGTTAGCCAGCGCTCGTGCATGGGTACTTGTGCCGAAAATCGTAGAGACCGACTTCCGCAAAGGCGGCGGCTGGGATATCGAATTTAAGATTTTAGGCTATATGCCTGAATGGAACTGGGCAGATAAAGGTGTGTCACCGGTTGTAAGTATGCTTGCGGAAGACAGCGATGCGAATTTTGCGGCGGTGCGTGATGAGAACTTTGTGCTTGCAAACACCGGCGTGAGTCGGACGGAAATCTCAGCAAGTGCCGGTACAGACGAAGCACCGTATATTGTACTTGCCTTTGACGGAAATCTAACCGAGGAGCAGATCAAAGACAACCTAAAGATTTTCAATGACAGCAACGCTGAGCTTAATATCGACTGGATGACTGATGACAGTCAGTTTAATCCTGACGAAGATGTCAGCGCGACAACTATTGCAGATATGGAAAAAACAAACGCTGACGGCAAAAATATCGTCTGGCTCTTCTGCGACTTAAAGAAGACGGAAAGTATATCGTTGATGCAGGCGGGTTGACTTTTACCGATGAAAAGACATTTTCTGTTGAGCCGTTTGAGAAGTTGGCACTGACACTGAATGACAATCAAATTTCCGGTAAGGTGAAGTATGCCGTGGATAACACGCCTTACGTTATCCGCACTTATTTTTCAAACGAAGAGGGCGGAGCGGACTATATGATTTCAGAACAGGAAATCAGTGATACCTCAAATATTGAACTTTCCGTTCCTGCATCGGGTGCGATAGCACCGACAGGTGAATATTATGTAACAGCCTTTCTTATGACGAAAAAGCAAGCAGATCTTAACGGTGACGGTAAGGAAGAAGACGCGCTTATTGCTATTGATAATCAAGCGTTTAATACAAAAGTTGCATATACCAATGTAAACGAACCGTCCGCACCGACAGATGTTACTCTGCAAACGTCAGGAAATGAGGTAATGCGTGCGGAGTGGAATGCGTCAGACAATGTTGACGGTTATAGTGTGAGAATTTATGAGGAAAAAAGACGGCGAATGGACAGACACAGGATTTGGATATGATTTGGATAAAGACACGACAGCAGTTGATATGGCACTAACTGTCGGAGGAAACGGCGTTAGTGTAAACGAAAACGGAGATACTGCGGAGTCTGTTCCTGCCGAGAATTTGTTGCCTGATAAGACATATAAAGTCGGTGTTCGTGCATACAAAGAATCGGAAAACGGAAAGTATTACAGTAAGGAAACCGAATCCACAGGCAAATTTCTTCCTAAATATACGCCTATGGATATAGCACTTTCGATGAACGGTAACGAATGCACTGCTGATGAAAACGGCGTTTATCACGCATATATCGGCGGCGGTGACAATACTTTGTCTGTAAGCGGATCGGACGCTGATGCGACATTTAAGCTGACAAGAATGGATACAAATGACCAAATACCAAACGAAAACGGTGAAAACACCTTTGCAATTCCGAAATTTGAGGGAAGTTTGATGTTTAAGATTGACGGTATTTCCGGCAAGGATGTAACAAGTGTATTCCTACTTATTAATATGGATAAAGAACCGCCTGTTCTGACGCTTTCATCTGATATATTTTATGCAGACAATGAAAGCGGCGAATATACGATAACAGGAATATCAGATGCTGGTAGCAGAATTATATACGGCGATAATGAAGAAGTTGTTGCAGGCAGTGACGGTAAGTTCGCTGTTTCAGGGAAAACTTTATGAAAGTCAAACAAGCAGTGTTATTATGCTTTGTGCACAGGATTTTGCCGAAAATACATCAATACCGCAGACTGCACTTGTTATAAAGAAAATATCAAACACCGTAACGGTAAATGACAGCTATGCGGAAAATTCGGGTAGCGGAGAGTATTCGGAGGGTGAAACGGTAACGATTAAGGCCGGCGAACGCAGCGGATATAAATTCAGCGGTTGGACGACTGACGACGGTGTACAGTTTGCGGACAGCAAGTCGGCAGAAACAACATTTACAATGCCGAGTAAAGCCGTAACCATAACCGCTAACTGGACGAAATCAAGTGGCGGTAGCGGAGACGGAGGCGGTAATGTGCGTTATACCGTTTCATTTGAAACAAACGGCGGTAATGATATTGCAAGCAAAACCGTTACAAAAAACAGTGTTATAAAAGAGCCGGAATTACCGATAAAAGACGGATTTGACTTTGAGGGATGGTATACCGATAAAGAACTCAAAACAAAATATGATTTTACTGAAAAGGTAACAAAGAACTTCACGCTATATGCGAAATGGACTGAAAAGGATAACGGTGAATGGAAAAATCCGTTTACCGATGTTAAGGAAAATGACTGGTTTTACGATTCGGTGAAATATGCGTATGAAAATGACTTGATGAAGGGCATATCAAACACAGAATTTGCACCTGACAGCGAAGTTACCAGAGCGATGTTTGTAACGGTTATCTATCGTATGGAAAATGAGCCACAGACGGAAAAATGTGCTTTTACTGATGTTGAAAGCGGCAGCTATTACGAAAATGCAGTTGCTTGGGCGAATGAAAACGGTATTGTTTCGGGTATTTCTGAAGAGTGTTTTGCTCCGAACGAGCCAATTACCCGTGAACAGATGGCGGCGATTATCTATCGCTATGCAGCGTTTAAAGGATATGACATAACTACAAGTAGCAACACATCTTATACGGATAACGATGATATTTCGGATTATGCAAAGGATGCTGTAATATGGGCGGCTGAAAAGTCCGTTATGACAGGTAATACAGACGGTAGCTTTGCACCGAAAGCAAACACGACAAGAGCACAGGTTGCTTCGGTATTTATGCGTATGGTTGAAAACTTAAAATAAAATATTGAAATTTCTCTAATAAATAATGAGAAAAAAGACCGCTCGAAATAGAGGTGAAATGCCTTTATTGACGAGCGGTTTTTGCTTGTGATAAATTCACAAAGTAGTTGGATTGCCTGCCACCGGAGCATCTTCATACTGAAAAACAATAAAAAAACCGAGTGACATACAAAAACTTTAAAGTTCTGTAAGAACACTCGGTATGGTACGGTTACGCTTACAGAACCTGTACACAAATCGCATAAAATCCAGGGTTTTTAACAATGTTAAAAATAATAAAAAGCACAGCACATTCAAAATACAGATGTCAGTACCACATAGTATTTGCACCAAAATACAGAAGAAAAGAGATATATGGTCAATTAAAACGTGATATAGGGGAAATGCGCCGAAAATTGTGTGAACAAAAGGGAGTAGAAGTAATAGAAGCAGAAGCATGCCCAGACCATATACATATGCTGGTAAGTATTCCGCCATATTTAAGTATAGCACAATTCATGGGTTATCTCAAGGGCAAAAGCTCACTAATGATATTTGATAGGCATGCAAATTTAAAATATAAATATGGTTCAAAGGAATTTTTGGTGTAGAGATTATTATGTTGATACAGTGGGACGGAAAAAAAGTAATTGCAGACTATATCCGAAATCAGCTTGAAGAAGATTATGCATCAGACCAGATTAGTCTGAAAGAGTATATGGACCCGTTTACGGGTGACAAGAGAAAGTAGGCAAAAAAGACAGCCGCACGTGAGCGGCTGCCGGAGAATGTAATGCGGTGTCAGGCTTCAATGCCCCTTAGAGGGGTTAAGCCTGTAATTGTCCATTCCAGGGACTGTGCAAATCACCAGTTTACTGGTGGTTATGATTCGTGATTATAATAAGCGTTTATATATTCCTTTGGTGTCATACCGACATTCTTTTTGAAAGTACGGAAAAAATGTTCATAGCTTGAATATCCTGTTGCTATCTGCGCTTCCGCAACTGTAAATCCCTCACGAAAAAGTTGTTTTGCCTTTGTCATTCTCTGTAAAATAATATAATTGCTTATTTGCGTATTCGTATGCTTTTTGAAAATTCGTGATATATGATTAGGTGTTAAATAAAACTTTTCTGCAATATCCGTAAGATGAATATTCTCAACAAGGTGCGCGTTTATATACTTGATAATCTGATTGACCGTTTGCTGCGTTCCTGTAACTCTCTTTTCCACCTCGTCATTTTCAGCGTGAGTATAAATCAATCCGTCTATAATTTTCAGAATATCAAAAAATATTGATATTTCAGAAAAGGTATCGTTGTTTTTACAGGCGATAAAATCCTGCATACGATTAAGCAATAATGCTTTTTGTTTATCATCAAGAGTAATAACGATAGGTTTTTTGTATCAGTAAAATAGCTGTATCTTTTATTGCCCGCTATAAAATTTTCAAGCCATTCCGTACTGATAGTTATAATATATCGCTTATACTCACAGTCAGGAAGTTGTGTAAACTGATGAATACAATATGACGGTATTATAAGCAGCGAATTTTCTTTGAGCGGCATTACATTATCACCGAGCAGTATATTTGACAGTGGTGTCAAACTTATATACAATTCAATCGCATTATGCGTATGTGGTGGCATTTGAATTGTAGGAATTTCATTCCTGTATATCACCTCAAATTTATTTTCAAACGAAGAATATCGGATAGTTTTATTCATACGTTCACCCCTGCTTTTAGTATATCATATTGTGGAAATCAACGCAATATAAAAATGCGTGAATTTATCATAAAACAGGCATTATTTTGACATATACAAAATCAAGATGATGTTGTATAATAAAATTAACAATAAATTAAGAAATAATTTAAGGAGGCAGACCTATGAAATCAAAAGTTTTCAAACGTATTTTGTCCGCAATATTATCTATACAGATGATATGCGCATTTACTCCGGCTATTGTCTTAAATGCAAACGCGGAAGAATTGCAGATGTATCTCAATGAAGATTTTACATCGGAAAATAACAAATGGACGGGCAAGACAGAAAATATGGAAATCTTAACCGACGAGGAAATTCCGTATATGCGCTATACAGCAGCAGACACAGAACAAAAAAGATTACACGAAAGGTTGACAACACAATTTCCGGTGGCAGCGTATATGTCGCAGAATTTGATGTAAGATTTTCAGACGCAAATTCGGGTGTTGTAGAATTATACGGCGGCTCGAAGCTTGGCCCTACTGTCATTTTTGACGGAGAGAAAATAAAAACCAAATATGGTAATCCGTCAAACTACGATACTATGTATCAGGGTGCGGAAGCGAATAAATGGTATAATGTGAAATTTCTTGCAAACGGAACAACAAGTATGGTCGGCTATACTAAGGCGGCAGGTACAGACGAGAAAGCACAAGCGACAAAATCAGAAAAAGTAATCAGAAATTTAAAGAATACAATATTTTCACAATTTAATGTTACAAACAAAGTAAACGGCGAAAGCGATATACGCTCCGGCGCGGTTGGACGTCAGAAATATGAAAGTATATAAACCTGCGCCGACGGAGGTTACTATCGGAGTAACAGACGATATAAGCAAGGTTTCTATTCCTGCCGAGGGAACAACAAAAACAGTAAACTATCTTGTCGCAGCGGCTTTGTTTAACGGCGTTGATTTATCAAGCTATGAACCGCTGTCAAAAGAATTAGTAAAGTTTGAGCTTTATAATTCAGATGATACAGAAAGTTTACAGGAGAATTTACCGACAGGCATAACATTAAATCCTGCGACAGGCATTTTAACTGTAAGCTCCGAAGCAGACGCGGGCGAATATAACGTAAGACTTTTAAGCTATGACGGCGCGGTATATGACAGCAAAAAAAATTACCATAGCGCAGGCAGGCTCAGCGGCTTCTGTAAGTCTGATAAATCCAGCTGAAAAACTTCCGATACCAAATAACGGTACTGTCAGTACAGAATTTTTTGCACAATGCTATGACAAGGCAGGCAGCGAAGCATATGGAATACCGCTTAAATGGTCGCTTTTAAATGCTGACGAAACAGAATTAAACGATAGCGGAATAAGCATAGACGAAAACACAGGTGTTATTTCTTCAACTTCATCAGCAGCGGCAAGCTCTTTTTAAGGTAAAGGTTGCATTAAAAGATAATCCAAATGTTTACGGAATTTCAGAAGAAATAGAAACATATAAAATGACTGCTTCTAAAATAGATATAATCGGAGCGGATATGTTACAAACCGCGTCGCAGGTAAGTGAAACCTATACAATAAAAATATTCGACCAATACGGAGCGGAAATGCCATCAGAGGAATTAAGCGGCTGGAACGCTGAAAATATGACAGACGGTATCACATTTGAAAACGGAGTGCTGACAGCCGCTGCAAACAGCGACAGCGACGTTATAATTAAGGCAACATCAGGCGATATAACCGCAAGCAAGACAGTAAGAGTATATAAGCCTGTATTATCAAAAATCGCCGTAGACGGTGATATGTCAATAGAAATACCGAAAAGCGGAAATAAGAGCTTTACATATACTGCAAAGGCATACGACCAAAAGGGCGTTGAAATTAAAGATACTGACTTTTCTTGGAGTATGGAAGCATATGACAATAACGGTATAACTTTTGACAGCGCAAGTGCGGCAGTAACAGCAGACAGCACAGCAACAGAACAGACTATAACTGTTACCGCTTCAACTGCTGATATAAACGGTAACTTAAAGGTTGTAGTTACAAAAAATCCGTTTACATACAAGCCTGTTGACGGCGGCTTTGAAATTGATAACGGAAACAAAAATTATACGCGTCCTATATATGCGGCGCATACAAACGATAATGGCGAAAACTCGTTCAGATATATCTATTATCTCGGCGACAGACCGAAATTGGTATTATCAAATGCGGGTACAGGCACAAGTTTTTTCCGTTTCGCTCATATGTTCCTTGGAATAAAGGACGGAAAATGGCTTGATGAAATGAGCAATATAACTGCAAGATATGTAAACGGACACGAGGAATATGTCATAAAAGACAGTTCCTTTGAGGGTGAAATAAAGCTGACATATACACGCTCGGACAAAATCGACGCTATGCTTGTAAAAAGCGGAGCTTCCCGACAGTGTAAAGGATAAGCTGGTAGTTGCAGCGGCAGGCGGAAACCGAATAGACAGTAAACAGCCTACGGGTGGAAATTCAAGCGCACTTGAATTTAGTCCGTCTGATACAAATTCAACTGTTCCGACCTTTACTGATAATTCATTCAGTATCACAGGCTCATATGCTACAATAAGCGGCACATCAAATGTAAAAATGAATTATGCCGCAAAGGACTCGTCAATGTACAGTTCAGGAGTGGACGCGTTATTAACCTCAACAGCGGCAAATCAACCAATGGTAGTAGGTACGACTGACGGTAATACCGAGAATACAGTATATATGATGATTACAACGGATAGTCCGTCTGAAAACAAATATTTTAATGAATATCAGACAAACGCAAGAGAAATATTCAATGACAGCGTTAATTATTTTAAGGGAGTTGCGGAAACTATAAAAATTGATACTCCCGACCCGTACATCAATTCAGCTATGCGCGCTCAGGTTATGGCAATGGATAACATATGGGATAATCCTGTTATAACTCACGGGGCAATTGGCTGGCATAACGGACAAGGCGGCTGGCGCGGCGGCTATTGCTTTGTAAATGCAGGCTGGAGCGACAGAATAAAAACTAATATTCAAAATTATATTGCAAGACAGGAGAAAGATACAGGAAGAATATGGGCATATCCATCTCACGACGGACGCTATAATATGAGCCTTGTAATGGTAGACATTATAATGCAGTATTGGGATTGGACGGGAGATGACGCGTTCTTTTCAGAGGAGGGCGGATATGACTTTATCGCCGGACACCTGAAATTTATGGACGATTATATGCAGGTTCCCGGAACAAATTTATATGAAAATTGGCTTGATGCTTGGAATACCGATAATAAATGGAATAACGGCGGCACAGGCTCAATAGCCACAGCATATACTTGGAGAGCATATAATACAATGGCAAAAATCGCCGCAAAGCTTGGTAAGACAGACGACGCGGCAGCATATCAGACAAAGGCTGATTTAATCAAAAAGGAAATGAACGAGCAGCTTTGGAACGCTGACACAGGCGTATTTGGCGAGGTAAAGGAACGCTTTGGTTACGGCAGACTTAACACCGCGCCTGATTTATCTTCAATATACACTCCTGTTGATATGGGTATTGCGACTGATGAGCAGGTATATCAAATGATGAGATTTACCGATTACGCTGTTCCGAGTGTTGCAAACTTAGATAAAATTTGGGACAATATAGATTTTAAGTATTCTTCAAACAGACTGCCCGAATATTATTCGAGCGACGGATTGTATGTTGAGGAGGTTATGAATAATGCCCTTGCATATTTTGAAAACGGTCAGCGCGAAATGGGAATGAAACAGTTCAGAGCTTGTCTTGTTCCCCTTATGAAAGGAAGCTCGGCAGGTCAGGGAACTGTTCAGCATATCGTAAAAGCCGATTTATCAAATAATGGTCATATTGACTTTGCAGACTGCACATCCCAATATGCGAGAACAGCAGCAGAGGGTATATTCGGAATAAAAGTAAATGTTCCGGACTCAAAAGCTGATATAAAGCCAGGCTTCCCCGCAGATTGGAAATATGCGTCTATAAAAATGGACGCTGTAAGCTATGACTATAAATACGAAAATAACACAGATAAATTCAGCGTAACATCAAAAGAAAATTTAAGCTATGAAATGCACGTTCCGACAAGAAGCTCAAAATTACAAGCGTTAAGGTAAACGGCACGGAGGTAACAGACTACACTGTTGATAATTTTGTGAATGTAAAAACTCCTGTCGGCAACAGCGCGGTTGTCGAGGTAACATACGCAAATGACGAAATCGCAAAAGTAGAAACGGAAGCTGTCGGCGGTAAAAACTCCGATTACACTGTTAAATCAAACGGTAAAATCACAGCGATTTCAGACCCGCAGAGCTTAATTACAAATACGGACGGTATCGGCACAGATACAATAACAGTAAAATTAGGCGAAAAGTCAGGACATCATACATTCTTTGTTACAGTAGAGAAAAACGATATGACCGCAGTGTTGCCTGTTGACCTTGAAATTAAGGACGCAGTTGAATTAACCGATATGGAAATTGTTACAGGCGCAAATGCAGGAATAAAAGTAAAGCTCACAAATAACACTGAAAAACAGCTTACATTAAACGCTGTATTGTCAACCGTAAGCGGAAAAGTTACAGAAGAAAATATAACAATAGCTGCAAAAGGCGCAAGCAATGAAATTCTTGTACCGATTGAAAATGAAACCGATTTAACACCCGGCAATAATAAGGTTACAGCAGTTTTAAGCGGAGATATAGACAATACAATTTACGGTGAAATTACCGCTTGGGATTTAAAGGATACCGTAACAAATACTGCGGAGCAGTATCAGACAATATCGCTTGACGGCGTTGTAAATCAGGATTTGAGAACACTTCACCAAAATACATATGACCTCACTTATGAGGGCAACGAGCATTACAGACTTGAAAGATTTTATTGGTCGTCTGACGCGGAAAGAACAGTTCTTCCGAACGGACGCGCTTGGTGGGAGCCGAACAGGGGCACGAACGGTGTTCCGAGCAGTCTTAATTTACCGTCAAGCGGCGGTGAATATACAACTAATATAGGTGTTCCGTTTAAAATTTCATCATCAGAGGGAAACAATGCGGCGTTTGTATCGCTGTATAATCAGTTCCCCGACAAGATGAATATTCCCGTTAATACAGACGGTTCAAAGATTTACTTTATGTTAAGCGTATCTACAAACAATATGCAGAGCAGAATTGAAAACGCGAGAATTACAGTCAATATGAAAGACGGAACAAAGGAGATACTTCCGCTTACAAACCCTGATAATATTGACGATTGGCTCAATTATCAGCAATCAAAACCGTATGCGGAAACGGGATATGTGCAAATGCTTGGCGACAAGGCACATTCAAATATTCTCGCTCTTGACTTTGGCAAGGTTAATCAAATAGAAAGCGTTGACTTTGAATGTCTTTCAAGCGAGGTCTTAGCAGGTCTGTTAGGAATAACAGTTGTAAAGGGAGAATTTGAAGAACCGTTCTCGGTTGGTGAAATAGAATTTGACAAAACAGAATTAACCGCAGGAGAAACAGTTACGGCAACTTCTGCTATAAAAATAACGGTGAAACGGATATACCCGTAAATATGATGATTGCATTGTATGATGAAAACGGAACTTTAAAGGAATTGAAAACCGAAAAGCATACAGTAACGGCTAATAGTGCCAACGAATATAGCATTACATATTCAAATTCAGCGATTGAAAGCGGAGATTATATTAAAGCGTTCTTATGGAACAGTTTAGAGAATATGAAGCCGCTTACAGAAGCAAAAAGATTTTGCGTTAATTCTCTCTCTATATATATGTTAATTCTCTCTCTATATATATTCTATAAATGCCAATTCGGAATATTTCGGATTGGCATTTATAGTATAAGACTTCAAGGAGGATAATATGAAACTGATAAATAAAAACATAAATGTAATTACAATGAAATATCCCTCGTCGTGGCATAAAGCCTTGTGGCGCGAGGGTTTGGTGAGCGGTAACGGAAAAATAGGCGCAAATGTGTACGGCGGTACAAAACGCGAAAGTGTGCTTATAAATCACAGTGCTTTATGGACGGGTACGGAATGTAATCCTCTCCCTGATATAAGCGGAAGTCTGACAAAGACACGTCAAGCAATGGATAACAGAGATTTCAATACGGCAAATTGGATTTTAACAAATGCGCTTACAGAAAGCGGATATAACAATGAGCGCGGTTATCCGCTGCCACTTGCAGAACTTAATATGTCTTTTACAGGCTTTACAGGATTTTTCTGATTATCTTCGCGCTGTCAATATGGAAACAGGCGAAGTAAGCTCACAATTTCGTGAAAAAGATGTGTGGGTAAAAAAGATTTATTCGTATCACGAAAAGACGATATGATACTTCTTAGAATACAGGCAGATAAGCCTTTTTTGGACGCTGTATTTTCATTAGATGTTCCAACAGCTACCGACAGCTCCGACAAAACATATCAATATGTAAAGGAACATAGCCGTACTGAAATAGACAGTAATATTATCATTTATAAATCGCTTAATACCAATAAAAAACCATACGGTGCGGCGGTAAAATCGAAAGTGCTGACGGTGATATTAAAAACATTGAAAATCGTATCAATGTAAATTGTGCGTCTGATATTCTTATTAAAATAAAGGTGTTTGTAAATGGCTGTCCTGATAAAGACAAGTTGAAATTTGAGAATAACAGCTATGAATATTATCTAAACCGTCATATTCCACTTCACAGTGCCTTGTATCATAGTGCGGAGCTTAACTTGTTTGAGAACAATGATTTATCGAATGAGGAACTTATGTTAAAAGCGTATAGCGGCAAATCTCCGAATGAGCTTATCGAAAAACTATGGCGGTACGGGCGGTATTTGTTTATATCGGGAAGTTCTAAGGACGGATTTCCGTTTTCTATGTACGGCTTATGGTGCGGAGATTATAAGGCTGTATGGAGCCATAATATGGCGAATGAAAATATACAGATGATGTATTGGCATACCAATATCGGCAATCTGGAGGAGCTTAACAAGGCATTATTAGACTATTATATAAGCAGACTTGACAGTTTTTTTTTTAAGGGAGTGCGCCAAAAACTTTACGGCTGCAATGGTATATTTATTCCGGCAGGAACAACACCGAATATGCCGCTGCCTTGTCAGCTTGTTCCTGTAATTATAAATTGGACGGGCGCAGCGGGTTGGCTGGCGCAGTATTATTATAAATATTATTCCTATACGGGAGATACCGAATATCTGCATAGTGTTGTTTTACCGTTTATGAAAGCGGCGGCGGATTTTTACGAGGATTTTATTGTGTTTGATAAAAACGGACATATAAAAATATATCCGAGTGTTTCGCCCGAAAATTCTCCTTTAAATTTTATTCCAAAAGACAATGTTGATATGGCGCACCCTATGACAAGCACGGTTAATTCCACTATGGATTTGGCGATAATCAAAGGAATTGTTTACAAATTTAATAGAGTTATGCGTCGAGCATAATATATACGGCAACAAAATTAAAATATGGGAAAAAAGTGTAAATTCCATTCCCGAATATAGCGTAAATAAAGACGGAGCCGTTAAGGAATGGCAGGACGATGATTTTGAGGACAGGTATTATCACAGGCATTTATCGCATATATATCCTGTTTTTCCGGGTGATGAAATAACAACAAACGACGATATGGTATCAGTATTTGAAAAGGCGGTTGATTTGAGAGATATTAGCGCACAAACAGGTTGGTCGCAGGCGCATATGGCGTCAATATATGCAAGATTTAATCGCGGTAATGATGCGATGGACTGCTTAAATAATCTCGTAAGAAGCTGTATGCAGACTAATTTTTTCACGCTGCATAATGATTGGCGGCGAATGGATTTGTCTTTGGAAATGGACTCTGCTGCTCCTATTCAGCTTGACGCAAGTATGGGATATGTAAACGCGGTTCAGGAAATGATTTTGTATTCATCAAAGAAATTGATAAAACTTCTTCCGGCTCTTAGCGATAATATGCAGCACGGAAAAATTACAGGCTGGAGATTTGAGGGCGGCACTATTGATATGGAATGGAATATACCTCAAAATGAGTTTAAAGCAGAATTAACAGCAAGCAAAACATTTAATATAATAATCGAACTGCCTCCATTTTGCGCGAATAATATGATTTGTAACAGTAAAAATATTATCTCACAAAACGGTAGAACGGTTGAGGTTAAATTAACAAAAGGTGATAAATTGATTTTAGGTAATAGTGAACGATTTACTAATGTACAGGAGATATGAATAGAGTAAAAAACGAGAAACCCATTTGCAGGTCTGATAAAAACTTTATTTATCAAAAAAATAGAATACTCTAATTCTATCTTTGCACCTATCAAGGCGAAAAATGACACTTTAACAGTAAATAACAATGAAAGCGTAATATTGTGTGTATTTATGACACATAGTATTACGCTTTTTTTTTTTATATGGCAGAAATTAAGAATAGTCAATTTTTTATGATTTTATCTGTAAAATTTCTGTTATTTGTGCTTATATAATATATATTTTTTTATCGTGTGCAAATGGTACAAGCCCCCTATCCGTTATCCATAAAGCCGATTTTGAAATTTGATAACTCAAAAATTCAAAGTCGGAGGTTATAAAAAACAAAAAAGAATTGCTAATGATAAAGAAAATCATGCAGTTTTTTTAAATGTTCACGAGCCTATTATTGAGCGTGCAGTTTGGGAAAATTTACAGAATAAACGCAGTACGACAAGAAAGCGCAAAAAAGGCAGATGGTGAAAAGAATATGTTTTCGGGTTTGCTGGTATGCGCCGATTGTTGCAGCAATTTATGGTATCATTTCAATCAGGCAAATCACGATATTAAGTATTTTAACTGTTCAGGATATAATAAAGGCGGCAGAAAGGTTTGCTCATCAACTCACTATATCCGTGTAGATTTTTTAGAACAAGTTGTATTGGGTGAAATTAGACGATTGACGAAGTTTGCAACACAATATGAAACGGAATTTGCTCAAATAGTTATGGGACATTCTATAAAGGCAGCAGAACAGGAGCAGCGAATGAAGCAGAAAGAATTAAACTCTTTGATGGTACGAGAAAAAGAGCTTGATACTCTTTTTGAAAAAATTTATGAAGATAATGTTTCAGGTAAAATATCTGATGAACGATTTTCAAAGTTATCTGTCAAGTATGATACTGAACAAAAAGAGCTTAATATTCGTGTAAAAGAGTTAGAAGATGAACTCGCAAAAAAACAAAACAAGTCTGTTTCGACTGATATGTTTATAACATCTGTCAGGAAATACACAAGAGCAAGAAAATTGACAACGAAAATGCTGAATGAGTTAATTGAAAAAATAGAAGTCTATCAGGCCGAAGAAATTGACGGTAAACGAATACAACGGTTGAAAATCCACTATAACTGTATAGGGAGTATTGATGAGATACCGAATATTGATAAATTACCTGAAAATAATGTATCTGTACACACACGACAAGGTGTAGACATTCACTATGCGGCGTGTGCAGGATAAAAAAAAAAGAGTGTTCTTAAAAAACCGTTCAGGTTCTGTAAAAACACTCGTAATGGTGCAGATGAAGGGACTTGAACCCCCACGTCGGTGACACTAGATCCTAAGTCTAGCGCGTCTGCCAATTCCGCCACATCTGCAAACAACATAATACATTATAGCAGTGAAAAGTTGATTTGTCAATACTTTTTATAAAAAAATTAAATTTTTTATTCTTTCAACATATTATGCGTTTTATCAATGATAAAAGTCATAGCGGACGGCATAACATTTATGACGGTATGTTTAGGATTGCCGCCGTATTCGCCGTCAAGGGTCCATTTAATATTCTCATCACATTCAAATTCAAAATACGAAGATTTTACAAACCAATATTCATCGCCGGAATTTTCGCCACGCATAAGATTAATAAGAATATTTTGAAATTCGATAAGATTAGTCGGACGTTTAAAACGAGCATTTCAAACAATCCGTCATTCAAATCTACATTTTTAAGTTGTTTTGTTTTATGCAATCCCGCAACGGAGGTTGCGTTTAAAATCATACATAGGAATATATCGCCTTCAAATTCGCCGTTATCGTATTTTATTTTAACGTGATAAGACGGAAGGGAAGAAAGCCGTTTCATACCCTCCAAAACATATGCGGTATGACCGAGAATGTTTTTTGTTTCCTGCGGTGTATCATAAGGAACATCAGTAAATGCGCCGAATGCGGCAACATAGTTAAAAGTCGTACTGTTAAACTTACCGATATCGCATTTAAACGGAACGCCGTTTATGGCAATATCGGACGACTTCGCTATACTTTTCGGCAATTCAAGAGTAGAGGCAAAGTCGTTTGTTGTGCCTGTTGGAATATATCCAAGACAAGGTCTTTTGTCGGCGTCAAATTCCATAAGTCCTTTTTACTGCTTCATTTAAAGTACCGTCGCCGCCTGATACAACAATTCGGTCAAACTTATCACCGTTATTTTTTATATAATTGTAAGCGTCCAAACGTTCTTGAGTCGGACGGACTGTAATGTCATATTCGGCTTTGGCAAATTTATCGAGAATATCAAGAAGATGATTTTTATTTGCCCTTTACCTGAATGTGGATTAAAAATAAAAAGCATTTTCTTTGTCATAGAAATCACCTCAAACTTTTAAGTATTTTATAGATAAATTATACCTTTTTTAAAAGAAAATAGTCAAGAAAATACTTGCTATTAATGTAGTTTGCGTGTATAATATTACTATTATACAACAAATAGGAGGGAAATAATTGCATATAGTAAAGGAAAAGAGATTTTATATTAATCTGCTCACAATAACAATACCGATTGCACTGCAAAATCTTATCAGTTTTGCGACAAGTATGATGGATACGATTATGTTGGGACGAGCAGACGATACGGGTGTGTTTTTGTCAGCATCATCGCTTGCAAATCAGCCGTTTTTCATTTTATCGCTTGTCTGTTTCGGCTTGGCGGGTGCATCAACGGTACTTAGTGCGCAATATTGGGGAAAACGTGATACTGCGTCAATACGGTCGATTTATTCGATTATATTAAAAGTTGCGTTTGTCATTTCAACACTTATGGCACTTTGCGGTACTTATATTTCCGCAAGCCGTGATGGGGATATATTCAAACAATGATGAAATAATCGCGGCAGGAATATCATATCTGCGTATTATCGGTTTTGCATATATTTCGTTTGGTCTAAGCAATACGATGATATGCTGTATAAGAAGTATAGAGCTTGTGAAAATATCTGTTGTGGTAAATATTACATCGTTCTGTACAAACGTATTTTTGAATTGGGTGCTTATTTTCGGTAATCTCGGAGCACCGGCGCTGGGTATTCGCGGTGCGGCGATTGCAACGCTCACAGCAAGAATACTTGAATTTTTGATAGTAAGTATATACATTTTCTGCATTGACAAACGTCTTAATTTTAAACCTAAGCATTTGTTTTTGTTTGACAAGATATTTGCGCTTGACTTGTTTCAACACGGATTGCCTGTATTTATAAATGAAGTTATGTGGTCGCTCGGTGTATCGGCACAAGCGGCAATACTCGGACACATTAAATATTCAGCCGGTGACCCCGTTGCAGCCAATTCAATCGCGTCAATGGTGCAACAGCTTTCAACGGTTGTTATATTCGGTATCGCTAATGCGGCAGGAATTATAATAGGTAAATCTATCGGTTCGGGAAAAATCGAAAGGGCAAAGGTTGAAGCAAAAAAACATTAAAATATTTAAGCTATGTTATCGGCGTTATTGCCTGCGGAGTTATATTGCTTTTGAAGAATTTTGTTATCAATTTCTACACAATTCCGCCCGAAACAAAGGCACTTGCAAATGAATTGATGGTAACGATTGCGTTCATAACTATATTTGTATCGGTTTCATCTGTTACGATTGTCGGAATACTTCGCGGTGGAGGAGATACAAGATTTTGTATGTTTGCGGAAATTATTACGCTTTGGTGTGTTGCAACACCGCTTGCACTGATAGGTTCACTTTTAAGGTTGCCTGTACCGCTTGTACTGATTTTGATGAAAAGTGATGAGCCGTTAAAAAGTTTGGTGGCGGTCATTCGTATAAATAAAAATAAATGGATAAAATCGCTTGCAAGAGATTTTAACAGGGAGGAAGTATAATGAGAATACTCGGAATAGATTACGGTGACGCAAGAGTGGGAATTGCGGTAAGTGATTTGCTCGGCTTTATGGCACAAGGCGTAAGAACGATAAAAACAGAGGTACCGAAAAATTACTGACCGAATTAAAGGAAATACTTGACGAATACAAACCCGAAAAAAATAGTTATCGGTCTGCCGAAAAATATGGACGGAAGTGAGGGGTTTCGTGTTGACGCAACGCACGAATTTGCCGACGCACTTAAAACAATATATGACGGCGAAATTGTATTTTGGGATGAAAGACTTTCGTCTGTCGGTGCGGCAAGGTTTCTGAATGAAACAAATACACGTGGAAAAAAACGAAAAGATGTATTGGATACCGTTGCGGCGTGCATAATACTTGACGGATATTTAAGTTCGCAAAAAATAAATAGATTGACATTTCAAGTGGTATATATTACAATATAAATAGTTAAAATAAATAACGGAAAGAGAAAGGAATTTTTATAATGGAAAATAACATAATAATGCTTGAAGACGAACACGGTTGTATGATTGAATTTGAAACAATCGATGTATTTGAATTTGAAGGTGTAACATATTTCGCACTTCTTGAAGTTCTTCCTGAAGGTCAGGAAAATGATGAAGTTCTTATTATGCAGGTTGAGGGTGACGTTGAGTCAGAAGAGGCTGAGCTTGTAATGGTTGAGGATGAGGCAAGACTTGAGGCTGCATTTAATGAATTTTTAAGACGTGATGAGGAAATGGCAAACGAAGAATAATATCGGCAAAACCATAGAGGTAATGTCAAAATAATTCGTTTTGTAAGTTTTTTTGAAAAACTATAAATTTCCTATTGAAATTTTGTTCATTATGTGCTATTATAATAACAGAAAAACAAAATAGCTAATTACCCTGAGATTTCGCGTTTAAAAGTCTTTTTTTACCAACACTTCTTAAAAGGGATATTATCTCCGTTTATGGCGTATACGCCTCCGTTCCTTCGGGAATGCCAGTGGACATATAAAGTAAACGGATTTAGCCCACCTGCATGAGCAGGTAGAAACTCGACTTTAACTGACGGTTATTTTGGGGTTTTTTTATTGCCTGTTTTTTTTATTGACAATACAATATTGAAATGATATAATTAAATATGTATATTTATGATAAAAATTACTTCGGAGGATATTAATGATAACAGGAAAACAAAGAGCGTATTTAAGAAAAAATGGCGCATCAGCTTGAACCTATATTCCAAATAGGCAAAGAAGGTGTTACCGACGCATTTATTGACGGACTTAACAAAGCACTTACAAAACGTGAAATTGTAAAGGTGCATATACTTGAAACTGCAATGCTTGATACTCGCGACACCTGCAATTACGTTGCGGAACGTCTTGGAGCTGAGCCGGTGCAGGCAATCGGAAATAAGTTTATAATTTATCGTAAATCCGATGAAGAAAAATACAGAAAAATCGAGTTGCCGAGAAAATGAAAATAGGAATAATGGGCGGTACGTTCAATCCTATCCATAACGCACATCTCTTAATTGCGGAAATGGCAAGGGAGGAATACGGACTTGACCGTGTGATATTTATAACGGACGGCAATCCGCCTCATAAGAGTGCGAACGTTACGGCAAAACAACGCTTTGAAATGACGCATATTGCCATAGCGGATAACAGTGCTTTTGAGGAGGACGATTTTGAAATTAATCGCAGTGAAAAATCGTATACGGTAAACACGCTTGGATATTTAAAAGAAAAATATCCGAATAACGATTTGTTTTTTATAATCGGTGAAGATTCGCTTAATGATTTTAATAAGTGGTACAAGCCCGATAAAATACTTGAAATGTGTTCATTGCTTGTATTTCCGAGAAAATCGCTAAAGTCGCTTACGGAAACGATAAAGGCCGTAAAAGAAAAATGAACGGTCGGATATTTCCTATATCAGCACCCGTTTTTAGAATATCTTCAACGGATATAAGAAACAGAGTGAAAAACGGTCAGACGGTAAGATATATGCTGCCTGAAAATGTTAGAGATTATATAAATAAGTATCATCTTTATAAGGAAAATGAAAATGATAGATAATTACAAGAATAAATTAAAGAGTACGCTAAGCGAAAAACGATATAAGCACAGCCTTGGAGTGTGTGACGAAGCGGTAAAGCTTGCCGAAAAGTACGGTGCAGATACCGAAAAAAGCATACACAGCCGGAATTTTGCATGATTGTGCAAAGGGTTATGACACAGACGAACAGATAAAACTTTGTCAAAAGTACGGTGTTGTGCTTGATGATATAACGCTTGCGTGTAAGCCTGTCATTCACGCACCGCTCGGTGCAAAAATTGCAAAGGCTGAGTACGGAGTGAACGACAAAGACGTGCTTGACGCGATAATGTGCCACACGGTCGCAAAGGAGAATATGTCGCTTTTGGATAAGATAATCTATATTGCGGATATGATTGAGCCTATGCGTGATTTTGACGGAGTGGAGGAGCTTAGGAAAGCGGCGTACGAAAATATTGACAGGGCATTTATTCTTGGACTTAAACAAAGCATTGTATTTAATGCACAGAAAAATAAAATAATACACCCCAATACATTATCGGCATGGAATTATATGCTGATGAACGGAAAATAAAAGGAGGGACACTAAATGACTAAGGTTGAAACTATTCAAAAGGCACTTGAAGATAAGAAAGCGACAAATATAGAAGTGCTTGACGTTGCAGAACAGACATCTCTTGCGGATTACTTTGTTGTTGCGTCTTGTCAGTCGACGGTACAGGTAAGAGCGTGTGTTGATGAAATTGAAGAAAAGCTTGAAGAGGCAGGCTTTGAGATAAATCATAAAGAGGGTTACAGAGGCGGCAGCTGGATTTTGGTTGACTGCGGTGACGTAATCGTTCACGTTATGCAGCACGAAATGCGTGAATTTTATGCTATCGAACGTCTTTGGGACGATGTCGGTAACGTAGACGAATCAGAAGAAGAATAAATTTTAAAGGAGCAAATATACAAATGGAGAGTTACAACTTTAAAGCTATTGAAAAAAATGGCAGGATAAGTGGGAAGAAACAGGTGCATTCCACGCTGAAACAAACAGCAAAAAGCCTAAATTTTATACAATGATAGAGTTCCCGTATCCGTCAGGTGCGGGCTTGCACGTAGGTCACCCGAGAAGCTATACGGCACTTGATATTATTGCAAGAAAGCGTCGTATGGAGGGTTACAACGTACTTTATCCGATAGGCTGGGACGCATTCGGTCTTCCGACTGAAAACTTTGCTATTAAAAACAAGGTACACCCGAAAATCGTAACGGCAAAGAATATCGCTAACTTTACACGTCAGCTTAAAATGCTTGGTTTCTCATTCGACTGGTCAAGAGAAATCAACACAACCGATCCGAGCTATTATAAATGGACACAGTGGATATTCTTACAGCTTTTTAAGCACGGACTTGCATATAAGCAGGAAATGCCGATTAACTGGTGTACCGGCTGTAAAGTAGGACTTTCAAACGAAGAAGTTGTAAACGGCGTTTGCGAAAGATGCGGAAGTGAAGTTGTTCAAAAGAGAAAGAGCCAATGGATGCTTAAAATCACCGAGTACGCACAACGTCTTATCGATGACCTTGACGATGTAAATTATCTTGAAAAGATTAAAACACAGCAGAAAAACTGGATAGGCAGAAGTGAGGGCGCAGAGGTTAAGTTTAAACTTTCAACAGGCGATGAAATGATTGTTTACACAACGCGTGCAGATACACTTTTCGGTGCAACTTATACAGTTATGTCACCTGAACATCCGCTTATCGAAAAGATGAAAGATTCAATTACAAATTATGACGAAGTGCTTGCATATAAGACAGAGGCGGCAAAGAAGTCTGAATTTGAAAGAACAGAGCTTGCAAAGGAAAAGACAGGTGTTAAACTTGAGGGAATTTATGCGGTGAATCCTGCAAACGGTGCAAAACTTCCTGTATTTATTTCTGACTATGTACTTGTAACTTACGGTACAGGTGCAATTATGGCAGTTCCTGCACACGACAGCCGTGACTGGGATTTTGCAAAGAAATTTAATCTTCCTATTATTGAAGTTGTTTCAGGCGGTAAGAACGTACAAGAAGAGGCTTATACAGATGTATACAAGGGTAATATGGTAAATTCCGAGTTCCTAAACGGCTTGCCGGTAAAAGAGGCTATTCCTACAATGATTGAATGGCTTGAAAAGCAAGGTCTTGGAAAGAGAAAAGTAAACTTCAAACTTCGTGACTGGGTATTCTCACGTCAACGTTATTGGGGTGAACCTATTCCTCTTGTACATTGTGATAAGTGCGGTTGGGTGCCTATTCCTGAAAGTGAACTTCCTTTGGAACTTCCTGAAATTGAAACATTTGAACCGGGTGAAAACGGTGAATCACCGCTTGCAAAAGCATATGATTGGATTGAAACAACTTGTCCGTGCTGCGGCGGTAAGGCACAAAGAGAAACAGATACAATGCCGCAGTGGGCAGGCTCAAGCTGGTATTTCCTAAGATATATGGATCCGCATAATGATGAGGCACTTGCGTCAAAAGAGGCGTTGGAATATTGGTCACCTGTCGATTGGTATAACGGCGGTATGGAGCATACAACACTTCACCTTTTGTATTCACGTTTCTGGCATAAGTTCCTATATGATATAGGCGTAGTTCCTACAAAAGAACCGTATATGAAACGTACTTCACACGGTATGATTCTTGGTGAGAACGCCGAGAAGATGAGTAAGTCAAGAGGCAATGTTGTAAATCCTGATGAAGTTGTAGAAGAATTCGGTGCGGACGCATTCAGAACATATGAAATGTTCATCGGTGCATTCGATCAGTCAACTCCGTGGTCACAGCAAGGTTTGAAAGGCTGTTATAAGTTCCTTTGAAAGAGTATGGAACTTGCAGTCAATCGTAAATGACGAAGAAGGTTACAGTGCTGACCTTGAAAAAGAATATAAATAAGGCTATAAAGAAAGTCGGCGAGGACTTCGAGAGAATGAAGTTCAATACGGCTATTGCAACTATGATGAGTCTTGTAAATGATTTTTTCAAAGAAAGGCAGTGTAACAAAGGGCGAATATAAGACACTTATTACACTTCTAAACCCTGTTGCGCCTCATATGACTGAAGAATTGTGGCTGACTTACGGTAACGGCGAACTTCTTTCACTTCAGCCATGGCCGAAATATGACGAGGGCAAGACTGTTGATGATGAAATTGAAATCGTTGTACAGATTAATGGTAAAATTAAGGATAAACTTATGATTCCGGCAGGTCTTGATAAGGACGGCACACAAGAGGCTGCAATGAATACCGAAAAGATAAAAGGACTTATCGAGGGTAAGAACGTTGTCAAGGTGATTGCAGTACCGGGTAAACTTGTTAATATAGTTGTGAAATAACAGATAAAGCAGACTTCGAGAAATTAGTTCGGAGTTTGAGAAAATGAACTCGTTGGCGTACGTTTGTACGTTAGAGTTTATTTTCAAAAAGTGCACAGGCAAGCCGTATATCAATGATAGGCTTGCCTGTTATTTGTTATAATTGCAAATTAGTTTTTATAGTATAATATTTTGCACGTTCCGGACAATTTATCGACAGTCTGAAAGGGTGTTGCGGTGCAACACTCTCTTTTAAATTAAATCAGAGGTGATTAGATTAAATGGATAGTTTAATTTACAGTCTTAATGCGACACTTCCCGTATTCCTTGTTATAGTGGTCGGATACGTTCTGAAACAGATAGGAATTCTAAATGACGGATTTGTTAAGACGGCGAATAAGTTTAACTTTGTTGTGACGTTGCCGGTGCTGTTGTTCGTTGACTTGTCAACTACCGATATAATCGGCGATTTTGATATTACATATGTTTTGTATTGTGCATTGGTTACGACAGTGGCATTTTTCGGATTGTGGATTGCGGCAAAGTTTTTGATTAAAGATAAAAAGATAGTGGGTGAGTTTGTACAAGCCGGTTATCGTAGCAGTGCGGCGATATTGGGTGTTGCGTTTATTCAAAATATATACGGCGACAGCGGAATGGCGCCTGTTATGATTATCGGCTGTGTACCGCTTTTCAATATATTTGCGGTGCTTGTTTTGACTTTTGAAGGGGAAAAGGACGGCGACGGCAAAGGCAATATTATAAATTCACTTATTAATATTGTTAAAAATCCTATTATAATAGGTATTGTTTTTGGGTGTTGCGGCGTCACTTTTGAAAATTGATTTTCCCGAAATAATCGATAAAACATTAGCGTCGCTTGCAAAAATGGCATCACCACTTGCACTTATAACAATCGGTGCGGGCTTTGAGGGACGAAAAGCGATAGCGAAAATTAAGCCGACAATAGCGGCAACTATGATTAAACTTGTTGTTCTGCCGGCGGTATTTTTGCCGATTGCGATAAAGCTCGGTTTCCGTGACCAAGCACTTGTTGCACTTATTATAATGCTTGGCTCACCGACAACTCCGTCAAGCTATATTATGGCAAAAATATGGGGCACGAGGGCGTGCTTACATCAAGCGTGGTCGTTGCAACGACGCTTATGTCGTCATTGTGCCTTACATTTTGGATTTTTGTTGCGAGGTACTTCGGATATATAATATAAAGAGAACGGCAGGCGACAACTTGTTGCCGCCCAAAAAATCACATCTTACGATGTAATTTTTGAGTATTTTCAGAGAAAAATCATAAAGTTCCTCCAAAGTCGAAACTTTAGATTTTAAGCCATTTCTGCCGCACAGGTCGCCAGAAATGATTTTCAATGAGGTTAGCACCTCAAACACCCTAAAATAAAGTAGACAAAATCATTATGGTTTTGTCTGCAATTTGAGATGGCTACATATTCGTAGCCATTTTTTTTATTAACAAAATATTCATAAATAAAATTCTTCCTTTAAGGTTTATTTAAGAAACTAAATGTATAATGAAATCAACATAAAGGAAAGGGGTAATAAAAATGAATATCGGATTAAAGAAAAAGATGATAAGTATAGCAGCAGTAGTTGCAATTACCGCAACAATCGGCAGCGGATGTGTTTTGGCAAAGAGCAATGATATTACGGTTACATATGACGGTGAAAAGATCAGCTTTGACGTTCAGCCTGAAATCGTAGATGACAGAGTAATGGTTCCTATGCGTACCATATTTGAAACATTCGGTGCAAAGGTTAAATGGGACAGCGACACACAGACGATAACCGCAAAGAAAAAGTCAAAGACTATACAAATGACTATCGGCAGCAGTGATATGATTAAGAATAACGAAACATATTCATTTGATGTTTCACCTATAATTGAGGACGGAAGAACACTTGTTCCGATTCGTGCAATAAGCGATATGCTCGGACTTGATGTTGAGTGGAACGAAAAGAACAACACAGTTACAATAACCACTCCGCAAGATGATGAGGACGAGTCTTGGAAAAACAACACAGGAACGGTTGATCTTGACAATGTTGAAGTTACAGGTGACGGTATAAGCGTATCGGATAACATTATAACAATTTCAAAGGGCGGTGACTTTGAAGTCACAGGCACACTTGATGACGGTCAAATTGTTATTGACACCGAAGAAAAGTTAAGCTTCGTTTGTCGGGTATGAGTCTTACAAATAAAAACGGTTCGGCTGTATATGTAAAGAATGCCGAAAAGGCTTATATCACTTTGACGGACAATACCGAAAATACTTTGACGGACGGAGAAAATTATACAAGCGGTGATGAAAATGAAAAAGGCTGTATAACATCAAGAGATAATCTTGAAATTAAGGGCAGTGGCTTACTTACCGTAAACGGAAATTATAATCACGGTATTTTCAGCAGTAACAGCATTGAAATCGGTAACGGAAATATTACTGTAAATGCAAAAATGACGGTATTCATGCAAATGACACGCTTGCGATAAGCGGAGGTACTGTAAATGTTACTGCAGAGGGTGACGGACTTCAAGCGGAAGAAATACTTGATATATCGGACGGTGAAGTGAATGTTACGACAACAGGCGAGGTTAATGCAAGTACATCTAATGACTTCGGCGGTCGAGGTGAAATGAAAGATTTGTCACAAATGACAGATGATGAAATTCAATCAATGCGTGAACAAATGAATAATAATCAATTTACGCAAACAGAAGAAAGTGACGACAGTGACGATACTTCAAGCAAAGGTATAAAAGCGGATTGGATGCTTGATATATCGGGCGGTGAAGTTACAGTTAATTCAACAGACCATGCTATTCATTGTACGTCTGATATAAATATTACGGGCGGTACATTTAATTTATCGTCGGAGAGTAAAAAAGGTATATCATGTCATGGTGATGTAACGATTGATGACGGTGATATAACGATAACAAAATCAACCGAGGGTATTGAAAGTAAGGAGATTTTGACGATAAACGGCGGTAATATTGACATAACTGCAAGTGATGACGGATTTAATTCAGGCGGTACAGGTGCAAATCAAAACGGCGGTTTCGGCGGCGGTACTAATATGCAAGGCGGTCAGCAGGGCGGCAGAGGTCAAATTGGCAGACGAAACAGTAACGGACAGGGCGGTAATCAAATGACACCGCCTGAAATGCCAAGCGACCAAAACGGCGGACAAATGATACCTCCGGAAATGTCAAACGGACAGGACGGTAATCAAATGACACCGCCGGATATGTCAAGCGACCAGAACGGTAGTCAAATGACACCGCCGGATATGTCAAGCGACCAAAACGGCGGACAAATGACACCGCCGAATATGCAACAAGCCGAGGGTAATGAACAGGACAGTGAACATCATATCCAAATCAACGACGGTAATATTAAAATAGTTGCCGATGCAGACGGTATTGATTCAAACGGTTCATTGTTCATCAATGGCGGTACTGTTACGGTTGACGCACAGGCAACAGGTGCAGAAAGTGCTTTTGATACAGACGGTGCGTTTATAGTAAACGGCGGTACAATTATAGGTGTAAGCGGCAGCGGTATGGACGAAAGTCCAAACAGTTACTCTGCTCAAAACGTAATTTTGGCATACACAACTTCACAGATTTCCGCGGGTGATGAAGTTAAGATAACTGATTCAAACGGTAAGACAATCGCTGAGTATACAGCAGTTAAAGGAGGAAGTAAGATTGTGTACTCATCGGATAAACTTAAAACAGGTGAAACGTATACGGTTTACGCAAGCGGTGAAGAAGTCGGAAGTGCCGAAATTGAAAGCAGTATAACGAAGATAGGAACAAAGTCAAATTCTGGTTTCGGCGGCGGTCACAGACAAAAAACAGCGGATAATACAACTGACACAAGTGCAACAAATTAATAAATAAGGCAAGCCATATCGGCTTGCCTTAACGTGTTGAAATGTGAAAAAGGACGCCGAATAACAGCCACTACTCCGACATTGCGTGCCACCTCTCCTCAAGGAGAGGCAAGTAAAGTCTCCCATAGAGGGGAGCTGTCGACAGAGTCGACTGAGGGGTGGTGATAGGGGAACAGAAAAAGGGCGACCAATGATCGCCCCTCCGCAAAATAAAACATCATTCCACAAATTTAAAATTAATAACATCGAAAAGTCCCGAATCGGTAATACGAACTTCGGGGATTACAGGTAGCGGCAAAAATGCAAGTGACAAAAACGGATCGATTTTATCTGTTATATTAAGCACTTTTGCGGCACTGTAAAGGTTATCGTGTTCTCTTGTAACTTCATCGGCTGATTTTACGGACATAAGTCCCGCAATATCAAGAGTCATTGATGCGATAACTTTACCCTCTGAACAAACTGCAATACCGCCGCTTGTACCGAGAGTATTTACGGCAAGTGCCATATCGCTGTCGTTATCGCCGATAACGATTACATTATGGCTGTCGTGACCGATAGAAGTGGCGATAGCACCGTTTGTAATTCCGTAATTGGTTACAAATCCGATACCTTTTTGTACCTAAATTATGATGACGTTCGATAACGCATACTTTAGAAAGGCTGTCGGAATACGATACAGTAACCTTTTTTGTGATAATACTTTCGGGTATAAGTTCGATAGCGTCAAATTTGTCTTTAACATCAGTCTTGAAGAAGTCGGCTGATATTTTCGGCAGATGAACGGTATTTGTAACTTTTGAATTGTCAACCGTTTCGCATTCAAACAATGCTTTACCGTTTTCACATACAAGTTTGCCGTTTTTGTAGACTTGTGATATTGAACTTAAATTCAAATCATCGGCAACAACAATATCGGCAATGTATGACGGAGCGATTGCCCCTTTATTCTTCATACCGTAGATTTCACAAGCGTTAAGCGTTGCCATAATGATTGCGTCAATATTGTTAAGACCGAGTGAAACGGCTTTTCTGATACAGTGGTCAATACTGCCGTCACGAATAATTTCGCCGACAAATCTGTCATCGGTACAAAACGCACAACGTCTTAACGTATAAGGTGTTACACCCTTGATAAGTTTTGCAACGTCAAGCGAAAGCGTACCCTCACGAAGAAGAATATACATACCTTTGCTTATCTTTTCGGTCATTTCTTCAACGACACTGCATTCGTGGTCGGTTTTTATACCGGCACTTGCATATGCGTCAAGCTCATGCCCCGAAAGCAAAGGTGCGTGACCGTCAATGATGTCAAGACACAACTTACCGAGTGTTTCATCATCACCTGAAACAATACCGGGATAATTCATCATTTCACCGATACCGAAGAATTTAGGTGCAAGTTTTTGAGTTGTTTTTGCGTCAAGATTAGCACCTGTATGTTCAAAAGGCGTTGCAGGTACACATGACGGCAACATAAGATTTACGTCAAGCGGAATATTTTTCGCAGACTTTAACATAAATTCAAGACCGTCCTCACCGCATACGTTTGTTATTTCGTGAGGATCGGCAATAACGGTTGTAATACCGTGAGGCATAACTGCCTTTGCATATTCGGACGGCTGCGTCATAGATGATTCAATATGAACGTGCGAATCGATAAAACCCGGCATAATATATTTGCCGGAAACGTCTTGTTCGTTTTCACCGCTGTATGAACCGACACCGCAGATAATACCGTCTTTTATAATAACATCGGCTTTAATAACTCTGCCCGAAAAAACATCGACAACGTTTCCTCCTTTAAGTATTAAATCAGGTGCGATACGTTCCATAGCCGTATCAATATATGTTTTTTTCACTTAATATCACCTCGTACAATTATGATATAGTTATTATATACTAAAAGTTAATAATATTCAAATGAAATGTGAATAAAGTGTAAATTCATATTGTATCAAAAGTGTAAATATTGACTTTGAATAATCGTGGTGATAAAATAGCTGAGTAAATTAACAAAATTTAATATTACGGTGTGTGGGGGATACACGGTGAAAGAAGAAATGTTTCTTCAATGTTGGGAAATCGTAAGTAGGATAAAGCTGTGGTTTCTTTCAAAGTATCCTTTTGAGGGAATGTCAAGGGGCGATTATATGATGTTGAATTTACTTACTCAGTCCGCAAATGACGGAAAAATGATGACGGTCACTATGATGAGTGACATTTTAAAAGTCAGCAAGGTGGTTATTTCTCAAAGCATAAGGCTTTGAAAAAAAAAAACTGGGTTAAAAGTATATCGGATACAACCGATAAGCGTAAGAGTTATATAGTTCTTACTGACGAGGGCAGAAAAGCATATGATAATCAAAGGAAAGTTATAATCAGAAACTTACAGGAATGTTTTAGAGATGTAGATGAAGCAGACCTTAAAATGTTTTTGCGATAAATTAAATAAAGTCGCAGAGCAGATAAGTTAAAAATATAAAGGTGCAGGAGGCAAGAAATATGGGAGATTTTACTTCTGAAAAGGAGCAAAAGCTTTTTGGAAAGCGAAGCAGAAGTATCTAACACAGAAGATACAAATGCAGACGAACTCACTTTTGAAGAAACATCTGGATTTTCAGATGATGATGACGACAGTGAGGAAGAAGAAAAGAAACCGAAAAAGAAATTCATTGGATATGACAAGCAAAACAAGAAGTTCTTTATCGGTAAGTTTAAGATAGGAAAGAAATTACTTATAATTATTCTTGTAATAGCAATACTTGCAGGCATATGTTCGGGACTTATTATAAAGTCCAAAAACAACAGTGCCGTAAAAGTTATGTATACCGATTCTCCGGTTGAACGCCGAACAATCACTAATACAATCACAGGTTCATCATCTATCAAACCGAATGATTCGTATAACGTAACGACAATCAAGTCGGGCGATATAACAAGTGATACATTCAAAGAGGGTGACGTTGTTAAGAAAGGTGATAAGCTTTATCAATTTGAGGACAGCGACGCTCAAAATTCTTTGAGTACGGCAAAAATGCACTTGCAAAAGCACAACAGGCATATGTTGACGCAGTAAAGCAAAAGGCACAGACTGTTTCTTCAAACAATATCGGTACAAAGTCTGCACAAAATGCAGTGACAAAGGCATTAAATTCGCTTAACGATACTAAAAACAATCAATACATACAGTCAAATTCAGCAGGTAAAGTTAAAGAATTATCCGTAAAAGAAGGTGACCATATCAATGCCGGTGCAGCGGTTGCAACATTGTATGATGATTCTTATATGAAACTGAGAATACCGTTTAATGAAGTTGATGCCGAAAGTATTCAGACAGGCGCAGCCGCAACAGTATCTGTTATAGGTTCGGGCGATACGATTTACGGAACTGTTAAAGAAAAATCATCGTCAGCCGTTTCAACAGACGCACACGCTAAAGTTGTGTATGTAACGGTTGAAGTCACAAATCCCGGCGCACTTACAACAAATGATTACGGCAGTGCGGAAATAAACGGAGTTGCTTGTGCAAATACGGCACAGTTTGAATATGTAAGCGAGGGAACAATCACATCAACAGCATCAGGCACCCTTGAAAATCTTAACATTGCGGTAGGAGATTCTGTTTACAGCGGTCAAAAAGTCGGATATGTTAAGTATGATAATCAAAACTCGACAATGAGCAATGCACAGCTTTCATATAATGATGCGGTTTTGGCACTTGAAAAGCAAGTATTGCAAAATGATACTTTCTCACAGGATTCAAGCATAAAGAACGCACAGCTTGCACTTGACGATGCCGAACTTGGTATAGAAAAAGCACAGGACGCAGTTGACGATTATGTTGTAGAAGCTCCGATTGAGGGTACAGTCGTTAAGAAAAACTCAAAAGCAGGCGATACGATAGATTCTTCAAATGCAACAGATCCGCTTTGTGTAATTTATGATTTGTCAAGCGTTAAATTCTCTATTGACGTTGACGAAACGGAAATAGCACTTGTTAAGACAGGTCAAAAAGCTACTGTAACGGCAGACGCGGTAGAGGGTGAATTTGAAGGTGTGGTTACAAAAGTTCCTGTAGACGGTGTAAACGAAAACGGTGTAACAACATACACTATCGAAATTCAAATAGAAAATTACGGCGATTTGTTGCCGGGTATGAATGTTGACGCCGAAATTGTTGTTGAAGAGGCTGACAATGTAATTGCTGTACCTGTAAACAGTGTAAACAGAGGCAATATTGTATTTGTAAAGGACGACGGAACAACTCACGAAAATGATGTTACGGATATTATAAAGGGTAATAAAGATAAATCGGGTAAAACGGACGATAAGAAGAAAGCCGATGATAAGGATGATAAGCCACAGTCAAGCGGTATGCCGGTTGTAAGCGGCGATACACCGAACGGTGATAAATCGGATGAAATTTCGGTGACTAAAGAAAGTGTACCTACTAATATAGATGTACCTGACGGTTACCGTGCAATTCAGGTTGAAACAGGAATTAACGATACAGACTATATCGAAATCAAGTCAGGTTTAACAGAAAAGACCAGGTAAGAACGCTTGACACAGAATCGTCAAGTGCGAATGCGTCATTCGGTGTTCAAAATGCTCAAGAAATGTATGTAGTTCCTAATGGCAATATGGGCGGAATGCCCGGCGGAGGAATGTCAGGCGGCGGAATGTCAGGCGGCGGAATGTCCGGTGGTGGCGGAATGCCAGGCGGCGGAGGAATGTCCGGCGGCGGCGGAATGCCGGGCGGAAGATAAAGCGGAGGTGAAGTAAAATGCCTCCATTGGTAGAAATGAAAGATGTTTATAAGATTTATCATATGGGTGATACGGAAGTTCACGCACTTGACGGAATATCTCTTACTATAAACAAAGGCGAATTTGTTGCTATAGTAGGTCAGTCGGGTAGTGGTAAATCTACTTGTATGAATATTATAGGTTGCCTTGACGTGGCAACAAAGGGTGTTTACAGATTAAACGGACGAGAAATTAATAATTACAGTCAAGATGAATTGGCTGATGTAAGAAATAAAATGCTTGGATTTATATTTCAGCAATATAACTTACTGCCGAAATTAACAGTATTGGAAAACGTTGAACTGCCGCTTTTGTATGCGGGACTTAGCGACGCGGAACAAGAGAAAAGAGCACTTGCTTCACTTGACAGAGTAGGACTTAAATCAAAGCGAAAAACCACCCGACACAGCTTTCGGGTGGTCAGCAACAGAGAGTGTCAATAGCAAGAGCTTTAGCAGGCGATCCGTCGGTAATACTTGCCGATGAGCCGACAGGTGCACTTGACTCGCGTACAGGTCGTGAAGTAATGCTGTTTTTTGCAGAAACTTAATGCGGAGGGTAATACGATTATTCTTATCACTCACGATAACTCGATAGCGGCAAAAGCAAAACGTATCATTCGTATAACAGACGGACGTATCGTTTATGACGGTCCGGCAGAGGGTGACGTAACAGTAATGAACCAGCACGGTGCCGGCGAAGATGCTCCCGAAGATGAAAGAGCAAAGGGGGCGACTTGATTATGAGTATTTGGAAATGTTTTCAAATGGCAATGTCAAGTATTGTCGGCAACAAAATGCGTTCAATACTTACAATGCTCGGTATTATAATCGGTATTACGGCGGTTATTGCGCTTGTAAGTCTTATGTCGGGAATGACATCGGAAATAACGGAAACATTTGAAGAAATGGGTATTGAATCAATCAATGTTTCAATTCAAGACCGTTCCGCGACAAAGGAAGTAAAGCCTGAAGAAATGGAACAGCTTGCGGAAGAACATTCCGATATTATTGCAGGTCAGTCACCGACAGTTTCAATGCCTGCATTTATAAAAAACGGCAGTGATACAATTTCAACACAGGCAACAGGTGTAAACGAATACTATCTCGGAATGAAAAAGTATAATATTACATACGGACGTGAGCTTACATATGTTGACGTTGAGAGAAAGCAGAAAGTCTGCGTTATCGGTACTTATATAGCAAAAGAAGTTTTCGGCGGTGACGCACTCGGTAAGTCTATTCAAATAACGGGTACGCCGTATGAAGTTGTCGGAATACTTGAAGAACAGGACGACTCGACAGAAAATTCTTCGGATAACTGTGTGTATATACCGTACACTTTGGCGTCATACACAAACCGTACATCAACCGTAAGCAGCTATGTTGTCTATGCGGTTGACCAGGAAAAGGTAGAAGAGGCGGTTTTGCTTTTAGAAGCACTTTGTGATAAAGATATAGGCGACAGTGATTACTATACTGTAACGTCAATGAAGTCTATGGCAGACAGTGTAACCGATATTCTTGATAAAATGGAACTTATGCTTATCGCAATCGCGGCTATATCGCTTGTTGTTGCCGGTATCGGTATTATGAATATTATGCTTGTGTCGGTTACGGAACGTACAAGGGAAATAGGTATCAGAAAATCGCTTGGTGCAAAGCAGAAAGATATACTTTCTCAATTCGTTATTGAGGCGGGTATGCTTAGTTGTTTGGGCGGTGTAATCGGTATTATTGTAGGCTCGCTCTTGGCAATACTGGCAGGTAAACTTTTGGGGATGGATATATTACCGACCTCGACATCTATTGTAGTGTCGTTTACGGTTTCGGCGATGATAGGTGTGTTCTTCGGCTATATGCCTGCTAAAAAAGCTGCCAAATTAAATCCGATAGATGCGTTACGTTATGATTAATCGTCCGGATTAAATTGCCCACAGCACATTTTTTTTTGCTCGGGCTGGTCACAGACCAAAGGTCTGTTGCTCGCCTATGCAACCGAGGGCAGTACAAACGTACGGCACCGCTCACTGCAAAAACGCACTGTGAACAATTTTCTCTCGGACTGAGATTTTCTTGATTTTATAGTATGTACGATAATATTGCACGGAAAGGAAGTAAGTTATGAAGAAAATAATTTCTTTTGTTTTGGCGGCGGCTATGTCATTATCGACTTTGCCTGTATTGGCAGACTGGAATAATGACGAAGATATTATGTCGCTTTTGTCGGAACTTAATATAATGGTCGGCGATGATGACGGCAATTTAAGACTGGATGACAATGTATCAAGAGCGGAATTTGCAAAAATTGCAGTAGCGTCATCAAGCTACAAAGATACAGTAGCAACAGGTTTAAAAGTATCACCTTTTAAAGATGTTACATATACTCACTGGTCAGCACCTTACATAAAGGCCGCTGTATCAGCCGGAATTGCGGAGGGGTATGTTGATTCAACATTCAGACCTGACAATACGGTATCATATGAAGAGGCACTTACAATGGTATTAAAGGTGCTTGGATACACAACACAGGACTTCGGCGATTCATGGCCTTACGGTCAAATGGGGCTTGCAAACAGTCTTGAAATTACAAAGAACGTAAATGCCGAGCAAGGCGAGGCACTTACAAGACGTCAGGTTGCAAGACTTATTTACAATACACTTGACACAAAAAAATCAAAGATAATCAAAGCAAACTTATAACTTCAGTGTTTGACAGTAAAGTTATTGAGGGTGTTACGATTATTGCGTCACACAACGATGACAGCTCACTTGGTATTGACAAAATCTATACAACAGCCGGAACATTTGAATTTGACGGTAATTTCAACAGCGATTATGTCGGCAGAAAAGGCGATATTGTCGTAAAGAACGATGAAGATTTTGTGTCATTTACACCGCGTGACCAGCAAGTTGAAGAATACACCGTTTCAAACGTAATCGGTTCCGATATAATTCTTGACGGCGATATGTATAACATCAATTCAAACACAACTACATATTACAAGTCACAGGCACTTACATACGAAAATGCCGCAATGCAAGCCGAAAAAAGGCGATACATTCAAGCTGTTTAAAAATTCAAACGGTTCTGTTGACTATGCAATGCTTGTTGCAAAAGACAGCGAAACAGGTACGGACAGCTTTGATAAATATGTAATCTATTCACTTCTTTCAGACGCTGTTATATGTTATAAAAACGGCAGTTTTGAACAGATTGATATAACAGACGGCACAACTTGTTACAAAGATAAGAATAAGAGTACATACGGTGCTGTAAAGAATGAAATGGCTATGGGCGACATTCTTTATGTCAAGATGGACGGAAGTAATGTTGATTACGTAAGCTATGAAAAGGGTAATATGGAAGGACCGGTCAAGGTTACAAATTCAAATTGATCGCGAATTTCGATACAAACGGTTCGACAACAGTAATGAGAAGCGGTAATAAGGTTGACGCGTCAGAAATTCAGCTTAACGATATTATTTACTATTGTAAAGATTTGAATATGGTGCTTGCTTATACGGATAAGGTTACAGGCGTGTACGAAAAGGCGTCACCGACAAAGGATTCGCCGACAAGCGTTACAATTTCGGGTAAAGAGTATTCTGTTGAAAGCGTAGACGCATTTAATGCACTTTCATCAAGCGGAACATTTAAGTATGGTGATACCGTAACACTTCTTCTTGGCAGAAACGGCGAAGTAGCTGGAGTTGTCGGCGGAAGTGACAGTACATCTTCACACACAACAGTAGGATTTGTTACGGAAACAGGCAAAAAAGATTTCACAAACCCTGATAATACGGTATATTCAAGTTACTATGCAAAGGTTGTTACACCTGACGGAACAGTAAATGAATATGCGACTTCATCAGATTGCAGTTCGCTTAAATGTGCTGTAGTAAATGTATCATTTACAAACGGTAAAGCAAGTCTTTCAAGAGCAAAGGGGTATGACAGCGTAAGCGGTAAGTTTAATTCCGAAAAGAATAAATTTGGCGATTATACCCTTGCAGACGATGTGAAGATTCTTGACACTGCCGGAACTGCAAGCGACGACTTAGCAATGTACACAAGAATTTATCCGCAGCGTCTTGACGGTGTTACGATAAAATCTTCAAGCGTATTGTATTATTCAAAGAATAAAGCCGGTGAGATTGACGAGCTTATATTGAAAGATATAACGGGTGACGCTTATAAGTACGGTGTAATCACTGCTGTTGATTCGACAACTCATACATATACTATTGATATAGACGGTACGCAAAACACATATGCGACTGCATTCTCAACAAATGTAAAAGGTCCGCACAGATTCAGTATGAATCAGACAGGTATTGAAAGTATGCGTCAGCTTTCATCGTATCCAAGCAATATAACTTCGCTTACACGTACAGAGGCGAAAATCAATAATCAAACATATTTGCTTAGTGATAAGGTGATTGTATATCATAAGACAGATGTTAATAAATATCTGAAGATAACACTTGATGATGCTATAAACGGAAATTATAAGCTTACTGCTTATTACGATAAGGCACAGACATTGGGTGGCAGAATTCGTATAATAATAGCTCAATAAGATGAAAAACAAGCGATGAAAATCGCTTGTTTTTTTTGCGTAATATTAAAATTTTATAAATTTGACGGCAGATATATTGACATATTAAATGTCAGTGATTATAATAATAGGTAAAGAAGGCTATGTGTAAATTAAAAAGGCGGTAGAATAAATGAATTCAGTTTTGTATTGTTTGCATAATTTGTCACAAAAATCGCATTTAAGACGTATGGAAAAGTTTACTCAGCACGGTGACACTTCGTGCCTTTTGCATACGATTGCGGTTGCGTATTACAGTATTAAAATTGCCGAGTTTTTCGGTATAAAGTACAAAAAGCGTGACCTTATAAGAGGAGCATTGCTGCACGATTATTTCTTATATGATTGGCATGACGGCGAAAAAGGAGAGAAGAATACACGGTTTTACTCATCCTATGACGGCTCTTAGAAATGCTGACAGAGATTTTGATTTGACCGATACAGAACGCGATATTATAAAAAGCATATGTTCCCGCTTACTGTAATTCCGCCGACTTGCCGAGAAGGATGGATAGTATGTTTGGCGGATAAATACTGTTCTCTTTATGAAACATTTAAAAAGAAGCGTACAGAAAGATAAATACAAAGATTATGGGGACTATGCTGAATTGTATAAGGAGATACAAATGATTTAAACAAGGGGGTAAATGATGAGTTTTTGCCAATATTTCTTGTGCTTTGCGATATTTAGCTTTATTGGCTGGGCTTATGAAACGGTATATTACAGCATACAACAAAGAAAATTTGTAAACAGCGGCTTTTTAAGCACTTGCTTTTGCCCTATATACGGTATGGGGAGCAATGCTTGATTTGATATTGCTTGGATGGATTGAAAATCCTTTGATACTGTTTTTGCGGGAATGGTGGTTACCTGCTCGCTTGAATATTTTGTATCGTGGCTTTTGGAAACGCTGTTTCATAAAAGATGGTGGGATTATACAGGTTGGCCCGGTAATATAAACGGACGTGTTTGCCTTATAGGTGGAATTGCGTTTGGTACATTTACCGTTGCACTTATTAAGCTTATTGCACCGGTGACGATTGATATGATTGACAGCGTGAGTTTGCCGGCGTTACATATTATGACGTGCGTAATTGCATTTGTGATGATTGCGGATACGGTTAAGACGGTTAAGTGTATGGATTCGTCAAAACTTTGGTATGTGGAAAAACAGGCCGAATTTATGGACGAGCTGCGTAACGGCAGATGTGTGGGATTGGTTAAAAAATAAAAGATACATTTAGAAGATAAACGGAGCATTTTTGCTCCGTTTTTGTGTGCAAAAAAGAACCTTTGGCGCGGGCAGATGGTGATATTTCACCGTCAAAGTCCGTATATGCCTCCGGTTCTGTTAATAACAGTATCATATAAAAATAGGAATGTCAAGAATATTAAGTAGGTAAAATAAAACAGATAAGATACCGACAGGAAAAAAGTTCCCCGAAAGTGAGTCAAGGCTCGATAGTATCTTTATCTGTTAATAACATTATATGTGAAAGTAGGCCGATTGTCAAGCGGTTGTTTAGCAGTGACACAAATAAGATACGGCTAAAGTAACTGCTCAAATTAATGATGCATCAAAAAAGAAGATGTAGATTATTGAGAAGCGACTGCTACAAACAGTGTAACCACGCCTGACACGTCCAAAACGTCCCAACCACTACATCTTCTATCGGCAGTATATCAAATATTGTATTGATTGTCAACAGTGGATGTAGGGGCGATATATTGGACTATTTCGTTACCGTTTTTGAGTCAGTGATTGGAACAAGATTGTTTAGAGAATTCCACCACATAACTTTTACGGTATGAGTTGCAGAAAGTAGGGGAACACTTATATTTTCTTGTGGTGAATTGATAGTACAACGTAATAATCTGCCGTCCGAATGAAATTCAGAAATTAAGATAATTCCGCCTGAAGTGCTGTTTGTGAGTTTAACAGATATATTGTTGCCTTCAATGGTGCAGTTAATATCATGTGTAGGACACGTTGTAGCAGTTGGGCTTGTTGCAGGAGTTATTGTCGGATTTGTAGTCGCAGTCGGACGTGGTGTAGGTTTTGGGGTAGAAGTCGGAATTAGTGTCGGACTCGCTGTCGGAGTTGCAGTAGGCGTTGCTGTCGGAGTTATTGTCGGGGTCGGATGTGGAGTAGCTGTCGGACTCGTGGTCGGAGTTATTGTCGGAGTAGCTGTCGGACTCGTTGTATGAGTAGGACGTGGAGTCGCAGTAGGAGTGGGACTCGGAATAGGACTCGGACTCACGGTTGGAGTGGGATTTATAGTAGGAGTCGGGTAGAAGTCGGAGTCAAAGTCGGAGTAGGGGTTGTTTCTGCAATTCCGCTAATTTCAAACTCTAATTTATCTGCTGACATATTTGTTACATAAACAAATATGTCGTTATCAATATAAAGTTCTTCGCCGTCACCGACTGCACAATCTGACATAGTTGAGTATTGACCGTTAGAAACGACCTGCATATTCCAGTTAGCGCCTGTAGTGTTTATATTTGAGGGAAAACGTACACCTGTGTTAGCAAGATAGCAAATCAGTCCACTCTTAAGAGTTACACCTTTTATCAAGTCACCGGTATTGCACGAATAGAGTTTCTTGTTTTTGTATCATATTTGTTACCATTGTCATCGAATTGACGATATTCCAAATAAAGAGTTTTTCCGTTCGGCAAATCTCGTTTATATGCAACAACTTCATTTTGAGCTGAGGCAGGGTAGAGTGTGTATGTACCGTTTTTATCAATGGTTTTAATTTGATTATTGTCAAGCCAACCGAGCGATTCGCGTTCTTTAACGGAAATATACTGTCCGATAGGGGTTAGATGTTTTGCCATCAGTGACATATAATACACCGCACTTGTTTGGTTGGAGCGGTACAAGTCTTTCAAGCCAAGTGCGTGCATGGTTTCGTGACATATTTTACCTGTCGGTAAAATAGGCAGATTATCCTCACTGCGATAAAGCACAAGTCCGTTTACGTTTTCGTAGTTGCACGTTAGCTGTAAATATTCTCCGCTCTGATAAGTATTAACTCCTTCTTGTACTGAAATCATATTTGAATATGAGTGATAGTCCCAAAGAGGTGAATTCCAACCAACCGAAATATTTTGCGTTGTATTTTTGTAAATCACAGTAATTAAATCAATTTTTCCGTCACGGTTTCGGTCAAGATCGGCAAAATTATATTGATTTTCTTCTATATCTTTTGGTTTGTTTCCGTTCGTGATTGCGTTTGAAATTGTATTCGCCCAATCAGTCTGTAGTTCATACATTCTGGAATTTTCTTCTCCACTCTCGTAACCGTAAGGGTTTTGGTCATCTTTTTCGGCATAATAACCGCGTGGCTTTGAAAGTGTGAGCGAATTGTTGTTGTCAAAAAAGATAAAGCGTTTGCATATTCATTTTCCCGCCGCTTACTGTTTTGAAATAGTCAGCGACATTATATACACTTTTATTATATGTATTGTCTAAAATGTTGCGGACAGTTGTGTCGGCATAAGTGTTGTTGATAAATTCGTCCTCGTCAGAAAATTTCATAAATACAACAAGATTTGTGAAAGTTGGCGCGTTTGATTCGTCCGATAAAACCGCACCACAGGGGATAGTCCCGAAAATTAATATTAACGTGGTTATAATACATATTGCTGTTTTAAATAGTTTTGTTTTATTTTGCATTATTTTCTCCTAATAGTCAGAGGAATAATCTCAGCTGACAAAGTAATTTAGATATTGTTCAACGTCAACCGGTTATAGCGTCAACACAGTTATTAAAGTTTTTCTTTAATAGCTATATTTTTTGCAGTTAGTAGGGCATACCTTTCAAATTAAAGTTACATTTCTCTAATCAGCAATTTTGGAACACCCATTACTCGGCAGTGCTTTAATTCTTCACCCGCAATTAATATTGGCGGAACATTCGGATTGACAGGAACTAACCTCAACCAATCTTCACCTTTAACAAATTCGACTTTTTTTAATGTTGATATTTCGTCATCATATATCACTGCTCCAACGTCACCACTATAATTAACGGTGCTTTGACGTAAGATTAATACTTTATCGCCGTCTTGATATTGAGGATACATACTGTCACCCTTTAATGCACAGTACAAAGAAATCTTTCGGGAATATGTCCTTTTAAATATGAATTAGGAATATCGACTTTATCTCCGTCCCATGATTCAATAGCGATATGATTATATCCTTGCCGCTATGTCACCTATAACGGGGAATGTTGTGTAGTCCTCTGTTATATTCGGATTTGGAAATTTATCATCTGTATATATTTCCGTTTCGTGTTCGTCCAGTCCCATTAAGTAGCTTGGAGTTGTTTGAAGTGCATTGGCAAAAGCTATGATTTTTGATTGAGTTATATCATTTTTTGCCCATTTCAATTTTATTTATAGTTGAACGGGATTTATAACCTAACTTAGTTGCAAGTTCTTCTTGTGACATTCCGAGTTTTTCTCTGCGTGCTTTTATTCTCTTATATAATTCCATAAAATATCACTTCCTGTCTAAACATTTATTGTCATTATTAATATATCATAATGTAGACTATTTGTCAACTTTGCTTTAGAATTATAAAAAAGTTGATGAATAATCTACAAAATAAGGACATTCCTGTTAAGTAACAAAAACGAGGTGAAATTCACAGCAAGATAGAGAAAGATTGCGAAAGTGACGAAATGGGAACAATCGCAAGGAAAAATTGTTGTGAAACTCATTGACAAAGGATATATAAACAAAACTATATAGCATATTTGCATAAAAAATGTAAAAAGAAACTTGACAGAGAAATTGAGAAAGGATATAATATTGAGGTAAGCCCGTATGCGATAGAAACATACCAAAAGCAAAAATACGATGAGGTTTACACAGAGTGTAGAGTATATGAAATATTAACTAACGAGTGAGGTGTAATGTATGAGAAGATTACCTACAGAAGAAGAAAAAAACTTCGTGATATTTTCAAACCGTATATTAATGGTTATAATGAAAAGCAACCTTTAACTTCTGATGCACCGCCTGAAGCTGTTGAGGCTTTTGAAAAATGGAAAGAACTTAGTCTGCGGTTAGACAAAGAAGCAGAAGCTTTGTTTTTTGAAACGGAAGTAATTGAAGATGAGAATTAAAGCACGTCTTTGGGCGTGCTTTTTTGATATCCAAAAGGAGAGTGGAACAAGTGAATATACGAGACTTACTGCCTTAGCACCTATGAAACGGTGCTTTTTCGACCGTGACACGGTAAAGAATGCGATATATGAAAAGTGGCTTGACGGAAGATTACTTATAATGAACGCAGGTTGTTTTGACGACTAAAAAGGCTTTTGTTTTAGACGATAATGCAAAATCGTTTCTTGCGGAGCAAGGTTATGTAATACCGTATTTTACACAGAACGATTTACAAAGTGAAGATTTTGTAAGAAGTTTTATCTTTTATTATTACACAGAAGGTTATGGTGCGGATACGTCTGCTTAATATAAAAACGGATATTTTGAATGGTCCGAAAATTCCGTAAGAGATACTTATAAATTGCTTTTCGGTGCAGATATGCCCGAATATCACCCAACCGATAACGGCAGTGTTTTATATGAAAACGGTAATTATAAAATCAGTGTTTCAAATCGCGGAGACGGCAGATATGAATTTATAAGTGCCGAAAATGTCGGTGACGGAATGGACGTAGTATTTAAAAATACCGATTCAACAGGAACTGATTTCGGAAATGTCACGTTCCGCCTTGTTCCGACAGATAACGCAAACGGATATATAATAAAACAAAAGACAAATTAAAAATTTCAAATAAGGCTTAGAAAGTACATCGAAATTCGATGTACTTTTTTGTATGTCGAAAAGGAGGTTTATATGTGGTAATTGATAATGCAGTTCAATGGGCGACAGATAGTGCAAATGATGACAGTCACGGTTACAGTTAATCGGTGAGATGGAGACCGCATTATGATTGTTCTTCTTTTTTGTTTAACGGCATATCAAAATAACTGTTAAAGATAATGGGCAAGAAAATTAAAATATTCAAAAATGTGCGAGAGGGATTTGCAGTCGGTGAAAGTTCCATAACGAAAACAGAAATCAAAGCGCAGGAGAAATTGATGACGATGTCAAGGCAAGACAAAGTATGAGCAAAGAAGAACGGCTTAATACATTCCCTGAAAGTTTGAAACCTAATCAAAATGCAGACGTTGTATTTTGGGAAAATAGCAAAAACAACGAATATGGTGATGTAAATATTGACGAAGATATGGGTATAAGATATAATGATGATATAGATATACCTTATCGCAAAAAAAAAACAACTTGATGAATATGTTATATCGGCAAACAACAGAGCAAATAAATTAAAAACATTAGATTACAAAGAAATCGGAAATAATTTTTATATATGGAGAAACAATAGCAAAACAGATTTTAAGGTCCTAATGCAGATTGAAATTGATAGTAATGAAGATTTTATTGATAATCTAAGGGAGGAATTATATAATGAAGAAACAAAAAAATTGACACAAGCACAGAAGGATTTAATGATTGAAGATATTCAGAGTGGACGAGGAGTGTATAATAGTAATAATGTTGATGACACAGAAAGCATTTCAAACAGAAATGATGATAGACTATATGATAAGTCACGAAAAAGCAACACAAGAAGAACTGCTATCCAAAGCAATGGAAATCAGCAAATTGAAGGGGAAATCTCATTAAAGGGCTTGAAGGATTTATAGAGGATAGTGGCGGTAAAGTTATTGGATATTATGCAATGACAACAGGGCAGGATATGTCCGAAAAAAATGATTAATACAGACGAAACTTGGGGAAAAGCTTAAACAATTCGGAATTGAAAAGATTAGAAATTTTTGCAGAAAGCGAGGGAATAAGACGTGAAATATCAAGAAACGGACTTACAGAAAGAGAAACACGAGAACTCATCAGGCAGTACAAGAAGAAAATTGACAAAAGAAGAACTGACAGCTTTATGCCGAAGAGTGGAGAAACACACGCAGAAATTCGGAGAGTATATGAGAATGGTAGAAGAAACTCGGAAAAAAAGAAGGAACACGAGGAAAATTCTCATTAAAGAGCTTAAATAGCAGTAACCTTGATACAGTTGAAAATAATACTGATAATGTGCAGATTAAATCCGATAATTTTAAAAATTGGTTTGGAGATTGGGAAAATAACCCGAGTAAAGCAAGTAAAGTTGTAATGAGGACGGCACCCCTAAAGTGGTGTATCATGGAACGGATAAGGGGGGCTTTTATGTGTTTGACCCTAAAATGTCTGACGATAAAATTTCGTTGTTTTTTTCTGATAGCAAAGTGACATCAATCACATTTTATCACTTTTTATCACGTTGATTTTCTTCTCGCAAGCACTAAAAACCGCATAAACACTTGATATTCAAGCATTTATACGGTTTATAAATTTTGGTGCAGATGAAGTGAACACGTTTTGACATACACAATTAAATATAAGTTTTATTAAAGGGAATAATAATAGATTTGAAAGTTCTGTTATTATTCCCTTTTGATTGCACAAAACAGATTTTATAGGAGGAAAAGGATATGAAAGTTATAGCGGTATCAACACAAAAGGGCGGTGTCGGTAAGACAACGACATCAATAAATTTGGCGGCAGCATTGGTAGAAAAAAAATAAAAAAGTATTATTGGTCGACTTCGACCCGCAAGGAAATGCGACGATAGGTTGTGGCATTGCGAGTGTAGAAGAAACTATTGTAAAGGCTATGATGGCTGATATAAATAACAGCTTTACACCATCAGACTTAGCAATAATACACACAGATAAATTTGATGTACTTCCAAGTAACATCGAGCTTTCAAATTTAGAACTTGCGTTAGTAAGCGTCATAGGACGTGAGGGGGTTTTAAAGAGAATATTAGAGCCTATAAAAAGCAATTATGACTACATAATAATTGACACATTGCCGTCATTGGGCATATTAACGGTCAATTCATTTGTAGCTTCGGACTATGTTATAGTTCCAGTACTTGCAAAGGATTATTACAGCTTACAAGGTTTTGATGCCTTGTTACAGTCGGTAGAATTGACAAGACGTTGCATTAATCCTAATTTAAAGGTTTTAGGCGATGTGATTACAATGTATGATGGCAGAAATAAAAACGATAACATCATTTCAGAAACAATAAGAAACGATGAGCGAACGGAAACATTTAATACAGTAATTCCGCTATCAACTAAAGCTGCGGAAGCAAACAGAATGGGAAAAACAATATTGCAGCATGACCCACAAGGTAAAGTTGCTACGGCATACAGGGAGTTGGCAGACGAAATGTTAAATAGAATGGGAGAGTGATATTAAAATCTATCCGCAAAGGATAGATTAGAGTTACTAGATATAGTAGCTCTAATGTGTTCTTTTGCAAATCAAGAAGATTTGGCAATCATACAAGGACACTCATATATTTTTACAGTTCAATAAAAGGTAATATAGGTACTTTTTCAAATTGCGAGCCTTATACAGCGATGGACGCATTCTGCGGTATCCCATATAGGCTGTAGGAGATGTTGTAATTCTCCGCCATGACCAATTTGATTATAATGATACTTACACTGAGTCAATGATAACTTCAAAGACAGTGTTCCGTCGGTTAGGGGGATATGCGAAACATTTTACGGAATCTGCTATATAGCAGTAGTCGTGTTTGTTTGGCATAATGTGATGAACTAACATCAACTTATGTTTCCGGTAAGAAATGTATTTTCGGTAGAGCGAAATAGTAAAAGGAATTAGGAATGAGAAGATATATATTACTCGACAGTAAAATCTTTTCGTGTTTAAATCCGTATGAAATAGCATTGTACACAATATTGAGTAAATACAAAAATGCAAAAGGTGATTGCTTTCCGTCACGCAGAACATTGAGTGAAAAGGGTGGCTTTTCAATATCAACATACACCAAATACATAAAAGAGTTGATAAAAAAAGGACTTATCAAAGTTAAAGCAAGGTGGAGAGCAAATGGTTCTCAGACAAGTAATCTATTTAGTGTAGCAAATATTGATAAAGGATTTTTTATTCATTCTGACATACTAAATAAAAAGCTTACAGTTTATGAATTGACTGTTCTTATCTATCTATGCAGTAGAAAAAATAACAAAAATAAATGTTATGTATCACAAAAAAAGAGATAGCTAAAGCGTGCGGAATGAGTGTAAGAGAAGTCAGTATAATTATATGTCGTTTGAGAAAAAAAAGGATTGATAAATACTCGTATGCAATTCAATTTAAATAACAGAGGTAACTATGTTTTAGAATATACGGTTTGCATATGTAATGAAACAGAAATACGAAAAGAATTAAACAATGAATTAATTGTAATTGACGATATTAATATTGATATGCGAGATGATATTAATATCGGGATTATTAAAAGTATAAGGTAAAAAGGAGAATATAAAAATGGCAGAAGTAAAAAAAGAGATTATGCAAAAATGATGAATATGTTTCAATCGACTGCACCGGAAACACAGACAACAACATCAGGTGAGCATATAGACAGAGAAAATGGTTGTGTTGAATTGTCAATCAGTATGCTTGAGCATTTCCCACAGCATCCGTTTGAATTATATACTGGTGAACGATTTGAAGATTTAAAAGAAAGTATCAGAGAGCATGGAGTTTTAACTCCGGTCCTTGTACGAAAACTGGATAATGGTAATTATCAAATTCTTTCGGGACATAACCGTTGTGAGTGTGCCAAAGCAGTTGGCTTTTAAACTGTTCCTTGTGTTGTATTGAGCAATTTAACAGACGATGATGCTCTGATGATTGTACTTGACAGTAACACAAAACAACGCGGCATAACAGAAATGAAAATATCTGAACAGGCTCATATATACGCACTTGATGTGGCAGTAAATAAACGTCAAGGTAAACGTTCTGATTTGATAAAAAGTATTGAGAAAAACCTTGAAATCCTTAGTAATGATGCGGGTTTCGAAACTTCTTCTCAATTTGAGAAGAAGTTGACTACAATGGATACAATAGGTGAAAAATACGGAATATCAAGAGCAACTATAGCAAGATTATTAAGAATTGATACCCTTATTTATGAGTTAAAAACAAGAATTGATGAAGATGAAATAGCTGTAAATGCCGGAGTTGAGTTATCATATTTAACTCAACAGGAACAGGAAATAGTAGATGAAGTAATTTGTGAATTTAATTACAAGTTAGACATCAATAAATCTAAGCAACTCAGAGAATTATCAAAGAATGGTAAGTTAAACAAGGTTACAGTTGTTGATGTGTTTGAAGGACGATATAAAAATCTAAAACGAACAGTAAACCGTCGGTAAAAGCTATTACATTAAAGCCTAAATTCCTTTCAAAATATTATGCGGCAGATGTACCGCAAAATATAATTGAGGAAGAAATTGAAACATCAATAGATGTATGGCAGAAAATAAAAGATAAATTCAACGGTTTATCAGTTGAAGAAATCAAAGAGCAAGTAGAAAATTTGTTTGAAGAAAATATATAATAAACTCCCAAAGGGAAGTTTATTGGACTAAAGAAAATTTATAATTTAATCAGGAGGTAAATAATTATGAAAGCAATAGGTGTTGTAAGAAAGGTCGATGAACTTGGACGTATTGTAATTCCGGTGGAATTAAGAAGAAATATGGACATTGAGGTTAAAGACTCCTTGGAAATATATACAGAAGATAATTGTATAATTCTAAAGAAGTACGAACCGTCATGTATATTCTGCGGTGAGGCAAAAGATATAATTCAGTTCAATGGTAAAAATGTTTGTAAGCATTGCATAGAGGAGATTGTAAATGCGAGTGATAAGCATTGATATTGGGATGAATAACTTTGCGGCTATAACTAACAACATCGGAAAAGAACCTAACCTCATAAGAGGTAAGACTCTCAAAGCCGAGAATCAATGGTATAATAAAATAACACAGCCGTTAAGGCAACAGCTCAAGCAAGCATATGATATTGAACAACGGGAAAAATTGAGTTATAATATTAATAAGCTTGCCAAACAAACTATTGAGCATATATTTGAATATTTTTGGTCGGTTAGTGAATGGATTATTACTTACTGTATTGAGAATCGAATAGATACACTTCTTATCGGACAGTATAAAATGCTTGTAAGGAAAGATTATGTAACAATTCCATACGGATATTTTTATTCACTACTGGAAACAAAATGTGCATATCACAATATAAAATTTGTTCGTGTAAATGAAAGATATACTTCCGGTACATCATTCTTTGACGGTGAGCCACCAACAAAAGAATTTTATAACAAAGAACGAAGAATATATAAGCACCTTTGGAAATGTAATAACGGAGAATGTGTTAATGCAGATGTGAATGACAGCTATCAAATTATGCGAAAAGTATATCCGCAATTATTTGATAATGGTGTTGAGGGTATTTGAAAGATCCTAAAGTAATCGATATTAAAATAGACAGAGATAAAGGAGATGTAAAAAAAATGAACGCAACGGAATTTGAAAGAGAACTGAATAAATTAACTGAGGATTTGGCTGAAAAATATATTAAATTAAGAGATTTAGAACGTGCCGGGTATAAAGATGAAAAATTAATGGATATGCTATTCTATGGACACGTTGCTCGTGTTGAAGCAAGACGGATTCAGGAAGAATTTTTCCCAATGGCAGAAAACAGCGAAGAAATTGTTATGACATTACTTAATGAAAATTTCGTTTATGAAGAAGTTGATTACAGTAATGAAGTTGATGATACATCGGTACAATATGCAAAAGTAGGATTGTTCCTATATGTAGAATATGAATTGTACAAGCAGATTGATGCTATTGAAGAATCAATAGGTGATGAAGTTGAACTTAGACTTTTTAAGATTGTTCGGAGGTGCAGAATATAATGTCTATAATAGAAGATTACAAGGTATTAGTCAAAAATGGTACTGAAAAAATATTATCGAACGGCGGTGAATGGAATAAATGGTTGAAGTTTGCCGGAAATACATATACATATGATGTAAACAACAGTATTGCAATATATATGCAAAATCCTAAAGTAACAGCAGCTGCTGAATTGACGGAATGGAACGATTATAACCGTAGAGTTCACAAAGGTCAAAAAGGAATTATGATATATAAAGATGGCAGAATAAGATATATATTTGACATTTCACAAACATATTATACGGGCGGTAAGAAGTACGGCAGATGGTCTATTTCGGAAACGCACAAATTTATAAATTTCATAAATCAAAAATACGATATAGATAATAAAAATTTTGACGAATATCTTGCTTCTATGATAGCTTATCTTGCACACGATAAAAACAATTCAGATATACTGTTTCAAAGTGTACGGTGTATGGTATCCGAAAGAGCCGGAGTTACATATACAGACAATAATTTATCTGATATGTTTAATGCACTTATGAAATATGAACGAAAATATATATTAACTGAAACACATAATATTTCAGCGAAAATATTACATAAAATAGAGCGGGAAAATAAACAATATAAGATTTGGAGGAATGAAAATGAACAAGGAACTATTAATACAGGTAGCCAAGAGAACACAGCGGAAAGTGAAACAGGAATTGCCGACAAAAGCATTCTTGACAGAAAAACAAATAAACCGCAGACTATCAGTAGGGAGTTACGGACGCAGACTGATGGAGTGGATGAAAGAGCAACAGCAGGAGAGGTATCAACAGCTGTTACAGGAGGGCGATCTGTTTCCGATATTAGTCGAAGTTCAAGTGGAAGCGAGCCAAACGAAAGACAAGATGGTGGACGAGATGTTGAACGATCCGGAAATCAAAGCAATGGATTGGTTGGAGAGATCCAAAGTGATAACGTTACAGTCGGATTTGATAGACCAACAGATAATGAGAGAAATAGTATTAATTCCGAGATAAAATTAGATTATGAACAAATGGATTTGTTCAATAATGAGAAGGACGAAAGTGGTGCAACAGGTTTCACAGATGAAGAAATCAATGAACTTCTCAAAAGGGTAGTGGCTTTGAAAATGGTAAAGAACGAATTTACTCATTTTTAAAGAACACTATAATACACAAGAACGTGCTGAATTTTTAGCTAAGGAATACGGTATTGGTGGCGAATATGCAAACGGCATAAATGAATTTCATAGCGGAATAGGTATAACATACAGTAAGGGCGATACTTATCGCCCTTCTTCTGTTATTAGACTTACATGGACTGATGTTTCAAAAAGAATTGATAATTTAATTCAAAAAGACGAATATCTTGATGTAGAAGAAAAACAAGATGCTAATGCTGAAAACATTGATAAATCTAATTCTGAAAGTCAAATCAATCTATATAAAGTGGGAGATTTTTATGAAGTATATGGTGATGAAGCAGCTCAAGCATCGGAAATATTGGATATAAAATTAATTTCTAAAGTTGTTGATGGTGAAGAAATACAGATGACAGGGTTCCCTCAACACGTTTTAGACAGATATACGGAAATCCTTGCAGAGCAAGGATATGAAATAAATATTAACGAACAAGCTCCGGAAGCACAAGAAGTGACTGACAAGTTTGAAATTGTCGCAGCAAGACATACTAAAACAAATGCTGATATATGGGTTGTATCACTTAATGAGAGGATTGATAGTGACGAATTTAAAAAACTTGCTATTGACGTAAATAAAGTCGGAGGTTATTATTCAAGATTTCCCAAAACTTTGGACGGTAAATCAATTTCAGGTTTCGTATTTAAGAGCGAACCGACAGAAAAAGAGTTATCTGTTTTCAATGATTTCTTCAATAATGAAAAATCGGAAGAAGTTACAGGAGAAAAGTCGATACTGCTGAAATAAATGATACTGAAGTTGAAATGGCAGAACCCGAAATGATTGCACCAAAACCAGAAACAAAACCTGATTTGCAAGTCGGAGATGTAATTGAATACAATGGCAAGCAATGGCGAGTAGCTCAAACAGGATTTAATATGAGCTTTGAAAATCTTGATGAGAATGATAGTGAGCAAATGTTTTCACATATCGGAGGTATGGAAAGTTTCAAGGCAAGCCGAGATTATACTTTGATAACAGAAAAGAAATTGCAGAGAAAAATGTTGATACTGTTGAAATAAATGATATTGAAGTCGAAACGGCAGAACCCGAAATGATTACACCTGAACCGGAAACAAAACCTGATTTACAAGTCAGAGATGTAATTGCAAAAGATGTTACAAAGAATATTGAAACAGCGGAACGTTTGAATTACAGAATACAAATTGACGAAAACACAAAAACAGCGGGTAAAAAAAATATGCCGACAATGTTTTAGCAATCAGAACGTTAAAACGAATTGAAAAAGAAAATCGTCTTGCAACTCCTGAGGAGCAAGACATACTATCACAGTATGTTGGATGGGGTGGTCTTGCAGATTGCTTTGATGAAAGGCATTTCAAATACAAAGAGCTAAAAGCACTACTTACCGATGAAGAATATGTAGCAGCACGTTCAACAACGTTAAATGCACATTATACATCTCCGGTTATAATTAAAGAAATGTATACGGCTATTTCAAATATGGGATTTAAAGAGGGCAACATTTTAGAATCATCTTGCGGTATCGGTAATTTTATGGGACTCATTCCTGATAAAATGGGGAACAGTAAATTCTATGGAGTAGAAATTGATGATTTGACCGGACGTATAGCAAAGCAATTATATCAGAAAAATGAAATAATAATAGACGGTTTTGAAAATACAAAATTTAAAGACAATACATTTGATGTTGCAATAGGCAATGTTCCATTTGGTAATTATCGTGTAAATGATGTTGTATATAATAAATACAATTTCTTAATACACGATTATTTTTTGCAAAGAATATTGACAAAGTTAGACCGGGCGGTATATTGGCACTGATAACTTCCAAAGGTACTCTTGATAAAGCAGACAGCAAGTGCAGAAGATATTTAGCTGAAAGAGCTGACCTTGTCGGAGCAATAAGACTGCCGGATAATGCCTTTAAAAATGCTGGAACAGATGTTACAACAGATATTATATTCTTGCAAAAAAGAGAAGAAATGCGAACTGATAACTTCCCTGAATGGGTTGATATTGATGAATATGCAGAGGGCATAAACATTAATAAATATTTTATATCGCATCCTGAAATGATACTTGGGGATATGGAGCTTAAGAATTCAAGATTTGATTTGAAACTGCATGTAAAATGCGTGACGGTGCAGATATGCAAGAAGAATTGCATAATGCAGTAATGACATTATCTGCACATATATCAGAAAATAAAATAAGCAATGAAATTGAATTGCAAACAAATGATGTCAATCTGAATAATGTCCGAAATCTAACATATGTAGAGCAAGATAATAAATTATACTATTATAAAACGGCAATCTGACGGTCCCTGATGATTTAAACGGTACAAAAGAAGAAAGAATTAGGGACTTAATCAAGTCCGAAAAATAGCAAGAAAAGTTATTGATATTCAGACGTTCGGTTGTACGGAGGAAGAACTAAAAAAGAACAATATGAGCTGAATAAACGATATGATGAATATACTAATAAATATGGATATATTCATTCAAGAGGTAATAAGCAGGCATTTGCCGCTGATGTGGACTTGCCATTGCTATTGTCTTTGGAAAATGTAGACGAGGACGGAAATATAACAAAAGCTGATATGTTTTCAAAACAAACTATTCGCCCATATATCCCTATTGAAAGTGCTGATAATGCTGTTGATGGATTAAAAATATCGTTAGCTGAAAAGGAAAAGTTGATATAAAATACATCAGTATGCTTACACATCAAAGCCAAGATGAAGTCGTACAGGAACTTGACGGATTGATATATAAAAATCCGATACGCAGTAATACAGAGGATATATATACCGGATATGAAACGGCTGATGAGTATCTATCAGGTAATGTACTTGAAAAGCTTGAAACAGCAATACGTTTAAATAATAACGGGATATACGATAAAAATGTTGAAGCTTTAAATGCAGTTCAGCCTGAACCGCTAACAGCCGTAGATATACCTTGGAAAATAGGATTATCGTGGATTTCAGTTGAAGATTATCAACAATTTCTATATGACACTCTTGATACAAGATATTATTTGCGTGATGATAATTATAATTCTTTTAATAGCATCAGTATTAGGTATAATAATTACACAAATACATGGACTATATACAACAAGCAAGCAGATAACAGTAACTTAAAGGTAACAACAGAATTCGGAACATCAAGAAAAAATGCTTATGAAATTATGGAAGATAGCTTAAATCTTCAAAATTGTGTTGTTCGTGACAGACACGATGATGGTGAAAGAGTCTGGTATACAGTAAATTCAGAAGAAACCGCAAAAGCTCAAGAAAAGCAAGCTGTTTTGAGAGAAAAGTTTTCAGGGTGGATTATGGAACATCCTGATATTCGTAATAAATATGTAGATTATTATAACAGAACATACAATAATACACGATTGCGGCAGTATGACGGTTCACATCTTACTTTTCCGGGAATGTCCCCAGCAATACAGCTTAGAGAACATCAGGTTAATGCAGTTGCAAGAGTTTTATACAGTGATACAAATGCTTTACTTGCTCATACAGTTGGTGCAGGAAAAACATATGAAATAGCAGCAAGTTGTATGGAACTTAAAAGACTTGGTTTAGCTAAGAAAAAAAGTATGATAGTTGTTCCAAATCATCTAACCGAACAATGGGGCAGTGAATTTATGCAGCTATATCCGGGAGCAAATATTCTTGTTGCAACAAAGAAAGATTTTGTAAAAGATAAACGACAGGCTTTCTTTTCTAAAATAGCAATGGGCGATTGGGATGCCGTTATTATAGGTCATTCACAATTTGAAAAAATACCTATATCAAACGAACGTCTTGCAAATGAAATTTCGTTAGAAATTGAAAAAATAACCGCTGCTATTGAGGATTTAGGCAGTGCCGACGGAAGAAGATTTTCTGTCAAGCAACTTGAAAGCAAAAAAAAATCTGCAAGCAAAATACGAGGAGCTTACTGCACAAGAAGTGAAAGATGATATATTCTGTTTTGAACAGCTTGGTGTCGATTATATGTTTGTGGATGAAGCACATATGTTTAAAAATTGTATGATAACTACAAAGTTATCTAACGTGGCGGGATTATCAACCACATCATCAAATAAATCAATGGATATGCTTTGGAAATGTAAATACTTATCTGAAATACAAAACGGTAGAGGTGTTGTGTTTGCAACAGGTACACCTATTTCAAACAGTATTACGGAAATGTATGTAATGCAAAGATATTTGGATAATGGACTTCTTGAACGAAACGGATTCGGATTCTTTGATAACTGGGTTGCGATGTTCGGAAACATTACAACAGGCTTGGAACTTGCACCGGAGGGTACAGGCTACAGAATGAAAAACAGATTATCAAAATTTGATAATCTGCCGGAACTGATGAAAATGTTTTCGCATTTTACTGATGTTCAAACAGGCGATATGCTAAAACTTCCCGTTCCGGAACATACAATGCATAATGTTGCATTAGAACCGGACGAATTTACGCAAGATATAATGATGACATTTGTTGAACGTGCGGCAGCTATACGAGATAGACAGGTAGAACCTGAGATCGACAATATGCTTAAAATCACAAACGAGGCAAGAAAACTTGCTCTTGATCCTAAACTTATAGATAATGATGCACCGATGAGCAGAAAAGTTGAAGCTTGTGCTGAAAATGTATATAACATCTATAAGAATACAACAGAAACAAGAGGTACTCAACTTGTTTTCTGCGATTTAGGAACACCTAAAGATGGAGTTGATATAAATGATACCACTTACGGCAGGCTGATAAATGCCCTTGTGGAAAAGGGAGTAAAGCGAGATGAAATTGCAGTGATACACACAGCAAAAACAGATGTTCAAAAAGCCGATATGTTTTCAAAAAATGCGTAGCGGTCATTATCGAGTTATGATAGGTTCGACAGATAAAATGGGAGCCGGCACTAACTGTCAGAAACGACTTGCAGCACTTCATCATATGGATTGTCCTTGGCGAAGTTCGGATATAGAACAGCGTGAGGGCAGAATATTAAGGCAAGGCAATATGAATGAACACGTTGATATTTACCGCTATGTTGTGAAAAATACATTTGATGCGTACTTGTGGCAGATAGTCGAAAATAAGCAGAGATTTATTAATCAAGTAATGCGTGGAGATATAGGCTTAAGGAGCTGTGAAGATGCTGATGAAACAGTTCTTTCATTTGCAGAGATAAAGGCTTGTGCAACCGGAGATATTCGCATAAAGGAAAAGATGGAACTTGATATTAAAGTACAAAAACTAAGTGCTTTGAAAGCGGCATACACAAAGAATAAGTTACTTTATGAAGATACAATACAAAAGTATCCAATCAAAGAAAAACAAATTCTTATACATAAGCAGAAAATTGAAAGTGATATTGCTATGCGTGATAATGCATCTTCTAACAACTTTAAGGTGAATGGGATAGAATATGATGAACGTGTTGCATCCGGAACAAAAATAATTGATGTATCACAAAAAGTTGTGGAAGGTACAGTTATAGGAGAGTATAAAGGTTTTGAAATACAAAAGCACAGCCGTATCATCTTAATATAGTAGGACAATGCACATATAACATAGAGTGCAGTAGTGATCCGGTTGGCATGACGATGAGGATTGAAAACTGCGTTAAAGGCTTAGAAAAAGAAATTGATATTTGTAACAACAATATTGATAATCTTCAAAATAACTATAACCATGCTAAAAACAATATAAAATTACCGTTTGAACACGAAGATGAATTAAATGAGTCGTTGATACGACAAAGAGAATTGGAGCGAGAATTAGACTTGTCGGCGAATAAGTCTAATTCAGAAGATATGGAAATGTAGACGTTTTTACGTCTTTTTTATTTCCTGAGAGGAGCAAAATGGAGATAAGCAACTTTTGTATTATATGCAATATTAAAGGTGAACAAGCAAAATGGAGATAAGTTAAAGGCAGAACGAAATTTAATTCTGTTTGTATTTATACGGATAATATTGAATTTCTTCTGTATATTTGGAATGTATAAAATGTTAAAAATAATAATTTAGGAGGCGATTGATATGGCGGACTATGTTTCAAAAGATATGATAAATAAGGCTATGCAAGTTGATTTACTTGAGTATGCAAAAAGCTTGGGTATGGAATTTGAAACAAGAGGTAGAAACAATACTTTTTATCAAAAAAGGACATAGCTTAAATATAACTCGATCAAAAATATGTATTACCGCTTTTCAACCGGAAAAGGCGGTAATGTAATCAACTTTGCGATGGAACAGAACGGCTGGACATTTCAGCAAGCGGTAAGGTCCTTGTGCGGTGAAGAAATTCAAAAATCAGTGCCGAAGCAAACATATATTCCGGCAAAGCAAATACCGGAGCATAAAGAAAAAATGATACTGCCGAAAGCAAACTCTGACGCACGCAGAGCATTTGCATATCTTGTAAAAACACGTCATATTGATAGTCAAATTGTAACACAGTTAATGCGAGAACATAAGATTTATGAAAATGACAAACATAGTTGTGTATTTGTTGGGTTTGATAAAAACGGACAGGCGGGATATGCGTCTGTCCGTTCTACATATACAATGGGGAATTCATATAGAGGCGATGTAAAAAACAGTGACAAGCGTCATTGCTTTACGTTAAACGGAAAATCCGACAGTGTATATGTTTTCGAGGCACCGATAGATGCAATGTCACACGCAACTTTAACAAAAGTAAGCGGGTGGGATTGGCAAGAAGATTGGCGAATTGCATTGGGAGGTGTAAGTGATTTGGGTTTGCAACAATTTCTTTCACTTCACCCTGAAATAAAAAAAACATTCATTTTGCAACAGACAATGATGAGCAAGGCAAAAAAGTGTTGGAAAATGAATATAACACCGACGGAACAATAAAAAAGTCGGTTATATGCAAAAATACAAAGATAAGGGTTATGAAGTTTTTCGTGAAGAACCGGCACATAAAGATTTTAATGAGGATTTATGTGCATTTATGGAAGAGCAAACACCCATACAGGAGGATATGAGTTTATGAAAGTCGATTTCAATGAAATGGAAATCATAATGATAAAACAAGTTATGACTATGATTCTTGCATTTTTTCGCCGGAAACAGAAATATATAGGCATGCAAAGCATATATGCAAAAAAATAGAGGATAGCGATAATGCGTGATTTACTACAATTATCAGATAACAAGATACTGTTGCTATTATTTATAACAGCGATGTTCATATGTGTTTGTAGCAATATCCTCTTGGTACATTCAATACTTGAGGGAGAGAAAAAAATGAAAAAGATATGCAGCATATTTGGTTCTTTTCTTCTGCTATTAGTATTTGGATTTATTATATGTATGACTAAATATCTGTTTGGTCGCTACTTTTGATTTGGACTTTCTTTTCTGATATTTTACATACCTTTTTGGTATGGCAAGATACGCCTTTGTACGGACAAAGGCAAGCACACGTTGTTTGAGTGTGCAAAAAATTGGGCGTTGCCCAAACCCATAACATATTAATTCGGAGAATTGCAATGAAGAATAGAAGATTAGAAATACGATTAACGGAAGATGAATTATATGAAATAGATAACAGATCAAAAAATTACGAATGTCAAGGAGTAAATTTTTATTACAAGCAGCACTTCATCAGAAGATAATAGTATTGGACAGTACGTCAATAAAACAACTTACTTCAGAACTTCGCAAAATCGGTATCAATATAAATCAGATTGCGATATTGTGCAATATGGGCAAATTAGAATGTGTCCATATTGAAGATACAAAATCTGAAATTACAAAGGTTTGGGAAGAATTGAATAAATTGCGAAAGGACGTAAAGAAACTAAACAATGAAAATTAATTTGTAGAAAGGACGCTTATTATGAAGTATAAAGTAACTAATAATGTTGAAATGTTGAATGAAGAATTTAACTTGGAAGAATATAATATGACAAATGATGATTATGTAAATGATTACATTGATGCGGAAAGTGAAGAAGAAGCGATCCACACAGCAATGGATTATTTATCTGAGCAAATTCAAAATAACGGATTTGATGTTAAAGTTAATGAAGAAGAAAAGGAAATGACAGTCTATAAAGATGACGAACCTCTTGAAAAATGGAACAATTTCCGTGCGGAAGAACAAGTACGTGATATTGATATTGAGAACGTAGATATATTTTTCGTGCAAAATGATGAATTTGTGGAAATGTATTATAATCCTGACGCAACAGCCGGCGGTCAAGTTGTTTATAATACAATCCCATATGAACTTGTTCATCAGGCTACAGAACAGGCAACAAATCAAGAAAGTGTGGTGAAAGATTTTTTTTGAACATCTTGATACCGGTTGTAAACAATACTTGATTGATAAAGGAACACCTGAATTTGAAGACGCTTGCAAAGAACTTATAGAACGTGCCGGAAATGTTCAGGGTCGAACAGAAAACGCTAATATTGGATTAAATGGACGTTGGACAGCTACTATGGAAAAAATTCAGAAATATGCTTTGTCGCAGATTTTATTCGACAGAGCAGATGCAGAGCAACAGATATATATTCATGACTTGAAAGAAAAAGCACCTGATGTAATAATTGATTTGTCCTATCGAAAGGCTATGCGTGATGAATTGCTTCATGCTTTGAAAGAAACGGATTTAAGCGTAAACCAATTAAAAAATCTCTTGAAACACGAGTATCCGCTTGAAGCTTGTTATAATGAATGGATTAAAAATGATTTATCATTAAATGAAGTTTTAAAATCATCTATACAAAATTGTGCAGATAATAAATTTCAAGAGGAAGTGCAACAGGAAAACGATACTATTGAAGATATGGAAATGTAATATCAATGGCAATTATAAAAATGATAAAAATCCGCCCAAGACTAAGTCGAATTTGAAAAAGCTGATGAATTATATTACACAGCCGGCAAAAACTCGACCTGATCTTGTAGGCGGATTTAATTGCGATTGGGAACAGGCATTTAACGAATTTAACGATGTAAAGATGGAATTTGATAAGGAGGATGGTATACAGGCAAGACATATGGTTATGTCATTTGATGTGAATGATGATATAACTGTAGAATTAGCTAAACAAATAGCTGATGAAATGCTGCAACATAAATTATTTGAAGATTTTCAAATAGTTTATGCTGTGCATAAAGATAGAGATCATGTACATATACACTTTTGCATTAACTCTGTAAATATGGAAGACGGCAAACGTTGGCATCAAACGGCTGCCGATTTGAAATCTTTAAAAGTAAGGTCAAACGACCTATGCCGAAAATACAACTTATCGGAAATTGAACTGAATCAAAATAAAGGCTCAAGGACTGATTCTGAAATAAAGAACAGATTTGAAAGTTGGAAATACGAATTGTATTTAGCAGCAGTCAATTCATCAAGACGTGCAAGTAGCATTGATGAGTTTAAATCTGTTATGAATGAATTGGGATATACGGTTGATTGGGAGGATAATAAAAGTATATAACTTTTACTAATCCCAACGGTCAAAAATGTCGTAATAGAAAGATGTATCCAAAGTATTTGTTTACAAAGGAAAACCTACAAAAACAATTTCAAGATAATTCAACAACATATTCACCGGAAGAATTAAAAAGATACAGAAACAATTTATTGATAGAGTTAAATCTGTCGAACATCAGTATCCGCTATCATATATAGTTAGTGATGATGAAAAACAAACTTCTATGAAATATGAAAAATGGTACGATAGGAACCGAGAGTATTTAATTGATGATGATAAATATGATGTTTACAAAAGCTTGGGATATGCTTTAAAGTATTCAACAAGCCGAGGTGAATTTGTCAGTAAGTTAAATAAAAACGGTATGAATGCCGAATTTGACGATGAAACAAATATTACTGTATTTGAAAGTAGGCAAGGCATTGAATATGGCAATTACGAAATGTATCAAGGGGAAAAATATTCACCAAACGAACTTGAAAAAGTTTTTGTGAAAAATCGAACGGAAAAAGATTTTTATTCATCATATTGGGATTGCGTAAAAAATCTAAGTCCATGAAAGACTTTCAAGAGATGATGAGGGATAAAGGGTATGGGTATTCATATGAAAATGATAAATATATCTTCTTTTCTTGTGACAATAGTACAGTGATTAACTCGCAAAGAATTGATGACAAAGTATTACAATGCTTTGAAAATAAAATGAATATATATTTGTCAAGAATGAAGTGGCAATCTCAAACGATTGATGATTTTATTGAAAAGCTGAATAAAAGCGGTTGTAGTATTAATACGATTGCCGGAAAGACAGTATTTAAAATGGGAGGTTATTTTTTGTTAATGATGACTTTCAAATAAATAGTATCAAAAAGATTTGAATAGACGTAGTGACATAAAAAGAATTGATGAAATCAGTCGGGCATTCAAAAATGCATGCACTTTCAAAAGCAAGCTTTATACATCAATTAGAAGAACAAGGCTATAAGGTTGAATGGAACAATGATAATATATTGTTTATCTTGCCAAACGGCAAAACCTATTTGAATACAGAGTTGAATCCTAAAGCTGATTGGTTTAATGTGCAAACTATTGAAAAACAAATACATATAAATCTTGATAGATATATAAAAATCTTATGCGACAAGTACATAGTACAATGGACTTTGTAGAACTATTGAAAAGTGAACAAAGCAATATTACCGGAGTAACATCTTCCGAAACTATGACGAAACATGATATTGAAGAAATTCTTAAAGATGTTGGACTTGATTTCCGCTCTTTAAATGAATATTATGATTTGAAGGATGATAAAACTGAATTGCGAAATGCTATATGGCAGTGCAGTCGATGTTCATTATCAAAAGATGATTTTATATCAAAAATGGAGCAGTTGGGATATAAAGTTGAGTGGGAAAAAATAGTAGAATATGATACGGTGGATAATGAAAATACAAATGTTTCGGTTGGAAGCACAACATTTTCAACTGATGAAGATTTGAAGTATGACAGTAAAATTGTATTTACAACACCATTCGGAAATAAATTTAATAATAAGGATTTTAAACGTTCTGATTTATATTCTTCTGACGCACTTTTAAAGAAATTTCAAAACAATAATGTTATGAATGACTTCGATATTTTGATTAGTTTTTTGAGATTATTCAATTCAAATGACAGAACACCCGTTTCATCAGCAATGTCACTTGTCGGTTCGGACTTGAATGGTGAAAAGTTAAAAGAATTTATGTACCACTTTGAACAAGGTACTGCAAGTATATATAATAAAAACTTAAATAATGATTTGAGTATGTAGGAGGAATTTAAAATGAGCAAAAGTACGGTATTTATAATTACATTTCTATTTATTGGGACGGCTGTGACATTAATACTTTCTATAGTAACAGGCAAAGAGTATAATAGAAGTGCTCTTATGGATGCATGGGCTATAGGAGGATTAATGATTGTAATTGATATATTTTTATCTTTAACATGAAAATAAAGAAATGAGGAATGTAAAATGAACATATTTAATTTAGTGCCTATAATGTTGATTGCAACAGGAGTATTAGGAATAATTTTTATTGTATTAGGTTTTACATGGGGACCAAGAGATTGCTTTGAATTTGGATCATTATTAATTGTAGGAACTATAGTTGTAACAATAATATATTATCAGAATGGATTTTTGATACTAATTTTCAAAAGCAATATTATCAGGCTATAAATACCGAAGTGACAGAGTGTCAATATTGTCATAGGAGCTTTGAGGGTATGGAATATATAGGGGATAAATGCCCGTATTGTGGCAAGGAAATAGAAGTTAAAGTTGGTGAAATCCCGAGCAAAAAGTAACTAAAAAGAGACAAAAAATGAATTTGAAAAAATATAAGAACTATAATTATATGAAAGGAAATTAAGGTTATGGATACATCCGAAACAAAAGAAATATTTTTAATAGAGCGGAAGTTGAAAAAGCGGAACATATTAATTGTGATAATTGTTTTGATCCTGTAGTATTTATGTTAAAAGACAAGGAACATGAATTTTCAATAGGTTTGGAAACAATACTAAAATGTTTGTTTTTTGCAGTTGAAAAGGGTGATTCGCCTAAGTTGCCATCAAGCTGGTTAAAGCAAGTACATCAATACTATCGTACAACACTTGCTAATGAAGAAGATATATGTTATTATGATTATGAATATTACAATAAAAAGTAAAGGTTGGTATTCATTATGAAACATTTTAAAGTGAAAGCAAGTAGGTATGCTGAAAGATATGAAATAACAAGAGAAAATTTTGAAAGGGTAACGGGATGCAAAGAACCGTTTGAACAAATAAAGGATACAGGAAGGGCATCTCAATATGCAATTTGTCCATCTTGTTTAAATCCGATACAGATTATTGGCTTGGTTCAGGAAATAAAGAGCAAGCCATATGGTAGACATAGCGGAAAAAATATTAATGGATTTCCGGCATGGAATGAAAGGAAATATGAGTATTGTCCATATGCGGATAGAAATAAACGCAGACAACCTAATGAAGATGAACTTTTGCGTGAGATTACAGACAGCGTAATTGAGTTGTATAATATATTAAGAGAACAATTTGATAGAGTTGTATATGTTATTTCAAAAGAATTAGGTATAAGATGTTCAACAATGTTTTGGCGTAAAGTATTAAATCAATTTCTTGTTAATGAAGTGTATTTCTATCCTTGGTTGACTGAATCAAATCTACCGTATATATTTGCACTAAAAGGTATGCAACATCAAAATATATTAGGACAAAAGTTTTTAATCGGTACGCAGTTATATAATGCGATTGAAGCTCATAATAATGTATCTTTTGAAGTAGATGAAAAAATCCTGAATATGCAAGGCTAAAAAATGCGGGTACATATTTGAATTTGCAAGTGAGGTTTTATGGTCACAGGCAAAAAGCGGTAGAGGGCGAAGAATTAAGTGAAAGTATGTTTTTTTTTGCGTTGATGATATGGATAGTGATGAGGAAATATATCGAACAAGACTAACTTTTAACGAAACATATTTTCCGAATCTCATAAAGGATAGTAAAATGAAAATCGTCAACTATGGTTGTTGGACATTGCTAAAGATATGATGAAAGGTATAGAAAATTGATGCTTAAGAGTGTGAATTATATCACACTCTTTTTTAAATTTTAATGTAATTATGGGAGGTTATATACAATGTTTATATTAATATTACTACTGATGATAACTGTTTTTCAATAGCAACGTATGTTGTAATGTGCATAGAGCTAAAGCGGCTCTATGATTTGATAAAGATTATGTCAGAAAAACAAATTGAATTGTTAAAAAATCTTAAGTAAATTCTCTTGACAGAAACATATAATAGATATATAATGATAATAGAAAAAGGCAAGACTTCAAACGGTTATGCCAAAGAGATTATTATTTAAAATAACGCTTCATTTGACGGTGGGCGTTATTTTTTTGTGATAATTATTAAAACAATTAATGTAATTAAGTACATTAATAGTTCATAGAAATTCACATTACCACCTCCTTTCCCGACTAAGAATGTTGGGATAGAATATATATGTAAAGAACATATATGAGGTGGCATAACCGCCCAGCTTTTACACTGTTTTTCGTCTTACCTTTAACATCGGATAATTCCGACAACAGCATTATATATCAAAAAATATACATAATTCAACAATATTCGCATAAAGTCATACAAATGTAAAGAGTGTAGTTTTAACTGCACTCTTTTTTAGTACAAGGAAAGGAATGAATGAAAACATGGGTAGAGATTTTATAATTGCAGGAGTGTGTTTTTTATTATCACTAATATGGATGGGTCTTTCAACCATGTTTCCAGGAGGAATAGGTTGTGCATTAGACTTTGTTTTAGAAAAATTCAAAATAGAGCCAAATGAAGTGACAACTGTATTGGGTATAGTTTTAACAACAGCGATTGAGGTAGTATTTATATTAATTATGTTACTTCACATAATTAATATTTTGAAAACAGTCGGACCGGTTATGGAGCTGATAGGGAATATGATAATAGGCTTTATTGGTGCAGCAGAAGTTTTTGTTGTTTTCTGTACAAGTTCAGGTAAATTATTATAAATTGATTTTAGAAAGTGATGTAACTAATATGGAAAGAATAAATGAACTCATAAACGAATTAATAAATGAATTAGGAAAATTTTTAGTAAGTAATTGGTTGTATGTTATTTTGACTATTGTATTAACAGCTTTTTTAATGGTTGTATGGTATGGGTGTATGATTGTTTTTGGTGTATGGGATAGATTGGATGAATGGAATTTTTTTAATAATATCTTTTTAGTATTATAGTGGGTATTATATATTCAGCAACGTTAATCTTTCCGATAGCAGCTTCTTTATTTATCGTTGGTCTTGTTTGTAATATAAAATAAGTTGTAATGTAAATTTTGTTGACAATAAATGAATAGTATACTAAAATAAGGAGTGAAGAATTTTGAAATGTGTAAAACGTAGATTAACAAAAGGATAGATAAAACCTATAACGATAAATTTTATAAAACGAATAAAAACTGATGGATATTCTAAGTGAGGGAGAACAATGGGGACATAAACCGGCAAATCAAGAATACGCAAAAAAAAAAGTGAAAGAATTTTATCGGGAATTAAAATCAACCAAAGAACGAAAAGAATACATAGACAGGGGAAGTCGTTTGTCATATGTACATTTACTTGTAAATGTCAAATACGCATTTATGAAATCAGATTTTATTTGGGTATGTCACGAATTGCAGGATATATTACATTATGAGGATATTTTTCAAAATAGGATAAAATACAACGTATTAGATTTAATTGAGGAATACATTGGAGAGAAGTAGATATGATATTTAAGCGGAAAAGAAAAGAAGAACAAAATATTATAAATTGTGCAAATCTTCAATATAGGAAAGCGGTTGATACAGCAGACTTATATATGAAATCTAAGGAATATACTATTACTGAAAAGCAAATTTTGCTTGACTATATGATAGACATTATCAAAAGAGATATTCAAAGTGAATATATTGCAGATTTATTTTATCATGATGAAGCTAAAACAATGAGAATGCCAATGTTCCCTGAGATATATTATGACAAAGACGGCAAAGAACACGAACTTAAATTTTCAGAAAATCAAGAAATTTCTTTGAAAGAGAAGTGTGTAATAACATTTCCTTGGGAACGCAAGAGAATGAGCGATAATATAATTAATATAGTGAAAAACGGATTTAAAAATTATCCTATTAATCACGATGTATATTATTATAAAGAACTAAACATATGTCAAGTGCTGAATGGCAATCATTCTATTGCTACCGGAATATATACTCAAAAAGGAACGGTTTTAGCAAAAAGTGATAGATATGAAGCCTTTGTTTGAAAATATAGAAACAGACGGTGAATATTTTTATAATATCTACAATGGTGTAAGAATAAGAGAGGTGCAAGATTTTCGTGTTGCCGTTATATTTGAAATAGCAAAAATGAAAGATAAATTAGAAAATGAAATGGAGCCGTAAGGCTCTTTTTTAGTATAAGGAAAGGAACAATAATGAATATATGTTTTGAGTTAATCCCTATAATAATAACAGTATTTCTGATTTTAATGGGTAATAAAATTAAAGAATATCTTCTTAATTCGTCTATTGAAAATAAATTAGAGGAAAAAGTTAAAAATGTAGATGCACCTATGCAAGTGATATGTTCAATATTGTTGCTCACGATAATATTCGCAGATGAAGCATATATTTTAACAAGAAGTTCAAATATAAAAGAAATTATTATATCTTTGATAGTAACATTGATTAGTGTGCTAAATATATTTTGGTGGAATGAAAATTGTTATTTTTAAAAAATTGATATTTATATTTAGAAGTATAATGCTTGCGACTATATATTGAGTATCTTACATGATTACTATTTTGTAAAATACAAATCACATTGACATAAAATAAGAAATATAGTAAAATGAAAGGGTGATAAGATGACGTTGGAGGAATTAGTTATGGATGCAATAATAGGAGCATTAGTAGGAGGTTTAGTTACTGTTATTGCGGCAGTAATTGGATATGTGGGTGTTGTAAAAAAAGATTATGGAAATTTAAAAGAAAGCATTTCAGATAAATTTAATAATGTTTTTATGGGACACAATAATTTATCAAATGAACATAATAACTTATCAAACGAGCATACACAAATACAAAAGCAACAGAATGAAATAAAACAAGTTGTTATATATCTGAAGGAAAATACTTTATGTGAGCAAGCTAAAAAGAGATACTGTCACAACAGGCACTTGATATACAGAGAACTTCGGAACACATTTCAGCATTGGTTGATTTGCTACATAATACACAAATTGAAAATTTGCAATTAAAACAAGAAAATCAAGAACTCAAATTTAAGATAAATCAATATGAAGTACAATTTAATAGCGAAGATGAAATGGAGCCGTAAGGCTCTTTTAGATAGCAGAAAGGAAAAATGAAGATGTAGAAAAAGATAAAAAATGTAGAAAATGAGCTTGACATACATTTCTAAATATGGTATAATATAGTTAGAAAAAGAAAGATAAGAGCTTGAAAGGAGCGATTAATATGAAGAAGATATTAGCAGTTATGTTATCAGTAGCAGCATTGGTTAGTGCAACATCAGCTTTGGCATCAACATATTCAGATGTTCCTGAGAATGCTTGGTACACAGGTTATGTAAATAAAATTTCAGAACTTAAAGGTTTTGCCGGATATGAAGATAATACATTCCGTCCGGATAATCAGATTACTCAAGAGGAATTTGTGAAAACGGTTGTTGCTTTGACAGTAGGTGAGCAACCGGAGGCAACAGGCGAGAATACAGAGCCTAAGCGTTCTTGGAAGAACTGTTGGGACAGTTGGGCGCAGTCTTATCTTAACAAGGCTATGGAAATGGGACTTATAACAGAAGAAGATACAGACTTCAGATATAACGGTTTACCTTGCACTCGTGGCAATATGGCAAAGATAGCAACAAGAGCATTTGAATATCTGAAAGAGGAAGATATAGCTGACACATCAACATATGCGACTAAATTAAAAGATTATTCTGATATTCCGGACAAGTTCAAGTCGTATGTACTTCAAGCATACGGCAAAGGAATTATAAGCGGATATGAGGATGGAACATTTCGTTCAGACGGTATTTTGACAATGGTGGTAATATCTGATTATTGACATTAAGCCGTTCAAAAGCTATGATGTTTGAAGACGGTATTACAGTTCAATCAGATATGACGGAGATACAATTACTTTAACTGTACCAGATGTATTTCCGGAAAGCCAAAGATGGGTGATAAGTTTTAGCTATTGGGATGGCGAAGAAGAATACGCAAAAAGACGAAAATGGTGGAACGACCAATGTTACAACGTGAAAATATTCAAATAACAAACCCGGAGAGTATTCATATTCAGGAATAAAATGATGGTCGGTGTATTTGTGGAATTTGTCCGCAAAACTCAAATTCGTTTACATTTAATGGAAGTTAGATTATCTGCACCGCTTTAATTAGAAAGCACTTTGATAAACCAGGAAGTGTCATTTAATAATATGCACGATAATTTGAATGGGCACAAGGGCAAGGATATAAAAAGATTATATCAGGGATTTTGATGGCGAAAATAGCATATCCGGTTGAATGGTAAAAGTATTGCTTACTTTTCATAAGCATTCCCCTTTCATAGACTCGGCATAAAGCCTGTGAATATAAAAGTGGCATAACCGCCGGTGTAAACACCGTTAAGAAGTCTTACCTTTAATATCGGATTGCTCCGACACAGATATTATATATCAAAAAAATACAAGATTCAACATTATTTATCAAAAGTTATATAAATGTAAAGAGTGTAGTAGTTACTGCACTTTTTTTAGTATAAGGAAAGGAATTTGAATAATGAAAGGATACAAAGTATTTCATTCAGATTGGACCTGTAGAGGTTATCAATATGAAGTCGGAAAGACTTATGAAATTTTAGAAAATCCTAAGTGTTGTGAAAAGGATTTCATTTTTGTAAAAAATAATAGATTGTTTCCATTATTATAGTTTTGATCCGGCCAACAAGATTGCGGAAATTGAAGCGATAGGAAAATTGACACAGACGATACTGATTCTAAGTGTTGCACAAATAAGATAATTATCTTAAAAGAATTGGAATGGAGAAGTATTAGATATGTGCAATAGTGGGAAGTTGAATTCGAAATTTATAATAGTGGAAATAATAATAGTGGAAATTATAATAGCGGGAATTATAATAACGGAAATAATAATAGTGGAAATTATAATAGTGGAAATAATAATACCGGAGACGGCAACTGTGGAAATAATAATAGTGGAAATAATAATAGTGGAAATTATAATTGCGGAGATTATAACAGCGGACATTATAACAGCGGACATTGTAATAGTGGACATCATAATACTGGAGATTATAATAGTGGAGATTATAATAGCGGAAATCATAACAGTGGATATTGTAATACCAATACTCCTAAAGTTAGAATGTTTAATCATGTAACGGATTTTTGATTTTGATGATGAAACTATAACAAGATTTGACAATATTTTATTTAATTGCCCACAATCATATAAATATTCGGATTTTATTTCCATAAGCGATATGAGTGAAGATGAAATTATTAGACATCCTGAATGTGAAACTATTGGCGGATATATCAAAACAATAATAGTTGAAGCTGACAAGCAAAAATGGTGGGATGAAGATGTTAGCGATGATGATAAAGAATTTATTAAGTCGTTGCCATATTTTGATGCAGAAATATTTTATGAATGTGTTGGCATAAGAATTAAATAATATATAAGTACAATTTAATAGTAAAGATGAAATGGAGCCGTAAGGCTCTTTTTTAGTGCAAGAAAGGGTGATTATAAGGTGAAGACTATAATAACTTATATAATTGCAAGTATAAGTTTTGTTATTCCTATATTCATTTGTATATTATTGAAAAAATCTTTTTGATTTTATAGAGAGAATTTTTAATAGAAGTATTATGAAATTAAGGTGTATACGCAAAAAATAGATTGCATATCTACAATAGCTATTATTTCTATAATAATGATGTTTATATGTTATGTGATTGGGGATTTTCAATTTAGTAAATTACCAATTAATAATACGTTTAGTGTGATAATAAGGATAATAGGGGGATTACAAACGGTGGAAGTATGATTTTTGTAATAATATGGAGAGTATCGTATACAGTAATTTATAAAAGCGATAACATTGACAATAAAAGTTGAAAGCCTTATAATTTATATGAGGTGAATATTAATGTTGATAAATATAATTAGGATAATTCTATTACTTATTTTTATAATAAGTATATTCTTGATTATATGTATGAAACCTAAATATGATATAAACGAATACTTGGTTTGTTCGGTAGGAAATATAATTTCTCAAAAATTCGTTAGAAAAAGGAACGATAAACATTTTGGAAATGCCAAAAATTTCATATCCGGTTTTAATCAATTACCAAGCAGTAAAAAGATTTTTTTGTATCACACATAAAAAAAAATAATAAACTATTTATTAAGAAAAGTTGAAAATAATCAAATTCAATCATTAAAGTTTTATAAATTACCGTTTATATTTAATTTAGGAAAAGCAGAAATTAAAATGGGAAAGGAGAAAAGTGATAACAGTTTTGAACGATTGTATATAGTTACATTTAAAACAATATAAGAGCAGAGCCGTAAGGCTCTTTTTTAGTGCAAGAAAGGGTGATTATATTGAAAAGAAAAACAATAATATTTTTAACAATGGTGTTGACCGTCATATTTTCGGCCATAACCTCAAGTATGGAGATCAATCCGATGATAACGTTGATGAGGACGTTCCCGATGTTGATGTAAATATTCACGAAAATATACGTCAATACATATATGACCACGTTGATAACGGGCAAATTCAAATGAATGTGAAAAATTCAGAAAAGCTTTTTAACGGAGATATAGGTTACAGAGTATATCGTGACGAAGATACAGGTACTTGCAAGATTGAAATGAAATTCAGTCCGAAATTTCATTTAACAGAAAACAAAAATAATATAGGTACAGATCCATATTTGCCTAATATGCCATATAAGCAACTACCTAAAGCACGTTATCCATACAGTTCCGTTATATTTTCTATGTGGGGATATAACGGTGGTTCTAATGAGCATTACGGAGCATTGGAAGTAGTTGAGGGTGATGATCCTAAATATATTTACGGTCAAAGCTTTGGTTACGGTGATATATTAGAAAAAGGAAAAATACCGAACAATATGGTTTATCAAACTTTGAAGCCGGAGAAATAAATCAAGAGGGAACGTGGGCAGGTACAGTTGAAAGTGATACTCTCGACAGTAACCTTATTCGTATCGGACAGCAATTTAAAAAGAAGATGATTCTTGGTACTACAGCTACGGCGGAGCAGTCGGCTATAATTTTAAATTTCCGTTTAAAGTTTCTCTTGCAGTTGACAACAGTATGAAAATCACAAAACGTATTATTAATTATGTAACAGGTGATGTTATTCTTGAAAATACAGACAGCTTTTCGTATGACAACAATTCGATTGGTAAAATGTATGTTTTGGCGGATAAGTCGGGATATGCGTATGTTGACAATGATATGAATTTTGATGTCGGTTATGCGTACAATCATTTTGATGTAAAACGTGCGGATAACAATGAAATCTTAGGTGTTGATTCAAGCATTATTGCAAATGTGGCATTTGATCCTGAAATAAAGCACAAAATACTTGACGTTTATGTAACGCCATTACCTGTTGAATCTAAATTAATAGTAAGGTATGTTGATGTAGATACAGGTGAAGACATAAAAACAGAAGAAATTAAGGGTAAAGTATTAACTACACCTGACGATGAAGATATAATTAAATACACGATTGACCCGCCTAAGCCACAGGTGATTGTTAAGAAGTATGTCGTTGAAGATTTAACCGGCAGAATCGAAGAAGAAAAAGAAAATCCTGATCCTGATGTTTCGGTTCGTGTTTCGGGAACTAAGCCTATTTTGGTTTTGATTATAAGTTGTACCAAAGACAACGGCGGTGGAGGTGATGACATTAGTCCGACACCAACGCCGACACCAAAACCAAACGATGATAACAACGGTGACGATGAGCCGGCAACAACTCCGATTGATCCGCCTATGTGTGACAGTGAAGAAAATACAATACAATGGGAGGAACGAGAGAAACACAGTTACACAGGCAGTGACAATAAGAAACATACTTGTTACCACTATTATGTGTATGAGGCTAAATTAAAAGTAGATAGTGTTGATGTATCACCAACAACACTTAAAAGCGGATATGGTGTTACAACCGACATATCCACAAGCGTAAGTTACAGACAAGTGGCAAAATATAAAGAGGGTAATTGTGATCACAGATTAAGTACATCAAGAACACCGACATCAAAACCAAAGCCACCTACAAATGTAGCAGTAAGAATGGGATGGACAACGCACACCTTTGACGGTGATTTCATTCAAGACAGTACCGTATTGCTTGACAAAGTATCCGGTAACAACAGTACAACAGCTAAATTTTCTGCACCGACAAATAGTGCTGTAGGTCAGAAAATGATATATACAGATATATATTTAAGCGGTACGGGAGTGAGCCAAGGCGTCACGTAATCGCATTTGATATATACGGAGGAGGTGTTGACGGTACTGAATGGTGTACAACTGTTACCAAAGAACTTGTTATCAACGGTGATATGTACGAAGATGCCGGAACTACATCAACATATTAATATTTTGATTGAGGAAACACATTGCTTTATAAAAGTGATGTGTTTTTTTTTATTACAGAGAAAGGAAGGTGATTATATGCCACCTATTGATCCAAAACTTGTAAAAAAATAATCGAAGCAGTGGCAAAGATTGTTGAAGAAATCAAGGAAAAGCATTTAATATCAAAAATAGTGTTGGCAAGTGCAGTTGTAGTTTCTCTTTTGTTTTTCCCGATATATGTAATATCGCATCCGCTTGAGGCGTTGAGCATTGCAAGAGGTGACAGTGAAGTTACAGAAGAATATTTAGGATATATCGCCGGAAAATACGAAACAGGAACATCCGATCCGGCATTTATAAGTTCCGGTGAAGGTGATTATGGTGGAGTGAGTTATGGCATTCCGCAATTCCCATCAAGAGGTGGGATGGTTAAAAGTTTTACTAACTGGCTTGCAGAACAAGATGAGGAGTTAGGCAGTCTTTTTAATGGATTAACGCAGAATACAACTGCATTTAATGACGCTTGGAAAAAAGCCGCAGAGATAAGCAAAAGTAAATTTGCAGGTTTTCAGCTTACATATTCACATCAAATAGATGTGAAACCGTTAGTAGAAAAATGTCTTAGTCAATTAGATATAGACTTTAATCGCTCGCGATGTTTGCAAGAATTGATAATATCAACAGGACAGCAATACGGACCGAATACATCTGTAATAAGAAAATCAGGTGTTACATCAGATATGGATGATGAAACTATTATAAAAAAAAAATATATGCCTATAAACGAAATACAGTAGGGTCATATTTTTCAGGGTCAAGCGGTGGGGTACAAAGTAGTTTGAGAAATCACAGATTTGTTGATGAAGAAAAAGATTTGTTGGCTATTGTCGGACAACCACCACTTGGTATTATCGGTGAAGAGGAGGGAGGAATATCAACCGGATATAACTTACCTCGTGATCCCGGATATGGAGCATTAAAGAAATTCCTTATGGCTTGGACTATTGATTCAGACGGAAATATAACAGAAAATAAAGATATTGAAGAGTCTGTTGCATTATCGGGTGAACCATACAATGGTACAGATGTTCCGTTATATCTTCAAGGTAGTTATGGTAACTATAGCTATGGAACAGGAACTATTGCAACATCAGGTTGTGGTCCGACATCGATGGCGATGGTAGCTACTCTTTTAACAAAAACGGTTGTATCACCTGTAGACACTGCAAAATGGTCGGAACAACATGGATATAAAGTTTCAGAAGGAACGGCATGGGCATTTTTTCCAAGCTATTCATCGGCTATAGGAATATCGTGTGATGTTGTATCAAACACCTCAAGTAATATTGTAAATTGTCTTAAAGCAGGAAAGATTATGATTTTAAGTATGAATCGGTCACTTTACGAAGAGTGGACATTTCATTGTATTAAGAGGTATAACATCTGACGGTAAGATATTGGTCAATGATCCGGCAAGCACAGAAAGAACTAACCAAACATGGGATGTAGGAACGGTTGCCAGCGAATCGGCTCAAGCGTGGGCATTCAGTAATTAAATATGGAGGTATAAAAAATGGACAGACAGAAAAAAATTATTGCAGTTATTGGGTTTAATAGTAATATTGATTTCGGTATTGATATATTACGGATATAACCACATGAATAAAAGAGCGATAATACAACAGATAACAATGTCAGTGTGACAGAAACTGTTGTACCGACAGCAACGAATATTGCAGAAGAAGATAGTAACGGTAACAAAAACAATACGGTGAAGCAGTCAACGGATAAACCAGCTATTTCTGAATCGAATACCACCAATAATACATCATCAAATAATGATAATACAAATTCAGCAAAGGCAGATGAGTATTATGATGACCTAAATAACAGTGATGGCGTACATACTGTTCCGGAGGGTGAAGATGAAACAGAAACAGTTGACGGTATTGAAGTAATTAAAAATCCTAAGGAGGGAGTGCAGTAGTATGGGAATGGTACAAGTATTGCATTATTACTGCAAAAGACGGCGATCCGAGCTATTAAATGATATTACATTTAAAAAGGAATATCGTGTCAAATACAAACAGATTTTTTGGACATATCGGATATTGTAAAAGAACTGACAAATAAAATCACATTGATTGTGTAGCTATTGATGAAGATTTGTTCGGTATTGGTGATATTGAAGATATAATATCAAAACTTGAAGTTTTAAAATTCGTTACGGATGAAACGAAAATATTAATTATAGCGTTAGACCGTATGCGTAATGATGAAATGATACAGGGAATTCAAAAAAGCGGAGTAGTTGACTATATAATCACAAAAGAAATGATAGATGATTTTGATGATGTAATATCAAAATTTTTGACGGTACAATAACAGAAAATGAAAAGATATTATATACACCGTCAAATAACGAAGATTATGACGTTGATGATATTTCGGAAGAAAGTGGTGTGCAATCAGAAATTTATTCTTCTGATATTGAAGATAACAGTACATCAGAGGAAGATTATCAAGGCGAATATTCTGAAACAGAGTATAACGATAATACCGAAAATGTTGCTGAGCAAAAAACAATTATTTCAAATAGTCAAAGTAATATATTCAGTAGGATGAAAGAAAGTTTTCAGCAGAATAAAGTGAGTGAAGATGTTCCGAGTATAGTGGAAGTGCCTGAAGATAGGATGATTACGATTGGCATATGCGGTTTACAATCACATATAGGTGTAACTCATCACGCATTAGCTATGGCTCAAGCACTGAGTGAACAATATAAATACGTATGCTATAAAGAATGTAATACGCATGACATTTACGATGTGTTGCAGAATAGTAGCCTGAAAAAACAATGCCGGGATATATCAGAATAATGAATGTTGATATTTTCAATAAAAATGCAGATGTAGAGGAATATTCTGATAAATATAAATTCTGTATAATGGATTTTGGAACAATTAATGAGTGTACACAAGCAGAATTTTTTGAAACAGATATTCCTATTATAATTGCCGGAATAAAAGATTGGGAATTTAATAACTTTATGGGTGCATATTCGCAAGGAATTTTAGATAAAGCAAATGTAGTAATTAATTTCTTCCCAAAAAAGAACAGTCAGATTTACAAAATGCTTTTTCAGATTTAAAAATATTTTTGCGGATTATGCACCTGAAGTATTTGAACCAATACCAAATATTTCAATGTACAATCAAATTATAAATACAAGTCTATCGGAGGTTTAATTTAATGAAAAGTATAACAAATATTTTTAAAAACAAAATTGTTGTTGCGGTCATATGTTTTGTAATTGCAATGATAATCGCATTTATCATTGTACCGTCAAAGAACCATGACGGTGAACGTGTGAATGTTATTAAAGTAACTAAGACTATATCAGCGAACACAAAAATAACAGATGATATGCTGAAAGAAGTTAATGTTGAATATGACAGTGTCCCAAGTGAAGCAATAAGAAGTAAGAGCGATATTGTAGACAAATACGCTAAGTCAACAATATATCCATCGGATTTTATAACACAGGAAAAATTAAGTGTTATTGATACTTCGAGTAATTTGTATTCATTAAAAGACGGAGAAACTGCTGTCAGTGTTACAATGAAAACTTTATCAAAGTCAGTGAGTGGTAAAATTTTAATCGGTGATGCAGTTCAACTATACGGATATGACACACAGGAAAAAAGAAATCAATCCAGATAGCGGGCAATGGTACTTTGAAGTTTTGGCGATTGATAATGCCAAAAGCGAAAATGTATCAGGTGCAAACTTAAATGAACTTTCAGATATTGTTCCGGCGTCTATTACGGTGAAAGCAACATCAGAAGAACAAGTAAAAAGTATTGTGAATATGGAAAACAATAACGACGTTCAGGTTGTATTTGCCGGACGTGGTGAAGAAGCAAAAAAGCTACTTAACAGATAATCATGGAGGTAAGAAAATGAACGGAAAGATTATTGCGGTATGCGGTGGAAATGGTGTGGGAAAATCAACAATATGCACTAATTTAGCAACAGTCTTGAGTGAAGATAAGATAGTAATATTATTTGCTCCACGAACAGACTATCCATCAATTCAATCTTTTTTTGATATGAATATCGCAGAAAATAAAAGTTTAAAAAATTGTATGATGATATGTCTATTGAAGAATCAGTCGATATAAAAGAATATCTTGTACAGTATAAAAATAGCAATATATTTATTTTATCTGCACCCGATACAACCAATGTATTAACATTCGCAGATAATAAAATATTGCCGGAGCAGAACAAATGTATAAATATGCTGATAGCACTTCAAAGAATGTGCGACTATCTAATTATTGATTGTGATACAAATGTAACAAATCATGTATCAGCGTGGGGACTTAACTATGCTGATATGGTGATTAATGTTATGAAACCTACGCAACAGGGATTACGAATAGCGAATGCTTATCAGGGATATTTCAGTGAAATATGGCGAGGCAAAGTAGTCAACGTTGTAAATGCCGACAAGAATTACATAGGTATATCAGATTTTGAAAAAGCATTAGATGTGCCGGTAAAATTTGATATAGAACTTCCGTATGATGAACAGGTTGAATTATCTGAAAATACTGGAGTGCCGATAATTAATGAATATCATAAAGTCAAGCTATTTGGTGGCAATTATAAAAAAGCGTTTATGGAACTGGTTGATATAATCTTAACAGATAATGAGGAATAAAGGAGATTTAAAATGGAAGGTATAACTAACGAATTAATAATTAATGCATTGTCGCAGGATACAGAAAGTATAAATAATGAATTTATGGCACAGGCAGCGTCATCGGGAATGGAAAGTATGATAATGAAGGCATTGCTATCTGTAATAGCTATTATGACGGTGATTGTCGCTATAAACTATATCTTATCGGCAATAGGATATGTAAAGATATTTCAGAAAGCAAATATTGATAATCCGATTGCTAAGGGAATGATACCATTATGGAATACGTTTACTGCGTTTCAAATGACAGATAACTTAAATATGTTTTGGATATTAATTGGAGTTTCTGTAGTAAGTTCAGCAATATCAACTATTCCGGTAATATCGTCATTAACTATTGTGGGTTCTATATCTGCATTATACATTGTAATACTTCAAGAACATAAGCTATCTAAAGCATTTGGGCATGGAGCAGGATATACAGTTGGTTTAGTTCTACTACGACCGATATTTATGTTGATTTTAGGTTGTGGCAGTTCGCAATATGAAGAATAGGTAGGATATTAACGGTGACATTTGAGTTGCCGTTGTTTCTATTATTAAATTAAAGAGGGTGATAGTCAATGAATGAAAATATCACATTGAGGGGAGGTGAAATTCGTGAATAAGGTAGAACTAATAGGACGTCTTACACATGACGTCGAAATGCGTCAAACTCCGAACGGTGTTTCGCTTGCGAGATTTTCAATAGCAGTAACACGACGATTCAAAAATTCAAACGGTGAATATGACGCAGACTTTATCAACTGTGTTGCATGGCGTCAGACAGGAGAATTTATTGCAAACCATTTTCAAAAAGGTGGTATGATTGCAGTGGTCGGAAGTATCCAATCAAGAAGTTGGGATGGCAACGATGGTAAAAAGCAATATGCAACAGAAGTTGTGGTTGATGAAGTATATTTCACCGGAGCTAAAAAACAAAATAACAATAATCAACAGCAAACACCACCGCAGGATAATTCAGATTATTATCCTGATCCTGATTTCCCTGAATTGGATTATCCTGATGAATCGGTTTAACGTTACAATAAAAAATGTGAGGAAGTGATATAGTTGGACGTACAAAGTTATATGTACGACATGAGTCGGCAAGTGAATAAAAAAGAAAACGATGAACAAATACCGGAAAGAAAGATTGAAAAAAATCATATAATGATATTTTAGAATATGTCAGAAAAGAAATATCAAAAAATCACGCCAGTGAACTTGCAGAAATAATTACCGATCCGGAAGCTCAAGTTGTACTTCGTGACCGAATTGTTCATTATCTAAATGCTGGAAGTTTTACTTGTGCTGAAGATATGAATTTTCAGCAACTTGTGAACAAAATTCATGAGGATATGTCAAGCTTTGGTGTCATTACACAATACATATATGACAAAGATGTTGAGGATATCAACATCAATGCATGGAATGATATTGAGGTTATTTATCCTACCGGACTTGTAAAGCTTGATGAAACGTTTGCTTCACCGCAACAAGCAACAGATATAGTGCAAAAAATGTGTGCCTATGGCGGTATTCGTCTTGACGAATCACAACCCGTTCAAGATAGTTATATTTCAAAGGGTGTACGTTGCAGTGCTATTATGCGTCCTGTTGTGGATAGAGAAATAGGTGTATCAGCGTCAATACGTCGTCAGAAAACAGTTGCAATTACTCGCGATAATCTGCTTAAAAGCAATACTGCATTAGCTGAAGAACTTGATTTTTTGACTATATGCGTGAATAGTGGTGTATCAGTCGGTTATGCCGGCGGTACAGGAAGTGGTAAGACAACTGATATGGGCGTTCTGCTTAAAAATATTCCGTATGATAAACGTATTTATAGTATTGAGGATAGCCGAGAGTTAGACCTCATTGCAAAAGACGATAACGGTAAAGTATTAAATCGTGTTATTCATACGGTAACACGTCCACACGAAGATCCTAAAAGTAATGTGGATGCAGAGTTACTTTTAAAGGAAGCATTAAGACAACACCCGGACATTATCGTTCCGGCGGAAATGCGTGGAAGTGAGGCATGGACTACGGTAAACGCCGGATTAACAGGTCATACGATTGTTACTTCGGTTCATGCAAATTCAGCCGAAGAGGCATACGAACGTATCTTCATGTTATGTCTTGAGAAAAACGCAAATATGACTGAAAAAATGTTAATGCGTCAGATATTAAAAGCATTTCCGGTTATGGTATTCAAAAAACAGCTTAGTGACGGCTCAAGAAAGATTATGTCTATCGTTGAAGGTATTGATTATGTAGACGGAAAAATTCAGTTTAACACATTATATCGTTTTCAGAAAACCAACGAATATATGGATGACAATATGAAATTGCACATTGATGGATTTCATAAAAAATAAACTGTATATCCGATAGGTTGGCATTGAAATTGTATGAAAACGATGTTGACGAAACTACTATAAAAAAGTATGCTCGTTCTGATTGGTCGGCTGCTACCGCCTATGAAATATACGAAAGAGGTGAAGTGAATGGTACTGCTTAGAATATTGACATCTGTTTTCATATTTTTCGGCTTGTATTTTATTTGTAGAGCTATCTTCGGTGATAAGACTATAAAATCTAACAAGTGGAAACAAAAACAATCACTTTAAGCAATACTTAATGCAAGAAAAGAAATAATAACGGGTAAGAAATTGTCCAAATTTGAAAAATTCAAAGCCAATGCAGAAGAAGTACTACGATTATCTAACACAAAAATGACATGGGAACAATTTGAACTGCTTGATGTACTTTGTATTGCAGTAGGTGTTGTGATAGGCTTGATATTTAACAATATTATTCTTTCTGTCATAATGGGTGGCATAATGGCATATATGCCGTTAGTTGTACTCAAAATGAAACAGCATAAGTATTCTGTTTATCTAAATGAACAACTTCAGTCGGCACTTAATACCGTTACTACGGCATATTTGAAAAATGATGATATTAACCTTGCAGTAAAAGAAAATTTGCACCGTATAGATGAACCGCTTAATACCATCTTTCGTGAGTTTATCGCTATGAATACCTTTATTGATAGCGATATTGTAAAGAACATAAAAATCATGAAAGAGAAAATAAACAACGGCTATTTTCGCGAATGGTGTGATTATCTTATGTTATCCCAAAAGATAGAAACATGAAGTATGTTCTGCTTACCATTGTAAGTGAAATATCAGAAGCAAAAATATGCAACAAGAGTTGAATACAGCAATGTTCAATATCTATAAGGAATTTGCTATGGTTGCCGGTTTACTTATTTGGTTACATTCTTATCTTTCATACACGTTGTGAAAGTAATTCAACCGACTAACGAAATGTAGGGAGGAGGTAGAAATGTTTCTTATAATTATAATAGGACTGATAGGTTTTGGATTATATGAACTGGCGACAACAGTATATACAGTTCCGAATCGACAAACCAAAAAAAGCTGTTAAACGATTGGTAAATCAGAAAAAGTTATCAGATGACCTTAAAGAATTTTTTGTTGATCCAATTTCAAAAGTATTTTCAAAGTTTATAAAAATGGATAGAATTGCTCGTGAAAAACAACAGAGAAATCTATTAAGGGTGGGTATTGACATTACACCTGAAAAATACTATGCTGATGCATTAGTCATATCGTTATGGATATTATGCTTAGGAGCCTTATTTATATTAATAGGAGTTCCTGCTGATTGTTGATTTAAAAACCGGAAGTGAAGAATCGGCATTAATATCATTTGCTGAACGTACAAACATTCAGGAACTCAGTAACTTCGTAAATATATTATTAGGCAGCATTAAGGGTGATGATGTTAGTACAGCGATACAACTTACACAAAGAGAAATGGAGGTAATCAGAGAGAAGAAAAAAAACAGAAAGATACTTGCTTTGCCGGATAAAGTCAAAGTATCAATATATGCAACCGGCATTATGTTAGCAATTTTAGCTATAACACCTATATTAATGGATATGGCTAAGAGCTTAACAGCATTCAAATAACAGGAAAAAGGAGATTATGTAGTTATGGAAAAAGAAAAAATGTATGAGCTTAAAAGTAAGGCTAAAAATTCAACTTAATAAGTTGAAAGATGAAATGATGAAAAAGAAGAAACAAGGATTATCTCATTTCGTTGAAATTCCTAATAGCTATTTTGGTGGCTATTGCGGTTGGAGGAGTGTTTATGGTTTTATCTAATGACGGTATGAGAACAATCTTCTCAAATATGATTGACCGTATAATTAACGGTTTTTCAGGGATAATTAGCGGTGAAAAAATATGGCTAAATATTTTACCAAAAAAGAAAAAAAGGAAGTATAGCAATATGGCAGATATTTGAGATTATTCTGTTTGTGGCTCTTGTTTATACATTCATAACATTATGGCCTGTTTTTCTGCAAAAGCAAAATGTCGATTACATAGCTAAAACAATGGTACGTGCGGTTGAAACAAACGGGCGTATTGATTCATCAATTACAGATTTACAACATGAGTTGGAAAACGATTTCGGTGTTGAACTTGATGATGTAAGATGGACAACTCAATATGTTCGGGAACGAATAAAATTCAAATTAAAAAGTAAATTTGAATTGACAGTTACAGACCACGCAACAATACGTATTATGAATCCTACATTTGGTGATCCTCTTGATATAAATGTACCGATGTCAAAAACATTGGTAGGTGTATCACAGGTGTTTTGGAAGTAGGTGATACAATGCAATATAAGAAAAAGCATTTTCAGGTATAGGTTTTATATTGGCTATATTTATGTTTGGTATAGCATTGTTTATAACAATGGAATACTATCATATATTCACTACAAAAGAAAGTGTTGATATTGATGTATCACGAGCATTGAATATATCTGTTGACCTTGCAATGCAGGATATAGACTGGATTCAACATAATTCAGTTATGGATACGACAAAAGCGGAAAAGGAATTTAAAAGCTATTTAATAAATGATATGGGACTAAACAGTAATTACGAAAAGTATGATTCTAATGGTGAATTTTTGTATCAAATAATCATTGATGAAACAAAAAAATACCGAATATGTTTCGGAGTATGCCAAGGAACTGGTTTGGGAGGGAAAATATGATGTACTTGAAAACCAAGAACATCTTTTTGCAGAACAAGCCAAACGTCTTGAAAGACTTCGTGGAAAGGTAGAAGTTATAGTAACAGATTCGCCGATTTTGATGAGCCACATTTATGGCCGAAACAACAGTACGGATTTTACAATGCGTATCGATGATGAATATAAAAAGTATTATAACTTCAATCTTTTTTATAAAACGTGGTGATACATTTCAGCAAGCCGGACGCATTCAAAATCTTGAAGAAAGTAAGGCACTTGACAGAAAGATAATGAATATGTTAAAAGAAAAAATATTTATTTCGGTGTATATTCACACGAAAATGTAAAATATATTTCGGATAACATAATTAAAAATTTGCAAGCAGTCAGAGAAAAGCCTGAAATTGAAATTAAAGATACTCCGACATTAAAAGATGCCGCATTATATGATAAGTTATACGGTAAAGAAATAGTAGCAGGATACTATATTACCGATAGCGTGACACTGAATGATGATACATTTGTTATGGGATATAATCTAATGCACCGGAACCGTATGTAACGTGGTTAAAATCAGGGGATAATTCTTATTCAATGGGACATTACTTCGATAATGAGTTAAAAGCTAAGTGTAATCTGTTGGAACGTGCGGAGAAAAATTTGGATTATGTAAAAGACGTATTCATCAATAATATCGAAAGCGATATATCTGAAGGACAAGCTATTGAACCAAAAGATTATGAGTTCTATAAAACACTGGTATCAGAGTCTAAAACTGATATGAATGAAACTGAAAAATACTATTGTGAGGCAGTTAATGATCCGAATAGGTGTATGCAAACAGTTAAAGAAACACCATGGACGATAAAATATGCCAGAAAACAAACACCTGAATTGTGTATGGCAGCGGTACAAAATGACGGTATGGCACTTGAATATGTCAGAGAACAAACACCTGAATTATGTATGGCGGCAATACAAGATAATTTCCGAGCAATACGTTTTGTCAAAGAACAGACACCTGAATTATGTATGGCAGCTGTTAATGAATCAGCTAAGGCATTGCAATACATAGAACATCAGACACCGGAAATGTTTATTGCAGCAATGAAACATGATAGCAGAGCGGTAAATTATATTTCAGAAGAATGTGCAAAATCTTTGATAAATAACGTTGAAAAAGAATATCTAACGGACAAGCGGTTAAACCGGAAGAATACTATGCATATCAAAACATAACAGCTGAGCTTGAACCAATTAATTCCGAAGTTGACATGAATGAAGATTTTGAGATGTGAAAGGAAGATGAAAAATGAAGAAAGTGTATAAAAGCATTTTAGCGGCAACCATAGCACTATCGACAACAATGTCGATAGTAACAGGATTTGCGGCAAACAACGACAAAGAAAAAAAATCAAGAAAATAATTCGGCTATAACATATAATGCCGGAAACGAAATTAAACCGAATGTACAAGTTTTAAGCGATAACGGTACACAACTTACAAAGGTGTGGATTATGATTTGTCTTATGAAAACAACGTAAATGTCGGCAAGGCTACGGTCAATATTACTTTCAAAGGCAATTATGAAGGTACAAGAAGTGTAAACTTCAATATCATTGCCAAAGCATTATCAAACGATTTGATTGATATATCGGAAACACCGGCACAAACATACACAGGAAGTGCCATTACACCAACACCAACAATTAAATTTGGTGATGTCACCCTTGTTAAGGACAAGGACTATACATTGTCATATACGGACAATGTAAATGCCGGTAAAGCAAAAATCAATGTATCGTTCATCGGCAACTATTCTGGTACGGCTTCAACGACTTTTTGATATTATAGCGGATGTACTTAATCAAGAGAAAGTAAGTATATCAGAAACAGCTGCACAGACTTATACCGGAAGTGCAATTACACCAACACCGACAATAAAATACGGTGAGGTCACATTGGTTAAAGATAAAGATTATAATTTGACTTACACCGATAATGTAAATGTCGGTACTGCCAAGATTAATATAACATTTATTAATAACTACTCAGGTACGGCAGAATCAAGTTTTAATATCATACCGGATGTACTTAATCAAGAGAAAGTAAGTATATCAGAAATAGCAAAGCAAACGTATACAGGAAAAGAAATTACACCGGCACCAACAATAAAATACGGTGATGTTACTTTAGTTAAAGATAAAGACTATAATTTGACTTACACCGATAACGTAAATGTCGGTACTGCTAAAGTAAGTATTGCTTTCGTAGGTAACTATTCCGGTACGGCATCAACAAGTTTCGAGATTACTGCAAGAGTAGTTGCTGAGGACGATAAAACAATTATAATTCAAGCAATTCCGAACCAAACATATACCGGTAGTGAAATTAAGCCTGAACCGGTAATCATTGATAAGAACAGATAAAATAAGATGAATTTAAAGGAAGGGGGTAATGGCAGTGAAAAATAAAATAACTGCTGTTATAACTGCGTTTGTTTTGTCGGTAAGTTGCATATTTATCACTGCGATGGCAGATGAAACAAATATAGAACCGACACCTATACCTACAATATCACCTGTTCCGACCGATGATATAAATATAACCATAGACGGAAAAAAAGATTAGTTAAAGATGTTGATTATAAGCTGACATATCGCGATAATATAAATGTTGGTACTGCAACTGTTGTAGTTACGTTTATTGGCAATTACTCAGGACAGAAAGAACAAACATTTAATATCGTGAGAAAAAATCATCATCATCATCATCGAAAAAAGATAATACTAAAGTTGAAGTAATACAGAATAATAACGTATTACTAACAACTGAAACGAGTGGTGATGTAAATGTAACAATACCGAAAAATATTGAGTATAACAGTGTTTATAAGGTGATAGTTACTGTTAAAGGGTGTAGCACAGGCGAACAAGGACGTTGAAATTAAAGATAAATATGGCAGAACATTAAGAGGAAGAACAGATAAAAACGGTGTTGCATATTTACAGGTTGTATCAGATGAAACACCAAAGCCGGCTGTGGCAATAACGCCAACACCGAACAGCACAATCATCAGAAATACATAAATCATATATTTCAGGATATGACGATAATACATTCCGTCCTGATGGCAATATAACAAGAGCCGAAACTGCGGCTATGTTATATAGAGTATTAACTAATACGAAATCAGGTGAATCAATTAGCTTTTCTGATATAAAAGAAAGTGCGTGGTATTATGAGTCTGTAACTGCAATGAGTAAAGCGGGAATTATAAACGGATATACAGACGGAACATTCCGTCCGGATAATCAATAACAAGGGCAGAATTTGTTACGATGATAATGCAGAATAAAACATTAACCGAATTTGATAAAATACCGTTTACAGATGTAAAATCAGATTTGTGGAGTGCAAAATATATTTATTCGGCATATAAAGCAAAATATATAGACGGATATGAAGATAATACATTTAAACCGGATAATCCGATAACAAGAGCGGAAGCTGTTAAGATAATTAACAGTGTTCTTGATAGAAATGATTACAGAAATGAAAAAAATCCGTTTGGTGATGTTTCGCAAAATCATTGGGCATA